>Ga0209676_1000010_pt1 | contig 954025 bp, 866 predicted proteins | sample AraplaCvi_mLB_r2_FD_184282 | JGI IMG/M metagenome (GOLD analysis project Ga0209676, IMG submission 184282) | Arabidopsis root microbial communities from North Carolina, USA - plate scrape MF_Cvi_mLB_r2 (SPAdes) (version 2) | ecosystem: Host-associated > Plants > Roots > Endosphere | place...
CAACCGAGGCGCGCATTCTACAGCAGCCTCATTTGCTGTCAAGTGATTATTTTCAGAAGTTTTCGAAGATTTCTTCAACAACTTCAACCACTTGCGCTTCCGATCTCTCGTTAGCGGGAGGCGAATTTTACAGCGTTACACGCCGCTGTCAACACCTCTTTTTCTCCGCTTTCGACCGAGAAGATCGAACCGTTGAAAGCACCAAAAGAACCGGCATTTCCAACTCCTTCCAGACTTCGATTAACTGAAGCGACCCGCCTTCGAAACCTACTTAACTCATTGAATCTCAAGGAGTTTTCCGTTTCGACTGCGCCGGAAGTGGGGCGAATTATAGAGACTCAGAATCTGCCGTCAACCCCTAATTTGCGTTTTCTATCAAGAGAGGGAAAAAGGCTGCTCCTATATAGACGCGAACGCAGTGAGTGCGCACTATATTGCCCAACACACCAGCTACTTCCTCGGATGATGCCACGCAATGAACGACCAACCTCGCAGCCTTGCCTCAACCCTGTTCCCGGTTGGCCTTTTATTAATAGCTATGGCATCAATCCAGTCCGGCGCTTCGCTGGCTAAAAGCATGTTCCCCATCGTGGGCGCCCAAGGCACAACGACGCTGCGTTTGATTTTCGCCAGCGTGATCATGCTGTTACTGCTCAAACCCTGGAGGGCGAAGCTGACAGCCAAGTCGCTGCGCACAGTGATTGTCTACGGGATGGCGCTGGGGGGGATGAACTTCCTCTTCTATATGTCGCTACGCACCGTTCCGCTCGGCATCGCAGTTGCCTTGGAGTTTACCGGCCCGCTGGCGGTCGCCATCTATGCCTCACGTCGCGCAATCGACTTTGTTTGGATTGCCCTGGCTGCAATCGGCTTGTTGCTATTGATACCGACTGGCGCTACGTCCGCGGGCATCGATCTGGTCGGTGCAGGTTATGCACTGGGAGCCGGCGTTTGCTGGGCGCTATACATTCTGTTCGGCCAAAAGGCCGGCGCAGATAACGGCGTGACCACCGCAGCGCTTGGCGTGATGATCGCAGCCCTGTTCGTCGCCCCCATCGGTATCGTCCACGCCGGCAGCGCATTGCTGACTCCGGCATTGATCCCGATCGCTATCGGCGTCGCGATCCTGTCTACCGCCCTCCCCTACACACTGGAAATGGTCGCCCTCACCCGCATGCCCGCCCGCACTTTCGGCACGCTGATGAGCATCGAACCGGCCTTTGGCGCGCTGTCGGGCCTGCTATTCCTTCAGGAATACCTTTCTTTGTCACAATGGATGGCGATCCTGTGCATTATTCTGGCCTCCGTCGGTGCAACCATGACCATGGGCAGCACTGCCAAACCCGCCATCGCCGCGGATTAAAAGGGGATTGAACGAAGGTCTGGCATTTGGCGCTCATTTAGGCCATGTTTAGCCTCGCAACCCAATGCCAGACATGGATTTTTTCGGATAGGGACATCGGAACGCGTCAAGCGAGAGCGCATACAGGCAGACCCGAGCGCCAGACTCGAGGCCGCCATAAGGACGGTAATGAAACGAATTTTGATACTGATCGCCATACTCGCCGTTGCGGGCTGCGCGGCGACGTCGAAGACCCAGGTCAAGCATGGCAAGAAAGGGCTGCACATCAACTGTTCGGGGTTGTCCTCTTCTTGGGACAAGTGCTACGCCAGCGCTGCAAACTCTTGCGCACCGAAGGGCTACAAGGTCATCGCCAAATCAGGCGATACCGTGGAAGAACCGGGTGATTACCCCTTCGGTCTCAACCCCGCCGGCTATACCAGCCGCAGCATGATCGTCATCTGCAAATAAACCATCGCCGCTACTGCGTTCGCGAAGCGGCGAGCTGGTGCCCGATCTCTTCATGACAGGACTTCAGCACCCGTTGCTGAATCTTCGGTGACGCCAACATACGCGCCACCACCAGTGCCCCGACACATTGCGACAGAATCGCCCAGGCCAGGCTGTCGCTTTCCAGAATCTGCGCCCAACTTTCCTGAAGCTTACAAATCCACAGCTCGGCCTGCTCCCGCACAACAATATCCGACCGCGCTATCTCGGCGCCCAGTGCAGGCAATGCGCAGCCCAGCTCAGGCTGCTCGACATGGGCCATGTTCAGATACAGTTTCAGGCACCGCTCCAGCCGTTCGCGATCCTGCGTACCCTGCCCGCCCAAGCGTTCAAGACTCTGGCACAACTCGCGCTCGACGATAGCCGCGAACAGGGCGTCCTTGGACGAGAAATGGCTGTAGAACGCCGCCCCGCTCAAGCCGATCGCCTTCATCAGGCCATCGACGCCCATTGATGAAAACCCGGTCTTTTTCGCAGACAGCGAGCTGCTTTGCAGGAGCTTTTCTTTGGTTTCCAGCTTGTGACCGGCGGAATACCGCATGTATTTGTCCTCACATTGAGTGCCTTGACGCTGAGCAAATCCTAGCATAACGTTCGTTCACTTAACGATCGTTTACTAAAGGGATCCACCCATGAATAACGAGAAGGTCGTATTGGTTGTCGGTGCAGGTGATGCCACGGGCGGCGCCATCGCCAAGCGGTTCGCCAAGGAAGGTTTCGTCGCGTGCGTCACGCGGCGCAGCGCCGACAAATTGCAGCCCTTGGTGGAAGCCATTCAAGCGAACGGTGGCGAAGCCCACGGTTTTGCCTGCGACGCGCGCAAGGAAGAAGACGTAATTGCGCTGATCGAAGATATCGAAACCCGCCTCGGGCCGATTGAAGCATTCGTCTTCAACATCGGCGCAAACGTACCCTGCAGCATCCTCGAAGAAACCGCACGCAAGTATTTCAAGATCTGGGAAATGGCCTGTTTCTCCGGATTTCTTAATGCCCGGGAAGTCGCCAAACGGATGGTGACCCGTAGCCGCGGCACTATCCTGTTCACCGGCGCAACTGCCGGATTACGCGGCGCCTCAGGCTTCGCCGCATTCGCCGGAGCCAAGCACGGTATCCGGGCTCTGGCACAGAGCATGGCCAGAGAGCTTGGCCCGATGAACATCCATGTCGCCCACGTCGTGGTCGACGGCGCCATCGATACCGACTTCATCCGCGACAATTTCCCTGACAAATATGCCACCAAGGATCAGGACGGTATTCTCAATCCCGACCACATCGCCGAGAACTACTGGTATCTGCATAGCCAGCCACGGGACGCCTGGACGTTCGAACTGGATCTGCGTCCGTGGAACGAGCGCTGGTAATCCCCCCAATAACAAAAACAGAGTGCAGCGAACATGAGCAAAACCGTGGAGTTCTATTTCGATCTCGGCAGCCCCGCCACCTATCTGGCGTATACCCAACTGCCGAAAATCTGCGCTGAAACCGGCAGCCAGTTGATCTACATTCCGATGTTGCTGGGCGGCGTCTTCAAAGCCACCGGCAACGCGTCGCCGGCAATGATCCCGGCCAAGGGTCGTTACATGTTTCAGGACCTGGACCGTTACGCCAAACGCTACGGCGTGCCCCTGAAATTCAACCCGCATTTCCCGATCAATACCCTGATGTTGATGCGTGCGGTCACCGGCATTCAACTGCGTGATCCCGATCGCTTTCAGGCGTTCATCGATTGCCTGTTCAAAGCGCTGTGGGTTGAAGGCCGCGCCCTTGATGAACCGTCAACAGTTGCCGCCGTGCTCACCGAACATGGCTTCAATCCTGAAGAAGTACTGGCATTGACCAACGATGAAGCAGTCAAGGCTGCGCTCAAAGACAACACCGAAACCGCCTTGAAGCGTGGCGTCTTCGGTGCGCCGAGCATGTTCATCGACAACCAGTTGTTCTTCGGTCAGGACCGGCTCGACTTCGTTGTGGAAGCCCTTCGCTAAATCTCCACGACCACACGCCCCTGAGCTGCTTTCGCTGCCAGCAGCTCATGGGCTTCTCCGGCGGTTTCCAGCGTGAACCGATGCGGATCGAGCATAGGTCGCAGCTGACCGGACTCAATCAGCGCGGCAGCCTGTCGCAAAATCTCGCCATGATGCTCACAGCCCCTGCCGGTCAGTAACGGCAACAAGGTGAACACGCCCGAATACGTCGCCCCACGAAACGACAACGGCGCAAGACTGTGCTGCCCCCAGCCCAGACAACTGAGTACATGTCCGCTGTAGATCCGTGCGACTTTGAACGAGGCGTCCAGCGTATCGCCGCCGACCGTGTCATAAACAATGTCGAACCCCTCTCCCGCCGTGAACTCGGCGACATAGTTCTCCACCGAGCTCTCTAGATAATCGATGAACGTCGCACCGTAACCCTCGATGATCGAGCGCTGCCTCACAGAACCTGTTGCATAAACATCTGCACCGAATGCTCGGGCCAGTTGAACGGCCACATGCCCGACGCCGCCCGCTCCACCGTGAATCAATACTTTATGCCCCGCACTCATCCGAGCCCGATCCACCAGGCCTTCCCACGCCGTGACCAATATCAATGGCAGGCTCGCGGCCTCGCGCGGGCTCAGGTTCAAAGGCTTACGCGCCAGCAGTCGTGCGTCCACCACTGCAAACTCGGCCAACGAACCTTGCGCGCCACCAATGCCTGTGGCCAACGCATACACCTCGTCGCCCGGCGCCCAATTCTGCACGCCCTCACCCACCGCTTCGACCACACCCGCCAGATCCAGCCCCAATACCGCCGGCAACGGTTGCCGGGCATGGGCGGCCTGCCCCGCACGGATTTTCAGATCCAGCGGATTCACACCGCTGGCCTTGATCCGCACCAGTACCTGCCCGGCCTCTGCCACGGGGCGCTCAAGGGAAACCAAGCGTAACGGCCCGTTCGCGGTGTCCACTATCAGGGCTTTCATGTTGAGTGAGTCAGTCATTTCGGTCATTCCTGTGGGAGAAAGTGAAGCCATGCTCCCGCAGCAGACCCATGCCGATAAGACGTCAAATGACTATAGTGAGCATGCCAAATTGGCATGAATGAGGCGCTTCATGGACAAGCTCAACGCAATGGCCATCTTCGTCCGGGTGGTCGAACGCGGCAGTTTCTCCGCCGTTGCCCGGGAACTGCACACCACCCAGCCGACCATCAGCAAAGTCCTGCGCGCCCTTGAGAATGAATTGGGCGGCAGGCTGATTGCCCGCAGTACACGCAAGCTGTCACTGACCGATGAAGGTCAGCGGTACTACAACGAATGTCGAAATATCCTCGCCGCTGTGGACGCCGCCGAGCACAGCTTCCAGTCCGGCAGGGAAACCGTGGCCGGACCTTTGCGGATCGGCTCCTCCGTCAGTTTCGGCCGCTTGCAGATCGCTTCGCGGCTGGCGGAGTTTCTGCAGCGCTTCCCGCAGGTGCAGGTCGACCTGCAACTGAGCGATCAGAATCTGGATCTGGTCAGCGAAGGGCTGGACGTCAGCCTGCGCATTGGCGAGTTGAACGACAGCGGCATGATCGCGCGGCGCATCGGCACCACCCACCGACTCACGGTGGCGACGCCCGATTACCTGCAACGCAACGGTCACCCACAATCACCTCAGGATCTTGCGCAGCACAACTGCCTGCAATTCAACCTGCTCAGCACTCAGAACCTGTGGACCTACGAGAGGGATGGCCAGCACCACGACGTACGCATCCAGGGCAACGCCCAGAGCAACAACTCGGAAGCGATCCGAGAAATGGTCTTGGGAGGATTGGGGATTTCGCTGTCACCGGTCTGGCTGTTCAGCGAAGATTTGAAGGCGGGTCGAGTGGTCGCCCTGTTGCAGGACTACCAGACGTTACCGCTGCCGATTCACGCCGTGTCCCCGGCGAACCGTCGCCAGTCCGCCAGGGTCAACGCGTTTGTCGATTTCATGACCCAGGCGCTGGCTGCAGCGCCCGAGCTTCAACCTGTTAAATAGCAGCAGTACGCGTGTTCAACCATTGCAGTGCCGCGCCTTCAAGCAGCGGACTCAGGCGCTCGCGCACTTCGGCGTGATAGGCGTTAAACCACTGTTTCTCTTCCTGCGTCAGCAACGACGGCTCCAGGCAGCGAGTGTCGATCGGGCACAGGGTCAGGGTTTCGAACTTGAGGAACTCGCCGAACTCGCTGCTTCCCGCTTCAACGTTCATCGCCAGGTTCTCGATCCGCACACCCCAGCGGCCCGGACGATAAGTGCCCGGTTCAATGGAAGTGATCATCCCTGGTTGCATGGCAGTTTGCGGCGCCGGCGCCGCCTGATAGGCGATCACCTGCGGACCTTCGTGAACGTTGAGGAAATAACCCACGCCGTGGCCGGTGCCATGACCATAGTCGACGTTCTCTGCCCAGATCGGCGCGCGGGCAATCGCATCCAGCAGCGGCGACAGAATGCCTTTCGGGAAATGTGCGCGGGACAAGGCAATCACGCCTTTCAGCACACGAGTGCAATCGCGCTTCTGCTCTTCGGTTGGCGTACCAACAGCCACCATGCGCGTGATGTCGGTAGTGCCGCCCAGGTATTGACCACCGGAATCGATCAGCAACAATCCATCACCCTCGATCACCGCGTGCTCCTCCGGGGTGGCGTGGTAATGCGGCATCGCGCCGTTGGCGTTGAATGCGGCGATGGTGTTGAAACTCAGCGACACATAATCCGGACGACGCTCACGAGCAGCAGTGAGTTTCTCGTCAATGGTCAGCTCGGTAATGCGCTCGCGACCCCAGGCCGATTCCAGCCAGGTGAAAAACTCGCACAGCGCCGCGCCATCCTGCTCCATCGCCTGACGAATGTGCCCGGCGTCCGCCAGGCTCTTCTGCGACTTGGCCAGGGTGGTCGGGTTCAGGCCTTCGACCAGCTTCACGCCAGTGTCGAGGTTATCCAGCAGACCGCTGGTGACTCGCGCCGGATCCACCAGCAGGCTCGCGCCACTCGGAATAGCACGCAAGGCGTCAGCGACTTCGCTGTAGTCACGCAGGGTCACGCCGTCTTTTTCCAGCACCGCACGCAGCTCAGCATCGACCTTGCTCAGTGCCACAAACAGCGTGGCTTGTTGCTGGCTGATCAGCGCGAAGGAAACGAATACCGGATTGAACGACACATCGCCGCCGCGCAGGTTGAACAGCCAGGCGACGTCGTCGAGGGTGGCGATGAAGTGCCAGTCAGCACCGCGCTCCTGCAGGGTTTCGCGCAGTTTGCCGAGTTTCTCGCCACGGCTGACAGTCGCCTGCGGTGGCAGGTGCTGGTAGATCGGCGCATTCGGCAGCGCCGGGCGATCGCTCCAGACTTCTTTCAACAAGTCGATGTCGGTACGCAGACTGGCGCCCCGCGCTTCGAGCTTGCTGCCCAGCGTACGCGCCGACGCGACGGCCATCACTGCGCCGTCGACCGCGACCACGCCACCTTCCGGCGTCTGCTCGGCCAGCCAGTCCAGCGGGCTCGGCTGACCCGGTTGCAGTTTCACCAGTTCGATACCGCTGCCCTTGAGTTCCTTGGTCGCCTGTTCCCAGTAGCGACTGTCGGCCCAGACCCCGGCGAAATCGGTGGTGACAATCAACGTGCCGACCGAGCCATGGAAACCCGACAGCCATTGCCGGCCCTGCCAGTAACCCGGCAGATATTCCGACAGGTGCGGATCGGCGGACGGCACCAGCAACGCGTGGATACCTTCGCGACGCATCAGTTCACGGGTGTGCGCGAGGCGCTGGGGAACCGTTCCTTCGGTCAAAGTCTGGGTACTCATCATGTCTCCTGCCAATCACTTCATCGTTATTGTTCGGTGCCGTTCGAAGCCGGCTCGTTAAAGCCCTGTCGCCCAGAATGCCGGAGCACTGGCGCAGGCGGTCTTGATCAGATCTACAGCCTTGTCGATGTCCTCGGCGGTGGTGAAACGACCGAGGCTCAGACGAATCGTGCGTCCCGCCAGGTGGGCGTCATGCCCCAGTGCCAGCAAGACGTGGGACGGTGTGTTGCTGGCGGAATTGCAGGCCGAGGTCGCGGAAAACGCGATCGAATGGTTCAGCGCCGCCGGATTGAACTCGCCTTCGCTGAAGGTCAGGCTCAAGGTGTGCGGGATACGTTGGGTGGAACTGCCATTGAGGCGTACGCCAGGCAGGCTCAACAGTTGTTCGAGTAGTCGCTCGCGCAACGCAACGATGGTTTTCTTCTCGTCATCAAACGCCTCGGCGGCCAAGGCGAATGCCGAGCCCATGGCAGCAATCTGGTGAGTCGCCAGGGTACCGGAACGCAAGCCGCCCTCGTGGCCACCACCGTGAATCTGCGCCTGCAACCGCTGCTGCGCACGCGGACCGACGTACAGCGCGCCGATGCCTTTGGGGCCGTAGAGTTTGTGCGCCGAAAACGACATCAGGTCCACCGGCCATTGCGCCAGATCGATCGCGACCTTGCCGGCGCCCTGGGCCGCATCGACGTGGAACAACGCTCCACGCCCACGCACCACTTCGCCGATGGCCGGGATGTCGTTGACGGTGCCGAGTTCGTTGTTCACCAGCATCAGCGACACCAGAAAGGTGTCATCGCGCATCGCTTCGCTGACCGCTTGCGGGGTAATCAGGCCTTCGGCGTCCGGTACCAGATAGGTCACGGCGACACCGGCGTCCTGCAATTGCCGGGCGGTGTCGAGGATGGCCTTGTGTTCAATCTGACTGGTGATGATGTGCCCGCCGGACACACCACGAGCCTGAGCCACGCCTTTAAGGGCGAGGTTGTTGGATTCTGTAGCGCCGGAGGTCCAGACGATCTGCTGCGCCTGGGCGCCGACCAGTTCGGCGACTTGCCGGCGAGCGTTCTCGACCGTTTGCCGGGCCTGCTGGCCGAAGGCGTGGGAACTGGAGGCCGGGTTGCCGAAGTTACCGTTGAAACCCAGACACTCGATCATCACCTGGATGACCCGCTCGTCCACCGGGGTGGTGGCGGCGTAATCGAAATACAGCGGACGTGTGTTCATAAAAAGACTCGCAGAGCGTGTTCCGGGATCAGGAAGCTCGTGTCTACAAACGGCACGACGCAGCCTTGTGAGCTGCGTCCGGGTTCGAGAGCGTCATCAATACCTGATCGGATGCCGTTAAAGAAGAACAACTTCATTTAAAAGTGCGTAGGAACGCTCCTGAACGCGACTTTAACAGGCATCGGGCCGGCGGTTGTAGCACTGCGTCAGCTAAAGCTTTCAAGGAGTAACGGATACAGCGAAATCACCAGCAGCGCTGCCATGCCCCAGTTGAACACCCGCAACCAGCGGCGATCCTTCAGTACGTTGCGCAACAGAGTCCCGCACGCCGCCCAGACGCCGACGCTCGGCAGGTTGATGATGGCGAACACTGCCGCAATCACGATCACGTTGGTGAAATAACCCTGCATCGGCGTATAGGTGCTGATGGCACCGATGGCCATGATCCACGCCTTGGGATTGACCCACTGGAAGGCTGCCGCACCGAGATAGCTGATCGGTTTTGCCTCGCCCTGCTCGCTGTCGCCGACGGGGCCGGAATGGGCGATTCTCCACGCCAGGTACAGCAAGTACGCCGCGCCGACGTAACGCAGAACCGTATAAAGCAGCGGATAAGTCTGGAACACCGCGCCCAGGCCAAAACCCACCGCCACCACCAGCACGAAGAAACCGCAGGTAATGCCGAGCATATGTGGGATGGTGCGGTTAAAGCCGAAGTTCACGCCCGATGCCAGCAACATGGTGTTGTTCGGCCCCGGTGTGATCGAGGTGACAAGGGCAAACAGGGCGAAGCCCAGCAGCAGGTCGAGCGAGAGGGTCATGGCAGGCAGTCCGTCAGGGTCATTCAGGTGTTGACCCTATCCCACGGCGCCGTGCAAACCCACGGACAGTTGGGTAAAACTTCAAGCAGTACAGTTATGAATCAGCTTGGACGACCGTGCAGCTGTACGGCCCGCTCGGCGCTCATCTCACCTTTGCTATCAAACCCGAAAGTCTTCTGTGGCTGGCCGAGCAATTCGGCTTTTTTCGCATGATATTCCTCAAATGACAGACCGCGACGGTTCAAGGTTTCAAGGGCCAGTTCGCGGGTTTCTTCCGCCGTGTAAGGGCGCAGTTCCGGGGAAACATGGCTCGCGCAACCGGCGAGAACGGAGACAGCGAGCATCAGCGAAACAGTCAGTAAACGATTCATGGGAGCGTCCTGGCGAGCAGTGTGGGTCGATGGAGAAAGGCTACGCCCGGGCACGCTTTGGCAGAAATCAACGCTCTCAATAGTGGCTATCAGAATTCGAACAGTATCCCCCCTTTATATTCTAAAAAGACCTATCAATATCAATTAACAGTCTTTTACGGAATAACAGTCAGCCTTTATAAATCCCTCATCGCGTTCGGCACTGTTGCTCCAGCAACTGTTTCCCAGGCAACAGTGGTTCAACAAACCGGCCTGAAAGTCACATGAGCACAGCCACCGAAAACGCTCAAAGCCCCGGAATACGGGCCTTACAGGAATTGGTACAGCGCTTGCTCTGCTCCAGTGACTACTCACTGCTCGCCGAGCAACTGTTGAAAAAGGAACTGACCATGTCGCGTCCACTGAAAGTCGTCGCCCTGTCCGGCGGAACCTGGCGTCCGTCCCGCACCCTGGTGCTGACCCAGGCCCTGCTGGCCGAATTGTCCGGGCACCTGCCGGTCGAGAGTCACCTGATCGAACTCGGTGACATCGCCCGCCCGCTGGGCGCCGCACTGTCCCGTCAAGAACTGCCGGCCGAGATCGAAGCCGAGCTGCAGGCCATCGAACAGGCTGATCTGCTGATCGTCGCCGCGCCGGTGTATCGCGGCTCCTATCCGGGGCTGCTCAAGCATTTGTTCGACCTGATCGACCTGAATGCGCTGATCGACACACCTGTGCTGCTCGCCGCCACTGGTGGCAGCGAACGCCATGCGCTGGTGCTCGATCACCAGTTGCGCCCGCTGTTCAGTTTCTTCCAGGCCGTGACCCTGCCGATCGGTGTGTACGCCACCGAAGCCGATTTCGCCGACTACCAGATCACCAGCGAACCGCTAAAAGCGCGCATCCGCCTGGCCGCCGAACGCGCGGCGCCGCTGTTCGGCACTCACCTCAAACCGTTGCTGAAAATCGCTTAAGGAGCTGTTCATGGATGTTTTCTGGTTCCTGCCGACCCACGGCGACGGTCACTATCTGGGCACCACCCAAGGCGCGCGCCCGGTCACCCTCAATTACTTGAAACAGGTGGCGCAAGCCGCCGACAGCCTCGGTTACCACGGCGTGCTGATTCCCACAGGGCGTTCCTGCGAAGACTCGTGGGTGATCGCCTCGGCGCTGGTGCCGCTCACCGAACGCCTGCGTTATCTGGTGGCGATCCGTCCGGGAATCATCTCGCCGACCGTCTCGGCGCGCATGGCCGCGACCCTGGATCGACTGTCCAATGGCCGCTTGCTGATCAACGTTGTGACCGGCGGTGACCCCGACGAAAACCGTGGCGACGGCAGTTTCCTCAGCCACAGCGAACGCTACGAAGTCACCGACGAATTCCTGAAAATCTGGCGCCGGGTGTTGCAAGGCGAAGCGGTGGATTTCGAAGGCAAACACCTGAAGGTGCAGAACGCCAAAGCCCTGTATCCGCCAGTGCAGAAACCCTATCCACCGCTGTACTTCGGCGGCTCCTCCGACGCGGCCCACGATCTGGCCGCCGAGCAGGTTGACGTGTACCTGACCTGGGGCGAACCACCGGCCGCCGTCGCCGAAAAACTCGCCGATGTACGCGAACGCGCCGCGCGTCACGGGCGCAAAGTGAAGTTCGGCATCCGCCTGCACGTGATCGTGCGCGAGACCGCCGAAGAAGCTTGGAAAGCCGCCGACAAACTGATCGAGCACATCAGCGACGAAACCATCGAGGCCGCGCAGAAATCCTTTTCGCGCTTCGACTCCGAAGGCCAGCGGCGCATGGCCGCCCTGCACGACGGGCGCCGCGACAACCTGGAAATCGCCCCCAACCTGTGGGCCGGCGTCGGCCTGGTGCGCGGCGGTGCCGGTACTGCATTGGTCGGCGATCCGCAGCAGGTGGCGGCGCGAATCAAGGAATACGCGGATCTGGGCATCGAGAGCTTCATCTTCTCCGGCTACCCGCATCTCGAAGAGGCCTACCGCTTTGCCGAGCTGGTGTTCCCGTTGTTGCCCGAGCCGTATGCAAGCCTGGCCGGACGCGGCGTGACCAACCTCACCGGGCCGTTTGGCGAAATGATCGCCAACGATGTTTTGCCCGCCAAAGCCAACACCTGAGGAAGACCGAGTGACTGCCAAACCGCAAAGCACCCTGCTCTCCCCATTGCAGACCGCCCGCCAACTGGCCGCCGAATTTGCCCTGACCGCCGTCGAGCGCGACGAGCGTGGCGGCACCCCGAAAGCCGAACGTGATGCCCTGCGCGACAGCGGTCTGCTGGCCCTGAGCATTCCCACCCGTTACGGCGGCCTCGGCGCGCGCTGGAGCGAAACGCTGGAAGTGGTGCGCGAGTTCGCCAGGGTCGACAGCTCGATCGCCCACGTCTTCGGTTTTCATCATTTGATGCTCGCCACCGTGCGGCTGTTTTCCCGCCCGGAACAATGGCAACCGTGGTTCGAACAGACCGCGCGGCAGAACTGGTTCTGGGGCAACGCGCTCAATCCGCTGGACACCCGCACCGTGGTCAAGGATCTGGGCGGCTGGCGCGAGTTTTCCGGCAAGAAAAGCTTCTGCTCCGGCGCCAGCGATTCGCAAATGCTGATCGCCTCGGCGGTGGACGAAAGCAACGGCGGCAAACTGCTGATCGCGGCAATCCCCAGCGGCCGCAGCGGCATCACCCTGCACAACGACTGGAACAACATCGGCCAGCGCCAGACCGACAGCGGCAGCGCCACGTTCGAACGGGTGCGGGTCGAAGAATCGGAACTGCTGCTGGATCCGGGGCCGCTGAGTACACCGTTCGCCTGTCTGCGCCCGTTGATCGCACAACTGACGTTCACCCACATGTTTCTCGGCATTGCCGAAGGGGCTTTTGAAGAAGCGCGGCAATACACCCTCAGCGAAACCCGTGTCTGGCACAAATCCTCGGTGCGCGAGGTACGTGAGGATCCTTATGTGCTGGCCCATTACGGCGAGTTTTGGGTCGCCCTCGAAGGCATCCGATTGCTGGTGGAACGCGCCGCTGCGTTGCTCGACGAGGCCTGGGCCAAAGGCCCGAACCTGAGCGCCGAAGAACGCGGCCATCTGGCCACGGCGATTGCCACAGCGAAGGTCGCCGCCAGCCGCCAGGGCCTGGAGATTTGCAGCCGATTGTTCGAAGTCACCGGCGCCCGTTCGACCCACGCCTCGCTGCGCCTCGACCGACACTGGCGCAACCTGCGCACGCAAACCCTGCACGACCCGCTGGATTACAAACTCCACGAGCTGGGCGACTGGGCACTGAACCAGTCCCTGCCGGTGCCGACGTTCTATTCCTGATTTCCTTTCGTGGAGCGAGACCCATGCAACTGCTGACCCTGCCGCCCTCACCCGCCCTGGCCACTTCGATTCGCGCCACCGCCCAGGTGTTCGAAGACCCGAAATCCCAGGCCCTGCTTGCGCATCTGCAACAGGTCGCGCCGAGCGAAGCCAGTGTGCTGATCATCGGCGAAACCGGCACCGGCAAAGAGTTGGTGGCGCGGCACATCCACAACCTGAGCAACCGGCGCAACCGACCGTTCATTGCGGTGAACTGCGGGGCGTTTTCCGAATCGCTGGTGGAAGCCGAACTGTTCGGCCACGAAAAAGGCGCCTTCACCGGTGCCCTCAGCGCCAAGGCCGGTTGGTTCGAAGAGGCGGATGGCGGCACTTTGTTCCTCGATGAAATCGGCGATCTGCCGATGGCCATTCAGGTCAAGTTGCTGCGGGTCTTGCAGGAGCGTGAAGTGGTGCGCCTGGGTTCGCGCAAGAGCATCCCCATCGATGTGCGGGTGCTGGCGGCAACCAACGTGCAACTGGAGAAAGCCATCAACGCCGGGCATTTCCGCGAGGATCTGTATTACCGGCTGAACGTGGTCAATCTGGAACTGAGCCCGTTGCGCGAGCGGCCCGGCGACATCCTGCCGCTGACCCGGCATTTCATCGCGGCCTACAGTCAGCGCCTGGGTTACGGACGCATCACCATCAGCCCCGGCGCCGAGCACAAGCTGCGCGGCTACAGTTGGCCGGGCAACATCCGCGAACTGGAAAACGTCATCCATCACACGCTGTTGATCTGCCGTAACGGCGTGATCGAACGCGATGATCTGCGCCTGTCGAACCTGCGCATTGATCGTCCCGACGATCAGCACACGACTGCCGACGACTCACCGGAAGCGCTGCTGGAACGCGCCTTCCAGAAACTCTTCGAACAACAGGCCGGCGCCCTGCATGAGAAGGTCGAAGACGCGTTGCTGCGCGCAGCTTATCGCTTCTGCCATTACAACCAGGTGCACACCGCGTCCCTGCTCGGACTTAGCCGCAACGTCACCCGCACGCGGCTGATCAAGATCGGCGAACTGGCGGTGAACAAGCGGCGGCCCACGGAAAACCTGCAAGGCGAGCGCTTGATCCAGCTGTCGATCTAGCCGACCAGTTGGCAGTGCAAACCATCGTCGTGACTGCGGGCGATGCTGCTCAGCACCTGGAATGAACCGAAGGTCACGGTTCGCGCCTGATGCGTGCGGATCAGTTGCCAGAAATCCTGCTCACCGGTTTCGAAACTCTGGAACGCCGCCTCCCCCGCCTCGCGGGACTGCCATTGCAGAAAGCTCAACACTCGCCGGCCATCGTCGCTGGCCTGGACGCTGGCGCTGACGAAGCCGGCGTAACGCTGGGCCAGACGTTCGGTCTGCACCGCCAGCGCCGAGACCAGCGCCGGTTGCTGGCCGGGTTCGATTTCAAATTCGATCAATTGGGTAAAGCTGCGGTTTTTCGCTGGTGCTTGCATGACATCCCCACTCTGTCAGACGAATCTTGCGATTCGAAGGCCTGCAGGGTAAAACCTCGAGTTAACTAGAGGTCAAGGGGCATTTTGCAAATGATCACTGCGGAAAATGTGCACAAACAACTGACCGTCGGCGAAGTCGCGGCCCGCAGCGGCGTGGCGGTCACCGCCCTACATTTCTATGAATCGATAGGCTTGATCAAAAGTCAGCGCAACGCCGGCAACCAGCGGCGTTATCCACGGGAAGTGCTGCGGCGGGTGGCGTTGATCAAGGTGGCGCAACGCCTGGGCATTCCGCTGGCGGAAATCGGCGAGGCGTTAAAACAGCTACCGGACAACCGCGCACCGACGGCGGCGGACTGGAAAGTGTTGTCGGAGCAGTGGCGGCGGGAGCTGGACGAGCGGATCAATCAGTTGATGCTGTTGCGGGACCGGCTGACCGGTTGCATCGGTTGCGGATGCCTGTCGATGGAAGCCTGCCCGCTGCGCAATCAGGGCGATGTGCTGGGCGAGCAAGGGCCGGGGGCGCACTTTCTCGACGTACCCAAGTGAGGGTTCCCATGCCATGGGAACCCCCAATTCGATCCATCAGAAGCCCGGCGCAATCTGCCCTTTGTAGCGAGTCAGAATGAACTGACGCACTTCATCGGAATTCAACGCCTTGGCCAGTTTCTGCAGGCCCGGGTCGTTGATGTTGTCGGGACGCGCGACCAGAAACTCGATGTACAGGCTCTTGCCCTTCTCGACGATCAGCGCGCTGTTGGTGTCGATCCCGGCTTCCAGCGCGTAGTTGGCGAACACGAACGCCAGGTCCACCTGACTCACCGAACGCGCCAGCAACGCGCCTTCCAGCTCACGGATTTTCAGGTGCTTGGGGTTTTCGACGATGTCGCGCTGGGTGGCCAGGGTGTTGCTCGGATCCTTGAGCCTGATCAGCCCCGCCTCGTGCAGCAGCACCAAGGCGCGACCGGTGTTTACCGGGTCATTGGGGATCGACACGCTGGCGCCGTCCTTCAGCTCCGAGATGTTCTTGATCTTGGTCGAGTAAGCACCGAACGGTTCGATGTGCACGCCGACCACCGGCACCAGATCGGTGTGGCGAGTCTTGTTGAAATCATCGAGAAACGGCCGGTACTGGTAGTAGTTGGCGTCAAGGTTTTTCAGCGCCAGTTGCTGGTTGGGCTGGATGAAGTCGGTGAAGACCTTGATGTCCAGATCCACGCCTTCCTTGGCCAGGGTCGGTTTGACGAATTCGAGGATTTCCGCGTGCGGCACCGGGGTGGCACCGACGATCAGTTTTTCGTTGGCATGGGCGCCAAACGACAGAACGGCAGCCAGTACGGCCAGGGTCTTTTTCATGCTGTGCTCCAAGGCAGATTTAAGTGGCCGTCGTGGGGTGAACGTGGGGCCTTTATGGGTGAACTTGTTTTTTCAGCGTCGGCTGTAGTGCGCCACCAGGCGGTCGCCGGTCATTTGCAGGGCCTGCACCAGAATCAGCAGCAACACCACGGTGACCACCATCACGTCAGTCTGAAAGCGCTGATATCCGTAGCGGATCGCCAGATCGCCGAGCCCGCCGCCACCGATCACGCCGGCCATCGCCGTGTAATCCACCAGCACGATGGCGGTGACCGTCACCGCCGCCAGCAACCCGCCGCGGGCTTCCGGCAGCAAGGTGTGGCGAATGATTTGCCAGGTGTTGGCGCCCATCGCCTGGGTCGCCTCGACCACACCGCGATCGACTTCGCGCAACGCGGTTTCCACCAGCCGCGCAAAGAACGGCGTGCAGCCGACCACCAGCGGCGGAATGGTCCCGGGCACGCCCAGCGACGTACCCACCAGCAGCGTGGTGAGTGGAATCAGCACGATCAGCAAAATGATGAACGGCAGCGAACGCAGCATGTTCACGATCACCGACAGCACCCGGTACAGGCCGACCGTTTCATGCAACTGGCGCTTGCCGGTGAGAAACAACAGCAGCCCCAGCGGCAAGCCCAACAACACCGTGAACAGCAGCGCCGCGCCGAGCATGCTCAGGGTGTCGAGACAGGCCTGGGCGATGTCGGCCCAGTAAAGGTGTTTGAACCACTCGGCCATGATCAGGACCAGTCGTGGCGCGGCGGTTTGACGCCGTTGAGCAGCCAGTTGCCGACCACGTGGTACTTCCAGCGCACCGGATCATGCAGCGTGTGAACCCGGGCGTTGCGCCAGTGGCGGTCGAAGTTGTGCTTCTTCAAGGTCGAACGGGTGCCACCGAGTTCGAACAACTTGTTGCTGGCCTCGATGGCGATTTCGGTGGTCAGCACTTTGGCCTTGGCCACCGCGAGTGACGCCAGTGCGACGTTGTCTTCATCGGGTGCCGGACGTGCGGCGTCGAGCGCCCAACCGGCGCGTTCCAGCAACGCCTCGGCGGCTTCCAGACGGATTTCCAGTGCGCCGATCTGAATGATGGTCAGCGGATCTTCGCTGGCCTTGTCCACACCCGCATCGATCCATGGCCGGGCGAACTGGCGGACAAATTCGACCGTATCGCGCAGCGCCGCACGGGCAATGCCGGCGTCGATGGCAGCGGTGGTCAACTGGGCGAACGGCCCGGCCAGGGTCGGGTTCTCGTAGGAACGGTACGTCGGGAACAGATTGAACGGTGCCACTTGTAAATCCTGCGCCAGCACCGTGCCGCTGGAGGTAGTGCGCTGGCCGATGCTGTCCCAGTCATCGATGATCACCAGCCCTTTCGTGCCGCGCTCGACGAAGGCCAACTGGCCCTTCTGTTCTTCATCCAGCGCCAGCACCGCCAGCCAGTGGGCGTAGAGCGAACCGGTGCAGTAGCCCTTGCGGCCGTTGATCACGAAGCCGTCGCCATAACGACGGAGGGTCGCCTGAATATCCTGCACATTCTTGCCGCCGGTTTCCGACAACGCGTTGGCGAAACGATGACCTTGCAGCGCCAGCTCAAAGAAATGCGCCTGCTGCGCCAGGGTGCCTTGCAGGCGGATGTCTTCGAGCAGGCAGTAATGGTTTTGCGGGATCTGCCCGAGGGACGGATCGGCGGCGGAAATGATCGCGATCACTTGCGCCAGCACCGCACAGGACACCTGCGCGCCGCCGTATTCCTTCGGCACGGTGATGCCCCACAGGCCACTGTTGGAATACAGATCGACGATCTCGGCGGGCACTTCGCGGTTGCGGTCACGCTCGGCGGCGTGTTCCTGCAAGACGGCGGCGACCTGTGCAGCCACGCGCAAGGCTTCGGCGTCGTCGGCGATCCGGTGGGCGGCCGGCGGGTTGATCGGATAAACGGCAGATTCAGACATGGATGACTCTCGGTATCGGTGTTGTACCGGGTCATTGCAGCTTCTGTGCCTGACGAAAAGGCCTTGTTTTACGGGGGCTGCAACGGAACTTCAGGGCGTTTGGCGATGAAAACTTGCGCATTCTGTTGCTTCGCTGTCGATGGCTGAACAGTGCGAGGCCTGCTCGTCGGCTACTCGGTCACGACGGCGGCACGGATCTATAGTTGAGCGACCGGCAACCCCGGCGAAGGCACACCTTCAACCTCTAATAAAAACCAGGCAACAAATAACAGGGAGTACCGCCATGAGCGTCAAACCCATTCCCGAGGGGTACCACAGCATTACCCCGTACCTCGGCATTCACAAAGCTGCCGAAGCCATCGACTTCTATAAAAAAGCGTTCGGTGCCACCGAAGTCATGCGCCTGAGCATGCCCGACGGCGGCATCGGCCACGCCGAACTGCGCATCGGAGACAGCGCGATCATGCTCGGCTCGCCATGCGATCAAGGTCCGTTGAGCAATCCGGACACAGCGGTGTCGGTCGGTCTGCATCTGTACGTGACCGATGTCGACAAATCCTTCCAGCGTGCGCTGGAGGCCGGCGCGACCTCGGTGTCCGAGGTCAAGGATCAGTTCTACGGCGACCGCAGCGGGACATTGAAAGATCCGTACGGGCATCTGTGGTTCCTGGCCACGCGCAAGGAAGACCTGACCCAGGCGCAAATCGAGCAGCGGGCGAAGGAGATGTTCCAGCAGGGTTAGCAAAGCCAGGTTCTCCATTCCCGCGCAGCGCGCGGGGATGGGCGAACACGATTCATGAACCGTCGAACCACGCTTCACGTCTTGTCATGAACGCCCGGCGATTTCAGGATGCAGGCCACTCGCCTGAATAAAGGATCACCCGATGTTTGCCGGATTCGTCAAAGACCAGCGCCACGTCAACGGTGTGGACATCAGCTACCGCCTCAAAGGCAGCGGCCCGGGCCTGCTGCTGTTGCACGGGCACCCGCAGACCCACGTCATCTGGCACAAGATCGCCGAGCAACTGGCCGAACACTTCACGGTGATCGCCGCCGACCTGCGCGGTTATGGAGACAGCAGTCGCCCGCCGGCCGATGAGGCTCACCTCAACTATTCCAAACGCGAGATGGCTCGCGACGGCGTGGAATTGATGAAGGCGTTGGGCTTCGAGCAGTTCTCGATCCTTGCCCATGACCGTGGTGCCCGGGTTGCCCATCGCCTGGCCCTCGATCATCCCGAGGTTGTGCAGCGCATGGTCCTGCTCGACATCGCGCCGACCCTGGCAATGTACAGCCAGACCAACGAAGCCTTTGCCCGGGCCTACTGGCACTGGTTCTTCCTGATCCGCCCGGCGCCGTTGCCGGAAACTTTGATCGAAGCCGATCCCGAAGGTTATCTGCGCAGTGTCATGGGCAGCCGCAGCGCCGGGCTTGCACCCTTTACCGACGAGGCATTCAGCGAATATCGGCGTTGCCTGGAACGTCCCGGCAGCGCTCGGGGGATCTGCGAGGACTACCGCGCCAGCGCTGGCATCGACCTGGAACATGACCGCGCCGACCTTGCTGTCGGCCGTCATCTGAACCTGCCGTTACTCGTGCTGTGGGGCGCCGAGGGCACCGTCGGTCGCTGCTTCGATCCGCTGAGGGAATGGCAACAGATTGCCACTGATGTAAGGGGCAAGGCCCTGCCTGCCGGGCATTACCTCGCCGAAGAAGTCCCCGAACTGTTGCTGGCCGAAGTGCTCGACTTTCTCCGCTGATTTCCCTCCGACAATCCGGCGGCATGCGCCGTCGGACTGCTTCGCCTCCCTCGCAGAAATCCGCCCACGCGACAGCAACATGCAATCGCGAAACATTTACTTTCATATCGTTTATCGGGATTTGCTTCGGTCATCCGTCTTATAGAGATGCGGGCTGGTCGCGTAGGCAAAAGCCACGACCGGCCTTTCAGGGGACTCCCGTGCTGCGAAGCCCGTAGTACCGCTCCCTCTCACTGAAACAAGACCCGTCATCATGTCGAAGAAATCCCGCTCGAAACTGTGGTTCCTGGTACACAGCTGGCTGGCGTTGCCGATCTGGTTTTTCGTTCTGATCGTCTGCGTCACCGGCACCCTGGCAGTGGTCAGCCAGGAAATCGTCTGGCTGGCCAATCCGCAGATGCGCGCCAGCGCCCCTTCGGACGACGCACCATTGCTCAGCTACGATCAGGTCCTGGCCGCGATCAAGAAGGCCGAACCGCAGACCGTGGTGCAAAGCATCAGTCGTCCGGACGAATCGCACTTTGCCCTCGACGTCGAGGTCAGCTACCCCGACGGGCGTTCGCTGACGGTCTACGTCAACCCGTACACCGGGGTCATCCAGGGCCCCGCGCCAACCTTCAACTTCAAGGCGTTCACCCGCGCACTGCATGGCTGGTGGCTGGTGCCGTTCACCAACGGCTTCAGCTGGGGCTGGTATCTGGTGTCGTTCCTCGGCCTGCCGATGCTCGCTTCGCTGGTGACCGGGCTGGTGGTGTACAAGCGCTTCTGGAAAGGCTTTTTCCGCCCGACCCTGCGCATTCGCCACGGTGCGCGGATTTTCTGGGGCGACTTTCACCGCCTCAGCGGCATCTGGTCGATCTGGTTCATCGCGGTGATTTCCATTACCGGCGTGTGGTTCCTGATCCGCGCCCTGCTGTTCGACTTCCAGATTTCCATTTCCAGCGAACCGATCATCCCGGCGATGTCCAGGGAAAGTGTGCCGATCTCCGCCGACGGCACACCGCCACCGCGGATCAGTCTCGACTCGGCCATCGAGATCGCTCAACAAAAGATCCCGGGGCTGGAAGCCAGTTTCGTCAGCCTGCCCGGCAACGCTTACAGCCACATGAGTGTCGGTGGTCGTGGCTGGTATCCACTGATGTTCCAGACCGCCACGCTCAATCCTTACAACGGTGACATTGCCGCCTCGCGCCTGCTGTCCGACCGCTCCGCCCTGGAGTTCGTCACCGAATCGATGCGTCCGCTGCACACCGGCGATTTCGGCGGAATCTGGATCAAGCTGATCTGGTTCTTCTTCGGCCTGCTGCTGAGCATGATGGTTCTCAGCGGCCTGCTGATCTGGACCAAGCGCACCGCCCTGGCCACGCTCAACGCACTCAAACGCGAAGACAAGAGAAACCGCAAGGTCGCGCCGCGATCGACGGACCGACATGAACCTTCGGAGGTGCGTCCGTGAGCCACATTGGAATAACACCACCGTCGCGCCTGAACCGGTTCTGGCACAAATGGCGTTTCCACCTCAACGTCCTGTTGCTGCTGATCCCGCTCGGTTTCATGCCCAAATACTTCGCCGATGCTTCGCTGTTTCGTGGTGACAGCGGACTGGGTGAACGGGAGATCGGCGAAATCCAGGTCGGCCCCTGGAGCCTGCGACTGGCCGAACTGCGCAATCAGGCCCCGATCCTGACCGGCCCCGCCGGCTACATGAAAGATTTCAGCGCCGCCCTCTGCGACGCCTGTGTCGACCACGTCAAGGCGACGTACCTGCGCATCGGCAAACCTCGCAGCCTGCGCGCGGCCGGGGTGATTTTCTTCGGCACGCCGTACCGCATGGGCACCCAGTTGCCGGTGCCGGAAAAGACCGCTGCCGACGCCGAACTGTGGATCACCATGGAAGGCTGGGACGGCAGCATGCACCAAGCCTCGATTCCGCTGCGCCAGGCCTCGCCTGCCACCCTCGCCTGGCTGAACAAACAAGGAGCCAAACCATGAGTCATGCCCAACGCCCCTTCCGCCTGCACCTGAGCGCTGCCTTGGTGGTGCTGTCTGCCGGTTTCAGCACAGGCGCCCTGGCCCACAACCCGATGTGCGAGTGCAAGGCCATCGATGCCGAGCAGATCAAGTGCACCGGCGGTTTCTCCGACGGCAGCGGCGCACCGGGGGTGACCCTCGATGTGATCGGCTACGACGAAACCATTCTGGTGCCGGGCAAGCTCGGCGCCGATTCGACCCTGACCTTCAAGAAACCCGGCGCCGAGTTCTACGTGCTGTTCGACGCCGGCCCTGGCCACGTGGTCGAAATCGACCAAGCGGATATCGAAGCCCCATGACCACGCCGACCACCCAGGTTGTACGCCCGGCCGGTGCCGGGCACGAAACCCTCAATGTGCTGCTGATGTGTCTGTTGATCCTCGCGGTCGCCGGATCGGTAGTCGCATGGCGCGGCGTTTCCCACGAACCGGAGCCGGTTTCCAGCCATCAGCTCGATGCCCGTCGCGATCTCGGCGCCAGCGAGCAAGGCATCTATGCGGATCTGCGGGTGACCCTCGACGAGATCCACCTGTTGCGCGAAGAACAGCAAACACTGCCGACCCCGCAGAACCTGGCGGACGAAGGTTTCGCCCCGTTTGCCCAGGACGCCAGTTCGGTCAGTCGTGGCGGTCATGCCTGGCAGTTGCTGGCCGACCGCGCCTACTTCGGCCACAGCCAGGCACCGGCTGTGGCCGGTTCGTTTCTGATGCGCCTGAACGACGCCGCGCCGGACATCTGGCTCAACCGCGCCACCGACCTGCAAGCGCCGGCAGACCTGTCAGACGCAGCGCTGAGCGCTGCCGGCTGGAAACAGATCGTCGCGCAATTCGATGCCGGGGTGACCCGCGAACATCGTCATTGAACCCTCGCCTTCATTCGAGAGAAGACCGCTTGCCCATGCCTAGTTCATCTCAACGCCGTCCTTTCCTGCGCCTGATGCTGATCGGCCTGTGCGCCTGCCTGCTGAGCCCGCTGGCCAGCGCCGATCAGGCCAAGCGCCTGCGCATCGGCATCACCCTGCATCCGTATTACAGCTACGTGGCGAACATCGTCGGCGACAAGGCCGAGGTCGTGCCACTGATTCCCGCCGGTTTCAACCCGCACGCCTACGAGCCGCGCGCCGAAGACATCAAGCGCATCAGCGGGCTGGACGTGATCGTGCTCAACGGCGTCGGCCATGACGACTTCGCCGACCGCATGATCGCCGCCAGCGAAACGCCGAACATCAAGACCATCGAAGCCAACGAAAACGTGCCGTTGCTGGCCGCCACCGGGGTTGCTGCGCGCGGCGCCGGCAAAGTGGTGAACCCGCACACGTTCCTGTCGATCAGTGCCTCGATTGCCCAGGTCAACAACATCGCCCGGGAACTGGGCAAGCTCGACCCGGATAACGCCAAGACCTACACCCAGAACGCCCGCGCCTACGGCAAACGCCTGCGGCAGATGCGCGCCGACGCCCTGGCCAAACTGACCCAGGCGCCGAACGCCGAACTGCGGGTGGCCACGGTGCACGCCGCTTATGACTACCTGCTGCGCGAATTCGGTCTGGAAGTCACCGCCGTGGTCGAGCCGGCCCACGGCATCGAGCCGAGCCCGAGCCAGTTGAAGAAAACCATCGATCAATTGCGGGAGTTGGACGTGAAGGTGATCTTCTCCGAGATGGATTTCCCGTCCACCTACGTCGAAACCATCCAGCGCGAATCCGGAGTGAAGCTGTACCCGCTGTCACACATTTCCTACGGCGAATACACCGCCGACAAGTACGAAAAAGAAATGACCGGCAACCTCAACACCGTGGTTCGGGCGATTCAGGAGTCCGGCGCATGACGGCTCAGGAAAACCTTTCAATCAGACATAGCGGCCCGACCCTGGATTTCGCCGACGTCAGCCTGACCCTCGGCCGCACGACGATCCTCGACAAAGTCACCTTCCAGGTGCAGCCCGGCAGCGTGCATGCGCTGGTCGGCCCCAACGGCGGCGGCAAGAGTTCGCTGATCAAGACCCTGCTCGGGCAGATGCCGCATCACGGCCGGCTCAGTCTGCAATGGCCCGGCGAACCCGGCACCATCGGTTACGTGCCGCAGGCGCTGGAATTCGATCGGGGTCTGCCGATGACCGTCGATGATTTTATGGCCGCCATGTGTCAGCGTCGCCCGGCCTTCCTCGGCTTGAGCAAACGCTACGCCGGCGCTATCGGTGATGCGCTGGAGCGAGTCGGCATGCAGGACAAGCGCAAGCGCCGGATGGGCGCACTATCCGGTGGTGAACGCCAGCGGGTTCTGCTCGCTCAAGGCCTGATTCCGGCCCCGCAATTGCTGGTGCTGGACGAACCGATGTCGGCCCTCGACGAAGCCGGGATTCAGGTCTTCGAGCGATTGCTCGGCGACTGGCGTGCGGCAGGCATCACGGTGCTGTGGATCGAGCACGATCTGGAAGCGGTCGGGCGCCTGGCCAATCGCGTCACCGGCCTCAATCGCCGGGTGCTGTTCGACGCCACGCCGCAACAGGCCCTGACCCCGGAACGCCTGCTGACCCTGTTCTCGACCCATCCACGGAGCGCTGCCTGATGAGTTACGAAGCCTTTCGTTTGATGGTGCAAGGCTGGGCCTCTTCCGGTTACCTGCCGGAAGCCCTGGCCTACGGGTTTGTGGTCAACGCCTTGCTTGCCGGTCTGCTGATCGGCCCGGTGCTCGGTGGCCTCGGCATGCTGGTGGTGGTCAAGCGCTTCGCGTTTTTCTCCGAAGCAGTCGGTCACGCGGCGTTGACCGGCGTGGCCATCGGCATTCTGCTCGGCGAGCCCTACACCGGGCCGTACGGCAGCCTGTTCGGTTACTGCCTGCTGTTCGGCATTTTGCTCAACTACCTGCGCAACCGCACCGGTCTGGCACCCGACACATTGATTGGCGTGTTCCTGTCGGTGTCCCTCGCTTTGGGCGCCAGCCTGCTGCTGATTCTGGCGGGCAAGATCAACGTGCACATTCTGGAAAACGTGCTGTTCGGCTCGGTGCTGACCGTCAACGGCAACGACCTGCTGGTGCTGGCGATTGTCGGCTCGCTGGTCATGGCGCTGGCCCTGCCGCTGTACAACCGGATCATGCTGGCCAGCTTCAACCCGCAACTGGCGGCGGTGCGCGGCGTCGCGGTGAAGACCCTGGATTACCTGTTCGTGATTCTGGTGACGCTTATCACCGTCGCCGCAGTGAAAGTCATCGGTGCGATTCTGGTCGGTGCGCTGCTGGTGATTCCGGCGGCGGCAGCACGTCTGCTCAGCCAGTCGCTCAAAGGCTTTTTCTGGTGTTCGGTGCTGATTGCCACGATCAGCACGCTGTGCGGGATTCTCGCGCCGATCGTGTTCGACCTGCCGATTCCGTCCGGCGCCGCGATCATCCTGGTCGCCGGTATCGCCTTCGCCCTCGCCGCGATTGCCCGGGGCGTCGTCCCCAGTCTGAAAGGGAACCTTGGATAAATGGCTTTTTCATTACGAAAACTGACTCTGGCCATCGCCCTCAGCGGTGCAGTTTCAAGCCCTCTGCTGGCTGCCGAGAAACCGTTGCGAGTGCTGGCCTCGTTGCCCATCACTTATGGTCTGGGTGAAGTCCTGCTCAAGGGCACCGACATCAGCCTCGAACGTGCGGTGCCAGCGAATCTGCCGGGCAGCCGCCAGACCGCCTATTTCACCGGTCGCGGCGCCCCGGCGCTGAGCAAACTGGCCACTGGCGCCGATGCCGTGATCGGCGTGCGCTCGCTGTGGGCCGATGACCCGCTGTATCCGATCGCCCGCCGCAGCAACATCCGCATCGTCGAAGTCGACGCTGCCCGCCCGGTGGACGGCGCCCTGCCCGGCATTGCCGTGCAACCGGGGCTCAAGGTCGACGGTTTGAACAGCCAGCCGTGGCTGGCGAGCAACAACATGGGGCGCATGGCCGACGTGATGGCGGCGGACCTGGTGCGCCTGGCACCGAAGGACAAACCGAAGATCGAGGCCAATCTGGCGGCACTGAAAAAGCGCCTGCTGAAACTCAGTGCCGACAGCGAGGCGCGTCTGGCCAGTGCCGACAACCTGAGCGTGATGAGCCTGAGCGATCACTTCGGTTACCTGATCGGCAGCCTCAATCTGGAATTGATCGGACAGGATGCCCGCGCGGATGCCGAATGGACGCCGGAGGATCTGAAAAAACTCACCGCCACCCTGAAAGACAATGACGTGGCAGTGGTGCTGCACCATCGGCAGCCGTCGGACGCGGTGAAAGCGGCGATTGCCGAATCGGGCAGTCATCTGCTGGTGCTGAGCACCGATGCAGCGGATCCGGTGGCAGAGTTGGAAGGCAATGTGGATGTGCTGCTCAAGGGCCTGAGCGGCGCCTAAGGCCAGTTGCCCCCCGTTGATCGTTCCCACGCTCCGCGTGGGAATGCAGCCCGGGACGCTCCGCGTCCCTTGCGAAGCGGACGCGGCGCGTCCAATGAGGCATTCCCACGCAGAGCGTGGGAACGATCATCAAGGCCGATCTTCCAGACATGAAAAAACCCGCTGACTGTTTCCAGCCCAGCGGGTTTCTTTTTGCCTGAAGACTTACCGTGCAGCCGCTTGCGCTTCCATCTTCTGGCGCAGGCTCAGCGGACGCATGTCGGTCCAGACTTCTTCGATGTAGGCCAGGCATTCCTTTTTCAGGCCACTCTTGCCGACGGTGCGCCAGCCTTCCGGCACGGCCTTGTAGTCCGGCCAGATCGAGTACTGCTCTTCGTGGTTGACCACGACTTGAAAGAGGATGTCCTCGCGGTCGAATACTGACGTCATGCTGTGTCTCCATCGCTGTAAGGGTGGGCTGCACGACGGGTGCAGCCGGGTATGTAGAAAGAACGTTCGACGCGGCGAAAAATTTACAGGCCGGCGGTCGCGGCGCTCAACGCACGGCCGAAGATCTCGGCGACGCGATCGATTTCGGCGGCGGTGATCACCAGCGGCGGCAGGAATCGCACCACCGCACCATGCCGACCGCCCAGCTCCAGAATCAGGCCACGCTTGAGGCATTCGCGCTGAACCAGCGGCGCCAGACGCGCAAACGCCGGTGGATGGCCGAGTGCGTCCGGCGTACCGTTCGGATCGACCAGTTCGACACCGAGCATCAGGCCACGACCACGAATGTCGCCCAGTTGCGGGAAGTCGCGCTGCAGGATGTGCAGATGCTCGCTCAGGCGTTCGCCCATGGCGGCGGCGTGTTCGCAGACCTTGTGCTCGACCAGGTAACGCATCACGGCAGAGCCGGCGGCCATCGCCATCTGATTGCCACGGAACGTACCGGCGTGGGCGCCCGGCTGCCAGGTGTCGAGCCAGTCGCGATAAACCACCACGGCCAGCGGCAGGCTGCCGCCGATGGCTTTGGACAGCACCACCACGTCCGGGGTGATGCCGGCGTGCTCGAAGGCAAACATCTTGCCGGTACGGGCGAAACCGCTCTGGATTTCGTCGATGATCAATGCGACGCCGGCCTTCTCGGTGATGCGGCGCAGACCGCGCAGCCACTCGATGTCAGCCGGGATCACACCGCCCTCGCCCTGCACCGCTTCAACGATGACTGCGGCCGGCAATTGCACGCCGGCCTCGGGATCATTGAGCAGGTTTTCCAGGTAACTCAGGTTGGCCTTCACACCCGCCGCGCCACCGAGGCCGAACGGGCAGCGGTAGTCGTACGGGAACGGCATGAATTGCACGCCGGTGCTGAGCAATGCGCCCAACGGTTTCTTCGGACCGAGGCTGCCCATCAGACTCAAGGCGCCCTGGCTCATGCCGTGGTAACCGCCGGAAAACGACAGTACGGTGCTGCGCCCGGTGGCGGTGCGCACCAGTTTCAGCGCAGCTTCCACGGCGTCGGTGCCGGTCGGGCCGCAGAACTGGATTTTCGCTTCCTTGGCCAATGCTGGAGGCAGCAGGCCGAACAGGTCCTGAACGAATTGGTCTTTCACCGGCGTGGTCAAGTCCAGGGTGTGCAGCGGCAGCTCATCGGCCAGCACCTGCTGGATCGCCTCGATCACCACCGGGTGGTTATGCCCCAGCGCCAGAGTGCCGGCACCGGCCAGGCAATCGATGAAGGTACGGCCTTCGACGTCTTCGACGTACAGGCCCTTGGCGCGCTTCAGTGCCAGCGGAATTCGGCGCGGGTAGCTGCGGGCATTGGATTCCTGCTGGCTCTGCCGGGCCAGCAACGGTGATTCATTGAACTGATACAGCGTTTCAGCCGGCGCGGAGGCGATCCGGGCCGACGACTCTTCGATAAGGCTGGTGGCGACTGACATCTCTCGACCCCTCAATACGCTATGGATAGTGACCAAAACTGCACACCGGGCAGGTGCGCGTTCCGGTCGCGGGGCGCACATGCAGGTTTTCCTGTTCTGGAAACGCACCAGCGTGTCGAGGATTTACACCCTTGATCGAATGTCAGGCCGACAATGCCAGCGGCTTGTGCATCGGCAGGCTCAAAACGCCGTGATGCGTGGAGGCAGGCGCCGCTTCGCGATACCCCAGGCGCCGGTAGAACGCCTCGCCGGTTCGCGTGCTGGAGAGCGTGACGCAAGGCCGGCCGCGAATCCTCAGCCAACCCTCGAGATCGCCCACCAGCGCGCGGCCCGCGCCCCGGCGAAACCACTCCGGCTGCACATGACAAAACGTGATCTCGCCATTGGCGGCGGCCATGCCGACCCCGACCGGCTTATCGTGAAGAAGCGCGATATTCAGATAGAGATGCGGATCGGCGAGCCAGCCGCTGATGTGTTCCGCCGATTGTCGGCGAACCCAGCGGTCGACCAGTTGGGGATCGTTGCGATGATCGAGCGCGCAACCGACACGAATAGAGCGCTCGAGAATCCGGCTGATGATGCCGGCGTCGGCGGGTGTGGCGGGACAGATGTGGATGGGTGCTTCCATGGCGCTGTTTCCCTCAATCCATTGAGTCAAAGGCTGGGGCGACAATAACGTCGCGGCCGGCGGATGACTAATGGAGAGAGGTTACATTTGATGTGCCTGGCAACCTTTCAGACCGGTTGCAGCGGCATCGTCAGCTCGACCCGCAAACCATCCGGGCGGCTGTCGAAATGCAAGGTGCAGGCGCAGCGCTGAACGATGGCCTGGACAATCGCCAGCCCCAGTCCGCAGCCGGTGCTCTGGCCGTTGCGCCAGAAGCGCTGGGTCAAGTGTTGCAGATCGTCCGGGGCAATCCCCGGCCCATGATCGCGCACCACGAAACGCACACGATTGGCGATGGTTTCCAGGCTCAACTCCACCGCGCCGTCGGTCGGCGTGTGGCGCAGGGCGTTGTCCAACAGATTACGCAGAGCCGCGATCGACAGCACCGCCGGCATTTGCAGGGGCGCATCGGACAATCGCTCAGGCAGGTGCAGCTTGATGCGCTGGCGCTGGTCACTGGCCGAATCCTGAATCGCCAGTTTCGCCACCTGTTCGGCGCTGCACTGCACACCGTCGTCGAACGACAGACTGCCCTCGACCCGCGCCAGCAACAGCAATTGCTCAAGGGTCCGGTGCAGGCGGTCGGCGCCCTCCTCGGCCCGGGCCAGGGACTGATCGCGGGCGTTGCCTTCGGTCATGCGCGCCACTTGCAGGTGGGTCTTGATCGCCGTCAGCGGGCTGCGCAGTTCATGGGCGGCATCGCCGGTCAGGCGACGTTCGCGTTCGATGGTCTTGCCGATGCGCTGGAACAACTGGTTCTGGGTTTCGAGCAGCGGTTTCAATTCGCTGGGGAATGACTGCAACTGCAAAGGTTCGAGCGAATCCGCGTTGCGACGCATCAAAGCTTCACGCAAGCGATTGAGCGGCGCCAGGCCCTGACCGATCCCCAGCCACAACAGGCACAGGCAGCCGAGCAGCGCCACGCCCACCGGCACCGAGGCCGCCAGCAGGATCGACATGTTCAGGGCTTCCCGCTCGATGACCCGGTCGGCAGTGGTAATTCGCACATCGCCCCGAGCCAGGGTGAAGCTGCGCCAAGGCGCGCCATCGATCATCTGATCGTGAAAACCCATTTTCTGCGCTTCCAGCGCCTGTTCCGGATTGTTGTGGCTGCGGGCAAGAATTTCCCCGCGCAACGAGCTGACCTGACAGGCCATGCCGCCGGGAATGTTCAGTTGCTCGGCGCTGAAGTGAGTGCCTTCGCCTTTGCTCGGGATGGCCGGCAATTGTTCCAGCAATCCGGCGACCATCCGCGCCGACGCCACCAGGCGCTGGTCGAGGGAAAACATCATCTGGTTGCGCAGGTCGCTGAGCATCCAGGCGGCCGCCAGGGCCCAGATCAGCGCGAACGCAGCGCCGAGAGTCAGGCTCAGACGCAGGCGCAGACTCATCACTTGTCAGTTTCTCCGCCATCGGCCGGGCCCAGGCGATAACCCAGACCGCGCACGGTTTCGACGATGCCCTTGCCCAGTTTGCTGCGCAGGTGATGGATGTGCACGTTGAGCGCATTGCTCTCCAGTTCATCGTTGAAACCGTAGACGCTGTCCTTCAACTGCTCGGTGGACAGCACCCGGCCACGGTTGTGCAGCAAGGCTTGCAGCAGGGATTGTTCACGACGGGACAGGTCCACCGGACGGCCCGCCAGCGTGGTTTCACGACTGCTCGGGTCGTAGGTCAGCGCACCGTGTTCGATCAGGTTGACACTGCGCCCGGCTACCCGGCGCAGCAGGGTTTGCAGACGCGCGAACAATTCGCGCAGATCGAAAGGCTTAAGCAGATAGTCGTCGGCACCGGACTGCAAACCGTCGACACGGTCGGTGACCGAATCCCGCGCGGTGAGGATCAGCACCGGAATTTCCAGCCCTTGCTGACGCAGTTGTTGCAGCAGTTTGAGGCCATCTTCGTCCGGCAGGCCGAGATCGAGCACCATCACGTCGAACTCGGCAACCTTGAGAATCGCCCGCGCCTTGGAGGCGGTGTTGACGTGCTCGACCGTCAGGCCTTGCGCCGTCAGCCCGGCGACGATCCCGCTGGCGATCAACTCATCGTCTTCGCAAACCAGTACGTGCATGGGAGCTCCATGAGAAAAAACGCGATTCAAGCAGGAGAGGATTAAGCGGCAATTATGGACACTGCCCGCGCCAAGGAAAAGCATGATCCCGATGTATACGACTGCGGGCAATGGTTTTCTCAATAGCGATTATCGCGATGACAACTAAAAACCAACAGACAATAACTTATCAAGTTCAAAGCGACACAAATGGCAATCACATAATCAGTGCGCAAAAGTTATTTATCACGTTAACCTTCAACTGCAGAACATACAAACACCACACTCACTACAACACCGAACAACCAATTATCTATTCCAAGGAACTATCAAATGTCCAAACTCAACAACTTTGTTGCTATCGACTGGCGCTCCGGCCCTGACCGGATTTACTTTTTCTTCAAAGATACTGAAACCTTTTCCTGCTACAACAATGGCGACGAAGAAGTACCCGGCGAATATCCAAAACCGATCAAGGGGCACTGGGAAGGGTTCGATGCCTATGCCAAGCATCTGCGGTTCGGCTTCACCCAGACCCAGGCGGGCGACAAGGATATTGTCTGGTTATTCTTTTACAATGGTGATCGCCCGATGGTTTGCGCCTATAACCAGGACACCGGAAAGGCTGATGCCTTTTACAATCTTTCCAACTCCCTGTGGACGCCGATCCTGCCCTACTTCGACAGAATCGTTGCCGGTACTTGGCTGGAAGCCATCGGGTACAAAAATCTGTTTCGCTTCTTGTTGAATGACGGGACCCACTTGACGCTGGATACTGTAACGCGAAAAGTAAATCACCATCCAACAGCAGTACTGCCCGGACTTGAACTTTATAAAGATCGCCTTGTTACCGCAGCTCAGATTGATCCGACCTTTAGCGACAACCTCTGGTATATCTTCCTGACCAATGACCAGTTCGTGGTTTACAACATGCAGAAAGGCCGAGTCGAGGGTGGTGTGCACAACGTGAGCGGTACATTCGCCGGGCTGACACGGGGTCTCTGACTCCATCATTCGTTTGCAATACTGCAGCGTCTCGCAGGTTTGACGCATGGATATACCCGGTTAATCACCGGTTAATCGCCGCCGCCCATTGTGCCCCTCAATTGCACAGGGACAAGGCTCCTCCATGCGTCATTTTTTTCTATTGTTTGCACTGTTGATTTCGAGTCTGGCTCAGGCAGGGAATGATCCCTTTGCGTCAAAACCGGAGTTCCTGCCGGTCGACAAGGCATTCGTACTGACCTCTGAGCGTCTGGATTCCGGTGAGACCCAGCTGTTCTGGCAAATCGCCGACGGTTATTACCTGTACCAGAAGCGTCTGAAGTTCGATGGGCTGGCGACACAAAACGTCCCGGCCCTGCCGGAGGGCGAGTCCCACAGCGACGAGTATTTCGGCGAACAGCCGGTTTATCGTCAGGGTCTGGAACTGAAGATTCCCGCAGCCGCCACGGGGCAGATAAAGGTCAGCTATCAGGGCTGCGCCGACGCCGGCCTTTGCTATCCGCCACAAACCAGAGTGATTGACCTCGGCGGCAAAGCCGCAGCAACGACAGATGAAGCGCCGGATCAGGCACTGGCCAGCGGTCTGCAACAGCACTCGCTGGGCTGGAGTCTGCTGGTGTTCTTCGGCCTGGGTCTGCTGCTGGCGTTTGCGCCGTGTTCGTTACCGATGCTGCCGATACTGGCGGGCATGGTGGTGGGCAGCGGCGCCACGCCACGTCGCGGTTTCGCGCTGGCCGGCAGTTATGTGGTTTGCATGGCGCTGGTGTATGCGGCGATGGGCGTCATCGCCGCGCTGCTGGGGGCCAACCTGCAGGCGTGGTTGCAGAACCCTTGGCTGCTGGGGACGTTCGCGGCCGTGTTTGTGGTTCTGGCGCTGCCGATGTTCGGCTTCTTCGAGCTGCAATTGCCGGTGGCCCTGCGGGATCGACTGGAACATGCCTCGCGCAGTCAGCGCGGTGGCAGTCTGGTCGGCGCGGGCGTACTGGGCGCGTTGTCCGGTCTACTGGTCGGCCCATGCATGACCGCACCGCTGGCGGGCGCCCTGCTTTACATCGCGCAAAGTGGCAACGCGCTGCACGGCGGTCTGATTCTGTTTGCCCTCGGGATCGGCATCGGCGTACCGCTATTGTTGCTGGTAACCGTCGGCAATCGCTTCCTGCCCAAACCCGGCGCGTGGATGAACCTGCTCAAGGGCGTGTTCGGTTTCCTGTTCCTCGCCACCGCGCTGCTGATGCTGCGTCCGGTGCTGGATCCGTCGCTGTGGCTGGGTCTGTGCGGCGCGCTGCTGTTGATCGCCGCTTACAGTGCCTGGAAACAGTCAGAAGGCTTCGGTCGCGTGGCGCAGTTGTTCGGTGCCGGTTCGCTGTTACTGGGCTTGTGGGGCAGTCTGTTGGTGGTCGGTGCGGCGGGTGGCAGTGACGATCCGTATCAGCCGTTGCAGGTGTACAGCGCCGGCCGTGTCGGATCTGCGGCGCCCAGCGGCCACGAAGCCTTCACGACGATCAAGGATCCGGGCGCCCTGCAACGCGAGCTCGACACCGCCAAAGCGCAGGGCCAGTGGGTGCTGCTCGATTACTACGCCGACTGGTGCACGTCGTGCAAAGTCATGGAGAAACAGGTGTTCGGCCAGGCGCGGGTGATGCAGGCCCTGAGCGATGTGCGCTTGCTCCGACTCGACGTGACCGCCGACAATGCCGCCAGCCGCGAACTGCTCGGCCGTTATAAAGTGCCGGGGCCACCGAGTTTCGTGTGGATCGGCGCCGACGGCGAAGAGCGCCGCAGCCAGCGCATCACCGGCGAGGTCGATGCCGATACTTTCCTGCAACGCTGGACCACCACCCGAGACGCCCGTTAATGCTGACCTTCACCCTCGGCACCTTTGCCATCGCACTCAACCACCTGCTGCTGATCAGCGCGCTGGCGCTGGCGACCTTCGTCGGCTGGCGGGTGGCCAAGCGCGGCGGTGACAACCCCGAGTCGGCGCTGTTCAGCCTGTTTCTGCTCGGCATGCTGGCGGCGCGCATGGCGTTTGTCGCCATGTACTGGGGGCACTATCGCAACGATCTCTGGCAGATCATCGACTTGCGCGACGGCGGTTTTCTCGCCTGGCCGGGGGTGATCGTGCTGTTGCTGGCGGCGCTGTATCGCGGCTGGCGCCGGCCGGGTTTGCGTCGACCGCTGGGCTTCGGCGTGGTCAGCGGCGTGGCGTTCTGGGTGCTGGCGACCCTGTCGCTGAACATCTACGAGCAAGGCACACGCCTGCCGGACATCACCCTGCGCAACGCCGCCGGGGAAACCGTGAAACTCACCGACTATCAGGGCGGGCCGCTGGTGATCAATCTGTGGGCCACCTGGTGCCCGCCGTGCCGACGGGAAATGCCGGTGCTGGAAAACGCCCAGCAACAACGCCCGGACCTGACGTTCCTGTTCGTCAACCAGGCCGAAAGCATGCAAAGCGTTGCGACTTTTCTCGAAACCCAGGGCCTGAGCCTGAACAACGTGCTGTTCGACCGCAGCGGACGTCTCGGCCAGGCCGTGGGCTCCATGGCCCTGCCGACTACGCTGTTCTATAGCCCGGACGGTCGCCTGCTGGGCAGCCATCTGGGCGAGTTGTCGAACGCCAGCCTGGCCCGCGCCCTGGAAAACTTCGATACCCCGGCTTCCAGTCCGAACCCGGCCACCTCTTCTTCAAGGAAACTGCCATGCCCCGCCTCCGCCACCTGCTGACGCTGACCATGAGCGCAGCCCTGCTGCACTTGCCGTCGGTCCAGGCCGCCGAAGAACTGCCTGAAGCGATCAAGAAGATCGAAGCCAAGGGCGCGAAAATCGTCGGCCAGTTCGACGCGCCGGACGGCTTGCGCGGTTACGCCGCGCAATACCAGAACCGCGGCATGGCGCTGTACCTGACGCCGGACGGCAAGCATGTGCTGCTGGGCAATCTGTACGACGCCGACGGCAATGACCTGAGCAGCGCGCCGCTGCAAAAACTGGTCTACGCGCCGATGGCCAAGGAAGTCTGGGCCAAGTTCGAAGCAAGCAACTGGATTCAGGACGGCAACAAGGATGCGCCGCGCACGGTGTACCTGTTCAGCGACCCGAACTGCCCGTACTGCAACATGTTCTGGGAACAGGCCCGTCCATGGGTCAAGGCCGGCAAGGTGCAGTTGCGGCACATCATGGTCGGCATCATCCGCGAAGACAGCCCGGCCAAATCCGCCGCCCTGCTCGCCGCCAAAGACCCGAGCAAGGCCCTGGAAGATCACGAGAAGGCCGGCAAGGCCAGCACCCTCAAGGCCTTGAAGGACATTCCGGTCGCCGTGCAGACCAAACTCGCGGCGAACATGCAGTTGATGGAAGACCTGGACTTGCAGGCCACTCCGGCGATCTTCTACATGGACGACAAGGGCGAACTGCAACAACAGCAAGGCGCGCCGACGCCGGACAAACTGGCGAAGATTCTCGGCCCGAAATAAAAAAACGCCCACGCAATGCGTGGGCGTTTTCGTTACTTCCGCTCAGCCAGAAACTTCAGCAGCGTGTCGGTCACAAACTCCGGATTCTCCAGATTGGAGATATGCCCTGCCTCCGGCACCAGCACACACGGACAGCCAATCAGCTCAGCCATTTCCCGTGCTTCCGACGGCGGGCGTGGCTTGTCCTGATCGCCACAGACCACCAGCGTGGTGGCCGCATTCAGCTCGCCCAGACGCGGCAACAGATCGTCACGGCCAAAAGTGATGCGCCCCATCGGCACGATGCTCTCGCGCAGGCGTTCGGCGCAATAGCCGGCGAGTTTGGCGCGGAAATCCTGATACAGCGCCGACTCTCGATTGATGCCCGGACGGAAGAAGATCGGCACCACGATATCCAGCAGTTGCTCGGAGATCCCGCCGCTTTCCTCGATCTGTTTGAACAGCGAGAAATAGTACTGTCGGGTCGGCTCCGGCTCGACGCCTACGTAAGTGTCCATCAGCACCAGACCGTTGAGCCGCTGCGGCGCCGACAACGCCAGACGCACGCCCCACATGCCGCCGACCGACAGCCCGACCAGTGTCACCCGATCGATGTCCAGATGATCGAGCAACGCCAGTGCCTGACGGGCGATGTCGTCCAGCGAAGCGGTGCCTTCAGGCAAGCGACCGGATTCGCCGTGCCCCCACAGATCCAGTGCAATCACCCGATAGTGCGCCGATAGCGCTGCGATCTGCGGTGCCCACATGGCCTGATCCCACAGGTAGCTGCCGGCCAGCAACACCGCCGGGCCTGTGCCTTGATCAATGTAGTGAAGCGCCTGTCCGTCAACTTCGAAGAAAGCCATCGATCACCCCCGCGACAAAAAAGAGAACCGGCAGACTGGGCTGCCGGTTCGGGATCGTCAACTATACAAACGTACATCCATGTACCGGTTGATAAATGTTGAGTTCACTGACGCTGAAGACTACAAGCCTTCCAGCTCTGCCATCAGGTCATTGAGCCGATCAACCTTCTCCTCGGTAATGTCGCTGGCCGCCAGTCCTTCGATGTACCCGGCCAGTTCCTCCACCGTGCTGCACTCGAACATCGCCCGCAGTGGCACATCCCGTTGCAAGGCTTTCTGCACCCGCGAAGCGATCTGCGTGGCGAGCAGCGAATGGCCGCCGAGTTCGAAGAAGTTGTCGCGTACCCCGACCTTCTCGACCTTTAGCACCTCGGCCCAGATATCGGCCAGGGTCTGTTCCAGCTCGCTGCGCGGCGCCAGGTAATCCTGGCTTTGCAACTGGCCGATCTCCAGCACCGGCAAAGCCTTGCGGTCGAGTTTGCCGTTGGCGTTGAGCGGCAACCGGTCTAGCCACAACCAGTGCAGCGGCACCATGTATTCCGGCAGTTCGGCGCGCAGGCGCTGCTTGATCCGCTCCAGCCGTTCGCTCTGATTCAGTGCGGAATCTGCGGCCACCAGGTAGCCCACCAGATGCTTGCCGTTGACGCCTTCCTGCACGCCGACCGCGCCATCGCGAACTTCCGGTTGCTCATGCAGACGCGCCTCGATTTCACCCAACTCGATCCGGTAACCGCGAATCTTCACCTGATGGTCGACCCGGCCGACGTACTCCAGCACGCCGTCACTGCGGCGGCGCGCCAGGTCACCGGTGCGATACAGGCGCTCACCCGGCGCACCGAATGGATTCGGCACAAACACCGGCGCGGTGCGCAGCGGATCGCTGACATAGCCACGACCGACCCCGGTGCCCGCCACACACAACTCACCCACCGCACCTAGCGGCACCAGATCCAGCGCGCCATCGAGCAGGTACAGCAAGTTGTTGTCGGTCGGCGTACCGATCGGCAGGTAACTGCCGCGAGTCGAGGCCAGGTCGACGCGGAAGAACGCCACGTCGTCCGAGCACTCCGCCGGGCCATAGGCGTTGACCAGACCGATCTGCGGATAACGCAGCAGCCATTGGTGCGCCAGTTCCGGCGGCATTGCTTCACCGGTCGGCAACATCCAGCGCAGACCGTCGAGGCTCAAACGATCCGAAGCGAGCATGCCCTGAATCAGCGATGGCACGCTCTCCAGCACGGTGATGCCCTGCTGCTGCACATGCACCAGCAAGCCTTGCGGATCGTGGGCGATGGTGTTCGGCACGATGTCCACCCGCGCACCGAACAGCGGCGCGGCGAGGAACTGCCAGACCGAAATGTCGAAGCTTTGCGAAGCAGTCTGGGCGATCACATCGGCGTCGCTCAGGTTCAGGTACGGCACCTTGCTCAACTGGTTGTTGAGCATGCCGCGCTGCTCGACCATCACGCCTTTCGGCAACCCGGTGGAGCCCGAGGTGTAGATCACGTAAGCCAGGTTGTCCGGGCCGCTGAAGATGCCCGGATTCGCCGACGACACCGCGCCGGCCTGAACCTCTTCCCATACCAGCAAGCGTGGACGGTTGGCGCAGCTGAACTCATCGAGCAAGGTCGTCGCCTGTTCACGGCAAGCCTCGGTGCACACCAAAACCGGCGTGCGGCTGAGCTCAATGATTCGCTGCAGACGCTGGCTCGGCAGGCCCGGATCCAGCGGCAGGTAACCGGCACCGGTCTTGAAGCTGCCGATGATCATGCCCAGCAGATCCAGATTACGTTCGCCCAGCAACGCCACCGGTTGATCCATCTGCACCCCGGCCGCGACCAGTGCATGGCCGAGACGGTTGGCGTTCTGGTTCAGCTCGGCATAGCTCAGTTGCTGATCAAGGCAACTGGCGGCAATGCGTTGCGGATGTTGTGCGACCTGGGCTTCGAACAGCTCGACGTAGCTCTGCTCCAGCGGATAGTCGTGCTCACTCTGGTTGCAGCCGTGGAGCAAGAAGTCCTGTTCCTCGAGGCCCAACAGCGGCAGGTCGGCCATATCGCCATGGAAGCCGTCGACCAGTGCCAGCAACAGACGCTTGAACTCGCCGAGCATGCGCTCGATGGTCGATTCGTCGAAGTAACGCTGGTCGTAAGACAGGTGCAGACCGAGGTCGTCGCCCGGATAGCAAACCGCCGTCAGCGGGAAGTTGGTGTGGGTACGGCCCGAGTCCGAGGTCGCGTTGAGGCTCTGCGCGCGGTCCAGCACCGAGACTTCCACCGGGGCGTTTTCGAACACGAACAGGCTGTCGAACAGCGGCTGGCCTTTCGGCAATTCGCTCTGTTCCTGGATGTTCACCAGCGGCAGGTATTCGTACTCGCGCAGTTGCATGTTGCTGTCGAGCAGACCGCTCAGCCACTGACGCACGCTGGCGCGCTGATCGTCCGCCGGGATCTGCACCCGCAGCGCGATGCTGTTGATGAACAGGCCGACGGTGCGCTGCATCTCCGGCATCTCCACCGGGCGCCCGGCCACGGTCACGCCGAACAGCACGTCGCGATCACCGCTCATGCGGCGCAGCACCAGTGCCCACGCCGCCTGGGCGAAGGTGTTGATGGTCAGTTGATGGGCCTGGGCCAGTTCACGCAGACGGGCGCCGTCCTCGACATTCAGTCGCGTGTAGCGGTCGCCGACGATCATGCCGCCGCTTTCGCCGGCGTGTTCACGCAGAAACGGACGGTCGCTCGGGATCGGCGTGGTGCGCTCGAAGCCTTGCAGGTTCTGCTGCCACCACTGACGCGCTTCGGCCAGGCTCTGGCGTTGCAGCCAGCCGATGTAATCGCGGTAGCGCGGCGGCACCGCCAATTGTGCTTCGCGACCTTCGCCGAGGGCGGTGTAGATCTCGAAGAAATCGTTCATCAGCAGCGAACGGCACCATGCATCGATCAGGATGTGGTGGTTGCTCATCATGAACCAGTAGCGCGCCGCGCCGACCTTGATCAGGCGCAGGTGGAACGGTGCCTGATTGAGCAGATCGAACCCGGCTTCGCGCTCGGCCTTGAGAAGCGCTTGCAGTTTCGGTTCCTGCTCGGCGTCGGCGATGGCGCTCCAGTCCAGATACTCGATCGGCGTGCGCCCCGGTGTGTGGATCACTTGCAGCATGTCTTCGCCGACGTTCCAGCAGAACGACGCACGCAACGCTTCGTGACGGGCGACTACTGCTTGCCACGCCTGGGCGAAACGCTCGGGGTCGAGTTCGCTGTTGATGCGGTAGCGATCCTGCATGTAGTACAGACCGGTGCCCGGCTCGAGCAAGGTGTGCAACAGCATGCCTTCTTGCATCGGCGTCAGCGGGTAGACGTCTTCGATGTGCGCCGCCGGTACCGGCAGTGCGTCGAGTTGGGCCTGGGTCAATTTCGCCAGCGGGAAGTCCGACGGCGTCAGACCGCCGGCCCCGTCTTGCAGGCAATGTTCGATCAGGCTCTGCAACTCGCCGACGTAGGTATCGGCCAGCTCGTTGATGGTCTGCGCGTCGTAGCGTTCGGCGCTGAAGGTCCAGCGCAGCAGCAACTCACCGCCGTACACCTGACTGTCGACGCTCAACTCGTTCGGCAGCGGTGCGTGCGGATCGTGGGCAGCGCCGACCGACTCATCCAGCGGACGGAACAGCGCATCGCTGCCGAAGCTCTGGTCGAACTGACCGAGGTAGTTGAAGGTGATCGGTGCGTTCGGCAATGCCGCCATGCTCTGACGGGTGGCGTCATCGGCGAGATAACGCAGTACGCCATAACCGAGGCCTTTGTGCGGAACGGCGCGCAGTTGCTCCTTGATCGCCTTGATCGAAGCGCCCTGCCCGGCGGCCTCTTCGATGTTGTGCGGGGTCAGGCGCAGCGGATAGGCGCTGGTGAACCAGCCGACAGTGCGGGTCAGATCGATCTCGTCGAACAGGGTTTCGCGGCCGTGGCCTTCCAGTTGAATCAGCGCCGAGGGCTGACCACTCCAGCGGCACAGCACGCGGGCCAGCGCAGTCAGCAGCAGATCGTTGACCTGCGTGCGATAGGCGCTCGGTGCCTGTTGCAGCAGTTGCCTGGTGCGTTCGGCATCCAGACGCACGCTGACGGTTTGCGCATGAAGATTCTCGCGACCGCCCTCAGGACGTTCGCACGGCAAATCGGCAGTCGGCCCAGCCAGTTGCGCTTGCCACCAGCTCAGTTCTTCACGCAGGGATTCGCTGCCGGCGTAAGCCTGCAAACGCGCCGCCCAGTCCTTGAAGGCGCTGGTTTTCGCCGGCAGTTTCACCGACTGATCGGCGTCGAGCTGGCGATACACGGTTTGCAGATCGTCGAGCAGAACCCGCCACGACACACCGTCAACCACCAGGTGATGGATCGCGATGAACAGTCGTTGCTGAGCGTCCGGCCCATCGACCAGCACGGCGCGCAGCAGCGGACCCTGGGCAAGGTCGAGACTGCGCTGGGCATCCGCGAACAGCGCGGCGCACTTGTCCATCGACGGCACGCGAACCTGCCACAGCACGGCGGCATCGGTGACCGGTTGATGGGTCGCTTGCCATGCGCCGTTGACCTCGCTGAAGCGCAGACGCAGGGCATCGTGCTGCTCGATCACCGCCAACAGCGCTTGCTCCAGACGATGAGGTTCCAGCGCAACCGTCGGCTCCAGCAGCAACGCCTGGTTCCAGTGCTGACGCTCGGGAATCTCGGTGTCGAAGAACCAGTGCTGGATCGGTGTCAGACGCGATTCGCCGGTCACCAGCCCTTGCTCGGCGGTGACGGTTTCACTGCGGCTGGCAACGGCGGACAAGGTCTGCACAGTCTGATGCTGGAACAGATCACGCGGGCTGAAGTGAATGCCCTGCTGACGCGCGCGGCTGACCACTTGAATCGACAGGATCGAGTCGCCGCCCAGTTCGAAGAAGTTGTCGTTCAGACCCACCTGCTCGACGTTGAGCACTTCGCACCAGATCTGCGCCAGGGTCTGCTCCAGCTCGTTGCTCGGCGCCACGTAATCCTGACGATTGAGCTCCGGATCCGGTGCCGGCAACGCGCGGCGATCGAGTTTGCCGTTGGCGGTCAGCGGCATGCTCGCCAGCAGGATCAGATGGGTCGGCACCATGTAGTCCGGCAATTGCGTCTTGAGGTGCGCCTTCAGCGCGTCGCGCAGTTCGGCCTGCTCGGCTTCGCTTCGCGAAGCGACCTCGGTCACGAGATAGCCGACCAGTTGCTTGCCGCTCGGCGCATCCAGCGCCAGCACCACCGCTTCGCGGATCGAATCGTGATCAAGCAGGCGGGTTTCGATCTCGCCCAGCTCGATCCGGAAACCACGGATCTTCACCTGATGGTCGATCCGTCCCAGGTATTCCACCAGACCATCGGCGCGCTGGCGTACCAGGTCGCCGGTGCGGTACATGCGCCCGCCATCGACGGCAAACGGGTCAGCGACGAAACGTTCGGCAGTGATGCTCGCACGCTCGTGATACCCCATCGCCAGACCGGCACCGCCGACGAACAACTCACCCGTCGCACCTTGCGGCACCAGCGCCAGATCGGCGTCGAGTATGTAGGCCACGCGATCACCGATCACGCTGCCGATCGGCACGCTGCCGGCGCCCTCTTCCAATACTTCCGGCGCAAGGCTGGCCAGCGGCATGACCACGGTTTCGGTCGGGCCGTAGGCGTTGAAGAACAGGCTCGGTTTGAACGCCGCACGAATCCGTTGCAGGTGTTCGCCGGTCAACGCTTCGCCGCCGGTAATGATCATGCGCACCGGCAGGATGTCGTTTTGCGTCGCGAGGAACTGCGCCAACTGGCTGCCGTAGCTCGGGGTGAAACCGAGAATATTGATCCGATGTTCACGGATCAGGCCGCAGATTTCTTCCGCGTCCCACTGACCCTGCGCACGCAGCACCACCTGCGCACCGCTGAGCAGCGGCACCAGCAGACGCTCGGTGGCGGCGTCGAAGTTGATCGAATAGAAATGCAATTCGCAGTCGTCCGCACGCATGCCGAAGCGCTCGATCACCGCCTGGCAGTGCATGGCGATTTCACCGTGGGAGACCACCACGCCTTTCGGCTTGCCGGTGGAACCCGAGGTGTAGATCAGGTACGCCTGATGCTGCGGCAGGCTGATAAATGGGAGCTCGGTAGCCGGGTAATCGGCCAGCGCCGCGCTGTCGTCTTCCAGGCACCAGCGCGCCACGTTCGACGGCAGCTCGCCGAGGGCCTTGAACATCGCGCGGTCGCTGAGCAGCAGGCCGACGCCGCTGTCTTCGATCATGTAATGCAGGCGGTCGAGCGGGTATTCCGGGTCCAGCGGCACATAGGCGCCGCCGGCCTTGAGGATCGCCAGCAGGCCGACGACCATTTCCAGCGAACGCTCCAGCGCCAGGCCGACCCGCACTTGCGGGCCGACACCGCGTTCACGCAGGGCCCAGGCCAGACGGTTGGCGCGGGCGTCGAGTTCGGCGTAGCTCAGGGTCTGCCCGGCGAAGGTCAGGGCCGGCGCATCTTTGCGCGCCAGTGCCTGCTCGGCGAACAGGTGATGAATGCACTGGTCGAGACGACGCTCGCCCGGCTCGACGCCAAGGCTGTCGAGCAATTGCTGTTGCTCAGGTGCATCGAGCAGCGGCAGCTCGCTGAGGCGTTGCTGCGGGTTGGCGATCAACGCTTCCAGCAGGTTGCGCCAATGTCTGGCCATGCGCGCGATGGTCGGTTCATCGAACAAGTCGGTGCTGTAGGTCAGGCAGCAACCGAGGCGATGGTCGAGGTCGGTGACTTCTAGGTTGAGGTCGAACTTGGTCGCCCGCGCATCGTTGGCCAGGTACTCGACGGTCATGCCGGCGAGCATGCGGCTCTGCTGGAATTCCCAGCGCTGCACGTTGCACATCACCTGGAACAACGGGTTGTAGGCGGCACTGCGCGGTGGTTGCAGCGCTTCAACCAGATGATCGAACGGCAGATCCTGATGGGATTGACCTTCGATCACGGTGTGGCGCACTTGCTCCAACAACTCGCCGACCGACATCTGGCCGTCGAGCTGGCAACGCAGCACCTGGGTGTTGAGGAACGCACCGATCAGGCCTTCGCTTTCCGGGCGGATACGGTTGGCCACCGGCGCGCCGATCCGCAGATCGGTCTGGCCGCTGTAGCGGTAAAGCAAGGTCGCAAGGGCGGCGGTCATGGTCATGAACAGGGTCAGACCGTTCTGCGCATTGAACGCGCGAACCCGCGCGGCCAGATCGTCGCTGAGGTCGAAACGGAACAGTTCACCCTGGTGACTTTGCACCGGCGGACGCGGACGGTCGCCCGGCAGTTCCAACAGCGGGTGTTCGCGGCCCAGTTGCGCAGTCCAGTAGTCGAGCTGACGCTGACGCTCGCCGGACTCCAGCCAGTTGCGCTGCCACACGCTGTAGTCGAGATACTGCACCGGCAGCGGTTGCAGCGGCGATTCGCGGTCATCGACGAACGCTTCGTACAGTGCGCTGAGCTCACGGGCGAAGATGTCCATCGCCCAGCCTTCGGTGACGATGTGGTGCAGGGTCAGAACGAAGTAATGCTCCTGCTCGGCGGTCTTGACCAGGCAGGCGCGCAGCAGCGGGCCGGTTTCCAGATCAAACGGCAGGTGTGCTTCGTCGTCGGCCAGTTGCTGGACTTTCTGCTCGCGCACATCGGCGGCGAGTTTCGAGAAATCCTTCCAGTCCATGCGCACGCCGGTTTCGGCATGCACCTGCTGACGGGCCACGCCGTCGATGCTCGGGAACGTGGTGCGCAGGGTTTCGTGACGCAGGATCAGCGCTTGCAGCGCGGCCTCGAAACGCCCGACATCCAGCACGCCACGCAGGCGCGCCATGCCGCCGACGTTGTACGCCGGGCTGTCCGGTTCCATCTGCCAGAGGAACCACATGCGCTGCTGGGAATAGGACAGCGGCACCGGTTTGCTGCGATCAACCTTGTCGATCGGCGGCTGTTTGTTGGTGCGGCCGCTGGCCTGGATCTGGCGGATCTGCTCGGCGAAATCACCCAGTTCGCTGTGCTCGAACAAGGCACGCAGCGGCAGCTCGACGTCGCAGGCCTGGCGGGTGCGGGAGATGATTTGCGTGGCCAGCAGCGAGTGACCGCCGAGGGCGAAGAAGTCGTCGCGTAGGCCGATCTGTTTCAGGCCCAGCACTTCGCGCCAGATCGCAGCGATCTGCTGTTCCACCTCGGTGACCGGCTCGACGTGTTCGCGCACCTGCCATTGCGGCTCGGGCAAGGCGCGGCGGTCGAGTTTGCCGCTCGGACTCAGGGGCATTGCGTCCAGGCGCATCAGTTGCGCCGGGACCATGTATTCCGGCAGCTCGGCAGCCAGTGCGGTTTTCAGGCGAGCGATTTGCCCATCCTGATCTTCACTGGTGTCGGTGGCGGTGAAGTAGCCGATCAGTTGCGGGCCGGCGACGGTTTCACGCACCAGCACGGCGGCCTGCGCCACGCCGTCCTGAGCCAGCAGACGCGCTTCGATTTCTTCCGGTTCGACGCGGAAGCCGCGCAGTTTGACTTGCTGATCGAGACGGCCGAGGTATTCGATCACGCCATCGTTCGTCCAGCGTGCGCGGTCACCGGTGCGGTACAGACGCGCGCCCTGCTCGCCCAGCGGATCGACCACGAAACGTTCGGCGGTCAGCGCCGGACGGCCGAGGTAACCACGGGCCAGGCCGATGCCGCTGATGCACAGTTCACCCGGCACACCCGCCGGCACTGGATTGAGATCGCTGTCGAGTACCCGGCAGACCACGTTGCCCAGCGGGCGGCCAATCGGCGAACGCTCGCCATCCGCCACGGTGCAATACCAGTGAGTGACGTTGATCGCGGTTTCGGTCGGGCCATAACGGTTGTGCAGTTGCACCGCCGGCAGTTGCGCCAGCACGCGGTTGCGCAGCTCTGCCGGCAGCGCTTCACCGCCGGAGAACACACGGCGCAGGCTGGTGCATTCGGCACTCAACGGTTCGTCGATGAACAGCGAAAGCAGCGGCGGCACGAAGTGCAGCGTGGTCACGCCGTATTGCTGAACCAGTTGCGCGATGCGATGCGGATCGCGGTGTTCACCGGGGCCGGCGATCAGCAGGCGCGCGCCAGTGATCAGCGGCCAGAAGCACTCCCACACCGACACGTCGAAACTGATCGGCGCCTTTTGCATCAGCACGTCGGTGTCGTTCAGGCGATAAGTGTTTTGCATCCACTGCAGACGTTCGGCCAACGCCGCGTGAGTGTTGCCCACGCCTTTCGGCTGGCCGGTGGAGCCGGAGGTGTAAATCACGTAGGCGAGGTTGTCGCCGTGCAGGTGCAGACCCGGTGCCTGGCTCGGCCAGTTTTCCAGGTGCAGGGTGTCCATGGCGATCACGCTGACACCTTCGCTGGCCGGCAAGCGGTCGAGCAATGACGTCTGGGTCAGCAGCAGTTCGACGCCGCTGTCGCTGAGCATGTAGGCCAGACGATCGGCCGGGTAATCCGGGTCCAGCGGCACGTAGGCGCCACCGGCCTTGATGATCGCCAGCAGGCCGATCAGCAGTTGCGGCGAACGCTCGGCGGCGATGGCCACGCACACGTCCGGGCCGACGCCTTTGTCGCGCAGGTAGTGGGCGAGTCGGTTGGCCTGGGCGTGCAGTTCGGCGAAATCGAGGCTGCCGCCGTCCCATATCAGGGCGGTGCGATCAGGGGTTTGCCGGGCTTGTTCGTTGAGCAGTTCCGGCAGCCATTGTTGCGCCGGGGTGCACGGGGCGATGCTCCATTCGCTTTGCTGAGTATGTTCGGCGGCGGTCAGCAATTGCAGATCGCCGATAGTTTGTTCCGGACGTTCGCAAACTGCTCGCAGCAGGTTGCCGAAATGCTCGGCGAGGCGTTCGATGGTCGCTGCGTCGAACAGCTCATCGGCGTAGTCGAAGGACAGCGTCAGGCGACCGTTGCGGTCTTCTTCACTGTGCAGTTGCAGATCGAACTTGGCCTCACGGCTGTGCCACGGTAGTTCTTCGGCCAGCAGGCCCGGCAGACGTTTTAGCGCACTCAGGTCGCGCTGCTGGTGGTTGAACATGACCTGAAACAGGCCCTGCTCGCGCGCCTGTGGGAAGGCTTCCAGCAGTTGTTCGAATGGCAGATCCTGATTCGCCTGGGCGCCGAGTGCAGCTTGTCGGGTTTGCGCCAGCAGTTCGGTGAACGGCAGACGCGAATCGACGTCGGCGCGCAGCACCTGAGTGTTGATGAAGAAGCCGATCAGGCCCTGGGTTTCCAGGCGCGGACGGTTGGCGTTGGGTACGCCGATGCGGATGTCGCGCTGGCCGCTGTAGCGATGCAACAGGCTCTGGAACGCCGAGAGCAGCAGCATGAACGGCGTGGATTGATAGGCTTGGGCCGTCTGGCGAATGGCATCGCTGAGGCTGATCCCCAGACGAACGCTGTGGCGTGCGGCGCTGTGAATTTGTTTGGCAGAACGCGGATGGTCGGTCTCCAGTTCCAGGGTCGGATGCTCGTCACCCAACTGCGCCTTCCAGTACGCCAGTTGCCGTTCGCCCTCGCCTTGCGCCAGCCATTGGCGCTGCCAGCTGCCGTAGTCGGCGTATTGGGTGGGCAGCGGCGCGAGTTCGGCGCGCTGGCGTTGGGACGCGGCGGCGTACAAGCGCGAGAACTCGTCGATCAGCACGTTCAGCGACCAGCCGTCGGCGATGATGTGGTGCAGGGTCACCAGCAACTGGTGATCTTCGTCATCGAGGCGGACCAGCGTCACCCACAGCAGCGGGCCTTTCTCCAGATCGAACTGGGTACGGGCTTCGTCCTCGCGGATCTGTTGTGCGCGAGCTTCACGTTCGCTGGCCGGCAGGTTGCTGATGTCGATCAGTTGCAGGTTGAATTCGCCCGCCGCTTCGACCTGTTGCAGGGCCACGCCGTCGCGTTCGAAGAAGCGCGTGCGCAGGGATTCGTGGCGCTCGATCAGTTGCTGGAAACTGGCGCGCAGGGCGTCTTCGTCCAGTTCGCCACGCAGGCGCAGGGCGCCGGGAATGTTGTAGGCGCTGCTTTGTGGGTCGAGTTGCCAGGTGATCCACAGTCGGTTTTGCGCCAGCGATTGCGGCAGCGCTTCGTTGCGCGACAGTGCGGTGATTTCGCCTTGGGCGCTGCCGCCGTCCTGCTGCTGTTGCGCCACGGCGGCGGCGAATGCGGACAGGGTCGGGGCTTCGAACAGCAGGCGCAGGTTCAGCTCCAGGCTCAGCGCTTCGCGAACCTTGGCAATCACTTGGGCGGCGGCGATCGAGTTGCCGCCGAGCAGGAAGAAGTGATCGTCGGCGTTGACCTGTTTGACGTTGAGTTGCTCGGCCCAGATCTTGCCGATCAGGGCTTCCAGTTCGGAGGCGGACGCGGTCGACTCATGAGCGGTTTCAGCGGTGGCCGACGGGAATACCGCGTAGCTGTCGAGGCTGCCGTCGGCCAGACGATTGCGGCAGGCCGAACGCTGCAACTTGCCGCTGGAAGTTTTCGGCAACGCGCCCGGGTTTAGCAACACCACCACGCTCGGTGCTTCCTGATACGCCTCGGCCACGGCCTGGCGGATGGCTTTGATCAGCGCTTCGGGCGGGAGGATTTTCTGCACGCTGCGGCTGATTTCCGCAGCAATGCCGATGCCTTCTTCGCCATTTTGATTGACCGCGAACGCGGCGACGCGACCCTTGCGCACCACCTCCACTTCGTTTTCGACCGTCTTTTCGAGGTCCTGCGGGTAGAGGTTATGACCGCGCACGATCAGCATGTCTTTCAGGCGGCCGGTGATGAACAGTTCACCTTCGCGGATGAAACCCAGGTCACCGGTACGCAGCCAGGTCTGGCCGACGTGCTGGACGAAAGTCTTGGCGCTGGCCTCGGGGTTGCGCCAGTAGCCGAGGGCGATGCTCGGGCCGGTAGCCCAGACTTCACCGACGGCATTGTCGGCCAGTTCTTCAAGGGTGTTCGGCTCGACGATCAGCACCGCGTGCTCTGGCTGGCTGATGCCGCAGCTCATGATCGGACTGCCCTCGCCCGGCTCGGCGCGGTTCTGTGCCAGGGCCTGATCATCGACGCGCAGTGCTGGAATCCCGGTGCCGCGCGGTGTGCCGGCGACGAACAGGGTCGCTTCCGCCAGACCGTAGGACGCCATGAAACTGCTTTCGCTGAAACCGCACGCGGTGAATTTCTCGGCGAAGCGTTCGAGGGTGTCGAGACGGATCGGCTCGGAGCCGGAATAGGCCACACGCCAGCGGCTCAGGTCGAGACGTTCCAGCGCCGATTCGCTGACCCGCTCGCTGCACAGACGATAAGCGAAGTCAGGCCCACCGCTGATGGTGCCGCCGTACTGGCTGATCGCTTCAAGCCAGCGCAACGGCCGGCCGAGGAAGTACGCCGGCGACATCAGGATGCACGGCACACCGCTGAAAATCGGTTGCAGCAGGCCGCCGATCAGACCCATGTCGTGGTACAGCGGCAACCAGCTGACGATCACGTCGTCCGGGTTCACGTCGATGCCGAAGCCGTGGCGGATCAACAGTTCGTTGGCCACCAGGTTGCCGTGGCTGACCTGCACGCCCTTGGGCAGCGCGGTGGAACCGGAGGTGTATTGCAGGAAGGCGATGTGGTCTTGCGGCAAGGTTGGTTCGACCCAGCGCTCGGCCAGCGCAGCGTCGAGGGTGTCGACGCACAGCAGCGGTGGCGCGCCTTCGATTTGCTGCAGGGCGTCGCGCAGGTCGGCGCTGGTCAGCAGCAGACGCGGCTCGGCGTCGGCGATGATCGACAGCAGGCGTTCCTGATGGTGACGCTTGGTCGATTCCGGCGGATAAGCCGGCACCGCGATCACGCCCGCGTAAAGGCAACCGAAGAACGCCGCGACGTAATCCGGGCCGCTCGGGAACAGCAATACCGCGCGATCACCGAATCCGGTCTCGGCCTGCAATGCGGCTGCAATGGTGCGCGCACGTTGATCCAGCTCGCGATAACTGAGCACCACAGCCTGCGCCTCGGTTTCAGCGAGAAAGCGCAAGGCCAGCCGGTCCGGCGTCAGGGCCGCGCGGCGCTGGAGGGCTTGAACCAGGGTGCTGGGGAGTTCGAACGCGTCGGTCATGAGGTTTCCTGCCTGAATTCGGCTTGCTGGTGGAATCGGGTTGGCTGCGGCATGCCCGTGCAAGGCATGCGGGACACGGTCTTTGCCGACCGTGCAAGGCATTGGAATGCGGTAGGTCCGGGGCTGCGTACCCGGATCCATTCACCAATGAGAACGGATGACGTCTTGAAATAATTAGTCGGCAGGCTGGATCGCCAACGGGGCTGGGCGCTTGGGCGAGTGCGGCGGCGTGTCGCAGTTCTCAGATCGCACTGTTATGGATCATTAGTTCTCTTTCTCAATTGACAATCATTATCATTCAACATAATTTGTCGCTCGATGTGTAGGACGGCCCCGTCCCCCAGGCGTCCCACTAACCTATTGGCAGCAAGGTGATTTCCATGACGGAACAAGTATCCACAAGCAGGTGCGATTCACCGCTACTTCAGGCATTCGTCGACAATCGACTGATTCTGGTCAAGATTGCAGCCCGCATTACCGGCTGCCGGTCACGCGCCGAAGATGTGGTCCAGGATGCGTTCTTCAGACTGCAGTCGGCGCCGCCGATCACGTCGTCGATCAAGGCCCAGCTGAGTTATCTGTTCCAGATCGTGCGTAATCTGGCGATCGATCACTACCGCAAACAGGCGCTGGAGCAGAAGTACGCCGGCCCCGAGGAGGAAGGGTTGAACGTGGTCATTCAGGGCGCTTCGCCGGAAACCTCGCACATCAACTTCTCGACCCTTGAACACATCGCCGACGCGTTGACCGAGCTGCCGGTCCGCACCCGCTATGCGTTCGAGATGTACCGTCTGCACGGCGTGCCGCAGAAGGACATTGCCAAGGAACTCGGCGTTTCGCCAACGCTGGTCAACTTCATGATTCGCGATGCGCTGGTGCACTGCCGCAAGGTATCCGGCAGCCGCGCCGATGCGGTGTCCGCGAACCGTCGCTGACCTGAAACAGAGCCAAAAAAAAGATCGCAGCCTTCGTTGAAGGGCTGCGATCTTTTTTGTTTTCAGCGAAATATCACACCAGCGTGCACCGGTCGAAGAACCGCTCGCGCCCGAGAATCATCAGCGCCGCGCGCTTGTGCGGGAAATCGAATTCTTTCTCGCAGTGGAAGCACTGGTTGTGCATGTGGCCGATCATCTTCGCGTTGTCGGCACGCGGTTCGGCAACGACGCGCTGCGTGCGCGGATCATCCAGAAACAGGTAGTGCACCAGCGCCGACAGCCAACTCGCCACCTTGTGCGGACCGCGATGATCTTCTTCTCCGACCAGCATGTGAATGCCGCGATCGTAATTGTCGGCATCGTAGAACGGCGCGATGCGATCTTCCTTGGCCCAGTAAGCTTCGAAATAGGCAAACGGCTGATCATCGAAACAACCGATCAGGGTCAGCGTGTGCGGATCGGCGTCGAGCTTGCTCAGGTACTCGCGATGCTGTTCGAGGCTGCCCTCTTCCTGCCAGAAACTCGCGACGCGGGGGCTGTTCTGCCAGCGATTGAAACGCGCCAGATCCTGCTCGATCTCCACCGTTCGCAGGGAAATCCAGGCACCGAGACGGGCATCGAAACGCCGATAGACTTCCCCACGCGGTTTCACCGGGCGCAGCGGATGACGCTTGCCGTTGCTGATGACCATCTGCTGCGGATAGCTGCCGGTCAGCGATGTGCCGAGCCACGGTTGCGGCAGTTGCCAGAACAGCGTGCGCTCACAGCGATATTCACCCGCCACTTCAGTGCCCACCAGCAAACCGCTGAGCAAGGCTTCGGTCGGCGCCTGATCGAGTTGCCAGATCAATTGCTGACGCGCCGGATCCCGGGCAAACAGCCAATAACAGGCCGCCCACAGCGCCTGGCCCGGCGGCAGTGCATAGCGCTCATCGATCTGGATCGGCCCCTGGCCTTCACGATCAAGACGCAGGCGAATCAGCGGTTGCCCGTCCAGGCTCAGGCTCAGACGGCTTTCGGTGGCATCGGCTACCAGTTGGCTGCCCGAAGGCAGGGCCAGGGCAGTCAGGTCATTCAGATTGGACATGGGTCGGGCTCACGATAATCGTCGACAGTTCAACGATGGGACGTGAGCCGGGGCGGGAAATTTAGGCCGTTCGGCAAAAACCGCCGGTCACTGATGAGGTACCGGCACCACCGCAATCTTGTACGGATCGAAGATCTTCAGCATCTGCCCGTTGTCGCGCAGGCCTTGCAGCAGCTTGCCGAACGCTTCGCCGGTGATCGGCGCCTTCGGACTGAGAATCGCGTAGTGGTGGTAGATCTGGTCGATGCGCTGGGACACCAGCAACTCGTCGCGCACCTTTTCGTTGCGAAGCAGGTAATCGAACAGGTACGAGCGGGTCACCAACGCAATGTCCGCGCGCCCGCGCAAGACCATCAGCAGGTTGCTGTCGTGGGAATAGGTCAGCGTGGCGTTGTAGGTTTCGGCGAGGTACTTGGGATCGGCGTTGAAGTTGGCGAATTCGTAGTGATAGCCGCTGTACAGCGCCAGCCTTTTGCCCTTGAGATCCGCGAAGTAGTTCTGTTGGCGACCGGGCTTGTTCTGCGCGACGAAAATCTCTGCGTCCTCAAGCCCCATGTCGACGGTGGTGTGGGGAATGTCTTTCCAGCCCCACTCCGGATTTTCGAAGATCGCCATGTCGGTGCGGCCATCCTTGAAATCGCCGAACCGGCGAGGAATCGAGGTGGGCACCAGTTCAAAACGATAGTCGCTCTGGGCGCTGTTCAACGCGGCGACCAGTTCCGGCAGCAGGCCGGTGTCGGCGCCGTTTTCCGGGCGAATGGTGTAGGGCGGAAAATGCGCTGCGCCCACCCGAACCACCTGCGCCGCCGGAGCAGGCAATACCCATAAAGCAGCCAGCGCTGCGAGCATCAGCCCGGCGGCCGTCCGAATTGGCGAAGACTTCAAAACACCCCACTCCCCGAAAAAGTACCGATCATTGCATTCAAGCTAGGCGGTTTCGCCCAGTTAGCCAGTTTCCCGACCTGATAGAAAGCGCCTAGCGCTCTTCGAGCACCAGAATCAGCGCTTCTTCGGCCAGTTGATCTAAGCTCAGGCTGCCGCCGGCACGGAACCAGGTGGTGGTCCAGGACAGCGCGCCCGTGAGAAAACGTCGGGTAATGAACACGTCGCCACGGATGAACCCCGCCTCCTTGGCCTCGCCCAGCACTTGCAGCCAGAGCTCTTCGTAGATGTCGCGCAGCGCCAGCACCTTGGCCTGGCCATCTTCGGACAGCGAGCGCCATTCATAAACCAGCACCGCCATCGCCTCGCCGCTGCCGCCCATGATCGACTGCAATTCGCAGCGGATCAGCGCCAGCACCCGCTCGCGCACATCGGCGGCATCGGCAAGGGCCGCACGCATCAGCGCAGTGTTGTAGCGGATGGTTTCTTCCATCACCGCTCGCAGGATTTCATCCTTGCTCTTGAAGTGATGAAAGATGCTGCCGGACTGAATCCCCACGGCACCGGCCAGATCGCGCACCGTGGTGCGCTCGTAGCCTTTATTGCGGAACAGGTGGGCTGCCACTTGCAGCAGTTTGCCGCGAGCGCTGTCCGGATCGGTCAGCTGGCCGGCATCGACCAGTTCACGCATGACCCTCAGGGCTTTTTGCTCGTCCACCCGTTCTCTCCTACAGTCGATCAGTCAAATGCGCCGCACGCCGCAGAAACGGCGGGGTTGCGCGGGCAATTTAAGCCGCCGGCGGTGACCAAGCAAGCGCTTGGGCAGAAGATAATTTCAAGCGTTTACAAACCAAGCGCTTGCTTGGTAGTCTCGATGCACTTCTGTCACAGGTTGCTGAGTCGGAGATCAAAATGCCCACCACGGTTCGCATCGGATGCGCCAGCGCATTCTGGGGAGACACCTCGACCGCCGCCGCGCAGCTTGTGGCCGCAGGACAGCTGGATTATCTGGTCTTCGACTACCTCGCCGAAATCACCATGTCGATCATGGCCGGCGCACGCATGAAGGATCCGCAGGCCGGGTTCGCCGGCGATTTCATCGAAGTCCTCGCGCCTCTGTTGCCGCAACTGGCCGAACAGAACATTCGCGTCATCAGCAATGCCGGCGGGGTCAATCCAAAGGCCTGCGCCGCCGCGCTGCAAGCGGCCTGCGAAAAGGCCGGCGTGGCACTGAAAATCGCCGTGCTGTCGGGCGATGACCTGCAACCCCAGTTCAAACAACTGGCCACCCAAGGCATTACGGAAATGTTCAGCGGCGCTCCGCTGCCGCCGATGTGCGTGTCGACCAACGCCTACCTCGGTGCGCCGGGCATCGTCGAAGCGCTGCGCCTTGGCGCCGACATCGTGATCACCGGCCGGGTGGTCGACAGCGCAGTGGTCAGTGCCGCGCTGGTGCACGAATTCAGCTGGTCCTGGCACGACTACGACAAACTCGCGCAAGGCGCCCTGGCCGGGCACATCATCGAATGTGGCGCGCAGTGCACCGGCGGCAACTTCACCGACTGGCGCGACGTGCCGGATTACGAACACATCGGTTTCCCGATCGTCGAAGTCAGCGCCGACGGCCAGTTCATCGTCAGCAAACCCGAAGGCTCCGGCGGACTGGTTACGCCACTGACCGTCGGCGAGCAGATGCTCTACGAAATCGGTGATCCGCAGGCCTATCTGTTGCCCGATGTGGTCTGCGATTTCAGCCAGGTCAAACTCCAGCAACAAGGCAAAAACGCGGTCCGGGTCCACGGCGCCAAAGGCTTGCCGCCCAGCGACCAATACAAGGTCAGCGCAACGTATCCGGACGGTTTCCGTTGCACCGCCAGTTGCCTGATCGCCGGCATCGATGCCGTGGAGAAAGCCCGGCGCGTCAGCCAGGCGATTCTCGACAAAACCTCGGAGATGCTCGACCAGAAAGGTCTCGGGCCCTACACCGAAACCCACGTCGAACTGCTCGGCAGCGAAGCCACCTACGGCCCTCACGGCCAGCGCCGGGACAGCCGCGAAGTGGTGATTAAACTCGCCGTGCGCCACCCGAACAAACAAGCGTTGATCCTGTTCTCCCGGGAGATCGCCCAGGCCGCCACCGGCATGGCGCCAGGGCTGACCGGGATCGTTGGCGGACGGCCGACGGTATATCCGTTGATCCGGCTGTTCTCGTTCCTGATCGACAAAAGCGCCTGCACATTGCAGATCGACATCGCCGGCGAATCTCACCCGTTCACCCTGCCCGCCCCTGCAACACTCGACAGTCAGGATCTGCCCCTGCCCCACGAAACGCCCAAACCCCAGGGCCGCGCCGACGCGAGCGTGCCATTGGTGAAACTGGCCGTGGCGCGCTCCGGCGACAAGGGCAATCACAGCAACATCGGCGTCCTGCCGCGCCGTCCCGAATACCTGCCGTGGATCGCCGAAGCGCTGACCCCGGCCGTGATTGTCGACTGGATGAGCCATGTCCTCGACCCGATTCACGGCCGGGTCGAGCGCTGGTATCTGCCGGGCACCCACAGCCTCAACTTCCTGCTGGAAAACGCCCTTGGTGGCGGCGGCGTGGCGAGCCTGCGCATCGACCCGCAAGGCAAGGCCTTCGCCCAGCAATTGCTGGAAATCCAGATCCCGGTGCCGCAGAGCATCGCCGAACAGTTCGACTAGAGGATTGGCACCATGGCGTTCGAATCGATTTTCCGGGCTGATCTGTTCAGCGGCCAGACCGTCATCGTCACCGGGGGCGGCAGTGGCATCGGGCGTTGCACCGCCCATGAACTGGCGGCGCTCGGGGCCAACGTGGTGCTGGTCGGGCGCAAGCCGGAAAAGCTGCAAAGCGTCGCCGCCGAAATTGCCGAGGACGGCGGTCGGGCGAGCTGGAGGGCCTGCGATATCCGTGACGAAGAGGCGGTGAAGGCGCTGGTCAGCGAACAGATCCGCGAACACGGGCCGATCCACGGGCTGGTCAACAATGCCGGCGGCCAGTACCCGTCGCCCCTGGCCTCGATCAATCAGAAAGGTTTCGAAACCGTACTGCGGACCAATCTGGTCGGCGGCTTCCTGATGGCCCGGGAAGTGTTCAATCAATCGATGAGCAAACACGGCGGCAACATCGTCAACATGCTCGCCGACATGTGGGGCGGCATGCCCGGCATGGGCCACTCCGGCGCTGCGCGTTCGGGCATGGACAACTTCACCAAAACGGCGGCGTTCGAATGGGGTTATGCCGGCGTTCGGGTGAATGCGGTGGCGCCGGGCTGGATCGCGTCCAGCGGCATGGACACTTACGAAGGCGCGTTCAAGGCCGTGATCCCGACCTTGCGCGAACACGTGCCGCTCAAGCGCATCGGCACCGAATCGGAGGTCAGCGCAGCGATCGTGTTTCTGCTCAGCCCGGCTGCCGCGTTCATCAGCGGCAGCACCTTGCGCATAGACGGCGCGGCCAGCCTGGGCAGTCGCGCCTGGCCGCTGCACAAGGCGACCCACAGCGAATCCTTCAACGGTTTTCACCGGGCCTATATGCCGGACGTTTTGAAGGACAAGGAGTAAGCCATGCCGCAGATCCAGTCCCAACTCGACCCGCACAGCGAAGCCTTCGCCCGCAACCGCGCAGCCATGCTCGCCGCCATCGAGCAAGTCCAGCAGCTCGAACAGAACCTGCTGAACAAGGCGGCCGAGGCTAAGCCGAAATTCGACAAACGTGGACAACTGTTGCCCCGTGAACGTCTGAATCTGTTGCTCGACCCCGGCGCGCCGTTCCTCGAACTGGCGAGCCTGGCCGGCTACAAACTCCACGACGACAAGGACGGCAGCTCGGCCGGTGGCGGCTTGATCGCCGGCATCGGTTACGTGTCCGGCGTGCGCGCCTTGATCGTGGCGAACAACAGCGCGATCAAGGGCGGGACGATTTCCCCGTCGGGTCTGAAAAAATCCCTGCGCCTGCAACAGATCGCCCAGGAAAACAAACTGCCGGTCATCACCCTCGCCGAAAGCGGCGGCGCCAACCTCAATTACGCGGCGGAGATTTTCGTCGAAGGCGCACGCAGCTTTGCCAATCAGGCGCGGATGTCGGCCATGGGGCTGCCGCAGATCACCGTGGTGCACGGTTCGGCCACCGCCGGTGGCGCGTATCAGCCGGGGCTGTCGGATTACGTGGTGGTGGTGCGCGGCAAGGCCAAGCTGTTTCTTGCCGGCCCGCCGTTGCTTAAAGCAGCGACCGGTGAAGTCGCCACCGACGAAGAACTGGGCGGCGCCGAGATGCACGCGCAAGTCGCCGGCACCGCAGAATACCTGGCCGAAAACGATGCCGACGGCGTGCGTCAGGTGCGGGAAATCGTCAGTCTGCTGAACTGGAACGAGCAAATACCGTGGCTGCCCGAGCCGCAATTCAAAGAGCCGCTGTACCCCATCGACGAACTGCTCGGCCTGATCCCGGACGACCCGAAAAAGCCCTACAACGTGCGCGAAATCATTGCGCGGATCGCCGACGAATCGCGCTTCCTGGAGTTCAAGGGCGAGTTCGATCAGCAGACCGTTTGCGGGCACCTGAAAATCCAGGGGCGCGCCTGCGGTTTCATCGGCAACAACGGCCCGATCACGCCCAACGGCGCGAGCAAAGCGGCGCAATTCATTCAACTCTGCGATCAGAGCCAGACACCGCTGCTGTTTTTCCACAACACCACCGGGTTCATGGTCGGCACCGAATCGGAACAGCACGGCGTGATCAAGCACGGCTCGAAACTGATCCAGGCCGTTGCCAATGCGCGGGTGCCGAAACTGACGATCGTGGTCGGCGGCTCCTACGGCGCGGGCAACTACGCGATGTGCGGACGCGGGCTTGATCCGCGCTTCATCTTCGCCTGGCCCAACAGCCGCACCGCCGTGATGGGTGGCGCCCAGGCCGGCAAGGTGTTGCGCATCGTCACCGAAGCCAAACAGCTCAAGGACGGCCTGGTGCCCGACCCGAAAATGCTCGACATGCTGGAGCAGGTCACCGCGCAGAAACTCGACAGCCAGTCCACCGCCCTCTACGGCAGCGCCAACCTGTGGGACGACGGGCTGATCGATCCGCGTGACACCCGCACCCTGCTCGGTTACCTGCTGGACATCTGCCACGAAGCCGACGTACGCAGGCTGCAACCCAACAGCTTCGGCGTCAGCCGGTTCTGATCGCCTCGGATCAAAGGAGAACAACAACAATGATCTTCACCCCGGAACACGAAGCTCTGCGCCGCACCGTCCGCCAGTTCGTCGAGCACGAGATCAACCCCCATGTCGATGAATGGGAAAAGGCCGGGCGCTTTCCGATCCACGAGATTTTCCGCAAGGCCGGCGACCTCGGTCTGCTGGGGATTTCCAAGCCGGAAAAATTCGGCGGCATGGGCCTGGATTACAGTTATTCGATCGTCGCTGCCGAAGAGTTCGGCACCATCCACTGCGGCGGCATTCCGATGTCGATCGGCGTGCAGACCGACATGTGCACCCCGGCCCTCGCCCGCTTCGGTTCCGATGAATTGCGCGACGAATTCCTGCGCCCGGCCATCACCGGCGAGCAGGTCGGTTGCATTGGCGTCTCGGAAGTCGGCGCTGGCTCCGATGTCGCCGGGCTCAAGACCACCGCACGCAAGGACGGCGACGACTATGTGATCAACGGCAGCAAGATGTGGATCACCAACTCGCCGAGTGCTGATTTCATCTGTCTGCTGGCCAACACTTCGGACGACAAACCGCACGTCAACAAGTCGCTGATCATGGTGCCGATGAACACGCCGGGCATCAGCCTCAGTTCGCACCTCGACAAGCTCGGCATGCGCAGTTCGGAAACCGCCCAGGTGTTTTTCGACAACGTGCGCGTGCCCCAGCGCAATCGCATCGGCCACGAAGGCGCCGGGTTCATGATGCAGATGCTGCAGTTCCAGGAGGAACGCCTGTTCGGCGCGGCGAACATGATCAAAGGCCTGGAATACTGCGTCGACAGCACCATCGAGTACTGCAAGGAACGCAAGACTTTCGGCAATGCGCTGATCGACAACCAGGTGATCCACTTCCGCCTCGCCGAATTGCAGACCGAAATCGAATGCCTGCGGGCGCTGGTCTATCAGGCCACCGAGCAATACGTGAAAGGCCAGGACGTCACCCGACTGGCTTCGATGGCCAAACTCAAGGCCGGGCGCCTCGGCCGCGAAGTCAGCGACAGTTGCCTGCAATACTGGGGCGGCATGGGCTTCATGTGGGACAACCCGGTGGCCCGCGCCTATCGCGACGTACGGCTGGTGTCGATTGGCGGCGGCGCCGACGAAATCATGCTCGGGATCATCTGCAAACTGATGGGCATCCTGCCGGGGAAAAAGAAATGAGCGCCCTGCCCGATTGCGAGACGCTGCTGCTGGAACGGCACAACGGCGTGTTGCACATCACCCTCAATCGCCCGGAAAGCCGCAATGCCATGAGCCTGCAAATGGTCGCCGAGTTGCGCGCCGTGCTGGCAGAGGTGCGCGATGACCGCAGCGTTCGCGCGCTGGTGCTCAGCGGTGCCGGCGGGCATTTCTGCGCCGGCGGCGATATCAAGGACATGGCCAACGCCCGCGCTCAGGGCAGCGATGCCTATCGCGAGTTGAACCGTGCCTTCGGGTCGTTGCTGGAAGAAGCGCAGCACACGCCGCAAGTGCTGATCACCGTGTTGCAGGGCGCGGTGCTCGGGGGCGGGTTCGGGCTGGCGTGTGTCAGCGATATCGCCATCGCCGATCATCAGGCGCAATTCGGTTTGCCGGAAACCAGCCTCGGCCTGCTGCCGGCGCAGATCGCGCCGTTTGTGGTGCAGCGCATCGGCCTGACCGAGGCCCGCCGCCTGGCCCTGACCGCCGCCCGCTTCGACGGCCATCAGGCCCGACGTCTGGGGCTGGTGCATTTTGTCGAGCAGGATCCACAGGCGCTCGCCGAGCGACTGGATGAAGTGCTCGACCATGTCCTGTGCTGCGCCCCCGAAGCGAATGCCGTGACGAAAAAATTGCTGCTGGCCAGCGCCGGCCAGCCGTCGAGTGAACTGCTGGACGAAGCCGCGCAGTGGTTCAGCGAAGCGGTGACCGGTGCCGAAGGCATCGAAGGCACGATGGCGTTTGTGCAAAAGCGCAAACCGAGGTGGGCCCCTTAGAAGCATCGCGGGCAAGCCCGCTCCCACAGTTTTTGTGAGCACCACTGAATCCTGTGGGAGCGGGCTTGCCCGCGATGAGGCCCTTCAATCCACCGCCAACATTCAGGAAAACCACCATGCCCGCCCTCCACAAAATCCTGATCGCCAACCGCGGTGAAATCGCCTGCCGCATCCAGCGCACCGCCCAGGCGCTTGGCTATCGCACGGTCGCGGTGTTCAGCGACGCCGACGCCGACGCACTGCACGTGCAAATGGCCGATCAAGCGGTGAACATCGGCCCGGCGCCGGTGCAGCAGTCCTACCTGAACATCACGGCGATCCTCGACGCCGCCCGGCGCAGCGGTGCCGACGCAATCCATCCCGGCTACGGCTTTCTCTCGGAAAATGCCGAATTCGCCCGCGCCTGCGAACAGGCTGGCCTGACCTTCATCGGCCCCAGCGTCGAAGCCATCGAACTGATGGGCAGCAAACGACAGTCGAAAATCGCCATGCTCGCCGCCGGCGTCCCGTGCATCGCCGGCTATCAAGGCGCCGAGCAGGACGACGTGACGCTGACCCGCGAAGCCGAGCGCATCGGTTACCCGTTGATGATCAAGGCCAGCGCCGGCGGTGGCGGGCGCGGCATGCGTCTGGTGCACAGCGTCGAGGAATTGCCAGCGCAATTGCGCACGGCGCGCTCCGAAGCCTTGAACGGTTTCGGCAGCGACGAACTGATCCTCGAACAGGCGTTGATCGAACCGCGCCATGTCGAAGTGCAGCTGTTCGGCGATCATCACGGCAACCTGATCTACCTCGGGGAACGCGACTGTTCGATTCAGCGTCGGCACCAGAAAGTCATCGAAGAAGCACCCTGCCCGGTGATGACCGAAGAACTGCGCCAGGCAATGGGCGAAGCGGCGCTCAAGGCCGGGCGTGCGGTGAACTATGTCGGCGCCGGCACCGTGGAGTTTTTGCTAGATGCCGATGGCCGGTTCTACTTTCTGGAAATGAACACCCGGTTGCAGGTCGAGCACCCGGTGACTGAACTGATCACTGGGCTGGATCTGGTGGCGTGGCAGCTTTTGGTTGCCGAGGGTCAGCCTCTGCCGCTGTCGCAAGCGCAGGTCAAACTCGATGGCCACGCGATGGAAGTACGCCTCTACGCCGAAGATCCAGCCCAGGGTTTTCTTCCGCAGACCGGGCGTGTCGAAGCCTGGGCGCCGGCACTGAATCGCGGTGCGCGAATTGATCACGGCATGATCGAAGGCCAGTCGGTCTCACCGTTCTACGACCCGATGCTCGGCAAACTGATCGCCCACGGCGCGACCCGTGAAGAGGCCCGGCGCAAACTGTTGTGTGCGGTTCAGGACAGCGTGTTGCTGGGCGTGCAGAGCAATCAGCGATTGCTCGCCAGCCTGTTGCAGCATCCGCAGTTCATCAGCGGAGAATTCGGCACTGGCTTCATCCCGCAGTTCTTCGCCGATCACGACTGCCTTCGCGCCTATTCGCCCAGTGCCGAAGAGCTGGCCGTGGCGGCGGTGCTGTTTTACCAATCTGTCGCACAGCAACACCGCGCCCCCTTGTCCGGATGGCGCAACAATGCCGGTGCGCCGTTGCTTTATCGCATCGGCCTCGACGCCCGCGACTGGAACGTGCAACTGCGCGCCAGTCCGGACAACACGTTTGCAGTGCAGGTCGCGGAGCGCGTCATCGAACTCAAACTCATCGAACACACCGTCGGGGCCGTGACACTGGAAATCGACGGCCTGCGACAGCGCCATGCCTATCGCCTGCGCGACGACCAGCTCTGGCTGTTCACCCACCCCGGCAGCCTGCACCTGGTGGATCGAACTCATGCTGTGATCGACAGTCAGACCAGCGTCAGTTCCGGCACGTTGAAAGCCCCGATGGATGGCGCCATCATCGATGTGCTTGTCAGCGAAGGCAGCCCGGTCAGCAAGGGCCAGCTGCTGGTGGTGCTGGAAGCGATGAAAATGGAGCACCCGCTCAAGGCCGGCATCGACGGCGTGCTCAAGCGGGTGCAGGTCAAGATCGGCGATCAGGTAAAAAATCGTCAGGTTCTGTTGCAGGTCGAGTAGTCGCCGCGCGCATCCGCAAGGTTTGACTACGCTCTGAATAATCAGGACGCGGAAATCAGGAACCCTGCGATGCCCCATTGGCTGGTCATAGATCTGGAAGCCACCACCGATGAGGGTGGCTGGCCGGTTACGGAAATGGAGATCATCGAGATCGGCGCGACCCTGGTTGATCGCGCCGGTCGCGAGCAGGATCACTTCCAGCGCTTCGTCAAACCGACGCGGCGCCCCTTGCTGACGCCGTTTTGCCGCGAACTCACGCACATCACCCAGGCCAACATCGACGCGGCGCAGCCGTTGAGTGAAGTGTGGCCTGCGTTCGAGCGCTGGCTCGGTCAGCACCAGACACGCCTTGAAGGCTGGGCGAGCTGGGGCGATTACGACCGCAAACAGTTGCTTCAGGAATGGCAGCGCCTGCAACTCGACAGCGCGCTGAGCCGGGTGCCGCACATGAACCTCAAACAGCGCTTTGCCAAGGCCCGACGCCTCGAACGGCCACTGGGCCTCAATGGCGCGTTGCAACTGGCGGGCATGCAATTCACCGGTCAACAACACCGGGCGCTGGAAGATGCGCGCAATACCGCCCGATTATTGCCGTTGGTGCTGCCGCTCTAGGGCAGGTGACGGCGCCATGAGCCTTGTGCATACTGGCCGACCCTTTTTGACCCTTTTAAGCCCTTTTCGAGAGGAATCGCCCATGTTTAAAGTCAACGAGTACTTCGACGGCACCGTCAAGTCGATCGCTTTTGGCACCGCTGAAGGCCCTGCGACCATCGGCGTCATGGCCCCGGGCGAATACGAATTCGGCACCAGCCAGCGTGAAATCATGCACGTGGTTTCGGGCGCACTGACCGTCAAACTGCCGGACAGCAGCGACTGGGAAACCTTCGCCGCCGGCAGCCAGTTCAACGTGCCAGCCAACAGCAAGTTCCAGCTGAAAGTGGCCGTCGACACCGCTTACCTGTGCGAATACCGCGGCTGAAACCCCGGTTTCCTACGGCAATAAAAAATGCCCGTGTCCAAGGACACGGGCATTTTTTCGTTTCAGAGCGGGTTATTCGAGAATTTCCACCGGCATGCCGACTTCAAGCCGGCCGTTGCCGTCGTTGACCAGGTTCTGGCCAAACATCGCGCCGTCGGCCTGGGCGCGAGTCTTCTGCAAGGCCGCCAGCGGTTCACGGTCAGCGCTGCGCTCACCTGTCTGCGGATCGATCGTGGTGAGAATGCACCGCGAGCAGGACTTGACCACGCGGAACTCGACATCGCCGATTCGAATCCGCTTCCAGCCATCCTCGGCGTAAGCATCACTGCCTTCGATCACCAGATTCGGCCGGAACCGCAGCATTTCCAGCGGACGCCCGACTTCCTGCGACAGGTGTTGCAGCGAGGCCTCACCAATCAGCAGCAGCGGGAAACCATCGGCGAATGCCACTTGATCGTCATCGTTGCCGTACCCGGCCTGGGTCGTCCGGGCACGATCCAGCGGCACTTGCACCAGGCGGGTCGGCTTGCCGATGAAATCGCTGACCCAGCGGGCCGCCTCTTCACCGGCATCCGGCACACGCAGGGTGTCACGCCAGATGGTTACGCCGCGCAGGTCATCGTCGCTGCCGGGCAGGGCGACATCGATTGCCGAATGCCCCGGCGCGCTGAGCGTCAGACCGCCGCTGGCATTCCACAATGCCGACAACTGGCTCATCTTCGCTTCGGCACGCTGGGTCAGGAATCGCCCGCTGGCCTCGTCCACCAGCATCCAGCGTCGGTCGCCCTCAAGCCCCAGTTTGTCCAGGCCGATCCCTTGCAGGACCTCGCCCTTGGCGGATTTCAACGGGTAACGATAAAGCGCGCTCAGACGCAGCATGGCCAGCTCCCTGGTGGGTCAAAAACGCCACCCTATACGAGCTTTGTCAGCGAATCAAAGGCTGACGCAGGGTCAGCCTCGACACGTTGATCAGGCCGGCACTTCGTCGAGCATCAGACGCTGGCGCACCACATCGACCAGCTTGTCCGGCTGGAACTTGGAGAGGAAGTTGTCGCAGCCGACCTTCTTCACCATCGAGTCGTTGAAACTGCCGGACAGCGAGGTGTGCAGCACCACATACAGGCCACGCAGGCGCGGGTCGTTGCGGATTTCGGTGGTCAGCCGGTAGCCATCCATTTCCGGCATTTCAGCGTCGGTAAAGATCATCAGCAGCTTGTCGGTCATGTTCACCCCGGTGTCCGCCCAGGCCTTGAGCATGTTCAGGGCTTTCAGGCCGTCGCTGGCGATGTGCATCTTCACGCCCAACTGGCCTAGGGTGTCACGCAATTGCGAGAGCGCCACGTTGGAGTCGTCCACCAGCAACACTTCACGGCCACGGGCGCGTTCGAGCACCGGATCGTCCAGTTTGTCGCGCGAAACCTTGGCGTTGTACGGCACGATTTCGGCGAGGACTTTCTCGACGTCGATGATTTCCACCAGTTGATCGTCGACCTTGCTGATGGCCGTCAGGTAATGCTGGCGACCGGCGCTGGTCGGCGGCGGCAGGATGGCTTCCCAGTTCATGTTGACGATGCGGTCCACGCCACCGACGAGGAACGCCTGCACCGAACGGTTGTATTCGGTAACGATGATCGTGCTGTTCGGACCTGGTACCAACGGGCGCATGCCGATCGCCTGGGACAGGTCGATCACCGGCAGCGTCTGCCCACGCAGATTGACCACGCCACAGACAAACGGGTGACGCTGGGGCATCAGGGTCAGTTTCGGCAACTGCAGGACTTCCTGCACCTTGAACACGTTGATCGCGAACAATTGGCGTCCGGCCAGTCGAAACATGAGAATTTCCAGGCGATTCTCACCCACCAGTTGCGTGCGTTGGTCTACCGTGTCGAGAATGCCGGCCATCAATGACTCCTGGGCTTGTTCTGATGAATTCACTATTGGGGGTTATCGGCTGAATCTGACGGATCTTGATCCCGTCACAAATCACCAACAAAATGCCATGAGCAGGCATTGATGTCACATTAACATCATGCTTTACTGGCCCGGTGAAATCATCTGCTACATTCTCTTCCGCGCGACCTCGATTTGCGCGACAGGTTCCCGTGCCTAAGGGAATCCCCTAGTAACAATCAGGCCCAACCTGATATTCGCGATATCCAATAGCCATTAATGTGACGCCATTCTCATTGCATGAACGGAGTCAGGCTATTGTGTGCGATCGCAATTCAGTGGAAACACATCCTCTTGAAACCCCAGGTCTGTGCCAATGCACACCGGGGCGCGGTCTCGCGACGGTTCATGATCGTCGACACACACGGCATTCCCTCATCAGACATGACGTGGTGGAGATAAGCATGCCGAACGACCGTAGTGACTGGGCGCAGCGGTTCCCCGAATTTCTTGTCGAGGCTGAAACTCTTCTGGCCAAGTCTGAAGAATGCCTCAGCCACTTGCAGCTGATCAGCAATGACAAGGACGCCATCGACTGCATGCTCAGCACCCTCCTCAAGCTGGCGAACAAGGCCGATGCCCTGGCGCTGGGGGCGGTGTCCGAATTCTCCCTGCACCTGCATGGCCTGCTCACCCAGGTTCAGGATCACGTGGATTTGCATGCGCAGGCCCTGGAAGCACTGAAAGACTGCTTCACCCTGATGGCCTGGCAACTGGAGCTGGTTGACCCAAGCACCGGCCAATTGGGCCTCGATGAAAGCGAGCAGGCGTCGCTGATTGAAGCCTTTGCCTGCCAGGTCGGACAGACTCACTTTCAAATGCCGCTCAATGGCAAGCCGATGTCCCTCGTCTCCTGGACGGAGCGCCAAGCGTAACCGAGCATACAGTGGGCTGTTCGGGCCCGTCAGTTCTCGCCGTCGAATGTCGCAATTGAATAGTTCATGCCTGCCTGCGACACCTCCCAATAAATAATTACGTGCGATGAATGCAGACTATCCTCTGCGGATGTCAGGGTTTTCCTGTGTAAAAGAAAACTTGTGGTGCATCGATAATTATCGAGTCGGGTACTTCAACTTTTCCATTATGGAACCCTCGTCCAACATGGCCTGTTTCCTGACTCTTTGGACATATAGCGCAAACGCGACCAACGGTATGTTAAGTGGTATTATGCCGCCCGTTAGTTGTTTCAGTTAATGGCATTGTGACTTCTATGAGCAGTCTCCACCGAAGTTGGCGCTCAATTATCGATCACTGAACCGTTTTGAAATCAACAACCTGAATGACAGTTTTCCAGACAGAGACCGCCAGCCCTTCTGACCGGTCTGCCCGCAGCGAACATCCATTGGCTCCATCCGCTATGTACGCCAGCCTCAAGTCAATCACCACATGGCCTCCCTCCCGAGAAAATGCCCGCAGGTTCACACTCCTGCTGTGCACGGCTTCGGCCTTGGGCAGTCTGTTGAGCTATGGCATCTCTGCGCCGTTGTCGCTCGGCCTGCTGCTGATCAACGTGGCGGCTGCCGGTTGCGTCTGGACCCAACATCGTCTGTCGCGCAAATCCATCAAGTTCCAGCCTCAGGAACTCGCCGACCGTTTGCTGGAAGTCCAGGAAAACGAGCGCCATCGCCTGAGCCGTGAACTGCATGACGATATCGGCCAACTGCTGACCGCCGCCAAGCTGCAAAGCGAATGGCTCAAGCGTCGCTTGCCCGCGGACATGCAGGAACACTGTTCAGTACTTTGCGAGACGCTCGAAGAAACCCTTAACAAGGTTCGCGACGTTTCGGCCATTCTCAACCCGCGGCAACTGACCAGCCTTGGTCTGGAAGCGAGCTTGCGTGCGCACCTGCTCAAGGTACTGGCCAATACTTCGGTGCACTGGAGTCTGGACTGCCAGCAGCGCCTGAACGGAATCCCCGAAGAAATGGCCGTGGCCGCCTTTCGTATCACTCAGGAAGCGGTGACCAACATCCTTCGCCATGCGCAGGCCAAAAACCTGTTGATCCGCGTGCAACGCCTGCCGCAGGGCCTGACCCTGCTGATCAGCGATGATGGCCTGGGCTTTTCCCCGGCAGCGAATCCGGGTCGCGAAGGACAGCGGGGCATGGCCGGGATGGCCGAACGGATCGAGCAACTGGGCGGCACACTGAGCGTGACCAGCGAGCCGGGCAAAGGTACTCAAATCGAAGCACTATTCCCCTGGGCGCCCCGTGCACTCGAGCGGGCCAGTACGAATAAGGTTATGCGTTGACTTGTAACTTACTTCTGGTGGATGACCACTCGCTGATCAGGGCCGGCGTGCGCGCCCTGGTGCTGGATATTCCCGGTTATGCGGTCATCGGCGAGGCCAATGATGGCTCGCAGCTGCTCGAGATGGTCGAGCTGCTGTCTCCCGATATCGTATTGCTGGACATTTCCATGAAGGAAACCGGCGGCCTGGAAGCCTTGCAGCGGCTCAGACGGGTACGCCCGCACGCCAAAGTGCTGATCCTGTCGATGCACACCGACCCCGCGCTCATCATGCAGGCGCTGGAGTCCGGTGCGCACGGTTACCTGCTCAAGGACACCACGGCCACCGAGCTCGAACATGCACTGGAAGCACTGCGCAACAACGAGCGCTACCTGAGTCCTGCCATCGCCCATACCGTGATCAATCAGGCGCTGACCCGCAATCTGAAGCAGCAGCCGGAAGTCGCCGAGTCGCACAACCTGACGGCACGCCAGCTGGAAATCCTGCGTTTGATCGTGCGCGGCAAGTCCACGCGAGAAATCGCCAATGGCCTGGGCTTGAGCATCAAGACGGTCGAAACCCACCGGTCGCAGATCATGAAACGCCTGCAGATCTACGATGTGGCGGGCCTGGTGCTGTTCGCCGTGCGAGAACAGATCATCAGTCTGGACGACTGACCCGGGGCGTTGCGCCCAACAGCGGCGAGTCCTTGGGCAAATGCAAACGCAACGCCCCCCGGCGCGCCGCAAACCGCAGGCTGTCGCCCTCCAGCGGCTCACCGTCGAGATTGATGCAAAGCCCTTCGGCAACCTTGATTTCAACCCACGGCAAACGGGTACGCACGAACATGTTATCGATGCCAAATCCGTCGCTGAGCAGATTTTTCAGCGTGCCGACCAGCTCCTGTGGCGCTGGCAGAATGCTGATATCCAGAAGACCGTCGTCCACCAACGCTTCCGGGCACAACACATGCCCGCCGCCCGCCTGACGACCGTTGCCGATCCCCAGCGCCAGCAGCTCGCCACGCCAGTGAAAATCCGGACCCTGCAATTCGCCATAAGCGGCATGCAACTCACTGAACCGCGATAAACCGGTGAACAGATAGGCCGCGCCGCCCAGCACTTTTTTCAGATCTTCCGACGTGTTGGCGGTCACCTGGCTGCCGAACCCGCCGGTGGCCATGTTCAGGAAAATCTGCCCGCCGACCTCGCCCAGATCAATGTCATGGGCGGGTGCCTCAAGCAATTCGAGCGCCTCGGCCGGCTCCAGCGGAATGGCCGCCGCGCGGCAAAAATCGTTGGCGGTTCCCAGCGGCAACAGCACCAGGCTGGCCTTGCCCGGCTGCGCCGCCATTGCTTCGGCGATATCGCGCAGGGTGCCATCTCCGCCACCGGCAATGATCTGACTGTATCCCGCCGCCAGCGCCTCCTCCACCAGTCGCTGGGCATCGCCGGCCTCCCAGGTCAGGCGCACAGCCAGTTCCCAGCCCTGCTTGCGTTTGTTCTCGACAGCGGCACGAACCGCCTCGTTGAGTGCCTGCTTGCCATGCAGAATCAACAATGCCTTGCGTTCACTCATTGCTGTTACTCCCGGAATTGAATCAGTACGGGACATCTTGACCACCAACGCAGGTAAAAAAGTCACACGCCTTCTGATTAATTCCTGAGGCTCACACTGATCGTCCTACATGCCGGTACATTTTCGTACAGAACGTAAGGAATCGGCTCAATTGACCCAGCCCGGTCCTTGGTACAACGTGTGTCGGCGTCAGCAATCTTCAATTCAATTACACAAGGATGTGCATGTAATGAGTGCATACAGTTTCAGGTCTTACGAAAATTTGCATTCCGGCATTTGCCGACAGAACCCCATCGCATCAGGCGGGTGTTTCCATGCAAAGCCATGAAGCAAGATTATCCGTGAGTCCGGTTGCCTCTCTCTCCGAAAGTCGCGCCAGTCTTAAAGACGAATTCAAATGCAGCGCCAGAAGTACTGGAGAAAACGAAATGGAACCGCGCGTCACCGAGCTGGAAACTCACCTCAAGTACATTCGACGTGACATGGACGAAGTCAGAGGAGACGTCAAAGCCATCAAACATCGTCTTGCCTATTCGGCAGGCGCGACAGCGATGGTGCTCGGACTGTTGGGCTGGATTGCCAACAGCCGGTTCGATCAGCTCGTCACACTGCTCAGCCGTTGAACGGCTGAAAGGCACGCATCGTTTTGCGACGATGCCTGCCTTTCAAATGCCTGCAATCAACCGAGAAGCTCGCTGAGTGGAATGAATGGCACCTGGTCACCCTTGGCCAGGACTCGGCCTTCCTGCACCTCCACCAGACCCTCGGCCCAGGCAGCGCTGCGCAGAACGCCCGAACTCTGGTTGCGGTAGATAATCGCTTGCCCCTGCTCCAGACGTCCGCGCAAAAATTCACGGCGGTTACCGGCCTGAGGCCAGACAAATCCTGCGGGCACCGAAAACTTCAGCGGCTCGACATCCTGCACGCCCTGGCGACGCAACAGATAAGGTCGGGTCAACAAAGCAAAGGTCACCAGTGTCGAGGCCGGATTACCCGGTAACCCAATCACCGGGACACCGCGAAAATGCCCGACCGTCAGCGGCTTGCCGGGTTTGATCGCCAGCTTCCAGAGTGTCAGTTCGCCCTCTTCCCTCAATGCGATTCCGAGGAAATCCGCTTCCCCTACCGATACGCCACCGGTCGACAGGATCAGGTCTACATCCTGGAGCTCCCCAAGTCGCGTACGGGTGGTGGGCAAGTCATCAGGAAGAATACCGGCATCCACCACTTCACATCCCAGGCGCTGCAACCAGCTGCACAACAACACCCGGTTACTGTTGTAGATCTGTCCCGGCCCCAGTGTCGTGCCCGGCTCGACCAACTCGTCCCCCGTGGACAGCACCGCCACACGGACCCGGCGAATCACCTCGAGCCCAGCGCAACCCAGTGACGCGGCCAACCCCTGCTCGATCGGACCGAGCCGGGTTCCGGCAGGCAAGACCAGCTCGCCAACAGTCGTTTCCTGGCCTCGCGGGCGAATGTTTTGCCCGGTCACCATCGTCTCGATGAAACTCACACGTTCGTCGGCATGAATCTCGGCACTTTCCTGCATCTCGACACAGTCGGCACCGGCAGGCACCGGCGCGCCGGTAAAGATCCGCGCACAGGTGCCTGGTTCCAAAGGCTTGGGCGCCTGTCCGGCGAAGATCTTCTGACTGACCGGCAACGGTTCGCCGGTCCAGTCGGCCAGATTCAACGCGTAACCGTCCATGGCGCTGTTCGGCCACCGCGGCAGATCCAGTGTCGAAATCAGATTCTGCGCCAGCACCCGCCCCTGAACATGCGCCAGTGGCAAAAACTCACTCTCGACAATCCGCGAGCTCTCGGCCATTTCCAGCAATCGCGCGAATGCCTCTTCGACGGGCATCAGGCTGCCGGTCTTGCCCGGCTTACCCACGGGATTCACAAGGCGCCGCCTGTTTCAAATGAGTGACGAAATTGCACGGGCGGTGGCGTGAGTCCAGTTGCTCGGCGAGGATGCCATCCCAACCGGTGCGCACTGCGTTGGTCGAGCCTGGCAGGCAGCAGACCAGCGTGCCATTGGCCAGTCCCGCCAAAGCCCGGGATTGCACGGTGGAGGTGCCGATGTCGGCCACCGAGATCTGGCGGAACAGCTCACCAAAGCCATCGACCTGTTTGTCCAGCAGGCAAGCGACCGCTTCCGGAGTGCTGTCACGGCCAGTAAAACCGGTGCCTCCGGTGATCAGCACGACTTGCACGACGTCTTCGGCAATCCAGTGGGCGACTTGCGCACGGATCTTGTACAGGTCATCTTTGAGCAGCACTCGCTGCGCCAGATAATGGCCGGCGGCCGTCAGCCGGTCGACGAAGACCTGGCCGGAGGTATCGGTTTCCAGGGTTCGGGTATCGCTGACCGTCAACACCGCGATATTAAGCGGCACGAAAGGTACATCAGCCTTGGCTTTCATAGGCTCGTCCAGTTGTAGAAGAAACAGCCCGGTGTTATATCACAGCGCCCCCTTTTTTCGCCGCCCCTGCAGAGAGCTGCCATGACTTCGAACTCGCCACTACCACCCTGCTCCATTCTGTTGCTGGCAGGTGGACGCGGCCAGCGGATGGGCGGCCAGGACAAGGGACTGGTGGAATGGCACGGTGAACCACTGATCGCACATCTGCATCGCAAGGTTCGGCCGTTGACGGATGACCTGATCATCTCCTGCAACCGCAATCGTGAACGCTATGCGCCGTTCGCCGACCAATTGGTAAGCGATGACGAGGAGGACTTTCCCGGACCATTGGCCGGTATACGCGCCGGCTTGAAAGCCGCGCGCCACACCCACCTGCTGGTTCTGCCCTGTGATGTTCCGCGCATCGATATTGCGCTTCTGCACAGCATGCGCGAGGCGGCCAGTCTGAATTCTGAAAAACCTTTAATGCTGCGCCATGACGATCACTGGGAACCGCTACTTTGCGTGATCCCGGTGGCACTCCTGCCGGCATTCGAAAACGCCTGGAGCGCAGGAGAACGCAGCCCCGGCCGAGTGATGCGCAATCTTGATGCCCAGGCCCTGGTTTGCCCTGACAACGATCCACGCCTGGCCAATCTCAACACCCCTGAACTGTTGAGTTCGCACAACACTGTGTCAGACTGACAGCATTCAAGGAACTTGCACGCCTTGTATACGTCTCAAGCTCAGTAACCAAAAGAATTTCCCTTCGGAGACACACTCATGACTCAACGGACCCTCGCCACTTTCATGCTCGCACTGGGCCTCGCCACCCTCGCCGGTTGCGCTTCGCCAACAGTGATCACCTTGAATGACGGTCGCGAAATCCAGGCTGTCGACGCCCCTAAGTATGATGAAGATTCGGGCTTCTACGAGTTCGAACAACTGGACGGCAAGCACACTCGCATCAACAAGGATCAGGTCCGCACAGTCAAAGAGCTGTAAGTCTTCAGTTCGACAGCGGATACAGAAAAGCCCGCAATATGCGGGCTTTTTCGTGTCTGGCAGAAAAGGGTCGATACCCGGAATCACCAGTCCAGCGTGATTCGGCTTTCAAATTCGCGCACCTGCCCCGTGACCGGATCGATGAATCGCAATCCCTGCGCCAGCAGTTTGAGCGGATTGGCGTAGTCATCTTCAACGTCTTTGAGCACTTCAGGGTAGAACGGATCATTGCAGATGCTCGCCCCCAGCGCCGTCATGTGCACCCGTAGCTGATGCTTCTTGCCAGTTACCGGGTACAGGCCGTAGCGCCATAGTTCGCCGTTCTTTTCACGAACCTCCACCGCCGTTTCGGTGTTACTCACACCCGGCCCTTCCTGCATGCGGAAAAACGGTTCGCCGTCGACCATGCGACTCTTGTGCACCAACGGAAAGTCCAACTCGGGCAGCGCGGCCGCAATGGCTTCATAGCGTTTTTCGATCTGCCGAGTCGGGAACAGTGACTGATACGCCGACCGCGTCTGTGGGTTGGCCGAAAAAATCACCAGCCCGGCCGTGTGCCGGTCAATCCGGTGCAGCGGCACCAGATGGGGATTGTCCAGGCGCCGGATCAATCGGCGAAGCAACGTCTGTTCGACGTACTCGCCTGCCGGGGTCACCGGAAGGAAATGCGGCTTGTCCGCCACCACCAGATGGTCGTCCGCATACAGGATCGACTCGACTACCGGGATCGGCTTTTCATCCGGCACTTCACGGAAATAGTGAATGCGCAGCCCTTCCTTGTAGGGCAAGTCCAACGCAATCGGCTGACCCTGACCGTCGAGCACCCGGCCCCGGGCGATCCGATCCAGCCATTGATCGCGCCCGATGGCATTGAAATGCTCACACAGGCAGTCGAGCACTGTCCGCCAGCTACCGGGGGGCAGATACAGCGTGCTGGCCTGATTCTGTGCGGCGGAAAACGTTGATGTGCTGGACATACGAAAACTCTAACCTTCAAAGCAGAGCGGCATTATCCAACACCGGGCGCAGCAGACCTAGCGCGGAATCAGGCGGGGATCGATTTGAGCGCTGCTGCCTCGGTGAATTCCTTCAGCCAGCGAAGTACATCAACGGCTTCCCAGCGACCTGGGTCATACAAGGCGTACAAAAGCCCCTGATAACCGACCACATCCAGTTGCTTGTGATAGCCGGCGCGCTGGAACAACGCCTCGATCTCGGCAAAGCAGGTGTTGAAATGCAGCTTGTTGAAGGGAGTCTTGCCTTCCGTGACCAGACCGTCCAGGCGCAATTCGTGGACGGCCTCGCGCACCACGTCAACCGACATCCCGTTCACGCTGCTTTTCAACTGTTCGACATTGACCACGGTGGCTCCCTCTGACATCCAGTTTGCCCTGACAAATGCCCGAAAACGGCAAGGCAGGCCAACCCAATTACTGTATGCGCATACAGTAACCGAATAACCCGAAAAGTGCCAAGCCGTGATTAGCGAAGGTGGCGAACGCCATCAACGCAAACGAGAAAAAGTCATTAACGCAGGAATGCCACCACCTGATCGGCGCTGAACGGCCACCCCAGTTCCGCGCCGGTATCGACCCTGCGCAAGACCGGGATCCGCAGGCTGTAAGCCTCGAACCATGATTCATCGTCAGCAATATCCACCAGCTCCACCAGCAGACCATGCTCGACAAAAGGCATCAGTTCGGCCTCCGCGACTTCACACAAATGGCACCCCAGGGTGCCGAACAACTGGCATTCAGGAAGCATGTGCGCTCAACCCCAAAAATCGAGTGATCATTCTAAGCCTGCCCGCAAAGCCCGTCGACCCACCCACCGGGTTCGATCCCGTCCCTTGTAAAACCCTGATGTAAATCAGCCCACAAAATCGCCATTTACGCGATGCTCCGGTGTTTTTTACCTCTACGCTTGAAGAGCCTGACCTGTCCCGGAGTGCCTTGTGTTTGCCAATCTGCTGATCATTCTGGCGTCGTCCCTGGTGATGATTGCCCTGTTCCGTCGCCTGCGCCTGCCGCCTGTGCTGGGCTACCTGTGCGTGGGCTTGATGGTCGGGCCGAAGGCATTCGACTGGATCAATGAAAGCGAACATCTGCCGGATCTTGCCGAACTGGGCGTGGTGTTTCTGCTGTTTTCCCTGGGGCTGGAGTTCTCCCTGTCGAAAATGATTGCCCTGCGCCAGGTGGTTTTCCGACTGGGCAGCCAGCAGGTGCTGATCACCACAGTTCTTCTGGGGGGCGTGCTAATGCTGTTGGGAATGCCCGCCACACCGGCCCTGCTGCTGGGCGCTGGCCTGTCGTTGTCATCCACTGCAATCGTAACCAAAGAGCTGGGCAGTCTCGGCGAAATCTTCAGCAGCCATGGCCAGAACGCGGTGGGTGTCCTGTTGTTCCAGGACGTGGTGGCCGTGTTGCTGCTAACGCTGGTGCCGGTGTTCGCCGGCAGCAGTGATCAGGCCTGGTACTGGGCGTTGCCCCTGACCTTGTTGAAGACCGTCTTGCTGTTCTTCGGTTTGTTGCTGGCCAGCCGCTGGCTACTGCCCCGCCTGTTTCAGGAAGTCGCGGCGTCCCGCTCAGCAGAGTTGTTCGTGCTGCTGGCACTGGTGATCGTGTTGCTGACGGCCTGGCTGACCCACCTGCTGGGCCTGTCTCCGGCCCTCGGCGCGTTCCTCGCGGGCATGCTGCTGGGCGAGAGCCATTACCGGCATCAGATCGAGGCCGATATCCGGCCGTTTCGCGACATTCTGCTGGGACTGTTTTTCGTCAGCATCGGCATGCTGATCGACCTGCAACTGTTCGCCAGCCACAGCCTGCTGATTATCGGGATGACCCTGGGTTTGCTGGTGATCAAAGGCCTGGTGGTGGCGCTATTGGTGAAATGGCGCGGCAGCGACAGTGAAACGGCCTGGCGCAGCGGTCTCGCCCTCGCCCAGGGCGGTGAATTCTGCTTCGCCCTGATGGCGCAGATGCAGCAGAGCCGGTTGCTCCCCGCCGAGATCGGCGCCCTGCTGCTCGCCGCCACCTTCTGCTCGATGCTGCTGACGCCCCTGCTGTTACGCGCCGCACCGCGCATCGCCGCCGCCCTGCACCGCAAACCCAATCAGGAAGCGCAGATCGAGGAAATCAGCGCCCTCAATGCCGGGTTCGACGGGCATGTGGTGATCTGTGGCTACGGCCGTGTCGGTCAGTCGATCGGACGCTTCATGCGCAATGCCGGGCAATCCTACGTCGCGCTGGACAACGATCCGGTGCGGATTCAGGAAGCCGCCACCGCCGAACGCGACGTCCACTACGGCGATTCAACCCGCGGGGATCTGCTCACCGCCGTCGGTTTGCTGCGCGCCAGGTTGCTGGTGATTGCCGTGGATCAGGCCGATGTGGCCTTGCGGGTTCTCAAGGAGGCCAGACGTCTCAACCCGACGGTGCCGATTCTGGTGCGCACCCGGGACGACAGCCAGTCGGCAGAGCTGAAGGCAGCCGGCGCCAGCGAAGTGGTGCCGGAACTGCTGGAGTCGAGCCTGATGCTCGGTTCCCATGCTCTGATCCTGCTGGGGTTTCCTGCGCACCGGGTGCAGGAGAAAGTCGATCAGGTGCGCATCGATCGCTATCGCCTGCTTCACGGCTTTTACCCCGGAACCGACGATGAAGAGACATAGTCCTGGCTCACCGCGCCGATCTTGTGCAGCGACAGGTCAGCGCCGTAGTACTCCTGTTCCTGGCTCAGGCGCAGACCATGCAGCGCCTTGATCGAACCATAGACAGCGAAACCGCCGATCAGCGCCACCGCCACACCGAGGGCGGTGCCAATCAACTGACTGATCAGGCTGACGCCGCCGAGTCCGCCCAACGCGGTCGAGCCGAAGATCCCGCAGGCAATGCCGCCCCACACACCACACAGACCGTGCAACGGCCAGACACCCAGCACATCGTCGATGCGCCATTTGACCTGCGCCGCCGTGAAGCACCAGACAAACAGGGCGCCGGCAATCGCGCCGGTCACCAGAGCGCCGACCGGATGCATCAGGTCGGAACCGGCACACACCGCCACCAGCCCGGCAAGCGGGCCATTGTGCAGAAAACCCGGGTCGTTGCGCCCGACGATCAGCGCCGCTACCGTGCCGCCGACCATGGCCATCAGCGAGTTGACCGCCACCAGTCCGCTGACCCCTTGCAGGGTCTGCGCGCTCATCACGTTGAAGCCAAACCAGCCGACGATCAGGATCCACGAACCCAACGCCAGAAAAGGAATGCTCGACGGCGCGAACGCCACCAGCCTGCCATCGCGATAGCGCCCGTTGCGCGGCCCGAGCAGCAACACCGCCGCCAGCGCCAGCCAGCCGCCCATGGCATGCACTACCACCGAACCCGCGAAGTCATGGAAAGGGGCACCGAACTGCGCGGTCAGCCAGGCTTGCAGACCGTAGTTGCCGTTCCAGATCATGCCTTCGAAAAACGGGTAGATGAACGCTACGATCAGCGCCGTGGCGCACAGTTGCGGCACAAACCGCGCCCGTTCCGCGATACCGCCGGAGATGATTGCCGGGATCGCCGCCGCAAAGGTCAGCAGGAAGAAAAACTTCACCAGCCCATAACCATGATCAGCACTGAGCACCGCCGCCGGCTGCAGGAAGGTCACCCCGTACGAAAGCCAGTAGCCTATAAAGAAATAGGCCAGGGTCGACACCGCAAAGTCGCTGAGAATTTTCGACAGGGCGTTGACCTGGTTTTTCTGGCGAACCGTTCCGACCTCCAGAAACGCGAAACCGGCGTGCATGGCAAGTACCATGACCGCACCGATCAGAATGAACAACGTGTTGGAACTGTGAACCAGCGTGTCCACAGCGCTTTGCAGATTTTCCATGAGGAGGCAGACCCAAGGCAGAAAAAGGCACCAAAGCGGTTCATGCGCGCATTTCATGCACCAAGTTGCGACTGCACGATCACTGATCCGGTGGTTCGGTGAACCGCTTTGGCGCACAAGGTCGATGGGCTGACATGAACCTTCATCATCCGGGCCTTGCTCTGCCCGGCTTCGCGCCCGGCAACAGCGCACTGCCACCGATCGACGCACCACGACACAGCAAAAGTTGTACCAGCCATTTGCACTGAACCTTCACACTTGGCTCATACTCGAACGCTTCAGAACACCGCTTCAGAACGCCACTTACGGAGATCCCCCATGGCCAGCATCAAGGCAAAGACTGCTCAAGAAATCCTGATGAACGACTTCCAGACTCTGGTCAGCGACACTGAGCGGTTGCTGGAACACACCGCCACGCTGGCCGGTGATCAGGCTGACGAGCTGCGCGAACAGATCCACGAAAGCCTGCTTCGCGCGCGGGAAACCCTGAAGCTGACCGAAGAAACCCTGCGCGAGCGCGGTCAGGCGGCGGTCACCGCCACCGAGGATTACGTGTCGGCCAACCCTTGGCAATCGGTGGGCATCGCCGCCGGCGTCGGCTTTCTGATCGGCCTGCTGGCCACGCGGCGCTGATCATGTCGATCGGTGAATCCGGCCCGAATGCGGGCACCGCCTCTTCCACGCGTCGCCTGGGGGCTGCCGTTCTCGGTCTGCTGCACAGCCACGTCGAACTGTTCGGCATCGAACTGCAGGAACAGAAATCACGCACCGTCAGCCTGTTGCTGTTCGCCGGTCTGGCGCTGGTGTTTGCGCTGCTGTTGCTGGTCGGCCTGTCGACGCTTGTCCTGATCGTGTTCTGGGACACGTATCGCCTGGCCGCAATTATTGGTCTGTGCGTGTTCTACACCTTGGCGGCAATCTTTTGCGCGCTGCGTCTCAAAGCCGCGATCTTCGATGAATCCTCGCCCTTCCACGGCACGCTGGAAGAACTGGCCAATGATCGGGAGCGCCTGCTGCCATGAGCCTGCCTGAACTTCCGCACAACAGCTCACGCCGGGAAATGCGCAAGGCACTGATCCGCCTGCGCATGGAAATGCATCGACAGGAGATCCGCCATGAAACCGGCCAGGTCTTGCAACCTCTGCATCGTATGCGTGGCATGACGCAGAACCTGCAGGGCGGTTTCGGCATCAAGCACGCGCCGTTGTGGGGCGTGGCGGCTGTGACGCTGCTGGGTTTCATCACGGGTAAAGGGGCCAAAAGCGGTGGCGTCGGCGGCTTGACCCGACTGATCCGCCTGGGCACCAGCCTCGCTCCGCTGATCAAGCTGGTCATGCAGAGTTCGAGCAAGCGCTGATCCCCACGCATCTGGCTGCATTCTTGCAACACCGGCGGGATTGAATCTCTTATCCGGAGGTTCAATCCCGCTTGCCTATCCGGCCGGCAGAATTCGTCCAGAACAAGAACGACAAGGAGGCCCCGTGATCGACGGGCAACCGCTCGCCTGCTTTCAACCTTTCATCGATACCGCCACCGGACGCATTGCAGGCGTCGAGGCACTGGGTCGTCTGCGCCAGGCCGATGGCCAACTGGCATCGGTCGGACCGCTGTTCGCCGACCCGCGCACCCCGGCCATCGCGCTGCGCCGAATGGACCGGCAGATTCGCGACAACGCGCTGAGTCGACTGCACGAGGCGCCGCCGGACTGGTTTCTCAGCCTGAACATGTCACCGCGCTGGATCAGCCGCTTGCGTGCCGACCAAGCACTGCCCAGCCTGAAGCAACTCGCGCGGCACGGTATCGACCCGCAACGGATTGTTTTCGAGATCACTGAACTGGGCGGTAACAGCCAGCGCCTGACCGAAGTCGTGGCGCGCTATCGCGATGCCGGCGCCCGGATTGCCATCGATGATTTCGGCGCGGGGTATTCACAGCTTGATCGCGTGCTGGCGCTGCAACCGGACATTCTCAAACTCGACATGCGCCTGTTCCAGGCCGCCGCACTTGGCGGACCGAGCAGTGACGTGGTCAAGGCCCTCGCGCAAATGGCCGAAAAGACCGGCTGCTGGATCATCGCCGAAGGCGTGGAAACCGCAGCGCAACTGAATTTTGCGCTGGAGTGCGGATCGCGTTACGTGCAGGGATTTCTGTTCGCCCGGGCGCAGGAGGCGCTTTTCGGTACGAATGACTTCGTGGAGCGCTTTGCCGAGCTGCGCCAGTCTTACGTGCGTCAGAAGCTGTCCGAGCGCAGCAAGCTGATGTTCATGCGCCAGCAGCTCAGCGAACTCATGACCATCCTGCAAACCTGGGCCCAGGCCCGCGCGCCGCTCAGTGCACTGCCACAGCTCGACGCGTTCCCCTGGCTGCTGCGCTTTTACCAATGCGACCGTCACGGCACCCAGCTGACGCCGAACCTGGAATGGCGACAGAGCGGCTGGGTGGCCGACGACCGCTACCTGGGCCACAACTGGTCGTGGCGCCCCTACTTCTATCACCTGCTGGCCGAAGGCTGGGAGGAACGGCGACTGACCCTTTCCAACACCTATCGCGACGCCACCAGCAACCAGTATTGCCTGACCGCCGGGCAGTTTTTCGATAACGGCGAGCGTCTGTTGCTGATCGACATTGATGCGGCGGGGCTGTAGTTGCGCTTGCAGATGCCAGCCTGAACCGGGAAGCTAGGGAATCAGTCACCAGACGGAGAGAATCAGCCTTGGATTGGCATACCCTGCTCAACCGCGAACGTCTCGGCAAACCGTTGCACAGCCCGCAGGAACTTGGCCGCAGCCCGTTCCATAAAGACCATGACCGCATCATCTTCTCCGGCGCCTTCCGCCGCCTGGGGCGCAAGACCCAGGTGCATCCGGTGTCGAGCAACGACCATATTCATACGCGCCTGACCCACTCGCTGGAAGTCAGTTGCGTCGGCCGCTCGCTGGGCATGCGCGTTGGCGAGACCCTGCGCCGCGCCCTGCCTGAATGGTGCGAACCGAGCGATCTGGGCATGGTGGTCCAGTCGGCCTGCCTGGCGCACGACATCGGCAACCCGCCGTTCGGCCATTCCGGCGAAGACGCGATCCGTCACTGGTTCCAGCAGGCTGCCGGGCGTGGCTGGCTGGATGCGATGAGCGACGCCGAGCGCGGTGACTTCCTGAACTTCGAAGGCAATGCGCAGGGCTTCCGGGTCCTCACGCAACTGGAGTATCACCAGTTCGACGGCGGCACCCGGCTGACCTACGCCACCCTCGGCACTTACCTGAAGTACCCGTGGACCGCCCGTCACGCCGACTCCCTCGGCTACAAAAAGCACAAGTTCGGTTGCTACCAAAGCGAGTTGCCGTTGCTGGAGCAGATCGCCCACAAGCTGGGTCTGCCGCAACTGGAAGAGCAGCGTTGGGCGCGCCATCCGCTGGTGTATCTGATGGAGGCGGCGGACGATATCTGCTACGCCTTGATCGATCTGGAAGATGGCCTGGAAATGGAGCTGCTGGAATACGCCGAAGTCGAGTCGCTGCTGCTCGGCCTGGTCGGCGATGATCTGCCGGAAACCTATCGCCAGCTCGGTCCCCAGGATTCGCGCCGGCGCAAACTGGCGATCCTGCGCGGCAAGGCCATCGAGCACCTGACCAACGCCGCTGCCCGGGCATTCGTCGAACAACAGGACGCGCTGCTGGCCGGTACGCTGCCGGGGGATCTGGTGGAACACATGCACGGACCGGCCAAACGCTGTGTGTTGAACGCCAAGGACATCGCCCGCAAGAAAATATTCCAGGACAAGCGCAAGACCCTGCATGAGATCGGCGCCTACACGACCCTGGAGATTCTGCTCAACGCCTTCTGCGGTGCTGCCCTGGAACAGCACAACGGCCGCACGCCGTCGTTCAAGAGCCGCCGGATTCTCGATCTGCTGGGCAATAATGCGCCGAACCCGCACGGCCCGCTGCATGCATCGTTCCTGCGCATGATCGACTTCATCGCCGGCATGACCGACAGCTACGCCAGTGACATGGCACTGGAAATGACCGGACGTTCCAGCCATTGACGCCTGCTTCCCGACCGATCTGCAATGGATTGGTCGGGAGGGCCGAAGATAATGTCTTAAATAAACAAAGAACAATCATCGAAGGTCTTTTCCCGATAAACTTTCTCTGCGCACTTAAACTTATATCAAGCCCCGTCACTGGACATCTCACGCATCTACCTACGGCAAACCTAGTTAACACGTAGTCTGATTCCTCTTTATTTGTAGGACTTATCCTAGATTGCCGCTAACACTCCGTCAGTTCATGCGACCGCTCATTCATCTGAGCTAAGGTGCGCCCTTTATTCGCGCTCGTATGGGATTTGATTATGAACTCCGTTTTTATTGTCGACGATCACCCGGTCATCCGCCTCGCCGTTCGAATGCTGCTGGAGCATGAAGGTTATAAAGTCGTCGGAGAAACCGATAACGGTGTCGATGCCATGCAGATGGTTCGCGAATGCATGCCCGACCTGATCATTCTCGACATCAGCATTCCCAAACTCGACGGTCTGGAGGTCCTGGCCCGCTTCAACTCCATGAGCTCGCCGTTCAAGACCCTGGTGCTGACCGCACAATGCCCGACCCTGTTCGGCATTCGCTGCATGCAGTCAGGTGCGTCGGGGTATGTATGCAAACAGGAAGACCTGAGTGAACTGGTCAGTGCAATCAAAGCCGTACTGTCCGGTTATAACTACTTTCCCAGCCAGGCCTTGAATCCGGTTCGTCACGATGATGTGCGCTATGTAGAACTTGAACTTTTCAAGTCCGTCAATGATCGGGAACTCATGGTCCTGCAACTATTTGCCCAAGGCCGCACCAACAAGGAAATTGCCAAAGGCATGTTTCTCAGCAATAAAACCGTCAGCACTTATAAAAAACGCCTGATGCAAAAACTCAAAGCCAAGTCCCTTGTAGAACTTATCGAAATGGCCAAACGTAACGCACTCGTGTGAGAGCCAACATGCCCAGTCGCTTAAAGAGTTTTCTGATTGCATTGAGTGCATGCCTGAGTCTCAGCGCGCCTGTCACAGTTGCATCGTCAACCTTCCAGGACCTTGCCCTGCTCGCGCGTTCGACCGACAGATCAATTCCGGTCCTGTTCGAGCCATCGCAAGAGGCGTGGCTGCACACTCGCAATGAGTTGATTCTGGGAGCATCCGCTCCGGACTACCCCCCTTTCGACATGACAACCAGCGGACACGACTACGAAGGTTTCACAGCGGACTACGCCGGGCTGGTGGGACAGGCGACGGGGCTACCGGTCAAGGTCAGGCGCTTCGCCTCGCGCGAGGCCGCGATCCGCGCATTGATCGAGGGCAGCATCGACATGCTCGGTACGTCCAACGGGTTCGAAGCGGAGAACGCCAACATCATGCTGTCCAGGCCCTACGCAGTCGATCAACCGGTCCTGGTCACACGCGAAGGCGAAACCCGCTCTCTGACCGAAGGCCTGGCCAGTCTGCGGCTGAGCATGCTCTATCACTACCTGCCGCTGGAGGAGGTCAAGGCGATGTATCCCAAAGCCCTCATCACTTCCTATCCGTCCTACCAGAACGCGATCAATGCCGTCGCGTTCGATCAGGCGGACGTGTTTCTCGGCGACACCATCTCCACTCACTACATGATCAGCAAGGGCTATCTGAACAACATCCGCATGGCCAACTTCGGCAAGCACGAAGCCCACGGCTTCAGCTTCGCCGTGCATCGCAACAATACGCAATTGACCGGCATCATCGACGCGGTGCTCAAGGCGGTTCCGGGCAGCGAGCGCGAAAACATCGCCAAACGCTGGAGTGTCGGCAGCGACACACTGCTCACCGACCAGAAGTTGCAACTGACCAAGCGTGAAGAACAATGGCTGAAAAGGAATCCGGTGGTAAGTGTCGTCGTCAACGAGGCCTTCGCACCGCTGACGTTCTTCGACAGTGATGGCAACTTTCGCGGCATCAGTGCCGACCTGCTCGAGCTTATTCGCCTGCGCACCGGTCTGCGATTCGAGATACGCCGCAGTCGCAGCGATGCCGAGATGATCAGGCAGATTGAAAATCACCAGGCCGACCTGATTGCCGCCCTGCTACCCACCGCTCAGCGCGAGGAAACCCTGACCTTCAGCCGTCCCTACCTGGAAAACTCCTACGTTCTGTTGACCCGAAAAGCGGCCGACAGCCCGACGCACCTGGGCCAGCTCAAACGCAAACGTCTGGCGATCGCGCAGGGCAATCCGATGATCGAATACCTGCGCACCGAATTTCCACGTATCCAGCTGATCGAAACGCCGGATACCTTCAGCGCCGTAGCGTTGCTCGACGAAGGCCAGGTCGAGGGCGCAGTGAACTCGCTGGTCATCGCCAACTACTTCATCTCCTCCCGCATTTTCGAACAGCCACTGCAGATCACCACCACCATCGGCACACGTCAGGCGGCGTTCTCGCTGGCAACTGCCAGGGACAGCACGGAACTGGGCTCGATCATCGACAAGACCCTGATGAGCATCACCCCCGAAGAACTGGGCATCATCAATGGCCGCTGGCGGGGTTACTCAAGTGTTTCGCAAGGCACCTGGCGTCAATACCAGCGCTTTTTCTATCAGGCGATCGGCGGGGCCTGCCTGCTGTTGCTGCTTTCGCTGTTCTGGAATGCCTACATGCGCCGCCAGATCAATCAACGCAAGGCAGCCGAACGGGCGTTGAACGACCAGCTGGAGTTCATGGGTTCACTGGTCAACGGCACGCCCCATCCAATCTATGTGCGTGACCGACAGGGACTTCTGCAAAGCTGCAATGACAGCTATCTCCATGCGTTCAATGCCCGGCGTGAAGACGTCATCGGCAAAAGCGTGATGCAGGGTGCATTGAATAATGCTTTCGAGGCACAGACTTTTCAGGCCGACTACCAGCGGGTGGTGGCCGAGGGCAGGCCGCTGGTGCTCGACCGGCCGCTGCAGATCGGCAACCGGCGCCTGACGATCTATCACTGGATCCTGCCGTACCGGGACTCCAGTGGTGAAGTGCGGGGGATCATCGGCGGCTGGATCGACATCAGTGAGCGTCGCGAGCTGCTCGACGAACTGCGCTCGGCCAAGGAACGGGCGGACGATGCCAATCGCGCCAAAAGTACGTTCCTGGCGACCATGAGCCACGAGATCCGCACCCCGATGAACGCAGTGATCGGCATGCTCGAATTGACGCTCAAGCGCATGGATCAGGCTCACCCGGATCGCTCCGGAATCGAAACGGCCTACCATTCGGCCAAGGATCTGCTGGGCCTGATCGGCGACATACTGGACATTGCCCGCATCGAATCCGGGCGATTGAGCCTGCACCCCGAGCGAATCAACCTGATTGATACCATAGGCTCAGTGGTCAGGATCTTCGAAGGCCTCGCCCGACAGAAACAGCTCTCACTGGAAGTTAGCGTCACTCCTGCCGAATTGAATGTCGATGTGCACCTCGACCCCCTGCGCTTCAAGCAAGTGCTGTCGAACCTGATCAGCAATGCCATCAAGTTCACCGAAGAAGGACACATCAGGATCACGCTGGATGTTCTACCCACGAATGATCCCGAACGCTCGATGGTGCAGTTGACCGTACAGGACAGCGGCATCGGGATCACGACGCAGGATCAGTCGCGTCTGTTCGAACCCTTTGCCCAGGCCGGTAATGGCGGACAGAGAACCGTCAGCGGTGCAGGACTGGGATTGGTCATCAGCCGTAACCTGTGCGAGATGATGGGTGGAAAACTGCGGTTGAGCAGCCTGCCCGGAGTCGGCACCCAGGTCAGTCTGTCGCTGCCACTGACGATTTTTCCAGCGAGAGTGACAAAAGCTGAGGACGAGCCGCAGATTCACGCGTCTCTCACCCCGCTGACGGTTCTGGTGGTCGATGACCATCCGGCCAACCGGTTGCTGATGTGCCAGCAGCTGGAATACCTCGGCCATCGTTTCCGTATCGCCGAAGACGGCCTGCGCGGACTGGAAGAATGGAAGAGCGGTGAGTTCGATCTGGTCATCGCCGATTGCAACATGCCCGTCATGAACGGCTACGAGCTGACCCGCGCGATTCGTCAGCACGAAAAGCTGACCCACCGCCCGGCTTGCACCGTGTTGGGGTTCACCGCCAATGCCCAGCCCGAAGAGATCCTGCGCTGCAAGCAGGCAGGCATGAACGAATGCCTGTTCAAACCCCTGAGCCTCAACAGCCTGAGCCAATGGGTCAACAGCGTTCAGCCGCTGTTCCGCGCGCCGGCGTTCAACCTGCAGGGGCTCACACTGCTGACCGGCGGCAACCCTTCCCAGACTCACCGCCTGCTGGCAGAACTGCTCAACAGCAGCCGCGTTGACCGACAGGAATTGCAGGCACTGTCCCTTACTCGAGATCCCCCTGCGCTGGCCGTCATCGCCCACAAGATCAAGGGCGCGGCCCGCATTGCCCAGGCCTCGCGCCTGATCGACAGCTGCGATGCGCTTGAGCAGGCGTGCCTGCAAGCGCTGCCGGGGGATGAGATCGAGCGTCGCTGTCAGGCCAGCCGTCTCGCCATCCTGGAACTGGAGCAGGCACTGGAACAGCAACTCGCCCGGATCCACCAGAGCAAAGTGACCGGGGCTTAACTATGCTTGGACGCTGAGCAGTGTGCTTACCTATACGGAGAGTCCGCAATGCCCAGCCCACTGCGCCCGGAACAACGCCGGTTTCCGCTGCATGTGCACATCAGCGTCATGTTCACTTTTCTGCTGTTGCTCACCGGGGTGGTGCTGGGTCTGTTCAACTATCGGCAGACCACGCAGATCATCCTGTCGAGCAGCGAAAAACTGTTCAACCGCATCGAACAGGATGTGCGCCTTGATCTGCAGGCCACTTATGAACCGATTCGACACCTGCTGAGCCTGCTGGCGGACACCCCCGCCGCCCGCTCTTCCGGCCTCGAACCGCGTCTGGCGCTGCTCAAGCCGTTCAGCCAGTCACTGACGGACAACCCGGACCTGGCCTCGCTGTACCTGGGTTATGGCAACGGCGATTTTTTCATGGTCCGTCCTTTGCGCACGCCAGCGCTGAAAACCCTGCTCAAGGCACCGGACGCCGCGGCGTTTCAGGTCTGGAGCATCGAACACGACGCCAGCGGTCAGGCGCATTCGCAGTCGCTGTTCTTCGACCAGGCCCTGTCCCCGGTCGGCCGGCAGGACAATCCCGACGATCCTTATGATCCCCGCAGCCGGGCGTGGTACATCAACGCACGGCAGCAGACCGAACAGATCACCACCGAACCCTACGTCTTTTTCTCCACCCACAACGTCGGCACGACGCTGGCCCGGCGCAGCGATGATGACGCGGTAATCGGCGCCGACCTGACCCTCGACGCGCTCTCCGCAACCCTGATCAAACACGTGGTGACACCCGCCACGGAAATCGTCCTGTTCGACGCCGACGGCAACGCCGTGGCCTATCCCGACAGCAGCCGGCTGATCGTCGATGACCGAACGGCGCGTCTGGCCAAGGCTGCCGACTTGAGCCCCGCCCTGCATGCCTTGTTGTCCGGTCACCAGGGCAACCGGCTCAAGGCCGACGGCCGGCAATGGATTGTCGCCCGCAGCCAGTTGCAGGAAGGCGGGCCGAAAGGTTTGCAGATGGCGTTGCTGGTGCCGGAGGACGAGTTGCTGGTCGATGCCTATCGCATGCGCTGGCAAGGCGCGCTGATCACCTTGGCCACCCTGCTGTTGTGCCTGCCGCTCGGGTGGCTGATCTCGCGAATTCTGGTCAAGCCGCTGCATGCGCTGGTCAAGGAAGCCGATGCGATCCGCAGCTTCGATTTCAATTTTCCCGTGACCCGTCGATCACCGGTGCTGGAGGTCGACCAGCTGAGTCTGTCGATGGCCCGCATGAAGGACACCCTGGCCAGCTTCTTTCGGATCACCGACAGCCTGACTGCTGAAACCCGCTTCGAACCGCTGCTGCAACGGGCGCTGTTCGAGACCGTGCAGATCGCCCAGGCTCAGGCGGGCCTGATTTATCTGCGCGAAAACGACGGCAATCGCATGGAGCCCTACGGGCTGGTGGTCGATGGCGCGTCCCAAGCTCTGGCCGCGTTCGATATTCAGGGGCGCAATCTTGACGCCACTCAAAGCCCCGAATGGTTCCGGCAACTGGCGAACGCCAACACGGTGGTGAGCAATCTGGGCTTCGAACAGGCCACCGATCTGCAGAAAGTGCTGCTGGCCATGGCGTCGCCAAGGGTGCACCTGATCGGTATCCGCCTGCATAACCGGCACAACGAGACCGTCGGCCTGCTGGTGCTGTTGATCAATGACAGCGGCACGGCGAGTGATCTGGAAAAGCTGCGGCCCGACCGCATTGCCTTCCTGCAAGCGGTGTCCGGGGCAGCGGCGGTGAGTATCGAAAGCCAGCGCCTGCAAGCCCGGCAGAAGCAACTGCTGGATGCGTTCATTCAACTGCTGGCCGGCGCGATCGATGCCAAGAGCCCTTATACCGGCGGGCATTGCCAGCGTGTGCCGGAGCTGACCCTGATGCTCGCCCACGCCGCCGCGGCCAGTCAGGCACCGGAATTCAGCGATTACCAGCCGAACGAAGACGAATGGGAGGCCCTGCACATCGCCGCATGGCTGCACGATTGCGGCAAGGTCACGACCCCGGAATACGTGGTCGACAAAGCCACCAAACTGGAAACCCTGAACGATCGCCTGCATGAAATCCGCACCCGCTTCGAAGTGCTCAAGCGCGATGCCTGGGTCAGCTACTGGCAAGCCCTGGCCATGGGCGGCGAAGAGCGGCAACTGGCCGAGCTGCGCGACGCAACCCTGACAGCACTGGATGATGATTTTGCATTCGTCGCCCACTGCAATCTGGGCAGTGAAGCGATGGCCGAGGCCGACCTGCAACGCCTGCAAGGCATCGCGAAACGCCCATGGACGCGCACGCTGGATGATCGGCTGGGCCTGTCATGGGAAGAGAACCGGCGTCAGTCACGCACCCCGGCACCGACCTTGCCGGCCACCGAACCGTTGCTGGCAGACAAGCCGGAGCATCTGCTGGAGCGCGCCGAAGGTGAGTTGATTCCGGAGGACAATCCGTGGGGCTTCAAGCTCGACGTGCCGCCCTATAAATACAATCGCGGCGAGCTGTACAACCTGAGCATCCCCCGGGGCACCCTGACCCGCGAAGAACGCTACATCATCAACCACCACATGGTGCAGACGATCCTGATGCTCAGCCACCTGCCCTTCCCCGGGCATCTGAACAGCGTGGCGGAAATCGCCGGCGGGCATCACGAAAAGATGGACGGCACCGGTTATCCCAAGCGCCTGAAACGCGAAGACATGAGCCTGCCGGCGCGCATGATGGCGATTGCCGATATTTTCGAAGCCCTGACCGCCGCCGACCGCCCGTACAAAAAGGCCAAGTCCCTCAGTGAAGCGCTGGGGATCATGGCCACCATGTGCCGCGAGGCGCACATCGATGCGGAGTTGTTCGGGCTGTTCATCCGCGATGGCGTGTACTTGCAGTACGCCACGCGGTTTCTCGATCCACGGCAGATCGATGCCGTGGACCCGGCGGCCGTGCTGCTCAAGGCAGGCCTGTCGGCGTGATCAGCAGTCGGTCAGGCGCAGGAAGATCGCCGCCAGTTGTTCGATCCCGGACTGATCGTCGGCACCGAAACGCGCGAGCTTCGGACTGTCGAGGTCGAGCACGCCGATCAGACGGCCGTCCTTGACCAACGGCACGACCAGTTCGCTGTTCGACGCACTGTCGCAGGCGATATGGCCGGGGAACGCGTGAACGTCTTCAACCCGTTGCGTTTGCAAGCTGGCAGCCGCCGCGCCGCACACACCGCGTCCGAACGGAATGCGCACGCAGGCGATCTGGCCCTGGAACGGACCGAGCACCAGCTCTTCGTTGCGATTGAGGTAGAAACCGGCCCAGTTCAGGTCATCGAGCTGGTTGAACAGAAACGCCGAAAACTGCGCGGCGTTGGCGATGAAATCGCGCTCGTCCGCCAGCAGCGATTCCAGTTGCGCGGCCAACATGCCATAGCCTTCGAGGCCCTGGCCGCTCTGTTGCAAATCAATCATGCCTTGTGCTCCAACAATTTCAGTCCCACCCAGTAACGGGCGAATTGGTACGCGCAACGTCCGTTGCGGTTGCCACGGCCGGTTGCCCAGCGCACGGCGAGAATGTCCAGCTGTTCGTCGCGCTCCCAGCTCAGGCCGGCCTTGGCGGCCAACTGGCCGATCCAGTGCTCGACGACGTTGAGGAAATGTTCCTGGGTAAACGGATAGAACGACAGCCACAGGCCGAAACGATCCGACAGCGCGATCTTGTCTTCTACCGCCTCGCTCGGATGCAGCTCGCCATCGACGCGCTTCCAGTTTTCGTTGTCGCTTTCCTTTTCCGGCACCAGATGACGACGGTTGGAAGTGGCGTACAGCAACACGTTGTCAGGTGCCTGTTCGAGCGAGCCGTCCAGCACGCTTTTCAGCACGCGGTAGTCGCCTTCACCGGACTCGAACGACAAGTCGTCGCAGAACAGCACAAAGCGTTGCGGCAGCTTGGCGATCTGCTCCACCACCCGTGGCAGGTCCGCCAGGTGATCGCGCTCGATTTCGATCAAACGCAAACCGGCCTTGGCGTGTTCAGCCAACAGCGCCCGCACCAGCGACGATTTACCGGTACCGCGCGAACCCCACAGCAGCGCGTGGTTGGCCGGCATGCCGTCGAGAAATTGCTGAGTGTTGCGGCCCAGTTGCTCCAGCTGGCGGTCGACGCCGATCAGGTCCGACAAGCGCATGTCGAGGCTGACTTCCAGCGGCAGCAGATAACCGCTGCGACCGTCACGCTGCCAGCGTGCGGCGAGGCAGGTGCCCCAGTCGATGACCGGGCGTGGAGCCGGCAGCAGTGGTTCGATCCGCGCCAGAACCGACTCGGCGCGCTCAAGAAAAGCATTCAATCGGGAATCCACGTCTTCTCCTCGGGCTCGTTCACAGTGATGATGGCGGTGCAGCGACGACACACAGCGTTCGAAACCAGTCCCGGCCCTTGTTACAAGGCGCTTCGGGAACCCCGGAATCCATGCATGATCGACTATGCTTGAGCAGCGAAGGGAAACGGAAGTGGTTCAACACCCCATGGATATCAAATTCACCCACCGGCTGTCGTACAAACAGGCCCGGCTTACCGTGCTGGTCGGGTTCATTCTGGGCACGCTGCTCAGCCTGCTGCAAATCGGCATCGATTATGCCAGTGAAGACGCGTCCATCAACCGTGAAATCCTGTCTTTGCTGGAAATCAGCCACAACCCGGCCTCGCGCATCGCCTATAACATCGATGCCGAACTGGCGCAGGAACTGACCCTGGGCCTGCTGCGCTCGCCGGCGATCATTTCCGCACAACTGACCGACAACAATCAGACGGTGCTGGCCAACGTCAAACGCCCGGAGCTGCAAAGCGGCTACCGGATGATCAGCGACTTCCTGTTCGGCGCCAAACGCCAGTTCGAAGACCGCCTCTACCTCGATCACCTGCCCAACGAATCCCTCGGCACCTTGAAACTGGAAGTCGACACCTACGCGTTCGGCAGCCGCTTCCTGCGCCGGGCCGAGGTCACGCTGCTCAACGGGTTTGCCCGCAGCCTGATTCTCACCGGGATTCTGCTCGCGCTGTTCTACGTGATGCTGACCAAACCGCTGGTGCGGGTGATCCGCGAACTCAGCGGCCGCGACCCGCGCAGCGCCGAGCCGACGACCCTGGAATGTCCGGGCGGGCACGCCAACGACGAGATCGGCGTGCTGGTCAAGGTTGCCAACCAGCAGTTCGAAAACATCGCCACCGAAATCCAGCAGCGGCGCAATGCGGAAAACCGCCTCACCGACTACCTCGCGCAACTCGAAGACATCGTGTCGGCGCGTACCGCCGAGCTCAAGGCGATCAACGCGCGGCTCAGCCAGTCCAACCAGGAACTGGAAGTGGCCCGCAGCACGGCACTGGACATGGCCGAGGCACGCTCGGCGTTTCTCGCCAACATGAGCCACGAGATCCGCACCCCGCTCAACGGCCTGCTGGGGATGATCGCCCTGTCGCTCGACGGCCCGCTCAATGCCGAACAGCAGCAGCAACTGTCCATCGCCCACGACTCGGGCAAGGTTTTGGTGGAATTGCTCAACGACATTCTCGACCTGTCCAAATTCGACGCCGGGCAACTTGAGCTGGAACACATTCCCTTCGATCTCGGCTCACTGATCGAAGACACCGCCAACCTGCTGTCACAAAACGCCGCACCGAGTGTCGAGCTGACCTGTCTGATCGATCCTTACTTCCCGGCGCTGGTGCTCGGCGATCCGACCCGGGTCAGGCAGATCGTCAGCAATCTTCTGTCCAATGCGCTGAAATTCACCCGCTTCGGCCGCGTCGATGTGCGATTGTCCACCTGGAAGGATGGCGTCCGGATCGAAGTCTGCGACACCGGTATCGGCATCGCCCAGGAAGCGCAGGTGAAGATTTTCCAGCCGTTCACCCAGGCGGGTGCCGGCATCACTCGCCAGTACGGCGGCACCGGGTTGGGCCTGGCACTGACCTACAACCTGTGCGAAGCCATGCAGGGGCGCCTGACCATCAGTTCCGAAGTGGGTTTTGGCAGTCAGTTCTGCGCCGAACTGCCACTGCCCTGCCACACCCGCGCGGTGATTCCGCCACCGTTGCACGGCAAGGTGCTGGCGATCACCAACGCGGTCAGCGGGCTGGCGGAGCTGCTGGAAAGTCTGCTGCCGGTCTGGGGGCTGACCTACGAACAACGAACCCTCGACGACCCACTGCAAGGCCTGTCCCCCGACGTCATCATCACCGACTGCCCCGAATGCCTGTTCGGTCTGCGTCCGGCGATGACGGCGCCGATTCTGCTGGTGACGGCTTATGGCAGTTTCATGCCGGGTGAAGAAGCCACTGCCCTTGCCCCATTGCAGCAGCAGGCTCGACCGCTGGCCCGCAACGCGCTGTATCAGAATCTGCGCCGGACACTGCAGCCGGACCTCACCACCATCGACCGCGCACGCCTCGAAAGCGTGCCGTCGCAGCGGCGCGGACGGGTACTGCTGGTGGAGGACAACCCGGTCAATCAACTGGTGGCCAAGGGCATGCTGGGGAAACTCGGGTGCGATGTCGTGGTTGCTGCCCACGGTGTGGAAGCGCTGGATCAGTTGGAACACGACGAATTCGATCTGGTGCTGATGGACTGCAACATGCCGGTGATGGACGGCTACGAAGCCAGCCGTCAGATTCGCCAGAGCGGACGCTGGCCGCATCTGCCGATTGTTGCCCTGACCGCCAACGCCATGTCCGAGGAGCGCGAACGTTGCCGGGCAGCGGGCATGAGCGACTATCTGGCCAAGCCGGTCCGTCGGGAAGAACTGGCGGCGCTGCTGGACCAGTGGATTCCGACTACGACAGTGCTTTGATCTGCCCCAGCAGGTGATCGAGACCGTCGCGCAAGTCATTGAGCCGGTCCAGATCCACCCCGCTGTCGCACAACAGCCGCGCCTTCAACGGCCCGACCTGTTCACGCAGTGCCTGCCCCTGCGGCGTGAGGCTCAGATGAACCTCGCGTTCGTCCCGGGCCGAGCGCTGACGCTGGACCAGTTGCAGTTGCTCCAGACGTTTGAGCAGCGGCGTCAGCGTGCCGGAATCCAGTGCCAGACGTTCACCCAGCGCCTTGACCGTCGGCTGCTCCGGCGCGGATTGCTGCCACTCCCACAACACCAGCATCGCCAGGTATTGCGGGTAGGTCAGACCGAGCTGATCGAGCATCGGCTTGTAGGCACGGATCACCGCCCGCGATGCGGCATACAACTTGAAGCACAGCTGACTATCGAGCTTCAGCGAATCGGCGGACAGGTTGTTCATTTGAGCAGGGCTTCGATCTCGCGGCTCAGATCCTGCGGCTTGGTGGCCGGGGCGAAACGCTTGACCAACTGGCCGTCCTTGCCGATCAGAAACTTGGTGAAATTCCACTTGATGCCCTGGGAGCCCAGCACGCCCGGCGCGCGTTTCTTCAACTGCACGAACAGCGGATGGGCGCCATTACCGTTGACTTCGATCTTCTTGAACAGCGGGAAGCTGACACCGTAGTTCAGCTCGCAGAACTCGCTGATCGCGCCCTCGTTGCCCGGCTCCTGCTTGCCGAACTGGTTGCACGGGAAGCCCAGCACCACCAGACCTTGATCCTTGTAGGTCTGCCACAGTTCCTCAAGGCCTTTGTACTGCGGCGTGAAACCGCATTTGCTGGCGGTATTGACCACCAGCACTGCCTTGCCGGCGAAATCGGCGAGGGTCTTTTGCTCGCCTTTGATGGTGGTGCACGGAATGTTCAGCAGGTTATCGCTCATGGTGCGCACTCTTGAAAATGGGTAGGCGGCAAAAATAGCGAGCAATTGAATTGTGTGCAATTTAATTATTCGAAAGGCGACCCGTGGATCGCCCGTATCGGTTACTCGCGCGGCACCAGGTCCAGGCACACCGAGTTGATGCAATAACGCAGGCCGGTCGGCGGCGGGCCGTCAGGGAAGACGTGGCCCAGATGCGCATCGCACTTGGCGCACTTCACTTCGGTGCGGATCATGCCGTGGCTGGTGTCACGGATTTCGGTCATGGCGCTCTCGCCGATCGGCGCGTAGAAGCTTGGCCAGCCGCAACCGGAATCGAATTTGGTCTTGGAATCAAACAACGGCTCGTTGCAGCAGACGCAGTGGTAAACGCCATCGGTCTTCGTGCCGTTGTATTTACCGGAGAACGGTCGCTCGGTAGCACTGAGACGGCACACGTTGTATTGCTCGGGGTCGAGCATCGCCCGCCATTCTTCCAGGGTCTTTTCAATCTTTTCCATCATCACACCTCAGCGGCTGAAAAAGCCCGATCTGTACCTTTTCCACGGATCGGGCGGCACGTATGATTGCGCCTCGTCACACGCCAGTCTGGCAGCGGGTTCCTGCGCATTCAAACGGATTATTGGAAACCGCCGCTCGAGACACTTGCCTGTGTGAAGACGCAGGATTCCCAGCACGGTTGTCCACCCGCCGCCTGGATCGTTCATTTTCGGGATCACATCGCCATGCAGTTCAGCAAATCGAACAAGCTCGCCAACGTCTGCTACGACATTCGCGGCCCGGTGCTCAAGCACGCCAAACGCCTGGAAGAGGAAGGCCATCGCATCCTCAAGCTGAACATCGGCAACCCGGCGCCCTTTGGTTTCGAAGCGCCGGACGAAATTCTTCAGGATGTGATCCGCAACCTGCCGACCGCCCAGGGCTACAGCGATTCCAAAGGCCTGTTCAGCGCGCGCAAGGCGGTGATGCAGTACTACCAGCAGAAGCAGGTCGAAGGTGTCGGCATCGAAGATATCTACCTGGGCAACGGGGTGTCCGAGCTGATCGTGATGTCGCTGCAGGCGCTGCTCAACAACGGCGACGAAGTGCTGGTGCCGGCGCCGGACTACCCGCTGTGGACCGCAGCCGTGAGCCTGGCCGGCGGTAACGCGGTGCATTACCTGTGCGACGAGGGTGCCGACTGGTTCCCGGACCTGGCCGACATCAAGGCCAAAATCACCCCGAACACCAAGGCGATGGTGATCATCAACCCGAACAACCCGACCGGCGCGGTGTATTCGAAGGAAGTGCTGCTGGGCATGCTTGAGCTGGCCCGCCAGCACAACCTGGTGGTGTTCTCCGACGAGATCTACGACAAGATCCTCTACGACGACGCCGTGCACATCTGCACCGCTTCGCTGGCCCCGGACCTGCTGTGCCTGACCTTCAACGGTCTGTCGAAGTCGTATCGCGTGGCGGGCTTCCGTTCCGGCTGGATCGCCATTTCCGGGCCGAAACACAACGCTCACAGCTACATCGAAGGCATCGACATGCTGGCCAACATGCGTCTGTGCGCCAACGTGCCGAGCCAGCATGCAATTCAGACCGCACTCGGCGGCTACCAGAGCATCAACGATCTGGTGCTGCCACAAGGTCGCCTGCTGGAACAGCGCAACCGTACCTGGGAATTGCTCAACGACATTCCCGGCGTGAGCTGCGTGAAGCCGATGGGCGCACTGTACGCGTTCCCGAAGATCGACCCGAAAGTCTGCCCGATCCACAACGACGAGAAATTCGTGCTCGATCTGCTGCTCTCCGAGAAGCTGCTGGTGGTGCAAGGTACGGCATTCAACTGGCCGTGGCCTGACCACTTCCGCGTGGTCACCCTGCCGCGGGTCGATGACCTGGACATGGCCATCGGTCGTATCGGCAACTTCCTCAAGTCCTACCGCCAGTAACCGGCGCTCAGTGCGCAACGGCCCGAACGTTGCGCACTGTCTGATTCAGCAACACTTCTGCTCCGCCCCTCCTCCAGCACCTTCTACACTTGCGACTCATACGAATCATGCGTGCCTGACGCAATGAGACCGGGTGCCGTGTGCCTGTCATCCATACCGGATTCAGCAGTGGGAAATATCCTATGCCCGACAAATCCGGTGTAGGACACAGTTTGAAATAGTCACTCGGTTGAATCGCCAGGTGCCGCGCCTTATATACCCCGCAGTACGCTACATCTTTAGCTTGAGGAGATTTCTACAACCATGATGCGCATCCTGCTGTTTTTGGCCACTAACCTGGCGGTCGTGCTGATAGCCAGCATCACCCTGAGCCTTTTCGGCTTCAACGGGTTCATGGCGGCCAACGGGGTTGATCTCAACCTCAGTCAGCTGCTGGTTTTCTGTGCAGTCTTTGGTTTCGCCGGGTCCCTGTTCTCGCTGTTCATCTCCAAGTGGATGGCGAAGATGAGCACCAGCACCCAGATCATCACCCAGCCACGCACCCGCCACGAACAATGGCTGCTGCAAACCGTCGAGCAACTGTCCCGGGAAGCCGGGATCAAGATGCCCGAGGTGGGGATTTTCCCGGCCTATGAAGCCAACGCCTTCGCCACCGGCTGGAACAAGAACGACGCACTGGTCGCAGTCAGCCAGGGTTTGCTTGAGCGTTTCAAGGAAGATGAAGTGCGGGCCGTGCTGGCTCACGAGATCGGTCACGTGGCCAATGGCGACATGGTCACCCTGGCGCTGATCCAGGGCGTGGTGAACACCTTCGTGATGTTCTTCGCGCGAATCATCGGCAACTTCGTCGACAAGGTGATCTTCAAGAACGAAGAAGGCCAAGGCATGGCCTACTACATCGCGACCATCTTCGCCGAGCTGGTGCTGGGCATTCTGGCCAGCGCCATCGTGATGTGGTTCTCGCGTAAACGCGAGTTCCGTGCCGACGATGCAGGTGCCCGCCTGGCCGGTACCGGCGCGATGATCAACGCCTTGCAACGCCTGCGCGCCGAACAAGGCCTGCCGGTGCACATGCCGGACACCCTGAACGCCTTTGGCATCAACGGTGGCATCAAGCAAGGGTTCGCCCGCATGTTCATGAGCCACCCGCCGCTGGAAGAGCGTATCGACGCCCTGCGTCGTCGCGGCTGATCAAACCGGCGCACCAACGAAAAGGCCCGCAGTGATGCGGGCCTTTTTTTGCCTGTCGATTACGCCCCGGAAATCCGGTAGACCCGCTCTTCCAGCCGAGTTACGCCGGCCTGCACGAACTTCCAGCTTTCACCCAGCACATCCTGCTCCTCCAGCATCTCGACACGCCAGACACTGCCCAGCAAACGCTGCACTTCGGCATCGTCTACGGAAAATGGCGGCCCGGGCATCTGCGACTGGTCATAATCCAGCGTCACCAACAGCCCTCGGCATGTCGGCAAAAGACCCTGCAAGTGCGCCGCATAACGCTCGCGCATCGCTTGCGGCAAGGCAATCACTGCCGCCCGGTCGTACAACGCGGTGCAGCCCGCCACGTCAGCCGCCGTCAGCGAGAAGAAATCCCCGCACCACAACTCGATCGACCCGGCGCGATAAACCTTGAAGTCGCCCTGCTCGCTCACCTGCGCCTGCAATTGCTGCTCAAGAAAGAAGTCTTCCACGGCCTTTTCCGACAGCTCGACGCCGAGCACCTGATGACCACGGCCGGCAAGCCACAGCAGATCCAGGCTTTTACCGCACAACGGCACCAACACACGCGCCTGCGACGGGATGGCCAGATCAGGCCAGTGCCGCTGCAAATAAGGGTTCACCTCAGGCTGGTGAAAGCCGATCTGGTTCGATTCCCACTTCTTGTGCCAAAACTCCGGCTGCATGCATCCTCCTAAGAATTCGATCAAAAGACGTTAAAACTTATATTGGAATTAGATCAATGAACTGACTGAAGATGGGTCATCTTAACGCTCAGGAACCCTTCCATGTTTCCCAGCCTGTTTATCTCTCACGGCTCGCCCATGCTGGCGCTGGAGCCCGGTGCCAGTGGCCCGGCCCTGGCGCGGCTGGCAGCCGAACTGCCACGCCCGAAAGCCATCGTCATCGTTTCCGCCCATTGGGAAAGCCATGAGCTGCTGGTCAGCAGCCACGCGCAACCGGAAACCTGGCACGACTTCGGCGGTTTCCCCCGCGCGCTGTATGAAGTGCAGTATCCGGCACCGGGCAATCCGCAAATGGCCCGCGAGGTTGCCGATCTGCTGACCGCCAACAACCTGCCGGCGCGTCTCGACCCGCAACGACCGTTCGATCACGGCGTGTGGGTCCCGCTCTCGCTGATGTACCCGCAAGCCGACATCCCGGTGGTTCAGGTTTCCCTGCCCAGCCGTGGCGGCCCGGCGTTGCAGAACCGCGTCGGTCAAGCGCTGGCCAGTCTGCGCGAACAGGGCATTCTGTTGATCGGCTCCGGCAGCATCACCCACAACCTGCGGGAACTGGACTGGCACGCCGGCCCGGAAAGCGTCGAGCCATGGGCCCGGGATTTCCGCGACTGGATTGTCGACAAGCTCGCCGCCAACGACGAAGCCGCCCTGCACGATTACCGCCAGCAGGCACCGAACGCCGTGCGCAGCCATCCGAGTGACGAGCATCTGCTGCCGCTGTACTTCGCCCGAGGTGCCGGTGGTGATTTCAGCATTGCCCATCAAGGTTTCACCATGGGTGCACTGGGTATGGACATCTACCGCTTCGGCTGATGCCTAAATCGCAGGCAAAAAAATCCCCGAACCAGTCGGGGATTTTTTATGTTCGATCAATCAGCCCAGAGGCGGATCAATCTTCGCGGTAGCGACGCAGTTTCAGCTGCTTACCGGCAACGCGAGTGTCCTTCAGTTTGGTCAGGAGCTTGTCCAGACCATCTTCCGGCAGCTCGACGAGGCTGAAGCTGTCACGCACCTGGATGCGACCGATGGCTTCACGTGCCAGACCACCTTCGTTGAGGATGGCGCCCAGCAGGTTTTTCGCCGCGATACCGTCACGCGCGCCCAGCGCGGTACGGCAACGGGCACGGCCTTCGCCCAAAGGCATTGGCGCACGACGCTCGCGGTCACCACGTTCCGGACGATCACCGGAACGCTCAGGACGGTCGCCACGCGGTGCGCTGTTTGGCACCAGTGGACGTTCCTTCTCGATCGCTGCCAGATTCAGCGCCTGACCATTGGTGGCCTTGCGCAGCAGAGCGGCAGCCAGGGCACGCGGGGTGCAACCGATGTCGGCGGTCAGGCGATCCAGCAGATCACCGTGAGTCGATTCGGCGTCAGCCACCAGCGGCGACAGGCTGTTGGTCAGTTTCTTGATGCGGGCATCGAGAACGGCCTGGGCGTCCGGCAGACGCACTTCGGCAACTTTCTGACCGGTCACACGCTCGATCACTTGCAGCATGCGGCGCTCACGCGGAGTCACCAGCAGCAGCGCGCGGCCTTCGCGACCGGCACGGCCGGTACGGCCGATACGGTGCACGTAGGATTCCGGATCGTACGGCATGTCCACGTTGAAAACGTGGGTGATGCGCGGAACGTCCAGACCACGGGCGGCAACGTCGGTCGCTACAACGATGTCCAGACGGCCATCTTTCAGCGAGTCGATGACGCGCTCACGCTGGTTCTGGGCGATGTCGCCGTTCAACGCGGCGGCTTTGTAGCCTTTGGCGTCGAGGGCGCTGGCCAGATCCAGGGTCGCTTGCTTGGTGCGCACGAACATGATCAGAGCGTCGAAATCTTCCACTTCCAGCAAGCTGAGAACGGCAGAAGTCTTCTGGTCAGCGTGAACCAACAGGTGAGCCTGTTCGATCGCGGTAACGGTCTGGGTCTTGCTCTGGATCTTCACGTGCTTTGGATCGCGCAGGTGACGCTCGGCGATGGCACGGATCGATTGCGGCAGGGTCGCCGAGAACAATACGGTCTGACGGGTTTCCGGCATGGCCTTGAAGATGACTTCGAGGTCGTCCATGAAGCCCAGTTTGAGCATTTCGTCTGCTTCGTCGAGAACCAGGTGGTTCACGGTCTGCAGTACTTTTTCGTCGCGACGCAGGTGGTCGCACAGACGGCCCGGAGTGGCGACAACGATCTGTGCGCCATTACGGATTGCTTTCAATTGTGGGCCCATCGGCGCGCCGCCGTAGACAGCCACAACAGTCACGCCCGGCATTTGCTTGGCGTAGGTTTCGAAAGCGGTTGCAACTTGTAGCGCCAACTCACGAGTTGGGGCCAGGATCAGAGCTTGCGGCTCGCGCTTGGACGGATCGATGCGGTGCAGGATAGGCAGGGCAAAGGCAGCGGTTTTACCGGTACCGGTTTGCGCCTGACCAATCATATCGTGACCGGCGAGGATGATCGGGATCGACTGCTGCTGAATGGCCGAAGGCTCTTCATAGCCGGTAGCGACTACTGCAGCGACAATATTGGGATGAAGTTCAAGAGCGGCGAAGCCGCCGATTTCCTGGGTCATGGGTCTGCCTCTAAGTGCATCCGCAAAGACCCATGCTCCAAAGCTGCACATGCCGTGTTGAGACTCAAGAGTCGCCCTGGCAGCTTTGTCGGCGGGGATTTGCGAAAACGAATGAATGAAAAAGAATCGTCAAGGAAGAGCCCGCAGTGCGGACGTGCAGCCGAAGCTGACTTCGGGGAATTGCGCTACCTAAACGCGGCCCGGTTAAAGGCCGGCGCGCACTATACCGGAATTTGCCCAAAAAGGGAGCTTTTTTTATCGGCGAAATACAGTTGTCACCGCTGTGTAACGGGGTTTTGCGGATAATCGGGCAAAGGTCTATTTTTCAAAGACCCCGGCCCTGCGGGCGATGGCGCTTAAACGATTCACCGACGTGCGGCATCTGGTCGCTGCACCCTTTCTTCCCCTGCGAGGAAACACCCATGAATCAGCCCTGCCCCGGCCGCGTGAGCCGTGCGCGCCACGGTCACGTGCATTTGATCGGCCTGGACCGCGCCGCCAAGCGCAATGCCTTCGACCTCGACCTGCTCAACGACCTGGCCCTGGCCTACGGTGAATTCGAGGCCGACAGCGACGCACGGGTGGCGGTGGTGTTCGGGCATGGCGAGCATTTCACCGCCGGGCTCGATCTGGTCAACGCCAGTTCCGCCCTCGCTCAAGGCTGGCAGGTGCCGCCCGGTGGTTGCGATCCATGGGGCGTGTTCGTCGGGCCACGGGTCAGCAAACCGGTGATCGTCGCGGCGCAGGGTTATTGCCTGACCATCGGCATCGAATTGATGCTCGCCGCCGACATCAACCTGTGCGCGAGCAACACTCGGTTCGCGCAGATGGAAGTGCAGCGCGGGATCTTTCCGTTCGGCGGCGCGACGTTACGCTTTCATCAGGTCGCCGGCTGGGGCAATGCGATGCGCTGGCTGCTGACCGGCGACGAGTTTGATGCCCATGATGCGTTGCGCCTGGGTCTGGTGCAGGAAGTCATGGCCAGCGAAGACTTGCTGCCACGCGCCATCGAATTGGCCGAGCGAATCGCCCGACAGGCGCCGTTGGGCGTGCAGGCGACGCTGATGTCGGCGCGTCAGGCGCGCTATGAAGGTGAAACTGCGGCGGCTAAGAGCTTGCCGCCGCTGGTGAAGAAGTTGCTGGCCACTGAAGACGCCAAGGAAGGTGTGCGCTCGCTGGTGGAGCGCAGGCCCGGCGTTTTCAAAGGCCTTTGAAGATCAGGTCGCCGGACGGATGCAGTTGATCAACGTCTGCAACGAGTAACCCAGCTTCGGCGCCAGCGCTTCAGCCCGGGCGGTCAGCGCCTGCATGTCCAGCACCTGATCAAGATCCGCCGGCACGATCAGAATGACGTTGCCCTCCTTCACCGGCAGTTCCCAGTAATGCCGGTGATAGAGGCCACGCAGCAGCGCCGCGCCCAACGGTTTGCCGTCATCAGTGGCCCATTGGTTGATCACCAGCCAGCCGCCAGGATTCAGACGCTTCTGACAGTCACCGAGGAAATTCCACGCAAGGTGCCCGGCGCCGGGGCCGACATCGGTGTACAGATCAACGAAGATCAGATCCGCCGGCTCAGCCGTCGGCAGCAGTTCGAGGGCATCGCCGACGCGGATGTACAGCCGTGGATCGTCATCCAGCCCGAGGTACTCGATGGCCAGACGCGGTACGTCCGGGCGCAGCTCGATGGCTTCGACATCTTCCAGCGGCAGGAACTTGAGGCAGGCCTGGGTCAGCGTTCCCGCGCCCAAACCGAGAAACAGCGCGCTCTCCGGTTGCTCGTGGCACAGCGCGCCGATCAGCATCGCCCGGGTGTAGTCGTACTCCAGCCAGCTCGGGTCGGCGGTAAACACGCAGCTTTGCTCGATCGCATCGCCGAACTCCAGAAAGCGGTAGTCGGCCACTTCCAGCACGCGAATCACGCCGAACTCATCCTGTACCTCGGCGAGCAACAGCTCGACGCGCTCCTCAGTCATTTCGTCTCCTGGTGGTCACCGGGCGCGGTGACGCGATGGCACCGATCTGGCGCCGTGGCAAAGCGGCGATTGTCGGCGAAGCGGCGGCAGCAGGTCACGCACTAATTGCTGCTAACATGGCCGTCCGTGCGTAGAACCTTAGAGACCGTGATGAGCCAACCCTGGAGCCCTGACAGCTGGCGCGCCCTGCCGATCCAGCAACAACCCCAATACCCCGACGCCGCACATCTGCGCCAGGTCGAGCAGACGCTGGCCAGCTACCCGCCGCTGGTGTTTGCCGGCGAAGCGCGCGAGCTGCGTCGTCAGTTTGCCGAAGTCACCCAGGGCCGGGCGTTCCTGCTGCAGGGCGGCGACTGCGCGGAAAGCTTCGCCGAGTTCTCCGCCGCGAAGATCCGCGACACCTTTAAAGTGTTGCTGCAGATGGCAATCGTCATGACCTTCGCTGCCGGCTGCCCGGTGGTCAAGGTCGGGCGCATGGCCGGCCAGTTCGCCAAGCCGCGCTCGGCCAACGACGAGACCATCGACGGCGTGACCTTGCCGGCCTACAGGGGTGACATCGTCAACGGCATCGGTTTCGACTCGGCCAGCCGCGTACCGGATCCGGAGCGTCTGCTGCAGTCCTATCACCAGTCCACCGCCACCCTCAACCTGCTGCGCGCCTTCGCCCAGGGCGGTTTTGCCGACCTGCATCAGGTGCACAAGTGGAACCTCGATTTCATCGCCAACTCGGCGCTGGCCGAGAAGTACAGCCACCTCGCCGATCGCATCGATGAGACCTTGGCGTTCATGCGTGCCTGCGGCATGGACAGCTCGCCGCAATTGCGCGAAACCAGTTTCTTCACCGCCCACGAAGCGCTGCTGCTGAACTACGAAGAAGCCTTCGTGCGCCGCGACAGCCTGACCAACGATTACTACGATTGCTCGGCGCACATGCTGTGGATCGGCGACCGCACCCGTCAGCTCGACGGCGCCCACGTCGAATTCCTGCGCGGGGTGAACAACCCGATCGGGGTGAAAGTCGGCCCGAGCATGAACCCCGACGACCTGATCCGCCTGATCGACGTGCTCAACCCGGACAACGATCCGGGCCGCCTCAACCTGATCGCACGGATGGGTGCGAACAAGGTCGGCGATCACCTGCCGGCGCTGATCCGCGCGGTGCAGCGCGAAGGCAAGCAGGTGCTGTGGAGTTCCGACCCGATGCACGGCAACACCATCAAGGCCAGCAGCGGCTACAAGACCCGCGACTTCGCGCAGATTCTTGGCGAGGTGAAGCAATTCTTCCAGGTTCACGAAGCGGAGGGCAGCTACGCCGGCGGTATCCACATCGAAATGACCGGGCAGAACGTTACCGAGTGCATCGGTGGCGCGCGGCCAATCACTGAAGACGGCTTGTCGGATCGCTATCACACTCACTGCGACCCACGGATGAATGCCGATCAGTCGCTGGAACTGGCGTTCTTGATTGCCGAGACGCTGAAACAGGTCAAACGCTAAATCGCGATGACGTTGGCTCGGTCGTTTTCGACTTGAGCCAACGCCACCCGCAATCGCCCCGCACTTTCCCGCTGACAATTGAGCTGCACGTGCTCAAGCCCCAACCAGTCCGCCATGCGCCGCAAATTCAGCGCCAGCGCCAGCATCCCCGCGTCATCCAGTCCGGTTTCTTCCTCGTGCACCGCATGCACTGCCAACCGCCCCGCCGCCCGTTCAGCACGCAGATCGACCCGCGCGGCAATCCGTTCATTGTGCAGGAACGGCAGCACGTAATAGCCGTAGACCCGCTTGTCCTGCGGCGTGTAGATCTCCAGCCGATAGCGGAAATCGAATAGCCGCTCAGTTCGGCTGCGCTCCCAGATCAGTGAGTCGAACGGCGACAGCAATGCACTGGCCTCGACCTTGCGCGGGATTTTCGGCTCGGGCAGACAATAAGCAATCTGGCGCCAACCGGCGACTTCGCAGGTCAGCAGTTGCCCGTCCTCGACCAGTTCGGCCAGACGAGGGCGGGCATCAGAGGGATTCAGGCGGAAGTAATCACGCAGGTCTTTTTCCGTGCCGACACCCAGAGCCTGCGCTGCATGCAATAACAAACCGCGCTGCGCCTCGGCCTCATCGGGCAATGGCCGCTGCAGCACGGAAGCCGGAATCACCCGCTCGGGCAAGTCATACAAACGCTCGAAACCACGGCGTCCGGCGACGGTGACTTCGCCAGCGGCAAAAAGCCATTCCAAGGCGTGCTTTTCCGCGCTCCAGTCCCACCACGGCCCGGCCTTTTCCTCGCGGGTCGACAGGCTGCCGGCGCCCAGTGCGCCCTGCTCTTCGACCGACGCCAGCACCCGGCGAATGGTGTCCTGCTGCTCGCGACCGAATCGCGCCAGTTGCTGATAGATGTCTTCACCACGTCTGGCCCGCTGCATGCGCCAGCCCATCAGCGGGTACATCGACAGCGGCAGCAACGACGCCTCATGGCCCCAGTATTCGAACAGCGAACGGCGTCGCCCCGAACTCCAGGCAGCCTGGTCGAGCAAGTCAGCAGAATAGGAACCAAGACGGGAGAACAGCAGCAGGTAGTGCGAGCGCACCACGGCGTTGACGGAGTCGATCTGCAACAGGCCGAGGCGTTCGATCAGCCGGTTGACGTGCATCGCCTTGACAGCCGGCGGCTGGCGCCCGTGAAACCCTTGGGCAGCCAGTGCCAGACGTCGAGCCTGTTTAAGGGAAAAAGACAGAGTCGCGGGCATGTGTACCTCCATGTCTGCTCGCAACCTACCTCACTACAAAGGGGTTTGTGTAGCGATGGCCTCATCATTTATGCATCGGATCGTCCCAGAACGGCCGCACCGACTCATGTTCGACATCGGCACGGCTGACCCCGATGTCCTTCAACGCTTCGTCGCTCAGACTGGCAAGCAACTCGCGTTCGCGGTGAAGTTCGTACCAGCGACTAAACTTGTGCAGCAAATCGGTAATCAGATGGACCGGCACTCTGTCATCACTCACATAGACTTTTTGACCTTTCATCGTATTGCCCTCCTTTAGGGATGGCTCAAGTCTCGCGCCGGGGCTACGATCAATCCAACGAATGTTTCTGATGGCATGCATCACGGAGATTCATCAATTGTCGGCATATCCCAGTATCGATACCGATGTCCTGCGCACCTTTGTCGCGATTGCCGATCAGGGCGGTTTCACCCGCGCCGGCGAAATGGTCAACCGCACTCAATCGGCGGTGAGCATGCAGATGAAGCGTCTGGAAGAGGACGTGTTGCAGCGCCAGCTGTTCGAGCGCGACGGGCGTCAGGTGCGCCTGACCGCCGAAGGTCAGGTGTTGCTTGGCTACGCGCGGCGCATCCTGAAACTGCACAGCGAAGTGTTCAATACCCTGCGCGAGCCGCACATGGTCGGCACGGTGCGGATCGGTACGCCGGACGATTACGTGATGCGGTTTCTGCCGGGGATCCTGTCGCGCTTCGCCCAGTTCTATCCTTTGATCCAGATCGAAGTGCATTGCGAGTCGACCAAACAATTGCTGCAGCGCACGGATCTGGATCTTTCGATCGTCACCCGCGAGCCGGGCAACGAGATTGGCCAGTTGCTGCGCAAGGAGCGTTTCGTCTGGGCCGAGGCGCAGAATTTCAGCGCCCACGAACAGACGCCGTTGCCGCTGGCGATGTTCAACAGTGATTGCTTCTGCCGCCTGTGGGCGTGCAATGCGCTGGACGCGATGGGCCGCGAGTACCGGATTGCCTACAACAGCACCAGCCTGTCGGCGTTGATGGCAGTGGTGAGCGCGGGTCTGGCGATCACCGCGCAACTGGAAAGCCTGATCACCCCGGATCTGCGCATTCTCGGCGCCGCCGAAGATCTGCCGCTGTTGCCCGAGGCCAGCATCATGCTGATCCGCAACCTCAACAATCCGTCGCCGATCACTGAATGCCTGGCCGAGCACATCGTCGAAGGCTTCAAACTTTAAAGGCGAGCATCACCGCGCACAGCACCAGGAACCCGCAGAACAGCCCGCGCAGGAGTTTTTCCGGCATCGCGTGGGCCACTTTCACGCCCCAGCTGATGCTGGCCAGACCGCCAATGGCCAGCGGCAGGCCGATCATCCAGTCCACTTCGTGGTGCACCGCGTACGTCACCAGCGTGACGCCGGTGCTCGGCAACGCCAGCGCCAGCGACAGGCCTTGGGCAACCACCTGAGTGGTGCCGAACAGGCTGGTCAGCACCGGCGTCGCCACCACCGCCCCACCGACACCGAACAAGCCGCCCATGGTGCCCGACGCCGCGCCGAGCACGCCCAGCCACGGCCATGAATAACGCATCTCGGAAGTCGCTGCCGGACGCGCGCCAAACATGCGCACCAGGTTGTAGGCCGACAACGCCACGAGGAACGCGACAAAGCCGATGCGCATGGTTTGCGCGTCGATGCCCACGGCCCAGATCGAGCCGATCCACGCGAAACAGAATCCCATCACCGCCAACGGCAATGCATGCCGGAGCTCAATGCGATTGCGCTGATGATAACGCCACAGCGCCAGCATCACGTTCGGCACCACCATCACCAGCGCCGTGCCTTGGGCGATCTGCTGATCGAGCCCGAACCACACGCCCAGCAGCGGAATGGCGATCAAGCCACCACCGATGCCGAAGATCCCACCCAGCGTGCCGAGGGCGGCGCCAAACAACAGGTACAGCAAAAACTCGATCACAGCAGAATTCCTCAAACGTCAGGCGACTCATCCTACGCAGTCGACGCTGGCACGGAAACGCACAGCAACGCACAATGGCTGTGCCAAATCCGCATAGGCACTGAACTGATTCATGAATCCCAATCAATTGACCGAACAACTCGGGCTGTTTCTCGATGTGCTGGAAAGTGGCAGTTTCTCCGCCGCCTCACGCCGACATCCGCTGACGCCGTCCGCCGTTGCCCGGCGTATCGACAGTCTGGAAAGCGCTGTCGGCAGCCAGTTGTTCATCCGCAGCACTCACGCGGTGCGCGCCACGCCGGCGGGTCTGGCGTTTGCCGAACGGGCGCGACGGATCGTTGCCGAGCTGCAACTGGCCCGGGCGGAAGCGGTGTCCCTGAGCAGCGCGCCGGAGGGTCTGATTCGGGTGGATGCGCCGGCGGCCTTCGGGCGCCGGCATCTGGCGCCAGTGATTGCAGATTTTCTGGTGCTGTATCCGGGGCTCGACGTGCAGCTGCATCTGATCGACAGCTTCGTGGACATGGACGGTTCGAACCTGGGCAAGGTCGATCTGGTATTGCGCGCCGGGCAGATGGCCGACACCCGGCTGGTCGCCACACCGTTGGCGAGCATGGTGCGCATCGCCTGCGCCAGCCCCGATTATCTCAAGCGCCGAGGCGTGCCGAGCGAGCCAGCGCAATTGAGTGAACATGACGGTCTGGATTGGGACGGTCTTGCCCCGCCCTTCGCCTGGCGCTTCGAACAGGACGGGCAGATGCAATTGCATCGTCCGGCGCGGGTGCGCATGAGCGCCAACAACGCCGAGGCGCTGGTTTGCGGTGCGCTCGCGGGACTCGGGATCGCGCATCTGCCGACCTGGCTGGCCAGCGAATACCTGCTGCGCGGCGAGTTGCTGCCGCTGTTCTGTGAAAACGGCCTGCCAAAACCGGAGAGCACCGGCATCTATGCGCTGCGGCTGGAGCAACAGGCCAGCTCCCGCAGTCGCTTGCTGCTGGAATACCTCAAGACTCGGTTCAGCCCCGTGCCACCGTGGGATCTGGCCCTGCAGCGGGAACTGGGCCGGCACTGACCGATTCGCCACCGGGCACAATTGTCTGGCGCATTAAAGATTCGAGCGCTAGATTCATCTGCATCACCGTTCAAGGCACTGACATGACCACCGACCGCGACACCACCGACCACTGCGAAGACCTGCTGCTCGACAATCAGGCCTGCTTCGCCCTGCATTCCACTTCGCTGATGATGACCAAGGTCTACAAACCGCTGCTGCAAGCGCTTGGCCTGACGTATCCGCAATATCTGGCGATGATGGTGCTGTGGGAGAAGGATGGTTTGACCGTCGGAGAAATCAGCACGCGCCTGCTGACCGATCCGGGTTCGCTGACCCCGCTGCTCAAGCGGCTGGAAGGTGAAGGTTTGCTCAGCCGAACCCGTAGCCGTGAGGATGAACGCGTGGTGATCGTTGAACTGACTGCCCAGGGACGCGCCTTGAAAGACAAGGCCCGAACCGTTCCACAATGCATCCTGGGGGCCAGTGGCTTCACCCTGGAACGTCTGCAAAATCTGCAAGCCGAGTTGCAGGCCTTGCGTGGTCATTTGCAGGACAGTCTCGCTTAAAACTCCCCCTTTCCTGTGGGCGCAGCCTTGCGCCTGCAGGCTAATCGCACCTTCCCCGCTGATCCCCGAAAATTTTTTTCCTCTCGTTTCACACTAAAAAAACCTTCTATATCAAAAGCTTGGGATCACGATCCACCCGATCCAAGTGACCATTCGCGCGTTCTTCAAAAAATTTATCTTGCGCGCTAAATATTCGCGCAGTACATTTACTTCGCACCTAGTTAGCGCGCAAACAATTAGCGCAACAAACCACACTCAATGAGGCTCACACCATGCAAACTCTCTACACCGCAATCGCAACCTCCACTGGCGGCCGTGACGGTCGTGCGATCTCCAGCGACAACATCCTCGACGTCAAACTCGCCACCCCGAAAGAACTCGGCGGTGCCGGCGGCGCAGCTACCAACCCTGAGCAACTGTTCGCCGCCGGCTACTCGGCCTGCTTCATCGGTGCCCTGAAATTCGTCGCCAGCCAGACCAAACGCAAAATTCCGGACGACGCCTCGATCACCGCTCACGTCGGCATCGGCCAGATTCCTGGCGGTTTCGGTCTGGACATCGACCTGCACATCAGTCTGCCAGGCCTGGAACAGGCAGACGCACAAAGCCTGGTCGACGCTGCCCACCAGGTCTGCCCGTACTCCAACGCCACTCGCGGCAACGTTGATGTGCGTCTGCACGTCACCGTGTAATCACTGACACTCAGGCCCGTACAGGAAATGAACATGAACACTTTCAGCAAAGTCTTGACCGGTACCCTTCTCGCCCTGTCCATCCACAGCGCATTTGCCGGGGAGGTTGAACACAACACCCAGGCGTTTCTCGATGTGCTGAATGCCGGCACCGGCAAACCGATGGAACAGATGACGCCCAAGGATGCCCGCGCCGTGCTGACGGGCGCGCAGTCCGGGGTCAAACTGACGCTGCCCAAAGCGGACGTCAGCGAGAAGACCATCCAGGTCGATGGCCAACCGTTGAGCCTGACCATCGTCCGGCCGGCCGGGGTCAAGGGCGAGCTGCCGGTGTTCATGTTCTTCCACGGCGGCGGCTGGGTACTGGGGGATTTCCCGACCCACGAACGTCTGGTGCGGGATCTGGTGGTCGGCTCGGGTGCGGCGGCGGTGTTCGTCAACTACACCCCTTCGCCGGAAGCGCATTACCCGGTGGCGATCAACCAGGCTTACGCCGCGACCAAATGGGTGGCCGAACACGGTAAAGAGATCAACGTCGACGGCAAGCGTCTGGCGGTGGCGGGCAACAGCGTTGGCGGCAACATGGCGGCAGTCGTCGCCCTGATGGCCAAAGACAAAGGCACTCCGGCAATCAAATTCCAAGTGCTGCTGTGGCCGGTGACCGATGCCAATTTCGACACCGGTTCGTATAACCAGTACGCCGAGGGGCACTTCCTCACTCGCAACATGATGAAGTGGTTCTGGGACAACTACACCACCGACGCCAACCAGCGGAACGAGATCTACGCCTCGCCGCTGCGGGCCACCACCGCGCAATTGAAGGGTCTGCCGCCAGCGCTGGTGCAGACCGCCGGAGCCGACGTGCTGCGTGACGAAGGTGAAGCCTACGCCCGCAAACTCGACGAAGCCGGCGTGCCGGTGACCTCCGTGCGCTACAACGGCATGATCCACGACTACGGTTTGCTCAACGTGGTCAGCCAGGTGCCGGCGGTGCGTTCGGCGATGCTGCAGGCCTCGGAGGAGCTGAAACAGCACCTGAAGAAGTAATTTTCATCAGGCACAAAAAAGCCCGACTCAATGGTCGGGCTTTTTCTTTCCGCAAAAAGCAGTGCTTATTTGGCACGGCCTTTGTAGGAACCGCCTTCGCGGGTATCGATCTCGATCATGTCGCCGATTTCGATGAAGTCAGCAACCGACAGCTCGGTACCGTTCTTCAGTTTGGCAGGCTTCATCACCTTGCCGGAAGTGTCGCCGCGAGCGGAACCTTCGGTGTAGTCAACCTGACGCACGATGGTGGTCGGCAGCTCTACGGAAACCAGACGGCCTTCGAAGAATACGGCTTCGCAAACGTCGGTCATGCCTTCTTCCACGAATGGCAGAACGCTTTCGATGTCTTCGGCGTTCAGCTCGTACATGGTGTAGTCGGTGGTGTCCATGAACGTGTAGGAGTCACCGCTGATGAAGGACAGGGTCGCTTCTTTGCGATCCAGGATCACGTCGTCCAGCTTGTCGTCCGCACCGTAAACGGTTTCGGTCTTGTAACCGGTCAGCAGGTTCTTCAGCTTGGTCTTCATGATCGCGCTGTTACGGCCCGATTTGGTGAATTCAGCTTTCTGAACCAGCCAAGGATCGTTGTCGATACGGATCACGGTACCGGGTTTGAGTTCTTTACCAGTTTTCATTGCGAATATCCGAATTTGGATGGGATTTACAAAAATCTAGGCCGCGTATCATATCCAATTTCGGTAAAACTGTACCAGCGCCGTCGCAAGATCCGCCTGCAAGGCCTGTTCCAGACACCACGCGCGGGCATTTTCCTGCAGTTCGGGCCAGTGTTTGCGGGCCTCAAGCCAGTGGTCGCCGATAGGCTGCCCGGCACTCCAGGCACGCCAGAGACCGTTCATCGCCTCGGCGGCAACGGGCGAAAGACCTTTTGTGTAGAGCGCAAGGAAGGCGTCGAGCTTGTCGAGATGGATGTCTTCGTCCTGCTGATAGATGTGCCACAACATCGGCCGCCCCGCCCATTGCGCACGGACAAACGAGTCCTCGCCGCGCACCGCGTTGAAATCGCAGCACCAGAGCAATTGATCGTATTGATCCTGACGGACGAACGGCAGCACCTGCACGGTCAGCGCTTGACGAACATGCTTCGCCCCGACCGCCAGCGACTCGAACCCGAGCCAACGGGCGACATCGCCGAGAATCCGTCCTTCCGGCACCAGCAGATGAGTGGGCATCGAGTCAGCGGCGAGCACATCCAGCCAACTGGCGAGTCCCGCATTCTCGTAGGCAAACAGCGAAATCAGTTGCGCACCGGGCGCAGGAATGATCCCCAGACCTTGCAGGAATTGTCGCTGCGCCTCGGGGACCTGCTGAAACTGCTGACGTCGCTCCAGCAAACCGCTTTCACGCAACAGGCCGCCGGTGCCCGGCTGGAATCCCGGAAAGAAAAAGTACTTCTGCACCGACTTGTATTTCACCGACGGCAGTCCGTGGCAACCGACCACCCAGTCTTCGGCGCTGAGATAGTCGAGGTTCATCCACAACGGCGGTTTTTCCCGAACGGCCATGGCGTCCATGTAGACGCTCGGCAACTGGCAGGCAAACGCGGCGATCACCACCTCGGCCGCCTCCGCTTCCTGCCATTCGGTCGGCCAGTGCCGGACTTCGACGCCCTGCTGCCATTGCTGATCGAGGCCGATGTCGATTTCGGGGCAGATGCGCTCGAAGGCGCGCAGGTCATCGACCCACAGCCGCACCGTCATTGCCTGCTCGCTGACCAGTTGCCGGGCCAGACGCCAGGTCACGCCGATGTCGCCGTAGTTGTCGACGACCGTACAAAAAATGTCCCAGCGGGTTTTCGGTTGCGGCATTCAAGGCTCCCGTTGGCAAAAGCGCCGATTGTCCGCATAAATGTCTCCATGCAGAAGAGCCGACGGCAATTAATCTTCGTGCGACAATCGCCACTCGTCCGCATTCATCCGCCAGGAGGCAACCATGCCCTATCGTCCCAACCCGCGTCGCCCCTTGCCTGTTCAGCTTAGCGCGCTGCAATTGACCGGCAGCATTGCCCTGGGTCTGTGGCTGGGTTTCCTGGCCATTGCACTGACTTGCTGGCTCGCCTCACTACTCTTCAGCCGTCAGTTGCAGCCAGTGGCGGAAGCGGTGCAACAACTGAGCAAGCCTCCGGTAGCCGCCCAGCCGCAGCCAGAACCTGAGCCACAAAACCGCCTGTTCGAACAGTACGAAGAAAACCTGCGCAAAAACGAACAACAGGCACGCCTGGATCAGGCCCGTGGCAGCACACGTAATCTGTCGAACCCCAAATGCCAGTTCTGGCTGCAACAGGATCAGACGGCCCCGAGCGAAAAAAGCCGCGCCAATGTCCTGCAATTCTGCGATTGATCATGAATAAACAGATTGTTCACCAACTGATTCTCGACAAGCTGCGCGTCGATCTCGACATCGCCGAGCGCGCGGCGCAAACCGCCTACGAAACCGCGACCCACGAAGAGAACATCGCCGAAAACAAGTACGACACCCTGGGTCTTGAGGCGTCGTACCTGGCGGCGGGCCAGGCGAAACGGGTCGAGGAAATTCGTCAGTCACTGGCGCTGTGCCAGAACCTGACGCTGCGCGCGTATGACGATCAGCGGGGGATTGAAATCGGCGCCCTGCTCGGTCTGGAAGACGAAAAGGGTCGTGAACAATGGCTGTTTCTGGCGCCGGATGCGGCAGGTTTGAAGGTCGACGTGGTGGGTCAGCCGATTACCGTCATCACCCCGCGCTCGCCGCTGGGCAAAAGCCTGCTGGGCAAATTCGAGGGTGACGAGGTAGAGATTCTGGTGGCAGGCACCCGGCAACAGTTTGCTGTCACCGAGGTGCTGTAGACAGGGGCTTAGTGAACCGGCAGTTCGACGCCTTCGAACAGTTCTTCCAGTTCCTGCTTGTTGTGGCACTGAATGGCCTTGGCCATGACTTCGCGGGTAAGGTGCGGCGCGAACTTCTCGATGAAGTCGCACATGAAGCCGCGCAGGAAAGTACCGCGACGGAAACCGATCTTGGTCACGCTGGACTCGAACAGTTCGCTGGCATCGAGCACCACCAGATCGTTATCCAGTTTGGTGTCGACCGCCATTTTCGCCACGATGCCAACGCCCAGGCCCAGGCGCACGTAGGTTTTGATCACGTCGGCGTCGGCCGCGGTGAACACCACTTTCGGCGTCAGGCCGCGATGGCTGAAGGCTTCGTCGAGTTTCGAACGGCCGGTGAAACCGAACACGTAAGTCACGATCGGGTATTCGGCCAGCGCTTCGAGGGTCAGCTTCGGCAACTTGGTCAGCGGGTGGCCCTGAGGCACGACCACGCAACGATTCCAGCGGTAGCACGGCATCATCACCAGATCGCCGAACAACTCCAGTGCTTCGGTGGCAATGGCGAAATCGACGGTGCCGTCAGCGGCCATCTCGGCGATCTGCATCGGCGATCCCTGGTGCATGTGCAGCGCCACGTCCGGGTATTGCTTGATGAAGTTGCTGATCACCGGCGGCAGCGCATAACGTGCCTGGGTGTGGGTGGTGGCGATCGACAGGGTGCCTTTCTTCTCGTTGGAGAATTCCTGGGCGATCTGCTTGATGCTTTCGACCTTGCGCAGAATCTCGCCGGCGGTGGTGATGATGCGCTCGCCGGCTGGGGTGACGCGGGTCAGGTGCTTGCCGCTGCGGGCGAACACTTCGACGCCCAGTTCGTCTTCCAGCAGGCGGATCTGTTTACTGATGCCCGGTTGCGAGGTGTAGAGGCTTTGGGCTGTAGCGGAAACGTTGAGGTCGTGGTGCGCCACTTCCCAGATGTAGCGCAATTGTTGAAGCTTCATATGAATCCCTCAAAGCAGGTAGACGCCACGGGCATCAGCGACGGTATATAACTATATTAATGGTTTGAAGAATAAATCTAGAACTTTTTTATCAAAGTGCCATTATTCCTGCCTCAGCGATCCTCCCGACGCCGACGCTCCACCAGCGGCACCAGATAAACCGGCACCTTGGACAATTGCAGCAGCCGGGCCGCCGTTCGCCCCAAAGGTGTTTCCGCCCCGACCCCGTGGCTGTGACTTCCTACGATCAGCAAATCGACGGAGAGTTTCTGTACCTGATCGAGAATCACCTGTGACGGATCGCCCTGCAGCACCCGCACCGCGCGTATCCGCTGCAAGTCCTGCTCGCCCTCGTCCCCCAGTTCTTCACGAAAACTGTCGAGCACCCGCTGCTCGATATTGGCGATGACGGTTTTCAGACCCTGACTGTGAAATTCGTTCAATGCCTGCTCGTCGAGATAGCTCTGCAACACCGATTCGGCAAACAGCCCCATGGGTTCCACCGCGTGCACCACGTACAGATCGGCATTGAACGTTCGCGCCATCGCCAGGGCATGCTGCATCACTAACGGTGCGTACAGACCGAGGTCAGTGGCATACAGCATCGAACGAATCATATGACCTCCTCGCGCTCCAACATGGCGGAGATTTGATTCAGCTTAGCAGTGCCTTGGCGAGTACGACGTGCGACGCAACGTCTTGAACCACGTGGGCTTTAGACCGCCGGTTCGTTGCTGATGCCGTGGGGCACGTGACCGGTCGCCACGACTTCCCGGGCCAGCTCGCAGTGGCCGGCCTGATCGTCGAAAAACACGTCGGCGGCGAAGGCTTCGAGGAACGCCGATTTGGTCAGGCCACCGAGAAACAGCGACTCGTCCAGACGAATGTCCCACTCGCGCAGTGTGCGGATCACCCGCTCATGGGCCGGCGCCGAACGCGCAGTGACCAGCGCGGTGCGGATCGGGCACTCCTCATCGGAGAACTCGCGCTGCAACAGATTGAGCGCCGCGAGAAAGCCCTTGAACGGCCCGCCGCGCAACGGTTCGCGCGCCGATTCACGCTCCTTGGCCTGGAAAGCTTCGAGGCCACCGGACTGATAGACGCGCTCCGATTCGTCGGAAAACAGCACCGCGTCCCCGTCGAAGGCGATGCGCAATTCATCGCTGGCCGCACGACTGGCGCCGCCGGACAGAATGGTCGCCGCCGCGAAACCGGCATCCAGCGCAGCGCGCACATCTTCGGCATGGGTGGAGAGAAACAGATCGCAACCAAAGGCCTTCAGATACGGATAAGGACTGCGCCCGCCGACGAACGCCGCGCGGGAGATCGCCAGGCCGTAATGACCAATGGAGTTGAAGACGCGCAGGCCGGTATCAGCACTGTTGCGCGACACCAGAATCACCTCGACCCGGGCGCGGCCGAGGCGACTGTTGAGGTTGAGCAGTTTTTCCACCAGCGGAAAGGCATCGCCCGGCGCGAGGATTTCGTCTTCGTGATCGATCTGATATTGCCGGTAGGCTTCGACGCCACTCGACTCATACACCTTGTGGCTTTCGCTCAGGTCGAACAGGGCACGGGACGAGATCGCCAGCACCAGTTTGTCATCGATGTTCTTGGCCATGCCTTTCCCCCAGTGCGACCGGTTTAAACGTTACGCCGGTCGATAAAGCTCAATGTGCGATACAACGATTCGATTCGCGGCAACTCGCAGCCTGCCGCTTTTGCCGCCGCCAAAGGACGAGCGTAGATCGCCTCGAGCTCCAGCGGTCGCTTGTGCAAAAAGTCGTGGTACATGCTCGGCCAATAGTCGGGCATTTTCTCGGTCATCATGAACAGGTATTCGGCGTAACCGGGCGGCATGTCGTGACCGCAGGCCTTGGCGCCCTGCACCACTTCAGCCATCAGCGCCTGAATCAGTGCGCGGCTGTCAGTGTCGGCCATCAACGGCGTGGTGCCGGCACCGAGCAACACCGAAAGCCCGTTGTAGGGAATGTTCCAAACCAGTTTCTGCCAGCGCGCCTGATGCAGGTTCGGCATCGCCTGGGAATCGAGACCGGCGGCGCGGAACAGGCCGGCGCCCTCTTCGACGATTGCCATGCGCGCCGCATCATCCGGTGCCGGACCGCTGTGGTAACCGACGTTCACCGCCCCCAGCGCCTGATGGGTGATCTGCCCCGGCCCTTCGCGGTGGACGCAGATCAGGCACAAACCGCCCAGCAAATGCAGGGAGTCGGGCAACAACGCACGCAAGCTGTCTTCGACGTCGAGGCCGTTTTGCAGCACCAGCACTTTCGCGTCGGGTTTCGCCGCCTGAATGATCGACGGTGCCAGCCCGGCATTGCTGGTGGTCTTGGCGCCGACCAGCAGCCAGTCGCAGGGCGGCATGTCTTCTGCCGACGAATAGGCCTGCACCGGGTTCAGCGTCAAGGCGCCATGCACGGCGCTGTCCACCTGCAAGCCGCCCTCGGCGACTGCGGAAAACTCACTGCGCAACAGAAAGTGCACATCGAATCCGGCCCGGGCCAGCATTACCCCGTAAAACCCTCCGATGGCGCCGGTGCCGATAATCCCCACCACCGGTTTGTTCAATGCTCCCATCACGGCAACTCCTCTGCAATTCGACCCAGCGCCTGCGCCACGGCTGCGTTCAGCTCATCGACATTCAGGCGCGTGTGCACTGCCCCAAAGAACTCGCCGTCGCGCACCACAAACAGCGCCGGCAAATGAAAGACCTGATAACGCTCGACCAGTCCGCCGTTGTCGCCGGCATCGATCCAGCACACGCGATCGACGGCCAGATCGAGCCCCGGCAACACTTCGCGGGCATAGCGGCAACTGGCGCAGCCGACGCTGGTGAAAATCACCAGCGAAACGCCGTTCATCGCCAGCAGCCGTTGGTCGGCGTCAAAATCGGTCAGCTGCGATTCGACCACTATACTGGGGGAAACAATGTCAAATGGCCGACACAGGGAGTCTGTGCTCATGGGACGGTTTATTCCTCATCCGGATGATGTGCCCGTTGAACTGACCTTGCTCACACCGGAGTGTATTTCGCGTCAACGGCTGCACACTATCAGCCTCGGCGGCATCGCTTGCAATTACCACCGTGCCTGGCGCCATGGCACCGCCTTGCAGGTGCGCATGCCGACCATCAATGCCGATTTCGCCTATCCGGGCTATGTGGCCTGGTGCCTGCGTCGCAAAAAAGGTTATCTGGTCGGCATTGCATTCACTGATGAGCAGACGCTGTTCAGCGCGCGAATGGGTGAGCAGGTGTGTCAGATCGAGCGCTATTGCCGAATCAACGATGCCCACGATGACCTGCAGGATATCCAGGCGCGAGCCCTGCAATGGGTCGAACAACACGCCGAAGAGTTCTCCCACGACAGCGTTCGCAAGGCTTTCGCGTAACCATAGCTGGACTGAACAGTTACTTGCCCATTGTCTAGCAGGCGTCTAACGCGATAAGGTTCGGCTCCCCGACGCGCTTAAATCCGCTGTGCTCCGCCGCGCGGGGATCGCTGGCGGCCGGCACCCGTGACCTGACGAGTAACCGATGGCTGATTTACCGATCAACGACCTGAACGTCGCTTCCAACGAGACCCTGATCACTCCCGATCAGCTCAAGCGTGATATCCCTCTGAGCGACGCTGCCCTGCGCACCGTCACCAAGGGTCGCGAGGTCATCCGCAACATTCTCGATGGCACCGACCATCGTCTGTTCGTGGTGATCGGCCCCTGCTCGATCCACGACATCAAGGCTGCCCACGAATATGCCGATCGCCTGAAGGTGCTGGCGGCAGAAGTCTCGGACACCCTGTATCTGGTCATGCGCGTGTATTTCGAAAAGCCACGGACCACCGTCGGCTGGAAAGGCCTGATCAACGACCCGTACCTGGATGACTCGTTCAAGATCCAGGACGGTCTGCACATCGGTCGCCAGTTGCTGCTGGACCTGGCCGAGAAAGGCCTGCCGACCGCGACCGAAGCCCTCGACCCGATCTCCCCGCAGTATCTGCAGGACCTGATCAGCTGGTCGGCCATCGGCGCACGCACCACCGAATCCCAGACCCACCGCGAAATGGCTTCCGGCCTGTCCTCGGCGGTCGGTTTCAAGAACGGCACCGACGGCGGCCTGACCGTGGCGATCAACGCCTTGCAGTCGGTTTCCAGCCCGCACCGTTTCCTGGGCATCAACCAGGAAGGTGGCGTGTCGATCGTCACCACCAAGGGCAACGCCTACGGTCACGTGGTGCTGCGCGGTGGCAACGGCAAGCCGAACTACGATTCGGTCAGCGTCGCCCTGTGCGAGCAGGCGCTGAACAAGGCCAAGATCAAGCCGAACATCATGGTCGATTGCAGCCACGCCAACTCCAACAAGGATCCGGCCCTGCAACCGCTGGTGATGGAGAACGTCGCCAACCAGATTCTCGAAGGCAACCAGTCGATCATCGGCCTGATGGTCGAGAGTCACCTGAACTGGGGCTGCCAGGCGATCCCGAAAGACCTCGCCGACCTGCAATACGGCGTGTCGATCACCGATGCCTGCATCGACTGGTCCGCTACCGAAAACACCTTGCGCAGCATGCACGCCAAGCTCAAGGATGTCCTGCCGAAACGTCAGCGCGGCTGACAGCCGTTTCGCAGGCATAAAAAACGCCGGGCATTGCCCGGCGTTTTTGTGTGTGCGGTGAGGTCAGTCAGATCTTGGCGGTGCGCCGCTGGTGACGCTCCATGTAGCGCTCCACGTAGGAGCACGATGGAATGACCGTGTAGCCCATTTCATCGGCGTACTGCAACGCCCGTTCGGTCAGGGCTGCCGCGATGCCTCGGCCACGCAACGCGTTGGGCACGAAGGTGCGGTAGATATCCAGGGTCTGTTTCCCCAGATCCATATAGGTCAGGTAGGCACGATGACCGTCCACATTGGTCTCGAACTGATGACCAGCCTGGTCATGGTGGATGGACAACGCCTCGCTCATCACTACTCCTCGCGGGTCTCGAATTCTGACCCCTACCTTACCGATGTTTTCCCGGCGAAGGAACATCTACGCCACCCCGTGCCTGATGGACACCGAGAAGAACTGCACCGATCTCGCGCAACCCGAGCACGTATCAAATAGTAGGCACCATTGGCGAAAATGCTCAAGGTACGCTCGTCATCACGCAGATTGACGGGGGGCAGTTCCGGTGGACTCAGGGCGGGTTCGGGAGACAATCTTCCCGAGCCAAAAGGCTGAACATCGCCGGATGTTGAGACTTAAGACGAGCCCCCCGTTTTAAAGTCACCTCAACATGGACAAAGATATGCGAGGCGCTGCGCAAATTCGCAACAAAAGTGTGGACGAATCCATATAGACGCACTTTAGCCGTTACCTGCAAAACAGCGCACGACAACGGGAACTTTTTCTCAATAACTCGCTCATCTCGCGCCTTACAGCTGGATATTTTTTATACAGCCCAGTTAAAAGTTGCTCGAAAAAGAATCAACGCCTACAATTTTTTTTGCTTCTTGCCTCACGTCAGTTTACTTACTACAAGTAATGGGTAGTATGTACGCCGGCTATTTCCTCAATCGGAGGAGACAGCCACTTAATTGAAAGTCCTTGAAGGGGAACACGATGAACAACGTTCTGAAATTCTCTGCTCTGGCTCTGGCCGCAGTTCTGGCTACCGGTTGCAGCAGCGCATCGAAAGAAACCGAAGCACGTCTGACCGCTACTGAAGACGCAGCTGCTCGCTCCCAGGCTCGTGCAGACGAAGCTTACCGTAAAGCTGATGAAGCTCTGGCTGCTGCTCAAAAAGCACAACAGACTGCTGACGAAGCTAACGAGCGTGCTCTGCGCATGCTGGAAAAAGCTAGCCGCAAGTAATAGTCCTTCGGGATTGTTATCAAGCCGACCCATTTTTTGGGTCGGCTTTTTTGTGCCTGCAGTTTTCTGCGGGCAATAAAAAACCCGCCGCTGCGCAAGCCTCGGCGGGTTTTGTCTTTCAGCTTATTGCTGCAGGTCGATCGGTGCGCTGGAGACCATCGGTGCCGAAGTATTCGGCGTGCCGATTTCGGTTGGCAGGCCATCTTCAGCCGCCACCACATCACGCACCACATCCCAGTCCATGCGCAGGTTGTTGGTGATGTCTTCACGCTTGAGCATCGCGTTGATCACGGCGGTGTGCTTGTCGACCACCGACGGGTTGCCCTTGTCGTCGATCGGCGTGTGCGCTTCCAGGTAGATCTTGCCGCCACTGCGACCGAACTTGTACGCGTCGTTGAGAATCCGCACCGAAGTCCCCACCGGCACCATGCCGGCCATTTCCAGCACGTTGTTGTTGAACATGCGGAAGCAGCCGTGGCTGGTGCGCATGCCGATGCCGAACTTCTTGTTCGAACCGTGGATCAGGTAGCCCGGCGTGCCCAGGGTGAACTTGAACGGCCCCAGCGGGTTGTCAGGACCGGCCGGCACCACGTTCGGCAGCGGATCACCGTCGGCAGCGTGCTCGGCCTTGATCGAGGCAGGCGGCGTCCAGGTCGGATTCGGCGTCTTGGCGGTAATCGTGGTGTGAGCGATTGGCGAGCCCCAGCCTTCACGGCCGATACCCAGCGGGAAGGTGTACACCACGTTCCGGCCTTTCGGGTAGTAGTAGAGGCGATATTCAGCCAGGTTGATCACGATGCCTTCACGCGGACCTGGCGGCAGGATGAAACGGGTCGGCAATACCACTTCGGTGCCGGCGCCCGGCAACCAGGCATCGACACCCGGGTTGGCCGCGACCATTTCCGAATAGCCCAGATCGTAGGTGGTGCCCAGATCGGCAAAGGTGTCTTCGTACTTGGCCTTGATCACCTGCACCTGGCCGATGATGTCTTCACCGGGTGGTGGCAGGGGAAACTCCAGTGCGGCAACGGGACCGGCCACACACAGGGCGGCAAGAGACAGGCAGCGGGTGACGGCAGGAAAACGCGGCAACATCCGGAGAATCCTTCGCAAGATCGACAAGGGTAATAAGAACGCGATTGTACACCGCGTCCAGAGAATTCGGGGAGATGCGCCGATGGGCTGGCAAACTCTTCATGATTGAAGCTGCCGCCCGCCCGGACTGCATTCGGAAGATGCCTGCGCTTAAAGCTCGAATCGCAACTCGGGCCAGATCGGCGAGGTGCCGCGCTTCTGCGATTCGAGGATCGCCCGGCACAGCGAACACAGGCGCTGATCCTGGAACACCCGGCGATCCACGCTCGACCAGCGCGGTTGCGCCGGCAGCAGACTGCCGCACAGGGTTCGGTCAGCCGAGCCACCGAGCTCCAGTTGACGGGTCACCAGATGCACTCGCACTTCCTGGCAGGCGAACAGATCCAGCTGTTCGTCAGGCTCGATCAGTTGGTAGGCGAACAGGGACCAGGCAGAACGCGGCATCGGGGGCTCCAAATTAGGGGGCGCCACATTAGCCGAAAGCCTGCCGCTAGAAAAGCCTCATAACAGCGGTTTTAGCGTCGGCCAGACATTTTCCAGCAACTTGCCCTGAGCCCCGGCCGCCGGGTGCAGACCGTCGGCCTGCATCAAGTCCGGATGCCCGCCCACACCGTCGAGGAAAAACGGCACTAGCGGGATTTTTTTCTCCTCGGCGAGTTTGCCGTAGACCTCGGCAAAGGCATCGGTGTAGCGCTTGCCGTAGTTGGGCGGCAATTGCATGCCGAGCAACAACACCTTGGCACCGCTTTGACGGGAGCTGTCGATCATCGATGCAAGATTTTGTTGCAATTGCGTCGGCGGCATTCCGCGCAGGCCATCGTTGCCGCCCAATTCGAGGATCACCAGTTCCGGTTTGTGCTCTGCAAGCAGCGCCTGCAGCCGTGCCTGGCCTCCGGCACTGGTGTCGCCACTGATGGACGCATTGACCACTTTGTCGTCAAAACCTTCGGTCTTGAGCCGCTGTTCGAGCAACGACACCCACCCCAGCCGGGTATCCAGTCCGAAACCGGCGCTGATACTATCGCCAACGATCAGGACTGTACCCGCCGCTGCGTTCTGGGCCATGCACATCAAGGCCAGGCCAGCACTCAAAAACCACACACGCATCGGATTCTCCATGGGCGCAAGCATTCTCACCGCGAAGAACCTTAGCAAAGTGGTTCCCAGCGCGGAAGGTGAACTGACCATCCTGCACGAACTCAGCCTGGAACTGAACAAGGGCGACAGCCTGGCCATCGTCGGCGCGTCCGGTTCAGGCAAATCCACCCTGCTCGGTCTGCTCGCGGGCCTTGACCTGCCGAGCAGCGGCGAAGTAACGCTCGCCGGACAAGGCCTGAGCAATCTCGACGAAGACCAGCGCGCGCGCATTCGCGCCGAACACGTGGGTTTCGTCTTTCAATCTTTCCAACTGCTGGACAGCCTCAACGCGCTGGAAAACGTCATGCTGCCGCTGGAACTCGACGGCCGCAAAGACGCGCGAAGCCGCGCCACCGAATTGCTGCAACGGGTCGGCCTTGGCCAGCGCCTGACTCACTCGCCACGCCAGCTCTCCGGTGGTGAGCAGCAGCGCGTCGCGATTGCCCGGGCGTTCGCCGCCGAGCCGGACGTGCTGTTCGCCGACGAACCCACCGGCAACCTCGACAGCCACACCGGCGAGCGCATCAGCGACTTGCTGTTCGAATTGAACAAGGAACGCGGCACCACCCTGGTGCTGGTGACCCACGACGAACGCCTGGCCCATCGTTGCCGGCGTCTGATCCGTCTTGAAGCCGGCCTGTTGGTCGCCCCTCTGGAGCCTTGATGGCACGTCTGCCGCTGTTGCGTCTGTTCAGTCTCGCCCTGCGCCAACTGATGCGCGATGCCCGCGCCGGTGAACTGCGGGTACTGTTTTTCGCCTTGGTCGTGGCAGTCGCGGCGAGTACCGCGATCGGCTATTTCGGTGCCCGCCTCAACGGCGCGATGATGCTGCGCGCCACCGAGTTTTTAGGCGCCGACCTGTCGCTCGAAGGCAGTTCGCCGGCCCGGCCGGAACAGATCCGGAGCGGCACCGAGCTGCGTCTGGATCATGCGCAGGTGGTGGAGTTTTCCAGCGTCATCGCCACGGACAACGGCATTCAGCTCTCCAGCATCAAAGCGGTCGACCGCGCCTATCCGCTGCGCGGCGAGCTGAAAAGCGCTCTCGCCCCTTACGCGACAGAAGAAACGGGAGGCGAGCCGCAGCCCGGTGAAGCCTGGGTCGAAGCGCGCCTGCTGACGGCGCTGGACCTGAAGATCGGCGACAGCATCGACGTCGGCATGAAGACGTTGAAACTGACGCGAGTGCTGACTTACGAACCGGACCGCGCCGGCAACTTCTACAGCCTCACGCCACGAGTACTGATCAACCTCGACGACCTCGCCGCGACCGGCGTGGTGCAACCCGGCAGCCGGGTGAGTTACCGCGAACTGTGGCGCGGAGAGCCGCAGGCGCTGGAAACCTATCGCCAGCTAATCAAACCGGGACTCGCCGCCAACCAGCGGATTCAGGATGCCCGGGATGGCAACCGGCAGATCGGCGGCGCACTGGGCAAGGCCGAACGCTATCTGAACATGGCCAGTCTGGTCGCCGTGCTTCTGGCCGGGGTGGCGGTGGCGTTGTCGGCCAACCGATTCGCCAGCCGCCGCTTCGATGCCAGCGCCCTGCTCCGTTGCCTGGGTCTGTCGCGCCGGGAAACCCTGGTGCTGTTCAGTCTGCAACTGACGGTGCTTGGCCTGCTCGCCAGCCTCAGCGGCGCCCTGCTCGGCTGGCTCGCACAATTGGGATTGTTTGCGCTGCTGCATGACCTGCTGCCGACCGACGTTCCGCCGGGCGGCTTGCTGCCGGCACTGGCCGGAATCGGCACAGGGCTGGTGGCGCTGGCCGGTTTCGCCCTGCCACCGCTCGCCGCACTGGGCCGCGTGCCGCCGTTGCGGGTCTTGCGCCGGGACATGCTGCCGATTCCATCGAGCACCTGGATGGTCTATGGCGCGGCACTCGGCGCACTCGGGCTGATCATGTGGCGCCTGAGCCTCGACCTGCTGCTGACGTTCGCCCTGCTCGGCGGCGGTGTGGTCGCCGCGCTGGTGCTCGGCGGTTTGCTGCTGTTGCTGCTGCAAAGCCTGCGTCGCCTGCTCGCACGTGCATCCCTGCCGTGGCGTCTCGGGTTGGGTCAGTTATTGCGCCACCCATTGGCGGCCGCCGGCCAGTCATTGGCTTTCGGGCTGATCCTGCTGTCCATGGCATTGATTGCACTGCTGCGCGGTGAACTGCTCGACACATGGCAGAACCAGTTGCCGAAAAACGCCCCCAACTATTTCGCCCTGAACATCCTGCCGGCCGACAAACAGGCGTTCACCGATCACCTGATCAATGTCTCGGCCCAGGCCGCGCCGTTGTACCCGGTGGTGCCGGGACGGCTGATCAGCATCAACGGCGAAGCGGTGCAGCAGATCGTCAGCAAGGACTCGGCCGGCGACCGCGCCATCCAGCGCGACCTGAGCCTGACCTGGGCGGCCGACCTGCCGGCGGGCAACAAGATCACCGCGGGTTCGTGGTGGACCGGGCAACCTTCGGATGACGTTCCGGGCGTATCGGTCGAAGGCAAGGTGGCCGAGAGTCTCAAGCTCAAGCTGGGCGATCACATGGTGTTCAGCGTGGGCGGGGTCAATCGCGAAGCGAAGGTCACCAGTTTGCGGGATATCAACTGGGACAACTTCCAGCCGAACTTCTTCATGATCTTCCAGCCCGGCACCCTGAAGGATCTGCCGGCGACCTACCTGACCAGCTTCTATCTGGCACCCGGTCACGATCAGCAGATTGTCGAGCTGTCCCGAGCATTCCCGGCAGTGACCATCCTGCAGGTCGAAGCCTTGCTCGAACAGCTGCGCAGCATCCTCGCCCAGGTCACCCTGGCGGTGGAGTATGTGTTGTTGTTTGTGTTGGCGGCGGGGATGGCGGTGCTGTTTTCCGGGTTGCAGGCAACCCTGGATGAGCGCATTCGCCAGGGTGCGCTGTTGCGTGCGCTGGGGGCCGAGCGGCAGTTGCTGATCAAGGCGCGACGGATCGAGTTCGGCTTGCTCGGCGCAGTCAGTGGATTGCTCGCGGCGATCGGTTCGGAAGTGGTGAGTCTGGTGCTGTATCGCTTCGCCTTCGACCTGCCATGGCATCCCCATCCGTGGTTGCTGCTGTTGCCGTTGATCGGCGCGGCGCTGATCGGTGGCGCCGGGGTGTTCGGCACGCGGCGTGCGCTGAACGCCAGCCCGCTGACAGTGTTGCGCGAGGGTTGATAGACTCCAGCCGTCTTAATCAAAAGAAGTTGCCATGAGCCGTTATCGCCCTCCCCGCACCGCCGGCACCGCGCTGATCACCCCCGAAGGTGAAGCGCGGATGCGCGCCGAATTCCATGAGCTTTGGCACGTGCGCCGCCCGCAGGTGACGCAATCGGTCAGCGAAGCGGCGGCTCAGGGTGATCGTTCGGAAAATGCCGAGTACACCTACGGCAAGAAAATGCTGCGCGAGATCGACAGCCGCGTGCGTTTTCTCACCAAACGCCTTGAGGCGTTGAAAGTGGTCAGCGAAAAACCGAGTGATCCGAACAAGGTCTACTTCGGCGCCTGGGTAACCATCGAAGACGAGGACGGCAAACAGTCGCGCTATCGCATCGTCGGCCCGGACGAACTGGACCTGAAACTCGGCCTGATCAGCATCGACTCACCGCTGGCCCGCGCCCTGATCGGCAAGGCGCTGGATGCTGAAGTGCGGGTACAGACGCCGACCGGCGAACAGTTCGTCTACATCGTGGCGATCGAATATCCCTGACGCTCAGCGCCGGGTGATCAGGCCCTGGCGTGCGACGCGGGTCAGTTGGCGAATCATTTCCGGCGCCTCTTCAAGGCTCGGGGCCTGAATGACGGCCAGATCAAAACTGTCATCGGCAAAACGCGCCAGCGACTCACCGTCTTCAACGAACTGGATCAGGAAGGCGGCAGGACCACCGCTGCGGCGTGGCCAGCCATCGAGATAACGCAACAGCGTTGGCTGATGTTTGCCGCCAAGCAGGATTTTCGGATTGCGCTGGGTGATGTGTGCCGTGATCGGCGCGGGACGTGCTGGAGGGCGTAGTGCATTCATCGTGTCGTGTCTCTGCCTCAAAAGTCTGCATGGCAGGTGAGAGGCAACACCGAACCAGCGCTTTAGCGGTATTTCGAAGCCCTGTTCCGGCTTCTGACGGCAACTGAAGAATAGTCACCTGGCGCCCCGCAAGTAGCTGTTTAAATCGGCGCATCAGCGGCATCCTAGAGAACGTGACCGGCCAGTGTCAAGAATCAGCCGCAACAAAAAAGGCCCGCACAATGCGGGCCTTTTGCTTGAGCCAGAGCCTTCAACCGGCGATGGCGCGATCCACCGAGAGCTTGCCGGCGCCTTCGATCAGCACCGCGAGGCTGCCGCCGAGCAGGGCCAGAGCGAACTCGTAACCGTTGTTGGCCATGAACAGACCGTTGCTGATGTGCACGGTGAAGATCGCCACCAGCGACAGGAAGGTCAGGCCCAGTGCCGCCGGGCGAACCAGCAGGCCGATGATCAGCGCCAGACCGGCGAAGAACTCGGTACCGCCGGCCAGAGTGGCCATCAGGTAACCCGGGGTCAGGCCGATGCTTTCCATGTATTGCGCAGTGCCCGCCAGACCGTAGCCACCGAACAGGCCGAAGAGTTTCTGCGAGCCGTGGGCGGCGAAGATCACGCCGACGGCGATGCGCAGAATGGTCAGACCGTAGCCGGCGCGGGTGAACAGAACCTTGTTGATCAGAGAGCTCATGTTGCGTTTCCTTGTTGTCAGAAGTGCTTGTTGGTTGGCCGCTATATTAATCAGTTATTTTCATGTTAAAAGCGCAAAAATTCCGCCATAACAATCAACTTATTTGATCATTTGCGTGAGACAACTTTCTGCCCCCCGGGCTCCAACGACTCCCGCTCCCGGTCGAACGCCAAGTAATACTTGTTCACGCTATTAACATAGCTGACGGCGCCCATTCCCACCTGTTCCATGGCGATGCGCTCGACTTGAAAGAACCACTGGTTTGGATTCAGGCCGCGCCGCCGCGCTTCGGCACGCATGCCTTGCACTCGCTCCGGACCAATGTTGTAGGCCGCCAAGGTGAACGCCATGCGCTCGCGCTCATTGAGTTTCGGACTGTTGAAAAACTTGCGGCGGATCATCGCCAGGTACTTGGCCCCGGCCTGCACATTCGCATCGAGATTCTGGATATTGTTGACGCCAACCCGCTGCGCCGCGGACGGGGTGATCTGCATCAGCCCGGTCGGCCCGCTGCCGCTGCGCGCGTTGGGCTGTAGCGCCGACTCCTTGAAGGCCAGCGCCGCCAGGTTGAGCCAGTCCATGTTTTGCGCTTCGGCGTGTTTCTGCAGGGTCGGTCGCAGTTTTTCCAGGCGCTGACGGTCAGCCTTGGCCAACGGATAGTGCACTTGATACAGACGGCGGTAGATCCGCAGGAACGCCGCATCTTCGTTCGATGGTTTTTTGTAGCCGGTCAGGAAGCGGTCGATGCTGGCACGCAACATCGACGCATCACGGCGCACGAACCAGTATTCCTCGCCCGGTTCGCTGATCATCACCTGACGGTCGAAACGCAGCTTGGGCAGGATCTTGCCCCACCGCTCGGCAATCGGTTGCTCGACGATAGTCAGGTGGAAGATCCCGCCCTGAACCATTTCCAGCACATCCTCGACCGCCAGCGTCGGATCGACCCATTCAATCTTGATCGGCGCCAGCTTGTGCAGCGCCAGTTTCTGGTTGAGCTGGCTGACCGCCTCCCCCGCCGCACTGCCGGTGGGCAGCGCCAGGGTTTTGCCGGCCAGTTGCTCGACCTTGGTGTAGCGCTTTTCACCCTTGATGCCGACCAGCACCAGCGGCACGTTGCTGGCGATCGGCTCGCTGCTGGCGACCGCGTGGCCGGGTTGCAACTCGAGCAGTTCGCCTGGCGCAACAAGATCGCCTTCGCCACGCTGCAGCGCGCCGAGCAATTGATCCTTGGCTTTGGGGATGATCTTGAGGGTGATTTCCTGGCCGTCGCGGGCGTGGCCATTGAGGTATTGCTCGAAGGCGCGCAGCCGGTGGTATTCGATGCCGATGGCCTGGCCCTGGACTTCGCCGGAGCTGTTGCGGCTCTGGTTGACCAGCACCCGCAGCACGCGGCTGCTGCGGATTTCGGTCAGGTCGCGAACCTTGGCGGCCGGCACGGCTTGCAGCGGCCCGGGCAGCCGCGCGACCGCCGTCATCGGCAGCAGCAGCGAACCACACAGCAGGAGCAAAACCGAGGGACGAACCATCCACTCTCCGGAAAGAATACGGGGCGTTTTTACCGCTGAGCGGTCGCAAAACACCGACGAAAACAGAGCGCCTGGAGCGCTGATAAAGTGCGAGAGACTGGCACAGTGATGGCAACTCTGCCAACCCGGCCTGCTACGCGGCCTCAACAGACAGCCATAAGCCGTTGTAGTTCTTGGCTTTTCTTATAAATCTACAGCTCTGATATGCTTTCCGGCCTTCGGCCCGAGGTAGCACCATGCAACTCATCGATATCGGCGTCAACCTGACCAACCCCAGTTTCGCCGACAAACACCAGGCCGTGCTCGACCGCGCCTATGCGGCCGGAGTCTGCCAACTGGTGCTGACCGGCACCAGCGTCGAAGGCAGCGAACAGGCACTGGAGCTGTGCCAGCAACTGGATCCGGAAGGCCAGCGACTGTTCGCCACCGCCGGCATTCACCCACATTCCGCCAGCGACTGGAACGCCGACAGCGCAAGGCGTCTGCGCAGTCTGTTGCAGGAATCGAACGTGGTGGCGGTGGGCGAATGCGGGCTGGATTTCAACCGCGATTTCTCGCCGCGCCCGCAACAGGAAAAAGTCCTCGAAGAACATCTGGCGCTGGCTGCCGAACTGCAATTGCCGGTGTTTCTGCACGAGCGTGATGCGAGCCAGCGCCTGCTGGACATCCTCCGTGACTTCCGCGACCGCTTGCCCGCCGCCGTGGTGCATTGCTTCACCGGCGAGCAGAAAGCCCTGTTCAGCTACCTCGATCTGGATCTGCACATCGGCATCACCGGCTGGATCTGCGACGAGCGTCGCGGCACCCATTTGCATCCGCTGGTGAAGGAGATCAAGCGCGGTCGCCTGATGCTGGAAAGCGATGCACCGTACCTGCTGCCGCGCACGTTGCGGCCGAAGCCGAAAAACGGCCGCAACGAGCCGGCGTATCTGACCGAAGTACTGCGTGAAGTGGCATTGCATCGAGACGAAACCGAAGAGGATCTGGCGGCCCACACCACTGCGTGCGCGCGTGCGTTCTACGGTTTACCTACCCTGCCCTAGCCGAGGCCAATGCATCACTTGTTGATGCACATCAAGATCCGGACACCTGCGTAGCGGCACAATAATGGCACCTTGCCAAAACTGTTTCCGCTATCAGAGAAGACCTCCATGGGTGCCTGGCTTAGCAATATCTCGCTGAAATACAAATTCTGGGCGGTCAACGCGGTCGCCTTTGTCACCACCCTGTTGCTGGTGCTGTACGCCGTGCAGCTCGAACAACAGGCCCGCAGCCACGCCGCGCAAACCTCGGCCCAGGCCCAGGCGCAATTGCTCAAGGCCTGGCCGGCCGGGCAGGCGCTGCCAAAATCCGAACAGGTTCTGACTTTCAAACGCGGTGAAGCGCCGCGCCTCAACGATCAGCCGCTGCTGGAGATCACCGACAGCGGCGGCTGGATCGAGATCAGTCACCTGCCATTGTTTGGTGAAAATCCGCTGCTCGGCGCCGAGGTCTTCAGCCGCGCCGATGGCCAGCAGGTCGCCGTGATCGCCTACGCCCCCAGCCTCAGCCAAGTGTTCAGCGAACGCTTCGCCAACTACGCGATGGCGGTGTTCATCCTGATGCTGGCGATGCTTGGCGCTTCACAGTTGTTGATCCGCTTTCTGCTCAGCCAACTCAACACCCTCAAGGACGTGATGCTGCACGTGGAGAAAACCGGCGACCTTGCCGCCCGTGTGCCGCTGGCCTGCAAGGATGAAGTCGGGCAGATGGCCAACGCGTTCAATGCGATGCAGGCCGGTTATCAGCGAGTAGTGACCACCGTGGCCAACACCGCGCGGCAACTCGACGTCGGTGCCGCGCGACTGGCGTCGAGCATGAACGAAGTACGTCACGGCATGCTCGGCCAGCAGAGCGAAACCGATCAGGCCGCCACGGCGATCAACGAAATGACCGCCACCGTCTACCACATCGCCCAGCACGCCGGCGCCACTCGCGATCTGTCGCAGACCGCCGATGGTCTGGCCGGCAGCGGCCAGCAAGTGGTGAGCCGGGTGCAGACTTCGATTGCCGGCCTGTCCAGCGGCGTGCAGCAGACCGCCGAGATGATCCAGCGTCTGGCCGAGGACAGCCAAAAGATCAACGGCGTGGTCAGCGTGATCCACAGCATCGCCGAACAAACCAATCTGCTCGCACTCAACGCCGCCATCGAAGCGGCGCGCGCCGGGGAGATGGGTCGCGGGTTTGCGGTGGTCGCCGACGAGGTGCGCAACCTTGCCAAACGTGTGCAGACCTCCACCGATGAGATCACCACCATGGTCTCGGCGTTGCAGGCCGGCACCCGCGACGCGGTGGACTTCATGCAGGAAAGTTCGTACAAGGCCGATGACTGCGTGCAGCAGGCGCAAGAAGCTGGTGAAGCGCTGGCGGAAATCACCGGGGCGGTAGCGCAGATGCGCGAGAGCAACACGCAGATTGCGGTGGCGGCGGAGCAGCAAAGTCAGGTGGCCGAAGAGATGAACCGCGCCGTGGTGAGCATTCGCGATGTCACCGAAAACACCGTACAACAGACCGTGGATTCGGCGACCACCAGTAACGAGTTGGCGACACTGGCCGGGGAATTGAACAAGGCGATCGGCCAATTGAAGCTCTAGGGGGCAACATCAAGAATGGCCATTGTTCCTATCACTTCAATAGCCAACCTTGATTCGCCGCCCTCGCTGCCCCGGCCTATTCTTCAACCATGTACCGAACGAACATGGATCGAGGAGCAGCAACATGGGCAAACGTCACCCCAACCTTCCCGCGTGGCAATGGCGCGCGTACCCGAACAACCATCAGCACCCGACCAATCTGGTGCTGCACCTGATTGCCGTGCCGCTGTTCATCGTCGCGTTTCTGTTGATCGTCTCGGGCGTGTTCAGCCTGAGTCTGGCCAGCGTGGCGATCGGCGTGATTGGCGTCATTGCGGCGCTGGGTCTGCAGCGTCACGGTCACAGCCTGGAGGCGCAAGCCTCCGAGCCGTTCAGTGATCGCAAGGACGCCGTCTCGCGTCTGCTGGTCGAGCAGTTCCTGACGTTTCCGCGGTTCTTCCTCAGTGGCGGCTGGTTTCGCGCCTGGCGTGAACGCCATCGCCGCCATTGAGTCAGGCGAAGATCGTCACCGTCTGCCGACTCATGGCAATCAGTTCACCCTTCGCGCTCCACAGCTTGGCGGCGACATGCCCGTAACCGTCAGCCGCATACTCGATGTCCGCCAGGTATTGGCAAAAATCCAGCGTACTCAAATCCCGTAACGGCTGAACGAATTCGATGGTCCAGGTCAGCGTGCTGCCCGGTGCCGGCTTCTTCAGATACGGCAACAGCGCGGGCGGCCAGGCATCGACCAGCGCCAGCAGGTGCGCTTCGTTGACCGGCTCTTCCTTCACATCCCCACGCAAACGCACCCAGCCGCCCATCAGCCGCGATTGATTGCCGGTGAACGGCATGCCGCCGACACTCCAGCGCATCGCCAGATGGCGCATGAACTCGGGGGTTACGCCCTTGATATACGGCAGTTCCTGGCAGTCATCCCAGTGTTTCATCTCCGGTGCCGGATAGGCTTCAACCGCCACTTCCGACGAGCGCGAAGCCCCGAAGCTGCCTTGCACCATCGTCACCACCTGACCGTTCTGCACAGCGCGCCCCAGCACCTGGCTGACCGCTTTGCCTTCGCGCAGTACTTCGACTTCAAAGCTCACCGGCACTTCGGGCTCGACCGGGCCGACGAAAGTGATCGCCAGCGAACGCACCGGCCGATCGGCAGGCACCTTGGTACGCATCACTTCAAACTGCAGCGCGGCCACCAATCCGCCAAAACTGGCCCGGCCCTGCCCCCACTCCGCCGGAATCGTGACCTCCGGTTGACGACGGACAGCATCGATCAGATCGCAAAAGCGCATGGAAACCTCGGACACGAAAAAGGGAATGACCGGATCTTAACCAGCGCGGCAGAGCGGCGCAGCGTCCATTCCGGTCAAAGAGACTGACAGATAAGACAGCGATGCTGCGCGCCAGCGGGTTTCAGGACTTGAAGCAGGCTGCGCTGAGTTTTTCCAGCACCCGGTCGGCCTTGATTTCGGCCTTGGCCATGGTCGCCTGCCAAGTGGCGACGCAGGGTTGCAGATCCGGCTCCAGCTCGGCGCGGGCCAGCCATTGCCAGCAATCGTGCCAGTCACCGAGGGCGCCTTGTGCGGATTTCAAACGGGGTAATGCGGCTTCGGGCAAACGATCCAGTTCAGGATAGGCCTCGATGCCGTAACGCACGCGCTTGATCAGCAGGCGCAGGCGATGACGGTCATGGGCCGGGTCGTGCAGCGCCACGTCGAGGTTCTTCCATTGTTTGCCCAGACGTTTTTCGATGCGTTTGTCCAGGCGCTTGAGCAATCCCTGGCGCTGGGACGCGCGCAGAAAACGCGGAAAGGCGTCGAGGATCATCAACAGCGACGCCACTTCGGCGCTGGCCGCCAGCGTCGGGTACGCCTCGGCCATCTGCGCCATGCGGCGCTGCGCGGCTTCGGGCTGATCGTGTTTGATCAGCCAGGCTGCCAACACCTCGCGATCGCGCCACGGCGTGGTCAGTTGCCCGACGCTGGCCGCCGCGCTTTCCAGTTGCTCGACACCGGGCAAGCCGCGCAACGGTCGCAGCAGACTGCGCAAGCGCCGCACGGTGGTGCGCAGATCGTGCAGTGTTTCAGGGTCGGTTCGAGCGGTCAAACGGGCCTGACAGCCCAGCAGCCTGACTTCCAGGCTCAAGACATGAGCCACCAACCGATCGACCAACGCAGACATTACTTGCTCCTGAATTCAATGGCGCTGCATGAGTGTGCACCTGCGCAAGGGACCTGCCCTTGCGCCACGTCAGCAGCTTAGCGCCCGGCGCGGGATTCGCGAATGTAGAAACGTGCCTTTTCGGCTTTCTTGGTGCAGCCTTCAAACCCTTCGAATTGCTGCTGGGTCTTGGCCGCCGTCAACAGCGACAACGCCTTGGAATAGCTGACGGTGCCGGCAAAACCTTCGGCCTTAGCCAGATCCAATTCATGCCACGCCGCGTCCAGCTGGCTGCCGCAGCTGTCGCGGTAAGCGGTCTTGCCGGCGCAACCGGCCAATGCCAGCGCCATCAACGGCACACAGATCCAGGCTTTCATCACTCACACCTCGAAGATTGGTCAACAGTCGTGCAGGTAAGACGGTGCGCCAGCGAAAAAGTGCCTTGCGTCCCGCATTTGCACCGCTCTGCAAAAGATAACGCCGACGGGTCATGAAGTATCGAAAAAACGACGCCATCGCCGCCCCGAGCGACCCCGGCGATTGAAGCCCGGCCCTCGATGGGTGCATTGTGCAACCTTGTCGGGAGGAAGTTGGATGAAAAAGCGTGTCGCACTGGTGCTGGGCTCCGGTGGCGCCCGGGGCTATGCCCATATCGGGGTCATTGAAGAAATCGAACGACGGGGCTATGACATCAGTTGTATTGCCGGCTGTTCAATGGGGGCCGTGGTCGGCGGAATCTACGCCGCCGGCAAGCTTGACGAGTACCGCAACTGGATCGAAAGCCTGGATTACCTCGACGTGCTGCGCCTGGTGGATGTGAGTTTCCGACTCGGTGCGATCCGTGGCGAAAAAGTCTTCGGCCAGATTCGCAAGATCGTCGGCGAGATCAACATCGAAGACCTGCGCATCCCCTACACCGCCGTAGCCGCCGACCTCACCAATCAACAGGAAATCTGGTTCCAGGAAGGCTGCCTGCATCAGGCGATGCGCGCCTCGGCGGCGATTCCCAGCCTGTTCACCCCGGTGATGCAAGGCAACCGGATGCTGGTGGACGGCGGCATTCTCAACCCGTTGCCGATCGTGCCGGTGGTGTCGAGCCATTGCGATCTGATCATCGCGGTCAATCTCAACTCGACCAACCAGCGCCATTACAAACTGCCGGTGATCCAGCGGCCCGCCGCGTTCCGCACGCGCTTCGACAGCCTGATCAATTCGTTGGGCTCGAAGATGCCGTTCCGCCGCAAACAGGCCGAGCAACTGCTGATGCTGGAACAGGAAGCGCTGCGTGCCGAAGCGGCGGACATCAATCCGTGGGTCGAAGGCGCCGAGCCGGAAACCCAGCAACCGGCCGCCGCCCCTGAGCGCGACGGCGCACCGAAATCCGCCACCGGATCATTCATCATCGATAACGTCGGGCCGGCGTCATTGCTCGACCTGATCAACCAGAGTTTCGAGGTGATGCAGACCTCGCTGGCGCAGTACAAGATCGCCGGGTATCCGCCGGACATCCTGATCAACGTGCCGAAACGGGTGTGCCGGTTCTTCGAGTTCTACAAGGCGCCGGAGCTGATCGCGCTGGGTCGCGAGATTGCCCGGGATACCCTTGACCGCTATGAGAGCGAGCAGAACTAAAGGCTGCTCTCACTCAACAAGCGATAACCGACGCCGGCCTCGGTCACGATGAACCGGGGCCGGGTCGGATCGTCTGCCAGCTTCTGCCGCAGATGCCCGACCACGATCCGCAGGTAGTGGCTGTCCTCGGTGTGAGTCGGGCCCCAGATATCCTTGAGCAATTGCTGCTGGGTGATCACCCGCCCCGGATGCCGCGCCAGTTGCGCCAGCACCGCGTACTCCTTGCGGGTCAGGGCGACTTCGACACCGTCGAGCAACACCCGGCGATACGCCAGGTCCACGGTCAGCGGGCCGAAATTCAACGCGGCCTGCTGCGCTTCGCCGGCCGGGGCCTGACGCAGCAACGCACGCACCCGAGCGAGAAATTCCTGAATGCCGAACGGCTTGGTCACGTAGTCATTGGCGCCGCCATCCAGCGCCTGGACTTTCTGCCCTTCACTGGCGCGCACCGACAGCACCAGCACCGGCGCCGTGGCCCATTCGCGAAACTCGCGCAGCACTTGCTGGCCGTCCATGTCCGGCAGGCCAAGGTCGAGCACCAGCAGATCCGGTTTGTTCAGCGCCGCCTGGGCCAGGCCCTCGGCGCCGGTGCCGGCCTCCAGCACTTTGTAGCCCTGGGAAGCGAGGCTGATGCGCAGAAACTTGCGGATCTGCGGTTCGTCATCGATGACCAAAATGGTCGCGGTCTGGCTCATGAGTTCACATCAACACAAAAGAGTGGCAAGAGAGTAGCGCAGCGTGGATCAGGCTTCACCGTCCATCCCCGGTTGCGTCTGCAACGGCAGGTGCAGGGTGATGCAGGTGCCGCGCCCGTCGATGCCGTCGCCGACACTGATCCGCCCGCCATGGGCGCCGACCATGCCCTGACAGATCGCCAGCCCCAACCCCGTCCCCTGCCCACCCCGATCACCCCGGGCGGCGGTGTAGAACATGTCGAAAATCTTCGCTCGCTCATCGACCGGAATCCCCGGCCCTTCATCGCTGACCGAGAAAAATACTTCGCTGTCATCCGCCCCGGCGCGCAGTTGCAGACGTCCGTGGGACGGTGAGAAGCGGGCGGCGTTTTCCAGCACGTTCACCAGCGCCTGTTCGATCAGCGCGGCATGCACATACAGCAGCGGCAACTCGGCCGGTACATCAGTGCTCACTTGCAACGACGACAATACGGCTCGCAGACGATTGAGCGCACTACCGACGATGTCCGCCGGCGACACCCAATCCCGCGCAAGCTTCAGGGCGCCGTGGCCGAGACGGGTCATGTCCAGCAGGTTCTGGATGTAGCGGTCGAGACGTTCGGCTTCATCGCGGGTGCCTTCGAGCAGCTCGCGGCGATCCTCCAGCGGGATCGCTTCGCCGAGGGCCAGCAGGCTGTCGATGCTGCCGCGCATCGAGGTCAGCGGCGTGCGCAGATCGTGGGACACCGAGGCCAGTAAGGCGCTGCGCAGTTGTTCGGTTTCGCCGTGCAGGCGCGCGGCTTCCAGGTCATCGGCCAGTTGCGCACGGGCCAATGCTTGAGCCAAAGGCTGGCTCAACGCGGTCAGCAAGCGACGGCGCTGGCCGCTCAGGGTCTGGCCCTCTTTGGCGCACACACCGAGCAACGCCAGCGGCCCGTCCTCCACCGACAGCGGCCACCACCACCAGCGGCCGAACGGCAACGTGCCGGTGCCCATGCCCGCCGGCTGATCGTGTTGCCACGCCCAGTCGGCGGCGGCGCGTTCGGATTCAGTGAATTGCAGCGGCCCGCCGGTTTCGACTTTCCAGCCGCCCTGCCCGTCACGATTGAGCAGGCACAGTTGCAGATCGCTCCAGCCATTGAGGTGCTGGGCTGCGGCGCTGACCACGGCCTGACGGTCGGTGGCGGCGGTGAGTTTGCGCGACAGGTCGAGCAGCTCGGTGGTCTCTTCCTGGGTATCGCGCAGTGCCTGCAATTGCCGCCGCTGACGCGCCGCGAGGTTACCGGTGAGCGCCGCCATCAGCAGGAAGAACAGCAACGTCAGCACGTCTTCTTCGCGCTGGATGCTGAAGGAGAAATTCGGTGGGATGAACAGAAAGTCATAGGTCAGAAACGACAGCGCCGCACAGGCCAGCGCCGGGCCGAGACTGCTGCGCACCGCCACCAGCAACACCGCCGCAAGGAACACCAGCGAGATGTTCGGCAGCGGCAGCACGCTGGACACCGCCCACGCCAGCGCACTGGCCAGAATTGTCGCCACCAGCGCCAGCGCATAGTCGAACCACACCAGCGTCGGCGCTACACGGAGGCGCGGTTGATGCTGTTGCTGATCACTGTCCAGCACGTTGATTTCCAGACCATGGGCCTGACGCAGCAAACGCGCCGCCAGCCCACCACCGAACAGACGCCTGCGCAGGCGTGGTCGCGACTGGCCGACCAGCACCAGACTCGCCCGACGTTCCGCCGCATGCTGGATCAGGGTTTTTGCCACTTCACCGGCCCGCAGCAGGACCACTTCGCCGCCGAGGCGTTCGGCCAGTTGCTGGGCGCTTTGCAGGCGCAGCCGCGATTGCTCGTCACGCACGCTGCCGTTGTCGACGTGCACCAGACTCCACGGCAAATGTCGGCGCTGGGCAACGCGACTGGCGTGACGCACCAGCCGTTCCGCCTGGGCATCGCCATCGACGCCGACCAGCAAGCGCCCACGTACCGCCGGCGCGGCTTGACCGAGCTGGCGATAGCCTTGGGCGAGATCGTTATCGACCTGCGCGGCAGCGGTCTGCATCGCCAGTTCGCGCAGCGCGGTGAGGTTGGTCTGGGTAAAAAATGCATCGATCGCGGCGCGTGCCTGCTCCGGCACGTAGACCTTGCCTTCGCGCAGGCGCTCGAGCAGTTCGCGGGGTGGCAGGTCGATCAGCAGCAGTTCGTAGGCTTCCTGCAACACCCAGTCCGGCAGGGTTTCGCGCACTTGCACACCGGTGATGCCGCGCACCTGATCGTTGAGACTTTCCAGGTGCTGGACGTTGACCGTGGTGTACACGTCGATGCCGGCGGCAAGCAGTTCCTGAATGTCCTGCCAGCGTTTGGCATGGCGGCTGCCGGGGGCGTTACTGTGGGCGAGTTCGTCGACCAGCACCAGTTTCGGCTTGGCCGCGAGCAGGCCGTCGAGGTCCATTTCTTCAAGCGTCACGCCGCGATATTCCGAGCGCACCAGCGGCAACTGCGGCAAGCCGCCAAGCAGCGCTTCGGTTTCGGCACGGCCGTGGGTTTCGACCACGCCGGCAATGACTTTCACGCCTTGGCGCAACTGGGTATGGGCCGCCTGCAGCATTGCGTAAGTCTTGCCCACACCCGGCGCTGCGCCGAGAAAAACCTTGAGCCGGCCGCGTCCGTCGCGGGGCAGTTCTGCTAACAGCGCGTCGGCGCGGCCGGAGTCACTCATGCTTGAAGCTCTCTCTTCCTGATGTGATCGCGATTCACAGCTTTTCCAGCGCCATGTTCAGCGCCAGCACATTCACCACCGGCGGACCCACCAGAGGCTGTTCGATGTGCGCGTCGAGCAACTGCTGCAAGGTCGCCACCGGCAGATTGCGCGCTGCCGCAACACGCGCCAGTTGATAGGCAATCGCCGCCGGTGGCAAGTGCGGATCGAGGCCACTGCCGGAGGTGGTCACCAGCGCCAGCGGCACCGGACCCTGACCGGGCACCTGCAGCTTGTTGGCGTCGTCGATCACCCGAGTGGCCAGCGCCGGATTGCTTGGCGACAGGTTGCTCGCACTGCTCGACACGGTGGCAAAGGCACCAGCCGAAGGACGCGGATGGAACCAGGCATCGCCGACAAAATCCTGAGCGATCAGCGACGAGCCGCGCACCTTGCCTTCGGCATCGCGCACCAGGCTGCCGTTGGCCTGCTCGGGGAAGGCAACCTGCGCAACGCCCGTAACTACCAGCGGATAGGCAACGCCGGTGACCAAGGTCATCAGCACCAGCAAGCTCAGGGCCGGACGTATCATTGTGGACATTTCAAAATCCTCGAATTCGTGCTTGAAGCGGTGTGCCCGGCACACCGCTGTTCAGGTTCAAACCAGATGCAACGCCGTCAGCAGCATGTCGATCGCCTTGATCCCCACGAACGGCACCAGAATCCCGCCCAGGCCATAGATCAGCAGATTGCGACGCAGCAGCGCCGCCGCACTCGCCGCCTGCACCCGCACGCCGCGCAGGGCCAGCGGGATCAGCACCACGATGATCAGGGCGTTGAAAACGATGGCCGACAGGATCGCGCTCTGCGGGCTGCTCAACTGCATGATGTTCAGCACGCCGAGCTGCGGGTAGATCGCGGCAAACAGCGCCGGCAGGATCGCGAAGTACTTGGCCACGTCGTTGGCGATGGAGAAGGTCGTCAGCGCGCCACGGGTCACCAGCAATTCCTTGCCGATCTGCACCACGTCCAGCAGTTTGGTCGGGTCGCTGTCGAGGTCGACCATGTTGGCCGCTTCACGCGCGGCTTGTGTGCCGTCGTTCATCGCCATGCCGACGTCAGCCTGGGCCAGCGCCGGGGCGTCGTTGGCGCCGTCGCCGCACATCGCGACCAGACGACCGTCGTTCTGCTCGTGACGGATACGGGCGAGTTTTTTCTCCGGTGTGGCCTCGGCCAGCACGTCGTCGACGCCTGCTTCAGCGGCGATCGCGGCAGCGGTCAGCGGGTTGTCACCGGTAACCATCACCGTGCGAATCCCCAGTTTGCGCAGCTCGGCAAAACGCTCGCGGATGCCCGGCTTGACCACGTCTTTCAGGTGGATCGCACCGAGCAGTTTGCCGTCGGCGCAAACCAGCAACGGCGTGCCGCCGCTCTGGGCAATCTTGTCGATTTCCCGGGACAGCGCCGGGGCCAGATCCTTGCGTTGTTGACCGAGGAACGCCAACAGCGAATCCACCGCGCCCTTACGGAATACACGGCCCTGATAGTCGACACCGGACAAGCGGGTTTCCGCACTGAACGGCACGGCGGTCAGGGTTTCCGGCGAAGGTTCAGGCTGCGGATTGGAGCCGCGCAGGTACTCGACGATGGACTTGCCTTCAGCGGTTTCGTCAGCCAGCGAGGCGAACAGCACGCCTTCGGCCAGTTCACGGGCGTTCACACCCGGCGCGGCATATACCGCACTGCAACGACGGTTACCGAAAGTGATGGTGCCGGTCTTGTCCAGCAGCAACACGTGCACGTCACCCGCCGCTTCCACCGCGCGACCGGACTTGGCGATCACGTTCAGGCGCACCAGACGATCCATCCCGGCAATCCCGATCGCCGACAGCAGGCCGCCGATGGTGGTCGGAATCAGCGTGACCAATAACGCCACCAGGAACACCAGCGGCAGGCTGCCGTTGGCGAAGTGGGCGAACGGCTGCAGGGTCACGACCACCAGCAGGAAGATCAGGGTCAGGCCGATCAGCAGGATGTCCAGCGCCACTTCGTTCGGGGTCTTCTGGCGTTTGGCACCTTCGACCAGCGCGATCATCCGGTCGAGGGTCGATTCACCGGGGTTGGCGGTGATCTTCACCAACAACCAGTCGGACACCAGCCGGGTGCTGCCAGTGACGGCGGAGCGGTCGCCGCCGGACTCGCGGATCACCGGAGCAGACTCACCAGTGATCGCCGCTTCGTTGACCGCCGCGATGCCTTCGATGACCTCGCCGTCACCGGGGATCATTTCCCCGGCTTCGACGCGCACCACATCGCCCTTGCGCAGACTGGTGGCCGGTACGACCTGGAAGCTGCCGTTGGCCAGTTTGCGTCGGGCGCTGAGGCCCTCGCTGCCGGCCTTGAGGCTGTCGGCGCGGGCCTTGCCGCGACCTTCGGCCAGCGCTTCGGCGAAGTTGGCGAACAGCACGGTGAACCACAGCCACAGGGCAATTTGCGCGGCAACGAAGGTCGGTACGCTGCTGTCGGGAATGAAGCACAGCACGGTGGTCAGGATCGCCGTCAGTTCGACCACCAGCATCACCGGCGAGCGTTGCAACTGGCGCGGGTCGAGCTTGACGAACGCTTGCACCAGCGCCGGACGCCACAGGGCGCTGATCGCGGTTTTCGGAGCTTCAGCCGACTTGGCAGCTGTCGCTGGTTTTGAAGCTGGAACATGCATATTCATGATGGATTCCTTAGAAGCCCATGCTCAGGTGTTCGGCAATCGGGCCGAGCGCCAGGGTCGGCAAGAAGGTCAGGCCGCCCACCAGCAAAATGGTCACGGTCAGCAGGGTCACGAACAGCGGGCCGTGGGTCGGAAAGCTGTTCTGGCCGATCGGTGCGGTTTTCTTCATCGCCAGGCTGCCGGCCAAAGCCAGTACCGGAAGGATGTAGCCGAAGCGACCGATCAACATGCCCAGGCCGAGCATCAGGTTGTGGAACGCGGTGTTGGCGCCGAAGCCGCCGAACGCCGAACCGTTGTTGGCACTGGCCGAGGTGTAGGCGTAGAGCAACTGGCTGAAACCGTGCGGGCCGGGGTTGCTCACCGCCGCCACCGGGCCGGGCAGGCTCGCGGCAATCGCGCCGAGCACCAGTACGCCGACCGGCATCACCAGCAGGGTGACGACCAGCAGTTGCACTTCACGGGCCTGGAGTTTCTTGCCGAGGTATTCCGGGGTGCGGCCGATCATCAGGCCGGCGAGGAACACCGCGATCAGCACGTTCAGCAACATGCCGTAGAGCCCCGCGCCGACGCCACCGAAGATCACTTCGCCGACCATCATGTTGACCAGCGCGACCATGCCGCTGAGCGGGTTGAGGCTGTCATGCATGCCGTTGACCGAACCGTTCGACGCCGCGGTGGTGGTCACCGACCAGAGCACGGTGGCGGTGGTGCCGAAGCGCGCTTCCTTGCCTTCCAGCGGCGCGGTCTGCTCGACGGCGACATTGTTCAAGGCAGGGTTAGGTTGATACTCGGCCCACAGCGAAGTGGCGCCGCCGATGATGAACAGCGCGAGCATGCAGCCGATGATGGCGCGGCTCTGGCGCAGGTCCTTCACGTAGTGGCCGAAGGTGAAAACCAGCGCCACCGGGATCAGGATGATCGACGCGACTTCGAACAGGTTGCTCCAGGCGGTCGGGTTCTCGAACGGATGCGCCGAGTTGACACCGAAGAAACCGCCGCCGTTGGTGCCCAGTTGCTTGATCGCAATCTGGCTGGCGGCCGGGCCGAGCGGGATCACCTGATCAACGCCCTGCATCGTCACAGCATTCACGTATTGCGCGAAGGTTTGCGGCACGCCCTGCCACACCAGGTACAGCGCCAGCAGCAGGCACAGCGGCAGCAGGCCGTAGAGGGTGGCGCGGGTCATGTCGACCCAGAAGTTGCCGAGGGTCTTGGTGGATTTGCGCCCGATGCCACGGCACAGCGCAACCAGTACGGCGAGGCCGGTGGCGGCGCTGACGAAGTTCTGCACGGTGAGCCCGACCATCTGGCTCAGGTAGCTGAGCGACGCTTCGCCGCTGTAGGCCTGCCAGTTGGTGTTGGTCATGAAACTGACGGCGGTGTTGAACGCGAGGGTCCACTCCTGGCCCGGCAGGTTTTGCGGGTTCAGCGGCAGGTGATCCTGAAACAGCAGGATCGCGAACAGCAGCAGGAAACCGGCGAGGTTGAACGCCAGCAGCGCCAGCGTGTACTTCTGCCAGCTCTGTTCATCCTGCGGGTTAACGCCGGCAATGCGGTAACAGCCGCGCTCGACCGGGCCGAGAATCGGCGTCAGCCAGGTGCGCTGACCCTCCATTACCTTGTAATAGAAGCGCCCGAGGAACGGCGCCGGCAGCAAGACCACCGCGAAGAAAGCGAGGATCAGCCAATAGTCATAACTGTGCATAGCCGCTCCTAAGTCCGATCCGCGCGCAACAGCGCAACCAACAGATAAATGAACAGCCCCACTGCCAATAGCAGTGACACCCCGTCCAGAACGCTCATGGAAGATCTCCGTGTTACGGCGTATTGCCGCGTGTGGAGGCATTGTCGGAAAGGAGGCTGTAAAGGAACGAGAGCGAGGGTGCGCGCGGGGCATAAAGAAAGCGTAAAGAGTGGGTTTACGCGGGCGTTACAGGTGAGTTTTGCGTCGTGTGGACGGGCCTCTTCGCGAGCAGGCTCGCTCCCACAATTTGAAATGCGCGCGTCCAGGCACCGCTGACACCTGTGGGAGCGGGCTTGCCCGCGAAGACGGCGGCACAGACAACATCGCACCCAACTGGCGCACAATTTTGTCGGCATTGCGCCGCGAACATCCCCGATACGACAGCTTTCAGCCCATTACGACCCGCCAATACAAAATGGCACGCCCACTGCACACGCCCTTCCCCGAGCTTTCCAAACCGTTCAGGGAGCAAACGCATGAACACACAACTCAAACCCACGCTGGGCACGTTGCACCTGTGGGGCATTGCTGTGGGGCTGGTGATTTCCGGGGAATATTTCGGCTGGAGTTATGGCTGGGGCGTCGCGGGAACACTGGGCTTTCTGGTGACCTCGTTCATGGTCGCGACCATGTACACCTGTTTCATCTTCAGCTTCACCGAACTGACCACGGCGATCCCCCACGCGGGCGGGCCGTTTGCCTACAGTCGCCGGGCTTTCGGTGAAAAAGGCGGATTGATCGCCGGACTGGCGACGCTGATCGAATTCGTCTTCGCCCCGCCGGCGATTGCCTTGGCGATTGGCGCGTACCTGAACGTGCAGTTTCCGGCCCTCGACCCGAAACACGCGGCGGTCGGCGCGTACATCGTGTTCATGGGTCTGAACATTCTCGGTGTGAAACTGGCCGCGACTTTCGAGTTGATCGTCTGCGTCCTGGCCGTCGCCGAGTTGCTGGTGTTCATGGGCGTGGTCGCCCCGGCCTTCAGTTTCAGCAACTTCGCGCTCAATGGCTGGGCCGGCTCGGACATCTTCGGTGCACCGGCGATTGCCGGGATGTTCGCGGCGATTCCGTTCGCAATCTGGTTCTTCCTCGCCATTGAAGGCGCGGCCATGGCCGCCGAAGAAGCCAAGGACCCGAAACGCACAATTCCCAAGGCCTACATCAGCGGCATTCTGACATTGGTGCTGCTGGCGATGGGCGTGATGTTCTTTGCCGGCGGTGTCGGCGACTGGCGCACCCTGTCGAACATCAACGATCCGTTGCCGCAGGCGATGAAAGCAGTGGTCGGCGACAATTCCGGCTGGCTGCACATGCTGGTCTGGATCGGTCTGTTCGGGCTGGTGGCGAGTTTCCACGGGATCATTCTTGGCTACTCGCGGCAGTTCTTCGCCCTCGCCCGCGCCGGTTACCTGCCCGCCTCGCTGGCGAAACTGTCGCGCTTTCAGACCCCGCACCGCGCCATCATCGCCGGCGGCGTGATCGGCATCGCGGCGATCTACAGCGACGGCCTGATCAACCTCGGCGGCATGACCCTCACCGCCGCGATGATCACCATGGCGGTGTTCGGTGCGATCGTGATGTACATCATGAGCATGCTCAGCCTGTTCAAACTGCGTAAGTCCGAACCGAACCTGGAGCGCACCTTCCGCGCGCCGTGCTATCCGCTGATTCCGTTGATTGCACTGGTGCTGGCCGTGGTCTGCCTGGTGGCGATGGCCTGGTTCAATGCGTTGATCGGGCTGATCTTTCTCGGCTTCATGGCGCTCGGTTTCGGCTACTTCCTGTTGACTGGCCAATTGCGCGCCAACGCCCCGGCAGACGCCATGCTCACCGGACTGTAAACCGCGACGGGCATAACCGGCCTAGAATGGAACCACTGCGAATGCACTTCGCTCAAAGTGGTATGCAGCGTTGCACGGCGAAACCCTCGCCCGTCGACCTGCCTTTAAGGAGAGCCGTTATGCCCTGGTATGCCTGGTTGATTCTGGTCGTTGCAATCGGCTCGATCGTCGGCGGTCTGATGATGTTGCGTGACACCGCCAACAAGGTCGAACTGACCGATGAACAACGCAAGCGTGTCGCTGAACGCAATGCCGAAGCGGACATCAAGGACGCGCAGGACCGCTGAACGAAAAACCCCGCCTGAATCGGCGGGGTTTGTTTTTTGTAGCGATTATTTTTCCCACTCGGCCTTCGCGATGTGCAAGCCATGCAGGCCTTTGTACGCCGCGCGCTCCGGCTGGCTCCAGCCTTCGAGCAACTCATCGTCCAGACGATAGATTTCCACCCCGAGCGGGCGGCACACGGTCAGCGGATCCTGCGCGTCCGGCCCCCACATCGCCAAAGACAAGTCACCACCTGGACAGGTCGACAACGCGCACAGCAAGTCGATTTCGGCGAAGAACTCCAGGTAATCGCCCTTCTGCGCCGGGCAGGCCTTCATGAAATACAGGTCATCGTGATTCAGGCCGGTGCACTGGAAGATGTTCAGCACGTCATGCACATCGAACTCGGTCAGGCCATGGGGCAACACGGCGCGGGTCAGGTTGGAATGGCAGTGATGGTGGAAATCCTCGCCAGTGAGCATTTTGTTCACATAGGGATCGCAGCGCGTGCCGAGCAAGTCGTGCAGGCGCCCTCCGTGCTCGTCGATGCCGTAGCCGGCCAGGCTGTCATCGGTGATGGTCACCAGCGGACGCAGAAAAGGCAGGTTCGACCACAACCGGTCATGAGTGCTGACATGCGCGCCCTGCAGTTGCCGGGTGCGCGCCGCCCACATCCGCTCGCGCGGATCGTGTGCGTTCCACACATTGAAATCGCCCACCTGAGGCCCGACCGGTGTGGTGACACGAAACACATGCCCCGCCGGCACGTGCCAGGCCCGCCCGGTGCGGATTGGCACTTCGAATTGTTCGATCAGCGTGCGCCCGTCCTTGCGGTCGCGAATCCGTTCGTAGAAAGGTGTGTTGACCTGTAACGCCGAGCCTTTGCTGACCTGATAGGCGGCTGGGTAGTCTTTGTACATGATTTCTCCTGCTCCTCAAGTGATGGCAACTTTGCAAGCTGCAACCACTATCCGTGCCAACCGTTGATGGCTGTTACGAACATGTCGGAGTCACCGACAGTTTTTTTAGAAGTAGAAGTACAGTCACCATTCAATTTGCATTGGTTAAGATGGCGCTCTTGTTGCGGAGAGTTTAAATGCGTTACTCGCAGGATCATAAAGCCCAGACCCATCAGCGCATTATCAAGGAAGCGTCCGAGCGGTTTCGCAAGGACGGCATTGGCGCGACTGGTCTGCAACCTTTGATGAAGGCGCTGGGCTTGACCCATGGCGGCTTTTATTCGCATTTCAAATCGAAGGACGAGTTGGTTGAAAAAGCCCTGCAAGCGGCTGGCGATCAGATTGCGGGCTTGTGCGAGGAGCTGTTCGCCCAGGAAAAACCACTGGAAGCCTTCATCGATACGTACCTCTCCGAATGGCACCAGACCTCACCTCATGAAGGTTGCCCGCTATTGACCATTTCGTCGGAACTTGGACTGCGTGGCCAGCCGAGCCCGACCAGCGATGAAGTGCTCAAGGCGCGCCTGGACCAGGTCGAAGGCGCCCTTGAAGGCGAGAACGCCGCCGAGCGCAGCATCGTCATCATGGCGACGTTGGCCGGGGCGCTCCTGCTGTCACGCAGTGTCGCGAATCCTGAATTTGCGCAGCAGATCCTTGATGTCACCCGCGAACACCTCAAACGCTCGGAAGACTAAGCCTGCCAGCGCTTGAACAGCACACTGGCATTTACCCCGCCGAAGCCGAACCCGTTGGACAACGCATACTCGATCGGCATCGACCGCGCCTGACTGTGGACGATGTCCACGCCTTCGCTGGCCGGATCGGGATTTTCCAGGTTGAGAGTCGGCGGAACGATCTGATCGCGGATCGCCAACAGCGTGAAGATCGCCTCCAGACCTCCCGCCGCACCGAGCAAATGCCCCGTCGCGGATTTGGTCGAGGTCACGGCGATGGAGTTTTGCGTGCCAAACACCGACTTGATCGCCGCCAGTTCACCGAGGTCGCCCACCGGCGTCGAAGTCGCATGGGCGTTCAGATGCTGCACCTGATCCGGCGTGATGCCGGCCTGGGCCAGCGCCAGTTGCATCGCTCGCCGTGCACCGCTGCCGTCCTCCGGCCCGGCGGTCAGGTGATAGGCATCGGCGCTGGTGCCATAGCCGACCAGTTCGACCAACGGCTGTGCGCCGCGCGCCAGTGCGTGCTCCAGCGACTCGATCACCAGCAGCCCGGCCCCCTCGCCCATCACGAAACCATCCCTGCCGCTGTCGAACGGGCGTGAAGCGCGTTCTGGCGTGTCGTTGTAGCCGCTGGACAACGCCCGCGCCGCCGCAAAACCGGCGAGGCTGACTCGATCGATTGATGCCTCGGCACCGCCGCACACTGCAATATCGGCCTCACCGGCACGAATTAGCCGCGCCGCGTCACCGATCGCCTGCACACCGGCGGCACACGCGGTGACCGGTGCACCAAGCGGCCCCTTCAGACCATGCTGGATCGAGACATGCCCCCCCGCAAGGTTGACCAGAAACGAGGGAATGGTGAACGGCGACAAGCGTCGCGGGCCTCGGCTGTCAGTGGTGCGCACCGCATCGGCGATCGCGCCGAAGCCGCCGACACCGGAGCCGATGATGGTGGCCGTGCGCTCCTGAGCGTGGGGCTCGGTCGGGTGCCAGCCGGCCTGTTCAAGCGCCTGCCGGGCAGCCTCCATCGCGAACAGAATGAAACGGTCCATTTTCTTCTGCTCTTTGGGCGGCGTGGCGCGATCCGGATCGAAACCTGCTTCGGCGTCCTCCTCCATCGTCGGCACCACACCGCCGACCCGGGTCGGCAGATCGGCAATTACCGCTTCCGGCAAGTTTCGCAAACCCGAACGCCCGGCCAGCAAGCGCTGCCAGACGACTTCGACGCCGCTTCCCAAGGGCGATACCAGGCCCATACCCGTGACAACTACTCGACGCTGATCCATATCGGGTTGACCTCTCGTGACTCAAAAGACTTTTACTTGTAACGGCTGGCCGCTGAACTGTGGGACAGATTGGGCGCCATCACATGACGGGCGGCAACGAAGGCTTGCCACTCGCCCGCATCGGGCAACGAAGGAATCGTGACGAGCTCGCCCTGATCCAGACCGGACAGCGCGGCATCGACCATCTCACCCGCCTCCATGACCATTTCCGCCGGAATGCCGCTGGCATCGAATCCGGAGCGTTCCCAGATTTCGGTGCGGGTCACACCGGGCAATACCGCTTGCACCTTGACCCCGGTGCCTTCCAGTTCCGCATTAAGCGTTTGGGTGAGGCTCAACACATAAGCCTTGCTGGCACTGTAGGTGGCATTGAAACGCTCAGGAAACAGGGCAACCACCGACGCAATGTTGATGATCGTGCCGCGCCCGGCGCGGGTGAACGCCGAGGCGGCTGCGGCTGCCAGCCGGGTCAGGGTCGTCACGTTCAACTGAATCAGTTTTTCCAGCTCGTCCGGGTCGGCGTTCGCCAGCAATCCGTTGACCGCTACCCCCGCATTGTTGACCAGCAGACTAATGCTGGAGTCGCTGCGCAGGCGCTGCTCGAGCTTGAGCACTTCATCCTTTTGCGTCAGATCGGCCTTCAGGACTTCGACCTGAACGCCATGGGCGTCTCGCAGTTTGCTGGCCGCGGACTCCAGGCGCTCCTGATCGCGAGCCACCAGCAACAGATCAAAACCACGTGCCGCCAACCGCTCGGCATACACCGCACCAATGCCGGAAGAAGCGCCAGTGACCAGCGCCGTGCCTTGGGATTTCGGGGAATTCATGACGATACTCCTGGAATGCGTGAGGAATGAGCGACCGCTGAAAAGCAGAGGGCTTCAGTGGCTACTGAAATTATTATAGGCATAATCTTAAACCAATATGATAGCCGTAATTTTCTATTTTCCGACGGAAAGGCTGTCGCCCTCTTGCGACGCTTGAAGGAAGCGGGAAGCAAAAAGGGCCGGTCAATGACCGGCCCCTTGGCGTTGAACAATCAGCTTAGTTCACTTCCAGCTTGTCGCGATTGCGATCCAGGATCGCCTTGCCGATCCCCTTCACTTCCAGCAATTCATCCACGGACGCGAACGGCCCGTTTGTTTCACGATAAGCAACAATCGCTTTCGCCTTGGCCTCGCCCACGCCCGCCAATTCCTTTTGCAGGGTCGCAGCATCTGCCCCATTAAGATCCACCTTTGCGATTTCGTTAGTGGCTGCTGCTTCCATCACCAAGGGTGCCTTACCCGGCGCCATTGGATTCAAGGGCCCCGCAATGGCAGCGATCGACGCGCTCGTCATAATGGCAAAAATCAGGGAGTAGAAATAACCGTTACGCATAAGTGACGCTCCATCATCGTTTGAGAAAACAGCTTTTCCGAAGCTGCCTCCTAAACGTAGGCGATAAGAGGAGGGTGTCAAAAATGATCACGTTACAGAAAGTGTAATAAAGCGCCTGCTGCCACTCCGGTTTGCGACAAGAATCCTTCGTTCGCCGCTGCGAAAGCCCTAGCCATTCCCCCCATCGATGCAGGCAACAGGAAATGCCCTCGGCATTGGTCCAAATGAAAATCGAATAGCGACCGATGGTTGTACAGCGGATGAGTTTTACCGACAGATGCGTCAAACACAAACGGACAAAGGCTCTCCAGTCATCTAAAATCGGCGACCGTTAACCGGACAGCAAAAAATACGGCCCCAAAACGCCTACGTTTGTGCAGGAATTCAAAGAGTGCAACACATCGTGCCAGGTAATTCAGCAGTCGCCATTCACGAAAAATTCAGGCTGGACATTAACGGGCTGAGAGCCTGGGCCGTAATTGCAGTGATTCTCTATCACTTCAACATCCCAGGGATCACCGGTGGATTTGCTGGTGTGGATATGTTCTTCGTTATCTCTGGCCTGCTGATGACAAAAATCATCATGGAAGATCTCGAAAACGGAAAAAGCAGAAGCGGCGCTTCATTGCTATGGACATTTTACCTCGCAAGAATAAAGCGGATTCTGCCCACACTATTAGCGCTGTGCGTGACATTACTTGCGATCGGCTGGTTCTGCCTCGGTCCTTTGGAATATCGCACTCTGGCTAAGCACGCCACCAGCGCGGTTCTGTTCTATTCAAACATCCAATTTCAGCAAGAAGCCGGATATTTCGACTCCGCTTCGCATGAGAAGTGGCTGCTACATACCTGGTCGCTGGCGGTGGAATGGCAATTCTACCTGACCATTCCTCTGGTATTACTGAGCTCGTGGAAAGTTAAATCAGGCAGAGTACTTGTAACGCCAATTATTATTCTTGGCTTCCTTGGGTCTTTTGGCGCATCGCTCTATTTCACCAGCGTAGAACCAACTAAAGCGTTTTACTATCTCCCGATGCGCGTCTGGGAGATGCTCGCGGGAAGCCTGATCTTTCTGATCGGAACGCATATTCACCTTTCCTCCATGAAAAGACGAGCCGCAGAACTGATTGGTTTTACCATGATTCTGTTCAGCATTTTTGTGTTCAACAAATTCACTGCATGGCCGAGTGGTAATGCATTGGTGCCAGTATTGGGTACGACTCTGGTGCTGTTAGCCTCCAGGGATGACTCCCTGTTCACCGGTAATCGACTCGCTCAATGGCTCGGCTCCCGATCCTACTCACTCTACTTATGGCATTGGCCAGTGGTAGTCGGCTTGTATTTTCTCGAATACCCGAGTATTTCTGCTGCCTTGCTTGGCATCGCCATCACCCTGGCTCTAGGCCATTTCTCGTACCATTTAATCGAACAGAAGTCACAGTACGCATTCAAGCGATTTAATCCTTTGCTTTCCGCTTCAATTCTTTTGCTCGTTCTTGTCACTCCTCTGACGTTCGGTGAGTTCGTCGAGAAGAATGAGGGCTTCCCCGCACGCCTTCCTGAAAAGTATGTACAGATTTTAAGTGAAGCTCAAAATATCCACCCCCGCCGCATGCAATGTCATGTATGGGGAATGATGAAATCGCCCGAGTGTGCTTACGGTGGGAATCAACTCGGTGTGGTGGTCATTGGTGATAGCCACGCGGCGTCAATCATGACGGCGGTGCAAAATGCCCTGCCGGACAAGAAACTGAACGTCTTGCACTGGACTTTCAGCGCTTGCCCGACATTCATGGGAGTCAAACAGGTCAATACTGCCTGTGAGGAGTTCGTCAACTGGGCCCTGGAGAAGCAGAAATCCCTTCCCCGAGACGTTCCTGTGATTATCATGAACGAAACTTCCGCCTATGTTCACGGGTTCTCCGAGGGGCAACCTCCAACGGTGTACTTCAATAAACAATACTCTGAGCGGAGCCCCGAATACCTGCATGAACTCCGTGAAGGTCTGATAAATGCGGCATGTGAAATTGCCAAATATCATCCGGTCTACATGGTCCGTCCCATTCCGGAAATGAAATCCTCCGTTCCCGCCACCACCGCAAGAGAGTTTCTGCTTGGGAAAACCGAAGGTACGTCGATCAGTATGGAGGAATACCGCGAACGTAATGATTTCGCCTGGGAGGCACAGGATGCTGCGCGAGCAAAATGTGGAATTACCATACTCGACCCCCTGCCCTACCTGTGTCACGACGGACGTTGCTATGGCTCAAAGGATGAGTGGCCGATCTACTATGATGATAATCACCTGAGTGAACGGGGCGCAAGAATAGTATCTCCGTTATTCCAGGAAGTTTTCAAAAAACCATACGACATCCAGAACACGGCACTCTTCAAATGAACCACCATATTCTGAAGCATTATCCCGAATCTAGCGCTGCAGCTGCATCTCGCCAGGTATCCGGAGGAGATCTGGACGTATGAAAAACATAATTATTGTCGGAGCATCTGGACACTCCAGGGTTGTGGTCGACATTATTGAAAAACAATCGAAATATCGAATTTCAGGTTTTGTAGACTCTGGTCGCACTGTAGGTGAGTGCATTTCAGGTTACAACGTACTGGGAGCGGAAACGGAAATCCCAGAACTAGTCGAAACCCATAAAATAGCGGGATTCATTATCGCTATCGGCGACAATAGTGTTAGATCAATTGTTGCTGACAAAATCAAACGGATATTTCCACAAGCCGAATTCGTCAGTGCAATACATCCTCAGGCGGTCATCGGAAAAGATGTCTGCATTGGTACTGGAACGGTAGTCATGGCAGGCGCAATTATTAACCCGTGCAGTACTGTCGGAAATTTTTGTATCATCAATACCAAAGCATCCCTGGATCATGATTCCTTGATGGGTGACTTCTCGAGTCTCGCACCAGGTGTTACCACGGGAGGAAACTGTAATATCGGGAATTTCTCAGCCATTGGAATCGGTGCAAGCATAAAACACGGCGTCACGATAGGTGCACACAGCGTCGTTGGCGGCGCCGCAATGGTTATGCAGGATATCGAGGCGTTCACCGTGAACTACGGGATACCGTCTAAAAAAATCAGAAATAGAACTCAAGGTGAAAAATACCTCTGACCCTCAAACCATGGTGATTTTGGCGATCAGAGCGAACAATCCAGGATGAGCCGCTCGGATATTTGCGTTATCGCCGGCCGTGGCTAAAGACTCAAAAGTAATAGCGTATTGATAGCAACCTTGACAAAAAATCCGATATCCCAACGCAAAACGTTAATTACTTGGGGACATGCCCTAAACATGGGCTAAACTGCTTGCGCTAGGATGTGGCTACAATATCAGTATCTCCTGTCCGAGGGCATATAGGAAAAGAAATGGACGAAACCAATATAATTAATAAGCTACTGGCGATTTTTTTCAGCGTTAGCATTTTTGGATATGCGCTGATACTGAAACATAAAGCGCAGTCCTGGGTAACGCCTGGTGTTATTTTTGCTATTTTCTGGTTCCTGTTTACATTCTTTCCACTGACGGTAATGTTCAATATCCCAACGAATCCTTGGGCCACTTTATTTATCGCCAGTTGCGTCTTTATGTTCGGACTACCAGGTCTTGTTTCCGGACTGAAAACACCACTCGCTCTAAACATCCAAACAAAACATGATTCTCTTGACCATTATTCCGGTGCATTTCTGACGCTGACATTTATAAGCCTACAATGCATAACGGTGCTTTTCATATTAATAAACTTATCAATACAAGGGTTTTCCCCCGCAGATTTTGTGACCGACCTATTTGGTACCGCCAATCAATATCTCGCACTTCGATACTCCGGAAAAATCGAGTCCAACATTTTTGCCCAGCTAGGCGTGCTGTTGAATTACACGGGAGTTTGCATCGGTGGTTTGATTCTTGGATCAAAAATCCGGAAAATCGAGAAATTTATCATTCTGGTTCTTAGCTTTGTACCCGCAGCCCTACATATGATCGTGTACGCAGACAAGGGTACACTCTTCTTATGTGCCTCTCTGTTCTATGGTGGTGTTATTATAAGCAGACTTCGAAAAGGTGATACCGCACTTACAAACAAAGCAACCAACAAGATACTATTTTTTTCGCTTCTAATACTGATACCTGTACTTATCTCTTCGTTTTTGGCCAGGGGTATAGACAGTAGCAACGCAAAAGAAGTCCAAGACAAGCTTGTTTACTATCTTTCCTCCTATGCGTTCGGACACCTATACGCCTTTTCCGACTGGTTCGCAAACTACAACTTCGATAATTCATGGCAGAATTATTACCACGACGTCAACCCGACTTTGGGCTTCTCGACTTTCATGGCAATCTTCAGGGCCCTAGGCGATTTGACACCCGTACCAGATGGCTACTATGACGAATACTTTCAATACAAAGAAATACTACAAACAAATATTTATACAATTTACCGAGGTCTCATTCAAGACTTCGGAATCGTTGGCACACTGTTTTACATGGTAATTACTGGAACGTTATTCAACCTGGCTTACATAAAAATACTGTCAGATAAAAATCCGGTAATCTCAGTAGCAGTTTACATATGCATGGCGGGGTACATCTACACCTCGTTCATTATTAGCATCATGGTTTGGAACAGCATATTTGCATTATTCATAACCTTATCAACCGTGCTACTAGCCAATAAAAAATATCAAAAAAAGCGGGCTAAAATAGCAAACCAGGAAACTCAAACGACAGAATAAAAAAAGCCGACATAAATGTCGGCTTTATTATTTCAAACTTCATCCAACTACTTACTGAACATCCCATATAACTTCATGATTACCAGGTTTGTAACGACGAGATGATTCGCCGGAGTACAAGGTAGCCACAGTACCTTTCGGGACACTGAATACTATTTTCCGCCCCGGGTAATCATAGGACACTTTGATCAGGCCATGAGGAGTTGGAATCGCCGACTGTGCTGAAAATTTCAAAACCTTCGATGGCTTGATATCCCAACTGCGCCATCCTGCGGCGACAGGCCTCACGCCTAAGATAAATCGCGGGATGATGTTGGCAGGCGCCGCGCCCCAAGGATGAGTCCAATCTTCGTTATCTTTGAAACCCACATCCCATGCCTCATGCGTCATAGTTGCATCATACTTGTTCAGCATGTTCTTCCACCCGCGTTGAGTATTATTAAGCATCAACGAAAGCGCTAGCTCGTCCTGGCCGGACTCAAACAATGCTTCGAGGAGATACTGGGCAGTAAAAACCGAACTTGGGAAGCCTCCATCATACTTCGCCACCTTCTTGGTCAACTCGCTCAGCACGTTTTTGCGCTCATCCTTATCAATCATGCCAAACGCAAGAGGAATGAACAAACTGTGGGCCGATGTATGCGTCGAACCGATCCCGTCCACATACAGACCATTACTCCCTTTCACCTTGGCATCCATTACAGCCTTTAATCTACCCGCGAGATCAGTAAACTTCTCCCGATCAGCTTCCTTCCCTAATGCCCGAGCAATATCGGCCATGAGAGTAAAGCCCTTATAGACGAATGCGTTGGTAACCGTATTGTTCGGGAGCATTTCGTGACCATCTCGCTGATTAGGTGGCCAATCAACGATATCACCCAGCGGGTAAGTAACCCTGAGCGTCTTCTTCAATTCATCGGAAATTTTCGTTACATCGACCATTCCAGTATCGGAGATAGCACCTGCCAGGCTTACTATCTTGAGCCAGTCATAATGCTTTCTTAAGAACTTTGTATCTCCAGTCTGTAAGTAATCACTCCACGCCATAAAAATCATGTGCGCCTGCCATTCCGTCGGCCAGCTTGGATGATCAACCAAGAACTCGAATGTTCGACGAGGCACTGAAACATCATTTACATTCGCAAACCACCCCAACATATTGATGTAAGCATCAGCCTCATAAGGCAGACGTTCTCTATCACCGTCAACAAAGACACCGCCGAAACTTGTAGCCTCAATCGTGTGGTTAGCCAGCTCCAGGATTCGGTTCAGCTCCTCGGCAGTCTGGTTACCAGAAAAATGAGTCATGCCCTGTCTTTTGTATTTCGAGGAACGCGCAGACTCGACCTTGATGAACTTTTCAGAAAAAACGCCTTTCCACCCGTAAATATCAATATAACGAAATGGCATCACCCCACCGACGCTGGCAGGCATTAATCGCTTATCCGAAGCAGGTAGCTCCACCACTTGGCCGCCCTTGCGCAAAGTGATGAGCTGCTCAAGAAAACGAACGCCAATTTTTTCAGGTCCCGTACTAGGCAACGGATCCGGTTGGCTGCTTTCCCTTAATTTGATTGTTACGTTATTGCCGATATTTTCTGCGTTAGGACTGATTGTGACTCTCGAAAAATTCACCTTGCCATAATCAAGCGTGATTTTATCCCCATCAACACTGAGATTTACCGGTGCTTCCCTAGACAATGAAACGGAACCCTCAATCCCGGCGGGGCGTGCCTGCTCTGCCGCTGAAGCCGATGCACAGAGAAAAACCAAGAAAACTGTCAAGAACGACTTCATATATATTATCTCTGACTTTTCCTGCTCAAATCGCACTGCCCAGGATCTCAATAGTTATTGAAGTGTCACTGGTATCTTGAAGCAGGCTTTTGAAGTGTGGCGATTTTGGCTACAAAATATAGCTAAGAACGCATACGTCCTCTAAGACCGAAATGGCTACATTCCATTTCCAAATGTTACGGCTCGAGGCGTCGTTGCTGATAAAACCAGTCGACGATATCTCCGTCGGGACTATAACCACTAACCGTTTCACGCAGTAGTTGACGAACTCGAGCGTAGTCGTCAGCGTTGACCGCAGAATTAAGCTCGGCAAGCTTCAACTTCAACTGCTCCCAAGGCACGTAATCCTCATTGGCGCTCATTATCATAGGGTGTTCAGTCTCAACAACGTCATCCCCTATCAGGAGTTCCTCATAGAGCTTTTCTCCCGGACGAAGACCGGTGAACTCAATCGAAATATCTCCATGCGGATTTGACTCAGAACGTGCACTCATACCCGATAAATGAATCATCTTTTTCGCTAACTCGATGATTTTGACGGGCTCTCCCATATCGAGAACGAAGACATCGCCTCCGAGTCCCATGGAACCAGCCTGAATAACCAACTGCGCGGCTTCAGGGATTGTCATGAAATAACGAGTGATCTTCGGATGTGTGACTGTCAACGGCCCCCCTGCCTTGATTTGCTTATGGAAGAGAGGAATCACGGACCCCGATGACCCCAGGACGTTACCAAAGCGGACCATTGTAAAACGAGTTTTGTTGGCTCTGGAGCTGCGGCTTGCATCCCCAAACAGCACCAGATCTGATTCATGGCTCAAGGCCTGTAATATCAGTTCAGCCAAACGTTTGGTACTGCCCATTACATTCGTTGGTCGAACAGCTTTGTCCGTAGACACAAGTACGAAGTTTGCGACACCCGATATCAGGGCTGCTTCTGCCGTATTCAATGTACCCATCACATTGTTCAGAATCCCTTCTGAAATATTATGCTCTACCATTGGAACGTGCTTATAGGCAGCCGCGTGATAGACCGTCTCAACTTTCCATGTTTTCATGACATCAAGCAACTTTTCCTGGTTTCGAATCGAACCCAGGATCGGCAGTAACTTTACCGGAAGCGACTCTCTGAGTAGTCGACGCTCAAGCTCAGAAGAAATTTCATAAAGATTAAACTCACTGTGTTCAAATAGGAGGAGCGTAGTGGGGCCTAGCGAGAGGATTTGCCGGCAAAGCTCGGATCCGATGGAGCCCCCTGCCCCCGTAACAAGAACAACACGCCCCTTGATACAGTGCTCAAGCAGGTTTTCCTTTGCGGGAACCGAGTCACGGCCCAATAAATCCGCGACATCTACCTCTTGGATGTCGTCTACCTTAACGCGTCCACTCGCCAAATCCATAAATCCGGGAACACTTCTGACGTGTAGCGGAAACCCCTCAAGATAAGTGAGGATTTCACGGCGTCGAGCGCGGGTCGACGAAGGAATAGCCAATAGAATCTCTTGAGCGCCGGTTACATCCATCATTCGCTTGATGTGCTTGGGCTTATAAACCTGAAGACCGGCGATCACACTCTTTGAAAGGCTATGATCATCATCAATGAATGCTACAGGTCTCATCAGCTTACCCATTCTAAGCGCTGCAACGAGCTGATTTCCCGCCGCCCCTGCTCCGTAGACGGCAACTCTCGGTATTCCGTCATCCCGATTGGCGAAAGGAACATGTTGAGCAGCGACGAACCAGTCACCCAAAAAATACTGCCGCATGGCCAAACGAAGCCCGCCAATCATGACCAGGCTCAGCCACCAGTAATTAAACATTATTGATCGGGGTACTACGTGCTGATGGTTACCGTACCAATACGCAAAAAAACCTAACACTAACGCTGAAAGCGTTACCGCCTTGATAATCACGATTAATGCGTCGTTTCCAAAATAACGCATCACGGCACGATACATACCGCATCGAATAAAAATAGGGATAGCGATAACAGGGGCGACAAGAAACAACCAGGCATGCTCTTTAAAAGGATTTATCATTTCGTCAATGCCCAAACGAACGATAAACGACATCCAGAGAGCAACCCATACCAAAACTACATCTGCGGTCAACTGAAAGGCACGTTTTTTTCGGCGAGGCAAACCCAGCAAGAAACCTCTCAACCCTTCTACTCCCTTCTCAAACACCGCGCGAATCTCCAACGATGATCACAAAAATCCAGAGGCTTATGGAAAAATCACTTTTAGCCACACGTTAGCCAATATAAAAACGTAACACGATACTGCCCTGTTTCGGGCAGTATCTCAGGTGTATCAAGACGGCTCCCCCCGGCGAATCAGGTTACTTCATCGCCAAATGCAACACTTCAGTAAGGACATCGCAGGTTTTGGTGATTTCAGTATCCTGCAGCGTTGGATGAACCAGGAACATAAGGCTTGTTTCACCCAGTGCAACCGCCCCCTCAAGTCGTTCTTTGGGGCGCCAGCCCGTGTTGTCAAAAGCTTTTTCCAAATAAACTTCGGAGCAGGAACCGGAAAAACAAGGCACATTGCGCGCGTTGATTTCGGCGATGATCCTGTCTCGTGACCAACCTTCCTTCAATGCCTCAGGCTTGACGAACACATAACATTTATAGGCAGCGTGCACGCAGTTATCCGGGATGACAGGTACGCGAAGACCGGCCAATTGCCGAGCGCTGTTCCAGATCCGATTCGAATTTGCAATTCTTTGCGCAGTCCAGTCAGCCATCTTGCGCAACTGAATCCGCCCCAACACAGCCTGAACCTCCAGCATCCGCCAGTTTGTACCGAAGCTTTCATGCACCCAGCGGAATCCCGGGGGATGCTGCTTCTCATGCACCGCACTCCAACTTTTGCCGTGATCCTTATAGGCCCACATATCAGCCCAAAGATTTTGATCGTTAGTGGTTACCATGCCACCTTCGCCACCAGTGGTCATGATCTTGTCTTGACAGAATGACCAAGCACCAATATGGCCGATGCTACCAACGGGAGCGTCTTTGTAACGCGCACCATGGGCCTGTGCACAATCTTCGATGACTTTCAGTTCCAGCTCATCTGCCAGCGCCATGATCGGGTCCATGTCGCAAGGCCAGCCAGCAAGATGGACACATATGATCGCTTTTGTCCTAGGGCTACAGACAGCACGAATAGTCTCTGCGGTGATATTTTGCGTGTCCCGGTCAACATCGGCGAATATAGGTGTCGCCTTTGCATTGACAATGCTGGAGACGGACGCCAGAAATGTTCTGGAAGTGACGATGACCTCATCACCTTCACCGATATTCAAAGCTTTTAAAGCCAAATCCAAAGCAACAGTACCGTTAGCGACCGCTACCGCATATTGGGTACCACTCCATGCAGCGAATTCCTTCTCAAACTCCCGACACTCTTGTCCAGTCCAATAATTCACCTTATTAGACAGAATCACATCACGGACCGCGTCAGCCTCTTCAGTTGAGAAAGAGGGCCAGGGAGAAAATGGAGTGTTAAGCATAGTTAATAGGTCCAATTTATTGATAGGTGAACTGGCGAGATGGCAAATCCGCCTGATTGTCATCTGCCGGGTGCCGCCACCTGAATAATTTCAATGAGAAGTGTCACCGGGCCGATCGATCGGTTTACTCACCCCCGTGAATTTTGACACAGAAACCTCTCCATCGGCACTGATGCCATCCCGGACGACAACCTTGCGTACCGTTTTGAAAATTATTTTCGTATCGAGCAGTAGCGACTGGTTGTCAACGTACCAGACGTCCAGCGCGAACTTTTTCTCCCAGCTCAACGCATTGCGTCCGTTGATCTGAGCCCAACCGGTCACACCCGGTCGCGCCTCATGCCGACGAAATTGTTCCGCAGTGTACAGCGGTAAATATTCGATCAAGAGCGGTCTAGGCCCGACGATACTCATTTCCCCCTTCAAAACGTTCAGCAGCTCCGGTAACTCGTCCAGACTAGTGGAGCGTAAAAAGCTTCCGAAAGGGGTCATCCGCTCTGAATCAGGCAACGGATTACCGTCAGCGTCATGCGCGTCACGCATCGTGCGGAACTTTATCATCTCGAACGGGGCACCATTTAGCCCTGAGCGCACCTGACGAAACAGAACTGGCGATCCCAGCTTCCTTTTGATTTGCCAAGCGGTGATGGCAATCACAGGCGAAAGCACTATCAGTCCGACGAATGAAGCTACGATATCGAAAATTCGCTTGATCATGGTGTCACTCTTTCCAGCCAATCTACAAAACGATTGGACAGCAACGTCCGGTCAAATTCGCGCTCAGCCAATTGCAGTGCATTCGCCCCCATCAGCTTCAAGCCAGGCCTGTCGTCAGCGGCTCTTTCAAGGGCCGAGGCGAAAGCTCCGGCATCCTGCGGTGGCACGGCAAAGCCACACTGATGCTCGGATATCATACCTGCCAGCCAGCCTGGGTAGTTATTGAGGACCGGAAGTCCAGCTGATATGTAATCGAAAAACTTGTTGGGTGATGTACCAAAATAAAACGCAGGAATGTTCGCCAACAATTGTAATCCGACGTCAGCGCTAGCCATGAGGCCCGACAACTTCCGCTTATTGATCGGATCATGAAAAATAACGTTATCCAACTGTTCCCGCTTGGCTCGCTCCATGAGGGTGGGTTTCAATTTTCCCTGGCCAATCAATAGTAACTTGATATCCGTACGGCCTCGACGTTTCAACTCCGCCGCCGCATCCAATAGTGAATCAAGGCCATTGGCGATCCCATGGGTACCAGCGAAAATGGCGAGGAGATCAGAAGTCGCAATACCTTCGGGGCGCCAGGCCTCAACATCGGCGTTGAAAATGTTCAGGTCGCAACCATTCGGCACCATCTCGACCTTATTTTTTTTGATGCCTCTGTGCACGATACCTTCAACGATCCCGGGCGAAAGGCCTATTAATCGATGAGCAGAGTGATACGTCGCCCACTCGAGCAGCGACATTGCGCCCAATACCACTGGGTTAGTGATTACACCCATCGCCTTTGGAAGCTCTGGCCACAAATCTCTGACTTCGAAAACGAAGGGTTTTCCGCGCAACCACCGAGCGAAAATCCCCGGGATTCCGGCAGTTAACGGTGTAGTGGTAGCGAAAACAACATCATATTTCTCGGTTAATGCAATTCGCACGCTCGCCCATGCAAATTTCAAAAATGTCTGAGCACGTTTGACGAATCCATCACTATTTGAATATGAAAGATCAAGCTCGATAATATTGATACCATCAACAACACCACTACGACGGGAGTTGACGAAGGGGGTAGTCAGCCCTGTGTCTCCACCACCGTAACTTCCGCAGACCATAGTCACCGCGTGACCACGCTCCAGCAACCGCTGTGCCATCTCATAAGAACGGGTACCAACACTTCCCTTTGGGGTAGAAAAATGCTGGTGGAAATAAAGTATATTCATAAGCTCCACCGATACTTCGTCGTCAATGAACCTGGCTGACCAACTTCCAACTCCAGGACTGGAACTTTAGTTTTGTCGAGATAATAGAGAGACTCCCAGCCCTCAACCACTTCCAGACGAACAATCGGCATGGTCCCATATACCTCAATGACATGATCACCACAGCTCAATCGGTGTCCATCCAGTGTCCATGTACCTGGACTCAAACGCCAACGAAGTACGGCATTGGACTTGAAGCCCGAAACATGGTCAACAACCGTAAGGGAATCCGCTGCCAACTGAACTTTCCGTTTATGCTCTGCCGAGGACGCATCAACATAACCCGCACCGAAACTAACCGCCGATTCGCTAACTTTGAGCGGTTCACACCAGGATGTTTTTAACCATTTACCGAATAGAAAACGGCTGACTCTTGGCATCTGGTCGCGGTTATCGAATTGAACAGTATTATGCGACTGGGTACCGGGAAAATAATTAAGCCAATTTTCATCGGCATTGTAAGAATAGGTTCCAGCGTCACGCAGTAGATTTTTGTCAGCCACCCACAAATCAACATGCAATGCATCTGCCTGGCTCGGTCTGAACTGAAAACGAGGATATCTCAACATTGCCATTGCGTTTCCATTGCGCAATACAGCAAAACCGCCGTCATCGAACACCTGGCTACTTTGAATTGCGGCCTCATCAGTGGATGGTGTCAGTCCCAACCACCGAATAGGCTCATTCCATCGCCCCTCTCCAAACGCGCTTTTACCCTGGAAGAGATTCATCGCGAGTTGAACACTTGGACGAAAATCCCGGTAATCCGAATGACTCAACTGCAGTAGTCGAGCTCCATCATTAGCCCCAAGATTCGGCGCATCCCCGCTTCCATCTCTGACCATTGCACGAAGCCAGTTCGTGGCCGCTGTCGCACGCGAGTACCAGGTTTGAGAAAACCTCGGCAGATTTAAGTGATTACGCCACACCTCAACCATACTGAAAGTATCAAGCACAACACGATGATAGTTCAGGGAATATTGACTGAAGCTGCCATCAACGCCAATCAGCCGCCGCGCACGGTTTTCCAGCCAATGAGTACCTGTTCGAACCCACTCCGCGCCTTCCACTTGATTGTTATGGACCAGCAAGCTGCCTCCGATATATAGCGCTGCCGCTTCGGAAGTCCCGTGATTATTATCCTGACCCATTGCGTAACTGATAGTTGGCACAATTCTCTTCAAGTGCTGTTTGATAACTGCAAGGAACGACCCTGTGGCCTCGCCCGTCTGCTCTAATATCAAAGACGCCATCGCCAGGTGCATGACCCGAATGGAGGCTTCCTGCCCGCACTTCCAGTTCACTCCCTTATAGGGGGGGTTCTCTGAACACCAGTCGGCAAGCCACTCCTCCAAACGTAGTAGCGCCCCCGAATCTCCCGCTTTCGCGCGTTGCGCAAATGCCAGCACCCAATCGAATCGGGAACATTCCCAAACCGTCTTGACGTCTCCCAGGCGCGGATCGAAATCGGGGATCTCCCACCAATTTCGATCGGAGCGCTCCACCCTTACACCTGTCAGAGGATTCCGATGCCAGTCGGGCGGAGCCGCTGTTATCGGAAATGACCAATGGCTGAAAAGCGACGCTGTTTCGTCCCAATGAACAGGTGACGGCATATCCATTTTAGGATAGGTACGCTCGATAAAAAATGGCCCCGTTTGTACAGAGTCTTTAAGACGCAATACAGGACTCACCCCAAGTTTGAGACCCATTCTATAAAGGAATACTCGCGTCAGATTTGGAATACCCAACGCAAGGATAGATGTGAGTTTTGTCATCCGACTCATTATTGATTACGCAGTAGCGTGGCCGCTTCAATAGAGACACGAGCGACTTCAAAAACTTCATCAGCAGGGATGGCTGGCTCACCGCTCTGAATCGCCTTCATGAAACTGGCAGCACAGTTATTCTGCCCTTTGTCCTGTTTCCACAAATTAAGCTTTTTGAAACCTGGCCATCCGAACCCTTTGAGCTTGCGGAAGTTGTCCAACTGCAGAACGCGACCAGCAGTGAATACTTCAACTCGCTCCTTCGCAAAACTAGAGGCACCATTAGCCACATAAATTATTGTGCCGAACGAACCATCTTCAAAACCCAGAGTGATGGAAGCTTTATCTTCTGTAATGTCCACTCCAGGAGCGTCACCCATCCGACGGGCCTGGACAGACGTAATCTTGCTACCCGCGAGAAAACGCATCAGGTCGATGAAGTGACAAGCCTCGCCGATGATTCGGCCACCACCAACGGCGTTGTCCTGTGTCCAATGATTTGCGGGAATAGCCCCGGCATTCATGGTCATCAGAAACGTTTTTGGTTCTTTTACAGAACTCAGAAGCTCCTTCATTTTTACGACATGCGGGGAAAAACGTCGGTTAAAACCAACCATCAACTGGGGCCCCGCGCCTTCAGCATGGGACTCGCCGTAGGCGGATTGCACGTCATCCAGTTCCGAATGAGTAATCGCCAGCGGCTTCTCGACAAACACGTTCTTTCCTGCAACGAGAGCCTTGCGGACGAAATGAGAATGGCTGTCATGTCGAGTAACGATAGCAACTGTGTTTATCGTAGCGTCAGCAAGCATTCCATCTACGTCAGTTGAAGCGACAGCAAATCCGGCTTTCACACCATGAATCACACCATTCACGCCGCCGGCGGTAACGATGGTGTGAAATTGCGCTCCAGCGTTCTTGAATGCCGGAATCAACATTCGCGAGGCGTAGTTACCCGCGCCAATGAAACCCATTACTGGATGCTGTGCATTGAAGACGCTCGACGGATGAAGAGCGACATTCTTGATCGACCTTTCGCCGACATCAGAAGCATATTCAAGACAAATCCCCAGACCGGACTTGTCTTCTGTGAGCATTTTGTACGCTTCAGCAGCTTCTTCAAATGCAAATCGCTGACTGATCAGCGGCTTCACATCCAGCTGTCGGGAAGCAAGCATGTCAAGAATCGCTTCAAAATTGCGCTGCTCGGTCCACCGGACGAACCCTATCGGGTAATCCTGACCCTTATCTTCGTAGAGCGGATCATAGCGACCTGGACCGTAGGAGCATGAAACCTGGAAGCTGAGTTCTTTTTCATAAAAGTCAGCACGGTTAAGCTCCAGGCCCGTTACCCCGACCAATATGATACGTCCACGCTTACGAGACATTCTTGCGGCATGAGTGACCGGATCGCTGGCTTTTGTCGACGCAGTAATAATAACGCCGTCTACTCCCTTACCGCGACTGAAGGCCATACCCGCAGAAACCGGATCTTCGCCTTTGGCAGGATTACAGGTACTCGCTCCAAACTGACGCGCCAAAACGAGTTTGGATTCGTCGAAGTCAATAGCCAGTACACGGCAACCTTGCGCGCGCAACAGTTGAACAGTCAGAAGACCGATCAACCCTGCGCCGATAACAACAAAGGCCTCACCGAGAGTCGGCTGCGCCAGTCGAATACCCTGCAAGCCAATACTGGCGACAACGGTAAACGAAGCATCGATATCCTCAACCTCGTCCGGGATAAGCGCGCACAGATTCTTTGAGACTTTGACAACATCGGAGTGAGGTCCATTTGAAACAACCCGATCTCCGACTTTGAAGCCTTCGACTCCAGCCCCTACTTCATGGATAACGCCCACGTTGCAGTACCCGAGTGGCAATGGTTGCGATAGCTTCGATTGCACGGCCTCTAGAGTAGTAACAAGGCCATCGGTCTGGATTTTTTCCAGCACCATCTTCACCTTGTCGGGCTGCTGCCGTGCTTTCTCCAGATAGGATGCCTTGCCAAAACCGACAAGCATGCGCTCCGTGCCAGCAGAAATCAGAGACACGCGAGTATTGATTATCACGTTACCGCGGGAAGCCTGGGGCGAAGGGGCCTCGGTAATAGTAGTCCCGCCTTTCGCCATATCCTGCAAAATCTGTTTCATAAAACCACCGTCAAGAATGATAAGTATCGACAATATATTTAAGGGACTTTACATGTTCACTCGCGATAAATTCGAGTTTCTCGCGAGAAGTAGAACCATGATCGTCGTCAATAATCGTAATACTTGGCTGATACTGAACTTTCAGCCCGATCAACAGGCACTGCTCAGCGACAAAGTCTTCTTCGCCAAATAAAAACTGTGGATAATCGACCGAACCACCCCGTACGAAGTACTGTTTTGTAAATAAAATAAATGAACCATGAGGGGAATAAAATGAATCGCCCGGAGACAGGGAACCGATCGTACTCTTAACTTTTAAATCGGACAGCTTGCGATAAATTTTCAACAACCAAAGCCGTTTAAAAATAAAAATATTCTTCAATAACGAAAGACGCGTCGGCCTGAACAGTGTTTTCGGATTGAGGTCCCCACCGCGTCCTTTGGAAATAATAGCTGGCGCAATGATCCCGACATCATCCGAAATTGACTCTATCTGAGCTTTTAACGCTTCAAAAAAATCGGATCGAACAGTTAAGTCAACATTCGAAACTGCAACGCAATCAAAATCAGACAACGCACCAAGTAAATCAGTCCCTTTCTTGAAGGCGGGAAAATAACCGACATTATCAGACTTCAAATACCGGGTACTAAAGCTCATTGCAGAAATATCAGCAAGAACCTTACTATCGACTTCAGCTGTCGAATTATCAACAACGATCAATGTAAAATCTACTGCACTCGCGAGAGAAAATGACTCTTTGAGAGAGGCTGCAAAACTCAACAAGTGATCATACGCATTATAACAAACGCAAACTATCGCTACTTTCATCTCAGCCTGCTCGAATTAAAGTTTTCAATAATTTCATAAAATTATAATGATAAATTACAACCCCCTCGATGCTGGAGGAAAATACCGATCCAGAAGAGAATCCCTCTCCGCAAATGTTGGATAGTTAATAAGCACGGCCTTGTAGATACCCTTGAAGACAAAAAGACTGCCTGCCGCAGCCCCTACAACGCCAAATTTATTTATCAACGCACCGATGTCATCGATCGTTCCCGCACCGCCCAATATTGTTAGTGGCACATGGACCTTGTTGTGGATCTTTTCTGCAACATCAAAGTTATAGCCTTTCATAACACCATCATATTCGATGGAGTTGACGACTATTTCACCCACGCCTTGTTCCTGGAGTTCACTACACATTTCCAGCAGGCATTTTCCGGTGTTTTTCTTACCGTTATTAATCCATATGTCGTATCTGCCACCCAAAAGGCGCTTTTTGACATCCAGAACAACGACCACACTTTGACTGCCAATTTCCTGGGCAATTTCCTTGACCAACGCCGGATTCTGGATCGCAGCGGAACTGATAGCCACCTTCTCTACGCCCAATCCGATTATCTTACGCGCTTGCTCCGCGGTCTTGATGCCGCCGCCATAGCAAAAAGGCATACGGCATTCGAGAGCCATCTTTTTGATTAATGCGTAATCCGGTTCACGCCCCTCAGCCGTTGCGTCAATATCTACAACAATGAGCTCATCGACTTCTTTCTCATTGAAGATTTTAACCGCATTAAGAGGATCACCAATATATTTGGAGTCCTTGAACTTTACCGTCTTGACGAGCCCCTTATTACGAATCAACAGGCAGGGAATTATTCTTGGCCTTAACATGTTTATAGCTCCGAGAAGTTTTTCAATAAGTTAACGCCAAAATGATGACTCTTTTCCGGATGGAACTGAACACCATAAACGGACCCTGCATTAACCGCACAAGTAAACTCTTCGCCATATACAGAAGTAGCAAGCGCATGCTCAGAACTTGCGCATTTAAAATAAAAAGAATGAAGAAAATAATATCTCAGTTTATCCGAGAGATTCGTGAACAGACTCCCTGCACTTAAGGGCACCACGTCATTCCACCCCATGTGAGGCAGCTTCTTCACTCTTTCGAGATCGAATTTTTTTACGGTGCCAGGCACCCAGCCCAGCCCAGGCAGATCACCCTCGTCACTAGAGTTGGCCAGCATCTGCATTCCTACGCAAATACCCAGGACTGGCGTTTTCTTATCCAGCACCAAGTCATCGAGCGCTTCACGCATACCCGACTTATCAAGGCTGATCATCGCATGGTCGAAAGATCCGACACCGGGAAGTATGATCTTTGTTGCGCCTGCCAAATCCTCACGCGAGGTGGCTACACGACATTCGATCCCTAGCCGCTTGTACAGATTCACAAATGACAGGATATTGCCAACACCATAGTCAACGACTGTAATCATCTCTTTACGGCCCTTTCCATACCCAGCATATGCATTACTTTTGCACCAAGCTCAAATAGATAATGCTGAGACTTGTAATCGCGGTAGGATTTGTTTGGAAGCTCCATCAATGCCGTCAATTCCTCAACGCTCATATCCAGTTTATTGGCGATATATTCGAAATCCTGCTTGGCCGTTTCCGGATCATATGCAGGTTGCGCCAAATTGCTCAACGCCTCTTCACGCGTCATCTGGCCAGTGAGAATCAGGCTCGAATACTGAATTTTGCGCGTATCGTAGCCAAACTTGGTAGGCAGCCAATAGCCCTCATAAAACTTGGTGAAGCGTGACTCGTCATGCTTACGCGGGTAAGACTTCCAACCATATTCCCTGGAAAGGGTTTCAATAGCTTCCGAACGAATATACGGTACATAATTCAGAGGCTTGATTACTTTAACCCCCTTGAGGAAACGTAAATAAACCTTATGGAACCAAATACTGCTTAGCGGATAGTCAACCAGCGGCCGCTCACCAAATTTCTTATGAATATCCTTCAACTGCCACATGTCAGTACCATAGTACATCCACTCAAGGGGATTCCTAACACACTCTGTGGAGTAGTTGCCACCATTGAGAATATATTTGATACCATGCTTATTAGCAAAGTGATACAACGTAGCAATAAAAGCGTGATCTTGTGGAATATCCAGATGAGGAACTGACGCTTTAAAGAAAGCACGCTGAAAGTCCTTCATCTCTTCCCAATTGATTACCTCAGTGTATAAATCGAGACCTAGCTTTTCGACTATAACCTCAATATTGTGCACAGCCATCTGTGTATTCCAGCCACCATCCACGTGAAACACCAATGGACGAAGACCAAACTCTTTGACCGCAATGTGCAGCAAATAAGAACTGTCCAAACCACCGCTCATGCCCATGATGCAATCGAATGGCTTGCCTTTGTTCTCTGCTTTGATTTTTTCGAATATTTCAGTGATTTGCTGCCGCCCCTTGGGCCCGGTATCCCAATGGGGAAGCAAATCACGATGGTAGCCGTTGCAATGATCACAAACCCCTTTTTCATCAAATACAATATTTTCATCTGTGGTATCCATCACACAGTTTGTGCAGATTTGATAGGGCCTATTGCTCATACTTACTCCGAATATATTTACTCAGTGACACACATAGTGTCTGAATTATTTTCAAGACCGGCGAACCTCTGATCTACAGAGTGCCCTCCAGCCTCAAGCCTTAAGATATTTTATTGCAATCAAGGTAAACAGAATCAGTTCACCCATAACAAAACTGGTTGCCGCGCCATAAACCCCCCACAGATTAGTCAATACAAGGCAAATGGAAACGGTGGTTACACCCGTCACAATCAAGATTGTGGCGTAGTACTTTTTTGAATTCAGATTATTCAGCCCCGCCGTACCGAGCATAAAATTGGCGACACCGAAGAAAACGCCAATGGACATAAACAAAAACAGCCCGGCCATCAAGCTCTTGTCTGGGTAGTTCTTCAGAAACTCAAAGTGCTCACTAAACAGAAGCCACAGGATAGTGAACCCGGAAAGTATCGCGGCGAGCGTCGACAACTGTATCCAGGTAAGTTTCATTATCTGAACCAATGCTGCCGGCCGAGGTGCGACTTCATCACGCAACGCGTGGATAGTCCGAGTAAAAAAGAAAAGGTTTAGCGGCCTAATCAGTGCCTGGAACGCTTTGATACACTTTTCAACAACTGAATAGATTGCTATAGCCGTCGGGTTGACCGACATAAAACTCAGGATCAGTACGTTCGAATCCTTGAATAGAACCACAGCGATGTTTCCAGAAAAAATCTCTTTCCCTTCAAGCAGACATTGCCACAAACGCACAAAGCTAACGCTGACATAGTTAAGGCCCAAAACTTTTTTCAAGTAAAAACATGAAGCCAATGCGCCTGCCAAGTAACAGCCTCCGACAATTAGTGGAAGTGCATAGGCTGGCGTCTCCGGTTTGAGGACCAAGAACACCACCAGGCAGCAGGTCACGCGGCTGATCAAGTTAAAAAAGGCAATGGGGAAATTGTTTTCAATCGACTGAAAAAAATAGGCCGATTGAAATACAAAGCTAAGCGGCACAAGCATCCAGCACAATAGCAAATAAAAAAACTGCGCCTCTAAAAACAAACCAGCGATCAATACACAAATCAAGCAAACCAGCCAGATAACAAGCCTGGAATAAAACACCTCCCAGTAAACGATGGAGGCAGCGGCCATCCCGCCACGCACATATGAACTGACGGCTCGCGAAACTCCATTTACTTCAAAACTGAAAAGAACGACAGCCAATATGATAATCGAGATAGCTTCAGACACAACGAGGTCTGCATATTTAACCGAACCAAACAAATGCAACACATACGGAAAAACAATAATGGGCAAGACTGCATTAGAGCCTTGAATACAAGCCAGCGAAGCTATATTTGCCAAGTCTTTTCGCAACAATGTGTTATCTCAATCAAAGTCTTAATTTGGTTATTCTAGAGCACGAGTTTTTTTCATTCCGCCTCACCGACGCATTCGACTCTCTTTAATAATTTTCATACTGCCTATATGCACAAAGCAGCACCCAACGGGGTACTGCTCGTAAAACCGCATCACAGGAGGCTCGCCCTCTGAGGGCATTCCTGTTATTTCCCCCAGATACCACGGGTATCGATCAGAGCAAGCTTATCGAGGCTGGCCACGTCCAGTGCTTTGAACTCTTTGTGATCGACGAGAAACAGAGCAATGGTCGCTTCATTAATTGCTTCTGGTATCGACTTGAGCTCGACCTGCTCGCGCATAGCTGCGGGCAATTCTGATATGTTGGGTTCTACAGCAATCACCGTGCCAGGATGTTTAGCGGAGATAGATTTGGTGATTGCCACCGCAGGGCTTTCGCGCAAATCATCGATGTCAGGTTTGAAAGCCAGCCCGAAACACGCAACGGTCACATCTTTTGCCGTCTTGTTCGGATTAGCCTGAAGGTACTCTGCCACCGCCAGTTTGACCTTTTCGATAACCCACTCTGGCTTCGAATCATTTACCTCCCGGGCACACCGAATGATTCTGGCTTCCTCGGGGGTTTTACTGACGATGAACCACGGATCGACAGCGATGCAATGTCCGCCGACACCGGGCCCAGGTTGAAGAATATTTACTCGCGGGTGGCGGTTGGCCAAGCGAATCAGTTCCCAGACATTGATCTCCAGATTATCGCAGATCATCGATAGCTCATTGGCAAACGCGATGTTTACATCGCGAAAACTATTTTCGGTGAGCTTGCACATCTCTGCCGTCCGAGCGTTGGTGATTACACACTCGCCCTCTACAAAGAGCTTGTATAGCTGGGTAGCACGCTCGGAACACTTGGCAGTCATGCCACCAATCACGCGATCATTTTGAACCAGTTCGCGCAGAACATGTCCAGGGAGCACGCGCTCGGGGCAGTGGGCAACACGAATATCAGAAGACTCACCTTGCGTTTGCGGGAACGTAAGATCCTTACGAATTTCAGCCAGCCACTGAGCAACTTGCTCTGTGGCACCAACAGGTGACGTCGACTCCAAGATTACCAAGTCTCCGGACTTCAACACCGGAGCAATGGCCTCGCATGCGGATTGAATATAGGAAAGATCGGGCTCGTGATCGCCCTTGAACGGAGTCGGCACCGCGATGAGAAATGCGTCCGCTGGCTCTGGGGTAAGGGTCGCGCGCAGATAGCCTTCTGTTACAGCGGCATGAACAACAATATCGAGCTCCGGCTCGACAATGTGGATCTTGCCCTCGTTGATGATATCAACAGCGCGCTGATTCACATCAACCCCCACAACTTTGATCTTTCGCGATGCGAAAACCGCTGCGGTAGGTAGGCCGATATAGCCCAAGCCGATAACTGAGATAGTCTTAAACACGATACCCGCCCTTCAATTCCTGGGAGTTCATTCTCCCGATTCCAATAAATTAATTCTGTTTGATCACGGCACGGCCGGCGAGCACTTCAACTATACGTTCGCACGCCTTGCCATCGCCGTAGGGGTTATGAGCAAAACTCATGCTTTTATAGGCTTCAGGACTTTCCAGCAGCAACTTCAAATTATCGAAAATTGTATGTCTTTCTGTGCCAACCAGTTTGACCGTACCCGCCTTGACAGCTTCAGGACGCTCAGTTGTTTCTCGCATGACAAGCACAGGCTTGCCAAGGGAAGGCGCCTCTTCTTGAATGCCACCGGAGTCGGTCAGAATTATATAGGAGCGATTCATCAGATAGACGAATGGCAAGTAGTCCAATGGCTCAATCAGGTGGATATTATTAATACCCGACAACAGACGGTTGATGGGTTCTCTGACGTTAGGATTTAAATGTACAGGGTAGACAATGTTGACATCCGGGAATGCTGTAGCGGTGTCTACAAGAGCTTGGCAGATACGTTCAAAGCCACCGCCAAAGCTTTCACGGCGATGACCTGTCACCAGAATCAATTTCTCCGTGTCACCGATAAATGAAAACTGCTTTTCCAGCGCTTGTTTCAATGAGGCAGATGATTCGAGCTTTTCGACAACATCCAACAACGCGTCAATGACTGTATTACCTGTTACATGTAAAAGCTCCGACTTGACTCCCTCGTTCAGAAGATTGGAGCGGGATTCTTCGGTCGGGGCAAAATGAAGAGCTGCCAGAGCGCCTGTAAGCTTGCGGTTTCCTTCCTCGGGCCAAGGCGAATAAAGATTCCCGGTCCTCAATCCAGCTTCAACGTGAGCAACGGGAATCTGCTGGTAATACGCTGCCAGTGCAGTCGCAAATGTCGTCGCAGTGTCCCCATGAACCAGGACAATATCCGGTTTGAAATCTTCAAGGACACCCTTCATTCCGTGCAGAATCGCGGATGTCACTCCATTCAGATCCTGGCCTGGCTTCATGATGTCGAGATCATAATCCGGATCCAACTCGAACAGCTCCAGTACTTGATCCAGCATTTGCCGATGTTGCGCAGTCACACAGACTTTCGACTCAAAACGTTTGTCCTTTGCGAGCGCCAGCGCGAGAGGAGCCATCTTTATCGCTTCTGGACGGGTTCCAAATACGGAAAGTACCTTTAAATGCATTTTTTTACCAACGCTGAGAAAATTGACATACGTTTATATTGACGATCTAAATTATCGAGCTTTTTGAATCGCGCTGACGCAGTAAAATTTTTTAACACACGCTACCGCCCCAGGATTTGACGTCAACTTCCTGAAAACGATGCTCCCCCCCCCCTGTCAAGCCCGCCCGTCATTTTTCAAGGTGAGCCGGCAGGATTCGGGTGTAAACCGTCAATGCGATGCGTAGCTCTGCTGGCGAGTGACTAACTCAACTAATAGCAATGCCCGCAAATCCCCATCCTTCGTCATCAAAATGGTGTCCAACTCAGAGGGAGGGCTGCGTTTGGCCATGAGTTTATCATTGACATCCAGTGTTGACTTTAGGGTTTTTTCAGAGCGGTCCTGAAGCTCGACGACCAGCGACTCACTGACCGGCAGAGGCCTGCCACCGAAACCGACCACTCTGCTGACACCGCGCGTCGACCTCAGAGGGACCCAATTTGCATCGTCCTGAAGATTAATGAACAGATAACCAGGAAAAAGGGACTCTGTAAGCCATTGGACCTGCCCTTTCACGTTTTTTTCACGAAGGCAGATAAGCCGCGAGCATTTATAGCCCTGGCGAATCAAATGCTCCTCGGCACGTCCATCCTGGCGAGGTTTACATTGAATGAGATACCACGTTTGCTGCCGGGGCGCACTTGAGTGGCTCCCGACATCTTGAATGTTCATATCCATACACACATCAAATGGTCATTTCCTGGTCAGCCATACGCCCGGCGCCACGAATACAGCATTCAGCTTCGAGCGCTCGCGCCAAATCGATTTGACGGAAGGAGCACTTGACAGCTCTAGCACATCAGTCATCAACCAACATGACCTGCAACACACCCACTAATCCCTGGAAGCAAGGCCAGCGTCTTGAACATTCTACCCGCAACACCTCATTTTACGAAAACGACGAGTCCGCCTTAGGCATTGATGCAGCAATCGATACAATTTCAACCCGAAGCGCTCACGCCGGGGCAGAGCGCCAAGCTGGCAGTTGACTGAAAATCAGCGTCTCGATTCGCGCCTGGCCAAAAGCTGGTACCCCACTGCCACCATACCGCCAAGGACCAATCCACCTATCAAACCAAGCAGTGTGATGACCACCTTTTTAGGCTTGACCGGGGTATCTGGCAACTCGACTGCGCCGTCAACACGATAGACCGCCACATCCTGCGGACGAACGTGGAGCTCTTTGTAAAAGCTGTATTTAGCCTGAAGCTCCCTGAGACGTCCGATGAACGGATCATCAGAAACCCGGGCTTCAAGATTTTTAATCTCTGCCTCAAGTGCTTTGGTGCCTCGCATGTAGATCAGTTGCCCTTCCATGCTTCCTGCAAGTTCTACTGCAGGATTTCCAGTAATGATCGGTGGTTTCTCAAGGTTGATAGCATTGGCGACTTGCCTGGCTTCACGCAGTTTGATGATTGCGTCTTCGCGATTCTGCTTGCCCGTTTCGCGCAGGGAATCAATTTGCTGTGCGAGGTTGCGAGACCGGACTTCAGCTTCGCGAGTGACGTTGGTAATCATTTCTCGCTCTGCACGATCCCCCGCGCGCTCGATATAAGTTTCAACCCATTTCTTTGCGGCAACCGGATCTTTATTTTGAGCGATAACCAAATAGCGATCAGGCACATCTTTAGTAGGTGGCAGCACGACCAGTTTTTTATTAAACTGCGAGTAAAGAATATCCTTGGGCCCTTCTTGCTCCTCGCTACTCAACGTTGGAAGATACATTTCCTCGTAAAACTTCTGCCGCAATGACTCAGCTTGCAAGTTCAGGGAAAAGATATCGTAAACGTCCTTCACGCTGTAGGGCAGAAGCTCTGCTTCTTTGTTACGACCATAGTTAAAGTTGGCTATATCATTTTGTGTCGGAGGTATCACATAAGCACGAGCTTCATATACAGGTGTGCTCATGAATGCGTAAATAGCTGCCAGCGCGGTAACCATTACGGCCACGCCTGCCACTACCCACTTCCGTTCCCACAGGATTCTGAGAACACTCCCGAAATCGATCTCCTGTGACGCATTAGGATTCACGGGGCTATTTTGCATGACGTCGCTGACCTTCTATTTATTTGGAAAACCCATCGAACGCTCGACAAGCTTCTAATTCTATTTCGCCACGGCGCATTCAGCCGGCCGTGGCAATCACAAGACTATTCAGCGTCACCAGAGGCTGCTTGCGCAAGATTATGAAGATAGAGCCCATAACCGGTCTTCTTCAATCGAGCAGCCTGCAAACGCAACGCCTCAAGGTCGATCCATCCATTATTGAATGCAATCTCCTCAAGACATGCGACTTTCAAGCCTTGGCGTTGTTCTATCGTATGCACAAAATGGCTAGCCTCAAGCAGGGAGTCATGCGTTCCCGTATCCAGCCACGCAAAACCTCGCCCCAACATCTCGACATTAATCGCACCCTGCTCCAAATAGGCACGATTGACATCTGTAATTTCCAACTCACCGCGAGCGGACGGCGAGATTCCCTTTGCTATTTCTACCACTCGATTATCGTAGAAGTACAAGCCAGTAACGGCATAATTGGACTTTGGCTTGAGTGGTTTTTCCTCGATACTCAATGCCCGTCCCGATGCATCAAACTCGACAACCCCGAAACGTTCCGGATCCGACACGTGATAACCGAATACGGTAGCGCCGGACTCTCGACTGCTGGCCGAACGCAAGTTGTCGGAGAAGTGCTGCCCGTAAAAAATGTTGTCACCCAGAATGAGACAGCAAGAATCCTTGCCGATGAATTCTTCGCCAATGATAAAAGCTTGGGCCAGGCCGTCCGGACTAGGCTGCTCGGCATAGGTCAATTCAATACCGTACAGACTACCGTCACCCAGCAGCTTGCGGAAACATGGCAAGTCTTCCGGCGTTGAGATGATCAGTATTTCTCGCATACCCGCAAGCATCAGCACCGACAGCGGATAAAAAATCATCGGCTTGTCGTATATCGGCAACATCTGCTTGGATACGCCAAGGGTCAACGGGTGTAGCCGAGTGCCCGAGCCACCTGCGAGGATAATGCCTTTGCGATTTACAGTGGTCATTTGTCAAGAACTTCCCTAAGCATTCGGTTTACGCCACTTTGCCAATCCGGCAAGTGCAAGGAAAAATTGTCACGCAGCTTTTGGGTATTCAAACGAGAATTCAGAGGGCGGCGCGCAGGCGTTGGATAGGAGGTCGTTTCAATCGGATTGATTGCTGTCACGGCGAGCTGTTCACCGTTGGCCTGGGCGAAAGCAATCACATAACTGGCATATCCGTGCCAGGACACCTCACCTGCGGCGGCCAGGTGATAGAGCCCAGACAATTCGGGACGCTGCACAACTTGCTGAATGGCCAGCGCGGTGACGTCTGCAATCAGGTCAGCCCCCGTCGGAGCCCCGACCTGATCAGCAATGATGCCCAATGCTTCACGATCCTTGGCCAAACGCAGCATGGTCTTGGCAAAATTGTTGCCGCGAGCACCGTAAACCCAGCTTGTACGGAAAATGAGTTGCTTGCAGCCCGACGCCGCAATCGCCTGCTCGCCGGCCAACTTACTTGCGCCATAGTGATTCACTGGCGCAACCTCATCCGATTCCTGCCACGGACTGGATCCCTGGCCGCTGAAAACATAGTCGGTCGAATAATGAATCAGCCAAGCATCAAGGGCCTTGGCCTCTTCAGCCATGACCTGACTTGCCTGACCGTTCACGCGATCGGCCAGATCCCTTTCAGATTCAGCCTTGTCGACAGCCGTGTACGCCGCCGCGTTGACGATAACGTCCGGGCTGACCTGGCGAATCGTTAAGCGCAAGGCGTCAAGATCAGAGAGATCGCCGCACAAGCCACCAACAACGTTGCGGTCCAGTGCAATCAGCTCTCCCAAGGGGGCAAGGGAGCGTTGCAACTCCCAACCTACCTGGCCATTCTTGCCCAATAGAAGAATTTTCATGCCTTGCTCGTTCGATCCGCGTAATTCTCGTCGATCCACTGCTGGTAGCTCCCGCTCTTGACGTGAGCAACCCACTCAGCGTTGTTGAGATACCACTCGACAGTTTTCCGAATGCCGGTCTCAAACGTTTCTTCAGGTGTCCAGCCCAGCTCACGCTGAATCTTGCTTGCATCGATCGCATAACGCAGGTCATGGCCAGGGCGATCCTGCACGTAGGTGATCAGGCTAGCGTGCGGGCGATACGCCGAATCAGGTCGCAACTCATCCAGCAGCGCGCACAGCGTGTGGACCACATCGATGTTCTGCTTCTCGTTGTGCCCGCCAATGTTGTAGGTCTCCCCCACGATACCTTCGGTCACAACCTTGTAAAGCGCACGTGCGTGATCTTCGACATAAAGCCAATCGCGAACCTGGTCACCCTTTCCATATACCGGCAGCGGCTTGCCTTCCAATGCATTGAGAATGATCAACGGGATCAATTTCTCAGGGAAGTGGCACGGACCGTAATTGTTCGAGCAGTTAGTTACCAGGGTCGGCAAACCGTAAGTGCGCGCCCAGGCTCGAACCAGGTGATCGGAGCTTGCTTTGCTGGCCGAATAAGGCGAGCTTGGCTGGTAAGGTGTGGTTTCTGTGAAGAGGTCTTCCGGTCCCTCGAGATCACCATAAACTTCGTCGGTCGAGATGTGGTGGAATCGGAAGTTGGCTTTACGCTCGTCTTGCAGTGCCACCCAATACTGTCGTGCGGCCTCCAGCAACGTATAAGTACCGATGATGTTGGTCTGGATGAACTCGGAAGGGCCGGTGATGGAGCGGTCTACGTGAGACTCGGCAGCCAGGTGCATGATTGCATCAGGTTGGTGATCATGCAGCACACGATCAATTGCTTCCCGATCACAAATATCTACGCGTTCGAAAGCATAGCGAGGACTCTCGCTAACTTCGGCCAACGATTCAAGGTTACCGGCATATGTCAGCTTGTCGACGTTGATCACTGCGTCTTCAGTACTGGAAATGATATGACGAATGACTGCCGAGCCGATGAATCCGGCGCCGCCGGTTACTAGAATTTTCACGCGAAACCATACCCTTGAGTTGCTGACAGGGCTGCCAACCGAGCACTGTCTAATCCATAAATACAAAAGCCATCAATTCAGCCGGGGGCTTCTGACAGAGTCAGTCCGTACCGACGTGGGAATATGCCACTATCGGACAAGCGCAGCATTTTACAGCTTAATGAACGATTTACTAATGGATATAGACAAGCTGTGGCTAAAGTTTAGTTCGCCTTTCTCTGCACGCCGCAATCAGACAAGGCGCTTACGTGAAGCTCTGGACGTACGTCCCAGAAACCAGCCAAAAACCGGTCCGACCAGCATACCTGTGAGCAATGCACCGACCGTAATCACCGATACCGGAAGTTGCGGTCCAGCCCAACCTAGAAACAACAGGGAGACCGATTGCTGATTTTCGAGAACGAACGCAAGGATCGCCAATACAAGCAATAGAATAAAAACGGATAACAGAATGCGCCTGAGATTACTCATGAGCAGCTCCTCGCGTAACGATGACCGTCAAACCCCCTCCTCCTCTTCTTCATTCACGCGATCACGCAACTCTTTACCCGGCTTGAAATGCGGAACGAATTTACCGTCAAGGCTGACGGACTGACCGGTCTTTGGATTACGACCGACACGCGGCGCACGATAGTGCAAGGAGAAGCTGCCAAAGCCACGGATCTCGATACGATCACCTGTGGCAAGGCACTGGGACATTTGCTCAAGCATGGTCTTGATGGCCAGCTCAACATCCTTGGATGAGAGCAGCCCCTGATGGGTGACAATTCGTTCGATCAACTCCGACTTCGTCATATTTTTCCCTTCTTTTTCAAGCAGCTAGATCAGCGCTTGAAAGGTTTTAGCACGCCCGGAAGATTTTGAACAGCCCAGGGCTTGACATATCTTTCCGCTCGCCGAAACGCCCATTTTCAGGGCATCGGATCGCATGCACGCCAACGCTCACTCACCGACAAATCACCAGCATGGTTCGAGTGACATAGCCGGCAGGATTGAAACCAAAGGGAAACTCATCCTCATCCCGCGCATCATCAGATCGCGTGATCACCTTGTAACCCGCCCCCTTGCATTCCTTGGCTGCGCGCTTCTGACACCTCTCCCAGCCCGAACCCAAGCCGGAGCAGTCAACCTCGATACCGCTGACTCCGCGCACCGCATGAGTCTTGGCGCTAGTCGTACAGCCTGCCAACACCAACATACCCAACAGAACTATAAACTTGTTCATTCACATCCTTATGCCAGGCGCCTGCCCGACTACTGCGATCTTCAGACTAAGCCTAGACGCGAATAGACGATTGATCCGATTAAAGAAACAGACCGCCCGGCAAAGGAAATGGTTTCACCCGTATAACCAGAGAGCGAGGCTTACCAAATCGAAGGCACAAAAAAGGGCGACCGAAGTCGCCCTTTTTAATGATCAGACAGAACTCAGTTCTGTTTGGCCATTGCTTGACGCAGCAGTGCCGCCATGGTGGTGTCAGCTGCTTCGCCTTCCGGAGCGGTTTTCAGGCTCTGGATAGCTTCTTTTTCTTCAGCATCGTCTTTCGATTTGATCGACAGCTGGATTACGCGGCTCTTACGATCAACGCTGATGATCTTGGCTTCTACTTGCTGGCCTTCTTTCAGAACGTTGCGCGCGTCTTCAACGCGGTCACGGCTGATTTCGGAGGCTTTCAGAGTCGCTTCGATATCGTCGGCCAGAACGATGATGGCGCCTTTGGCGTCAACTTCTTTCACGGTGCCAGTAACGATTGCGCCTTTGTCGTTAACCGAGACGTACTCGGAGAACGGATCGCTTTCCAGTTGCTTGATACCCAGGGAGATACGCTCACGCTCCGGGTCAACCGACAGGATAACGGTGTCCAGCTCGTCGCCCTTCTTGAAACGACGTACGGCTTCTTCGCCCACTTCGTTCCAGGAGATGTCGGACAGGTGAACCAGACCGTCGATGCCGCCGTCCAGACCAATGAAGATACCGAAATCGGTGATCGACTTGATGGTGCCGGAGATCTTGTCGCCCTTGTTGAACTGGCCAGAGAAGTCCTCCCATGGGTTCGACTTGCACTGCTTGATGCCCAGGGAGATACGACGACGCTCTTCGTCGATGTCCAGAACCATGACTTCCACTTCGTCGCCGACTTGTACGACTTTCGAAGGGTGGATGTTCTTGTTGGTCCAGTCCATTTCCGAAACGTGTACCAGACCTTCAACGCCTTCTTCCAGCTCAGCGAAGCAGCCGTAGTCGGTCAGGTTGGTCACACGAGCGGTAACGCGAGTGCTTTCTGGGTAACGGGCTTTGATAGCAACCCATGGATCTTCGCCCAGTTGCTTCAGGCCCAGGGAAACACGATTGCGCTCGCGATCGTATTTCAGAACCTTGACGTCGATCTCGTCGCCAACGTTGACGATTTCGGAAGGGTGCTTGATACGCTTCCACGCCATGTCGGTGATGTGCAGCAGGCCGTCCACGCCACCCAGATCGACGAATGCGCCGTAATCGGTGAGGTTTTTGACGATACCTTTGACTTGCTGGCCTTCCTGCAGGGATTCCAGCAGAGCTTCACGCTCGGCGGAGTTCTCGGCTTCCAGGACGCTGCGACGGGAAACGACAACGTTGTTGCGCTTCTGGTCCAGCTTGATGACCTTGAATTCCAGCTCTTTGCCTTCCAGGTGCGTGGTGTCGCGCACTGGACGGACGTCAACCAGGGAACCTGGCAGGAACGCACGGATGCCGTTAACGTCGACAGTGAAGCCGCCTTTAACCTTACCGTTGATAACGCCCTTGACCACTTCCTCAGCTGCGAAGGCTGCTTCCAGAACGATCCAGCATTCAGCGCGCTTGGCTTTTTCACGGGACAGCTTGGTTTCACCGAAACCGTCTTCAACCGAGTCCAGAGCAACGTGAACTTCGTCACCGACGTTGATGTTCAGTTCGCCAGCGTCGTTGTAGAACTGCTCCAGAGGGATCAGTGCTTCGGACTTCAGGCCAGCGTGAACGGTTACCCAGCGAGCTTGGTAATCGATATCAACGATAACACCGGTGATGATGGAGCCTGCCTGAAGGTTCAGGGTCTTTAGGCTTTCTTCAAAGAGTTCCGCAAAGCTTTCGCTCATTTTAATTCCTGTTGATTAGGGCGAAAAATACGCCCGTCTCCACATCCCAGACGATGCGGGTCAGTTTCATTTAAAGGAAGCCACCGCAGGACTATGACTGGTCCCCTGCGGCCTTCCTGGTCACCCGGCGATATCGCGAATGGCGATCTCGCTCATGATGCGTTCCAGCACCTGATCGATGGACAACTCCGTGGAATCCAGCTGTATGGCGTCAGCCGCCGGCTTGAGCGGGGCCACCGCTCGCTGGGTATCACGCTCGTCGCGCGCACGGATCTCATCTAGCAGACTCGACAGACTAACACCCTCGACTTTGCCCTTCAACTGCAAATATCGACGGCGCGCCCGCTCCTCGGCACTGGCGGTCAGGAAAATCTTCAGGGGCGCATTCGGAAATACCACCGTGCCCATGTCGCGACCATCGGCCACCAGCCCCGGCGACTCCTGAAAAGCACGCTGGCGCTGCAGCAGCGCCTCGCGCACGGCCGGCAATGCAGCCACCTGAGAAGCGCCGGAACCGACGCTTTCAGTACGGATGACATCGCTGACTTCGTCACCTTCCAGAATGATGCGTTGCAGTTGACCGTCGGTCGCCGCGATGAACTGCACATCCAGATGAGCGGCCAGTTTCTTCAGCAGCTCTTCATTGGTCAGGTCAACACCATGGTTGTGCGCAGCAAACGCCAGCAGGCGATACAGCGCACCGGAATCCAGCAGGTTCCAGCCCAGACGCTTGGCCAGAATCCCGGCTACGGTGCCTTTGCCCGAGCCGCTTGGCCCATCGATGGTGATGACCGGAGCAATATTGTTCACGACTGAGCCTCTTGCGCCACACGAATGCCGACCTGTGCGCACAGCGCCAGGAAGTTCGGGAACGATGTCGCGACGTTGGCGCAGTCATGGATGCGGATCGGTGCCGTGGCGCGCAGCGAGGCCACGCTGAAAGCCATCGCGATACGGTGATCGCCATGACCATGCACTTCGCCGCCGCCGATCTGGCCGCCGTCGATGATGATGCCGTCCGGGGTCGGTTCGCACTTGACGCCCAGCGCCAGCAGACCGTCCGCCATGACCTGGATACGGTCCGACTCCTTGACCCGCAGCTCTTCGGCGCCGGTCAGCACGGTACGCCCTTCAGCACAGGCCGCGGCCACGAACAGCACCGGGAATTCGTCGATCGCCAGTGGAACCAGCGCTTCCGGAATCTCGATACCCTTGAGTTTAGCCGCTCGCACGCGCAGGTCGGCAACCGGCTCGCCACCCACTTCACGCTGGTTTTCCAGGGTGATGTCGGCGCCCATCAGGCGCAGAATGTCGATCACACCGGTGCGGGTCGGGTTGATGCCGACGTGTTCGAGCACCAGCTCCGAACCTTCGGCGATCGACGCGGCCACCAGGAAGAATGCCGACGACGAGATATCGCCCGGCACTTCGATGTGGGTCGCGGTCAGCTTGCCGCCGGACTCAACCGATGCCGTGGCACCGTTGACGCTCACCGGGTAGCCGAAGCCGCGCAGCATGCGCTCGGTGTGGTCACGGGTCGGAGCCGGCTCGGTGACGGTGGTCTTGCCTTCGGCGTACAGACCCGCCAACAGCAGGCAGGATTTAACCTGGGCACTGGCCATCGGCATGGTGTAGGTCAGGCCTTTGAGTTTGTGACCGCCACGAATGGTCATCGGTGGACGACCCTCGGCAGCGGTTTCGATCACGGCACCCATTTCCCGGAGCGGGTTGGCGACGCGATTCATCGGACGCTTGGACAGCGAAGCATCACCAGTCAGGGTGCTGTCGAAGTCCTGCGCGGCCAGCAGGCCGGACAGCAGGCGCATCGAAGTGCCGGAGTTGCCCAGATAGATCGGGCCCGGCGCAGGCTTCAGGCCATGCAGGCCGACACCGTGGATGGTCACGCGGCCGTGATGCGGGCCTTCGATGACCACGCCCATGTCGCGGAACGCCTGCAAGGTCGCCAGGGCGTCTTCGCCCTCGAGGAAGCCTTCGACTTCGGTGACGCCTTCAGCCAGGGAACCGAGCATGATCGAACGGTGGGAAATCGATTTGTCACCCGGTACGCGAATCCGACCGGACAGGCGGCCACCAGGTTGAGCCAGGAAAATCAGATCGTTGGAATTCATAGCGTCCACATAGGCCCTGCGGGCCAGGATTTTACTGAAATGCTCGCGGGCAACCCGGGCGCGCGTGAAGACGCCCAACAATTGGTGCCCATCCCCTGCATCGACCGCGTCGCGCAAGGCGTCGAGGTCGCTGCGAAATGTATCGAGTGTGCGCAGGACAGCCTCGCGATTGGCGAGAAAGATGTCATGCCACATGACCGGGTCGCTTCCGGCGATTCTTGTGAAATCACGGAAACCGCCCGCAGCGTAACGGAAGATCTCAAGGTTTTCATTGCGTTTGGCCAGCGAATCGACCAGACCGAAGGCCAGCAGGTGCGGCAGATGACTGGTCGCAGCCAGCACTTCATCGTGACGCTCGACCTGCATGTGCTCAACGTCGGCACCCAGCTCGCGCCACAAGCGATCAACCACCGCCAGGGCAGCCGGATCGGTCTGCTCCAGCGGGGTCAGAATCACTTTATGACGGCGGAACAGTTCCGAGTTGGAGGCTTCCACCCCGCTCTGCTCGGAACCGGCAATCGGATGGCCCGGCACGAAACGCGCCGGCATGCCGCCGAACGCTTCGGTCGCCGCGCGCACCACATTGCCCTTGGCGCTGCCGACATCCGTCAGGATCGCCTGCCCCAGATCCATACTGGCCAGACGGGCCAGCACTTTTTCCATGGCCAGGATCGGTACCGCCAACTGGATCACGTCCGCGCCCTGGCAAGCCGCTGCCAGATCATCTTCGCAGCGATCCACCACGCCCAACTCGACCGCCAGCTTGCGCGATTGCGGATCGAGATCGACCCCGACCACTTCGCGGCACACGCCGCTTTCACGCAAACCTTTGGCAAACGAACCACCGATCAACCCCAGACCGACCACCACCAGGCGCCCGATCATAGGTGCAGCAGATTGCAGCGCAGTGACATCACCCACGAGCCAGAACCTTGCGCAGCGCTTCGAGGAAGCGGCTGTTTTCCGCCGGCAGACCGATGGTCACCCGCAGATGGTTCGGCATGCCGTAGTTGGCCACCGGACGCACGATCACGCCTTCGCGCAGCAGGCCCTGGAACACCGGAGCCGCCACCTGACCGAGGTCGACGCAGATAAAGTTGCCCCTGGAAGGAATCCAGCTCAGGCCCAGCTCGCGGAAACCCGCTTCCAGCTGTTGCATGCCGGATTCATTGAGCTGACGGCTCTGCGCCAGATACTCCTCGTCCTTCAGCGCCGCACACGATGCGGCCAAAGCCAGGCTGTTGACGTTGAACGGCTGGCGTACACGGTTCAGCACGTCCGCCACCACCGGGGTGGACAAGCCGTAACCAACGCGCAGCGCCGCCAGACCGTAGGCCTTGGAGAACGTGCGCGAGACCAGCAGGTTCGGATAAGCCGCGAGGAAATCCAGACCATCCGGCAGATCGCTGCCTTCGGCGTATTCGATGTAGGCCTCGTCCAGCACCACCAGCACATGTTCCGGCACGTCCTGCAGGAACTCGTCCAGCGCTTCGGCGCCGAACCAGGTGCCGGTCGGGTTGTTCGGGTTGGCGATGAACACGACGCGGGTGCTGGCGTCGATGGCCGCCAGCATCGCTGGCAGGTCATGACCCCAGTCCTTGGCCGGAACGACCTTGGCCTGAGCGCCGACCGCCTGGGTCGCGATCGGGTAGACCGCGAACGCGTGCTCGCTGAACACGGCATTCAGGCCCGGCGCCAGATAGGCGCGCGCCACCAGTTCAAGAATGTCGTTGGAGCCGTTGCCCAGGGTCACCTGGTTCAGCTCGACACGGCACTGCTCGGCCAGCAGGGATTTCAGGGCAAAACCGTTGCCGTCCGGATAACGGGTCAGCTCGTCCAGCGCTTCGCGGATCGCGGCCAGCGCTTTCGGGCTGGCGCCCAACGGGTTTTCGTTGCTCGCCAGCTTGACGATGCTTGCCGGATCCAGATCCAGCTCGCGCGCCAGTTCGTCCACGGGCTTGCCCGGTACGTAGGGCGAAAGTTGTTGCACGCCCGGCTGTGCCAGAGCGAGGAAGTTGCCACTCATTGCTACCACCCCTTAAAGAACTGCTTTCGGGTAGGAACCCAGCACCTTGAGTGCTACTGCTTCCTGACTGATCTTTTCCAGTACACCTTTGATCAGCGGATCACGGTGATGACCGACGAAGTCGATGAAGAACACGTAGGTCCATTTGCCGCTGCGCGACGGACGGGTTTCGATCCGGGTCAGGTCGATCCCGTTGTCATGGAACGGCACCAGCAGCTCATGGAGCGCGCCAGGCTTGTTGCTCATGGACACGATGATCGAAGTCTTGTCGTCGCCGGTCGGTGGCACTTCCTGGTTACCGATCATCAGGAAGCGCGTGGAGTTGTCCGGGCGATCTTCGATCTTCTCGGCCAGACGGGTCAGGCCGTACAGCCCGGCCGCCATGTCGCCGGCGATCGCCGCCGAGTTCCACTCGCCTTTGACCCGCTTGGCCGCTTCGGCGTTGCTGGACACCGCCACGCGCTCGACATTCGGGTAATGGGCGTCCAGCCACTTGCGGCACTGGGCCAGCGACTGAGCGTGGGAATAGATGCGGCTGATGCTGTCGGTCTTGGTGTTTTCACCAACCAGCAGATGATGGTGAATCCGCAGCTCGACTTCGCCGCAGATGACCATGTCGTGTTCGAGGAAGCTGTCGAGGGTATGGTTGACCGCGCCTTCGGTGGAGTTCTCCACCGGCACCACGCCGAAATTCACCGCACCGGCTGCCACTTCACGGAACACTTCGTCGATCGCCGCCATCGGCTTGCTGATCACCGCGTGACCGAAGTGCTTCATGGCCGCCGCTTGGGTGAAGGTGCCTTCCGGACCGAGATATGCAACTTTCAGCGGGTTCTCGAGGGCCAGGCACGAAGACATGATTTCGCGGAACAAGCGCGCCATCTCTTCGTTGCCCAACGGCCCCTTGTTGCGTTCCATCACACGCTTGAGAACCTGCGCCTCACGCTCGGGACGATAGAACACCGGCTGCTCGCCTTCGGCCAGACTGGCCATCTTGACCCGGGCAACTTCTTCGGCGCAGCGCGCGCGATCGCTGATCAGCTGGAGGATCTTCTCGTCCAGGTTATCGATGCGAACGCGCAGCGCCTTGAGCTCCTGCTCGGACATCAGGAATGCTCCTTCTCGAATTCAGCCATGTAGCCAACCAGCGCTTCCACGGCGTCCAGACCCAGAGCGTTGTAGATCGAGGCACGCATGCCGCCAACCGAGCGATGGCCCTTGAGGTTGAGCAGGCCACGGGCGTCGGCGCCAGCCAGGAACGCCTTGTCCAGGCGCTCGTCAGCCAGACGGAACGGCACGTTCATCCACGAGCGGGCGTTGACGCTGATCGGGTTGGTATAGAAGTCACTGTTGTCGATGAAGCCGTACAGGCGATCTTTCTTCGCCTTATTGCGCTGCTCCATCGCGGCGACGCCACCCTGCTCCTTCAGCCACTCGAAGACGAGGCCCGAGAGGTACCAGGAATAGGTCGCCGGGGTGTTGTACATCGAGCCGTTATCGGCCGAGACCTTGTAGTCGAGCATGGTCGGGCACGAACTGCGGGCGCGGCCCAGCAGGTCTTCACGGACAATCACTACCACCAGACCGCTCGGGCCGATGTTCTTCTGCGCGCCGGCGTAGATCAGGCCGTACTGCGACACATCGATCGGACGCGAGAGGATATCGGAGGACATGTCGACCACCAGCGGAACGTCACCAGCCTCGGGAACCCAGTCGAACTGCAGGCCGCCGATGGTTTCGTTGGACGCATAGTGCAGATAGGCCGCACCCGGAGTCAGCTTCCACTCGTTCTGGCCAGGGATGGCCAGATAGTCATAAGGCTTGGCGCTGGCGGCAACATTGACGTTGCCGAAGCGACGCGCTTCCTCGATGGCTTTCTTCGACCAGATGCCGGTTTCGACATAGTCGGCAGTGCCGTTCTCGGGCAGCAGGTTCAGCGGAATCTCGGCGAACTGTTGGCTCGCACCGCCCTGCAGGAACAGCACTTTGTAATTGGAGGGGATGGACAGCAGGTCGCGCAGGTCTTGTTCGGCCTTCTCGGCGATGGCCACGTAGTCATCGCTGCGATGGCTCATTTCCATGACCGACAGACCCTTGCCGTGCCAGTCGAGCATCTCGGACTGGGCACGCAACAGGACAGCTTCAGGCAGCGCAGCGGGACCTGCGCAGAAGTTATAGGCTCGTTTGCTCACATCCACTCTCGCTATGCAATCACGGTAGCGGACAGAGCAAACACTCTGCCCTGCTACGATTTGGTTAGTCTTGCGACTCTTCTTCGTCTGCGGCGTCCGCCTGCAGGTTGTCGACCGCATCGTCCGGTTCGGCGCCGATCACGCCCTCTTCCAGTTCGACACCTTCTTCACCTTCAAGCTCTTCACCCTCGACTTCCGACGGCTCCTGGACCCGCTCCAGACCGACCAGGGTTTCATCCTTGGCCAGCTTGATCAGGGTCACGCCCTGGGTGTTACGACCCAGGCTGGAAACTTCGTCGACACGGGTACGCACCAGCGTGCCCTGGTCGGAAATCAGCATGATCTCCTCGCCATCAAGCACCTGAACCGCACCGACCAGACGGCCGTTACGCTCGTTGCTGACCATGGCGATCACGCCCTGGCCGCCACGTTTGTACTCAGGGAACTCGGTGATCGCGGTGCGTTTGCCGTAGCCACGCTCGGAAGCGGTGAGGATCTGGCTGCCTTCTTCCGGGATCAGCATCGAAATCAGCTTCTGCCCTTCCGGCAGACGCATGCCGCGCACACCGCGGGCGGTACGGCCCATGGCACGCACGTCGGATTCCTTGAAGCGGGTGACCTTGCCGCCGTCGGAGAACAGCATTACTTCACGCTCGCCATCGGTGATGGCCGCGGAGATCAGCACGTCACCCTCGTCCAGTTCCAGCGCGATCAGACCGACGCTGCGCTGACGGCTGAAGGATTCCAGCGGGGTCTTCTTCACGGTGCCGTTGGCGGTGGCCATGAAGATGTAGTGACCTTCGGTGTATTCCTCGACCGGCAGCATGGTGGTGATGTACTCACCATCATCCAGCGGCAGCAGGTTGACCAGCGGACGACCACGGGCGGCGCGGGACGCTTCAGGGATTTCGTAGGTTTTCAGCCAGTACACCTTGCCCTTGCTGGAGAACAGCAGCAGCGTGGTGTGGCTGTTGGCGACCAGCAGGTGAGCGATGTAGTCCTCATCCTTCACGCCGGTAGCCGATTTGCCTTTACCGCCACGACGCTGGGCCTGGTACGCAGCCAGCGGCTGGGTCTTGGCATAGCCACCGTGGGAGATGGTCACGACGCGCTCCTCTTCCGGGATCATGTCGCCCAGGGTCAGGTCGAGACGGGCATCGAGGATTTCGGTGCGGCGCACGTCGCCGTATTCGGCACGGATCACTTCCAGCTCTTCGCGGATCACTTCCATCAGGCGCACGGCGCTGTTGAGGATGCGGATCAGCTCGCCGATCTGGTTGAGGATCTCTTGATACTCGGCCAGCAGCTTTTCGTGCTCCAGACCGGTCAGACGGTGCAGACGCAGCTCCAGAATGGCTTGCGCCTGTTCTGGCGACAGGAAGTACTTGCCTTCACGCAGACCGTATTGTGGATCGAGGTTTTCAGGACGGCACGAATCGGCACCGGCACGTTCCACCATCGCCACCACAGCCGAGGATTCCCACGGCGTGCTGACCAGCGCTTCTTTGGCTTCCGACGGCGTCGGCGAAGCCTTGATCAGGGCAATGACCGGGTCGATGTTCGACAGGGCAACGGCCTGACCTTCGAGGATGTGACCACGCTCGCGCGCCTTGCGCAGTTCGAACACGGTACGGCGGGTAACCACTTCGCGACGGTGACGGACGAAGGCTTCCAGCAGGTCCTTGAGGTTCAGGATCCGCGGACGGCCGTCGATCAGCGCAACGATGTTGATGCCAAATACCGATTGCAGCTGGGTCTGGGCGTAGAGGTTGTTGAGGATCACCTCAGGCACTTCGCCGCGACGCAGCTCGATCACGACGCGCATACCGTCCTTGTCGGACTCGTCGCGCAGTTCGGTGATGCCTTCGAGTTTCTTCTCTTTTACCAGCTCGGCGATCTTCTCGATCAGGCGTGCCTTGTTCAGCTGGTAAGGGAGTTCGGTGATGACGATCTGCTGACGGCCACCGACCTTGTCGATGTCTTCGATGATCGAACGGGCGCGCATGTAAATGCGGCCACGGCCGGTGCGGTAGGCTTCGATGATGCCGGCGCGACCGTTGATGATCGCGGCAGTCGGGAAGTCCGGACCGGGAATGTATTGCATCAGCTCATCGACGGTCAGCTCGGGGTTGTCGATGAGGGCCAGGCAACCGTCGATAACTTCACCGAGGTTGTGCGGCGGAATATTGGTCGCCATGCCCACGGCGATACCGCTGGAACCGTTGACCAGCAGGTTCGGAACGCGGGTCGGCATGACCGCCGGGATCAGTTCGGTGCCGTCGTAGTTCGGCACCCAGTCCACGGTTTCCTTGTGCAGGTCGGCCAGCAGCTCGTGCGCCAGCTTGGTCATGCGCACTTCGGTGTATCGCATGGCCGCGGCGTTGTCGCCGTCCACCGAACCGAAGTTGCCCTGGCCGTCGACCAGCAGGTAACGCAGGGAGAAAGGCTGCGCCATGCGGACGATGGTGTCGTACACCGCGGTATCACCGTGCGGGTGATACTTACCGATCACGTCACCGACGACACGGGCAGATTTCTTGTACGGCTTGTTGAAGTCGTTGCCCAGCTCGCTCATCGCGAACAGCACGCGACGGTGCACGGGCTTCAAGCCATCGCGCGCATCCGGCAGTGCACGGCCGACGATCACGCTCATCGCGTAGTCGAGATAGGACTGTTTCAGCTCGTCTTCGATATTGACCGGGAGGATTTCTTTGGCCAGTTCGCCCATGAGAAGCCTGATTCCTTTTTCTGGTGAAACTTCGCCATATCCATAGGGGACGCACGAAGCTCGTCGATGCAGGCCGAGTGCCATGCGCCGACTTACGACAAATCGACAAGTTGACCCTGGATTTGCGCAGTGAAGACAACCCCGTGGGACTGCCTCGGAAAACGCCGGATGTTATCACAAGAGCCGCCACGCACCTATCCCCCAGATGCGCATGGAGCATAGTTAGATGACCGATGACAGGCTTAACGGGGACGAGAGAAGCTCAGAGCTTCCCTGAATGCAAATTTCGGGGCGAAATTGCGGATGTTTATTGACTTTCAAGACCTCATCGCTGGCAAGTCGAGTCGTCGCACCGCAGCTCCCACAAGTTCGGCGGCGTGCACAAAACCTGTGGGAGCTGGCTTGCCAGCGATGGCGTCCGAACAGACGCCAGAGTCAATCAATGCAGGCGCTTGCGGCACATCAACTGCGCCATCTTCGCAGTGTCCGGACGCTCGACGATGCCTTTTTCGGTGACGATCGCATCGATCAGGTCCGCCGGGGTCACGTCAAACACCGGGTTGAACGCTTCAACGTCGGCCCCGACGCGCTTGCCGCCAACCTCCAGCAACTCGGCGCCGTCGCGTTCTTCGATCGGAATGTCATCACCGCTGGCCAGATTCATGTCGATGGTCGAGCTCGGCGCCACCACCATGAAACGCACGCCATGGTGCATGGCGTTGACCGCCAGTTGATAGGTGCCGATCTTGTTCGCCACATCGCCGTTGGCGGTGATCCGGTCGGCGCCGACGATCACCCACGTCACGCCTTTGGTTTTCATGATGTGCGCAGCGGCGGAGTCAGCGTTCAGGGTCACCGGAATGCCCTCGTTGGCCAGCTCCCACGCGGTCAAGCGCGAGCCTTGCAGCCACGGCCGGGTTTCGTCGGCGTAGACACGCTCGACCATGCCTTCGATGAACGCTGCGCGAATCACCCCGAGCGCCGTACCAAAACCGCCGGTGGCCAGGGCGCCGGTGTTGCAGTGCGTCAGAATCGCCTGGGCATTGCCCTGATGCTTGCGGATCAGGTCGACGCCGAGCTGGGCCATGGTCAGGTTGGCTTCGCGATCGCTTTCATGAATGGCGATGGCTTCGGCTTCCAGCGCCGCCAGCGGATCGGCGTTTTCCTTCAAACGGTCCAGCCGGTCGTGCATGCGGTTCAACGCCCAGAACAGGTTGACCGCTGTCGGACGGGAATCGGCCAGCAACATGAAATCCTCTTCCAGCGACGCATACCAGTCGCCACCTTCGGCAATCCGGGCACGGGCCGCCAACACGATGCCGTACGCGGCACTGATGCCGATGGCCGGCGCACCGCGCACCACCATCGAACGAATTGCCTCGGCCACGCCGGCGGCGCTGGTGTAGGCGATCCAGTTTTCCTCGAACGGCAAAACGCGCTGATCCAGCAGGTGGAGCGCGCCATCACGCCAATCGATGGCCTTTACTTTCTCCGCAGCCAACAGTCGATCGCGCATCCCTCACCCCGCACTCATGAACAAAAGCCGCCGATTATAGCGATCCCCCCGCGAAGACGCTCGGGTATACTTCGCCATCCTTTACAAAAGCACTGGAACCGACCCTCGATGCCGAAACCTGCCATTGCGCTCGACTTATTATTGCTGCCGACCTGGCTGGTACCCGTCGAACCTGCAGGCGTTGTGCTCAAGGAGCATGGCCTGGGCATCCGCGACGGTCGCATCGTGTTTATCGGCCCGCGTGCCGAAGCGCTGAAGTGTAACGCCGCCGAAGTCCGCGAACTGCCGGACGTTCTGCTCAGCCCCGGCCTGATCAACGCCCACGGCCATGCGGCCATGACCCTGTTCCGTGGCCTGGCCGACGATCTGCCGCTGATGACCTGGCTGGAAAACCACATCTGGCCGGCCGAGGGCAAATGGGTCGATGAAGATTTTGTGCGTGACGGCACCGATCTGGCCATCGCCGAGCAGATAAAAGGTGGCATCACCTGTTTCTCGGACATGTACTTCTTCCCGAAGGTTGCCAGCGAGCGCGTGCACAACAGCGGAATCCGCGCGCAGATCGCGATTCCGATCCTCGACTTCCCGATTCCGGGTGCCGCCAGCGCCGATGAAGCCATTCGTCAGGGCGTCGAACTGTTCGGCGACCTGAAGCATCACGAGCGCATCAAGATCACCTTCGGCCCTCATGCACCCTACACCGTGGGCGACGAGAACCTGGAAAAAATCCGCGTGATCGCCGAAGAGCTGGACGCGTCGATCCACATGCACGTCCACGAAACCGCTTTCGAAGTGCAGCAAGCGGTCGAACAGCGCGGCGAACGCCCGCTGGCCCGCCTCGGTCGTCTCGGCCTGCTCGGCCCGCGCTTCCAGGCCGTGCACATGACCCAGATCAGCGATGACGACCTGGCGTTGCTGGTAGAAAGCAACACCAGCGTGATCCATTGCCCGGAGTCGAACCTGAAACTGGCCAGCGGCTTCTGCCAGGTGGAGCGCCTGTGGCAGGCCGGAGTCAACGTGGCGGTCGGCACCGATGGCGCCGCGAGCAACAATGACCTGGACCTGCTGGGTGAAACCCGCACTGCCGCTCTGTTGGCCAAAGCCGTCGCCGGCTCGGCCACCGCGCTGGACGCCCACCGGGCGCTGCGCATGGCCACGCTGAACGGCGCGCGAGCCTTGGGGATCGAAGCCGAGACCGGCTCGCTGGAGCTCGGCAAGGCGGCCGACATCGTCGCCTTCGACCTGTCCGGCCTTGCGCAACAACCGGTCTATGACCCGGTCTCGCAGCTTATATACGCCACCGGTCGCGACTGCGTGAAACACCTGTGGGTTGCCGGCAAGCAGTTGCTCGACGACCGGCGCCTGACCCGACTGGACGAACAACAGCTCGGCGAAACCGCCCGGGCCTGGGGCCGACGCATCAGCGGCCACACCGAATCGTAAACACCCCGGGGCAAACTCCGGGGCTACAGCCCTTTTCAAGTTTTAGAGGATTGAAATCATGAGCAACATCGACCACGCCGAAATCGCCAAATTCGAAGCCCTGGCCCATCGTTGGTGGGACCGCGAGAGCGAGTTCAAACCGCTGCACGACATCAACCCGCTGCGGGTCAACTGGATTGACGAACGCGTCAATCTGGCCGGCAAGAAGGTCCTCGACGTCGGTTGCGGCGGCGGCATCCTCAGTGAAGCCATGGCTCAGCGCGGCGCGACCGTGACCGGCATCGACATGGGCGAAGCGCCACTGGCGGTCGCGCAACTGCATCAGCTGGAATCCGGCGTGAACGTCGAATACCGGCAGATCACCGCCGAAGCCCTGGCCGAAGAAATGCCCGAGCAGTTCGACGTCGTCACCTGCCTGGAAATGCTCGAGCACGTACCGGACCCTTCCTCGGTGATCCGCGCCTGCTTCCGCATGGTCAAGCCCGGCGGCCAGGTGTTCTTCTCCACCATCAACCGCAACCCGAAGGCGTACCTGTTCGCCATCGTCGGCGCCGAATACATCATGAAGCTGCTGCCGCGCGGCACCCACGACTTCAAGAAATTCATCCGCCCGTCCGAGCTGGGCGCCTGGAGCCGCATGGCCGGCCTGACCGTCAAGGACATCATCGGTCTGACCTACAACCCGCTGACCAAGCACTACAAGCTGGCGGCGGACGTTGACGTCAACTACATGATCCAGACCCTGCGCGAGGAGTAAGCCGATGGCCATCAGAGCAGTCCTTTTCGACATGGACGGCACTCTGCTCGACACCGCGCCGGACTTCATCGCCATCTGCCAGGCGATGCGCGCGGATCGTGGCTTGCCGCCGATGAACGACAAACACATCCGCGATGAAATCTCCGGCGGCGCCAAGGCCATGGTCGCGGTGACGTTCTCGATGGATCCGGAGTCGCCGGGCTTCGAGGAGTTGCGTCTGGAGTTCCTCGAGCGTTACCTCGTCGGTTGCGCCGTACACAGCAAGCTGTTCGACGGCATGGGCGAATTGCTGGCCGACATCGAGAAAGCCCATCTGGTCTGGGGCGTGGTCACCAACAAGCCGCTGCGCTTCGCCGAGCCGATCATGCAGCAACTAGGGCTGGCCGAGCGCTCGGCCCTGCTGATCTGCCCGGATCACGTGAAGAACAGCAAGCCGGATCCCGAGATGCTGACCCTGGCCTGCAAGATGCTTGATCTGGATCCGTCGACCGTTCTGTTTATCGGCGATGATCTGCGCGATATCGAATCCGGCCGTGACGCCGGCACCAAAACCGCTGCCGTGACCTATGGCTACATCCACCCCGACGACAACCCTCGGCACTGGGGCGCGGACGTGGTGGTGGATCATCCGCTGGAGTTGCGCAAGGTGCTCGACAACGCGCTCTGCAGTTGCTGAGTGGTGCGGCAAAGCGACCATCGCTGAATTCCCGCGCATGACGCGGGAACGATCAGAAGTTAATGGATTAGAGGTTTCTTATGTTTGATTACTCCGCTCGCCCCGAATTGCTCAAGGATCGGGTCATTCTGGTCACCGGTGCCGGTCGTGGCATCGGCGCGGCTGCCGCCAAGGCCTACGCCGCCCACGGTGCAACCGTGCTGCTATTGGGCAAGACCGAAGCCAACCTGACCCAGGTCTACGACGAGATCGAAGCAGCCGGGCATCCGCAGCCGGCCGTGATCCCGTTCAACCTCGAAACCGCCCTGCCCCATCAATACGATGAGCTGGCGGCGATGATCGAGACCGAGTTCGGCCACCTCGACGGCCTGCTGCATAACGCCTCGATCATCGGCCCGCGCACGCCGATCGAGCAGTTGTCCGGTGAAAACTTCATGCGCGTCATGCAGGTCAACGTCAACGCGATGTTCATGCTGACCAGCACGCTGCTGCCGCTGCTCAAACTGTCGCAGGACGCCTCGGTGGTCTTCACCTCCAGCAGCGTCGGGCGCAAGGGCCGTGCTTACTGGGGCGCCTATGGCGTGTCGAAGTTCGCCACCGAAGGCCTGATGCAAACCCTGGCCGACGAAGTCGAAAACGTCGCCCCGGTACGCTCCAACAGCATCAACCCGGGCGCCACTCGCACCAGCATGCGCGCTCAGGCTTACCCGGGGGAAAACCCGCTGAACAACCCGACTCCAGAAGAGATCATGCCGGTCTATCTTTACCTGATGGGCCCGGACAGCACCGGTATCAATGGCCAGGCCTTCAACGCCCAGTAATGCCATACGTCGCATTTGTTGCCGTGGCGGAATACCGTCGCGGCATGCAATTGCCGCTTTGAGCGCGGCAGCTTCAGTCAAATAACCACCACCCCTTCTTCCGCAAAAATCTCAAGCCATTGATCCACAACGGTTTTAATAAAATATGAACCGTATGGCACGACTTTCGCTCTACATTTCCTCAAAGCACGCCGAGTGAAGGCAGTCGGGCAAGGCCTGATTCGATAGCTGACTAATCGTCATCGGGCAGACTAAACTTACGCCAAATGTCCTACGGGACTGATGGATCAGTATGACGCGCAGCCCATAGCCGCTCTCACCCAGCCTGTAAGACAGACTTACTGCTTAGGGGCTCACGCCATATGAAATCACCCTCCCAGACCACTGCAATTGACTTCGACAATGCCAAATTGCAACGCCTGGGCTTTGGTCAGCAGCCACCTCTTCTGGCGCGACCTGCCAGCCTGGCACAATTGCGCCAGCAAATGAGCCTGCAACTGCAAACCAGCCTTGAGCCTCAACGCATCCTCGGTCTGTTTTTCCGCGAGGTTCAGCGCCTGGTGCCGCTGGACGCCTTGACCTACGTGCACAATGGCAGTGACCTGCGACTGGAGTTCGGTGCCCGCGGTCACCACTCGGCCAGCTACAGCCTCAGCCACGAAGGCGAGCACATGGGTGAGCTGGTGTTCCGCCGCAACCAGCGCTTCAGCGAACAGGAACTGGGCAATCTCGAATCGTTGCTGTCTGCGCTGCTGTATCCGATGCGCAATGCCCTGCTGTACCGCGCCGCCACGCAAAGCGCCCTGCGTGATCCGCTGACCGGTGCCGGCAACCGCATTGCCATGGAGCAGACGCTGCACCGCGAAATCGAGATGTCCCGCCGGCACCTGCAACCGCTGTCGTTGCTGATGCTGGACATCGACCACTTCAAGCAGGTCAACGACCTCCATGGTCACAGCGCCGGCGACGACGTGCTCAAAGCCGTGGCCGCATCGATCAAGGGCCAGTTGCGCAACGTCGACATGGTGTTCCGTTATGGCGGGGAAGAGTTTCTGATCCTGTTGTCCAACACCGGTCGCGACGCGGCCGCCATGGTCGGTGAGCGCCTGCGTCAGGCAGCCCAGGCCCAGGATTACTACGCCAATAACCAATTGATCGAACTGACCGTGAGCCTCGGCTGCTCGACTCTGTTGCCGGGCGAATCCGCCGACAGCCTGCTGCGCCGCGCCGACAGCGCGCTGTATGTCGCCAAGCGTGAAGGGCGAAATCGCCTGACCATGGCGGGCTGATTATTCGCCGCCAACAAAAAACGGGAGCCAAGGCTCCCGTTTTTTTATGGATGTTGCCGAAATCAGCTCTCGACCAGTGCCCGACGCTCACGCCCGACTAACACCCGCTCCGACAGTTCGAGCTGCATGCAGCGCTCGAGGAACAGGTACATGTAGTCGTAGCTCTTGCAGATGGCCTGTCGCAGCTCAGCCTGCAGGGCTTTGCTCGGATTCAACCCGGCCAGGGTGCAGATGATCTCCAGCGCTTCCCACGGGTGGGCATCATCGTACTGGGCGTGCATCTTCAGCCATTTCATGGCCCGCTTTCGATCTTCCTCAGGGAAGGCCGCGGCGTAGACACCCGTCGAACACACCAGCGCCGACCACTCCCCGGTCGCGCCTTCGATGGCGTAGTTGGTGGCCGCGATGGCCACGATCAGTGAATCCGCCGAACTGGTGTGCCAGCACCAGTGGCTCAGGGCATGCAATTCCGGTGGCACTTGCTGCGCCTGCAGGTCTTCCAGGCTCACCCCATGGGCCCGGCTCCAGTGCAGCCAGTAATCGGCGTGGTTGAGTTCGACGCGAATGTTGCGCATCAACCAGCGCCGCGCCATGTCTTCACCCGGATGACGGGCGAATTTGGTCTTGGTGAGGTTCTGCGCCATGTACAACGCGAATTGCTCAACGACGGGCCAGCCCCCGATCAGGTACTGGCGCATGGTTTTGGCGCTGAGCTTGTTATCACGCATGCGCAGATAAAGTTCATGTTCGACAACCCGGCGTTTGCTCTCGCTGCAATCCTGGATCAACTGTTGCGCCCAGGCGGGATAACTTGCAGCTTCCATGAGTGGTCCGGTTCGGTTGAATGTGTCGATCACTGTTCGGCTCCTTTTGATTTGTGATTGTACGGATCGGCAAGAGACTTCAACGGAACGTGCCAGGCGCCTTGAATAACAACGGCTGCGGTCTGGCGGGCCGACTTTGCAAACTGTCACAGGTAAACAACTGCGGGCGTTCGATGACATAACCCTGAGCGTAATCCACGCCGATTTCAAGCAATGCCTGCTCGATCTGCGCTGTTTCGACAAACTCGGCAATTGTCTGCTTACCCATGACATGCCCGATGTGATTGATCACTTCGACCATTGCACGGTTAATCGGGTCGTCCAGCATATCCTTTACGAAACTCCCGTCGATCTTCAGGAAGTCTACAGGCAAATGTTTCAGATAAGCGAATGAAGACATTCCGGCACAAAAGTCATCGAGTGAGAAATAACAACCCAAGCCTTTGAGTTCATTAATAAATCTGATTGCACTCCCGAGATTTGCAATGGCACTGGTTTCTGTAATTTCAAAACAAATCATTTCAGGCGGTACGCCGTAGTTATCAAACTGCTCGCGTAGAAAGTGCAAGAACGCGTCATCTCCGATAGTAATGCCTGAAAGATTAATCGCACACATTGCCAGAGGGCCTTCGCACTCTTCGTTAATACATTGAGCAATAACCTTAAATACATTCTGCACAACCCAGCGATCCAGCGACGTCATCAAACCGTAACGTTCCGCCGCGGGTATGAAACTGTCCGGCAGGATCATCCGGCCTGCCTCATCGTGCAGACGCAACAGGATTTCGATGTGCCCGCGGGTGCCACCGGCAACCGAACCCAGTGGTGCGATTTCCTGGGCGTAGAGACAGAAGCGGTTTTCCTCCAAAGCCATATGCAGGCGTTGCACCCAAGCCATCTCGCCAAAACGCAGGGACAGTTCCGAGTCGTCGGCGTGGTAGACCTGCACCCGGTTGCGGCCCTTTTCCTTGGCCATGTAGCAAGCCATGTCGGCGGCCCGCAACGAGGCCTCGAGTGTGGTCGGGTTCTGTGCGACGTGCACCAGACCAATGCTGACGGTGGTCAGGAACGGCCGCCCCTTCCAGACGAAATGCAGGTTTTGCACGGTCTGACGCAGGCTCTCGGCGATCTTCTCGGCCGCCTCCGGTGCGCAGTTCTCCAGCAGGATGCCGAACTCGTCGCCGCCCAGCCGCGCCAGGGTGTCGCCCTCACGCAAGCCCGATTGCAGCAACGCGCAGATATGGCGCAGCAACTCATCGCCTGCCGCGTGCCCGCAGGTGTCGTTGACCAGCTTGAACTGATCGAGATCGAGGAACATCAGCGCATGTCGCCCGGCCTGCCGCGTCAGGTTGTGCAGGGCCTGTTCGAGCCGGTATTCGAACTCGCGACGGTTGGCCAGGCCGGTCAGCGCATCGTGGGTGGCCTGCCACGACAGATTGGCGATGTATTGCCGCTCCTGAGTCATGTCATGCAGCACCAGCACCGTACCGCTGACCTTGCCGGCATTGCGGATCGGCGCACCGACCAGCGTCACCGACACGGTGCTGCCGTCCAGCCGCTGGATCAGCTTCGAATGCTCGCTGCCGCCGGTGAGCTGGCCACTGAGAATGTGCTCGATCAGGGTCAAGCCCTCGCTCTGGGCATTGTCATCCAGCAGGTTGAACAGCGCCGCCAAGGGCAGACCGGCAGCCTGCTCGGCCTTCCAGTGAGTCAACGCCTCGGCGGCCGGGTTCATGTAATCGATCGCCCCGCTGACGTCGGTGGTGATCACCCCGTCGCCGATCGAGTGCAGGGTCACATGGGCCCGGTCCTTTTCCAGTTGCAGCGCTTCGGCGAAGGCATGGCGCTGCTTGAGCAGTTTGCGGGTGCGCAGCAGCGCCAGCACGATCAGGCCCAGCGCAGTGGCGAGGTTGGTGAACAGCAGCAGGCGCAGGATCATCCGCGAGCCTTCACCCAAGGCATCGCTGAACGCCTTGGCGGCCGGGGTCACGCCGTCATTGATCGCAAAGATCCGGTCTTTCCAGCGGCGGATATCGGCTTCGGTGGCGGCATTGGCGGTGATGCGCTGATGCATCTCCTGCGCCACGCCGTCGAGTTCCACCAGATAGGCGTCGCCCAGCGTCCAGCGGTCGATGGCGGTTTCCAGATAACTGAAGTGACGAAAGTTCAGGTACAGCCAGATCAGACTGGAAACGTCGTCCGGGTGGTTGCCGCCCTTGAGAATGCCCTCACGCGCCGCTTGCAGGTCGGGCGGTTGCTTGTCCAGCGCCAGGCGCAATTGATGGCCGCCCTGAGGCACGGCAATGGCGTTCTGGTATTTAAGGTAAATTGCCTCGTCGCGACTGTCCGCGTACAGGTTGAGGTAATAGATAGCGTCTTTCTGGCCCTTGGACCAAAGGCTTTCACCAGCGACATAGCCGCGAACGGCCGACAGGACGTAAAGACTCACGCCCCCCAACAAGGCTTGAAACAACACGACGGCGATAAATGGCCAGACGATGCCCAGCAACCGAGGCGTTCCGAGAGTCCGCTTTTGCTTCATGGAGTTCCTTGCGTGGTCACTGCCTGATTGTCCGTCTCTATCAGACCAACCCCCAAAGACTAGGAGGCGTTCGGGGTTCCGGCAAGCGGCGGATCCGCCTCAGTTCAGGACAAACGCCGGATAGACATATGTACAGCCACGGTCGCTGGCGGCATCGATCTACTGGGCACTTCAGGCATCCAACCCTCTGTAACGGGAATGCCTTCACAAGGAGTGTGATATGCCCTCGACGTTTTCAGCTTCAACCGACTTATCGACAACCGCAGAAACCAGCGCCATCGAGGCGCTTGGACTGGCTACCGGCCCGGATATCGAATCCCTGATTCCCCAACCGACCGGCCGGGACCGCAAAAGGTTCAAGGCAGCCCGAGTCGCAACACCGGCTATTGCACCCGCCATGACCCTCGAACAGTACATGGCACAACGCATCAATGAACGAATGCTCGACACGGTCAAAACCTTTTTGATCGGCAAACCTTCGCTGATCCGTCATTTGAGTGGCGATATCCTGCGGCTCGCCGACACGGACGAACTGCGCGCGACCCCTTCGGTTTTCCTCCAGCGAGTACTGAATTCCCCCGAATCACTGGACCTGACAGAAAGGCTGCTGAAAAGGCTCAAATGGTTCGGTGCATCCCCCGGCGAACAGACGCCGTCGTCCGTGCGCTATCAGTTGTCATGCAAAGCCATCTGCCTGCATTTGCATGCGCCGTCTCCCGACGAGTCGCAGGAGCTCGCCGGATTCCACTGGCAAGACCCTGCTCACTGGGGCAAAAGCTACCAGACCCTGCGCCGCGATTTCGAACAGCATTTGCTGCGAACCCGACGGGTTGCCACTACCAAAGAGGCGATCCTGCTGGCCCAGATGTTTCAACATCGCCTGTCGAAAGACTTTGCCGTGCGCGATATCCCGCCCGAGCTTCGTTACAAGACGTCGATCGTGTGGGTGAACTTCATGCACGGCGTGCTGCTGGCCGAGGTGCTTGGCCTGGATCAGTCGCAACCCTTGTCTTTCCAGCAACTGGTCAGTTTGCCTCTGGAACGCAGTACTGGCGCCTCCCCCGCAGAGCTGGAAACAATTGCACGACTGCGAATAGGCCCCGCCCTTGAATGGGCGGTGTGCACTGGCGTCATCCCGGCGCGAGCGGCATCCGGTCACGATCAGGAAGACATCAAGCGAGCGCTGACTGCGCTGGAAGAACAAAGCGAAAACCTGAACAAGGCCGCGATGACGCTGGATTCAACCCCGCCTGACCGGATACAGATGGCCAGGGAGGTGCTGGCTGACCGGTTCAGTGGTTTTACATTCAACAAGGACGGACGCAAGTTGATGTCTGCCGATCCGAGCCATAGTCATTCAAGAGCACCACTGGACCAGAAGAATCAGCAGGGCCACGACTTTCTGGATATCTATGCAGACGGCCAACTCGATGGCGAAAAGCGATGGATTGTCTCCATGCCCGACGGCACAACGCGATCCACCACAGCACTCCGGCTGGATGAGCAGCGCGTCCTCTACGCCGAGCGTGAAAACTCGCGGGGTGGTTATGAACGGGTAAATGCAGATGACTACAGCTGGGCCGGCAAATCCTTGCCGGATATCAATGCGCAGTTTGAAAGCGCCTTCAACCAATATCTGGCGACGATCAGGCCGCCCTATCAGACCTTGATCGCCAGCTTGCTGACTTCACTGCCAGCGAGCGAACGCCAGGCATTGGCAATGGGTGAAATCGAGTTGTTGGGGATGCGTCGAAAATCAGTACCCAACGAACCGCCGGATCTGACCCGGGCCAGGAAGGGCTTCGTTATAAAAGTGACCCACCAGGGAAATATTGCCTACTACGAGCTGATCCCGAGTGCCGGTGTCATTCGCCTTCGACCCACCTTGAGGTTTTCAACCGTCAATGGCGTTCGGACCGAGTTTGCCTTGCACGCCACCATCCCCGGGCAAACCTATTCACCCGAGCGTGACATCAGTACTTCGTTGCTGCTCGACTGGTCGGCCCATCTCCACGGCAGGACACCTGCCGCCAGGGGGGCCTACATCGGCTACCTCGACACCGTGGGCACTATAGCCGCAGCCTCCATGGGTACCGGGACCGATGCTGCGACGCTGACATCACGACTGGACGCACTGGCCAACTACATCGCGACAAACTACCTCTACGTCGATGAAGAACACCTGCGCCAGCAAGCCAGAGGCATGACAATCTTCGACAGCCACAGGGCGAAGATCGAGAAACGGCTGGAGGTATTCGTGACGATCGTCAAAGGGTTCGTTCCTTTCTGGGGCAGCATCGAGGACCTGCTCTCCGACGATGTCAAAAGCAAAGCCCTGGGCGGGATCGGACTCCTGTTCGACCTGGCTTCGTTCCTTTGCCCGATCGGCAAATTCATCTCGGGTTCGGTGCGCCTGCTCCGCGCCGCTGCCGGCACCACTCGCATGGTCGTCAATGCAACGCTGCCGCCGTTTTCGACATTGGCCCGCCAACTCCTCACCCGCTCACTGGCAAACCTCAACCCACTGGACGGTATTCCCTCGCTGCTCAAGGGTCTGGGAAGCGGTGCCGGAAAAGGGCTGCTCTTCATCGGCGGAGTGAGCGTTGTCGGCATCAGAAAACTGACGGGAAAGGCCGATGGCTTCCGCCTGGTCCAGAATCTGCCACAAGCCATCGATCCCGGGGACTGGAAGCCGCTGACGAACGGTGATCAGCTCGCGACGGTCAACGGTATTGATGATGTACTCCTGCGCCATACAGATTCTTCGGGACTGGAACGCTTTCATCTGGTCGACCCGATGACCTCCCTGCCCTACGGCCCGCGCCTGCGCAACAACGGCAAAAATCTCACGCAAGGTCGATCCGGCTTCAAGACATTGCCCCCGAGCGAAACCCACGTCGTTGCGCAAGTTCCAGAACACGCCCATGTTCGTGAAGTGCTTGAGGTCGATGGTCGAACCACGCTGCTGATTGATGACATCCCTTATCGACCGGACGGCAACCAACTGCGCCGCGCCGACCTGATCGATGATCAGTCGCTACTCAAAGCCCTGCCCTGCAGAGTGCGGCGCATGCCGGGGTCGGACGCCTGTAAAACGAGCTATGTCACCCGCAATCCGGCCCCCACGCCAGCCAACGGCACTTACGACACGGATAAAGGCTGGGCACCCTGGTTCGGGGACAGCATTTACACCCCGGCCACAGCGGGTCGAGCGATGCTGCTCGAGTTCCTGAAAAAGAAAAGCAGACACCCGGCGGTTATAGCGTTTCAAAAAGGGATTTACGGGAGGATCAAAGTGGATATCCCCTTCGGCACCCGGAATCAGTTCGACACCTTCGAGGCCGGCGCCATCATCGTCCCCGCTATCGACGACTCAAGGCACTATGTGTTCACCCGACTGGACGCCGGATCCTTCTACATCGCCGAACTGCCCAAAGGTCAGAGCCTCACCACTCCGTTGACGCTGCGCAAGGCCAATACCCTGCCTGCCAATCTGAAGGGTGAGCTGATGACGGTGTACACCGGGTCTCTCAATGCCAACAACATGGCGAGAATCTACGGTATTCCAGCCGTAGAACGCGCCCTCGAAACCATGGAGAAAATTGCCATTCGCATTGGTGGTCATGCGAACCCGCCCGACACGCTCAAACTGCTTAAAGTCGATACCAGCCCCGGTGAAGCGGTTTTGTTCGATCATTCCACACGCATGATCGTCAACCGGCTGCCGGACGGTGCAGCATCCTGGTCACGTAGCAGGGATGCTTCAGACAGCTTTCGCCAACGAACCGCCGATATCTTCGATACGCTGTTTTGCGAGAAAACCATCAATATCCAACAAAGCGCCGACCTGAAAATCAATCGGACAATGGACAAGTTGCAGGCGCTGCTCCCGTCTCGTTTACAGGGACAGAATCCGAGAAACATCGCCTACGCCGACATCCTGACTTCAACCGGCAAGCGCGAGGTGTATGTCAGCGTTTCCGGAGCGCAAGGACTGACCGGGGAACTGCCTTTGTTCAAGCCTCCATTCGCGCCGGACAAAGTGATCATCGGCGACACCACCTACTTCAATATCGACTTCGACCAGACCTTCAACAGAACCTCACTGGAAGTCTCGAGCAAAGGGCAATTAGTGGCGATTCCCCATACGATAAAGGACATCGACACCTACACGCCTGCGCTGACCCGTCGGCCGACCTCTCTGGACAGCGAGGCCAAACTGATCAGTGTGCTTCGCAAGAAATACCCCGAAAACCACATGATCGCTTCGGTCGACGTGGCTACAACCATGCCTCCATGCACCAGTTGTTCAGTGATCGTCAAAGAGTTTGGCTACGACGGCACGGCCAACGCACTGGAGGTGCTATGGAAATGATCTACAACCTCTGCAAATGCCCATAAAGCTTGGCGTACAACCCGCCATCGGCAATCAGTTGCTGGTGGTCGCCGTCTTCGGCCACTTGCCCGCCGTCGAACACCAGCACCCGATCCGCCTGCTTCACCGCTGACAGGCGGTGGGCGATGATCAGCGTGGTGCGGCCATGGAGAAAGCGCGCCAAGGCCTGGTGCAGGTTGTATTCGGTGGCGGCGTCGAGGGCTGACGTCGCTTCGTCGAGGATCACCACTTTGGGTTCGGCGAGGATCATCCGCGCGATGGCCAGACGCTGGCGCTGACCGCCGGACAGACGCACGCCGGCGCGGCCGACGATGCTGTCCAGCCCGTCCGGCAAGGCGCGGATGGTGGGTTCAAGCTGGGCGATTTCCAGCGCCTGCCAGCAGGCTTCATCGCTGCGGGTGCGGCCCATGGTCAGGTTGGCGCGTACGGTGTCGTTGAACAGCGCCGGATGTTGCAACACCACAGCCACGTTTTCCCGAACCGTTTCCAGGCCGATTTCCTGCTGGGTCGATCCGCCGAAACGGATCGTCCCGGCCAGTGGCGTGTAAAGGCCCAGCAGCAATTGCACCAAGGTACTTTTGCCGCCGCCACTGGCGCCGACAATCGCCACTTTCTCGCCCGGCGCGATGGACAGGTTCAACTGATCCAGCACCAGTTCGTCGCCGTAACCGAAGCTCAGACCCTGCACCTGAATCCCGACCGTATCGCGGCCCTTGAACGGGTCGACGCCGCCGGGGTATTGCGGCTCATCGGCGCGGGCCAGCAGTTCGTTGATCCGCGACAGCGCACCGCCCGCCGCGTAATAGGCGTACTGCAGGTTCAGCAGTTGTTCGACCGGGCCGATCATGAACCACAGGTAGCTGAACACCGCGAGCATCTGGCCGATCGACAGGTCGGAGAACAACACCGTCAACATGGCCGCCGCGCGGAAAATATCGATGCCGAACTGGAACAGCAGACCACTGGCGCGGTTCGACGCATCGGTCTTCCACTGCGAGTTAACCGCGTAGTTGCGCACTTCCTGCGCACGCAGACCCAACCGTCCGAGGAAGAAGCCCTGCCGGTTGCCGGCGCGCACTTCCTGGATCGCATCGAGGGTTTCGCTCAGCGCCTGGGTGAAGCGCGAGGTGCTGTCGTTCTCCAGTTTCTTCAGGTGCTTGACCCGTTTGCCCAACTGCACGGTGGCGTAGATCACCAGCGGGTTGAACAGCAGGATCAGCAGCGCCAGCTTCCAGTGCATCCACATCAGGATGCTGGCGGTACCGACCAGCGTCAGCATCGCCACCAGGAAACGGCTGAGGGTTTCGCCGACAAACTTGTCGAGGGTATCGAGATCGGTGACCAGGTGCGTGGTGACCGTGCCGCTACCGAGGCTTTCGTATTCGCCGAGGGAGATCCGTTTGAGTCGTTCAATCAAACGCACGCGAATGCGATAAACGATGTCCTTGGCCAGCCGCGCAAACAACCGCGCCTGCAACACGCCAAAACACAGGGCGCTGCAACGCAAGGTCAGCGTCACCACCAGCATCAGGCCGATGTAGCCCGCCGCCTGCTGCCACATCGAAGGCAGCACGTGGTTCATGACTTTCAGCGCGGCATCGCCGTGGCCGAGCAGGACTTCGTCCACCAGCAACGGCAACAGCAACGGAATCGGCACGCTGCACAGCGTCGCCAGTACGGCCACGCCGTTGGCGATCCACAGGGATTTTTTGTGATGAAGTGCCAGTCGCCGGACTTCAGCCCAGCTCAGCCGGTCGACACGCTTGACGGCTGGCGTGTCATCGGCCGGGTCAGACACAGGCCGCGCGCTCCAGCCATCGACCGAGCAACGGCGACAGTTCACTGAGCGGCTGGTAGCCGTTGGTCAGCAACGCCAGTTGGCCGTTGCGCTCGGCGAGCAGGGTCGGGAATCCGGCGATGCCCAGATCCTGCACCCAACTGAAATCGGCCTGGGTCGCCTTGTGCTGATCGGCATGATCGAACAGGGCAGCAAATTCGATGCGCGGGACGCCGGCCTGCTCTGCCAGCTCCACCAGAACGCTGGCCTGGGTGACATCGCGACCTTCGGCGTAGAAAGCGTGCTGGATCAACCCGACCAGTTTCCACGCGCAATCCGGTGCCAGACTGCGCGCGGTAACGATGGCCCGGCAGGCCGGTTCGGTGTCGTAGACAAAGCCGTCCGGCAACGCGCCTTCAAGCTTGAACGGCTGGCCGGTGGCCTCGGTGACCGCCTGCCAGTGTTCGAGAATGTAGCGCCGTGTGGTCGGCTCCAGCGCCGCACCACTGCCGGTGCGCAACCCGCCGACCACCAGGTGCAGTTCCACCCCGGCTGCCTGCGCCTGCTCCACCAATGCCTTGGCGACCGGGGCAAATCCCCAGCACCACGAACACATCGGATCCATCACATAGAGCAGGCGTGCAGACATGATTAAGCCTCGGTGGATGCTTGCTTATAGTTGTAGCCGATCGGGTGCGGCATGTTGCGCGCTTTTGCCAGTTCGATCTGTTTCTGGCGGTCGATCGCACTGCGGCGAGTCTTCTCGCTCAGGGTGTCCCAGCAGTGCGGGCAGCTGATGCCGGCCACGTAATGCTCGGAGGCGCGATCTTCAACGCTGACCGGGGTGCGGCAGGCATGGCACTGATCGTAGTCGCCTTCGCTCAGGTCATGGCGCACGGTCACGCGGTTGTCGAAGACGAAGCAGTCGCCCTGCCATTTGGTTTCTTCCTGCGGCACCTCTTCGAGGTACTTCAGGATACCGCCCTTAAGGTGGTAAACCTCTTCGAAGCCTTCGCCAAGCATGTAGCTCGAAGCTTTTTCGCAGCGAATGCCGCCGGTGCAGAACATCGCGACCTTCTTGTGCACGGCCGGATCGAAGTGTTCTTTGATGTAGTCGGGGAATTCGCGAAAACTGGTGGTTTTCGGATCGATGGCGCCTTCGAAAGTGCCGATCGAGACTTCGTAATCGTTGCGGGTGTCGATCAGCAGCACTTCCGGATCGCTGATCAGCGCGTTCCAGTCCTTGGGCTCGACGTAGGTGCCGACCTTCTTGTTCGGGTCGACGCCTTCGACGCCCAGGGTCACGATCTCTTTCTTGAGCTTGACCTTGGTGCGATAGAACGGCTGCTCGTCGCAGTACGATTCCTTGTGATCGATATCGACCATGCGCGGATCGTTGCGCAGCCAGGCCAGCAGGCCGTCGATGCCTTCGCGGCTGCCGGACACCGTGCCGTTGATGCCTTCTTCGGCGATCAGCAAGGTGCCTTTGATGCCGTTGTCGACCATCGCTTGCAGCAGAGGCTCGCGCAGGTTGACGTAATCTTCGAGGGTGACGAACTTGTACAGTGCCGCCACGACAATCGGTTGTGTCATGGGTATTTCTCCAGGTGGCTACCCTCGTAAAGGGTGAACCGGATGCGAAAAAAAACGCGCCGGGTGAGCGGCGCGTTGCGGATTCTAGCAAAAAACCTCAGTTCATTGCTGCAAGGCTCAATGCTTGCTGCCGCCGGCACAGGTCGGCGACGCCGGAGCGACGCCTGTCTCTGCCCATTCCTGCGGGGTGTAGGTATGCAGCGCCAACGCATGGAACTCGCCCATCAGCTCGCCGAGCGTGCCGTAGACTTTCTGGTGGCGCTTGACCCGGTTCAGGCCTTCGAACTGCGCACTGACCACCACTGCCTTGAAGTGGGTCTGCAACCCGCGACTGTGCATGTGGCTTTCGTCCAGCACTTGCAGATGCTCAGGCTGAAGCAGCGCCAGCGTCGATTCGATGCGTTGTTGCATGGTCATCACGAACTCCGCTTACTTCTTCTTGGCCGGAGCCGCGCCTTTCGGTGCCAGCTCGTTGGTCATGTCGTCCAGCAGCTTGTTGACCACCGGTACGGCGCTTTCCAGTTTGGCCTGGGTCATCTGGGCCGATTGCTGGGTCAGCTGCGGCATTTTTTCCAGAACTTTCTTGCCCAGTGGCGACTGGTAGAACGCAACCAGGTCTTTCAGCTCGGATTCGCTGAAGTTGCTGGTGTAGAGCTTGACCATGTCCGGTTTCAGCTTGTTCCAGCCAATGGCCTGATCCAGAGCGGCATTGGCCTTGGCCTGATAGGTATCCAGAACGGCTTTCTTGGATTCCGGCGCCTTGGTCTGTTCAAAACGCTGGGCGAACATTTGCTGAACCTGCATGTACACCGGAGTGCCCAGCTTGTCAGCGTGCGCCAGGGTCAGGAAAGCTTCGGCACTGGCGTTGTGGCTGGCGGTATCGGCAAGCACCTGGCCGCTGGCGCAAACCAGGGCAACCGCGGTGCAGATGGCACGAAGACGAGTCATCGAGTTTCCTTTTCAGCTAGGCGAGGTAAAACCCCAAGGGCGACCATTCTGCGCCTGAATAACGCTGCGGCTCAACCCCCGGGCCTTGCCGTGCTTGATTGGCGGGGATTTGCCGGTCAACAATCGACCGGATGGAACCACCCGGGCCGACACCGGCCTAAACTGCGCAAACAGACCAACAGGAGTGTGCACGATGAGCCGTATCGAAACCGACAGCCTGGGCCAGATCGAGGTCCCGGACGACGCTTACTGGGGCGCTCAGACGCAACGCTCGCTGATCAACTTCGCCATCGGCCAGGAACGCATGCCCTTGCCGGTACTGCACGCACTGGCCCTGATCAAGAAAGCCGCGGCCCGGGTCAACGACCGCAACGGCGATCTGCCTGCCGACATCGCCCGCCTGATCGAACAGGCCGCCGACGAAGTGCTCGACGGCCAGCATGACGACCAGTTCCCGCTGGTGGTCTGGCAGACCGGCAGCGGCACCCAAAGCAACATGAACGCCAACGAAGTGATTGCCGGCCGCGCCAACGAACTGGCCGGTAACCCGCGCGGCGGCAAGACGCCGGTGCACCCCAACGATCACGTCAACCGCTCGCAGAGCTCCAACGACTGCTTCCCCACCGCCATGAGCATCGCCACTGCGCAAGCGGTGCAGACCCAACTGTTGCCGGCGATCGCCGAGCTGTCGGGCGGCCTGGCCGAACTGTCGGCGCGACACATGAAACTGGTGAAAACCGGTCGCACCCACATGATGGACGCCACGCCGATCACCTTCGGCCAGGAGATTTCCGGTTTCATAGCGCAGCTGGATTACGCCGAACGGGCAATTCGCGCGGCGCTGCCGGCAGTTTGCGAGCTGGCGCAGGGCGGCACCGCGGTCGGCACCGGGCTCAACTCGCCGCACGGTTTCGGCGAAGCGATTGCCGCTGAACTGGCGGCGTTGTCCGGCCTGCCGTTCGTCACCGCACCGAACAAGTTCGCCGCCCTCGCCGGCCATGAGCCACTGACTACGCTGTCCGGTGCCCTGAAAACCCTCGCCGTGGCGCTGATGAAAATCGCCAACGACCTGCGTCTGCTGGGTTCCGGTCCGCGTGCCGGTTTTGCCGAAGTGCGCCTGCCGGCCAACGAACCGGGCAGTTCGATCATGCCCGGCAAGGTCAACCCGACCCAGTGCGAGGCGTTGTCGATGCTCGCCTGTCAGGTGCTGGGCAACGATGTGGCGATCGGCATCGCCGCCAGTCAGGGTCACCTGCAACTGAACGTGTTCAAACCGGTGATCATCCATAACCTGCTGCAATCGATCCGCCTGCTGGCCGATGGCTGCAGCAATTTCCAGCAGCATTGCATCGCCGGGCTTGAGCCGGACGCCGAAGTCATGGCGAAACATCTGGAACGCGGCCTGATGCTGGTAACGGCGCTGAACCCGCACATCGGCTACGACAAGTCGGCGGAAATCGCCAAGAAGGCCTACAGCGAAGGCAAGACTCTGCGTGAAGCGGCGCTGGAGCTGGGTTATCTGACCGATGAAGAGTTCGATGCCTGGGTGCGGCCGGAGAACATGATCGAGGCCGGGGCCAAGGGCTGAGTCATCCCGATCCTTCCCGTGCCCGGCACGGGAAGGTCATCCGACCAACAGTTTCGCCCGCCGGGCCTTGAGCCCGGCAATCAGCGAAGGCCCGAGCGCCACCAGCGCCGAACCCAGCACCACCAGCACCGCCCCGGCATACCCCAGCAGATTGATTTGTTCGGCGTGCACATATTCAGGCCACACCCCGGCCGCCACGGCCACTGCACCGAACGTCACCAACGGCGTGATCGCCAGCGTCGCACTGACCCGTGAGGCTTCCCAATGCGCCAGCGCCTCGGCAAACGCGCCGTAGGCGATCAGGGTGTTCATGCAGCACGCCAGCAACAGCCAGCCCTGCAACGGGTTCAGCGACAGTGCTTCGAGCGGATGCACCCAAGGCGTCAGCAACAGGGCGCAGAACAGGTAGATCACCATCATCACCTGCAGCGAATTCCACACCGTCAGCAATTGCTTCTGACCCAGTGCGTAAAAGGTCCAGACCGTCGACGCCAGCAGCACCAGCAACACGCCAGCGGTGTAGTCGGATAAAGACGTGAGCAATTCAGCCAGACGTTGATTGAAGAACAATGCAAAACCGATCAGCAGCACTGCCAGACCAATGCCCTGACCAATACTGAAGCGCTCCTTGAACACAAACAGACTGGCGATCAGCAGCATGATCGGCCCCATCTGCACCACCAGTTGCGCAGTGCCGGGGCTGAGCAGGTTCAGGCCCATCAGGTACAGCACGTAGTTGCCCACCAGCCCGAGCACCGCCATCAGCACCAGCCAGCCGCCCTTCGGCCCGAGCACCTTGCGACTCGGCAACCTTTTGGTCGCCGCCAGATAAAGGAACAGACAGCCGCCGGACACCAGCAGGCGAAACCAGGTCACCGTGACCGGGTCCATCACCACCAGCACCTGCTTGAGCTTGATCGGCAGGATTCCCCACAGAAACGCCGTCAACAACGCCAGGAACATGCCGTACACCCAACGACCCGATGAAACGTGCATGAGAACCCCAAGCGCCAGAGACAGGAGCGCTCATTCTAGGCGCACAGCCCCTGCCCGACACAGGGACAGTTGCGCTCCAGCCGCAAATGAAACTGTGCAGGTCGCAGCAGAAAATTGACGATGGGCCGTTGATCGGCCGGCCGGGCAAGGTAAGTGGTTCAGGCATAAGCTTCTTGGATCCAGCCCGGGACATCACTCACCAAGGAGACCCCGTCATGTTAGGCATGCGCGCCCAGGACACCGCCCCCGCCACGCACTTTCGCAGCGACCGCGTGTGCCGGGTCAACGGCGAACTGTATTTCAGCACCCGGGAAAACACCCTCGAAGGGCCGTTCGACAGCCACGAGAAAGCCGAGCAGGAAATCCGCGCGTACATCGCGCGGATGCAGTTGATGGATTCTGGCAGGTCGAACTAGCGTACGGCCTCAAACAACCCGGTCGCGCCCATCCCGCCGCCCACGCACATGGTCACGATCCCGTAACGCAGATTGCGCCGCTGCAACTCGCGCACCAGATGCCCGACCTGCCGTGACCCGGTCATGCCGAACGGGTGGCCGATGGAAATCGAGCCGCCGTTGACGTTGTACTTCTCGTTGTCGATTTCCAGACGGTCACGGGCGTACAGGCACTGCGAGGCGAACGCTTCGTTCAATTCCCACAGATCGATATCCGCCACCTGCAAGCCTTTGGCCTTGAGCAGCTTCGGCACCGAGAACACCGGGCCGATGCCCATTTCATCCGGCTCGCAACCGGCCACGGTGAACCCACGGAAAAACGCCTTAGGCTTGAGCCCCAGTTGCAGGGCCTTTTCCAGGCTCATCACCAGCGTCATCGAGGCGCCGTCGGACAACTGCGACGAGTTGCCGGCAGTCACCGAACCGTCCTCGGCGAACACCGGTTTCAACCCGGCGAGGCTTTCATAGGTGGTGTCCGGGCGATTGCAGTCGTCGCGATCGACGAGGCCGTCGAGGATCTGCACCTCCCCACTGTTCTTGTCTTCAACACGGTACTTCACCGCCATCGGCACGATTTCATCGTTGAACAGGCCGGCAGCCTGCGCCTGGGCGGTACGGATCTGACTTTGCAGCGAGTAGCGATCCTGCGCCTCGCGACTGACGCCATAACGGCGCGCCACCACTTCGGCGGTCTGGCCCATGGTGTAGTAGATGCCCGGCGTCTGTTGCTTGAGCAGCGGGTTGATCAGGTGATCGGTGTTGACACTTTTCAGCGTCAGGCTGATCGACTCGACGCCGCCGGCGACGATGATGTCGCTGCAACCCGACGCGATCTGGTTGGCGGCAATCGCAATCGCCTGCAAGCCTGAGGAACAAAAACGGTTGAGGGTCATGCCCGCGGTGCCGGTGCCCAATTGCGAGAGCACCGCCACGTTGCGGCCGATGTTGTAGCCCTGGGCGCCTTCGTTGGAACCGGCGCCGACGATGCAATCCTCGACGCTGGCCGGGTCGATGTCGTTGCGCGAGAGCAACGCATTGACGCAATGGGCCGCCATGTCATCGGGACGGGTCTGGTTGAACTTGCCGCGAAAGGACTTGGCCAGGCCGGTCCGTACGCTGTCGACGATCACCACTTCACGCATGGCATACCTCATTGTTGCAGTCGGTTGAGAGTGGACCGAGCATAAGTCCACCCAATCGCCGACCGCGACAATCATTCACCTCGCGTATGCGGGCCCATCGGTTCAGTCCTTGTGCTTCTTGGCTCGCTTGTCGGATTTCTCGAACGCTTCTTCCAGCGCCCGGTTGATCGTGCGCAGCACCTTGACCCGGGCCCAGCGCTTGTCATTGGCCTCGACCAGGGTCCACGGCGCAATTTCGGTGCTGGTGCGGTCGACCATGTCGCCCACGGCGGCGCGATAGGCGTCCCACTTGTCGCGGTTGCGCCAGTCGTCTTCGGTGATCTTGAAGCGCTTGAACGGGATTTCTTCGCGCTCCTGGAAGCGCTCCATCTGCGTGTCCTTGTCGATGGCCAGCCAGAACTTGACCACGATCACCCCGGCATCGGCCAGTTGCTCCTCGAAGTCGTTGATTTCGCCATAGGCACGCATCCAGTCGGCGGTGCTGCAAAAACCTTCGACCCGCTCCACCAGCACCCGGCCGTACCACGAGCGGTCGAACACGGTGAATTTGCCCCGCGCCGGGATGTGCCGCCAGAACCGCCACAGATACGGCTGCGCCCGCTCCTCTTCGGTCGGCGCGGCAATCGGCACGATGTTGTACTGACGCGGATCGAGTGCCGCCGCCACCCGGCGAATCGAACCGCCCTTGCCCGCCGCATCGTTGCCTTCGAACACCGCCACCAGCGCGTGACGACGCATGCGCTTGTCACGCATCAGCCCCGACAGTCGCGCCTGTTCGGTGATCAGTTGTTCTTCGTAGTCTTTCTTCTCAAGACGCTGGGTCAGGTCGAGGCTGTCGAGCAGGTTCAACTGATCGACCGAAGTCCCCAGCGGTGCAGCGTTGACCTCATGGGGATGCACATCGGGACGCTTCAAAGCGTTTTGCAGGCCTTCGAGCAGAATCTTGCCGACCGTCAGGCTGCGGTAGTACGGGTCGACACCCTCGATGACATGCCATGGCGCGTAATCGCGACTGGTACGGCGCAACACGCGCTCGCCGTATTTGACGAACTTGTCGTAGGTCTGCGATTGCTGCCAGTCCAGCGGGCTGATGCGCCAACTGTGCAGCGGGTCATCGGCCAGGGCCTTGAGCCGCGCCTTCATCTGTTTCTTGGACAGGTGGAACCAGAACTTGAAGATCAGCGCGCCTTCATCGCAGAACATCTTTTCCATGCGCTCGGCGCCGGCAATCGCCTGATCGAGTCGCGGATCCTTGAACAAGCCGTGGACCCGGCCCTGCAACATCTGGCTGTACCAGTTGCCGAAGAAAATCCCCATCCGCCCCTTGGCCGGCAGCATCCGCCAGTAACGCCAGGCCGGTGGCCGCGCCAGCTCTTCGTCGGTCTGCTGGTCGAAGGTGCGCACTTCGATCAGGCGCGGATCCATCCATTCGTTGAGCAGCTTCACCGTCTCGCCCTTGCCGGCGCCTTCGATGCCGTTGATCAAAATGATCACCGGGAAACGCTTCTGCTGCTGCAACTCGAACTGGGCTTCGAGCAAGGCTTCACGCAGGGCGGGCACGGCGGCTTCGTAGGTGTCTTTGTCGATGGCGTGACCGATTTCAGCGGATTCGAACATAGGGACGGCTCCTTCCAGGATTCAGCAAGACTAGCGGATTGGGCTCTGGCGCGGCACAGAAATTCCCGCCGGCGGCGGATTGTCCTTGAGGGATCGTCAGCAAGGCTTGCCATGGATCAAGCGCCGCCTGCGTGATCGGCTAGAATGGCCGCCTTGTCGTTGCCGAGCCTGCCATGAAACCTGTAATGCCCCACGCCCAACTCGACTGGGATGACCAGGGACGCCCGCGTTCGCGAGTGTTCGACGATGTGTATTTTTCCGACCAGTCGGGGCTCGATGAAACCCGCTACGTGTTCCTTGAACAGAACCGTCTGGCCGAGCGTTTTGCCGCGCTGTCGGCGGGTGGGCGACTGGTGATCGGTGAAACCGGCTTCGGTACCGGGCTGAATTTTCTCTGCGCCTGGCAGTTGTTCGAACAGCATGCGGTGGCCGGTGCGCGGCTGCATTTTGTCAGCGTCGAAAAGTTTCCGTTGAGCCCTGCCGACCTGCAACGGGCACTGGCGTTGTGGCCCGACTTGAAGCCATTCTCCGATCAGTTGCTCAAGCATTACGTGGCAATCCATCAAGGTTTCCAGCGCATTGTTCTGGATAACGGTCGTGTGACCCTGACGCTGTTGATTGGCGATGCACTGGAGCAGTTGCCGCAACTGGACGGCCAGATCGACGCGTGGTTTCTCGACGGTTTCGCCCCGGCGAAAAACCCGGAAATGTGGACCGCCGAACTGTTCGCCGAACTGGCGCGATTGGCGGCGCCGGGCTCGACCATCAGCACGTTTACCAGCACCGGTTGGGTGCGGCGCTTGCTCAACGCCGCCGGCTTCAAGATGAAACGCACGCCGGGCATCGGCCACAAATGGGAAATCCTGCGCGGCGAATTTCTCGGCTGGCCCGACGGTGTTGCGCCACCTGCGGCGGCAAAACCGTGGTTCGCCCGCCCAACAGCGTTGACAGGTGACCGTCGAGCCCTGGTGATCGGCGCCGGTCTGGCCGGTTGTGCCACGGCAGCCAGCCTTGCAGCACGGGGCTGGCAGGTCAGTCTGCTGGAACGGCATGACGCAGTGGCCCAGGAAGCTTCGGGTAACCCGCAAGGCGTTCTGTATCTGAAACTGTCCGCCCACGGCACCGCACTGTCGCAGTTGATCGTCAGCGGTTTCGGCTACACCCGTCGCCTGCTGGAAACCCTGCAACGCGGTACCGACTGGGATGACTGCGGCGTGCTGCAACTGGCGTTCAATGAAAAGGAACGCGAGCGTCAGGCGCAACTGGCGGCGGCGTTTCCCGAAGACCTTCTGCAATGGCTCGATCAACCCGACGCTCAGGCCCGCGCCGGGATCGGTCTGGCCCATGGCGGTTTGTATTATCCCGAAGGCGGCTGGGTGCATCCGCCCGCATTGTGTCAGGCGCAAGCCGCACAACCGGGCGTCACGCTGCTCACCCATCAGGAAGCCATTGAGCTGCGCAAGCTTGACGGTCAGTGGCAGGCCTTCGACGGTGAACGACTGATCGCAACAGCCCCCGTCGTGGTGCTGGCCGGTGCTGCCGAAATCAAGCGTTTTGCCCAGAGCGCCGACCTGCCCCTCAAGCGCATTCGCGGGCAGATCACTTGCTTGGCGCAGACCACACAAAGTCAGGCGCTGAGCACGGTGGTCTGCGCCGAAGGTTACGTAGCACCGGCACGCTTTGGCGAACACACCCTCGGCGCCAGCTTCGATTTCAATAACGACGACCTGACCCCGACCACCGCCGAACACCTGGGCAATCTGGCGATGCTCGAAGAGATCTCCACGGATCTGGTGGCGCGCCTGCACATCGGCGAACCCGACGCCGACAGCCTTCAGGGTCGCGCAGCGTTCCGTTGCACCAGCCCCGACTACCTGCCGATTGTCGGCCCGCTCTCCGATCGCGAGGCCTTCACCGCGGCCTATCGCGCCTTGAGCAAGGATGCCCGGCAAGTGCCGGACACTCCGTGCCCGTGGCTGGACGGTCTGTACGTCAACAGTGGCCACGGCTCACGCGGGTTGATCACTGCACCACTGTCTGGCGAGTTGCTGGCCGCGTGGCTGGACAACGAACCGCTGCCGCTGCCAAGAGCGGTGGCCGAGGCGTGTCATCCCAACCGTTTTGCCTTGCGTGAACTGATTCGCGGGAAGGCCTGAGGGACGCCGGCCTGCACTCTGCAGGTTCGGCAAATCCCGTGATGACTGACCGCTGTTCGAGCAGCCCTACCCAAGCAGCACAACACCCTCCAACTCCTCCCTTCTGCGCCTCGCTCCCTTGCCTGCCATCGGTCGGCACATCACGCCTTATAACTCATTGTTCTAAAACTCCGACGTCCGCGCCGGGGTCAGTCTCTGAGTACCCACCCTTTTTGGCGGGTCCCGATTGCCCCTCCCCAACGGAAAAACCGGTAAGGACTTTATGTGCGGATTAGCTGGCGAGTTACGTTTTGATCAACAACCTGCAGACCTTGCAGCCATTGAGCGAATCACCCATCACCTGGCCCCTCGCGGCCCCGACGCGTGGGGCTTCCATGCCCAGGGGCCGATTGCCCTGGGCCATCGACGCCTGAAAATCATGGACCTGTCGGACGGCTCGGCGCAGCCGATGATCGACAGCCAACTGGGCCTGTCCCTGGCCTTCAACGGCGCGATCTACAACTTCCCGGAACTGCGTGCAGAACTCGAAGCGCTCGGTTATGCGTTCTACTCCGGCGGCGACACTGAGGTGCTGCTCAAGGGTTACCACGCCTGGGGCGAAGCGCTGCTGCCGAAACTCAACGGCATGTTTGCTTTCGCCATCTGGGAGCGCGATGCCCAGCGCCTGTTCATCGCCCGCGACCGTCTCGGTGTGAAGCCGCTGTACCTGTCGCGCACCGGCCAGCGCCTGCGTTTTGCTTCGGCTCTGCCGGCGCTGCTCAAGGGCGGTGACATCAACCCGATCCTCGACCCGGTGGCGCTCAACCATTACCTGAATTTCCACGCCGTGGTGCCTGCGCCGCGCACCTTGCTGGCCGGCATCGAAAAGCTGCCGCCAGCGAGCTGGATGCGCATTGAAGCGGACGGCACCACCGAGCAGAAAACCTGGTGGACCCTGCCCTACGGCCCACACGACGACGAGAAAAACCTGACCCTGGAAGACTGGCGCGACCGCGTGCTCGACAGCACCCGCGAAGCCGTGGCAATCCGCCAACGGGCGGCAGTGGATGTCGGCGTGCTGCTTTCCGGCGGCGTCGATTCGAGCATGCTCGTCGGCCTGCTGCGCGAAGTCGGCGTAGAGAACCTTTCGACCTTTTCCATCGGTTTCCAGGATGCCGGTGGCGAACGCGGTGACGAGTTTCAGTATTCCGATCTGATCGCCAAGCACTACGGCACTCAGCACCATCAATTGCGCATCGACGAAAGGGAAATTATCGAACAACTGCCCGCTGCGTTCCGCGCCATGAGCGAGCCGATGGTGAGCCACGACTGCATCGCCTTCTATCTGCTGTCCCGCGAAGTGGCCAAGCACTGCAAGGTTGTACAGAGCGGCCAGGGCGCCGACGAGTTGTTCGCCGGTTATCACTGGTACCCGCAAGTCGACGGCGCGGCCGATCCGTATGCGGCCTATCGCGAAGCGTTTTTCGACCGCAGCTACGACGATTACGCCGCCACGGTGCAGCCGAAATGGCTGACCGCCAATGACGCTGCCGGTGACTTCGTGAAGGAACATTTCGCACAGCCGGGCGCCGATGCGGCGGTCGACAAGGCCCTGCGCCTGGACAGCACGGTGATGCTGGTGGACGACCCGGTCAAACGCGTCGACAACATGACCATGGCTTGGGGACTGGAAGCGCGTACGCCGTTTCTCGACTATCGACTGGTGGAATTGTCGGCCCGTGTTCCGGGCAAATTCAAACTGCCGGACGGCGGCAAGCAAGTGTTGAAAGAAGCCGCGCGACTGGTCATCCCGAGCGAAGTGATCGACCGCAAGAAAGGTTACTTCCCGGTGCCCGGCCTCAAACACTTGCAGGGCGATACCCTCAACTGGGTGCGCGAACTGCTGCTCGATCCGAGTCAGGATCGCGGCCTGTTCAACCCCGCCATGCTCGACAAACTGCTGACCGATCCACAAGGCCAGTTGACCCCGTTGCGCGGCTCCAAGCTGTGGCAACTGGCGGCTTTGAACCTGTGGCTCAGCGAACAAGGAATCTGATCGATGAAACCTCACGCCACGGCTTACAGCCAACGGCTACTACGCGGTCAGACACCGTCCTACGAACGCTTGCAGGCGCGTCTGGCCGAGGACGGCAGCGAGCCGGCCGCCGAGCCGATTGCGGTGCATTGCGGCTGGGGCCGGTTGCTGATCGGCCACACTTTTCCCGATCCGGCGAGCCTTGCCCGGGAACTGCTTAACGAACAACCGGGCGAACGCGACATTGCCTTGTACGTCGCCGCGCCGCAGCAGATTCTCGGCCTTGAGCCGACTCAACTGTTTCTCGACCCGTCCGACACTCTGCGCTTGTGGTTCAGCGATTATCGTCAGGCGACCAGGGTGTTTCGCGGCTTCCGTATTCGTCGCGCGCAAAGTGACGCGGACTGGCAGGCGATCAATCAGCTGTATCAGGCGCGCGGCATGTTGCCGATCGATGCCACCCTGCTCACCCCGCACCATCAGGGCGGCCCGGTGTACTGGCTGGCGGAAGACGACGACAGCGGCGCGGTGATCGGCAGCGTCATGGGCCTCAATCACCAGAAGGCCTACAACGACCCGGAAAACGGCAGCAGCCTGTGGTGCCTGGCGGTCGACCCGCAGTGCTCGCGTCCCGGTGTCGGTGAAGTATTGGTGCGCCATCTGATCGAGCATTTCATGAGTCGCGGTCTGAGCTACCTCGATCTGTCGGTGCTGCATGACAACCGGCAGGCGAAAAATCTCTACGCCAAACTCGGTTTTCGTAACCTGCCGACGTTCGCCATCAAGCGCAAGAACGGCATCAACCAGCCGCTGTTCCTCGGTCCGGGGCCGGAGGCGCAGTTCAACCCTTACGCGCGAATCATCGTCGAGGAAGCCCATCGACGCGGCATCGATGTGCAGGTGGATGACGCCGACGCCGGACTGTTCACCCTCAGTCATGGTGGGCGCCGGGTGCGTTGCCGTGAATCCCTGAGCGATCTGACCAGCGCCATCAGCATGAACCTGTGCCAGGACAAAAGCCTGACCCACAAAGTATTGAAAGCCGCCGGACTGAATGTGCCGTCGCAGCAGTTGGCGGGGAATGCGGACGACAATCTGGCGTTTCTCGATGAGCACCAGCGAGTGGTGGTCAAACCGCTGGATGGCGAACAGGGCCGAGGCGTGGCGGTGGATCTGCAGACCATCGAGGACGTGCAGAAGGCCATCGAAGCGGCCAGGCAGTTCGACACTTGCGTGCTGCTGGAAAGCTTTCACGAAGGCTTCGACCTGCGGATTCTGGTGATCGGTTTCGAGGTGGTTGCAGCGGCGATCCGCCGGCCGGCGGAAGTGGTCGGCGACGGCCATCATTCCATCGGCGCGTTGATTGAAGCGCAGAGCCGACGCAGACAAGCAGCCACCAGCGGCGAAAGCAAAATCCCGCTGGACCACGAAACCCAGCGAACCCTGCATGCGGCCGGTTACGACTACAGCAGCATCCTGCCGGCCGGTGAGCATCTGTTCGTGCGGCGCACGGCGAACCTGCATACCGGCGGCACGCTGGAAGACGTCACGGCGATTCTGCACCCGACCTTGGCCGAGGCCGCCGTGCGCGCGGCTCGGGCGCTGGAGATTCCGATGGTCGGCCTCGACCTGATGGTGCCGGCGGCGGATCAACCAGAGTACGTCTTCATCGAAGCCAACGAGCGAGCGGGTCTCGCCAACCATGAGCCGCAACCGACGGCCGAGCGGTTTGTCGATCTGTTGTTTCCGCACAGTCAGCCGGCCGTTTGATCTCTCTTCGGCGTCATTCCCGCGTTCAACGCGCGAATGACGCCCCGCAACAGGAGTTTCCATGACCACCCAAATTCCCGAACCGGATCTGAAATACCTGCAGAAAGTCCTGCTGGAAATGCTCGCCATTCCCAGCCCTACCGGGTTCACCGACACCATCGTGCGTTACGTCGCCGAGCGGCTGGAAGAACTCGGCATTCCCTTCGAAATGACCCGTCGCGGCACGATCCGCGCCACCCTCAAGGGCAAGAAAAACAGCCCCGACCGCGCGGTCTCGGCGCACCTGGACACCATCGGCGCCGCCGTGCGCGCGGTGAAGGACAACGGGCGTCTGACCTTGGCGCCGGTGGGTTGCTGGTCGAGCCGGTTCGCCGAGGGCAGTCGCGTCAGCCTGTTCACCGACAACGGCGTGATTCGCGGCAGTGTGTTGCCGTTGATGGCGTCCGGGCATGCCTTCAATACGGCCGTGGATGAGATGCCGATCAGCTGGGATCACGTCGAGCTGCGTCTGGACGCCTACTGCGCGACCCGCGCCGATTGCGATTCGCTGGGCATCAGCGTCGGCGATGTGGTGGCCTTTGACCCACTGCCGGAGTTCACCGAAAGCGGTCACATCAGCGCCCGACATCTGGACGACAAAGCCGGTGTCGCCGCGCTGCTGGCAGCACTGAAAGCCATCGTCGACAGCGGTCAGGAACTGATGATCGACTGTCATCCGCTGTTCACCATCACCGAGGAAACCGGCAGCGGCGCAGCAGCAGCGTTGCCGTGGGACGTCAGCGAATTCGTCGGCATCGACATCGCCCCGGTCGCGCCGGGCCAACACTCCAGCGAACACGCGGTGAGCGTGGCGATGCAGGATTCCGGCGGGCCGTACGACTATCACCTGTCGCGGCACCTGTTGCGTCTGGCCGGCGAGCACGAACTGCCGGTGCGCCGCGACCTGTTCCGCTATTACTTCAGCGACGCCCATTCGGCGGTCACTGCCGGTCACGACATCCGCACCGCCCTGCTCGCCTTCGGCTGCGACGCAACCCACGGCTACGAACGCACACACATCGACAGCCTGGCGGCGCTCAGTCGCCTGCTGGGGGCGTACATTTTGAGTCCACCGGTGTTCGCCAGCGATGCGCAACCGGCCACCGGGTCACTGGATCGCTTCAGTCACCAAATCGAGCACGAAACGCAGATGGAGAGCGACACCCGTGTGCCGTCGGTGGACAGCCTGGTGGGGCAACGCTCGGACGGTTGAGTCTGGCCCTCGGCGATCATTCGCCGTAGCATCCCGACATTGATTTAGCCGAGGTGCCCATGCTGATTCCCTACGACGCGCTCGAAGTCGACACCCTCACCCGCCTGATCGAGGATTTCGTCACCCGCGACGGTACCGACAACGGTGACGACACGCCGCTGGAAACCCGCGTATTGCGGGTTCGCCAGGCGCTGACCAAAGGCCAGGCGTTGATTGTTTTCGATCCGGAAAGCGAGCAATGCCAGTTGATGCTCAAGCACGACGTGCCCAAGCACCTGTTCGACTGAAAACGGTCAGCGGCCCTTGCCGCTGGCCTGTTTGCGCTGGATCCGTTCGTAGACCTCGGCGCGATGCACGCCGATCTGCTCCGGCGCTTCGACGCCGAACCGCACGCTGGAGCCGTTGACCGCCAGAACGCGCAGAGTGATGTTGTCGCCGATGGAAATCAGTTCACCGACAACACGGCTGAGTACAAGCATGGGGGTTGTCCTTCAAGGTTTGCGAGCCTCGAAGATGCGCGGGTTTCGACCGCCCTACAATGCACGCCGGGCAATTCAGTCATTCCCTACGCATCAGGTCGCGCAAGCCTTCAGACGTTTCCTTCAGGGCTGCAAGATTCAGCTCGCGGAAAACCGTGGCCCGAACAGGATCACACTCGCCCCGATCACACACAAAGCCACACCGATCCAGTCCGAACCCAGCGGCCGGATACGTTCGACCACCGCCAGCCAGCCAATCGAAGCAATGATGTAGATGCCACCATACGCGGCGTAGGCGCGACCGGCGTAGGTCGCTTCGACGCGCGTCAACAGCAGCGCGAACAGGGTCAGGCTGATCAGCGCCGGGATCACCCACAAGGCGCTCTTGCCCTGGCGCAACCACATCCAGAACGCGAAACAGCCGGCGATTTCGAACAGCGCGGCGAGGAAGAACCACAGGTAATTGAGCATGCAAAACATCTCGTCAGGGTGACTGTTGCGGCCACCCTAACGATGCGGTGAACCCCGGGCAAGTTCAGCCGTTGTTCTGTTTGGCCTTGGCGCGCATCTTTTCGGCCATCGCGGTCATTTCGTTGTACAGCAGCTGCGGATTCTTCTGTTTGAGCGCCCAGGCCATACGCCCTTGTTCGTGAGGCAGGATCATGAACTCGCCGGCCGCGACTTGCTGGTAGATGTAGTCGGCAATATCGCTGGCGGTGATCGGCGAACTTTCCAGCAACTTGCCGACCTGGGCTTTCATCGCCGGCGTCGGGCCACGGAAGGAATCCAGCAGATTGGTCTGGAAAAATGACGGGCAGACCACATGAACCCCGACTTCCTGTTGGGCCAGTTCGATCAACAGACTTTCCGACAGCGCCACTACCCCGGCCTTCGCCACGTTGTAGTTGCTCATCGCCGGGCCCTGCATCAGTGCGGCCATCGAGGCGATGTTGATGATCTTGCCCTTGCTCAGTTCCAGCAGCGGCAGGAACGCCTTGCAGCCCTTGACCACGCCCATCAGGTTGATCGCGATCTGCCAGTCCCAGTCCTCCAGCGACAGTTCGCTGAAGAAACCGCCCGAGGCCACACCGGCGTTGTTGACGATGATGTCGATGCCGCCAAGTTTCACTTCGCAGGCCTGGGCGAACGCCGTCAGCTGGCTGTAATCGCGCACGTCGCAGCGCTGGATGAAGCCGTCGCCGCCAGCCTCGCGAACCAGTTTCAGGGTCTCTTGCAAACCGGGTTCGCTGACGTCGGACAAGGCCAGTTGCCAGCCTTCACGCGCCCAGCGCAGCGCGATTTCGCGACCCAGGCCTGAGCCCGCGCCAGTGATCATCATGCGATTTTGCATAGCAGACAGCCTTGTTGTTCCGGGGAAGATGCGCGGAGTGTAGCGAAGGATCCGCAGCGACCCACGCTCCATCAGATTGCTGAATGGCGAGGGCAAACCGCAACAACAAACGAAATAAGCAGGCGAGCCAAATACCTTAAAAAAACATTGAATTTTCTTTCATATGCACCAGTCGGAATTAACAAGCCGGCTGGATTTAATTCAACTTCCAGCCGCCCTTGAACACCAAGACTTAACAGACACTATCAACAAGGAAATAGACATGGGCACAATTTTAATCATTATCCTGATCCTGTTGCTGATCGGTGGTCTGCCGGTCTTCCCGCACTCCAGAAGTTGGGGTTATGGCCCATCGGGCATTATCGGCGTAGTGCTGGTAGTCCTGTTGGTGCTGTTGTTACTCGGTCGGATATGACTGTTTGACCGACAAAAAAAGAGGCCCTTCAAGGGCCTCTTTTTTATGGTGCCGACTGATCAGTCCGGCTTGCCGTTAATCACACCGGCGGTGTTGTCCATCAGGCTCTTGGTCGCCGTTTGCAGGAACGCTTCGAGCTTGAGTTTCAGCTCGGCTGTGCGCGGAGCATCCGGTACCACTTCAGCGTGCGGGTTGGCACCCAGCTCGTACTGATAGATCTTCGGTGCCATTTCCTTCTCTTTCGGCAGCACCAGGATCTGGTCGGCGGTGACGATGGCGGTGGTCTGCTCGCTGCCCGACGGCTTGATCACACCGAAACCGGTGTCACCCTGCGGCAGGTTCAGCAGATCGCGGCCCCAGCACTGATGGCGCACTTCGCCACCGAGGCGACCCATGATGGTCGGCACGATGTCGATCTGAGTGCCCACGGTGTGGTCACGGGTACCGAATTTTTCCTGGATGCCCGGTGCGATCATCAGCATCGGCACGTTGAAGCGGCCCAGGTCCATTTCGGTGATCTGACGCTCGTTGCCGAAGCCGTGGTCGCCGACGATGACGAACAGGGTTTCCTTGAAGTACGGCTCCTTGCGGGCTTTCTCGAAGAACTGGCCCAGCGCCCAGTCCGCGTAACGCATGGCGGTCAAGTGCTCGTTGAGCGTGCCACGATCCGTCACGCGCTCGACCGGCAACGGCGTCGGCAAGGCGTACGGCGTGTGGTTGGACAGGGTCTGCAACAGCGCGTAGAACGGCTTGCCGTTTTCCCGGGCCTTGAGCTCCACCAGACCGCGGTCGAACATGTCCTGGTCGGACACGCCCCAAGTCGGATCGGAGAACACCGGGTTCACGAAGTCGTTGCGGCCGACGAAGTTGGTCATGCCCTGGTTGCTGAAGAAACCGGACTGGTTATCCCAGGCAAAATCACCGTTGTAGACGTAGACATCGTCATAGTCACGAGCGCTGAGCAACTGCGGCAGGCCGGACAGCTTGTGGCTGCCTTCCGGGGTCTGCATCAGGTATTCGAAACCCGGCAGGTTCGGGAAACATGCCATGGTGGCGAACATGCCTTGGTGGGTGTGGGTGCCGTTGGAGAAGAAACGGTCGAACAGCAGGCCTTCCTTCGACAGCTTGTCGAGGTACGGCGTGATGTTGCCCGGCGCGCCCAGAGCACCGACCGAGTGACCGGCCATGCTTTCCATGAGGATCACGACGACGTTCTTGATCGGCAGGGTCTTGTCGGCAGGCGGCGTGTATTCACGACGCACGGCGGCGATATCGGCATCCACCAGTTTGTCGTCCGGCATCACCAGCATCTCGCGGACCACTTTCTGCGCCTGATCCTGCGGCAGCGTGGCTTTCCAGATGTTGTCGCGATCCTCGCCCATCCGGTCCTTGGCCGCCGCGATCAGCGACAGCGTGCCGTTGAGGCCGAGCTGATTGGCGAAGTTCGATTCGGTGGTATACACGTCCCCCCAACGCAGCGGCGGGCCTTGACGCAGGGTGCCGCGAGCGGCCACCACGCAGACCAGCAGGCATACTACGAAGACAACCAGACGCGCATACCATGGCGCCACTTGACGGGTGCCGACGTTGCCACCGCTGAACGGACCACGCGGACGGGTCAGACGGTCGGCGCCCTTGAACGCCAGGGTCAGGATCAGCGTGCCCACGGCCCAGGCCAGCAGATAACGCACCACCGGGAAACCGTACCAGAGCATGCTCATCACGGTTTTCGGGTCTTCCTTCACGTACTGGAACACCAGGCCGTTGAGGCGCTGGTGGAACTCGCGATAGAAGTCCATCTCCATCAGACCGAGGAACAGTGCAATGCTCGAAGCAACGGTCAGCCACAGACGGAAGAAACCGCGGGCCGCCATGGCCCGGGCACTGAACAGCGCCAGCACCAGCGGAATGCACAGGTACACCACCAGACGCACATCGAAGCGCAGGCCGTTGGCGAAGGCTTCGAGGAAGGTCGAGGCCGGGGTGTCGAGGATCATCTCGCGGTTGTAGACCAGCAGCGCGAGGCGCAGCACGGAAAACATCACCATCATGACCAGCGCGCACAGGAGCGTGTAGGCCAGATGCGATTTGACGGTCGGTTGCAGCAGGCGACTGGAAGATCGCTGCTGACTCAGGGCGTCCGGGTTTGCCATGTCGTTTTAGGACCCATTGGAAGTTGAAGTTGCAAAAATTCAGCTGCGCCCTGCCCTCTGTTGGCCATTCCAGGCCCCGGGGCTTGCGCGGAGCGCAAATGTTGCACGATCACCGGCGGCATTGCCATTGATTAGTGCCCGTTGCCGGACGCTTTCATTCAAGGCACGGCGCACCGGGACAGGTGCAGACAGCGCGGGCGAATTGTCTTGGAGACTTTGTGAAAATTTCGTCCAACGCATATCTGGAAACACAATAAACCCGGAAAACAAAACGCCCCGAGTTCTTCGGGGCGTTTACAGATGAACGCGACAGTTACTTCTTGGCGCGTTCTTTCAAGGCTTTGAGGGTGTTGAACGGTGCATCGACCACAAACTTGTTGGCGATCATCGACGGCACGCTGCCGCCCGGCTCGGTGTGAACCTGATAGGTCACTTCAACCTGGTCGCCTTTTGGTACGAACTTCCAGAAGCCTTTGACTTGAGCAACCCGCACAAAGCCCTTTTCTTCAGGCAGGTACTTCGGCACGCCTTCCAGATTACGGGTAAGGCTGCCATCGGCGCCTTCAACAGTGGTGACATGCAGAATCGAATCGCGCGGAGTCACCGGCCATGGCGTGTTGAACTGAGTGTAGGTCCAGCTCTGGTCGCCTTCGTGCTTGAGCAGTTTCTGGGTCTTGCATTCGTGAATCCAGGCGCAGGCACCGGAAACGTCTTCCTGCAAGGCGCGCAGTTTGGCGATGGTGGTCTTCATCACGGTCACGCCCTGATAAGACTTGTAGTCCGAACCCGGCACTTCGCTCAGGGAGACCTTGATGCCGTCCTCGTTCTTGGCGACTTTCCAGTCTTCAGCCTGGGCGGCCGAGGTGGCCAGCACGGCCGTCAAACCACACAACACAGCGATACGATGCAGCGAACCCATAGTCTTATTCCTTATTGTTGAAGTTCCGTTCGTTTGACACATCACGCCGCCGTCATCTGCTCCCACCAGCCGAGCAGTCTGATCGCGTCGTCCTGGCTGCTGCCGCAGACTTCGGGATCGGCCTTGAATCCTGAGCAGACCGCTGGACGTTCCGGTCGGCCGAAAATGTTGCACAGGTTATCGACCGACAACTGAACGCAGCGTTCACCGGCAGGTTTGCCATCGGGCATGCCTGGAATCGGCGAACTGATGGAAGGGGCAATGCAGCAGGCGCCACAGCCTTCACGGCATTTCATGACGACGCACTCCTCGCAGCGGGCAATGTGTTAAAGGGACGCGGAACAGGGTAACCGCTTAAACGGCTGTTTTAAATTGCCTGAACCGGGGTTTTTACGCAGAAACGAAAGTGACTGACCAGTCTCCGACAAAGCGTCTGGTCTGCGGGTCACCGATGGGGACGATTTATTGCTTGAACTCGAAATCCAGCGCCGCGCCTTCGACTTCCCGACGCTCCTCATTGCGCAGTTGCAGCTGCATTTCGTTGCTGAGCAGACGGCCGTTGAGCTGAAACCCGTTGTTCTTGTCACCGAACATTTGCGGCAGAATCGGTTCGCGTTTGGGCAGCGTCACGGAGCCAGGTGGTTTCAATTCCTGAACCATATCTTTGGGCAGGCTCAAATCGAGTTTCGCGGACGGCAACGGCGTCTTGGCCACTTCTTTTGCCGACTTCGACTTGGAAGCGACCGGTGCGCGCTTCTTGGCTGGAGCAGCCTTTTTCTGCGGTGTTTTTTTCGCTGGAACGGTTTTCTTGGCCGTGACCGGTTTTTTCGCGGTAGCGGTGGCCGGCGTCTTTTCCTGCGCCGCAGCCGCCAAAGCGCCGGGCACATGACCCATCAACAGCAAGCAGAACACGACCCAGGCGGCAGAAAATTTCGCTTTCATGAACCCAACGAAGCTAACGGCAGATAGCCATATGCTCGCCTGTTGGACGTCACATGACAAGCGCCCTCAATGTTTCAAAACCCGCCGGCCATCTCCTGGCAGAGCTGGGTCGCCAGCATCCCGAGGGTCATCAGCGCCCGTTCCGCCTCGCGATTCCACGGGATGCCGCAGTTCAACCGGATGCAGTGGTTGAACTGTTCGGTGTTGCTGAAGATCAGGCCTGGCGCAATGCTGATGCCCTGTTGCAGCGCTCGCACGTGCAATTCCTGGGTGTTGACCCGCCCTGGCAGACTGACCCATAGAATGAATCCACCGGTCGGCCGGGTCATCTGAGTGCCTTCCGGAAAATACTGCTGAACCGCCAGCTGGAATGCGCTGAGATTTTTTCGGTATTCCTGGCGGATGTACCTTAAATGCCGGTCATAGCCGCCGTTTTCCAGGTACGCCGCGATGGCCATTTGCGTGACGCTGCACGCCGAATGGGTGCTGAAAGTCTGCAAGCGCTGGATTTCCTGCTGGTACTTGCCGGCGATCATCCAGCCGATGCGCACACCGGGCGATAATGTCTTGGAAAAACTCGAGCAGTAGATCACCCGATCGAGCCGGTCGTAGGCTTTGAGTGATTTTGTGCGACCCTGTTCGAACATCAACTCGCCGTAGATGTCGTCTTCGACGATCTGGATATCGAAGTCCGAGGCCAGTCTCAGCAATTGCTTCTGCCGTTCTTCCGGCATGGTGCCGCCGAGTGGATTGCTCAGACGCGTGGTCAGCACCAGCGCCTTGATCGACCATTGGTTGGCCGCCAGTTGCAGGGCTTCGAGGCTCATGCCGGTGGCAGGATCGCTGGGAATCTCGATGACTTTCAGGCCCAGCAGGTCAGCCAGTTGCAGCAACCCGTAATACGTCGGTGATTCGGCGGCGATCAGGTCACCGGGGCGAGTCAGCACCCGCAACGACATCTGCAAGGCGTCGACGCAACCGTGGGTGATCACCACTTCCGAAGGGTCGACGACAACGCCTGCATCACGCATGCGGATCGCCACCTGTCGGCGCAGCGGCTCGAAACCCGGGCTGAACATGTAGCTGAACGCCCGAGGGCTGTGAAACCGGGTGACTTTGGCCAGTTGCTGATGCAGGGCGCGCACCGGCAGGTAATCGACACTCGGCACCGCCGCACCCAGCGGGAACACGCCTTCACGACGGGATTCGACCAGCACTTGCTGAATGATGCTGCTGCGGGTGACCAGGCCTGGCCGTTCGACCCGGGCGATGTCCGGCGTGGGCGCCGTCAGTGCGGGAGTCTGGTGCACGTAGTAACCGGACTGCGGCCGCGCGCGGATCAGGCCCTGATCCTCGAGGTTGGCGTAAGCCTGCAATACGGTGGCATGGCTGACGTTGAGCTGCGAACTCATCTTGCGCACCGAAGGCACGCGCTCGCCCGGTTGATAGACGCCACGGCGGATATCTTCGGCCAGCTGTTGAGCAATACGTTGGTAGAGCAAGAGATTGGTCATGACGCAGCACTCGATTTCACGGGCGTTTTATTCTTGTGTGAAACAATACCGGAACAGTTTGGAAGTGTACTGGGACAGTTGCCATATTAGTCAACCATACAGTGCTGTGTCGGTTAAATCTGTACTGCTTTGTGAGGTAATCGACAGACGTAAAAAAGCCCGGCGCTGCCTGACAGCCCGGGCTTTCCAGTAACGCCACCCTCAGCGGGTGGCGCCGAGCTGGCCTTTTTCGTCGGAGAACACGATTTCCACCCGACGGTTCTGCGCACGCCCACGCTCGGAAGCGTTTGCGTCCACCGGGTATTCGTCGCCGTAGCCTTCGACCTGAATGCGTTTTTCGTCGATGCCCAGATCCGTCAGCACGTCCGCTACCGACTGCGCGCGATCGCGGGACAGCTTGAGATTTTCCTGCTTGCCGCCGGTGCTATCGGTGTAGCCCTCGATGCGCACGACGCGTTTCGGGTTGAGTTGCAGAAATTGCACGATCTTCAGCACCACGCGGTTGGCCGAATTTTTCAGTTCGGCTTCGCCGGTATCGAACAGCACGTCACCCAGGGTCATCACCAGGCCACGGTCGGTCTGGGTGGTGGCCAGCGCAACGATCTGCTCTTCCAGCCATTTGCCCTGCTGTTGCACGCTCAGCAGTTTCGACTCGCGCAGGGCCAGTTGCAGGCGCTGGCGTTCAAGTTCCAGTTTCGCTGCGCGTTCTTCGTTGAGCACCTGATTGGTGTGCTCACGGGCGATTTCGCTGTAGCGCTGACTCAGGTAGGCGTAATGCACCACGTCCGAGCCGCTGCCCCAGTACGTCGACAGACGATCGGCACGGGCCAGGGACTCACCGGCGCGAATCACGTCTTTCGGCGCGATACGCAGCACGTTGGAATCTTCCTTGACCTTCTGGAAGTCGGTGCTGGCCTGCTGCAATGCGGATTCACTGTGCTGACCGGCGCAGCCGTACAGGCTGGCGCAACCGGTGAGGATCAGAGCGCCGAGGGTTTTGGACTTCAGGCTCATTGGGCATCCCCCAGTTGCTTGCGCAGTCGGACGATGCGGGTGTTGAGCACATTCACTTGCTCTTCGCTCTTCTGGGTCAACACTTTGGCTTCCGCCAGACGGGCGTCGAGTTCGGCCTGTTCGAGGCGCATCCGCGCATTCTTGTACGATTCGCCGGCCATGCTGCCCTTGGCCCGGTTGAACTTGTCTTCTGCCAGTTTCATTTCCGGCACGTCTTCAGCGGTGGCGCCCACGGCTTTGGCTTGCTCAAGGGCCTGCTCGGTCAGGCGCATTTGTTCGTTGGGTGCCGGATCGCTGGCGCAACCGGCCAGGGCCAGAACGGCCATGGCCGCGAAAAGAAGTCGATTACTCACTAAGAATCCCTACTGTTTTGGGGCGCTGACAGGTGGTTGCGGCGGCTGTTGCTGCTGCGCCTTCCAGCGCTCGATGTTGCGTTGCAGCGCGGCTTCCGTCAGGCCGGACGCGGGCAATTCTGTCATCTTTTTGGCCAGCTGTCCGCGCAACCACGGATCGTTGCAGGCCGAGTTGTGCGAAACCGCGAGGAACAGACCGGGGCGGTCGATGGGTTGTTCAAAAGCCAGCAGATCATTGGCCATGCCCAGTGCCTGCGCGGCTGCCATGCCCGAGTAGCGACCGGCGAGTACATATTCCACCTCGCCCAGCAGAAGTTTCTGAAACGCCTGGGTCAGGTTTGCCGTACGGGTCAGGGTCAATTGCTGCTCGGCGAAAGTGCCGAATGCCGGGGTCATTCGAGACTTTTCCGACAAGCCTCCGGTATGCCCGTGCAGGTCTTTGGCTTCGCTATAGACGAGGGTCGAGCCCTTGCGCGTCCACACCAGGTAATCGTTTTCCAGCAACGGCGGGTGAATGTAGTCGAGGTTTTCCAGCTCATTGAAGGTCAGCGGCGCGTCAGCCAGCATGTCCATGCGCCCGCTGCGCACCTCGTCGAGGGCCTGGGAACGCTTGCCGGCGTACAGCAGATCGACTTTGATCCCGAGCTCTTTCGCCACCTGTTGCAACAGGTCGGCGCTGGCACCGATCAGTTGTTTGGGGTTCTGCGGATCCTGCCAGAGATACGGCGGTGCATCCGGGCTGCCGGTGACGACCAGCCGCTCGCACTTGCCCGCCGCCACCGACAGGCCCGGCAACAATGCCAGCCCCAGTAACCACGAGCAGCCCAACCGACGATGCAGATCCATGGCGAAACGCTCCCACTCAAATCCGAGACAAAAAAAAGCCCGACCAAAAGGTCGGGCTCTTTATAAGTGAAGCGGCCGGATTAGACCAGCTTCTCCAACTCAGGTACGGCTTCGAACAGATCCGCCACCAGGCCGTAATCGGCCACCTGGAAGATCGGTGCTTCTTCGTCCTTGTTGATCGCAACGATCACTTTGGAGTCTTTCATGCCTGCCAGGTGCTGGATCGCGCCGGAGATACCGACGGCGATGTACAGCTGTGGCGCAACGATCTTGCCGGTCTGGCCGACCTGCATGTCGTTCGGTACGAAACCTGCGTCGACCGCGGCGCGGGAAGCACCAACGGCAGCGCCCAGCTTGTCGGCCAGAGCGTACAGGTGTTTGAAGTTGTCGCCGTTCTGCATGCCGCGGCCGCCGGAAACGACGATCTTGGCAGCGGTCAGTTCAGGACGATCGGACTTGGCCAGCTCTTCGCTGACGAAGCTGGAAGTGCCGGCGTTGTGAGCAGCAGCAACGGATTCAACCGAAGCGGAACCGCCTTCAGCGGCAACCGGATCGAAACCGGTGGCACGCACGGTGATCACTTTGATCGCTGCGGTCGATTGCACGGTAGCGATGGCGTTACCGGCGTAGATCGGACGCTTGAAGGTGTCAGCGCTTTCTACCGAGATGATCTCGGAGATCTGGTCAACGTCCAGCTGGGCGGCAACGCGCGGCAGGATGTTTTTGCCGTTGGAAGTAGCGGCAGCCAAGATGTGGCTGTAGCCAGCGCCCAGTTCGGCTACCAGCGGAGCAACGTTTTCCGGCAGCTGATGCGCGTAAGCGGCATTGTCAGCGTTCAGGACTTTGCTCACGCCCGCGATTTTCGCGGCGGCTTCAGCCACGGCGCCAGCGCCCTGGCCTGCAACCAGAACGTGAATGTCGCCGCCGATTTTGGCAGCGGCAGCCACGGTGTTCAGGGTGGCCGGAGCCAGCACCTTGTTGTCGTGTTCGGCGATTACCAAGATAGTCATGATCAGATTACCTTCGCTTCGTTTTTCAGTTTCTCGACCAGTTCAGCCACCGACTTGACCTTGATGCCCGCGCTGCGTGCAGCCGGCGCTTCGACTTTCAGGGTCTTGTTGGTGGAGGCGGTGGAAACGCCCAAAGCGTCCGGAGTCAGCACTTCGAGAGGCTTCTTCTTGGCTTTCATGATGTTTGGAAGGGACGCGTAGCGCGGCTCGTTCAAACGCAGGTCGGTGGTGACGATCGCTGGCAGTTTCAGGGAAACGGTCTGCGCGCCGCCGTCGATTTCGCGGGTCACGGCAACGCTGTCGCCGGAAACTTCGACTTTCGAGGCAAAAGTGCCCTGACCGTAGCCGCTCAGTGCAGCGAGCATCTGGCCGGTCTGGTTGTTGTCGCTGTCGATGGCCTGTTTGCCCAGGATCACCAGCTGAGGCTGTTCCTTGTCGACCACGGCCTTGAGCAGCTTGGCCACGGCCAGGGAAGTCAGGTCTTCAGCGGATTCGACGAGGATGGCGCGGTCGGCACCCAGAGCCAGTGCGGTACGCAGCTGTTCCTGAGCGGTGGACGGGCCGATGGAGACGACGACGATTTCAGTCGCAACGCCTTTTTCTTTCAGGCGTACGGCTTCTTCCACTGCGATTTCGCAGAACGGGTTCATCGACATCTTGACGTTGGCGAGGTCTACGCCGGAATTGTCCGCCTTGACGCGAACCTTGACGTTGTAATCCACAACGCGTTTGACAGCTACAAGAACCTTCATGGATTCCTCGTTACTCTCCGGTGAAAAGAAAGTCGCCTAGGCGAACCTGGCGGTTGATGCTCATCGGGCACAAGGGCACCTCTAAAAACGCCGGCTGAGCGGGATGACCGTTCGTCAGTCGTGACCGACGAGTCATGCCGCTTCGCGGTGTGTAAACTGCGCGCCGAACCTGCGCTGCGCATCACCGGTTACCGCCTACGCCCTGTCTTTAGAGGTGCTCTTGAAACCACCATTCAGCCTACGGCGAGCGCAAAACCGCCCGTATCTTGACCGGAACGCCCATTCTGGTCAATACGCCAAAATGCCCTGTCATAAGCCGCGCTTCTTTGATTTCTCTGGGCTGGAGCCGATTCAAACAAACGTTTGTATTGGACGCTAAGAGTGGTGTAGATATAATGCGCCGCCTAGAGAGAAAGGTGGTTTGCCCATTATTAGCCTTGACGTTAACGTAAAGGCAATAACGGATACGACACCGAACCTCCAAATTAGAAAAAAAACTGTTGAGCCTTGAGTAGGAGATAGCCTGTGGAACGCGAATACATGGAATTCGACGTGGTCATCGTCGGTGCCGGCCCCGCTGGCCTGTCCGCCGCCTGCCGTCTGAAGCAGAAGGCCGCCGAAGCCGGTAAGGAAATCAGCGTCTGCGTGGTCGAAAAAGGCTCCGAAGTCGGCGCACACATCCTGTCCGGTGCCGTGTTCGAACCGCGCGCTCTGAACGAACTGTTCCCGGACTGGAAAGAACTCGGCGCCCCGCTGAACACGCCCGTCACCCGCGATGACATCTTCGTGCTGAAAAACGCCGAAAGCGCGCAAAAAATTCCTGACTTCTTTGTGCCCAAGACCATGCACAACGAAGGCAACTACATTATCTCCCTCGGCAACCTGTGCCGCTGGCTCGCTCAGCAGGCCGAAAACCTGGGCGTGGAAATCTACCCGGGCTTCGCCGCTCAGGAAGCGCTGATCGATGAAAACGGCGTGGTACGCGGGATCATCACCGGCGACCTCGGCGTCGACCGCGAAGGCCATCCGAAAGAAGGCCTGTACACCCCGGGCATGGAACTGCGTGGCAAGTACACGCTGTTCGCCGAAGGCTGCCGTGGCCACATCGGCAAGCAACTGATCAAGCGTTACAACCTCGACAGCGATGCCGACGCCCAGCACTACGGCATCGGCCTGAAGGAAATCTGGGAAATCGACCCGGCCAAACACCAGCCAGGCCTGGTGGTGCACACCGCCGGTTGGCCGATGGACATCATGGGCACCGAGAACACCGGCGGCTCCTTCCTCTATCACCTGGAAAACAACCAGGTGGTGGTCGGTCTGATCGTCGATCTTTCCTACAGCAACACCTACCTGTCGCCGTTCGACGAATTCCAGCGCCTCAAGCATCACCCGGTGCTCAAGCAATATCTGGAAGGCGGCAAGCGCATCAGCTACGGCGCTCGCGCAATCTGCAAGGGTGGCCTGAACTCGCTGCCGAAAATGGTCTTCAAGGGCGGCGCGCTGATCGGTTGCGATCTCGGCACCCTGAACTTCGCCAAGATCAAGGGCAGCCACACCGCGATGAAGTCCGGCATGCTCGCCGCCGAGTCCGTGGCCGACGCGCTGTTCGCTGAAAAGGACGGCACCGAAGAGCTGACCACCTACGTCGACGCGTTCAAGAAGAGCTGGCTCTACGAAGAACTGTTCGCCAGCCGCAACTTCGGCCCGGCGATCCACAAGTTCGGCGCTATCGTCGGCGGCGGTTTCAACTGGCTGGATCAGAACATCTTCGGCGGCAAACTGCCGTTCACCCTGCACGACACCAAGCCGGACTACGCCTGCCTCAAGCTCGCGGCCGACTGCAAGAAGATCGACTACCCGAAACCCGACGGCAAGATCAGCTTCGACAAGCTGAGCTCCGTGTTCATCTCCGGTACCAACCATGAAGAAGAACAGCCGTGCCACCTGAAACTGACCGACCCGACCATCCCGCTGAGCAAGAACCTGCCGCTGTATGACGAGCCGGCACAGCGCTATTGCCCGGCCGGCGTGTATGAAGTGATCACCAAGGAAGACGGCGAGAAGCGCTTCCAGATCAACGCCCAGAACTGCGTGCACTGCAAGACCTGTGACATCAAGGATCCTTCGCAGAACATCACCTGGGTGACGCCGGAAGGCGCCGGCGGCCCGACCTACCCGAACATGTAAGTCGAATTGCTGAACATCAAGGCTCCCGAAACGGGGGCCTTTTTGTTGCCCGCGATTCAGTGCATCACATCAATACTTGTGGCAGTTCAGGCAGCGCGCTCATCCCCCGGACTGCGCTCGAAATAGCGTTTGTACTCGCGACTGAACTGCGACGTGCTCTGATACCCCACCCGATGCGCCACCTGCGCCACTCCCAGTCCCTCGGCGATCAGCAACGTCTGCGCCTTCAACAAACGTAAACGCTTCAGATACTGCACCGGCGACAGCAACGTGCTGCGTTTGAAATGCTCATGAAAGGTCGACACGCTCATGTTCGCGCAGCTGGCCAGCGTCTCGACGTTCAACGGTTCGGTGTAGTGCGAATGCAAATGGCTGATCGAAGCCGCGACCCGGGCAAACTGCCCCTGCTGCTCCACCAGCGCCCGCAGCACATCAGCCTGAGGTCCGCGCAACGCCACGAACAATAACTCTCGTACCCGCGCCGGCCCAAGAATCTGGCATTCCAGCGGATCATGCAGACAGCGCAACAAGCGTTCGACGCAACCGCGCATGTCATCGTCGAGCACCACCGAGGTCATCGACTCCGGTGTCTGCGCCGGAATATGCCGCCCCGGTGGCAGCCCCATGGCCAGCACCAGTTCACCGAGCAGCACCCGGTCGATCGCCACCGACACACCCAGCAACGGCGCGTCCGGCAACGCGTATGTCTCGCACTCGAACGGCACCGGCAACGCCTGGATCAGGTAATGCCCGGCGCCGTACTCCATAGTGCGCGGCCCCAGATACGCCAGTTTGCTGCCCTGGGCGATGATCATCAGGCTTGGTTCATAAATGTGCGGGCCACGGGCGACGTCGCAACTGGCGCGCAACACCTGCACGCCCGGCAGCCCGGTCTGGCTGTAACCATCGCGCAGCGCCAGCGGTTCGATCAGCGAAACCAGGGTGGCGTTGGCATCAAGGTGACGGGTCAATTGCATCGGGTGGCTCTTTAGAAAAAATCACGGAAAAAGGGATAAAAGCATCATCGCAGATCCTTTTGCCAATGCGACCGATCAACCCCGCATGCCGGAGGATTAGGCATGACACCCGGAGGAATCGCCATGGCCGGACGACTGGACGGCGCCCAGAATGCGCCGCCTCACCTGTCACTGCTTTTGCGAGGTTTCACATGTACACCGCCATCGGCTATGCCGCTCAAACGGCCACCACCCCCCTCGCCCCGATGAAATTCGAACGCCGCAGCCCACGGGTCGACGACGTCGCCATCGAGATCCTGTACTGCGGCGTCTGCCACTCCGACATCCACCAGGCGCGCAACGAATGGGGCATCGCCGTTTACCCGTTGATGCCCGGCCACGAGATCGTCGGAAAAGTCACCGCCGTCGGTGCGAATGTCACTAAACACAAGGTAGGCGATCTGGTTGGCGTCGGTTGCATGGTCGACTCCTGCCGCACCTGCGAAGCCTGCCAGTCGAACCTCGAGCAATACTGCCTCGAAGGCCCGACCATGACCTATGCCACCCCGGACCGGGTCGATGGCAGCAACACCATGGGCGGTTATTCGGACAGCATTGTGGTCAGCGAACACTTCGTGGTGCGCATTCCCGAGAAGCTGGATCTGGCGGCTGCCGCACCGATTCTCTGCGCCGGCATCACCACCTACTCGCCGCTCAAACACTACGGTGTAAAGGCCGGCGACAAGGTCGGGATTCTCGGCATGGGCGGCCTCGGTCACATGGGCATCAAGTTCGCCAAGGCCATGGGCGCTGAAGTGACGCTGTTCACCCGTTCGGCAAGCAAGGCTGAGGAAGGTCGTCGCCAGGGCGCCGATCACGTGATCGTCTCCACCGACGAAGAGCAGATGAAAGCTGCAGCCGGTCGTTTCGACTTCCTGCTGGACACCATTCCGGTCCAGCACGATCTCAACCCGTACCTCGACACCCTGCGCTTCGACGGCGTGCACATTCTGGTGGGTCTGATCGAACCGATCGATCCGCCGGTACACGCCGGCAAACTGGTGATGAGCCGTCGCGTGTTGGCCGGCTCGCTGATCGGCGGCGTCGCCGAAACCCAGGAAGTGCTGGATTTCTGCGCCGAGCACAACATCAGCTGCGACATCGAAATGCTCGACATCCGCCAGATCAACGAGGCCTACGCGCGGATGATCGCCGGTGATGTGAAGTATCGCTTCGTCATCGACATGGCGACTCTGAAGCTCTGATTCCTCAGACCTTCAAGCCAAGCTCCGCCGAGAGCCGGGCCGTGACCCCTTTGATCAGGGGAATCAGCTCGGCCATTTTTTCCAGCGGCATGTACGGCACGGTGCTGGCGATGCTGATGGCCGCGACGATGCGCTTGCTCGCGTCGCGGATCGGCGCCGCCACGCAGCGGATCGACGGCTCGTTGTCTTCCAGATCGAACGCGTAGCCGCCGGCCACGTATTCGGTCATCCGCTGCTCCAGCTGCTCCCACGACTGCTGGGGATGTTGCGGCCAGAACTGACTTTTCCCACCCGCCGGCAGACTGATGTCGTACAGACGCTGCCAATCCTGCGGCGCGTCATCCAGCATCAACGCCTTGCCGATCCCGGTCCGCGCCAACGGCATGCGATGGCCGACCCGCGAGCGCATTTCCGGGCCGTTGCGCCCCGGATTCTTCAGCAAATAAAGCACCTCGTCGCCTTCACGAATGCCCAGGTGAACGGTGTCGCCGGTCAGCGCCGACAACTCGTCCAGATAAGGCCCGGCCAGGGTCACCAGCGGCAATTCTTCGCGCGCCTGAAAACCCAGTTCGATCAGCTTCGGCCCCAGCAGATAACCGACTTGCGGCACGACCCGCAGGTAGCGCTCGTCCACCAGACAACTGGCCAGACGATGGGTGGTGCTGCGCGTGGTGCCGATCAGGCGGGCAATCTCTTTGAGATCGCGGGCGCCACTGGCGACGGCCTGCACCACACCCAACCCGCGAAGCAGGGTCTGGGTGCCGGTTGGCGCGGCGTCCTTGGCGGTTTTTGGGGCGTCTTCCTGCATATCCAGCCTTTAGCGTTGAGCGAGGGAACGGGCGGCATTATGGTCGCCCGACATAGCCGACTACAACTCGATGCGCTCGACCTTGCCCACCAGCAGCACGTAGGACAAAGCACCGATCAATGCCAGAACCGCGATGTAGGTGATCGCCGGAGCGAACGAATCGCCGCTGGCGAGGAAGCCGATGACAATCGGCGTGGCAATCGCCGACAGGTTGCCGATGAAGTTGAACACCCCGCCGGTCAAGCCCAGCAACCGCGCCGGCGCCAGTGTCGAGACCAGCGACCAGGTGATCGATGCCAAGCCGTTACCGAAAAACGCCAGCGCCAGGAAGGCAATCACCAGCGGCGTCGATTCAACGAAGTTGGCGCCGATGATCGAGGTGGAAATCAACAGCCCGCCAATGATCGGCAACTTGCGCGCAAACCCGACGGTGCAACCACGACGGATCAGGAAGTCGGAAAAGAATCCGGAGCACAGCACGCCGATGAACGCGGCGAGAAACGGCAACGACGCCAGCAGGCCGGACTTGATGAAGTCCATGCCGCGGTATTTCACCAGATAGGTCGGGAACCAGGTCAGGAAAAACCACAGCGTCGAGTTCAGGCAGAACTGGCCGAGGTAAATGCCCCACAACTTGCGTTTGCTCAGGACGATGCCGAGATCGGTCCAGCTGAATTTCGCCTTCACCTTGGCGGTTTCGGCGGCGATATCCACCAGCCCGCCGCCCTCGCGGATCAGGTCGATTTCCGCTTCGTTGGCGCCTTTGAAATCACGCGGTTCGCGATACACCGCGTACCAGATCGCCGCCCACACGATGCCCACAGCGCCGGTCACGACAAACACCATATGCCAGCCAAATTCATGTTGCAGCCACGCCAGCACCGGGGTCAGAAACGCCAGCCCGACAAACTGCCCGGAGGTATAGAAGCCGATGGCCGTGGCCCGTTCACGCTCGGGGAACCAGGTCGTCACCACACGGCTGTTGATCGGATACGCCGGTGCTTCCAGCGCACCGACCGCCATGCGCAGCACGAACAGGGCGATAAAACTGGCCGCGAAACCGAGCATCACCGTGGCCAGCGACCACAACAGCAGCGCGACGCTATAAAGAATGCGCGGCGGCACCCGATCCACCAGCCAGCCGCCGGGGATCTGCATGGCGGCGTAGGTCCAGCCGAACGCCGAGAAGATCAGCCCGACGTGCACCGGGTCGATGCCCAGATCCGTCGTCAGCGCCGGGGCGGCAATCGACAGGTTGCTGCGGTCGAGGTAGTTGATGACCACGGTGATGAACAGCAACACCATGATGAAAAATCGCTTGCGGCTGGGCGTGACTAACGTCGCTTGCCCGGTGAGGGTTTGCGGTTGCATGGGGAGCGCCTCTTCTTATGTTTATTGAGGTCGGATTTAGCAGGCGAGATCGTTCCCACGCTCTGCGTGGGAATGCCTCTATGGACGCTCTGCGTCCGCTCTTGGGACGCAGAGCGTCCCGGGCCGCATTCCCACGCGGAGCGTGGGAACGATCTCGTAGTTCTCGTCGAGCTCACGGCAGAGAATCAGCGACTCACCACTCGGCAAAACTGCCATCGGCATGGCGCCAGATCGGGTTGCGCCAGCGGTGGCCGACCGCCGCGCGTTCGATCACGTATTCCTCGTTGATCTCGATCCCCAGGCCCGGGCCGTTGGGGATCTTCACGAAGCCTTTGTCGTAATCGAACACCCGTGGATCCTTCACATAGTCGAGCAGGTCATTGCTCTCGTTGTAATGGATGCCCAGGCTCTGCTCCTGGATAAACGCGTTGTAACAAGCGGCGTCCAGTTGCAGACACGCCGCCAGTGCAATCGGCCCCAGCGGGCAATGCAGTGCCAGCGCCACGTCGTAGGCTTCGGCCATGTTGGCGATCTTGCGGGTCTCGGTGATGCCGCCGGCGTGGGAGGCATCCGGCTGGATGATGTCGACGTAACCTTCGCTCAACACCCGTTTAAAGTCCCAGCGCGAAAACAGCCGCTCACCGAGGGCAATCGGGGTGCTGGTCAGCGGTGCCAATTCTTTCAGCGCTTCGTAGTTTTCGCTGAGCACCGGCTCTTCGATGAACATCAGTTTGTACGGGTCGAGTTCCTTCATCAGCACCTTGGCCATCGGCTTGTGCACCCGGCCATGGAAGTCGACGCCGATGCCGACGTTCGGCCCCACCGCATCGCGCACGGCGGCAACGTTGGCCAGCGCCAGATCGACTTTTTCGAAGCTATCGAGGAATTGCAGTTCCTCGGTGCCGTTCATTTTCACCGCAGTGAAACCACGGCCCACCGCTTCTTTCGCAGCCCGCGCGGTGTCCGCCGGACGGTCGCCGCCGATCCACGAATACACCCGGATCTTGTCCCGCACCTGACCGCCGAGCAGGTCGCTGACCGATACGCCCAGCGCCTTGCCCTTGATGTCCCACAGCGCCTGATCGATGCCGGCCAGTGCGCTCATGTGAATTGCGCCGCCCCGGTAGAAGCCGCCGCGATACAGCACGGTCCAGATGTCTTCAATGTTGCGTGGGTCTTTGCCGATCAGGTAGTCGGACAATTCCTCGACCGCTGCAGCAACCGTGTGGGCCCGGCCCTCGACCACGGGCTCGCCCCAACCGGTCACGCCCTCGTCGGTTTCGACTTTCAGGAAGCACCAGCGCGGCGGGACGATAAAGGTGGTGAGTTTGGTGATTTTCATCTGTTTGTCTCTCTTGTTAGATGCAGCGCACGCAGCGCCGAAAAGTCTTAGCGAAGGGCTTTCCAGGCCGCCACGTAGGCCTTGGCATTGGCCGCCACTTGCTCAGTCGTCATGCCCGGTTTGAACAGCCCGGAACCGAGGCCGAAGCCTTTGACGCCGGCGTCGATGAAGGCCTGCATGTTGTCCGGCGTGATGCCGCCGACCGGCGCCAGAATCGTCCCGACCGGCAACACCGCCAGCCAGGCTTTCACCACTGCCGGCCCCATCTGTTCGGCCGGGAACAGCTTGAGAATGTCCGCGCCCTCCTCCAGCGCCGCGAAGGCTTCGGTCGGTGTGGCAACGCCCGGCGACAGGTACAGCCCCGCCGCTTTCGCTGCCCGCAACACCTTGGCATCGCTGTGGGGCATGACGATGACTTGGCCGCCAGCCTCCTTCACCCGTTCGACCTGTTCCGGGGTCAGCACCGTGCCGGCACCGATCAGGCAATCGGCGGGCAGGGTCTTACGCAGGATGCGAATGCTTTCGTACGGCGCAGGGGAATTGAGCGGTACTTCGATGACGCGAAATCCGGCCGCATACAGGACTTCTCCGACAGCGGCGGCTTCCTGCGGATGCAGGCCGCGCAGGATCGCGATCAGACCGTTTTGCGCCAGTGCTTGCTTGAGCATGTCAGGCCTCCAGTCAGGGTTAACGGGATGAGGAATCGATCAGTCCGGCGGCGAGCGCCAGTTGCCACAGACCACGCTCGGTGGCTTGCTCGGCCAGGGTCACCCGGGCAAAACCGCAGGCGTCGAGGGCCCGGCTGTAGCGGGCGCACAACTGCGCGTTGCCGATGAGGATGATCGAAGGAAGATGTGTGCTGTTGCGTCGGCGCCGTTGCACGGCGGCCAGCGCCGTCAGTTCATGGCCGATCAGCAGGCCGGACAGATAGTCCGGTTGAGCGGTGGCGCTGAGTTCACCGGTCAGGCCCAGGCTGCGGGCGCTGAACAGGGTCGACAGCACGCCGATGTCGCCCTCTGCCGACAACGCCACCTGCACGCCGCGATCGAAGGCCTCGGCGTCGAACGTCGCGCTGTGCTGTTGGGTACGGCCGAGAATGCTGTGTTCGCTGAGCACGGCGAACACTTCGCCGGTCATGAAGGTGTCGAAGCGGGTGATGCAGCCGTCGGCCACTTCCACCCATTTCGAATGACTGCCCGGCAGGCCGATCAGCAGATCGTTGCCCGCCTCGACCGGCAGATTCTGCAGGACGCCGAGGACCTGGGTTTCTTCGCCGCGCATCACGTTCGGCAGCGTCGAGCGCTGAATCACACCCGGCACGATGTGCACATCGACACCGCGAAGACTGCGAACGGTTTGCAGGGATTTTCCGAGATCGGCGACGTTGGCCGGCGTATCGCGGTAGGACGCTTCGCGCCAGCCCTGAGCGCTGCCGACCATGCCACAAGCGATCACCGGCAAGCCGGGTTGCGCGTCGAGCCAGTCGCCGCACGCCTCGTCGAACGCCAGTTCAAAACCCTCGGCGCATTCACGACCGTTGATGACCCGCGGCGTCTTCGGCAACTGCATGATCCCGAACGACAGCGACCGCTGCGCCAGCACCTGCCCGCCCGCCGCGAGTTTGTAAGCACGTAGTGAGGTCGTCCCCCAATCGAGCGCGATCAATTGCGCCAGCATCGCTTCACCTGTTTTGTTATTGGCAGTGAGTGAGCTGGACTATAGACCTCCCAGATGGAAAATCTCAATATGTAATTTTGCATCCCATATTTTGGGATTCGAATTCCTAAAAAATCGGACAGCTAGCTGAGCAGCAATCGCAGCCCGTTTAAAACTTATCCATCTCTCTTAACAGATCTGCCGTTGGAACCTTCATGTCCTCCGACAAATATATTTTATAGGAGTAGGAATTAATTCTGACCTTACAGACAATAGACTCTCGGCCCACTAATAAAGACCTCAACGCCTCACCTTCAATGATTTTTTCACTGGTATCGTTTTTTCTTTCGAAAAATAAAACATCCGCCCTGAAAACCGGCCCGGCACTTGAAATTTCAGGCTCGATAAAACCCTCTCCATATCTACCCGCAGAGTGAGGTGCCGAAAAATCAAAATCGCCCTCAAAAGAACACATCAGCGTCTGGCTTATTTTTGATTTGAAAAGATTGACAACATCAACATCGGACGAGAAACGCACCTGATAAATGGCCCTATCCAAATAACGTTCAACACCAACGTATTGTAAATGAGCAATGGGCTTACCATGATTTATCGCACAGGAAGTGCAAAGCAAGAAAGCCATGCATAAAATTATATTACGCACATTTCCGTCCTTTAAAATGAGTAACAACAACCTGCATCAAAGCGTCTCTGGCCGAGATGCCACTTTGCAGGACTGATGAGTAGATAACCCAGGCATCGGCGTGATTCACATTCACTCGCCCGTTCATATTGGGCCCACTTTTCATATCCCATTGCTCTCCAAAATCGGCTACGAGATCGGAAAAATTCCAGTCTTTGGCATCGGCTCTGACGTTAACCCAATATTCCGCCTTCGGCTTCGGTTCCTGACGGTAGATGCTAGAAACCCCCCACACGATTTTTCCTTCGCCAACCGGATCGAGTGTAACCAGACACGGAATTCGATACCCCTTATCAGTCAATACAGCTGACAGGTGCGCACCATTCCAACCGCCCAAGCTATGCCCAATGATATATACAGGCGTGGTCACATCAGCAATCTTCTCCAGCACATTCTTTTTCAGATCATCATCACTAATAAAATAGTTATAACCAATATGGTGGGCATCATAATTATCAGAACAAATACCCTCAGCCTCCATATCCCTAACGAACACCTTCATGACGTCAGCAACGTTATTATTGGGGCCTGTGCCGTAATAACTTTCTTTATCACCCGCACCACCCACAAAAAACAGAACAATCTTTTTGGGAGTGATCGTGGCCTGCTTGACTGTTCCGTCCGTTTTGCAGGTCAGGTCGTGGGTCACGACCAGTCTTTTACACCCTTTCAGAGCAGGATTTTCAGCTGTCATACGTTTCCTACTCCACGAACAGCTTGATCGACTCAGGCAAATGCGAACTCACCGTATGGGTGAAGCCCGCGTCATTGGTTACGCCGTGCTCCACGCTCCCATCAGCGCGTTGAATCGCGTAAGGGTGATTTGGCATGGGCTCACCAGTAATTTCGTTAATCACCTGCATCCGATCATTGAAATGCACCGGCATCGGCAACAACCCACTAAACGCCGCCCCTCCCCCGCTCTGTCCAATAATCACCGTCCCCGACCCACCGACTACGACATTGCCATGCCCGCCGGTGCTGTCGAGCATCGCGGCATTCAGGCCGTTGATGAAGACCGTGGCGGAAACACCGCCGGTGATCGGGCTGCCGCACGCCGATTTATCGGTCATTCGCGCAGCGGGGAGTCCGTCGAAGAACACGTCCGGCGAACCGGAGACGATCGGGTTGTTGCCGTGGCCCGGCAGTGGGCAGGCGGTTGGGTCGGTGACGCGTGCAGCGGGTTTGCCACTCAATTCAAAGCTCCTTGCTTCAGAGGTTCCGGGTGAGGCTGATAGAGATCGACGTCGGTCGCGGCGAAACGCCAGCGGTTGTCGACGGAATCAAACAGCGCGTGACAATGCTCGCGGCTGTTCGGAGGTGTAAGGGTTTGCAGTTGTTGCCAGGCTTCATCGGCAAACCAGTTCAACTCGGCGGATGTAGCGTCGTCGAGTTGGTTGAGCCAGGTGTTGTAGCCGGTCAGTCGATGCTGGTCGTAGGTGGTTTGCAGCAGCTCGGCCATCTGCGGGCCGAGTTCCAGATAACGCTCGGCTGTCCAGCGGCCGGTTTGCGAGTAGACATACCAGCCCATCGGCGACAGCACGCTTTGGTGGAAAATCGATTGTCCCGCAGGCGCGACAAAACCGCAGCACACGTGCAGGGTCAGCCAGCCTTGATGTGCATCGATGAATCCGTTCGGATCGAACGTGCGCAGCGGTATCACGCGGTAGTCGTCGAAGCCCGCACTGCGTGACATCAGCTCGGCATCGAGGCGCGAGACAAACGCACGGATGGCCTTGCCCCCCAGGCGGTTGAGGGTGCAGAGGATGTCCACCGGTTGGCGGTTCGGGTTGTCGCTTGAGCCGAGGTTTTTGACCAGGCCGTACAGACGGATCGACGCCCGTAGTCCGCTCATCGCCGGTCACTCGTTGACGCAGCGAAGGCTCCACGGGCGTGGAGAAAGAGTGCCAGAGGCATTGCAGGTGTCGTCCGTGAGCGCGCAAAAATGGCGCGTAGAATGCCGGACCAGAGCGGTTTGGACAATCGAATCAGCAATCAGATTGCCACTATTTGTTCAGCCCTCGGCAAATTCGCGCAATACCTTGCCATCCATGCGATAACGCACCCACTCTTCCTGCGGCTGGGCGCCGAGGGATTTGTAGAATTCGATGGCCGGGGTGTTCCAGTCCAGCACGCTCCATTCGAAGCGGCCGCAGTCGTTGGCGCAGGCGATTTTCGCGAGATGGCGCAGCAGGGTTTTGCCGGCGCCGCCGCCCCGTTGTTCCGGAGTGATGTAGAGGTCTTCGAGGTACAGGCAGTTGCTGCCCAGCCAGGTCGAATAGCTGAAGAAGAACACCGCAAAACCGATCGGCAAGCCGTCGCGCAGGCAGATCAGGCCATGTGCCGTGGCGCCTTCGCTGAACAGGCTGCGCTCGATGTCGGCGACGCTGGCGATGACTTCGTGACGGGCCTTTTCGAAGTCTGCCAATTCGGTGATGAACGCGAGGATTTGCGGTGCATCGCTGGGGGTCGCCGGGCGGATCTCGATCGTCATGGACGGGCCTTGTCGGAAAAAGGAAAACGCCATACTAAGGCGGCGCGCGGCGCTCGTCACATGGCAATCCACGGATTAGGCTAGCGCGGCCGATGACTCGCAAGGACTCCCATGAACAATCTCGTTTTTTCACCTCTCACGGAGCTCGCCGCCGAACTGCTGCCCCACGCGCTGGAACCGTCGGAAGACGGCGCTCATGACCTGTCGCATCTGCAACGGGTCTGGCACAGCGCGCGCACCTTGCAGGCCGACGAAGGCGGCGACCTTGAAGTCCTTCTGGCAGCGGTGTTGCTGCACGATTGCGTCGCGGTGGAAAAGAACTCGCCGCTGCGCTCACAGGCATCGCGCCTGGCAGCGGAAAAAGCTTCGAAGGTGCTGGCGAACATGCATTGGCCCGACGCCAAAATTGACGCCGTCACCCACGCCATCGAAGCCCACAGCTTTTCCGCCAACATCACACCGACCACCCTCGAAGCCCGACTGATGCAGGACGCCGACCGTCTCGACTCCCTCGGCATACTCGGCGTCGCCCGCACCTTCTACACCGCCGGGCGCATGGGCAGCGCGCTGTACGACCCGCACGATCCCGAGGCCCGGGAAAGGGACTACGACGACAAGCGATTCTGCCTCGATCATTTCCAGACCAAACTGCTGCACCTCGCCGACGGTTTCCAGACCGTTGCCGGTCAACGTCTGGCACAGCTACGCCATCGACGCTTGAAAGATTTTATGGAGCAATTCAAGGAAGAGATCGGCCTCGAAAGCACTCAGCCCTTCTGAACCGTTCGTCGATCATCAGGCACCAATCTTTCACGACGGCAGACCAAAAGGAGGTAAGGATTTCAATCACTGGAGACACTCTATGATCTCGTCAAGGTTGACTGCGCTCGTATTCACTACCCTCCTCAGCCCGGCGGTATTCGCCGCCTCGACTACCGCTGCCGGGACCGGGCCGACCGATCCGGTTACCCAGCCAAGAGCCCCCGCCATCAACAGCGCCCCCGGTATGAATACCGACGGCTCGGGTGTTCCGCTGATCAATCAGCCACCCGCGACGGGAACCGATCCTCGCACCCAGGGCAGCGATCCCGGTCGTCAGGGCGGGATGAACACCCCCGACGCTCCGGCCGCCCCCGACAACGCAGGCCCCGGCGTCGGCTCGAAAACCACCACGGGTGGTTCGGGCTCTGAAGGCGCAGGTCAGTAATCCGTGCTGCATCCACGCAACGTGTCTTATCCACTTCCCTGAAGAGGTAACCATGAACGTCGATAAAAACCTGGAAAAAGAAGTCCTCACCCGCCTGTTGCATGCTCACCCGAGCGGCCTCGGCAAAGAGGTGCTGGACAATTATCGCGGCGAGAAAGTCGTGGCCAGTGCCCTCGCTGCCCTGCAGGAGCGTGGACTGATTCACCACGGACACATCACTTGCAACGAAGCGGGAGAACATTCGCTGAATCTGCCGATCAAGCTCAGCGCTGCAGGTGTGGAAGCGGCCCGTAAACTCGATACCTGACGCATGCGGTCACTGGCGCATGCAGTGTTCGAATGCATTGCCTGCGCCGGTTCATACCGAGATTCATCCAGCCACCAGGAGACTCGCCATGCCTCGTGGAAGCAAAGCCAAATACACTGAAGAACAGAAGCGCAAAGCCGAACACATTGAAGACAGCTATCAGAACAAAGGGATGTCCAAGGACGAAGCTGAAGCCCGCGCCTGGGCGACTGTGAACAAACAGTCCGGCGGCGGCGAGAAGGCCGGAGGTTCCGGGCGTCGGAAACCGGCCAGCGCCAAGGCCGAGGATCGCAAGGAATCAGCGCGGCGCGCGGCGGTGAGTCGTGAGGGACATTCGCGCGACAGCAAGGCTTCACGCGAAGTGCAGACGGTCGACAGCCTGCGCAAGGAGGCCCGGGAGCGGAAAATCCCCGGGCGTTCGTCGATGCGAAAGGATGAGTTGATTGCGGCGTTGCGCAGAGCCGGCTAGGTCCAGACTGGATGTAACGGCTGAAGGCCTTATCGCTGGCAAGCCAGCGATTGCGATCGTTCAGTCAGTGCATTTTTTGCTGATCAGCACATCAACCTCGGCAGTGCCAGGAGCGGTCGCCGGGCCCCAGCGAGTGACCGCTAACGCAGCCGCAGCGTTGGCGCGCCTTGCGGCTTCGTGAGCGGCCAGTCCTTGTGCCAGCCCGGCGACGAATACGCCTGCATGCGCGTCGCCCGCACCGTTGCTGTCCACCGCCTGCACCTTGAAACCCGGCACGTGCTGACGCTCGCCGCGCTGGTGAATCCAGCAACCCTGCGGGCCGTCGCGCACGACCATCAGCACCTCCCGTGGCAGGTGCACGGTCAATCGGTCCAGCGCGGTTTCGATGTCCGCCGCGCCCGTGAAACGCAGCGCTTCGACGCTGTTGCTGGTCCACACATCGATGCGCGGCAGCAACGCCTGCATCATCGGTGAGTCCGGCGATTCCACCAGCGGGCCAGGATCGAACACCACGTTGATCGTCTTCGGCAGCGCCAGCGTCCAGTCCAGCAACGCCTGGGCCTTGCCGCTGTGTAGCAGGCTGTAGCCGCTGACGTAGACGTAGTCCCCCGTCTCGGCGGCGACGCTGTTCAGCTCCGCCGTCGTGACCTCGCCTTCAGCACCGATGTAGGAAATGAAACTGCGCTCGGCCGACGCATCGGTCAGCGCCACGCAGATCCCGGTGTCACGTTCTGCAGGTTGTTCGATGCCGATGCGGATGCCTTCGGCGTTCATCGCCTGCCGTGCCAGATCACCGAAACGCCCATTGCCATGACGGCCGAGATAGACCACCGGCAAGCCGTTGCGCGCAGCGGCAGCCATCACATTGAAGCCGCCGCCGGCTTCGAAACTGGCGGACTGCGCCAGCACGTCACCGCCGATTTGCGGCAGCGCCTCCACGGCCATGACCAGGTCGATGATGACCTGGCCGGTGTGCAACATCTTAGGCATGAGCATTCTCGGGTTGCGCAGCGCGGCGATCTCTTGCCCCGCCGAGTACGAAGTAAATGCAGCCGGCGACCACGAACGTCACGATCCAGCCGAGGCCGTTGTGGCCCAGCCAGGAGTCGGACAGGAAGCCCTTGAACCAGACGTTCTCGGCGGTGGTGCCGATGGTGGTGAAACTGAAGCCCAGCACGATCGCGATCGCCCACGCGCCGAACGCGCGCCACTCGATGCCGCCGCTGTACCAGTAGGCGCTGCTCGGGCTGACGTCGAGCAGGTCTTTGGGGCTGTAGTAGTGACGGTGAATCAGGTCGACCACGAAGATCCCGACCCACGCGGTGATCGGCACCGCCAACAGCGAAATGAAGGTAATGAACGGGCCGTAGAAGCTGTCGGCGATCAGCATGAAGTAGATCGAACCGGCGAAGATCGCAACGATGTCGACCACCACCGCGTACACGCGCTTGACCTTCAGGCCCAGGGTCAGCGTTGTCAAACCGGCGGAGTACACCGACAGGTTGTTCGACAGCAGCAGGCCACCGAATGCGGTGATCAGGTACGGCACGGCCATCCAGGTCGGCAGCATGTCGCGGATCGCCACGATCGGGTCAGTCGCCGACGCCAGGTCGTTGTTGCCCACAGACAACAGGCCACCGAGGGTGATCAGCAGCACCAGCGGAATCCCCGCGCCGAACGCCGCCGAAGCGACAAGGCGCACGGCTTTGACGCTGCGATGCTGATAGCGCGACATGTCGGCGCCGGCATTCGCCCAGCCGATTCCGGTGCCGGCGGCCATGGTGCCAATGCCGATGATCATCGCGCTCATCGGCGCCGGCGTGGCGTTGAACACCGCGCTCCAGTCGATGGTCGCGCAGAGGAAGCCGCCGACCAGAATGTTCAGCGCGCCGAACACGTAGGTCGCCCACTTTTGGATCACCAGCAAGGTGGCGTGGCCGAGGCCGGACACCGACAGGGTCAGCAGCACGAAAATCGCGATAAAGATCAGGGTCAGCACCGGCGCGCTTTTGGCTTCCACCGGCGAGCCGAACAGGATCGAGCACAACGACAACAGCACGAATGCGGCCGTGGTGGTGTTGACGGTTTCCCAGCCCAGGCGCGACATCAGCGAGACCAGCGTCGGGCCGATATTGCCGCGCACACCGAAGATCGCCCGCGACAAAGTCAGGCTCGGCGCACGACCGCGACGGCCGGCAATCGAGATGATCCCCACCACCGCGAACGAACCGGCAGCGCCGAGAATCGCAACGATGATTGCCTGCCAGATCGCCAGGCCGCGAAACGCAACCAGCGTGGCGCCCAGCGGCAGGCCGAGGATGGAAATATTGGCAGCGAACCAGACCCAGAACAGTTGCAGCGGATGGCCGTTGCACTCGCCTTCCGGCACCGGTTCGATGCCCCGGGTTTCCAGTTGCCCGGCGCTTTGCCCGGCGTTCGATGAACTCATGAAAAATGCTCCTGTTTGCCTTTATTGTGGTTGTGGCAATGACGCAGAACGACAAGACATCCCGCCCGTCCTGGGCCTGTCTGCGCGATCCATTGCGGGTGAATATTCAGGATTTGCGGCGCGGCCATCGCTGGCAAGCCAGCGATGGCGTCAGTTCAATCAGCGCAAGGCCAAAAGCCCCTGCACCAACGGTTCCAGCTCCAGACCATTGACGGCCTTCACCGTCTCGATCATCGGCGCCGGCCAGCTCTGCAGGCCCAGGCAGGCCCCGAGCATGGCACCGAGAATCGCGGCGATGGTATCGGTGTCGCCACCTAGGCTGGCGGCCATGCACAGCGCATCGAACGGCGTCATTTCACCGACCGCGACTTGCTGCGCGAGGGCGAACGACACCACTACCGATTCCTGCGAGGCGACCGAGGTGCCGATCACGTCGTACAGCAGATCCGCGAGCAACACCGGGTCGCTCTCGACACTGATGCTGCGCGCCCAACTGATCCGCGACGCAATGCGCCCGCCGGCCACCCAGTGCCCATGAAACTCCGCTTGCTGGGCGATCTGTTGGCCGAGGTTCAGCGCCTCGCCCAGATCCAGACCGTTGATGCCGGCCGAGACCACCGCCGCCACCGCCGCCGCGCTGGAAATCCCCAGGGTGGTGTTGTGAGTGACCTGACAGGCCTGCACCACCGCCGCGATAAAGCGCTCGGGATCGGCGACATCCGCCGCGATTCCCACCGGGGTGATGCGCATCGCTGCGCCGTTGGTAGTGCCATAACGGCCAGCCTCTTCCGGCGAATGGCCGGCAAGGATCATTTCGATCGCACGTTTGGTCGACGGGCCGAGCAAGTCCTGCGAGCCCTTGGCCTGCATCTCGGCTTCCCATTCAATCAGCCGTTGCGCGAGCACTGCCGGTTCGATCCGGCCTTTGCCTTCGACCAGCAACTCGCCGACCAGAATCGCCTGTTCGGTGTCATCGGTAATCGAGCCCTTGGGCATGTTCGCGGCAATCGGCTGCAAGGGGCCGGCGTCTTGCAGATCGGTGATCTGGCCGAAGCGCTGCTTGATGGTTTCGCGGTTCAGGGATTGGGTCGGCATGCCCAGCGCGTCGCCCAGGGCCAGGCCGTAAAACGCGCCCAGGGCACGGTCGAGGGCGGTCATTTCGATTCTCCAAATTGCAGGTGCAGACGGAAATGCACCGGGTCGAGCAGGCTTTCGACCTGTTCCATGAAACGGTTTTGCCGGTCGTAGGTGGTGCGCAATGCCTTGAGGAACACCGTGCCCTCCGGACGGCCGAGCAGTTCGGCGTCCAAGGCATTGAGCGGTTCGGCACCGATCCACTGATCGCCGCGCTCGCCGATGTAACCGTAGGCGGCCAGGGTGATGGTCAGGGAGTTGTCGATCAGGCCGACCCGCGGCAGGCTTTCCAGGCCTCCGCTGGCGGGCATCAGAGAGCGTTCAAGGGACACCGCCGTGCCATCGTTGGAACGGCGGCGACGTTCGAGAAGAATGAATTGATCGGAGCCGAAACGCGCAAGCAGATCCGCACGGGTCACGGCCTCCAGACGCAGCACGTCGGTATTGATCAGCGCCCCGCTGTCGGCCAGGGCCTGGGCCCAGCCGCTGCGCTGGTCGAGCACCACCCCGTCAAAGGTGACGATGGAGCCGACCCCACTTTGCGTGGCGATGTAATTGCGCCGTTTCAGTTCGGCCAGCGCTTCGCGCAACGTGCCACGGCTGACGTTGAATTCCTGAGCCAACTGATGCTCGCCGGGCAACAGAAAGCCGTCCTCCATGAGGCCGCTTTCGATGCGTCGGACGAGCTCGTCGACCACCCGTTGTTTCTTGTCAAATCGTACCTGTCTAATCATGTACAAAGTGATAACCGAAACAAGACAGGGCGAGCAAGGAGTATTTATCTGGAAGTGACGGAAGGTTCGGTAGACAGGATGAACTGTGGGAGCGAGCTTGCTCGCGATAAGGCCTGCACATCCGACATCAAAGTGTCGGATCTACCGCTATCGCGAGCAAGCTCGCTCCCACAGGGTATTGCGGATTACCGTTGCTTGAGTCGGTCGATAACCACAGCCAACAACAAAATCGACCCTCGAATAACGTATTGGTAGAACGTGTCGATATTTTTGAGGTTCATCGCATTCTCGATAATCGCCAGAATCAACACCCCGGCAATCACATGCCGGATCATCCCGATCCCGCCACTCAGCGACACCCCGCCGAGCACGCAAGCCGAAATCACCGTCAACTCAAACCCCTGCCCGATCATCGGCTGACCCGAAGTCATCCGCGAAGCCAGAATCACACCCGCCAGCGCACCGATCACCCCATGCACCGCGAAGATGATGATCTTCGTGCGATCAACATTCACCCCCGCCAGCAACGCTGCTTCCTGGTTGCCGCCGATGGCCATGGTGTTGCGCCCGTAGGTCGTGTAATTCAGCAGCCAGCCGAAAAACAGGAAGCAGACGATGGTGATCAGGATCGGCACCGGCACACCGAACAACTGACCGTTGCCGAACACGAAGAACGATTCCTGCGATACGCCCACCGCTTTGCCGTTGGCAAAAATGTAGGCCAGGCCACGGACGATCTGCATGGTCGCCAGCGTCGTGATCAGCGCATTGACCCGCAACTTGGCGATCACGATGCCGTTGATCAACCCGACGATCAGGCCCATCACCAGCGCCGCGCTGACGCCGAGAAATACGCTGTTGGTGTCGCGCATCACCACCGCCGCAACCACCCCGGCGCAGGCGATTACCGAACCCACCGACAAGTCGAAATGCCCCGACGCCAGGCAGTACAACATGGTGCACGCGGCGATCCCGGTGGTGGAAATCGCCAGGCCCAGGCCACGCATGTTCAGTGGCGAGAGGAAGTTGTCGATCAGCAAGGTGCAGGCGACAAAAATACCCACCGCCGCCAGCAGCATCACCCAGTCGTCGAGGAAGCGCCGCATATCCAGAGGTTTGCGCTCGGTCGGCAGGGTTTCGTTTTGGGTTGTCATCATAGTCACCTCTCAGTTCGCCACGCCGTCAGCGCGGTGGCGCGGCAAAGCCAGTTGCAGCAGGTTGGATTCGTTGGCCTGGTCGCGGCTGACTTCGCCACGCAGGGCGCCCTCGCACAGCACCAGAATGCGGTCGGAAATGCCCATCACTTCCATCAGATCGCTGGACACCACGATCACCGAAATGCCGTCCGCGGCCAGGTTATGGATGATCTGGTAGATCTCGGCCTTGGCGCCGATGTCGATGCCCCGGGTCGGTTCGTCGAGCAGCAGGACTTTCATCGGCATCGACAGCCAGCGGCCGAGAATCGCCTTCTGCTGATTGCCGCCGGACAGGAACTTGATCTGTTGCCCGGCATGGGGCGTTTTCACTTTCAGGGCCTTGATCTGTTTCTCGGCATTGCCCTTTTCCCAGATCCCGCGCAGCAGGCAACCGAGCCCGGAATTCGCGCCGCGCGCACTGATGTTGATGTTCTCGGCGACGCTGGCGAGCGGGATGATGCCTTCCTTCTTGCGGTCCTCCGGGCACAGCAGAATCCCGGCAGCAATCGCATCGCGGGGCGAACGCAGTTTCAGTTCATGACCGCGCAATTCCAGACGTCCGGCGGTGTTGCGCTCCAGACCGCTGAGCAGCCGGAACAGCTCGGTGCGCCCTGCCCCGACCAGTCCGAACAGGCCCAGAATCTCGCCTTTGTGCGCATCGAAACTGATCGGCTCGCGCAGGCCTGGGCCGAGCAAGCCATCGACTCTCAGCGCCACGGCGCCGCGTGGACGACCGCGATAATCGTAGATGTCCTGAATGTCGCGCCCGACCATGCAGGTCACCAGTTGATCGTGGTTCAGCTGGCTCATGTCGTCGAAGGTGCGCACGTAGCGACCGTCCTTGAACACCGTCACCGCGTCGCAGATGCGGAACACTTCTTCCATGCGATGGGAGACGTAGAGCACCACTTTGCCCTCGTCGCGCAGCCGGCCGATGATCGCCATCAACCGGTCGATTTCCCGCGCCGAGAGGCTGCTGGTCGGCTCATCGAAGGCAATCACATGGGCGCCACGGGACAGTGCCTTGGCGATTTCCACCAGTTGCCGCTGGCCAAGGGACAGGCGTCCGACTTTGGTCTGCGGGTCGATTTCATCGGCCAGGCCCTTGAGGCAAGCCAAAGCCTGCTGGCGCAGCGCGCCGCGATTGATCAGGCCGAAACTGGCCGGCAGGTGACCGAGGAACAGGTTCTCGGCCACGGTCATTTCCGGCACCAGATGCAGCTCCTGGTGAATCACCGCCACGCCGCTGCCGATGCTGTCGGCGGTGGACTTGAACGCCATCGTCCGCTCGCCGATCTGCAGCTCGCCGCTGCTCGGGATGTAGGCACCACCAAGGATTTTCAGCAGCGTCGATTTGCCGGCGCCGTTCTCGCCCATCAAGGCGTGAACCTGCCCGGGGTGAGCGACGAAACTGATGCCGTCCAGCGCCTTCACGCCCGGGAAGGTCTTGCCGATCCCGTTGAAACGCAGGCTACCGCTGGCACTGTGTTCTTGTGTCTGTACTTGCGCGTGCATTTAAGCCACCTCATCACACCGTTCAAGCGGCCCGGCTGCCCGGGCCGCCGCTGCCGTCAGTTCCACAGGCCGATCTTCTCCAGCTCCTGCTTGAAGTTGTCGCGGGTGATCAGGGTGACGTCGTCCATCGCGGTGTACTTCGGCGGTTCCTTGCCGGTGGTGACCCACTCGTGCATCATCTCGGCGGTCTTGTAGCCTTCGATGTGCGGGCTCGGCAGCATCGAACCGTAGAAGCCGCTGTTGGGCTTTTTCAGTTCGCCGATGGCGTCGGTGCCGTTGATGCCGATGCCGATCACATTGGCCGCGGCAAATCCGGCGGCTTCGGTGGCGCGCACGCCGCCCAGTACGGTGTTGTCGTTCATGCCGCCGATGATCAGGTTCTTCGCCGCGCCCGGCAGCTTGACCAGCGCCGAGTTGGTGGCGTCCATGCTGCCCGGTACGTCGAGGGTTTTCAGAGCGGCAGTCAGAATGTGATCTTTCGGCATGCCCGCATCTTCCAGTGCCTTCATCGAGCCGTCGGTGCGCTTCTTGCCGGTATCGAGTTCGTTGTAGGTGTTGACCACCGCGTAGGTGTCTTTCCAGTCCCAGTTACGCTTTTTCGCCTCGGCGGCCATGGCGGCGCCCTGCTTCTGGCCGACTTCGAACGCGGCCATGCCGAGGTACGGCACGTCTTCCATGAACTTGCCATTGGCGTCAACGAAGCGGTCGTCGACGGCGATGACTTTCAGATCATTGAGCTTGGCCTTGGCCATGATCGCAGGGCCAAGGGACACGTCCGGCGGGCAGATGACGAAGCCCTTGGCACCGTTGGCCGCAAGGCTGTCGATAGCGGAGAGGGTTTTCTCGCCGTCCGGCACGGCGATCTTGATCAGCTCGAAGCCTTTGTCCTTGGCAGCTTTCTCGGCGAAAGCCCATTCAGTCTGGAACCACGGCTCTTCGGCCTGCTTGACCAGGAAACCGATCTTCACCGGATCGGCGGCCAGCAGCGAACTGCTCAGGCTGAACGCAGTGACCGCCAGCGCGGTACTGCACAGGGTACGAATCCCGAAACGACGTTTCATAAGCAGACTCCTTGTTATTTTTCTTGAGCGTTATTTGAAAAACGTTAAAGCGGTCGAAGCGTTTCCTGCTAATCATGACGACAATAGTCATATCGTATGATGATTGGATTTCAGGCGTACCTTTCCACCTGAAACCCGCTTTTGTCAGTCGTGGTACATGACCGAGCGACCACCATCGATAGTGATGCACGAGGCGTTGATGAACGGCGCTTCATCACTGGCCAGGAATACAGCAGTCATTGCCACTTCGATCGGTTGGCCGATGCGTTTCGGTGGGTGCAGATCGAAGGCGCGCTGACGTTCGGCGTGTGGGTCGGCGAAGCCGTTCCAGTAATCGACGTTGAGCTGGGTTTCGATGTAGCCCGGGGCGATGGCGTTGACGCGAATGCCTTTCGGCGCGTACTCGATGCCTAGCGCGCGGGTCAGCCCGAGCAAGCCGTGCTTCGCCACCGGGTACGGAAAGCAGCCGGGAATGATGTTTGTGGAATGGGTCGACGCAATGTTGATGATGCTGCCGATACCTTGCTCGATCATCTGCGGCAATACGGCTTTGCAGCCATACCAGGCGCCGTCCAGGTCGATGGCGAAGCAGCGTTTCCAGTCTTCTTCGGTCATTTCCAGCGGATCACGGAACACATTGACCCCGGCGCAGTTGACCAGCACGTCGATGCGACCGTGCAGCTCGATGGCCAGTTTGGCCATGGCATGCAGATCCTGCTGACGCGAGACGTCGGCCTTGATCGCTTGCACGTCGGCGCCCTGCTCGCGCCAGTGCGCGGCAACTTTCTCGACCTTTTCAGCCTGGATATCGCTGATCACCAGTTTGGCCTGCTGCGAGGCGAAGGTCGCGACGATTGCTTCGCCGATGCCTTGAGCGGCGCCGGTCAGCAGCACGACCTTGTTTTTCAGGCGCTCACCTTTCGGTGGCTCGGGCACCGGTGGCAAGGATAGTGGTTCAGCCATGAATCAGGACTCCTGTTCGAAAGCATAAAAAAACCGGGCATCTGACGATGTCCGGTCTGGAAGGCTTGTGGAACAAGACAGGCGAGCGCACGCCGCGGCACCGAAACGGCCCGAAGCGCTGACTCCGCTATGGAGTGCGATGGAAATTCGCTGCATCACTTCACCTGTTTTGTTCTTTTTAAGTGTGAGTGCGTGTTACTGCTGGAGCCGACTATAAACCCGACCGCCGAATAATCTCAATATATAATTTTGCATCCCATATTTTGGGATCTAACCAGAAAAACGCGTACAGAGTTTTCCGGCCACATCCACCTTCAGCGACAGCACGGCGCCATCCAGCGGACGGTTCAGCGGACTTTTGGCGCTGGTGATGTACAGGGTTTTCAGGTCTACACCGCCGAATACGCAACTGGTCGGACGGCTGATCGGCAGGTCGATCTTGCGGTCGATCTGGCCATCCGGTGTCAGGCGCAGCAGGCAGCTGCCGTCCCAGCGGGCGTTCCACACGTAGCCTTCGGCGTCCATCGCCGAACCGTCCGGGCCGCCGTGCTGATCGGCGCTGTACCAAGGCTGGGCGGTGTCGAGGTTGCCGTCGGTGTGAATGAAATAGCGATACAAGGTGCTGTCGAGGCTGTCACCGAACAACAAAGTCGTGCCGTCGTCGCTCCAGAGCAGCGTGTTGGGAATGCCCAGGCCGCGCAGCAATGGCGTGACCCTTTTATCCGGATCAACGCGGAACAGCCCGCCGGACCGACGGATGATCGGCAGATCCTCGCCCTGCTCGCCGATGTTGTTTTGCATGGTGCCGAGCCACAAGCGGCCCTGGCCATCGCAACGTGCCTCATTGGCGCGGTTGCCCGGTTGCGGATCGGCGACGCAGAACAGCGTCAGTCGCGGCTCAAGTCCGGGGGAATCGAGATCGAGCCGGTAGACGCCGCTGCTCAGGGTCACCAGCGCGTCGCCGCTGGCGCAGGGAATGAACGCCGAGACGTGCTCCGGCATCTGCCAGATCTGCACGTTCTGCCCGATCAGCCGCAGCGCCTGCTGGCCGGCGATGTCCACCCAGTACAGCGCTTGGGTCGGCGCATCCCAGAACGGGCCTTCGCCCAGTTGCGCCCGATGCTCTGTCACCGCAGTCCACGTCATGCAACCTCCTGTCTTGTTGTTTTTGTCAGCTGGCTTTTTTGTCAGCCATCACCTGCGGGTAGAACCGCTTGATGGCCAGGTCGGCATTGTCGATCAGGGTCATGCAGGCCCACACCCCGCGCGCGGCATCCCGGGCGGCGATGGCGTCGGCCATGTCTTTGTGGATGGGCAGTGTGCGGCGCAATTCGTCGGGATCGGCCGCCGAGACTTCGAAGGACACGGCGAGCAGCGCACCGAGGGCCGGCACCATTTGCTCGATGAATTGATTGTGGCTGGCGGCGAGAATGCATTCGTGGAAGAACTGATCGGCACGGTTGTAATCGATCCCGCTGTCGACCGCACGCTCGAGCGCGTTGTAAGCCTGCTGCACGGCTTGCACCTGTTCGACGGTCGCCCGCTCGCAGGCCCAGCGCACCGCCATCGGTTCGATGGTGCGGCGCAGGTCGAGCAGGTCATCGACGAAGTTTTCCGGCAGGCCGCTGCGCGACAGCCAGCCCACGACTTGCGGATCGAACAGGTTCCAGCGCTTGATCGGCAGCACCCGCGTGCCGACTTTCGGCCCGACTTCGAGCATGCCTTTGGCGACGAGGGTCTTGATGGCTTCGCGGATCACGGTGCGGCTGACGCCGAGCTGCTCGCCCAGATCGGCCTCGACCTTGATTGCCTGCCCCGGTTTCACCTGGCCGGCAGCAATCCAGGCGCCCAGCCAGTCAACCGTTGATGCGTGGAAACTGCTCGACATGGACACCCCGAAGCCGTTCGCTGTGGATGCCCAAGCTAATCATCATATGATTAAGAGTCAACGACAAAAAACCGCAGCCTGCTTTCACAGACTGCGGTTTTTTTAAGGTTCGAGGCCGATGCGGAAGAACTCGCCGCCACTCCAGACGCCGAGCCAGCGCTGGCCATCGATTTCACGGCTGACTGCCAGTTCGACCAATTGGTAGAACACGTTGCGGTGGATCAGCGCTTCGAGGTTGGTGCGCACATGCACGTAAGGGGCAGGTTCTTGCGTCGTCGGATCGATTTCGACCCGGATCGGATGTTCGGGACCGGCCTCGGTGGTTTCATCGACGTTGGTGGTAAAGCGCAGCAGTTGCGCCTCACCCTCGCCTTCCACCTCGACGGCAATCGCCACGAATGGCGCGTCATCGACCTTGATCCCGACCTTCTCCACCGGAGTAATCAGGAAATAATCATCGCCGTCGCGGCGGATGATGGTGGAGAACAGCTTGACCATCGGCTTGCGCCCGATCGGCGTGCCCAGGTAATACCAGGTGCCGTCACGGGCGATGCGCATGTCGATGTCGCCGCAGAAATCCGGATTCCACAAGTGCACCGGCGGCAAGCCTTTGGTTTTGGGGATTTGCCCCAGCAGATCATTGGCTTTTTGCGGGCCACTCATGGCGTACTCCTTGATTACTGGTCCCCGACGCCCAGCAGACTGCGCGCGTACTGCGCAAGCGGTGGGCCGATCAGGTCTTCGGGCTTGTTGTCGTGGAACGTCAGTAAACCGCCACGACTCTTGATCCGTGCAGTATCAATCAAATACTGGGTGCTGGTCTCGATCAACATGATCTGAATCACGCCGCCGTCGATACCGAGGCGATCCACGGCTTCCTGATCCAGCCACTCATCGGAGTTGCCGATGCGGTCGTCGGCCTTGGCGAAACGGGTGTACAGCAGGTAGTGGGCACCGGCGTCGCGGGCTTCGCCCATCGCCTGATCGAGGCCTTCCGGCGCACGGGCGCGGCGGACCATCGGGAAGTACTCGACGAAGCCTTTGAAGGCCTCTTCAGCCACTACGTTGGGCCGCGGGTAAGAACCACCCGGCGGCGCGAACGAGCCTTGCGCAATGTAGATGAACGAATCCGGCTGAATGCGGAAGTTGTTTACGCGACGGCTGTCGCTGTGGTCCAGCAGCCCCGCGTCGCTCATCTGGTAGCGAGTTCCTTCGGCCATATCACTGACAGTCATACAGCCGCCCAGCGCCAAAACGGCCAGCAGCAAAACCAGGCTACGCATCCTAATCCTCCAGAAGCCGGTGACGGAAAACCGGCGAATGGCCGTAGGATGCAGCTTTTGCGCCAGTCCTTGGAAATGTGCAGGTGTCCGCTTTGAAATAAGGCGTTGTGGTTAAACCGGGCTTAGCCGCCGATGATTTTCATGACGGTTGCGCCGCCGGAGAACGCGACTTCCTGTTTGTCGCCCAGTGCCTTGACCAGCAGCCGCTGCAACGCTGGCAGCGCCTCATGACGCGGCTTGTCGAGCAGGTCACCGACGTAGTGGCGGTTGCTCGACGACAGGCAGCCATGCAGCCATCCGGTGGACGACAGACGCAGCCGCGAGCAGGTTCGGCAGAACGGCACACTTTCGTTGGCAATCACGCCGAAGTTGCCCCGACCGGGAATCGCATAGCGAACCGCCGTCGCGTCCACTGGCGCGTCGGTTTGCGCGTACTCGTAATGTTCGCCGATCAGGCTCAGCAGCTGTTGCAGGCTGACGAACTGTTGCAGGAAGGCGTTGGAATCAGTGGCCAGGTGGCCCATGCGCATCAGCTCGATGAAGCGTAGCTCAAAGCCGCGCTCGAGGCAGTAATCGAGCAGCGGCATCACCTGGTCGAGGTTCTGCCCGCGCAACGGCACCATGTTGACCTTGATCTTCATCCCCGCCGCGGCCGCCTGATCCATGCCATCCAGCACGGTGGCCAGATCGCCGCCACGGGCGATGCTGCGGAACGCGCCGGCGTCCAGGGTATCGAGGGAAACGTTGATGCGTCGCAGGCCGGCATCGACCAGCAGCGGGAGTTTTTTCGCCAGGAGCTGACCGTTGGTGGTCAGGCTGATGTCTTCCAGGCCCATCTTGCCGACGGCGCTCATGAAAGATTCGAGTTTGGGGCTGACCAACGGCTCACCGCCGGTGATGCGCAGGCGCTCGATGCCGGCTGCTTCGATCAGATAAGCCACGCCACGTGCCATGGCCTCGGCCGACAGTTCATCCTGCGCAGCCACCAGCCGCTTGCCGTTGGGCACGCAGTAGGTACAGGCGTAATTGCAGGCTGAAGTCAGACTGATCCGCAAATTGCGAAAACGCCTGCCTTGACGGTCAACGATCATGAAGCACTCCGGCGATGGAAAATCGAGCGGCTAAAACTTGACTCACAATTCAAGTTTTAGCAAGCCCTATGCCTGAGTATATTCCTGCGGTACTGCGCCATGTAGCGAAAAACACGGCGCATAAGGCAACTGAATGATTCAGCTGCTTGGCGTTTCAGGGTCGCGCTTGCGCTTGTTGCCCATGCGCACACCGATGTCCATCAGGAACTGGAAGAAACCTTCCTGATCTTCCAGCACATTGCTCCAGAACGGCGAGTGATACAGCGCCACCGCGCCGTGCACCAGCGCCCAGGATGCGCAGTAGTGGAAGTACGGCGGGACGTCTTCGAGCTTGCCTTCGCTGATGCGGCCCTTGATGAGCAGCGTCAGGCGTTCGAAGTTCGAGGCACGGATCTTGTGCAGCTCCTCGACCATCTCGGGCACCTGATTGCCCTTGACCACCTTCTCTTCCAGGCGATCGAACAGGCGATAGCGCTGCGGGTCGCGCATGCGGAATTCAAAGTAGGCACGGGACAGCGCTTCCTTGTCCTTGTCGACATCGGCCGAGTGCAACAGCTCGTTCAAGTCGCGCTCGTAATCGAGCATCAGGCGCAGATAGATTTCGGCCTTGGACTTGAAGTGCTTGTAGATCGTGCCTTTGCCGATACCCACGGCATCAGCAATCATCTCGACGGTGACACTGTCTTCACCTTGGTCGAGGAACAGCTTGAGCGCGGTATCGAGAATTTCTTGCTCGCGGCGACGAAACTCACGGACCTTACGAGGTTCTTTGTGCATAAGAAAAGGTCTGTAGGGGTCAAAATTCGAAGCCGCGTATTATGCCTAACTTGCGCAAAAATGCACGGATCATCCGACCATATCTGTGTTTCTTGTTCATTTCACGAACGTTTCGGGGGGAATGAGAACATAACCGAAGCGAACGTATTCCAAATTTGTTTAAAAACCCCGGCCGGCCAACTGGACTCGGCGCCAGACTGATCAATACTTGAACTGTCGGGCGACATCTCCCCCAAGTGTCGCGCCGGTAAAGGTACCAAGGGACCGCGTGCCTTTGTTTTACTCCTAATGGTCTTAACCCGGATTCACCCCCCAGAACCCGGGTTTTTTTTGCCTGCGATTCAGGCTTTTACATGCGCCAGCGGAAACAGTCGCTTGAAGTTCTCGGTGGTCTGCTCGGCAAAGCGCTCGTAGTTCTCGCCGCGCAGCATCGCCAGAAACTCTGCCACTTCCCGCACGTATTGCGGCAGGTTCGGTTTGCCGCGATACGGGATCGGCGCCAGATACGGCGAATCGGTTTCCACCAGCAGGCGATCGGCCGGAACCTTGCTCGCCACATCGCGCAGCGCGTCGGCATTGCGGAAGGTGACGATGCCCGACAGGGAAATGTAATAACCCATGTCCAGCGCCGCCTTGGCCATGTCCCAGTCTTCGGTGAAGCAATGCAACACACCGGCCTGGGGCAGCGCGGCTTCGCGCAACAACTCAAGCGTGTCGGCGCGGGCGCCACGGGTGTGGATGATCACCGGTTTGCCGGTCTGCTGTGCGGCTTGCAGGTGCAGACGGAACGATTCCTGCTGCAGCTCCGCCGCTTCCGGCTCGTAGTGATAGTCCAGACCGGTTTCGCCGATCGCCACCACTTTCGGGTGATTGAGCTCGTGCAGCAGCCAGTCCAGCGCCGGCGCCGCGCCCGGCTGCACATCCAGCGGATGCACGCCAACCGAGCAATCGACATCGTCGTAACGCTCAGCGAGGGCTTTGACGTCGGCCGCGTTGTCAGCGCTGACGCCGATGCACAGGAAGTGTCCGACCCCGCGCTGACGGGCCGCATCCAGCGCAGCATCCAGGGAACCGTCGTGAACGGCGAGGTCGAGGCGATCAAGGTGACAATGGGAATCTACGAGCATAAAAAGGACTGCAACTTACATCGTATGAGTGGGACGGTCGGATTTCAGGGCTCCGGCCAGATGAGTTTCGATGCGACTGCGCGCGGTGTTGTCGCCATCGTTGAATTGCACGCCGACGCCGGCCGCGCGGTTGCCTTGGGCGCCTTTGGGGGTGATCCAGGCCACTTTGCCGGCCACCGGAATCTTCTCCGCCTCGTCCATCAGGTTCAGCAGCATGAACACCTCGTCGCACAACTTGTAGCTCTTGTTGGTCGGGATGAACAGGCCGCCGTTCTTGATGAACGGCATGTAGGCAGCGTAAAGGACCGACTTGTCCTTGATGGTCAGGGACAAGATGCCGTTACGCGGCCCCGGGCTGACAGGTTCATTCATGTTGACCTCCACTGCTGATGTTCAGAGTCTAGGTACACATTCTTATCTTTGGCCAGGCAAGCTCGCCCATTGCACCAGCAACGCTTCCAGCAGCAACGCCGCATTGAGGTTGGCCTTGCTCAGGACTTTCTGACGCTGGGCGAGGATCCAGTCCTGAATATCCAGCACTTTAGGCTGAGCACTTTTCTGCGCCAGGTACTGCACGACCTTGCGCATATCGGTCAGGCCGAGGCCTGCTTCATCCTGGGTCAATTGATAGCGCAGGATCAGGCTCGACCAGTCGCAGAACCAGTCGAACAGCCGCAGCATCGGAATGCTTTTCCATTCCTCGGCCAGTTGCGTCGGTGATTGCTGCTGTTTGAGCAGCTTCTTCACGCCTTCGACAACCTGCGAACGCTGTTCACGCACGCCCTGCCCCTGCAACGTGACGGCGGCCAACGGCGAGCCGGCGGCTAGGGTCAACAGTTCGACCCGTTCGTCTTCGGAACATTCCGGCAATGCCTGAGCCAGCCAATGCAAGCTCATGGATTCGCTCGGCAGCGGACAGGCCTGCTGCACGCAGCGGCTCTTGATGGTCGGCAACAACCGGCTCGGCTGGTGGCTGACCAGCAACAGCACGGTGTCACCGGACGGCTCTTCAAGGCTCTTGAGCAAAGCGTTGGCAGCGTTGATGTTCATCGACTCCACCGGTTCGATCAGCACCACCTTGCGCCCGCCCAGTTGCGCGGTCTGCACCACGAAACTGACCAGATCGCGCACCTGGTCGACCTTGATCGCCTTGTCCGCTTCCTCCGGTTCGAGGATGTAATTGTCCGGGTGGCTGCCGGCCTTGAGCAGCAGACAGGATTTGCACTCGCCGCAGGCTTCAGGCGTCGGACGCTGGCACAGCAGGCTGGCCATCAGACGCTCGGCCAGCGCGCGCTTGCCGATCCCGGCCGGCCCGTGCAGCAGGTACGCGTGGGCATGCTGAGTGCGACCGGCCAGTTGCTGCCAGAGGCTGTCCTGCCACGGATAGGCCTCAGCCACGGCTCAACTCCAGCAAGTTCGGAATCAGGGTATCCAGCGATTGTTGAACCTTGGCCAACGGCTGACCGGCATCGATCCGCAAGTAGCGCGCCGGATCGGCTTCCGCGCGCTTGAGGAACGCGCTGCGTACGGCTTCAAAAAACTCACGGCCTTCCAGCTCGAAACGATCCAGACGACCTCGGGCGCTGGCTCGGGCCAGGCCGATTTCCACCGGCAGATCGAATATCAGCGTCAGGTCGGGACGCAGATCGCCCTGCACGAAAGTCTCCAGCGCCGCGATGCGCTCCAGCGACAAGCCGCGACCGCCCCCCTGGTAGGCGTAAGTCGAATCGGTGAAACGGTCACACAGCACCACCGCACCACGGGCCAGTGCCGGTCGAATGACTTCAGCCAGATGCTGGGCACGGGCGGCGAACACCAGCAACAGCTCGGTGTCCGGGTTCATCACTTCGTCGACCGGGGCCAGCAACACCTCACGAATGCGCTCGGCCAGCGGCGTACCGCCGGGCTCGCGGGTCAGCACCACTTCGATACCGGCGGCGCGCAGGCGCTCGGCGAGGTATTCGCGGTTGGTGCTTTTGCCGGCGCCTTCCGGGCCTTCCAGGGTAATAAACAAGCCAGTCACAGGCAGTCCTTAATCAAAGTCATTGCGTGTTTTGGGGAGCGGAGGCTTCCGGTTCCGGCGTCGGTGCAGGCGCTTGAGCGGGCGGCTGCGGCAACGATTCCGGTGCAGTATCGGGTGAGGCGGCAGGTATCGCCTCCTCGGCTGCCGGCGCGGCCTCGGGCGCAGTCGTCGGCGCCGGGCTCGAGCGGTAATCCGCGCGCCGCTTGAGCTGGTACTCGCGCACCGCATTGTTATGCGCGTCCAGATCATCGGAGAACACGTGGCTGCCATCGCCACGGGCAACAAAGTAGAGACTGGTGCCATCCACCGGGTTGAGGGCGGCGTGAATGGCTTCACGTCCGACCATGGCGATCGGCGTCGGCGGCAGGCCGGGAATCATATACGTGTTGTACGGCGTGGCTTCCTTGAGGTGGGCGCGGGTCAGCTTGCCGTTGTAGCGGTCACCCAGGCCGTAGATCACCGTCGGATCGGTCTGCAGCTGCATGCCCAGCGCCATGCGACGTACAAAGACGCCGGCAATCTGGCCACGTTCCTGAGGCACGCCGGTTTCCTTCTCCACCAGCGACGCCATGATCAGCGCCTGATAGGGCTCGGTGTAAGGCACGTCGGCGGAGCGTTTTTCCCACTCCTTGGCCAGCACTTCGTCGAGGCGGTCGAAGGCCTTTTTCAACAGTTCGGTATCGGTCACACCGCGCACGAAGCGGTAGGTGTCGGGGAAGAAGCGGCCTTCAGGGAACAGGCCCTTGTGACCGATTTTGGCCATCACATCACTGTCGCTCAGACCGTTGAGGGTCTGCTCGATCTTTTCATCTTTGGCCAGCGCGGCGCGCACTTGATGGAAATTCCAGCCTTCGACCAGGGTCAGGCTGTACTGAACCACATCGCCGCGCTTCCACAGGTCGATCAGGCCGTTGACGGTCATGCCCGGCTGCATGCGGTATTCACCGCTGTGAATCGGCGTGCCGGCAAGGTTGAAACGCCAATAGACCCGCAGCCAGAACGCGTCCTTGATGACGCCATCGGCTTCGAGTCCAAGAAAAGTACGGGTCGGGGTGGATCCCTTGGGCACATCCAGCAGTTCTTCCTGCGTGATGTTCAGGGGCTGTTCCAGCGCCGAATGAATCTTCCAGGCGCTGGCGCCCAACAGCAGCCCTGCCAGAACCAGTCCGGTTTCCAGCAGCAGCAAAAGTTTACGTCTCACGAATCAGGCATCCAGTAGCGCGCGGGCAATGGTTTGCAGTTTACGGGTGAGCGGGCCAACCGGCCAGCTCAGAGCAGCACAGGCGCGTACCGGCCAGACGCCATACACGCTGTTGCAGACAAAGACTTCATCGGCCCATTGCAGCTGTTCGAGGGGGATGTCGGTGATTTGCACGGGGATGCCCAGGGACTCCGCCTGAAACAATATTTCTGCGCGCATCACACCGGCCACGCCGCAGCGTTTCAGGTCCGCCGTGATCAGCACACCGTCACGCACCAGGAACAGATTGCTGAACACGCCTTCGATCACCCGACCGGCCTGGTCGAGCATCAAACCTTCGGCGTGCTCACTGTCCTGCCATTCGGCGCGGGCAATAACCTGTTCCAGTCGATTGAGGTGTTTGAGCCCGGCAAGCAACGGCTGTCTGGACAAACGCGTGCTACACGGAAACAGGCGAACGCCCTGCTCGGCGTGGGCCGCTGGATAAGCGGCGGGAGGATTGCCTTGCAGAATGCGTCGCCCCTGCGCTGAAGGATCCGGCGCATAACCGCGCAATCCGTCGCCTCGGGTGAGGATGAGTTTGAGCACGCCCTCGCCCATCGCGGCGGCATAGGATTGCAGCTCATGGCGAACCCGCTCGATGTCGGCTGCGATGGCCAGACGCGCACAGCCGTCGGCCAGACGCGTCAGATGCCGATCCAGCAGCAACGGCTGACCGCTACGCACGGCGATGGTCTCGAACAGGCCGTCGCCGTAAGCCAGGCCGCGATCTTTCAGCGACAGAGCGTCAGCCGGCAGACCGTCGACCCAGCAGTCCATCAGCCGGCGAACCGACGGAACGCCAACGTGCCGTTGGTGCCGCCAAATCCGAACGAGTTGGACAGCACGACATCGATATCCATGTTGCGCGCGGTGTGCGGCACGAAATCGAGGTCGCAGCCTTCGTCCGGCTCATCGAGGTTGATGGTTGGTGGCGCCACCTGGCTGTTGATCGCCAGCACGCTGAAGATCGCCTCGACCGCGCCCGCCGCACCCAGCAGGTGACCGGTCATGGACTTGGTGGAGCTGACTGCCAGCTTGTAGGCGTGATCACCGAACACCGACTTGATCGCGTTGGCTTCAGCGAGGTCACCGGCCGGGGTCGAAGTGCCGTGGGCGTTGATGTATTGCACTTGATCGACGTTGATCTTCGCATCGCGCAGCGCGTTGGTGATGCAGCGCGCGGCACCAGCGCCGTCGGCGGGTGGCGAAGTCATGTGGAAGGCGTCGCCACTGGTGCCGAAACCGATCAGCTCGGCGTAGATGGTCGCGCCACGGGCCTTGGCGTGCTCGAGCTCTTCGAGCACCAGGGCACCGGCGCCGTCGGACAGTACGAAGCCGTCACGGCCCTTGTCCCACGGACGGCTGGCGCGGGTCGGCTCGTCGTTGCGGGTCGACAGCGCACGGGAAGCACCAAAGCCGCCCATGCCCAGACCGCACGCGGCCATTTCGGCACCGCCGGCAATCATCACGTCGGCTTCGTCGTACATGATGTTGCGCGCCGCCATGCCGATGCAGTGCGTACCGGTGGTACACGCTGTGGCGATGGCGTAGTTAGGCCCCTGTGCACCCAGGTGGATGGACAGGAAACCGGAAATCATATTGATGATCGAGCCAGGCACAAAGAACGGAGAAATCCGGCGCGGGCCAGTCTCGTGCAGCGTGCGGCTGGTTTCTTCGATGTTGGTCAGACCGCCGATACCCGAACCCATGGCCACGCCAATGCGTTCACGGTTGGCATCGGTGACTTCCAGACCGGCATTGCGTACGGCTTGAAAGCCGGCCGCCAGACCGTACTGAATGAACAGGTCGAGCTTGCGCGCTTCCTTGACCGACAGGTATTCCTCGACATTGAAGCCCTTTACCGAGCCGCCAAAGCGGGTGGAATAGGCAGAAAGGTCGGTGTGTTCGATCAGACCAATGCCACTGCGGCCAGCCAGAATGCCCTGCCAACTGCTCGGCACATCCGTGCCCAGTGGCGACAACATACCCATACCGGTGACTACGACGCGTCTACGCGACACAGCACTCTCCTTTTTCAAATGACGACTTTGCATCAGGCCTAAAGAAAAAACCGCACGCCATGATGGCAGTGCGGTTTTTCCATGACAGCAAGCAACGATTACAAACTATTACGCCTGGTGGCTAGTAACGTAGTCGATTGCAGCTTGTACAGTAGTGATCTTCTCAGCTTCTTCGTCAGGGATTTCGGTCTCGAATTCCTCTTCCAGAGCCATCACCAGCTCAACGGTGTCAAGGGAGTCGGCACCCAGGTCTTCTACGAAGGAAGCGGTGTTGACCACTTCTTCTTCTTTAACACCCAGTTGCTCGGCAACGATTTTCTTGACGCGCTCTTCGATGGTGCTCATACCTTGTTTTCACTCCTAATGGACAAATTCAGGCAGCTGGCCAGTGGGTAAGTGTATAGAAAGACTTTTCAGCTTTTCAACTGAAAGCTTCACTCCTCAAACCCTGCGGCCCTCTGCCTATAAATAGATTGCAGCTTTATAACGGATTTTAGACAGCTCGTATGACATTTTTTTGAAGCAATCCGTCACATTTGAATTACATGTACATCCCGCCGTTAACCGGGATTGTAGCCCCGGTCACGTATGCCGCACCGTCGGATGCAAGAAAAGCGACCACGGACGCGATCTCTTGAGCTTGTCCCAGACGGCCCAGCGGAATCTGCGTCTGCAAGGCTTCACGCTGTGCTTCAGGCAGCTCGCGAGTCATATCGGTGTCGATGAACCCTGGGGTTACCGAGTTGACCGTAATCGAACGCGAACCGACTTCACGCGCCATGGCACGGCTGAAACCTTCCAGACCGGCCTTGGCGGCTGCATAGTTTACTTGGCCAGCGTTGCCCATGGCACCCACCACCGAGCCAATACTGATAATTCGGCCCCAACGCGCCTTGGTCATGCCGCGCAGAACGCCCTTGGACAGGCGATACAGACTGTTCAGGTTGGTATCGATCACGTCGTACCACTCGTCGTCTTTCATGCGCATCATCAGGTTATCGCGGGTGATGCCGGCATTGTTGACCAGAATCGCTACCGGAGCACCGAACTGCTCCTGGATGCTCGCCAGCACCTTGGTGACCGATTCGTCGCTGGTGACGTTCAGTTCGAAACCTGCGCCCTGGATGCCGTTTTCCTTCAGGGTCGCAGCAATACGCTCGGCGCCCGAAGCGGAAGTCGCGGTGCCAACAACGATGGCGCCCTGACGACCCAGTTCCAGTGCGATAGCCTGGCCAATGCCACGGCTTGCGCCGGTGACCAGTGCAACTTTACCTTGCAGACTCATGCAAGCTTCTCCTGATTCAGACAGCCACTGCGCGAGCAGCAGCAAAAGCGTCTGGGGTATTGAGGTTGGAAGTCGAAACGCCTTCGGCGCAACGTTTGTTCAGACCGGCCAGCACCTTGCCAGGGCCGCACTCGACCAGATTGGTCGCACCTTTGGCGGCCAGGGTCTGTACGGACTCGACCCAGCGGACCGGCTTGTAGAGTTGCTCCAGCAGATCACGCTTGAGGGTTTCCAGATCCGCCGGCACCTGAGCGCTGACGTTCTGTACCACAGGGATCTGCGGTGCCTGCCAGTCGATGGCAGCGATGGACTCGGCGAAGCGCTCGGCAGCCGGACGCATCAGCTCGCAGTGCGAAGGCACGCTGACCGGCAGCGGCATGGCGCGCTTGGCGCCACGGGTCTTGCAGCCTTCAATGGCGCGCTCAACGGCAGCCTTGGCACCGGCGATCACCACCTGACCCGGGGAGTTGAAGTTCACCGCGCTGACCACTTCGCCTTGCGCCGCTTCGGCACAGGCTGCCAGCACGTCAGCATCTTCCAGACCGAGGATGGCAGCCATGCCGCCCTGCCCGGCCGGAACAGCTTCCTGCATCAGCTGGCCACGGCGCTCAACGAGTTTTACCGCATCGGCAAGGCTCAGGCTGCCGGCAGCGACCAGCGCGCTGTATTCACCCAGGCTGTGACCGGCAACGAAGGCCGGACGCGCACCACCTTCCGCCAGCCACAGACGCCACAGGGCGATCGAAGCGGTCAGAATGGCCGGTTGGGTTTTATCGGTTTGATTGAGCAGCTCTTCCGGGCCCTGCTGGGTCAGCGCCCACAGGTCGTAGCCCAGAGCATCGGATGCTTCTTTGAAAGTTTCGAGGATCAGTGGATGTTGCGCGCCCAGCTCGGCCAGCATGCCGAGGGACTGCGAACCCTGTCCTGGAAAGACGAATGCGAGGGAAGCAGACATGTAACAAGCCCCTAATGATCTTGTCGTCGGAAAAATGGCATCCCGCTAGAGGGACGCAAGAAACTGACAGTTGGATGGCCCTTTGAACCGGGCGGTCACATTTAAGCATTGTCCGACGAAAACGCCTAAGACAACAAATCCTCCAGACGGCCGTGCAGGCGTTCGGGAAGATTCTCCTGAATCTCGATCAGCGCTCGCTGAATGGCACTCTGAAATCCCTGAACCCCGGCCGAACCGTGACTTTTCACGACAATGCCCTGCAAACCGAGGAAGCTTGCGCCGTTATGTCGCGCCGGTGCCAGATCAGCCTGCAGACGCTTCATCAATGGCAACGCCAGAGCGCCGACAGCGCGGGAGGCGAGGTTTTTCTTGAACAAAGCCTCGATGCGCGCAGCGATCATGGTCGCCAGGCCTTCGCTGGACTTGAGCAGAATATTGCCGACAAAACCATCGCAAACCACCACGTCCGCCTCGCCGCGATACAAACCGTCACCTTCGATGAAGCCGATGTAATTGATGCCCCGGGCAGCCTGCAGCAACGTCGCAGCAAGCTTGACCTGCTGATTGCCCTTGATGTCTTCGGTGCCGATATTCAGCAGCGCGACACGCGGGCGAGCGATACCCAGCGTTTGCGCCGCCACGGAACCCATCACGGCGAACTGCAACAGATGCTCGGCACTGCAATCGACGTTGGCGCCCAGATCAAGCAACTGGCAATAGCCCTTCTGAGTAGGGATCGCGGCGACCATGGCCGGACGATCAATCCCCGGCAGGGTCTTGAGCACAAATCGCGACAGCGCCATCAAGGCACCGGTATTGCCGGCACTGACACAGGCCTGAACCTTGCCGTCACGCAGCAATTCGAGAGCGACACGCATCGACGAGTCCGGCTTGCCACGCAGGGCCTGAGCAGGTTTTTCGTCCATGGTGATGACTTCGGACGCCGGAACAATCGTCAGGCGCGCGCGATCGGCAGCCGATTGGCCGGTGATCAGTTCTTCAAGAAGGGAGGGTTGACCGACGAGGGTCAGGTGCAGCGAGGGCGTAGCAGAAAGGCAAGCAAGGCTGGCCTGAACAATGCTGCGGGGACCGAAGTCCCCGCCCATTGCGTCAATCGCGATGACTTGAGCGGACAAGTGATTACTCGTCAGCGCCCTTGTCGATCACTTTACGGCCACGGTATACGCCTTCTGGCGATACGTGGTGACGCAGGTGAACTTCACCAGTGGTTTTTTCTACAGACAGGGTGCTAGCCTCGAGAGCGTCGTGCGAACGGCGCATGTCACGGGCAGAGCGGGATTTTTTGTTCTGCTGAACAGCCATAATTGATTAACTCCTAAACGTTTGGGTCACGCTTTAACTGCGCCAATACACTGAACGGGTTGGACCGCGTTACCTCGTCCTCGCTCGGTTCGGGCTCATCTGCTCCCGCCGGCTGCTGGCATTCTTCCGGATGATGAGCAGGCACAATGGGCAAGGCGAGCAGAAGCTCCTCCTCGATCAGTGACTGCAGATCCAATGGATCTTCGCCCAGTTCCAGCACGTCATAACCTTTCGGCAACGACTGGGTATTCGCACCCTCCTTCACCACCGCGTAACTGCATTCGCTGTGGATCGGCAGGGTGACCAGCTCAAGACAACGCTGGCAAACCATTTTGACTTCGGTGTCGATAAAGCTGTGGATGACCACAGACTTACGTTCATCTCGTTCAAAAACGAATTTGGCCTGCACCGTACCGACATCGTCGGAAAGCGGGTCGCAGAGTCTCTTCAAATCGGCCAGCAGCAGTTCACCTTGAAGGGTGGTGCCACGGTCAGCCAATTTGCGCGGGTCAACGTGAGGTGGAATCGGGTCATTCAACATAGGCGCAGCATTATAGGGATGCACCCACCCATGTCAAAGGAAATTGTGCCCTGTCCGTCACTTGCGCGCCTCCGCTAGAATCTGTCGCCTGCCTCTGGAGATGCGAATGCTGCCTTTATTACTCGCTTCAAGCTCGACCTATCGTCGGGAATTGCTCAGCCGCCTGCGCCTGCCGTTCGTCTGCAGCTCGCCGGATATCGATGAAAGCCATCGCCCGGACGAGTCGGCAATCGAGCTGGTCAAACGCCTCGCCGAACAGAAAGCCCGCGCCCTGGCCGACAGCCACCCCGCTCACTTGATCATCGGCTCCGATCAGGTTGCGGTACTCGGCGAGCGCATCATCGGCAAGCCGCACACCTTCGAAAACGCCCGCGAACAACTGATGGCCGCCAGCGGCGCCAGCGTGACCTTCCTCACCGGCCTGGCCCTGCTCAACAGCCAGACGGGCCACTGCCAAGTCGACTGCGTGCCTTTCACCGTGCACATGCGCGTACTGGATCAGGCCCGCGTCGAGCGCTATCTGCGCGCCGAGCAGCCCTACGACTGCGCCGGCAGCTTCAAGGCCGAGGGACTGGGCGTGAGCCTGTTTCAATCCACCGAAGGCCCAGACGCCACCAGCCTGATCGGCCTGCCACTGATTCGCCTGATCGACATGCTATTGACGGAAGGCGTACAGATTCCCTGAACCACAAAAAACCGGCCCTCAGGCCGGTTTTTCTTGCAGCATTCGATCAGCGTAACGACGGGCCGTTAAAACCCATCCACATTGCCAGTTTCTCGGCAACGCTGGCACCGAGCTTCTTCGAGAAGCGGTCGAACGGCGATTCCTGAACGGTGAAGTCCACCAGTTCCTTTTCGCCAATCACGTCACGCGCCACCGAACTGGCATTGCCCAGACCATCGATCAGCCCCAATGGCAGCGCCTGCTCGCCAGACCAGACCAGCCCGGAGAACAGCTCCGGATGCTCTTTGTCTTTCAAGCGATCGCCACGCCCCTGCTTGACGCTATTGATGAACTGCTTGTGCGTGGTATCCAGCACACTTTGCCAGAACGCCGTCTCTTCCGGCTTCTGCGGCTGGAACGGATCGAGGAACGCCTTGTGCTCGCCGGAGGTGTAGGTGCGACGCTCGACGCCAAGCTTCTCCATCGTGCCGACAAACCCGTAACCGGCCGCCGTCACACCAATAGAGCCCACCAGACTGGCCTTGTCGGCATAGATCTGATCCGCCGCACTGGCAATATAATAGGCACCGGAAGCGCCAAGATCGGAAATCACCGCGTACAGCTTGGTGTCAGGATGCAGGCCGCGCAAACGCTTGATCTCGTCATACACATAACCCGACTGCACCGGACTGCCGCCCGGGCTGTTGATGCGCAGGATTACGCCTTTGACCTTCTTGTCTTCGAACGCCGCCCGCAGACTGCCGACAATGTTGTCGGCACTGGCCGGCTCTTTGTCGGCAATCATGCCGGTGACGTCGATCAGCGCGGTGTAGTTCGGGCCACGAGTTGCGCTTTTTTCCATGTCCATCAACGGCGTGAACAGGATCAGCGCAACAAACAGATAAACAAACGTCAGCAGTTTGAAGAAGATACCCCAGCGTCGTGAACGACGCTGCTCTTGCACACCGGCCAGCAGGGTCTTTTCCAGCAGCTTCCAGCTTTTCGCGTCACCGTCGTCGGCAGTTGCCTTGGCCGGTGCTTTCCATTCGTCGGTCATGCCATCCACCCCAGCAAAAACGTATTAAGCCTGCTTCCCCAGCCAGGCGTGCAATTCGGAAAAATGGTCGATCGACAGTCGCGGCTCGAACTGCTGCAGTGATTCGATCGATTGCGCGCCATAACTGACCGCCACCGAATCCATCCCCGCATTGCGCGCCATCAGCAGGTCGAAGGACGAATCGCCGACCATCAACGCCTGTTCGGCACGCACACCGCAGTGAGCGAGTATCTGCTCCAGCATCAGAGGGTGCGGCTTGCTCGCAGTTTCATCGGCAGCGCGGGTGATATCGAAATAATCTTCCCAGCCATTGGCCTTGAGCACCCGATCCAGACCGCGACGATTCTTGCCGGTCGCGACAGCCAGGTGATAGCCCTGCTCGCGAAAGGACGCCATCGACTCGACTACACCTTCGAACAACGGCGAAGGCACGGCTTCTGCAGCGATGTAGTGATCGGCGTAATACTCGCGGAACAAGGTCATCTCGGCATCGCTGATTTCCGGATACAAGGTGCGGATCGCCTCGGGCAAACCCAGACCGATGATGCCCTTGACGGCAAAGTCATCACGCAGCTCGAAACCTGAACGCCCGGACGCCGAGTGCATTGCCTCGACAATCCGATGAATGGAATCGGCCAGGGTGCCGTCCCAATCGAAAATCAGCAGTTTGTAATCAGATGGGCGCACTCAATCGCTCCACAGTCTTGGCCCACATTTCATCGACCGGCGCCTGCAACTTGAGTTCACCGCCATCGGGCAGCGGCACGGTCAGCATGTAGGCGTGCAGAAACAGGCGCTTGCCGCCCAGATCACGAATTTCCTTACTGAAACCGTCATCGCCGTATTTGGTGTCACCAGCAATGCAGTGCCCGGCGTGCAACGTATGGACGCGGATCTGGTGCGTGCGACCGGTGATCGGCTTGGCTTCGATCAAAGTGGCAAAATCGCCAAAGCGACGCAGGACCTTGAACACGGTCACAGACTCCTTGCCCTCCTCCTCGTCGACCTCGACCATGCGCTCCCCGGAGCGCAGATTGCTCTTGCCGAGCGCCGCACGGACTTGCTTGATCGAGGTCGCCCAATTGCCGCGAACCAGTGCCATGTAACGCTTGTCGACACCGTCACCGCGCAACGCGGCATGCAAGTGGCGCAACATGCTGCGCTTCTTGGCGATCATCAGCAGGCCGGAGGTGTCGCGATCGAGACGGTGAACCAGTTCCAGCTCCTTGGCATCGGGGCGCAACTGACGAAAGGCTTCGATAACGCCGTAATTCAGGCCGCTGCCACCGTGAACCGCAATGCCGGCGGGCTTGTTGATCACGATCAGGGCCTTGTCTTCGTAGACAATCGAGGCTTCCAGGCGCTGCAACAGGCCTTGGGCCAAAGGCACCGGCTCGTCACGCTCAGGCACACGAACAGGCGGCACGCGCACGATGTCGCCGGCCTGCAGCTTGTATTCGGGCTTGATCCGACCTTTGTTCACACGCACTTCGCCTTTGCGCAAAATGCGGTAAATCAAGGTCTTGGGCACGCCTTTGAGCCGGGCGAGGAGGAAATTGTCGATTCGTTGGCCGGCATATTCCGGCGAGACCTCAAGCAATTGAACGCCTGGAGTCGAAGGGGCAGTAGTCGTCATGGCGCCGATGATAACAATTTTTATGGAATTGAAGCACTTAATCATTGCTGCTATAGTCGCGAACGCCGCCAAAAGCGGCCTGGACAGCGGAACCACGGTCAAAAACCGGCCCTGACCAACGCAATTCACCAGGACGCGAGGCCGTCCTACGGGGCTTTTGCTACGTAACGGTGGAGTTTGCAGCTGTAACAAGCGCAGGTGACATGAGGCCTGAATCACGCCGCAAAGCAGAGTTTTGACTCGCCACGCGAGCCATATTCACGGCCAGTTCACAAAGTGCAGTCAGCCGCGGATGACCCCGAGCGAAGACTCCGGAAACACCGCCTGAATTAGCCATGATGCGTGACCTCCCCTTTCGGAGCTCACGGTAAATGCCAACCCGCTGCGGATTCTGCGCGCGGCAGCACCCGAATTATCAGGGATACGTGTAGGGTGGAGATGCACAACCGCTGGACTGTGTAGCAACAGGTTTTATCAAGACGCTTCATCTCGTCCACAGCCACCGGTTGATTCCTCCTCCTGACTGAGTGCTTAAGTAGCCACAGCAAGCAGGACGCGTACGTCGCGATAACGGCCCAATTGGCCGGACATCGCTGGACACGGGAATGGCCAACCACTCCCGACGCACCTGACACCGACCGTGAGAAGTCGTGTGTGCCGAACGCCGTTTCCGGCAGCCCGGAAACCGACGGTACTACATGAAAAGAATGCTGATTAACGCAACTCAACCCGAAGAGTTGCGTGTTGCACTGGTAGATGGCCAGCGCCTCTACGACCTGGACATCGAATCCGGTGCACGCGAGCAGAAAAAGGCCAACATCTATAAAGGCCGCATCACTCGCATCGAACCAAGCCTTGAGGCTGCCTTTGTCGATTTCGGCTCCGAGCGCCACGGCTTCCTGCCCCTCAAAGAAATCTCCCGCGAATACTTCAAGAAAGCCCCTGAAGGCCGCGTCAACATCAAGGACGTCCTGAGCGAAGGCCAGGAAGTCATCGTTCAGGTCGAAAAAGAAGAGCGTGGCAACAAGGGCGCAGCCCTGACCACCTTCATCAGCCTGGCCGGTCGTTACCTCGTTCTGATGCCGAACAACCCGCGTGCCGGCGGCATCTCCCGTCGCATCGAAGGCGAAGAGCGCAACGAACTGCGTGAAGCGCTGAACGGTCTGGTCGCTCCAGCCGACATGGGTCTGATCGTGCGCACTGCAGGCCTGGGCCGCAGCAGCGAAGAAATGCAGTGGGACCTCGATTACCTGCTGCAACTCTGGACCGCCATCAAAGAAGCCTCGCTGGATCGTTCCGCGCCATTCCTGATTTACCAGGAAAGCAACGTGATCATCCGCGCCATCCGCGATTACCTGCGCCAGGACATCGGCGAAGTGCTGATCGACAGCGTTGAAGCCCAGGACGAAGCCCTGACCTTCATTCGCCAGGTGATGCCGCAGTACGCCAGCAAGATCAAGCTGTACGAAGACAGCGTTCCGCTGTTCAACCGTTTCCAGATCGAAAGCCAGATCGAGACCGCTTTCCAGCGCGTCGTTGAACTGCCGTCCGGCGGCTCCATCGTCATCGATCCGACCGAAGCCCTGGTGTCCATCGACATCAACTCGGCGCGCGCCACCAAAGGCAGCGACATCGAAGAAACCGCCCTGCAGACCAACCTTGAAGCGGCTGAAGAAATCGCCCGTCAGTTGCGCCTGCGCGACATCGGCGGCCTGATCGTCATCGACTTCATCGACATGACCCCTGCCAAGAACCAGCGCGCCGTGGAAGAGAAAGTCCGCGAATGCCTGGAAGCCGACCGCGCCCGTGTGCAGATCGGCCGCATCTCGCGCTTCGGCCTGCTGGAAATGTCCCGTCAGCGCCTGCGTCCTTCGCTGGGCGAAAGCAGCGGCATCGTCTGCCCGCGCTGCAGCGGCACCGGCATCATCCGTGACGTCGAATCGCTGTCCCTGGCGATCCTGCGCCTGATCGAAGAAGAAGCCCTGAAAGACCGCACCGCCGAAGTTCGCGCTCAAGTGCCGATCCCGGTGGCCGCGTTCCTGCTCAACGAAAAACGCAACTCGATCACCAAGATCGAACTGCGCACCCGCGCCCGCATCGTCATCCTGCCGAACGATCACCTCGAAACCCCGCATTTCGAAGTTCAGCGTCTGCGTGACGACAGCCCGGAAGCCGCGACCAACCAGTCCAGCTACGAAATCGCTGCCGCTGCCGCCGACGTCGAAGACGTCCAGCCAGCCGCCGCGACCCGCACCCTGGTGCGCCAGGAAGCCGCCGTCAAGACCGCTCCGGCCCGCGCCAACGCTCCGGTTCCGACCGAAGTCGCCGCTCCGGCCCCGGCACCTGCTCCAGTTGCCGCGCCAGAGCCAAGCCTGTTCAAAGGCCTGGTGAAGTCGCTGGTCAGCCTGTTCGCCACCAAGGAAGAGCCTGTAGCTCCGGTTGTGGTTGAAAAACCAGCCACCGAGCGTCCGGCCCGCAACGAAGAGCGTCGCAACGGTCGTCAGCAGAGCCGCAACCGTAACGGTCGCCGCGATGAAGAACGCAAGCCGCGCGAAGAACGTGCACCGCGTGAAGAGCGCGCCCCACGTGAGCCGCGTGAAGAGCGTCAGCCGCGCGAACCACGTGAAGTCCGCGAGCCGCGCGAATCCCGTGACGAAGCACCGGTAGCCCGCGAAGAACGCGCACCACGCGCCCCTCGTGAAGAACGTGCACCACGTGCTCCACGTGAAGATCGCAAGCCGCGTGGCGAGCGTGAAGAACGCGTACGTGAACTGCGCGAACCTCTGGATGCCGCTCCGGCCGTTGCTGCCGCCGCCACCGCTGAAGAGCGTCCGGCCCGTCAGCCGCGTGAAGAACGTGCGCCACGTCCTCCGCGTGAAGAGCGTCAACCGCGTGCCGAACAGGCCGCTGCTGCCGTCGCTGAAGAAGAAATCACCACCAACGAAGAGCAACTGCCGGAAGACGGTTCGGAGAACGCCGAAGGCGATCGTCCACGCCGCCGCTCCCGTGGTCAGCGTCGTCGCAGCAACCGTCGCGAGCGTCAGCGTGATGCCAATGGCAACGTGATCGAAGGTTCGGAAGAATCCGAGTCCGGCGAAAACACCCAGGCGCCAAGCACTGCCGATCTGGCTGCTGGTCTGGCTGTGACCGCTGCGGTTGCCAGCACCGCGATCAGCGCTCCGGCTGAAGCTCAGGCCCACGAGCAAGCTGAACGCGCTACCGCTGCAACACTGGAAACTGCTCCAGTAGAAGCGCCGGTTGTTGAAGCAACCACTCCGGTAGAAGTAGCTGCCGCTCCGGAAGTCGAAGTGGCTCCGGCTCGCGAAGCTCAGCCTCAAGCTGAAGTGGCTGCCGAACCAGCGGTGACCTTCCAAGCACCAGCCGTAGTTGAAGAGTCGGTTGTCGAAACCGTCGCAGAAACCGTGACCGAAACCGTGCGTGAAGTTCGCGAAGAACAGACCGCATTCAACTGGGTCGCCGAGCCAGCTGTCGCAGAAACACCAGCGCCAGTGGTTGAAGCACCTGTTGTTGAAGAAGCCAAGACTGCCGAGCCAGTAGTGGTTGCCGAACCGGCACCGGTCGTTGAAGCCCCTGTGGTTGAAGCGCCAGTTGTCGCCGAAGCACCTGCCCCGGTAGTTGAAGCGTCTCCAGTTGTCGCGCCGGTCAGCGCCCTGACCCCAAGCGGCCGCGCACCAAACGACCCGCGTGAAGTGCGTCGTCGCAAGCGTGAAGAAGAGCGTCTGCAGAAGGAAGCCGAACTGGCTGCCGCTGCTGCTCCAGTCGCTGCCGAGCCAGTGGTTGCCGAAGTGGTTGAGGCAGCTCCTGCCCCGGTCGCTGAAGAAGCTGCCGTTGAAGCCGTGATTGCCGAAGCACCACGCTCCGTTCAGGAAGCGGTCGAGCAACACGAAGAGGCCCAGGAAAAAGAACACGAGCCTAAACCTCTCGTCTGATTCCAAAAGCCAATAAAAAGCCCCGCCTGGTGATCCAGGCGGGGCTTTTTTATGCCTCAAGGTTTTATCAGGATGGCGGGAAAACCAGCGCATCCGGCACGTCGATATCCCACAACACACCCGGATCATCCACCGCGACTTCAATCACTCGTCCTTGGGCAAACAGCGGTCTGGCGCCGCGGTCACCGGACAAAGACATCAGTCCCGCTGCGAAAGATCGACCAAACCCGACCGGATGCCCATAGTCACCGTTCAACGTCGGTACGCTGACCGCATCCTCGGCAATCGCCGCCACGACCCGTTCCATGCTCGACGGCAGGATGAACGGCATGTCGCCCAGCACAATCAGCCAGCCATCGGCATCCGGGCAAGCCGCCACACCCGCCGCGATGCTGTCGCCCATTCCCGTGGATTCGATCGAGACAATGTCACACCCATAAGCCTGCGCCATGCGCATTGCCTGCGGGCGCGCCTCGGTCGTCACCAGCACTCGCTGGTCGAGGCTCGCCGGCAGGTTCACCAACACCTGCTCGATCACCGAACGCACCGCGCCATCACGCCCGGTGCAATCGGCCAGCAGCTTGTCCTTGTTGGCACCCGCCACTTCGCGAAAGCGGCTGCCCTCGCCCGCCGCCAGCACAATCACTCCGATGGATCGGCTCATACACTCTCCGCTGTTTTCTTCTGCTTGAGCTCGACACCATTCTTGATCGCGACGATTTCCGCCAACAGTGACAAGGCGATTTCCGCCGGGGAATGGCTGCCAATATGCAAACCGATCGGCCCGTGCAAACGGGCGATGGCCGCTTCCGACAAGCCTAGCTCAGCCAGATTTTCCCGACGTTTGCGGCTATTGACCCGCGAGCCGAGCGCACCGACATAGAACGCTTTGGAATCGAGCGCCGTGAGCAGCGCCATGTCGTCCAGCCGTGGATCATGAGTCAGCGCGACAATCGCCGTGCGTTCATCGGTCTGGATGTTCAGCACCGCTTCATCCGGCATACCGGACACAAAGCGCCCATGCTGTTCTTCCCAGCCATAGACGAATTCGGTGCGCGGATCACAGATCAGCACTTCGAAATCCAGCAACCGCGCCATCTCGGCCACATACCGCGACAACTGCCCGGCGCCGATCAACAGCAGGCGCCAGCGTGGGCCATAGATGGCGCGCAGGGTCTGGCCGTCGAAGCTCAAGGTGTCAGTCTTGCCGGCCGGTCGCAGCACCACCTCGCCAGTGCCGATGTTCAGCTCGCGAGCGACGATTTCGTGGGCTTCGCAGCGATCCAGCAACTCGGCGACCCACGCCGGATCGCCGACTCGCTCCTCGGTCAGGCGCAGAGTGCCGCCGCACGGCAGGCCGAAACGAGCCGCCTCTTCCTGCGTCACGCCGTAGGTGATCAACTGCACCGGCGGCCCGTCGGCGGGAATCCGTCCGTCGTGCAGCCGGGCGATCAGATCGTCCTCGACGCAACCTCCGGACACCGAACCGATCACCACGCCATCTTCGCGCAACGCGAGCATTGCGCCGGGCGCCCGGGGAGCGGTGCCCCAGGTCTGCACCACGCTGAACAACATCACCCGCTGCCCGGCGCGACGCCATTCGAGCACACTGCGCAGGACATTCAGATCGGCGCTGTCCATCACGCTTGTGCCTTCTGCCAGCCCTGCAACTGGTAGCGCACCGGCAGGTTGCGAATGCGCTGACCGGTGGCGGCGAAGATCGCGTTGCACAGCGCCGGCGCAATCGGCGGCACGCCCGGCTCACCGACACCGCCCAATGGCACCTCACCCGGCGGCGTCACCAGATGCACCGCGACTTCCTTCGGCGCCAGCGACATGCGTGCCACTTCATACATATGGAAGTTGTCCTGTTGCACCTTGCCGTCCTTGAAGCTGATTTCGCCCCACACCGCGTTGCCCAAGCCCATCACGCAGGCGCCTTCGAACTGCGAACGGATGCGCTCCGGGTTGATCTGCGGGCCGCAATCCACGGCGATATCGGCCTTGTGCACGATCAGCGTGCCGTCGTCCTTGACCTCGACTTCGATCACCGCCGCCACGTAGGTGACGAAGCTGTAATGCACCGCCAATCCGAGACCACGACCCTTGGGCAGTTGACGACCCCAACCCGCCGCCTTGGCCGCCGTTTCCAGCACGGTGCGCATGCGCCCGGTGTCGATCGGATAACGCTCTGGGGATTCGCCGTAGTTCCATTCTTCACTGAGCGTACGCGGGTCGATCTGCCGATCCGGGCCGAGCAACTTGATCTGATACTTGAGCGGATCTTCCTTGGCCTTGTGCGCCAGTTCGTCGACGAAGCTCTGAATTGCGAAGCCATGGGGAATGTTCGACACCGAGCGATACCACCCAACCCGCGTATGCACCGTGGCTTCAGGGTTTTCCAGGCGCACGTTGGGAATTGCGTAGGCCATGTTGGTAAAGCCCATGCCCAGCTCGAACGCAGCTTCGTGATTCATGCCCGGCGCAAACAGCGCGGTAATGCTCGGCGCTACCGTGCGGTGCAGCCAGGCGGACGGCAAGCCGTCCTTGCCGACGCCGGCCTTGAGGTATTCGGCGGACACAGTGTGGAAATACGAGTTGTGGATGTCGTCTTCCCGGGTCCATTGCACGCGCACTGCCTTGCCAGGAAATTCCTTGGCGAGCACGGCAGCCTCAACGACGAAGTCCGGTTTGGACTTGCGGCCGAAACCACCGCCGAGCAGTGTCACGTTAAAGGTGACGTTATCGAATGGCAGCCCCAGGCGTTCGGCGATCCGTTCGCGGGTGACCTGCGGCGCTTGGCTCGGCGCCCACGCCTCGCAGGTGCCATCCTTGTAACGGGCGATGGCGACCATCGGCTCCATCGGCGCCTGAGCGAGATGCGGCAAGTAATAAGAGGCCTCCAGGGTGCTGGCGGCGCTGCCAATGGCCTTGTCGATGTCGCCAGTGTTGCGCACCACTTTGCCCGGTTTCAGCGAAGCGGCTTCGATCTCCTTGCGATAGGCGACCGAGTCATAAGTGGCGTTCGGGCCGTCGTCCCACTCGATTTTCAGCGCTTCTCGGCCCTTCAATGCCGCCCAGGTGTTGCTGGCCACCACGGCCACACCACCCAACGGCTGGAATTCCGAAGGCAATGGTCGGGGTTCGATCTGGATGACTTTGAGCACGCCCGGCACTTTCAGCGCGGCGCTGTCGTCGACCGACTTGACCTTGCCGCCGTACACCGCCGGACGCGCAATGACCGCGAACAGCATGCCGTCGAAATGCACGTCGGCCCCGTAAACCGCCCTACCATTGACGATGTCGGCACCGTCGATGGCTTTGGTGCCTTCCTTGCCGATGTAGCGGAATTCCGACGGCTGCTTGAGCCGCAGGCTGTCACGGGCCGGCACTGTCAGCGCACTCGCCGCAGCGGCCAGCTCACCGTAACCCAGCTCGCGCCCGGACGGCGTGTGAATGACTTTATGCAGTTGTGCGCGGCATTCGCCGACCGGCACCTTCCACTGCGCGGCGGCGGCCTGCTCCAGCATGGTCCGCGCGGCCGCGCCGCAACGGCGCATCGGTTCGTACCAGTGACGCATGCTGCGCGAGCCGTCGGTGTCCTGGTTGCCGAAGCGCACTTCATCACCCGGCGCCTGCTGAACCTTGACGTGGGCCCAGTCGGCTTCCAGCTCATCGGCGACCACCATGGTCAGGCTGGTGCGCACGCCCTGACCCATTTCCGAACGGTTGCAGACCACGGTCACCGTGCCGTCGGCGGCAATGCTGACGTAGACCTTCGGATCATCGATCCAGCCGTTCGGCATACCGTCGGCGCCAAACTGCTTTGGCTTGTCTTCGGCCAGCGCATCCTGCCAGCCCCAGCTCGCCGCCAGCACCAGCGCACCCGTGGCGCCGACGCCCTTGAGGAAGCCCCGGCGACTCAGGTTGCTCAGGGCGAAATCGTTCGGTAGACGGCTCATGCCTTGGCCTCCTTCAGGTGAGTGGATGCCTGTCGGATCGCGGTCTTGATCCGGTTGTAGGTGCCGCAACGACAAATGTTGCCGACCATCGCTTCTTCGATCTGCTCATCGCTCGGGTTCGGGTTGGTCTTGAGCAACGCGGTGGCGGACATGATCTGCCCGCCCTGGCAGTAACCGCATTGGGCCACAGCCGTGTCGAGCCAGGCTTGCTGGACGATCTGACCGACCGGATCGGCGTGCAGGTTGTCGATGGTGGTCACGTTCTGCCCGACCACCGAACCGATCGGGGTGATGCAACTGCGTGCCGGCGCGCCGTCGATATGAATGGTGCACGCACCACACAGGCCCATGCCGCAGCCGAACTTGGTGCCGTTGTAACCGGCGACGTCACGGATCGCCCACAACAGTGGCATGTCCTCGGTGACATCGAGTGGATGATCTTGACCATTGAGTTTCAGGGTAATCATGGGCACGCCCGCATATTCATGGAGGTTATGGGGTCGAGCCATCTGCCACCGCAGGGACGGTGGTGGTTCGCGCAGATCGGCTCAGGCTAATCAGGCTCTCTTGTACGGACGGGAACGTCTGCACCGGGCCTTTGGTGGAGCAAATGACTGGTATCGTTAGCTGGCTACGTTAACCCGCGATTAACAAAAAAGCCCTGCACTTTTTAAATAAGTGCAGGGCTTTGGGTTCAGCCTTGAAAGCGTAGCCTCAATACCTGTTGGGCTCCATTTCCAGCTCGACATTGAAACGTTCTGAAATGTCTTTCTGGATGCGCTGCGCCAGATCGAGCAATTGCAGCCCGGTCGCCGCGCCGTAGTTGACCAGCACCAGCGCCTGCAATTTATGCACGCCGGCATCGGCCTCGCGGAAACCTTTCCAGCCGGCACGCTCGATCAACCAGCCGGCCGCCAGCTTCATCTGCCCGTCCGGTTGCGCGTAGGCCACCAGATCCGGATGCTGCGCCTTGATCTGTGCAACCAAAGCCGCCGACACCAGCGGGTTCTTGAAGAAGCTGCCGGCATTGCCGAGCACCGCCGGGTCCGGCAGTTTTTCGCTGCGGATGCTGCAGATCGCGCGGCTGACATCCGTCGGCGTCGGTTGCTCGATGCCCTGCTCGGTCAGGCGCTGACGCACCGGGCCGTATTCCAGGTGCAGATGGGCGACTCGATCCAATACGAAGCGCACCCGCAGGATCAGCCAACGACCCGGCTGCTGCTTGAACACGCTGTCACGGTAGGCGAAGTTGCACTCTTCCAGACTGAAGTCGCGCAGCTCGCCGGTCTGGCGATCCAGCGCCGTCAGGCCGGCGAACACATCCTTGATCTCGACACCGTAGGCACCGATGTTCTGCATCGGCGCGGCGCCGACAGTGCCGGGGATCAGACTGAGGTTTTCCAGCCCGGAAAAACCCTGCGCCAGCGTGTGCTGCACGAACGGGTGCCATGGCTCCCCAGCTTCGGCTTCGATCACCACGCGGTTGCCGTCGTCGCTGATGACGCGGATGCCACGAGTGGCCATGCGCAGCACCAGCGCCGGGATGTCCGCCGTGAGCAACAGATTGCTGCCGCCGCCGATCACCAGCAACGGCACGTCGTGGGAAGTCGCGTAAGCCAGGGCTTCGCGCACATCGGCGTCACTGTGGGCTTCGGCAAACAGCTGCGCGCGAACGTCGACGCCGAAGGTGTTGAAGGGTTTCAGGGAAACCTGCGGCTGTACCTGCAAACTCATAACCGCCCCTTCACTTCGATCAACAGCTGATCGCAGGCACGCTCGATCAGATCCAGCACCTGCTCGAAACCCTGATCGCCGTCGTAATACGGATCCGGCACCTCATCGACCACGCCTGCATAGCGGCGCAGGAACAGATCCAGCTCAGCCTTGCCAGTGGACGGTTGCAAGGCCTTAAGATTGCGCAGGTTGCTGTTGTCCATGGCGAGGATCAGGTCGTAGCTGGCGAAATCGGCGCGGCTGACCTGTTGAGCGCGTTGCGCCGACAGGTCATAACCCCGCAGTTTGGCCGCAGCCTGGCTGCGTTTGTCCGGCGGATTGCCGACGTGCCAGTCGCCGGTGCCGGCGGAGGCCACTTCGACCTGATCCGCCAGCCCCGCTTCACGCAACTTGTGGCGCAACACACCTTCGGCGGTGGGCGAACGGCAGATATTGCCCAGGCACACGAACAGAACGCGCATCAGGCCTCCAGCAGGCGACGGACGCGCTCGAGATCTTCGGCGGTGTCGACCCCGGTCGGCGGCGCGATCAACGCGTCAGCCACATGAATCCGCACGCCGTGCCACAGGGCACGCAGTTGTTCGAGGGATTCGGTGTTTTCCAGCCAGCACGGGCCCCAGCTCACGAAATCCTGAAGGAAGCCGGCGCGGTAGGCATAAATGCCGATGTGGCGACGATAGGGCACGCCTTCCGGCAACACATCGCGGCTCTTGGCGAACGCATCGCGGGCCCATGGCAGGGTCGCGCGACTGAAGGTCAGCGCCAGACCGTTGAGGTCACTGACAACCTTGACCACGTTCGGGTTGAACAGGGTTTCCACGTCTTCGATCGGCTCGGCCAGGGTGGCCATGCGCGCTTCGGTGTGGGCTGCGAGGTTGGCGGCGACCTGATCGATCACGCTCGGCGGGATCAGCGGTTCGTCACCCTGCACGTTGACCACGATGGCATCCGGCTCCAGACCCAACTTCGCGGCCACTTCGGCCAGACGATCAGTGCCGGAGTTGTGATCTTCACGGGTCAGCACCACTTCGGCGCCGAAGGCCTTGCAGGCCTCGACAATGCGCGCATCGTCGGTGGCCACGACCACACGGCTGGCGCTGCTTTTGCTGGCCTGTTCCCAGACGTGCTGAATCATCGGCTTGCCGGCGATATCCAGCAGCGGCTTGCCCGGTAGACGGGTCGAGGCGTAGCGCGACGGGATGACAACGGTGAAGGCTGTGGTCATTTATCCAGACGCTCGTCGGTGGTCAGGGTGCGGGCTTCGCTTTCCAGCATGACCGGGATGCCGTCGCGGATCGGGTACGCCAGGCCGGCGCCCTTGCTGATCAGTTCGGTCTTGTCGGCGCTGAGCTTGAGCGGGCCTTTGCAGATCGGGCAGGCGAGGATGTCGAGCAGTTTGGTGTCCATGAACATTCCCTGGATAAAAACGGATTAAGGCAAAAGACGATCCGGCAACAGGCGCATCAGTTGCGTGTCGAACCAGGCCACGAAGGCCGGCGACGGCACGGCATCGACCGCCAGGTACCACCAGTCATCGGCGGCGAAGGCACGGCACTTCACCGCGTCCTTTTCAGTCATCACCACTGGCAATGACGGCGTGAAACTCAAGGCCTGCACGCTGTATTCGGCGTGATCGGCAAACGCGTGGGGCACAGGCCGCCAGTCTAGCGCTTCGAGGGTATTGAAGAAACGTTGCGGGTTGCCGATCCCGGCCACCGCGTGCACGGCCTGACCGGGCGGGAAATGATCGAGCGACCGGCGTTCGCCGCTGCGCAGATTGACCAGCGCCGACGGTTTGAGACGGAAAGCGAATCCGCCGTCGCGATCCTCAAGGGCGCCATTGAATAGCACACCGTCAACGCTTTGCAGGCGCTCGGCCGGCTCGCGCAGGGGGCCGGCGGGCAGGCAGCGCTGGTTGCCAAGGCCACGAGCGGCGTCGATCAGCACCAGTTCCAGATCCCGCGCGAGGCGGTAATGCTGCATGCCGTCATCGGACAGGATCAGGTCCAGCGGCTCGCTGTCCAGCAGGGCTCTGACGGCGGCGCTGCGATCGGGGTCGATCATCAGCGGCACGCCGGTGCGCTGCACGATCAGCAAAGGTTCGTCGCCGACGATGTCGGCAGTCTGGTCAGCTTCGACCCGCCATGGCAGTTGCGCCGGTTTGGCGCCGTAACCGCGACTGACCACGCCGACCCGCAGCCCGTGGCGTCGGCAATGCTCGATCAGCCACAGGATCATCGGCGTCTTGCCGGTGCCGCCGACGGTGATGTTGCCGACCACGATCACCGGCACCGGGGATTGATAGATCTCACCCTCGCCGTCGAGAAAACGCTGACGCTTGCCGGCCACGACGCGGCGGTACAGCCACTCCAGCGGCCGCAACAGCGTCAGGGCCGGGTGCCCCTCGTACCATGCGGCGAGCAGACGATCGGACATGGCCATCAGGATTTGGGCGCCGCCTCGACCGTGGTCATGCGCAGATGGCTGAAACCGAGCTTGCCGGCCGCGTCCATGGCGGTGATCACGGATTGGTGCTGAGTCTTGCCGTCAGCACTGATCGACAACGGCATGTTGGTGTCGCCGTTGGCTTCTTTCTGCATGGCTTCCATCAGGGTCGCCAGATCGTTTTTCGGCAGAATCTTGTTGTTCACCGAGAACACGCCTTCGGCGCTGATGGCCACGTCCAGTTGCTTGACCTGCTGGTCCTCGGCCGGCGAGCCGCTGACCGCTTCCGGCAGATCGACACGCAGCTGGGTTTCGCGGGTGAAGGTGGTGGTCACGACGAAAAACAGCAACAGGATGAACACCACGTCGATCAGCGACGCGAGGTTGATGTCGATGGTTTCCCGGGGTTTGCGACGGAATTTCACGCTTTTTCCCCGGCCAGATCGACGTCACGGTCGCCCTGCACCACTTCCACCAGTTTGATCGCTTCCTGTTCCATGCCCACCACCAGTTCATCGATGCGGCGTTGCAGGAAACGGTGGAAGAACACTGCCGGAATACCGACCATCAGGCCCGCAGCGGTGGTGATCAGCGCCTTGGAAATACCGCCGGCCAGCACCGCAGCATTGGTGGTCATTCCCGAGCCGGTGAAGGCGCTGAAAATATCGATCATGCCCAGCACCGTGCCCAGCAGACCGAGCAGCGGCGACATGGCGGCGATGGTGCCCAGCGCGTTGACGTAGCGTTCCAGCTCGTGGATGACCCGGGCGGCCGCTTCTTCAATGCACTCCTTCATGATCTCGCGACCATGCTTGGAGTTGGCCAGGCCCGCGGCGAGGATTTCACCCAGCGGCGAGTTGGCGCGCAATTCCTTGAGTTTTTCCTTGTTGAGCTGCTTGTCCTTGATCCAGACCCAGACCTGACCCAGCAGATGCTCAGGGGTGACGCGACTGGCGCGCAGGGTCCACAGGCGCTCGGCGACGATCGCCATGGCGGCGATGGAACTCAGAATGATCGGCAACATCATCCAGCCGCCGGATTTGACCAATTCCCACACAGTGACAGCCCCCTCGAAAAAGTGCGCCACTTTACCATACCGGTTCGCGATAAAGACCCGTCGCCCCGACGACCGTGCTCAACGGTACTCCGCCCCCGGCAACGGCGGGTCGCGCCAGAAGCGGCGTTGTTGACGCATCGACCGGGCCGGCTGAAACCGCCCCAGTTGCAGATGAATGGCGCCCTGCTCGGCGCTGTCATGGATGTGTATGCCCTGTTTGCGGTAACGGGCGATGACCGTCGGGTGCGGATGACCGAACGAATTGCCCTGCCCTCGGGAAATCAGCACGGCGTGGGGCTGCAAAGCCTTGAGCAAGGCCATCGATGAGGAACTGCGGCTGCCATGGTGCGGAGCTTGCAGCCACTGGGTATGAACTGCCAGCGCGCTGTTGAGCAGGTCCCGTTCGGCAGCGCTGTCGATGTCGCCGGTCAGCAGCAACCGCTCGCCGTTGGCTTCGATCTGCAACACGCAGGAACGCTGATTACTGTCGTGGGCGTCGGCCCATTGCCATAGATGAAAGGCAACGCCGTCCCACTGCCATTGCCGACCACTTTCACAGACCTCGGCATTCAGCGCTTCGGCCAGCCCCGGCGGATCGCCGCTGATGACCCGGCTGACCGGCAATCCTTTCGCCACTGCGAGTGCGCCACCCGCGTGATCGGCATCGGCATGGCTGAGCAGCATCAGATCGAGGTGTTCCACCCCCAGTTTGCGCAATGCCGGCAGCACCACTCGCTCGCCGAGGTCGAAGTCGCCGAAACGCGGGCCGCTGTCGTACAGCAAGGTGTGATGTCGGGTGCGGATCAGAATTGCCAGGCCTTGGCCGACATCCAGTTGCCAGACATCGGCCACGCCTTCGGCCAGACGCTCTCGAGGCGGAAATGCCAGCACCAGCAGCAATGGCCAGCCCAAAGGACGCAAGGGAACGCCCCGAGGTAGCAATAACAGCACTGCACCAAGACCTCCCAGCGCCCAGACCCACCACTCCATCGTCGTCGGCACCCACGCTGGCCAACGCCCGGCAATCAGGGCCAGCGCCCGGAACAATCCATCGATCAGTCCACCGGCCAGCCACAGCAGCCCTTCCCCGACATAGGGAATCGGCAACAGCAATGTCCCCAGCAACGCCGGCGGCAGCACCGCAAAACTGACCCACGGCACCGCAAGCAGATTGGCCAGTGGTCCGCTGAGGCTGATCGGCAGACTCAACGCCACCAGCACCGGGCACAAGCCGATCGCAATCAGCCACTGCGCACGCGTCCAGGTCTGCCACCAGCGCGATGGCCCCAGACGGCCACCGAAGGTGAAGATCAGCACGGCGACCGCGATAAAGGACAGCCACAACCCCGGACGCAGACTGGCCAGCGGATCCATCAACAACACACCATTAAAGGCCAGCAGCAACGGCCACCAGGCACCGAGATGGCGAAAGCGCAAACGCCACAACAACACCAGCGCAACCATCACGCAGGCCCGCCGCACCGGCACGTCGAATCCGGCCAGCAGGCCGTAACCCAGCGCCGCCGCGAACGCCAGACCGCACGCCCAGGGCAGCCAAGGCCAACGCAACGGCCAGATCCCGACCCGCGCCAGCCCGGCGACCAGCGCATACATCAACGCCGCCAACAGCCCGATGTGCTGACCGGAAATCACCAGCAGGTGTACGGTGCCGGTGTCCTGAAGGATCTGCCAGTCCTCACGACTGAGCCCGGAGCCATCGCCGAGCACCAACGCAGCCAGGGCGCCGTTGCGTCCCTGGGCATCCACCGCAAGCAGGCGCTGGCGAATGCTGTCACGCCAGGCCCACTGCGCCGGCGCCAGGCGCTCGCCATCCTTCACCGTCCCGGTGGCGCCGATGCGCTGCGCCAGCAGCCAGGCTTCGTAATCAAACGCATCCGGATTGAGCAGGCCACCGGGACGCTTGAGCTTGACTGCCAGTCGCCAGCGTTCGCCACTTTTGATCTCAGGCCCGGCGTACCACGCCAGACGCATCAGCGACGGCAGTTTCTCGTGACGCGAGCGCGCATCGACCAGTTCGAAGCGCACGACGCCCTCGGCATTCTGCGGCAAGCCGACGACGCGCCCTTCCACCCAGCGCGTTTCGCCATCCAGCCGGGAAGGCAGTCGATCATTCAACGCCATCTGCGCGCTGAAACCCGCCCATGCGAATCCAAGCAGTAAAAACGCCAGTGGATAGCTGCGAAACGGCAGCAGCATCAGCGCCACCCACGGCAACACCAGCCATAACCCGACCGGCGGCAAGCCCGGTAAAAAAACCGGAGCCAGCAGACCGACCGCCACCGCCATCATCCCTGTACGCATAAGCCCGTCCTTGAGAGTCCCACCTTCAGGCATAGCGGCTGCGGGGCACGCGCGTCGTTATCAATTGTCACAAAGTCTGAATGGGCGGTTCATAGAATCCAGACATACTTGCCGCCTTAACCGACCGAGAAGCCTTATGCCCCGGCGCTTATTCAAACGTTACATGCCCGACCCGACGAGCATCAGGGAACACAAATCCTTACGCTTTCTCGGAACGTTGCTGCATGACCCGAACCTCTGGCACCTCAACCGACACTCGGTGGCCCGGGCCATGGCCGTTGGCCTGTTCGCCGCGTTCCTGCCGATTCCCGCACAGATGCTGGTGGCCGCCGTCCTCGCGATCATGGTGCGCGGCAACATGCCGATTGCCGTCAGTCTGGTCTGGCTGACCAATCCGATCACCATGCCGGCGGTATTCTTCTGCACGTATCAGGCCGGGGCCTGGCTGATGGATGTGCCCGCCCGCACGCTCCCCGACGAATTGACCTGGGAATGGATCAGCGGTGAGCTCTCGACCTTGTGGCAACCGTTCCTGCTGGGTTCGGTGGTGGTCGGGTTGGCACTGGGCGCCCTCGCCTATTGTCTGGTGATGATGTACTGGCGCTGGTGGGTGGCCCGGCAATGGGCGCGGCGCAAGAAAAGACGTCAGGCGTGAATGCAAAACGGCCTCCACTGTGGGAGGCCGTTTTTCATTGCAGCATTGAAGGGATCAGGTGCGCATGCCGCGCCCGCTCACCAGCAACCGCGAACAACCGATATACAGCACCACCGTCGCCACCAGCATGAAGGTGATCGCGATGCCGATGCGAATGTCCGACACACCGAGGATGCCGTAACGGAAGGCGTTGACCATGTGCAGCACCGGGTTGGCCAGCGACACGGTCTGCCAGAACGGCGGCAGCAAGGTGATCGAATAGAACACGCCGCCCAGGTAGGTCAGCGGGGTCAGCACAAAGGTCGGGATGATCGAGATGTCATCGAAGTTGCGCGCAAACACCGCGTTGATGAAGCCCAGCAGCGAGAAGATCGTCGCCGTCAGCACCACCACCAGCACCGTCACACCAAGATGGTGTACCTGCAAATGGGTGAAGAACAGCGACAGGATCGTCACAATCACACCCACCATCAGGCCGCGCAGGACGCCACCAATGGTGTAACCGATCAGGATCGTGTGCGGCGACACCGGCGACACCATCAGCTCTTCGATGGAGCGCTGGAACTTGCTGCCGAAGAAGCTCGACACCACGTTGCCGTAGGAGTTGGTGATCACCGACATCATGATCAGACCCGGCACGATGTACTCCATGTAGGTGAAGCCACCCATGTCGCCGATCTGCCGGCCGATCAGGTTACCGAAGATCACGAAGTACAGAACCATGGTGATCGCCGGTGGCAGCAGGGTCTGCGGCCAGATCCGGGTGAAGCGTCTGACTTCCCGGTAAACGATGGTGTTGAGGGCAACGAGGTTGGGGCGCAGCTCGGAACTCATACCGCCACCTTCGACAGATTTTTCTCCACCAGGGACACGAACAGCTCCTCAAGGCGATTGGTTTTATTGCGCAGGCTCAGCACTTCGATGTTCTGCAGGGCCAGTTGGCCGAACAGCGCGGTGATGCCCATGGATTTGTCGACCTGGACTTCCAGGGTATGGCCATCCAGCAGACGTGCCGGATAACCCGCCAGTTGCGGCGCGGCACTCAGACCGTTCTTCAGATCCAGCAGGAAAGTCTCCACATGCAACTGGCCGAGCAGCTGACGCATGCTGGTGTTCTCGACGATGGTGCCGTGGTCGATGATGCCGATGTTGCGGCACAACTGCTCAGCCTCTTCCAGGTAGTGGGTGGTGAGGATGATGGTGATGCCTTTCTGGTTCAGTTCGGTGAGGAACGTCCACATCGAGCGACGCAGTTCGATGTCGACGCCGGCAGTCGGCTCGTCGAGGATCAGCAGACGCGGTTCATGCACCAGCGCCCGGGCGATCATCAGACGCCGCTTCATGCCGCCGGACAGCGAACGTGATGGCACATCGCGCTTGTCCCACAGGCCGAGCTGGGTCAGGTACTGCTCGGCGCGTTCCTTGGCGACCTTCGCCGGAATGCCGTAGTAACCGGCCTGGGTCACGACGATGTCGAACGTCTTTTCGAACTGGTTGAAGTTGAATTCCTGGGGCACCACGCCGATGGAGCGCTTGAGCGCCGCCGGGTTCTTGTCCAGGTCGTGGCCAAAGATATTCACCGTGCCGCTGGTCTTGTTGACCAGGGTCGAGAGAATGCCGATGGTCGTGGATTTGCCGGCGCCGTTGGGGCCGAGCAAGGCGAAGAAGTCACCTTCGGCGACGTCCAGATCGATACCACTCAAGGCCTGGAACCCGTTGCCGTAGGTTTTGGTTAGCTGCCGGATGGACAGAGCGGAACTCATATCGGATTTACGCACCCAGTAAAGAAAAAAGGACTGATAAAAGGCCGGCGGCGAGGAAGACAACCGCAGCGCTCGAGCGCAATGGTGCTTGCCGTCGCCGCACAAGTACAGTCAAGTGTGTCGATAGTAGGTATTAAGTCAACGCGGTCATGACAGCTTTCTGATACGCCGGACGCTGCTTCAGCCGCGCATACCAGGCTTCAAGATTCGGCTGTGACGCGCGCTCGATCGGCATCTCGAACCAGGCATAAATGAAACTGCCGAGCGGGATATCGCCCATGCCGATTTCATTACCGGACAGATACGGCTGATCCTTCAGCGCCTGATCGGCCATCGCCAGCAAGCCGTCACATTCCTTGATCGCCGCATGGATTGCCGGCCAGTCCTGCTTGTCTGCCGGGGTACGCAGAACGCCCCAGAACACCGTGCGAAACGGTCCGGCAAAACTGGAAGTCGTCCAGTCCATCCATTTGTCAGCGGTGGCGCGGGTCTGTGGATCCGCCGGGTACCACGAAGTATCGGCTGCATGCTTTGCCAGCAGATAACGCACAATGGCATTGGATTCCCACAGCACAAAACCGTCGTCCTGAATCACCGGCACCCGCCCGTTCGGGTTCATTGCCCGGTACTCCGGCGTGTCGACCACCCCAAACGCGCCACCGGCATCAATGGCCTCGTAGGCCAGCCCGAGCTCTTCGGCAGCCCACAACGGCTTTCTGACATTCGACGAATTCTTGCGACCCCAGATCTTCAGCATGACCGCCTCTTTTCCAGTAAATGGGCAGGCAGCATACGCCGGATCAGAGGCGGCCGACATCACCGCGCATGTCACCGGACAGTGGCGTCTGCTGATCGTTGAACAGGTGCGGATAACATTTCTGCAGATGTTCGAAGAAAAAAGATTCCGGTACATCGGCGAACTGGCCGTGATCGACCAAGTACTCCATCAGCAGCGCACCATCGCTGTTGTACGGGTGGAAAACGCTGTCGTTTACGCCATCGAATTCCAGCGGCGCAACGTTGAACATTTCGCAGAGTTTCTGGTTGAACGCGGGTGTGGCTTTCACCCAGCGATCATTGAGAAACAGCTCGGTATAACCATGCATGGCGAACACTTCGCTTCTCAGCAGTTCAAGCAGACGCGGCGTCGACAGATGATTTTTCACATCCGCCAGACCAATGCGTGCGGGGATCCCGCAATGGCGCGCGCAACCGGCGAGCAACGTGGCCTTGGGCACGCAATAACTTTCACCTGCCGCCAGCGCGTAGCTGCCGCGCAAGGTCAGCGGGTCGCGGCTGAAGGTGTACATGTTGTAGCGCACCGCCTCGCGCACGGCGTAATAAAGACTGATCGCCTGCGCGAGCGGATCGCGGCTGGCACCACGGTGCTGCTCGGCGAACTCCACCACCGAGGGGTGGTCACTATCGATGAAGCGGCCGGGGCTCAGATACTCGTGCATGACGACATTCTCCTGATTGAGCCCCGAGTCTAGCGAGAGGTTCAGCACAGAGATAACGACGTTTCGGCCAAACATGCACGCAAAGACGCGGAAGCGGCGAACGATTTCCCACGCGTGTTGCCCACCGAACCTACAAAAGACATCCGGGGTTTCCCACGATTTCAATCACCTTGCTCTGACCGCCCCGTTTTGCAGATGCCGTCTAAGCTCTGGAGGGTCGGTTCGCCCTGGTTCACGGAGGATTAAATATGCTGTTGTTGTGGATACTGGTTCTGATCGTCGGCGTGGCGTATCTGGCACACCGGCGCATCGCCCTGCTGCCGGCACTGGGCATCGTTGCCGCTTACCTGTTGGCGATGGGAATTTTCAGCCACGCACCGGGCTGGTTGCTGCTGATTTTCTGGGTCGTGCTGGCCCTGGTGGCCGCCCCGCTGCTGTTGCCTGACCTGCGCCGCAAACACTTCACCGCGCCGCTGTTCAGCTGGTTCCAGAAAACCCTGCCTCCGATGTCGCAGACCGAACGCGACGCGATCGACGCCGGCACGGTGTGGTGGGACGGCGAACTGTTCAGCGGCCGTCCGGACTGGGACAAACTGCTGTCCTATCCCAAGGTGCAACTGAGCGAAGAGGAACAGGCATTCATCGACGGCCCGACCGAAGAACTCTGCGCGATGGTCACCGACTGGCAGATCGGTCAGTCGATGGATCTGCCGCCCGAAGCCTGGACTCACATCAAGGAACACGGTTTCTTCGCCCTGATCATTCCCAAGGAGTTCGGCGGCAAGGGTTTCTCCGCCTACGCCCACTCCCAGGTGGCGATGAAACTGGCGACCCGCAGCGGCGACCTCGCCTCTACCGTGATGGTGCCCAACTCCCTCGGCCCGGCCGAACTGCTGCTGCATTACGGCACCGACGAACAACGCAATCATTACCTGCCACGGCTGGCCCGGGGCGACGACATTCCTTGCTTTGCGCTGACTGGCCCGCTCGCGGGTTCAGACGCGGGTGCGATGCCCGACACCGGGATCATCTGCAAAGGCGAATGGGAAGGTCAGGAAACTCTCGGCCTGCGCCTGAACTGGGAAAAACGCTACATCACCCTCGGCCCGGTCGCGACCTTGCTCGGCCTGGCCTTCAAGGCCTATGACCCGGATCACCTGCTCGGCGACAAGGAAGACCTGGGCATCAGCCTCGCGCTGATCCCGACCGACACCCCCGGCGTGGAAATCGGTCGCCGCCACTTGCCGCTGGGCGCTGCGTTCATGAACGGCCCGAACTCCGGCAAGGACGTATTCATCCCGCTGGACTTCCTCATCGGCGGCCAGGACATGCTCGGCAAAGGCTGGATGATGCTGATGAACTGCCTGTCGGTCGGGCGCTCGATCTCGCTGCCGGCAGTGGGCACCGGCGCGGCCAAGTTCACCAGCCTGGTGACCGGGCAATACGCGCAGATCCGCGAGCAGTTCAACGTGCCGCTGTCTGCCTTCGAAGGCATTCAGGAAGCCATGGCGCGGATCGGCGGCAACGCCTGGATGATGGACGCTGCGCGGATGCTGACCGCCAATGCGGTGGACCTGGGCGAGAAGCCCTCGGTGCTGTCGGCGATCCTCAAATACCACCTCACCGAACGCGGTCGCGAGTGCATCAGCCACGCCATGGACGTGCATGGCGGCAAGGCGATCATCATGGGCCCGAACAACTATCTGGGTCGCAGCTGGAACGGCGCGCCGATCTTCATCACCGTGGAAGGCGCCAACATTCTTTCGCGCAACCTGATGATCTTTGGTCAGGGCGCAATCCGCTGTCATCCGTTCGTGCTCAAGGAAATGGCCCTCGCCGGTCGCGAGGACAAGGATCAGGCGCTCAAGGAATTCGACGGCCTGCTGCTCAAGCACATCGGATTTGCCGTGAGCAACGCCGCCAGCACGCTGGTGCTGAACCTCGGCTTCGGCCATTTCGAACATGCACCGGGAGACAAACTCAGCCAGGGTTATTTCCGCGCCCTCAACCGTCAGGCTGCCGCGTTTGCCATGCTCGCCGACCTGAGCATGATGCTGCTGGGCGGCGAACTGAAACGCCGCGAGCGTCTGTCGGCGCGTCTGGGTGATGTGCTGAGCAACCTGTATCTGGCCTCGGCGGCGCTCAAGCGTTATCACGACCTCGATTCCCCGGCGTACATGGAACCGCTGTTCAGATGGGCCATGGAAGAAAGCCTCGGCCAGTCGGAAAAAGCGCTGGATGAACTGCTGACCAACTTCCCGAACCGGGTCTTCGGCTGCCTGCTGCGAGTGATCGTGTTCCCGTTCGGCCGCCGTCACAAAGGCCCGTCGGACAAACTCGGTGCCGAAGTGGCTGCGGTCATCGGCCGGGCCAAGGGCGATCCGGCGCTGGAAGAACTGCTTGCCGGCTGCTATCGCCCGCAATCGGCCGACGATGCGGTCGGTGCGCTGCAACACGCCTGCGATCAGTTGAACGCTGCGCAACCGCTGCACAAAAAACTGCACACCTCGCTCAAGAGCGGTCAGGTCAAACCGGTCGCCGGCGAACACGCCATCGATGCGGCGCTGGAGGCCGGGGTATTGCAGGCCGTGGAAGCCCAGACCCTGCGTGATGCCGAAGCGGCTCGACGCAAGGTGATCGATGTCGATGATTTCGACAAGGAGCAACTGAAACCGGCGGACGGCAAAATCCGCTGATCCCTTCAATCAGTGAAAAACGGGCGCAGGGGCTTTATACTCCCGCGCCCGTTTTGCTCTTGAGGACTTATCTCGTGTCCAACGTCGTTGCCGATCATCTGGTTTTGCTCGACCACCTGCGCAGTATCCTGGTCGCCGTAGGTGAGGCCGATCAGGTTCCCGAAGAAAGCCATGCCCTGTTCCTGGAGCGTTTCGACGAACTGCTGGCATCCCTGCCGATCGAGCCGATCGAAAGCCAATACCTGGGCCAGGACATCCTGACTCAAGTGATTACCCGTTACCCGCAAATTGCCCACCTGATCCCGCGGGATCTGCTGTGGTTCTTCGCCGGCGACTGCCTGCATTACCTGTCCGACGAAGAAATCGACATGTATCAGGCGCTGGAAGAACGCCGCTACGAAGCCGAACAGAACGACGAACCGTTCGACTGGAACCAGGAAAAACAGCTGCTGGCGATGTCCGCCCAGGACAGCAAGCACTGATTTTCGCCCGATAAAAAAGGCCCGCATGGTGATCCATGCGGGCCTTTTTTTTATCGGGTCAGAGCAACCCTTCACTCTCGGGCAATTCGTACTCCGCCAACGGTTTTGAACCGCCGGATTTTGCCGGCTTGCTCAGGGTCGGCTCTTTCTCCAGGCACTCCACCAGATAGTCGATGAACACCCGCAGCTTCGGCGGCAGATAACGCGTCGGCGAGTGCAGCAACCACAACCCGCCGTGGTACGACGCCAGGAACGTCCAGTCCGGCAGCACCTGCACGATCAGCCCCTGCTCCAGGGCATAACGCGCGGTGAAATACGGCAGGCTGCCAATGCCGATGTGCTGCAACACGGCGCCCAGACGCACGCCGGTGTGATTGGCGGCATACCGGCCGCGCACGCCGACGGTGACGGCTTTCGTACCTTTCTTGAATTTCCAGCGCGCATCACTCGGGGTTTCGCCCAGGTAAATGCAACTATGGTTGAGCAAGTCGTGGGGATGAGTCGGCGTCCCGTGCTCAGCAAGGTATTGCGGCGTCGCGCAGAGCAAATGGTCGATGGTCAGCAGTTGTCGTCCCACCAGTCCGGCCGGTGGCCGATCCGTGATGCGAATGGCCAGGTCGACATGGTCGTCGATCAGATCGACCTGACGGTCTTCCAGCAACAACTCCACATCGACCTTTGGGTAGCGCCGCAGAAACTCCGGCATGTGCGGATGAATCACGAAGCGCCCCACCGCTTTCGGCACGCTGACCCGCACCAGCCCCTCGGCTTCGTGGGTGAACTGGCCGCTGATCTCCATCACCGACTTCGCCGCGCTGACCATTTCCTGACAGCGTTTGAACACCTCTTCCCCGCCATCGCTCAAGCGCAGTTTGCGCGTGGTGCGTTGCAGCAGCCGCGTGGCCAGCGCCTTCTCCAGCCGGGAAATGCTGCGGCTGACTGCCGATGGCGATGAGCCCAATTGGCGAGCGGCTTCGGAGAAGCTGCCGGTCTCTACGACCTTGACGAAAATCGCCATTTCACCGAGCAGCGGCAGTGGAAGATTTATGCTCACAGCGCAACAGTCCTTTGATGTTTGAACGGATTATCACGTTATTGCACGATTCATATAATTAAAAAAGAAACTTTAATAAGGGCATGGAATATGACGCTTCGCCTCTTTTTCCATAGTGATGACCTCAAGGCCAATGTGGAAGTCCTCGACTGCACGCCCCACGAGAACGAATTCGCCGTTGTGTTGCGCGCCACACTTTTTCATCCCCAGGGCGGTGGCCAACCCTGTGATACCGGCTGGATTGGCGACAGCCAGGTTCTGCGCGTCGTTCAGGAACCGGACCGGATCATTCATTTCGTCGATCAACCGGTGCCACTGGGCATGACCCAGATTCGCGTCGACGAAGAACGCCGCCGCTTCAACACCCGCATGCACTCTGCCGGGCATTTGATCGGCCACTTTGTCCAGGCCATGGGCTGGATGCCGATCAAGGCCCATCACTGGCCGGACGAGGGCCGGGTGCAATTCAAGCCCGGAGATTCGGCTCAGGAAGTCGATGCACAAGTCGTTCAATACGGCATCGGGCAATGGATCGAACACGATCTGCCACGCCTGACGTCCCTGCGCGAAGGCGCACGGGAAATCGGTTTCGGTGAACTGCCAGCCTATGGCTGCGGTGGCACCCATGTACGCAGCCTGAAGGATCTGGGCACAGTCACGATCGCGTCCCTTTCGCAGAAGAAAGGCACGTTGTCCGTCCACTACAGCGTGGATTGAGGATTTCGGGCGCTGCCAGATGCAGCGTCCGACGCCGGGGGAACCGCGTTCGCCGGTTCCGTTGACTATTCGATAGATGGACCTGAAACCATGATGCTTGACGTCGAGCGTCTCGATGAGACGTGCATAAAAAAACTGGCCAACGAAGAAGTCCTCGCCATCCGCGTCAAGGGCTTTCTGCCCCAGGCGCAGGCGATCCAGATTGGCGACAAGATCCTCGCGCCCGGCTTCGAGGGCTACATCAACGCGCCCAGCATCGGCCGCATCGGCATGGCGTTCTACGAGGCGGAAAACCAGCCGCTGCTGATCGAAGACTACTTCGAGCGCGCCACCAGCAACATCGCCGAGCTGCGTAACCGTTGCGCGCCCTATTCGTCACCGGTCGACACCCTGCGCTGCATGCTCGACGAATCCTGGCCGGCGGGTGCCCACCTGGAAAACCTTTACGGTCGCAAGATGTACGTCGGCCTGTCCCGGGTAGTGAAACCGGGCGTGTGCTTCCTGGCCCATCACGACATCTTCGCCAAGGACGCCCCGGAAAGTTTTCAGGCCCGCAGCCTCGAGGCGCAGTTCGCCTGCAACGTCTACCTCAACATGCCAACCGAAGGCGGCGCATTGCAGATGTGGGAAGACGACATTTCCCCGGACCGCTTCGATGAAATGCGCGGCGACAGCTACGGCATCGACCCGGCGCTGCTTGGCCCGCCCGCCCTCGAAGTACGCCCGGAACCGGGGGATTTCATCATGTTCAATTCGCGTCGCATGCACTCGGTAACGCCGGGCGTGGCCGATCCGCGCTTGAGCCTTTCGTTTTTTGTCGGCTATCGCGGCAATGCTTCACCCCTGACTTTCTGGAGCTGAAATGACATCGAATTACCTGGGCGAGTTTCTGGCATTGGCCACCATCCACTTTCTGGCCGTGGTCGCTCCCGGCCCGGACTTCGCCGTGACCATCCGCCAGAGTGTGCGTTTCGGTCGACTGGTCGGCATCTGCACGGCATTGGGCATCGGCGCGGGAATTTCCGTGCACGTGCTGTACACCTTGCTGGGCGTAGGCGCCTTGATGCACACCACGCCCTGGCTGCTGACCGTCGCCAAAGTGGTCGGCGGTGCTTACATTCTTTACCTCGGCGTCAGCCTGATACGCAGCAAACCCAAGACGACAATGGAAGGCGAAAAGACCAGCGACGAACCGTTGATTGAACAATCGCTGTTCAAGGCGTTTTCCACCGGTTTCCTGACCAACGCCACCAACCCCAAGGCCACGCTGTTTTTCCTGGCGATCTTCACCACGATCATCAGCGCCAGCACACCGCTGCAAATCCAGGCCCTGTACGGGTTGTGGATGTGCGGGGTGAATGCGTTGTGGTTCGTGATCGTCGCGCTGTTCTTTTCCAGCAGCAAAGTGCGCGTGCTGTTCATGCGCATGGGCCACTGGTTCGAGCGCAGCATGGGGGTGATTCTGATCCTGTTTGCCGGGCGTCTGGTGTTGTCGATGTAATCTGCGCCCATAAAAGAGGCTCGCACAGTCAAGCTGGCGAGCCTCTTTTGCTTTCGGGATCCGTTGTAAGTCCTGCCCTAGAGGCCTCAATCCTATTTTTTCGATTCAGTGTCATTTTTGCGACGTGTCTCACTTCGGGGGCTCCCCTATCACTCGCTGGTGGTGTTAGTTTGCGAAACCGTCTGACGCTTCGATCAGATACCTCCTACTCACTGCCTGCAAAGGAATGCCCTTAGCAATGGACTTTTCACTCAAGCAACTGGCCGCCTCGACGTTGATTCTGGCCAGCCTTTCGTCCGTCACACTGCCAGCCCACGCCAACCTGACCGAGCAGCAGAGCGCGACCATCCTCAAGACATTCAACGAGGCAAAGGTCAGTGATTTCAGAGCGTTTCTCGGTGATCTGGCAAAGAACGACCTGAGCAAGACCGACGATCTGCGTCCAGCCATCAGCGCCTTCCTCGATAACAAGACGCTGACCGCCGAACAGCAAAACGAGATCCATCGCTTGCTCGGCCTCTACACTCGCGTGAAGTACGGCAAAGCCGCGCTGGAAACCCTGCGCGAACTGGTGGAAATCCCGACCTACCGCAAGGACGGTGTCGATCAGCACGACAACCCCGAGTTCATCAAGATCGCGGGCAAGATCAAAGCTCTAGCCGAGTCTTTCGGCCTGAACTACCGCAACATCGACAACCGCGTTTACGAAATATCCCTCGACGGCAGCGGCAAGGACGTCGTCGGCATTCACGCTCACGCCGACGTGGTGCCGGTAACGCCGGAAAACTGGGTACTGAAGGACGGCACCAAACTTGATCCGTTCAAAGTCACACTGATCGGCGACCGCATGTACGGCCGTGGCACCGAAGACGATAAAAACGGCATCGTCGTAACGCTTTACGCCATGAAGGTGATCAAGGAAGAGAAGCTGCCACTGGCGCGCAATTTCAAACTGCTGGTGGACACCACCGAAGAAACCACCGGTGACGCGATTCCTTACTATTTCGAACGCAACCCGACGCCGGAGTACAACCTGGCGCTGGACGGTGGCTATCCGGTGGTGATTGCCGAGAAAGGTTACGGCACCGTCATGGCTAGGTTCGCCAAGCGCAAGGCCGAGGGCAAAGGCGCGGAAATCACCTCGATGACAGGTGGCCTGGCGACCAACCAGATTCCATCGGTTTCGGTCGTCACCCTGGTGACTGACAAACCTGCCGACCTGGCGGCCAGCCTGCAAAAGGCCGGCGCTGAATACGCCAAGCGCAATGGCGGCGATTTCGAAGTGAACGCCAAGGTCGATGGCAAAGACGTCAAACTCACCGTCACCGGTGTTTCCGCGCACTCGTCCGAGCCTGAATCCGGCGTCAACCCGGTTGCCCGCATGCTCGACTTCATCCACAGCGTGGACGGCAAGATCGCCCTCAAGCACAACCATATCACCGACGCTGCGCACTACGCCGCCGACAATTGGGGCCTGGACTACAAGGGCGGCAAGCTGGGCGTCGGTTTCGCCGATGACTTCATGGGCCCGCTGACCACTTCCCTGACCTACGTCGGCATGGACGACAAAACCTTCAAACTCGCGGTTAACCTGCGCGTGCCGAAGGGCAAGTCGCCGGAACTGCTCAAGACAGAAATCGCCGACAAACTGGCAGCCTGGAGCAAGAAAAACCATGTCGCGGTGAACTTCGACTATTCGATCGCCGAACCGATGTACCGCAACCCTGAAGGCGAATGGGTCAAGGCGCTGCTGGCGGTGGCCACCGAGAATCTGGGCATGAAACACGAATTCGGCACCTCGGCCGGCGCCACCTCAGTGCATGAACTGCCGAACGGTGTGCAATTCGGCCTGGCACGACCTGAGGTCAAATACACCGGTCACACCGATGGCGAGTTCAAGACCGTTGACCAGTTCTTGCTGGACCTGCAGATCGTCACCGAAATGATGGGACGCATCGGGCAATTGCCAAAACTGTGATCCATACGTCAACGCCACAATGAACAAAGGCCCGTCGGTTCCCACCGACGGGCCTTTTCAATTCAGTCGACGACCGCCACACCCATTCGACTGCACACGAAAAACCGCCTCCCCATCAGCAGCATTGCCAGCGTCAATGCCGTAATCAGCCCCAGCCAGATGCCTTGCGGTCCCCAGCCCAACCCGAACGCCATCAGGCAACCGAACGGCAAGCCGACACCCCAGTAACAGAAAATCGCCAGCCACATGGGCACACGAGTGTCCTGCAAACCGCGCAAGGCGCCGGCGGACAGCATTTGCAACCCATCGGGAAACTGTAACGCTGCGGCGTACAGCAAAAGCGTCGAGGCGAGCGCGGTGACCGCTACATCCGCGCTGTACCAACCCGCTATCGTTTCATTGCCCAACAGCATGATCAGTACCGAAACGCTTTGCGCGACCAGGACGATGACGCAGCCCGCCCCGGCAGCCTGCCGGACGCCTTTGAAATCCCCCCGCCCCAACGCATGACCGACCCGAACGGTCGTGGCTTCAGCTACGGCCACCGGGATCATGAAACACAGCTGAGCCAGATTCACCGCGATCTGATGGGCCGCCAGAAAAGTCGAGCCGAGGCGGCCAATCAGTAGCGAGGTGACAATGAACAGACTGCCCTGGGTCAAAATCGCGATGCCGATCGGTATTCCAACCCTCAACAAATCAACGATGCCGGCAAGACGCGGCGGATCAAAGCGGGCAAACAGCTGCAAATGCGCCAGCCGCTTGCCTCGCCAGAGGTGCGCAGCGAACAGCAACGCTTGCAGCCACATCATCAAGGCCGACGCGATGCCCAGTCCTTCAGCCCCCATCTCCACGAAACCCAACTTGCCATTGGTCAGCACATAACCCACTGGCGCCAGAAACAAGAGACCACCAAAACCGAAGACCATGGTCGGACGCATCCAGTGCATTCCTTCGCACAGATAGCGCATGCAGAAAAACAGGGTCAACGCCGGACTTCCCCAACGCACAGCCTGCAGAAAGGCCTGTGCCCCCGGAATAATTTCCGGTGCAATCCCGGCGGGTGCGAGCAGATGAGGCGCAAGGCTCAGGAAAGCGAACATCAGCCCTCCCATGAACAGCGCCAACCACATGGCCTGGCGAAAGATCGGCCCAATCTCGTCTGTTCGCTCCGCGCCGTGTAAACGGGCGACTGAAGCGGTCAGCGCAATCAATGTTCCGATTGGCACCAGCATCGGCAGCCACAACAACGCCGTGCCGAGCGTGACGGCAGCCAAGGTATCGGTGCCGTGATTGCCCGCGATGAGGTTATCCACGAAAGCAATCAGCCCTGCGCACAGGTGCCCTATGACCAACGGAAGCGACAGCCATGCGGTTGCTCGAATCTCGCGCAGATGGCCGGGAGGTCTGATCGTTTGTGACATTAAGTGAGATCCTCGAATTCGATCACCCCCGCTTCAGCCATCAAGGCTGACGGGGCGGACGTTATCTCAGAATCGATCGAGGGCTGGCTGTCAGACGCTTCCGCAAATCACGGATTCACCGTAGGAAAGTTGTAACAAAGCACAGCCCGCCCAAAAAACGCGCATACAAAAACGCCGCTCATCACTGAGCGGCGTTTTTGTGAATATGGAGCGGGAAACGAGACTCGAACTCGCGACCCCGACCTTGGCAAGGTCGTGCTCTACCAACTGAGCTATTCCCGCAATGGCGTCCCCTAGGGGACTCGAACCCCTGTTACCGCCGTGAAAGGGCGGTGTCCTAGGCCACTAGACGAAGGGGACAGGCTACAACTTTCACTAATAAAAACGCCGCTCTTTGCAAAGCGGCGCTTTTTGAATTTGGAGCGGGAAACGAGACTCGAACTCGCGACCCCGACCTTGGCAAGGTCGTGCTCTACCAACTGAGCTATTCCCGCAAATGGCGTCCCCTAGGGGACTCGAACCCCTGTTACCGCCGTGAAAGGGCGGTGTCCTAGGCCACTAGACGAAGGGGACACGCTACCCGGAACACATGGTGTGTGTTTCGGTGTCCAGATCCGTCTCCGAAGATCGGGTTCTGGTTTCACTCAGCACCGCCCGAAAGCGTTGCTGTTTAAAATTGGAGCGGGAAACGAGACTCGAACTCGCGACCCCGACCTTGGCAAGGTCGTGCTCTACCAACTGAGCTATTCCCGCATTGGCGTCCCCTAGGGGACTCGAACCCCTGTTACCGCCGTGAAAGGGCGGTGTCCTAGGCCACTAGACGAAGGGGACACACTACAACATTCACTCCCTGCCGCGTTTCGCTGTGTGCTTTACGCTGCAAGTGGCGCGCATTCTATGGATGGATTGAAAGGTCGTCAACCCCCAGATATAAATTTATTTAAATCAATGACTTCGACCTGCTTTACGGGCCGTTTCCGGCTTTTGCGTCGCCCGACGATTGACGCCTATATTCCGACACTCGCCAAGGCGTTATAGTCCACGGCACAGGTGATGGCAATCTGAACCCCAAGGGCCAGCATTTATATAAGCCGGTTCCTGGCCGATACAGATTCAGCCTCGCCGATCCAAACCCGTCGAGCGGCGCTAGGCTCCTCTATGCCAAGCCACTACACTCGCACGCGAACCCTATAAAGAGGTCTTACCGGTGACACCACTCATGATCACCCTGCTAGTCATAGCCGGGATCGCAATCTTGATCGCCATTGGCTACATGAACCATGTGGTGGAAAACACCAAACTGGAGAAGGCCCGCACCAAGGTCGAACTCAACGACCGCCTGCGCCGTTGCGGCGAACTGACCGAAACCTTCCCCGGCCAGTTCATGACCCCGGCCCTCAAGCTGCTGCTGACCCGCCTTGAGCTGAACGTCTGCCAGCGCCTGCTGAACCTGGAAAAAACCAGCGCCACCACCAAGGCCCGCATCACTGAACTCAGCGCCCTCGTCGCCCAGGGCGAATCGATCCCGGTCAACAACCCACCGGCCCCGATCCAGACCGAAGCCAAGGCCAAAGACGTCCGCTTCCTCCTCGAAGCCCTCCACGGCCAGATCACCCGCGCCGCCCAGGACGGCTTCCTGCCACCGAACGAAGCCAAACACTGGGTCCGCGAAGTACGCCACATCCTCGTACTGCTGCACATCGAGTTCTTCAACAACCTCGGCCAGCACGCCCTCCAGCAAAACCAACCAGGCCAGGCCCGCCTCGCCTTCGAACGCGGCGTGCAATACCTGCGCAAACAGCAGGACCCGCAAATCTACGCCGAACAACTCCAATACCTGGAAAAACTCCTGGCCCGCGCCAACGCCCAGGTCATGGACAAAATCGCCCCGGTCGAAGGCGAAGAAAACCAACTGACTGCCGGCCTCAAAGATGTCGAGGCTGACGCGGACTGGAAGAAAAAAGTGATTTACGACTGAGTGCAGTCAAAGAGAGAAGCCACCGGAAGGTGGCTTTTTTATTGCCTGAAAGAAGATCAAAAGCTTTCCCTCACCCTAGCCCTCTCCCGGAGGGAGAGGGAACTGACCGCGCTGTTTGGAAGAGGTACGCCGACGTGAAAGACCGAGTCGCACTCGGGTTTTGAAATGTATGCAACTCAACTCACACTGCTGCACCTGCTGCACCTGCTGCACCTGCTGCACCTGCTGCACCTGCTGTACCTTGCACCTTGCACCTTGCACCTTGCACCTTGCACCTTGCACCTTGCACCTTGCACCTTGCACCTTGCACCTTCTGCATCCTCTGCTTCTTCTACTCTTGCTTCTACTCTTGCTTCTACTCTTGCTTCTGCTTCTGCTTCTGCTTTGGCTTCCCACCACTCAACACAATGAGCGTTAGCTCGAGTACCGCTTTTGACGTGCCGGCCCCATCGGAAGGCTGAGTGGAGGGATTTATCCGGGGGTGGGAGCGCAGCGACCGTGCGGCGAAGCCGCATGCATCGAGAGGAGGTGCAGCGAAGCAAACCGTAGGCGATGCCCCCGGATGAATCCCGGAACGAAGGAACACCGAGCCAAAGCGAGGTGCCGAACGCCGGGGCCCAGCCTTTTGGTTCCTTTTTGGCGTTTGAAAAAGGGACTCGCCGTAAGGGCGAAACCGCCAGCCGGAGCACCCGTAGAAACGGATATGAACGCAATAAAACGCGAACCTGGTCGGCCCAAAGGCCGCCAAGGTCAAAGCCGAAAGTGCCCCACCATCCCCCGCAACTCACTCCCCAACTGCGCCAGCTCAACACTCGAAGCCGCATTCCCGCGCATGGCAATCGAAGACTGATCCGCACTCGCCCGAATACTCGTCACACTGCGATTGATCTCCTCGGCCACCGAACTCTGCTCCTCGGCCGCCGCCGCAATCTGCTGGTTCATCTGCTGAATCAACGAAACCGCCGCCGCAATACTCCCCAGTGCGCTTTCGGTCTGCAACGCATCACTCACCGCCAGCTTCACCAACTCGCCACTGCTCTGAATCTGCTGCACCGACGAATGCGCCGCCGAACGCAAGGCACTGACCAGCCGCTCGATCTCCTCGGTCGACTGCTGCGTGCGTCGAGCCAGTGCCCGCACCTCATCGGCGACCACCGCAAAGCCCCTGCCCTGCTCGCCCGCCCGCGCCGCTTCGATCGCCGCGTTGAGCGCCAGCAGGTTGGTCTGCTCGGCGACACTCTTGATCACCCCCAGCACCGTGCCGATATTCTGGATTTCCGCACTGAGGCTTTCGATGCTCGAACTGGCCGACGTCGCCGAATCCGCCAGTTGCTCGATCCGCGCCATGCTCTGACGCACCACCTGCTGGCCGCTTTCGACCTTGCCATCGGCGGTCTGCGCCGCGAGCGCCGCTTCTTCGGCATTGCGCGCCACATCGTGCACGGTGGCGGTCATCTGGTTCATGGCCGTGGCGACCTGTTCGGTTTCCTCTTTCTGGCTGCTGACCTCAAGGTTGGTCTGCTCGGTCACCGCCGACAGCGATTGCGCCGAACTCGCCAGCTGTTCGATCCCCGCCTGCAACCCGCTGACAATCGTGCTCAAACCCGCGCCCATCTGCTGCATGGCCAGCATCAACTGACCGATTTCGTCCCGCCGGGTGACCTCGATCGTTGCACTCAGATCACCGGCCGCAATCTGTTGCGCCACATGAATCACGCTGCGCAACGGCGCCACAATCAGTCGGGTGATCACCCACGCCGCGATCAGCCCGACCAGCAACGCCAGCGCCGACGAGCCAATGATCAGCACCGAATTCTTTTTCAGTTCGCCCTGCATCGCGCCGTCTTGCGCGACATACGCCTGATCGACCCGCGCCACGACTTCGTCGGCTCGCTGATGCAACTGCTGATAGACAGTCTTTTCCTGGGCCAGCAACCCGGTGTACTCGGCAAGCTTGTCGCTGAAACCGGCAATGTGTCCGGACACTTCATTGAGTACCGTCAGGTAACCCTCGTCCTTGACCGTGGACTTGAGCTGCTCAGCCTGCGCCTGGGCTTGCGCAGCCTGTTCGATATTGCCTTGGCCGGCGCTGTCGTCACCCTTGCGGCTTTGATCCAGTCGCACCCGCGCTTCGTTCATCGCCTGCAACATCAAGCGCGAAACCTGGCTGACCTGACCGGCCTGCTCGATGAATTGCGCCCCGTCCTTGCCCTCGCTGTCTTTCAGGGTATACGCGCCGTCGTCGGCCAGACCGGCCTGCAACACATCGAGATTGTTGGCGACGCTGGACACCGACCAACTGGCCATCTCCAGCGCCAGGTCCTTGGCCTGGGACAACGAGACGAATTCATCGAACGCCTTGCGGTAAGCGCTCAATGACTGTTGGACGTCGTTCATGACCGACTCATTGCCCGGCGACAAAATCTTGAGCTGGTCGGCCATGGCGATCAGACCGTCGACACCCTCATGCAAGGCATCGACGGTTTTCGGGTTGCCGTGCAGGGCGTAGTCCTGCTCCAGCAGGCGCACCTTGAGCAAGCCACTGTTGAGCGATGACATCTGCTTGAGGCCATCGAAGCGCTGACTGATGGTTTGCAGGGACCAGACGCCAATGGCGGCCACCAGCGCCGTCAGCAGCAACACCAGCACAAACCCGATACCCAGTTTTTTTGCCATACCGAGGTTGGCAAAACGTCCTTGCACGGCCGAAATCATTGCGCGTAGTCCCCTGCCATAGTCTGTTGTCGAAGATTCGCAATGGCCTTGAACCAGCACAAGTCTCTGGCGTCGGAATAATGGCAAAAAGCTACGCACGCGTCGTTTTCAGAACGCTTGAGGTCGATCCACGGTCGTGCTGCGAAAAAACTGTCGCGCCCGGGGATCACAGGCGTAAGCCACGTTGATGCGCTGCCAGTCGCAGGCTTCACCACTGGGGCTGAACGAGGTTGCACAAGACAGCTGCACCCCGCAGCGCGAGGCTTGCCTGCGCAAATGCGCTTCATCCGCCAGCGGCGCGCGCGCCCAGATGAACAGGCCGCCCGTGGGCTTGCCGAACACTTCCCACCCGGCATCTTCCAGGGCCTGCAAAGCCGCCGCACGATCAGTATTGAGGCGCTGGCGCTGGCGCTGCACCAGTTTGCGGTAGGCGCCACTGGCCAGCATCCCGGCCAGCACCGCCTCGCAGAACCTCGAGGTGCCCATGCAACTGATCATCTTGACCCGCGCCATCCGCTCGATCAGTTCGCCATCGGCCAACACGAAACCCACTCGCAGCGAGCTGCTCAGGGTCTTGGAAAAACTGCCGACGTAAATCACCCGTCCCTCGTCATCCAGCGCTGCCAGTCGAGTGCCGCTGCCATTGTGCAGGTCAGCGTAAACATCATCTTCGATCAGCCGCAGATCGTAGAGCCTGCTCAACTCCAGGATACGTCGGGCGACCGCCGGCAGCAGGCAACTGCCCGTGGGATTGTGATGGTGACTGTTGATGAACAACGCGGCGGGCCGAAACTGTTGCAGCAACGCCTCGAGCGCCTCGAGATCCGGCCCGCCCGGCGTGCGGCGAACCTCCAGCATGCGCACGCCGTGCAAGCGCAGGAGATCGAACAGCGGCGCATAACCGGGCGTCTCGACCACCACGCAATCACCGGCCTTGAACAGGGTACGCACGATCAGGTCCAGTCCGTGGCTGGCGCCGGCGGTGGTCATCACCTGTTCTGCCACGGCCCTGATACTCAGCAATCCCAGGCGCTTGATGATCTGTTCGCGTAACGCCGGCAGCCCCAGAGGCGTGCTGTAGTTGAACAGACTGGCCATGTCGGCGCGCGCCACTTCGCGGATCGCATAGGCGAGATCATCGGGCTCGCGCCAACTCTCCGGCAGGACGCCACTTCCCAGCGTCAAACCGCCGCGCCATCGGGCGGCTGGCCCCCCCCCGCTGCGCTCTCCCTCACACCCGGTGCCATCGATCGCCTTGCAGCAATCGGGCAATGAAGACGCCACCATAAATCCCGAGCCCTGACGCGAGGCCAGAACCCCTTGCGCCACAAGGCGCTGGCAAGCTTCCATGACGCAGGACTGGCTGAGCAGATTGCACCGTGCGATCTCTCGCACGGAGGGCAGACGCGTCGTCGGCGGCACTTGCCCCTGCATGATCCACTCGGTCAACCCGTCAACAATCTGCTGTACGACCGGCACCATTGCCTGTCGGTCAATTCTCAATTCCATGAGCGCGCAAACTCCTGTCCGTTTTTGCTGGCGGCAGTAAATCACAGCCACGTCCTTGAGACTGTGCGACAAAACCGCCAAAAACCTCCTTTCTCAATATTTGAAACACATTGTTTAGCGAATTCACGGAGCCGCCCCCGAGACGAAAAAAGCCCGCCGATGGGCGGGCTCGTTCATGCATCAGCCAATGGCCTCTCAGAAGGCGGTCACGCCACCATCCACGGCCAGCGAATGGCCGGTGGTAAACGCTGCGCCATCACTGCACAGGTACAGCACGGCGCTGGCAATTTCCTCGACCTTGCCGATGCGCCCGACCGGGTGCATGGCGTTGGCGAATTCGCCTTTTTTCGGATCCGCTTCGTAGGCGCGGCGGAACATGTCGGTGTCGATCACTGCCGGGCATACGGCGTTGACGCGGATTTTCTTCTTGGCGTATTCGATCGCAGCCGATTTGGTCAGACCGATTACCGCATGCTTGGAAGCCGCGTAGATGCTCATCTTCGGCGCAGCGCCCAATCCGGCCACCGACGCGGTATTGACGATCGCCCCGCCGCCCTGGGCCAGCAGCAACGGCAATTGATACTTCATGCACAGCCAGACGCCCTTGACGTTGACGCCCATGATCGCGTCGAACTCATCCATCGAGCCTTCGGCCAGTTTGCCTTTCTCGATCTCGATCCCGGCGTTGTTGAAGGCATAGTCGAGACGGCCGTAGGTATTGATCACCTCGTCCATCAGATCTTTCACTTCGCTTTCGACGGTCACGTTGCAGCGCACGAAGGTCGCTTCGCCACCGGCTGTACGAATCAGCGCCACGGTGCCCTCGCCCCCGGCCGCATCCAGATCGGCCACCACCACCTTCAGACCTTCGGCGGCGAATGCCTGGGCCGTCGCGCGGCCGATGCCGTTGGCCGCGCCGGTGACGACGGCTACCTGACCGGAAAACGTCATGCTCATTGTTATGTCCTCGAATGCGGGGGGATTGATGAAGGCAGCATAGCCACAGGGGCCTGAGTGACGTCAGCACTATCAAAAGGCCGGTTAGGCTTGCATGAATCGCAGTGATGAAACCCAGCAGGGGACTATCACCGTACTGGATCAACCTGCATTCGCCCCATGAGCCAACCTTGCGGCATCGCCCATGAAGGTCTATCAACAAGGCTTCATTCAATTCGAGTGCCTGTCATGACCAACCAGACCAATCGCCAGTTCCTGCTCGCCAAACGCCCGGTGGGCGCCGCCACCCGCGAGACCTTCACCTATCAGGAAGTACCGGTCGGCGAGCCGGCGGCGGGGCAGATTCTGGTCAAGAACGAATACCTGTCCCTCGACCCGGCCATGCGCGGCTGGATGAATGAAGGCAAATCCTACATTCCACCGGTAGGTCTGGGCGAAGTCATGCGCGCGCTGGGCGTAGGCAAAGTAGTCGCGTCGAACAATCCGGGGTTTGCCGTTGGCGACTACGTCAACGGTGCCATTGGCGTGCAGGATTATTTCCTTGGCGAGCCAAAAGGCTTCTACAAGGTCGATCCGAAACTGGCACCGCTGCCGGTTTATCTGTCCGCACTGGGCATGACCGGCATGACCGCCTACTTCGCCCTGCTCGATGTCGGCGCACCGAAGGCCGGCGACACCGTGGTGTTGTCCGGTGCAGCGGGCGCTGTCGGCAGCATCGCCGGGCAGATCGCCAAAATCAAAGGATGCCGGGTGGTCGGCATCGCCGGCGGCGCGGACAAGTGCAAATTCCTGATCGATGAACTGGGCTTCGACGGCGCCATCGACTACAAAAGCGAAGACGTGCTCGCCGGCCTCAAGCGCGAATGCCCGAAAGGCGTGGACGTGTATTTCGACAACGTCGGCGGCGACATCCTCGACGCGGTGCTGAGCCGTCTGAACTTCAAGGCGCGTGTGGTGATCTGCGGCGCGATCAGCCAGTACAACAACAAGGAAGCGGTCAAAGGCCCGGCCAACTACTTGTCGCTGCTGGTCAACCGCGCGCGGATGGAAGGCTTCGTGGTGATGGATTACGCCGCGCAGTACGCCACTGCCGCCCAGGAAATGGCCGGCTGGATGGCCAAGGGTCAGCTCAAGAGCAAGGAAGACATCGTCGAAGGCCTGGAAACCTTCCCGGAAACCCTGGGCAAACTGTTCAGCGGCGAGAACTTCGGCAAACTGGTGTTGAAGGTCTGAAAACAAAGAAGGGAGCCATCGGGCTCCCTTCTTTGATGCTTCAGCTGTTCGCTCAGGCCAGTTCGGCAACCACCGAGGCCAGCGCCTTGGCCGGATCCGCCGCCTGGCTGATTGGACGGCCGATCACCAGATAGTCGGAACCGGCATCCAGCGCCTGACGCGGGGTCAGGATGCGACGCTGGTCGTCCTGGGCGCTGCCCGCCGGACGAATCCCCGGGGTCACTAGTTGCAGCGAAGGATGCGCGGTTTTCAGCGCAGTGGCTTCCAGCGCCGAGCACACCAGACCGTCCATCCCGGCCTTCTCGGCCAGTGCCGCCAGACGCAGCACCTGCTCCTGCGGCTCGATGTCCAGACCGATACCCGCCAGATCCTCACGCTCCATGCTGGTCAGCACGGTCACGCCGATCAGCAACGGCTGCGGACCGCTGCGCTTGTCCAGCTCTTCACGGCAGGCCGCCATCATGCGCAGGCCGCCGGAGCAGTGAACGTTGACCATCCACACGCCCATCTCGGCAGCAGCCTTGACCGCCATCGCCGTGGTGTTGGGAATGTCGTGGAATTTCAGGTCGAGGAATACTTCAAAACCCTTGTCACGCAGGGTGCCGACGATTTCCGCGGCGCAACTGGTGAACAGTTCCTTGCCCACTTTGACCCGGCACAGTTTCGGGTCCAACTGGTCGGCCAGCTTCAGTGCGGCGTCACGGGTAGGGAAATCCAGGGCGACGATGATAGGAGTCTGGCAGGCGGACATGGATGGGCTCTCAGGCAAGTCGAAATCGGCGCGCATTGTAGCGGAACCGGCGGCGGCGCGGCACCCGATGATCGGTAAATCGTCGCGCCAACCGTGATCAGCATAGCCTTGCAGGGTATTGTGTCGAACCCGATACACAACCGACACGCCGACAACATGCGCCCGCGCTAGCCTCGCCAGCCGCAACAAGTCCTTACAGCAGCCCTTCCCGCCTCACGGCCGGACGCCTATGCTGAAACCACAACCTCGCAGCCTATCTTTGTGGTTGGCGGCCTACTGGCAGATGAACAGCCTCATGCACAACTCCCAAGCCTCCGTGAACGACGAGCAGAAAGACGACAAGCGCTGGAGCATCCGTGCCCTGATCGTCGACGATGACGTGCCGATCCGCGAACTGATGATCGACTACCTGGCCCGCTTCAACATTCACGCCAGCGGCGTCACCGACGGTGCGGCCATGCGCCAGGCGATGCAGGCCGAGCATTTCGACGTGGTGGTGCTCGACCTTATGCTGCCCGGCGAAGACGGTCTGTCGCTGTGCCGCTGGCTGCGCGCGGAGTCCGACATCCCGATCCTGATGCTCACCGCCCGCTGCGAACCCACCGACCGGATCATCGGCCTGGAACTGGGCGCCGATGACTACATGGCCAAACCGTTCGAACCACGGGAACTGGTGGCGCGGATCCAGACGATTCTGCGTCGGGTGCGCGACGACCGCACCGAACAGCGTGCGAACATTCGCTTCGATAACTGGCGCCTGAACAGCGTGCTGCGCCAGTTGATCGCCGACGACGGGCTGGTGGTGCCGCTGTCCAACGCCGAGTTCCGCCTGCTCTGGGTGTTCATCGAACGTCCGCGCCGGGTGCTCAGCCGCGAACAGTTGCTGGACGCTGCCCGTGGCCGCTCGATCGAAGCATTCGACCGCAGCATCGACCTGCTGGTCTCGCGTCTGCGGCAAAAACTCGGCGACGACCCGAAAGCCCCGCAACTGATCAAGACCGTACGGGGTGAAGGCTACCTGTTCGACGCCCGGGACATTGGCTGATGCGAGCGCGCTTCGACACGCTGTTCGGCCGCCTGTTTGGCATGCTGTTGGTGGCGATTGTCCTGGCGCACCTGCTGGCCTTCGCCTGGTTCCGCCTCTACGGCCCACCGCCCCCGCCACCGCCGCCGGAGTTCTCGCAAAACCTCGACGGTCAACAGCCGGCTCAGGATCCACGCTACCCGCCCCGTCCACCGCGCCCCTGGTTCGGCGGGCCGATCGTGCCGCTGACCTTCCAGTTCATCTCGCTGATCATCGCCGCCTGGTACGGCGCCAAGCTGCTGACCCGACCGATCAAGCGCCTGAGCGATGCAGCCGAACGCCTGAGCGAAGACCTCGACAGCCCGCCGCTGGACGAAACCGGCCCCCGGGAAGCCAGGCAGGCCGCACACACGTTCAACCTGATGCAACACCGCATCCGCGAACAGGTGCAGCAACGCGCACGAATGCTCGGCGCCGTCTCCCACGACCTGCGCACCCCGCTGTCACGGCTGAAACTGCGCCTGGAAAACATCAACGACGACAAGCTGCAAGGCCAGATGCGCCAGGATCTGGACGACATGATCGGCATGCTCGACGCCACCCTCACCTACCTGCACGAACAGCGCACCAGCGAAGCCTTGCAGTTGATGGACGTGCAGGCGCTGGTCGAATCACTGTGCGAAAACGCCCAGGATCAAGGCGCCGACGTGCAGGTCAGCGGCCACTGTGCCCCCTTGCAGGTACAACCGATGGCACTGCGCTCATGCATCAACAACCTGATGGACAACGCCCTGCGCTACGCCGGCCAAGCGCACATCGAACTGCAAGACCAACGCGAACAACTGCTGATCCGCGTCATCGACCACGGCCCGGGCATCGCGGCGGACAAGCGCGAAGCCGTATTCGAGCCGTTCTTCCGCCTCGAAGGCTCACGCAACCGCAACTCCGGCGGCGTCGGTCTGGGCATGACCATCGCCCGGGAAGCGGCGCAACGTCAGGGCGGACAACTGACCCTGGCAGAAACACCCGGCGGCGGCCTGACCGCCGTGATCCAGCTGCCCCGCCACTGAGCCTGACTGTGTACCGACCGGTACAAACTTCACATACCCACGACACCTTGCGACTGGAGGCTGCATAAGCCGGTACACCCACCGGTTTTCCAGTCCAAGGAGTGAGCCCGATGATCGGTAGCGTCAGCAACTACACGAGCTATACCAGCACCAGCAGCACCTCCACCCAAAACGCCCGCAGCCAGCAACTGCAAAAGGAACTGTTCGCCAAACTCGACAGCAACGGCGACGGCGCGGTGGATCAGGACGAACTCGGCAGCGCCCTGTCGCAGAAGTCCAACGACGGCCTGCTGGTCAGCCTGAGCAAACAATTCGGCGATCTGGACAGCGACGCCAGCGGCAACCTCAGCGCCGAAGAAATGACCGCCATGGCCCCACCCCCGCCACCACCGGGAGACCAGGCCCCCAACACCGAACTCGCCGACGCCCTGATCAGCGCCCTCGACGCCGACGGCGACGGCGCCATCAGCAGCGACGAACTGAGCAACGGCCTGACCAGCGCCGGCAGCACCGCCGACAGCAGCAAAATCTTCTCCGCCCTGGACAAAAACGAAGACGGCGTCGTCAGCCAGGACGAACTCGCCGCCAGCCTCACCCCACCGCCACCCCCACCACCGCAAGCCTCCAGCGACGAACTATTCAGCCAACTCGATGCAGACGGCGACGGCACGGTTACCGCCACCGAACTGAACAGCGCGTTGCAGACCAGCGACAGCACCTCCTCAAACAACACCGACACCGCCACCGCCCTGCTCAATGTTCTGGACAGCGACAGCAGCGGAGGCGTCAGCAGCGACGAACTGAAAGCTGCACTGCATGCAGGTCGCGAACGCCCGGATGACGAACAAACTGCCAGCAATACTCAAACCACAACCGAAGCGCTGAACCGCATGATTGCCAATCTGAGCAAGCAGTACTCGCTAGAAAGCACCGCGTCGGTGGGCAAGTATTTGAATGTGGCGACTTGAGATTGGGTGAAGAGGATCGCTCTCGGGTCAAGACTTGAGGGGCGATTAACTCTGGCTGGGTGAGTGGTTTGCTTTGGCTCTGCGGTGTGTCATCAAAGCGGCCCTCACCCTAGCCCTCTCCCAGAGGGAGAGGGGACTGACCGAGGTGTTTAAGCGAACTACACCGACGTGAAATACCGAGGTGAACTCAGGTTTCAAAGCACATACAACCCCACTCCTGCTTTCGCTTTGGCTTTGGCCTCCCACCACTCAACACAATGAGCGTTAGCTCGAGTACCGCTTTTGACGTGCCGGCCCCATCGGAAGGCTGAGTGGAGGGATTTATCCGGGGGTGGGAGCGCAGCGACCGTGCGGCGCAGCCGCATGCATCGAGAGGAGGTGCAGCGAAGCAAACCGTAGGCGATGCCCCCGGATGAATCCCGGAGCGAAGGAACGCCGAGCCACAGCGAGGCGCCGAACGCAGGGGCCAAGACCTTTGCTTCCTTTGGGGCGTTTGCCAAAGGGAGTCGCTGTAAAAGCGAAACCGCCAGCGGCAACACCCGAAGAAACGGATATTCACCCAATCCCAAAGAGCCTGGTCGGCCCAAAGGCCGCCAAGTCAAAAGCCTCAAACCCGAGCCTGACTCTTACTCCAATCCGTCAACAAACTATAAGCAACAGCCAAAAGCGTAGGCCCAATAAACAACCCGATAAACCCAAACGCAATCAACCCGCCAAACACCCCAAGCAACACAATCACCAACGGCAGATTCCCGCCCCGGCTGATCAGATACGGCTTGAGCACGTTATCCACGCCACTGATGATGAACGTCCCCCAGATCCCGAGAAACACCGCCATCCCGTACTCACCCTTCCAGGCCAGCCAAGCCGTGGCCGGAATCCACACCAGCGGCGGCCCCATCGGAATCAGACTGAGCAGGAACGTCACGATCCCCAGCACCAGCGCCCCCGGCACCCCCGCAATCAGGAACCCGATCAGCGCCAGCACCGCTTGCGCCGCCGCCGTACCGATCACCCCGTTGACCACCCGCTGCACCGTACCGGCCACCAGATCGATGTAGTACCCGGCCCGGTCACCGATCAGGCGCTCCAGCAGACTGTGCACGAACGCCGCCAATCGCGGCCCGTCGCGGTAGAAAAAGAACACGAAGACAATGCTCAGGGTCAGTTCGAGAATCCCGCTGCCGATCTGCGCACTGCGCGCCAGCAACCAGTTGCCGACCTGCCCCAGATAAGGCTTGACCGCCACCATCAGGGCCGCGCCCTGCTGATCGATGCTGTTCCAGATCCCGACAAGCCGTTCGCCCACCACCGGCACGCCACCCAGCCAGCTCGGCGCTTCGGGCAGTCCGTCGACCTGCACATCCTTAATGAACGCCGTGGCATCACGCACATGATCGGCCAGATTGAAGCCCAGCCACACCAGCGGCCCCGCCACCAGCAACATCCAGCCCAGCGTCAGCAGCAGCGCCGCGAGGGATTCCCGGCCGTTGAGCCAGCGGGTCAGCAAGCGCATCAGCGGCCAACTGGCAAACGCCAGCACCGCGCCCCAGAACAGCGCCGACCAGAACGGCGCCATCACCCAGAAACTGGCACCAAACAGCACCAGCAACAGGATCTGCACCAGCAGACGATCATTATTGGGCATGTGAAATCTCGAAAAAAATCAGTCAGGCAAAGAGTAGGCGAACACGTCGAGCGTGTCCGCCAAAGACACCTTATCGCAACAGATCGATGCGCAGACCTTCGCCGTCGACACTGCCGGTTTCCATTCGCGCGGCGCGCACGCCCTGCCCGATCAGCGCCTGCCGCCAGGCCTCGGCCTTGGGTCCGGACACCGTCACCCGCAACGTGGTGTCGAGGTTCAAGCCACGGGACAGCAAGCGCAGCCAGGTGTCATCCGGATCGCCGGCCAGTTTTGGAAAATCCAGTTCGCCGGTGCTTTTCAGTTCCCGCAACAGCGTGGCCGAGGTCGGCAGCAGCTCACCGAGCGGTGCCAGTGCTTCAAACTGTTCAACGTGCAGATAAGCTTTGCGATTGCCGCGGGTGATGCTGTACAGCGCCACCAGCGTGTTGTCGCGCGGGGCCGCGAGCCTCAGCAGCAGATAGGCCTGCTGCTCGTCGGCACCGTACAGCTTGGCGTTGCCGAACACCTCATTGGCCCACAGGCTGCTCTCGCCGCAATCCCGGGCCTGGCACCAGAACAACAGCTGGGCGTCCTGTTTTTGCAGGGCTTCGCGAGCGAGAGTGAAGGCTTCGGTGGCGGAATGTTCCGGCGGCAATTCGTAGGTCACCGAGGTGGTTTGCCCCCGGGCACTGACCTGGCCGTCAAAACGCAACTGGCCGCTGATCTTGCGGATCGAGCCGAGCGGGTAGATCCGCTCCAGCTCCACGGCAGGGCGATAGTCGACGATCTGCGCATCGGCCAGACGCGGCACGATCGGCAGGTCCTGACTGCCCGGCAGGTCGGCAGCGAATAGAAAGGGACTGAAACAGCACAGCGCCAGCAGACTGATAGATCGCATGGACAGGCTCATCGCAGGGGCATGGCCAGGGTGCCTTGAGGGCAGTTCGAAGTCGCAGCGGTGTAGAAATCCATCTTGGTTGTCTCCCATTTCAACCTGCCCAGCCTCGACAGTTGCCGGGAGCAAGTCAAGGAATGGCGAAGAACCGATTGAAACAGTCTGCGACAAGGTCGGCCCCGGCCTCATCGTTCAAGTGCAGATGATGCCCGCCCGGCAGCTGTTCCCGGTCAAAGGGTAGACGTTCCAGCAGCTCCGGATGTTTGGCCAGCATGCCATCGGCGGCGACCACCAATTGTGCAGGGCAGGCAATGCGCTGCACGAACGCCATCGCCTGTTCCTGGGTCAGACGCAGCGGCGAAGGCAAAGTCAGGCGGTTGTCGGTGCGCCAGGTGTAACCGCCGGGCACCGGCATCAGACCGCGCTGGGCCAGCAGTTCGGCGGCTTCGCGACTGACCGCCACCAGCCCTTTCATCCGTGCTTCGATCGCCCGGTCGAGGGTGTTGTAGACCGGTTTGCGCTTTTCCCGAAGATCGAGTTGCGCCTGTAAGGCCATGCCCATGCGCTCGGCGGCGTTTTCGCCTTTGTCGGTAGGAGGAATCACCCCGTCGATCAACGCCAGATGGGTAATGCGTTCGGGCAACGACCCGGCCAGCACCAGCGACACGATCGCACCCATGGAATGCCCGAGCAGGCCGAAACGTTTCCAGCCCAGTTGCTCGGCGACCTGCAGCACGTCGTGGGCGTAATCCCACAGCGCGTAACCGGCGCCGTTCGGACGATGCCCGGAATGCCCGTGACCGGCCATGTCCAGCGCCACGATACGCAAGCCTTTGAGCTTCGGCGCCAGGCGCGCGAAGCTGTTGGCGTTATCCAGCCAGCCGTGAAGGGCGATCACCGGTAACCCGTCTTCCGGGCCGAACAGGTGCGCTGCCAGTTCGATATGCGGCAGGCTCAGGCGCACTTCTTCGACGCCGGGGTTCATGCGCAATCCTTGTCTTGCCGGCGCTCCCAGCGATCGAACAGGTTTTTCAGTAATTGCGCGGTGTCCTGCGGGCGCTCAAGCGGAAACATGTGCCCGCCGGGCACGGTCAGCGCCTCGCCCTGAGGCAGGCGTCCGACGAAGCGGGTGTGGTGGTTCATCACCACGCGGCTCTTGTGTCCACGTACCACCGCCAGCGGCACTTTCAATTGCCGGGTATGCGCAGGACTGGTGTGCGGCACGCCGCGATAGATGCTGATCTCGGTCGCAGGATCGAAGCGCAGGCGCAACTTGTCGCCGACCTTGTGCAGGCCGTGCTGCAAGTAGGCATCGAAACATTCCGGATCAAAGCTGCGGAACAGGGTTTTGCCGGCAAAATAACCTCGGGCGCTGTCCAGATCGGCAAACTCTTCGCGGCGTCCCAGCGTGCGACCGGCCGGAGTCAGTTTGTCGATGAAACCAAAGCGCTTGGCGGCGCGGATCACCCATTGATCGGTGCGGGTCAGCACCGGCGAGTCGAGCATCACCACGCCCCGATACAGTTCAGGGCAACGCAGTGCAGCGTGCAAATGCAACATGCCGCCGAAGGAATGGCCGACGCCCCACACCGGTTCATCTTGCTGTTGCAGGTGATGGATGAGTTCGTCGACCAGGTGATACCAGTTGTCACCCGCCGGGAAACGCGGGTCATGGGCATGTTGTTCCAGATGCGCGACCCGGTACTCGGGCGCCAGCGCCGCGAACAGTTTGCCGTAGGTGCCCGAAGGGAAACCGTTGGCGTGGGCGAAGAAGATCGGTTGCGACATACCGGCAAATCCATGAGCGGAAAACAGGCGTTGATTGTCCGTAAGACCGCGTCCTTCAGCAATGACCGTAACTGCCAGGAATGATGACAGTCCGGTCAGGGCTATGACGCTTCGGCCATCAACGCGCCGGCGGTTGTTCTCCCAGCGGCACCACTGCCATGGTCAAGCGCGACACACAACTGGCCTTGCCTTCATCGCTGGTCAGGCGGATATCCCAGACGTGGGTGGTGCGGCCGATGTGGATCGGTTTGGCCACCGCCGTCACTCGTCCGCTGCGCAGGCCGCGCAAGTGGTTGGCGTTGATTTCCAGGCCGACGCAATAGAACTTGCTGGCGTCGATGCACAGGTAACTGGCCATCGAGCCGACCGTTTCCGCCAGCACCACCGAGGCGCCGCCGTGCAGCAGGCCGTAAGGCTGATGGGTGCGATGGTCGATGACCATGCTGGCCGTCAGGGATTCTTCGTCGAAGGACTCGAAGCGGATGTCCAGCACTTCGCCGATGGTGTTTTTCTGGATTGCGTTCAACTGCTCGATGTTCGGAGTGGTGCGCCACAAGGTCATCGCAGGCTTCCTTTGTTGTTTTGATCGACGCTCAATCCTGCCACAGCACCGCCTCGCTGCGCTCGCTCCATTCTTCGAAACGTGCTCCGTAGGTGTCTTCGATGATGTTGCGTTTGATCTTCAGGGTCGGCGTGAGGAAGCCGTTCTCCACCGCCCAGCTGTCCTTGACCACTACCAGCCGACGCAGGCGCTCGTGCTTGTCGAGCACGGCGTTGACCTCCTCCAGCAGTTTTTCCAGGCTCGAATGCAGCGGCGCGCGGGGCTCTTCCCGGCCCACCGCCGAGAGCACGCACAACCCCAGCGGCGCACTCAGGCCATCGCCGACCACGCAGACTTGTTCGATCCGCGAATGCACCGCCAGCCGATTTTCGATCGGCGCCGGGGCGACGTACTTGCCCTTGCTGGTCTTGAAGATTTCCTTGAGCCGCCCGGTCAGGCGCAAGCGCCCTTCGGCGTCCTGTTCGCCCTTGTCGCCGGTGCGCAGGAAGCCGTCTTCGGTGAGAGTCTCGGCGGTTTTCTGCGGTTCCTTGAAATAGCCGAGCATGTTCGCCTGGCTGCGCACCTGCACTTCGCCGGACTCATCGATCCGCACTTCCACGTCGGGGCATGGCCGGCCGATCCAGCCTTCCTTGTATTGCCCCGGCAGGCAGATGTGCGAATAACCGCAGCTTTCGGTCATGCCGTAGACCTCCAGCACGTCGAGCCCGAGTTTCTGATACCAGCGCAACAGGGTCAGCGGCACCGGCGCCGCACCGGACAGCGCCACGCGCAACGCATCCAGCCCCAACCCCGCCAATACCTTGTGGCCGATCCGTTTGCCGATAAAGGGCAGACCGAGCAGGAAATCCAGACGTTTTGCCGGGATCTTGCTGTAGACGCCCATCTGGAACTTGGTCCAGATCCGCGGCACCCCGAACATCGCCGTCGGCCGCGCCCGCTTGAGATCGGCGAGAAAGGTATCGAGGCTCTCGGCGAAAAACACAGTCTGCCCGGTGTAGATCGACGCCAGTTCGACGAACATCCGTTCAGCCACATGGCATAGCGGCAGATACGACAGCAGCCGGTCGTGCTCATTGAGACCGAACAGTTGCGTGCCGCGCGTCGTCGCAAACCCGAGATTGGCGAAGCTGTGCATCACGCCCTTGGGCAGGCCGGTGGTGCCGGAGGTGTAAATGATCGTCGCCAGTTGCTCGGCGGCGGGACGCGGATCGTCCTGGATCGGCGAGCTGCGTTGCAGGTCATCCCAGTTGAAATCGAACGTGCCCGGCGGATGCAGCGGCAGGCTGACGGTGGCCAGGCCGGCCGGTACGCCCGGCGACATGCCCGGCCAGTCATCGAGCTTGCCGATGAACGCCAGCACGCTTTCCGAGTGGGTCAGCACCTGATTCACCGATTCGGCGGTGAGGTTCGGATAGAGCGGCACCGAGACATGCCCGGCCATCCAGATCGCCAGATCAGCGATGATCCAGTGCGCGCAGTTTTTCGAGATCAGGGCGATGTGGCTGCCTTGCGGCAATTCCCGGGAGCGCAGCCAGTGCGCCGCGCAGCGGGCCTGATGGCCGACGTCGGCCCAGGTCAGTGTCTCGACCTGCCCGCCGCCGATCGGCTGCACCAGAAAACGCTGACGCGGGTGCCGGGCCTCGCGTTCGTAAAACACGTCCAGCGGCAAACGGAAGGCGGAAGACATTCGACTCGCTCCTGTTTTTTGGTCTGGAGCAAGCGTAGTCAACCAAGCAAGTGCTTGGTTGACTATTTCGTACAAAAAATTTCAGGGATGTTTAAGGCTGTTGAGCGTCATCGAACCGATCAGCAATTCGCTGTGTTCGAGCTCGGCGAGCCCGGCGGTGCTGACCTTTTCCGGCGGATAGCCCGCACCGTGTTGCAGGTAGCTGAGCAGGTTTCCCACCAGCGGATTGTGGCTGACCAGCAGCACGTTGCTCACCGACACCAGTTGCTCGGCAACGCGGTCCGGGTCAACTTCCGGGGTCAGCCACTCGACCGTGCGGATCTCCGGCTCGAAGCCCAGAGCTTCGCGCACCAGTTGCGCGGTCTGCTGCGCCCGCAGGTACGGGCTGGCGTAGATCGCCGTCAGCGGCTGGCCCATCAAGCGGGCCGCGCTGCTCAGCACTTCCTTGCGACCGTGGGCAGTCAGTTCCCGCTCGGAGTCGGGGCGCGAGCCATAGGGCTCGGCCTCACCGTGACGCAATACCCAGAGTTTCATAGCTTGGGTTCCTCATCCCGGGCCGGATGCGGTGCCGGCGCAACAACGTGTGGCGCTTCACCTTCCGGTGTACGCGGCGCCGGCCAGTCGGCGAACGGCCAGGGTTTCTGGTCGCTGTGGAAGCTGCCGAAACGGCCGATCTGCGCCAGAAACTGGCTCAGGCTGTCGCCGAAATTCATCAGGCTGGCGCTCGGGGCGCCATAGATCAAACGATAGATCAACTGCACCAGCACCACCGCGCCGAGGATGAACTGCGCCACCTGCCAGACCAGGATGTAAACAATCATCCACAACACCCGCAGGAGGATGGATTCATATTTGGCTTCGGTTTTCGGATCGTTCATGGCCTGCTCCCTGCTGAATCAGTTGAAACCACTGGTGGAAATAAAGTCGACATCGGTTTTCGGCTCGGCGCGCATCAGCAGACCGATCACCTGCTCAAGCGTGCGCCCTTCGAAGAGGATTGCATGCAGTCCGGCGACCAGCGGCATGTAGACGCCAACCTCCTGAGCCTTGGCCTTGAGCACTTTCAGGGTATTGACCCCTTCGGCCACCTCACCCAGGCGCGACACCGCTTCGTCGAGGCTCAAGCCCTGACCGAGGGCAAAACCGACCTGGTAGTTGCGGCTTTTCGGCGACGAGCAAGTGACGATCAGGTCGCCGACACCGGCCAGACCGAGGAAGGTCATCGGGTTGGCGCCCTGATTCACCGCAAACCGGGTCATTTCGGCCAGGGCGCGGGTGATCAGCATGCTCTTGGTGTTCTCGCCCATTTCCAGCGCCACCGCCATGCCGGCGATGATCGCGTAGACGTTTTTCAGTGCGCCGCCCAATTCCACGCCGAAACGGTCGGCGCTGGCGTAGACGCGGAAAGTGCGGCCATGCAACGCGGCCTGCACGGCTTTGCAGAGTTCTTCGTCTTCGCTGGCAACCACGGTGGCAGTCAGCGCGTGCTCGGCGATTTCCCGCGCAAGGTTCGGCCCGGACAGCACGCCGATACGTGCCTGCGGGGCGATCTCTTCGAGAATCTGGCTCATCAGTTTGAAGGTGTGGGCTTCGATGCCCTTGGTCAGGCTGACCAGCATCTTGCCGCTCAGGCGCTCGGCATGAGGCGCCAAAACCGTGCGCAGCGCGCTGGACGGCAACGCGACGAAACACAAATCGCAGGCGTCGAGGGTTTCCTGCAGGTCGGTGACCGCGGTCACGCCCGGCAGAATCTTGATGCCTTTGAGGTAACGCGGGTTCTCGCGATTGACCCGGATGGCCTCGGCCTGTTCGGGGTCACGCATCCACTGCCGGACTTGATGGCCGTTCTCGGCCAACAGATTGGCCACGGCGGTACCGAAACTTCCGCCTCCCAGGACCGCAATCGGGCGCTGTTCAGTCATATGTAATCCGTTAATCCATACCAGTGGCGATGCCGGCATTATACGGAGCGTCCCCTTCTCGGACAGCCCCGGCGTCAATTACCCGCACTTGTAGGAAGAAGACCAATAAAACCGAGGAAAATGCCTGTAACGTGACTGGAAAAGTCGTCGAGCTCGGTTAACATGCGCGCCAATTCTTTGCTATCAAGGCTGCGTCGTGTTTTCTGGCCCCCCTTCCCCGCGTTCGTCCCTGCTACTGGCGCTGCTGTTCAGCCCGGTGCTGCTGGCGGACGACCTGTTTGTCGACAGTGAGGCCTTGCCGCAGATCCTGACCGCCACGCGCCTGAAACAGTCGCCGGCGGAAGTCCCGGGCAGCATGACCGTACTGGACAGCGAACTGATCGCCGCCAGCGGTGCCCGGGACATCAGCGAACTGTTGCGGCTGGTGCCGGGGATGATGGTCGGCAACATCAGCGGCAATCAGGCGGCGGTGAACTACCACGGGACCAACGCGACTGAAGCCCGACGCATGCAGGTGCTGATCGACGGCCGTTCGGTGTACCGCGCCGGTCTGGCGACCGTGGACTGGAGCGACATCCCGGTGGCGATGGAAGACATCGAGCGCATCGAAGTCTTTCGCGGCCCGAACACCGTCAGCTACGGCGCCAACGCGCTGATGGCAGTGGTCAACATCATCACCCGCAACCCGGCGGACACCCACGGCACGCGGCTGAAGCTGACGCGCGGCCAACGCGGCATCAACGACTTCTATGCCAGCCAGAGCAACGGCTGGAATGGCGGCGACTTGCGTCTTTCTCTGTCCGGCCAGGAAGACGACGGCTTCGACAGCGACCGCACCGGCGCCGATTACCGCGACAGCCGCCGCTTGAACCGCTTCAGTCTCGCCGTCAGCCAGACCCTGAGCGACAACCAGAGCCTGGACTGGCAGATCAACGCCAAGGACGGGGCCAATCAACGGCCCTATACCTACCGTCCGGTGTTCTCCGGGATTACGGCTGCCGGGAACAATTCCGACGTGGTTGCCAAGGACTATGCTGGTTCGGTGCGCTGGAATCTGGACCTCAACCCCGATCACAGTCTTTATGTGCAGGGCTCGGCACAACACTGGGATCGCCAGCAAACCTGGCGCGCCTGTGACGCCGAGGTGTCGTTCAGCCCGCAGCTCACGGAGCTGTGGCAACTCAACCCGAACTACACCGAACGCCTGGCCCGCAACATGACCCTGTTCACCGGCCCCGGCGCACCCGCCGGCACGCCGCAGGAAATGGCCCTGGCCAATCAGGTGCTGGACCAGTGGCGCAACGGCGCGCGCCAGACCCTGTGCGGCGACATCGACCAGAGTGCCCGGGAATCGCGCTACGACCTGGAGTTGCAGGACACCCTCAGCCTGTCCGATAGCCTGCGTCTGGTCAGCGGCCTGAACTATCGTTACGACCGTGCCGATTCCGAGACCTATTTCAACGGCACGCTGGACGACACCACTTGGCGCGCCTTCGGCCAACTGGAATGGCGCGCCAGCGAACACTGGCTGTTGCAGGGCGGCGCCATGTTTGAAGACACGCAATTGATCGGCAGCTCGCTGACGCCCCGGTTTGCGGTCAACTACCTGTTCAATCCGCGCCACAGCCTGCGCGCGGTGTATTCGGAAGCCATCCGTTCGCCGGACATGTTCGAGAACAACGTCAACTGGAGTTATCAGGTGACCAACCTGCGGCCCGCCGCCTATGGCCAGTCTTCGGCCCGCTACTTCGTCAAGACCCGGGGCCCCGGCGATCTGGACCAGGAACACATGCGCTCGCGGGAACTGGGCTACAACGGCTTTTTCCCGGAATGGGGCCTGGCGCTGGACGTGAAGCTGTTCTACGACGAAATCACCGGGATGATCAGCGAGCCGCTGCGCAACAATCAATACATCGCCAGCAACGCCAACGATTCGCGCTTTCGCGGCACCGAGACGCAACTGGACTGGCGCCTGAGTGCGGCCGACCGCCTGCGCCTGACCTACGCCTTCGTCGACGCCGAGGCGAGCAATCCGCTGGACCAGCAATTCACCGCGCGCAACAGCGGCTCGGCGGGCTGGCTGCGCGATTGGGGCCACGGCTGGAACAGCGCCCTCTTCTATTACGGTGACAACGCGCTCAACGGTTACCGCTTCGAGCGGGTCGACACGCGCATCGCCAAACGCATCGCCTTGGGCAAGGCCCAACTGCAACTGGCCGGCGTGCTGCAACAACGCCTCGACCATGAGCCGACCACCTTCGTCGACAACAATTACGACGAACGCCGCGTGGTGTATTTCAGCGCCGAGCTGGAGTTCTAGATGCGCTACGCCATGTCACGGAAGATGCCAACACTCGGCCAATGGCTGGCCGGGCTTTGTCTGTTCCTGACAGCGTGGCTGCATGGCGTGGCGGTGCAGGCGGCCGACATTTTGCTGACCGGCGCCGAGGAAAGCCCCGGCGTGCAGTCCTTCGTTCAGGCCCTGAGCGAACTGCGCCCGACCGACCGCGTGCATTTCCAGCCGCTGGCCAGTTTGCCGGCGCCGGGCAAGTTGCCGTCGAGCCTGCGCCTGATCCTGCTGGATCTCCCGAGCCTCGACTGGCGCATGCAGGAAAGCCAGGGCCCCGCGACGTTGGTCCTGCGCATCAGCCGCCTGCAAGCTCGACAGCGCTTCGGCGACGCGCAACCGCCCCACTTGAGTCTGCTGTGGGCCGATCCGCCGCTGAGTCGTCAGTTGCAACTGATCCGCCGGATCCTGCCCCAGGCCGGGCGAGTCGGCGTGCTGTTCGATCAGCACAGCGAGTTCCTGCTCAAGGAGCTGCAATCGGCCGCCCAGCCGCTGAATCTGCAAATTGTCCCGCAGCGCTGGGACAACACCCACGACAGCCGCCCCTTGCAGACTGTGCTGAAAAATAGCGACGTGCTGCTGGGCCTCGACGACCCAGACCTGTACAACCCGAAAACCGCGAAGAACCTGTTGCTCAGCAGTTACTCTCGGCAACTGGCGCTGGTCGGGCCGAATGTCGCTTTCGTTCGCGCCGGCAGCCTGGCCAGCACGTACAGCGATCAGAACGACTGGCTGGCCGTTCTCGACGAATTGCTGGACCGGCCACCGGCCACCTGGCCGCGCACGCTCTATCCCGGGCGTTTTAAAGTCTCAAGTAATGCGCAGGTGGCTCGTTCCTTAGGGATAGAACCGATGAATGAAGCGTCTGTCGCCGCAGAGCTGGCCGAAGGAGAGCGCCGCCCATGATTTTCCGCCGTTGGGACATCAACACCCGCACCCAGTTGATCAGCCTGGGCCCTGCGCTGTTGCTGACCTTGCTGCTGATCAGCTTTTTCACCTTCGTACGCATTCAGGATTTGCGTCAGGAGCTGACTCACACCGGCCAGTTGATCGCCAACCAGCTCGCACCGGCCACCGAGTACGGGGTGATTTCCGGCAACAACGAAGTGCTGGAAAGCCTGCTCAAAGCCACGCTGGCCACGCCGAACGTGCGGTTTCTGGAAGTGCAGGACAGCGCCAACCGGATTCTGGCCTACGTCGAACAGCCGGCGGATGCGCACAATCGCCCGCATCAGGTCGAGGTGTTCCAGGCGCCGGTGCGACTGCAACGCATCGCCCTGCACAACGATTTCTTTCAGGACGGCAAGAGCAGCCCCGGCGTGGCCAGCGAGGATTATCTGGGGCGGGTGATCGTCGGGCTGTCGAATGACGCCTTCAGCCAGCGCCAACAGGAGATTTTGCTCAAGGCCGGGATTCTGGCGTTGTTCGCCCTGCTCTTCACGTTTGTGCTGGCGCGGCGGCTGGCTGGCAGCCTTTCGCAGCCGATCCGCGACATCGGCAATGCGGTCAAGGCGATTCAGGACGGCGACTACAAGACCCCGCTGCCGATTGTCGATGACACCGAGCTGGGCGCCCTGTCCCAGCACATCAACAACCTGGCCCAGGCGCTGGAGCAGGCCAGCCGCGAACAGCATCAGGCGATGGCGCAACTGATCCAGACCCGCGAAGAGGCGGAGAAGGCCAACAACGCCAAATCGGATTTCCTGGCGATGATGAGCCATGAACTGCGCACCCCGATGAACGGCGTGCTGGGCATGCTGCAATTGCTGGAAACCACCGACATGACCGAAGAGCAGGTCGAGTACGCGGCGCTGGCTTCCGAGTCCACCGAGCATTTGCTCAAGGTGATCAACGACATTCTGGATTTTTCGCGCATCGAGCGTTCGGAACTGGAGCTGGAGCATATTCCGTTCAACCTCGCCGAAGTGATCGGCGCGTGCGCCCAGTCGTTCCAGCACAGTGCGGCGCAACGCGGGCTGGCCCTGCAACTGCGGGTCCCTGAAGACATGCGCGACTTGCAGGTACAGGGCGATCCGACGCGGATCCGGCAGATTCTGGTCAACCTGGTCGGCAATGCGCTGAAGTTCACCGAACAGGGGCGCGTCAGCATCGAGGCGCAGTGGCAGTCGCTGGATCACGAATTGCTGTGGTTCACCTGCGCGGTGCGTGACAGTGGCATCGGCATTTCGCCGGAGAGCCTGGAGCTGATGTTCAACGCGTTCCAGCAGGCCGACAGTTCGATTTCCCGTCGATATGGCGGCACCGGCCTGGGCCTGCCGATTGCCCGCACGCTCGCCGAACGGATGGGCGGCACCTTGCGCGCTCAGAGCGAAGAAGGTCGCGGGTCGGTATTCACCCTGGAAATACCGCTGGCTTTATATAAGCAGGCACTGCCCGCGCTGGCAGCACCGCGCACACTGAACGGCGACAGTCACGGCGAAGGACGCAATGTGCTGCTGGTAGAGGACAACCCGGTCAACCAGACGGTGATCGAAGCGATGTTGCGCAGTCTGGGATTTACCGTCAGCGTCGCCACCGATGGTGTGCAGGCGGTGCGCAGCGCCGGGGACAACCGTTTCGAAGCGATCCTGATGGATTGCCGCTTGCCGCTGATTGACGGTTACGAGGCAACCCGACAGATCCGCCGCCTGCCCGGCTGCGGCCATGTGCCGATCATCGCCCTGACCGCCAATGCGTTGCAGGGCGACCGCGAAAACTGCTTGTCGGCGGGGATGAACGATTACCTGGCCAAGCCATTCAAACGCAATGATCTGCAGCAGATTCTGCAGCGATGGGTGCAGTAACGGGGCCCTTTCGAGCATCTGCGACTGGCGTGAAAAGCGAAAGTGCGGCAGTCTTAGGCACCCGAACGAGCCTCAAAAGGGGCTTGATTAAAAATTTCAGTGCACAAGTGTACATTCATGTCCTTGGTGCTGTGACTTTCACCACAACGCAATAGTCTATGAGTAGGCTGCCGGTTCGAGGCATGAACGCGTCGATCGGCCGGGAAGATTTGCCCCACCTGCCGCATGGGATTATTGAGGAGCTCGCATGACCAAACAAAACGCCTTTACTCGGGAAGACCTGCTGCGCTGCAGTCGCGGTGAGCTGTTCGGCCCAGGTAACGCGCAACTGCCCGCCCCGAACATGCTGATGGTGGATCGCATCACCCTGATCAGCGAAGAAGGCGGCAAGTACGGCAAAGGTGAATTGGTCGCCGAGCTGGATATCAACCCTGACCTGTGGTTCTTCGCGTGCCACTTCGAAGGCGATCCGGTGATGCCGGGCTGCCTGGGTCTGGACGCCATGTGGCAACTGGTCGGCTTCTTCCTGGGCTGGCAAGGCCTGCCGGGCCGTGGCCGTGCGCTGGGTTCGGGCGAAGTGAAATTCTTCGGCCAGGTCCTGCCGACCGCCAAGAAAGTCACCTACAACATTCATATCAAGCGCGTCCTCAAGGGCAAGCTGAACCTGGCCATTGCCGACGGTTCGGTGACTGTCGACGGTCGCGAAATCTACACCGCCGAAGGCCTTCGCGTCGGCGTGTTCACCTCCACTGACAACTTCTAAGGGTTATTCGCATGCGCCGCGTCGTTATCACTGGTCTGGGCATCGTTTCGTGCCTGGGCAATGACAAAGAGACCGTCTCCGCTAACCTGCGTGCAAGCCGCCCTGGCATCCGGTTCAACCCGGAATACGCCGAAATGGGTCTGCGTAGCCAGGTTTCCGGCTCCATCGACCTCAACCTTGAAGAGCTGATCGATCGCAAGATTTATCGCTTCGTCGGCCACGCAGCGGCTTACGCCTACCTGGCCATGAAAGACGCCATCGCTGACTCCGGTCTGACCGAAGAGCAGGTGTCCAACCCGCGTACCGGCCTGATCGCAGGTTCCGGCGGCGCGTCGACCCTGAACCAGATGGAAGCGCTGGACATCCTGCGCGAGAAAGGCGTGAAGCGCGTCGGCCCATACCGTGTAACGCGGACCATGAGCAGCACCGTTTCGGCTTGCCTGGCCACCCCGTTCAAGATCAAGGGCCTGAACTACTCCATCGCATCTGCCTGCGCCACCAGTGCTCACTGCATCGGTACCGCCATGGAACAGATCCAGATGGGCAAGCAGGACATCGTGTTCGCCGGCGGCGGTGAAGAGGAGCACTGGAGCCAGTCGTTCCTGTTCGACGCGATGGGCGCCCTGTCCAGCAAGCGTAATGACACCCCGGAACAAGCTTCCCGCGCCTACGACGCCGACCGTGACGGTTTCGTCATCGCCGGCGGTGGCGGCATGGTAGTGGTCGAGGAGCTGGAACACGCTCTGGCCCGTGGCGCGAAGATCTACGCGGAAATCGTTGGCTACGGCGCGACTTCCGACGGCTACGACATGGTGGCACCAAGCGGCGAAGGCGCAATCCGCTGCATGCAGCAGGCGCTGTCCACCGTCGATACCCCGATCGACTACCTGAACACCCACGGCACTTCGACTCCGGTCGGCGACGTCGCGGAAATGAAAGGTGTGCGTGAAGTGTTCGGCGACAAGGCCCCGGCCATCAGCTCCACCAAGAGCCTGTCGGGTCACTCCCTGGGCGCCGCCGGCGTTCACGAAGCGATCTACTGCATGCTGATGATGGAAGGCAACTTCATCGCCGGTTCCGCCAACATCGACGAACTGGACCCTGAAGTGGCCGATCTGCCGGTGCTGACCAAGACCCGCGAGAACGCCACCATCAACACCGTGATGAGCAACAGCTTCGGCTTCGGTGGCACCAACGCCACCCTCGTGCTGAAGCGCTGGGAAGGCAAGTAATTCCCTCCCGCTGAGCCGCACATGAAAACGCCCCGACTGGTTCGGGGCGTTTTTTTTCGCCTTGAGAAAGGCATTTTCAGCGGTGCCAAGATGAAACGTTTGTCATGCAACTTACCGCCCTGCGACTCAATGTCGCGGATTCAGCGGGCTCCAGCCCTGTTGCAGATTTCGCAAGAATACATTGCACGAATCGGGCGTTTACTTAGCAGGCTAACAAAATCTATAACAGAGTCCTGCACACGCCTTGCTGCAGATAACTTGAGATTTGGAGCTAGCAGATGACTGTAAAAGTAACTGAACGCGACGATTCACACATGTCCCATGAAGGCGTAGCCGCCGGCGTACGGATCTGGGATGTGCATCAACAAGACTTGCTGGTCGGCATGTTCCACAACGAGATCGACGCCCACAACTACAAGGCCGAACTGGAACTGCAGGAACAGCAGCGGGATCGGAAATCCGCCTGAAACAAAACCACAGCATTGAAAACGACAAACCCCGCCATGAGCGGGGTTTGTCGTTTTGGGGATTTCAGGGCCGCTTCGCAGCCCGGCGGAACCCGCTTACCACATCAGATCATCAGGGATCACATAGGCCGCGTACGGATCGTCCTCGGCATTGACCTCTTCGACCTTCTCGTTGAGCTGCACGATGCGCTGTGGATCGCGCTCCTGAATCTTCAGGGCCGCCTCACGAGGAATCACTTCGTAACCACCGGCATGGTGCACGATCGCCAGCGAGCCGCTGCTGAGCTTGTTGCGCATCAGCGTATTGACCGAGATGCGCTTGACCTTTTTGTCGTCAACGAAGTTGTAGTAGTCCTCGGTCGTCAGCTTCGGCAGACGCGAGACTTCGATCAACTGCTTGACCTGGGCGGCGCGGGCCTTGGCTTCCGCCTTCTCCTGCTGCTGACGGTTCAGCTCCTGGTCGCGCTTGACCTTCTCGGCCTGGGCTTCCTGGGCAGCACGCTGCTGGGAGTCGTCCAGTTCGATCTGGCCTTTGTGGGCCAGGCGCTGTTGTTTCTGTTTGTCTTTGCTGACCTGCTTGGCCTGCTTTTGGTTGACCAGTCCTGCCTTGAGCAACTGGTCGCGAAGGGAAAGGCTCATTGATGCTTACTCACTTGGGCAACGGCTCAGCCGCAGCTGGGCAAATTCTTTTCCTGACGTTTGGCTTCGCCCCACAGGGCGTCCAACTCTTCGAGGGTGCAATCTTCCATGGGTCGGTGGGTGTCGCGCAATGCCTGTTCGATAAAACGGAAACGTCGTTCGAACTTGCCGTTGGCGCCACGCAGCGCGGTTTCCGGGTCGACCTTCAGATGCCGGGCCAGATTGACCACGGAAAACAGCAGGTCACCAATCTCGTCGGCCACCGCTTGCGGGTCATTTTCGGACATGGCTTCGAGTACTTCATCGAGCTCTTCACGGACCTTGTCCAGCACCGGCAAGGCATCCGGCCAGTCAAAACCGACCTGCCCGGCGCGCTTCTGCAACTTGGCCGAGCGGGACAGGGCCGGCAATGCAGCCGGCACATCGTCGAGCAGTGACAGTTGCTGCGGCTCGGCGGATTTCTCGGCGCGCTCTTCGGCCTTGATCTCCTCCCAGCGCTGTTTGACCTGCTCTTCGTTCAGGCGCGGCACATCCAGCGGCGCATACAGATCACCGGTGGGAAACACATGCGGATGGCGACGGATCAGCTTGCGGGTGATGCTGTCGACCACGCCGGCGAATTCGAACCGCCCCTCCTCCCGTGCCAGCTGGCTGTAATACACCACCTGAAACAGCAGATCGCCCAACTCGCCCTGCAGGTGGTCGAAGTCGCCGCGCTCGATGGCGTCGGCAACTTCGTAGGCCTCTTCAAGGGTGTGCGGGACGATGGTCGCGTAGGTTTGCTTGATGTCCCACGGGCAACCGTACTGCGGGTCGCGCAGACGGTTCATCAGGTGCAGCAGGTCTTCAAGGCTGTAGATCGGTTTCATGGAGTCCGGTTACGCCGCGTTTCGATGATGTTCGGCAACTGGGAAATCCGCCCCAGCAACCGCCCCAGCGCGTCCAGCCCCGGAATCTCGATGGTCAGGGACATCAGCGCGGTGTTGTCCTCCTTGTTCGAGCGGGTGTTGACCGCCAGCACGTTGATCCGCTCGTTGAGCAGCACCTGCGAAACGTCACGCAGCAGACCGGAACGGTCGTACGCGCGGATGACGATGTCCACCGGATAGGTGAGCACCGGCACCGGGCCCCAGCTGACCTGGATGATCCGCTCCGGCTCGCGTCCGGCCAGTTGCAGCACCGAGGCGCAGTCCTGACGGTGAATGCTCACGCCACGGCCCTGGGTGATGTAGCCGACGATCGCATCGCCCGGCAACGGCTGGCAGCAGCCGGCCATCTGGGTCATCAGGTTGCCGACGCCCTGGATCTGAATGTCGCCGCGCTTGCCCGGTTTGTAGCCGGTCGCCTTGCGCGGAATCAGTTCCAGCTGTTCGTTGCCGCGTTCCGGCTCGACCAGTTGTTGCGCCAGATTCACCAGTTGCGCCAGACGCAGGTCGCCGGCCCCGAGGGCGGCGAACATGTCTTCGGCAGTTTTCATGTTGGCCTTGTCGGCCAGCTTGTCGAAATCCACCGCCGGCAGACCGAGACGATTGAGTTCGCGCTCGAGCAGGGTCTTGCCCGCCGCAACGTTCTGATCGCGCGCCTGCAACTTGAACCAGTGCACGATCTTCGCCCGCGCCCGGGACGTGGTGACGTAACCGAGGTTCGGGTTCAGCCAGTCACGGCTCGGGGTGCCGTGCTTGCTGGTGATGATCTCGACCTGTTCACCGGTCTGCAGGCTGTAGTTGAGCGGGACGATGCGCCCGTTGATCTTCGCGCCACGGCAGTTGTGACCGATTTCGGTGTGCACGCGGTAGGCGAAGTCCAGCGGCGTCGCGCCCTTCGGCAGGTCGATGGCGTGACCGTCCGGGGTGAAGATGTAGACCCGGTCCGGCTCGATATCGACCCGCAGCTGTTCGGCGAGACCACCGATGTCGCCCAGCTCTTCGTGCCACTCGAGGACCTGACGCAGCCAGGAGATTTTCTCTTCGTAGTGGTTCGAGCCGGACTTGACGTCGGTGCCCTTGTAGCGCCAGTGCGCGCAGACGCCGAGCTCGGCCTCTTCGTGCATCGAATGGGTCCGGATCTGGACCTCCAGCACCTTGCCTTCCGGGCCGATCACCGCTGTGTGCAGCGAGCGGTAGCCGTTCTCTTTAGGGTTGGCGATGTAGTCGTCGAACTCTTTCGGGATGTGCCGCCACAGGGTGTGGACAATGCCGAGCGCGGTGTAGCAGTCGCGCATTTCCGGCACCAGCACGCGCACTGCACGCACGTCGTAGATCTGGCTGAATTCCAGACCCTTGCGCTGCATTTTGCGCCAGATCGAATAGATGTGTTTGGCCCGGCCGCTGATGTCGGCTTCGACGCCGGTGGCCTGCAATTCGTCCTTGAGCTGGGTCATCACGTCGGCAATGAAACGCTCGCGGTCGAGCCGCCGCTCGTGCAGCAGCTTGGCGATCTGTTTGTATTGATCGGGTTCCAGGTAACGGAAGGACAAGTCCTCCAGTTCCCATTTGATATGACCGATGCCAAGTCGATGCGCGAGCGGCGCATAGATATCGAATACTTCCCGGGCGACCCGGTTACGTTTTTCGTCGTCGGCGGTTTTCACCGCACGGATCGCGCAGGTACGTTCGGCGAGCTTGATCAGCGCGACACGCACGTCATCGACCATCGCCACCAGCATCTTGCGCAGGTTTTCCACCTGGCCCTGGGTGCCGAGGACCATCGACTGACGAGGGCTGAGGCTGGCGCTGATCGCCGCCATGCGCAGCACGCCGTCGATCAGCTTGGCGACCACCGGGCCGAAGCGCTGGCTGACCGCCGCGAGTTCGATCTGGCCTTCGCGCACGCCGCGATAGAGAACCGCAGCCACCAGCGAATCCTGATCGAGCTTGAGGTCGGCGAGGATCTCGGCGATCTCAAGGCCCGTGCTGAAACTGCCGCTGCCTTCGGACCAGAGATTCTTCGCCGCATTGGATTGTTGCTCGGCCTGGCGAGCGTACTCGCAGGCCTCTTTCAAGGCTTCGCGATCCAGTGCCAGATCGACACTGACCGCATGATCGAGCCAAGCCTCGAGATTGATACTGCCGTCAGTGTTGATCGGCTGGTGTGCTCTCACCTGTACCATCTTGCTTTACCTTCCCTACGACGCAGATTCAATGCGTCAAATCACTGACCGTCAATGCCCGTTCGCGCTCGCGGGGCCAAGGCGAGCGCTACGGACGACCAGTCGGATCAGACGAGCCATCCTGGCTCGCTTCAAATAACGCCATGGCCTCGACATGTGCCGTCTGAGGAAACATATCGAGAATCCCGGCACGTTTTAACCGGTAGCCCTGCTTGATCAATTCGACCGTATCGCGCGCCAGAGTTGCAGGGTTGCACGACACGTACACCAACCGTTCGGCGCCCAGGGTCGCCAGCTTGCGCACCACCTCGAAAGCACCGTCGCGCGGTGGGTCCAAGAGTACCGCAGAAAAGCCGTTTCCGATCCACTGGGCATCGGTCAAAGGCTGGGATAAATCGGCCTGAAAAAACTTTGTGTTATGCAAATTGTTGCTAGCGGCATTCGCCGCCGCGCGATCGACCATGGTCTGCACGCCTTCGACCGCCACCACTTCACGCGCGGCTTTCGCCAGCGGCAAAGCGAAGTTGCCCAAACCGCAAAACAGGTCGAGCACGCGCTCATCGCTCGTCGGTTTCAACCAGTCCAGCGCTTGCGCCACCATGGCCTCGTTGACCCCGGCATTGACCTGGATGAAATCCCCCGGCCGGTAGGCCAGTTGCAGATCCCATTGTTCCAGGCGATAACCGAGCGACTGTGCATCATCCACCGGCTGCGGTTCGCCTTCACCATGCAGCCAGAGTTGCGCTTCATGGAACGCGCAGAAATCCTTGAGAATCGTCAGGTCGGCCTCGGACAGCGGCGCCATGTGACGCAGCAGAACGGCGAGTGACGAGCCACTGAACAATTCGACATGCCCCAGCGCCTGAGGTTTGCTCAGGCGACGAAGCATCTCCGGCAAGCGGGTCATGATCGGCTGCAAGGGCTGTACCAGCACCGGGCATTCGCTGATCGCGACGATGTCCTGGCTGCCGGCGGCACGGAAACCGACTTCAAGCTTTTTGGCCTTGCTGTCCCAGCGCACGGCGATCCGGGCGCGGCGACGGTAGCCGAATTCGGGACCGGTCAACGGCGCCGCCCAATCCTCGGGTTCGGCACCGGCGACTCGCGACAACTGCTCGGCGAGCATGCGCTGTTTCAGGGCAAGCTGTTCGTTGTGGGGCAGATGCTGAACGCTGCAACCGCCGCAACGGCCGGCGTGCTGGCAAGGTGCGGGACGACGCAATTCACTGGCACTGAACACGCGCTCGGTGCGCGCCTCGACCACTTTGCCGTGGGCGCCGAGCACCCGGGCTTCGACCTCTTCACCCGCGAGGGCGCCGAGGACGAACCAGGTTTTGCCTTCAAAAAACGCGATGCCGCGACCGTCATTGGCCAGGCGCTCGATGCTCAAACGCTGCTTTTTGCCGGTCGGGATTTGCGGGGCCTTGCTGCCGCCGGTGGGCTGGAAGCGCAGGCCTCTCTCGTGCTTGGCCATCAGTTGGGCGCGTCGAAAATGCCGGTCGACAGGTAACGGTCGCCACGGTCGCAGATGATCGCAACGATCACCGCGTTTTCAACTTCTTTGGACAGGCGCAGCATCGCTGCCACCGCACCGCCCGAGGACACGCCACAGAAGATGCCTTCTTCGCGGGCCAGACGACGAGTGACGTCTTCGGCTTCACTTTGCGCCATGTCGACGATGCGGTCGACACGCTCGGCCTGATAGATCTTCGGCAGGTATTCCTGCGGCCAGCGGCGGATGCCGGGAATGGCCGAGCCTTCCATCGGTTGCAGGCCGACGATCTGCACGTTGTCGTTCTGCTCCTTGAGGTAGCGCGACACGCCCATGATGGTGCCGGTGGTGCCCATGGAGCTGACGAAATGGGTGATGTAGCCCTGGGTCTGACGCCAGATTTCCGGGCCGGTGGTGGTGTAGTGCGCTTCAGGATTATCGCCGTTGGCGAACTGATCCAGCACCTTGCCACGGCCTTCGGCTTCCATCCGCTGGGCGAGATCGCGAGCGCCTTCCATGCCCTCTTCCTGGCTGACCAGAATCAGCTGCGCGCCGTACGCGGTCATCGCCGCTTTACGTTCGGCACTGGAGTTGTCCGGCATGATCAGGATCATCTTGTAACCCTTGATCGCGGCGGCCATCGCCAGGGCGATCCCGGTGTTGCCCGAGGTCGCTTCGATCAGCGTATCGCCTTCGTGGATCTGCCCGCGCAACTCGGCACGGGTGATCATCGACAGCGCCGGACGATCCTTGACCGAACCCGCCGGGTTGTTCCCTTCGAGCTTGAGCAAAAGGGTGTTGCTGGTGACACCGGGCAGGCGCTGCAAACGCACCAGCGGCGTGTTGCCGACGCAATCGGCGATGGTTGGGTACTGCAAGGTCATGGCGTTTTTCGCAATCCGGACAGCGGGGGCGCCTATCATACCGGCAAACCTGCGCAGGCCATATCACGCAAAGTGTGGTGCTTATGGTTTCTTGGAATAAGCAATAAAAGTCGCGCCAGTGGTGCGACTTTCTAGAAAGTGTCAGCAGTGCGGACACTTTCTTGTGCAGCTCAAACAAGCTGCGGGCGAGTCATGTCCACTGTGGGAGCTGGCTTGCCAGCGATGGCGTCGGGAGCGACAGCACTGTCATCCGCCACCAACCGCAGATTCAGTCGCAATCCCGACGGGCCGTTCTCGGCCCACAGGGTTCCGCCCTGGCGTTGCACCGCGTTCCTCGCGATGCTCAGTCCCAGACCAAATCCACCGTCCCCCGGCCGCGAGCCGTCGAGGCGAATGAAGGGCGAGAAGATCCGTTCCAGATCCGCCTCGTCCACGCCGCCGCCCTCGTCCTCCAGCCACAGGTGCCAGTAATCGCCATCTCGCCGACCATCGAGCCGCACGATGCCTCCCGGTGGCGAATGGCGAATCGCATTGCGCAGGATGTTTTCCAGAGCCTGGGCCAGGGTGTTGAGATTGCCGCGCACCCAGCAGGAAGCTTCAACCCCGCACTGCAACTGCCTGATCGGGCAGCAACTTTCGTAGCAGGCGTTTTCGGTGAGCATTTCCCATAGCGCCTGAATCTGGATCGCTTCGTCCGGCAACGGTGCGCGCTCGGTGTCGAGCCAGGCCAGTTGCAGGGTGTCCTCCACCAGCCGCTGCATCACGTCGACTTCGCGACCGATGCGCTCGCGCAACGGTTGCAGCTGCTGCTCGCTTTCGCTGGCGACCCGCAACCGGCTCAGAGGCGTACGCAGTTCGTGGGACAAATCGCGCAGCAGCTGCTGTTGCAGGGCGACGGTGGATTGCAGGCGTTCGGACATCGAGTCGAAGGCGCGGGCCAGTTCACCGAGCTCATCGGGGCGCTGGGTGATGCCGCTCGACAACCGCACATTCAATTGATCGGCACGCCAGGCGTTGGCCTGCTCGCGCAGATTGTTCAGCGGCACCACCAGCAGGCGATACAGGCCGACGCACAGCAACAAGGTGAACAGACCGGGAATCACACCGTTGGTGATGACCCGCCAGAACACACGGTATTTCCCCGGCAGGAATCGCTCGGGCAACTCGATCACCAGACTGCCGGCAGTCGGGTCGGTGGGGAACGGTACGCGCAGCCACGGCCGGCCTTTTTTGTGAATCGGCCAGTCCAGACCTCGCAGGAAGGTCAGGTGCTGAAGCTCCTGAGCGTTCAACGGCTGGCTGCCCAGCGACTGCAGATTGCCACCGATCACGCCGACCCAACCGGCCTCACGCAATTCCATGCTTTGCAACCAGCTATCGATGCCATCGCGCTCGCCCTGCTGCCAGGCGCGCTCGGCCTCGGCGGCATAACGGCTCAGGGTGCGACGGGCGTCGTCGGAGAGAAACTGATTGCGCTGCTCCATGTACCGGCCCCAGGACCAGCTCAGCCAAATCATCAGCAGACAGAACGCCACCAGCAGACATGCGAGTTTCCAGAACAGCGAGTGCCGGCCCGGCAGGTCAGACACTTTCATCGACGGCACTCAGGACGTAGCCCTTGCCCCACACCGTGCGCACTTCACGCTCGGTGTAGCCGACCGACTTGAGTTTGCGGCGGATCTGGCTGATGTGCATGTCGAGGCTGCGGTCGTGGGCGGCATAACCACGCTGAAGAACGTGCTGATAGAGGAAGGCCTTGCTCAGCACTTCCTCGTCGTTGCGGTTGAGGGTTTCCAGCAGGCGGTATTCGCTGCGGGTCAGGCCGGCGGGCTGGTCGAGATAGAACACATCGCACTGCTCGTCGTCGAAACGCAGCCCGCCGACCGGCACCACCGGAGTGACGGCAGCCGGACGACGGTCGAGGGCGACCCGGCGCAGGATCGCTTCGATCCGCACATGCAGCTCGGCCATGCTGAAGGGTTTGGGCAGATAGTCGTCGGCGCCGAGGCGAAACCCGCTGATACGGTCGGCTTCGGCACCGAGGGCTGACATCAGCAGCACCGGCGTGGAATGGCTCTGACGCAGCTGGGTCAGGACGTTCAATCCATCCAGCCCCGGCAACAGAATGTCCATCAGCACCACATCGAACGGCTGGCGCCGGGCGATGCTCAGGCCTTCACTGCCGTTCTGGCACCAGGTGACCTGGAAGCCGCTGCGGCCCAGTTGTTCATGGACATAGGCACCGAGGACGGGATCGTCTTCGATGGAAAGAATGCGGGGTTGGCCTATAGAGACAGGAGTCATGACTATCTGCAAATAATTCTCAGTTGGGCGATTATTCAAGATTGCCCGGCGCCCGGCAACCCAAGCTTGACCTGTCGGACAGATGACCGCTCTCCGAACGAACAACCACGACATCATTTTTCCCAAGATTGCCCGCAAGCAAATCGCTACACTGCGCCGATACCGCGTGCCGGACGCACGTGTGAGTCAACGATCAGCGGGATGCAGGAGAAAGGCGTGCTCAAGAAACTGGGAATCAAAGGTCGCGTATTGTTGCTGACCCTGTTGCCGACCAGCCTGATGGCACTGGTGCTGGGCGGGTATTTCACCTGGACGCAGCAGTCCGACCTGCAAACCCAACTGATGCAGCGCGGCGAAATGATCGCCGAGCAACTGGCTCCGCTGGTGGCACCGGCCATGGGCCACGGCGATGCCGAACTGCTCGAGCGCATCGCCACCCAGTCACTCGAACAACCGGACGTGCGCGCCGTGACTTTCCTCGCGCCGGACCGCACTCCCCTCGCCCACGCCGGCCCGACCATGCTCAATCAGGCGCCGAGCGGCGACAGCGCGCACTTGCTGCGGCGCAGCGGCAACGATGCCACCCGCTATCTGCTGCCGGTTTTCGGCAAACACCGCAACCTCGCCGGCGAACTGATCCCGCAAGAGTCCGACCGCCTGCTCGGCTGGGTCGAACTGGAGCTGTCGCACAACGGCATGCTGTTGCGCGGCTATCGAAGCCTGTTCGCCAGCCTGCTGCTGATCGGCGCGGGTCTGGCCGGCGCCGCGTTGCTGGCCTTGCGCATGGGCCGCACGATCAACCGCCCGCTGGGCCAGATCAAACAGGCCGTCGCGCAACTCAAGGACGGTCACCTGGAAACCCGCCTGCCACCGCTGGGCAGTCAGGAACTGGATGAACTGGCGTCCGGCATCAACCGCATGGCCGGCACCCTGCAAAACGCCCGCGAAGAATTGCAGCACAGCGTCGATCAGGCCACCGAAGACGTGCGCCAGAACCTGGAAACCATCGAGATCCAGAACATCGAGCTGGACCTGGCCCGCAAGGAAGCGCTGGAAGCGAGCCGGATCAAATCCGAATTCCTCGCCAACATGAGCCACGAAATCCGCACGCCGCTCAACGGCATTCTCGGTTTCACCCACCTGTTGCAGAAAAGCGAGCTGACCCCGCGCCAGCTCGACTACCTGGGCACCATCGAAAAGTCCGCCGACAGCCTGCTGGGGATCATCAACGAGATCCTCGATTTCTCGAAGATCGAGGCTGGCAAACTGGTGCTCGACCATATTCCGTTCAACCTGCGCGACCTGTTGCAGGACACCCTGACCATCCTCGCCCCCGCTGCTCACGCCAAGCAGCTGGAACTGGTGAGTCTGGTGTACCGCGACACGCCGTTGTCGCTGGTCGGCGATCCGCTGCGCCTCAAGCAGATCCTGACGAATCTGGTGAGCAACGCGATCAAGTTCACCCGCGAAGGCACCATCGTCGCCCGCGCCATGCTCGAAGAAGAAAACGACGACAGCGTGCAGTTGCGCATCAGCATTCAGGACACCGGCATCGGTTTGTCGAACGAGGACGTGCGCGCGTTGTTCCAGGCCTTCAGCCAGGCTGACAACTCGCTGTCGCGCCAACCCGGCGGCACCGGTCTGGGGCTGGTGATTTCCAAGCGTCTGATCGAGCAGATGGGCGGCGAGATCGGCGTCGACAGCACGCCGGGCGAAGGTTCGGAATTCTGGATCAGCCTGAACCTGCCCAAGACCCGCGACGACGCCGAAGACCTGCCCTGCGCGCCGTTGCTCGGGCGCCGGGTGGCGGTACTGGAAAACCACGAACTGGCGCGTCAGGCCCTGCAGCATCAACTGGAAGATTGCGGGCTCGATGTCACGCCGTTCAATACCCTGGAAAGCCTGACCAATGGCGTTACCGGCGCCCATCAGACCGATCAGGCCATCGATCTGGCGGTGCTCGGCATCACCAGCAACGACATGCCGCCGGAACGCCTCAACCAGCACATATGGGATCTTGAGCACCTCGGTTGCCGAGTGCTGGTGTTGTGCCCGACCACCGAACTGACGCTGTACCACCTTTCAGTGCCCAACCCTCACAGCCAGCTGCAATCGAAACCGGCCTGCACCCGCAAACTGCGCCGGGCGTTGTCGGACATGGTCAACCCGCGCCAGCCACGCAGCGAACCGGGCGAACCGTTGTCGAGCCGTGCGCCGAAAGTGCTGTGCGTCGACGACAACCCGGCCAACCTGTTGCTGGTGCAAACGCTGCTCGAAGACATGGGCGCCAAGGTGCTGGCCGTGGAAAGCGGTTACGCCGCAGTCAAGGCAGTACAGAACGAAACCTTCGATCTGGTGCTGATGGACGTGCAGATGCCCGGCATGGACGGACGCCAGAGCACCGAAACCATCCGCCAGTGGGAAAGCGAGCGGCACTGCACGCCGCTGCCGATCGTTGCCCTCACCGCCCACGCCATGGCCAATGAAAAACGCGCGCTGCTGCAAAGCGGCATGGACGACTACCTGACCAAGCCGATCAGCGAGCGGCAACTGGCGCAGGTGGTGCTGAAGTGGACCGGCCTTGCGTTGCGCAATCAGGCGCCGGACCGGGGCGGCGAAAGTTTGCTGGGCAATCAGGAACTGCCGATACTCGATCACGAGGAGGGTCTGCGTCTGGCTGCCGGTAAGGCGGATCTGGCGGCGGACATGCTGGCGATGCTGCTGGCCTCGCTTGAGGCCGATCGCGAAGCCATTCGCACCGCCCGCGACAATCAGGATCAGAACAGTCTGCTCGAACGGGTGCACCGCCTGCACGGCGCCACCCGTTACTGCGGTGTGCCGCAATTGCGCGCCGCCTGCCAGCGCAGCGAAACCCTGCTCAAGCAGCAGGATCCCAAGGCCTCGACCGCGCTGGACGAGCTGGAACGGGCGATCAATCGTCTGGCGGCCCAGGCGAAGATCAGCGCCTGATCCACGGCAATGCCGGTCAACGCCGACGCAGCTAAAGTTGTCGCGGGTGATTTGCGCCCGCGTCGATGCTCCAGGAGGATTTCATGCGCACGATCGTTTTCAGCAGCCAGACCTACGACCGCGACAGTTTCCTCGCCGCCGACTGCCCGGCCGGGATCGAACTGCACTTTCAGCCAGCCCGGCTCAGTCTCGATACCGCAGCGCTGGCCGAACATCACGAAGTAGTCTGCGCGTTCATCAACGATGACCTCAGCGCCCCGGTGCTGGAGCGTCTGGCCGCGGGCGGCACTCGCCTGATCGCCTTGCGTTCGGCCGGCTACAACCATGTGGATCTGGCCGTCGCCAAACGTCTGGGGCTGGCCGTCGTGCGCGTACCGGCCTACTCGCCCCATGCGGTGGCCGAACATGCGGTGGCGTTGATCCTCGCCCTCAACCGGCGCTTGCATCGCGCCTACAACCGCACCCGCGAAGGTGATTTCAGCCTGCACGGGCTCACCGGTTTCGATCTGGTGGGCAAAACCGTCGGCATCGTCGGCACCGGACAGATCGGCGCGACCTTCGCGAAGATCATGCACGGCTTCGGCTGTGAACTGCTGGCTTACGACCCTTATCCGAACCCTGCCGTCGAAGCGTTGGGCGCGCGCTACCTCAGCCTGCCGGACCTGCTGGCGCAAGCACGGATCATCAGCCTGCACTGCCCGCTCAACTAACAGAGCAAACACCTGATCAACCGCGATTCGCTGGCGCACATGCAACCGGGGGCGATGCTGATCAACACCGGGCGCGGCGGTCTGGTGGACACGCCGGCGCTGATCGACGCCCTGAAGGACGGCCAACTCGGTTATCTGGGACTGGATGTGTATGAAGAGGAGGCGCAGCTGTTCTTCGAAGATCGCTCCGACCTGCCGCTACAGGACGACGTGCTGGCGCGGCTGCTGACGTTCCCGAATGTGATCGTCACCGCGCATCAGGCATTCCTGACCCACGAAGCGCTGGGCGCGATTGCCACGACCACCTTGCACAACATCGCGACCTGGGCGGCAGGTACGCCGCAGAACCAGGTCGAAGGCTGAGCGATCGGACTCAGACCGGGGGCGGCGTCGGGGTAATCGCCACGCACAGGATCAACAGCGCCAGCCAGCCGAACCCCAGCAAACGTTGCTTGAGGGAGTGCCCGCTGCGCAGCAGGAACCAGACAAATACCAGCGGCATCAGAAACGCCATGATTTTCAGCCAGCCTTCCACCGGGCGCGAGCCATCCGGGTTCACCACCGGCTCGACAGGCTGCGAACGACGGCGTCGCCCCGCAGCGGCCGGCATGATCTTCGGCCGTTCGGGAGCCGGCGGCGGAACGAAGGCCTCGGGCACTGCCTTGTTACGCGGCAGGCTGCCAAAGGAAATCGTCGACGCGCCCTTTTCGGCGTGAGGCGCCTGTGCATCTGCCAACGGAGCCCCGCAATGAATGCACGCCGTGGCTTCGGAGCTGATGCTCCGCTTGCATTCATAACATTCGATCAGCGCCATGTTCCGTTCCTTGAAAATGAAGGCGGCAGTTTGCCACGACTGTGGTGTCGATTTGAACCGGATCGAAGGACGCACGCGCGCATCATTCTGCAATCAAGCCCGTGCTAGCATGTCGCGCATATTTGGAGGACCCATGGTCGAACACGATTTCCGCTACACCCTGATGAACCCGCAACACACCCTCACCGAATGCCGCGCCCTCGTACCGGGCCGCTATCAGGTCACCGGCAACGGTGGCTCGATCCGCATCGGCGACGTGCTGGTCGTGACCCTCAAAGGCAGCAAGGACTTGTCCATGCGCCTGACCGTCGACACCGTCCGCCACCTGATCAACCCGCCGGGTCAATGGACTGCCATGACCACCGGCCCGGTGTTCGGTGAACTGGCGATCCACACCTGGCAGGTCAACTGCGACAGCTGCGCCAAGGAGCTGAGCTTCGAATTCGCCGTGGACGCCAAGCTGGGCAAGCCTGCGGAAAAACCGGCCGCCACGGCACGTATTGCGGAGCTGGGCTGGAAAGCCGTCGGCGACAAGCACCTGTGCCCGAAATGCCAGGAGCCGGCGTGATGAAACACCTGGCCCTGACCGCCGTTGTCGGCGCCGGCCTGATGGGTTGCGCCGCGGAGCCTGTGCAACTGCAACAGAACCGCAGCTACATTCTGGAATGGATCGGCGAGCGTCCGCTGATGGACTACAGCCACCTGACCGTGACCCTCGGCGATGATGGCCGGGCGTACGGTAATGGCGGCTGCAACCACTGGTTCGCGCCGTACACTCTGGAAGGCGACAAGCTGAGCTTCGGCAAGATCGGCAAGACCCGCAAACTCTGCGCACCGGCGCTGATGGAGCAGGAGCAACGCTTCCTCCAGGCCCTCGAGCATGTGGAGCGCTGGGACATCTCGCCGATCGAGCAGATGCGCTTCTGGCCGGCTGAAGGCAAGCCGTTGCGCTGGTGGCTGGAAGAGGGTTGATCCTTTAGATCGCCAAGCCCCTCACCCTAACCCTCCCGAAACGTCGGACCGCCCAAAGGGAGAGGGGACTGATTGGGGGATATTGGAGAGATACGCCGACCTGAAAGACCTTCACCGAATCCATAACCAACCGGATTCCGCTCTGACGAATCTTCAGTCGACCTGATCCTCCAGGTCGATGCAAATCGCCAGACACCTCGGTCGGCCCCCTCTCCCTTCGGGAGAGGGCTGGGGTGAGGGATGCTTTTTAGCGGCAACTCAATTTGTAGCCTGCAACGCCTCAAGCTTCGCCATCACCCCCGCCGCCGTCTGCTCGCCCATCAACTGTTCCCGCACCTTGCCCTTGTTGTCGATGATGTAAGTCACCGGCAAGGCTTCACTGCGCGGCAGTTCGAACAATTCCGCCGGGTCCTGCGCCAGCACGGTGAACTTGATGCCCAGCTTCTCGCTGGCGCTCTTCAGCTCTTCACCCTGCACGTTGTCGAAATTGACCCCGAACACGCCGATCTTCTTGCCCTTGAGTTCGTCCGCCAGGTGATTGAGTTCCGGGATTTCCGTGCGGCACGGGCCGCACCATTCGGCCCAGTAGTTGAGCACGACCCATTGTTTGTCGAGGCGCTCGGACGCCACTTTCTGTCCGTTCTGGTCGATGCCGTAGTCGTTACCGCAGCCCCCCAGCATCAACGCCCCGAGGATCGTCAATGCCGCTGCCAGTGCCCGTGTCATGTCGTGTTCCTTGTGAAAAATTGAATGCGCCTGCGACCCATCGCCTCTCAAGGTTCTGGATTGCGCGCTGCACAGTTAGAATAGCCGCCACTCTACGCAAGAAGCGACCCGCCCATGACCGATCTGACGCTTTATCACAACCCGCGCTGCTCGAAATCCCGCGGTGCGCTCGAACTGCTCGAAGCCCGTGGCCTGACGCCGACCGTGGTGCGCTACCTCGAAACCCCGCTGGACGCCGCGCAGATCAAGGCCTTGCTCGGCAAGCTGGGCATCAGCGCACGGCAACTGCTGCGCACCGGCGAAGACGAGTACAAGACCTTGAATCTGGCCGATGCCAGTCTCACCGAGAAACAATTGATTGAAGCGATCGCGGCCCATCCGAAGTTAATGGAGCGACCGATTCTCGAAGCCGGCGACAAAGCCGTCATCGGCCGTCCACCGGAGCAGATCCTGGAGCTGCTGCCGTGAGTGCGCCGTACATTCTGGTTCTGTATTACAGCCGCAGCGGCTCGACCAACGAGATGGCCCGGCAGATTGCCCGTGGCGTCGAGCAGGCCGGTCTCGAAGCGCGCCTGCGCACCGTGCCGGCGATCTCCACCGAGTGCGAAGCCGTGGCACCGGACATTCCGGATGAAGGCGCGCTGTACGCCACTTTGGATGACCTGAAGAACTGCGCCGGCCTGGCCCTCGGCAGCCCGACCCGTTTCGGCAACATGGCCGCGCCGCTCAAGTACTTCCTCGACGGCACCAGCAACCTGTGGCTGACCGGCGCACTGGTCGGCAAGCCGGCCGGAGTGTTCACGTCCACCGCCAGCCTGCACGGCGGTCAGGAAACCACCCTGCTGTCGATGATGCTGCCGCTGCTGCACCACGGCATGCTGATCACCGGCCTGCCCTACAGCGAATCGGCGCTGCTGGAAACCCAGGGCGGCGGCACGCCGTACGGCGCCAGCCATCACGCCGGGGCCGACGGTAAAAGCGGTCTCGATCAGCACGAAGTGGCGCTGTGCCGCGCCCTCGGCGCACGTCTGGCCAAGACGGCCCGGAAACTGGGGAACTGAGATGGCCAGAAAGCCGAAAGTCCTGCCCGCCGTCGAGTGGCTGGAGCCGCGGGTGCGGGCGATGCGGGTGATCAGTCTGCTGTGCTTTTTCGGCCTGGCCGGACTGCTCGCCGCTTATTACCTGATGTTCGCCGACCTGCACGGCGCGCGGCCGTGGGTGATTCTGCTGATCGAGCTGATCCCGTGGATCGTGCTCGCACCGGGCATGATCATGGGCAGCGCACGCGGGCATTCGTGGATGTGCTTTGTGGTGAATCTATATTTCATCAAGGGCGCACTGGCCGCGTATGACCCGAGCCGGCAGCTGTTCGGTGTGCTGGAGATGATCGCCAGTCTGGCGGTGTTTTGCTCGGCACTGCTGTATGTGCGGTGGCGGTATCAGTTGAATCGCAAACTGGCGGGCGAAGGCGAAGTCTCCGTCGCCTGACTGCTCGCCAGATCGCCGAGCTAACCGAGTTCACAGAGTCTGCCGGGATCGTTCCCACGCTCTGCGTGGGAACGATCGCTTTGAACTCAATGATTGACGGTGTAAGCCAGCATCATCGAGATCTGGCTCATCGGCCGTCCACCGCTCTCTTCATGCCACTGGTTGAACGCGTTCTGCACCGTCGCCAGATCCCGCAGACTGCTCGGCACCTTGTCGACGATCTTCTGAGCATTCAACGCCGCGACCACGTCGTAGCTCGGCACGAACGTATCCTTGCCAACCATCCGCAAGAACCGTGGCGCCGACAGCCCGCCCAATTGATGACCGTGCTTTTTCAGGTAGGTCCACAAACCGACGATATCGGTCACCGGCCAGTCGGCGAGCAACGCACCGAAACTGCCCTTCTCTTTCTCGACGTCCAGAATGAACTGCGCATTGCGCGGCACGCTCTTGAGCTTGCCCAGGTGACGGATGATCCGCGCATCCTGCATCAGTCGCTCAAGGTGTTCGGCGCTCATCAGCACGACCTTTTCCGGGTCGAACTTGAAGAACACTTCTTCGAAGGCCGGCCACTTGGCGTCCACCAGACTGTGCTTGAGCCCGGCACGAAACACCCGCAGGGCCATGGTCGAGAGATAACGGTCGTCGCTGATCTTGCGCAGTTGCGCCGGGGTCTTGGGAACGGGCAGATGGGCTTCCAGTTCAGCCGCCGAACCGAAGCGGTTCAGACAGTATTCGTGCAGCCACTTGTAGTCGCGCATGCCCTCTCCTAAAAAATGAATTGAAAACGGCGCCCGCGAGCGCCGTTTCTTTCGAGCGATCAGATCACTTACAGGTTCACCACATTGACGAAACGCGAAGCCGCCGTCTCGTCGATCTTCAGGCTGGTGAAATCAAACAGGTTACGGTCAGCCAACTGCGACGGGATCACGTTCTGCAGGCTGCGGAAAATGCTTTCGGTGCGGCCCGGGGTCTTGCGTTCCCAGTCCACCAGCATTTCCTTGACCACCTGACGCTGCAGGTTTTCCTGAGAACCGCAGAGGTTGCACGGGATGATCGGGAATTGTTTGAAGTCCGAGTAGGCCTGGATGTCTTTCTCGTTGCAGTAGGCCAGCGGACGGATGACCACGTTGCGGCCGTCGTCGGCGCGCAGCTTCGGTGGCATGGCCTTGAGGCTGCCGTTGAAGAACATGTTGAGGAAGAACGTCTCGACGATGTCGTCGCGGTGATGACCGAGGGCCATTTTGGTCGCGCCGATTTCGTCGGCGAAGGTGTACAGCGTGCCGCGACGCAGGCGCGAGCACAGCGAGCAGGTGGTCTTGCCTTCCGGGATCAGCTCCTTGACCACCGAGTAGGTGTCCTTCTCGACGATGTGGTACTCGATGCCCAGCTCTTTCAGGTAGGCCGGCAGCACGTGCTCGGGGAAACCCGGCTGCTTCTGGTCCATGTTCACGGCGACGATCTCGAACTTGATCGGTGCAACCTTCTGCAGGTGCATCAGCACGTCGAGCATGGTGTAGCTGTCCTTGCCCCCGGACAGGCAGACCATGACCTTGTCGCCGTCTTCGATCATGTTGAAGTCGGTGACGGCTTCGCCGGCCAGGCGGCGCAGGCGCTTTTGCAGTTTGTTCTGGTTGACCGTAAGAGTGCCCATGACGCGAAATCCGTGAGGTGTGACGAAAGGCGGGCATTTTACGCAAAAACACCCGGGTTGTGGCCACAGGTTGTCGCCCCCTCAAGCGCCTGCTTACACAGACCCCGACGCGATTACCCCGCGGTTTTACAGCGCGATTTGCTCTAAGCCCCTATCACCTGTGCGGTTAAGACCTTTCTATACTGCGACATAAGGTCGCACACAATCTGAAGACCTGTATTTGCTCGGCCGCATGGCCCGTAGGCGCTCCGCTGGGGGGCGATGGCAATAACGAGAGGAGTGACTGGCATGATCCATCACGTAGTGGGACTTTTTACCCACCCCGATCAGGAATGGAAGGAAATCCGTGGCGACCAGGAAGAAAGCATCAGCCACATGTACCTGACGCACACGCTGATTCTGGCGGCGATCCCCGCTGTTTCGGCATTTATCGGCACGACTCAGGTCGGCTGGGTGATCGGCAACCGCGCACCGGTGATGCTCACCGTCGAAAGCGCGTTGTGGATGACGATCATGTCTTACCTGGCAATGCTCGGCGGAGTCGCGGTCATGGGTGCCTTCGTGCACTGGATGGCCCGCACCTATGACGCCAACCCGAGCCTGGCCCGTTGCGTGGCATTTGCCACCTACACCGCGACACCGTTGTTCGTCGGCGGGCTGGCGGCGCTCTATCCACACATGTGGCTGGGGATGATCGTCGGCACGGCGGCCATCTGCTACACGGTTTACCTGTTGTATGTGGGGCTGCCGACCTTCATGAACATTCCGTCCGACGAGGGTTTCCTGTTTTCCAGCTCGGTGCTGGCGGTGGGTCTGGTGGTGCTGGTCGCCATCATGGCGTTTACCGTGATTGTCTGGGGTCTGGGCGTGGGGCCTGTCTACACCAATTAGCGACCGGTTCCTCCCGAGAAGAACAAGATCCGCCAACACAGGCCGCCGCAAGGCGGCCTTCTCATGCCTGGAATGAACGTCGCGACCATTCGGCAGTTTGGCGATACGCAACGCCGAAAGGTTGCGGCATACTCCAAATCTCTGGAGATCCATCAAGCATGCCCGAGCAACTCAATACCCGCGTCGAAGACTGTTTCCAACTCGCTGAATCCTTTTTCAAACGTCCCTTCAAACGCCCCGTGGTGAGCCTCAAGCTGCGCGGGCAAAAAGCCGGGGTCGCGCATCTGCACGAGAATCTGCTGCGCTTCAATCCGCAGCTGTACCGGGAAAACACCGAACATTTCCTCAAGCAGACCGTGGCCCACGAAGTCGCGCACCTGATCGCCCATCAACTGTTCGGCGACCGCATCCAGCCCCACGGCGAGGAGTGGCAACTGATCATGCGCGGCGTTTACGAATTGCCGCCGGACCGTTGCCATACCTATGAAATCAAACGGCGTAGCGTGACCCGCTATATCTATAAGTGCCCGTGTGCGGATAGCGATTTTCCGTTTTCGGCGCAGCGCCATAGTCTGGTCAGGCAGGGGCGGCGCTATCTGTGCCGGCGCTGTCGCAACACATTGGTGTTCAGTGGCGAGATGCGGGTCGAGTAATTCCCCACCTCGTTCCCACGCTCTGCGTGGGAATGTATCCCGTGACGCTCTGCGTCACAGTGGACGCGGAGCGTCCATGGCGGCATTCCCACGCAGAGCGTGGGAACGAGCTACAAAACCACTTTCGCGGCCCGTAATTCGGCAATTCGCTCAGGGCTCAACCCCAACTCCGCCAACACCTGATCCGTATGCTGCCCCAGCGCCGCGCCGACATGTCGCGGCGCCGGCAATACCTCGGAAAACTTCAGCGGACACGCCATTTGCGCCTGCATCGAACCATCGCCACGGGGCACCTGGGTCACCAGTTCCCGCGCCTGCAATTGCGGATGCTGCACCGCCTCGCCCAGGTTCAACACCGGCTCGACGCAGGCATCGATCCCGGCGAACAGCTCGCACAGTTCGGCAAAGTCATGCTTCTCGAACTCGACCTTCAAGGCGTCCTTGAGCGCCCGCTGCTGCTCGGGTTTGGGCGACAAGCCCTGCGCCGCCAGTTCCGGCCGGCCCAGCGCCGCACACAGTTGCTGCATGAAGGCCGGCTCAAGGCTGCCCACCGACATCCAGCGCCCGTCGCGGGAGCGGTAGTAATCGTAGAAGCTGCCGCCATTGAGCATCTGATCCTCCCAGCCCGGCTCCTCGCCGCAGGCCAGATACCCGGCACCGGCCATGGCGTTCAGGCTGAACGCGCAATCGGTCATGCTCACATCCAGATGGGTGCCCTGCCCGGTCTGCTGGCGGGAAATCACCGCCGCCAACAGGCCGATCACCCCGTGCAGCGAGCCGCCAGCCACATCCGCCACCTGCATGCCCAGCGGCAACGGCCCGCTGTCGGCGCGCCCGGTGTAACTTGAAAGCCCGGCCAGCGCCAAATAGTTGATGTCGTGGCCGGCGCGATCCTTGTACGGTCCGGTCTGGCCGTAACCGGTGATCGACACATAAATCAGCTTCGGATTGATCGCCTTCAGCGCCTCGTACCCCAGCCCCAGCCGCTCCATCACACCGGGGCGAAACTGTTCCAGCACGATGTCGTAATTCACCAGCAACTGCTTCACCAGCTCCAACGCCTCGGGCTGCTTGAGGTCCAGCGCCAGGCTGCGCTTGTTGCGGTTGAGATAAGCGTGACTGGCCGAGACGCCGTGATCGTGAGGCGGCAAGACCCGCACCAGGTCGAGGCGGGTCGGCGATTCGATGCGCAGCACTTCGGCGCCCATGTCCGCCAGCAGCAGTGAGGCAAACGGCCCCGGCAGCAGGGTCGAGAAATCCAGAATCTTCAGTGAGGCCAACGGTGCAGACATGGGCGATCTCCATCAACGATGCATGCAGCCTAGGCAGCCATCGACGATGGGGCAATTACCGGATCCATCAGTTGCGCTGACCGTTGCGCTCAAACAGCAGGCAAGAAAAAACCCGCCGAAGCGGGTTTTTCCATTCAAGCGATGCTTACTTCACATTGCTCGGGGTCGGGCCTTCGGCCACGCCCAGGTCATCTTCTTCACGCTCGTCGGAGATACCACGACCGCCCGAGGCCAGCTCGGATTGCAGCACGTCGGTGTCCAGCTCCTTGACCCACTTGGCCACGACGATGGTCGCTACGGCGTTGCCGACCAGGTTAGTCAGGGCGCGGGCTTCGGACATGAAGCGGTCGATACCCAGGATCAGCGCCAGACCGGCCACCGGCAGGTGACCTACGGCCGACAGGGTGGCCGCCAGTACGATGAAGCCCGAACCGGTCACACCGGCTGCGCCTTTGGAGGACAGCAGCAACACCACCAGCAGAGTGATCTGGTGAGTGATGTCCATGTGGGTGTCGGTCGCCTGAGCGATGAACACGGCCGCCATGGTCAGGTAGATCGCGGTGCCGTCGAGGTTGAACGAGTAGCCGGTCGGGATCACCAGACCTACCACCGATTTCTTCGCGCCCAGACGCTCCATCTTGATCAGCATGCGTGGCAGTACCGATTCCGAAGAGGAAGTACCCAGCACGATCAGCAGCTCTTCACGGATGTAGCGGATCATCTTCAGCACGCTGAAGCCGTGCATGCGGGCGATACCGCCGAGCACGATCAGGATGAACGCCAGGCAGGTGATGTAGAAGCAGATCATCAGTTGACCCAGCTGCACCAGCGAGCCGACGCCGTAGGCACCGATGGTGAACGCCATCGCACCGAAGGCACCGATTGGCGCGAGCTTCATGATCATGTTGATGATGTTGAACATCACGTGGGCGAAGCGATCGATGAAGTCCAGGATCGGCTTGCCGTAGGCACCCAGGCGATGCAGGGCGAAACCGAAGATCACCGAGAACATCAGCACTTGCAGAATGTCACCGGTGGCGAACGCGCCGACGATGGTGGTCGGGATCACGTTGAGCAGGAAGCCGACAACGCTCTGGTCTGCGCCTTGAGCAACATAGGTCGCGACTTTCGAGGCATCGAGGGTGCTGACGTCGATGTGCATCCCGTTGCCCGGTTGCACGATGTTGACCACGATCAGGCCGACCAGCAGGGCGATGGTCGAAACGATTTCGAAGTACAGGAGTGCGTAACCGCCGGTCTTGCCGACCGATTTCATGTTCTGCATGCCGGCGATGCCGCTGACCACGGTGCAGAAGATGATCGGGGCGATGATCATCTTGATCAGTTTGATGAACCCGTCACCCAGCGGCTTTACGGCCACGCCGAACTGCGGGTAGTAGTGGCCGAGCGCAATACCGATACAGATTGCGACGATCACCTGGAAATACAGGGATTTGTACAGTGGCTGACGAGTCGTCATTGCAAAGTTCCTCAAGAGTCCCGCGTGGCAACATCCATCTGTTGAACGCGACACCTGAATTGCGAACCCTCCTGCACTGGAGGGATTTGTTGTGTCGAACGGCGCTTTCCGGACCGGCTCGGCGCACGCTTCTGTCGCTCTTATCGCAAACGTCGTGCCACTTTGGTGCAAATCGCTGCAAGCCTTTTGATATCAGGGGATCCGGCTTTTTCTGTGTCACCGTTCGGTTACTCAAGTGTGGCGGATTTCCGCCAACTCGCCCGACCTCGTCCTACAATTTGGCGGAAATCCGCCTTGTTACCGATCAAAGGCAGCCGCTACCATCGGTCGCCAGAGGAAGGATCTGCCGCTCATGCGCGAACGCACCATCGCCAGTCACTTTGCCCGCGCCGCCCTCGGTGGCGCGCGGCGCTCGGGTTACGACTATTCGGACCTGCTGCAGCAACTGGGCATCAGCCCCGAACTGCTCGACGAGCCGCGCGCGCGGATCGCCCCGGAACAATTCACCCAGCTGATCCAGAACCTGTGGCTGGCGCTGGACGACGAATACCTGGGTTTTGGCAACGCTCCGAGCAAACCCGGCAGCTTCGCCATGATGTGCCACGCCATCATCCATTGCCGCAGCCTGGAGAAGGCTCTGCAACGCGGCTTATTGTTTTATAGCCTATTCCCCGAAGCCCCGCGCCTGACCCTGAGCCATGAAGACGAATGGGTACGTCTGAGCCTCGACGATGCGCAATTGTGGGACCCGGATCACTTTCTCAGCGAGAGCCTGCTGGTGATCTGGCATCGCCTCGGCAGCTGGCTGATCGGCCAGCGGATTCGTCTGGAACAGGCGAGCTTCAGCTACCCGAAACCGGCGCACGGGGCGGAATACGATCTGCTGTTTTCCTGCCCGCTGGAATTTTCGGCAACGCAAAGCAGCCTGGTGTTTCACAGCCGTTATCTGCACATGCCGCTGTTGCAGGATGAACGCACCCTCAAGCATTTCCTCGAACGCTCCCCCGCCGACCTGCTGTCCCGCCCGGACGACGGCAACAGCCTGAGCAGCCGGCTGCGCCGTTTGCTTAGCCATGACAGCGCACGCTGGCCGGACCTCGAAGCAGTTGCCGCGCACCTGCACATCAGCCCGCAAACCTTGCGCCGGCATCTGCGCGAGGAAGGCACCAGTTTTCAGGAATTGAAGGATCAGTTGCGCCGGGACATCGCAATTTATCACCTGGGGCGGGCCGATCTGTCGTTGCAACAGATCGCCGAACAGCTCGGGTTTTCCGAGCCGTCGGCGTTTCACCGGGCGTTCAAGAAGTGGACGGGGCTGACTCCGGGGGCTTATCGGGCGCAGGAGCAGTAGACCGTCACACCGCCGGAAAATGAATCCTGAACGCCGCCCCGCCCATCGGCGAATCCCCCAGGGTCAGCTTGGCGCTGTAGCTCTCAATGATGTCCTTGACCACTGCCAGCCCGATCCCCTGCCCCGGATGCTGGCGATCCAGGCGTTCGCCGCGTTCGAGAATCCGTGCGCGCTGATCCGGTGGTACGCCGGGGCCGTCGTCTTCGATGCACAGTTCGATTCCGTCCAGGCTTTCACGCACGCTGATGCGCACTTCGCCCAGGCACAGGCGATAGGCGTTTTCCAGCAGGTTGCCCATCATTTCCAGCAAGGCGCCCTGCTCGATCGGCACGTAACAGTGCTCCGGCAGATCAAAGGCGACGCGCACGTGTTTGTCGCGGTAGACCTTGTCGAGGGTGTCGCACAGGCTTTGCAGCACCGGGCGCAGGCGCACCTGATGGCGTACCAGACCGCTTTTACGCAGGCTGGCGCGTTGCAACTGGTAGCCGATCTGCTGGCTCATGCGTTCGATCTGGGTTTGCAGCACCCACGCCTGATCGCGGTCTTCGGGGCGTTGAGCCATGTCTTCGCTGACGCCTTGCAATACCGCCAGCGGGGTTTTCAGGCTGTGGGCCAGATCGTCGAGGGAGTCGCGGTAACGGCTGCGCTGCTGGCGTTCGCTGTGCAGCAGGCGGTTGAGGGAACCGGTCAGGCGCAACAGTTCGCGCGGGTGCTGTTCGCTGAGGCTTTCGAGGGTTCCGCCTTCGATTTCGTCGAGTTCCTGACTGAGCCGGCGCAAGGCTTTCAGGCCCCAGGTCAGGCCGATCCACAGCAGCGCCAGCAGCACCAGCAATGCCGCGCCAAAACCGAGGTAGAGATTTTCCCGCAGGCCTTCGAGGGTGGTTTCGTATTCGCGCACCGGTTGCAGGGCCACGATACTGAAGGCTGCACTTTTGCCGCCAAGCAGTTTGACTTCGACGTCATAGACGAAGAATTCCTGCCCGTTGGCTTCGCGGATCCGCGCGAACTCGTTGCCGAGGCCGTCGTAGCGCGGCGTGTAGTTGATCTTCTCTTCCTGGGTGCCCTTCGAACGCCAGACCAGATGCCCTTCGCGGTCATAGATGTAGCCGAGCAGGCGATTGTCCGTGAGGTTGAAGCGCTCGTCGGGCAATTGTGCCGGCATCATCAAGCGGTTGTTTTCAACCCGTGCGGCGGAGATCAGCGTGGTGACATCGGACGCCAGCCGCTGTTCGATCGAGTCCTGCAGCGCCAGGCTGAACGTGCCCTGCATCGCCGGGAGCAACGCGAGCATGAACAACACCGCCAGGGTCGTGGCGGCAAGCATCAGCCGGACGCGAAGGGAACGGATCAAGTGCAGCGCTCATTGAACAGGTAACCGAGGCCGCGCACGGTGTCGATCGGCTTGAACCCGGCCGGACCTTCGAGCTTGCGGCGCAAACGGCCGACCAGCACTTCGATCACGTTTGGATCGCGCTCGTCGTCATCCGGGTACAACTGCTCCATCAACCGATCCTTGGGCACCACCTGCTGGTGATGGCGCATGAGGTATTCGAGGATCCGGTACTCGTAGGCGGTCAGCGCCAGCGGTTGCTCGTCGAGGGTCGCCTGCTTGCGATTGAGGTCCAGCAACAGCGGGCCGGCGACGATGGTCGACTGGGTGAAACCGCTGGAGCGGCGCAGCAACGCATTGAGCCGCGCTTCAAGTTCTTCGAACTGGAACGGCTTGACCAGATAATCGTCAGCCCCGGCTGCCAGACCTTCGACCTTGTCCTGCCAGTTGCCGCGCGCGGTGAGGATCAGGATCGGAAACGTCTTGGCGCCCGAGCGCAGCTGGCGGATCAGGTCGAGGCCACTCATGCCCGGCAGTCCAAGGTCTATCACCGCCAGGTCAAAGTTGAATTGCCCGGTCTGGTACAACGCCTCTTCGGCATTGGCCACGGACTCGACCACGTGACCGCTCTCCGTCAGGCGGGTTTGCAGGTGATGGCGCAACAGCGCTTCATCTTCGACGACCAACAGTTTCATGACGCTCTCCCGGGTAAATCGACAACTCCAAAGGCTTTCGCCTCACATGGCTGCGCCGGGTCGCCCCTCAAAGGACGACCCGGCGCGGGCCTGACGCCAGTCGCTTAGAAAGCGTAGTTGGCCGACAGGTAAGTCTGGGCGCTGCTGGTCAAATCCAGCGAGCCTTGCTTGCTGCCGCCGCTCTCTTTCATCTCAGTGCTGGCGTTGCTGCGCAGGTAACGGTAACCGAGTTCGACCGAGGTGTTCTGCGAGACTTGCTGCAGCACACCGAACTGACCGCCGACGGCGTAACCGATGTCGCTGTCACGGCTGTAGCCTGGCGAATCCTGGGTCAGCTTGGTCAGACCCGCCGTGGCACCGCCGAACAGCTTGGTGCTGCTGCCCACCGGGTAGAACAGATCGTAGCTGCCCAGCAGGTTTTCCTGGCGCAGTTTAATGCCATTGTGCGAGCCGGACACGTTGTCGTAGGTGGCGTAGTAGCGACCCTGGCTGTTTTGCTGACCCAGGCGCAGGCCGTAGGTGTTGTTGCCGTCGATGGCCGCGGTGGCATCCGGATGGCCGAGGTTGTCGTTCAGGGCGTTGGATTTTTTGATCTTGTCGCTGGTCTGGCCAAAGGTCAGGCCGGCGAAGTTGGTGGTGGTGTCGGCGTGGGCGGCGATGCTTGCGCTCATGACAGTGAAAGCCAGCAGCAGTTTGTTCAAACGAGTCATTGAGTGTTCCTCAGTTGTGCTCTTCGGGTATGGCGCAAGGTTACTGGCCCTCCCCTGTACCGCCCCTGAACGCTCTCTGAACCTCGCCTGAATGAAATGAACTAGGCTGTTTTGACCACTTTATTGTCCGGAGACCCGATCATGCGCCTGCTTCTAACCCTCGCCCTCCTTGTCTTCAGCGGCCTCAGCCAGGCTGCGATCAAGACCGAGGAAATCCCCTATCAGAGTGCTGACGGCACCAAGCTGATCGGTTACTACGCCTACGACGACGCGATCAAGGGCCCGCGCCCCGGCGTGGTGGTGGTGCATGAATGGTGGGGCCTGAACGACTACGCCAAGCGCCGCGCCCGGGATCTCGCCGGGCTCGGCTACAGCGCGCTGGCCATCGACATGTACGGTGAAGGCAAGAACACCGAGCACCCGAAAGACGCGATGGCATTCATGCAGGCGGCCACGCAAAACGCCGATGCGGCCAGCAAGCGCTTTCAGGCCGGGCTGGATCTGTTGAAGAAACAGCCGCAGACCGACAAGGATAAAATCGCCGCCATCGGCTACTGCTTCGGCGGTGGCGTGGTGCTGAATGCGGCGCGTCAGGGCGTGCCGCTGGCCGGCGTGGTGAGTTTCCACGGTGCGCTGGCCACCAAGACTCCGGCTACGCCGGGCAGCGTGAAGGCGAAAGTCCTCGTCGAACACGGCGCGCTGGACAGCATGGTCACGCCGGACAACGTCGCGGCGTTCAAGTCGGAAATGGACAAGGCCGGCGCCGACTATCAATTCGTCAGCCTCGACGGTGCCAAGCACGGGTTCAGCAATCCCGACGCGGATCGCCTGAGCCACGGCGATCACGGTGGCCCGGATATCGGCTACAACAAGGCGGCCGATGAAAAGTCCTGGGCGGACATGCAGGCGTTCTTCAAGAAAATTTTTGGCTGAACCCGGTCGCCCCCTCGCGCTGATGCTGATCGTTCCCACGCTCCGCGTGGGAACGATCATGTCGGCACTATCCAGCCCGAGGACAACCCGGCAAAATGCCGACATGACTGCCAGCCCTTTCCTCCCCGCCTGCTGCACCCCGCTCGATGCCCATTGGCCGCTGCCGACGGTATTGCCCGACACCGTGCTGCTGAGCACCCATTTCGATCCGTCGCAATTGCTCGGTGATGACTTCCGCCGCAGCGCCATCGAGTCGCCGCCGAGCATTCAGCGTTCGGTGGCCAAGCGGCAGGCGGAGTTCCTCGCCGGGCGTATTTGCGCCCGGGCGGCGTTGCAGCAGCTCGAAGGCTCAAGCACTGTTCCGGCGATCGGCGAGGATCGCGCGCCCATTTGGCCGGCGCACATCTGCGGCTCGATCACCCACAGCACCGGCCGCGCGGCGGCGATTGTCGCCAACAAACAGCACTGGCGCGGACTGGGCATGGACCTGGAAAACCTGCTCAACGCCGAACGCGCCGAACGACTGGCCGGAGAGATCCTGACCCCGCCGGAATTGCAGCGCATGGCCGCCGGTTCCCGGGATCAGATCGCACTCTGGGTGACCCTGACCTTTTCGGTGAAAGAAAGCCTGTTCAAGGCGCTGTACCCGATCGTGCAGCAGCGCTTCTACTTCGAACACGCCGAGGTTCTGGAGTGGAATGAACAGGGTCAGGTGCGGCTGCGGTTGCTGACGGATCTGTCCAGTGAATGGCGCAACGGCACGGAGCTCGATGCGCAATTCGGCGTGCAGGACGGGCAGTTGCTGAGCCTGGTCAGCATCCAGGCGTAAGCGGCTTCAGCGCCGCTCCTGATTCCTCGGCCAGCTCAGGCTGAAGCACGCTCCGCCCAGACTCTTGCTCTTGCCGATCAGCGCCCGGCCGTCGTGCCAGTGGATGATCCGCCGCACGATCGACAGGCCCAGCCCGTGTCCACCAGACGCCCGGGTGCGGCTGTCGTCCAGGCGCAGAAACGGCGTGAAGATTTTCTCCCAGGCGGTTTCCGGCACACCGGGACCGTCGTCCTCGACATCCACCCGACAGCGCATCTGCCCGACCTGATAGCTGACCGTGACCTTCGAGTGTGCATGGCGCATGGCATTACTCACCAAGTTCTGCAGGGCCCGGTGCAGGTAACGCGGCTCGGCCTCGACCCAGGCGTCATCGCAATCCGCCGCCGACAGGCACAAGCCGCGCTGTACCGTGACTTCGGCGCGCAGAGGCGCCAGCTCTTCGATCACCTGATTGACCAGTGCATCCAGGTCGATGCGCTGGAAGGTCAGCGCCGGCGAGCCCTGTTCCAGTCGGGCGTACGTGAGCATTTCGTCGACCAGCTTGTCGAGGTCTTCGATGTCATGGTCCATGCCCTCGCGGTATTTTTCCAGTGCCTGCGGGGTGGTGGCCGAGCCGATCATCTCCAGACCGAAACGCAGGCGCGCCACCGGCGTGCGCAATTCGTGGGACACCGCGCGCACCAGTTCACGCTGAATAGCGAGCAACTGCTGCAAGTGCTCGGCCATGCCGTTGAACGCCGCCGCCAGTTTGCCCACCGAGTCGGCACCACGGGCCGGCACTCGGGTTTCCAGACTGCCTTTGGCGATGCGCGTGGCGGCAGCTTCGAGCCCGCGCAAACGCCGTTCGAGCTGACGCACCAATAAATAGACGATCAGACCGATCAGGGTCAGGCCGAGCGCGGCGATCAAAACCAGCCATTCCGGCGGGTACGGGTTCATTTGATACAGCGGCCCGATTTCCAGCACCCACGGCGTGCCGACCATGCCGGCGAACACCCGGATCGAATCGCCGCCCTTGCCCAGCGCCATCACCGTATCGCCTTCGGACACTCGACGACTCTGGTCTTCGTCCATGTCGGCATCGCTGACGGTGACCAGCCGCAAATCGAAGCCGAAGCCTTTGTCTTCCTTCAATTGCGCCAGACGTTTGGGCTGCTCGCCCACCGGCACCCGCACCAGCTCATCGGCCAACAGGTAGATGGTCGCCCGGGCCAGTTGCTCGCTGATCTGCTGCACCTCGCCCACCAGCACCAGTTGATCCTTGTCACTGACCAGCCGATAGACCTTGGCCGCGTGCGGGCCGGTCTGTTCGACCAGCGCCTGGCCGCGCTGCACCCGGGTGCGCTGGGTCAGGTCGAGATCGGTCTGGGCAAAGGTCTTCAGCGCCAGCGGAATCCCGAGCAGCCGCTCCCACACCAGCAAGGCGCGATGGCGCTCGGTTTCATTCATCGGTTGCAGGTTGTCGGCCATCAGCGAAAACGTGCCGTGGGCCAGACGCTCGCGGTATTGCTCGCTGCGCACCTGGTTGAGCAGGTGCAACGCCAGCACGCCGAGCACCGCCACCAGAATCAGCGCCGCGCACATGCCGCCATAGATGCGCAGGAAGATCGAATTCACAGCGGCAGTTCTACGCAGGCTTCCGGCACGAACAGGTAACCTTTGCTGCGCACGGTCTTGATCAGACGCGGGTGATCGGGGTCGTCGCCGATCTTCGGGCGGATGCGCGAGATGCGCACATCGATCGAGCGGTCCTGGCCGTCGTAGCCAATGCCGCGCAGTGCGGTGAAGATTTCTTCCCGTGACAGGATCCGCCCGGCGTTGGATACCAGCAGCCAGAGCAGATCGAATTCGGCGCTGGTCAGCTCGATGCCGCTGTCACTGAGCCAGGCTTCGCGCAAGGCGTTGTCCACCACCAGCGGACCGAACTGCAGACGACGCGGATTGCCCGCTGGCGCCTCCGGTGTGTCACTGCGTCGCAGCAGCGCCTGGATACGCGCCAGCAACAGTCGCGGGCGCACCGGTTTGCAGACGTAGTCGTCGGCACCCAAGTCGAGCCCGAGGATCTGGTCGGCGTCATCGGTGCGCGCGGTGAGCATCAGGATCGGGCCGTCGTAGCGATCGCGGACCTTGCGGCAAATGCTCAAGCCGTCTTCGCCGGGGAGCATCAGGTCGAGGATCACCAGGTCCGGCTGCTCCTTGATGATCCGCGCCGCCGCCAGCGCACCGTTGCCTTCGATCTCCACGCGCAATCCGTTGGCTTGCAGGTATTCACGGGTCAGTTCGGCCAGACGCTGGTCGTCCTCGACTATCAATACCTGCCAGGCTTCTTGCTCCACGGGTGACCTCTGCTTGCCGATGCTGCTTATAAAGGAAGGATCCTCCCGTCTTTTTGTCATCTTTAAGGAGGATAAGAATGCGTGCGCATGGGCCGATTGTATAAACGGCGTACAGCCAGAACACAAGTCGGTAAATGCGTTCGGACAAGGCGGATTTTTGTGATAGGGTTCGCGCCCTCAAAATTCCGCCGCGGCATTTTTTTGCGGTGGAAAACAGTGACAAACGGTCTAGCTCAGCAGGTTAGCGGCCTACACGGGAATTCCTGGTTTCTTACACAATTTACGCACAGGTTTATCCACAGCTCGTACGTTGCAAGCCCCCTCGAAACGCATTATCTTGTAGCACGGCGCGAGGACAGACCCTACATATAGGGTTTTCCATTCCAGAGCCCAACCACATTTCGGACCTGAAACTCAAGTGCTTTATTGCCAGTTTCCGGTTGAACCAAGCAAGTTTTTCAAAGCCCAAACCGCACTTGCGGATGGCACCGTTTTTCAGGTTGGCAACGACCGGAACGGTACGGGTGTTGCAGTCGTTACTGCCACCCTGGAAGTAATCCGGCTCGAGCCTTGGCTCGCGGCCGAAAACTTCGGCAAGGATGCGGCGTCATTAGCCTTTTTCCTACTGGTCCGAAGTTGTTATGCCCGACACCCGTCGGTTGTAGTGCTTCGGACCAGAACGGTGAGCACCATGATGGTGCCCAAACAAACATAGAGAATGTGGAGATCACCCCCCATGCAAACCGACACAACTCGCGAGAACCCGCAGGGCACCTTGCCGCAGGCCGCCGATTCGAATTCGGATCTGGCTGCCACCGCGCCTGGCCAACTGCGCGTGATCAAGCGTAATGGCACTGTCGTTCCTTACACCGATGACAAGATCACCGTCGCTATCACCAAAGCGTTTCTCGCAGTTGAGGGCGGCACCGCTGCCGCTTCGTCGCGAATCCACGACACCGTTGCCCGCCTGACCGAACAGGTCACCGCGACCTTCAAGCGTCGCATGCCATCGGGCGGCACCATCCACATCGAAGAAATCCAGGACCAGGTCGAACTGGCCCTGATGCGTGCCGGCGAGCAGAAAGTGGCTCGCGACTACGTGATCTACCGTGACGGTCGTTCGAAAGAACGCGCTGCCCACGCTCCGGCCGAAGCCGCAGTCAACGCTCACCCGTCGATCCGCATCACCCGCGCCGACGGCACTCTCGCGCCACTGGACATGGGTCGCCTGAACACCATCGTCACCGAAGCCTGCGAAGGCCTGGCTGAAGTCGACGGCGACCTGATCCAGCGCGAAACCCTGAAGAACCTGTACGACGGCGTGGCCCTGAACGACGTCAACACCGCGCTGGTAATGACCGCCCGTACCCTGGTCGAGCGCGAGCCGAACTACTCGTTCGTGACCGCCCGCCTGCTGATGGACACCCTGCGTGCCGAAGGCCTGGGCTTCCTGGGCGTGGCCGAGAGCGCCACTCACCACGAAATGGCCGACCTGTACGCCAAGGCACTGCCGGCCTACGTCGCCAAAGGTATCGAGTTCGAACTGCTGAACCCTGTGCTGGCTTCCTTCGACCTGGAAAAACTGGGCAAGGCGATCAACCACGAGCGCGACCAGCAATTCACCTACCTGGGCCTGCAGACCCTGTACGACCGTTACTTCATCCACAAGGATGGCGTGCGCTTCGAACTGCCGCAGATCTTCTTCATGCGCGTGGCCATGGGCCTGGCGATCGAAGAGAAGCAGAAAGAAGACCGTGCGATCGAGTTCTACAACCTGCTGTCCTCGTTCGACTACATGGCTTCGACCCCGACCCTGTTCAACGCCGGTACCCTGCGTCCACAGCTGTCGAGCTGCTACCTGACCACCGTGCCGGATGACCTGTCGGGCATCTACCACGCGATCCACGACAACGCCATGCTGTCGAAATTCGCCGGTGGCCTGGGCAACGACTGGACGCCGGTGCGTGCACTGGGTTCGTACATCAAGGGCACCAACGGAAAATCGCAAGGCGTGGTTCCGTTCCTGAAAGTGGTGAACGACACCGCCGTCGCCGTTAACCAGGGTGGCAAGCGCAAAGGCGCTGTGTGTGCCTACCTGGAAACCTGGCACATGGACATCGAAGAGTTCATCGAGCTGCGCAAGAACACCGGTGATGACCGTCGTCGTACCCACGACATGAACACCGCCAACTGGATCCCTGACCTGTTCATGAAGCGCGTCTTCGATGACGGCAAATGGACCCTGTTCTCGCCGTCCGAAGTACCGGATCTGCACGATCTGACCGGCAAGGCCTTCGAAGAGCGATACGAGTACTACGAAGCCCTGACCGAGTACCCGGGCAAGGTTAAGCTGTTCAAGACCATCCAGGCCAAAGACCTGTGGCGCAAGATGCTGTCGATGCTGTTCGAAACCGGCCACCCATGGCTGACTTTCAAAGACCCGTGCAACCTGCGTAGCCCGCAGCAGCACGTCGGCGTTGTTCACAGCTCGAACCTGTGCACCGAGATCACCTTGAACACCAACAAGGACGAGATCGCGGTCTGCAACCTGGGCTCGATCAACCTGCCGAACCACATCGTCGACGGCAAGCTGGACACCGCCAAGCTCAAGCGCACCATCGACGTCGCCGTGCGCATGCTCGACAACGTGATCGACATCAACTACTACTCGGTTCCGCAGGCGAAGAACTCCAACTTCCGCCACCGTCCGGTCGGCCTGGGCATCATGGGCTTCCAGGACGCGCTGTACCTGCAGCACATCCCTTACGGTTCCGACGCTGCCGTCGAGTTCGCCGACAAGTCGATGGAAGCGGTCAGCTACTACGCGATCCAGGCTTCCTGCGACCTGGCCGACGAGCGCGGCTCGTACGAGACGTTCCAGGGTTCGCTGTGGTCCAAAGGCGTACTGCCGCTGGATTCGCAACAGATCCTGATCGAAGCACGCGGCCAGAGGTACATCGACGTCGACCTGACCGAATCCCTGGACTGGGCACCGGTTCGCGCCCGTGTACAGAAAGGCATCCGCAACTCGAACATCATGGCCATCGCACCGACCGCGACCATCGCCAACATCACCGGCGTATCGCAGTCGATCGAACCGACCTACCAGAACCTGTATGTGAAATCGAACCTGTCGGGCGAATTCACCGTGATCAACCCCTACCTGGTTCGCGACCTGAAGGCTCGCGGTCTGTGGGACTCGGTCATGATCAACGACCTGAAGTACTACGACGGTTCGGTTCAGCAGATCGAGCGCATCCCGCAAGAACTCAAAGAGCTCTACGCGACCGCATTCGAAGTGGACACCAAGTGGATCGTTGACGCCGCCAGCCGTCGTCAGAAGTGGATCGACCAGGCCCAGTCGCTGAACCTGTACATCGCCGGCGCATCGGGCAAGAAGCTGGACGTGACCTACCGCATGGCCTGGTACCGTGGTCTGAAAACCACCTACTACCTCCGCGCCCTGGCCGCGACCAGCACCGAGAAGTCGACCATCAACACCGGCAAGCTGAACGCTGTATCCAGCGGCGGCAACCACGGCGACGACTCGGTCCTGGCAGCCCCTGCCGGCCCGGCTCCAGTACCGAAGGCTTGCGCCATCGACGAGCCGGATTGCGAAGCTTGCCAATAAGCTGAGCTGAATCGGGCGTTGCGAAACGCCTGATCCGAGAAACCCCCGACAGACTTCTGGTTTGTCGGGGGTTTTCTTTTGCCCGCGATAAAAGCAAAAGCCGCCCTCACCCTAGCCCTCTCCCGGAGGGAGAGGGGACTGACCGAGGTGTTTGGGAGAGATACGCCGACGTGAAATACCGAGGTGAACTTGGGTTTTGAAACGCATCCAACTCAACTCCCGCATCTTCCTCTCCAAAGCCCCCTCACCCTAACCCTCTCCCGAGGGAGAGGGGACTGACCGAGTTGTTTGGGAGAGATACGCCGACGTGAAAGACCGAGTTGAACTAAAGCAAACATCCCTGCTTCCACCACTCAATACGATGAGCGTTAGCTCGAGTAAGGCTTTTGACGTGCCGGCCCCATCGGAAGGCTGAGTGGAGGGATTTATCCGGGGGTGGGAGCGCAGCGACCGTGCGGCGCAGCCGCATGCATCGAGAGGAGGTGCAGCGAAGCAAACCGTAGGCGATGCCCCCGGATGAATCCCGGAACGAAGGAACACCGAGCCAAAGCGAGGTGCCGAACGCCGGGGCCCAGCGTTTTGGTTCCTTTTGGGCGTTTGCAAAAGGGACTCGCCGTAAGGGCGAAACCGCCAGCGGCAACACCCGCAGAAACGGATAAACACCCCAAACCGCAGCCAAAAAAAAGCCCCTCAAAAAGAGGGGCTCCCATACAAAACCAAACCCAGAAATCAGGTCATCTGAATAATGGTCTGCATAATGGTGCTCTGAGTCGAAATGGTCTTGGCATTCGCCTGATAGTTACTCTGACCCTTGATCAGATCAACCAGCTCATTGGTCAGGTTAACGTTCGACTCCTCCAGCGAGTTCGAAACAACCGAACCCAACGTACCGGTCTCCGGCGCATCGTAGCCCGGAATGCCCGAAGCGTAAGTCTCTTTCCAGCTGGTACCACCAATCGGCTGCAGACCCTGCTCGTTGGTGAAGCTCGCCAGCGCAACCTGGCCGATGGCCTTGCTCTGGTTATTGCTGAAGTTGGCAAACAGCGTACCGGTACCGTCGATGGTCAGGTTGGTGATCTGGCCAGTCGCGTAACCATCCTGAGTCGGGATCGAACGCGCGGTGTCAGCGTTGAACTGAGTGGTCTTGGCCATCGAAATGGTGATGCCAGCCGGGTTCGCCGAAGCACCGTTGGCCTTCCACACGCCGTTGGTGACAGTACCCGGTACCCAGCCAGTGAGTTTCAGGTCGCTGCTGATCACGGCAGGCGGCGTGCTGACCTGAGTCAGTTGACCGGTGGAGTCGAAGGTCATGGTCGAAGCGACAGGTGCGGTGACTTTCGGATCGCTGCCGGTAGCATCCGGGTTACGACCGTCTACCAGGGTGTAGACCTTCCAGGTGTTGGCACCGGTTTTCACCATGTATTGGTCCATGACGTGGGAGTTACCCTGGCTGTCATAGATCGGGGTGCTGAACGACTTGGTGTAGGTCTCGGTCTTGCTAGGGTCGAACTTGCCGGCCGCCACTGTGTCGTCGATCACCGGAGCGGTCGAGTTCAGGTTGATGGTCGAGGTCACCAGCGAGGTGGACTTCGGCGCGAGGTTCGAGGTGTCGATCTTCAGGTCGGTCAACACGCCGTTGATGACCTTGCCGTTGGAGTCCACACCATAGCCTTGCAGACGCGAGGTGTAGTCGGTGTTGGTGATGAAGCCGTCCTTGTCGACCTTGAACGTACCGGCACGGGTGTAGGAGATCGAGCCGTTGTTGCTCAGGGTGAAGAAGCCCGAACCGTTGATGCCCATGTCCAGCACGTTGCCGGTGTTGTTGATGTCGCCCTGGGTGAACTGCTGGGAAACGTTGGCCAGGCGCACACCATTACCGATGACCTTGCTGCCGCTACCCAGGCGAGTCGCCGAGTAGACGTCTTCGAATTCTGCACGGGACGATTTGAAACCGGCGGTCGCGACGTTGGCGATGTTGTTGCCGGTCACGTCCAGTTGCTTGTTGGCTGCATAGAGACCGCTAAGGCCGATATTGAAAGACATATTCCACTCCTTTGTGCCGGTTAGTCGGCTCTATATACCAATGGTTTGTACTTTGGACAGGGCAACAGTGCCCTTGCCGGACAGGTTGAGCATCAGCTCGCCACCGGTCTGGCTGATCGTCACGCTGGTGACCGTGGCTGGCAGGTAGGTCGCCATATCGGTCGAAGTACCGTTGATCGAGGCGTTCGCCTTGACGGTGTAGGTACCGGTTTTCACCAGGTTGCCGTCCTTGTCCTTGCCGTCCCAGGTGAAGCTCGCATTGCCCGCGGCGCGACTGCCCAGATCGATGGTGCGAACAACGGTGCCGCTGCTGTCGGTGATGGAGACGGTGCCGCCGGCAATCGACGAAGGAACAGTGACCGAACCGGTCATGCCTTTGCTCGGATCGTCGAGCTGAACCGAGTTGGTCTGCACGATCACGTTGCGGCCAACCAGCGACGAAGCCTGCAGGGCTTGCGACGAGTTGTAGTTGCCGGCCAGCGAGCTGACAGTGCTGTTGAGGGTGGTGATCCCCTCAAGGCTACTGAACTGCGCCAACTGGGCAACGAATGCGCTGTTGTCCTGCGGGTCGAGCGGGTTCTGGTTCTTCAGCTGGGTCACCAGCAGTTGCAGGAACGCGTCCTTGCCCAGGGCTTGGCCGCCGGTCGAGCTGTTGGTGGCCGAAGCGATGCCGCCGGTGGTCGTGCTACTGGTCTTCTTCGAAGAGTTGGCCAGTATGTCGTTCATCGTCAGGCTGCTGGTGGTATCGGTAACACTCATGGCAGTCGCCCCTTATTACTGACCGAGGGTCAGTACCTTCTGCATCATGGTTTTGGCGGTGTTCATCATTTCGGCGTTGGTCTGGAACGACCGGCTCGCGGAAATCATGTCGGCCATTTCTTCCACCACGTTGACGTTCGGGTAGTAGACGTAGCCCTTGGCGTCGGCCGCCGGATGGTTCGGCTCGTAGCGCGCTTCGAGGTTACTCTGGTCTTCAACCACGCCCATGACCTGCACGCCCTGGCCCGCAGCATCCTGGTTCTGGAACAGCGAATTGCTGCCGCCGCTCTGGCCGCCCTGGAACATGGTGGCGAATACCGGGTGACGGGCACGGTAGGTCTGATCGATGCTCGACGAGACGGTCTCGGCGTTGGCGATGTTCGAAGCCACGGTGTTGAGGCGGGTGGTCTGGGCGCTCATGCCGCTGCCGGCAATGTTGAAAACGCTGGACAGGGACATGGATTACTCTCCGCGCAGGGCTGATACCAGCCCTTTGAATTTGCTGTTGAGCAGGGTGAAGCTGGCCTGGAAGCCGACCGCGTTTTCCGCGTAGTTCGACTGTTCCAGCTGGGCGTCCACGGTGTTCTGGTCGATCGACGGCTGCATCGGCGTGCGATACATCAGCGACTCGTCGCCATTGCCCAGCCCTTCAGCTTCGATGTGACGGCTGTTGGTCATGTTCAGGGCGATGGTGCCGTTGGCGTTCTTCTGGCTCTGTGCTTCGAGCACTTTGGAGAACTCCAGATCCCGCGCCTTGTAGTTCGGGGTGTCGGCGTTGGCGATGTTGTTGGCCAGCACTTCGGCACGCTGGGCGCGGAAGCCCAGAGCCTTTTCGTGAATGCCGAGCGCTTTATCGAAGCTGATGCTCATGTCGGGAACCTTCAGGTGACCGGATTTTTCGTAACAGGGTTATAGCAAGCGGCGTGCCAGTTTGAGAAAGCCCCGGATTACGGGGCTTTGCGCGGAACCGGCAACGCGGCAATGCCAGAAAAGCGGCAACCGGTTTCCGCCGGATGCCGCTTTTCTGCCGCCGCCTGCCACCGGCAAAACCTTGAGGCATAAAAAAACGGGAGCCCCTGAGGACTCCCGTTTCTGGTGTTGCCGGTCTTGATCACTTCGCCTGGTAGATGATCCCCGGGCTGCACTGAACCATCTGGTAATGATCCGGCAGACCGTTCAGCGCCTCGGAAGCGCCAAGGAACAGATAACCGCCCGGCTTCAGCGTGCTGTGGATGCGCAACAGGATGTCCTTCTTCACCTCGGCGGAGAAGTAGATCAGCACGTTGCGGCAGAACACGATGTCGAACTTGCCCAGGCTTGCGTAGCTGTCAAGCAGGTTGAACGAGCGGAATTCCACCCGGTTCTTGATCGGCGCCTTGATCACCCAGCGCCCCGGCCCTTTCGGGTCGAAGTAGCGCTGCAGACGATCGGCGGACAGGCCGCGACCGATTGCCAGGCTGTCGTACTCGCCGGTCTTGCAGTTGGTCAGCATGCTGCCGGACAGATCGGTGGCAACGATCTGCACACCCATCTTCAACTGGCCGATGTTGGTCCGCTCGAACTCGTCGATCGACATCGACAGCGAATAGGGTTCCTGACCCGACGAGCAGGCCGCCGACCAGATCCGCAGACGCTGGTTGGGAGCGGCCTTGATCGCTTCGGGCAGCACCTTGTTCTTCAAGACTTCAAACGGATAGGTGTCGCGAAACCACAGGGTTTCGTTGGTCGTCATGGCATCGACCACCTGCTCGCGCAAACCGCTGCGCGGCTGGGTCTGGATGCGCTGAACCAGCTCACCCAGGGACTTGATGCCTTGCTGCTCCATCAGTTTGTTGAGACGGCTCGACACCAGGTACTGCTTGTTTTCACCGAGCAAAATGCCACAGGCTTTTTCCAGGAAGACCCGGAACTGTTCGAAATCCAAATTACCCGTAGACAAATGATGCCGCCTCTTAAATCGTGTTGAACGCCAGGGGCAGAAGGCCCTTAGCTGATATCTGCTGCTTTGATCCGGTCGACTACCCGGGATGCCAGGTCATCAGGACGGAATTTGGCCAGGAAGTCATCGGCACCGACTTTCTTGACCATCGCCTGATTGAACACACCCGACAACGAAGTATGCAGGATGATATGAAGCTTTTGCATGCGAGGGTCGCTGCGGATCTCGGCCGTCAGGGTGTACCCGTCCATCTCCGGCATTTCGATGTCGGAAATCATCATCAGGAACTCTTCTTCCGGCTTCTTGCCCTCGTCGACCAGCTTGCGCAGGTAATCCAGCGCCTGCTTGCCGTCGTTCAACGCCACCACTTCGACACCGACCGTCTGCAGGCAACGCGTCACCTGCTTGCGCGCCACCGACGAGTCATCGACCGTCAGCACCCGCAGCGACAACGCCTTGCTCTGGGTCTCGACATCCACCACGCCGACCGAAATCGCTTCCGGCGTCGGCGCAACTTCCGCCAGCACCTTCTCGACGTCGATGATTTCGACTAACTGATTGTCGACCCGAGTCACAGCGGTCAGGTAATGATCGCGTCCGGTGCCCTTGGGCGGCGGATGGATCTCTTCCCAGTTCATGTTCACGATACGTTCCACCGAGCGCACCAGGAAACCCTGCGTCTTGGTGTTGTATTCCGTGATGATCACGAACGGACTGTTCTTGTCTTTCAAAGCACCGGAGCCGGTCGCCATCGCCAGATCAAGGATCGGAATGGTCGCCCCCCGGATATTCGCCACCCCGCACACGACAGGACTGGACTTGGGCATCAGCGTCAGTTGCGGGCATTGCAGCACTTCCCGAACCTTGAACACGTTGATCCCGTAGAGCTGCTGGCCGTCGAGACGGAACAACAACAGCTCCAGGCGATTCTGCCCCACCAGTTGCGTGCGCTGGTTCACCGAATCCATTACACCAGCCATGCCCAGACTCCTACACCAACGCCAAGTGTTGTTGCGACGCACATTCATTGCTAAACGGCACGGCGCTTGCTTTTTAACTCGTATGAACGCTCAAACGACATTTTTCCGACGCCTGACATCTCCCCTCCGCAGAGGGCTTTGCGCGATGTCCGCCATTTGCCTTTTTTTCGCTGGCAGCCCTGCCGGTGCTGATGCGGTTACCTTGCCTGACATGCTTATCGGCGTCACTCAGGGCTTTCTTGAATTCACCGTAGAAGACTATCTGGCTACCAGTCAAACGGAAGGCCGTTATGAAATCGAGGTCAACCAGCTCGATCCACGCATGCGCATGCCTATGTGCGACAAGGAATTGACAGCGACACTGGAGAGTCCGGCACGCCCTCTGGGCCGTGTCACGGTCAAGGTCCGCTGCGAAGGCACCTCCCCCTGGACGGTGTTCGTGCCCGCTCAAGTCCGCCTGTTTCGCGAGATTGTGACCACCACGCGACCACTCAAACGCGCCGGCATCATCGAGCCTCAGGACGTGACGTTGCGCGAACGCGACGTCAGCACGATCAATCAGGGTTTCCTGACGTCGGTGGATGAAGCCATCGGACAAAAATTGACCCGACCAACGGTAGCCGATCAAGTCATTACCCTGGTGCATCTGGAGCAGGCGGAAGTGGTTCGCAAGGGCGATCAAGTGGTGATCACCGCCCGCAGCGGTACCCTCGCCGTCCGCATGCCGGGCGAAGCCCTGTCGAACGGAGGCCTGAAAGAACAGATTCGGGTGAAAAACCTCAATTCCCAACGGGTTATCAAGGCGCAGGTTATCGCGCCGGGCCAGGTGGAAGTTGCCATGTGAGCGGCCATGTAGCGGTGATGTGAGCGGCTGTATGAACGGATATTTGAAAAGCCTCTGAGTACTCAAGCAGAAAACTGGCGCTGACCAGAGCTGTTCCCTAAACTGTGCCGCAGCAGGATCTGCAACGGCGCATGCAAGCTCATTGCTAAATGAGCCTAAAGTTTTCCAGGGGATGGCCGAGAACATGGCAAGCGTCCAAATTCCCAGAGGTTTTTAACATGGTCATCGATTTCAGCCGTTTGAACAGCTCCTCGTCACTTACGGGCAGTACACGTACCAGCAACGCCAAGGAAACCGCCGAAACCGGCACCTCCGCGCCGCTGAATACCCCGGCCGAACAGGCCAGTACCGCAAAAAGCGGGGAATCGGTACACCTCAGCAATGAGGCTCAACAGTTGCAGAAGGTCACTGACAAGCTGCGCGATCAGCCTGCCGTCGATAAAGCCCGCGTGGCCGAGTTGAAAGCAGCGATTGCCGATGGCAGCTACAAGGTCGACAGCAACCGTGTAGCCAGCAAACTGCTTAATTTCGAAGCCCAGCGCTAGGCCTCGGTCAGCGCCAGGCTTTTGGACGCTTAAAACCCAAGGCCAGCCATGCACGACACTAATCTATTGCAACTGATCACCGACGACTTTGCTCCAGCTCAACAATTGCTGGAGTTACTGCAAACCGAGTCCCTCGCCTTGCACGGTCGCGACATGCCTCTGCTGGAAGAAATTCTGGCGCGCAAACAGGCATTGATCATTCTGCTCGAACAGCATGGCCGCAAGCGCAGCGAAATCCTCGCCAGTCTCAATCTGTCGCTCGACCGCGCAGGCCTGGAACAACTGGCCAGCCAGTCGAGCATCGGCGATCAGTTGCTGAGCCAGAGCGATGTCCTGACCGACCTGATTGCCCAGTGCCAGGCGGCCAACGTCAAGAACGGCCAGTCGATCATCATGCAGCAGGCCGCTACGGCCAATCAGCTCAAAATCCTTACCGGCGGCGAGCCTCCTGCGCTCTATGACGCCAGTGGCACCTTCTCCAAACTGCAGAAACCGCGCGCGCTCAGCCAGGCGTGATGCTTTCTTCTATGCTTGCGCCCTATCAACGTGCGAAACATGCTGGCAAAATACTGGCCAGCCGTAGTCAAATTTTGTCTGGAGATTGATTTAACGTGTCCAACGATGACGCTCCGCAGCCCCCAAAGGTGCTCACCACGCCCCTGGAGATCTCCAGCAATCTGCGCCAGCTGCAAGAGAGCCACGATCCGCTGATCATCACCTTTCACGAGCGTAGCCAGCGCTTCCAGAGCTACCTGATTGAAGTCGATCGCGAAAACGGTTCGATCAAGCTTGATGAGATGATCCCGCGCGACGGCGAACGTTTTCTGGAAGCAGGCGAACCGTTCAAGGTTGAGGGCTTTCATGATGGCGTGCGCATCGCCTGGGAATGTACAGGGACGCTGAGCATCAAGGATTCCGACGGCGACCGCTTCTACAGCGGCGACCTGCCCAGCGAAGTGGTTTATCACCAGCGCCGCAATGCCTTCCGCGCCGCCCTGAAGCTGACCGACCTGGTCAGCGTCGAACTGGGTGGCGAAAAGCTCAAGTCGCCGATCGGCGGCAAACTGCTGGATATCTCTGCCACCGGTTGCAAGCTGCGTTTCGAAGGCGACATCACTGACCGCCTGCAACTGGGCCAGGTCTATGATCGCCTGATCGCCGCGCCGCTGTTCGGCAACCAACCGGTATCGGTCGAGCTGCGTTACCTGCACTTCGAAGAAAAGCTCAACATCACCTTCGCCGGCCTGCGCTTTCACAACATCAGCGGCCCGGCGGCCCGCAACGTCGAGCGTTTCGTTTATCAACTGCAGCGCGAAGCGCGTCGGTTCGATAAAGACGATCTCTGATCGGCAGGCATGAAAAGCGGTGACTGCCCGTTTTTTTATGCCCGGATCACGGCTTGGCGGGAGTGATGTCCGGCCCCTCGTCTTCGACTGTCGAGTCGGTGGGCGCGGCAGATTCTGGTTCAGGTTCTGGCTCAGGCTCCGGTTCAGGAGCGACCGTATTCTGCATCTGCTCCTGCACCACTTGTTCGTCAACCCGCGGGTCAAGCGCTGCTACCAGCGGCGAACTGGACATGCTGTCCGGCATCGCCACGTGATGCAGCGGTGCATCGTCCACCTGGTGCAGATTGGTCACGGCTTTCGGTCGGATCCGCCACACCAGCACCAGCGCGAAAAAGGTGAAGAACGCATACAGGCTCTGCGGCCCGAACAGCTTCATCAGCACCCCGGCCGCCAGCGGCCCGATACTGGCGCCCACGCCGTAAGTCACCAGCAGCATCGCCGTCAGCGACACCCGGCGCTCGCCTTCGACGTGGTCGTTGGAGAACGCCACCGCCAACGGGTACAGGCAAAACTGCACCAGCGAGCAGAGGAAGCCGACCACGAACAGAACCTCCAGCGGCACCTGCGGCAGGATCGCCAGCGGCAACGCGGCAATCGCGAGGAACAACGCAAAGCAACGAATCAGCAGCGCCCGGTCATAGCGGTCGGACAACCAGCCCAGCGGCCACTGCACCACCAACCCGGCAAAAATGCAGCTACCCATGAACAGACCGACCTGCTCGGTGGACAGCCCCTGCTGCGAGGCATACAGCGGCGCCAGACCGTAGAACGAACCGATGATCAGCCCCGCCCCGAGCACCGTGCTCAGCGACTGCGGCACACGCTTGATAAAGAAGCGCGGCTCCATCGGCGCCGGGTGCAGCGGCGCCGGGTGAATCCGTCGGGTCAGTGCCACCGGCACCAGACACAGGGCGAAGCACAGCGCGACCAGCATCAGCAGTTCCAGGCCAAGGCCCGGGTGCATGACCAGAATCAGCTGACCGAGCACCAGCCCCAGATACGACGCGATCATGTAGCCGCTGAACACCAGACCGCGCTGATTGGCGTCAGCCTGCTCGTTCAGCCAGCTCTCGATGACCATGTATTGGCACATCATGCCGAGGCCGACGATGGTCCGCAGCACCAGCCAGGCCGGCAGCCAGTCCACCAGGCCATGACCGAGCACCGCCGCACCGACGATCCCGGCACACGCCGAGTAGGCACGGATATGCCCGACCCGGGCAATCAGGCGGTGACCGATCTTGCCGCCCAGCACCAGACCGAAATAGTTGGCCGCCATCAACGCACCGACCCACAACCCGTCGACATGGTCGGCAGCCAGACGCAAAGCCAGATAAGTAGAAAGAAGACCCGAGCCGATCAACATCATCAGCGAGGCGAAATACAGCGCTCGAAAGGATTTCCAGATTTGGCGCATCGGCGTTCCGAGCGGCTCCTTGCGGTAAGTATCGGGCTATCAAACGATAGCCCGACGGCGACATGTCGTCAGGCCTGGGCTGCTAGAACACGGCGTTCCCAGGGAGTGATTTCGTCAAAGAAACTGGTCAACTCCATGGTCTTCGAAGCGATGTAGCCTTCGATGAACTCCGTGCCGAACAGTTCCTTTGCAAGCTGGCTGCGTTTCAGACGTTCGAGCGCCGCGTGCAAGGTACACGGCAGCGAAAGATGGTCCGGCACGTCGAACTCGCCTTGAATCGCTTCGCTTGGTTCGAGTTCATGCTCGATGCCGTACAGGCCGGCGGCCAGGCTAGCAGCGATGGCCAGATACGGGTTGGCATCGGCGCCCGGCAAGCGGTTCTCGACCCGACGGGCGACCGGCGAACTGGCCGGGATACGCAGGCCGGCGGCGCGGTTGTCGTGGGACCAGCAGGCATTGTTCGGCGACGCAAACGGATGGCACAGGCGCTGGTACGAATTGACGTTCGGCGCAAACAGCGCGGTGAAATCAGCCATGCCCGCCTGCTGCCCGCCGATGAAGTGGCGGAACATCGCGGTCGGCTGACCGTCCGCATCGCTGAACACATTCTTGCCGCTGCCGATTTCGACGATGCTCTGGTGAATGTGCATCGAACTGCCTGGCGTGTGCGCCAGCGGCTTGGCCATGCACACCACCGTCAGGCCGTGCTTGAGCGCGACTTCCTTGAGCAGGTGCTTGAACAGGAAGGTCTGGTCGGCCAGCAACAGTGGATCACCGTGCAGCAGGTTGATCTCGAACTGGCTGACGCCCATTTCGTGCATGAAGGTATCGCGTGGCAGGCCCAGAGCCGCCATGCATTTATAGACTTCACTGAAGAACGGTCGCAGACCGTTGTTGGAACTGACGCTGAACGCCGAATGACCGTCCTCGCGACGACCATCGAGACCGACGGGCGGCTGGAACGGTTGGTTCGGGTCGGTGTTCGGAGCGAACACAAAGAATTCGAGTTCGGTCGCCACCACCGGCGCCAGACCTAGGGCTGCGTAGCGGGCAATGACCTTCTTGAGCTGACCACGGGTCGACAGGTTGGAGCTTTCGCCGGTCAGCTCGTCGGCATCACAGATGGCAAAGGCCCGCGGCTCTTCACTCCATGGCAACGGATGGATCTGCCCCGGATCGGCCACCAGCGCCAGGTCACCGTCATCGCTGCCATAGAATTTCGCGGCGGGATAACCACCCATGATGCATTGCAGCAGCACCCCCCGGGCCAACTGCAAACGCCGCCCTTCGAGGAAACCCTCGGCGGTCATTACCTTGCCACGTGGCACACCGTTCAAATCCGGCGTGACACATTCAATCTCATCAATGCCCGTCAATCGCTGCGCGAGTGAACGCTGGCCATCGGTTGTCATGACGCAATCCTTGTTATTGTGCGAGCCGCGAACGGCGACCCGGACAAAATAGGCTTCGGCTGTTCGGAATATCAAGCAGCAGCCAACAAAAAGAATTCCGGTCGATGAATCGGTGATTCAGGGCAGGTAAATACTGAACACGCCGCCGCCCAACGGGCCGCCATTACGGATCTCGGTCCGACCGCCAACACCGTTGCGCTGATGCAGCGCAGCGATGCGTCCGGCGAAGTACAGACCCAGCCCGGTGCTGCCACTGCTGTGGTTGATGCCCTGCACGTAATCGGACTGGCGCTCGAGCATTTCGGCCGGGTAACCGTCGCCGTCGTCATTGATGCTCAGCACCAATTGCCCGGCTTCGTCGCTGACGGTGATCAGCAGCGATTCACGGGCGTAACGGATCGCATTGTTGATGCAGTTGCCCAGCACAGAGGCGATCAGTTCGCGATCAAAGAAACCCAGCGGACTGAGCGGATCGACTTCGTAAGTGGCGATGATTCCGCGACTGGCGAACACCTCCTGATGGGCCGCCAGTTGCGCCTCGATGAAATCGTCCAGCTCGTGATAGGCCGGCTGCAACGGCATCTGATTGACCCCGAGCTTGTACAGCCCGAGCAACTGCACCAGCATGCCGTTGAGGTGGGCAAACTCGAAGTCGATCACACCCTGCTCCGGTCCCTGGCGCTGCGCTTCGGGCAAGCGTGCCAGCCATTGGCTGTGGGCCTGCATCAGCATCGCCAGAGAGTTCTTCATGTCGTGCACGGTGGAGGCGATCACCGTGGAAAAATCCAGTGCCTGCTCGTCTTGGTTCATTCGCCAAACGCCTTGCTTTTCAGCTTCTGATAACGCGGATAACGCGCGTCGGTATCGGGCATCATGCCCACCAGTTTCAGGCAGGCCCGACATTCTTCCAGCTCCGCCGACGGCACATTGGTGTCGGTGCCGTGCAGCAACGACTGGGCCATGTTCAGCGCGATACTGATGTTCTTCGGTTGCATCTTCAGCGCCTTGCGGAACACCTCGCGGGCCTCCACCAGGTTGCCGGTCTTGTACACGCGCACGCCCTGACGGTTGAGGTCGGCGGCCGCGTTGCTGGAGCTGAGAATAGTCGGGTCGTCGGTGAGCTTGGCGATGTCTTTCATCACCGTCGGGTCATCGCCGTAGATTTCCGCACAGCTCTTGAGCATCGAAGTGCCCGCCTCGGCCTGGCCGAGCATCTGCAATTGCTTGGCCACCAGCAACGCGGCCTCGGGGCTCATGAACTGCTCCATGCCGTCAAGGCGCATCAGCGCTTGCTCGGTGAGCTTTTCGGCGGTCTCGGCATCGTTGAGCAACAGGCTCGTGGCCTTCATCAGACGCGCGCGAATCTGCAGGCCCGGGTCGGTAGGGTTTTCCTTGGCCACGGCGCTGAGGGTGGTGTTGATCTCCAGACGCGTACGGGTGTCGAGCCCGCGCTCGCTGCCCTTGCTGATCAGGGCATGGGCCAGGCCGAGATTGCTTTCCGGGTCCTTGAAGCGCGATTGCGCGCCCTGATTCACCGCCTGGCGGTAAGCCCGGGAAGCCGTCTCGAAATCTTCGTTGGCCATCGCCAGCTTGCCCAGCAACGCCTGACGGCGCACCGCCAGCGGCGACAGGCGAATCGCCTCCTCCAGCACTTGCTGCGCGCCTTTGGTATCGCCTTCGGCGACCAGCACGTCAGCCATGCCGTCATACAGCGCCGGCATCATCGGGAAGACCTTCAGGGCTTTTTCATAAACGCCTTTGGCCTGACTGACCTGCCCGCGCTTGAACAGCAACTTGCCCAACCCGGCAAACGCCCATGGCAACGGCCGATCAGCGATGATGCTGTCGTAAAGACGCTCGAGCGCTTCGTTCTGGTTCATATCGCGCAACGCATCGGCGCGATAGCGCAGGCACAGCGGCGAATAGCGGATGTCCTGTTTGCACAGGGCGATGCAGGCGTTGAGCACCTCGACCGGTTTACCACGGTCGAGGGCTTGCAGAATCGGTTTGAGCAGGGTCTTGCGCTGCTCCAGACGCTCCAGCCGCTGAGCCAGGCCGGAGCGGTTGAACGGCTTGGTCAGGTACGCGTCCGGCTCGTGCTCCAGGGCACTGAGCACCATCGCCTGACTGGTTTCGGCCGTGACCATCACGAACACCGCTTCGTGGCTGATCAGCTTTTCCATCATCAGGTCTTCCAGCACCTGCTGACCGTTCTTCTTGCCGTCACCGAGGTGGAAGTCCTGAAGGATGAAATCGTAGGACTTCTGCGCGCACATTTTCAGCGCCTGCTCACCCGTGTCGGCGGTGTCCACATCCTTGACGCCCAACTCGCGCAACATCGAACGCACGGAACTGCGGAAATCCGAGAAATCATCGACGATCAGAAAACTCTTTTGGTGATACGACAGCATCGAGGATTTCCAGGCAATTGAAGAGGATGGACCATTTCCAGGCGCGCAGATGATAGCTGCCGGCCAAATGCTATCAAGCGATTTCGCGCGACTCTGAAGTCACCGAATGGGTTATCGGCCGGATCAGGGGTTCTCTTGAAGCGAGGGTTCAAGATTCGTTGCGCAAGGATTACCCTGCGCGGCGGTTCTCACCTTCCAACGGCAAAGGATTCATCGTGTACATCAAGGGACGCTACATCGTGTCGGCCTGTGCGCTGCTGTTTTTGCAGCAGGCACTGGCGAGCGGAATGGACGAAAGAAAGGAGGCGGGAGCCAAAGAAAATGGGCCGCCTGTAGTTCGGCTTGGGCTATCCGACTGACATAATCGCTTGGCACGCCATTCATATGGATGGCTCAAATAGACCGCGCACGTACAAGAGAGAAAAATTTGGACTTGCCCGACTACGCCTCAACCTCGTACTACTTCGACTTACTAGGCTGCTGCGGTACAAGCGGTGGCTGGGGCTGGGGAACGGTAGATGACGCAGGCTGGCTATAAACAGCCCTCTTAGCCATATCCATACCAAAATCAATGGCTTTGTTTCCTATGTAGCCCCCGACACCTATCACGACGGTTACCACAGCTGCAGCTGCGTAAATCTGCTTTTCCACAGTCGAAAGCTTGGTTTTGACTTTGGACTGCTCCTCCTTCAAGTCACCCACCTTTTCAGTGAGTGTTTTGATGCTTGAGTCCATAGAGGCCATAGCGACCTTCATATCAATAAAAGCTTGCATGGCCCAGTCAGGGCCGGACTTCGGCGGCGTTGAGACTGGTGGCGATGGAGTAGTGTCATCATCGAATTGACGTTTTTCCATTACGCCTCCCACCTGGACTTAATCCAGTCCCAGATATTAGTTGGCGCGCGACCATAATATGAGCTGATCGCAGCCACCACACCAGTCCCGGTATTTCCTTCCGAAATCCCAGCAAGGTTCGAGAGCTCCTGGCTTGTACCAGAGTAGCTAACTGCGAAGCCTGAAGTAGGCAGCTTTATGAAATCAAGCTTTCCGGCACCTCTCAGCGACTCAAGCTCTCGCTCGATCAGTTGCGGGTTGGCAATTGGGATAATTAGAAATATAGCCATTAGATGTTCATTCCATTCACAAGCTCATCCATGAGATTGGGATGAGTATCTTCTATATCAATGACAGTCCACCAGCCCAGTCGGTCAGTTTTTCAATTACACCTGTAACACCTAAAGAAAAAGCCCCACCAGAAAATTCTGCATGGGGCTTTCGAATAGATGGTGTCCCAGGGCAGGTTCGAACTGCCAACCTTCCCCTTAGGAGGGGGATGCTCTATCCAATTGAGCTACTGGGACACAAATCTGTCGGTGCGACAGACGGCGTGCATGTTAACGGCCGGGCCCTGTTTTGTCATGTCGTCCGCAGGGCTTTTTAAGTGTAGGCAGGCGCCTTGCAAGGGTGCCGGACGTTTTACCGTGCAATTTGCATCACCGCAAAAAGCCATCATTGCAGAATGCAATGCGCCCACTTCGAAAAACCCTTTTAAATGCTTGTTTTTAAAGGATTTAACAGCGGTTAGACTATTGGCACGACGGCTGCTTTACCGATTCTTATACAAGAACAATCGGAGACTCGTCTCATGAACAGCGCCCTCGTGTTCGCAAACGCAATCGCACTGGCCGTCCTGGTGGGCTTTCACTTCGTCCCCGAGGACGACGAGAAAGTGGCCGGGCGCATGCCGCATTACCTGCAAGTGCAGAAGGCGCCGCAATGGGCGGTGTTGAGCGATGAGAGCTTCGCCCCGCAAGCGGTCAGCGAATCTGAACAGGCGTTGCCGGCGCATTCGACTGAACGTCTGGTTTTTTGAAATATCCTCAGGAGTACAGCATGTCCAAGTCAGCTGCAGGATTTCTGATCCTCGCCTTATTGAGTGGCCTCGGGCATTTTTCGCTGTTCGAGCAAACCGAAATATCCCTGCCCCTGATCGGTTGCGGCGTCTTTTCGGCGCTGTTCGTATTGGCGCTGGTGGCCGGGCGCAAGATCAAGTTTGATCCGGTATTGCGCTGAACCTGACCAGCTCCAGCAAATGATTGACGGCATCGGCCAGGTCGCCCGAGTTGTCGATCAGGTGCACAGGGCTGTCGGTTGAACGCCTGTCCTTGAACAGCGTGTTACGGGCCAGCCTCGCATCGATCTGCTCAAGCGTCTCCCGGCCACGCCGGAGCAGGCGCTCACGCAGGACATCATCCCGAACCGTGAGCAACACCGGCACTAGCGTCGGGTAGTGTTCCAGCGCTTGCCGAAGGTTCGCCCGAGAGCCGTTCACCAGGACGTGCTTGCCGGCTTTCAACCACTGATCCATCTCCGCAGGAATCCCGTAGGAAAGGCCGTTGGCCTCCCACCACAGCGAGAACTTGCCTGCACGCTGACGTTGCTGGAACTCCTGGGGCGTCACGCCGATCGCATCCTCGCCCATGGATTCGGCCGAACGGGTGATCACGCGCCTGATGATTTCGCAGTCCAACGCCCGTAAAGGTTCACGCGCAGCCTCGATCAGACTGTCCTTGCCAGAGCCGGAAGGTCCCATGAGGTAAATCAGCCTGCCATCCATCCTGAAAACGCCCTCCGGCGGGCATTTGCCCCTAGTAAATCGGCCATTTGCCACTATCCTGTACAAGGTAAGGAACAACGATTCAACCCGCATAGCATGCACGTTCTGACGCCTTCGGGCATCAGTCGACATGTTTCAGGACGCGGTCAGCGATACGGGCCGATGCTTTCTTTTCAAACCAGTCCGCATTTCTGATAATTGGTGCTGGCATTACGCCTTTACCCGGATCAATATTTGTCACAGAATTGACGCCAATGATCTGGCAATTTTGAGGCATGATGCGCGCCTCTTAACAATTCAGGTTGAACCATTTGGCGCGGATGCTTGTCCTACCACTCATCCTGCGGCCAATCCCGAGAACCGCTCCCCTGAACTAACCGGTTAAATATATGCGCCCATTGAAACAGGCAATTTATTCCAGCCGTACGGCTGACAAGTTCGTCGTACGTCTGCCAGACGGAATGCGTGAACGCATTGCCGAGGTGGCTCGCAATCATCATCGCAGCATGAACTCCGAGATCATTGCGCGCCTTGAGCAGAGTCTTATTCAGGAAGGTGCACTGGGCGAAGAGCTGAGCATGCGCCTGGACAGCCCGGAGCTGTCACTGCACGAACGCGAGTTGCTGCAACGCTTCCGCCAACTCTCCCATCGCCAGCAGAACGCGCTGGTTTCTCTGATCGCCCACGACGCCGAAATGGCCGCAGACGCATCCTGAGTCAAACCGAACATCTCAAGCCAGCATGAATGCTGGCTTTTTTTTGCCTGCGATTCGGGCTACTTACAGGCGAAAAAAAGCCCGCCAATTGGCGGGCTGTTTTTTATGCAGTCGGTCAGAGCAGGAAAATCGTCGCCAGCCCCAGGAAGATGAAGAATCCGCCACTGTCGGTCATGGCCGTGATCATCACACTGGCGCCCATCGCCGGATCGCGACCCATCTTGGCCAGCGTCATCGGGATCAACACCCCCATCAACGCTGCCAGCAGCAGGTTCAACGTCATGGCGGCCGTCATCACCACGCCCAACGACCAGCTGCCGTAGAGCAAGTAAGCGACCACACCGATCACACCGCCCCAGACCAGGCCGTTAATCAACGCCACGGCCAACTCTTTGCGCATCAGGCGCGAGGTGTTGCCGGTGCTGACCTGATCGAGCGCCATGGCGCGAACGATCATGGTAATCGTCTGGTTGCCGGAGTTGCCGCCAATGCCCGCCACGATCGGCATCAGCGCCGCCAGGGCCACCAGCTTCTCGATCGAACCTTCGAACAGGCCGATCACCCGCGATGCGACGAATGCGGTGATCAGGTTGATCGCCAGCCACGCCCAACGGTTGCGCAGGGACTTCCAGACGGAGGCGAAAATATCTTCCTCTTCACGCAGACCCGCCATGTTGAGGACTTCGCTTTCGCTCTCCTCACGAATCAGGTCGACCATCTCGTCGATGGTCAGACGGCCGATCAGCTTGCCGTTCTTGTCGACCACGGGGGCCGAGATCAAGTCGTAACGTTCGAACGCCTGAGCGGCGTCATAGGCGTCCTCGTCCGGGTGAAAACTCACCGGGTCACTGGCCATGACCTCGGAAACCTGTTTCTCCGGGTCATTCACCAGCAAACGCTTGATCGGCAGCACGCCCTTCAGCACGCCGTCGTAGTCGACCACGAACAGTTTGTCGGTATGGCCCGGCAATTCTTTGAGGCGACGCAGGTAACGCAGAACCACTTCGAGACTGACATCCTCACGGATGGTCACCATCTCGAAGTCCATCAGCGCGCCGACCTGCTCCTCGTCGTAGGAGAGGGCCGAACGCACACGCTCGCGTTGCTGCTGGTCCAGAGTCTCCATCAGCTCATGGACGACGTCTCGCGGCAGCTCGGAGGCCAGGTCAGCAAGTTCGTCGGCATCCATGTCCTTGGCCGCAGCCAGGAGCTCATGATCGTCCATGTCGGCGATCAGGGTTTCACGGACGGAATCGGATACTTCGAGAAGAATGTCGCCGTCGCGATCGGCCTTGACCAGTTGCCAGAGCGTCAGACGATCGTCCAGCGGCAGGGCTTCAAGAATGTAGGCGACGTCGGCGGAGTGCAGATCGTCGAGCTTGCGTTGCAATTCGACGAGGTTTTGCCGGTGGACCAGGTTCTCGACCCGGTCATGATGCGGGCCTTCCTGGCGATGAGTCAGGTCTTCGACGACCCGCTGGCGCTGCAGCAGCTCGACGACCTGAGCCAGGCGATCCTGCAGGCTTTCCTGTGTTTTCTTTACTTCGATTTCGGACATAGGCGAACTCCACTCCCAGCAGCGGGGCACGCCGGAAGGATCAATCAGTCAATTCATGATTGGTGAAACGGGTTACTGAATAACTACTGGGTAAGTCCATGGAGGTTTTCCATAAGCCCCGGCGGGGCTGACGGGCGCAATGATACACCGCCTGACGGTTTTAAACGTTAAAAAATAGTGGCTGAAACAAGCGCTTGCGAGACAAAGCTGAGCGCTGTCCTGATCCTTCACACTGCGACGACGCATCCTGAAAAGAAAACACACCGACGGTGAAAAAACTGCCGGCTACGCTTGAGAACAATCGTCATGGAGGACGCCGAATGCCATCGAAAACATCCCGATTCATGCTGACCACCCTGCTCTGCCTGCCCGCCATCGGGAGCGCAACGACACTTCATCGTTGCGAAGCTTCAGATGGTCACGTCACGTTCACCACGCTGAGCTGCGCGAACGATGAGCACCTTTCATTGCAGGAAGTTCGCCCCTACTCGCCTGGCTCCACAGTCACCCTGATACCCGAAGCCCGGCACGAAGAAATATCCGGTATGAATATCAGAAAGCGAGAAATGGCCGTCGTCGGGCGCACCCAGGACAAATGTGGAGATCTGATCGACGCGCGACAGAAACGCGAGGCGATCATCAATCAACGAATCATCGCCGGCATGAGCCAACAGGATGTTGAAAGCGCCTTGGGCAAACCCGACAAGGTGAGCATCCGAAATTCGGCAACGAGTTATCGTTACGACCTCAAGCGAGGCCGCAGTGCTCAAATCGATTTTGATGAGAAAGGATGCGTGACGGGAAAAGCCAAATCCCGGACAGCAAAAAGCCCGCGTTAAACGCGGGCTTTTCGGTATATGGTGCACTCGACAGGATTCGAACCTGTGACCGCTCGGTTCGTAGCCGAGTACTCTATCCAGCTGAGCTACGAGTGCAATTTGTGTTTTTAGACCAGACCACAACTGGCTGTAACCAAGTCATCCGCATTGCTGCAACTGACTCTTAAATGGTGCACTCGACAGGATTCGAACCTGTGACCGCTCGGTTCGTAGCCGAGTACTCTATCCAGCTGAGCTACGAGTGCATTTTGTGTTTTTAGACCAGATCACAACTGGTTGAAGCCAAGTCATTTACATCGCTGCAATTGACTCTTAAATGGTGCACTCGACAGGATTCGAACCTGTGACCGCTCGGTTCGTAGCCGAGTACTCTATCCAGCTGAGCTACGAGTGCATTTGTTGCGCCGCATTATAGCCCGTCTAATCTCTATTCCAACCACTTTTTCTATAAATTTCAGCAACTTACAGAAAAAGCCAGATTACAACGTACTAAGCAAATAATGGCGGAGAACGGGGGATTCGAACCCCCGACACCCTTTTGAGGTGTACTCCCTTAGCAGGGGAGCGCCTTCGGCCACTCGGCCAGCTCTCCGCAACACGGGGCGTATATTAACCACCTTCTTCCCCGTTTGCAAACATAAAAATCGATAAAAATTAATGGCTTGGTTCTTCGTCCTTCTCTTTCTTTATACGCAGATAGATTTCTTCACGGTGCACGGCCACCTCTTTCGGGGCGTTGACGCCGATACGCACTTGATTTCCTTTAACGCCGAGCACGGTCACGGTGATTTCGCCATCACCGATAATCAGGCTTTCTGCGCACCGACGAGTCAGAATCAGCATACCTTTCTCCTCACGCGAATCATTTCAGGGACAACAGTCTGCAAAAAAAAGGCACCCGACCTACAACCGGAGCGATCGTAGCCCTACATGCCTGAGTATTGACCAGCGCGAGCAAAAGAACAGTTCAGGGCTCACGCCATTCAAAAAATAAAGGGCGCGGTCAGACCGCGCCCTTCAGACAACGCATCACTCGCCCTGGCGGGCCGGAGCGTCGAGTTCGAAAGCCGTGTGCAGGGCGCGCACGGCCAGTTCCAGGTACTTCTCTTCGATCACCACGGAAACCTTGATTTCCGAGGTCGAGATCATCTGGATGTTGATGCTTTCTTTTGCCAGGGATTCGAACATGCGGCTGGCCACGCCTGCGTGGGAACGCATGCCGACGCCGACGATCGAGACCTTGGCAATCTTGGTGTCGCCAACCACTTCACGGGCACCGATCTCGCGAGCGGTGTTTTCCAGCACGGTCTGCGCAGACTGGTAGTCGTTGCGGTGCACGGTGAAGGTGAAGTCAGTGGTGTTATCGTGCGCGACGTTCTGCACGATCATGTCGACTTCGATGTTCGCGGCACTGATCGGGCCGAGAATCTTGAACGCCACGCCCGGGGTGTCTGGCACGCCACGGATGGTCAGCTTGGCTTCATCGCGGTTGAAAGCGATGCCGGAAATGATCGGCTGTTCCATGGTTTCCTCTTCATCAATAGTAATGAGGGTGCCCGGACCCTCCTTGAAGCTGTGCAGTACGCGCAGCGGAACGTTGTACTTGCCGGCGAATTCCACCGCGCGGATCTGCAGCACCTTGGAACCGAGGCTGGCCATTTCCAGCATCTCTTCAAAGGTGATCTTGTCCAGACGCTGAGCAACCGATACCACACGCGGGTCAGTGGTGTAGACACCATCGACGTCGGTGTAGATCTGGCACTCGTCAGCCTTCAGCGCAGCGGCCAGCGCCACACCGGTGGTGTCGGAACCACCACGACCCAGGGTCGTGATGTTGCCGTGCTCGTCGACGCCCTGGAAACCAGCGACCACCACCACGCGACCTGCTTTCAGGTCACCGCGAATCTTCTGGTCATCAATCTGCAAGATACGCGCTTTATTGTGCGCGCTGTCCGTCAGGATCCGCACCTGGTTGCCGGTGTACGACACCGCCGGCACACCGCGCTTGATCAGCGCCATGGCCAACAGGGCGATCGTCACCTGCTCACCGGTGGAAACGATCACGTCCAGTTCACGTGGAACCGGTTGATCTTCGCCACTGATTTGCTTGGCCAGATCGATCAGACGGTTGGTTTCGCCGCTCATTGCAGACAGCACAACCACCAGGTCATCGCCGGCATCGCGGAATTTCTTAACCTTGTCGGCGACCTGCTCGATTCTCTCGACAGTGCCGACCGAGGTGCCTCCAAATTTCTGTACGATCAAAGCCATTTCAAAGCCGCCTCTGCCCATGAAGGGCGCCCAATAATCACTCAAACAGCCGCCGGGCCCGCCACTAGACTGCGGGCCCGACGGGCCGTCTTATAAACCCTGCTCGACAAATGGGACGGTCAGCGCCAGTGCGCCATCCAGTGCGCCAGCGTCGACACCGCCGCCCTGCGCCATGTCCGGACGACCACCGCCCTTCCCGCCCACTGCCGCAGCAGCCTGTTTCATCAAATCACCGGCTTTGAGTTGGCCAGTCAGGTCCTTGGTTACGCCTGCAACCAGTACGACCTTTTCCTCATGGACACTGCCGAGCAGGATCACTGCGCGGCCGAGTTTGTTTTTCAGCTGATCGACCAGCGCCAGCAGCGCCTTGCCGTCCTGACCATCCAGACGCACGGCCAGCACTTTCACGCCCTTGACGTCCACGGCCGAAGCCGACAGATCGTCGCCAGCGGCAGCAGCGGCCTTGGCCTGCAACTGCTCGAGCTGCTTCTCAAGCGCACGGTTGCGCTCCAGCACAGCCGACAGCTTGTCGATCAGGTTGTCGCGGCTGCCCTTGACCAGGCTGGCCGCTTCCTTGAGTTGTTCTTCAGCAGCGTTCAAGTAAGCCAGCGCCGCAGCGCCGGTGACCGCTTCAATACGACGCACACCCGATGCCACACCGCCTTCGCTGATGATTTTCAGCAGGCCGATGTCGCCGGTACGGTTGGCGTGGATACCGCCGCACAGTTCGACGGAGAAATCACCGCCCATGCTCAGCACGCGCACGTTGTCGCCGTACTTCTCGCCAAACAGCGCCATCGCGCCCTTCTGCTTGGCGGTTTCGATGTCGGTTTCTTCGGTTTCAACGGCGGAGTTCTTGCGAATCTCGGCGTTGACGATGTCTTCCAGCGCCTTGATCTGCTCAGGCTTGATCGCTTCGAAGTGGCTGAAGTCGAAACGCAGGCGCTGACTGTCGACCAAAGAACCTTTCTGTTGAACGTGGTCGCCCAGCACTTTGCGCAACGCAGCGTGCAGCAGGTGAGTGGCCGAGTGGTTCAGCGAAGTGGCGTGACGCACGTCAGCTTCGACGTGGGTTTCCACCGGTGCGCCAACGATCAGGCTGCCCGACGCCAGTACGCCGTGGTGCAGGAACGCGCCGCCGGTCTTGGTGGTGTCGCGCACGTCGAAACGGCTGTTGCCGGCCTGCAGGTAACCGCAATCGCCGACCTGGCCACCGGATTCGGCGTAGAACGGGGTCTGGTTCAGCACCACAACGCCTTCCTGCCCTTCACTCAAGACGTCCACGGACTGGCCATCTCTATAGAGAGCAACGACTTTCGCCGAACCGCTGGTGGCGTGATAACCGGTGAACTCGGTATCGACGTCAACCTTGACCAGGCTGTTGTAGTCCAGACCGAACGAGCTGGCGGAACGTGCACGGACGCGCTGGGCTTCCATTTCACGCTCGAAACCGGCTTCGTCGATGGTCAGGCTGCGCTCGCGGGCGATGTCCGCGGTCAGGTCCATCGGGAAACCGTAGGTATCGTAGAGTTTGAACACCACGTCGCCTGGAACCACGTCGCCTTTGAGCTCGGCCAGATCCTGCTCGAGGATTTTCAGGCCCTGCTCCAGGGTCTTGGCGAACTGCTCTTCTTCGGCTTTCAGTACGCGCTCGATGTGCGCCTGCTGGGATTTCAGCTCCGGGAACGCTTCGCCCATCTCGGCCACGAGTGCGGCAACGATCTGATAGAAGAAGCTGCCCTTGGCGCCCAGCTTGTTGCCGTGACGGCAAGCGCGACGGATGATCCGGCGCAGTACGTAACCGCGACCTTCGTTGGACGGCAACACGCCGTCGGCAATCAGGAAGCCGCAGGAACGAATGTGGTCAGCCACGACTTTCAGCGACGCCTGAGCGTCGTTGGTGCAGCCGATGGCCTTGGCCGATGCGGCCAGCAGGCTCTGGAACAGGTCGATTTCATAGTTCGAGTGAACGTGCTGCAGCACGGCACTGATCCGCTCAAGACCCATGCCGGTGTCCACCGACGGGGCTGGCAGCGGGTGCAACACGCCATCGGCGGTGCGGTTGAACTGCATGAATACGTTGTTCCAGATTTCGATGTAACGGTCGCCGTCTTCTTCTGGCGAGCCCGGTGGGCCGCCCCAGATGTCGGCGCCGTGATCGTAGAAAATCTCGGTGCAAGGACCGCACGGGCCGGTATCGCCCATGGTCCAGAAGTTGTCGGAGGCGTATGGCGCGCCCTTGTTGTCGCCGATGCGCACCATGCGCTCGGCCGGCACACCGACTTCCTTGGTCCAGATGTCGTAGGCCTCGTCATCGCTGGCGTAGACGGTGACCCACAGTTTTTCCTTCGGCAGGTTCAGCCACTTCTCGGAGGTCAGGAAGTTCCAGGCGTAGGTGATGGCATCACGCTTGAAGTAGTCGCCGAAGCTGAAGTTACCCAGCATTTCGAAGAAGGTGTGGTGACGGGCGGTGTAACCGACGTTTTCCAGGTCGTTGTGCTTGCCGCCGGCGCGCACGCATTTCTGGCTGGAGACGGCGCGGGTGTACGCGCGCTTTTCCTGGCCCAGGAAGCAGTCCTTGAACTGGTTCATCCCCGCGTTGGTGAACAGCAGGGTTGGGTCGTTGCCCGGAATCAAAGAGCTGGAGGCTACACGGGTGTGGCCTTGCTCTTCGAAGAAGCGAAGGAAGGCTTCACGGATTTCTGCGCTTTTCATTAGGTTCTTCCACGGAGGCTGCGGCCAAAGGCCTGTACGAAACGTCAACAGACGAAACGACGGCAAAGGGCCGCATTATATCGGCCCTGCGCGCGGGGTACAGCGTGTTTATACGATAGAAACGGTCAATTGGGTGGCTAACGCTGTCACTTGCGCGAAAACTCGACGAATGTCGCGATCACTTGCTCGATTTGCGAGCGATTGACGTCCATGTGCGTGACCATCCGCAGGCGGGCGGCAGCGCTCAATTTGATCCCGCGCTCGGCAGCGAAAGCCTTGATCGCCTCGGCACGGTCGCCCATCTGCACGTAAACCATGTTGGTCTGCACCGGCTCGACGCTGAAACCGGCCTCGCGCAGGCCTTCAGCCAGATACTGGGCGTTGGCATGGTCATCCGCCAGACGCTCGACGTTGTGATCCAGCGCGTACAGCCCGGCCGCCGCCAGCAATCCAGCCTGACGCATGCCGCCACCGACCATTTTGCGCAGGCGCCGGGCCTTTGCAATCAACGCCGACGAACCGCACAGCACCGACCCCACAGGCGCGCCGAGGCCTTTGGACAGGCACACCGAGACCGAATCGAAATATTGGGTGATTTCCCGAGCATCGACCCCGAGCTTGACCGCCGCGTTGTACAGCCGCGCGCCGTCCAGATGCAGTTGCAGGCCGTTGTCCCGAGTGAACTGGCGGGCCCGGGCCAGATAGTCCAGCGGCAACACTTTGCCCTGCATGGTGTTTTCCAGCGCCAGCAGGCGCGTACGGGCGAAGTGGAAATCGTCGGGCTTGATCGCCGCGGCCACCTGATCCAGGTCCAGCGAGCCGTCGGCCTGCACTTCCAGCGGCTGTGGTTGAATCGAACCGAGTACCGCTGCGCCGCCGCCCTCGTACTTATAGGTGTGCGCCTGCTGACCGACGATGTATTCGTCACCGCGCTCGCAGTGTGCCATCAGGCCCAGCAGGTTGCTCATGGTCCCGGTCGGGACGAACAGCGCGGCGGCGAAACCCAGCCGTTTTGCCAGTTCGGCTTCCAGACGATTGACCGTCGGATCTTCGCCATACACGTCATCGCCGGTGTCGGCGCGGGTCATCGCGTCAAGCATGGCGGGGGTCGGTTGAGTGACGGTGTCGCTGCGAAGATCGATAACGCTCATGAACCTGGCCTCAAGTCAGCTGGGGAAATCCCTTTACGAAGGTGAATTACTGCGGGCACGGCGCGGATTAATCAACCCTCGCGCAAGGAAAAGTCGTTTCCTGTGCTTCGAAAAATCCGATGGCAATCATCACAAAGGCGCAATGCACAGCCCGGCAATCTGTGTTAAAAACGCTGCGCCGCCCGATAAAGGGCGGCGAAACGTTCTCAGGGCGGGGTGCAATTCCCCACCGGCGGTAATTGCGCGCAATGCGCATAGCCCGCGAGCGCTTGGTGTCAGGCACGGCAAAAACCGTGAGCGGCGGCAAGGTCAGCAGACCCGGTGTGATTCCGGGGCCGACGGTCATAGTCCGGATGAAGAGAGAACGGGATTGACGCCAAAGGGCCGTCCGCCGTGTTCGCGCGAGCGTGCGTACCCTTGAATCCCTTTCGATTCATAACGCCCTGTTTTTCACACAAACAGGAGTCAGAACATGCAACCCACCGCTATCGACAGCAAAAGCAAACACACTCACGGCGAGCGCGTCGCGTTCATCCAGGCCTGCTGGCACAAGGAAATCGTCGACCAGAGCCGTAAGGGTTTCCTCGCCGAAATGATCGCTCAGGGGTATCAGGAATCGGACATCGATTTCTTCGAAGTCGGCGGCGCCTTTGAAATGCCTCTGCACGCCAAGCTGCTGGCCAAGACCGGTCGTTATGCCGGTATCGTTGCCGCCGCCCTGGTGGTGGACGGCGGAATCTACCGTCACGAGTTCGTTGCCCAGTCGGTCGTCAGCGGCCTGATGCAGGTGCAGCTGGAAACCGAAGTGCCGGTGTTCTCGGTGTCGCTGACCCCGCACCACTTCCATGCCGGCGAAGAACACCAGAAGTTCTTCTTCGAGCATTTCGTGCACAAAGGTCAGGAAGCGGCGAAGACCTGCGCCGATACGTTGCAGAAAGTGCGTGCATTGCGCCGCACCGAGCCGCGTGCTGTAGCGGTCTGATGCAATAACGATCTCCCCCGCGCGCGGCGTGGGGGAGGTTCAGTTTCAGGCAAGATTTTCGTCAGTGGTCGGCACGATCAGAATGCCCGCCCGCAGGCCGTTCTTGACCTTGGGGTTGGGGAAGATGATCCGCGCGCCCTGCTCTTCGATGATCCAGCGGGTATTGGCCAGGTCTTCGGCCAGCACATAACCCACATCCAGTTCCGAAAAGTTTTCGATGTCCGCCGGCAGGTTCAGGCGGAACGCATCGCTGTGCTTGATGATTTCCCGTGCCACGCTGAACAGTTGCAGACCGTCCAGGTCCTGCTCTGCCATTTCCGGCTCAGTGCCTTCGATGATCTGCTTCAGGCGGGTTTCCAGCAGTGACACATTGACCCCGGCGTTCTGCCCGAACGGCCGCGCCTTGCCCAGCTCCAGCGTGAAGGACTCGGCCCCCAGCTTGTCGTAGGTGTAGGAGCTGAACACGATCGACGGCTTGTTCTGCAACAGCACCGCCTCCATGCCGGCCGCGCGCAGGCGGGCCAGTTCAAGACGGGAATGCTGGCGACCTTCCTTCCACGGATACAAGGCGAACTGCTCGATTTTCGAACCGCGAATTGCGGTGTGCAGGTCGTAGTGCAGGCGCTGACGGTCAGGAAGACTGAAGAAACTCGCCGCCAGGCGTTCCAGCTCGCAGGCGCGCAGGGCTTCGGAACCGCTGCTTTGTTCGTGACGGCCGTTGAACAGCCGATTGACGTCCTGCTCGACGAAACGTTCGCCCTTGCGAATCGCTTCCGGGTTGCCGAACAGGAACAGAATGCGTGCGCGCGGCTTCAGATCGCCGCGAGCGATGTCATGCAGCAACCGGTCGAGCAATTCGATCGGTGCCGTTTCGTTGCCGTGGATGCCTGCCGACAGCAGCAGGTCCAGACCATTGTCGCGTGCTTCGGGTGGCCGGACTTCCAGCGCCCCCTCGCTCAACCAGCGCATGCGCACGCCTTCGACAGTCAGTTGAGTCTTCTCCGCCGGTTCGCGGCCGGCGAGGGTCAGTTCAAGCAGTTTGCCGAGGGCGAGCATAGAGCGGTTTCCTTAGTGGTCGTGATTGCAATCCGGGCCGTGCACGTGACCGTCATCGTCGCCGAGGTCAGCCGGTTCCATCTCCAGTTGCAGACTTACCAGATTAGTCGCCAATGGGCGCAACAGCAGGTTGGCGTACTCTTCGTCGCCCTCTTCGACGTCCACGCCGATCAACAGTTGGCCGCGGCCGTCCTGCTGGATCCACAGCTCTTTGCCTTGCCACATGACCGCGACGCGGGTGCAGGAAGTTTCCAGTTGCTTGCCGTCGGTGTCTTCAAGGATCAGCCGCAGGGAATCGCTCATGTCTTTTTTACGCTCTGTTGGGGGAGACAAGCCGCGCGCCACGTTCAGGCGGCACGCCGGCCATCAATTGATCTGGAATGGATAAACCGCGCCCAGTTTAAGGATTTGCGTCAGTTCATCCAGTGCCGTCCGGCATTCAAGCAGCAATTGCGGATCCGCCAGATCACTTTCGGTCAGGCGGTCGCGATAGTGCTTTTCAACCCATTCGGTCAACGAACCGTACAACGGGGCGGTCATGATAACCCCTGGGTTGACGGCCGCCAGCTCGGTTTCGTTGAGCGCGACACGCAGACGCAGGCACGCCGGGCCACCGCCGTTCTGCATGCTTTGCTTGAGGTCGAAGACTTTGACTTCGCGAATCAGGCCGCCGGAGCTGGTCAGGCCTTGCAGGTAATTCCACACGCGCTCGTTGCCACGGCACTCTTCCGGCACGATCAGCAGCATCGAACCGTCAGGACGCGACAGCAACTGGCTGTTGAACAGGTAGGAACGCACCGCGTCGTCCACGGTGACCGCCGAACGCGGCACGCAGACCGACTGGAAGTTGCCGCCAACCTTCGCCAGTTTGGCTTGCAGTTCAGCCAGCATCTGATCGGTGTCGAGGAACGCGTCCTCGTGATAGAACAGCACCTCGCCGTTGCCCACCGCGATCACGTCGTTGTGGAACACGCCCTGATCGATCACCGCAGGATTCTGTTGCGCGTAGACCACGCCGTCGTCACGCAGACCGTGCAAACGAGCGACCGCTTGCGACGCTTCGAGGGTCTGACGCGCCGGGTATTTCTGCGGTGCCGGGTAACGGGTGTCGAACGCACTGCGCCCGAACACGAAGAACTCAACGCCGGCCTCGCCGTACTCACGACAGAAACGCGTGTGGTTGGCTGCGCCTTCGTCACCGAACTGCGCCACCGCCGGCAATGCGGCGTGGTGCGCGAAGTGCTGCTGATTGGCGAACATCGCGCCCAGCACGCGACTGGTGGTCGGGTGCTCAATGCTGCGGTGGTATTTGCAGTTCAGGTTGGCGGCGGTGAAGTGCACGCGACCGTCAGCGGTGTCGGCACTCGGGCTGACCGTGGCGGCGTTGGCCACCCACATGCTCGACGCGGAGCAACTGGCAACCAGCAGCGGCATCGCTTCTTTGGCGGCACGCTCGATCACCTGAGCGTCGGTGCCGCTGAAACCCAGACGGCGCAAGGCAGCCACATCCGGACGCTCTTGCGGTGCGAGAACGCCCTGCTGAAAGCCCATTTCCATCAGCGCTTTCATTTTCGCCAGGCCTTGCAGCGCCGCTTCCTTCGGGTTCGAAGACTGCTGGCTGTTGCTCTGGGACGCAACGTTGCCGTAGGACAGACCACCGTAGTTATGGGTCGGCCCCACTAGACCGTCAAAATTGACTTCATAGGATTTCATCAGCGAGGCTCCACGAGAATCTGTTGTTATAGGCTTCAGTAACTATTCTTTGAGACCGCGGCGCGGCCATCGCTGGCAAGCCAGCTCCCACAGGGATCTCATCGCCCTTGTGGGAGCTGTCTTGCCAGCGATGGGCATCACGCCATCTTCACGCCAGGCGTCAGGGCCGCCGGCAACACCAGACTTGGAGTTTCCAGCGAGGCCACCGGGTACGCGCAGTAATCCGCCGCGTAGTAGGCGCTGGCGCGGTGGTTGCCCGAAGCGCCGACACCGCCGAACGGTGCGCTGCTCGCAGCACCGGTCAGTTGCTTGTTCCAGTTGACGATCCCGGCACGGCTTTCCAGCCAGAACTGCTGGTAGCGCTCTTCGGAATCCGACAGCAGACCTGCGGCCAGGCCAAACGCAGTGTCGTTGGCTTCGGCAATCGCGGCTTCGAAATCGGTGTAGCGAATCACTTGCAGCAACGGGCCGAACAGTTCTTCATCGGAACGCTCGGCAACCGCCGTCACATCCACGATGCCCGGGGTCAGCAGCGCCGACTGCGCCTGCGGCTGCGTCATCGCCAGCAGCGACACCGCGCCGTTGGCCAACAGATGCGCCTGGGCATCCATCAACGCTTTTGCCGCGCCAAGGGAAACCACCGAGCCCATGAACGGCGCCGGCTGCTGATCGAACGCACCGACCTCAATGGTCGAGCTGACTTCCACCAGACGCTTGAGCAGGCTGTCGCCCCACGCGCCTTCCGGCACCAGCAGACGACGGGCGCAGGTGCAACGCTGACCGGCAGAAATGAACGCCGACTGAATGATCGTGTACACCGCGGCGTCGAGGTCGGCGACCTGATCGACCACCAGCGGGTTGTTACCACCCATTTCCAGCGCGAGGATCTTGTCCGGGCGACCGGCGAACTGCTGGTGCAGGTGATTGCCAGTACGGCTTGAACCGGTGAAGAACAGACCGTCGATGCCCGGGTTCGCCGCCAGAGCGATCCCGGTTTCGCGGGCGCCTTGCAGCAGGTTCAGCACGCCGGCCGGCAGACCGGCTTCGATCCAGCACTTGACCGTCAGCTCGGCGACTTTCGGGGTCAGCTCGCTTGGCTTGAACAGCACGCTGTTACCGGCCAGCAGCGCCGGCACGATGTGGCCGTTCGGCAAATGACCTGGGAAGTTGTAAGGGCCGAACACCGCGACCACGCCGTGGGGCTTGTGGCGCAACACGGCGGTGGCGTCGCCCAGCGGGCCGCTCTTCTCGCCGGTACGTTCGCGGTAGCTCTGCACCGAGATCGCAATCTTGTTGACCATGCTGGTGACTTCGGTCGCGGCTTCCCACAGCGGTTTGCCGGTTTCCTCACCGATGGTGCGGGCCAGCTCGTCAGCGTGGTTTTTCAGCGCAGCGGCGAACGCTTCGAGCACGCTGATGCGATCTTCCAGGGTACGACGGGCCCAGCCCGGGAACGCCTGACGCGCAGCCTGCACGGCCGACTCGACCTGAGCGGCAGTGGCGCCCTCCCCCGACCACAGCACTTGCTGGGTCACCGGGTTCAGCGATTGAAAGGCCTCGCCCTGACCGGCCAGCCACTCACCTGCGATGTATAGCGAATTCATTATTTCGACTCCCGGGCAGCAGACAACGCCACGGCGCGAACCTGATCGCCAGCGTTGAGTTGAAGACGTTTGGCGGTCAGCGGATCGACCACCAGCGTGCCGGCGGCCAGACGGGCCGGCGCCGCCGTGATGCGGCAGTCTTCGCGTTTGCGGTTATGGATGATGAACGGCGTGGCGTCGTCGCCCGGCGTGCCGATGGCCAGCACCAGCGCTTCGCTGTCACGCACCGCGCGGATCTTGCTTGTCTCGCACTCGATGGCCGGGCCGGCATCGAAGATGTCGACGTAACCCTGATAACTGAAACCTTCGCTCTTGAGCATCGCCAGCGCCGGCTCGGTGTCCGGGTGCACCTGGCCGATGACGTTGCGCGCGTCCGGCGACAGGAAGCAGGTGTACAGCGGGAATTTCGGCATCAGTTCGGCAATGAACGCCTTGTTGCCGACACCGGTCAGGTAATCGGCCTGGCTGAATTCCATCTTGAAGAAGTGACGCCCCAGGCTTTCCCAGAACGGCGAACGGCCAGCGTCATCCGACACACCGCGCATCTCGGCGATGATCTTGTTGCCGAACAGTTGCGGGAATTCGGCGATGAACAGCATCCGCGCCTTGGACAGCATGCGACCGTTGAGGCCGGTGCGGTAATCGGCGTGCAGGAACAGCGAGCACAGCTCGGAGTTGCCGGTCAGGTCGTTGGCCAGGAACAGCGTCGGGATCTCGCGATAGATGTTCAGTTCCTGCGAGGCGCTGACGGTCAGGCCGACGCGGAAGTTGTACCAAGGCTCGCGCAGACCGACGGCGCCGGCGATGGCGGAAATCCCCACCACGCGACCGTTGTCGTCTTCGAGCACGAACAGGTAGTCCGCGTCGCCACGGCCGGCTTCACCGCGAAAGGTCTTCTCGGCCCAGCCGACCCGGTGGGTCAGGCGCTCTTCGTTGGCCGGCAAGGTGGTCAGGCCGGTGCCGGTGCTGCGGGCCAGGTCGATCAGAGCGGACAAATCGCTGCTGCGTACGGGACGAACAATCATGCTATCTCCTCAAACGGGCCGCCGTGGCCACCCGTGAAACTCGCTAAGGCGTTAAACCGCCACCAGGCGCACGCTGGCACCTTCACCGACGCCCAGGGCTTCGGCCGCTTCCAGATCCAGAGTCACCGGTTTGCCCGGCGCGTAATCCAGTTCAAGCAATACCGCGCGGTAATCCTGCAACTGGGCGTTGGCCACCAGATACTGGCGACCGGCACCTTTGACCGGCTCACCGATCTTCACCGGCACCACACGGCTCTGGGCGATCGAACGGATCCCCGAGACACGCGCATGCAGGGTCGGGCCACCGTCGAAAATGTCGATGTAGTGATCGGTCTCGAAGCCTTCGCGCATCAGGATGTCGAAGGTGATCTGCGCACGCGGGTGCACCTGGCCCATCGCCTCTTGAGCGGAGTCCGGCAGCAGCGGCACGTAGATCGGGTAATGCGGCATCAGTTCGGCGAGGAACGTACGGCTTTTCAGGCCACACAGACGCTCGGCCTCGGCGTAGTTCAGGTCGAAGAAGTTGCGACCGATGGCGTCCCAGAATGGCGAGTCGCCGTTCTCGTCGCTGTAACCGACGATCTCGGTCACCACCGAATCGGCGAACCGCTCAGGATGGCTGGCGACGAACAGCAGACGACCACGGGAGTTGAGCTCAGACCACGGTGAACCCACCAGCTCGCGCTGCACGTAGAAACTGGTCAGCAAGCTGTTGCCGGTCAGGTCGTGGCACTGCGAAAGCACGTGGATCTTGTTGTGGATCTTCAGCTCGCGGGAAGCGTGCACGAAGGTCTCGTTGCGAAAGCTGTAGAACGGCTCGGAATAACCGGCCGAAGCAACGATTGCCGAGCAGCCCACCAGTTTGCCGGTGGCGGTGTCTTCGAGGACGAAGAAGTAACTCTCTTCGCCGTTGAAGCTCACTTCGGCGGCAAACGAAGCTTCGCTCGCAGCGATCTTGTCGCTCAGGCGTTCAACGTCATCCGGCAAGGAAGTGACACCAATCGGGCTGTCCGCAGCCAGACGCTGTACCTCGCCCAGATCAGCCATTTGCGCGGGGCGCATCACCAGCATGGTGTCACTCCTTTCTCTACTTCAGGTCGGCGAAAGCGCCGACTCGGGAAAAAAATGCCGGGCAGGCCCGGCACAGGAAAATGGTCCCGGCGCCTGTCGATCACGACAGACGCCGGGCGGTCTTGCATGAATCAGGCTTGGGTCAGTTTCGCCGCAGCACGTTCGAAGCGATCCAGACCGGCGTCGATGTCTGCGTCTTCCACCACCAGGCTCGGGGCGAAACGGATTACGTCCGGACCAGCCTGCAGAATCATCAGGCCTTCTTGTTCAGCGGCGTTGAAGATGTCCTTGGCCTTGCCTTTCCAGGCATCGCTCAGCACGCAACCGATCAGCAGACCGAGACCGCGCACCTGGGTGAACAGGCCGTACTTCTCGCCGATCTGTTGCAGGCGGGTCTTGAACTTGTCGTGCTTGGCGTTGACGCCGTTCAGCACCTCAGGGGTGTTGATCACGTCGATCACCGCTTCGGCCACGGCGCACGCCAGCGGGTTGCCGCCGTAAGTGGTGCCGTGAGTGCCGACAACCAGATGTTTGGCCAGCGCTTCGGTGGTCAGCATCGCGGCGATCGGGAAACCGCCGCCCAGGCTCTTGGCGCTGGTCAGGATGTCCGGAACCACACCGTAATGCTGGTAGGCAAACAGATTGCCGGTACGGCCCATGCCGGTCTGCACTTCGTCGAACACCAGCAGCGCGTTGTTCGCGTCGCACAGTTCACGGGCACCTTGCAGGTAAGCCAGCTCGGCCGGCAGCACGCCGCCTTCGCCCTGGATCGGCTCCAGAACGACCGCGCAGGTCTTGTCCGAAACAGCGGCTTTCAGCGCCGCCAGATCGTTGTACGGCACGTGAGTGATGCCGGTGATTTTCGGGCCGAAACCGTCGGAGTACTTCGACTGGCCACCGACGTTCACGGTGAACAGGGTGCGGCCGTGGAAGCTGTTGAGCGCGGCGATGATTTCGTACTTCTCGGTGCCGAAACGGTCGAACGCGACGCGACGGGCCAGCTTGAAGGCGGCCTCGTTGGCTTCGGCGCCGGAGTTGCAGAAGAACACGCGCTCGGCAAAGGTGGCGTCGATCAGCTTGTGCGCCAGGCGCAGGGCCGGCTCGTTGGTGAACACGTTGGACACGTGCCACAGCTTGTTCGCTTGCTCGGTCAAGGCACCGACCAGCGCCGGGTGCGCATGGCCCAATACGTTGACGGCGATGCCGCCGGCGAAGTCGATCAGCTCGCGGCCGGCCTGATCCCAGACGCGGGAACCGGCGCCACGCACCGGGATGAAAGCGGCAGGCGCGTAGTTGGGAACCATAACCTGGTCGAAATCGGCGCGTTGTACCGCAGCGTGCTCAACGGACATCGGAGTCTCCTGATGAGGGCCACCCGCCTGAAACTGGCGAGCGATGGGGGGATTGTAAGGACAGTTTTGTGCCCGGCCTTGTCGCCAAGCGACAACTTCTTATAGCGCAAACCCCGGTTTTTCCCGGGTTTACGGCAATGCGACATATAGCGTCGCAAAGGCGCAGTTTAAACTGCCGCCAGCCATTTCAGCAGGCCTGCGAGCATATCAATTGCGACGGGATGGCCTGTCATACATATGTACCACCTGACACAAGATGCATTTTGCTCTGCTTGAGCTCTTTTTCGACGCTCAAGGACGCCAACGATGCCATCCACCACCGGGCAATCGCCCGCCAGTTCGCCCACGCCCGGTGCGATCGCGCAAAACCCCGCTTCCCACTATGAACCGCTGGTGAAAGCGATCCCCGATTGGTTGGGCAAGGCATCGTCCGCCAGACGCACCGCCCTGAAGAACAACCGTCGCGCCCTCCCGGATCCGATCAAGTCAGCGCCTGCCTCGCAACACCAGGCGCTCAGAAACGCCATCACCCGGCACATGAGCGCGCAGAACGCCGTCGATCAAATGCTCGAACGGATACAGAACGCCAGCACCTTCGCCGAGCCCATCCTGACCGAGGCGCTGAAAACGCGTTTCGACCTCGAGCTGAACGTCAAGGAAACCTTTCTGCAGTTGTACATCCCGGTGAAGGCCGCAGGCATTACCACCGGCACCCGGATGTGGACGGTGTCGCTGCTGGACGCGGCATTGCATAACTTCGAGGCGGGCGAAACAGAACCCGGGGCCTACGCCAGCGGCTCCTCGTTCATCACCCGCCCGACCGGGACCGGACAATTCGAGACACTGGCGCCACTTAATGCAGAACCCGGCATTCCAGCCTTCAGCCGACTGTGCCGGGAACTGGATATCGGTGCTCGATACAAAACCTACCTGGAGGAAAGTCTCGCGCTCGCCAACCCGGTGGCAGCTTCGGTGCTGCGGCACAAGGTCAATACCGCGCAGAAAACCGCACTGCGCGCCGCACTGAAGCTGGCGCGGATGAATGGCGAAATCGGAGAAGCGAATCTGCATTCGATTGAAAGTCTGCTGGACGGGACATCCGTGGTTTTGATGAACGGTCAGCCCATGCTGTGCCACGATTTGACGATGATGTCGGTCGCACTGACCGGAATCCTGGTGTTTGCACCTGACCTTAAAAGCGCGAAAACCGCCGTTGCAGTGGTGGCTTACATACCGGACGACCCCGATCATCCGATCAAGGAGTACCTCTCCACGGGCGACCTCGCACACGAACTGATCCGACAGCTGCGCGATACGGAGTACCAGCGATTCTTCAGCCGCTTCGTCGCTCACGAACAGCGTGGACAATTTTTCGGCCAGCTCAAGCAACGGCTGAGCAAAGTGAAATGGCATCCGCCACAGACCGGCAGTCAAATGCCGTCGTGGCGCGACACCCTTATCGAAAGGCCCGACCTGCAATTCTCGGCCACCCCCATCGCCGGTGAACTCTGGGAGCATCTTTATCAGCGCAAGCTCAACAAGATCCTCAACGATGCCGCAGTGATCGCTGTTCCCACTGCCATGGTCGATCGCAATGCACGCTGGAGGCGCTGGGATTCGTTTGTCAGTGTCGCAACGTCGATCCTGGAAATCGCCGCGTTCGTCGTTATGCCGTTCGTGCCGTTTCTGGGTGAAATGATGATGGCGTACATCACCTATCAGCTGCTCGACGAGCTTTTCACGTTCTATGTCGATTTGGCCGAAGGCCAAACCACCGAAGCCTGTGCGCACTACTTCGCTGCACTGGAATCACTGATCCAGCTGGGTGCTTTCGGGGTTGGCACCAGCGTCGCCATGGCCGAACTGCCCAAGGTACTGCCGCCCGAAGTGGTGGCATTCATGGATCGGTTTCAACCCGTGAAACTGCGCAACGGCAAAACCCTGTACTGGAAGCCGGATCTGAGCACCTACGCCCGTGACACCCTGCCAGCGGCAGGCTCCCTGCCCGACGCCCAGGGTCTGCACTGGCATCAGGGCAAAAAACTGCTACCGCTGGATCAGACGCACTACGCGGTCAACGATCACGAGATACCCGGTCAACTGCGCATCGAACACCCCTCACGCACCGACACCTACGAACCTGTCGTGCGGCATAACGGCGAAGGAGCTTTTCACACCGAGCTGGAAAATCCGCTGCGATGGGACACCAACACTGCGTTGCAGCGAATCGGCCACAGCGTAGAGGCATTTACCCCGGCGCAGCGCGAACGCATTCTGAAAATCAGCGGCTACACCGAAGACGGTTTGCGCAAAATGCACATGAATCAGGAGCGTGTTCCGCCACTGCTGGCCGACACCATTGAGCGTTTCAGGATCGATCGGGACTTGCAGGCGTTCATCGAGCAGATCACCAGCGACGAGCCAACGGTTTATCGCGAGGCAGATCCGCTGATCCAGCTGCAATTGCTGAACGAACAAGGCTTGTGGCCGAAAACCAGAAGGCTGCGCCTGATCGATGCCGAGGGAGCGACGCTCTGGCAATCCTCCGATGATGTGCAGCTCCCGCTAACGGACGTTCACGTTAATCGTCTGATCGACGACGACCTGCTCAAGACATTGCTGCGGGCTCTCGATGAAACCGAAATCAGCACCCTGCTCAATGAAGAGTTCGGGCAGAAAATCGCCCTGGATGCACGCGTCCGTCAACTTCGCAGCCGACTCGCGCAGATTGCCAGGCAACAGCGCCCTGCCCTGTTCGAACAACGCTATGAGTCAAGCCAGCATCGCGCTACACCGCTGGTGAAACAGGTGGCGCGGCACGTACCGAACCTGCCTGTCAGGATCACCGAAGAACTCATTCACACCGCCACCGGCACCGAACTGACGCAGCTGAGTGAAGACGTGCTTCCGGAGCGTCAGCAACAGCTCTCTGAAACCGCATCGCACGAGCTACGCATCACCCGGGCTTATGAAGGACTGGAAATCGATTCGGTGCATAACCAGGATTCCGAGACTTTGGCGCTGCACAGCCTGCCGCTGCTGCCAGGCTGGTCGGACACCGTCAGCCTTGAAGTGCGTGACCAATCGTTCGCGGGAAAGCGGCTCGACACCACTGGTCCCATGGGCGCCCCTATCGAAAAAATCCTGGTACGCCGAGCCGATGGCACGTGGCAGCCGTTTGATCAGGCCGGACTGGAATTGCACGGCCCGACGGATTTCTACACCAGCGTGCTGCAAGCCCTGCCCGACGACCGACGTCAGGCGTTGAATCTGCAAATCGGCGAAGGACAAAAGCTCCGCCAGCTCATTCGCGACAATCCTCTGCCACGCGACAGTCTGCGACTCACACTGGCGGTCGAATCCTCTCCCGCCACCGACGTCGACACTTTGCGCCTGCTGGGCACTGACGGTTACTCACGCAATCTGTCACCCGATGGTTCTCCGCCGACCCTGGACATGCGGGTGCGCGATGTTTTTCCCGGGATCACCCAAGAAGGCCTGCAGGCCATGGTGCAACGCCTGCAAAACCATCTGGAGAATCCGATCGCCGAGCTGTCACGACTGCGCCTTGAATACGCCCGCCTGGAAAACGACCTTGATCTATGGCGCCTGAGAGACGTACGGATCGATCCCGCCACCGGCCAGGAACTGTCTATCGCCCGACGAGCTGCCGCCGCTCGTGATCGACAGCTTTTCGCCCGAACCCTGCTCAGCTGCTGGCGCCGCGAGACTCCGGAACGCTTTGGCTATCGCATGCGTTTTATCGAACCCTTGCTGGGCGATCTGCCGGTGCTGGCGGCAGACTTCAGCCATGTAAACAGCCTGGAACTGAGCGGCAGCGGAGCATCGGCAGGCATCGAAACATTTATTGAACGCTTCCCTCTTTTATCCCGACTCGACCTGCAGAACTTCGACTTGCACACCCTGCCGCAAAACCTCTCGACCCTGTCCGCGCTGCGCCGATTAAGGCTGCGCAAATGTGGAATCATCCTGACCCCGGAAAACCAGACGCTGCTCACTTCACTCAATGAACTGGTTGAACTGGATCTCAAGGACAACCCACTCGGCAGCAGCTTCGATTTAACCTTCCTGCCATCGCTGACCTACCTCAACCTGTCCCGCACCGGGATTGCCGAAGTCCCGCCCGGCTTGATCGATCACCCGCAGATCAGGAGCGCCTGGCTGACCGATAACCGGATCACCACACTGCCTGAAGCGTTGTTCGAACTCTCGCCTGCTGCGGCTGCCGGATACGACTTTTCCGGTAATCCACTCACTGCCGCCACACGCGAGCGGGTAAAAACCTGTTTCACCCGCACCGGCGTCAATTTTGGCGTACGTGCCGAACAGGCCGATATCACCCGCACCACGGCCCTGTTTCCAGATATCGACGAGGGCCAGGCCAGCGGCCTGATTTATCGCCTGCCCGGCTCACTGGTTCAGGGCCGCTTGCAACTGACGGCGTGGGAAACCGAGCTGGCCACGCTGAGTGCCGATCTGAATCTTTGGGCCCGAGACATTCCCGACCGCGACCCGATCAGCGGCGCGATGCTGGAAGCCAACGAACGCTTCACCGAACAGGATGCACGCGAGACGTTTGCCGGCAATCTGCTGCGCCTGTGGCGTCACCGCTCGAAAATCCATCCGCACGCCAGGGCCGATGTTTTTACGGCCGAGGCCAAATTCATTGGTGACCTTCCGATACTGAGCGCGGACTTCAATCACATCACTGCGCTGACCATCAACGGGAATAAAGGCTTGCGCGGTGACGCGGCGTTTCTGCGAAGTTTCTCCCGGCTCAAACGGCTGTTCTTTCGCAACGGCCAACTGGATCAACTGAGCGAGACGCTCAAAAACCTGTCGACGCTGGAAGTCCTGGTGCTGGATAGCTGTGGCATGAGCCTGACCGCCGAATCACTGACAGCGCTGGCCGCAATGCCCAGACTCGAATCACTGGAGTTACCGGGCAATCCGCTGAATCTGGTGCCCGATCTGCAAACCCTGAACTCGCTGACCTACCTCGACCTTTCACGCACGGGCCTGCTGGAAGTCCCGCCTGGCCTGATCGACCATCCGACGCTCAAGACGGCGATCCTCAGTGAAAACCAGATCACCGAATTACCCGAGAGCCTGTTTGAATTATCGGCTCAGGCCGGTGACGGCTACGACCTCTCGAACAATCCACTGAGCGCCAGCACTCGCGAGCGGATCAAACAATACAACCGCGAGACCGGGCAGGATTTCGCCGTACTCGCCGACCTTGCAGATATAGAAACCACCCAGCAGCTGTTTCCCGACCTCGACGCGCAAGACGCCAGCGATGTGTTCTACAGTTTGCCGGGCTCGATTGAACATGGCCGAAGCCAGCTGCGGCACTGGCAGGCAGAAATCCGCCAACTGGATGCCGACCTTGCACGGTGGGCAGCGGCAGGACCGAGTATTCATCCGGACACGGGGCAGGTGCTCAACCCCCGGCAGGTGTTCGTGATGCAGACCAACAGAAAGCTGTTTGCCCAACGAATCGAAGAATTGTGGCGCTTCCGGTTTGCCGAAAAAGCCACGCAAAGGGGCAATGTGCTGATCGCAGAGCTGCCGTTCATTGGCGATTTGCCCGTGCTGTCGGCTGACTTCAGCCACATCGCCGAGTTGACCCTTGACGGCAATCCGGCCCTGAGCGGCATCGATGCTTTTCTTTGGCCTTTCACCGGCCTGCGTCATCTGGAACTGCACGAGTTCAAACTGGAGCAATTGCCCGAAGCTTGCGAACGCATGCCGTTGCTGGAGCGCCTGGTGCTGGAGTACTGCGAGCTGACCCTGACGCCGCCGACTCAGGCCCGCCTGTCGTCCATGAGCCGTCTACAGTTCCTCAATCTGAGCCACAACCCGCTGGGCGCTGCACCAGAGTTGAAGACCTTGCCGGCGCTGACTCACGTGCGCCTGATCGACACCGGGATCTCTCATCTGCCGGAAGGCCTGGTCGAGCACCCGACGCTGATCATGGCCAACTTCGAACACAACCGGATCAGCGAGCTTCCCGACAGCCTGCTCGATCGCCCTGCGCTTTCACCCAACCAATTCATGCTTGGCGAGAACCCGTTTTCACCCGCCACTCGCGAGCGGATCAAGACCCGCTACCAGCACACCCGGCAAGACTTCGGGGTGTCGATGCCGACGGCGGACATCGACCGCGTGCGCCTTTTGTTTCCGAGCCTCGACGCCGAACAAGCCAATCGAATGTTGTATTTGTTGCCGGGAACCGTCGCTCAGGGTCGACTTCAAATCGCTCAGTGGGAAACGCAATGGCAGCAACTCGATACAACCCTGAACCGTTGGGTCAGTGAGGTTCCCGAGCAACATCCTTCAACCGGTACGCCACTCACAGATGAGGACAAACTCGTTGAACGCACCGGCCGCGATCAATATCGCCGTGACCTGCAAGCGTTCTGGCGCGCACGCTCGACCGCACAACCGGAGATGCGATCAGACAGGCTGATCCTCAATCTCTCTTTCATCGGCGAGCTGCCCTCACTGAGCGCTGACTTCAGCCATGTCACCACATTGTCGATCACCGGCAACGCCCAATTGCGCGCCGGCGATGTTTTCTTCGACGCCTTTTCAGGGCTGAAAACACTGGAGCTGCGCGATCTTGGATTGCAGCAAATACCGGATTCGTTCCGGCGTATGCCAGCCCTGGAAAATCTGATACTGAGCAATTGCGCGGTGACGCTGGATGTCGAGGGCCGTTCCACCCTTGCTTCGCTGACACGATTGAAAAAACTCGACTTGTACAACAACCCTCTGGGACTGGCGCCAGACATCCGCTCCTTGCCGGCGCTGGATTTTCTCGATCTGGCCGGCACCGCGATCAGCGAAATTCCCGACGGAATGATCAACCATCCGCAGCTTGAAATCGTCATCCTCAACAACAACCGGCTCAACGAAATTCCTGACGAAGTTTTCAACCTGCCGGCGGAAATCGGTAACGGTTACGACTTTGGCAACAACCCTCTGAGCCCGGCGACGCGAGAGCGGGTCAAGGATTACTTCCGGCGCACCGGAGGTGATCTGGGCGTGCTTGCCGAAGAGGCAGATCGGGCTCGGGTGCAAACGCTTTATCCGGCGCTGGACGATGATCAGGCCAGCACCTTCCTCTATCGCCTGAGTGGCACGCTGGCTGATGGCCGTCAGGAAGTAGCAAGAAGGGAAATGGCGCTGAGCGATCTCACCCGCAGCCTCGCTCATTGGAGCAGCGACATCCCTGTGAGTGCGCCTGACGGCCAACCGCTGCCCGTAACCGAGCGACTACGTCAGGAACAACTGCGTACGCAGTTCGCCGAAGCACTGCTGACCTGCTGGCGCCAGATCCCGATGGAGGACTCGAGTCTCGACAGTTTCGGGTTCAGCCACACTGTGAGTTTCATCGGCGAGTTGCCGACACTCGGCGCCCCATTGCCCTACGTGCCGGACCTGTTCCTGGTGGGTGAAAGCCACTCATCAAGGCTCGGACGCTTCCTTGAAGCTTTTCCCGGCCTGGACAGCCTGGCCATTCGCGAATGCGATCTGGGCGATATTCCCGAGGATATTTTCACCATGAATCAGTTGACCGCCCTGAGCCTGCCGGACTGCAAAATCAGGCTGACACCCGAATCGGCAGCAGCACTGGCGAGCATGGACAAACTCGAGGTACTCAACCTGCGCGACAACCCGCTGGGGCTGACGCCGGACGTCAGCAACCTGCATGGCCTGACCGACCTCGACCTGAGCGATACCGGAATTACCGAAATACCGCGAGGCGTACTGGAAAACCTGCACTGGAACGAGATTGATCTGTCCGGCAATGCGATCACAGACGTGCCGGAAGAAATCATGGATGTGCCCGCGGCAGTCGGCGACCGCTACGACTTGCGCGATAACCCGTTGTCGACCGAGAGCAAAGCAAGAATCCGGGCCTACTATCAGGAGACTGGCAACAACCTGAACGTCGCCAGCATCGACGATACACCGCGCCCGGCTGAAATGAGGCCTGATCTGGAAATCGAAGACTGACCGATACAGCGCCATGGCAGCCAATGCCATGGCGTAATTGGTGAGGGATCAACCGCGCTCTGGCGGCACCGACGACAGTTCGAACGGACTGCTGCTGCGCCGCTGGTTGCGGTCTTCCCGCGGCGTGGCGCCGAAGAAGTTGCGATAGGCGCTGGAGAAATGCGGTCCCGAGGAAAAACCGCACGACAGGCCGATCTGGATGATCGACTTGCTGGTCTGCATCAACATCTGCCGGGCCTTGTTCAGGCGCAGTTCCAGGTAGTACTGGCTCGGCACGCGGTTGAGGTATTGCTTGAAGATCCGCTCCAGCTGGCGACGGGACACGCACACATGCTGGGCGATTTCGTCGGTGGTCAGCGGCTCTTCGATGTTGGCTTCCATCAGCAGCACCGCCTGGGTGAGCTTCGGATGGCTGGAGCCGAGGCGGTTCTGCAATGGAATGCGCTGACGCTCGCCGCCTTCGCGGATGCGTTCGACCACCAGTTCTTCAGAGACCGCACCGGCCAGTTCCGCACCATGATCGCGGGCCAGCACCGCCAGCAACAGATCGAGCACCGACATGCCGCCGCACGCCGTCAGGCGATCGCGATCCCAGTCGAACAGATGACTGGTGGCGATGACTTTCGGAAAGCGCTCGGCGAAATCGTCCTGCCAGCGCCAGTGCACAGCGGCGCGGTAACCGTCGAGCAGACCGAGTTGCGCCAACGGATACACACCGGCCGACAGACCACCGATCACACAACCGGCGCGCACCAGTTGCTTGAGCGCGCTGCTGAGTGCCGGCGCCAACGTGGTCGGTGGCTCGTCAGCGAGCAGGAACAATTTCTGGAAGTTTTCGAGTTTGCCGGCCCAGGGTTCGCCGGGCAGTTGCCATTCACCTTCGGTCGGCGCTTCGGCTTGCAGGAACGACAACTCGTAAACCACGTCCGGATGCACACGCTGGGCAACACGCAAGGCCTCCTCTGCCAGCGCCAAAGTCAGAGCTTTAGTGCTGGGCCAAATCAGGAAACCAATTCGATGGGCAGTCATGGCGGGCGATCCGAAACGTAAACAGAGGGAAAAACCGAAATCGGCTGCAACCAAATTAGACCATCTGGCGCGCTGCGCAGCATGACCTAATCTGGTGCATAACGGGAGCGATTACTTGAGGCTGCCCGAGAGGAATTGTTGCAAACGTTCCGATTGCGGATTGACCAGCACTTCACGCGGGTTGCCGCTTTCTTCCACAACACCTTTGTGCAGGAACACCAGCTGGTTCGACACTTCACGGGCAAAGCCCATTTCGTGGGTCACCACCACCATGGTCCGGCCTTCCTGCGCGAGGGCCTGCATGACTTTCAGCACGTCGCCGACCAGTTCCGGGTCGAGGGCGGAAGTCGGTTCGTCGAACAGCATCACTTCCGGTTCCATCGCCAGCGCACGGGCGATTGCCACGCGCTGCTGCTCGCCACCGGACATGTGCCCCGGGAACGCGTCTTTACGATGAGCCACGCCGACCTTGTTCAGGTAGTGCTCGGCTTTCTCGCGGGCTTCGGCCTTGGACACGCCCAGCACGTGAACCGGCGCTTCCATGATGTTTTCCAGCGCGGTCATGTGCGACCACAGGTTGAAGTGCTGGAACACCATCGAAAGACGCGAACGCATGCGTTGCAGCTGTTTCGGATCAGCGGCTTTCAGCGCGCCGTCCTTGTTCGCTACCAGCTTCAGCTCTTCGTTGTTGAGCAGGATCTTGCCCGCGTGCGGCTGCTCAAGCAGGTTGATGCAGCGCAGGAAAGTACTTTTGCCGGAGCCACTGGAGCCGATGATGCTGATCACATCGCCGGCGGCCGCTTTCAGGGAAACGCCCTTGAGCACTTCGTGACTGCCATAGCGTTTATGCAGGTCTTGGACTTCAAGTTTGTACATGCGGTCGGTTCTCACAAAAACAGTCAGTCGTTGAGCAAAGGGCCGTCGCGCAGCGCGTCGCGCCCCGCCACTTTGGCCAGCCAGAAACCGGGTTGGGCGTAACGCAGCCGCTCAATGGCAAACAGCACCCCGGACGTACCAGCACACACCGTGCTGACCCGATCCGACAGCGGATCGATCACTTCGAAAATCTTGTCACCGGCTTCAACCCACTCGCCGGGCTTGCGCAGAAAACTCACCACGCCCGGATGCGGCGGCAGGAGCAATTCAGTGCCCTCGAACGGCATGCCTTCGCACGGTTCGTGCGCCGCGCTCGGCCACTCGCCACGGATCAGGCCTTGCTCGGCGAGGAACGCCAGAATGCCTTCTGCCCAGGCTTCGGCCTGCGCCGGCGTGGTGTCAGCCTGACCACCCAGTTCAACGGTGGTCGCCAGGCACGCCAGTGGAATCTGCGCGTCCGGGAACAGACGCGAAAGACGCAGCCACGGCAGAGAACAGGCTTCATCGAACGAGCTGCCGCCGGAATCTTCCGCCAGCAGGCCGACCTTCACGTCCAGGTGCGCGGCGAGCGAACGCCACTGCGGCCAGTGCTGCGGCAAGGCGTACATGTGCAGCGCGGCTTCGCAGTCGCAATGCAAGTCCAGCACCACATCGGCGGTGGCGGCGTGTTGCAGCAGGATGCGCTGCATGCCTTGCAACTGGCTACTCGCCTCAGGCAATTCGGCCAGATGATCGGCCATCGCCTGACGGATCAAACGGATGTTGGCGCGCGGATCATCACCGAGTTGTCCTTCCAGCCTGGCGGCCACGGGGGCGCTGAGCTCGACGAAATCACGGTTGAAATTCTTGCCGCTGCCGGCCTCGAAACGGCCCTGATGGTTGCCTTGCAGCAACTGGCCGAGGCCCAGCGGATTGGCCACCGGCACCAGTTCGATGACGCCGTTGAGCAGGCCCTTGGCTTCGAGCTCGCCGAGGCGTTTTTTCAGTTCCCAGGCGGTGCGCATGCCGGGCAGTTCGTCAGCGTGGAGGCTGGCCTGGATGTAGGCCTTGCGCTCGCCGCTCCCGAAGCGAAATACCGAAATCCGGCGCTCGCTGCCCAGGTGGCTCCACGGCAGAACGTGGTCGATGCGTTCCATATCAGTGCTTCCTCGGGGCCAGATAGCTCAGCCAGCGACGCTCGGCCAGCTTGAACAGGCGCACCAGAATGAAGGTCAGGCACAGGTAGAACACGCCGGCGGTGATGTACGCCTCGAACGGCAGATAGAACTGCGCGTTGACGGTACGGGCCGCGCCGGTGATGTCGATCAGGGTCACGATGGACGCCAGACTGGTGGTCTGCAGCATCATGATCACTTCGTTGCTGTACTGCGGCAGCGCCCGGCGCAGGGCCGATGGCAGCAGGATGCGCTTGTACATCTTGACGCGCGACATGCCCATGGCCTTGGCCGCTTCGATCTCGCCGTTCGGCGTGGCCTTCAGGCTGCCGGCGATGATTTCAGCGGTGTAGGCGCTGGTGTTGATCGCGAACGCCAGGCACGCACAGAACGTTGCGCTGGACAGCCACGGCCACAAGAAGCTTTCACGCACCGCTTCGAACTGGGCCAGACCGTAGTAGATCAGGAACAGTTGAACCAGCATCGGCGTGCCGCGAATCACGTAGGTGTAGAGCCAGGCCGCACCGTTGACCACAGCGTTCTTGGACACACGCATCAGGCCCAGCGGCAGGGCCGCGAGCAGACCGAAGAACAGCGACAGCGCGAGCAACTTGAGGGTGGTGACCAGACCGCCGAGGTACAGCGGCAGGGCCTCCCAAATGACGTTGTAGTCGAAGATCATAGATCAGCCGCCCTTACGCCTACCGAGTAGCGCTTCTCAAGGTGACGCAGCGCCAGCAACGAGACACTGGTGATCACCAGGTACATCGCCGCCACTGCGAGGAAGAAGGTGAAAGGCTCGCGGGTGGCGTCGGCCGCCTGCTTGGCCTTGAACATCATGTCTTGCAGACCGACCACGGAAATCAGCGCGGTGGCCTTGGTCAACACCAGCCAGTTGTTGGTGAAGCCCGGAATCGCCAGACGAATCATCTGCGGCACCAGCACCCGGAAGAACACCTGGAAGCTGCTCATGCCGTACGCCATGCCGGCTTCGGCCTGACCTTTGGGGATCGCCATGAACGCGCCGCGGAAGGTTTCCGACAGGTACGCACCGAAGATGAAACCGAGGGTGCCGATACCGGCGGCCAGCGGGTTCAGGTCGATGTAGTCGTCATAGCCGAGCATAGGCGCAACGCGGTTGAGCAGGTCCTGACCGCCGTAGAAGATCAGCAGGATCAGCACCAGGTCGGGAATCCCGCGAATCACCGTGGAATACAGATCGCCCAGCCACGCCAGCCAGCGCACCGGCGACAGGCGCAACGCGACGCCGATCAGCCCGAGAACTATGGCCAGGGCCATGGACGACAAGGCGAGCTGAAGCGTCAGCCAAGCGCCATCGAGGATGACAGCCCCGTAGCCTTTCAACATGATTCAGGTCCTCGAAAGTTGGGATGAAAAAATGGCGCAAACCGCAGAGATCCTGTTGCTTGCGCCATTTCGGACGGGTCGAGCGACGTCTTTACTTGCCGTAAATGTCGAAGTCGAAGTACTTGTCCTGGATTGCCTTGTACTTGCCGTTCTCGCGGATGGCCGCGATGGCGGTGTTGATCTTGTCTTTCAGGGCGTCGCCCTTGCGTACCGCGATGCCTACGCCGTCGCCGAAGTATTTGACGTCGGTGAACGCCGGGCCCACGAACGCGAAGCCTTTGCCGGCGTCGGTTTTCAGGAAGCCGTCATTCAACAGCGTAGCGTCCGCCACGGTGCCGTCGAGGCGACCGGCGGCCACGTCGAGATAGATTTCGTTCTGCGAGCCGTACGGCTTGATCTCGGCACCCAGCGGGGCCAGGACTTCGCGGGCGAAACGCTCGTGAATCGAACCACGCTGCACGCCGATGTTCTTGCCCTTGAGCTCAGCCAGACCTTCGCTGACCTGAGTGCCTTCCTTCATCACCAGGCGGGCCGGGGTGTTGTAGTACTTGTTGGTGAAGTCCACGGACTTCTTGCGGTCGTCAGTGATCGACATGGACGACAGGATCGCGTCGATCTTGCGCACTTTGAGTGCCGGGATCAGACCGTCGAACTCTTGCTCGACCCACTGGCACTTGACCTTCATTTCTTCGCACAGCGCGTTGCCGATGTCGTAGTCGAAACCGACGATGCTGCCGTCCGGCGCTTTGGAGGCGAATGGAGGGTAAGCCGCTTCGATACCGATTTTCAGAGGCTTTTCATCGGCGAATGTCGGCAGGGACAGCACGGACAGTGCCAGGGCGCCAAGCAGCACAAGTTTCTTCATCTTGGGACTCCATCGGTAAAGGGCAAAAACGGCAGAGTGAGCGACAGCCCAATATGCGAATGGGTGTAACGAAATCGGTTGCTGCGTGCGTGGGACATTTCCAGTCAAAACCGCGAAGGCTTCAACGCAAGCCACGACGAGCGAGTGATCGGCATTCTAACGACAGGCCCGAAGCCGATATTTCTTCAATGCGACAACTAATTACAGATGCACCGAGAAACCCGCTTGAGCACATTGACAGCTCCGCAATTTCATGCAAGAGCGAAAGACAGTGAACCGATCTATGCTGCAAATTGCGGGCCTATTATTCGCAAACCCTTCTAATCCGGCAAGCGCGGGGTTATGTCTTATTTTTCACCGGGTGTTTTGAGGCTCTTAAACAGGGCAATGCGTTTCCGGACGCCCCGTTGCGGAGCAGGCGGTTACACATTCAGTTACTTGAAGGCGGACGGGTAACAGTGGGAATGGGCTGACGGAGCAATTCGATAATTATTGGAAAACAAAAAGCCCCGCCCGGCGCGATGCCGGACGGGGCTTTTCAGCCTTCAGACCCGCCGCTTACGCGACGTTCATGGTCTTGTGCGTATCGATCAGATGCTGCACCACACCCGGATCCGCCAGGGTGGAGATGTCGCCCAACCCTTCGTATTCGGCGGTAGCGATCTTGCGCAGGATACGGCGCATGATCTTGCCCGAACGGGTCTTCGGCAGCCCCGGCGCCCACTGGATCACGTCCGGCGAAGCGATCGGCCCGATCTCCTTGCGCACCCAGTTCTTCAGTTCCAGGCGCAGTTGCTCGCTCGGTTCTTCGCCATTCTTAAGGGTGACGTAGACATAAATGCCCTGCCCCTTGATGTCGTGCGGCACACCGACCACCGCCGCTTCGGCGACTTTCGGGTGAGCGACCATCGCGCTTTCGATCTCGGCAGTCCCCATGCGGTGGCCGGAGACGTTGAGTACGTCGTCCACGCGACCGGTGATCCAGTAGTAACCGTCGGCATCGCGACGTGCGCCGTCACCGGTGAAGTACATGCCACGGAAGGTCTTGAAGTAGGTGTCGACGAAACGATCGTGATCGCCGTACAGGGTGCGCGCCTGACCCGGCCACGAATCGAGAATCACCAGATTGCCTTCGGCCTCGCCCTCGATGATGTTGCCGAGGTTGTCCACCAGCGCCGGCACCACACCGAAAAACGGACGTGCCGCCGAACCCGGTTTGAGCGCATGGGCGCCCGGCAGCGGGCTCATCATGTTGCCGCCGGTTTCGGTCTGCCACCAGGTATCGACGATCGGGCAACGGGACTTGCCGACGTTCTTGTAGTACCAGTCCCAGGCTTCCGGGTTGATCGGCTCGCCCACCGAACCCAGCAGACGCAGGCTGCTGCCGTCCGCGCCTTCAACAGCGGCGGTGCCGGAGGCCATCATCGCGCGGATCGCGGTCGGCGCGGTGTAGAGAATGTTGACCTTGTGCTTGTCGACGATCTTCGCCACCCGGGTGATGTCCGGATAGTTCGGCACGCCTTCGAACAGCAGCGTGGTCGCGCCGTTGGCCAGCGGGCCGTAGACGATGTAGGAGTGACCGGTGACCCAGCCGACATCGGCGGTGCACCAATAGATTTCGCCCGGACGGTAGTCGAACACGCGCTCGTGGGTCATCGCTGCGTACAAGAGGTAACCGCCGGTGGTGTGCTGCACGCCCTTCGGCTTGCCGGTGGAGCCGGAGGTATAAAGGATGAACAACGCTTCTTCAGCGCCCATCTCTTTCGGCGCGCAGACGGTGCCCGCCACTTTCATCAGGTCTTCGTACCAGATGTCGCGATGCTGGTTCCACTTGATGTCGCCGCCAGTGCGCTTGCACACGATGACTTTCTGGATGCTGCTGGTTTCCGGGTTTGTCAGGGCGTCGTCGACGTTGGCCTTGAGGGAAATCTTCTTGCCGGCACGGATGCCTTCGTCAGCGGTGATCACCACTTTCGAGCGGCAGTCGATGATGCGACCGGCCAGGGCTTCCGGCGAGAAACCGCCGAACACCACCGAGTGAATCGCGCCGATTCGGGTGCAGGCCAGCATGGCGACCACGGCTTCGGGGATCATCGGCATGTAAATGGTCACCACGTCGCCGCGGTGCACGTCCTGGCCACGCAGGGCGTTGGCGAGTTTGCACACTTCTTCGTGCAGTTCGCGGTAGGTGATGTTGCGGCTTTCGGAAGGATCGTCGCCTTCCCAGATGATGGCGACCTGATCGCCGCGCTCGGCCAGATGACGGTCGAGGCAGTTGTAGGAAACGTTCAGGGTGCCGTCGGCAAACCACTTGATGTCGACATGGTGATCGTCGAACGAAGTCTGTTTCACCGTGGTGAAAGGCTTGATCCAGTCGAGGCGCTTGGCTTGTTCGCGCCAGAAGCCGTCAGGGTTGACGACCGACTGTTGGTACATGGCTTTGTAGGTCGCCTCGTCGGTCAGCGTATTGGCCAGAACCTCGGGACGAACGGGATACAGGGAAGCCGCACTCATCTTTCCTACCTCGGTGTAATAGTTGTTTTTGTATGACCCTGTTGTAGCCGGGGCGCCCGTATAGAACCATTCGACGATGGTAGTAACAAGCCCCTACAAAACATCCAGAAATGCCACAGACACTCCTGAAGCAAACCCCGCACCCCTTGTGGGAGCTGGCCTGCCAGCGATTCGGACGACCCGGTTTCCCGGGAAAGCCGCAGTGCTGGTAACACCGTCTCCAAGGATTGTTACCAAATCTGCCAAAGGTGTTTATCAAAACCGGGTCTGTTTACCCCTACCCCGCCTCCCTAAAATTCACCTCGCCGACAAGGCAAAGCGATTAACAAGGTTACAGCCCCCACGAAGGCCGTTAATCCAGTTCTGAAGTAACAAAGCAAACGATGAAGTTCCACACGCAACCCCAAAAAGGTTGCGTGACCCCACTCGACCTCAAGAAGGTAAATTCAAATGAAAGCTTTATTGGTTCTGGCCCTCAGCAGTCTGTGCGCAACCGCCATGGCAGACGAGGTTGCGACTGATGTCGCACAGCAACAACCGGTTATCGAGGAATACACTTACTCCACTCACCTGGACATTGCCAAAGTTGTTTCCATGAGCGAAGTTCCGAATGTCTGCGAAGTTGTTCCGGCGAAAATGGAGTACGACGACTCCAAGGGTCAGCGTCACATTCTGCGTTACAGCATCATGGGTAACGGCTGCACCAATTGATGCGTTGAGACTGCACCGAATCGGATCACTCAGCGCAACATCGAGAGTCGATTCCAGCCCGGCTTCGGTCGGGCTCAGTTGTGTTTGAAGCGGTGCAAAAGGGTTGCAAAACACAAGATATAGTGAAAAACGCGGTTTTTTGCTCGTTTTTTGAGCAATCAATCACACGCCAAAAAATTAATGAAAAAATTTTCTCCGGGGCCAATCCCGGCGAAAGCCCTGTAAACCCTCGCTCCAATCGAAATCACCCGCGCGATCGACCGCCCTGCGCTGTTTCGCCCTCCCCCACGCCCGTGTTTTTTTCCCTATAATGCCGCCCTAATCGGGTCAGCAATATTCCCTTACAGGGATCAAAGCCATTCTGAAGCCCCGCAGCAGCGACAACGCTGACCTGCGCCCGTCAGAGGCTCTCGGAAACCCGTAAAAAATTTCTGTTTATTGCCTGCGTAGCACCGCTGCAAAAAACGACATCCAACGCGGCCTGTACGGCCGTGTGAAAAACCAACCAATCAGTTTTCACACGGGCACAGGCCCTCACGCAGGAGACGACACGTCATGCTGAGCTGGGACGAATTCGACAAAGAAGACAGTGAAGTAGCAGCAGTGAAAGGCGCCAACGCCGGCCACGCTAGCGAAGCCAACATGGACCGCCTCGACAGCGCCGGCGGTGCCGCCGCCCTCGAAGCCCGCGCCGTGACCGCCGAAGACTCGGCCGCCGTGGCTCGCGCCAAGGCTGCACTGGATTCCCTCGACGTCGCCGAAGGCCTCGCCGAACTCGAAGGCTCCGCCGCCCGTGTCGCCGTTGACGAAAAGCGCATGATCAACTGCCGCGCCGACCTCAACCAGCTCGTGCCATTCAAGTACGACTGGGCCTGGCAGAAATACCTGGACGGCTGCGCAAACCACTGGATGCCGCAAGAAGTCAACATGACCGCCGACATCGCCCTCTGGAAAAACCCGGAAGGCCTGACCGACGACGAGCGCCGCATCGTGATGCGCAACCTCGGCTTCTTCTCCACCGCCGACTCCCTGGTGGCCAACAACCTGGCCCTGGCCGTGTACCGCCTGATCACCAACCCGGAATGCCGCCAGTACATCCTGCGCCAGGCGTTCGAAGAGGCGATCCACACCCACGCCTACCAGTACTGCATCGAATCGCTGGGCATGGATGAAGGCGAGATCTTCAACATGTACCACGAGATCCCGTCGGTCGCGAAAAAAGCCGCCTGGGGCCTGAAATACACCCGCGCCATCTCCGACCCGGAATTCAACACCGGCACCGTAGAAACCGACAAGGAACTGCTGCGCAACCTGATCGCCTACTACTGCGTTCTGGAAGGCATCTTCTTCTACTGCGGCTTCACCCAGATCCTCTCCATGGGCCGCCGCAACAAAATGACCGGCGTCGCCGAGCAGTTCCAGTACATCCTGCGCGACGAATCCATGCACCTGAACTTCGGCATCGACGTGATCAACCAGATCAAAATCGAAAACCCACACCTGTGGGATGCTGAAATGAAGGAAGAAGCTTCGCAGATGATCCTGCAAGGCACCCAGCTGGAAATCGAATACGCCCGCGACACCATGCCTCGCGGCGTACTGGGCATGAACGCAGCGATGATGGAGGACTACCTGAAGTTCATCGCCAACCGTCGCCTGTCGCAGATCGGTTTGAAGGAAGAGTACCCAGGGACGACTAACCCGTTCCCTTGGATGAGCGAGATCATGGACTTGAAGAAAGAGAAGAATTTCTTTGAGACTCGTGTGATTGAGTATCAGACTGGTGGTGCTCTGAGCTGGGACTAATCGTCTCGCTCGCCACGATTTGACGATTGCTGCTTGAGTCGTCGAATTGAGAAAGTAAAAAGCCCCGATTTGATCGGGGCTTTTTTATGGGCGGCTGGTAGCCCTTTTCCATCCCTACGTTGCAGCGCTCAATCTCCTACAGCACTTACAGCCGCTTCGCATTGAAGCCAACTGCAAGCACCTCTAAGCTCAATTGCAGGTGCCTAAGAAACACCCAACGTAGAAAGCTAGATCAGTCACACAGACGCATATGCCGTCGGTGGAGCTGCCTCGCTCGTTGGGATTTCTTAAGCCCACTCTACGTTGGGGTCAGGCCCTCCAAAAATCTAAACGTAGAGGTAATGGATATGCCCGATCCTTTTTCTGTAACAGTCTTCTCGCGTCACAACCTCGCTCTACATGCCCTTCTGCTCGAAAACCAAACGTGGTTCTGTGCCCGCGATGTGGGTCGTTTGATGGGTGTCCATCTGTGCGAACGCATGGTCAACAAGCTAGATAAGGATCAGCGTCGCGTTTTGTGGATTGAGTATTTTCGGCAACCCGAAAAGCAACTGATGATCAGCGAGTCCGGTGTGTATGCGCTGCTGGTGTATCACTACGTCCCGGGGAACCGGTTGTTACGGGAATGGTTAACTCTGCAGGTGGTGCCGGCCTTGCGTGATGCAGAACACTCGGAACATTCAGATCGGCCGAAGTTGAGTTTGTTGGATTGGCCGGATATGTCGTTGAGTCTGCTGCATTGGCAGGATGAAGGCTGGATTCGGCTGCGGGATATGCCTTATCTGCTGAATGATCAGACGCAACGGCGGACACCGGAGAAGCATTGGTGGAGAAAGGTTGCGCAGGTGTTTCGGTCTTCGGGGCCCTCAATGGGTTAGTGATGCTGCTGTAGGACTTCGCGAGATCCGTCGTTATTTTATGTAGGAATTTTCGTAGACATCTGTAATGGCCACTCAGTATCGTCCGAGGGTTTTCAACCCTCGGCGACTGTATGGACACCTCGAAAGAAAAAACTGGCTGGAGTGATGAGGAGTTAGAAGCTTCCGTAGACGCTTATCTGAAAATGCTGGTTCTTGAACAACAAAATCAGCCATTCAATAAAGCGGACGAGAATCGACTCTTGCGAAAAGGCCCGCTGAGCAAACGCAGCGCCTCGTCAGTCGAGTACCGCATGCAGAACATCTCTGCTGTGATGGATTTATTGGGGCTGCCGAGAATTACAGGCTATGTTTCGGCGAAAAATCTCGGCTCCGGTGTCATTACGCGTATCAAAAAGATCCTGGCTAAAAAAGACATGGAAGCGATACGAAACAGCTCACGAGGAGGTACTCAGCTGACTCGACTCCGGCTGGTCGAACCTTCCGCTCCTGAGTTGAATGATGCGCCCCCGGGTGTATTAAACCCGAAGCAGACTAACGCGACGGTAGTTAGGCTTTCGCGCAAATTAAATGTGAAAAAATGGGTTCTAAAACGCTCTCAGGGCATTTGCGAAGGATGTGGCCAAAAAGCGCCATTCCAGGATGCTGATGGCAAACCATTTCTTGAAGTTCATCATTTGAAACATCTTGTTAACGGCGGGACAGACCGTACAAGCAACGCAGTAGCCCTTTGCCCAAACTGCCATCGACGTTGCCATTACTCGAGCGACAAAGATGAGTTCACTGCTAAGTTTTATAGTAGCGTCGAGGGATTAGAGGCCGAATAGCTACAGGGTATTCGGCAGTCAGCCAATTAGAACTCGTTAACCCAGTTGTCCGTTTTGGGGCAGCCTCACAAAATCCCCTCCCCCCACTCAAGGACCCGAGCCCCACCATGAAATTCGACCTCGCCTACTGCCTCAGCCTCGACGACAAACTGTCGATCTATAACGTTCGCGATCTCAATTTCGATGAGACGGTGGCGTTCGACTCCGCGAAGGAACACTTCCAGTGCCCCAACGACGCCTGTCGTTCGGCGTTCGATGCTTCCAACGAGTTGGGCACGTTCAATGCCAAGAACGTGAATTACGTGCGCACGCCGCACTTCAAGAATCTGCCCGGTACGCAGCATGTGGCGGGTTGTCCGTATGTGAGTTTGAAGACGTCGGCGTCGGGGGTTGAGGCGGCGGATGGGGAATTGGATGACGGGCGGGAGGAGCATTTTCCGTCGGAGTTGTTGCTGACACGCCGTGAGTATGTGCGCAAGCCTGCCGCGCCTGCGGGGGCGGCGGATGTGTTGCGGGATGATCCGGTGCGAGTGGCGACTAATCCCTCAAAAGAATCGCCGAGTCGCGAGACGGCGCCGGACAAGACCAGTGTCTTCGCTCACCCCGTGGAGTGTTTTGTGTCGAACTTCGCGGACAAGGATTTGCTCAAGCGCATGCCGTTGAAGATTGGCGAGCATACGGCGCCGTACAGTTCGTTCTTCAAGAAGATCGAGTACTTGATGGACAACAAGGGGCTGATTTACTGGGGCCGGATCAAGAAGATCGAGGACTTCCACAGCGCCAGTTTCCGGATCGATTTCGAGGACAAGGTCTGGTTCAAGAAGCCGGATGACAGCAAGAAGAAGCCTTATCCGGTCAGTGTCTATCTCAACAAGAAGCTGATCGACAACTACCGCAAGCGCAAGGCGTTTCTGGAAGAGATCAAGCACGCGATCGACAGTGATAAGGAGTTGTTCTGTTTCTTCTATGGTGTGACACCGGAGTTGAAGCAGGTGCCGGGCAAGAAGAACCCCGAAAAGCCTTTCGAGGTCTTCAATGCCAATATCGAGAACCTGGATCACTTCATTATTCGTGAAGCGCCGGGTCTGGCGTGATGGTTAGTTCTGGGGTAGTTGCAGTTGGACGGCGCCGGGGTGTTGCTTGACGACTGAGTACGGCAGTATCGACCACTCGGGTTCATCGCAGCCACGTTGCACCCTTGGGAAGTACGGCCCCAGGTAAATGCCATTGGCGGTGAAATACCAATCGAAAACGCCCCAGACGTTTTCATCGGTGTAGTCGCAGCTGTCTTCATCACCTTCGGCTGGCTTCTTCATTTCGTCGGGATACAGCGAGGTGAACTGCTTTATAAGCCACTGCGCAAACTCCTCCCTCTGTTTGCCTTCGCTTGTTCCAGTCGAAGTGCCTTCACGCCTACCCACAGTCAAAACGTCTTCCAGCTTTATCGCTTGCCCAGTATGAGCATTGAGATTGATCGGGGAGTTGCCGACATCCGGATGCGCGCCGCCACAGTCGTAACCGGTGTTGATGTTCAGGCTGACGATATCGGACGACAGAAACGTGGGCGCGACGCTTTGCCATTGCTCGGCATTCTCACCACCTTGCAGCATGCAGGCGTGATAACTGATGACCTCTTTCCAGAGCCGTCCCAACAATTGCTCGTTGATCCGCTGTTGCTCCTGTTTGGGATAACCGGACTCAATACTGAAGAAAGAGATTTTCGACTCCGGCTCCGCCCACCATTGCAGGTCGTAGCCCATGAAGTTGTCTTTCTTCCCCGGTTTGAGCTTGAGCCCCTGTAAGCGCAAATACTCGTAGGGATCTTCTTTCGGCAACGTGGCAATGAAGGGCAACGTCGTCGCAGTCGGCGCGGGTAGTTTGGCCTCGACTAGTTTTACCGGCAGCTTTTTGCCCTTCGGGTTTTGCCATTCGCCTCGCCAACCGTTGGCGGTTTCTTCCAGCTTGAGGGTCGGCAAAGGCTTGTCATCGCCGTAGCGATTGTTGCCCTCGACCAACGTCAGCGTGCTGTCCTGCAACGCGCCACTGAGGGGCATATCGCGGTGATACTTCTCGTAGAAGTAACGACCGGTCACTTCATCCGGCTGCTGAGTGTTGAGTTCCACCACAATCGGCGTCTTGCCCAGCGTGCCGGTGAACACACGTCTGCCGTCGTCAGCCTGAGCGGTGGAAAGCAGTGAAAACAGCACGGCGGCGTATGGCGCCAGGCGCAACAGTCCCTTGAGCATGGATCGATCCCTGAGTGAGTCGGAGGTCGCGCCGGGACGTGAGTGCCGGCGCTAGTGAATGCGGGGCGGATTATGGCGGGGGTGGCTTAAGTAATCGAGTTTTGTCGGTTGTACTCTTCCAGCCAGGCTGCGCGCTCGATTGCTGCGATCTCCCGATACACTTGCTTGCGCCGTTCTTTTGCCGCTTGAACTTCGTCCTCATCCAGAGCGCAATAATGACGAAGCCAATGAACGGTCATCTCCTCATCCGGGTAGTAGTAACCCTTGGCGCCCTTGCTGTTTCTCGGGGTGTCGTTCATCTGCGCGTCGAACACCATGGCTGCGACTTCATCAGGCGGTAAACAACCTGCCCCTGCGGCCTTGTCCTGGAAGACCCAGGCAATTTCATCGATGTGTTTCTGTGCGCTGCGATGGCTGCGGCGATAGAACTGCTGCGGTCGACACATCCACTGGAATCGCTCAATCAACGGTTCAATATCAATCCACTCAGAGAGCCCGTGATGGGTTGCATGAAGCATGACACCGTTGAACCAGCGATCAGCGAATTGCCCCACAAATGCATCCAGATCGGCCTTTTTCATGTCGGCGAAAACCATGCAATAGCGAGTCTTGATATGCATGGCGAACAGCACATGCTTTCGTTGCACGGTGATCGCATGCACCAGCCACTGCTCGACAGCACTGTCCATCTCATCATCTTCAATGGTTGATGACGGCGGGTCCAAATCCACCGGGGTGATTTTTTTGCCCTGGTGAACGCGGCTGAAGAATTTGCTGGCAGCTTCGGTGCAGTTGAAGATCAGCATCCTTGTTCTCTAATAAATACTGGAAGTGGTCGATTATGGGGCTGTCGATTGACGACTACTTAACCGACATTACCACCATCACAATAACCAACAATCCAATATAAACCCAAGCATGCACCCGATCCGGTATCCGCCCGATCCACGGCGTGGCCAGTCGAATCCCTAGCATCGAGCCCAGCGTCAGCACCGCAAACGCCAGCAGATCCACATACCCGACAAACCACGGCCCGAGTTCTGTCTCGCTGAACCCCGCCAACATCATGTACGTCAGGGTTCCCGCCAGCGCCACGGGCACGCTCAGCGGATTGGCCATCGACGTCGCCTGGGACATGCTCAACCCGCAACGCCGCAATAACGGCACGGTCATGACGCTTCCTCCTACACCGAGAAAGGTTGCGATGGCGCCAATGCCTACACCGCCGCCAGACGTTTCCGGTGTTCCCAATCGCCGTGGGATGGCGCCTTCGGACTGCGTAAGAAATCCGCGTCGCAGCAGGCAATCGACAATCGTCACGCCGAGGTAGGCGATGAAGGCATAACGAATGACTTCGCCGCTGACCCACACCGCTGCGATTGCACCGACGACCGCGCCCAATCCGATGAACCCGCCCAACGGCCACAGGTAATCACGGATGAGGTTGCCGGCGCGGCGATGTTTTCCGGTGGCAACCAGGGCGTTGACGATCATCACGCAGGTCGAGGTGGCGACAGCGATGTGCATGGCGGATTGGCTGATCGGGTCGTCAGCGCCGTGACTGGCGGTGAGCATCCGATATAGCAGCGGCACGACGACGAAGCCGCCGCCGAAGCCGAAGAGCACGGCGGTGACGCCGGTCAGGCAGCCGAAGAGTGTCAGCAGGAGGTAGAACATGGCGCGTCGTCCGTTGTTTGAGAGCGGTCGACGATAGAGCGGCGGCGCTTGGCCTGCTTCAGCAAGTCAGCCAATAATGTTTGCGTTTACGCCAACTGCTGGGTGCCGCTCGATGCGCAATGTTTCGATCAATCTGCTGGATGACACGCCGCGCCCGGTGGTGGCGATCGGTATGGATTATTCCCACGGCTATCTGTTGCCACGTCATACGCATCAGCGGGCGCAATTGTTGTACGGCGCGACCGGGGTGATGCAGGTCAGCACGCATGACGGCAACTGGGTGGTGCCGCCGCAACGGGCGGTGTGGATTCCGCCGGGGGTGGCGCATGAGGTGTTGATGTTGGGGGTCAGCACTCGCAGTTTGTATATCGCGCCGGGGGCGGTGGATCTGGGTGAGCGTTGCCAGGTGATCAGTGTGTCGCCGTTGATGCGGCACTTGCTGATGGAGGCCGTGGATTTGCCGCTGACCTATGACCTGACCGGGCGTGACGGCGTGCTGGTCGACTTGTTGCTGCATGAATTGGTGCGCAGTGCACCACTTCCGTTGCATATTCCGCTGCCGCCTGACGGAAGAATGCTCGAACTTTGTCAGACCTTTCTGCATCAGCCAAATGCCCACCAATCACCCCAGCATTGGGCCGATCAGCTGCACGTAAGCTTACGTACCTTCAACAGAATGTTTCGTCAGCAGACCGGCCTGAGTTTCAGTCAATGGCGTCAGCGCGCCTGCGTGGTATTGGCGCTGGCACGGCTGGCGGCGGGTGAAGCGGTGACGCGGATTGCCCTGGATTTCGGCTATGACAGCCCGGCGGCGTTCTCGACGATGTTCCGCCGGATCCTCGGTCAGGCACCGTCCGTCTGGTTGGAGGCGGCGAACTAGGGCAAATCAAAAAATGCGTTTGATCCCGGCCGAAAACAACTGTACAAAAACACAGTACATTTTCCATCAGCACTCTCGAGCCCGGAGCACACCATGGCCTCTTCAGCGATGAACCTCATCCTCGAACGTATCGCCCTTTTCCAGTTCACCCCGACCCACTGCGCCCAGGCCCGAGGGATGTTGGGCTGGAGCATTGAACAGTTGTCGCGGGAGGCCAAGGTTTCAGTAGGCGACATTCAGCGATTCGAAGCGCAACAGGACGTGGCGGATGAGGTGCGGCTGGCGTTGACCTATCGCTTTGAGGCGCAGGGGCTGGTGTTCTTTCCGGGGTTTGCGCCGGGGCGATCGACAAGCAATGGTTCGACAGCTGAATCAGTGCGTGGGGATTATGCGATGGCGGAGTGATTCGGTTCGCCTGATGGAGGCGAACCTGCACCAGTGAGTCAGGCCCCTTGGACCACCGCCTCACTCTCCCCTTCAACCGCCAACCACCACGCATTCCCGCGTTGGGGTTGTGCCAAGTTGAATGCCTCACCCATTTGCGGCGTGGTGATGGAAACACTGCGTTCCCAGGCCAGCGCAAGAATGCGGTCGAACGGCTCATGCCAGGCGTGCATCGCCAGGTCGAACGTGCCGTTGTGGATCGGGAACAGCCAGCGCCCCTTGAGATCGATGTGGGCCTGCAGGGTTTCCTCAGGTTGCATGTGCACGTGGGGCCATTCGACGTTATAGGCGCCAGTCTCCATCAGGGTCACGTCGAACGGGCCGTACTGTTCGCCGATGCGTTTGAAGCCATCGAAGTAGCCGCTGTCGCCGCTGAAGAAGATGCGTTTGTCGCCGTCGATGATGACCCACGAAGCCCACAGGGTCTGGTTGCCATCGAACAGGCCGCGCCCGGAAAAGTGCTGCGACGGTGTGGCGATGAAGCGGATGCCGGCGACTTCTGTGCCCTGCCACCAGTCGAACTGGCGGATCTTGCTAGCATCGATGCCCCACTTGATAAGGGTGTCGCCGACGCCCAGCGGGGTCAGGAACACGTTGACCTTGTCTGCCAGTTTCAGCACCGCTTCATAGTCGAGGTGGTCGTAGTGGTTGTGCGACAGGATCACCGCTTCGATCGGCGGCAATTCATCGATGCTGATCGGTGGCTGGTGAAAGCGTTTCGGACCGGCCCATTGCACCGGCGACGCACGCTCGGCGAACACCGGGTCGGTGATCCAGAACTTGTCCTGCAGTTTGAGCAGCAAGGTCGAGTGACCGAGGCGATAGACGCTGTGGTTCGGCGCCGCGATCAGGTCGGCGCGGGTCAGTGGCTGCACTGGAATGGCCGCCGCCGGCCGGGTGTTGCGCGGTTTGTGGAAGATCATGTTCCACATGATCCGCAGCATTTTGCGCAAGCCTTCACGCTGCACCGGCGCGTGGTTGCGGAATACACCTTCGGCCTGACGCGAAGGTTCAGGTGATTGACTGCCCGCAGAAGCAATGGATTTGGCCATGACTGAATGACTCCGGAAACACCGCGCAATTCACGGCTTTCCACGGTGGGACGATAATGGCCAAAGCACGCACGCATCAGCCGGACATCTGTTTTTAGGTTGCACCGATTAACCCAGCATTACACTGAGCGGTGTAGTTTCTAGGTTGCAACAAACCGGATGACAAGTAAACTGCCGAGTGTAATTTCACCCTTTTTCTGCCGAATCGAATTTATGACAGCTCCAACGCGCCTCACCGACCGCAAACGCGAAGCCATCATCCTCGCGGCCATTTCCGAGTTCCGGGCCAACGGTTTCGAAGTCACCAGCATGGACAAGATTGCGGCCACTGCCGGGGTGTCGAAGCGCACGGTGTATAACCATTTTCCGAGCAAGGAAGAGCTGTTCGCCGAAATTCTCAACCAGTTGTGGGCACGGATCAGCACCGAGCAAGCCGTGTCATATCAGCCCGATCTGCCTTTGCGTGAGCAGTTGCGCCAAATGCTGTTGGCCAAACTGCAAATGATGGCGGACGACAATTTCATGAATCTGGCCCGTGTCGCCATCGCGGCCGCGATCCATTCGCCGGAGCGCGCGCAGAACATGGTGGCGCGTATGGGCGAACGTGAGGAAAGCGTGACGGTGTGGATTCGCGCCGCCCAGGCGGACGGTCGGCTGAAACCGGTCGATCCGGAGTTCGCCGCGCATCAAGTGCAGGGATTGCTAAAGACCTTTGCCTTCTGGCCGCAGATCTCCATGGGCCAGCCCTCGCTCGACAGCACAGCGCAAAATGCCGTGGTCGACTCTGCACTGGACATGTTCCTGGCTTGCTATCAGCTCTAGATTGGGCCTGCGCCACGGTAAATGGCTCACAAGGACACTGAATTTTCCCGCTGGAATAAATGACAATGTCTGTCATTGGCCGATGAACGGTCAGTCTGAAGAATTACACTGCAAAGTGTTTCAGAATGAATCTGGCGCAGAACACCATGGAAAACCAACGCGGCAAAGGCTTGTCATTCGCCAGACGCATTTACCTGCCACGCGCCATCGGGCTGGGCATCGGTTTCTTCAGTGTGGGCGCGGCGCTTTATCCGTTGAACATGCCGTCCTGGCTCTGGACCTTGTTGCTGTTTAACGGCTTTCTCTGGCCGCATGTGGCCTATCAATGGTCCACCCGCTCGGCCTTTCCCTATCGCGCCGAACGCCGCAACCTGCTCTATGACTCGGTGTTTGGCGGTTTCTGGACCGCGTGTTTTCAGTTCAATCCGCTGACTACCGTCACCATCCTGTCGATGATGACCATGAACAACGTGGCCGCCGGTGGCGTGCGCCTGTTCTGGCTCGGCGCCCTCGCCCAGGTGATCGGCGTGCTGCTGGGCTGGTCATTGTTCGGCGTCCATTTCACCCTGACGGCCACGCAGACTCAGGTCTGGGCCTGCCTGCCGATGCTGACCCTTTATCCGCTGGCGCTGGGCATGGTCTGTTACCGGTTAGCGATCAAACTCGCCGAGCACAAACGCAGCTTGAGCGCCCTGAGCCGCACCGACAGCCTGACCGGCCTGCTCAACCACGGCGCCTGGAAAGACCTGCTACACCTCAAGTTCCAGCAGTGCCGGCAACACAACTCACAAGCCATTCTGGCGTTGATCGACATCGATCATTTCAAGTCGATCAACGACAGTTACGGACACATCGTCGGCGATGCGGTGCTGCGGCAGTTAAGCCAAGAGCTGAAATTCGTACTCGACGAAAGCAAGCTGGCCGGGCGTTACGGTGGCGATGAATTCTGCGTGATCCTGCCCAACCTGCCCCTGAGCAAGGCTGAAGCGCTGATGGAGCAACTGCGTCAGGCACTGGATCGATACCGCCATCCCGACGTTTCCGAGCTGCGGGTCAGCCTGAGTATCGGGCTTGCTCGCTATCAAACCTCTTACGCCGATGCCCTTGAGTGGTTCGAAGAGTCCGACAAGGCGTTGTACACGGCCAAGCACATGGGACGTAACACAATCAGCGTAGCGTTGAGCCGAACACCCGCCTGAAAAACTTGTACAAAATTGAGAAAAATCGATTTCTTGTACAAGTTTATAAAGTTTTGTATAAGTTAATCCGCCAGCCGGGATGCTGGCACACTGCTTCCAGCCATTGATATATCTGGCTGGCTGACGCGGAAACAGGGACCCCACCTTCAGTCCTATTTCCAGAGTGCCATGAACATGATTTTCAACCGCCACAAGACTGCCCTCGTCGATCTCCAAAACACCATCAACCAACAAGCCGGCCTGCTGGAGGCGATCAACCGCTCCATGGCAGTGATCGAATTCGACGTCGACGGTGTGGTTCTGCGCGCCAACGACAACTTCCTGAAAACCATGGGTTACACCCGCGAACAGGTGATCGGCCAGGCCCATCGCCACTTCTGCTCGCCAGAGTTTGCCCGTGGCAATCAGTACACCGAGTTGTGGTCGCGCTTGAAAAGCGGCGAGTTCCAGTCCGGCACCTTTGAACGCATCGACAGCCAGGGCCGTCCGATCTGGCTCGAGGCCAGCTACAACCCGATCAAGGATGACTCGGGCCGCGTGGTGAAAGTGGTCAAGTACGCCATGGATGTCACTGCCAAAGTGCAGCAGGAAAGCGAAGCCAATGCGAAATTGCAGGCGATCGACCGCGCCATGGCGGTGATCGAATTCGATCTCGACGGCAATATCCTCACCGCCAATCAGAATTTTCTGACGCGCATGGGTTACACCCTCGCCGAACTCAAAGGCAAACATCACCGTTTGTTCTGCCCCGCACAACTGGTCAACAGCAGCGCCTACCAGGATTTCTGGCGCCGGTTGAATCAGGGCGAACTGTTTCAGGGCCAATTCGAGCGCGTCGACAAACGCGGGCAGACCGTGTGGCTTGAAGCCAACTACAACCCGGTCTACGACGCCGCCGGTCGCTTGTGCAAAGTGGTGAAGTTCGCGTCGGACGTGACCGCTCGGGTCGAGCAACACGAACAGGACGCGCGCAGTGCCAGTGCCGCCTATCACATCTCCGTCGCCACCCGAAAAGTCGCCGAACAAGGCACTCAAGTCATTCAGCAAGCAGCCAGTGAAATGCGCGAAATTGCCGACGACATCGCCGAGTCTTCAACCTTGATCGCGCAGCTCGGCGAACGCTCCGAGCAAATCACCGCCATCGTCAACACCATCCGCGCGATTGCCGATCAGACCAATCTGCTGGCCCTGAATGCCGCCATCGAAGCCGCCCGAGCGGGTGAGCAAGGTCGCGGCTTCGCCGTGGTGGCCGATGAAGTGCGGCAGCTGGCAGCGCGCACCAGCGGGTCGACAGCGGAAATTTCCAACATGATCGGTCTGATCCAGTCGGAAACCCGTCAAGCTATCAAAAGCATGGATGGCACCCGAGGGCGAGCAGCGCAAGGTGTTGAGTTGGCGGATCAGGCCGGCACGGTGATTTTGCAGATCCGCGACGGCGCCAGTGAAGCAGTGGAAGCTGTGAGCATGTTCGCCAATGACCGGGCGCCGGGTTAAACACGATCACGGCAATCGCAGCGCCTGCCCCAGTTCGTCGAACAGCGAGACCACCGAGCGCAACGCGCGGCAGTCCGGGCGGGTCAGCAGCCACAGCGCGGTGTCGTAACCGTGCAAGGGTTCGCTCAGGGCCTGCAGCCCTTCGTTTATCAGAAAGTCCGGCAACGCCGCCACGCCAAGCCCGGCGCGGACCAGTTCGGTCACGGACAGCATGCTGTTGCAGCGATAGCTCGGCGTCACACCGGGCAACTGCTGACGGCGCCAGACGACGGTCGGGTGATCGGGCAGAAAGTCGTCCGGGGCGATCCAGGTCAACGCCGCAAGATCGGCCGCTTCAACATTTTGTAGATAACGCTGACTGGCGCAGACCCGGTAGGAAATCTTCGCCAGCTCCCGTCCGACCAGATGCTCCGGCGGTGTACGTGTCAGGCGCAGGGCGATGTCGGCATCGCGGCGGCTGAGGTTGGCGAAATCGTTGGAAGTGCTCAGCTCGATGGTCAGCGCCGGGTAGTTCGGCATGAACTGCGCCAGCGCCGGCAGCAGCAGACCTTGCAACACCGAGTCGGTACAGGTCAGGCGCACCGTGCCGCTGACTACTTCGCCGCCCTGCTCCACACCAATACGCGCAGCTTCGAGTGCCTGCTCGGCGCGTTCGGCCTGCTCGGCCAGGGTTTGCGCGAGGCTGGTGGGCAGGTAACCGGCGCGGCTTTTTTCGAACAGTTGCTGACCGAGTGACGCTTCCAGTCGGCGCACGGCGCGAAACACCGTCGACACATCAACCCTCAACAGCTGCGCGGCCCGGGCCAGAGAGCCGCCGCGTACTAAAGCGAGGATCAGGGCCAGATCCGGGAAGTCGAGTTGATATTGCGTGGCTGCATTGATCACTTGGGCAAACGCCAATTTAGAGTGCGTGAACGCCAATCTATAGTGAGGTTCATTCCTCAACAAGCACAGCGAGTACTCATGGAATCCAGAGCCCTGCGCATCGCCCTGATCGGTGATTTCGATCCGCAAGTCACCGCCCACCAGGCCATCCCGGTTGCCCTCGGACTGGCGGCGGAACACCTTCGCCATCCGGTCGAATTCGAATGGTTGGCCACCGACCGAATCCTGCCCGAGACGCCGCTGGAACAATTCGACGGTTTCTGGTGTGTCCCGGCCAGCCCCTACAAAAGCGAAGACGGTGCCCTGCGAGCCATCCGTTTTGCCCGCGAGCAACAGCGACCGTTCCTCGGCACCTGCGGAGGTTTTCAGCATGCGGTGCTGGAGTTTTCCCGCCACGTGCTGGGCTGGGCCGACGCCGAACATGGCGAAACCTCGCCTGACTCGAGCCGCGCAGTGCTCACACCGCTGACCTGCTCTCTAGTGGAAGCGGTGGACAGCATTCATCTGGTGCCCGGTTCGTTGATCGCCAGTGCGTACGAAATGTCGGAAATTCGTGAAGGCTATCGCTGCCGCTACGGTGTGAATCCGCAATTCGAACGGGAGTTGCTGACCCATGAACTACACGCCGTAGGTCACGATTCGTCAGGCGACTTGCGCGCCATTGAACTGAAAAACCATGTGTTCTTCGTCGCCACACTGTTCCAACCGGAACGCGCAGCGCTCAAGGGGCAATTGCCGCCGCTGGTGCGGGCATTTGTTGAAGCCTGCTCGGAGCAATGTCGATGAAACCGAACACTGAGTGTTTCGCCGTGATCTTCACTTCGACCCGTACCGAGGGTGACAACGGCTACACCGAAGCGTCCGAGCGCATGATGCAGTTGGTCGCCGAGCAACCGGGGTTTCTCGGCATCGATTCGATCCGGGGGGCAGACGGGGTGGGAATTACGGTTTCGTACTGGGAGAGTGAGGCGGCGATTCTCGCCTGGCGCGAGCATCCGGAGCATCGGGTGATTCAGGCGCGCGGGCGGGCTGAGTGGTATTCGGCGTTTCAGACGCGGGTGTGTCGTGTGGAGCGGGAATATCGGTTCGGCCAGTGAGTATTGAGGTGTACTCACTGGCCCTTTCGCGGGCTTGCCCCGGGCGGCGGTCCGACGAAGAGGCCGGAACAGTCGCTGCAGAACCTCAGCCCTTCACCAGACAACGCACCGCCTCAATCTCCGGCACTTCGCGTTTACTCATGTAAACCCGCAACGGCTCGGTGATGTTGATCCGGTCATCGATGTTCTGATCCAGCAGCAACTGGATCAGTTCGCGCTTGAGGGTCATGGTCTGTTCGGTGGTCGGTGCCCAGACGAATTCGCTGCACGGAATGATGCCGTCATCGGCCACGTCCATGCCGAACGAGTCCTCACTGAAGCGCACGATGTACTGTCCGGTCTTGCGGTTGAGGCCGACGAAGCCCTTGAGGTCGTCGGCGGCCTGGCAGATGAGTTGCGATGTGATGCGCATGGTAAACCTCACAAGAGTAATCGAAGGTTTACACGCAGGGCATTGAGGCGCGCCCTCTGCCGGGGCGGTTGCCGTGGCCAAGCGTACTGCAAACGAACGCACAAAAGTGCGCAAATTTTCGCTTTCAGTACGTTTATGTCGGTCTTGCGATAGCACGTTTTCGTTTGAGTTGCTAAAAGGGACATCTTCGAAAATACCTGCGAAAGGACCTCGACATGCCCGCCACCTTCACCAAAAGCGCACTGCTGCTGAGCCTGATACTCGGCCTCGGCCAGGCCCACGCCGCCAGCCAGCCAAACCCGGTTGCGCTCGCTGCCTCCGAGGGCATTCCGCACCCGGCGGTGATCGCCCACCGTGGCGCGTCCTTCGATGCCCCGGAATCCACCGCCGCCTCCTACAAACTGGCGCGCGACCTGGGTGCCGATTACCTGGAAATGGACTTGCAGCGCAGCAAGGACGGCGTGCTGTTCGCCCTGCACGACGACAATCTGCAGCGCACCACCGACGTCGCCAGCAAATTCCCGGAGCGCAAGGACAGCCCGGCCAATGCCTTCACCATGGCCGAACTGAAAACCCTCGACGCCGGCAGCTGGTACAACGCCAAGTACCCGGATCGCGCGCGCCCGTCCTACGTCGGTCTGAAGATTCTGACCCTCGACGAGATCATCGACATCGCCCAGGCCAACCCAAAGCACAAACCCGGCCTGTACATCGAAACCAAGGAGCCGAAGCTGTTCCCGGGGATCGAGCATGACCTGAAGGAAAAACTCCAGGCCCGCGGCTGGCTGGTTCCGGCCGGCGCCAAACCGGCTAAAAACGTCGCCAGCGTCGGCGAGAGCAACGGCAAGGTGATCCTGCAAACCTTCGAGAAGAGCAGCCTGGAAATGCTGCAAAAGGAAATGCCGCAGGTGCCGAAGATCCTGTTGCTGTGGGTGGGTGAAGGCAGCATCGAGCCGAAGTCCAAAGTGACCTTTGCCGAATCCGGCGAGAAGGACAAGAACGCGTTCTACGGCAAGCAAGAGCCGAAATCCGAAGCCGAGTTCAAGCAGTGGATCGACTACGCCAAGGCCCAGGGTGCAATCGGCACCGGCCCTTCGGCAAAGCTGACCCACGGCGGCGATCAGAGCTATTCGGATCTGGTGCAGCCATGGATGAACAAGTACACCCACGACAAGGGCCTGCTGGTGCACGTCTACACCGTGGATGAGCCAGTGGACTTCGAGAAAGTCATGGCCGCTGGCGTTGACGGCATCTTCACCAACCGCGCCAGCGAACTGCTGAAATTCTACAAACGCCCGGCCGCCGCCAGTGTGGATCAGGTGCTGAAGAACAACGGCTTCTGATCTGTAAATCAGGGCGTCAGTATCGCGAGCAGGCTCGCTCCCTCGGGGAGGCCGGCCTGCCCGCTGCGTTTTAAGGGTGAGTTAAGTTGCAGCGATTAACCTGAACTCACTTAAACGAATCACCCAAAGGAATAACCGATGAAAACCCTGACTGCCCTGTTTACTGCTGCCGCCCTGACCCTCACCGCTGGCCTGGCCCAGGCTGACGTTCGCGTTGACCAGATCCCTGAACTGGTCAAGTCCGGCAAGATCAAGTCGCTGGAATCGATGAACGCAGAAGCGCTGAAACTGCATCCGGGTGCGACCATTACCGACACGGATCTGGATAACCACTTCAATGGTTATGAGTATGAAGTTGAGTTGCGTACTGCTGATGGCAAGGAGTTTGATGTGGACTTCGATGCAACGACTGGCAAGGTGCTGAGCGACAAGCAAGATACTTGATTGACTGATAAGACAAAGCCGCACGACTTTTGGGTTGTGCGGCTTTTTTGTGTCTGGCGTTTGACGAAGCTCTTGCTGCGCCTGTGAGATTTACCCCCTCACCCCAGCCCTCTCCCCCAGGGGGGCGAGGGGGAAAGGGAGCCGATCTTCATGCTGTTCAAACCTGAGTTCGACTGAAGACTCTCAACTCGACGTAGCTCAAGTATTAACTCCGACCGAACCCTTCCGATGTAATGGGAAAGCCAGGGTGAAAGGAAAGGGAGCCGATCTCCATAGGTTTCAAAACCTGAGTTCGACACAAGATTTTCAGGTCGATGTATCTCGAACATTCAACTCGATCGGTCCCCTCTCCCTCCGGGAGAGGGCTAGGGTGAGGGGAAAAGGCTTCACGCGGTCGTACTGACCAACGAACCGGAAGTACCGCTATCCGAATCCTGCAACGCCGCCAACAACGCCGCCGTCGCCGTCTGCAATGAAGCCGACGTCGTCGCAATCTGCGACTGCGCCGCCGCAACATCCGCCGCCTTGGCATCCTGACTTTCCTGCTTCGCCTGAGCCGCTTGCAGCGCCTTTTGCTCTTCCTGCAACTGCTTCTGCAACTCGGCAATCTGCTTGCGCAGTTCTTTCACGGTATCCGATTCTTCGCTGCTGGAACTGCTGTCCCCCGCCGGCGCCGCACCGCCGCCCGCCGCCACTTTGCTGGTATCAGCTTTCACACCGGTGCTGGCCGCCGCAGTGGTCGAGGTGTCGTCACCGGTGTCGGCAATCGAGGTTTTGCTGGTGGGTGTGGTGACGGTCTGATTGATCGAAACAGACGTGATGCTGACCATGGGAAATCTCCAATGCCGGTTATAGATAACCGGGCATCGGCGGCGGTCTGCACGAATTGAGATCGACTGTGTACCGACTCGGTAACCGAACCGGTACACAGTCACTGGCCACTCGGATTTAACGTCACCCTGCCGTCACACAAACGTCATGTGACATTGCGATGATGCGGCTCAGGTGAATCTGCAAATCCCGCGACAGACGCCTCCTCGCAGCGAGCCTTCATGAACCACAGCCTCGATATCAGTCATCGTGATCCTGACCTGTTCGGCCTGCTTTACGGCTTTCGCTTTCGCCCCGGCGAACGCGGGCGCGAGGTGGATTCGGCGACCGCCCTGCGCTGTCTGCAAGACGACAGCGAGGGCGATGAATTTCTCTGGCTGCACCTGAACCTGGCGCACGCCGCGTGCGAGCGCTGGATGAAAAGCCATCTGCAATTGCCCGAAGAGTTTTTCGAAGCGCTGCACGAAGGTTCGCGCTCGACCCGCATCGAGCATGTGGATTCGGCGTTGCTGGCGGTGGTCAACGATGTGGTGTTCAACCTCAGCAGCATGGTGTCATCAGACGTGTCGACGCTGTGGGTCTGCGTGCGCAGCAAACTGATCGTCAGTGCGCGCCTGCAACCGCTGCACTCGGTGGACAAGCTGCGTTCTTCGGTGAAGTCCGGCGAGTGCTTTCGTTCGCCGCTGGAACTGCTGGTGCATCTGCTGCGCGATCAGGGCGAAGTGCTGACCCAGATCGTGCGCAAGACCAGCATGAGCGTCGATCAGGTCGAGGACGAATTGCTGTCCTCGCGACTGTCGACCAACCGCGCCGAACTCGGCGCCAACCGGCGGGTGCTGGTGCGCCTGCAACGGCTGCTGGCGCTGGAACCGGGTTCGCTGCTGCGCCTGCTCAACCGACCACCGCCGTGGTTGCAGAAGGAAGACGTGAAGGAGCTGCGCAAATCCACCGAGGAGTTCGCGCTGATCATCAACGACCTGACCGCCCTCGGCGAGCGGATCAAGCTGTTGCAGGAAGAGATCGCCGCCAACCTCAACGAGCAAAGCAACCGCACGCTGTTCACCCTGACCGTGGTCACGGTGCTGGCGCTGCCGATCAACATCATTGCCGGTTTCTTCGGCATGAACGTCGGCGGCGTGCCGCTGGCTACCGATCCGGAAGGGTTCTGGATTCTGGTGGCGCTGGTGGCGACGTTCACCGTGATCGCCGGGCGCTGGGCGTTTCGCAAGCGGCGGGATTACTAAGAGCCGACTGCCCCTGCCGCTCGTTCCCACGCTCCGCGTGGGAATGCCGCCCGGGACGCTCCGCGTCCCTGTGACGCAGAGCGTCACCTTATGCATTCCCACGCGGAGCGTGGGAACGATCACCGCCTTCAGATCAGCGGTGAAGCTAAAACCCCAAACACTGATCTGTCGCAGCCTCTCTGTAATATTTAGCAACGATCATGGGCGACACTCCTTCCCCCGCTCAGGATTGTCCTCCCATGGCTACTCCCTCCCTGACCGCCAGCCCGGCCCCCGCTGCCAGTGGCAGGCCGGCCCTCGACAAGAAAACCGGCCCGTTCACTTACGTAGTGTTTTTCGCGGTACTGGCGATGGGGATGCTGTTCACCGCCTACAGCCTGATGCACGACATGCACGAACTCGGCACGGTGGTCACCACCTGGACGCCGTTCCTGCTGCTCGGCGTGGCGCTTCTGATTGCGCTGGGCTTCGAGTTCGTCAACGGCTTCCACGACACCGCCAACGCCGTGGCCACGGTGATCTACACCCACTCGCTGCCGCCGAATGTGGCCGTGGTGTGGTCGGGTTTCTTCAACTTCCTCGGGGTGCTGCTGTCGAGCGGCGCGGTGGCGTTCGGCATCATTGCGTTGCTGCCGGTGGAGCTGATTCTGCAAGTCGGTTCGTCCGCCGGTTTCGCGATGATTTTCGCCCTGCTGATCGCGGCGATCCTGTGGAACCTCGGCACCTGGTGGCTGGGTCTGCCGGCCTCGTCGTCGCACACGCTGATCGGTTCGATCATCGGCGTCGGCGTGGCGAATGCCTTGATGCACGGCCGCGACGGCACCAGCGGTGTGGACTGGGCTCAGGCAACCAAGATCGGTTACGCGCTGCTGCTGTCGCCGCTGGTGGGTTTCGGTTGCGCGGCGCTGTTGCTGCTGGCGCTGCGTGCGTTCGTGAAGAACCGTTCGCTGTACAAGGCACCGGAAGGCAACACCCCGCCGCCGTGGTGGATTCGCGGTCTGCTGATCCTGACTTGCACCGGCGTGTCGTTCGCTCACGGTTCCAACGACGGCCAGAAAGGCATGGGCCTGATCATGCTGATTCTGGTCGGCACTCTGCCGATGGCTTATGCACTGAATCGCACCATGCCGGAAGAACAGTCGCTGCAATTCGCCGCCGTCGCCCAAGTGACCCAGCAAGCGCTGGTGAAAAGTGCGCCACTGCCGGCACCGGCCGATCCGCGCGCTGTGCTCTCCGACTACGTGCGCAGCAAGGAAGCCACGCCGCAACTGATCCCGGCCCTCGCCTCCCTGACCGGACACATCGGTGAAGAAGTCAAAGGCTACGGCTCGCTGGCGAAAGTCCCGGCCGAGGCCATGGGCAACGTCCGTAACGACATGTACCTGGCCAGCGAAACCATTCGCCTGATGGACAAGAACAAGGTCGGCACCTTCGACGCCGACACCAGCGGCAAGCTGCAACTGTTCAAGCAACAGATCGACAACGCCACGCGGTTTATTCCGCTGTGGGTGAAGATCGCGGTGGCGATTGCCTTGGGGCTGGGCACCATGGTCGGCTGGAAGCGGATCGTGGTCACGGTCGGCGAGAAAATCGGCAAGACCCACCTGACCTACGCCCAGGGCGCCTCGGCGGAAACGGTGGCGATGCTGACCATCGGCGCCGCCGATATGTTCGGCCTGCCGGTGTCGACCACTCATGTGTTGTCCTCGGGCGTGGCCGGGACCATGGTCGCCAACGGTGGCGGTTTGCAGATGAAGACCATCCGCAATCTGCTGATGGCGTGGGTGCTGACCTTGCCGGCGGCGATTCTGCTGTCGGGCAGTCTGTATTGGTTGTTTACGCAGATTTTCTGATCCAGCCGAATCCCTGTGAGAGCCGTTGCTCCCACAGGGATTTGCCGCAGGAATCAGAGCGTCAAACGAATCAAATCCCCCAGCCAGTCCATGAACACCCGCACCCGCAACGGCAGATGCCGCTGCCTCGCGTACAACAGTGAAATGCCCATCGCCGGCGCGGTGTATTGCGGCAGCACGGTGACAATCTCGCCGGTATCCAGATAGGTGTTCATCCCGGTTCGCGGCACCTGGATCAGACCGAATCCCCCCAGACACGCCGACTCGTAGGCATCGGTGCTGTTGACCGTCACACTGCCCGCCATTGGCACCCGGTGAACCTGCCCGTCCTGCTCGTAAACAAACCCTTCGGAACGCGAACCCAGCCCCCCCACGTAATGCACCAACCGATGCTGCGCCAGATCTTCAAGTGTCTGCGGCACGCCATAGCGCTCCAGATACGCGGGGCTGGCGCAGTTGATCATGCTGAAGTCCCCCAGATGCCGCGCCACCACCGACTGATCGGGTTGCGCGCCGATGCGCACCACGCAATCGAAACCTTCGGCGAGCAGGTCGACCCGGCGATCGGTGCTGCTGATTTCCAGCTCCAGATTCGGATGACGCGCCATGAATTCCGGCAGCTTCGGCATGATCAGCCGTCGCGACAGAATGTTCGGCATATCGACCCGGATCCGCCCGGTCAGCGACGCTTCGTCCTGGCGGAACAGGTTCTCGATTTCGTCCATGTGCGACAGCAGATCCTTGCTTCGCTCGTACAGCGCAAGGCCGTCCTGAGTCGCCTGGACCTTGCGCGTGGTGCGTTGCAGCAGACGCGTGCCGAGCAGGCTTTCCAGCGCCTGCACCTGTTCGGACACCGTCGAACGCGGCAGCCCGAGACTCTCCCCCGCCATCGTGAAACTCGACAATTCGCTGACCCGGACGAAGGTGCGCAGCAGTTCCAGTTTGTTCATGGGTCACCCATTGATTGTTCGGATATTCCGACCAGTGATTCCGGCTTCAGTCTGTTTATCACCCCATGGCGGATAAATAAACTGTGCCCCATCAACCGTCACTGCCATCGAGGAAGACCCATGAACCGCAAAATCGCATTGATCACCGGTGCCAGCCGTGGCCTCGGCAAGAACGCCGCCCTGCACCTCGCCGCGCAAGGCGTGGACATTATCGGCACCTACAACAGCCGCGCCGATGAAGCCCAAGCGCTGGTGCAGGAACTGGAAACCCTCGGCGCCCAAGCCGTGATGCTGCAACTGGATGTCGGGCGCAGCGAAGGTTTTGCCGAGTTTGCTGTGCGGGTCGAGCAGGCGCTGCAACAACTTGAACGTCCGCGCTTCGATTTCCTGATCAACAACGCCGGGATTGGCGTGCATGCCTCCTTCGCCGACACCACGCCGGAGCAGTTCGACCTGCTGATGAACGTGCAGTTGAAAGGGCCGTTCTTCCTCACTCAGCAACTGCTGCCGCTGATCAACGATGGCGGGCGGATCATCAACATCTCCAGCGGTCTGGCCCGCTTCACCCTGCCGGGTTACGCGGCTTACGCGGCGATGAAAGGCGCGATGGAAGTGCTGACCCGTTATCAGGCCAAGGAGCTGGGGGCGCGGCAGATCGCCGTGAATATCCTGGCACCGGGCGCCATCGAAACCGACTTCGGCGGCGGCGCGGTACGCGACAATTCGGCGTTGAATGCGATGGTCGCCAGCAACACCGCGCTGGGCCGGGCCGGGCAGCCGGATGACATTGGCGGTGCGCTGGCGCTGTTGCTGTCGCCGGGGGCGCAGTGGATCGACGGTCAGCGGATTGAAGCGTCGGGCGGGATGTTTCTCTAAACCCTGCAAAAACCCAGGACAAAAAATCGCAGCCCTCACAGGCTGCGATTTTTTTTTCAGTTCTGGCAGACGCTGCGCATCACCAGCCGCTCGCGCACCACGTCATAACCCCAGTGGTAGATGTAGGTGTACGGCAGGAAGAACAGCAGCACGCCGATGTCGAGCAGGAACGCCTGCCACAGACTGACCGACAGCCACCAGGCAATCAGCGGCACGCCCATCACGATCAACCCGCCCTCGAACAGCAGCGCGTGCGCCACTCGCACCCAGGCATTGTGAGCGATGTTCCAGCGCTTGAGCATCCGGTCGAAGAAGCCGTTGAACACCACGTTCCAGCCCAGGGCCAGCAACGCGATTGCGATGGTGACGGCGCCCATTTCGACCAGCGGTTTGCCCATGATCCACGCCAGCAACGGGGTACAGATCAGGATCGCCAGCAGTTCGAAACCGATGGCCTGGAAGATACGCTCAGTGATGGATTTGTTGGCAGTCATGGCCGAAGTCCTCTGTGAAGATGGTTGCCATGATCCAGCACCGAACCGATACTTCATAACCAATAACCATCGATCAAGGCGATAGTTCATGGCATCTCAGGAAGTGTTGCTGGCGTTTGTCCAGGCGGCGACTCAAGGTTCGTTTTCGGCGGCGGCGCGCAAACTCGGGCGCAGTCAGTCGACGGTGAGTGCGGCGGTGGCCAGTCTTGAGATCGATCTGGATCTGGTGCTGTTCGACCGCAGCAGCCGCAAGCCGACGCTGACCCCGGCCGGCCACGTGATGCTACAACGGGCCGAGGCGATTCTGTCCGCCACCAGCCGACTGGAAATGACCGCCCGGCAATTGGCCCAAGGTGTTGAGCCGAAACTCACGGTGGCGATTTCCGACACTTATCAGTCCGACCGTTTCGAAGCCGCATTGGTGGGTTTCGAGCAGCGTTATCCGGATCTGGAACTGGAATGCCTGATCGCCGAGTGCGATGACCTGGTCGAACTGGTGCAGCGCGGTCGGGCGCACCTGGCGTTCGCCGAGATGCAGGACAACTACCCGCCGGATCTGGCGAGCGCGACCGTCGCCGAGCGCACTGAAATCGCCTTGTTTGTGGGTCGTGGGCATCCGTTGGCGACTCAGGAATCCATCGATCAAACGGTCCTTGAACAGCATCGCGAGCTACGCCTGGCCACCATCGTCAATCCCTATGACAGTCGCGGCAAAGGCCGGTTGTGGTCGGCGCCGAGTTATCTGATGTTGCTGGAGATGGCTGAGAAAGGTTTTGGCTGGGCGCCGCTGCCGCGCTGGCTGGTGGAGCGTTTCGGCAATGATTTGCTGGTGGAACTGAAGGTGCGCGGCTGGCCGAAACCGGTGTTCGTCGATGCGCTGTGGTCGCGGCTGTACCCGCCGGGGCCGGCGGGCAGCTGGTTGCTGAGCAAGATGCTGGAATAGCTCAGGCCGCCTCGATCGCTGCCGGGCGATTGACCTGAAAATACGCGTGCAACCCGCGCATCGTCGGCAACTCCAGCGCTTGCGCTGCATAGCACAATCCCACCCGCCGGGTCGGCGCCGGCAGGTGCAGCGCGCGCACGACGATGCGTTCATGCCTGCTGACAAGCGACTGCGGCAACATCGCCACGCCGACACCCGCCGCCACCATGTGCAACGCCTGTTGCAGTGAACCGGCATGCCCCGCCACCGCTTCCGGCGAGCGTCCGTACAGCGCCATCAACCGCTGATGTGAAGGATGCTGTGGGCAGGTGATCCAGTCCTCGATCGGCGCCCAGCCGGCCTGCGCGTTTGCCATCGGATGATCGAGAGGCAGCGCCATCACATAGGACTCTTCCCACAGCGGCAGGAACAGTTCGTCCTCGCAGCACATTTCCTCGACCGCCAATCGACCATCGCCGTGACAGCCCTCTTCCAGGGTCAGCAACAGATTGGGCAACGCCTGATGGGCCATCCGCACGAAGGCTTCGATGTGACTGGCGGCGATGTCGCCTTCGATGCCGAGGGTCAGCGGCGCACGGTTTTCGCGGTCGCGAAACATCCGGCTCAGTGCCTCGGACTCGGCCACCATCCGCCGTGCCTGCGGGTATAGAAGGCGCGCTTCGTCGCTGACTTCCACACCACGGGGCTGACGCACGAACAGCGTCGCGCCGAGTTCTTCTTCCAGCTGTTTGATGGTCACCGACAACGTGGGCTGACTGATGAACAGCCGTTGCGCGGCGGCGGTGATGTTGCGTTCCTCGAACACCGCGAGGAAGGCTTTGAGATGGCGGATATCCATAGGAGATTCCGATAGCAGACAGAGGAATAAGGCATTTTTCAGCCTCCAGCGGACTAAATATACTGCGTCACGAATCTGGTTATTTGTTTTTCTTATCTCAGGAGTTCAACCATGAGCAAGCCATTGATCATCATCACCGGCGCCAGCTCGGGCATCGGCGAAGCCACCGCCCGCCGCTTGAGCGCTGCCGGCCATCCGCTGCTGTTGCTGGCCCGGCGCATCGAACGCCTCGAAGCACTGGCCCTGCCGAACACCCTCAGCCGCCGCGTCGACATCACCGACCGCGCCGCGTTGCTGGCCGCTGTGGCCGAGGCGGAAGCGCAGTTCGGCCCTGCCGATGCGCTGATCAACAACGCCGGGGTGATGCTGCTGGGCGAGATGAGCAAGCAGGACCCGGCGCAGTGGGACCAGATGCTCGACGTCAACGTGAAGGGCCTGCTCAATGGCGTGCACGCGGTGGTCGCCGGGATGATCGAGCGCAAGCACGGCACGATCATCAACGTCAGCTCGGTGGCCGGACGCAAGACGTTCCCGAACCATGTGGCCTATGTCGGCACCAAGTTTGCGGTGCATGGATTGTCGGAAAACCTGCGTGAAGAGTTGTCGCCGCATAACGTGCGGGTGACCACTATTGCGCCGGGTGCGGTCGAGACCGAGTTGCTGAGCCACACCACGGATGAGGCGATCAAAACCGGGTATCAGGCGTGGAAGCAGGACATGGGCGGCACGGTGTTGAGCGCCGAGGATGTGGCGACAGCGATTGCCTATGCGTATGGGCAGCCGCAGGGGGTTTGTATTCGCGAGATTGTGATGGCTGCGACTCGGCAGCAGGCCTAAAAGCTAAAGGCGAAAGGCAAAATCAAAAGCGCCCTCACCCTAACCCTCTCCCGAAGGGAGAGGGAACTGACCGAGGTGTCTTACGTCATACATCGACTTGAAATATCGAGTCGATTATGGATTCAGAGCAAATCTCTCACGTCGGCGCATATCTCCAATATTCCCGGATCGGTTCCCTCTCCCTCCGGGAGAGGGCTAGGGTGAGGGCAAGCGATCCAAAGCCGAAAGCCGCCCCTCGATAAACCACCGCTCCGGCGCTTGCCGCGTCAATTCCAGGGCACGCCGATAAGCCGCCCGCGCCTCCTCAACCCGCCCCAACTGCCGACAAAACTCCGCCCGCGCCGAATGCGCCAAGTGGTAATCCTGCAACTCCCCACGCTCCAGAATCCCTTCAACCAGGGTCAACCCCGCCAGCGCCCCGTCACGCTTGGCCACCGCCACCGCCCGGTTCAACTCGATCACCGGCGACGGCACCGCCCGCAACAAAACGTCATACAGCCCGACGATCTGCACCCAGTCCGTCTCCCCTGCCGTCGGCGCTTCGGCATGCACCGCCGCAATCGCCGCTTGCAGGCAGTACGGCCCGAAACGTCCCGTGGTCAGCGCTTTTTCCACCAGTTCACAGCCTTCGGCAATCAGCTCGGCATTCCACAATCCGCGATCCTGATCATCCAGCAAAATCAGTTCACCGCTTGGCGTCGAGCGCGCCGACCTCCGCGACTCATGCAACAACATCAACGCCAGCAGCCCCATAACTTCCGGATCCGGCAATAACTCCAGCAACAACCGCCCGAGGCGGATCGCCTCGCGGGTCAGGTCTTCGCGGGTCACCTGAGCGCCGCCGGACGCCGAATAACCCTCGTTGAACACCAGATAAATCACCCGCAACACGCTGTCGAGGCGCTCGGGCAATTCGCTCAGGCTCGGCACTTGATAAGGAATTTTCGCGTCACGAATCTTCGCCTTAGCGCGCACGATGCGCTGGGCAATCGCCGCCGGGGCCGAGAGAAATGCGCGGGCGATTTCTTCAGTGGTGAGGTCGCAGACTTCACGCAGGGTAAGCGGTACTTGCGCGTCCGCCGCCAGCGCCGGGTGGCAGCAGGTGAAGATCAGGCGCAGGCGATCGTCTTCCACGTCTTCGGCGTCCCATTCGGACTGTTCCAGTTCTTCCAGTTGCGCCAGCAATAACGGCTGCGAGGCCTTGAACCGTGCGCGGCGGCGCAGCACGTCGATCGCCTTGAAGCGCCCGGTGGACACCAGCCAGGTTCGCGGATTGTCCGGCACGCCGTCGCGCTGCCAGCGCTCGACCGCGACGAAGAACGCCTCGTGCAGGGCTTCTTCGGCGAGGTCGAAATCGCCGAGCAGGCGGATCAGGGTCGCGAGGATCCGTCGCGAGTCTTCGCGATAGACCTGCTCGACCCGCGCCCGGACCTCAGACATTCAACTGGCGCACGGGACGCACTTCGACGCTGCCGACCCGGGCCGCCGGAATGTTGCCGGCGACCTGAATCGCTTCGTTGAGATCCCGCGCGTCGATCAGGTAGAAACCGGCCAACTGCTCCTTGGTCTCGGCGAACGGGCCGTCGGTGATCGACAGCTTGCCGTTGCGCATGCGCACCGTGGTGGCAGTCTGCACCGACTCCAGCGCTTCGGCGGCGACCATCCGGCCGCTGCCCTGGATCGACTCGGCGTAGGCCCAGCACTCGGCATCTTCCGGGCTGTCGGGCGACGAATGCAGCAGGCGCTCATCGCTGTAGACCAGGCATAAATACTTCATGGCGTTCTCCTGAATCGGACGGATCAACTATGGCTGAAGATCAGGGTTGCACATCGAACAGGGTCGCGCCGCTCATCGGGTCGAACGGTGCTGACCAGTGTTCGTGGGCGATCTTCCACGCCCCGCCCACCTGCCGGTAGCACGCGGTGACGCGCATCCAGCAACTCTGGGTTTCGCCCTTTTCATTGGTCCCGCCGCAGTTGGCGACCCAGTGGGCGAAAGCGATGTTGTCGGCGGTCTCGATGGCGATTTCGTGGAATTCGAAAATGTGCGGGCCGGGGCACATTTCCATGCAATCCACCCAGTGCGCGCGGTAGGCCTCCTTGCCCTTGAATTGCAGGGCCTTGATCGCATCGAACGAGAGGATGTCGTCGGCGTACAGCGCCATGACTTTTTCCACGTCCTTGGTCATCACCGCCTCGCGGTAGGTGTCGATCAGGGTTTGAATCTGCGCTTGCGTACTCATGGGGTTTCTCCCTGGTTTTTGTTGTGAAGACACCCTTAGTCGTTCGGCGATTTGCCGGATCGACAGTTGAAACAAAAAAATTCCGGAGAAGACAAACTCGCTAGAATCCGAGGCTCATCTTTGTAGGAAAAAGGAAATTCCCGTGTCAGCCCGACTCGTGCCTTACGAAAGCCTGAACGCCACCCAACGCCAACAGGTCGAGGCGATTGAAATCCACGCCGAGCAGATCAAGTTCTCCGGCGATATCCATGGCGCCCTGCACACGCTGCTGTCGAAACCCGGCCCCGGCGTGAAAGGTTTTGCGCTGCTGGCCGAAGACGTGCCGGTGGCGTTCCTGCTGCTCAAACGCCCGCCGGTCCTGCCGGAATGGGCCGACGAACACAGCGCCACCCTGCATGCGTTGCAGGTCGATCACCGCGCACAGGGCAAGGGTTACGGCAAGGCCTGCCTGCTGGCGTTGCCAGAAGTTGCGCGCCAGGCCTGGCCTGAAATCAAAGGACTGGAACTGTCGGTGGACGCCGACAATGACGCCGCGATTGCGCTGTACGCCAAGTACGGCTTCGTCGACAGCGGCGAAGCGTACAAGGGCCGCATCGGTTACGAGCGGCGGATGGGGCTGTTCTTCTAATTGTCGGGGGAGCAACGATGATCGATTCAATCGAAGCGCTGGAAGCCATCTACGGCTTGCCCCACGAACGGGCGGTGCGCAAGCAGATCGGCTTTCTCAACGAGGACTATCAGGCGATGGTCCGGGTCTCGCCGCTGGTGATTGTCAGCTCAGTCGGAGCTGATGGCATCGACGGTTCCCCGCGCGGTGATGCGCCGGGGTTTGTGCGGATCATTGACGAGCGCACCCTGGCCCTGCCGGATCGCCCCGGCAACAACCGCATCGATACCTTGCGCAACGTATTGCACGATCCGCGAGTGTCGCTGCTGTTCATCATTCCGGGGATTGGCGAGACGTTGCGGGTCAACGGTACGGCGACCATCAGCGCTGATCCCGAGTTGCTGGAAAGCTTCGCGGTGAACGGCAAACCGGCGCGTACGGTGTTGCTGGTGACGGTGGAGGCGGCGTTCTTTCATTGCTCGAAAGCGTTCGTGCGTTCGGATGCGTGGAACCCTGAAACCCACTTGCCGCGCTCGGCGCTGCCGACCGCAGGGGCTTTTCACAAGCGGCTGAATGATGGGCAGTTTGATGCCGAGGCCTATGATCGCGAGGCCCCGACGCGGGTACGGGACACCCTCTACTGACACCGCCCACCCTCGTTCCCACGCTCTGCGTGGGAACGCATACCGGGACGCTCCGCGTTCCTGCCGCACCGCTGATGCAACGCCTGGCACCGTCATGACGCAGAGCGTCGAAGGCTGCATTCCCACGCAGAGCGTGGGAACGATCAGGTCAGGGGTTCTTCTTCAGAGCGTCAGGATCATCTCGTGCCACGCCATCCCGCCGTGGTCGGATTCGGACGGTTTGATGTAAGCAAAACCGAATCCGGCATACAGCGGGATGTGCCGTTCCTTGCACATCAGGTGAATCGTCGCCTTGCCCTGCTCGCGCATGCGATCGATGAATTCACCCAGCAGACGCTTGGCCAGACCCAGGCCCTGATAGTCCGGATGCACCACCACCGACATGATCACCACATTCGGCCCCGCTGGGTCGTGGCCGATCAGTTCCTTGAACGCCTCGTCGGACATCTGCACATCAAACGCTGCACCGGAGTTGATGAACCCTGCCACCTGCCCGTCCACCTCGGCGACGATGAAACCGTCCGGCCAGGTGGCGATGCGCGTGGCGATCTTTTCGCGGGTCGCGGCTTCGTCGCCCTCATAGGCGAGGGTTTCGATGGCGTAGCAACGGTCCAGGTCGGCGGCGGTGACGTGGCGGATGAGGGTGTTCATGGCGGCTCGAAATCAGAGGAAACAAGGCCGCCAAGGATAAAGGAATAAGGTGTTCATATCGATCCGCACGGGCAGCGTAAAGCCTGCGTATAAGCGCTTTTCTTCGGATTCGGGACGGTCTATTTCTGACGCCTGTCTCTGATCACCCGAGGGGGGAACCGTTTATGAGCAGCGTTGAGATCGGTTTGTTGATGGTGTTGGGCATCAGCTTCTTCGGCTTCATTACCCTGGGCATCGACCTGTTGCGGGCACGACGAATCAAGGGCAAGTAAGGTTCGACCGGCAGCGCGAAGCGGGTTCGCGCTGCCGGTTGCCGATCAGGTTTTCTTTTCCACCGGGACGCAGATTTCCAGCTTGCCGGTATTGAGCTTCGGGTTGAAATCGGCGCTGTAGCGTTCCAGCTCCGGGGCGTTTAGCCCTTTGTAGTCGGACGCTGGCAGCCAGGTGTTGTAGATGTAATCAATGGTCTGCGGCAGCTGATCCAGCGAACCCTTGTGTTCGAACACCGCGTACTGGCGCGGCAGGATTTCGATCCACGGATATTTTTCCTGCGGGAAATCGTCCAGCTTGCGGATTTCGACTCCGGCCATGTAATCGAAACCGCCGTTGCCGTCGAAATTGCTGCAGACACCGTAGGTCACTTCACCCTTCTGCCCCGGAATATTTCCGATGTGCGGGATCAGTTTTTCCCACAGCGCAGGGATGTCCTGAACGGTCTCTTGAGTGAAGCGATCGCGAAATCCTGCAATCAGCAGGAAGTGTCCATGTTCGAAGCGAGGTTCAGCCACTTCGACGCGTTTTTGCTCATCCATGACTCGACTCCTTGAACGAAAAAAGTGGGTTCGGCTGGGAGTATAGAAGCCAAACCCGATTCGCACATTTACAGCGTATGCAGGGCCTCGGCGGCGCCGGAACCGACGAACTCGTTATAACCGGATACGATCACGTAGACCGCGAAATAGCAGAAGATCGCTGCAGATGCCATGTAGGAATAGCGCAACAGTTTGTCGCCGAGCAACTTGCCGCCATGGCTCGCGGCGAAGCACAGGCCTGCCGACCACAACAGCCCGGCGCACAGGAAGCCGCCGAGGAACAGCGCCGAGCTCAAAGGACCGCCGCCGCCGGAACGGGCGATCAACGTGCCGCCCACTGCCGCGAACCAGAGGATGGCGCTGGGTGACGACATGGCGAGAAAGATCCCACGGAAGAATTCCTTGCGATGGGAGTTCTGGCCGACCTCGGCGGTCGCCGCCAGTTGCGCCTCGTGGTGGATCGCCGAATAGATCATCTTCGCCGCGAAGTAGATCAGCAGCGCCGAACCGCCGATCCACAGCACCCAGCGCACGGTTTCGTATTGCAGCAGAACGGTCATCCCGGCCAGCGCCAGCACCGCGTAGATCAGGTCACCGACGCAGGTGCCGAGACCCAGTGCGAAGCCCTGAAAATAGCCGCGCTGCATAGCCAGGGTGATCATCGCGATGTTGGCCACGCCGATATCCAGGCACAGCGAAAGGCTCAGCAAGAAGCCGCTGGTAAATTCCATCAACCGATTTCCTTGGGAAAAATTTGTTTACAAAGGCTCTGGACAGTATGCCATCGCTGACCTTATCGTCCGCCACAGGTCACCGCAGTGACCAGCGTCGCTCGGACGGTTCCGGGCGCTTACGTTATCCGAGGCAACAATGGCTGAACAAGGTTCGCCGCGCCGCTTTGCGCGCATAGATCGACTCCCCCCTTACGTTTTCAACATCACTGCCGAGCTGAAGATGGCCGCCCGACGTCGTGGCGAAGACATCATCGACTTGAGCATGGGCAACCCCGACGGCGCCACGCCGCCGCACATCGTTGAAAAACTGGTGCAGGTTGCACAACGCGAAGACACCCACGGTTACTCCACGTCCAAGGGCATTCCGCGCCTGCGCCGGGCGATTTCCAACTGGTACAAGGAACGCTACGAGGTCGAGATCGACCCGGAAAGCGAAGCCATCGTCACCATCGGTTCCAAGGAAGGCCTGGCGCACCTGATGCTGGCGACCCTGGATCAGGGCGACACCGTGCTGGTGCCGAACCCGAGCTACCCGATTCACATCTACGGTGCCGTGATTGCCGGCGCCCAGGTGCGGTCGGTGCCGCTGGTGCCGGGCGTGGACTTCTTCGCCGAGCTGGAACGGGCGATTCGCGGCTCGATCCCGAAACCGAAGATGATGATCCTCGGCTTCCCGTCCAACCCGACCGCGCAGTGCGTGGAACTCGATTTCTTCGAGCGGGTGACTGCTCTCGCCAAACAGTACGACGTGCTGGTGGTGCACGACCTGGCTTACGCCGACATCGTCTACGACGGCTGGAAAGCCCCGTCGATCATGCAGGTGCCGGGTGCCAAGGACATCGCGGTGGAGTTTTTCACCCTGTCCAAGAGCTACAACATGGCGGGCTGGCGGATCGGCTTCATGGTCGGCAATCCGGAACTGGTCAGCGCTTTGGCGCGGATCAAGAGCTACCACGACTACGGCACCTTCACCCCGCTGCAGGTGGCCGCGATTGCTGCGCTGGAAGGCGATCAGCAATGCGTGCGCGACATCGCCGAACAGTATCGCCAGCGCCGCAACGTGCTGGTCAAGGGCCTGCATGAGCTGGGCTGGATGGTCGAGAACCCGAAAGCTTCGATGTACGTCTGGGCGAAGATTCCCGAAGCCTACGCGCACCTCGGCTCGCTGGAATTCGCCAAGAAGCTGCTGGCCGAGGCCAAGGTCTGCGTCTCGCCGGGTGTCGGCTTTGGTGAGTACGGCGACGATCACGTGCGCTTTGCGCTGATCGAAAACCAGGACCGGATTCGCCAGGCAGTACGCGGGATTCGCGGGATGTTCCGGGCGGATGGCCTGGGCACCAAGTAACTGCCTCCTCTCCTCCTGACCTGACCTGACCTGATCGTTCCCACGCTCTGCGTGGGAATGCCTCAATGGACGCTCTGCGTCCGCTTTGGGACGCAGAGCGTCCCGGGCTGCATTCCCACGCGGAGCGTGGGAACGATCCAGGCACAAAAAAACCGCATCGCTGCGGTTTTTTTGTGTCTGGCGTTCGAGGTTAAACGAACAGCGACAACAACAGAATAAAGCCCAGCCCCACCACCGACAGGATGGTTTCCATCGCCGTCCAGGTCTTGAAGGTTTCGGCCACGGTCATGTTGAAGTACTGCTTCACCAGCCAGAAACCGGCATCGTTGACGTGGGACAGGATCAGCGAGCCAGCACCGGTGGCCAGCACCAGCAACTCACGGTTCACGCCCGGAATCATCCCCACCACCGGCACCACAATGCCCGCTCCCGTGATGGTCGCCACGGTGGCCGAACCGGTCGCGATGCGGATCACCGCTGCCACCAGCCACGCCAGCAGGATCGGCGAGATCTGCGCGCTGACCGCCATGTGGCCGATCACGTCGCCCACGCCGCTGGTCACCAGCATCTGCTTGAAGCCGCCGCCGGCACCGATGATCAGGATGATCGCGGCAGTTGGCGCCAGGCTCGCGTCGAGCCATTTGAGCATCTGCTGAGAACCGATGCCCTGCTTGTAGCCGAAGGTGTACAGCGACAGCAGCAATGCCAGCAACAGTGCCGAGATCGGGTGACCGATCATGTCCATCCAGGTGCGGAAGAAATGACCGTCCGGCAGCGCCACGTCGGCGAAGGTTTTCAGCAGCATCAGGAACACCGGCAGCAGCACGGTGACCAGGGTGATGCTGAAGCTCGGCAGATTGGCCGAATCGTTTTCACGGGCCAGTTGATCAACCAGTTCCTGGTTCGGATGACCCGGAATGTGCTTGGCGATGAACGTACCGAAGATCGGACCGGCGATGATTGCAGTCGGCAGTGCGACGATCAGACCGTACAGAATGGTCTTGCCGATGTCGGCACCGAACACGCCGATGGCCAGCAGCGGGCCCGGGTGCGGCGGCACCAGACCGTGCACGGCGGACAGGCCGGCGAGCAGCGGGATGCCGATCTTGATGATCGACACACCGGTGCGGCGAGCCACGATGAACACCAGCGGAATCAGCAACACGAAGCCGATTTCGAAGAACAGCGGAATGCCCACCAGGAAGGCGGCGAACATCATCGCCCACTGGACCTTGTCCTTGCCGAAGGCGCGGATCAGGGTCTGGGCGATCTGATCGGCACCGCCGGATTCGGCCATCATCTTGCCGAGCATCGTACCCAGCGCGAGGATGATGCCGACGAAACCGAGCACGCCACCGAAGCCGTCCTGGAACGCCTTGATGATGGTGCCGATCGGCATGCCGGAGGTCAGGCCGAGGAACGCGGCGGCGATGGTCAGGGCAATGAAGGGGTGAATCTTGAATTTGGTGATCAGGACGATGAGTCCGATCACCGTAACCACTGCATCGAGCAGCAGGTAGGCGTCATGGGACATGCCAAACATGAGGGGGTGTCTCCTGGTTTGTTGTTGTTATTAAAGCGGGTTAATCAGAAGTCGCATGGACAGCGCTATCTTCGCAATCACACTCATACCGCCTGTTTCAGGCCATGGGCCTGCCACCAGACGTGGGCTTGCGATGCGAGCTCTTCAACGCTGTGGATCGAAGCATTCAGGGCCAGGGTCAACGGCTCGCCCTTGGGCGATTCGAGGGTGGCGAACTGGCTTTCGATCAAGGTGGCCGGCATGAAGTGGCCCGGACGGTGGGACACACGTTCGGCGGCGACTTCAGGCGTCAATTCGAGGAACACGAAACCCAGGCCCGGCAAGGCGCTGCGCAGCACTTCGCGATAACTGTGTTTGAGGGCCGAGCAAGTCAGCACCGGGCGTTCGCCCAGGGCATCGACGCGACGCAGTTCATCGCACAGGCTGTCGAGCCAGCCGGCACGGTCTTCGTCATTCAGGGGGATCCCCGCGCTCATCTTTTCGATGTTCGCGGCCGGATGGAAAGTATCGCCTTCAATGGCAGTGGCGCCGCTCAATTGGCACAGGGCCTCGCTGACGCACGTCTTGCCGCAACCGGCAACGCCCATGATGACCAGGGCGGTGATGGGATGATTCATGTAACACCTCAGCGCGCAGACAGCGCTACCTTTGCTAGCTATGACTCTAGTGCACAGGCAGAAGTTGCCGACGCCTTCTTGTCGTTTTTTTGGGTTGCAGCAGGTTTTGTCGGTACGCCAAAAAGCGAGGATCAGGCAGGACCTCGCTTACGCATTTGCAGCTGCATAAGGACAGCGCTACCTTAGTGCCTTGATTTTTGTTTGGCAAGCCGCCCGATGACCACCCCTAAAAACGATAAAAACACCCGCACCACCGGCCGTCCCACCCTCAATGAAGTCGCCCGTCTGGCCGGCGTCAGCCCGATTACCGCCTCGCGCGCCCTGCGTGGGGTCAGCACGGTTGCCACCGAACTGGTGGAGAAAGTCCAGAAAGCCGCGCTGGAACTCAACTATGTGGTCAACCCCGCCGCCCGCGCTCTGGCCTCGGCCCAGAGCCATTCGGTGGTGGTTCTGGTGCCTTCGCTGTCCAACCTGTTGTTCATCGACACCCTGGAAGCCATTCATCGGGTACTGACGCCCAAAGGTTTCGAGGTGCTGATCGGCAACTTCCACTATTCCCGCGATGAAGAAGAAAACCTGCTGCGCAACTACATGGCCTATCAGCCACGCGGTTTGCTGCTCACCGGCTTCGACCGCACTGAAAGCTCGCGGCGGATGATCGAGGCCAGCAACATTCCCTGCGTGTACATGATGGAGCTGGACAGCGCGGCCGGGGTGAACTGCGTCGGTTTCTCCCAGCTCAGCGCCGGGGAAACGGCTGCCGAACATTTGCTGTCCCGTGGCCGCAAGCGTCTGGCGTACATCGGCGCGCAGCTCGATCAGCGCACCCTGCTGCGTGGCGAAGGCTTTCGCAAAGCGCTACAGAAGGCCGGTCGCTACGACCCGGATCTGGAAGTGCTGACCCCGCGTTCATCGTCCGTGGGCCTGGGCGGCGAGTTGTTCCTGCAACTGCTGGCGGCGCATCCGGATGTCGATGCGATCTTCTTCGGTAACGACGACCTGGCTCAGGGCGCCCTGCTCGAAGCGCTGCGCAACGGGATCAGGATCCCCGAGCAAGTGGCGATCCTCGGCTTCAACGACCTGCCGATGTCGGAACACATGGTGCCGCGCCTGAGCAGCATCAACACGCCCCGCGAAGCGATCGGCAAGCGAGCGGCGGAGCAGATGCTGACTCTGATGGCCGGCAATAGCGTGGCGCGGCCGGTCGAAGACATGGGGTTCGAACTGAAGATTCGCGAGAGCACCTGACCCCGCACGGCAATAACCTGTTGATCGTTCCCACGTCGAAGCGTCGAACCGTCCGCGTGGGAACGATCACCGACCGAGTATTTCAACAAGCGCCAGCGCCCCCTTCTGCAACGGCTGGCTCTTGAGCCACACCGCGTGCACCGGCAGCACCAAGCCGTTTTCGATATTGCGGAAGTTCAACCGTTTCAGCCGTCCGCTATCGAGCCACGGCTGCACCACCGACAGCGGAAAATTGCCCCAGCCCAACCCAGCCTCGACCATTTCCAGTGCTGTCTCCAGATTGTCGGTGCGCCAGTGGGATTCGGCCACCAGCGGCCGGGTTTCGCTGATCGGCAAGTCGCGGCTGCCGACGACGATCTGCCGCACATGCACCAGGTCCTCAAGAAACAGATCCTGCCCCTGCAACAACGGGCTGTCCGCCGCCAGCGTGGCGATCATCCGCTCACTGCCGACAAACTGAAAACGCTCCAGCACATTCACGCTCAACCCGGCGAACGCCAGACACACGCTGACCCGGCCACTATGGAGCATCGCCAGCACATCATCCTGCGGCGCGGTCAGCACTTCGATGTCGAGCAGTGGATGACGCTCGCTGAGATCCGTGATCGCCGTCAGCAACCGTCGGCGATCGATATCCGCCGCCACGCCAATCGACAATTTGCTCTCAAGCCCCAGCGACAACTGCACCGCATGCACCTGCAATTGCTTGAGCTGATCGGCGATCAGCCGAGCATGGGGCACCAGCGACAGCGCCATTGCCGTGGGTTGCGGTTCGCGGTGACTGCGATCAAACAGCGAGTAACCGAGTTCCGCCTCCAGATTGCCGATGGCCATGCTCACCGCCGACGGGACTTTGCCCAATGCCCTGGCCGCGGCGGAAAACGAGCCGCGTTCGATCACGGCGAGAAACAGCTCGATGCTTTCACTGTTGAAATTCACTTCTCACACCTGTCAATAAAACTGAAGGCTACTGACTTTTTCTGTCACCTGCATTGAAGCTATCTTTCGTCGCCTTCGCTAGCCCCGCTGGCCAAAAGTCGCAAGAAAGAGGCAATTCCCCATGCAAGGCGTCAAACGGAAACTGGTCTACGTGTCGCTCTATGAAGTGATCGGCATGACCTTCTCGGCCCTCGGCCTCGCCCTGTTGTCCGGCACTTCGCCCGGCAGCACCGGTCCGCTGGCGGTGATCATCACCACCATCGCCGTGACCTGGAACTTCATCTACACCTCGCTGTTCGAGCGCTGGGAAAGCCGCCAGGTGTCACGCACCCGCACGGTGAAACGGCGCATCGCCCACGCCGTCGGGTTCCAGCTGACGCTGATCGTATTCCTGATTCCGCTGATCGCGTGGTGGATGAACATCAGTCTGGTGCAAGCCTTCTTGCTGGACCTGGCGCTGATCGTGTTCATCCCTTGCTACACCTTCGCGTTCAACTGGCTGTTCGACCGGGTATTCGGCTTGCCAGCGTCTGCGCTGCCCGATCCGGCGCCCGCGACATAAATCGTTAATTGGTAAGCGGATATTGCAAGAAATCGGCGGTTTTACCGCGCCAACCGCCGATATAAACAATCCTTGATTTCCGATAGCAGGCTAAGCTTTTCCATCAATAAAAAATGGATCAGCCCATGACTGCACACGCCCCCGCCGCGCAACGCGACGGCATCGACCCGATACGCGCCGCCGAGATTTCCGCCCGCATCGACCGCCTTCCGGCCGTCGCCACGATCTGGCGGCTGGTGGCGCTGCTGTCGATCGGTGGTTTCTTCGAACTCTACGACCTGTTCCAGACCGCCTACATCAGCCCCGGCCTGATCCGCGACGGCATCTTCGCCACCGGCAATCAGGGCGTGTTCGGTTTCTCCGATCAGGCTGCGTTTGCCTCGGCGACGTTCCTCGGCCTGTTTCTCGGCGCCAGCCTGCTCAGCCCGATGGCGGATCGTTTCGGGCGACGGGCGATCTTCACCTTCGCGCTGGTCTGGTACACCGTGGCCACGGTGCTGATGGGCGTGCAGAGTTCGGCGCTGGGGATCATCTGCATGCGTTTTCTGGTGGGCATCGGCCTTGGCATCGAGCTGGTGACCATCGACGCCTATCTCTCGGAACTGGTGCCCAAGCGCATGCGTAGTTCGGCGTTTGCCTTCGCATTTTTCGTGCAGTTCCTGTCGGTACCGGCAGTGGCGTTGATGTCCTGGTGGCTGGTGCCGCAGGCGCCGTTCGGGGTGTCCGGCTGGCGTTGGGTGGTGCTGGCGAGCGCGGTGTTTGCGCTGTTCATCTGGTGGCTGCGCAAGCGTCTGCCGGAGTCGCCGCGCTGGCTGGCCCAGCATGGCCGTTTCGATGAGGCGAACCGGATTCTCGACGGCATCGAGGCGCGCTGCGAAAAGGATCACCACCAGCCACTGGATGCACCGGAAGCGGTAGCCGTCGACGTCGAAGGCAAGGGCCGTTTCGCCGATATCTGGCAGCCACCTTACCGGCGTCGCGCGCTGATGCTGATCGTCTTCCACATCTTCCAGGCCATCGGTTTCTTCGGCTTCGGCAACTGGCTGCCAGCGTTGCTCTCCGGTCAGGGTGTCAGCGTCACTCACAGCCTGATGTACGCGTTCATCATCACCCTCGCCTACCCGCTCGGGCCGCTGCTGTTCGTCAAATTCGCCAACCGCTTCGAGAACAAATGGCAGATCGTCGGCTCGGCCCTCGGCGCCATGACCTTCGGCACTCTGTTCGCACTGCAGACCAGCGCCTTCGGCCTGATCTTCTGCGGTGTAATGATCACCTTCTGCAACGCCTGGCTGAGCTTCAGTTACCACTCCTATCAGAGCGAACTGTTCCCCACCAACATCCGCGCCCGGGCGGTGGGGTTCTGCTATTCGTTCAGTCGTTTGTCGACGGTGTTCAGCAGCCTGTTGATCGGTTTGTTCCTCGACCACTTCGGCACACCGGGCGTGTTGGCGTTCATCGTCGCCAGCATGTTGATCGTGATGCTGACCATCGGCTATTTCGGCCCTCGCACCCGTAACCTGGCGCTGGAAAACATCGCCCATCGCTGACGGACAACGGTCATCCTCTGCCGCCCTCCGGCAAGGGATGACCGCTTTGCCGGTTCACCAAAAACCACAAGCCATTGAAATAAAAGAACTTATTAGATAGGCATGGTAATTGCTCCCTAGGGCTGACAGTCATTACCTACAGGTCCTTTCATCATGTTGGTCAGTGCAAAACAACAGCAAATCATTCACCTGCCCAAGCCGCTGAATGACGATGCAACCGCCACGGCCGCGGCCGGCCTGCAAGGCGGTCTGCATGGCGCGATGCTGCAAACCCTGCAAAACCAGGCCCAGGCGCAAACCGCCGAAGCCACCGCCAAAGTGCAGGAATCGGCCACCCAACTGGCGACCCAGCAAGTCAGCGAAGCTACGCGCATCAGCGACAACGTCGACGAAGCATTCGCCAAGACCCGCGTCGCCCTGCAAACCTCCGATACTTCGCCGACCAAATCCTCAGGTTCATCGGCGCTGGACGAGTTCAAGGACTACATGAGCAAAACGCCGGAACAGCGTCTGCGCGACAGTATCCTCAAGGAAATGGGTCTGACCGAGGACGACATCAAAGCCATGCCGCCGGAGAAACAACTGGCCATTGGCAAAGAGATCGCCGAGCGACTGCAGGATAAGATGAAGCTGGCTGAAGCCGAGAAGCAGAACAAGCAAGACGCCGAATCGGCGAAGATCAGCGACGAGTCGGCAGACAAGTTCCTCGCTTCGCTCTGATTCGCCTCGATCTGAAAAGTGGCGCAATAAAAAAGGATCCCCACGGGGATCCTTTTTTCAGCCGTGAAATTGTCAATTCAACTGCAACGTCTCGTTGAACTGACTGATCGCATCCACCACATGCCGCGAGCCCTGCTGAATCTCCCGGATCGCATCCCCCGCCTCGTTCGCCAGTTCCACCCCGAGCCCGGTGCGGCTCAGGCTCGACTGCATGCTCGACACTGCGCTTAATGACAACTCGTGGTTCTTGCGCACCACATCGACGATCTCCAGGGTCGCCTGACTGGTCCGTGCCGCGAGGCTGCGCACTTCGTCTGCCACCACCGCAAAACCGCGCCCGTGCTCACCCGCCCGCGCCGCTTCGATGGCCGCGTTGAGCGCCAGCAAGTTGGTCTGGTCGGCAATTCCGCGAATGGTCTGAACGATGGTGCCGATGATGTCCGACTGCTTGCTGACGGCATCGATGCTCAGCGCCGCTTCGTTGAGGTCGCGGGAAATGTCCTGAATGATCTGCACCGTTTGCTGCACGACCTGTGAGCCTTTTTGCGCGCAGGCGTCGTTTTGTACCGAAGTGCTGTGGGCCGATTCCGCAGCGGTCTGCAAGGTGGTCATCTGGTGAGTGATGTCGCTGGCGAACTTCACCACTTTGTACAACCGGCCCTTGGCGTCGAACAGCGGGTTGTACGAGGCTTCGAGGTAAACGGTCTGACCGGACTTGTTCTTGCGCTCGAAGCGGTGCGAGTGATATTCGCCGCGATTGAGCGATGCCCAGAAGGCCTTGTATTGCGCAGACTCGGCTTCAACCCGGTGACAGAACAGACTGTGGTGATGACCGACGATTTCGTTGAGCGAGTACTGCATGGTCTTGAGGAAGTTGTCGTTGGCCGTGATCACATTGCCTTCCGGGGTGAACTCAATCACCGCCATCGAGCGACCGATCGCCGCCAGCATGCTTTCTTCTTCCTTTTCCTTGTTCACGCGCGCGGTGATGTCCGACGCCACTTTGATCACACTGCGGACCTGTTTGTCCGCGCCATACACCGGCATGTAGCTGGCTTCGAGCCAGATCTCCCGACCGCTTTTGTTCAAGCGCAGGAAAGTCCCGCTGATGGGTTCGCCCCGGGCCAGGTCACGCCACAACTTGGCGTATTCCTCGCTGCGGTAAAACTCCTCTTCACAAAAGATCCGGTGATGTTTGCCACGCACTTCATCGGCGCTGTAGCCCATGGTCTTGCAGAAGTTTTCATTGGCATCCAGAACGATGCCCTCGGGGGTGAATTCGATCATTGCCATCGAACGGCTGATCGCCGCCAGCTTGGCGTTGGCTTCGGTCAGGGCACAGCTGAAACGTTCGATTTCCTGCAGATCAGCCTTGTGATGTAGGTTGAACATGTTTCTATCACCTTCCGCGCGTTCTTTTGATTTGATGAAAGTTCAGGTCTTTCAGAATCCACCACTACGTTCCACAGAACAGGCACACGCCTTCCTCCATGGGAGGAAGTTGTCAGGTGATAAACGATGATTAATCGGAGAGTCCATGCGACGACGCTCTAATCAAGGCATCCTTTTCTTGATAGCCCGGTGATGGGCCATTCCTAACATGCAGAAGAACTTCCATTTAAAAAACAGCTCCCTGTCGGTCAAGTGTCGGTGCCTTGGATTGCGCACTCTGGCAACTTTGAGATCGGTAACCACTAGCGGTCGAAACGCATTGGATGGCGTTCGGCATAGTTAGTTATGAATGAGCATAGACAGCGCGAATGCTTGCGCAAGGCCACTAGTCGGCCAGTAATGAGGGAATTCGGACAGGAAGCGGACGAGAAACGGTTCAGCGCAAAAAAGTTTTGTCTGGTCGAACGCCATCGCGGGCAAGCCACGCTCCCACAGGTACCACGCAGGCTTGAACATCGCGCAGAACCTTGTGGGAGCGGGCTTGCCCGCGATGGTATCGGTGCAGCACTACAGAAATATCAGAAACGAACTACAGACTCCCGCTCACCTTGTTTGCCACATCACCCGGCACCCAAGGCTTCCACACTTGCGGCTGATCGCGCAGGAACGCCTCGGCCACCTGCCGTGGTTGCTGGCGTTTCTCGCTCATCCCGGCCAGGGTCTGGTTCAGCAGATCGATCGGCAAATCGACTTTCTCAAAGAACGTCACCAGCTCCGGATACTGCGCCTTGAACGGCGCCGACACGCCAATCGCCAGGCTCGCCGGCATCGAGCGGGTGCCTTTCGGGTTGGGGTTGTTGGCGTCGGCCAGGGTTTTCCAGGCTTCGGCGTCGAACGGCGGCTCTTCCAGCTTCACCAGTTTGAAGCGACCGAGCAGCGGCGTTGGCGACCAGTAGTAGAACAGCACCGGTTTGCCGCGCTTGATCGACGACGCCACTTCGGCATCCAGCGCCGCGCCGGAGCCGGTGCGGAAGTTGACGAAGCTGTCGTTCAGCGCATACGCCTTGAGCTTCTGGCTGTTGACGATTTCCGAGGTCCAGCCGGTCGGGCTGTTGAGGAAGCGCCCACGGCTCGGGTCTTCCGGATCCTTGAACACATCCTTGTAGCGCGGCAGGTCGGCCACCGATTTCAGCTCCGGTGCCAGCGGTTTGATCCCGCGCTCGGGATCGCCCTTGATCACGTACTCCGGCACCCACCAACCCTCGGTGGCGCCCTTCACCGTGTCACCGAGGCCGAACACTTTGCCCTCGGCGGCAGCCTTGACCCACGCCGGACTGCGCCCGGCCCACTCTTCGCCGATCACTTGAATATCGTTTTTCGCCAGCGCCGCTTCCAGGCTGACGGTGCTGCCCGGCAGCGTGTCCGTCGGGTAGCCGTAGCCTTTTTCGACGATCAGGCGCAGCACTTCGGTGATGAAGCTGCCGCTTTCCCAGGTGATGTCGCCGAAGTGGATCGGCGCGGTTTTTTCCGCTGCCACGACGTGCCCGGCAGTCAGGGTCAGGGCCAGCAGCGAACTGCCGAGCAGGGTTTTGATCGATCTCATGCGGACCTCTTGTTCTGGGAGGAAATCAGGGTTTGGTTGGCGCTATGGCGGTTGCACAGGGCCTGGGAACGGGTCATGTACAGGCTCACCGAACGCTGGGAGATGCCCAGTTCGGCAGCGATTTGCGGATAGGTCAGGCCGTCGATGCGCGCCAGCAGAAAGGTCGAGCGCACCTTGCCTGGCAGGCGCCGGAGTGTCCGGTCCAGGTGCTTGAGGCTCTGCGACAGGTCGGCGAGTTCTTCGGGAGACGGCGCGTGATCGAGGTCACCTTGTTGCAGTTGGTGCAGATGCCGACGCTCCAGATCGCCCCGCCGCCAGCGCTCATACAGCAGACGTTGGGCGATGGTGGTGAGCAAGGCGCGGGGTTCGCGAATGGCGGTCAGCCCCGGCGCTTCGAGCAGTTGCGCGAAGGTTTCGGCGGCGATGTCTTCGGCCGTGGCCGCATCATTCGATTGCCGACGCAGACGTGTGCACAACCACTGGTAATGGTCGCGAAACAACGTGTTCACATGATTGCGATGGGATGAGTCGGCGCCGGACATGGGGGCTCCTTGGTAAAGGGTCGCTGATGTCCGGTCGTCCGGTGGCGCGATCCTAGCAAGGTGCCTTATGCGTTAAAAATACTTAAAAAGAATTTTTATATTCCATTAGTGAATTACAAGAAGCCGCTAACGCAAGCGGCCATAACCCAGTTCTTCGGCCTCGCGCTGGTAATCCAGCAAGACGAGGTAATCGCTTTCGCTGGCGGGCAGGACCTCAGGCAAACCGAGGATGCGAGCCACATCGGGTAGGTCGTGAAGACTGCGGTTCATGGCCCGGCGCAGGTGTTCGATCTGTCCGTCAGTCGTGCTGGCCGAAGTGATGAAGGGCAATGTCGGACTGAACGCGCTGCGCGCTACCACTCGCAATCCGCTGACCTCTTCGGCGGCGTACTGCGCCAGGTACGCAAAGGTCACGCTGTCGATGGCCGCCAGATCGGCACGGTCTTCGCGCAACCAAAGCAGGCTTTCGCGATGTCCGCCACTGATGCCGACCGAGGCGAAAAACTGCCCGTCCCGGTGCAATGGGGCCAGGCGCTGGCGCAACAGGTTCATGCCGCTGTTGGAATCTTCGCTGTTGATCACCCCGCGACTGTCGAAGAACTCCGCCAGGCTGCGGCGTGGATCATCGGCGCGGGCGAGGATCAGGCTGCAATGATTGCCGGCGCTGGCGTCCGGCAATTCGTAGCGCGGACGGCCAACAATCCTCACCTGCCCACGCAGCGCGGTCATCAGCGGATAGCCGCAGGTCTGGGTCAGCAGCAACTCAGGCGAGCGCCAGAGTTCGAGCAACGACTGACCGTCGGCATCAAGCCGCGAACGGCCGAGGTGTTCAAGGATCCGCGCCAGCCACTGCTCGTTCGCCGCGCGGATCGGCTCGGGTGCGATGTACATCAACAGCTCTGCGTAACCTGACGTCATGGTCGCCTCAAATAAACGGATGCTGCGGGCTGTCGATCGGCTTGATGCCGTGCCGGCGCCACAGTTGCCCATAACCTTGCACCAGAAATCCGCCGCTGCGCGCCACCCATTGCTCCCGGCGCATGCGGTAGGCCTCGGGCAAGTCGTACCACGACAGCTTCGGCAAATCGTGATGCACCAGATGGAAATTCAGGTTCAGGAACAGCCAGCGCCACGGCCATCCGGCTTCGTTGAGTACCGTGCGCTGCTCCGGTTGCGTGTGCGGCCGGTGTTCATAGTAGGAGCGAACCATCGCTATCGACAGCGCCGGCACGCTAATCAAAAAAAGGTAATGCCAGACCGGCAACACGCTGTAGCGGGCGATGAAAAACAGCATCAGCACGGTCAGGGCGCCGTGGGTCAGCCACATCAGCCAGGCCTGACGCTCGCGGTTTTTCAGACGTTGCAATTCTTCACCGGCCAGCGCCAGCAACGCCAGCGGCGCGCCTAGTACAAAACGGCCGAGCACGGTCTTGTTCAGCCAGTGCAGGCTGCGCTCGAACAGCGAACTGCCCTGCCAGCGTTCGGCACTCAGGTAACGGCTTTCGGGATCGACGCCGGGAATCGTCAGGTCTTCGTCGCGATGGTGCTGCAAATGGCTATCGCGATAGAGCGTGTACGGATACCACACCGCGAATGGCGCGTAGCCGAGGACTTTGTTGACGAAGGTCCAGCGCGTCGGATGACCGTGGAGCAATTCGTGCTGCACCGACAGCCACAGTACCAGCAGCGGAATCAGCAGCAGCGTGCTCCACCAGACGCCAAGCCGTTCGCTGCCCAGCACAATCGCGAACCAGCCGCCGTACACGCCGATCAGCAGCAGCCAGGTCGGCCACTCGGTGCGGGCGGTGAAGCGCTGGCGCAGGGTTTCGATTTGCTGACGATGCTGATCGTCAAAGTAATGGGCCATGGCGTTGCTCGGAAAAGGAGTCCATTCCTTCTGTGCAACGACAACGGAAATTCTTGCAGATTATTTTTTCAGGCTGTTTTCAAGGACAAGACAGGAGCCCGGATCCGGGCTCCCGAACGGCGTGATCAATGGCCAAAGATGTCGACTTTCTTCGCCCTTTTCTCGTGGCGTTTTTCGATGGCGGTCTTGGCCGGTTTCTTCTTCGCAGCTTTCTTCGAATCCATACCTTTGGACATGATGCGTACTCCACTCAGAGGGGATGTGAGATCAGGTATACACCTATCCCGGCGGGCACGTTGTTTTATAATCCGCGGCTTTTGCACCGGCAGTCCGATTCATGACCGACATCCGTTACAGCCAGCTCGACGACCTGTCCTGGCCCTTGATGAACAAGTTCTACCGCCAGCATCAATCGTCGATGAAAGCGGTGCGCGAGGCGCAATTGTGGGTGGCGCGGCGGGAGGAAATCGTGGCGGCGCTGTGTCTGCGGCCGGTGTTCGGCGGGCATTGGCTGACCGGGTTGTTCGTCGATCCGGCCTGTCGCGAACAGGGCATTGCCGCGCAGTTGATTGCCGAAGCGGTGAAGGGCGTCGAGGCGCCGGTGTGGCTGTTCTGCCACCCGGACTTGCGCGGTTTCTACGAGCGGCGCGGCTTCACTTTCGCCCCCGCCCTGCCCCAAGCCATGGCCGAGCGCTTGAGCCGTTATGCGCGGAGCAAGCCGATGATTGCCATGGAGCTGGTGCCGCGCGCGGACTAGTCAGTCGTCTGCGTTGGGATCGAGGTCCGGGAAAATCACTTCGGTGAAACCGAACTTGCTGAAATCGGTAATGCGCGACGGGTACAGCCGCCCGATCAGGTGATCGCATTCATGCTGCACCACCCGCGCATGGAACCCCGAGGCCACACGCACAATCGGCTCGCCCTTGGGGTCGACGCCTTCGTAACGGATCTGCTGATAACGATCCACCGCGCCCCGCAGGCCAGGCACCGACAGGCAGCCCTCAAAACCCTCTTCCATCAACGGACTGAGCGGCGTGATCAGCGGGTTGATCAGGATCGTCTGCGGCACCGCTTCGGCGTCCGGGTAACGCTCGCTGTGCTCGAAACCGAAGATCACCAGTTGCAGGTCGACGCCAATCTGCGGTGCAGCCAGGCCAACCCCGCCGACGCTTTCCATGGTCTGGAACATGTCGTCAATCAGTTGCCACAACTCCGGACTGTCGAGCATTTCGGCGGGCACTGGCGGGGCGATGCGCAGCAGGCGTTCGTCGCCCATCTTCAGGATTTCACGGATCATGGTCAGGCTTCGTCAGTGTTCGGCTTGAGCGAATGATCGCGCCCGAGGCCGGAAACGTGTTGTTTGGGATGTTCATCGAGTTCGCCGGGGACTTTTTCGCCCGAATCCTTGCCCTCGCTGGACATATGTTCGATTACCGCATTCATCTCCGCGCCGAGCAGCAACACGGCGGCGGAAATGTAGAAATACAGCAACAGCACGATGATCGCACCGATGCTGCCATACATGGCGTTGTAGTTGGCGAATGTCTTGACGTAGAACGCGAACCCCAGGGACGCGATGATCCACACCACCACCGCCAGCACCGAACCCGGGGTGATGAAGCGAAACTCCTGTTTGACGTCTGGCATCACGTAGTAGATCAGCGCCACGGCCACCATCATCAGGATCACGATCACCGGCCAGCGGGCGATCGTCCACAAGGTGACGATGACTTCTTCCAGCCCGACCTGCGCGGCGATCCAGCCCATCACCTGCGGACCGAGCACCATCAGCGCAGCGGCGACCAGCAACATGCCAGCGATGCCGACGGTGTAGATGATCGACAGCGGGAAGCGCTTCCACAGGGGCCGGCCCTCGACTACGTCGTAGGCGGCGTTCATCGCGCTCATCATCAGGCGCACGCCGGCAGACGCGGTGTACAGGGCGATGACGATACCCACCGAAAGCAGGCCGCCCTTGGATTGCTGCAGTTGATCGATCACCGGATTGACCTGCTCCAGCGCCTGGGGCGGCAACACCAGCTCCGATTGCAGGCGCAACCAGGAGAAGAAGTCCGGCAGGTGCAGGAAGCCGATCAGGGCAATCAGGAACAGAATGAACGGGAACAGCGAGAACAGCATCTGGTAGGCCAGTGCCGAGGCATAGGTCGACATTTCGTCATCGACGAATTCGGTGACCGTGCGCACCATCACCCGGTGCAGGGGCAGACCTTTCATGTCGGGAAAAATCATTCGCGTCTCCTTTCGCCGCAAAACAGGTTGAAGTCGTGGCGACTCAGGGGCCGTTTTTCTCTCATCAAAGTAGCTTACTTGGCGACTTTGAAACACTGTGATCCGTGACCGCATATGAACGGGACACGAAAACGGCCATCCTTGGATGGCCGCTTCGTTGTTTCGTTCAAGGCTCTATCAAGCCTTGTCGACGCCTTTCTTGACCGCGTCCTTGGCTTTGCCCACCGCTTGCTGGGCCTCGCCTTTCTTCTCTTGCACTTTGCCTTCGGCCTGCAGTTTGGTGTTGTCGGTGGCTTTGCCGACACCTTGCTTGATGTTGCCGACGGCTTCGTTGGCCATGCCTTTCACTTTATCGCTCGTGCTACCCATGGTGATTCTCCTTGGAACATTAACGGGGAAAGTCAGTACGTAATGATTGACTGGCCCGGTTTGCGCCAAGTTTCATTTATTTTCACGGCTTCATTTCGTCGCGGCGTGCAGGTTGGGCTTTATGTTTGCGAGCGTACCCCCGAGAATGCCCACCATAAAGGCGCCATGCGCCACAGAACCGATCCCGCAGGAATGTTATGAAACTCGATAAAAAGCAGGCCATCGCCCGTCGCAACCAGGAACTGGGCGGTGCCGTGCTCGGCACCAACAACTGCCACTTCGCCGAACTGAACCGCAACCGCAACATCTGGTGGTTCGACTTGCCGGTGTCGCGCCTGGCGATCGGTCAGTACGAGTGGATTCACCTGTTGATGCACACCCCGGCCACCGACGAACTGCTGCACCTGAAAGTGCCGACCGTGTTCCTGCGCGAAAAACTCGAAGGCCTGGTGATCCGCAACGAAGGCAAGCGCAAGGCGGCCCTGAGCCTGGAACTGAGCGCCGACAAGGACTCGTACCTGCAGGACATGCGCCCGGCGGGCACCAATGTGAACTTCGCGCCGTTCCGCCAGTAAGATTTCGGGGGCCCCTCCCCCCTCACCCTAGCCCTCTCCCAGAGGGAGAGGGGACCGACCGAGGTGATTGGACAAGGTACGTCGACCTGAGATATCGAGCCGAACTCGGGTTTTGAACAGCCCCCCCGATCGGCTCCCTCTCCCTCGGGAGAGGGCTGGGGTGAGGGGCAGGTTCACCGCATAATCCAGGCCCTGCTCTGCACCAACAAAAAGCCCCGCATCTGCGGGGCTTTTTGTTTTATGCGGCGCTCTTCGCCTTGATCTTCTTCAGCTCTTCGTCGCGCAACTCGCGACGCAGGATTTTGCCGACGTTGGTGGTCGGCAGCGCATCGCGGAATTCAACGGAACGCGGCACCTTGTAGCCGGTGACATTGGCGCGCATGTGCTCCATCACCTGTTCCTTGGTCAGCGTGACACCCGGTTTGGCGACGATGAAGATCTTGATCGCCTCGCCGGATTTCTCGTCCGGAACGCCGATGGCTGCGCACTGCAACACGCCCGGCAGGGCCGCCAGCACGTCTTCCAGTTCGTTCGGATACACGTTGAAACCGGACACCAGAATCATGTCTTTCTTGCGATCGACGATGCGCATGTAGCCGTCCGGCTGGATCAGCGCGATGTCACCGGTTTTCAGCCAGCCTTCGCTGTCGAGCATTTCATCGGTGGCTTCCTGACGCTGCCAGTAACCCTTCATCACTTGCGGGCCCTTGACGCACAGCTCGCCGATTTCGCCCAGCGGCTGCTCGACACCGGCATCGTCGATGACTTTGCACAGGGTCGACGGCACCGGAATGCCGATGGTGCCGATCTGGATGTTCTGGATCGGGTTGACCGTGGCCACCGGGCTGGTTTCGGTCATGCCATAACCTTCGCAGATCGGGCAACCGGTGACCGCTTTCCAGCGCTCGGCCGCGGCCAGTTGCAGGGCCATGCCGCCGGATAGGGTGACTTTCAGCGCCGAGAAATCCAGCTTGCGGAAACCTTCGTTGTTGCACAGGGCCACGAACAGCGTGTTGAGGCCAACGAAGCCACTGAACTTCCACTTCGACAGCTCCTTGACCATCGCCGGCAGGTCGCGCGGGTTGCTGATCAGGATGTTGTGGTTGCCGATCAGCATCATCGCCATGCAATGAAAGGTGAACGCATAGATGTGGTACAGCGGCAGCGGGGTGATCAGGATCTCGCAACCTTCATTGAGGTTGGAGCCCATCAGCGCCTTGCACTGCAGCATGTTGGCGACGAGGTTGCGATGGGTGAGCATCGCGCCCTTGGCCACGCCGGTGGTGCCGCCGGTGTATTGCAGCACCGCGACGTCGCCGCTGTCCGGGTTGGCTTCGGCGACCGGCTGACCCTGGCCCTTGCTCAGCACGTCGTTGAACTTGACGGCTTTTGGCAGGTGATAGGCCGGAACCATTTTCTTCACGTACTTGATGACGCTGTTGATCAGCAGGCGCTTGATCGGCGGCAGCAGGTCGGCGACTTCGGTGACGATTACGTGCTTGACGCCGGTTTTCGGCACCACGGCTTCGGCCAGGTGCGCCATGTTCGCCAGGCACACCAGCGCCTTGGCACCGGAGTCGTTGAATTGGTGTTCCATTTCCCGCGCGGTATACAGCGGGTTGGTGTTGACCACGATCAGCCCGGCGCGAATGGCACCGAAGACGGCGACCGGGTACTGCAACACATTGGGCAGTTGCACGGCGATTCGATCACCGGGCTGCAAATCGGTATGCTGTTGCAGATAAGCGGCAAACGCACCGGACAACTCGTACAGTTCACCGTAGGTGATGGTCTTGCCCAGGTTGCTGAACGCCGGTTTGTCGGCGAAGCGTTGGCAGGATTGCTTCAACACTGCCTGAATATTCGGGTACTCGTCTGGATTGATGTCGGCAGCAATTCCAGCGGGGTACTTATCCTTCCAAAAGTCTTCGATCATGGAAGCCCACTCCTCAGCAACGCGAATTCAGCACCGCATTTGATGCGATTATTATTGGTGTTTGTTTATTGGTGAGTCTGGCTTTTTACAAGGCCGAGAAGTCACAAAGCGCGCCGAGAGTAGCAGCTTTGCCAAGGGTCGACTAGAGCCAAAAGCGGCCCCTACAGTCATTTTAATGACTCAAGAACTACTGGCAGTCATTTTAGAGCAAAAATCCTATAACACCTTGAAAGTCCCGGTTTTCGGGGACAACGTCGCGGATAGAAAGCAAAAGTCGCAGCCTCCCGCAGCTTGAGGTAGCCGCCAGAGACTGCGATCTTTCGTACTCAACGGGTACGCATCACCGATCAGGCGATATCGCGCAACTCTCTGCGCAGGATTTTCCCGACAGGCGTCATCGGCAACGACTCACGCAGCACGATGTGTTTCGGCACCTTGTACGCCGTGAAATTCTCTTTGCAGTAAGCCTTCAGCTCTTCCAGGCTCACCCCGGTTTCCCGCGCCACCACAAACAGCTTCACCGCCTCACCGGAACGCTCATCCGGCACGCCGATCACTGCGCAGTTGGCGACTTTCGGGTGAGCCATCACCACATCTTCGATTTCGTTCGGGTACACGTTGAAACCCGAGACGATGATCATGTCCTTCTTGCGGTCGACGATGCGCACGAAACCGTCCGGGTCGATTACCGCGATGTCGCCGGACTTGAACCAGCCCTCGGCATCCAGCACTTCGGCGGTGGCTTCGGGTTTCTGCCAATAACCCTTCATGATCTGCGGGCCCTTGATGCACAGCTCGCCGCGCTCGCCCAGCGGCTGCTCGACGCCGTCGTCATTGATGACTTTCAAGCGGGTGCCCGGCACTGGCAGGCCGACCGTGCCGATCCGCGACAGCTCGCCGTACGGGTTGGTGCAGGCCACCGGCGAGGTCTCAGTCAGACCGTAGCCTTCGGTGATCCGGCAACCGGTGATCTGCTCCCAGCGCTCGGCGGTGGCCTTGACCAGCGCGGTGCCGCCGGAGTTGGTGAGCTTGAGGGTGGAGAAGTCCAGGGTCTTGAAGTCCGGGTGATCCATCAACGCGACGAACAGGGTGTTGAGCCCCAGCAGCGCCGAGAACTTCCAGTTCTTCAGCTCCTTGATGAAGCCGCCGATGTCGCGCGGGTTGGTGATCAGCACGTTGTGGTTGCCCGACACCATCATGCACATGCAATTCGCGGTGAACGCATAGATGTGGTAGAGCGGCAGCGGCGCGATCATCACCTCCTGCCCTTCGCGCAACAACGGCTGGCCGTCGCTGCCGAACTGACCGAGACAGGCACGCACCTGCTGCATGTTCGCCACCAGATTGCCGTGGGTGAGCATCGCGCCCTTGGCCAGGCCGGTGGTGCCGCCGGTGTATTGCAGAACGGCGATGTCATCCAGGCCGACCTTCAACGGCTTGATGCCCAGGCCCCGGCCCATGCGCAACGCGCTCTTGAAGGAAATCGCCTGGGGCAGCGAATACGCCGGGACCATTTTCTTCACTTTGCTGACCACGGTGTTGACCAGCCAGCCCTTGGCGGTGGGCATCAGGTCGCCCATCTTCGCTTCGATCAGGTACTGAATGTCGGTGTCCGGCAGCACTTCCTGAACCTTCTGACCGAACATGTTCAGGTACACCAGCGCCCGGGCGCCGGAGTCCTTGAACTGGTGACGCATCTCCCGCGCGGTGTACAGCGGGTTGGTGTTGACCACGATCAGCCCGGCACGCAAGGCGCCGAACACGGCAATCGGATAATGCAGGACGTTGGGCATCTGCACCGCGATGCGATCCCCCGGCACCAGGTCGGTGTGGGCTTGCAGATAACCGGCGAACGCGGCGCTCTGGCGCTCCAGCTCGGCATAGGTCAGGGTCACGCCCATGTTGCTGAACGCCGGGCGATCAGCGAATTTCTTGCAGGAACGCTCGAACACCTCGATCACCGACTTGAACTCACCCGCGTCGATGTCCAGGGGTACGCCCGCCGGGCGTTTGTCATTCCAGAAATCAGGTTGCATTGTTCTTGTCCTCTTTACCTGAGCCGATCCGGGGCCGCTTCGCTGTCATTTCTTTCTGTCCCTGAAAAAGTCGAGAGCAAAAAGCGGGGCTTCACGGACACTAGCAGCTATGGTCAATCAGGCAAATATGGGCAAGGTCGTCATTGATCGTGTGAATCTTCCTGCCGTGGCGTGAGCTGATCGGACGCGCTATACAATGCAACCTCTGCAAGACGCTTGAGCAAAAACAGGCCGCAAAAGGAATCGCCATGATCCACGACACCTTCTGGCTGGACGCGAGTGACCGCAGCCGCCTCTTCGTCAACCTGTGGCTGCCGAACGCGCCGCTGAAGGCGGTGATTCTGCTGGCTCACGGCATGGCAGAACACAGTGCCCGCTATGCAAGGCTGGCAGAAGCATTCTGTGCTGAAGGCTACGGCGTGTACGCGCCCGACCAGCGCGGCCATGGCAAAACCGCCGATCATGGGACGCTGGGGCATTTCGCCGATGACGATGGCTGGTGCAAGGTGGTCGGTGATCTCGCGAGCCTCAACCAGTTCCTCGGCCAGCGTCATCCAGGCGTGCCGATCGTGCTGCTCGGGCACAGCATGGGCAGTTACATCGCCCAGGCTTATCTGCTGCATCACAGCGCCAGCCTGCATGGCGCGATTCTCAGCGGCTCGAATTTCCAGCCGGTTGCGCTGTATCGCGCGGCCCGGCAGATCGCCCGGTTTGAAAAGCTGCGCCAGGGCGCCAAGGGTCGCAGCGCGCTGATCGAATGGCTGTCGTTCGGCTCGTTCAACAATAAATTCAAACCGGCGCGCACCGCGTTTGACTGGCTGAGTCGCGACCCGGCCGAGGTCGACAAGTACGCCACCGACCCGCTGTGTGGCTTTCGCTGCACAAATCAACTGTGGATCGACTTGCTCGGCGGGTTGCAGCAAATCAGCAAAGCGTCCAATCTCGCCCAGATCGATCCGGGCCTGCCGCTGCTGGTGATCGGCGGCGAATGTGATCCGGTGAGCGAAGGCAAGCGTCTGACTGATCTGGCCAACGCCTTGCGCGCGGCCGGCAGCCAGAACCTGCAACTCAAGATCTACCCGCAGGCGCGGCACGAATTGTTCAACGAGAGCAACCGCGACGAAGTGACCGCCGATGTGCTGGCCTGGATCGACCAGGCCCTGAGCCATCGCCGGCCGCACCGCAGCGAATAATTTTTTGTGGATTCATTTCATCCGTCACAGGAATTCAGACCCATGACCCAGGTTACCAACATCCCTTACGAAGCCCTCGAAGTGGGCCAGACCGCGAGCTACAGCAAGACTGTCGAGGAACGCGACATTCAGCTGTTCGCCGCGATGTCCGGTGACCACAACCCGGTGCACCTGGACGCCGAGTTCGCCGCCGCCAGCATGTTCAAGGAACGCATCGCCCACGGCATGTTCAGCGGCGCGCTGATCAGTGCCGCAGTAGCCTGCGAGCTGCCTGGGCCGGGCACTATTTATATCGGCCAGCAGATGAGCTTCCAGAAGCCGGTGAAGATCGGCGACACCCTGACCGTGCGCCTGGAAATCCTCGAGAAACTGCCGAAGTTCCGCGTGCGCATCGCCACTCGCGTATTCAACCAGCGCGATGAGCTGGTAGTAGATGGCGAGGCCGAAATTCTGGCGCCGCGCAAGCAGCAGACTGTTACCCTGCCGACGTTGCCGGCCATCAGCATCGGCTGATCGTCCTCGGTTAAATCCGGACACAAAAAAACGCCAGACCAGCTGGCGTTTTTTGTGGGCTTCGAACGCTTACGAGCGTGCGCGAGCCTGGTTACGCAGCGCCTTCACCTGATCGTGATTGCGTTGCACGCCGTGGTACTGGCGTTCGACCAGATCACGAATGCCGACCAGGTTGTGCTTGTTGATCTTCTCGATCGCTTCACGATAAGCCTTCAGGGCGTGGTCTTCACCGCGCTCGGCTTCGTTGAGCACCGCTTCTTCATCTTTGCCGGTGAACATCGCTTTGACGTCGACCCAGCGACGGTGCAAATCACCGCTGACACTGGTCGAGGTTTCCGGATCGCCACCCATCGAACGCACCGCGGCTTGCAGCTCGGCCGCAGCCGTTGCGCAATCGGCGGAGCGTTTCACGAACAGGGTTTTCAGCTCTGGGTGCTTGATGTCTTCAGCGCAGGTCTTGAAGCCTTCCTGACCGTCCTTGCTGGTTTCGATCAGGTCGTTGAGGACGGAGATGGCTTCTTTATTCATGTCAGTCATTTTTCAATTCCTTGCGTGGGTGAAAGATGCAAGGAGTATTGCAGTGGTCATGCCAGCTTTTCGAAAAGAAATTAATCGTTAATTTTCAATAACTTATAAATAAAACGAAAATCTGTATGCCTGTTATTTGCATGATCTGTCATTTGGCCTGCATGCAGAATGCCTGTATTTTCCGAAGTGTTTTCAAAGCCAGACGATTCCAACGATGAACCCTGAAAAGCTCGAACTGCTGATCACCCGCGAAATGCCCTTCGGCAAATACAAGGGCCGGATCATTGCCGACCTGCCGGGCCCCTACCTGAACTGGTTTGCCCGGGAAGGATTTCCCCATGGCGAACTGGGCGGGCTGTTGGCATTGATGCAGGAAATCGATCACAACGGCCTGTCGGAACTGCTCGAACCGCTGCGCGCCAAACACGGCAAACCTGCCCCACGCCACTAAGGCGTCACCCTGATCCGAGTCGAGTCGACCATGCCCGATAACACCCGCCGTGCCCGAGACGAAGCCTTCTGGCAAACCTTCGCCGACCGTTACGACCGCCACCCCGGCCCCGTGAATCTGGAGAATGGCTACTTCGGGCGCATGTCGCGCACGGTGGTCGAGGAGTACCAGCGCAACATCGAGCTGATCAACAACAGCAACTCGATCTACGTGCGACAGCGTTTCGAGCAGCACGACAGCCTCGACATCCGCGCGCAACTGGCCGAGCTGATCGGCGTCCGCGCGCAAAGCGTGGCGTTCACCCACAACGCCACTGCCGGCCTGCAATCGCTGATCCGCAACTACAACCGTCTGCAGCCTGGCGACCAGGTGCTGATCTGCGATCTGGAGTACGACACGGTCAAGGGCGCCATGCGCTGGCTGGCAAAGCATCGCGGGGTCGAGGTGATCGAGATCGAGCACGCCCACCCCGCCACCTTCGACAGCCTGCTGGCGACTTACCGCGAAGCCTTCATCCGCTATCCGAAGCTCAAGCTGATGGCGCTGACCCACGTCACCCACCGCACCGGGCTGGTGATGCCGGTGCAGGCCATTGCCGCGCTGGCCAAGGAATACGGCGTCGACATCATCCTCGATGGTGCCCATGCCCTTGGTCAGATCGAGTTCGACCTGGAAGCGCTGGGCATCGCCTTCGCCGGGTACAACCTGCACAAGTGGATCGGCTCGCCGCTGACCCTCGGCTTTATCTACATCGCTCCACAGCGCCTGGCCCACATCGATCCGGACATGGGCGAGATGCATTTTTCGGCTGGCGACATCCGTTCGCGCACGCCTTACAGCACGCCGAACATTCCGGCGCTGATGACCTTGCCACTGGTGTTCGAGGAACACCGCGCACTCGGTGGCGCGGCCGCCAAAGGCGCGCGGGTGAATTACCTGCGCAACCTGTGGGTCAGCGCCGTGCGCAATCTGCCGGGCATCGAAGTCACGACCCCGGACGATCCGCGCCTGTACTGCGGCATCACCTCTCTGCGCTTTACCCGTCATGCCGACCAGCAGGCGATGGTCGAACGCCTGCTCAACGACTACGACCTGTTCACTGTCGTGCGCAACGGCGCAGCCTGCGGGCCGTGCATCCGTGTCACGCCGTCGCTGACCACCACGGCGGCGGAGATTCAGTCGCTGATTCAGGCGCTGAACGAACTGCGTTAAACCGTGTACTTGTCGAAGTCCTCGGGCTTGATCTGCGACGACACCGCAAAGGTGTCGATGCCGATCGTGAGGTGGCCGAAGTAACCGTCCTCGTGCGAATCGCGGCTGATCGGCCACACCGTCAGGGTCGACTCTTCACCGCCCATGTTGGCGTAATAGGCATCGTCGGTGTTGCACACCGGCAGCGAGCTGCGCCCGCGATAGGCCTTGGCATTGAGCACGCCACGGGACACCATCTCCGGAAAATAAAGCTGCCCGACCCAGGCCACGTTGCGCTCCTCGAGGTACTCATTGCCGGCAACGATGCGTACCGCCACGTGAATGTGCAGCGCTCGCCCGGCATAGAAACCCGGATAGATCGTGGTGAAGCGCACCCTGCCCTTGTGGTCGCTGAACTGGCCGCCGCGCAGATAGGTGTCGTCGTCGGTTCGCGGGATCGCGCCAATGTCCTCGACGTCGACTTCCAGATCCGGGTTCACCCGACTCCAGCCGGAATACGCGCCGCGTGCGTTGCAGTGCCAGATATCCACCAGCGCACCGCTGACCGGCTCGGCGGTCATGGCATCGACGATGGTCAGGCGCAGCAGCAGGGGCAGACCCTCGGCGCCTTCGCTGATGTTGCGGCGCAGCAGTTTTGGATTGCGAAAATACGGCCCGGCGACTTGCTCGGGGGCCAGTTGATAAACCGATGGAGCTGAAGGCTGGTTATCCATGACGCGTTCTCTCTTCCTTAAGATGAACGCAGGTTAACGCCACGCGCGCAGCCAGGTGCGGTAACTATGTATCTCAAGATAACGAAGTTTTTTACGGGCAAAAAAAACGGTGCACCGACCAAGCGCACCGTAAAGCCGTAGAACACACAACGAAGTGTAAGGTGAGGATCAGTCCAGCAGCGCCAACGCCTCGGCGGTGCATTCCTGAATACGGGCCCAGTCGCCGTTCTTGATCCACTCAGGATCGAGCATCCAGCTACCGCCCACGCACATGACGTTTTTCAGCGCCATGTAGCTCTTGATGTTGGCCGGGCCGACGCCGCCGGTCGGGCAGAATTTCACTTCGCCGAACGGGCCGCCGAGGGCCTTGATCGCTGCCACGCCACCGCTGACTTCAGCCGGGAACAGCTTGAAGCGGCGATAACCCAGGCCATAACCTTCCATGATGCCGGAGGCATTGCTGATGCCCGGCAGCAGCGGGATCGGGCTTTCGACGCTGGCTTCCAGCAGGTCACGGGTGATGCCCGGGGTGACGATGAATTGCGAACCGGCGGCTTCGGCCGCAGCCAGCATGTTGCGGTCGAGCACGGTGCCGGCACCGGTCACCAGTTCCGGGCGCTGTTCGCGCAGGATCTGGATCGCCTTGAGGCCGAACTGCGAACGCAGGGTCACTTCCAGCGCGGTCAGACCACCGGCGGCCAGTGCGTCGGCCAGCGGCAGCACGTCCTGTTCACGGGCGATGGTAATCACCGGCAGGATCCGCGCCTTGGCGCAGAGGCTGTCGATCAGGGCAACTTTGTCCGCCATGGAAACGGTCGGGGATGGGGTTTTCATAGCGGCTGTTCCTTGGCTCATGGGCACCAGTAAATCTCTAACGTAGGTTGCAGAAACGCGCGAACCGGCATGGCGGCGACGTCGTTGGATGCCAGTGCGGCATTCAGGGTGGTCAGTTTCGACTGACCGGAAATCGACAGAATCTTGTGCCTCGCCGACGCCAGCAGTGCGCGGCTCATGGTCAGGCGCTGACGCGGCACGCTTGGCGCGAGCATCGGCCAGCAGCGACGGGTGCCGTCGGCTTGCAGGGCTTCGGCCAGGTTCGGGCTGTCCGGGAACAGCGACGCGGTGTGACCGTCATCGCCCATGCCCAACACCAGCACGTCGATGGGCGGCAACTCGGCGAGCAAACGATCGGCCTGCTCCGCAGCCTGCTCGACGTTGGCCGCCGCGCTGTAGAGGCTGAGGAACTGCGCCTTGGCCGCCGGGCCCTTGAGCAGATACTGCTTGAGCAGACCGGCATTGCTGTCGGCATGTTCGACCGGTACCCAGCGCTCGTCGGCCAGGGTCACGACGACCTTCGACCAGTCCAGTTCCTGCTTGGCCAGGTGCTGAAAAAACGCCACCGGGCTACGGCCGCCGGACACCACCAGCACGGCGTTGCCACGTGCCGCCAGCGCTTCGCTCAATTGCTTGGCGACATTCAGCGCCAGGCCTTCGGCGAGCAGCACCGGGCTCTTGAATTCGCGGGCATTCACGCCCTCGGGCAGTTTCACATCAGATATCGCCATACCACGACCTCCCGTCCCGCGTGATCAATGCAATGGAGCTCATCGGCCCCCACGACCCGGCCGCATACGGCTTGGGCGCATCACCGGATTTTTTCCACCCGGCGATCAGCTGGTCGCACCATTTCCACGCGGCTTCGATTTCATCTTTACGGACAAACAGGTTCTGATTGCCGTTCATCACTTCCAGCAACAACCGCTCGTAGGCATCGGGGATCCGAGCGCTGCGCCAGGTGTCGGAAAAATTCAGTTGCAGCGGGCCGCTGCGCAGTTGCATGCCCTTGTCCAGGCCTTGCTCTTTGGTCATCACGCGCAAGGAAATACCTTCGTCCGGTTGCAGGCGGATGATCAGCTTGTTGCTGATCTGCAGGCGCTGCTCGGGGGCGAAGATGTAGTGCGACGGTTCCTTGAAGTGGATGACGATCTGCGACAGTTTTTGCGGCATGCGCTTGCCGGTACGCAGGTAGAACGGCACGCCGGCCCAGCGCCAGTTGCGGATGTCGGCACGCAGGGCAACGAAGGTTTCGGTGTCGCTCTGGGCGTTGGAATTCGGCTCTTCAAGGTAGCCCGGCACGGACTTGCCTTCGCTGTGCCCGGCGATGTACTGGCCGCGCACCACTTGCGTGGTCAGGCCTTCCGGACTGATCGGCGCCAGGGCTTTGAGCACTTTCACTTTTTCATCACGGATGCTGTCGGCGGACAGATCGGCCGGCGGGTCCATGGCGATCAGGCAGAGCAGTTGCAGCAGGTGGTTCTGGATCATGTCCCGCAGCTGACCGGCCTTGTCGAAGTAACCCCAGCGGCCTTCGATGCCGACCTTCTCGGCCACGGTGATTTCCACGTGGGAGATGTAGTTCTGGTTCCACTGGGTTTCGAACAGGCTGTTGGCGAAACGCAGGGCGATCAGGTTCTGAACGGTTTCTTTGCCCAGGTAGTGGTCGATGCGGTAGGTGCGGTTCTCCGGGAAGAACTGCGCCACGGCGTCGTTGACCTTGCGCGAGGATTCCAGGTCGGAACCGATCGGCTTTTCCAGCACCACGCGGGTGTTTTCCGCCAGACCGACTTTCGCCAGGTTCTCGCAGATCGCGCCGTACACCGCCGCCGGGGTGGCGAAGTAGGCAATCATGCGTTGCGTGCTGCCGGCCAGTTCGGCCAGCGCCACATAATCTTCAGCCTTGAGGAAGTCGACGTGCAGGTAGGTCAGACGCGCCAGAAAGCGCTCGGCCACGGCCTCGTCCAGTTCCTTGCCCACGTAACGGCGCAACTCGGCGGCGATGAACGCCAGGTGCTGCTGCTCGGTGCCCGCCTCACGGGCCAGTGCGATAATGCGCGTGTCCTCGTGCAGCAGGCCGGCGCCATCAAGGTGATAAAGGGCAGGAAACAGCTTGCGCAGGGCCAGATCGCCCAAGGCGCCGAACAAGGCGAAGGTGCACGGTTCAACCGTAATCGAAGGCATGATGTTTGTTCTTTTATCAAGTTAAGCTACAAATACCTTTTTTCAAGGCATCACTCAAGGGAAAATGTAGTAATAACCACAACATTTTCGCAAAATACAGATTCCGAGTGGTGGTCGGTCGGAGCCATCAGTAGGATAGGCCACCGTCACGGGCCACATCAAAGGCCCAATTTGCATAGCCGCGCGCTTATCGGCGCCGGTGAATCTAGGAATTCTTATGGACCGCGTGCGAAATTTACTGGAACAGATCCAGAGTCGCCTTGAAGAGCTGAACAAGGCCGAACGCAAAGTCGCCGAAGTGATCCTGCTCAACCCACAGCAGGCCACCCGCTTCAGCATCGCCGCCCTCGCCCAGGCGGCGTCGGTCAGTGAACCGACGGTCAACCGTTTCTGCCGTTCGTTCGGCGTCAGCGGCTACCCCGAACTCAAGCTGCAACTGGCCCAGAGCCTGGCCAGCGGCGCGGCATATGTCAGCCGCGCAGTAGAAGCCGACGACAACCCCGAGGCCTACACGCAGAAGATTTTCGGCAGTGCGATCGCGTCGTTGGACAGCGCTTGCCAGGCGCTGGACCCGAACCTGATCAGCCGCGCCGTCGACCTGTTGATCCAGGCCCGGCAGATCCACTTCTTCGGCCTCGGCGCATCCGCCCCGGTAGCTTTGGATGCGCAGCACAAATTCTTCCGTTTCAACCTGGCGGTCACCGCCCACGCCGACGTGCTGATGCAACGGATGATTGCTTCGGTGGCGCACACCGGCGAGCTGTTCGTGATCATTTCCTACACCGGCCGCACCCGCGAACTGGTGGAAGTGGCGCGCATCGCCCGGGAGAACGGCGCTTCGGTGCTGGGCCTGACGGCAGAGAATTCGCCACTGGCCAAGGCCAGTACGCTGAGCCTGAATATTCCGCTGCCGGAAGACACCGACATCTACATGCCGATGACCTCGCGGATCATTCAGTTGACCGTGCTGGATGTGTTGGCGACGGGGATGACGCTGCGTCGCGGGGTGGATTTCCAGCCGCATCTGCGCAAGATCAAAGAGAGCTTGAATGCGAGCCGGTATCCGGTGGGTGACGAGTTCAATTGAAGATCAAAAGCCCCTCACCCTAACCCTCTCCCGGAGGGAGAGGGGACTGACCGAAGTGTCTTGCGCTATACATCGACTTGAAAGATTGGGTCGATTATGGATTCAAAGACATTCGTTCAATTCGGTGAATCTCTTAAATATCCCCCAATCGGTCCTCCCCCTGGGAGAGGGTTAGGGTGAGGGCAGCGGTCGAACTGACACACTCAAGCCCCAGCCCAAGCCTGCAAACTCAAATGCGCCTTCTCCCCCGGCGCCAGATGCAGGCTGTCGGTGCCGCCCGCCGCCGCTTCAACACAGACAAATTCCGAGATCTCATCCCAGCTCACACCCAGCAACGGCCGCGCCCCCGGGTGCCACACCACGGTGTCCGCGCTGTCACCCGTATCGATGCACAACTCGCGCTGCCAGGCGTGATCCTTGAGCTGTAATTCGCCGTCATGCTGAAACACCCGCTGACAGCCGCCATCAACCCGCAACTCGCCTTCCTGCTGACAAACCTCACGGTTCAACTGGTCGTAACCCTGCGCCCCTTCGAGCCCAGACAGCGCTATCTCACTCACATCGCCAATACGCCAGTAAGCGTGCAAAGCCTGGCTCAACTGGCACGGCATGTCGTCCTGATGCTCGGTGCTCAGGCGCAATTCCATGTGTTCACCCAGGTGCGCGTGCAGGTCCACCTGCCAGTCGCACAACTGCAATTGCCAATGCAGGCGCACGCCGTCATCGCCGGTGCTGCTGTCGAGCAGTTTCCAGTCCAGCAATCGCGCCCAGCCATGGGACGGCCACGCGTTTTCGCTCGGGTGACGGCCATACCATGGCCAGCAAACCGGCACGCCGCCGCGAATCGCGCCGACATGCGGCCATTTCGCCGCGCACCATAACCACGGCTTTTGCCCGCGCGGCTGAAAATGCAGCAATTGCGCGCCCTGGCGACTGAACACCGCCTGACACAGCGGATGATCGATCACCAGCACATCGCGCATCTGATAGCGCTCCCAGGCGAACACCGGACGTTCGCGCAAGGATTTGAAGAAGCGTTGCAGCGGATGCTCATGCATGGGCCACGGTTCCAGATTCAACTTTCATGGGCTGCGACACCCCTGTCCAAAAAAAAGCGGACAGCCTTGGCTGTCCGCAAATATGCGCACATAGAGAGGAGCTTATCGCAGACGCGTCAGAACGTAGACTGAATTTTCAGGCCAGCGACCAAAGCGTTATCCACTTCATCCACACCGCCCGGATGAGTGATGTATTGCAGGTTCGGGCGTACGGTCAGCCAGTTGGTCACGTGGAAGCCGTAGTTGATCTCGTAGTTGTATTCGGTTTCACGAATCGGCGAGAACACCGGATTGTCGTAGTCCGAAACACCGTTGGCGACGTTGAGCAGTTCGGCGTTTTTCTTCACGTCATTGTTGACGTGAATACGTGCCGCACCGATACCGACGTCATCTTTCGGACGTGCGTCGAACGGGCCTTTGTACACAAACATCAAGGACTGGTAGTTGTCGATGAAGTTGGTGTCCTTGTCATGGAACGTGGCGTTGGCAGCGATGTTCAGACCACGGCTCTTGTCACCGTTGTGGCTGGTGAGTTGTTGCTGTGCAACGAACCAGTAACCGTGCTTGCTGCTGTGGGTGCGGTAGGCGTCACCAGTGGTCGCCGCGTCGAAACCGTTGACGTCTTCGCGAACGTCGTCGGCATCGGCCGTGCTCTTGTAGTAACCGACACGGTATTCGCCCGGCAGGCCGTTCGGGTTAGGCAACCAGACCAGCTCCACTGGCAACACGGTGCCTTTGGTGCCGCTGCCGCTCAACTTGAAGCCGTTGCCGTGTTCCAGTTGCGACGGGTTCTGGTTGTACGCACCAATCTGCGCGTAGAGCTCGTCGTTGATGTTGTATTTGACGCGAATGGCCGCCTGGCTGACCGGCCAGTTGTACCAGATGTTGGTCGCCCAGTTACCCACTTGCGAACCGCAGAACGCCAGGTTCTGGAACTCGCACGGGAAGGTGTTGAAGTCTTCGCCTTCGCCGAAGTAACCGGCCTTGATGTCGAGTTTGTTGTCGAAGAACTGATGTTTGATCCACAACTGGGTCAGACGCACCATGTGGCCACGACCGTAGACTTCCTGCGAGGAGCTCAGGGTGCCGGCACGCGGATCGCCAACGCGATCGTTGGAAATGTTGTAGCCGTTACGGTTGGTGAACTGGATCTTGGCCTGGGTGTTGTCCCAGCCCCACAGTTTTTGCAGATCCAGCGCCACGCCCAGACCGAACTGGTCGGCGTAACGCGCTGTCTTGTCGTCGTTGAAACCGCCGTGAAGGTTGCCGCCCACTTCACCGACGTAGTCCATCTTGATGTCGATACCCTGCTCGATCAGCTTGGTACGTTCGCCACCCCAGTCCCCGGTCATCCACTCCGAATCGGAGCTGAACGCGTCAGCCGCGTGGACGCTGCCGGCCAGCATCATTGCCGCAATCGCCGACAACTGACCGATACGCTGAGCGTTGTTGTTCTTCTTCATCCCTACATCCTCGTTTTATTGTTATTAACTGTTCTTCTTATTTAACGCGGTTTACATCTGATGCGGCGCGCGACAGGCCACGCACCGCGTGCTCCCTGCAGGAACGGGCGAACCCGCTCCCGCATTGGTTGATCAGCGACCCTTGAACTGGGCCACGTTGGCGCTGTGCGATTCGGTTTTCGGCAGGCCTGCAACCCCCAGACGCTCACCGGACTTGGCGTCGAACAGCAGCACTTTCGACGGATCGAATTGCAGGGTCAGGGTTTCGCCCACCTGCGGCGCCACGTCCGGCGCCAGACGGCAGCAGACCTTGGTGTCGTTGAGGTTGACGAACACCAGGGTGTCCGGACCGGTCGGCTCGGTGACCTGCACTTCAGCCTTGATGCTCGGCAGGCCATTGCCCTCGCCGTAGGCCAGAGCAATCTGCTCCGGGCGCAGGCCGAGGATCACTTCACGGTCTTCAAGACCGGCGTCCTGCATTGCCATCGGCAATTCGCAACGGGCCTGGCCGCTGTCGAGCAGCGCCACCAGACGACCGTCCTTGCGTTGCAGGCGCAGCGGGATGAAGTTCATCGGCGGCGAACCGATGAAGCTCGCCACGAACAGGTTGGCCGGGTCGTTGTAGATCTCTTTCGGCGTACCGAACTGCTGGATGATCCCGTCCTTCATCACCGCCACTTTATCGCCCAGGGTCATTGCTTCAATCTGGTCGTGGGTCACGTAGACCGTGGTGGTTTTCAGGCGCTGGTGCATCAGTTTCATTTCGGTGCGCATCTCGACGCGCAGTTTGGCGTCGAGGTTGGACAGCGGTTCGTCGAACAGATAGATCTTCGGCCGACGCGCCAGGGCACGGCCCATCGCCACGCGCTGTTGCTGGCCGCCGGAGAGCTGACCCGGCTTGCGATTGAGCAGGTGCTCGATCTGCAGCAGCTTGGCCACGCGGGCGACTTCTTCGTCGATCGCCGACTGGCTCATCTTGCGGATCTTCAGACCGAACTCGATGTTCTCGCGCACGCTCATGGTCGGATACAGCGCGTAGGACTGGAACACCATGGCGATGTCGCGATCTTTCGGGCTCATGCCGCTGACATCCTGGTCACCGATCATGATCGCGCCGCCGGTGATGGTTTCCAGGCCGGCGATGCAGTTCATCAGGGTCGACTTGCCGCAGCCCGAGGGCCCGACGAGGATCAGGAACTCACCGTCCTTGATCGACAGTTCGATGTTCTTCAGGGTGTCCGGCAGGCCGGTACCGTAGGTCTTGTTTACATTGCGAAGTTCGAGCGTAGCCATGATTACCCCTTGACTGCGCCGGCCGTCAGCCCGCGCACGAAATACTTGCCTGCGACCACATAGACCAGCAGGGTCGGCAGCCCGGCGATCATCGCCGCCGCCATATCCACGTTGTATTCCTTGGCCCCGGTGCTGGTGTTGACCAGGTTGTTCAGCGCCACCGTGATCGGTTGCGAATCACCGCTGGAGAACACCACGCCGAACAGGAAGTCGTTCCAGATCTGGGTGAACTGCCAGATCAGGCAGACCATGATGATCGGAGTGGACATCGGCAGGATGATCTGGCGGAAGATCGTGAAGAACCCCGCGCCATCGAGACGCGCGGCCTTGATCAGCGCATCCGGAATGCTCACGTAGTAGTTACGGAAGAACAGCGTGGTGAACGCCAGACCGTAGACCACATGGATGAACACAAGGCCCGTGGTGGTGCTCGCCAGGCCCATCTTGCCGAGGGTGAACGACGCCGGCAGCAGCACGGTCTGGAACGGCAGGAAGCAGCCGAACAACAGCAGACCGAAGAACAGCTGCGAACCGCGGAAGCGCCAGAACGACAGCACATAACCGTTCAACGCACCGATGGCGGTGGAGATGATCACGGCCGGAACGGTGATCTTGATCGAGTTCCAGAAGTAGCCGTCAACGGTGGCCCAGGCTTTCACCCAGCCGATGCCGCTGACCACGGTCGGCCAGCTCAGCAGGTTGCCGGTGGAGATGTCTTCCGGGGTCTTGAAGCTGGTCAGCAGCATGACCACCAGCGGTACCAGATACAGCAGGACCGCAAGGATCAGCACCGCGTAGATCGCGATGCGACTCAGGCTGATGGCCGGTTTGGAGGCGAGACTAGTCATGACGCTTGGTCCTCAGCTCGGAGTACAGGTAAGGCACGATGATCGCGAGGATCGCACCGAGCATCAGGATTGCACTGGCCGAACCCATGCCCATCTGTCCACGGCTGAAGGTGAACGAGTACATGAACATCGCCGGCAAATCGGAGGAATAACCCGGGCCGCCGGCCGTCATGGCCGCCACCAGGTCGAAGCTCTTGATCGCGATGTGCGCCAGAATCATCACTGCACTGAAAAACACCGGACGCAGGCTTGGCAGCACCACTTTCCAGTAGATGCGCGGCATGCTCGCGCCGTCGATCTGGGCGGCACGAATGATCGATTGATCGACGCCACGCAGACCGGCGAGGAACATCGCCATGATGAAGCCCGAAGCCTGCCAGACCGCCGCGATCACCAGGCAATACACCACGCGATCCGGGTCGATCAGCCAGTCGAGACGGAAGCCTTCCCAGCCCCAGTCCCGCAGCAATTTGTCCAGGCCCATGCCCGGGTTGAGCAGCCATTTCCACGCAGTACCGGTGACGATCATCGAGAGCGCCATCGGGTACAGGTAAATGGTGCGGATAAAGCCTTCGCGACGGATTTTCTGGTCGAGGAAAATCGCCAGTGTCACGCCGATTACGAGGGTGATGCCGATGAACATGCCGCCGAACACGGCCAGGTTCTTGCTCGCCACCCACCAACGGTCGTTGTCGAACAGACGCTCGTATTGCGCCAGGCCTGCCCACTTGTAGTTCGGCAGGAAGGTCGACGTGGTGAACGACAGGACAAACGTCCAGAGGATATAGCCATAGAAGCCCACCAGAACGATGAACATGCTCGGCGCCAGCACCAGTTTCGGTAGCCAGCGCTGCAATGCGTCGAACGGCGAGGCCTTGCTGAACACAGCAACAGAACTCATGGGAAGATCCAATAAAAAAAGAGAAGAGCAGCTACGAGTTGAGAGCTGCAAGACCAGCAGAGCAGCGCTCTTGTCTCGCAGCTTGTAGCTCGCAGCTCGTCGCTACCGCTTACTTGGCAGCCTTGATGGCAGTGCCGAGTTTTTTGGCAGCGTCGGCCGGGTCGGCTTTCGGGTCGTTGATGTAGTTGGTCACGACATCAAAGAACGCGCCCTGAACTGCCAGCGTGGTCGCCATGTTGTGCGCCATGCTCGGTTGCAGGCCGCCGTTCTTGGCGTCTGCCAGGAAGTCCTTGGCAGCGGTCTGGGCGCAGGAGTCGAAACCGTACTTGCCCATGTCGGCGAGCATGTCGTTACGCACCGGGATCGAGCCCTTGTTGATGCTGAAGACTTTCTGGAAGTTTTCACCCAGCACGACTTTGGCGATGTCCTGCTGACCGGCCGCGGTGCCCGCGTCCTTCTGCTTGAACACGGCCAGCGAGTCGATGTTGTAGGTGAACGCCTTGTCGGTGCCCGGGAAGGCTACGCACTCGTAGTCCTTGCCGGCGACTTTCTTGGCGGCGGTCCATTCGGACTTGGCCCAGTCACCCATGATCTGCATGCCGGCCTTGCCGTTGATGACCTTGGCCGCTTCCAGGTTCCAGTCCTGGCCTTTGCCGTCCTGGTCCATGTAGGTCGCGACTTTCTTCAGCTCGGTCAGGGCCTTGACCATTTCCGGGCCGGTCAGGGCAGCGTTGTCCAGGTCGACCAGGGCTTTCTTGTAACCATCAACGCCCATCACCGACAGCACGACCGCTTCGAACACGGTGCTGTCCTGCCAAGGCTGACCGCCGTGGGCCAGCGGGATGAAGCCCGCCGCTTTCAGCTTGTCGCCGGCGGCGTAGAATTCTTCGAGGGTGGTCGGGGCTTTTTCGATACCGGCTTTCTTGAAGACTTCCGGGTTGATCCACAGCCAGTTCACCCGGTGAATGTTCACCGGTACGGCCACGTAATCACCTTCGAACTTCACGGTGTCGGAGACTTTTTTGTCGAGCAGGCTGTCCCATTTCTCGGACTTGGAAACGTCCTTCAGGACGTCAGTGTCAAGCAGACCGGTCGACGCCCATTCCTGGATGTCCGGGCCTTTGATCTGGGCAACGCCTGGCGGGTTGCCGGCTACCGCGCGGCTTTTCAGCACGGTCATGGCAGTCGCACCGCCACCACCGGCGACAGCGCCGTCTTTCCAGGTGAAACCGTCTTTCTCGACTTGTGCCTTGAGCACATCGACGGCAGCTTTTTCGCCACCGGACGTCCACCAATGCACGACTTCCACCGAACCTTTGGATTCGGCAGCGGAAACACTCAGGGGCAGCACAGCGAGCGGGAACAGGGAGGCGACAGAAATGACAGTAGCGAGGCGAGAAATCGCATTCATCTGAGATGTACCTTTCTTGTTGTTATGCATGCAAGTCTGGTGCTTGCGCTGCACACGAGTTTAAACAGAGCGTTTCCCCTCGCAGGTAACGAAGGGACGCGCGAATGTCACCACATGGTTACACAGGAACGCTTCGGGAAAGCTGTGCCAGAGCACTGGCCATGCTCGGCGCCAGCGGCAGACGCGGAATCAGCACGGCCTGCCAGGCGTGGTACAGATCCGGTTTGCCCGCCCAGATATCGGCACTTGGGCGGTTCTGCGGATCGAGTTCGTGGTGCCAGCTGCCGTCGCAGCGGTCGATGAAATGCGTTTCGCAAAATTCCCAGAACAGGCGATACCAGGTTTCGTACTGCGCATCGCCGGTGCGTTTGAGCAAGGCACTGGCGGCAGCGCTGGCTTCGGCGTGAGTCCAGTGCAGGCGATGACGCACCACCGCTTTGTTGTTCCAGTCGAGGGTGTAGACGATGCCTGGCGCGCCATCGACGTCCCAGCCATGACGGCAGTTGTTCTCGAACAGCTTTTGCGCGTCAGTGGCCAGCCAGCCGGGCGTGAGCATGCCGGCCTGAACCCGCGCGGCTTCGAGGTGCAGCAACAGCCGCGCCCACTCGAAACCGTGGCCCGGCGTGGTGCCGTAGGGACGGAAACCGTCGGCGGGATTGTCATGGTTGTATTCACGCAGCGGCTGCCAGTCGCGGTCGAAATGCTCGATCACCAGGTAATCGTTGGCGGCAGCGTGACCGTGAATCACCCGCTCGACGATGCGTTGCGCACGCACCAGCCAGCGCGGGTCTTCGGTGACATCGGCCAGCGCAAGGAAGGCTTCGGTGGCGTGCATGTTGCTGTTGGCACCGCGGTAGGCTTCTTCTTCGCGCCAGTCGCGATTGAAGAATTCGCGCATGGCGCCCTCTTCTTCGCTCCAGAAATAGGTGTCGATGATGTCGACGGCGTCATCCAGCAATGCCTGCGCACCGGGGCGTTGCGCGACCACCGCGGAACTGGCCGCCAGCGCGACGAAAGCATGCAGATAAGCGTTCTTGCCGGTGTTGCCGTCACGGTGCTCGGCGACAGCGAACCAACCGCCGTGCAGCGCATCACGCAACGGGCCGCGCAGGGCCGCGATGCCGTGATCGATCAGCTCGGCGAATCCCGGCAGGCCCTGAATGTGGGCCATGGCGAAGCTGTGGGTCATGCGCGCGGTATTCATGGTTTCGGCTTGCGCGCCGGCCTGAAGCTGGCCGCGCTCATCGAGATTGCCGAAGCCTTCGGGCAACCGTGAAGCCTTGGCAAATGCCAGCAGGCGCAGGCCTTCATCGGCGAGCCATTGCTGGTGGGCAGGGGCGTTCAGCCAACTGCTGAAGCTCGGATTGAAGTTATCCATGGGTGGCCTTTTTTGTTGTTATGACTGCGGGCAGTCTAAACAACGGGCCGGGAGGGGCTTGTAACGAAGGGGGCGGGTTTTGTCACCGAGTCGTGACAAAGAGCCAGCCCTCACCCCAGCCCTCTCCCGGAGGGAGAGGGGGCCGACCGAGGGATATTGCAGAGGTACGCCGACCTGAACGATTCGCTTTGAATCCATAATCGATAAGGTCTTTCAGGTCGATGTATGACGCCAGACACCTCGGTCGGTCCCCTCTCCCTCCGGGAGAGGGCTAGGGTGAGGGCAAGCTTTTGACTTAATCCGCCGAACGCGGCAATTGCAGGGTCACGCGCAATCCACCCTCACGCAGATTCTGCAACGTCACCTCACCGCCATGGCTATGGGCAATGTTGCGGGCGATCCCCAAACCGAGACCGTAACCCTGCTGCTGCCCCGCCAACCGGAAGTGCGGCTCGAACACCTGCTCCAACCGCTGCTCCGGCACGCCCGGGCCTTCGTCGTCGACATGCAGTACAAATGCGCTTTCGTCGTCATCGATGTGCAAGTGCGCGTTCTGGCCGTACTTCAACGCGTTGTCGATCAGGTTGCCGATGCAGCGCTTGAGCGCCAACGGCTTGCCCGGATACGCCGCCAGCGCCCGCCCCTGTTGGGTCACGCGGCCATTGCCGTTGGGTGCCAGATACGGCTCCACCAGACAGTCGAGCACATGGTTCAGGTCCACCGGCTCGATGTTTTCGTGGATGTCGGTGTCCTTCACGCATTGCAGCGCGCCTTTGACCAGCAGCTCCAATTCATCCAGATCGCGGCCGAACTTGGTTTGCAGTGTTTCGTCTTCCAGCAGTTCGACCCGCAGTCGCAAGCGGGTGATCGGCGTGCGCAGGTCATGGGAAATCGCGCTGAACAACTGGCTGCGCTCGGTCAGGTAACGGCTGATGCGCTCGCGCATGGTGTTGAAGGCGCGGCCCACTTCGACCACTTCACTGCCGCCGCCCTCGGCCACCGGCTCGACGTCGGCGCCCAGCGACAAATCCCGCGCGGCCCGTGCCAGACGCTTGAGCGGCCGGCTCTGCCAGTGCACCAGCAGGCCGATGAACAACAACAGGAAACCGCTGGTGAAGACGATGAACCACACCTGCTGAGTCGGCAGGCCCTGTTCTTCAAGACTGGTGTAGGGTTCGGGCAGCAGTGAGGCGATGTACAGCCATTCACCCGGCGCCAACTGAATCTGGGTCACCAGCACCGGCGGATTCACCGGTTCCAGCGTCAACGCGTAATGCGCCCACGAACGTGGCAACTCATCGAGTTTCAACCCGGCGTTGAAGATCCGCAGGTCATCAGGGCTGACGAAGGTCACCAGAATGTCGGTGTCCTGGCCCAGCGACTGACGCAGCACTTCATCCACCGCTTTCAACACCGCTGCCTTGCGCGGTGTCACCGGCAGTACTTCCATGCCCAGCGGCTTGTCGTTCAGCGTCACCACAAAACGCGTGCCGCCCATACTGCGCAACTGATCGAGCACCAGCGGCCGATAGGCCACCGGCAACGAGCGGAAGTAACTGACACTGGCGGTCATCGAATGGGCGAGGCTGCGAGCGCTGGTGACCAGGCCTTCGAGCTGGGTCGCGCGCAATTGGGACACCCAGATCACGCTGGACAGGGTCTGGGCGAACAACACCGCGAGCAACGTCAGCAGCAACATCCGGCCGAGCAACGAACGCGGCATCGGCACTTTGCGCGCGGTGGTGCGCAGGAACTCAGTGACCATTGCCGGCAACCACATTGGCTGCCAGCTGGTAGCCGCTGCCACGCACGGTGCGGATCAGCCGTGGCGGTTTTTCGGTGTCGCGCAGACGCTGGCGCAAGCGGCTGACGGCCATGTCGACGATGCGGTCGAGGGGCATCAGGTCGCGGCCACGGGTGGCGTTGCCGATGGTGTCGCGGTCGAGGATTTGCTGAGGGTGATCGAGGAACAGTTTCAGCAGGGCGAAGTCGGCGCCGGAAAGAATCACTTCCTCGCCGTCGGTGTGGAACAGCCGATGGCTGACCATGTCCAGTCGCCACTCATCGAACGCCAGCACTTCACTGCCGCCGCGTTCCTGACCGAATTGGGCGCGACGCAGCAGGGCCTTGATCCGGGCTTGCAGTTCGCGGGGGCTGAAAGGTTTGCCGAGGTAGTCGTCGGCGCCTAGCTCCAGACCGATGACACGATCGGCTTCGTCGGAACTGGCGGTAAGCATGATGATCGGCACCTGGGCCTGACGCGGATGCTGGCGCACCCAGCGGCACAGGCTGAAGCCGTCTTCATCGGGCAGCATCACATCGAGGATCACCAGATCGCTCGGCGCTTCGTTCAACGCCTGACGAAAACCGGCGCCATCCGCCGTGGCCCGAACCTGAAAACCCGCGCGGGTCAGGTAGGTTTCCAGCAACTCGCGTATCTCCTGGTCGTCATCGACCAACAAAATCGACTTGTTGACTGAGCTCACTTCGAAGGCATCCTTGTTGTTGGAATTGGGCGGATTATGCCTGATGTGTCGAGGGTTCCCACGCTCGGCGTGGGAATGATCATTTACCGGATTGTTCGAGCGCCACTCCTGCACCGACGAGCCCGGAATACGGCGCCGTCACCAGCCACACCGGAATCCCCTTGAAGTAATCGCTCATGCAGCCCTTGTCGGCGAAGCTGCGGGCGAAACCGCTTTCGAGGAAGAAGTCGGCAAAGCGCGGAATCACGCCACCCACGATGTACACCCCACCACGGCCGCCGGTGGTCAGCACGTTATTGCCGGCCACGCGACCGAGCCAGCAGCAGAATTGCTCCAGTACTTCCAGGGCAATCGGGTCGCCTGCAAGTCCCGCCGCAGTGATGGCCTCCGGCGTATCGAGTTTCGGTTCATGACCATCCACCGCGCAGATCGCCCGGTACACCCGAGGCAAGCCGCCGCCGCTCAACGCGGTTTCCGCGCTGACGTGGCCGATTTCGTTGTGGATGTGCTGCCAGAGCTGGGTTTCACGCGGACTGCTCAGCGGCAGATCGACGTGGCCGCCCTCTCCCGGCAACGCGGCAAACCGCCCTTCACCCAGATCAAGCAAGGTGCCGACGCCCAGACCAGTGCCCGGGCCGATCACCACCGCCGGGCGCAATGGCTCCGGCGTGCCTTCGCAGACCACGCGGAATTCGCCTGGCTGCAAACGGGTCATGCCCAGCGCCATGGCCGAGAAATCGTTGACCAGCAACAACTGCTCGACCTGCAAGGTCTGGCAGAACGCCTTGCGGCTCAGGCGCCAGTGGTTGTTGGTGAACTTGAATTCATCGCCGCTCACCGGCCCCGCCACCGACAGGCACACCGAACCGATGGCGCCCGGCGCCAGACCGAGCCCGCTCAGATAGAGGCTGATCGCCTCTTCCGGGCTGGCATGGTCGGCCGTGGCCAGCACCTGAACCGATTCGAGCTGCTGATCTTTCCACAACGCGAACCGCGCGTTGGTGCCTCCGATGTCACCGACCAAAGCCAGTTTCAATTAAGCGTCTCCAGGGCAGAAGTGAAGGCGCTGGCGCCCTGCTCCGCCGAGCTGAAGGCCAAACGCATGAAGCCAAACAGCTCGCGACCGCTGCCGATGTTGTTGCCCAACAGGCCTTTGGCAGGTTCGCGCGCTGCGAATTCGGCGGCGTCCACCTTGAGTTCCAAGGTGCCTTTGACGCCATCGACGCGGATGATATCGCCCTCTTGCACGCGCGCCAAAGCGCCGCCGACATAAGCTTCAGGGCTGACATGAATCGCCGCCGGGATTTTCCCCGACGCACCGGACATGCGCCCGTCCGTTACCAGCGCAACCTTGAAGCCGCGATCCTGCAGCACGCCGAGGAACGGCGTCATCTTGTGCAGCTCCGGCATGCCGTTGGAGCGCGGGCCCTGGAAGCGCATCACCGCGACAAAATCCTTCTCCAGCAGACCGGCCTTGAAGGCGTCGGCCAGATCCTGCTGATCCTGGAACACCATGGCCGGTGCTTCGACGATCTGGTTTTCCAGCGCCACGGCGGACACCTTCATCACGCCGCGACCGAGGTTGCCTTCCATCACGCGCAAGCCGCCTTCTGCCGAAAACGCTCGGGCCACCGGGCGCAGGATGTTTTCGTCGAGGCTGTCGGTCGGGCCTTCGCGCCACACCAGCTTGCCGTTATCGAGGAACGGTTCCTTGGTGTACTGGCTCAGGCCGTGGCCGAGCACGGTGTTGACGTCTTCGTGCAGCAGGCCGGCTTCGAGCAGTTCGCGAATCAGGAACGACATGCCGCCCGCCGCCTGGAAGTGGTTGATGTCGGCCTTGCCGTTCGGATAGACGTGGCTCAGGGTCGGCACGACTTCGGAGAGGTCGGCCATGTCCTGCCAGGTCAGTTGAATGCCCGCCGCCATGGCGATGGCCGGCATGTGCAGGGTGTGGTTGGTCGAACCGCCGGTGGCGTGCAGCGCGACGATCGAGTTGACCAGCGCCTTCTCGTCAACGATTTCGCCGATCGGCATGAAGTTGCCGTTCTGTTTGGTCAGGCGGGTGACCTGATGCGCGGCTTCGCGGGTCAGGGCCTCACGCAGCGGCGTGTTCGGGTTGACGAAGGACGCGCCCGGCAAGTGCAGGCCCATGACTTCCATCAGCAACTGGTTGGTGTTGGCGGTGCCGTAGAAGGTGCAGGTGCCCGGGCTGTGGTAGGACTTCATCTCCGATTCCAGCAGCTCTTCGCGGGTCGCCTTGCCTTCGGCGTACTTCTGCCGCACGTCGGCTTTTTCCTTGTTTGAAATCCCCGAGACCATCGGCCCGCCCGGTACGAAAATCGTCGGCAGGTGACCGAAACGCAAGGAGCCCATCATCAGGCCCGGAACGATCTTGTCGCAGATGCCGAGCATCAGCGCGCCGTCGAACATGTTGTGCGACAGCGCCACCGCCGTCGACATCGCGATCACTTCGCGGCTCGGCAGGCTCAGCTCCATGCCCGGCTCGCCCTGGGTCACTCCATCGCACATGGCCGGCGTACCGCCGGCGAACTGGCCGACCGAGCCGATTTCGCGCAGGGCGTTCTTGATCTGTTCCGGGAAGACTTCGTACGGCTGATGCGCCGAGAGCATGTCGTTATATGACGAAACAATTGCGATGTTCGCCGAGTTCATCATCCGCAGGCTGTGCTTGTCTTCGCTGCCACACCCGGCCACGCCATGGGCGAAGTTGGCGCATTGCAGCTTGCCGCGCATCGGCCCGTCGGTGGCGGCGCCGCGAATCAGTGCAAGGTAAGCCTGACGCGTGGCGCGGCTGCGGGCGATAAGCCGTTCGGTGACCTCAAGAACGCGGGGATGCATGTGTAGAACTCCAGGCTAACGGATGTGGCGACCTGATTGTCTATGCTGATCAAAAGCCCGTTCGCGTGGGATGACGAACGGTTTTCTTGATCATTCGGACCAGTTGATTCAGGTCACTCGTTGTAGATAAAACAAAATATTGCCACTAAAAAGGCTTGTTTTCTATTTTTATGCGAATAATCTTGTAATTCCAACAACAAAACGACGGCGGCGCTGTTCAATGACTCTTCGAATCGCAATCAATGGTTTTGGCCGTATCGGCCGTAATGTCCTGCGCGCACTGTATACCCAAGGCTATCGTCAGGATTTGCAGATCGTCGCCATCAACGATCTGGGCGACAGCGCGATCAATGCGCATCTGCTCAAGTACGACACCGTTCATGGCACATTCGACGCCGAAGTGGCTCATGACAACGAGAGCCTGACCGTCAACGGCGACCGCATTTCGGTCAGCGCCATCCGCAACCCGGCCGACCTGCCATGGGCCGCGGAAAAGATTGATGTGGTATTCGAATGTACCGGTCTGTTCACCGACCGGGCCAAAGCCGCCGCGCATATTACCGCCGGCGCACGCAAAGTGATTATCTCGGCCCCGGCCAAAGGCGCCGATGCCACCGTCGTTTACGGTGTGAACCACGACATTCTGCGCCAGTCGCACCAGATCATTTCCAACGCGTCGTGCACCACCAACTGCCTGGCCCCCGTGGCTCAGGTGCTGCACCGCGAACTGGGCATCGAAAGTGGTCTGATGACCACGATTCACGCCTACACCAACGACCAGAACCTGACCGACGTCTACCACACCGACCCGTACCGCGCCCGCTCCGCCACCCAGAACATGATCCCGAGCAAGACCGGCGCTGCCGAAGCCGTGGGCCTGGTGCTGCCGGAACTGGCGGGCAAGCTGACCGGCATGGCCGTGCGTGTGCCGGTGATCAATGTGTCGCTGGTGGACCTGACCGTGCAGCTGAAGCGCGAAGCCTCGGCCGATGAGGTCAATGCACTGATGAAAGCGGCGAGCCAGCATTCGAAGATCCTCGGCTACAACACCCTGCCGCTGGTATCGAGCGACTTCAACCACAACCCGCTGTCGTCGATCTTCGACGCCAACCACACCAAAGCCAGCGGCAAACTGCTGAAAGTACTGGCCTGGTACGACAACGAGTGGGGCTTCTCCAACCGTATGCTCGATAACTGCCTGGCCCTGTGCAACGCGGAATAAAACCGCTGGCGCCGTTTTGAGAGCGGGCAAAAGCTTTACCAACCTTTGACAAATCAACACTTGACCACTCGGGCGGATGATAAGCATTATCATTCGCTCGAAATGGATCAGGTCTTCCCGTGAGTCAATCACACTTCAACCACGTCTTCCTCGCCCAGCGCACCTCGCTGCTGCGGACGCTGGAACGGATGGTCAACAACCACAGCACCGCCGAAGACCTGTTGCAGGAAACTTACCTGCGCGTCACCCGGGCGCTGAGCGAACGGGCCATCGATCACCTTGAACCCTTTGTCTTCCAGACCGCGCGCAACCTGGCACTGGATCATTTGCGTGCGCGCAAGATTCATTCGCGGACCATGGTCGACGACGTGCCGCAGGACGTGGTGCACAGCGTCGCCGCCCCCGCCAGCAGCGCCGAAGACGCCGCCCACGCCGAACAATTGCTGGAGCGCCTGAACGTGAGCCTCGGTGAACTCAGCCCCCGCCAACAGCAAATCTTCATCCTCAGCCGCCTGCACGGGCACAGCTATCAGGAAATCGCCGAAGAACTGAGCGTATCCCTCAGCACGGTGCAGAAAGAACTCAAACTGATCATGACCATCTGCATCGGTGTCGCCGAGCGCCTGAACGGCGACTGATCTGCAAGCCTTGTCGGTATTCGACAGGATCGACTGCACTGATCATCGGGCTTTGTTACCCTTGCCCGACTTTTACGCTTCACTAAAAAAACAGCCGTGCACAGACACTGCCGAGGAAACACCGTGACGGACACCCACCGCTCCCCTTCGCCTTCATCGGCGCAGGACGCCGCCAGCGCAATGGACCAGGCTCTGGACTGGCTCATCGTGCTCGGCAGTCCGGACGAGGAGCAGACCCGGCAATTCCATGCCTGGCTGGCGGCCGATCCGTTGAATGCCGAGGCGTTCGCCAAGGCTCAGGCAATCTGGGACGGCCCGCAGATCGCTCAGTGCGCGCAAAACCTCGCGGCCAAACCGAAGAAAGTTACCGTCCTCACTCGCCTGCGTCCGCACTGGAAACCGCTGGCCACCGCCGCGGTGCTGCTGCTCGGGCTGTTCAGTTTCAGCAACCTGCCGATGCGTCTGCAGGCCGATCACCTGACCGTAGTCGGCGAGCGTCAGCGCCTGCAGCTTGAGGACGGCTCGAAAGTCCTGCTGAACACCAATTCCGCGTTCTCCAGCACGATCAACGATCAGCAGCGAGTCGCGCGGCTGTATCAGGGCGAAGCGTTTTTCGAGATCCCGGCCAGCCGCAGCCAGCCGCTGGAAATCGACGCCGGGCCGGTGAAGGCCAGCGTGCGCGACACCGCGTTCGCCGTGCGTTATCTGGACGGCGTGGCGCAGGTGCGGGTGCAGCGCGGCGATGTCGATCTGCGGGCGACCCGTGACGATGCCCGTGTGCGGCTGTCCGCCGGGGAAAGCATCCGCATCGGCCCGAACGGTTTCGACCGTCCGGCCAAGGTCGACGCCGCCACCGATCTGGCCTGGGTGCAGGGTCGGCTGATCTTCGAGAACTGCCCGCTGAACCAGGTGCTGGCCGAACTGCGCCGCTACTACCCGGGCTTCATCATCAACACCAACGATCAGTTGGCCGACGTCGCCGTCACCGGCAATTACCGTCTCGACCAGCCGCTGGACGTGGTGCGTTCGCTCGCTCATATCACCTCGGCCAAGCTTCGGGAATTCCCGGCGCTGGTGATCTTGAACTAAATGAGAATTATTTTTACTCGATAGTCGAAGCTCGTTCGTCTCGTTATAGCCAATGCAATTGATTCGCATCTCGCGAGATCAATCAGCACCTATAAAGATTCGTGCGACACGGAGCGCTATCGATGTCCTCTCGCCTTACCCGCCAGACTTCTTCCCCTTCCCGCGTGCTGTCGCTGCTGACCGCCGCCATTCTGATGGCCGGCACCGCGCCGCTGATGGCCGCCACCGAACAGCCGACGCGCAACATGGGCGACTACTCGTTCGCCATTGCCCAGCAGCCGCTGGTGTCGGCGCTCAATGCGTTCACCGCGGTCACCGGCTGGCAGGTCGGTTTGCCGGCGGAACTGGGGCAGGACGTGTCGTCGCCGGGCGTGCGCGGTTCGCTGCCACCGGAAAAAGCCCTGGAGCGTCTGTTGGTGGGGACCAACCTGAGCTTCCGCAAACTGAGCAACAACAACGTCGTGCTGGAAAAACGCGCCAGCAGCGGCGCGCTTAACCTCGACCAGGTGACCATCAGCGCCACCCGTCAGGAACAGTCGATCAACAGCGTGCCGGCCACTGTCACCGTGCAGACCCGTCAGGATCTGGACCGCAACAACGTCAACACCATCAAGGATCTGGTGCGCTACGAGCCGGGCGTATCCGTGGGCGGCGCCGGCCAGCGTGGCGGGATCAGCGGCTACAACATTCGCGGCATCGACGGCGACCGCATCCTGACTCAGGTCGACGGCGTCGAAGTGCCGGACGGTTTCTTCAACGGTCCGTACGCCAAGACCCAGCGCAATTACGTCGATCCGGAAATCGTCAAACGCGTCGAGATCCTCCGTGGCCCGGCCTCGGTGCTGTACGGTAGCAACGCCATCGGCGGCGCCGTCAGCTACTACACCCTCGACCCGGACGACATCATCAAGCCCGGCAAAGACGTCGGTGCCCGCCTGAAAACCGGCTACAGCTCCGCCGACGAGAGCTGGCTGAAATCCGCCACCGTCGCCGGTCGCGCCGACCAGTTCGACGGCTTGCTGCACTACAGCCAGCGCGACGGTCATGAAACCGATTCCTACGGCAGCAACAACGGCACCGGTCTTGAGCGCACAGCCGCCAACCCGGAAGACGTGAAAGCCACCAACGTGCTGGCCAAGATCGGCTGGAACTACAACGAAGGTTCGCGCCTGGGCCTGACCTACGAAAAGTACAAGGACGATCGCGACACCGATCAGAAAAGCGCCTACGGCGGCCCTTACTTCAACGGCGCCCCGACGATCCCGAACAGCGTGCTGCCCGGCGGCATGTACCAGTGGCGTACCGGCAACGACACCATTACCCGCGAACGTTTCGGCCTGGAGCACAGCTTCGGGCTCGACAGCCTGCTGGCGGACAACGTGAAGTGGAGCCTCAACCACCAGACCGCCAAGACCGACCAGAGCACCGACGAGTTCTATTACCCGATCACCCGCAAAGTGCTGCGTACCCGCGACACAATCTACGAAGAGAAACAGTGGGTCTTCGACGCGCAACTGGACAAGGCATACGCCATCGGTGACACCGATCACGTGCTGACTTACGGCACCACAATCAAGCAGCAGAAAGTTACCGGCTCGCGCAGCGGCGACGGCAAGTGCCTGGCGGTCGGTCGCGGCTGCACCGCCATCGGCGCCACCAGCGCAGCCGACGTGCTGAAAAAATCCAGTGACTTCCCGGACCCGACCATCAACACCTACAGCCTGTTCGCCCAGGATCAGATCAGCTGGAACAACTGGACCTTCCTGCCAGGCCTGCGCTACGACTACACCCAGCTCAAGCCGCACATCACCCAGGAATTCCTCAACACCGTGGCAGCCGACGGCAACGGCACGGTCAGCGACGAGAAGAAGACCTGGCATAAAGTCTCGCCGAAATTCGGCCTGACCTACGCACTGACCGACAACTACACCTGGTACGGCCAATACGCCGAAGGCTTCCGCACACCAACCGCGAAAGCGCTTTACGGCCGCTTCGAGAACAGCACCACCGGCTACAACGTGGCGCCGAACCCGGACCTGGAACCGGAAAAGAGCAAAAGCTATGAAACCGGTCTGCGCGGCAACTTCGAGCAAGGCTCATTCGACGTGGCGGTGTTCTATAACAAGTACCGCGACTTCATCAACGAAGACGCTGTCACCCCGGGCTACAGCGAGCTGACGTTCCAGTCCAGCAACATCAAGCACGCCACCATCAAGGGTGCCGAAGTCAAAGGTCGCCTGAATCTGGATTCCTTCGGTGCGCCGCAAGGCCTGTACACCCAGGGTTCGATCTCCTACGCCTACGGACGCAACAACGACAACGGCGAGCCGTTGAACAGCGTCAACCCGCTGACCGGCGTGTTCGGCCTCGGTTACGACCAAGATAACTACGGCGGCCTGCTGAGCTGGACCGTGGTCAAGAAGAAGGATCGCGTCGACGACAGCAACTTCAAGTCGCCGGACGGCGTCAGCAGCCAGTTCAAGTCGCCGGGCTTCGGCATTCTCGATCTGGCCGGTTATTACAAGGTCACCGACGACGTCACCGTCAGCGGCGGCATCTACAACCTGACCGACAAGAAATACTGGCTGTGGGATGACGTGCGCGGTTACGACAGCGTCGGCGAAGCTTCGGTGACACAACCGGCCAACCTCGATCGCCTGACCCAGCCGGGTCGCAACTTCGCGATCAACCTGGTCTGGGATATCTGATCCGGATGACCTCACGGCGCGCACGCCTTGCCGCGTCGTGAGGTTTTTTTACTGTCCGGCGCTTGCCCGTACGTCTCGTTATCAAGCGCCTCTTCTTTTCAAGGACATCTCATGAGCACCCCGGAAAAAGCCCTGCGTTCGCAACGCCTGAACCAGATCACCCACGAGCCGCACAGCAAGCTCGATGCACTGGTCAAGGCCCACGCACCGTTCGAGACTCGCGCCAATTTCGCCCGCTTCGTGGTCGCGCAGTACCTGTTCCAGTCGGAGCTGGTGTCGCTGTACAACGATGCCGAACTGACCGCCATCGTCCCTGACCTGCCGGCCCGCTGCCGCGCCGAAGCGGCAAAAGCCGACCTCGCCGACCTGGACACCGAAGTGCCTGCGCCAGTCGCCGGCGCGGTGAAAAACCCGAGCAAGGCCCGCGCCCTGGGTTGGATCTTCGTCTCTGAAGGTTCCAAGCTCGGCGCTGCGTTCCTGATCAAACGTGCGGTGGCGCTGGAGCTGAGCGAAACCTTTGGCGCCCGTCACCTGGGCGAGCCTGAAGGCGGTCGCGCTGAAGGCTGGAAGAGCTTTGTGCGCACCCTCGATTCGCTGCAATTCAGCGCTGAAGAGGAAGCCGAAGTGGAGCAAGGCGCGATTGATGCATTCAACCGCTTCACGGTGCTGCTGGAACAGGCTTACGCCACAGAAGCCGAACCGGCCTGAAGCGACACCGACTGCCCATTGTGGGAGCTAGCCTGCTAGCGATTGCGGCCTGACATTCAATTCAGATATCGACTGATATACCGCCATCGCGAGCAGGCTCGCTCCCACATGGGAACCGAGCAAGTCTGTAGAATCCCCGTTTCGCCTCACGCACTTCGAGCCCATGCCCCAACCCGCCTCCTCCCGACTCGCCCGCCTGCTGTTCGGTCTGCTCGCCTATGTCAGTCTCGGCATCGGCCTGATCGCCATCGTCGTGCCCGGCCTGCCGACCACCGAGTTCATCCTGCTCGCCGCCTGGGCCGCGACCCGCAGTTCGCCGCGCCTGAGTGCCTGGCTGGAAAACCATCGGCTGTTCGGCCCGATCCTGAGCAACTGGCGCAACGGCAAGATCATCGCCCGCAAGGCCAAGGTCAGCGCCACGGTCAGCATGTTGCTGTGCGCCACGCTGATGCTGGTGATGCTCGATCACGGCTGGCCGATTTATCTGGCGATTGCAGGCATGACCCTGGGCAACCTGTGGATCTGGTCACGACCGGAAGCGTTGCCGAAGATTTCCTGATTTTTCCCTTGTTTTCAGGGCTTTTACCCGCGCAAACGTTTAGCCATGACCGTTCGTCGGCATGCCGCTCATGCGCCCTCGCCCCGCGCCGATGAGCATTGAATGGCGCTGAATGGATTTGGCGAATCGGGCACCTCCCTGCCCCGCAGCCAACAGTTCATTCATTCGCGAGAACGCCCCATGTTCGACTCTCTGTCCATTCGCCTGAAAATCGTCCTGCTGTCCGGCCTGTGCCTGCTCGGCGTGGTTGCGCTGATCGTCGGCATCAACATCTACCAGACCAACCAGAACGACGAACTGGTCAGCCAGTCGAGCAGCAAGATGCTCACCGCCAGCGTGCAGGACCTGCTGCAGGCCAAGGCTGCCGAACAGGCCGTGCAAGTGCAGAAAACCTTCGGCGAAAGCCTGCTGGTGATCACCGCACTGGCCGATCAGATCAAGGACATGCGCGTCATGGCCGCCAAGCGTTCGCTGGACGCCGGCGCCTTGCGTGAAGAGTTGAACCTGAGCCTGAAGACTGCGTTCGAGCGCAACAGCAAGGTGCTCGGCATCTGGCTGGCCTTCGAACCGAACGGGCTGGACGGCAAGGACAGCGAGTTCGTCAACGACGCCGCGCGCCAGTCCAACGAAGCCGGGCGCTTCGCCACCTACTGGAGCCGCGCCGCCGGTTCTGCGCTGAACACGATCATGGTCGAAGAAGACATGACCAAGACCACCCTCAGCCTCAGCGGCACGCCCTATAACAGCTGGTACACCTGCCCTCGCGACAACAAGCGCACCTGCCTGCTCGACCCTTACGCCGACACCGTGGGCGGCAAGGAAATGCTCATGACCACCATTTCCGTGCCCCTGCTGGTGGACGGCAAGGCCATCGGCGTGGTCGGTGTCGACATCGCCCTCGACGCCCTGCAAGCGGCGGCCGTGGACTCTCAGCGTGACCTGTTCAACAGCGCCGGGCACATGCTGATCGTCTCCGGCAGCGGCGTGCTCGGTGCTTACAGCGCTGATGCCGGCAAGGTCGGCAAGAGCATCGGCGACACCCTCGGCGCCGAGGGCAAGGACGTGCTGCAACTGCTGAGTGCCGGCACACCGAAGATTCTCGAGCGGGGCGACCTGATCCGCGCCGTGTATCCGGTCAACCCGATTGCCGACTCCAAGGCCTGGGGCGTGGTCATCGACCTGCCGAAACAAGTGCTGCTGGCCGACTCGGTCAAGCTCCAGGCAGTGCTCGACGACGCGCAGCAAACCGGCACGATTACCGCATTGGCGGTGGCCGTGATCGCAGGCCTGATCGGTCTGCTGCTGATCTGGCTCACCGCCTCCGGTGTGACCCGTCCGATCAACAGCGTTGCCGAGATGCTGAAGAACATCGCCAGCGGTGAAGGCGACCTGACCCAGCGCCTGAACTACACCAAGAAAGATGAACTGGGCGAGCTGGTGAACTGGTTCAACCGCTTCCTCGACAAGCTGCAACCGACCATCGCCCAGATCAAACAGAGCATCACCGAAGCCCGTGGCACCGCCGATCAGTCGTCGGAAATCGCCCGCCAGACCAGCGAAGGCATGCAGGTGCAGTTCCGCGAGATCGATCAGGTGGCGACCGCGTCCAACGAAATGAGCGCCACCGCCCACGACGTCGCCAACAGCGCCTCGAATGCGGCCAACGCCGCGAAGGGTGCCGACCAGTCGGCCAAGGACGGGATGTCGATCATCGAGCGCAGCACCCGCGACATCAACCAACTGGCCGATGAAGTCAGCAAAGCCGTGACCGAAGTCGAAGAGCTGGCAGTCAACAGCGAGCAGATCGGTTCGGTGCTGGAAGTGATCCGCAGCATTGCCGAGCAGACCAACCTGCTGGCGCTGAACGCCGCGATCGAAGCGGCCCGTGCCGGTGAAAGCGGTCGTGGTTTTGCGGTGGTGGCAGATGAAGTCCGTAACCTCGCCAAGCGCACCCAGGATTCGGTCGAAGAAATCCGCGTGGTGATCGAGCGCATCCAGACCGGCACCCGTGGCGTGGTCGCGACCATGCATTCGAGCCAGACCCAGGCCCACAACAACGCCGGGCAGATCCGCCAGGCCGTGGACGCCCTCGGCAAGATCAGCGACGCGGTCACCGTGATCAGCGACATGAACCTGCAAATCGCCAGCGCCGCCGAACAGCAAAGCGCCGTGGCCGAAGAGGTCAACCGCAACGTCTCGGCGATCCGCACCGTCACCGAAACCCTGACCGAACAGGCCACCGAATCGGCGGCGATCAGCAGCCAACTCAACGCCCTGGCCAGCCAGCAGATGAAATTGATGGATCAGTTCCGCGTCTGATTTGATCTATGATCAGGCCCTCTTCCGGAGGGCCTTCGATGACTGATCTGCTCACGTCCATTCAAGCCGCGCTCGGCTTGTCCCCCACACCGATTCCGTTCACCGCCGAGGGCGCCCTGCCCTCAGCGTTTGCCGTCACCGACCTTGCCTGCGCGAGCATTGCCGTTGCCGGGCAAGCTGTCGCCGAACTCCTTCAGCAGCAAACCGGCGACTTGCCCACTGTAGAAGTCGACCGCCGCCTCGCCTCGTTCTGGTTCGCCACCTCGCTGCGACCGATCGGCTGGGAAGTGCCGCCGCTGTGGGATCCGGTGGCCGGCGACTACGCAACCCGAGACGGCTGGATCCGCCTGCACACCAACGCCCCGCATCACCGCGCCGCCGCTGAACGCGTGCTCGGTGCCTGTGCCGACCGCGCGGCAATGGCGGCGAAAGTCGCGCAGTGGGCCAGTGCCGATCTGGAGCGAGCGGTGGTCGAGGCCAAGGGCTGTGCGGCTGAAATGCGCAGCTGGGAACAGTGGCAGAAGCATCCCCAAGGGCTGGCGGTGAATGCCGAACCCTTGGTGCATTTCAGTGATGAGAAAGACGTAAGTCATCAACCCTGGCAAGGCTCGGTGGAGCGGCCATTGGCCGGGTTCAAGGTGCTCGATCTGACTCGCGTACTGGCCGGCCCGACCGCCAGCCGCTTTCTTGCAGGGCTGGGCGCCAACGTGCTGCGCATCGACCCGCCGACCTGGAATGAACCCGGCGTGGTGCCGGAAGTGACCCTCGGCAAACGTTGTGCGCGACTGGATCTGCATGAGCCGGCGGATCGCGCAGTGTTTGAAGGTTTGCTCAAGGATGCCGACATTCTGCTGCACGGCTATCGCGCCGACGCCCTTGAACATCTCGGCTTCGGCGTCGAACGCCGCCGGCAACTGGCGCCGGGGCTGATCGATGTCTGCCTCAACGCCTACGGCTGGAGCGGCCCGTGGCAGAACCGTCGGGGCTTCGACAGTCTGGTGCAGATGAGCAGCGGGATTGCCGAGGCCGGACAGCGCTGGAAGCAAGCGGACAAAGCGACACCGCTGCCGGTACAGGCGCTGGATCATGCGACGGGGTATCTGATGGCGGCGAGTGTGATTCGGTTGCTGACTGAACGGTTACGCAGTGGTCGAGGTGGATCGGCACGGTTGTCGCTGGCGCGGACGGCGAAGTTGTTGGTTGAGCGTGGGGCTGGGACGGACGAAACGTTGCGTCCGGAAAATCCACAGGATCAAAGCTCGCTGGTGGAGCAGACACCGTGGGGGCCGGCGCATCGGCTTCAAGCCCCGCTGAAGATTAGCGGGACGCCTCTGCAGTGGGTTTTGCCGGCAACTGAGTTGGGGTCGCATCGTCCGCAGTGGATTTAAGGTTTGTGCATGGTTTGAGACTGCTGCCCTCACCCCAGCCCTCTCCCGGGGGGAGAGGGAGCCGACCGAGTTGCCTGGCGCCATGCATCGACCTGAGAGATCGAGTCGATTTTGGATTCGATGCAGAACGTTCAAGTCGGTGTACTTCTCAAATATCCCCCAATCGGCTCCCTCTCCCTCCGGGAGAGGGCTGGGGTGAGGGCATGGGTTTCAAGTCGAAAACGAAAAACTCAGTCAAAGCGACTCAAAGACGCCCACAACACCTGCGCCGCATACCCCCGAAACGGCTGCCAGGCCTCTGCCCGAACAGACAACTCCCGCGCCGTCATCCGCTCCCCTTCCAACACCTCCAACGCCCGCAGCAATCCCACATCCCCGGTCGGAAACCCGTCCATATCCCGCAACTGGCGCAGGGCAATGTACTGCGCCGTCCAGTCGCCAATCCCGTGCAGCGCCAGCAACCGCGCCGTCCCGGAGGCAAACAGCAGCGGATCGTCCAATGACGCCTGCGCCACCCCGGACAAGGTCCGCCCGCGGCTTTTCGGCATGCCCAGCGCCGCCAGATCAGCGTTCGCCAAAACCTTTGCCTGAGGAAAGACGTGAGTCAGGCCCGGCACTGAAGAACGCAGAGGCTCGCCATACTGCGCCACCAGTTTCCCCGCCAGCCGAATCGCCGCGACCACCGTAATCTGCTGCCCCAGCACCGCGCGAAACGCCAGTTCCAGACCATCCCACGCCCCCGGCACCCGCAACCCCGGCCGTTCGGCGATCAGCCGCGCCAGCAGCGGATCTACCGCCAGATGCCGCTGCATCGTGGGTAGATCCGCATCCAGATCAAACATCCGTCGCAAACGCGCAACAATCTCGGGAACCGCCGACGGATCCGGGAAATCCAGCTCCACCTCCAGCGCATCACCGTCACCGGGCCGGACCGAAACCGTACCGTGAAACCCGTTCAACCCGATGCTGCGCGAATACACGCCATCGACCACCGTCTCCATTCCCGCCACCGCCCGGGCCGCGAGAAACCCGAGCATCGCCGGCCAGTCGCAGGATCCCTGATAGTCGAGCCGCAATCTCACAGGGACAACACGCCGCTGTACAACCCATACGCCGCGAGCCCGGCCCCGGCGATCACGCAGGTGAAAATCCCCTTCTCGAGCGTGGTGAACAGCGGCTCGCCCTGCTCATGTTTGGCCTTGGCGAACAGAATCACCCCCGGCGCATACAGCAGCGCCGACAGCAGCAGGTATTTCACCCCGCCGGCATACAACAGCCACACCGCGTAACACAGCGCGATGCCGCCGATCAGCAGATCCTTGGTGCGTTCGGCGGAGGCATGTTCATAGGTTTCACCCCGTCCGCTGAGCAACACCGCATAGGCTGCCGACCACAGATACGGCACCAGAATCATCGAGGAGGCGAGGTAAATCAGGCTGGTGTAAGTGCCGGCGGAAAACAGCGTGATCAGGAGGAAAATCTGGATCATCACGTTGGTCAGCCACAACGCATTGACCGGCACATGGTTGGCGTTTTCCTTCTTCAGGAACGCCGGCATCGTGTTGTCCTTGGCGGTGGCGAACAGGATCTCCGCGCACAACAGCGCCCACGACAGCAACGCACCGAGCAACGAAATGGCCAGGCCCACGCTGATCAGCAGTGCGCCCCATGGCCCGACGATGTGTTCCAGTACGGCGGCCAGCGACGGGTTCTGCAAGGTCGCCAGTTCCGGCTGGCTCATGATCCCCAGCGACAACACATTGACCAGCACGAGCAGCGCCAGCACACCGATGAAACCGATCACCGTGGCGCGGCCCACATCCGAGCGTTTCTCCGCCCGCGCCGAGTAAACGCTGGCGCCTTCGATACCGATGAACACGAACACGGTGACCAGCATCATGTTGCGCACCTGATCCATCACGCCGCCGAAATTCGGGTTGCTGCGGCCCCAGATGTCGCGGGTAAACACGTCCGCCTTGAAGGCCACGGCGGCGATGACCACGAACATGATCAGCGGAATGATCTTGGCCACGGTGGTCAACTGATTGATCAGCGCTGCTTCCTTGATCCCGCGCATCACCAGAAAGTGCACGGCCCACAGCAACACCGAAGCGCAGCCGATGGCAATCGGCGTGTTGCCCTGACCGAACACCGGAAAGAAGTAGCCGAGGGTGCTGAACAGCAACACGAAATACCCGACGTTACCCAGCCAGGCGCTGATCCAGTAACCCCACGCCGAAGAGAACCCCATGTAGTCGCCGAACCCGGCCTTGGCGTAGGCATACACGCCGGAGTCCAGTTCCGGTTTGCGATTGGCCAGGGTCTGGAACACGAAGGCCAGGGTGAGCATGCCGATTGCGGTGATGCCCCAGCCGATCAGGATGGCCCCGGCATCAGCCCGGGCTGCCATGTTCTGCGGCAGGGAAAATATCCCCCCGCCAATCATCGAACCCACCACCAGGGCGATCAGTGCGCCAAGGCGCAGCTTTTGCGTCGGTTGCGACATTCCAGCGTCTCCAAGTTCCAGAGCGGCGAATGCCGCGAAACCGTTATGCAACCGGCTTTTAACTAAATGGATAAAGCGTAATGACGTTTATTGAATAACGCCAACTTGCGCCCTTTATATATAGCCATTGGCGCTAACGCCGTAGCACGCTCAGACAGTTTTGTGCGCGAATCCTAATAAATCAATTCTGTACTGAAAACAGCGGTGAAAAATTTGCCAAAACCTGAAAAGGAACTAGCGTGATAATTCGAAAGTAATAGGATCCATTCTTAACCACTTTTGACAAAACGCCTCTAGGACGGGCCTTCCAGACAATAGCTTTATGCCTTCAGACGTTTCATAAGTCATTCATTAACAATGGAATGTGACCATGCACTGATCTAAGTCAGCTGTTTGAAAAGCCAACAGAACTACGCTGTGAACTCTTCTCTCCTGCAATGGAGTCATGCAATGTCTGAAGCTCCCGGAAAACTACGACTAGGTGCACTGGTTGCATTGGTAGTCGGTTCAATGATCGGTGGCGGGATATTCTCTTTGCCACAAAACATGGCCGCCAGTGCCGACGTCGGCGCGGTCCTGATTGGCTGGGCCATCACCGCAGTCGGCATGCTCACCCTCGCTTTCGTCTTTCAAACCCTCGCCAATCGCAAGCCTGACCTGGACGGCGGTGTCTACGCCTACGCCAAGGCCGGTTTCGGCGATTACATGGGTTTCTCTTCGGCCTGGGGTTACTGGATCAGCGCCTGGCTGGGCAACGTCGGTTACTTCGTTCTGCTGTTCAGCACCCTCGGCTACTTCTTTCCGGTTTTTGGGGAAGGCAACACCGTTGCTGCCGTGATCGGCGCCTCTGTCCTGCTGTGGGGCGTGCACTTTCTGGTGCTGCGCGGGATCAAGGAAGCGGCGTTCATCAACCTCGTGACCACTGTCGCCAAGGTCGTGCCGCTGCTGCTGTTCGTGCTGATCGCGATCTTCGCCTTCAAACTGGACATCTTTACCGCTGACATCTGGGGCGTGAAAAACCCGGATCTGGGCAGCGTGATGAACCAGGTGCGCAACATGATGCTGGTCACCGTGTGGGTGTTCATCGGCATCGAAGGCGCGAGCATCTTCTCGGCCCGGGCGGAAAAACGTTCGGACGTGGGTAAAGCCACCGTGATCGGTTTCATCACCGTGCTGCTGTTCCTGGTGCTGGTGAACGTGCTGTCGCTGGGCATCATGACTCAGCCGGAACTGGCCAAACTGCAGAACCCGTCGATGGCCGCCGTGCTGGAGCACGTGGTCGGTCACTGGGGCGCGGTGCTGATCAGCGTCGGTCTGATCATCTCGCTGCTGGGGGCGTTGCTGTCGTGGGTGCTGCTGTGTGCGGAGATCATGTTCGCCGCCGCCAAGGACCACACCATGCCGGAGTTCCTGCGCAAGGAGAACGCCAACCACGTGCCGGTGAACGCCCTGTGGCTGACCAACGCGATGGTGCAGCTGTTCCTGATCATCACCCTGTTCTCGGCCAGCACTTACCTGTCGCTGATCTACCTCGCCACTTCGATGATTCTGGTGCCGTACCTGTGGTCGGCGGCCTACGCCCTGCTGCTGGCGGTGCGCGGCGAAAGCTACGAAGGCTTCGCGGCCGAACGGCGCAAGGACCTGATCATCGGCGCCATCGCCCTGATCTACGCGGTGTGGCTGCTCTACGCCGGCGGCGTGAAGTACCTGCTGCTGTCGGCCCTGCTCTATGCCCCCGGCGCGATCCTGTTCGCCAAGGCCAAGCTCGAACTCAAACAACCGGTTTTCACCAACGTCGAGAAGCTGATTTTCGCCGCAGTGGTCGTGGGCGCCCTGGTGGCAGCCTACGGACTGTATGACGGCTTCCTGACTCTGTAATTGCCCAACGTTTTCTCTCTGGAGGATCACTGAAATGACCACGGAAAAAGTTAAGTACGGCGTCCATTCCGAAGCCGGCAAACTGCGCAAAGTCATGGTTTGCTCCCCAGGTCTGGCCCATCAGCGGCTGACCCCGAACAACTGCGATGAACTGCTGTTCGATGACGTGCTGTGGGTCGCCCAGGCCAAGCGCGACCACTTCGACTTCGTGACCAAGATGCGTGAGCGCGGGATCGACGTGCTGGAAATGCACAACCTGCTGACCGACATCGTCGGCAACCCCGAAGCACTGGACTGGATCCTCGATCGCAAGGTCACCGCCGATTCGGTGGGCCTGGGCCTGATCAACGAAGTCAAATCCTGGCTGAAAAGCCTGGAGCCGCGACACATCGCCGAATTCCTGATTGGCGGCGTGTCCGCCGACGACCTGCCGGACAGCTTCGGTGGCAAGACCATCCAGATGTTCCGCGACTTCCTCGGCCACTCCAGTTTCATTCTGCCGCCGCTGCCGAACACCCAGTTCACCCGCGACACCACCTGCTGGATTTACGGTGGCGTGACGCTGAACCCGATGTACTGGCCGGCGCGTCGTCAGGAAACGCTGCTGACCACCGCCATCTACAAATTCCATCCGCAATTCACCAACGCCGATTTCGAGATCTGGTACGGCGACCCGGACAAGGATCACGGCAGCTCGACCCTCGAAGGCGGCGACGTCATGCCGATCGGCAACGGCGTGGTGCTGATCGGTATGGGCGAGCGTTCATCCCGTCAGGCCATCGGCCAACTGGCACTGAACCTGTTCAAGAACAAGGCCGTGGAAAAAGTCATCGTCGCTGGCCTGCCGAAGTCTCGAGCGGCGATGCACCTGGATACCGTGTTCAGCTTCTGCGACCGCGACCTCGTCACGATCTTCCCGGAAGTGGTCAACCAGATCGTAGCCTTCACCCTGCGCCCTGACGAAAGCAAACAGGGCGGCATCGACATCCGTCGCGAAGAAGGCACCTTCCTCGACGTCGTGGCCAAAGCCCTCAACCTGCCGAAACTGCGCGTCGTCGAAACCGGCGGCAACAGCTTCGCCGCTGAACGCGAGCAATGGGATGACGGCAACAACGTGGTGGCCGTGGAGCCGGGCGTGGTCATCGGCTACGACCGCAACACCTACACCAACACCCTGCTGCGCAAGGCCGGGGTCGAGGTCATCACCATCAGCGCCGGCGAACTGGGCCGTGGCCGTGGCGGCGGCCACTGCATGACCTGCCCGATCATCCGCGACCCTATCGATTACTAAACGACCATCTCCCCGGCCGCACTGACCCTGTCGCGGCCGGGCCGATTACCGAATCCAAGGAGAATCATCATGGCGTTCAACATTCACAACCGTAATCTGCTCAGCCTGGAACACCACACCCCACGTGAGCTGCGCTACCTGCTCGACCTGTCCCGCGACCTCAAGCGCGCCAAGTACACCGGCACCGAGCAGCAACACCTGAAGGGCAACAACATCGCCCTGATCTTCGAAAAAACCTCGACCCGCACCCGCTGCGCGTTCGAAGTCGCCGCTTATGACCAGGGCGCCAACGTCACCTACATCGACCCGAACTCCTCGCAAATCGGCCACAAGGAAAGCATGAAGGACACAGCCCGCGTGCTGGGTCGCATGTACGACGCCATCGAGTACCGTGGCTTCAAGCAGGAAATCGTCGAAGAGCTGGCCAAGTTCGCCGGCGTGCCGGTGTTCAACGGCCTGACCGATGAATATCACCCGACCCAGATGATTGCCGACGTGCTGACCATGCGTGAGCACGCCGACAAGCCGATCCACGAGATCAGCTACGCCTACCTGGGCGACGCGCGCAACAATATGGGCAACTCGCTGCTGCTGATCGGCGCCAAACTCGGCATGGACGTGCGCATCTGCGCGCCGAAAGCCCTGTGGCCGCACGATGATCTGGTCGATCGCTGCAAAAAATACGCAGAGGAAAGCGGCGCCCGCATCACCCTGACCGAAGATCCGAAAGCGGCGGTCAAAGGCGTGGACTTCATCCACACCGACGTCTGGGTATCGATGGGTGAACCGGTGGAAGCCTGGGCCGAGCGTATCCAGCAACTGCTGCCGTATCAGGTCAACGCTGAGCTGATGAAAGCCACCGGCAACCCGCGCACCAAGTTCATGCACTGCCTGCCAGCGTTTCACAACAGCGATACCAAGGTCGGCAAACAGATCGCCGAACAGTATCCACACCTGAAAAACGGCATCGAAGTGACCGACGACGTGTTCGAGTCGCCTGCCTGCATCGCCTTCGAGCAAGCGGAAAACCGCATGCACACCATCAAGGCGATTCTGGTGTCGACTTTGGCAGACCTGTAACTGGCTGAAGATGATCGTTCCCACGCTCCCGCGTGGGAATGCATCCGGTGACGCTCTGCGTCACAGCGGACGCGGAGCGTCCGTGGCGGCATTCCCACGCGGACGGTTCGACGCCTCGACGTGGGAACGATCAGCGATCAACACGAAAAAAGGACATGCACCATGCGTATCGTCGTAGCTCTGGGCGGTAACGCCCTGCTCCGCCGTGGTGAGCCGATGACCGCTGACAACCAGCGCGCCAACATCCGCATCGCCACCGAGCAAATCGCCAAGATCCATCCCGGCAACCAACTGGTCATCGCCCACGGCAATGGTCCGCAAGTCGGCCTGCTGTCGTTGCAGGCGGCGGCCTACACTTCCGTCACCCCTTACCCGCTGGACGTGCTCGGTGCCGAAACCGAAGGCATGATCGGCTATATCATCGAACAGGAACTGGGCAACCTGCTGGACTTCGAAGTCCCGTTCGCCACCCTGCTCACCCAGGTCGAAGTCGATGCCAACGACCCGGCTTTCAAGAATCCGACCAAACCGATCGGCCCGGTCTACGAGAAGGCCGAAGCAGAAAAACTCGCCGCTGAAAAAGGCTGGGCCATCGCCCCGGACGGCGACAAGTTCCGCCGTGTGGTGGCCAGCCCGCGGCCGAAACGCATCTTTGAAATCCGCCCGATCAAGTGGCTGCTGGACAAGGGCAGCATCGTGATCTGCGCCGGTGGTGGCGGCATCCCGACCATGTATGGCGCTCACGGCAAGCTGCAAGGCATCGAAGCGGTGATCGACAAGGACCTGTGCTCGGCGCTGCTGGCCGAACAGCTGGAGGCGGACTTGCTGGTGATCGCCACCGACGTCAACGCGGCGTACATCGACTTCAAGAAACCCACCGAGAAAGCCATCGCCCAGGCCCACCCGGACGAACTCGAACGCCTGGGCTTCGCCGCCGGCTCCATGGGGCCGAAGGTGCAGGCAGCCTGTGAATTTGCACGCCATACTGGCAAGGTCGCGGTGATCGGTTCGCTCTCGGACATCGAAGCCATCGTCCAGGGCACCGCCGGTACGCGGGTCAGCACGGCAGCGCCGGGCATCACCTACCGATAAAAAGAAACTCCGGGGGCAGACTTCATGTCTGCCCTTCTCCCATGCCTTGAAAGGAGAAACCCATGGCCCAGTTCGAACCCGGTCATTTGCATATTGAGCGGCATGCGTTGACTGACGACGACGTCAATTACAACGTGCACCTCGACTATGAAGTGTTCACCGATCCCCAGAAAGGCAAAGGGATACAGTTCACCCTGCATGGCAGCATGCAGGGCAAAGAGGTCAACGAACCGTTCTTTCTGCCCAAGGAGGAAGCTTATAACTTCGCTCGTAACGTGACGCAGATCGCCGAAAAGTACGGGATCCCCAAGAGCCACAGCCAGATCGGCTCGGTGCACAAGCATTACGACCTGATGTTTGAAGACATCCGCATGAAGTTGAATATGAAATCCGGGGATCCGGTCAATCCCGAGCATTTCGAGTAACCCCCAAAAGCCCCTCACCCTAACCCTCTCCCGGAGGGAGAGGGGACTGATCCGGGGATATTTCAGAGTTACGCCGACCTGAACCTGCTTTACCGAATCCATAATCGACTGGTTCTTTCAGGTCGATATCAAACCTCAGACACCTCGGTCAGCTCCCTCTCCCTCCGGGCGGTCCGACGCTTCGGGAGGGCTGGGGTGAGGGTGCTTTTGATTTAAGGCATACTTGCCCCCCTCCGCACTCCAGAACCCAGAACCGCCCCATGCGTATCCACGTCAGCTTCATCGACCGCGTCGGCATCACCCAGGAAGTCCTGGCTATCCTCGGCGGGCGCAATCTCAATCTGGATGCGGTGGAGATGATCCCGCCCAACGTCTACATCGACGCCCCGACCTTGAGCCCGCAAGTGCTCGAAGAACTGAAAGATGCGCTGTTTCGCGTGCGTGGTGTAGAAGCAGTAACCGTGGTCGACATCCTCCCCGGCCAGCGTCGGCACTTGCAGCTCGACGCGTTGCTCGCGGCAATGACCGACCCGGTACTGGCGCTGGACAGCGCCGGCAAGGTGCTGCTGGCCAACCCGGCGCTGATCGCCTTGTACGGCCGCGAGCCGGCGGGCGAAAGCGTCTCGGAACTGTTCAACGATCCGGGCCTGCTCGAAACCCTGCTCGAACAAGGCTTCCGCCTGCCGCTGCGGGAAATCACCGTCAATGGCCAGACCCTGTTGCTGGATGCCACACCGATCACCGACGCCGGCGCCCTGCTGACCCTGTATCAGCCGAACCGCATCGGCGAACAACTCTCGGCGCTGCATCACGATCACGCCGAAGGTTTCGATGCGCTGCTCGGTGAATCGCCGCCAATCCGCACCCTCAAGGCCCGCGCCCAGCGCGTCGCGGCCCTCGATGCGCCGCTGCTGATCCAGGGCGAAACCGGCACCGGCAAAGAACTGGTGGCCCGCGCCTGCCACGCCATCAGCGCCCGGCACAGCGCGCCATTCCTCGCACTGAACTGCGCGGCCCTGCCGGAGAACCTCGCCGAGAGCGAACTGTTCGGCTACGCCCCCGGCGCCTTTACCGGCGCACAACGCGGCGGCAAACCGGGGCTGATGGAACTGGCCAACCAGGGCACGGTGTTCCTCGACGAGATCGGCGAGATGTCGCCGTACTTGCAGGCCAAACTGCTGCGTTTTCTCAATGACGGCAGCTTCCGTCGGGTCGGCGGCGATCGTGAGGTAAAGGTCAACGTGCGGATCCTCAGCGCGACCCACCGCGACCTGGAAAAAATGGTCAGCGAAGGCCTGTTCCGCGAAGACCTGTTCTACCGCCTCAACGTGCTCAACGTTGAAGTGCCGCCGTTGCGCGAACGCGGTCAGGACATTCTGTTGCTGGCGCGCTATTTCATGCAGCAGGCCTGCGCGCAGATCCAGCGCCCGGTCTGCCGCCTCGCACCGGGCACCTACCCGGCGCTGCTCGGCAACCGCTGGCCGGGCAACGTGCGGCAATTGCAGAACGTGATCTTCCGCGCCGCCGCCATCTGCGAAAGCAGCCTGGTGGACATCGGCGACCTCGATATCGCCGGCACCTCCGTGGCACGCCAGACCGACACCGACGTCGACAGCCTCGAAGAAGCCGTCGAAGCCTTCGAGAAATCGCTGCTGGAAAAACTCTACGTCAGCTATCCCTCGACCCGCCAACTGGCCAGCCGCCTGCAAACCTCGCACACCGCAATTGCCCATCGGCTGCGCAAGTACGGGATTCCGGACAAAGCCTGAGACCGCGCCAAAAACGACCTCCATCTGTACTGAAAGCGCTACAGCGGAACGATATCGCTACACCCTCCTTCGATCACCGCTGTGCAAGGCTTTGATCCGGTTCAGCTTTTTTCTTCGCCTCACGCTGTAGCGATTTCGCTACAGCCAACGTGATCGCGCTCGCTCACAAATCGATCAAGCCATTGATTTATAACGATATTTTTATGTTGGCCGCGTTCTTGCTAAGTAACCGCTCATAAAATCAGGGCATTGCCGCCCGAGTATTCCACCGCGTCCACCAGACGAGTCTGGCCCCTAGGAGATTCCATGAGCGAGTTGCGTTTTACTGAAGATCACGAATGGCTGCGCGCCGAAGCCGATGGTTCTGTCACCGTTGGCATCACCGCTTTTGCGCAGAACGCCCTGGGCGACGTGGTGTTCGTGCAACTGCCTGAATTGCAGGCGTACGAGAAAGGCGCCGAAGCCGCCACCGTGGAATCGGTAAAAGCCGCCAGCGGCGTTTACATGCCACTGGACGGTGAAGTCCTGGCCACCAACCCGGCCCTGGAAGACAGCCCTGAGCTGGTCAACGAAGATCCGCTGGGCGAAGGCTGGTTCTTCCGCTTCAAGCCAGCCGACGCTTCCGCCGTCTCCAAGCTGCTGGATCAGGACGCCTACGACCGCCTGATCAAAGCCCAAGCCGAAGCCTGAGGAACCTGACATGACCCAAGTTAATCTCGGCACTGCCAACGAATTCATCGCCCGTCACATCGGCCCGCGCGCCGGTGACGAGCAAGCCATGCTCAACAGCCTCGGCTTCGATTCGCTCGAAGCCCTGAGCGCCAGCGTCATCCCGGAAAGCATCAAGGGCACCAGCGTGCTAGGCCTCGACGACGGCCTGAGCGAAGCCGATGCCCTGGCGATGATCAAGGGCATCGCCGGCAAGAACCAACTGTTCAAGACCTACATCGGCCAGGGCTACTACAACTGCCACACGCCGTCGCCGATCCTGCGCAACCTGCTGGAAAACCCGGCCTGGTACACCGCTTACACCCCGTACCAGCCAGAAATTTCCCAAGGCCGTCTCGAAGCGCTGCTGAACTTCCAGACCCTGATCAGCGACCTCACCGGCCTGCCGATCGCCAACGCATCCCTGCTCGACGAAGCCACCGCCGCTGCCGAAGCCATGACCTTCTGCAAACGCCTGAGCAAGAACAAGGGCAGCCACCAATTCTTCGCCTCGATCCACAGCCACCCGCAAACCCTCGACGTACTGCGCACCCGTGCCGAGCCACTGGGCATCGACGTGGTGGTGGGCGATGAGCGCGAACTGACCGACGTGACGCCGTTCTTCGGCGCACTGCTGCAATACCCGGCCAGCAACGGCGATGTGTTCGACTACCGCGAACTGACCGAACGCTTCCACGCTGCCAACGCACTGGTCGCCGTGGCCGCTGACCTGCTGGCCCTGACCCTGCTGACTCCGCCGGGCGAATTCGGCGCAGACGTGGCCATCGGCAGCGCGCAACGCTTCGGCGTGCCGCTGGGCTTCGGTGGCCCGCACGCGGCTTATTTCTCCACCAAAGATGCGTTCAAGCGCGACATGCCGGGCCGTCTGGTCGGTGTTTCGGTTGACCGCTTCGGCAAGCCGGCCCTGCGTCTGGCGATGCAGACCCGCGAGCAACACATCCGCCGCGAGAAAGCCACGTCGAACATCTGCACCGCACAAGTGCTGCTGGCCAACATCGCCAGCATGTATGCCGTGTATCACGGCCCGAAAGGCCTGACCCAGATCGCCAACCGCGTGCATCACCTGACCGCGATTCTGGCCAAGGGCCTAAGCGCACTGGGCGTGACCGTCGAACAAACCAGCTTCTTCGACACCCTGACCCTGGCCACCGGCGCGCAAACCGCCGCGCTGCACGACAAGGCTCGCGCCCAACAGATCAACCTGCGTGTGATCGACACTCAGCGTCTGGGCCTGTCGGTCGACGAAACCACCACCCAGGCCGACATCGAAACCCTGTGGGGCCTGTTCGCCGACGGCAAGACTCTGCCGGATTTCGCTGCGCTGGCCGCTGCCGCGCAAAGCACGATTCCGGCTTCGCTGGTGCGTCAGTCGCCGATCCTCAGCCACCCGGTGTTCAACCGCTATCACTCGGAAACCGAGCTGATGCGCTACCTGCGCAAACTGGCGGACAAGGATCTGGCGCTGGATCGCACCATGATCCCGTTGGGCTCGTGCACCATGAAACTCAACGCCGCCAGCGAAATGATCCCGGTGACCTGGGCCGAATTCGGCGCCCTGCACCCGTTCGCCCCGGCCGAGCAAAGCGCCGGTTACCAGCAACTGACCGACGAACTGGAAGCGATGCTTTGCGCCGCAACCGGTTACGACTCGATCTCGCTGCAGCCGAACGCTGGTTCCCAGGGTGAGTACGCAGGTCTGCTGGCGATTCGCGCCTATCACCAGAGCCGTGGCGAAGACCGTCGCGACATCTGCCTGATCCCGTCGTCCGCCCACGGCACCAACCCGGCGACCGCCAACATGGCCGGCATGCGCGTGGTCGTGACCGCGTGCGACGCCCGTGGCAACGTGGACATCGAAGACCTGCGCGCCAAGGCCATCGAGCACCGCGAACACCTCGCGGCGCTGATGATCACTTACCCGTCGACCCACGGCGTGTTCGAAGAAGGCATCCGCGAAATCTGCGGCATCATTCATGACAACGGCGGCCAGGTGTACATCGACGGCGCCAACATGAACGCGATGGTCGGCCTCTGCGCACCGGGCAAGTTCGGCGGCGACGTCTCGCACCTGAACCTGCACAAGACTTTCTGCATTCCGCACGGCGGTGGCGGCCCGGGCGTCGGCCCGATCGGCGTGAAATCGCACCTGACTCCGTTCCTGCCAGGCCACGGCCACATGGAACGCAAGGAAGGCGCGGTCTGCGCAGCACCGTTCGGCAGCGCGAGCATTCTGCCGATCACCTGGATGTACATTCGCATGATGGGTGGCGCAGGCCTGAAGCGCGCTTCGCAACTGGCGATCCTCAATGCCAACTACATTTCCCGTCGCCTGGAAGAGCACTACCCAGTGCTCTACACCGGCAGCAACGGTCTGGTGGCGCACGAGTGCATCCTCGATCTGCGTCCGCTGAAAGACAGCAGCGGCATCAGCGTCGATGACGTCGCCAAGCGTCTGATCGACTTCGGCTTCCACGCCCCGACCATGTCGTTCCCGGTGGCCGGCACGCTGATGATCGAGCCGACCGAAAGCGAATCCAAGGAAGAACTGGATCGCTTCTGCGACGCCATGATCCGCATCCGCGAAGAAATCCGCGCAGTGGAAAACGGCACCCTGGACAAGGACGACAACCCGCTGAAGAACGCTCCGCACACCGCAGCGGAACTGGTTGGCGAGTGGACTCACCCGTACAGCCGCGAACAGGCGGTGTACCCGGTGGCGTCGTTGATCGAAGGCAAATACTGGCCGCCGGTCGGTCGCGTCGACAACGTGTTCGGCGACCGCAACCTGGTCTGCGCCTGCCCGTCGATCGAAAGCTACGCTTGACCTGTAAAGGGGCGGGTTAGCCCGCCCCTTTCATGCGTGCCTGATGTGCCTATAACAAGAAACCGGAGAACAACCATGTCGTTAAGCGTGTTCGACCTGTTCAAGATTGGCATCGGCCCCTCCAGCTCCCACACCGTCGGCCCGATGCGCGCGGCTGCGCGCTTCGTCGAAGGCCTGCGTCGGGAAAACCTGTTGTCGGCCACCACCAGCGTCAGGGTCGAGTTGTACGGATCCCTCGGCGCCACTGGCAAGGGTCACGGCAGCGACAAGGCCGTACTGCTGGGCCTGGAAGGTGAACACCCGGACACCGTGGATACCGAAACCGTCGCCGCCCGTCTCGCGGAGATTCGTGGCAACGGGCGTTTGAACCTGCTCGGTGAACACAGCATTGCGTTCAACGAGAAAGAACACCTGGCAATGATCCGCAAGCCGTTGGCCTATCACCCCAACGGCATGATCTTCCGCGCCTTCGATGCGGCGGGATTGCAGATCCGCAGCCGCGAGTACTACTCGGTCGGCGGTGGGTTTGTGGTCGACGAAGACGCGGCCGGCGCCGACCGGATCGTCGAAGACGCCACCCCGCTGACCTTCCCGTTCAAAAGTGCCAAGGACTTGCTCGGTCACTGCGCCACCTACGGGCTGTCGATCAGCCAGGTGATGCTGACCAACGAAAGCGCCTGGCGCCCGGAAGCGGAAACCCGCGCCGGCCTGCTGAAAATCTGGCAAGTGATGCAGGACTGCGTGGCCGCCGGCTGTCGCAACGAAGGCATCCTGCCGGGTGGCCTCAAGGTCAAGCGGCGGGCGGCGGCGTTGCACCGGCAACTGTGCAAGAACCCGGAATCGTCGCTGCGCGATCCGCTGTCGGTGCTGGACTGGGTCAACCTCTACGCCCTCGCCGTCAACGAAGAAAACGCCAACGGCGGGCGCGTGGTCACGGCACCAACCAATGGCGCAGCGGGGATCATCCCTGCGGTGCTGCATTACTACATGCGCTTCATTCCCGGTGCGAACGATGACGGCGTGGTGCGCTTCCTGCTCACCGCCGCGGCCATCGGCATTCTGTACAAGGAAAACGCCTCGATCTCCGGTGCCGAAGTCGGTTGTCAGGGCGAGGTCGGCGTGGCCTGTTCGATGGCGGCCGGCGCGCTGTGCGAAGTCCTTGGCGGCAGCGTGCAGCAAGTCGAAAACGCCGCTGAAATCGGCATGGAACACAACCTCGGCCTGACCTGTGACCCGATTGGCGGGCTGGTGCAGGTGCCGTGCATCGAGCGCAACGCCATGGGTTCGGTCAAGGCGATCAACGCCGTGCGCATGGCCATGCGCGGAGACGGGCAGCACTTCGTCTCCCTCGACAAGGTCATCCGCACCATGCGCCAGACCGGCGCCGACATGAAAAGCAAATACAAGGAGACCGCCCGTGGCGGTCTGGCGGTCAACATTATCGAGTGCTGATCGCGCCATAAACTCGCTCTCCCTTTGGGAGAGAACACAAAACTGGCCCCCTCTCCCTCCGGGAGAGGGTTGGTGTGAATCAAGGAGTCACGCATGTCCACCGAACAACTGTCGAAAACCCCGCTGCACGCTCTGCACATCGAACTCGGCGCCCGCATGGTGCCGTTCGCCGGCTACGACATGCCGGTGCAATACCCGCTGGGCGTGATGAAAGAACACCAGCACACCCGTGAGCAGGCCGGGCTGTTCGATGTCTCGCACATGGGCCAGATCCGCCTGACCGGCGCCAATGCCGCCAAAGCCCTGGAAACCCTGGTGCCGGTGGACATCATCGACCTGCCGGTGGGCATGCAGCGCTACGCGATGTTCACCAACGAAACCGGCGGCATCCTCGATGACCTGATGGTCGCCAACCTCGGCAATGACGAGCTGTTCCTGGTGGTCAACGCCGCGTGCAAGGACCAGGACCTGGCCCATCTGCAGAAACACATCGGCGACCAGTGCAAGATCGAGCAACTGTTCGAAGAACGCGCCCTGCTCGCCCTGCAAGGCCCGGCTGCCGTGACCGTGCTGGCGCGCCTGGCGCCGGAAGTGGCGAAAATGACTTTCATGCAATTCACCCGCGTGAAGCTGCTGGGCGTTGACTGCTTTGTCAGCCGTTCGGGCTACACCGGTGAAGACGGTTTCGAAATCTCGGTTCCGGCAGCCGACGCAGAAAAACTCGCCCGCGCCCTGCTCGCCGAACCTGAAGTCGCCGCCATCGGCCTCGGCGCCCGTGACTCGCTGCGCCTGGAAGCCGGCCTGTGCCTGTACGGCCACGACATGAACACCGAGACCACCCCGATCGAAGCCAGCCTGCTGTGGGCAATCTCCAAGCCTCGGCGTGCCGATGGTGCACGTGCCGGTGGTTTCCCGGGTGCAGAACAGGTCTTCGCTCAACAGCAGAACGGCGTTCAGCGCAAACGCGTCGGCCTGTTGCCGCAAGAGCGTACGCCGGTCCGTGAAGGTGCAGAAATCGTTAACGAAGCGGGCGAGATCGTCGGCAGCGTGTGCAGCGGCGGCTTCGGCCCGACTCTGGGCGGCCCGCTGGCCATGGGTTACCTGGACAGCGCCTACGTCGCACTCGACACGCCAGTTTGGGCGATTGTTCGTGGGAAAAAGGTGCCATTGCTTGTAAGCAAAATGCCATTTGTTCCACAACGCTACTATCGCGGTTGATTGACTGTTTCTATAAGTAACGCGATTGCGTTATGCGTGCACTAATGTGTAACGCGATCGCCATAAAACAGTGCACTCCGTTTACATTCGATTCGAATATGAACTTGGCTTATAACGTTCGAAAACAATTGAACAAGCCAATCGAATAAGCCGGACTAGTGGACCGACTAAGTACCAGCAAGCGCAGGAAAACCGGGGCCTTCGCGGGGCTTGTTTTTCCTCCCGTAGTTGGCGTAGAGTTTGTCCACTGTGTTTGCATGGGTCAGCTTGGAATCGTGACCTGGGCAGTAGCCTACAAGTTAGCTACATCCCGTTCGACGTCTTCTTACTCTCCTGCAACCAGCCCCAGTACTCTTTCATGAGAAGGAGACTGTCATCAATTTTTGCGTCAAAGGAAATAAGAAATGTCCCAACGTCAGAGCGGTACCGTCAAGTGGTTTAACGACGAGAAAGGTTTTGGTTTTATCACTCCAGAAAGCGGTCCGGATCTGTTCGTGCATTTCCGCGCCATTCAGGGCAACGGCTTCAAGAGCCTGAAAGAAGGCCAGAAAGTGACCTTCGTTGCAGTGCAAGGCCAGAAAGGCATGCAAGCTGACGAAGTCATCGCAGAAGCCTGATTTTCTGTAACGAAAAAGCCCCTGATATTGATATCAGGGGCTTTTTTGTGGGCGCAAATCCGTAAAATGGCGCTTCACTTTCCGTCCAGAGGCTGCCATGTCGAAACACCTGCTCACTCCCCAGGGCGATTTCCCCGCCGTCGGCCTGGGCCGTCGTCTGGCAGCGATGTTCTATGACTTTCTGCTGTGCACCGCCCTGCTGATCGTGACCGGTGGCGTCTACAAGATGATTCAGGCCGCGATCATCGGTGAAGAGCGTCTGCGGGTTCTGACCGACGCCGGGCAACTGGATGGCGATCCACTGTACTCCACGGTGCTGCTGCTGGTGTTGTTCGGCTTCTTCGCCAAGTTCTGGACTCACGCCGGGCAGACCCTGGGCATGCAGGTCTGGGGCATCCGCGTGCAGAACGCCGATGGCACGGCGATCAGCCTGTGGCAGGCGTTACTGCGGTTCATGGTGTCGATTGCGTCGTGGCTGTGCCTGGGCCTGGGGTTCTTCTGGTCGCTGTTCGACAAACAGAAACGCGCCTGGCATGACATCTACTCCGACACGAAGCTCGTGCGAATTCCGAAGAAAACCAAGTAATCGTCCAGATGCAAAAACGCCCCGATCCAATCGGGGCGTTTTTGTTTGCGTCGCAAGGTCAGGCGTTGCCGGCCAGTTTCATGCGCGCGGCCTGAGTGAAATCGAGCATGCGCTTGAGCGGGCGGATCGCCTGAGGAATGAGAGCCGGGTCGACGAAGATCTCGTTCGAGCCCTCCTTCAGGCACTTGAGCGTGCGTTCAAGGGTGTTCATGGCCATCCACGGGCAATGTGCGCAACTGCGACACGCCGCGCCGTTACCGGCGGTTGGCGCTTCGATGAAGACCTTGTCCGGGCACAGCTGCTGCATCTTGTAGAAGATGCCGCGATCGGTGGCGACGATCAGGGTCTTGTTCGGCAGCGATTGCGCGGCAGCAATCAACTGACTGGTGGAGCCGACGGCGTCCGCCAGTTCGATCACCGAGGTCGGCGACTCCGGGTGCACCAGAATGGCGGCGTCCGGGTACAGCGCTTTCATGTCTTCCAGTTGCTTGGACTTGAACTCTTCGTGGACGATGCAGGCACCGTCCCAAAGCAGCATGTCGGCGCCGGTCTGACGCTGAATGTAGGTGCCCAGATGCTTGTCCGGGCCCCAGATAATGGTTTCGCCGTTGTCCATCAGGCTCTCGACGATTTCCAGTGCGCAACTGGAGGTCACTACCCAGTCGGCGCGGGCTTTGACCGCGGCCGAGGTGTTGGCATAAACCACCACGGTGCGCTCCGGATGCTGATCGCAGAACGCCGAGAACTCGTCCACCGGACAACCCAGATCCAGCGAGCAGGTCGCTTCCAGGGTCGGCATCAGCACGCGCTTTTCAGGGTTGAGAATCTTCGCGGTCTCGCCCATGAATTTCACGCCGGCGACCACCACGGTCTTGGCCGGATGGGCGTTGCCGAAGCGAGCCATTTCCAGGGAATCGGACACGCAACCGCCGGTTTCTTCGGCGAGGGCCTGGATGATCGGATCGCAATAAAAGTGGGCAACCAGCACCGCGTCCTGAGCCTTGAGCTCGGCGGCGATGGCGGAACGGTAATAAGCCTCTTCCTCGGCCGTCAGCGGCTTGGGCTGCTTGGCGTCGAGGTGGGCTTGTACCAGAAGGCGTTCGGAAATCTGCGTCATGTTCGCAAGACCTGCAGGCGCATTCGCGCGAAAGTCGAGTATACACCCGGCTCCGGACCGCTTGAGGGTACCGCCGGGAGAGTGAGTATTATCAGGCACGGACAGCATTGAAGCTGCGCAAGGCTACAGAATATCCCGTTGATACAAAAGATGATTCTGACCTGCGTCACGGCGGGAAGAAACGAAGGGAGGGATGCCCGAATCGCAGGCAAAAAAAAAACCCGGAAATCCTCACTTTCGTGGGCCTTCCGGATTTTCTAAACCGCCAAATATGGTGGGTCGTGTGGGATTCGAACCTACGACCAATTGGTTAAAAGCCAACTGCTCTACCAACTGAGCTAACGACCCGCTGTGTGGTGGCGCGTATAATACTGATTTTTAAGGACTATTCAACACCTAATTTGAAAAAAATCAAAAATAAGGTGTCGGGTCGCTGATTCCGGCCGCCGCGAAGCCTTCTGCACGCAGTCGGCAGCTGTCGCATTTACCGCAAGCGCGGCCATCATCGTCCGCCTGATAGCAGGAAACGGTCAGCCCGTAATCAACGCCAAGCTTCACGCCCGCCTGGACGATCTGCGCCTTGCTCAGGTTCTGCAGCGGTGCCTGGATGCGGAAACCATTGCCTTCGACGCCAGCCTTGGTTGCCAGATTGGCCATGCGCTCGAACGACTCGATGAACTCCGGACGGCAATCCGGGTAACCGGAGTAGTCCACCGCGTTGACGCCGATAAAGATGTCACGGGCGCCGAGCACTTCAGCCCAGCCCAGAGCCAGCGACAGGAAAACCGTGTTGCGCGCCGGCACGTAAGTCACCGGGATGCCTTCGCCCAGCTCTTCCGGGATGTCGATACTGGTGTCGGTCAAGGCCGAACCGCCCATGCCGTTCAGGTTCAGGCCGATCACCTTGTGCTCGACCACGCCCAGATCGCGGGCAACGCGAGCAGCAGCATGCAGTTCGGCGTGGGAACGCTGACCGTAATCGAAACTCATGGTGTAGCAGGCGTAGCCTTCAGCGCGGGCCATGGCCACGACAGTGGCGGAATCCAGACCACCCGACAGCAGGATTACCGCACGTTTCTGGCTAGTGTTCAGTTGTTCAGTCATCTCAGCGCCCCGGCTCATCATTCCATAGATATTTATGCAGCTGCAGTTGCAGGCGCACTGGCAGGTTATCCGCCACCACCCAGTCCGCCAGATCCCGAGCGTTCAGGTCGTGGTGACTTGGAGAAAACAGCACTTCACCCGCACGTCGCTCAAGACCGTACTGGATCAGCTTCGATACCGCCCAGTCGTAGTCCTCCCTCGAGCAGATGACAAACTTCACCTGATCGTTGGGCGTCAGCAGTTCGATGTTCTCGTAACGGTTGCGATGGGCTTCTTTGGAGTCAGGCGTCTTCAGGTCGACCACCCGACTGACTCGCGGATCGACCGCCGAAATATCGAGGGCGCCGCTGGTTTCCAGCGAGACTTCGTAGCCGGCATCGCACAACTGCTTGAGCAAAGGGATGGCATTGGGTTGTGCCAGCGGCTCACCGCCAGTGACACAGACGTAGCGCGGGCGAAAGCCGGCCACTTGCTCGAGGATGTCGTCGAGGGTACGGATCGTGCCACCGCTGAACGCGTAGGCGCTGTCGCAGTATTGGCAACGCAACGGGCAACCGGTCAGGCGCACGAAAACAGTGGGCAGCCCGGCAGTCCGCGTTTCCCCCTGCAACGAGTAGAAAACTTCGGTGATTCTCAATGTGTCTTGCATAGTCGCCACGGGCGTAACAGCTAAACAGGCTGTCCGCCTCCGTCAGGCACTTCAGGCAACCCCGCCAACGCGTAGATCACCAGAAGCGTGTTTCATAAAAGGGCGTGAATTCTAACGAAAAAACCCGCGACAAGCGCGGGTTTCTTCCAAACGGGTCAAAGCTGTTACATGCGTTGCAGATCGCGCTGGGCCAACTGAGCTGCGGACGTGCCCGGATACTGGGCCACCACCTGCTGCAGAATGCCTTTGACCTTGTCGGTATGACCGAGGCGGCGTTCTACGTCAGCCAGCTTGTACAGCGAATCCGGCACTTTGGCGTGCTTGGGATACAGCTGCGAAACCTTGGCGAAAGCCTGACCTGCACCTTGCAGATCGCCTTTGGCCAGGTTCACTTCACCCAACCAGTACTGGGCGTTCCCCGCGTATTGGCTGTTCGGGTATTTACGCAGGAAAGCGGCAAACGCCTGGCTGGCCTTGTCGAAATCCTTGGCCTTGATCAGGTCGAAAGCTGCATCGTAATACAGCTTTTCCTTGGCCGGATCAGCCGGTTCGCTACCTGCGGCAGGTGCCTGGGCGGCCGCAGCGGCCCCGGCTCCAGCGGCGGCACCGGCAGCAGCACTTGCATCGCCACCGGCAGAAGAATTCTCGGGAGTCGCGGCAGGTGCAACGCCGGATCCTATGCGCCGATCAAGATCCTGGTATCGCTCCAGGGATTCCTGCTTCATGCGCGAAACTTGGTTCTGCAGTTCTTCGATCACGCCTTGCTGGCGCGATATCTGATCCTGCATTTGTTGCAGTTGGTTGAACAGCATGCCGTTTGCCGAGGCAGGGGCCGAAGCCGCTCCCCCGGCATAGGCGCCGTTCGTACCGTAACCTGCAGGCGGATAACTGCTCCCGCTATTGTTATAACCGGAGTTGTCATCGACCACAGGAACCGCAGCCCATGCCGCAAGCGGCGCGAGGCTGAGAGCCAGAACAGTTACAGCACGACGGCACGTTCGCATATCGAATTACTTACGCAGTTCGACGCGACGGTTTTGAGCCCAGGACTGCTCGTCGTTGCCGGTAGCAACTGGACGCTCTTCGCCGTAGGAAACCAGTTCCAGCTGAGCTGGGGAAACACCTTGCAGTACCAGGTAGCGCTGAACGGCTTTCGCACGACGCTCGCCCAGTGCCATGTTGTACTCACGAGTACCACGTTCGTCGGTGTTGCCTTCCAGAACAACGCGAGCGCCGTTTGCTTTCAGGTCTTTGGCGTGAACGTCCAGAGCGCGCATGGCTTCTGGCTTCAGGTCCGAGCTGTCGTATTCGAAGTAGAAGGTGGTGATTGCGCGCAGAGCAGCTTCTTCGCTCAGGGAACCGTCAACTGCACCAGTGTTTGCGCCGTAACCAGCGTTTGGATCAACAGCGCCTTCACCGGCGTTGTCGCCGCCTTTGGACGAGCAACCTACAGCTACAGCCATGGCCAGAGCCAGCGCAGCAAATTTACCAAACTTCAGCATTTCCATCGTGAAACTCCTAATGAACCCCAGTGTGTTAAGTAAAACGTAAAGCGCCGCGTCAGTTCAGGTAAGGGGACCAGGACGGTTCTCTGACTTCGCCTTGAGCGGTAGGAAGCGGGAGCCTCACGCGTCCATTAATGGACACGAGCATCAAGACTCCCCGGCCCTGCTGGCGGGTGGCGTAGATTACCATGGTGCCGTTGGGCGCAACAGTAGGCGACTCGTCCAGAGTGCTATCAGTGAGGATTTTTACACTTCCGCGCTGCAAATCCTGGGCCGCCACTTTGAAATTGGTGAAACCGTCCTGACGATGGATCATCACCAGGGTCTTTTCATCCGCCGAAAGCTTGGGGTTGGCGTTGTAGTTGCCCACGAACGTCACACGCTCGGCACCACCGCCACCGGCACTGGTCTTGTAGATCTGCGGCTTGCCACCACGGTCGGAGGTGAAGTAGATGGTCGAACCATCCTTGCCCCAGTACGGTTCGGTGTTGATGCCAGGACCTGCGGTCACACGGGTGATCTGACGCGAACCGAGGTTCATCACGTAGATGTCCGGGTTACCATCTTTCGACAGCACGAACGCCAGGCGATTGCCGTCCGGCGACCAGGCTGGCGCGCCATTCAGGCCTTCGAAGTTGGTGATCTGCTCGCGGCGACCGGTGTCGATGTTCTGCATGAAGATGCGCGGACGCTTCTGTTCGAACGACACGTAGGCGATACGCTTGCCGTCCGGTGCAAAACGCGGCGACAGGATCGGCTCGCGCGATTGCAGCAGGGTCACGGCCCGGGCGCCGTCATAGTCCGAACGCTGCAGGGTGTAACGGGTGTTCTTCTCGGAGAAACGCTCGGCTGTGACGTACAGCAGGCGAGTCGAGAATGCACCTTTAATGCCGGTCAGTTTTTCGAACGACTGATCGGAGATGAAGTGCGCCATGTCACGCAGTTGTTCGGTGGTACCGGACACACTGCCGTCAGCCACTTTCTGCTCGGTGGCGACGTTGAACAGAGCCCACTGCACCTGCAGACGGCCACCGGCCGGCGCGATGCTGCCGACCATCATGTATTGCGCGCCCACCGCCTTCCAGTCACGGAAGATGATTTCGCTCGGCTGGCTTGGCTGGCTGATCATGTTTTGCTTTGGAATCGGCGAGTAATAGCCCGAGTTGCGCAAATCGTTACCAATGATTTCAGCCATGTCATCCGGCAGGACGGCACCGCCCTGGAAACCGAACGGTACGACGGCGATCGGAGTCGCCCGATCGCTGCCGCTGGTGACCAGAATGTTCTTTTCATCCGCCATCGCGATCCCTGCCATGCAGCAGATCACGACCAGCATTCCTCGAAGAAGGTTTCTCACAAGGCTAGATCCTCAGGTGTGAATGTCATCTTGAATGAACGATACGGAGCGAAATCGCTCGGCTTCATTCCCTGCATTTCCGTCAAACGTCCAATATTCTTGACCGCTGCCACTGCCGACGCATCGAACGGACCGTCGCCACTGGACTTGGCCACGCTGACCGAAGTCACCGTACCGTCCGGCAACATGCCGATCTGCAGCACAACCGTCATGCCTTTGCGTGCCGAAGGTGGACGTGCCCAGCCTTCCGCTGCCCGCGCACGAATCAGGTCATCGAAACTGCCCGCGACTTCATCGCCCTGCTCATCGGCCAAGGCCTGCTGGCGCTGCGGCGTGTCGGAAAGCAAATCTGCCAGGGCCTGAGCCTTTTTGTCTTCGGCGGATTTACGTGCCGCGTCCTGCGCTTTCTTCTTCGCAGCATCGGCAGCAGCTTTCTTCTTCGCGTCTTCGGCGACTTTCTTCTTCGCCTCTTCAGCTTCAGCTTTCTTCTTGGCGTCTTCGGCGGCTTTCTTCTTCGCGTCTTCGACGATCTTCTTCTTGGCTTCTTCAGCGGCCGCTTTCTTGGCCTCTTCTTCAGCAGCCTTCTTGGCTTCTTCTTCGGCTTTCTTCTTGGCTATATCAGCCAATTGTTTCTCTTCTGCCTTCTTGGCTTCGGCGGCTTTCTTCGCGTCGTCGGCTTTCTTGGCTTCATCAGCCTTCTTCGCCTCGTCCGCTTTCTTCGCCTCATCGGCCTTCTTGGCTTCCTCGGCCTTTTGAGCCGCTTCTTCTTTCTTTTGTTCCGCAGCCTTCACCGCTTCCTGCTCGACCTTTTTCTGCTCCATCTGCTCGACTTCGGTCTGGCGTGCGGCGGATTTCTTCGCCTCACCCGCAATCTTCTGATTGGTCTGGGTGGTTGCCTGACTTTTCGATTTCAGCTGGTACAGGGTCGCCTGGACAATCGGCTTGGCCGGCGGCAGCTCCGGAGTCAGGGCGAAACTGACGAACAGCATGCCGAACACCAGCACGTGCAAGCCAATCGCCCAGACACTAGGCCAGAAGTAGCTTTCCGAGGCGGACGGCTCTCGCTGTTGCTGCATCAGGGCGCCTCGGTGATCAAGCCAACGTTACCGACCCCGGCTTTCTGCAACCCGCCCATGGCGCCCATGACGGAGCCATAATCGACGGACTTGTCGCCACGGATGAAGACCTGGGTACGCTTGCCGCCTTCAGTGCCGGCGCGAATGATCTTGGTCACCGCGTCGGTCATCTGTGGCAGGGTCATGGCCCGGTCCTGCTGCTTCTCGGTGTCGACTTCGCTGCCAAGGTTCCAGTAGTAGGTCTTGTCCGACTTGATCGAAATGGTCAGCACCTGGGTGTTGTTGTCCTGCGGCAAGGCTTCGCTGGAAACCTTGGGCAGATCCACTTTCACGCCCTGATTGAGCATCGGCGCAGTCACCATGAAGATGACCAGCAGCACCAGCATCACGTCGATGTAAGGCACTACGTTCATCTCGGCGACCGGCTTGCGCTTGTGTCGGGCTCGAGTGATTAAAGCCATCGGGAAATACCTGCTTATTCTTCGCTGGTGTGCACTTTGCGGTGCAGGATCGCCTGGAATTCATCGGCGAAGGTGTAGTAGCGGCTCAGCAAGGTTTCGCTGCGGGCAGAGAAACGGTTGTAAGCGATAACGGCCGGGATCGCGGCGAACAGACCGATCGCGGTGGCGATCAGGGCTTCGGCGATGCCCGGTGCCACGGTGGCCAGGGTTGCCTGTTGGGCGCTGGCCAGACCACGGAAGGAGTTCATGATCCCCCAGACGGTACCGAACAGACCGATGTACGGGCTGACGGAACCGACGGTGGCGAGGAACGGCAGGCTCTGCTCGAGCTTTTCTTCTTCACGGGAGATGGCGACGCGCATGGCACGGGCCACACCTTCCATTACCGCTTCAGGGTCGACACCTGGCTGCTGACGCAGACGGGAGAACTCCTTGAAGCCGGCACGGAAGATCTGCTCGACGCCCGAATCCGGATCCGGATTGCTGCCGGCCTGACGGTAGAGTTTGGACAGGTCGATACCCGACCAGAAGCGCTCCTCGAAGCTCTCCAGGGCACGTCGACCGGCGCGCAGCAGGTTGCTGCGCTGAAAGATCATGATCCATGAGGTCACCGATGCGGCTACCAGGGTCAACATTACCAACTGCACCACGATGCTGGCATTGCTGACCAGGCTCCACATGGAGGAATGGTCGACGACGTTAGCTTCCACGCTTTATCTCCTGCTTTGAGTGTGTACCCGTGCCGACCGCGTCGGCAAAGGCCGCACGCAGGTCTTCGGGAAGGGCCCGGGGTTTCAAACTGTTAGTGCGCACACAGGCCACCAGAAACTGCCCTTCGCAGAGCAGCACATTATCCGTTGCCCGCCTGACCTGCTGTCGAAAGCGCAGGCTGGCACGGTTCAATTCGATTACATCAGCGCTTACCAGAAGCTCGTCGTCCAGTCGCGCCGGCGCGTGATAACGCGCTTCGCTGGAATGCACGACGAACAACAGGTCCTCCCCTGCCAGCGCCGACTGGGCAAAGCCCAGCTCCCGGAGCCGCTCGGTTCGAGCCCGTTCCATAAACTTGAGGTAATTAACGTAATACACGATGCCGCCCGCATCGGTGTCCTCGTAATAAACGCGACAACGATGTGCGAACGGCTCAAGCCCGTTTTGCGCGCGCATACTCTAGTGCTTACTCCTCGGGTTGCCAATCCGGCCAGGCAACTGTTTTTCATTGTTCGAAGGCTTTACCGCAAAAGTACCGTCCTGAGACAGTACAAACGCTGAATAAATCGACAATAAATGTGTATTAATCGTCCACGGCATCGAGAAACTCGTCTACCACGGGCATCTCGCCCATTCGTGTCGGAATGTTTAAACCAAAATGCAGGTACGCGTGACGAGTAACCACCCTGCCCCGCGGCGTCCGCATGATGTAACCCTGCTGAATCAGGTAAGGCTCGAGCACGTCTTCAATGGTGTGGCGCTCTTCGCTGATCGCTGCCGCCAGACTGTCGATGCCCACCGGACCGCCGTCGAACTTCTCGATCATGGTCAACAGCAGACGCCGGTCCTGATGATCGAAACCGTGCTCGTCGACATCCAGCAGATTGAGCGCCAGATCCGCGACAGCCTTGGTGATGTGGCCCTTGGCGCGGACTTCGGCGAAATCCCGCACCCGGCGCAACAGTCGGTTGGCGATCCGCGGCGTACCACGGGCGCGGCGGGCAATCTCGAACGACCCTTCCGGATCCAGCGGCAGGCCGAGGATGCTCGCCGAACGGCTGACAATCGTTGCCAGGTCTGCGGTGCTGTAGAACTCGAGACGCTGGACAATACCGAAACGGTCACGCAACGGGTTGGTCAGCATGCCCGCCCGCGTGGTCGCACCGACCAGAGTGAACGGCGGCAAATCGAGCTTGATCGAACGCGCCGCCGGCCCTTCACCGATCATGATGTCGAGCTGGAAGTCTTCCATCGCTGGGTACAGCACTTCTTCGACGATCGGCGAGAGGCGATGGATTTCATCGATGAACAGCACGTCGTGCGGCTCAAGATTGGTCAAGAGCGCCGCCAGATCCCCCGGACGTTCCAGCACCGGGCCGGAAGTGCTCTTGATCGACACGCCCATTTCCTGGGCGATGATGTTGGCCAGCGTGGTTTTACCCAACCCCGGCGGACCGAAGATCAGGGTGTGGTCGAGGGATTCGCTACGGCCACGGGCGGCCTGGATAAACAGTTCCATCTGCTCGCGAACGGTCGGCTGGCCGATGTATTCGGCCAGGCTGACGGGACGTATCGCCCGATCCTGGACTTCTTCGCGCTCACGCGGACTGTGCGTGGCGGCGATCAGACGATCAGCTTCAATCACTTAAATCATTCCCTTCAGGGCGCGTCGAATCATGTCTTCGCTGCTCAGGCCTTTCTCTTTGATCGCGGAAATCGCCTTGCTCGCTTCCTGTGGCTTGTAGCCCAGGGAAATCAGCGCGCTGACCGCATCGTTCTCGGCGGTGTTGACCGGCGCCGGGCCGTCCGGCTGGTTCGGCACCAATGCGAACATGGCCGGCGAGGTTTCCCAGGCCTTGAAGCGATCCTTGAGTTCGACCAGCAGACGCTCGGCAGTTTTCTTGCCCACGCCCGGCACCTTGGTCAACGCCGAGGTGTCCTGGGACTGCACGCAGCGGATCAGCTCGTCGACTTCCAGACTCGACATCAAGGCCAGGGCCAGTTTCGGCCCCACACCATTGAGACGGATCAACTCGCGAAAAAAGTCTCGCTCACGCTTGCCGGCAAAACCATAGAGTAACTGCGCGTCTTCGCGTACGACCAAATGGGTGTGCAAGGTCAGCGGTTCACCGACCGACGGCAGACGATAAAGGGTGGTCATGGGCACTTCCAGCTCATACCCGAGGCCGTTTACATCCAGAATCAGGTGCGGCGGCTGTTTCTCAGCCAGAGTGCCGCGCAAGCGTCCAATCACGTTTCAGATCCTTGAGCGTTGGCCAGCCGTGGGCTGGCGACCGACAGAACATGGATTGACGGCCGACGACCCAGGCGCGAAATCCACATTCCGTGAAATTGACTGCTGATGCTATCAGAGACGCAGGCGCCCGCCACGACTGCGTGCTGTTCCCAGGCCGTGTGGCAACAGACTGGAGCGGGTGTGGGCGTGACAAATGGCAATCGCCAGGGCATCCGATGCGTCGATTTGCGGTTTGCTGGTCAGCTTGAGCATGTGCATGACCATCATCTGCACCTGCTCTTTATTGGCAGCGCCAGTTCCCACCACAGCCTGCTTGACCTGGGTGGCCGTGTACTCGGCGATTTCCAGGCTTTCTTCGGCGCCGGCAACGATAGCGGCCCCACGGGCCTGCCCGAGCTTCAGCGCCGAATCGGCGTTTTTCGCCATGAACACCTTTTCGATGCCCATGGTGACCGGGCCGTAGGTCTGGATGATTTCCCGCACGCCGCGATAGACGATCTGCAACCGTTCATGCAGCTCGCCGGCGCCGGTGCGGATACAACCCGAGGCGACATAGATGCAACCGCCGCGTCCGGTATCGCGAACGATGCCGTAACCGGTAATGCGCGAACCGGGGTCGATACCAAGAATTAAAGTCATAACGCCTGCAGGTTCGAAAAAACACAAAAACAAATGTGGGAGATTCCGGGTTTGAGGGAAAGCCTCAGACCCGGAATCTCCCACATTGAATCGTAGTCGCTCTTAACCGAGCTGAGCGGCCACGTCTTCCGGAATGTCCGCATTGGAGTAGACGTTCTGCACGTCATCCAGATCTTCCAGCATGTCGATCAGCTTGAGCACCTTCTCGGCACCCTCCAGATCCAGTTCGGCGCTGGTGGTCGGCTGCATGACGATTTCCGCGTCATCACCCTTGAAACCGGCGGCTTCCAGGGCATTGCGTACCGCGTAGAAACTGGTGAACGAGGTGAACACGTCGATCGAGCCGTCTTCGTGGCTGACCACGTCGTCGGCATCGGCTTCCAGCGCCGCTTCCGTCAGCGCGTCTTCGTCCACGCCCGGGGCAAAGCTGATCTGCCCCTTGCGTTCGAACAGGTAGGCTACCGAACCGTCGGTACCGAGGTTGCCGCCACACTTGCTGAACGCGTGGCGAACAGCTGCTGCGGTGCGGTTGCGGTTGTCGGTCATGCACTCGACCATCACCGCCACGCCGCCCGGGCCGTAACCTTCGTAGGTCAGCTCTTCAACGTTGTCGGCTTCGGTCGCACCGGCGCCACGAGCCACGGCACGGTCGATGATGTCCCGGCTCATGTTGGCGCCCAGTGCCTTGTCCAGTGCCAGACGCAGACGCGGGTTGGAGCCCGGATCACCGCCGCCCTGACGGGCCGCCACGGTCAGCTCGCGGATCCACTTGGTGAAGATCTTGCCTCTCTTGGCATCCTGGCGTTCTTTGCGGTGCTTGATGTTCGCCCACTTGGAATGACCTGCCATAACTCGCTCCGAATTCTCTTGAACAATGCCCGCCATGCAAGTGCATCGGCCAGCAAAAAAATCTTGTTTTCAATCACTGCAGAAAGAAAAAAGGCGCATCCGAAGATGCGCCTTCAGGCCCGTCTTACTCGGCCTTTGGCGTTTCGCGCAAACGAATGTGCAATTCGCGCAATGCCTTCGCATCCACGACACCCGGCGCCTGCGTCATCACGTCGGCAGCACTCTGGGTTTTCGGGAAGGCGATCACTTCACGGATCGACTGGGCGCCGGTCATCAGCATCACCAGACGGTCCAGACCGAAGGCCAGACCACCGTGCGGCGGCGCGCCGTATTTCAGGGCGTCGAGCAGGAAGCCGAACTTCTCTTCCTGTTCCGCTTCGTTGATGCCCAGCAGACGGAACACCGCCTGTTGCATCTCTTTACGGTGGATACGGATCGAACCGCCGCCCAGCTCGGTGCCGTTCAGCACCATGTCGTAGGCACGGGACAGAGCGCCGGCCGGGTTGGCTTCCAGCTCTTCCGGCGAGCACTTCGGCGCGGTGAACGGGTGGTGCAGCGCCGAGAAGCTGCCGTCGTCGTTCTCTTCGAACATCGGGAAGTCGACGACCCACATCGGCGCCCATTCGCAGGTCAGCAGCTTCAGGTCGTGACCGAGCTTGATACGCAGCGCGCCCAGGGCTTCGCTGACGATCTTGGTCTTGTCGGCGCCGAAGAACACGATGTCACCGTCGACTGCGCCAACGCGATCGAGGATCACGTTCAGGTTGGCTTCCGGGATGTTTTTCACGATCGGCGATTGCAGACCGTCAACACCGGCAGCGCGCTCGTTGACCTTGATGTATGCCAGGCCCTTGGCACCGTAGATGCCGACGAACTTGGTGTAGTCGTCGATCTGCTTGCGCGGCATGCTCGCCCCGCCTGGTACGCGCAGTGCGGCGATACGGCATTTCGGATCGTTGGCAGGGCCGCTGAAGACCTTGAAATCAACTTCTTTCAGCTGATCGGCCACGTCGACCAGTTCCAGCGGGTTACGCAGGTCCGGTTTGTCGGAACCGTAACGGCGCATGGCTTCTTCGAAGGTCATGTGCGGGAATTCACCGAATTCCAGATCCAGCACTTCCTTGAACAGGTTGCGGATCATGCCTTCGGTCAGGCCCATGATGTCTTTTTCGTCGAGGAAGCTGGTCTCGATGTCGATCTGAGTGAACTCAGGCTGACGGTCGGCACGCAGGTCTTCGTCGCGGAAGCACTTGGCGATCTGGTAATAGCGGTCGAAGCCGGCAACCATCAGCAGTTGCTTGAACAGCTGTGGCGATTGCGGCAGCGCGAAGAACGAACCGGCGTGGGTACGGCTCGGCACGAGGTAGTCGCGCGCGCCTTCCGGAGTGGCACGGGTCAGGATCGGCGTTTCGACGTCGAGGAAGCCGTTCTCGTCCAGGTAGCGACGGATGCTGGTGGTCATGCGCGAACGCAGACGCAGCTTCTCGGCCATTTCCGGACGACGCAGGTCCAGGAAGCGATAGCGCAGACGGGTTTCTTCGCCAACGTCGGAGAACTCGTTCAGCGGGAACGGCGGGGTTTCCGACTCGTTCAGCACTTCGAGTTCGTAGCCCAGCACTTCGATCATGCCCGACGCCATGTTGGCGTTGGTGGCACCGGCCGGACGCAGACGCACCTTGCCGGTGATCTTCACGACGTATTCGCTGCGCACGCGATCGGCGGCGGCGAAGCTCTCGGCGCGATCCGGATCGAACACTACCTGGGCCAGACCGTCACGATCACGGATATCGAGGAAAATCACCCCGCCGTGGTCGCGACGACGGTGAACCCATCCGCAAAGGGTAATTTCCTGGCCTTCCAGGCTTTCGTTCAGTTGGCCGCAATAATGGCTGCGCATCATGGTAGTGGTTCGCTTCTCGTAATTCGAAATTCGGTGGAGATCCCGCTGCACTCAAGCACTGTGCAACTAGTGGAAACTCGCGCGTGTCGTTCGACCTGGGTTTGAACCCTAGTCAGATTTGTCGCCACCGGCCAGATTCTTCTTCGCGCCGGTCTTGAAATCGGTTTCGTACCAGCCGCTGCCGCTGAGGCGAAAGCCCGGCATCGACAGCTGCTTCTTGAGTTCCGGCGCCTGGCAGGCAGGACAATCGACCAGTGGTGCGTCGCTGATCTTTTGAATGGCTTCCAACTGATGACCACAGGAAGCACATTGGTAATCGTACATCGGCATGGGGTTGTCTCGGCAATCAGATTGCCAGCACGCGCAGGGCTGTGCGGCGAAAGAGCGGGATTATATCCATTAAATGCGGCCTGTGCAGCCGGAAGACTGCACAGGCCGTCTCGTCAGTGACATCCCGCGCCGTGCATCCCCGGAGAATCCCGTAGACCATGCACCACACACACCACCCGTATCAGACCGCTGAAGTTTTTCACCCCGCCATGGCGCAGGTGAACTTCACGATCGACACGGGACAACAGCGTGCCGACCGAACAGCAATTGTCCTCGGCCATCCGGCCCAGGATGTTCCAGTAAACCTGCTCCAGCCGCATGCAGGTCGCGAACCCGTTCAAGCGTACCGATCGGGACAACGGCCGGATCAGCTCCATGTCGAACCCGCCGAGAAACGGCTCCTCGAACTTGTCCTGCTGTAAAACGACAGCAATGTCGCCTCGCCTGTCTCCACCTTCCATATTGCTGACACTCCTTTGTCATTTCTGCGCCTGTGATCAAGGCGAAATCCTGAGATCTCATTAAAAGCGCAGGTGCAAAGGCAGATCCAGATGACTTTTTGACCATCCACGTAGGATAAGCCAACGCGATACGGAGGATCATGGAGCGGTGGGGTGTCTTCCTTGTTTCCTACCGTCGTGAGTGAAATTTCCGGGGGAACAAGAGAACAGCGCACGAACCATGGATGTCCATGCGCTTCCCTTCATCAAGCCTCGAGCAGTGCGCGCAACATCCACGCGGTTTTCTCGTGAACCTGCATGCGCTGGGTCAGCAGGTCGGCGGTTGGCTCATCGCTGACTTTATCCAGCAAAGGGAAAATCCCCCGCGCCGTGCGGGTGACTGCTTCCTGACCTTCGACCAGCTGCTTGATCATGTCCTCGGCACTCGGCACGCCCACCTCTTCTTTAATGGAGGAAAGACGTGCATAAGTCGCATAGGCGCCCGGCGCTGGGAAACCCAGCGCCCGGATGCGTTCGGCGATCGAGTCGACCGCCAGTGCCAGTTCGTTGTATTGCTCCTCGAACATCAGATGCAGGGTCCGGAACATCGGCCCGGTGACGTTCCAGTGGAAGTTGTGAGTCTTCAGATACAGCACGTATGTGTCGGACAGCAGGCGCGAGAGCCCTTCGACGATGGATTTGCGGTCTTCTTCACTGATACCGATATCGATTGCCATGCTTACCCCCTAACGGCGATTGAAATTCATCCAGCAGGTGTCGGTTCACTGTAGCAAGGCCACCCCCACCCCGCAGCCCCCGTATCGACCCGATAGAGGCGACAAATCGTCCCACGCGTTGCCGCTGGCCGGCGTGATTTGAGTAGCCGCAGGCTTTGCTGTTAAATAGGCAGTGTGTCGCTACGCCCCGTTTTCCGGGCCTGCGCATAGGCTGATGCCGTGCACGTGTCCAACGCCTCTTATTGTTCCGAAGCGAACCGTGCGCCTTCAGCTCTTCCTTGTGAGCCGTCATAACGTGAGTCAATAAAAATGTTGAAAATCGTCCACCTGCTAATGGGCGCAGCAGCCTTGCTGCTGTCCTTCATACCCAGCCTGAAGTCCGAAGCGGTACCTTACCTGCAACAACCCGATGCACTTTACCTGGCCTTTTTCGGCCTGCTGAACCTGATCCTTGCACCAGTTATCCCTTACTGGAACAAAGGTCCGCGCCAGCATCTGCAAAATCTGGTCAGCGCCCTGCTGGTCCTGACCGTTGTCCTGCAAACACTGACCCTGATCGCGCCGATGCCTGTCATCGCCGGCCAGCCAGCCGTGCTGTTCAGCCTGGTGATCGCACTGGTCGCCGTGGTTCTGCACCTGGCCGTCAGCTTCTACAAATCCTCCCCGGCCGCCGCCGCGCAAAGCTACGACATGAGCAACCGCGATACCGGCACCGTCAAGTGGTTCAATACCTCCAAGGGCTTCGGCTTTATCTCCCGGGATTCCGGCGATGATATTTTCGTGCACTTTCGCGCCATCCGTGGCGAAGGCCACCGCGTTCTGGTCGAAGGCCAGCGCGTGGAGTTCTCGGTGATGAACCGTGACAAGGGCCTGCAGGCCGAGGACGTGATCGCCGCCCTGCCGCGTCGCTGATCCAAGTCTCCCGCAATAAAAAAACCGCGAACAGCCAGGCTGTTCGCGGTTTTTTAATGAATGCGTTTTTAACGGGAGCACGCCCGCGCACTTCTCAATAGTGTGGCGGCGGTGCGTCTTCTTCGAAAGAACCGAACTGGCCCACCATCTCTTCCTGGCGCTTGAGTACCGCTGCCATCTGCAATTGCAGACGCTCGACCACTCGCTGCTGCTCCACCAGCACATCGTTCAATGCCTGAATGGTGTCGTCCTGAAACGCCAAGCGACTTTCCAGCTCGGTAACACGTTGTTCGAGGCTCATCACTCAGCCCTCCAGAAAGGTGAAATCTTCGTCCAGCACCAGACGCAGGCGCTCGCGGATCGCGGCCACTTGCTCGGCACTGTAAGGCCTGGCGGGATGCTTGCCCCAGACCGGCGCCGGCCAGGCCGCATCGTCCCGCTTACGCACGATCACATGCATATGCAGTTGGCTGACCACATTACCCAGGGTCGCGACATTCATCTTGTCGGCGTCGAAGGAATCCTTGAGCACCTCGGCCAGGGCCGTGGTTTCCTGCCACAGGCGCTGCTGGTCGGCGACATCCAACTGAAACAACTCGCTGATATCGTCGCGGCGAGGCACCAGGATGAACCACGGGTAGTTGGCGTCGTTGGACAACAGCAGTCGGCAAAGCGGGAAATCGCCGATAGTCAGCGTGTCCTGTTGAAGTCGTGGATCTAAAGCAAACACTGCGCGCACTCCCGGCGAAATGACCTGTTTTCAGCTTAGCGCCCCGCTGTGAAAGCAGCGCGCCAAGCGACTGGACGGCAGCATACCTGCGATTGGAGTGACCTTCACGGCGAACAGCGTTGCCACAAGAATTCCTCCACGCCCCGGAATGTGACATTTATGCCTCGCGTGCACCAGGACAGAACCGGAAATGCGAATAAATCGAGCAAAATGACCGGCGCACACCTCAGCGTTTACGTTCATCCAGCGACCCAACTGTATGAATTCAGTACAGCCTTTGAATTTTTTTGCACCAAAACCGCACAGTGCGTCTACGCTCAGTGCGTCGGGCATCCGCCGAATACTCACCGACGGGGTGAACCGGTAACGTTTTTGGTTGTCGCGCTGCGACTTTCAGGGAGCAACACCATGCGAAGGACGGCGTCAAGCCTGTTTGAAAGGCCCTCGAAGCCCCCGGTTTTATGAGGTTTTTACAGCGTCAGACGCGCACCTTGAAAAAAACCGGAACAATTCAGCGGTTTGTGCACGCTTGTTGCATTCATACCCATATGGACTATAAGCGCACCACAAGAAGTGGATGCCGAGCCCCATAAAAACAGTGGCAGGGTTGCCCGATGGAGATTCAAGCGTTTTGCCAAGGGACTCTTTTTTACCGATGCTCAAGCCCTGTAAAACAGCGCTGAAGTTGTCAGTCCCATTGCATTTGGACTGTAAATTTGCGACATCTACCAAGCCGTTTGCGACACGCTCGTAAAGAAGCTGAAAGGTTGGATTCGCAAGTATCGCCAACATGGTCGGCGTGATATAAGTTTGCGCCGACACAAAAAGAAAGAGCCGCCCAGATAATAAAACAGGTGGGACGGCAGTACTCTTCTAAAACCAAAGGAGCAAATCACGATGCGCGTGATGAAGTGGAGCATGATCGCACTGGCAGTTGCAGCAGCAGCCAGTACTCAAGTGGCTACAGCCGCACCGTTTGTAAGTGACCAGGCTGAAGCGAAAGGCTTTGTTGAAGACGCGAAGTTTGATGTGTTGCTGCGCAACTATTACTTCAACCGCGACAAGAAGAACACCACCTCCAATGACCAGAAAGACTGGACCCAGGGTTTCCTGAGCAACTTCAGCTCCGGCTACACCCAAGGCACCGTGGGTGTTGGTGTTGATGCATTCGGTTACCTGGGTATCAAACTGGATGGCGGCGACGGCACCACCGGTTCGGGCAACACCAGCCTCGACTCCCAAGGCCATGCCCACGACTCCCTCGGTAAAGCAGGCGCAGCGATCAAGGCCCGCATCTCCAAAACCGAGCTGAAATTCGGTGAATTCCAGCCAAGCACCGCTCCGGTCTTCGCCGTTGGCGGCTCCCGTCTGATTCCTCAGACTGCTACCGGTTTCCAACTGCAGAGCAGCGAAATCCAGAACCTGGATCTGGAAGCAGGCCACTTCTACTCGGCCTCCAGCCAGGACGAGATGAACAGCAACGGTGAACTGCACTCGCAATACGCCAGTACCACTGATGATCCTGTCACTGGCAGAACCATGGACTTCGCCGGTGGCAAATACGGCGTCACCGACAATCTGAGCGTCTCGCTCTACGGTTCGAAGTTCAAGGACATCTGGAACCAGTACTACGCCAACGTGAACCTCACCACTCCATTCGGTGGTGACACTTCGCTGAACACCGACTTCAACATCTACCGCACCAACGACACCGGTAGTGCCAAAGCCGGCGACATCAGCAACACCACGTTCTCCCTGGCAACCGCGCTGTCGTTCCTGAAAGCGCACACCGTGACTCTGGCCTTCCAGAAAGTCGACGGCGACACCCCGTTCGACTACGTCGGTGTAGGTGACAACAACCGTGGTGGCGACTCGATCTTCCTCGCCAACTCCATCCAGTACTCCGACTTCAACGGTCCTAGCGAAAAATCTGCACAGATTCGTTATGACCTGAAAATGGCCGAGTACGGCGTTCCGGGCCTGAGCTTCATGACCCGTTACGTGAAAGGCTGGGACATCGACGGTAGCAAAATGGATGCTGACAGCCCTTACCGTGCGTACGGTTACGGTGAAGATGGCAAACATCACGAAACCAACCTGGAAGCCAAATACGTAGTTCAGACCGGCCCTGCCAAAGATCTGTCCTTCCGTATTCGTCAGGCATGGCACCGTGGTAACACCGACCAGGCTGAAGGTGATATCAACGAGTTCCGTCTGATCGTCGACTACCCACTGTCGATCTTGTAATCGCGAACATTTAGTTCGCGGTAACAACAAAAAGGCCCATCTTCGGATGGGCCTTTTTTGTTTTCTGCTTCTCGTACTAATTGCCTGACCGACAAGTCAGGCAATTAATTAGCAACCTATCATTACACCGCCGATTCCTGAACCACACGAATCACTCGTTGCGGAAACGGGATATCAATTCCGGCAGTTTTTAAACGATCACGGGACTGTTCGTTAAACATGAACATCACATCCCAGTAATCCGCGGTTTTAACCCAGACGCGCAGAGAAACAGTGATCGAACTGTCACCCAGTGTCGAAATAACGGCCTGAGGTGCCGGATCCTGCAGAACACGATCATCCTTGGCCAGATCCAGCAGCACCTGACGAGCCTTTTGCAGATCGGCTTCGTAATCCACACCTACGTCGAACACCACCTTGCGGGTTGGCTGACGGTTGGTATTGGTGATGATGCCGTTCGACAGGTTGCCGTTCGGGACGATGATGGTCTTGTTGTCACCGGTGCGCAGCACGGTGTGGAAGATCTGGATGCTGTCGACAGTACCCGCCACACCCTGGGCTTCGATCCAGTCACCGATGCGGAACGGACGGAACAGCAGAATCAGCACGCCGCCGGCGAAGTTCGCCAGGCTGCCCTGCAACGCCAGACCGATGGCTAGGCCGGCCGCACCGATCGCCGCGACGAACGAGGTGGTTTCGACGCCGATCATCGACGCCACGCTGACGATCAGCAGCACCTTGAGAATGATGTTGGCCAGACTGCTGATAAAACCTTGCAGCGCCAGGTCGGCATTGCGCAGGGCCAGCAGGCCGCCGAGCTTTTGCGTGACCTTGTTGATCAGCCACCAGCCGATGGCCAGGGTAATCACCGCCAGCAACACGCGGCTGCCGTATTCCATGATCATCGGAATCCACGCCTGGGACGCCTTGACCAGGTTGTCCACCTCAGCATTCAAATCCATCTTTTATCTCCTGATTGCCGGCTTCCCGGGCTGTAAAAAACCAGCGGCAGAAAGACCGGGCCGTAAAGGGCTCAATCGTTTCTGCCGTTGCTTGGGCCTCGGACGCTGTAAACGCCGAGAGGTTCCCGACCGAAAAGCTTAGTCGCGGAAGTTGTTGAACTGCAGTGGCATGCCGAATTCCTTGGCACGCAGGGCCGCGATGGCTTCCTGCAGGTCGTCACGCTTCTTGCCGGTCACACGCACCTGCTCGCCCTGAATGGCGGCCTGTACCTTGAGCTTGGCTTCCTTGATGTGGCCGACGATCTTCTTCGCCAGTTCCTTGTCGATGCCTTCCTTGAGGACGGCGTCCTGCTTCATCAGCTTGCCCGAGGCGAAGGAGTCTTTGACTTCGAGGCACTGCACATCGATCTTGCGCTTGACCAGGGCCAGCTTGAGGATCTCGATCATCGCTTCCAGCTGGAAATCGGCTTCAGCGGTCAGGTGGACGGTCAGGTCCTTTTCCTTGAATTCAAAGCTGCCCTTGCCTTTCAGGTCATAACGACGATCGAGTTCCTTCACGGCGTTCTCGACCGCGTTGGTGAGTTCGTGTTTGTCCAGTTCGGATACCACGTCGAACGACGGCATGTAATCTCTCCAATAAAAAGGCGCGCTCGTACGGGACGCGGCGCGCTTGGCTTGCGGTTAAAATCGGGCTCATTATAACGGGTCTTTTCCCACCGACACGGCGAGCCTTGCATGCCTGTACCTTACCGAGTGAAAAACTGATGTCCACCCCCTGGCACGTCCTCGGCGCCGGAAGTCTGGGCACGCTCTGGGCCACGCGTCTGGCCCGGGCCGGATTGCCGGTCCGGCTGATCCTGCGCGACCTCGACCGCCTGCACGACTATGCAACGGCGGGCGGCCTGACCCTCGTCGAACAGGGCGTGGCCAGCCATTACGCGATCCCCGGCGAAACCCCGGACAGTCCCGGCCCCATCCGTCGCCTGCTGGTGGCCTGCAAAGCCTACGACGCCGAAGCGGGCGTGGCCGGGCTTGCCCATCGCCTGGCACCGGACGCCGAACTGATTCTTTTGCAGAACGGCCTCGGCAGCCAGGAAGCAGTCGCCGCGCGAGTCCCGCAGGCCCGCTGCATCAGCGCCTCCAGCACCGAAGGCGCGTTTCGCGATGGCGACTGGCGCGTGGTATTCGCCGGCCACGGCTACACTTGGCTCGGCGACGCCAGTCATCCCGTGGCCCCGATCTGGCTGGACGATCTTGAGGCGGCAAAAATCCCCCATGAATGGAGCGCCGAGATCCTCACCCGCCTGTGGCGCAAACTGGCGCTCAACTGTGCGATCAATCCGCTGACGGTGCTGCACGACTGCCGCAACGGCGGCTTGCAGCAACATCACTGCGAAGTCGCCACGCTGTGCGGCGAACTGACCGAGCTGCTCGAACGCTGCGGGCAACCGGCGGCGGCGGACAACCTGCAACAGGAAGTGGAGCGAGTGATCCAGGCCACGGCGGCGAATTTCTCGTCCATGTATCAGGACGTGGCCAGCAAACGCCGCACCGAGATCAGCTATTTGCTTGGGCATGCCTGCAAGGTTGCAGAGCGTCATCAGTTGAACCTGCCGCATCTCAAGCAATTGCAACAGCGGCTGACCGCCCATCTGCACAGTCTCGGATTGCCCGTCGACTGAGCAGCGGCTACGCTGGCCACTTGTTCCTTTGCTGCGATAAACCTGATGCCATTGCGCCAGCGTCTTGAAAACCTGCCGGTCGGCCAGAAACTGCTGGCCGCCCTGCTGGTGCTGTTGACCACTGTGTTGTTGGTCGCCAACCTGACCTTTATCAGCGCCGCCTATTACATTTCCCAGGAAAGCATGGCGCCCCAGGCGTTGCAGACCATCGGCCGGCTGGTGTCGAACCCGAGTCTGGTGGCCGAAGCCTTGCAGTCGCCGCAAAGCGCCGAGCGCCTGCTCAAGGAGCTCGACAGCTATTCCCCGCTGCGTGCCGCCGCTTTATATGACGGCAAAGGCGAACGTCTGGCGCAACTGCAACACGGCGACAAACTCAAACTGCCGGAACGCTACCGGCACATCGAAGCCTGGCAACTGACCGAGTTTCGCAGCAACCAACTCATCACCCTGCCCCGCCCCGGCACTGCACCGGGCCACCTGCTGTTGGTGGCCAGCAGCGAACTGCCAGTCGCGTTCTACACCGGCACGCTCACGGCCAGTCTGGGGATTCTGATTTTCAGTGTGCTGCTGTGGCTGGTCATCGCCCGGCAGATCAAGCGCCTGATCACCCGGCCGATCCATCAACTGGAAGAACTGTCCCGCCAGGTGACCCGCGAGGAGAACTACGCCCTGCGCGCCTCCCGGGGCAACCATGACGAAATCGGCAGCCTCGCCGAAGCATTTAACACCATGCTTTCGCGCATCGAGGCCCGGGAGCAGCAACTCAAGCGCGCCCGCGACGACTCGCAAGCCGCCTACGATCAGGCCCAGGGGCTGGCCGAAGAAACCCGCCACACCAACCGCAAGCTGGAACTGGAAGTCCAGGTGCGCAGCAAGATCGAGAAGAAACTCACCGGGTTCCAGAACTACCTCAACAGCATCATCGACTCCATGCCCTCGGCGCTGATCGCCCTCGACGAACAGCTCTACGTGACGCAGTGGAACCAGGAGGCCAGCGCCCTTTCCGGTACACGGCTCGACGAAGCGCTGAACCAGCCGATCTTCCTCGCCTTCGAGCCGCTCAAGCCGTTTCTGCCGCAACTCAAGCAGACCGTCGAACAACACACGGTGGCGAAAATCGAGCGGGTGACGTGGTTCAAGGACGACGAGCCCAAGCACTACGCCCTCACCTTCTACCCATTGATGGGCGGCGCCGGGCGCGGCGTGGTGATCCGGATCGACGACATTACCCAGCGCCTGTCGCTGGAAGAAATGATGGTGCAGTCGGAGAAAATGCTTTCCGTGGGTGGCCTTGCCGCCGGCATGGCTCACGAGATCAACAACCCGCTGGGGGCGATCCTGCACAACGTGCAGAACATCCGCCGACGCCTGTCGCCAGACCTGCCGAAGAACCTCGAACAGGCCGAGCAACTGGGCATCGAACTCGATACCGTGAACCGTTATCTGCAAGGTCGGGAAGTGCCGCAACTGCTCGACGGCATTCAGCAGGCCGGGGCGCGGGCGGCGAAAATCGTCACCCATATGCTCAGCTTCAGCCGCCGCAGCAATCGCCAGATGGCACCTTGCGACCTGCCGGCGCTGATCGATCAAGCGGTGGAAATCGCCGGTAACGACTTTGACCTGGCCATCGGCTTCGACTTCAAGGGTCAGGCGATCATTCGCCAGTTCGACCCGGCGCTGGGCCCGGTGCCCGGCACCGCCAACGAACTCGAACAGGTGCTGCTCAACCTGCTGAAAAACGCCGCGCAGGCGATCCACCAGCGCGAAGATGACAGCGAGCCGGGGCGAATCACCTTGCGCACCCGGCTCAATCCGCCCTGGGCCGAGATTCAGGTCGAGGACAACGGCATCGGCATGAGCGAGAACGTGCGCAAGCGCACCTTCGAGCCATTCTTCACCACCAAGGAAATCGGCCAGGGTACGGGCCTCGGCCTGTCGGTGTCGTACTTCATCATCACCAACAACCACAAAGGGCAGATGGAAGTGCAGTCGGCGCCGGGGCAAGGCACCTGCTTCACCCTGCGCCTGCCACTGGCGCAACCGGCGCCCATCGCCGCCGAAACCAATCAACTACCGAGGTAAACCATGGGCTTTCGCTTGTCGAAGATCTACACCCGCACCGGCGACAAGGGCGAAACCGGACTCGGCGACGGCCGCCGGGTGCCCAAGGACCACCCGCGCATCGAAGCCATTGGCGAGATCGATACGCTGAACAGTCAGGTCGGCGTGCTGCTGGCCGGATTGATCGCCGAGCGCGAAACCTGCCCTGGGCTGAATGAACTGATCGACGTGTTGGCGCCCTGCCAACATCGGCTGTTCGACCTTGGCGGTGAACTGGCGATGCCGGAATATCAGGCATTGAACGCAGCAGAAATCGAACGGCTGGAAGCCGCGATCGATCTGTGGAACGAGGAATTGGGGCCGCTGGAGAACTTCATTCTGCCGGGTGGTTCGATGCTGATTGCCCAGGCCCATGTCTGCCGCAGCCTGGCGCGCAATGCCGAGCGGCGTTGCCAGCATTTGAATGCGATCGAACCGTTGGCCGGGGTTGGCCTGGCGTATATCAATCGCTTGTCGGATCTGTTGTTTGTGGCGGCCAGGCTGATCGCCCGGCGCCAGGGTATTGCCGAGATTCTGTGGCAACCGGCGGCGAAACCTTCAGATCAGTAGCGCCTGTCAGGCCCCCTTCGCGAGCCCGCTCGCGAAGGGGTCAGTCGCATCAATGCTAATTCAGGCCTCAGGCCAGAACGCCCGAATCCCCGCCACACCCTGAGCCCCGGCATTCCACGCTTTCTCGCGCTCCGCCGGGCCGACTCCGCCCAACAGAAACACCGGTTTGCTGAAGCCTTCGATCAGCGTCGAAGCCTGCTCCCAGCCCAACGGCTGTGCATCCGGGTGAGTCAGGGTCGGCTGCACCGGCGACAGGGTGACGAAATCCACGCCCATCTGCTCGGCCAGCGCCAGTTCTTCAGCGTTGTGGCAGGACGCCGCCAACCAGCGCTCCGCCGGCAGCGGACGCCCCGCGGCCGCGTACTTGCGCAACTGCGCCGAAGTGATGTGCCAGCCCGCGGCCGGGAAATCGCCCAGCCACTCGAACGGGCCCTTGATCATCAACTGCGCCTTGCCGGCGCACAGGCCGACCGCATCTACCGCCAGATCGCGGTACTTCGGGTCATAACCATTGGGCGCACGCAGCTGGATCAGCTTGATGCCACCGGCAATCGCTTTCTGGATACCGCGCAGCAAGGCCGGAGTTTCCAGGTCTTCCGGGGTGATCAGGTATTCAGCGGGCAGACGCGCCGCCGCGACGATCGGCTCGTTGGCTGCCGGGAATTCATAATCCGTCAGCTCTTTGGCCGAAACCCAGGCCAATGGCTGGCCTTCGGCACCATGGGGTTCGCCGGTAAAGCTCGAGACTTCCCAGACATCCAGCAACACCTGTTTGTCCGGGTAATCGTGGCGCACCTTGATCAGCGGCCGCGCGGCGCCGACGACAATGCCCAACTCTTCGTGCAGCTCGCGGGCCAATGCTGTTTGCACCGACTCATCGGCTTCGACCTTGCCACCGGGAAATTCCCAGAGGCCGCCCTGATGCTGGGTATCGGCACGCCGGGCGATCAGAATCTTGCCGCTGCCGTCACGAATGACGGCGGCGGCGACGTGTACACGTTTCACGACTGCAATTCCTCCAGTCCTGCCTTTTGCCAGGCCTTGAAGGCCGGCCACTGGTAGACGGTTTCAACATAGGCTTCATCCTCGGCCGGCAACTTCACCTGATAGGTGCGCAGGCGCACGGCAATCGGTGCGAAGAACGCATCGGCCAGCGACACCCGACCAAACAGGTAAGGCCCAGGCTCGGTCGCGACGGCGCGGCATTCGGCCCACAGCGCGAGCATGCGCTCGACATCGACCTTCACTTCCGGCGGCACCGGGTTGAGCGGCGCGTCGTGGCTCAGGTTGAACGGCATGTGGTTGCGCATGGCGAAGAAGCCGCTGTGCATCTGCGCGCAGGCGGATCGGGCCTGAGCACGGGCGGCGATATCGGTCGGCCAGAGTTGTTCGGAAGGAAACTGCTCGGCCAGGTATTCGGCAATCGCCAGAGAATCGGCGACGGTGCCACGGGCGGTTTTCAGCAGCGGCACCTTGGCGGTCGGCGAGTGCGCCAGCAGCCGCTCGCGGGTGTCGGGCTTGCCGAGTTTGACCAGTTCTTCGGTGTAGGGCGCGCCGGTCAGTTCAAGCGCCAGTGCCGCGCGCAGGGACCAGGAGGAAAGCAGTTTGTCGCCGATGATCAGGTGAAGGCTCATGTTCGGGTCCTTTCATGGGACAGAAGAAAAGGAGGTCCGCAGACCTCCCTCTTCGGCAGGGATCAGGTGCGGTATTCGGCGTTGATCTTCACGTACTCGTGGGACAGGTCGGTGGTCCAGATGGTTTCGCTGCAATCGCCGCGACCCAATTCGATACGGATGGTGATTTCTTCCTGCTGCATCACCGCCGAGCCCTGGGCTTCGGTGTAGGTCGCGGCGCGGGCGCCACGGCTGGCGATGCACACGTCACCGAGAAACACGTCGATCTTGCTCACGTCCAGATCCGGCACGCCGGCACGGCCGACGGCGGCGAGGATGCGGCCCCAGTTCGGGTCGGAGGCGAACAGTGCAGTCTTGATCAGCGGCGAGTGGGCCACGGTGTAGCCGACGTCCAGGCATTCCTGGTGATTGCCGCCGCCGTTGACTTCAACGGTCACGAACTTGGTCGCGCCTTCGCCGTCACGCACGATGGCCTGGGCCACGTCCATGCACACCTCGAACACGGCCTGTTTCAGCTTGGCGAACAGCTCGCCTTCGGCACGGGTGATTTCCGGCAGCGCAGCCTTGCCGGTGGCGATCAGCATGCAGCAGTCGTTGGTCGAGGTGTCGCCGTCGATGGTGATGCGGTTGAACGACTTGTTGGCACCGTCCAGCATCAGGTTTTGCAACACGTCGCGGGAGACTTTGGCGTCGGTGGCGATGTAACCGAGCATGGTCGCCATGTTCGGACGGATCATGCCCGCGCCTTTGCTGATGCCGGTGACGGTGATGGTCACGCCGTCATGCTGGAACTGGCGGCTGGCGCCTTTTGGCAGCGTGTCGGTGGTCATGATGCCGGTGGCGGCGGCTTCCCAGTTGTTTTCCGACAGATCGTCCAGCGCGGCCTGCAAGGCGCCTTCGATCTTCTCGACCGGCAGCGGCTCGCCGATCACGCCGGTGGAGTAAGGCAGGATCTGGCTGGCATCCACGCCGGTCAGTTCAGCCAGTTTGGCGGTGGTGCGCTCGGCAGCAGCCAGGCCCGGCTCGCCGGTGCCGGCGTTGGCATTACCGGTGTTGGTCAACAGGTAGCGCACCGGGTTCTGCACGCGTTTCTTGGCCAGGATCACCGGCGCTGCACAGAAAGCGTTCAACGTGAACACGCCCGCCACGGTGGAACCTTCGGCGCAACGCATCACGACGACATCCTTGCGCCCCGGGCGCTTGATGCCGGCCGAAGCGATACCGAGTTCAAAACCGGCAACCGGGTGCAACGTTGGCAAAGGACCAAGACCAACAGCCATGAATGCGCTCCTTACTCAATGATGTCAGCACCGCCAAGCGTAGTGACGGTGGTGTAAATGGCAAAACGCCGCGACGGCTGGTGCCGGTCGCGGCGCGGGTATTTCAGCGATTGAAACGGGTTTTACTGGATCTGCCCGTGGCAATGCTTGAATTTCTTGCCCGAACCGCAGTAGCACAGTTCGTTGCGGCCCAGCTTCTGCTCGTTGCGCACCGGGGCGGTGGCGAGGGCCACATCGACCTCTTCACCGACCAGTTCCGGTTGCGCTTCCAGGCCAGGAGCCTCGGCGTGTTCGAACTGCATGCGGGCGGCCAGTGCTTCGGCTTCCTGACGCAGGCGTTGTTCTTCTTCGGCCGGATCTTCGCGGCGGACCTGAACGTGCGACAGCACACGGATCGAGTCGCGCTTGATCGAATCCAGCAGTTCGGAGAACAGCGTGAAGGACTCGCGCTTGTATTCCTGCTTCGGGTTCTTCTGCGCATAACCACGCAGGTGGATGCCGTGACGCAGGTGATCCATGGTCGACAGGTGGTCTTTCCACAGGTCGTCCAGAACGCGCAGCACGATCTGCTTCTCGAACGAACGCAGGGCTTCGGCGCCCGCCTGGTCTTCTTTTTCGTTGTACGCGGCGATCAGCTCGTTCATCAGCTTCTCGCGCAGGGTTTCTTCGTACAGGTGATCGTCTTCGTCGAGCCATTGCTGGATCGGCAGCTTCACGCCGAAATCGCTGGCGATCGATGCTTCCAGACCGGCCACGTCCCACTGCTCTGGCAGCGATTGCGGCGGAATGTGTGCGCTGACAGTGGCGTTCAGGACGTCCTGACGGAAATCAGCGATGGTTTCGCCGATGTTGTCCGCGGCCAGCAACGTGTTACGCATGTGATAGATCACTTTACGCTGTTCGTTGTTGACGTCGTCGAACTCGAGCAGTTGCTTGCGGATGTCGAAGTTGCGGCCTTCAACCTTGCGCTGCGCCTTCTCGATGGCGTTGGTCACCATACGGTGCTCGATGGCCTCGCCAGGCTGCATCCCCAGGGCTTTCATGAAGTTCTTCACCCGGTCAGAGGCGAAGATGCGCATCAGGCTGTCTTCCAGCGACAGGTAAAAGCGGCTGGAACCGGCATCGCCCTGACGGCCGGCACGGCCACGCAGCTGGTTATCGATACGACGGGATTCGTGACGCTCGGACGCGATCACCTGCAGACCGCCGGACTCCAGCACTTGCTGGTGACGCTTCTGCCAGTCGGCCTTGATCTGGGCGATCTGCTCAGGGGTCGGGTTTTCCAGCGACGCGACTTCAACTTCCCAGTTGCCGCCCAACAGGATGTCGGTACCACGACCGGCCATGTTGGTAGCGATGGTCAGGGCGCCCGGACGACCGGCCTGCGCGATGATTTCAGCTTCTTTTTCGTGGAACTTGGCGTTCAGAACCTTGTGTTCGATGCCTTCCTTCACGAGCAATGCGGACATGTGCTCGGAGGTTTCGATGGTCGCAGTACCCACCAGTACCGGACGACCGGCAGCCATGCTTTCCTTGATGTCGTTGACGATCGCCGCATATTTCTCTTCGGCGGTCAGGAACACCAGGTCGTTGTAGTCCTTACGGGCCAACGGTTTGTTCGGCGGAATGACCATAACGTCCAGACCATAGATCTGGTGGAATTCGAATGCTTCGGTATCAGCGGTACCGGTCATGCCGGACAGCTTGGTGTATAGACGGAAGTAGTTCTGGAACGTGGTCGATGCCAGAGTCTGGCTTTCGGCCTGGATATTCAGGTTTTCCTTGGCTTCGATGGCCTGGTGCAAGCCTTCGGACAGACGACGCCCCGGCATGGTGCGACCGGTGTGCTCGTCGACCAGCACGACCTGGCCGTCTTGCACGATGTATTCGACATTGCGGTTGAACAGCTTGTGCGCACGCAGGCCGGCGTAAACGTGAGTCAGCAGACCCAGATTATGCGCCGAGTACAGGCTCTCGCCTTCAGCCAGCAGGCCAACACTGGCGAGTTGCTCTTCGATGAACTGGTGACCGGCTTCGTTGAGTTCGACCTGACGGGTCTTCTCGTCGACGGTGAAATGGCCTTCCTGGGTGACTTCGCCTTCGACTTCTTCGACGTGCAGCTTGAGTTTCGGGATCAGCTTGTTGATCTCGATGTACAGCTTGGAGCTGTCCTCGGCCTGACCGGAAATGATCAGCGGGGTACGCGCTTCGTCAATGAGGATGGAGTCGACTTCGTCGATCACGGCAAAGTTGAGTTCGCGCTGGAATTTCTCTTCCATGCTGAACGCCATGTTGTCGCGCAGGTAGTCGAACCCGAATTCGTTGTTGGTGCCGTAGGTGATGTCGGCGGCGTAGGCGGCGCGCTTCTCTTCCGGCGGCTGGAACGGCGTCACGATGCCGACGCTCAGACCGAGGAATTCATACAGCGGACGCATCCAGTTGGCGTCGCGGCGGGCCAGGTAATCGTTCACGGTCACAACGTGCACGCCCTTGCCGGACAGCGCGTTGAGGTAAACGCCCAGAGTACCCACCAGCGTCTTGCCCTCACCGGTGCGCATTTCGGCGATCTTGCCTTCGTGCAGGGTCATGCCACCGATCAGCTGGACGTCAAAGTGGCGCATGCCCATGACACGCTTGCCGGCTTCACGGGCGACCGCGAAGGCTTCGGGCAACAGCTTGTCGAGGGTCTCCCCCTTGGCAATGCGGTCCTTGAACTCTGCGGTCTTGGCGCGCAGTTGATCGTCCGAGAGGGCGACCATCTTCTCTTCGAAGGCATTGACGAGCTGCACCGTCTTGAGCATGCGTTTGATTTCACGCTCGTTCTTGCTTCCAAAAAGTTTCTTTAACAAAGGCGCAAACATATCGGCAGGATCTTCCACACTAAAGGGATGGAGGGCGGCCCCGTGAGTCGCCCGTGCAGCCCTCATGGCCGCATGCGAACGAGCATTCTACCCGGAAACGGTGGTGAGGAAAGTGGGGATATTCCACGATGCTGGCACTGCGCTTTGACGGGGCTCACTTAAAATAGGGGCGTTTTGCTCAACTTCAAGCCGTACAGCGAAGAAGTTAGTCGTTGATTTAATGGGCAAAGCAGGGACAAAAGCAATGGGCGAGTGAAATGGCTGCCATCTGCTACCATGGCGCCTCTGTCACTTCAGGTCCTAGATCATGGCATTTCGCCCTCTCACAGCCAGAGCGCCCGCCGTTCTGCTACGCGAAGCCAGACCGCTGAAAGCCATCCTCGGTCATGCCCAGCGCCTGGCCCATCTGCAACGTCTGCTCGAAAGCCAGCTGCAACCTGCCGCCCGTGAACACTGCCACGTAGCCAAGTGGCGCGAAGGCGAACTGTTGCTGATCGTCACCGACGGCCATTGGGCCACGCGCCTGCGCTATCAACAGAAGCGCCTGCAACGGCAACTGCAGATGTTCGACGAGTTCGCCAATCTGACGCGAATCAAGTTCGCCGTACGGCCACCGACCATCCAGCGCGAAGCGAGCGGGCCGACGATCGACCTGTCAACGGATGCGGCGGCGACCATCCAGGCCACCGCCGACGGGATAAGCGATCCGAATCTGCGAGCGGCACTGGAACGACTGGCCGCCCACGCCAAACCCAAAACCTGAGCCTTGTTGATCAGCGGCGTTTGCTGCCGCCGAGCAATGAACCCATCAGACCGCGCACCAACTGTTTACCCAGCGAATTCGCTGCCTGGCGCATGGCCGACTTGAGCGCCTGCCCCGCCGCCGTGCCGAGGAATTCTCCGGCCTTGTCCGCCAGACTCGGCTCTTCAGCGCCCGGTTTGCCCGGCGCCGCTTCAGCCTCCGGCGCCAGGCCTTTACGACCCATCAGGATTTCATAGGCCGACTCGCGGTCGATCGGCTTGTCATAACGGCCCTTGAACGGCGAACCGGCGATCAGCATTGTGCGTTCAGTCTCGGTCAACGGCCCGATCCGCGATTGCGGCGGTGCCACCAGCGCTCGCTGAACCATTTCCGGCGTGCCCTTCTCCTGCAAGGTGCCGACCAGAGCCTCGCCAATCCCGAGTTCGGTGAGCACCGACAAGGTGTCGAACGCCGGATTCGGCCGGAAGCCGTCCGCCACCGCCCGCAGGGATTTCTGTTCCTTGGCGGTAAATGCGCGCAACCCATGCTGAATCCGCAGCCCCAGTTGCGCCAGCACGTCGTCCGGCAGATCGCCCGGCGACTGAGTCACGAAATACACGCCCACACCTTTGGAACGGATCAGCCGCACTACTTGCTCCAAACGCTCCTGCAAGGCCTTGGGCGTGTCGCCGAACAACAAATGCGCCTCATCGAAAAACAATGCCAGTAGCGGTTTGTCGGCATCGCCGCGTTCCGGCAATTGCTCGAACAGCTCGGCCAGCAGCCACAAAAGGAAGGTCGCGTAGACCTTCGGCGCCTCGTGCACCAGACGACTGGCGTCGAGCAAATGAATGCGTCCGCGACCATCGGCGGTCGGCTGCAGAATGTCTTCCAGTTGCAGCGCCGGTTCGCCGAACAACGCTTCGGCGCCCTGCTGCTCCAGCGTCGCCAGGCGTCGCAACAGCGCCTGACTGGAACCGGTGGTGAACAGCGCCGCGTCTTCGCCCAGCAGCTGCGGATTGTCCTTGAGGTGATTGAGCAGCGCTTTCAGGTCTTTGAGGTCCAGCAGCAACAGGCCTTCGCGATCCGCCACCTTGAAAGCGGCGTACAACGCCGATTGCTGGCTGTCGGTCAGTTCCAGCAAGGCGCCGATCAGCAGCGGGCCCATTTCGCTCAGCGTGGTGCGCAACGGATGACCGGACTGACCATGAATGTCCCACAAGGTCACGGGATACGCCTGAGGCTTGTGATTGAGCCACGGCATGCCGGCGATGCGCTCGGCAATCTTGCCCTGGGGATTGCCGGCGGCACCGAGGCCGCACAGGTCGCCCTTGACGTCGGCGGCGAACACCGCAACCCCGGCGTCGCTGAACGCCTCGGCCAGGCGCTGCAAGGTGACGGTCTTGCCGGTACCTGTGGCCCCGGCCACCAGCCCGTGACGGTTAGCCAGGCGCATGGCCTGGGCGATCGGTTGCCCGGCGAGGTCGGCGCCGATTACGAGTTGCAAGGAGTCAGGCATTTGGTCACCCAATGGTTAATCTTTGATCGAGCATGGCCGATAGCTAAAGGTGACAGATGCGACTGACATCCGCATCGGAGATTTCCCTAAGGAGAAGCGGAAATACCTGCTTGTACCCATCAAGCCCACCTGGCGAGTATCTATAGAAGCACGCCCTGAATAATAAGACCTTAGCGGAACCCCAAGCCATGAACAAAAATCTGCGTTTCAGCCATAAAATCCTGCTTGCCGCCGCCCTCATCGTCATTGCCGCCTTCGCCTCGTTCACGCTGTACAACGACTGGTTGCAACGCAATGCGATCCGCGAGGACCTGGACAATTACCTCAACGAGATGGGCGAGGTCACAGCCGACAATATCCAGACCTGGCTCAGCGGGCGCATCCTGCTGATCGAGAACGCGGCCCAGAACATCGCCATCAACCCCGACCCTGCCGCCGTCGCCAGCCTGCTGGAACAGAAAGCCCTGACGTCGACCTTCATGGCGTCCTACCTCGGCGACGCCACCGGGCACTTCACCATCCGCCCGGATGCGAAGATGCCGGACGGTTTCGATCCACGGGTTCGCCCTTGGTATAAAGGTGCGGAAAGCAGCAGCTCTTCGACCCTGACCGAACCGTACATCGACGCCGCCACCGGCCAGACCATCATTTCCATCGCCACCGCCGCGAAAAAGGCCGGTCAGAGCGTGGGCGTGGTGGGCGGCGACCTGAGCCTGCAAACCCTGATCAACACCCTCAGCGCCCGGGACTTCTCCGGCATGGGCTACGCGTTCCTGGTCAGCGCCGACGGCAAGATCCTGGTGCACCCGGACAAGGCCCTGGTGATGAAGTCACTGAAGGAAGCCTATCCGCAGGACACCCCGCGCATCAGCAGTGACTTCAGTGAAGTCACCGTCGACGGCAAGACCCGCATCGTCAACTTCACCCCGATCAAGGGCCTGCCGTCGGTGAACTGGTACATCGGCCTGTCGGTGGACAAAGACAAAGCTTTCTCGATGCTCAGCGAATTCCGCGCTTCGGCCGTGATCGCGACCGTGATTGCGGTGGCGATCATCATTGCCCTGCTCGGCATGCTGATCCGTATCCTGATCCAGCCGCTGCACGTGATGACTCGTGCCATGGAAGACATCGCCGACGGCGAAGGCGACCTGACCAAACGTCTGACCATTCAGAATCAGGACGAATTCGGCGTGCTCGGCACCGCGTTCAACCGTTTCGTCGAGCGTATTCACGGCTCGATTCGCGAAGTGTCATCGGCCACCGGCCAGGTCAACGAAGTCGCCCTGCGGGTCGTCGCAGCCTCGAATTCGTCGATGTACAACTCCGACCAGCAAGCCTCGCGCACCAACAGCGTGGCTGCGGCGATCAACCAGCTCGGCGCCGCCGCCCAGGAAATCGCCCGCAACGCCGCACAGGCCTCGACTCAGGCCAGCGACGCCCGTGGTCTGGCCGAAGACGGTCAGCAAGTGGTGGATCGCAGCATCAAGGCGATGAATCAGCTGTCGAGCATGCTTAGCGCATCGAGCAGCAACATCGAATCGCTGAACAGCAAGACCGTGAACATCGGGCAGATCCTGGAAGTGATCACCAGCATTTCCCAGCAGACCAACCTGCTGGCGCTCAACGCGGCCATCGAAGCGGCACGTGCCGGTGAAGCCGGTCGCGGCTTTGCGGTGGTGGCGGACGAGGTGCGCAACCTCGCCCACCGCACCCAGGAATCGGCGCAACAGGTACAAACCATGATCGAGGAGCTGCAAGTCGGCGCCCGCGAATCCGTGAGTACCATGAGCGACAGCCAGCGCCACAGCCAGGACAGCGTGGACATCGCCAACCTCGCCGGCGAACGCCTGAACAGCGTGACCCAGCGCATTGGTGAAATCGACGGGATGAACCAGTCGGTGGCTACCGCAACCGAGGAACAGACGGCTGTGGTCGAGTCGATCAACGTGGATATCACCGAGATCAATACGCTGAACCAGGAAGGTGTCGAAAACCTGCAGGCGACGTTGCGGGCTTGCTCGGATCTGGAGCAGCAGGCTTCGCGATTGAAGCAACTGGTTGGCAGCTTCCGCATTTAAAGCCGCTCTGCCGGTCGTCTTCGTCGTTCACAACTGTCCGACGAAGACGACCGACAATCCCTCCGAAACCGGCCTTGCACCCCACCGCGAAACCCCGACCGAACATCTATTCTTGATAAAGGTCAACCAAGGGAGATCAACGCGGAGGGACGTTCACCGTGCATATCGCCGACATCACCATGTTCTACGCCCCGGCCAGCGGTGGCGTGCGCACCTATCTGGATGCCAAGCACCGCCGGCTGGGAGTCAAGCCCGGCATCCGCCACAGCCTGCTGATTCCCGGCGCGCACTTGGGCGAACGCGATGGCGTCTACACGGTTCCCGCCCCCGCCCTGCCCTTCGGCAAGGGCTATCGCTTTCCCCTGCGCCTGGCTCCTTGGCGAAACGTCCTGCAGGATCTGCAGCCTGATCTGATCGAAGTTGGTGATCCGTACCTCACCGCATGGGCTGCGCTCGATGCGCGTCGACAACTCGATGTGCCAGTGATCGGCTTCTATCACTCGGATCTGCCGCTGCTGGTGGGCAACCGCATGGGCCACTGGGTCACGCCGAATGTCGACGCGTATGTGCGCAAGTTGTACGGCAATTTCGACCGGGTGCTGGCACCCAGCCAGGTGATGGCCGACAAGCTCAGCGGGTTGGGCGTGCGCAACGTCTTCGTGCAACCGCTGGGCGTTGATCTGCACACCTTCCACCCGGATGCCCGCGACGCCGGGTTGCGCAGCGAACTGGGGATCGCCGAGGACACGCGCCTGCTGATCTTCGCCGGTCGCGGTTCCAAGGAGAAAAACCTGCCGGTGCTGCTCGATTGCATGAAACGCCTGGGCCCGCGTTATCACCTGTTGCTGGTCGGCTCGTCGATGCCGGCTTCCGTCCCGGACAATGTCAGCGTGATCGACCGGTTCTGCCCGGCCGCGCAGGTCGCACGGCTGATGGCCAGTGCCGACGCGCTGATCCACGCCGGCGATCAGGAAACCTTCGGTCTGGTGATTCTGGAGGCCATGGCCTGCGGCATTCCGGTGGTGGCGGTGGCGGCCGGAGCGTTCGAAGAAATCGTCAGCGAATCCTGCGGCCTGCTCTGCGCGCCGAACAGTGCGCAAGCCATGGCCAATGCCGTGCGCGAACTGTTCAGTCGCGGGACTGGCGTACTCGGCCAGCAGGCACGCCAACATGTCGAACGGCATTACGCCTGGGACACGGTGGTCGACAGCCTGCTGAGCCATTACCACGCGGTACTCGGCGATTCGGTTCCTCGGGTGGCCAATGGCTGAATTTCACGAGCGCCCGGCGGTAATGCTGGTGCTGCATGACGTGGCGCCCTCCACGTGGGCCGATTATCGAGCGTTCGTCGAAGCCGTTGACCGGTTGGGCAACGTCCCGATGACGTGGCTGGTGGTTCCGGATTTCCATCGACGCGATGCACTTGAAGCCCATCCAGCGTTCTGTCGAAGGCTCGACGAGCGCGTCGCACGCGGCGATGAACTGGCCCTGCACGGCCATTTTCATGAAGACACCGAGCCCGGCCCGCGCACGGCGCGCGACTGGTTCATGCGCCGGGTCTACACCCATGAAGGCGAGTTCTACCAGTTGTCCCGGGAAGCCGCCCTCGCCCGCCTGCGCCCGGGCATCGATCTGTTTCGGCGCCACGACTGGCCGCTGCACGGTTTCGTCGCCCCGGCCTGGCTGATGAGCGACGGCACGCGCCAGGCATTGCGCGAATTGCCGCTGCGCTACACCAGCGATCCGCAGCATCTTTATCACTTGCCGGATTTCACCGCGGTCGAGGCCCCGGGACTGGTCTGGAGCGCACGCAGCGCCTGGCGTCGCGGCATGTCGAAGGTCATCAGCGAACAGCGAGAGCAGCGCTGGCGCCAGGCGCCAGTGATTCGTCTAGGCTTGCACCCGGTGGACATGCGCCACCGCTTTTCCCGGGATTACTGGTGGCGCACCCTTGAACGACTGCTCGCGGACGGACGTGTGCCCATGACCAAAATCGACTGGCTGACGCGCCAGCGCACTCAAGCCGAGCGTGCCGCTTGAGTCGCGGCATTCTGTTGCTGATCGGCCTGCTGGTGGCCGTGGCGGTGCCCGTCCTGCTCGGGGGCGGCGAGACCTGGGGGCGCCTGCAGGCGTTTCCGCTGCGCTGGCTGTTGATCATGTTCGCCATGGTTCTGCTGTGCTGGGGCATCAACACCTTGCGCCTGCGGCTGTTGCTCGGCGATCAGCGTGACCGGGTCACACCCCTCAAAAGCCTCGGGGTGGTGATGGCCGCCGAATTTGCCTGGTGCGCCACACCCGGCGGCAGCGGAGGACCGTTGACGATCATGGCGCTGCTGGCGCGCAGCGGCGTGCGTCCGGCCCGGGGCAGCGCCGTGTTTGCGATGGATCAGTTGAGCGATCTGCTGTTCTTTCTCTGCGCCCTGAGCGGAATTCTGATCTACGCGCTGTTCCAGCATCTCAGCGACCGTATGGAATGGCTGCTGATCGTCAGTGCCCTGTCGTTGACCGGCGGCCTGTTCAGTTGCGTGCTGATCGCGCGTTATCACCGTCGCTTGATTCGCCTGAGCGGGCGCCTGCTGGCCGGGATGAACGTCGAACCGCGTACCCGACGGCGCTGGGCACGGCAGTTGCTGCACTTTCTTGCCGCTTTCACCGATGCGCTGAAATTACCGTGGCAGACATTGATCAAGGTGTTCGTCCTGACCTGCGTGCACTGGTCGCTGCGTTACAGCGTGCTGTATCTGGCGTTGCGCGGGCTGGGGACGGATGTGCAGTGGGCCTGGACGTTTCTGATCCAGATGCTTTCGCTGGGTGCGGGGCAATTCAGCCTGTTGCCGGGCGGTGCCGGTGCAGCGGAATTGACCTCGGCGGCGCTGTTGGCGCCGATGGTCGGCAAATCGACCGCGGCGGCGGCGATCCTGATCTGGCGGGTGGTGACGTATTACTTCTATCTGCTGGTCGGTGGCCCGGTGTTTCTATTGATGCTGGGCCGGCCGTTGCTGAAAAAACTGCTGAGCGTCAGACAGGCTTCCTGAGGTCATCCTCTTCGTCCTTGAGTTGTTCCCACAGTTCGGCAGCGCCAGGAAACTCCGTGCCATCCTCCGGGCTCAGGTCATCCGGGTCATAGCGGCTGAGGCAGCCCTCGCCGAGGGTGGCGGGCGCCTTGGAAGTGGCTTTGTCCAGTGGATCGCTCATCGGTATGTCCTCAAGGTCCGTGGATCGTTCCCACGCTCTGCGTGGGAACGCAGCCCGGGACGCCCTGCGTCCCAAAGCAGACGCGGAGCGTCTGAAGAGGCATTCCCACGCAGAGCGTGGGAACGATCCTGAATCAGAACACCACGGTCTTGTTGCCGTGCACCAGCACGCGGTCTTCCAGGTGATAGCGCAAGCCACGAGCCAGCACCATCTTCTCGACGTCACGGCCGAAACGCACCATATCGTCGATGCTGTCGCTGTGGCTGACACGTACCACGTCCTGCTCGATGATCGGGCCGGCGTCCAGCTCTTCGGTCACGTAGTGGCAGGTCGCACCGATCAGCTTCACGCCGCGCATCGAAGCCTGGTGGTACGGCTTGGCACCGACGAACGACGGCAGGAAGCTGTGGTGAATGTTGATGACCTTATGCGCGTATTCGCGGCACATGTCCGGCGGCAGGATCTGCATGTAGCGCGCCAGCACCACCACTTCGGCATCGTGCTGCTTGACCAGGCGCGACACTTCGTCGAAGGCCGGTTGCTTGTCCTGCGGATTGACCGGCACGTGGTAATAAGGAATGCCGTGCCACTCGACCATGCTGCGCAGGTCGTCGTGGTTGGAAATCACGCAGGAAATCTCGCAATCCAGCTCGTCGCTGTGCCAGCGGTGCAGCAGGTCAGCCAGGCAGTGGGATTCGCGGCTGGCCATCAGCACCACGCGTTTTTTCTGCTCGGTGTCGGTGATGCGCCAGTCCATCGAGAACTCTTCGGCGATCGGTGCAAACTTCTCGCGCAACACCTCGATACCGAAAGGCAGGGAATCGGCACGGATTTCGTGACGCATGAAGAACCAGCCGACCTGGTTATCCGAGTGGTGGCTCGCTTCGGTGATCCAGCCATTGTGGGCCGCCAGAAAGTTACTGACTTTGGCAACGATGCCAACGCGGTCCGGGCAAGAAATCACCAGCCGAAAAGTGCGCATGAGGGGGAAACTCCAGAACTTCGCAAAGGCGGCCATTCTAGCGACTGCGCGGAAAAACTGCAGTATTGATGACCCTCGAAGCCTCACGGCAGGCCGCCGCAGCTTTTTTGACGCCCTCAAACGCCAGAATGATGGCGCAATAATAGCCATGCAAGAACAGGCCTGTGTGAATATCTGTGAAGACTCCATCACATTATTTAACTGAACATTCAATTCACGGCTTTTCAACGTAACTAATTCAAATAAAAACCCCGGTTAAATGTTTACTTGATGAAACAGCCTGACTATTATTGCCGCACTGTCCCCTGCCATCGCGCACTCCCACATAAGGTAGTAATCATGTCCTTGATCAACGAATATCGCGCCACCGAAGAAGCTATCAAAGAGCTGCAAGCCCGTTTGAAGAACCTGTCGCAAGACGACAAACTGCAAGCCGAGCTGGAATTCGAAGGCAAACTGCGCACACTGATGGGCGAATATTCCAAATCCCTGCGCGACATCATCGCGCTGCTGGATCCAGAGTCCAAAACCAAAGCACCACGTGGCGGCGCAGCCAAAACTACCGGCACCAAGCGTGCTCGCAAAGTTAAACAATACAAAAACCCGCACAACGGCGAAGTCATCGAAACCAAAGGTGGCAACCACAAAACTCTGAAAGAGTGGAAAGCCAAGTGGGGCGGTGACGTGGTTGAAGGCTGGGCTACCCTGCTGGGCTAAGCCGCAACCCTTGTCGCAGAGCGCTTCTGTGACACAAAAAAACGCCAGCGAATGCTGGCGTTTTTTTATGCCCGGCATTCAAGCGCCGGACATGTTCGATTTCAAAGATCCAAACGTTTGCGCAATGCCTGGACATAGTTCTGCCATTCAATCAACACCTCGGCCTGCATCGGCGCAGCACTAAGCAGCCATTGCTCCATGGCCTCGGCAAAAGATTGCAAGGTATTAGGGGCGCCCCACTCCGGCGCGGACAAGCGTTGCCGGCAAAAGATTTTCCAGCGTTCTTGCTCTTCGAAATTCAACGTATCGGGAAAGTTACGTGCTCGATATCGAAACAACAATTCAGGCAAACGTTCATCATCGAACGGCCATTGCTCTCGCGCCAATTGAGCAGGATCGGTCGTCCTCACTTGCTCACATAAACGACGATCGCGATCACCGATAAATCCGTCGTACAACTGTTGTTCGGGATCTTCACTCGAGGTGAAATCTTCGCTGGCATAAATCGCCGAGACTTTATCTCTCCAAACTTGTTGTGCGTCACTTAGTCGCAATGCACGCGCCTGATACAACGCCATGTCCAGACCCAGACGCTGCTGATCTTCAGCCCTCAGCACCGACAACGGAGCCACCACCGGGCACTTGTTGATGTGAATCAGCTTGAGCGGCACCGGCAACTCGCCTTCGGCCAGATCGTCACGCCGGGTATACAGGCGCTGGCGCAATGTTTCGGCATCCAGGTCGAGCAGGCCCTGCGGGTCCAGATGCAGATCACAGACAATCAGCGCATTCTTGTTGCGCGGATGCCAGGCCAGTGGCAGCACCACGCCGACATAACTGCGCGCAGCGGAGAAACGACCGGAGATGTGCACCATCGGTTGCAACAATCGAATCTGGTCCATGACCTTCTGTTTGCTGCGCAACTGGAACAGCCAGTCATACAACTTCGGCTGCTTCTCGCGGATCAACCGGGCCAGGGCGATGGTGGCGCGAACGTCCGACAAGGCTTCGTGAGCATTGCCGTGGTCGATGTTGTTGGCGGCGGTCAAGCGCTCGAGCTTGAGCGTCACCTTGCCTTCGTCATCGGTCGGCCAGACCAGACCATCCGGGCGCAACGCATAGGCGGCGCGCACGACATCGATCAGGTCCCAGCGACTGTTGCCGCCCTGCCATTCACGGGCATAGGGATCGAAAAAGTTGCGGTACAGGCTGTAGCGGGTCATCTCGTCGTCGAAGCGCAGGGTGTTGTAACCCGCGCCGCAGGTGCCGGGAGCCGCGAGCTGGGCGTGAACCCGGGTCATGAAATCGGCTTCGCTCAAGCCCTGTTCGGCGAGGCGGCTCGGGGTGATGCCAGTGATCGCGCATGCCGCCGGGTGCGGAAGGATGTCTTCGCTGGGCTGGCAGTAGAGATTGACCGGCGAGTCGATTTCGTTGAGTTCGTGGTCGGTGCGGATCCCGGCCACCTGCAACGGGCGGTCGCATCGGGGATTGATGCCGGTGGTTTCGTAGTCGTACCAGAAAATGGAAGTCACGGGCGGTTCCTGAACTGAAGATCGGCAAAGTCTAGGCGTTCGACTGCGGTCGCGGCCAGCGCCGCATCATTCAGTCACCTTTGGTTGAAAGATGTGTATGACATAGTTATGTCGTTCCCCCCCGAGAGACTGCTAGCATCGGACGCACTTGCATCCCGATCCGGCAACATCAGGTAGCCCATGCTCGAGACCACAGCACCGCCAAGGAAAGCACCGCTGGCCCCGCCACTGGACACGCGGCACCAGGTCGAAACGCCGGAAGGCATCGACCTGCCGCTGCGTCCCGCCGGCCTGATGGTGCGTGCTGTGGCGTTCACCCTCGATCTGGGGTTGCGCGGGCTGATTTTGGGCCTGCTGCTCATGGTGCTGGCGTTGCTCGGCAAACTAGGCATCGGCCTCGGCTCACTGCTGCTGTTCGTGGTGAGCTGGTGGTACATGGTGTTGTTCGAGGTGCTGCGTCAGGGCCGCTCGCCGGGCAAGCAATGGATGGGCCTGCGGGTGGTGCACGACGACGGCACGCCGGTCGGCTGGTCGGCCTCGCTGCTGCGCAACCTGCTGCGTTTTGTCGACCTGATGCCGTTCGGCTATTTCCTCGGTGCGATCAGTTGCCTGCAACACCCGACCTTCAAACGCCTCGGCGACATCGCTGCCGGCACGCAGGTGATCTACAGCGAACGCCCGCTCAAACGTCCGCAATTGCCCGATGCCGAACCCCGCTGCTCACCGATCCCGCTGACCCTGACTGAACAACGCGCCCTGCTCGCCTTCGCCGAGCGCCAGGGCGAACTGTCGACGGCGCGGGTCAACGAACTCGCCGCATTGCTCGCTCAGCCGCTGCATATCAGCGCGCCGAAAGCCGTCGTTGAACTCAACGGCATCGCTCGCGGCCTGTTGGGTCCGACATGAAGCAAAGCCTTTTCGAATCCCGCCACAAGGCCGAATGGGAGCGTTTCACCCTCGCTCTCGAACGTCTGGAACGCGGCAAGGACACTTCGCAGGTAGCGGAATTTCCCAAGGCTTATCGCCGACTCTGCCAGCACTTGGCGCTGGCGCAGGAACGTGGCTACAGCAGTTTTCTGGTCGACTCGCTGCAACAGCAAGTGCTGCGCGGCCATCAACAGCTTTATCGGCATCGCAGTCAGCTCGGCGCTAACGTGCTGGGTTTCATCCTGGCCGGATTTCCACGGCTGGTGCGCGCCGAATGGCGCTTCGTGCTGGCCGCCGCCCTGTTGTTCTTCGGCAGCCTGGCCGGTTTCGGTTTGCTGGTTTTCCTGTTTCCGGAGCTGGTCTACAACCTGATCCCCGCCGATCAGGTGCGCGAGATGCAGAGCATGTACGACCCCGCCGCCGGCCATCTCGGGCGTTCGGCCGAGCGCGCGGCGAGCGAAGACTGGGTGATGTTCGGTTACTACATCATGCACAACATCGGCATCGCCTTTCAGACCTTCGCCAGCGGTTTGCTGCTGGGGGTGGGCAGTGCGTTTTTCCTGTTCTACAACGGGCTGATCATCGGCGCGGTGGCCGGCCATCTCAGCGAGATCGGCTTCGGCCAGACCTTCTGGTCGTTCGTGATCGGGCACGGTGCTTTCGAACTCAGCGCCATCGCCCTGGCCGGTGCGGCAGGACTGAAACTGGGCTGGGCGTTGATCGCGCCGGGACGCCTGACACGAATCGAAGCCCTGCAGATTGCGGCGCGCCAGAGCATCCTGCTGATCTGTGGCGTGATGCTGTTTCTGTTGATCGCTGCGTTTATCGAAGCCTACTGGTCGTCGCGCACCGGGGTTACGCCGCAGACCAAATACCTGGTCGGCGCCGGGCTCTGGCTCTGTGTGGCGTTCTATCTGCTGTTCGCCGGAAGGACCCGCCATGCGCCTGAGTGATGCGACCGTGGCGATCCGTCCGCGCACCACCTGGGAAGCCATGGACCTGGGCGTGCTCATGAGCCAGCAACATCGGCGCCTGCTGATGACCAGTTGGGCCATCGTCACCCTGCCGCTGTTCGCGGTGCTCAGCCTGTTGTTGTGGGATTCGCCGTCACTCGCCGTGTTCATCTTCTGGTGGCTGAAACCGGCCTACGAACGCTTGCCGCTGTACATCCTGTCCAAGGCGCTGTTCGGCGAAACGCCCACCTTGAAACAGACCTTGCGCCAATGGCCGCGCCTGCTCAAGCCGCAACTCATCGCCAGCCTGACCTGGCGCCGCTTCAGCCTGAGCCGCAGCTTCCTGCTGCCCGTGCTGCAACTCGAAGGCCTCGACGGCTCGGCCCGCCAGCAGCGTTTGAAGGTGTTGCTGCAACGCAATGCCGGCGCCGCGCAGTGGCTGACGATCATCGGCGTGCATCTGGAAACGGCGCTGTGGATCGGCCTGATGGTGTTGTTCTACCTGCTGCTGCCGCAACAGGTCGAAACCGATTGGGACTGGCAAAGCCTGATCTTCGCGGCCGACTACGAATGGCGCTGGCTGGAGCATCTGACCAATGCGTTCTATGCGCTGATCCTGGTGATCTGGGAGCCGGTGTATGTCGCCTGCGGGTTCAGCCTGTATCTGAACCGCCGCACCGTCCTCGAAGCCTGGGACATCGAACTGGTGTTCCGCCGCTTGCGCCAGCGTTTGAACAGCAGCGTGATCGGCTTGCTGCTGGTGGCGTGTCTGCTGTTGCCGGTGTTGCCCTCAGCCTGGGCTGCCGACCCCGCCACTGCTCCGGATGCACCGCGCCTCTTGAACCAGCCTTTGACCAGCGAGGCGTCCCGCAACAGCATCAAGGCCTTGCTCGAACAACCGCCGTTCAAGAACAAGGAAACCGTCACCCGTTATCGCTTCGGCGAAGATCCCGCTGCTGCCGAAAAACCCAAGGAAGGCGAAGCTCCGCAATGGTTGAAGACCCTGCTCGACTGGCTGGACGGCCGACACCTCGACGGCCTGGCCAAGGCGATTGAAGTCGTGCTGTGGGGCGCGGTGATCGCCGGAATTGGTTGGCTGCTCTGGCGTTATCGGGATTTTCTGCAAGCGTTCGTCGGCCGCCGTCCGCGCTTGCCCGAACAGATCAAAAGGCCCTTGCCGCAACAGGCCTTCGGTCTGGATCTGCAAAAGGAAAGCCTGCCCGATGACATCGCCAGCCACGCGGAGCAACTCTGGCAAACCGAACCGCGTGCGGCACTGGGTCTGCTGTACCGGGCACTGCTCAGTCATCTATTGCACGACTTCAACCTGACCCTCAAACCCGCCGACACCGAAAACGAAGTACTGGCCCGGATCGAACAGTTGCAGCGACCGGACCTGCTCACTTATAGCCGTCATCTCACCGGCCACTGGCAGAACATGGCCTACGGGCACCGCGTACCGGCGGCGCATCTGCAACAGGAATTGTGTGACGGCTGGCGCACCCTGTTTGGCCAAGGAGTCGCCCGTTGAGCCGGCGCACGCTCTGGCTGTTGGGCGGCGCGCTGATCGTCGCCCTGCTCGGTGCGCTGGGCATTTATCTGTACTTCAAGGCCACGCCTTACCAGGCCGAGGTCGATCACGGCCCGTCCCCCGCTGCGCAAGCCAATCCCTATCTGGCGGCGGAGATGTTTCTGCGTGAACGCGGAATCGACGTAACCCATGCTGAAAGCCTCGCCGTGTTGCCCGACATCGATCCGCGCCAGCACACGCTGCTGATGTTCAACGACCGCTCGAAAATGACCCCGCGCCAGGTCGATCAGGTGCTGAACTGGGCCCGGGCCGGCGGAAGGCTGGTGTTCGTCGCCGAATCGATCTGGGATGAGAAGACCGGCCAGAGCAACGACCTGCTGCTCGACCGCGTGCAACTGCATCAATCCTTCACCAAGGATCTCAAGGGCACGCCACCGGATGCCGCCGAAGATCCTTACCCCAATCTGACCAAACTCTATCTGGAAGACGAAGACGCCCCCGCCTATGCCGGGTTCGACACCGCGTTCCACCTCGACGACCCGAAAAACCTCGCCCAGGCCTGGGCCAACAGCGCGAAAGCCACGCACATGATGCAACTGGCTTTCGGCCTCGGCACGATCACCGTGGTCACCGATGCCGACCTGTGGAAAACCCCGGCGATTGCACAGCACGACAATGCCTGGCTGCTCTGGTACCTCAGCGCCGACACCGCCGTGACCTTGTTGTACAACACCGAACACGACGGTCTGTTGACCCTGCTCTGGCGCTATTTCCCGCAAGCCATCGTCGCCCTGTTGGCGCTGATCGGCCTGTGGCTGTGGCATGTCGGCGTGCGTCACGGACCGTTGCAAGCGCCGGCTCCGAGTGGTCGCCGGCAGTTGATGGAACACCTGCGCGCCAGTGCCGATTTCATCCTGCGTCACAACGGTCAACAGACCTTGCTGCAAGCGTTGCAGCAGGACGTCCTGCGCCGCGCCCGCCATCGTCATCCCGGTTTCGACCAACTGAACGTCGCCGAACAATGGCTGGTGCTGTCGCGCCTGACCCGCCAGCCGACCCGTGCCATCAGCCAGGCCCTGAGCCCGGCACCGAAGCGGCGTCTGTCCAGCGCCGAATTCTGCCGTCAGGTCGCCCACCTGCAAGCCTTGAGGAACATGCTATGACCGAACACATCGAACCCGGCTCGCCCAGCCACGCGGCCCAGCAACGCCAGCGCGCCAGCCAGTTGGCCCAAGCGGTGCGCGGTGAATTGCAGAAGGCGCTGATCGGCCAGAACGCTGTGATCGACGACGTGCTGACCGCGCTGATCGCCGGCGGTCACGTGCTGCTCGAAGGCGTTCCCGGCCTTGGCAAAACCCTGTTGGTACGCGCCCTCGCGAAGTGCTTCGGCGGCGAGTTCGCGCGCATTCAGTTCACCCCGGACCTGATGCCCAGCGACGTCACCGGCCACGCGGTCTACGACCTGCAGACCGAGCAATTCAAACTGCGTAAAGGCCCGTTGTTCACCAACCTGCTGCTGGCCGACGAGATCAACCGCGCCCCGGCCAAGACGCAAGCCGCCCTGCTCGAAGCGATGCAGGAACGTCAGGTCACCCTCGAAGGCCGGGCCCTGCCGATTGCCCAGCCATTCATGGTGCTCGCCACGCAGAACCCGATCGAACAGGAAGGCACTTACCCGCTGCCGGAGGCCGAACTCGACCGTTTCATGCTCAAGGTGCGCATGGACTATCCCGACGCCGATCAGGAGCTGGACATGGTGCGTCAGGTCAGCCGCTCGACCCGCGCCGACATGCTTGATGTGCAGCCACTGCGAACCGTGTTGCAGGCCAAGGACGTGCAAGCCCTGCAGCGCATCGCCAGCGATCTGCCGCTGGACGAGCAGGTACTCGATTACGCCGTGCGCCTCGCCCGCAGCACCCGCACCTGGCCGGGGCTGACCCTCGGCGCCGGGCCACGTGCCTCCATTGCACTGGTGCGCTGCGCCCGCGCCCGAGCCCTGTTGCGCGGCGGTGAATTCGTGATTCCCGACGACATCAAGGGCTGCGCACTGGCGGTGTTGCGCCATCGCGTACGCCTTGCACCGGAGCTGGACATCGAAGGGCTGCAAGTCGATCAAGTCCTTCAGCAACTGCTCGACCAAGTACCGGCGCCGCGCCTGTGAAACCCTCGCGCCTGCTGTTGATCTGGCTGGCGATCCTGCTGGTCATCGGCATTGTGCTGGGCGCGTTGCAGGCGCTGGACGTCGAGGTGCCATCGAGCCTGCTGTCGATCAACTGGGGATTGTTGCTGGCGCTGTTTGCGCTGAGCCTGCTGGACGCGCTGCGCCTCAAGCGCCTGCCCTCGCCCCGCGTGCAACGACAGATGCCCGGCAGCCTGGCCCTCGGTCGCTGGAGCGAAATCCGGCTGGAAGTCGAACACGACCTCGACCCACCACTGGCCATTCAACTCTTCGACCACGTACCCGACGGCCTCAGCCATGAAAACCTGCCGCTCTCCACCGAGCTGCAACCCGGCCAGCGCAGCCTGATCGGCTACCGCCTGCGCCCACTCAAACGTGGCCACTTCACTTTCGAAACCTGCGAACTCAACTTGCCGAGCCCCTTCGGCCTGTGGTCCGGCAAACGCCTGCTGAACATCACCGACCACACCCGCGTCTACCCCGACTTCGCCCGTCTCTACGGCGGCCAATTGCTGGCGGTCAACAACTGGCTCAGCCAGCTCGGCGTACGCCAGCGCCAACGCCGTGGCCAAGGGATGGAATTCCATCAACTGCGAGAATTTCGCGAAGGCGACAGCCTGCGCCAGATCGACTGGAAAGCCACCGCCCGCCACCGCACACCGATTGCCCGGGAATACGAAGACGAACGGGATCAACAGATCATTTTTATGCTCGACTGCGGGCGACAGATGCGCAGTCAGGACGGCGAGCTGTCGCATTTCGATCATGCGTTGAATGCGTGTCTGCTGTTGAGTTATGTGGCGCTGCGGCAGGGGGATGCGGTGGGCTTGTCCACCTTCGCCAGCGATCAGCCTCGGTTTATTGCACCGGTCAAAGGTACGGGGCAGCTCAAGGTGTTGCTCAACGGTGTTTATGATCTGGATAGCACGCGACGTTCGGCGGATTATCCGGCGGCGGTGGATCAGTTGTTGGCCAGGCAGAAGCGTCGGGCGCTGGTGGTGTTGGTGACTAATGTGCGGGATGAGGTTGATGAAGAGCTGCTGACTGCCATGACACAACTGGGCAGGCAACACCGCGTACTCATCGCCAGCCTGTACGAAGAAAGGCTCGAACACGTGCGGCTGACTCCGGTTCAATCGCTGACGGAAGCGCTAGCCTATTGTGCAACGGTGGATTACTTGAACGGCACGGCAAGACTCCATGAGCAGTTGAGGACTCATGGACTACCGATCATCAATGCCCGGCCCACCGAACTGGGCGCCGAGTTGGTGGCCCGATATCTGGCCTGGAAAAAAGGCGAGGCCTTGTGACTTCCGGATCAACGGTCCACAACAGGCACAGTCACCCCCTTGCTAACCGAAGTACCGCCGGGGTTTTCCAGGGTGACCCGAAGAGAAACCTGCTCAGAGGTTGAAGTCGGCGACCAGGAGTGCGAGTACTTGCCCTGATTGTCGGTGCTTGATTCCTGGCTTGGCTGTCCATTTCTGGAAACGAAGACTTTCCTGTTCGCCATAGGCTGGCGGGACCGCGTTGCCACAATCAGCGCGGTCATTGTGGTGTACGTGTTAACGAGCACCGGACTGATCGAAGCTGTCACAGACTCGATATCTGCATGGTCAGGAGAATCAAGCGGATCAAGAACCTCATAATTCAAAGTCCCGGATCCGCCAGATGTCTCCTGGACATAGGCAGCCAACTGATGCAAACCAATTTGCGCAGGCATCTCTTGCATCATTGCCAGTCCATTTTCATTGGTCATGGAGGTGCGCGACTGCGAAGTCGGGAAACGCCAAACCACCGGTACGCCTGGTGCAACTCCCCCGTGTCGCTCATAGCGCACTCGGGCCTGTGCTGTCATGGTCTCACCCAGCCAAAATCTGGTTTTGTCACTGGCCAGCTCTGCAACGACCAACTCATCCGGCGGGGCTGACAGTATCAGCGACTTCACATTGTTACCGGCCAGACCGCTTCGAACCGAAGCGATCAATCGGGTTTCACCGGGCACCCTCCAGAACTCGATCGTTGCCTTGCCTTGAGCATCAGTGAATGTCGAAGGCAATATTTGTTCACCCTGCCGCCAGCCCACCTCGATCCCTGACAGCGCCTTCTTGCTAAGAGCCGAAACCACGAAAACATGCGCCGACACTTTTTGCCCGGGATTTCCGCTCGACACATCAACGACCAAATCTTCAATCTGGCACGGTTCGTTCATTGAATAACGAAAGTCGACTGAAGCCGAATCAGCGCCACCGGCAACAGAAGCGGTGACGATACCTGGACCCGCGACTTCGGGAACAAAGCGGATCTGCGCAACCCCCCGATAGTTGGTGGAAGTCACCCGAGACTCCTGCTCCGACAACTCCCACCGGATCGGTAAACCTCTCATGGCCTTTCCGGTCAACACATGGGTTACGGTGACTTCAGCGTTCACTGTTGCTCCCCAATCAACGACCTCAAGAACACTACTGGTCGAGGTAATCCGGGCGACAAGGGCTCGACTTCCCAAAGACAGGGGCTGAACAGGAGAACGTTCCAGCAAGCGAAAGGCAGCCAACTGCAAAGACACACTGGCGTCCTTCACATCTGCATCCTTGAGCTCAAAATCCAGCCCCCGCTCATCCAGCGTGTGGAATTCACCCAACACCCGATTGAATTCGAGCCCGACCTCACTCCGGCCGGGATTAACCAGACCCAGCGCTAACTTTTGATCAAGCAAGGGGCTGCCATCCCTCGCAAAAAGCCGGAAACCGAAGGCCTCACCGCGTCTCGGAAACAACGCGTTGGCTGCCCACACATACCGCTGTGAAGCGCTCACGGAAACATCCGGATCCAGATCCAGATCCAGATCCAGCCAGGGATCCGTTGCCAGGGCAGTGAGCTGCGTCCGGGTTTCCGCCGTTGACCCATCGTAAGGATTCGAAGCAACAGCAGTGATGAAGCTTATACCGGCCTGACTCGGCAGTGCATCGTGCCGCGCCCAGCCATCGGCATCTGTCCGTAAGGAAACCGGCCCGGCACTCCCGGTCTGCACCGCGATTTCTGCCCCCTTGACCGGCTGATCATTGAACGCCGAGCCCAAGCGAAACTCGACCCTGGCACGCTCGCCCTTGCTCATGACGGGATCAATGGCAGGACCGCGCGTGGCCAGAATCTTGAGTTTGTGATGGCCCAACTTCAATTGAGTCTGCGCCGTCAGCGACTCTTCATCGATCATGATGGTAGCGGTCTGAGTCATCTCGACATCGGCTGTGCTGTTGGTGAAATCCAGTTGCCTGCGCGCACCACCCGCCGTCATGACGACATCCTCAGTCAGTGGTGGGTTGACCTCCATTCCCGGTGCCAAGGGTGTGATGGCCATTTTCACAGGCAGCCCATGCAGTGCGCTGATCCCATATGGCATATACATCGACTGGTGAGACGTCCACAGGCAGGGATACAACCTGTCGTTACCCGGTTCAGCTGAAACATGATCAAGCATCGCCCGGACCTCACTGGCGAGATCGGCGGCCAGCAGCCGCAAGGGAAACTCGCACTTTTCCGGCAAATGGGAACTGCTGAACGCCAATGTCGAGAACCCGCTGAGATCGGTGCCCGAGGTGATGTCCCACTCAAGGCCGAAAATAGTCATGACCCGAGGAACATCGACTTGCGGGTCCAGCTGAAACCCCGGTAAAGGGGGCGTATTTGCATTCCAGTGCAGTGCAATCGACTTGCCGATAAAGTTGCTGTTCGCAACGGGATCAATCCGCAGCTTGTGCACTCTGCCACGCCGACAGACCACACCCTGAATCAGTCGATCAATCGGTTTCCCGTCCAAAGAGAAGTTGACCTGCTCTTTCCATGCGCTGGTGGGCAAAGCTTTGACGGCGAATGAATGTTCATCCACTGGCGCGTCTTCGTGGCGCTGTACCCGCGCGACGATATTCTGGTCACCGGCATTGGCGGGCAAGTAATCCACGCTTGCCCAGCCATCCACGCCCGTGAGGGATGTGACTGTACCCTTCGGTGTTTCAAACTCGACTTTTACGTTACTGACAGGCTGTCTGTCGCCCTTTTGCACATTCACCATGCAGGTGACGATTTCGCTTTCGTCCACCATCGGCAACTTGTTCGGCCCCCAGGTCTTGCCGATCTCGACTCTGTTGTAAGCCAGCGACAGGGCATTGCCTGGCGATAAATGCTGCAACCTGGAACAACCGAGAACCCAATCAAACAGGCCGTCGCGCTTGTCCTCGAAGGTCGTTGTCCAGAGGACTGTACCGTCAACTACAGGCGCAGGAGCCCCGAAGTTCGGTTGAGCGGTTGCTCCGACGTCCTCTTGTGAATCACCATTTGCCCAGATCAGGAAAAAGTTGGCGGCAATCAGAGGATGCTCCGCAGTAATATCCAGATTGACAGGGAATGACTCACCGCGTTCCGGATAGCGGGTCTTCTCCCCCCAGACGGCCGCTGCCCCACCATCGAACCGAGCCTGTAAGGTTTTGAACGGATCGATAGCAAACGCCCGAACTTCGAAGATATGCGTCGCTTCGCCATCGTCGGACAAAGGGCTGGCAACCGAGGCGATAACCCTGCTCACCCCCTCCTCGGTTGGCGTGCACAGATAGGTCGCTCGACCTTGAGCATCGGTGGGTGCCCGGTGCAAAACCTTCCCGGCCTTATCCTCTGCCCGCCAGACCACCTCACTCGCTACCGGTGCCTGGGTATAGAAGGATCTGACCTGAACCTGCAGCTCCACCGATTGGTTGTACTCGATGACCGGGTACGTCTCGGCCTGTTTGAGTACGAACAGCTCCAAGAGGTGATGCCCCCAGGAAACCAATAGCGGATACGCTGGCGCCGAGTATTTGCTGTAAATCTTCGCCTCCAGCTCATAAGGTTCTTTGCCTGACGGCTGCGGACAATCCAGCAGCCAGTCCAGACTGATGAGCTGAGATGTTCCCAACTCGGGCTCGGCGGTAATGGCCTCCAGCGGGTTATCTTCAATCCACAGGCTGGCCTCGAGATTTTTCCAGACACTCTGCGGATCAACCGCAAAAAAAACCCTGTGACTCTGATCCCCGATAGCGCCCAGGCAGATCGGCAAGACGTTGCCTGCGTCGAAACCTTTGCCATCATTGAATACGGCCAACAGCCCCAACTCCGGAAGATTCAGCTTTATCTCTATCCCGGTCAGACGAATTTCCACAGAGCTGGGTTCGCCCACACCCCTTGCCGGGCTGCTCAAATTAATCTCCAGCTCATCACCCGCTTGTAAATCCAGGCTGTCCGGCAAATCCTTGCGCATCTCGGTCAGATCAATCGCCAAAGGATCGACATCCTGCAACCCTGTCTTCACCGGCAATTCGATTTCGAACTTTTCGTCACTCCCCCGCTTGTTTACAACCACTAGCCCGGGCGATGACAAATAGGTGGTGTCGTAAAGAAGACGCAGGCCATAACGGACCTCCGCCTGCTGTCCGATCGGCACGATCATCCTTTGCCGAACCGCCGCGCGGTGGGTTAGCGCCATGTACGATACGTTACCGTCGTTCCGGATTTCGACGCCCCCCGGATTGGCCACATCGTCCCAGTGGTCATAGCCCTCAGTCATGTCGCCGTTCATCACGAAATTGTGATCCGTGTCGATGTCGATTTCGTTCATGATTGAGTCCTCTTGGCCTCGACCTTGCGCTCAGCTTCGTTCACCAGTTCCTGCACTTTTCTGGAAAAAGCCAGATCCCCGACCTTGGCGGTGTAAAACACCTTGATCAGGATATCGGTCAGCGATGACAGCATCGGCTTTTGGTTCAAATGCCAGGGAAATACGATCCGCCAGCGCGAAACGACACCGGTGTTTTCGAACGGCAGGGTCATGCCTTCGTCAGCTCTGAGTGATACCACACCGGTATCATCCAGCCCGGTAGACAGGGAAACCTGCTGCCCACTGCTCAGGTTGATCAGCACATCGACAGGCGCAACGCCTCCACCGGAGTGCAGATATTCCAAAGACTCGATCGACGGTTTTGTAGCGATATAGCTGCCGACCTGTATCAGTTTCACCACCACATTTTCGAAGGGCCCGGTGAGCACCGGCAGACTGACTTCGACACGAGAAATCTGGCGGCAGTAATGATCGTGGTAGTCGCGATCGAACAGTAGCTGGATCAGCTCGAAATCCAGTGCGCCCGTTGCCAGCAAGTGGTCCAGCGCATCAGTCCAGTTGTCAAAACCCTTTGGCCGGGTCGCCGGATCATTGAACAATCGTTGTAGCGAAACGGTCTTGACGATCTCCTGGCGTCGCTCATTGCGTTGCAGATATTCCGACCGCATTCGCAACAAACCGGCCTGCAATGTCGCGCCAGCCGTCAAGCCGCGCCGCTGGTCGCTCCAGACATCGGTGTTCAGTTGATAGGCATCGAACTCACAGGTTTCCGCCCGCAAGGCTGTCTGGGCACTCCGGCACAGAGCAACAGCGGCGTCATACGCCTGAAAGTGCAAGGTCTGCAGTTGCCCCATCAACCACTGGTAAAGCTCCAGATTGGTCGCCCGGGTCTGCAGGAACTCGAACAGTCTGAGCGCCTGGCTATTCGCGGCAATGGTGTGTTCCAGATTGATCCTTGCTGCATTGATGGCCCGTTCCTGACCTGCAATCTGGGCACTGATCGCATTCTTTTCAGTATTGGCCTGTTTACGCAGCAACCACCAATCCTCTCGGCGACGACGATAGCTTTCGGAGGTGGCCGTCTTGTCGGCACTGGCGCGCTGCACGTCTGCGGCCATCCGAAAACCAAATCCCACGGCACTGACCAGATAAGCCGGCTCATGATTGCCATTGGACAATCCAAAGATTTTGGGGAACGCGTGGATTACCGCTGCCCCCATCTCAAAGCCAGTGGCCAGAGAAGCGAGGCCCGAAGCGGCTTCAACATGCTCCATGACTTTGAACTCATCGGGAGAAATGTGCTTGTCGTACAGATCGGCGTAGTGCAGCTCTCGCTCTTCGGCCATGGTTCTGCTGTGCTGCAACGCCGTAAGGCCCTCGACCTCACGTGCTATGGATTCTTCCTGTGCCCGACGAGCGAATTCGCCAAGCTCAGTCAAATGGCGTTGCTGCAACGTCTCCTGCTGGACACGATCCTGCTGCTCAAGCAGACGCTGTACTTCGTTCCCCAGCTCCTGCAGGTACTGCACCATCTGCAACGCTGCATTGAACAGTACGTCCCAGCGATAGACCGCAACTCGCAACTGTCCACCCATCGGTCGCACCGGTCCCGCCTTACCGGCTGCCAGGCGATTCAACAACTCACTTGGATCCATGGCGGTAAAAAGAGGGATGGATGCAAGCTTGCCGTCGATTGTCCGACCATGGCGAATGTTGTCGATACGCTGATCAGGCAGGTCAAAGAACGTCAGCAAACGCGGGCTGACCGGTATATTGAAAGAGCGCGTGCCGTACACACCCAAATGCTGAGTACGCGCAGCCCTGACCGGTAAATCCTCTGTTCGCAGCTGCAATGTCGTTTCAAATTCCGCGAGGGCCGGTCGGGTCTGCATCTCACCCACAAGCTCACCAAGTTCCTTTGCAACCCAGCGATTGACGCTACGGGTATCCGGCCTGGCTCCCATCAGCGATCGGGCCCGGACATACTGCAGCTTGGCGGCCGTCAGGCTGTCCCGCGTCATCTGGCGATAGAGCCAGTCACCCCAGGCGATGAGGTTGTTCACATACTCGAGGAAAATCACGACCTTGTAATGCCAGGGCGATGAATAGGCGATGGCATCCGGATCCCCCGGTGCGAAGACTTCATAGCAATAGCAGATGTCGGGCTTTTCCACGTCCAGAGGCCGGCAATGCCAGTATTGCGGCCTTGCCGGGGTATCACCCTGCGCCGGTTTAGCGGGCGACTGCGGCTCGAATATGAAATGCAGCCAGCGCTGGGCCGCCTCAAAACGGTTCTCGTCACGCAGCCGGACGGCAATCAGATGTGGCAGGTGAAAAAACAGCTCCCAGAAAAACAGACCATTGGCACCATCGAACGGACCGTTCGGCTCGACCTGGCTTTCGGGCAAAGGCGGCTCCTTCGGAAACTGCGTCGCCCAGTCCAGCAACACGCCGATCGATACACTGGAGCGCAACACCAGTTCGTGACCGATCAACGTATTGAGCCGGACGTATTTCAACTTCAGAACGTTTGCCGGTTGGTTGAAGGCCAGAAACTGGGCGCCCTGCGCATCGGTGTCATGGATGTACGGTAGAGGTCCATGATCACCGAGCGTGGCGGGGACTGTCAGGACGAGGGTTCGCTCACCGTAGTCTGCGGCGCCTGTCAGTTTCACGGTGAGCGTGCTGCTGTTGAACCCTGTTCGCTTGATCTCCTGCCATTTCGTTGCCCATCCACCGGAACTCGAGTAACTGGCAGTAACTGGGTCCGGGTCACCACCAGTGGTGAATTCGACTTTCAGCGTGAACTCAACGTTCGTGCCACCGCCACGTGAGACATGGGCACAATGCCCCTGAACCCAGAGCGAGTGCTCAGTAGCGCTGTTACGCACGATATAAGCCTTGATCCCCAGGTACTCGGCCAGCGTGCCGGGCTTGGTGATCTCACTGTCAACGGCCGGAAACAGCTTCGGCTGCATCTTTTGCTGAAGCGTACGGCGCTCGACAAACAGTTGATTGGCCAGGTAATCCATGACCGCCGTTTCGTCCTTCACTTTGCGAAACAGCGAGTCACGGGTTTCATAGATAGCGACAGACACCACAGACGACGTACCGACTTTGGGCTCGGCATTGGTCACATGTACCGCCAGCCTGCCCTTGGGATACGAGGTATCGATCTCGTCGCGCAAAATTACCGCGACCAGCCGGCAACCCTTCGAAACGTCCTTGTCCGTCTGCAGCAGATGCAAGCGAATGGGTGGCGACCAGCTGTCGTCCAGCGCGATGAACGCCACCATGACTTCCAGCTCATGGAGGCTTTGCAGTTGACCCGCGTTATCGAAAACGCCCGGGCGCCATTGGACCCAGACCATGCACGCCCGGCCTTCCCAAAAGACCATCCGACAATCCAGCACAGTGTCATCGGTGGGAATGTCAGCAGATTTCCATTCTCGCCAGTCAGTCGGGTTGACCGATGGCGAGTCGAAGGCGAGTTTGATGTTCGCTTCACGCCAGAACCAGCCAAAAGGTGCAACACGTTGCCTGCCCACCAGGTAATAATGCGTCTCCAGCGGATTGGACCCATCCAGATAACCGGTCTTGACGTTCAGATTGCACGTTTCTTCAAAGCTGCGCAGGTAGCGCTGAGCGCCCTTGAGCACCGAATCGTCAGTGATCGAGGTCTGATTCACATAACTCTCAAGAGCCCTGAACAAACCGGTTTTGCGGATGCGCACATAAGGCGTGATGTAATCCTCAGGTGTGCACAACAGCAGCATGCTTGCCGACCACGACCCGTAACTGCTGGCGAGATCCCACTCTTGCAGAAGGTCAGGATCGAACTCCCGCCCGTCGTACCCCGGTTCAAATTTCTGCAACACCGCAAAAAGGTAGGACTGCAAACAGCTCCTGGCCTCCGCCACCCACGAGGTTTCAATTTCGTCGCTGTCCAGCGGATCGGTGCGCAGCCATTCCCAGAGGTCATCCGCCGATTGGGTATTCATCGGAAAGGGATGACTGGCCTTGTCATGTTTTGCGTGAAGACAGAAATCAATCAACGCATTGCGACGCAGGGCTGACAGCTCACCTGAAGTTTTGTTGAGCATCACCATCTCCTGTCACTGTTTGCGTTGCTTGCGGGGCGCCGGTACTCGCCGGCGCGCGGGAAGGGCTTCGACAAACTTCACATCGCGAAACGTAACGGCCGTCGAATTTTCAGCCGCCGCATTAACCTTCACGGTAAGCGGTTCGGCACTGGTGAATGTCACCTCGGTGCCTCCTTGCCGGTCAGTCACAGTCTTGATCTCACCCTGAGGCAGCGGATCGAGTTTCCAGCTCACCGAGGCGCCTGCGATGGGGTTGTCGTAGTCGTCCAGGACAATGGCGCGGTAGGTCACCGGCGTTCCGATCAGCACGGTGCTGTCGGGCACGGGGAAAGGGTTTTGGGCTCTCAAATGGAGTGTGGCCATATCCGGCCCGATTTCGATCCTCGGTGCGGCCGTCTCCTCACCCAGATCCAGCCTGAAAACGGGAGTGACGCTGCCCATCCGGCTGTCCGGGAAAAACTTCACCGTCGCCGTGCCGTTGACGTCGGTGGTGATCATTGAAGTTTCAAACCGGCCCAGCGTGGTGGCGCAATGAACATTGACGTTCAATCGCGCCTGGCCTTCGCGGTTCTTTACCGTTACGGTAAATTCGGCAAATTCGTCCGGTTTGTTAGCGATCAACCTGACGGGGTCGGGCACCGTCGTCCAGAGCACGATCACGTCCAGCCCCACGGCCATGACGTCGTCAGCGTAATTCGGTTCGGTCGTGGTCGTCAGGCTGGCTCTGACAAGGTCTGCGACGTACACATAGTCGGCATATTCGCTGTCCGGTGGCAGCTTCCCGAGCTCGAGGAGTGTCCTGGCACTCTGACCGGTCTTTTGGGCAAACAAGCGAATGCGTGTCAGCACATCGAGCTGTTGCAGGGTCACGACCAGGCCTTTCGACGGATTCACATGGGCAGCGCAGATGCGCACCTCATCCACGCTCCAGTTGAACAGCTCGGCGAGCCACTTCGCGGCTCGCTCCTGGACCAGCTCAAGCCCGTGATTGCTCAGGTTGGCCGGCAGCGTGTTAACGCGGCGCAGATAGTCAACCAGCCTCGTTTCCGGCTGATCACTCATGCCCAGGGCACGTTTGTAGACTGTCAGGTAATACAACGCTGAAAGGTCGAATGCGTCGACCGAGTGCAGACCGAACCATTCGCGATACCCGGTCGCGATGAAGTGAGTGAGAAATTCACCGCTGAGTTCCAGCCTCGCGACCACGGCGCTGCGTCTCGAGAACTCGGCCAACACCTGCAGAACAGGATCGCTCGACGGGTCTTCCCGCCGCGGCACAGTAGCGCTGTCCTTGGAGGCTTCCGGCAATCCGAGCACCTGAGCCAATACGAAATGCACATTTGCGCCGGACCAGCCAAGCACCTGCAGAACCAGATCCGGCTTCAGACCGCTATAAGCAGCCAACCCCTCCTGAACCATACTGTTCTGACTGGCGCGGCAACGCAGCACCACCGCCAGAATCAGCGCCACCAGACCTGTATCGAGGCTCCCCGTCTCCAACAACACGGCCCGCTCCGTCATTTCCCGGGCGTGGGCTTCGTAGGTCTGATCCGCTGACTCAACAAAATCACGAATCAGTCCCTGTTCGTCAACCAACGCCCTCAACGCCCGCAGCCACTGGCGATTGTTCGACAAGGGCTCGATACCGGCCATTTTCAGTACATCTTCCGTCACCCGAGCCACCGGGACCTGCCGACGCCATTGATCAAACAACGAGAGTTGTCTTTCATCGGGCCGGCTCGGTGGCCAGGCTGTTGCTTGTTGCACCACCCAGTGCACCGGCAACTGCGCGGTCCGGGCCCATTGCACGCCATCCATCAAGGCATGCATCACACTCAGTACGTCCGGCTTACCCGCTGATTGTTGGTTGTTGATCTGCGGCACGCCGGCCAGTGCGTTCACCCAGACCTGACCTCCCGTCAGATTCAACAACAGGACCGCCTCGATCGGAGTAATCCCCAGTAACCGGGGCAGCCTAACCATGCGATAAAAACCGGACACGATCGGCAAGCTGCACTTGAGCTCAGCCAGGCCGTGAGCGGCGGCAATCAGGTTGGCGAGGTAAAAATAGGTTTCCAGATCAATACCCAGGCCTGCGCACAATTGCTTGACCGTAATCAGGTCGGCAGCGGTCACGGGAATCACCGGGAAGGATCGGTCATCAAGTACCAAAGGACGAGAACCGGTGGCACCACTGTTGAAAACTCGATCGTATTGGGCACGCTCCGTGCCGCGCCCGAAAACGCAAAGCGGCCCGATAAAGGCGGCGAAGTCTTCTGCGGTGCATCCAAAGACCTCCCGCAGTGCCTGGAACAGCCCGAGAGCTCGCAGAGTATTGCTTGTGATCCAGTAGCGAGAAGGGGTCGGCGGGGGCACTTCAGCGAGCATTGCCGCAACGATCAGTCGATCGGTTTCGTAACTGGCCAACCGCAACCAGTCAGTCAGTCGCAATATACGATTGGCACGATCAACCCGCTCGGAATGGTCGGGCTCGTCGGGCTCGTCGGGCCTCCCCATATTCTCGAAACGATTGAGAAGGCCCGAGTCCGTTTTGACAATGGTAATGGACGGGGTCTTTGCCTCATGAACAAAGACAGACCCATGGTCCTTGCCTGTAACAGGGCCCGTGACGACACCCGGCGCATTTTCGGACAGGAAGGGAGTGAAACCTTCAATCGAAAGCAATGCCTCAAGCGCCGACGTATCCAGCTTCGTTCTTTCATTGAAAACGTGGACGAGCCTCAGATTACCAATCGAAATTCCCTTGAGACCGAGGTATTTCTGGTAGAACTCGTCGCCCCCGTCTGGAAAATGACTCGCCTCGGTCAGGATTGTCCGCTGTGATGGACTCAACCGTGAAGCTTGAACGAGGGCGTCATCCGACTTGTCGCTCCATGGTGCCGAACGAAGAAAGCACGGATACTGCAAATCGCACAGACGCACCACGCTGCCCACCGATTCGCCATGTCCCTTCAGTACATGATCGAGCGTAACCCAAGGCCAGTGAAAGGGCAGTTCCCGAGGAAAGGCCTTCTGGTTCAACGCCTCATCGAGGTTTTGAATGGGCCCCTGCGTGGCGGTGATGAAGTGCTCCATGATGTGGCTGATCACTTCCACCGACGGCACTGCACCATGGACGGCCTTGACATCGATCAGCAGTTTTTCGAGATCCGTACGCCGGCCAACCAGCGGAAGGTCCTTGCCATCGGTTTCCCCCAGCCGATGCAATGCCCAATGCAACAGGGCTGTCAGATACGCCGCAGGCGAGTGAATGGCTTCGATCGCATCAGGCGGGCATAACGCGTCGAAGTTCGGCTTGAACAACAAGGCGTAAGTCGGACCGTTATTGAGCCCCGAACGCGCAACAGCTCTGGCATCTCTGGCAGTCAACTGGTGTTCGATGAACTGCCGCAATACCACGGTCGACAGCACATTGAGGCGCTGCTGGAACTCCCCGGCCTGCTGCCGGTTCAGGCCAAAATCGTGCATCAACCCGTCGACGCCTTTCTGCGCCAGTACGGCAACCGATCCCCCCGCCTTGAAAAAACGTGTCAGAGCCGTCGTGGACGAGCGCTTGGGTTTACCGACCGCTTGAGTGAACATCTTCTGAGCGATCTGAGCGGGAGAGCGGTACATGTGGATGCTCCTGGGTCTGAAACGACTTCCAATAAAGGAACGGCGCCTTTCGCATGGTGCCTGCAAAGGATTTGGCGTCATCGAGCGGGTGGCGTCTACTGTCAGAACTGACAGTAGACTTGACCTTTGGTCGGATTAAGCCTGACTTGGCGGTTCGTCAGGCGGCGCGACATCGAATCGCTTGCTGTCCGCTGGCATGGAATGTTTTCCACCCACGACCTGTACGGCACAGGCCCATTGCGGGCCAGCAGGCAGATTTCGCTCCGATATTCCGGCCCAACGTCCGCCGTTGGTCACAAGAGACTTGGCATGTTTATCCTCGGAGTCATACCAGGCGACCACATCAACCTTCGGACCCGCCAGAGCACCGCCTGCGAATCTGGGCGTTGCTCCCTCCCACTTGCCCTCCGACGGTTCGTTGAATGAGGGTGGGGGCGCAAGGCGCTGCAGGGGTCTTGCCTCGGACCAACCGGAGTGGAACTCCCCCTTGCGCTGCTCGGTGACGAGTGAAAGGTCGGTGCCGGTCCCTGGGATTTCGATCCGGCAAAACCATGTCCCGTCTTGCTGGACCTTGGCCTGCCCCAGCTCCGCACCACCCGGCAAAGCAACCACGACGGTATCTCTTGCGTATCCGAACCCGCAGATCACCGCAGTACGTCCGACAGCCTCACCACTACCTGGCGTTTCAATGTATGCCTTGTCGGGAACGATCGTGACCTGCACATCCTCGCTAAGTGGCGACTCCTGATCCTTGAAATACTGCCTGGCTTTCAGTACGCATGGCCCCACTGGCCGTGTGAAATTCTGTTTGAAATATCCATCGCCAAAATGCGGATAAATACGAAAGGGAACGCCGTCGAGATACACATCGACCTCAGTCCGGACGAATCCTTTCCCTGCTCTGGCATAACCTTCGACCGTGAATGTACGGGGGACCGATGTTCTTGTTGTTGGAAAGTCGATCCTTGGCGCATACAAAACCACTTTGAAAGCGACCGAAGTGCTGGGCAGCGATTGCAAGTCACCCAGCACCTGTATGGCGAAAACGGTTTGGGTCAGGTAGTCGAGTTCCGTGAGCTGTACCGACCAGGCATTCCCTGTTGCGAGCGTCTCTCCCAACCGGTCGAGGGTCACGAAATCGAAAACGCTGATCGTGAAGCCGTCGATCCCGCCGGTGCCGTGCAATACCGGCAAATGATCCGTTTGCCCACCGGGTGGTGGGGTGATCACCGGTACGCTCACCGCTATATCGAACGACATGGACACCGGATTAGAGGTTTGCCCGCCGAAAGTCTGCGTGACCGTGACCGTGTGCCTGCCGGGGCGAAACGCCGTGGGGCGCTGGAAGTCCCATTGCCCGTTCTTGTCCGTATCCGTAACCGGATAGGGGGTAGTATCGTCGCTGAACTTGATCGTCAGCACCGCTCCCGGCCAGCATTGGCCAGCAACCGTTGCAAACAAGCCGTTCGGGGTCACTTTTTCGATAAAGGCAGGGGGGGCGGAGATGACCACCGAAACAGGCGGTTGAACCCTTTCCGATTGCAGCGTTGTGAACCACTGAATGGCCGTAACCTGATACGTACCAGGAGCCCAGCGTGCTGTTGCCGTGCTGGTCCAGGTCGTATCTTCGGGAACGTCGACGATCGGCACGATCGCGGAGCTGGCGCCTTCCAGTCGGACCTCGATTCTGGAGGCCGGTTGACCGGACCAGTTCCTGCCCGTACCGGAGAACGTAGGAATGCCGTCCGGGCTGACGCGCACACTCAATGTTGGACGAGGAACAGGCACCACGACCTCGGTGCCCTCCGATATCCAGTCCGAATAGATCGGCTGCCCTACACCGTCGGGCACACTTTGTCGGCCACCGATCAGCGAAGTACCCGGCAACCAATCGGGAAAGAACACCGACCAGGGAGACGTTGTCACGGTAAAGGAGTGGAGAGGCGTCCCGTTGTTCACGACGTGGAGATAGAACGTCGCACTGATATGTCCGACACCTCCGAGGGTCACCTTGCCTTGGGCATCGACCTGTACCGTCAGTTTGCTCGGTTGCGGGGGTTTTATTTTAAATGGCCGATAATCGCTTCGATCGGAAGGCACTTCCAAAGTCTGCTGGGCAGTAAGGCGGACTTCGCCGGGAGCGATACTGGCCGGGATAACGACCGGTACACTCCAGTCATTCCCTGCTACCGATTGAAGAGTGCCAACCACCGCATCATTCAGATCGAGATGGATCCTCATGATGGCCCCGACCTCGCCCCCGGTGCCGCTGACGGTGAATGAACGGTTCTGTTCTGATTGGGCGGCGGGTTGGGTAATGACAGGCAATCCGGGCAAAACGAAAACAGGCACCTTGTCGGACCATGTCGTTTCCCCGGCATAGTCCTGGCTTACATGAAAAGTGAACCGCCCGATGGGGAGCGGTGTGGTCAGCCGTATGCTCCACTGTCCGCCTTGGGCCGTTCCAGATCCATAGAGAATCACCCCACTATCAGCCTCGTAGACCTTGATTGTCGCTCCCGAATGGCCCTTGCCATTGATCACCGGTTGACGCTCTCGCAGCGAGTCACCGGATTTTGGAGAGTCAATGGTGACAGCAGCCACCACCAGATTCACAGTGACACGGTTGGACTCGTCTGAAACAGAATTCCGGATAGTCTGTTTGGCGTAGAAAGTCAGCGTCTTAAGGCCGGGGGGAAAGGCGACAGAGGCAGTCCACCCTCCATCGGTCACAATAACCGCAGTAGCGAGTTGAGCACCGCCATTGGCATTATGCAGGGTGATAGTTCCAGCGTTAGGAATGCCTCGCGTGCCGGTAACCGTGAATGGAGTCGTTGCCACATTCCCTGAGGGGCTTGTAATGACGGGCGTGGCGGGCTTGAAGGTGAGGACGATGTCCACATCCATTTCTACGTCACTGGCACCAGATCTGTCATAAATGTATTTGAAGTAAACAGTGGCGCTCCCGCTCGGTGAATTAATCCACCCGGTAGCTTCCAGCGTATTCCACTGGCCGTTTTGGTTACCTATATCATTCCAGGTGAAATCCCATGTGTTCTGACTGCTGGCTCTGACATATAAGTTGCCCTTTGTCCCTCCATTAGCCTTGGCGTTATAACGTGATGTTCTGCACTTGAATTGACTACCGTCCGCAGTAAATTCACTGAAAAATTCCAAACTGCACCAATAGGCAGTGCCTGCAACGGTTTTGTACGCTCTGATCTCTTGTCGTTCCTCCAAAACTTCATCTGACTGGATGAATGATGGCAACGTCGAAATGCTCGTGTCTGGAACATCATTTTCAATGGTGCCTTCTTCATGATCTTCCATAACCTGCTCCTCGACGGGATGTATAGGACACGAGCTGACCGTTCTCATTAATGCCAATTCGGTTATGGCCGACACCTGTAAAATCTGACAGTCCCGACAAACGGTAACTCTTCCCACAGCCCGGTTCGGCAGCGTCCTGCAAGTCGTAACAACGGGCTACGACGGCTTGTGCCATTGCCTACAAATCACTCAGAATCCGCCGGCTTGTGCGCCTTGGCGTTGCCCCGTAACTTGATCCGTGTCGCTGCCAATCAGCGGCCGGGTTTAGTCGCTCGGGCAGGTATTACGAAAGGTGTATAAGCGTCATCAAGTCGGGTACTCCCTATCCCCGCACTCGATGGTGGCTGTACGCAGGGCGCCCTCGGGCGCGCCGGTTTTTCGTAATTCCTCCCGGTCGACTAACCTGCGTTCAGCCGCCACCCCTCGTTTAGTCGCGAGGTGGTGGCAGGCCCACTAGAGGATTTACGTTTATGTTCAAAGCAACTCCAAATCCACCACTGGACACCGACCCAACAGAACCGTCCGATCAACCCGATCCGGTCTCCCCCTACGCCTCCGTCGATTCAAAGAAACTCCACGACGCCGCTCACCGGGCTCTGGATTTCTACCTCAATCCCTCGCCCGAAAAACCGCGCAATTCCGTGGATCGCGGCATGCAGATGTTCAAGGTCGATCCCGAGATCAACCCCGAAGCCATCGCCATCCAGACCTACGAAACCTTTTCGTCAGTCAGCATCCTGCTGCTCGACCTGGCCGACAGCCTGGACGACAAGCCGCGGCATCTGGCGATGGCGATCTATCAGTTGAGTGAGTTGGGGTTGTTGCTGGTGGAGAAGACGCTGGATAACGAGCGGGCGATTGCGATAACCGCATAAGAAAAAAGGCCACAACCTTCGTCAGGTTGTGGCCCTTTTTTGTTTTCAGGCCGAGGCCGGCAACGGCTGAAAACTGAAATACTGCTTCAACGCCTCGACCAGTTGCCCATACTCGGGCGGTGTCCGGTACAGGCTGAAGCCGGCGTCGTAGTGTCGGGGGGTCGCGTCTTCGTGGCACCACAGGCAACAAGCCGTCAGGTCGATAACCTGCTGACAACCCTCGCCCAAGGGGATTTTCAGGCGCAGGTTGAACTCGGCACCGATCATCATCGGCAACTGGCTGATGAGCATCAAACCGTCTTCGGACACGTTGCCCAGAAAGCCGATGGGTTTGTCGGTGACGCTGTTGAACACTCGCAGAAAATACGGCAGCTGATGCCGTTCGATTCGACGGTCGGTAAACATACTCAGTTCGCCATGCAAGGCTCCATCACAGAGCCGCACTCTCGCTTCGGAACGGACCTGTGCGTCAGGTTCGCTCTCCCCGCTCCCGGTGTGGCGCTCGCCACGTGCATCTCATGCCAGTCGCAGGTGTTGCGCCGGTACAGAATTCGATCTGCACCGGTTTCATTCGACTATAGCTCACCCTATACAAGCAGCCAGCTTTTGTATGACAACCGCCATCAGAACCGGGTTGGACGGACCACGGCGGCAGCGCTGCGAGTCGGGTAGTGACCCAGGCTCTGCAGGGTTTCCAGACGCGCGCGGGCGCGGTAGGCGTATTCGCTGTTGGGGTACGAGGCGATGATGAACTGATAGGTCTGCGCCGCATCGACGAACATTTTCTGCCGCTCGAGGCACTGGCCGCGCATCATCGACACTTCCGGCCACACGTAAGGGCGGGCACGGCTGGCGCGTTCGACCTTGGACAGTTCGAGCATCACTTGCTCGCAGTTGCCCCGGTCGTAGGCGCTGTAGGCGTTGTTCAAATGATGGTTCATCGACCAACGGGTGCAGCCCGAAGCGGCGAGGACGCTGAGGGCAAGGGCGGCAATGGGCACGAATCGCATGGGGGGTTCTCCTGTCTTGTGCTCTGTATCGACCCCTGGTCGGAAATCTTCAGGCGCGTTTGTCCCAAAGTTGCCGTGTTCAATAAAGAAACTATTAAGTAGTGCAAACGAACAATGACTACACCCCAAGAGCATAGTAGCCTTCGCTGGCGCTTGAACTTGAGGAGTCTTTGCATGTCCGTCCGTCGTACCAAAATCGTCGCTACCCTTGGCCCGGCCAGTAACTCGCCGGAAGTTCTCGAACAGCTGATTCTGGCTGGCCTGGACGTCGCCCGTCTGAACTTCTCCCACGGCACCCCCGACGAGCACAAGGCTCGCGCGAAGCTGGTGCGTGACCTCGCTGCCAAGCACGGCCGCTTCGTCGCCCTGCTGGGTGACCTGCAAGGCCCGAAAATCCGTATCGCCAAATTCGCCAACAAGCGCATCGAGCTGAAGATCGGTGACCAGTTCACCTTCTCCACCAGCCATCCGCTGACCGAAGGCAACCAGCAGGTGGTCGGCATCGACTACCCGGACCTGGTCAAGGACTGCGGCGTGGGCGACGAGCTGCTGCTCGACGACGGCCGCGTGGTCATGCGCGTTGAAACCGCCACCGCGACCGAGCTGAACTGCGTCGTGACCATCGGCGGCCCGCTGTCTGACCACAAAGGCATCAACCGTCGCGGTGGTGGCCTGACCGCTCCGGCCCTGACTGAAAAAGACAAGGCCGACATCAAGCTCGCCGCTGAAATGGAAGTCGACTACCTCGCCGTGTCCTTCCCGCGTGACGCTGCCGACATGAACTACGCCCGTCAACTGCGCGACGAAGCCGGCGGCACCGCCTGGCTGGTGGCGAAGATCGAACGCGCCGAAGCCGTGGCCGACGACGAAACCCTCGACGGCCTGATCAAGGCTTCCGACGCCGTGATGGTTGCCCGTGGCGACCTGGGTGTGGAAATCGGCGACGCCGAGCTGGTGGGCATCCAGAAGAAAATCATTCTGCACGCACGCCGCCACAACAAAGCGGTGATCGTGGCGACCCAGATGATGGAGTCGATGATCCAGAACCCGATGCCGACCCGCGCCGAAGTGTCCGACGTGGCCAACGCCGTGCTCGACTACACCGACGCCGTGATGCTGTCTGCCGAATCCGCTGCCGGCGCTTATCCGCTGGAAGCCGTGCAGGCGATGGCGCGCATCTGCGTCGGCGCTGAAAAGCACCCGACCAGCAAGACCTCCAGCCACCGCATCGGCAAGGAATTCGAGCGCTGCGACGAGAGCATCGCGCTGGCGACCATGTACACCGCCAACCACTTCCCGGGCGTCAAGGCGATCATCGCGCTGACCGAAAGCGGCTACACCCCGCTGATCATGTCGCGTATCCGTTCGTCGGTGCCGATCTACTGCTTCACCCCGCACCGCGAAGCCCAGGCCCGCGCTGCGATGTTCCGTGGCGTGTACACCGTACCGTTCGACCCGGCTTCGCTGGCCCCGAACGAAGTCAGCCAGAAAGCCATCGACGAGCTGGTCAAGCGCGGCGTGGTCGAGAAAGGCGACTGGGTCATCCTGACCAAGGGCGACAGCTACCACACCACCGGCGGCACCAACGGCATGAAGATCCTGCACGTGGGCGACCCGCAGGTCTGAGTGACCGGTTGCTGAAAACGAAAAGCCCCGCCATGTGAATGGCGGGGCTTTTTTGGTTTTGGTGGTGTTCGGCTTGATATTTGTTGTGTGCTGAAGATCCTGCCCCCTCACCCCAGCCCTCTCCCCCAGGGGGCGAGGGGGAAAGGGAGCCGATCGGGGGCCTTTCAAAATAGGCGTTCGGCTCAATTCAGATACTGATTTCGGAGATTACAGATCCTGAGTTCAGCTCAATCTTTCAGGTCGATGCAGCATGCCAGAACACCTCGGTCGGCTCCCTCTCCCTCCGGGAGAGGGCTGGGGTGAGGGCTGTTTTTAGTGCTTGCGAATAAACCCCGTCAACGCCGCCAACGCCTCCGGCGACCTCAGCCGCTGGGTGAACAGCGCGCCCTCCTCCTCGATCACCTTGCGAATCAACTCGCGATCCGGCGCGCGCATCAGTTGCTTGCTGATCCGCACCGCTTCAGCCGGCAACTCGTCAAACCGCAGCGCCATCTCCCGCGCCTTGGCCAACGCGGCTTCGCCACTGCCCAGCGCCTCGGTTGCGATGCCCCATTGCGCCGCCTGCTCACCGGTGAAGCCTTCACCCAGCAACAACAGCTCCGATGCTTTGGCCTGCCCGAGCAAACGCGGCAGGATCAGGCTGGAGCCAAACTCCGGGCACAACCCGAGATTGACGAACGGCATGCGCAACCGCGCATCCCGCGCCACGTACACCAGATCGCAATGCAGCAACAGCGTCGTGCCAATCCCCACCGCCGCCCCGGCCACGGCGGCAATTACCGGTTTGCGGCATTCGAGCAGTTCGAGCATGAAGTGAAACACCGGGCTGTCGAGGTCGCTCGGCGGTTGCTGGATGAAGTCGGCGATGTCGTTGCCGGCGGTGAAACACTCAGCGCTGCCGGTGATCAGCACGGCGTTGATTTCGGGGTCGTGATTCGCCTGTTTGAGCGCATCGCCCAACTGGCTGTACATGGCGCGGGTCAGGGCGTTTTTCTTGTCGGGGCGGTTGAGGCGCAGGGTCAGCAAACCGCCTTCGCGGTGCAGCAGGATGGCTTCGGGCATGGCAGGTCTCGCGTCTGAGAATTCAGCGCTCAACCACGGCTCAGGAAGACATCGGCCAGCAGTTGATTGCGCGGCAGTCCGGCCAGGAACAGACGCTTGGCAAACGCGTCGACGCTGGCAGTCGAGCCGCAGACTAAGGCCAGGGTTTGTCGGGAGACAAGGCGCAGTTGCGCCAAAGCGCCCGGCAACTCGGCCGCCGTCCACCCTTCGACGCTGAGGTTTTCCCGCTGCGCGGCCAGTGCTTCAAGGGGTTTGGCCAGGTAATGCCCGTCGGCATCATGGGCCAGATGAATGACGCGGATGGCGCCCCGATGATCGTGACGCAAGGCTTCGCGCAACACACCGAACAACGGGCCGAGCCCGGTGCCGGCGGCGAGCAGCCACAGCGGCCGGTCATGCCAGTCCGGGTCGTAATGCAACGCACCGCCGCGCAGTTCGCCGAGGCGGATCGGGTCGCCGATCTGTAGGCGGCGCGCGGCATCGCTGAATTCGCCGGGCTGGCGGCAATCGAGGTGGAACTCGAGAAAGCGGTCTTCTTCCGGCAGGCTCGCCAGCGAATAAGGACGCGCAATGTGGCCGGCCCATAGCACCAGATGCTGGCCGGCGCTGTAGCGCAACGGCCGCTGGGGTGTCAGGCGCAATCGCAGCACGCTGTCGCCGAGCCAGTCCAGCGCTTCGACCGTGGCCGGGCGACCATCGGTGACGGGGTCGAAAGTATGCACCTGCAAGTCTTCGATCACCTGGCACTGACAGGCCAGCCGCCAGCCCTGATCACGCTGCTCGGCGCTCAAGGCATCGGGGCGACTGTCGGCGGGCAAGCCCTGCACGCATTGCACCAGACACGCATGGCAACTGCCGGCGCGGCAGCTATAAGGCACCGCCACACCGTTCTGATTGAGGGCATCGAGCAGGTTGCTGCCCGCTGCCACCGACCACTGTCGTTCACCGACCCGCAGTTCAGGCATCGACGTTCTCCCACGCGGCTGCGCAACGGTTGCGCCCGTCACGCTTGGCCCGGTACAGCGCCTGATCGGCACGCTGCAAGGCATCGTCCAGATCATCGCCCAGTTCCAGCAGGGTCATGCCGGCGGACAGGCTCAGGTTTTTCACGTTCAGGCCCACCAGTTCGACGTCGGTGAAGGCGATGCGCAGCCGTTCGCAACAGGCGGTCAGGCGCTCGGCGTTGCAATCGGGCAGCAGCACCACGAATTCTTCACCACCATAACGCGCCAGCACATCGCCGTCGCGCAGACAGGCCCCGGCCACCCCGGCGAAGGCTTGCAGCACCTGATCGCCGGCGGCATGGCCGTGAATATCGTTGATGCGTTTGAAGTGGTCGAGGTCGATCAGCGCCAGGCCATGCACCACGTCGGCCTCCATCGCATTCAGCTCGCGGGTGGCCAGGCGCAGGAAATGCCGGCGATTGAACAGCCCGGTCAATTCGTCGGTGGCCACCAGGTCTTCGAGCTGGCGCATCATCCCGCGCAGGGTGTCCTGATGCGCCTGCAAGGCGAACCGCCGCTGGCGCATGCGTTGGCGCGACGTCTGGACGAAACGCGCGTAAATCACCAGCCACGCCAGCACGATCAGCAGAATGCACGCCTGCAACGCGGACAGCGCCGGATCGTGAAGACGCATGTGATAACCGTCCCACAGCGTGATGGCGCAGAAGCTGAAGAACACCAGCATCGCGCAGCGCACGAACGCCCGTTGTGAAAGATGGAACAGGCCGAACAGCAGGATCAGCACATAAAAGACCAGAAACTCGCCCCGAGCCTCCTCCAGATGTGCAATCAGCCACGTCTGCCAGCCGAGGCCAAGCAGCACTTGTGCTTCCGTCAGGCTCGGGTCGGAAAAACGCAGGTTGCAGCCAGAAAAGAATAGGGCAAACAGGGTCGCCTGACTGATTACCACCAGTACGCTGCCGACGGCGACGCCGGCCAGTGAGTCATTGTAATGACCAGTGAAATACGCCAGCCACAGCAGCAGCAAAGCCAATCCATAGGTGGCTGCAGCGAGGGCGAAGCGTTTGAGCAAAAGACGTTGAATGGCGTTATGGGTCAATCGTTGACTCACCGTGCGATAAGAGGCTGACCGAGTGTCCTACTCTACAGACCGGCTGCCACTTTAGTGGCGCAGGCGATAAATGACCATTGATTTTCGGGCCGGGTATTTGGCGTCAAAAACCTGCAGCCATGCGACCAACGAATGACTCCCGGCAGATGTGCCCGCCACCGAGGCGCGGTATACTGCCGCGCCTTTTTAGCGTCGCGCCAGCAGCCCCGGCGTGCCTTGAAAGGTGTCTGCGACCGACCGATGCACCCAAGCCGCAGGCACCTTATTGAATGTTCCCGTCTTTTAGAGGAGCGCGACTCATGACCGTGATCAAGCAAGACGACCTGATTCAGAGCGTTGCCGACGCCCTGCAGTTCATTTCCTACTACCACCCCGTGGATTTCATCCAGGCGATGCACGAAGCCTACCTGCGCGAAGAATCGCCAGCGGCCCGTGACTCGATGGCGCAGATCCTGATCAACTCGCGCATGTGCGCCACCGGCCACCGGCCGATCTGCCAGGACACCGGCATCGTGACCGTGTTCGTGCGTGTGGGCATGGACGTGCGTTGGGATGGCGCGACCATGAGCCTGGACGACATGATCAACGAAGGCGTGCGCCGCGCCTACAACCTGCCGGAAAACGTCCTGCGTGCTTCGATCCTGGCCGACCCGGCGGGCGCTCGTAAAAACACCAAGGACAACACCCCGGCGGTCATCCACTACTCCATCGTTCCGGGTAACACCGTGGAAGTGGACGTAGCGGCCAAGGGCGGCGGTTCCGAGAACAAGTCGAAAATGGCCATGCTCAACCCGTCCGACTCGATCGTTGACTGGGTACTGAAGACCGTTCCGACCATGGGCGCCGGCTGGTGCCCACCAGGCATGCTGGGCATCGGCATCGGCGGCACTGCCGAGAAAGCCGCGGTGATGGCCAAGGAAGTGTTGATGGAGTCCATCGACATTCACGAGCTCAAGGCCCGTGGCCCGCAGAACCGCATCGAAGAAATGCGTCTGGAGCTGTTCGAGAAGGTCAACCAACTGGGCATCGGCGCCCAGGGCCTCGGTGGCCTGACCACCGTGCTCGACGTGAAGATCATGGATTACCCGACCCACGCCGCCTCTTTGCCGGTGTGCATGATCCCGAACTGCGCCGCCACCCGTCACGCGCACTTCGTGCTCGACGGTTCCGGCCCTGCTTCGCTGGAAGCGCCACCGCTGGACGCCTACCCGGAAATCGTCTGGGAAGCCGGCCCGTCGGCCCGTCGCGTCAACCTCGACACCCTGACCCCGGAAGACGTGCAGAGCTGGAAGCCGGGCGAAACCGTCCTGCTCAACGGCAAGATGCTCACCGGTCGCGACGCCGCGCACAAGCGCATGGTCGAGATGCTGAACAAGGGCGAAACCCTGCCGGTGGACCTCAAAGGTCGCTTCATCTACTACGTCGGCCCGGTTGATCCGGTCGGTGACGAAGTGGTTGGTCCCGCTGGCCCGACCACCGCCACGCGGATGGACAAGTTCACCCGTCAGATCCTCGAGCAGACCGGCCTGTTGGGCATGATCGGCAAGTCCGAGCGTGGCCCGACCGCCATCGACGCGATCAAGGACAACAAGGCCGTGTACCTGATGGCCGTCGGCGGTGCCGCTTACCTGGTGGCGCAAGCGATCAAGAAGTCCAAGGTCCTGGCGTTCGCCGAGCTGGGCATGGAAGCGATCTACGAGTTCGAGGTCAAGGACATGCCGGTCACCGTCGCGGTGGACAGCAAAGGTGAATCGGTGCACATCACCGGTCCTGCGATCTGGCAACAGAAGATCAGCGAAAGCCTGGCGGTTGAAGTGCAGTAAGCGCTTCATCCGTCAGTGAAAAGGCCGGGCGCTCAGCAATGACCGCCCGGCCTTTTTTTCGCCTGCCATAAAGTGCAGACAAAGACACCTGTCAGATCTGACAGGTGTCGAAGGAAAAATGCTCTGTTAGCGTGCAATCTCGGCATTCACTGGTTGCGTTGCTATGGTTCCTGATGCAGATGCGCTCGTCACCCCGCCCTCCATTGCCAAAACTGCGTCCATTGCCACCAATGGACGCAGTTGGGGGGAGATCGGTGCGACCGGGCAACGGTCTTACTCACTGACGTTGCCGATCATCGCTGCGCGCTCGCTCAATCCTGACCTGCAACTGGTCTATGACGGCAACGCGGGTAACGGCAAGTGCGGCCTCGGCTGGGACTTGCCGCTGCCAGTCATCTCCCGCAAGACCAGCAAGGGCGTACCGAAATACGCACCCGACGACGTCATGCAGGCGGACGGCACCGATCTGCGACCCGAACTGACAACCCGCGGCAAGATCAAGGCAACCCGGCGCACCCGTGGCAAGGGCAAGAACGCCCGCAAGTTTTCCGTGGTGCGCTACATCCCTCGCCTGGAAAGTACGTTCGACCGCTACGAACGCTGGACCTCTGCCGACGGCAATACCTTCTGGATCGTGTTCCGCGCTGACGGCTCGCAAGATTGCTATGGCAATAACCCGGGCTCACGCATCTACGACCCGGCAGACCCAGGCAATATCGCCACGTGGTTGCTGGTGGAAACCCGGAACGCGGTGGGAGAAAACATCTTTTACGAATACAAGGCCGATGACAAAGTCGCCGACACTCGTTTTGATTACCAGGCCCAGCGTTATCTGCGTCAGGTCTGTTATTGCAACAAGACCGCCAGCACTGATCTGTATTGCCTTGGTAATGAGCAGCCAGAACTGCTGGACTGGCTGTTCCGGCTGGTCGTCGACTACGGCGAACGCGTTGCTGGCTATGACGACATCCCACCGTACACGGCCGCCAACGAAAACGCCTGGACGGTGCGCTCCGATCCGTTTCGCATGCATCGTTTCGGCTTCGAGGTCGGCACCCGGCGCCTGTGTCGGCAGTTTCTGCTGTTCAACCACACCGGCCCCGCTCCTGCCCTGGTCAATCGCCTGTTACTGGAACACGAAACCACGCCGCAGCAATACAACCAGCTGAAAGCCGCGCATCACATGAGTTATGACGCCGCCGGCCAGGTCAAACACACGCCTCCGATCGAGTATTTCAATCAGGCTCTTGTGCTCAACACACTGCCCCAGGCCTTCCTTGCACTTGATCGCATGCCCGGCCTCGACAACGGCCAGCCCTATCATTGCGTCGATCTCTATGGTGAAGGTTTGCCCGGTTTCCTTTGCCAGTACAACAACGCCTGGTACTACCGCGAACCCTTGCGCGGCACACCCGGGACGGACGAGATCAACTACGACCCATGGTCTTTGCTGCCATTGATCCCCAATGCCGACAGCAGTAAATCAGTGCTGCAGATCCTCACCGATCTTACCGGCAACGGACGTCTGGACTGGGTGGTCGCGCAGCTCGGTGGCAGCGGTTATTACACGCTCAACCCGGATCGAAACTGGTCATTGTTCAAACCTTTCAGCCAGTTCCCTGTGGAATTTTTCCATTATTCAGCGCGAATGGGCGACTTTAGCGGTGACGGGCTGGACTCGATGGCCCTCATCGGCCCGAACAGCGTGCGGGTGTATGCGAACCTGAGGGAAAAGGGCTTCGCTCCCGGCCAGGATGTACCCCATGCCCCGGACAGATTGCCGCTGTTCAGCGATGACAAAAGCGCACTGGTGACCTTCAGCAACATGGGCGCCAGTGGAATGGAGCTATGCCGGATTCGCCACGATGAAATCCGTTGCTGGATCAGCCTCGGCCATGGTCGGTTCGCAGAAGGTTTCAAGTTGAGCGACTTGCCGTTCAACTATGGCGAGTTCGATGCCGACCGGGTGCGTATCGCCGATCTGGACGGCTCCGGTGCCCCGGCCTTCATTTACCTGTCTTCGGATTATTTCGAAATCTGGCTCAACCAGGGCGGCAATGGCCTGGCCGCGACGCCGGTACGCGTCCCATGGCCCAGAGGCGTGCGCTATGACAACCTCTGCCAGGTGACCTTCGCCGATCTGCAAGGCATTGGCTGCGCCAGCCTGCTGCTGACCGTGCCACACATGAAACCGCGGCACTGGGTGTATCACTTTGTCAGTGAGCGGCCGTACCTGCTTACCGGCTGCAATAACAACATGGGCTACAGCGCCACCCTGAGTTATCGCAGCAGCGCACAGTTCTGGCTGGATGAAAAACGCCAGGAGCTGATCGCACGCAGGCGCCCGGTCTGCCATCTGCCGTTCCCGCAGATGGTGCTCGAATGGTTGCGTCAGGATGATGAAGTTACCGGTAATTACCTGATGCAGTTCCACGAGTATTTCGAGGGTTACTACGACGGGCTCGAGCGCGAATTCCGCGGCTTCGGCCGGGTCTGTCAGATCGACAGCGAACTGGAAGCGGGCAAGGCCGAGAGCGGCCATACGGCGCCGATGCGGATGACGCACTGGTTTCATACCGGCAAAAGTATCGATCTGGTTTTGAACAATATTGGCGACCTCGACGATGAGATACAGCCACTGTGCCCCACTGTCATTTCAGCCTACGACACAAAACTTCGCAAAGAGCGCATTCGCAAGCGCCGCAAGGCCGACGACCCCGAAATTGCCTACGCCCTGGCGGGTCGCCTGCTTCGCACCGAAGTCTGCCAGGCAGACGACCCTGCCCCTGCGCGCCTGTTCTCTCTGAACGAGTCCCGCTATCGGGTGCGGGTCGTCAACGAAAGCCCATCCAGCCTGCTGGTGCTGGAACTGGAAAGCCGCAGCCAACAATACGAACGTTTCATGGACGACCCTAACTGTCAGCACGTGGTCAATCTGGCGTGGAACGAATACGGCCAACTGACTCACAGCCTGACGGTTGCCTGCGCACGCCGTCGAACCGAAACAGACGAACCGCCCTTCGATCAAGAGGATCAGCGGCGCGCCTGGGTGGACAGTCACGATGAGCAACAGCGGCACTTCTATCTGGCGGAAACCCTTGCCGAGCACACGCACCTGATCACTGACGGCCACTGGCTGCTCAATCTGCCCTTGCGCAAGCGCGGCAATGCGCTGATGTTGCCCAAGGGGGCATTGCCGGGTGGATTGACTGCGGACGCAATCAGTTTCGAAAACGTCGTCCTACACAAAGACAGTGCGCAATGGACAGCGGCCCGCGAGCTGACCTCGCTCTCGCAACAAACCTATCTGGAGGCGGCCGGCGAGATTCTGTATCCGCCATTGGCGGGACCAACCGAGCAGGCGGTGTTCGACAAAAAAGCACTGGCGGCCTACGACGACGTCCCGATTGTCATTCGGGACGAGTTGGCAAAAATCGGCTACGCCCCGATGAAGCTGTTCTTCCCGGAAGACTCGGCACAGGATCAGCTGCAAAACCTGTGGTCGGCACGGAGCGGCTTCTTTACTTACGACAATGCCAACGGTTTTTATCACGTCACCGATGTGCAACCGACCGCCAGCCATGGCGCAACCCACATCACCCGGGACGCAGACCATCTGCTGACCATTGCCATAAGACCGCCGGACGGCTGCGTCACAACAGTGACCTACGACATGCACACACTGCTGCCGTGGAGTGTCACCGACCCCAACGAGAATATTCACGAAGTGCTGTACGAAGCGGGCGGTCATCCCATCGCGCACAGTTCTCATGGAACCGAAGGGGGCGTGCGCGCCGGTTTCGAACCTCTGTCCGTTTATCCACCTCAGTCTGATCTGAGCGTCGAGTTTGCCCTCGCCAATCCGAAAACCGTGCTGGCGTCCGCTGCCGGCGTGGTGCGCACCGATCTGTTCAGCTGGATGCCATTGCTACCGGTCAAAACGGCGCGGCTCAAAAGAAAGCAATGGATCGCCAACGGCCTGATCCTGCCCGACGGGCACATACGCGCATCGGCCCTGCGCGGGTTGACCAGGCTGAAAAAACGCACCGCCAGCGAACAGACCCTGCTCAAGATCATCCTGACCACCCTCAGGCAGCCGGTGCACAGCCTCAACCTGGTTGCCGACCGCTACCACACCGACCCGTTGCAACAGATTCAGATGACCCTTCGCTACGTCGACGGATTCGGCCGGGAACTGCAATGCAAACAGCTAGTGCCGCCGGGCGATGCCTTTGTGGCCACGTCCGATAACGGCCTCGAGACCGGCGCCGACGGCAAGCCGATTGAAATGCCCGCCGCGCGTCGCTGGCGGGTCATGGGACGCATCGAATACAACCACAAGGGCGAGCCGATTCGGACCTATCGCCCTTATTTCCTCAACACCCATCGCTGCATCAATGACAGCGCCATGCGTGAGCACGGCTATCACGACCAAATGTTCTACGACGCGTTGGGGCGTCCGGTCCGGACACTCAATGCCTTGGGCGATCTGGCGTTCGAGCTTCTGCATCCGTGGTTCAAACTCAGTTACGACTTCAACGATACCCACGAACCAGCGCCCGCCGGGCCGGCGAAGAAAACCACGCCGGCAAAACCTGCAAAACGGGTCAAGTCATGAACACCGGCGTGCACCATCTCACACCGAAGATGTCGGTAATCGGCCCCCGTGGCGAGGCTGTCAGGCACGTTGACTATCTGCGCACGGTGGCCGGCGGAGAGGTGCGAGCGCTCATCAACCGACTGCAATATGACGTGGCCGGCCACCTGGTTGCACAGCGAGATCCGCGCCTGCCCACACCCAATACAACAACGGTGCACAGACTCGATGGCATGGCGGTCAGAACCCACAACGTCGACGGCGGAGAACACACTGTCCTGCCCGGCCTCGGCAGCGAGCTACTGCAAAGCTGGGATGCAAACAACAATCACCGGGAGATGGGCTACGACCCGCAACTGCGGCTGCGGAGCGTCACGGAAAACGGGATAACCGGCATCGAAAACTTCAACTACGACGACGCCCTGGCCGACCCGACGCACAACCTGCGCGGTCAGATGACGGCGCTAAGCGATCCATCGGGCACGTTACAAATCAACAGTTTCGCCATGAGCGGCCCGTCACTGGAAGAAACCCGCACCTTCAAGGACGGCAAGATCTGCACCAGCCGCCAGCGCTTCAGCGCCGTCGGTGCGCGGCTGCAAATCACCGACGCCGGCGGGCATGTACAACAATCGACCTACGACATCGCCGGGCAGCTCATTCAAGTGCAGCTGCAACTCAGTGGACAAAACTTCCAGAATATTTTGAACGGCGCGACTTACAACGCTGCCGGCCAGATCACCGAGCAACGGCTAGGCAACGGCGTGACCAGCCACTGGCACTACCGGCAGGCCGACGGACGCCTGCTTCGCCAATATGCGCAAAAGGCATCAGAACCGGCGGTTCAGGATTTCGAGTATGAGTACGACGCAGCAGGAAACGTCATCCGGATTGTCGCTCCCACCTACAAAACGACGTTTTTCCGCAACCAGCGGGTCGACGGTGAACGTGCATTTGTCTATGACTCGATGTACCGGCTGAAGCACGCCACTGGTTACAGCGACGCCCCGCCCGCAGACAACCCCGGGCGGCCGCAACCCACCGATCCCAATGACCGACTCAACTACGTCGAGTCTTTCGAATACGACGATGGCAACAACCTGAAGAAATTGACCCACGTTCGCGACGGCAACACCTACACCCGCGAGATGTTCATTGACCCTGCGAGCAATCGCGGTGTGCGCTGGAAAACGGGGGACCCGGTCCCTGATTTCGGCGCTCTGTTCGACCCTGCCGGCAATCTCAGGCATCTGCAGGCCGACCAGCCGCTCGACTGGAACAGCCGCAACCAACTGCAATCGCTGACCCTCGTCGAACATGACAGCGGGCCATCGGATCAGGAGCTGTACCAATACAGCCAGGGCACCAGGGTCTACAAACGTCACGAAACCCACACCAGCAAAGTCAGCCACGTGGATGAAGTGCATTACGTGGGAAGTCTGGAAATCCGCACCAAAAGCAGCGGTGAGGAATTGCACCGGATCACTGTCGCAACCGGTATCGGTGAGGTGACTTGCCTGCACTGGGTAGCCGGAAAGCCGCCGGGCATCGATGTTGATCAGGTGCGTTATTCCCATTCCGACCACCTGGGATCGAGCGTGACGGAGATTGATCAACGGGCGCAGATAATCAGCCGCGAAAGCTACTACGCCTTCGGCGGCACCGCGTCGATGGCGGCCCGCTCGCAGATCGAAGCGGACTACAAGTTCATCCGCTACTCAGGCGAGGAAGCGGACGCCACCGGGCTTTATTACTACGGCGCGCGGTATTACGCGCCGTGGTTGTGTCGCTGGGTCAGCAGCGACCCGGCCGGGGATGAGGACGGGCTGAACCGGTACGCATTTGTCGGGAACAACCCGATGACATACGTCGACACTAACGGGCAGACCAGGACACCTGCAGAGCTGAAAAGGCAGGCTGACTACTCGATGAACTTCCTGAGTGCAGCCAACAGGCAAATGGACGTTCTCGAACGACAGATTGACAACCTTTCGAGTCGGAGTCGGTTCCGTACCGTCACCACTGCAAAATTTGTCGTACAAGTCTCGAAGGTTCTTGCCAGTTGGTTCTCCACAAACGATCTCTTCAGTGCGGTGGAAACATTCGCCGGAGGAGATCCTTATTCATCAATGGTGGGTGAACTCAAGGGGCTGACCATCGGCAACTTCACCGCTGATCGTTCCGCTGAACTGGTCGATATGGCCCTTTCAAACTTTCAGGACGTTTCCAACCCTCTGATACCCCGCAAAGCCGATATATCGGCTGAATCAATCTCGCAACAGGCGAGGGGTGTGGAAAGTGGCCCCCTCGATGCTTTCATGCACATCAGATCTTTTGAGCCAAAGGACGCCATCGAAGCCTCGGTCAATGCCATCTCCGCCACCGGGGGATCACAACTCTACGGCGTCGGAGAATTAATAGAACTCGCGAAAGTGGCAGAACAGGGAAGCAGGGCCGAAGAAGGCATGTTTTCACAAGAGATCGACGCGCATCTGAATGCGCTCGACGCATTGCGTGAGAAAGTTGTCAGAGTATCCAATGTTGGCCAAATAGCCTTCAGCGAGCTTGGTGTCAACGAGTTCTACAACTCGGATGTCGATCATCTACTCGATCTGGCGCAAGGGAGAGTCGGCACTCAACAAGCCAGATCAGTCAGACTCGAAAATCTGCACGCACTTACTGAAAAAGCCTTGTACGTTGTCAATGACAGAAAGCAAATGCTCAAGACCTATGGCAGGCGGACCGCGCACAAACAGAAGAACAACTAACAACCGACAGGTGATCAAACCGGGCACGCAAAGGTGAAAATCTGGTCAAGTGGCAATGATGGACACCCAGGGTCATCAGGGGAAAATCACTGACATGCTCCGCAGTCTGGCAAACACGCTTCGACACCACCGGGCCAGACAGAGGGCAGCCCGTGAACACACGGATTTTATAGTGTGATAACACTGCCAGCACCCGGCGACATGCTATCGTGCCCGCCCGTCCTGCCATCCGTTTGCCCCAGCATGCTGCCGACTTCCCGTACCCTGCGTCTGTCGTTGTATACCCTGCTGATCATCGCCGGTGCCGCCCTTGCTGCAACGCTTGCGATCCGCCACGCCGAGCGCCAGGCGCTGGAAGAAGACGCCGCGCGGGCCAATCAACAGCTGGCGCTGTACGCCAACTCGCTGCATACCCTGATCGACCGCTATCGCGCCCTTCCAGCCGTGCTGGCGCTGGACCCGCAATTGCGTGCGGCGCTGGCCGGCCCGGTCGACGCCGAACAGCAAGCGGCGCTCAACCTGAAACTGGAAAAGATCAACGGCGCGGCGCAGTCCTCGACGCTGGAACTGCTCGACCACACGGGCCTTGCGGTGGCAGCCAGCAACTGGCGTCTGCCCAGCAGTTACGTCGGTCACAACTACGGCTTTCGCCCCTATTTCAGTCAGACCCGTACCCAGGGCACCGGGCGTTTCTACGCGGTTGGCGTGACCAGCGGGATTCCCGGTTACTTCCTGTCCAGCGCGGTGCTCGGCGACAACGGCGAGTTCCTCGGGGCGATGGTGGTCAAGCTCGAATTCCCCGAACTCGAACGCGAATGGAGCCAGGGCAATGACACCCTGCTGGTCAGCGATGCGCGCGGGATCATCTTCATCGCCAACCAGCCCGGCTGGCGCTATCGCCTGCTGCACCCGCTGAGCCCGGCCGATTACCGCGAGATCAAGGCCACCCGCCAATACGACAAACAGTTGCTGGTACCGCTGACGCATCTGGCGCTGCGCAGCTTCGATGACAACAGTGATCTGCGCCGCGTCGAAGGCCCGCAAGGCACGGCGGATTACCTGTGGGAATCGCTGCCGTTGAGCGCCGAAGGCTGGACCCTGCATCTGCTGCGGCGCCCGCAATTGTCCTTTGAAGACCAGCGCAATGCCGGGCTCGCCGCCGCCGGAGTGTGGCTGGCGCTGGTGTTCCTGTTGCTGTTCCTCAACCAGCGCTGGCGTCTGGCGAAGATGCGCCAGCGCAGCCGCGAGGAGCTTGAGCAACTGGTCGAGGAACGCACCCGGGATTTGCGCACCGCCCAGGACGGTCTGGTGCAGTCGGCAAAACTGGCGGCACTGGGGCAGATGTCCGCCGCGCTGGCCCACGAAATCAATCAGCCGTTGACCGCCCAGCGCATGCAACTGGCGACCCTGCGTCTGCTGCTAGATCATGGCCGGGTCGATGACGCCTACAAGGCGCTCAAACCGGTGGATGACATGCTCACGCGCATGGCCGCCCTCACCGGCCACCTGAAAACCTTCGCCCGCAAGAGCCCCAGCGGCTTGCGCGAACGGCTGGACCTGGCGACAGTGGTCGATCAGGCCCTGCAATTGCTCGATGCGCGTCTGCGCGATGAACAGGTCAGTCTGGTGCTGCACCTGACCCGTCCGGCATGGGTGCGCGGCGATGCGATCCGTCTGGAACAGGTGCTGATCAACCTGCTGCGCAATGCCCTCGATGCCATGCAGGGCAAACCCTGCAAGCGTCTGGAAATCCGCCTGGAAACCGACGAGCAACTGTGGCGCCTGAGCGTCATCGACAACGGCGGCGGCATCGCCGAAGAACATCTGGGTCAGGTGTTCGATCCGTTCTTCACCACCAAACCTGTGGGTGACGGGCTGGGTCTGGGGCTGGCGGTATCCTTTGCCATCGTCCATGAATCCGGCGGGCGCCTGTGCGCCGAGAATGGTGACAACGGCGCGGTGTTCAGCCTGACCTTGCCGATCGATCTGGAGGCGCACATCTGATGCTCAATTCGGTGATGGTGGTCGATGACGAAAGCAGCATTCGCAATGCCGTCGAGCAATGGCTGAGCCTGTCCGGGTTCGAGGTGCAGCTGTTCAGCCGCGCCGAGGAATGCCTGGCGGCGCTGCCCGCGCATTTTGCCGGGGTGATTGTCAGCGACGTGCGCATGCCCGGGCTCAGCGGTCTTGAACTGCTGGCCGAAGTGCAGCGCCGGGATCCCGACCTGCCGGTGATTCTGCTCACCGGCCACGGCGATGTGCCGATGGCGGTCGAAGCGATGCGCGACGGCGCCTACGATTTTCTGGAAAAACCGTTCAGCCCCGAGACCCTGCTCGGCAGCCTGCGCCGGGCGCTGGACAAGCGTCGCTTGGTGCTGGAAAACCGCGCCCTGCACGAACAGGCCGACAACCGCGCCAGGCTGGATGCGACGTTGCTCGGTGTATCCCGCGGCTTGCAGACCTTGCGCCGACAGGTGCTGGACCTGGCAACGCTGCCGGTCAACGTGCTGATCCGTGGCGAGACCGGCAGCGGCAAGGAACTGGTTGCCCGTTGCCTGCACGACTTCGGCCCGCGCGCCGACAAGCCGTTCGTGGCGCTGAACTGCGCGGCGATCCCCGAGCAGTTGTTCGAAGCCGAGTTGTTCGGGCATGAGAGCGGCGCGTTCACCGGGGCCTCCGGCAAGCGCATCGGCAAGCTGGAATACGCCGATGGCGGCACGCTGTTTCTCGATGAAATCGAAAGCATGCCCTTGGCTCAGCAGGTGAAACTGCTGCGGGTGTTGCAAGAGCAGAAGCTGGAGCGGCTGGGGTCGAACCAGAGCATCCGGGTGGACCTGCGGATTGTCGCGGCGACCAAACCCGATTTGCTGGATGAAGCGCGGGCCGGGCGTTTTCGTGAAGACCTGGCGTATCGCCTGAACGTCGCCGAGTTGCGATTGCCGCCGCTGCGGGATCGTCGGGAGGACATTCCGTTGTTGTTCGAATCCTTCGCCCAGAGCGCCGCCCAGCGCTTGGGCCGCACGTTCCCGCCGCTCAGTGGCGCGCAGTTGAGTCACCTGCTGAGTCATGACTGGCCGGGTAATGTGCGGGAGCTGGCGAACGTCGCCGAGCGGCAGGTGCTGGGGCTGGATGAACCGGTGCAGGGGATTGATCCGGGGCAGTCGCTGGCGGCGCAGCAGGAGGCGTTTGAGGCGCAGTGTTTGCGGGCTGCTTTGACCCGGCACAAGGGGGATGTGAAAGCCGTGCTTGAAGAACTGCAACTGCCGCGTCGCACCTTCAATGAAAAGATGCAGCGGCATGGGTTGAGTCGGGAAATGTTTTTGGTTGATTGAGTTCGGCTGGATATTTTTCGCGTGGCTGAAATCCATCCCCCTCACCCCAGCCCTCTCCCCCAAGGGGGCGAGGGGGAAAGGGAGCCGATTTGCGCTGGTTTTCAAACCTGAGTTCGACTCGATATCTCAGGTCGGTGCACCTCGAATAATCTACTCCGTCAGTCCCCTCTCCCTCCGGGCGGTCCGACGTTTCGGGAGGGCTAGGGTGAGGGGGCTTTTGATTCAAGCCCCCATAAGCGGAAATCCGCTCATTCATTTCGGATCATCGGCAAAATCCCGCTCAACCCATCTCCCCAGCCCCTCTAAACCGGCCCTCCCCCCGTTGGCACAGCTCCTGCTATAGCCCTCGCAGGCTGCGTTTCAACGCGCTCCACAAAAACAATTAAACGAAGGATCCTTCAATGGATAACTCAAACGCCCTGCCTCTTGGGTCGGCTGCCGTGCCGGCCAAAGAACGAACCACCGCCAGTCGCATCAAGTCGATCTTCAGCGGTTCCGTCGGCAACATGGTCGAGTGGTACGACTGGTACGTCTATGCCGCCTTCTCGCTGTACTTCGCCAAAGCCTTCTTCCCCAAAGGCGACACCACCGCCCAACTGCTCAACACCGCCGCGATCTTCGCCGTGGGCTTCCTGATGCGCCCGATCGGTGGCTGGCTGATGGGCCTGTACGCCGACAAGGTCGGACGCAAAAAAGCCCTGATGGCCTCGGTTTACCTGATGTGCTTCGGCTCCCTGATCATCGCCCTGAGCCCGGGTTATGAAACCATCGGTGTCGGCGCGCCGATCCTGCTGGTGTTCGCCCGCCTGCTGCAAGGCCTGTCGGTCGGTGGCGAATACGGCACCTCGGCGACTTATCTGTCGGAGATGGCGACCAAGGATCGTCGCGGCTTCTTCTCCAGCTTCCAGTACGTGACCCTGATTTCCGGCCAGCTCATCGCGCTGGGCGTACTGATCGTGCTGCAACAGTTCCTGACCACCGAAGAGCTGTACGCGTGGGGCTGGCGTATTCCGTTCGCCATCGGCGCGCTGTGCGCAATCGTGGCGCTGTACCTGCGTCGCGGCATGGAAGAAACCGAGTCGTTCACCAAGAAAGAGAAGTCCAAGGAAAGCGCCATGCGCACCTTGCTTCGTCATCCAAAGGAACTGCTCACCGTGGTCGGCCTGACCATGGGCGGTACGCTGGCGTTCTACACCTACACCACCTACATGCAGAAATACCTGGTGAACACCGTCGGCATGAGCATCTCCGACTCCACCACCATTTCTGCCGCCACGCTGTTCCTGTTCATGTGCCTGCAACCGATCATCGGCGGCCTGTCCGATAAAATCGGTCGTCGTCCGATCCTGATCGCCTTCGGCGTGCTCGGTACGATCTTCACCGTGCCGATCCTGATGACCCTGCACACCATCCAAACCTGGTGGGGCGCGTTCTTCCTGATCATGGCGGCGCTGATCATCGTCAGCGGCTACACCTCGATCAACGCCGTGGTGAAGGCCGAGCTGTTCCCGACCGAAATCCGCGCCCTGGGCGTCGGCCTGCCGTACGCACTGACCGTGTCGATCTTCGGCGGCACCGCCGAATACATCGCGCTGTGGTTCAAGAGCATCGGCATGGAAACCGGTTACTACTGGTACGTGACCGCGTGCATCGCGGTGTCCCTGCTGGTGTACATCACCATGAAAGACACGCAGAAACACTCGCGCATCGTCACTGACTGATCCCGCAACGCAAATCAAAAAAGGGGCAGACCTTCACGGGTCTGCCCCTTTTTTCGTTGGCCGATCAGCGGTTCCTGACGATTAATCGCTGGTTAATTCGCCGAAGCGATCCTGCACCTACCTGATCGATTAACTGCGCGACGCTCGCTCCGACGACGAAAGCGAATTGAATGCGCCGCCCTTAATATCAAGTTAATAGATTGTTTTTAGCATTATTTTGCGCTTTTTAATCAATTTAGTTGGCGTAGCATGAACCTCATGCGAAACACATCGCCAACGAATTCCGAATCTGGAGAACGACCATGAAAACCCAACTGATCCTCGCCCTGACTCTGTCCGTACTGGCCGCCAACACCTTTGCCGCCGACGGTTCGGACAAAACCAAATCCGCCGACTTCATTTCCGGCGCCAGCGCTGCCATCGAAACCAGCCACACCGGCACCTACGCTGCCGACGGCTTCGACAAGACCAACGTCGGCAAAGCCGTTGCTGCTGATGGTTTCGATAAAACCGGCACTGCCAACGCTATCGCTGCCGACGGTTTCGATAAAACCGGTACCGCCAACGCCATCGCCGCTGACGGCTTTGATAAAACCGGCACTGCCGAAGCTATCGGCTGATCATCAAATACACACACCACAGCCCGGCTTCGGCCGGGCTTAGTCATGTCTGGAGGGCTGGAAATCAGCCGCCCGTCCTTGCACTATGGCCGCTCTCTGACAGCCGTTTCCAGGAACACCCGCCATGCCCGATGACATCCATTTCTACGAACCGGCCAACGGCCACGGCCTGCCCCACGATCCGTTCAACGCCATCGTCGGCCCGCGTCCCATCGGCTGGATTTCTTCGCAGGATGCCGAGGGCCGGCTGAACCTGGCGCCCTACAGCTTTTTCAACGCGTTCAACTACATTCCGCCGATCATCGGGTTCTCCAGCGTCGGTCGCAAAGACAGCCTGAACAACATCGAGCAGACCGGCGAATTCGTCTGGAACCTCGCCACCCGACCGCTGGCCGAGCAGATGAACCAGAGCTGCGCGATGGTCGGCCCCGAAGTCAATGAGTTCGAACTGGCGGGGCTGACACCGGTGGCGTCGAAGGTGATTGCCGTGCCGCGCGTAGGCGAAAGCCCGGTGTCCTTCGAATGCAAGGTGACCCAGATCATTCAGTTGCAGCGCGCCGACGGCGAGACCGTGCCGAGCTGGCTGGTGCTCGGCGAAGTGGTCGCCGTGCATATCGCCAAGTGGCTGTTGAAGGACGGGATCTACGACACCGCCGCCGCCGAACCGATTCTGCGGGGCGGCGGGCCGGCGGACTATTTCCAGCTGGGGCCGGAGGCGTTGTTCAAGATGTGGCGCCCGGGGGCGACGAAGTAAGCGCTTACCAGATCAGCTCGGCGTCGTCGGTGACGCCCTTGAGCTTGTCCAGCTCATTGATCGCGGCTTCATCGGCGGCGATGGCGCCGGGGAAAACCTGATCGTTCAGCAGTTTGTGAAAGCGCGGTGCACCGCCGTCGACCAGGGCCTTGACGGCGATTGCCGCGTGATAACCCTTGTTGCCGCCCAACTCGACGGGGACTACAGCGGAAACCGCTTCGAAGTGTTCGAACTCTTTACGTGCCATATCGCAGGTCCTGGCTCAATCGGATAAGCCCGACATTAAACATTCAACCGGCGAGTTTGTGTATCGGCGCAGTGCATTGCCCTACGGCCTGTGCGGCCGAGACTTCCTTGAAGGTGTGGAAATCCAGGCTGTTGACCACCAGCTCCTGCACCAGCTCGGCAAAGATTTCCATCGACGGGCTGCTGAAATACGCGGTCATCGATTGCTGGTTGTTCCAGAAGCCGGAGACCAGCCACAAATCCGGATCGCACTGCGAATGCTGCAAGGCAAAGCTCAGGCAACCGGGGGCGGCACGGGACGGTTCGATCAGGGCGCTCAGGCGCATGCCGAGTTCCGCCGAGCGTCCGGCGCGCGCTCGAACGAAGGCCATATGACTGACGGGAATCTGCTTGGACATGTTCAACCCTCCCAGGGAGTCGCGTGGCAGCCGGGGACGGGCTGCGACAGGATTCAAGGTTAAGGGCCGGGCGCTGCTCGCCGTTAGTCGATTCCTGCCGTCGCGTTGCACAATCCTGCGAGACTGTCGTGCAGACCTGTAACAAGTCGTGAATTGCTGTCACCGTCCTGTCACACCGGTTTCGGGCAACTCTGACCACCTGCGTCCTGCTATGGCTGGGCGGTCCAACAACCCGATGCAGGATCAGGCAAGCATTTCGCAGGATGTGTCTACCGCCCTGGCTTGCACAAACTTATGCTCTGCTCCATTCCCACCGACTTTGCCGAGGATGCCGCACGTGACGTCATTCGATCGTTTTCAAGCGCCGCCCGATGCCGACATGGAAAAGCAGCGCGCGGAACTGGCGGCGATCATCCGCCGCAACACGTCCGAAGATGGCAGTTATGCCACTGCCGTCGGTTCGCTGTTCATGTCGCGCCACACCCAGTCCCATGACTTCGCCCCGGTGCTTGCGCAACCGGCGCTGTGCATCATGGCCCAGGGTCGCAAAGAGGTACGGCTGGCGGACGAATTCTTCAATTACGACCCGCTTAATTACCTGGTGGTATCGGTCTCGATGCCGTTGAGTGGTCGGGTGGTGAATGTCTCGCCCGAAGAGCCGATCCTCGCCGTGCGCCTGGACATCGATCCGGCGGAAATCACCGCACTGATCGCCGACGCCGGCCCGATGGGCGTGCCGACCCGTCCGACCGGACGCGGTTTGTATGTGGAGAAGATCGACAGCGCCATGCTCGATGCGGTGCTGCGTCTGGCCCGCCTGCTCGACGCGCCGAAAGACATCGCCATGCTCGCGCCGCTGATCCGCCGGGAGATTCTCTATCGCCTGCTGCGCAGTCCGCAGGGCCATCGGCTGTACGAGATTGCCATCGCCAACAGCCAGAGCCACCGCATCAGCCAGGCGATCAAATGGCTCAACGGCAACTTCGAACAGCCGCTGCGCATTGATGATCTGGCGAAGGAAGTGAACCTCAGCGTCTCGACCCTGCATCACCGTTTCAAGGCGATGACGGCGATGAGTCCGTTGCAGTATCAGAAGCAGCTGCGCCTGCAGGAGGCGCGGCGTTTGATGCTGGCTGAAGGGCTGGAGGCTTCGGCGGCGGGGTATCGGGTGGGGTATGAAAGTCCGTCGCAATTCAGCCGCGAGTACAGCCGCCTGTTCGGCGCGCCGCCGCTAAGGGATCTGGCGCGCTTGCGACTCACGGTCTGATCAGGCGCCCAACACCCGACACGCCTCACTCGGCAGCGTCACCGACACCGGATGCCCGATCCCCAACCCGAAGCCCTGACACGGCGTACTCAGCGCCGTGAAGGTCACCCCGGAACATTCCACCGTGGTCTCGATGGTCGCGCCGATATCCCGCACAAACGTCACCTTGCCCAGCAGGCGATTGCCCGCCGTGGCCTGGGGCGCCGACAGTTGCAGGTCTTCGGGACGAATCAGCATCTTCACTTTCTGCCCGACTACGATGCTGCTGCAGATCGGCACTTGCAGGGCATCGCCGCCCGGCAGCACGACCTTGCCATCGCCCAGTGCGGTGGCCGGGAAGATATTGCCGGAGCCGATAAAGTCCGCGACGAATTCGTTGGCCGGGTGCCGGTAGATTTCAATCGGCGTACCCACCTGCTGCACCCGATGCTCGCCCAACACCACCACGATATCGGCCATGGTCATGGCTTCACGTTGATCGTGGGTAACCATGATCGTGGTGATGTTCAAGCGTTGCTGCAGCTGACGGATTTCCACCTGCATCGACTCGCGCAACTTGGCGTCCAGCGCCGACAGCGGTTCGTCGAGAAGAAGGATTTTCGGGTGCGAAGCAATCGCCCGGGCAATCGCCACTCGCTGACGCTGGCCACCGGACAGTTTCGCCACCGGACGATCGATCATCGGTTGCAGCTGGATCAGCTCCAGCAACTCCACCACCCGCGCCTGTTGATCAGCCTTGCTCACACCGCGCAGTTTCAGCGGATAAGCGATGTTCTCGCCCACCGTCATGTGCGGGAACAATGCCAGCGACTGAAACACCATGCCGAAGTTGCGCAGGTGCGCCGGGGTGTGGCCGATGTCCTCGCCGTCCAGGCGGATCTCGCCGCCGGTGAGGGTTTCCAGCCCGGCGATCATGCGCAGCAACGTGGTCTTGCCGCAGCCCGACGGGCCGAGGAAGCACACCAGTTTGCCCTCGGGCAAATGCAGGTTGACGTCTTTTACCGCGCAGGCCGAGCCGTAGTGTTTCTCGACGTTTTCCAGAATCAGACCAGACATAAATCACCTCAAGAAATCAGAACGAAACGCCGCCCTCACCGACCAGCTTCTCCAGCGCCCAGATCAGGACGAAGTCGATCAGCACGATCAGCACGGCAAACGAGAACACGGTTGGGTCGAGCGAAGACACGGTGCGGCTGTACATCCAGATCGGCACGGTCATGACGTCGATGGTGTAGAGGAAATAGGTCACGGTGAATTCGTTGAACGAGACGATGAACGCCAGCAGCATCCCCGCCAGAATCCCCGATTTCATCAACGGCACCACCACATCGACGATGGCGCGCAATGGCGAGGCGCCGAGCATCTGCGCCGCCTCTTCGACTTCGCTGCCGATGGAAAGCATGGCCGCCGTGCAGTTCTTCACCACGAACGGCAGCGCCAGAATCACGTGGGCGATCACCAGCCGCGAGGTGGTCATGTGGAACGGCAGGCTGTCGAACACCAGCAGCAACGCCAGCCCCAGCACCACCATCGGGAACACCAGCGGCAGCGACATCAGCTGCAGCGCCACACCCTTGCCACGGAACTCGCAACGGGTCAGCGCGTAGGCCGCCGGCACCGCGATCAGCGTGGCGAAAATCATCGTCAGGCATGACACCAGCAAACTGGTGCCCATGGCCTGGCCGAGGCTCAGCACATCGCTGGCATCGGGCGAAACGAAGGTGTGCCACGCCGCTTTGTACCACTGCAGGCTGTAGCTGCTCGGCGGGAAGTCGAGGTTCGACGCGCCGCTGAACGACATCACGATCATGGTCAGGATCGGCAACACGGCCAGGAACAAAATGATCCCGGAAAGAATGCCGGCGAACTTGCCGGTATCGCCCGGCAACAGCGACTGACGCTTCTTGATCAGGGCACTCATTGCGAAGCCTCCAGCAGACGGCGACGGCGGCCGGTGATGTATTCGGACAAGGTCATGATGGCGAGCGTGGTGACGATCAGCACCACACCGGCGGCGGATGCGGCGGGCCAGTTCATCAGCGGGGCGATCTGGTCATGCACCATCACTGCGAGCATCGGCACGCGCCGACCGCCGAGCAGCAACGGCACCACGAAGCTGCTGGCGTTGTAGGCGAACACCAGGGTCGCGCCGGTGATGATCCCCGGCAGACTCATCGGCAACACCACCTGACGGAACACTTGAAAGCGGCTGGCACCGAGTGTCGCGGCGGCTTCTTCATAGCTGCGAGCAACACCGCGCATGGCGCTGGCAATCGGCAGCACGGCCAGCGGGAAAGCGGTCTGCACCAGGCCCATCAACACGCCGTTCTGGTTGTACAGCAACATGATCGGGCGCTTGATCAGACCCAGGCCCATCAGGGTCTGGTTGAGCATGCCGCCGGGGCCGAGGATCACCAGCCAGCCATAGCTTTGCAGCAGCAGGTTGACCAGCAGCGGCAACAGCACCGCCGCCAGAAAAATCCGTCGCACGAACGGTGAGGTCAGGCGCGACATGGTGTACGCCACCGGGATCGCCAGCACCACGGCGATCACCGCGCTGATCAGCGCCAGACGCAAGGTCAGCAGCAACGATTTGAGGTAGTAGGGTTCGAGCAACTGCGCGTAACTGGCCAGGCTGAAACCGGACCACTCCGCGCCCTTGGTGCCGACGCTCATGCGCAGCACCAGCAGGCTGGCGGCAATCAGCACGCCGAGAAACAGCATCGACGGCGTGAGAAAAAACCACGCCCGCGCCGTTGGCGAAACACCGCGCGCCGGGCGCACGTCACCCGCGCCGACCGGTTGGGTCAGGGATTGATGTTCCATAGCAATGATCTCGTCAATGGAAAAACAACTGACAGACACTGCCTTCAAATCCACCGAGAAACCTGTAAGAGCGAGCTTGCTCGCGATAGCAATCTGTCAGTGACATCACTGTCGACAGGTAGGCCGTCATCGCTGGCAAGCCAGCTCCCACAGGGGTTTGCGGTGTTCTGAAGGTTTGTGTTTGCGTCAGGAAGAAAAGATTTCCGTGTAGCGACGAATCCACTGGTCATGCACGGTCGCCAGGAAGGCGTTGTCGTGCATGATCGCCTTCTCCGCGATCTGCTCCGGCGTGAGGATGAACGGGCTCTTGCGCGCTTCGGCGGAGATGATCGCCTTGGCGTTGACCGGACCGTTGAAGATGTCTTCGGCCATCTTGCCCTGCACCAGCGGGTCGAGGGAGTGGTCGATGAAGGCGTAGGCCAGGTCGGTGTCGCCCGGACGGTTCTTCGGCATTACCGAAAGCATCAGGTCGGTGTAGAAACCTTCCTTCATGCCGAACGTGGCGCCGAGGCCATAGTTCGGGTCGCGGATCTGCTTGGGGAAAAACGCCGGGGCATACAGGCCGCCCATGTCCAGGGAACCGGTGCGGAACAGCTCGGCGATCTGGTTGGGGTTTTCGCCCAGGGTCACCACGCGGTCTTTCAGCTCGGCGAGTTTCTTGAAGCCCGGCTCGATGTTGTGCTCGTCACCACCGGCCAGTTTGGCGGCGATGATGATCAGGTCCATGGCCTCGGTCCAGTTCGGCGGCGGCAGGAAAATGCTAGGTGCCAGATCGGCGTCCCACAGTGCGGCGTAACTGTCCGGCGCTTCCTTCTGGGTGCGGGTGCTGTAGACCAGACTGTTGCACCACAGCAGGTAACCGATGCCGTGACCGTTGGCCCCGGTGCGGTATTTTTCCGGGACGTCGACCAGGTTGGGAATACGGTTGAGATCGGGTTTTTCCAGCAGTCCGGCAGCCGCCAGACCTTCGGCGCCGACGCCAGCCAGGGTGATGATGTCGTACTGCGGGCGGTCACCACCGGCCTTGAGCTTGGCGACCATTTCCGAGGTGCTGCCGGTACGGTCGGCAATCACTTTGGCGCCGGTCTTGGCTTCGAACGTTGCAGCGATGTTGCGCAGTGCAGCGAGGCCCGTGTCATCGGACCAGGTCAACAGGCGCAGGGTCTTGCCGGCAAAGCGGGTGTCGCTGGCACTGGCCCGGATGAAGGGCATGCTCATGGCCGCCGCAGCCACCGAGGCCACGCCGACGGTTTTGATGAATTGACGCCTGTTCAGATCGTGCTCGCCCATTTAGGACTCCCATTATTCTTGTAAGTATGAGACTGATCGCAACCCTTGCATCTGCCTGACCGGAACCGCTCAAGCCCCCGGTTTCAAAGGGCTTGAGCGTGGTCTGCGGGTTCATCCTGAGGTCGTGTAAAACACCTGACTATCGATAAAAACTCATTGGAGCCATGACGCCGGCGCATGCCTCGTTGCGAGGCATGCGCTGACCTTTTTCGGGCATTCAGAGCGCGCGGATCACGTGCTTGATTTCCTGGAATGCCGCCAGACCCCACGGGCCCAATTCGCGGCCGATGCTGCTCTGTTTGTAGCCGCCCCACGCGGTCTGCGGGAAGATCACCTGCGGCGCGTTGAGCCACACCAGCCCCGCCTGCAAGGCGTTGGCGACCCGATCCGCGGTCTCGGCATTACGCGTGACGACGCTGGCGACCAGACCGAATTGACTGTCGTTGGCCAGCGCAATCGCCTCCGCTTCCGAAGCGAAACTGCGCACGCAGATCACCGGCCCGAAGATCTCTTCACACCACAGCGCACTGTCGAGGGGCACTTCGGTGAAGATTGTCGGCTGCAAGAAATATCCGCGCGGCAGATCGGCGGGACGATTGCCGCCACAAATCAGCTTGGCCCCGGCACTGAGGCCGCGGTCGATGTGGCCGAGCACGCGTTGGTACTGCGCCTGATTGACCAGCGCGCCCATCTCGACTTCAGGATCGAACGGATCGGCCACACGGATTTTTTCCGCGCGGGCCTTCAGACGAATCAGGAATTCATCGGCGATTTCATCGGCGACCAGCACCCGGCTGGTGGCCGAGCACATCTGCCCGGCGTTGAAGAAACCGCCACCGCAGGCCAGTTCCACCGCCAGATCCAGGTCGGCATCTTCCAGAATCAGCAGCGAGGATTTGCCGCCCAGTTCCAGGCTAACGCCCTTCACGGTTTCAGCGGCGCGCTGCATCACTTGCACACCCACGGCGTTGCTGCCGGTGAAGGAAACCTTGGCGATGCGCGGGTCCGCTGACAGCGGTGCACCGACTGCCAGACCGGTGCCGCACACCAGGTTGAACACGCCTTTGGGCAGACCGGATTCAGCGATGATGGTCGCCAGTTCCAGCTCCGGCAACGGCGTGACTTCCGACGGTTTGAGCACCACGCAGCAACCCGCAGCGAGAGCTGGCGCGAGTTTCCATGCGGTGGTGACCATCGGGAAGTTCCACGGCACGATCAGCCCGACCACACCGCACGGCTCGCGGCGCAGACGTGCGCTGAAGTCATCGCTGGGCAGCGGAACGTCGCTGTCGAGTCTGGCGTCGAGGCCTTCGGCGAGTTCGGCGTAATACTCAAACGTGGCGATCACGTCGTCGACATCGATGCCCGCTTCGAACTGCGGCTTGCCGTTGTTGCTCGACTGCAACTTCATCAGATGTTCGCGGCCGTTGCGCACGCCATTGGCGATGTTGCGCAGGATCGCAGCGCGCTCGCCGCCGGTGGTTTTCGACCAGCCCTTGAAGGCTTCGGTCGCCGCCGCTACAGCCTGGTTGACGGCGCTTTCGTCACCGCCATTGACCGTGGTCAGCAGCGCTTCGGTGGCCGGGTTGATGACGCGCAGGTGTTCGCGGCCGGAGGACCATTGGCCGTTGATGTACAGGCCGTCGAGTGTGGTCGGGAAATTGATCATTGGGCCACCGCCTTCATCCATTGGGTCTGGTCGATTTCGATCAGGGTCGGGCCCTGACGATCGGTGGCAGCACGCAGTGCACCGCGCAGGTGTTCAGCGGAACTGATCGCTTCTGCGGCACAGCCCAACGCCTTGGCCACACCGATGAAGTCCGGGGTGTAAATGTCCACGCCCACCGGCTCGATGGCGCGGTTGACCATGTATTTCTTGATCTCTTCGTAACCCTGGTTATTCCACAGCAGGATGATTACCGGGGTGCGCGCTTCGACGGCGCTGGCCAGTTCCGGCAGGGTGAATTGCAGACCGCCGTCGCCGATCAGGCACACCACCGGCGGACGTGCGCCGTGTTCGAGGTTGCCACCGAGCCACGCGCCGATCGCCGCCGGCAAGGCGTAACCGAGGGTGCCGTAACCGGTGGACGAGTTGAACCAACGGCGCGGGCGCTCCGGGTTGAACGTCAGGTTGCCGGTGTACACCGGGTGCGTGGAGTCACCGACGAACACTGCGCTCGGCAATTCGTGCAGCACGGTTTCGAGGAAACGGGTCTGGGCCAGCGTCGGGGCATCCCAGGTCGCGGCCAGGTCTTCACGCAGACGCGCGGCGCGTACCTGACCCCAATCGTTGCGGCGCTCGGCCAGCGGTTTGTGCGACAGCGCGCTCAGCAATGCTTGCGCAGCGTTGCGCGAGTCGGCCACCAGCGCCACGTGAGGCGGGTAATTGCGCACGGTCTGGTCGGGATCGATATCGACGCGCAGCAACTTGCCGGGGATTTCGAAACCACCGGCGAAGGTGACGTCGTAGTCGGTTTCCGCCAGTTCGGTGCCGATCGCCAGCACCACGTCGGCCTCGGCCACCAGAGCGCGAGTCGCCACCAGGCTCTGGGTCGATCCGATCAGCAGAGGATGGCTGGATGGCAGCATGCCTTTGGCGTTGATGGTCAGGGCCACCGGTGCGTCGAGCAACTCAGCCAGTTCGGTGAGTTCGACAGCCGCATCGATGGCGCCGCCCCCGGCGAGGATCAGCGGACGCTGGGCGCCGGCCAGCAGTTCAGTCATGCGGCTCACGGCGGCCGGCGCAGCACCGGCGCGGTCGATGTTGACCGGCACGCTGGTCAGCAGTTCGTCGGCTTCTTCGACCAGCACGTCCAGCGGAATTTCGATGTGCACCGGACGCGGACGCCCGGCCTGGAACAGCGCAAACGCACGGGCCAGTACGCCCGGCAATTCGGACGCCGACATCAGGGTGTGGGAGAACGCCGCCACGCCGCCGACCAATGCGCTCTGGTTCGGCAGTTCATGCAGCTTGCCGCGACCGCCGCCCAGTTGGCTGCGCGACTGCACGCTGGAGATCACCAGCATCGGGATCGAATCGGCGTACGCCTGGCCCATGGCGGTGGTGATGTTGGTCATGCCTGGACCTGTGATGATGAAGCACACACCCGGTTTGCCGCTGGTGCGGGCATAACCGTCGGCCATGAAGCCGGCGCCTTGCTCGTGGCGCGGGGTGACGTGGTTGATGCTCGAACGGGCCAGCCCGCGATACAGCTCCACGGTATGCACCCCGGGAATGCCGAACACCTGCTCGACCCCATAATCTTCGAGTAACTTGACCAGTACTTCGCCACACGTCGCCATGTCTTTGCCCTTCTTGTTCGTTGAGGCACCGGGCTTTAAAGGAACCGGTGATTGGCCTCATTGAAACGGGCGACCCGTAGCCGCAACAATCGATAAAAGCTCATACTAGCCATGTCCTCACGTCATACCTTGGATCCACATGAAACGACTGCCTCCCCTGCCCGCCCTGCACACGTTTCTGATTACCGCGCAGTGCTGCAACTTCACCCGGGCCGCCGAGCAGTTGCACATCACCCAGGGTGCGGTGAGCCGGCAGATCGCCGGGCTTGAGGAACATCTGGGTTATGAGCTGTTCATTCGCCTGGCCCGGGGCCTGGAGCTGACGGCTGAAGGTCGCGAATGGCTGCCACGGGTGCAGCAGGTGTTCAGCCTGATCGGCGATTCGGTGGAGCAGATCGGCGCCAAACGCGAAACCCTGCAACTCAAGGCCCCGAGCTGCGTGATGCGCTGGTTGCTGCCACGGCTGTTGCAATGGCAGCGCGAGCGCCCGGACGTGCCGGTGAAACTCACGGCGTCGTTGCAACACGGGGTGGACTTTCATCGCGAGCAATTCGACGCGGCGGTGATCTACGGCACCGCGCCCCACGACTCACCCGCGACCCTGCATCTGTTCGATGAGCAACTGACGCCGGTCTGCTCGCCGACACTGCTCAACGGTGGGCCGGCCCTGCACGCACCGGCAGACCTGCAACAGCACCTGCTGCTGCATCCGACTCACACGGATGACGACTGGACACTCTGGCTTGAAGCCGCCGAACTGCACTTGAGCAATATCGCCAGCGGTCAGCATTTCGAGACCCTGGATCAGGCGATGTCGATGGCGTCCCACGGGACGGGGGTGGCGATCGGCGACTGGTCACTGATCGGCGACGACTTGAACGCCGGGCGACTGGTGATGCCGTTCGATCTGAAGGTGAAGACGGGATTGGGCTATTACATCGTCGCGCCGGCGTCGGAGCCTTCGGCGAAATTGCAGGAGTTGATGGGGTGGTTGGTTGAGCAGGCTCATACGCGGTGAGGCCTTGCCCTCACCCTAACCCTCTCCCGGAGGGAGAGGGAACTGACCGAGGTGTCTTACGTAATACATCGACCTGAAAAATCTGGGCGATTATGGATTCAATACATCCCGTTCAAGTCGGCGTAATTTTCAAGCATCCCACGATCGGCTCCCTCTCCCTCCGGGAGAGGGCTGGGGTGAGGGGCTTTTCAGTACTTAATAACCGACAGTAAACCGCTGACGCGAATGCTTCGGCGTTTCCACTTCGTCGATCAGCGCAATCGCATAGTCGGCAAAGCTGATCGAGCTCTGACCTTCAGCACTCACCAGCAAGTCATCCTTGCCGACCCGGAACTTGCCGGTGCGCTCGCCTTCGAAGAACAGCGCCGACGGCGACAGGAACGTCCAGTCCAGTTCCTTCTCCTGACGCAAGGCCTCAAGAAACGCCGCGCCAGCGCTGGCCTCAGCCTTGTACTCGGCCGGGAAACCGGCGCTGTCGATCACACGAGTGCCGTCCGGCAGCAACAGCGAACCGGCACCGCCGACCACCAGCAGACGTTTCACCCCGGCCTGTTTCACCGGGCCGATCAGCGCGCTGGCCGGCACCGTGGCGAAATGCGCGGCGCTGATCACCACATCGTGGCCGGCGACGGCGTCCTGCAACGCGGCTGCATTCAGCACGTCGACATTCTTGCTGACCACACCGGCGCGGGCGCCGATCTTCGAGGTATCCCGGGCGATGGCGGTGACGCTATGGCCGCGACGCAGGGCTTCTTCCAGCAGTTGGCTGCCGGCACGGCCGGTGGCACCAATGATTGCGATCTTGCTCATGACATTCTCCAGTTGGCTTGAGAGTGCTGCGTTTTTCAGAATCGGGTTACCACTGCATTTCGCCCTTGGCGACTTTGGCGCTGAGCTCCAGCGAGCTTTCTTCGCCCAGTGTCGGGTAGCGTTTTTTCATCGCGGCGATCAGCGCGGCAGAGTCCTTGGCCTTGGCCGTTTCGGCATCGAATGCCTTGATGTAGTCGGCAGTGAATTTCACCGCCGCCAGCGAACGGGCGCTGTCACCCAGGTAGTGACCCGGCACCACGGTTTTCGGTTTCAGGGTTTCGATCGAATGCAGGGTTTCCAGCCAGTCAGCGTGGGATTGCGCAGTCTGGGTGTCGGCCATCCAGACGTGGATGTTCTCGGCGATAACCACACCGCCGACCACGGCTTTCAGCGACGGAATCCACACGAAGCTGCGATCCGGCTGCTTGCCTTCCAGACCAACCACCTGCAATTTCTGACCTTCGAGCATCAGGCTGTCGCCCTTGAGCACGCCCGGCACGATGGTTTTGGCCGGCACGTCGGCGCCCATTTTCGGGCCCCAGAAGGCGAGTTTGCCGTCGACGGTTTTCTTGATGTGATCAACGGTGGGTTGCGAAGCCAGCACCTTGGCATCCGGAAAGGCTTTGGTCAGGGTGTCGAGACCGAAGTAGTAATCCGGGTCACCGTGGCTGATGTAGATGGTGGTCAGTTGCTTGCCGCTGGCGCGGATCTTTTCCACCACTTGCTCAGCCTGGGATTTGCCGAACTGCGCGTCCACCAGAATCGCGTCCTTCTCGCCGCTGACCAGCACCGAGGTCACCGGGAAGATCGCATGGGTGCCCGGGTTGTAGACATCGAGGGTCAGGTTCGCAGCCGCTGCGTGGGCAGCAAAGCCGAGGGTGGCGGTGGCCAGTAAAACGCGCTTGAGGGTGGTGAAGCCGATCATGGGTTGCTCCGCTGTTCGAATGCCGTGCTTGGCGATGGGGACAGAGCTTAGTTGCCAGACTCGTTACAAAAAATGCGATGCTTGAACATAGTTTGTTTCTGAAAGCGGGCAAATCATGGATCGTCTCCAAGCAATGCGGGTGTTTGTCACGGTGGTGGATCTGGGCAGCCAGTCGGCGGCGGCCGATCACCTGGACCTGTCACGGCCGGTGGTGTCGCGCTATCTGGCGGAACTGGAAGACTGGGTCGGCGCGCGCCTGATGCACCGCACCACGCGCAAGTTGAGCCTGACCGCCGCCGGCAACGAGATCCTGCCGCGCTGCCGGCAAATGCTGGAGCTGTCCGGCGACATGCAGGCCGCCGTCAGCGAACCTGCCGATGCGCCACGGGGTTTGCTGCGGATCAGCGTCAGTACCTCGTTCGGCCAGGCGCAACTGGCCGATGCCATGGCGGCGTTCGTCAAAGCGTATCCGGGGGTGAACATCGACCTGCAAATGCTCGATCGCACCGTGAACCTGGTGGACGAGCGCATCGACCTGGCGATCCGCACCAGCAACGATCTCGATCCCAACCTGATCGCCCGGCGACTGACGGTCTGCCGTTCGGTGGTCTGCGCGGCGCCCGCCTATCTGCAGGAACATCCGCAGCCACAACGGGTCGAGGATCTGAGCCGGCACAACTGCCTGACCCATTCCTATTTCGGCAAGAGCCTGTGGCACTTCGAGGAAGATGGCGAACCGGTTTCGGTGCCGGTGCAGGGCAACATCAGCGCCAACGAGGCCAGCACCCTCCTGCGCGCGACCCTGGCCGGTGCCGGGGTCGCGATGCTGCCGACCTATCAGGCTGGGGTGCATGTGCACAGCGGTGAACTGGTTCGCCTGCTGCCCCACGCCGAGCCTCGGCAGATGAACATCTACGCCGTATATGCCTCGCGCAAGCACATGCCGGCGGCGCTGCGCTGCATGCTGGATTTTCTGGTGCAGCGTTTTCCCGAAAACCCGCAGTGGGATCAGCTTTAAGCTGCAAGCTGCAAGCTGCAAGCTGCAAGCGGAGAGCTCCAAGCGGAGAGCGGAGAGCCTGCGTCAATCTTGAAGCTTCAATCTTGAAGCTCGAAGCTTGCAGCTGCTCCCCTCTGGCCTATGCTGAAAGTAGTACCCAAGGGTATTCGTTCAGAGGTCAACGCCATGAACACCAGAACAAGAAGATACCTCGCGATTTTCATCACCTGCGCGGCCACGCTGGCGCTGTACGGCACCGCGGCGTGGCGCGTGGAGCAGTTGCGGCAACTGCCCCGTGAGTACGCGAGCTGCAACTTCGAGCGCTGCATCCCTCACAACGCCACCCTCAACGCCCTGCGCTGACGCAGGACGTCAGGCGTCGTCGTTCTGCTCGGCCTTCAAGCGGTCGCGGAATGCCTTTGGCGAGATCCCCACCCGGCGCCGGAACAGGCGCGTGAAGTTGGTCGGATCGGAAAACCCCAACACCTCGGACATCTCGTAAATGGTCATGCTGGTGTAAGTCAGCAGGCGCTTGGCTTCCAGCAACTGACGCTCGTGCATGATCTGCAGCGCCGGCTGCCCCGCCAGTTCACGGCAGGTGCCGTTGAGGTGCGAGACGGAAATCCCCAGCCGATGGGCCAGGTCTTCGACCTTGACGTGCTGGCGGTAGGTTTCCTCCACCAGCTGAATGAACCCGTTGAGGTATTCGCGCTGACGCTGCGGGCGTTGCGTGGCGTTGTGACGGTGGATCGCCTGACGGCTGACCCAGACCATGATCACGCTGACCAGCGAATGCATGAGCATTTCCCGCGCCGGTTGATGGCCGTTGTACTCGGCCTGCAACGCGGCAAACAGACTGTTGAGGTACTCCGCGTCCTTGCCCGCCGGACAACTTTCGGCCTGGGCCAGGGCCTGCACCGCACTGCCCAGTTGCGCCTGCAAATGGTTGATCAACGGTGTGGCGAGGGTGACGACGAATCCTTCGACGTCCTCGGAAAAACGGAATCCATGCACCGATAACGGCGGCAGGATCTGGATCGCGGCTTCGTTCAGTTGCGTGCGTTGGCCTTCGATTTCAAGCTCTGCCTGACCTTTGAATACGAAGAGCAACTGGCACAAATCGGCGTGGCGGTGGGGTTTGATTTCCCATTGGTGTTCGCGGCTGCGTTTGGAAATGGTTTCACAGTGCAGCAAGTCAGGGGTCGGCCAGTCCAGGCTTTCACCGTAGAGCTTGAACACCGGAATCGAAGGCAGGTCAGGCTTGTTCATCACTTCAATCCAGGCCTCGAGGTTTGCGGGCGATAATCGCACCGATTGGCAGAATGTACAGGTATCGGCTCAGTTTTCACCTTCAATTGACAGACCCGCAAGGGAAAAATGCAAGCACTCGAATCCTGAAAATCATTCACCGGCCGTTGTCGCGTGAAGCTTGCGAGTCATAAAAACAATGAAAACGCTGAAAACCCAAGTCGCCATCATCGGCGCCGGTCCGTCCGGATTATTGCTCGGCCAACTGCTGCACAACGCCGGCATCGACACTCTGATTCTGGAGCGCCAGACACCTGACTATGTGCTCGGCCGAATCCGCGCCGGCGTGCTTGAACAAGGCATGGTAGAGCTGTTGCGCGAGGCTGGCGTGGGTCAGCGGATGGACGCCGAAGGTCTGGTGCACGGTGGTTTCGAACTGGCCCTCGACGGGCGCCGGATCCACATCGACCTGCAAGCCCTGACCGGTGGAAAAACCGTGATGGTCTACGGCCAGACCGAAGTCACTCGCGACCTGATGGCCGCTCGTCGGGAGACCGGTGGGCAGACAATTTACGAAGCCAGCCATGTCGTTCCCTGTGGCATGAAAAGCGACGAAGCCTATGTGACCTTCGAAAAGGACGGCGAAACCTGGCGCGTCGATTGCGACTACATCGCCGGTTGCGACGGTTTCCACGGCGTGGCCCGGCAGTCGATTCCCGAGGATTGCCTGAAAGTCTTCGAACGGGCTTATCCGTTTGGCTGGCTGGGCATTCTCGCCGACACGCCACCGATTCACTATGAACTGGTTTACGCCCGCCACGAACGCGGCTTCGCCCTGTGCAGCATGCGGTCGGCGACTCGCACCCGCTATTACCTGCAAGTGCCCGCTGAGGAAAACGTCGACGACTGGTCGGATCAGCGTTTCTGGGATGAACTGCGCAAGCGTCTGCCGGAGGATCTGGCGCAGAAACTGGTGACCGGTCCGTCGATTGAAAAGAGCATCGCGCCGCTGCGCAGTTTTGTGGTCGAGCCGATGCAATACGGGCGGATGTTTCTGGTCGGGGATGCGGCGCACATCGTTCCGCCGACCGGTGCCAAGGGCTTGAATCTGGCGGCCAGCGATGTCAGCACGCTGTTCAGGATTTTGCTGAAGGTTTACCGCGAAGGTCGCGCTGACTTGCTGGAGAAATACTCGCAGATCTGCCTGCGCCGGGTGTGGAAAGCCGAGCGGTTTTCCTGGTGGATGACTTCGATGCTGCACCGCTTCGACGAGCACGATGATTTCAGCCAGCGGATCTGTGCTTCGGAACTGGACTACTTTGTCAGCTCCGAGGCCGGTCAAAAAACCATTGCAGAAAATTACGTCGGGCTTCCTTATGAGGCTATCGAATAGCCTGCTACCGACTTACACTGGCGAGCACTCACCCGCTCGCCGTGGCACTGCGGGTCAATCACTGCCCGCAGGTTCGCCCGTGACCAATCTCAACCATCCCGAAACGCCCAAACCGGCCATTCGCAGCGTGCTGGTCGCGCTGATGATGGCGATCTTTCTCGGTGCGCTGGACCAGACCATCGTCGCCGTTTCCATGCCGGCCATCTCCGCACAGTTCAAGGACGTCAGCCTGCTGGCCTGGGTGATTTCCGGCTACATGGTGGCGATGACCGTCGCGGTGCCGATCTACGGCAAGCTCGGTGACCTGTACGGGCGGCGCAAACTGATGCTGTTCGGCATGGGCCTGTTCACCCTCGCCTCGCTGTTCTGCGGCATGGCCCAGAGCATGGAGCAACTGGTGCTGGCGCGGATTTTCCAGGGCATCGGTGCCGGCGGGATGATTTCGGTGAGCCAGGCGATCATCGGCGACATCGTCCCACCTCGCGAACGCGGGCGTTATCAAGGCTATTTCTCCAGCATGTACGCGGTGGCCAGTGTCGCCGGCCCGGTGCTCGGCGGTTACATGACCGAGTACCTGTCGTGGCGCTGGGTGTTCCTGATCAACCTGCCGCTGGGTCTTGGCGCGTACTGGGTGGCGCGACGCAACCTGATCGGCCTGCCGATTCCCCAACGCAAACCAATCATCGATTACCTCGGCACGCTGCTGATGATCATCGGCCTGACCGCGCTGTTGCTGGCGATCACTCAGGTCGGCCAGGGCCATGCGTGGCGCAGCAGCGAAGTGCTCGAGCTGTTCGCTTGTGCGGTGGCGGTGCTTGCGGTGTTCGTCTGGCATGAGCGGCGCGCCCGGGAGCCGTTGCTGCCGATGCACCTGTTCACCAACCGCAGCGCCCTGCTGTGCTGGTGCACGATTTTCTTTTGCAGCTTCCAGGCGATTTCCCTGATCGTGCTGATGCCGCTGCGCTTTCAGAGCGTGACCGGCGCCGGGGCCGACAGCGCTGCGCTGCACTTGCTGCCGCTGGCGATGGGTTTGCCGATCGGCGCGTATTTCGCCGGACGTCGCACCTCGATCACCGGGCGCTACAAACCGCAGATTCTGACCGGTGCGCTGCTGATGCCGATCTCGATCCTTGGCATGGCCTTCAGCCCGCCTGATGCGACGCTGCTCAGCAGCCTGTTCATGCTGCTCAGCGGGATCGCCGGTGGCATGCAGTTCCCGACGTCGCTGGTCGGTACGCAGAATTCGGTCGAGCAAAAGGACATTGGCGTCGCCACCAGTACCACCAACCTGTTCCGCTCTTTGGGCGGCGCGGTGGGTGTGGCGTTGATGTCGGCACTGTTGCTGGCATTGTTGCAGGACTCCAGTTTCGCCCACCTGACCGGCAGCTCGCTGATGAGTGAAGGGCATTCCGGCAACGTGCTGCTCGATGGCCTGAACGCGGCGCCCGGCGATGCGCAGAATGCCTTGCGCGCTGAGCTGCTGGTGACGTTCCGGCATTTGCTGATGGTCAGTGCGGCGGTGTCGCTGCTCGGGCTGGCGGCGGCGATTGCGATGCCCAACCGGTTGCTGCGGGGCCGTGAGCACGGCGCCCGCTGACTGTAGAACACCGTATGACCTGTGGGAGCGAGCTTGCTCGCGATTGCGGTTGATCAGTCGACATTTGCGTCACTGCTACATTGCTATCGCGAGCAAGCTCGCTCCCACAGGGGAAGTGCATTCAAGCACTGTAATAACCGACCGCCACCAGGAAATTCCCGACCTTCTTCAGGTAGGCATGTTTGTTCTCGACCTTGCCGGTCACCGGATTTTTCCAGCGGTATTCATACTCGCCCTCATCCTGTTTGCCGATCAACGACAGAATCGGCTCGCCCACCGGTTTGCCTTCCGGGTCGTCGACCTTGGCGAAATCGGTGTTGATCAGCCGCAGGTTGGTGCCGTGGGCGACGTAGCGGTGGTTGTCGAGATTGACCACGAACACATACAGGTCGTCCTGCAGGTAACCGCCCTTGAGCGAGTTGATCGCGGACAGCGTGCCCTTCTCGTCCTTGGTCAAATCGCTGGCCGCTTTGTCGAGCAACGCTTTTGCCTGCTCCGCCGACGCCCGCGGCAAGTAATAACCCACCGCCAGAATCCGCTGACCGATGCGTTGATAGTAAACGTGCTTGCGCTCGACCTTGCCGTCGGACCAGTTCTGCCAGCGGTATTCGGCCTGCTGGATGCCGTTGCCTTCCGGCACTTTCAAGGCGTCCTTGAAGGACTTCTGCAAGTCCGGCCCGAGGACTTCGCTGACGTCGCGACCGATCAATGCCGACGACGGCCCGCCGCTGGCGAGCATCACGCCCTTGGTGTCGACCACGAACACGTAACGGTCCTTGTCGACGAATTCGCCCTGGCGGCTGAACGCCGCGAACGCCTTGTCGCCGTTGTCGTGGTAATAGGCCAGCGCCTTTTCCAGCAAGGCGATGGCGGCCTTGCTGTCGTCTTTTTCCGTGGTGGCCGCATTGGCCTGACCGAAACTCAACAGCAGCACCGCGCCGAGCCAGGCCAGCTTGTGCACAAACCCCATGACGCATCCCTCGTTCTTGTTGGTGTTTCAAGAGCGTAGACGGCCTGAAGGCATGTATGGATATTCAGAAAGCTTCTGAATGTTGCTGTGGCGAGGGCGTTCGCGCCCTCGCCACACAAGAGGCTTACGGACGGGCGTTGAGTTGCTGTTGCAGGTTCTGGATCTGCGCTTGCAGGGTGTTGATGTTGCGGGTCATCTGCGCTCGGAACGCATCGAACTCGGCGGTGTTGGTGCCTCCCTGCGCAGCGGCCGGACGGTTGTCCTGCTCGCTCTTGAGGATGACGATTTCCTGCTCCAGACGATCGATCGCCGGGTTCGACCCACCTTGTTTTTTCAAAGCCGTAATGTCGGCACCGAGGCTCTTGAACTGCGCATCGAATCCCTTCACCTGTGCATCAAAGCTCTTGAGTTGAGCATCGAGCTTGCTGGTGTCGGCCGGGGTGCTTTTCAGCGTGGCCAGTTCGGCGCTCAGGGCTTTGACCTGGGCCTGCAACTGAGTGTTGGCGTTCTGTTGTTCAGTGGTCTGGGCGGTCATCTGCGCCAGCCGCTTGTCCAGATCCGTCGCCTGCCCGGCCACGCCCTGCTGCTGTTTGCTCTGATCCTGAAGCGCGCTTTGCAGCTGTTTGATCTGCAGCTTCAACGCTTCGCTGTCGGTGGTGACGTTGGTCTGGCTGGCCACGACCTTGCCGGAAATGTCCTGCAGGCGCCCCGCCGCTTCCTCACTGATGCGCGCGAAACTTTCCTGGGTCGCCACCAGTTGCTGCTCCATCAGCGAGATCTGCTGGAAGCTCCACCAGGCCAGACCGATGAAGGCGAAGAACAATGCGCCGACCAGTGCCCACAACGGCCCGGTGCTGGCGGCCTTGACCTTGACCACCGGCGGCGTGCGCGAATGCACGGTGGTGCGGGCGGTGACCGGAAAATCGTCGTCATCGAGGGTGTCGGCGCGCAGGCTCGGTACATCGTCGAAATCGTCGTGGGCATCGTTACGCATGGACATTGAGGCAACCTTTGTGAAACGCGGTGATGGCAGATTGGGGCGAAGTATAAACCCCGCGGCCGCTGGGGTTGACCCTCAAGCCGTGGCGCGGTTCAGTGCCGGCCGGCAGATTCGTATCAACGAATGTCCTGGGCCTTCCACCAGCCACAGAACTCATCGAGGGCCGTCCACAGACTGACTTTCGGATCGTAGTCCAGATAATGCCGGGCGCGACTGATGTCGAGGGTGAAATTTTTGTTCATCACCTGCATGCCCAGGCGCGACAGGGTCGGCTCGGGACGCCCGGGCCAGAGCTTGCACACCCCTTCGTTGAGCGCCGCCACGCTGTAGGCCAGACCGTAGGAACGGTATTTGGTGACCTGTGGGACTTCCATCTTGCGCATCACGTAATTGACCACATCCCACAGCGGTACCGGCGCACCGTTGCTGATGTTGTAGGCCTTGCCCAGCGCGGAAGCGTCGGCCAGCAGGCTGCTGAGCAATGCCTCGTTGAGGTTGTGCATGCTGGTGAAATCGACCTTGTTCAGACCGTTGCCGATGATTGCCAGACGGCCCTTGCGCTGCATGTTCAACAAGCGCGGGAAGATGCTCATGTCGCCGGCGCCGGTGACGAAACGCGGGCGCAGGGCGAGGGTTTCGAGGCCGAATTCCTGGGCGCCGAAGACCTTTTGCTCGGCCAGGTATTTGGTCGCGGCGTAGTGATGCTTGAAGCGCTTGGGCACTTGTTCTTCGGTCAGGCGGAGATGATCGCGACCGTCAAAGTAGATCGAGGGCGACGACAGATGCACCAGCCGCCGGACCCGTTGCTTCAGGCAGGCCTCGACCACGTTTTCGGTGACCTGCACATTGCCCTGATGGAAGTCCTGATACCGGCCCCACAAGCCGACCGCGCCGGCGCAATGCACCACCGCTTCGACATCGCTGCACAGCGCACGCACCAGATCCGGGTCGCTCAAATCGCCTTGAACGAACTCGGCACCGCGACGCACCAGATGCTCGACACCCTCGGCCCGGCGACCGTTGACCCGCACCTCCAGGCCCTGCTCCAGGGCGAAACGCGCAAAGCGTCCGCCAATGAAGCCGCTTGCGCCGGTGACCAGAATTTTCATGTAGAGCTCCAACAAAACCAGCTGCAAGCTTCGAGCTTCGAGCTGCAAGGTAAATACAGTACGCAAGCGCTTTACTTGGCGCTTGCAGCTTGACGCTCGTAGCTGCTTTCAGGCCACCAGCCATTGCGCCGACGAGCGCACCAATTGCTCGGTCAACAGCCCGAGCAACTGACCGCCATTGCGCCAATGATGCCAGTACAAGGGCACGTCGATCGGTTTATCTGGCAACAGTTCGCGCAGCACGCCGCGCTCCAGTTGCTCGCGCACCTGCAATTCCGGCACCAGTCCCCAACCGAGTCCTGCTTCGGTCAGGCGGATGAAACCTTCGGACGACGGGCACAGGTGATGTTCGAAACCGCCATCGACGCCGAGGGAGGCGAGGTAACGATGCTGGAGAAAATCGTCCGGGCCAAACACCAGCGCCGGGGTGCGCGGCAATTGTTCGGCCCGCACGCCGTCGGGAAAATGCCGCTCGATGAACGCCGGACTGGCCAGCGCCCGATAGCGCATCGCTCCGAGCAGCACGCTGCGCGCGCCTGCCACCGGACGCTCACTGGCGCACAGGCAACCGGCCACTTCACCGGCGCGCATGCGCTTGAGGCCGACGGTCTGGTCTTCGACGATCAGATCGAGCAATAGATGTTGTTCGGCGCAGAAGTCGCCCACCGCCTCGGCCCACCAGGTAGCGAGGCTGTCGGCATTCAGGGCGATGCGCAGGCGCTCCGGCAGGCCTTCTTCGTCCAGCGCCGGCACCAGCGTCTGCAAATCCCGCTCGAGCAGGCGCACCTGCTGCACATGGTTGAGCAGGCGCCGGCCAATTTCGGTTGGCGACGGCGGTGTCCCGCGTACCAGCACCGGTTGGCCGACCCGAGCTTCCAGCAGTTTGATCCTTTGGGAAATCGCCGATTGCGAAAGGCCCAACACCTGCGCCGCGCGTTCGAATCCGGCCTGCTCGACTACGGCGGCCAGAGCGGAAAGCAATTTGTAGTCGAACATCAGTTTTCCTAATGAGCGATCAGCACTATTGGTTTTTCTTATACCGCGTCAACCGGGAGAATAGCCAGCAAGCACTCTTTATCAAGGACCACCACCATGGCTGGCGAAACCTCATTGACCACACTGCTGCGCAGCATGAGCCCGCAGCTCAATGCCGGCGAATACGTGTTCTGCACCTTGCGCGACGGCCAGTTGCCGAGCGGTCTGGAAATCGTCGGCAGTTTCCGTGAGCAGGAAGGTCTGACGGTGATTCTTGAACGTTCCCACGCCGAGCGCGCCGGTTTCAGCTTCGACTACGTCGCAGCCTGGATCACCTTGAACGTGCATTCGGCGCTGGAAGCCGTCGGCCTGACCGCCGCATTCGCCACCGCACTGGGTAAGGCCGGCATCAGCTGCAACGTGATCGCCGGTTATTACCACGACCATTTGTTCGTCGGTCAGGCCGACGCCGAACGCGCCATGCAAGTGCTGCGCGACCTCGCAGCCAACGCGGAGTAACCGTCATGTGGCAAAGCTATACCAATGGTTTGCTGGTGGCGTTCGGGCTGATCATGGCGATCGGTACGCAGAACGCTTTTGTCCTGGCCCAGAGCCTGCGGCGTGAACATCACCTGCCGGTCGCCGCGCTGTGCGTCGCCTGTGATGCGTTGCTGGTGGCGGCAGGTGTGTTCGGTCTGGCCACGGTGCTGGCGCAAAACCCGACCTTACTGGCGGTCGCCCGCTGGGGCGGCGCGGTGTTCCTGATCTGGTACGGCAGCCAGGCGTTGCGCCGGGCGTTTTCGAAACAGAGCCTGCAACAGGGTGAAAACCAGACTGTACGTTCGCTGCGGGCGGTGATGCTCAGCGCACTGGCGGTGACCTTGCTCAACCCACACGTCTATCTCGACACCGTTTTGCTGATCGGTTCTCTTGGTGCGCAACAGTCGGTGCCCGGCGCTTATGTCGTCGGCGCGGCGAGTGCTTCGCTGCTGTGGTTCTTCACCCTGGCGTTCGGCGCGGCATGGCTCGCACCGTGGCTGGCACGGCCGAGTACGTGGCGGATTCTGGATCTGCTGGTGGCGGTGATGATGTTCACGGTGGCGGGGCAATTGATATTGGCTTCATGATTTATTCCAAACAGCTCTGGAACCTCTATCCCACACAGTTGTTGCGTGGTTAAGCCGCACCCCCGGTGCTATGATCCGAACCCTGCGCCGCAAAGAGTAAAAACTCGCCGGTGCATTTCTGGCCGCCCGTGATCGGCCTTGCGCTCACCGCAACAGACCTGATTAGGAGAATCATCATGGCTTTCGAATTGCCGCCGCTGCCTTACGCACACGATGCCCTGCAGCCGCACATTTCCAAGGAAACCCTGGAATTCCACCACGACAAGCACCACAACACCTACGTCGTGAACCTGAACAACCTGGTGCCAGGCACCGAGTTCGAAGGCAAGACCCTGGAAGAAATCGTCAAGACTTCCTCGGGCGGCATCTTCAACAACGCCGCTCAGGTCTGGAACCACACCTTCTACTGGAACTGCCTGGCGCCAAACGCCGGCGGTCAACCAACCGGCGCCCTGGCTGAAGCCATCAACGCGGCTTTCGGTTCGTTCGACAAGTTCAAGGAAGAGTTCAGCAAAACCTCGATCGGCACATTCGGTTCCGGCTGGGGCTGGCTGGTGAAAAAGGCTGACGGTTCCCTGGCCCTGGCCAGCACCATCGGCGCCGGCAACCCGCTGACCAGCGGCGACACCCCGCTGCTGACCTGCGACGTGTGGGAACACGCTTACTACATCGACTACCGTAACCTGCGTCCTAAGTACGTCGAGGCGTTCTGGAACCTGGTCAACTGGAAGTTCGTGGCCGAGCAGTTCGAAGGCAAGACCTTCACCGCTTAAGCTGCACGCCAGACAAAAAACCCGGCTATTGCCGGGTTTTTTTCTGCCCGCAGAAATCATCACGGGTGCGTCGCATCACCAACAGGGCCTTTTCCCACACGTAAAGCAGCCCTTCTCGCCTTGCCCCCAAGCCACGGCGAACTACCATCAAAAGAGGAAAAATTGTCCGACGCCCCTCAAGTTGGAGGCCAAAACTACCGACACAGTACAAATAGGGCAAATACTCCAGACAGCAGCATTTCGGCCAAGGCCACGGACAAATTTTCCGCGGCTCGATTGTCCCTTTGACTGCCAACACGGGATTGCCAATACTCATGGCAACTTGACGCTACCCGCACGGAACAAGGAATAACCCTTTGAAGCTGGAACTCAAGAACAGCTTGTCGGTGAAGTTGCTCCGGGTCGTGCTCCTGTCGGCATTGATCGTCGGCGTGGTCTTGAGCTGCGCGCAGATCGTTTTCGATGCCTATAAAACACGCCAGGCCGTCGCCGGCGATGCCGAACGCATCCTCGACATGTTCCGCGATCCCTCAACCCAGGCGGTCTACAGCCTGGACCGGGAGATGGGCATGCAGGTGATCGAAGGCCTGTTCCAGGACGACGCCGTGCGCCAGGCCTCCATTGGCCATCCCAACGAAGCGATGCTCGCGCAGAAATCCCGTGAGCTGCAGCATTCCAACAGTCGCTGGCTGACCGACCTGATCCTCGGCCAGGAACGCACGTTCACCACCCAACTGGTGGGACGCGGCCCCTACAGCGAATATTACGGCGACCTGAGCATTACCCTCGACACGGCCACCTACGGTCAGGGTTTCATCGTCAGCTCGGTGATCATCTTCATTTCCGGCGTGTTGCGCGCCTTGGCCATGGGGCTGGTGCTGTATCTGGTCTATCACTGGCTGCTGACCAAACCGCTGTCGCGGATCATCGAACACCTCACCGAGATCAACCCCGACCGCCCCAGCGAACACAAGATTCCGCAACTCAAGGGCCACGAGAAAAACGAACTGGGGATCTGGATCAACACCGCCAACCAGTTGCTCGAATCCATCGAACGCAATACCCACCTGCGCCACGAAGCGGAAAACAGCCTGCTGCGCATGGCCCAGTACGATTTCCTCACCGGCCTGCCGAACCGCCAGCAATTGCAGCAGCAACTGGACAAGATCCTGGTGGATGCCGGCAAGCTGCAGCGCCGGGTTGCGGTGTTGTGTGTCGGACTGGATGACTTCAAAGGCATCAACGAACAATTCAGCTACCAGACCGGCGACCAATTGCTGCTGGCACTCGCCGACCGCCTGCGCGCCCACAGCGGTCGCCTCGGCGCCCTCGCCCGTCTTGGCGGCGACCAGTTCGCGCTGGTGCAGGCCGATATCGAGCAACCCTACGAAGCGGCGGAACTGGCGCAAAGCATTCTTGATGACCTGGAAGCGCCGTTCGCCCTCGATCATCAGGAAATCCGTCTGCGCGCGACCATCGGCATCACCCTGTTCCCGGAGGACGGCGACAGCACCGAGAAGCTGTTGCAGAAAGCCGAGCAGACCATGACCCTGGCCAAGACCCGCTCGCGCAACCGTTATCAGTTTTATATCGCCAGCGTCGACAGCGAAATGCGCCGCCGTCGCGAACTGGAAAAAGACCTGCGCGACGCCTTGCTGCGCGATCAGTTCTACCTCGTCTATCAGCCGCAGATCAGCTACCGCGATCATCGCGTGGTCGGCGTCGAGGCATTGATCCGCTGGCAGCATCCGGAACACGGTCTGGTGCCGCCGGACCTGTTCATCCCGCTGGCCGAGCAGAACGGCACCATCATCGCCATTGGCGAATGGGTGCTGGATCAGGCCTGCAAGCAACTGCGCGACTGGCACGATCAGGGCTTCGTCGATCTGCGCATGGCGGTCAACCTGTCCACCGTGCAACTGCACCACGCCGAGCTGCCGCGGGTGGTCAACAACCTGTTGCAGATGTACCGCCTGCCACCGCGGAGCCTGGAGCTGGAAGTCACCGAAACCGGCCTGATGGAAGACATCAGCACCGCCGCCCAGCACCTGCTGAGCCTGCGCCGCTCCGGCGCCTTGATCGCCATCGACGACTTCGGCACCGGCTACTCCTCGCTGAGTTATCTCAAGAGTCTGCCGCTGGACAAGATAAAGATCGACAAGAGCTTCGTCCAGGACCTGCTGGACGACGACGATGACGCGACCATCGTTCGCGCCATCATTCAACTGGGCAAGAGCCTGGGCATGCAGGTGATCGCCGAGGGCGTGGAAACCGCCGAACAGGAAACCTACATCATCTCCGAAGGCTGCCATGAAGGTCAGGGCTACCACTACAGCAAACCGCTACCGGCGCGCGAGCTGAGCATTTATCTCAAGCAGGCCCAGCGCAGCAACGCGGCCATCCTCTGAAATCTCCCTGCGAAGCCCGGCAAACCCCTTGATCCGCCGGGCGTGCTCTACGCTGTTGATCCAGCGCAACCCCCGCGCAAATAAGAAATATTTCCAGCTACAACCCTTTACACATAATGCGAAAGATTTGCATTATGTCGCAGCTTTTGCGCACCCCCGCGCCTGTCCACTCAATTACCGAAGCAGGATGTTCGCCATGATTCGTATGCCTCTGGCTACCGCCAGTCTGCTGGCCATCGCTATTTCCCTCGCCGGTTGCGGCGAAGGTAAAGACAAAGACAAGGCCGCCGCTCCTGCGCCGACCCCGGCTGCCAGCACCGCTGCACCGGCTGCGCCTGCTGCCGCCGGTAAAGTCGACGAGGCCGCCGGCAAAGCCGTTGTCTCGCACTACGCCGACATGGTCTTCGCCGTTTACAGCGATGCCGAATCCACCGCGAAAACCCTGCAAACCGCCATCGACGCGTTCCTCGCCAAGCCGAACGCCGACACCCTGAAAGCCGCCAAGGCTGCCTGGGTCGCCGCCCGCGTTCCTTACCTGCAGAGCGAAGTGTTCCGCTTCGGCAACACCATCATCGACGACTGGGAAGGTCAGGTGAACGCCTGGCCTCTGGACGAAGGCCTGATCGACTACGTCGACAAATCCTACGAACACGCACTGGGCAACCCGGGCGCCACCGCCAACATCATCGCCAACACCGAAGTACAGGTCGGCGAAGACAAGGTCGACGTCAAGGACATCACCCCGGAAAAACTCGCCAGCCTGAACGAGCTGGGCGGTTCCGAAGCCAACGTTGCCACCGGCTACCATGCCATCGAATTCCTGCTCTGGGGCCAGGACCTGAACGGCACCGGCCCTGGCGCCGGCAACCGTCCAGCCTCGGACTACCTGGAAGGCGCCGGCGCCACCGGCGGTCACAACGATCGTCGTCGTGCCTACCTGAAAGCCGTGACCCAGCTGCTGGTCAGCGACCTGGAAGAAATGGTCGCCAACTGGAAGCCGAACGTGGCCGACAACTACCGCGCCACCCTGGAAGCCGAACCGGCTGAAAGCGGCCTGCGCAAAATGCTGTTCGGCATGGGCAGTCTGTCCCTGGGCGAACTGGCCGGCGAGCGCATGAAAGTGTCCCTGGAAGCGAACTCCCCGGAAGACGAACAGGATTGCTTCAGCGACAACACCCACAACTCGCACTTCTACGATGCCAAGGGCATTCGTAACGTGTACCTGGGCGAGTACACCCGTGTCGACGGCACCAAAATGACCGGCGCCAGCCTGTCGTCGCTGGTGGCCAAGGTCGACCCGGCTGCCGACACCGCGCTGAAAGCCGATCTGGCCGCCACCGAAGCCAAGATCCAGGTCATGGTCGATCACGCCAACAAGGGTGAGCACTACGACCAGTTGATCGCGGCCGGCAACACCGCCGGCAACCAGATCGTCCGCGACGCCATCGCTTCGCTGGTCAAGCAGACCGGTTCGATCGAAGCCGCTGCCGGCAAGCTGGGCATCAGCGACCTGAACCCGGACAACGCCGATCACGAGTTCTGATCACAGCGTCCGCGTTAATAAAGGCGACCTTCGGGTCGCCTTTTTCGTTCTGGCTGACCTGACGTGCATCAAGCAAACGATAATTCCTCTTATTCAAACCCCCTCGCCCTGTTAGACTTTGCGCCTTTAAATTCGCCCCTCTTGCAGGAAGTCTGATGCCCTCGCTGCCTCTTCGCTTGTCCGCACTGTTTCTGGCCCTGGGCCTGAGTGCCTGCGATGACGCCCCGCGTTTCACCAAGGCCGAGCCGGGTGAGGCCCGTTCCGGCGGCGCGGCGACCGTGCGCAAGAGCGATCAGAACGCGTTTTCCCTGCCGTCGGCCAACCTGCCGCCTTCGCGGCGGGTGGACTTCAGCGTCGGCAACAGCTTCTTTCGCAGCCCGTGGGTGATCGCGCCATCGACCACCACGGCCCGCGATGGCCTCGGCCCGCTGTTCAACACCAACGCCTGCCAGAACTGCCATATCAAGGACGGCCGCGGCCATCCGCCGACGCCGGATGCGGCCAACGCGGTGTCGATGCTGGTACGCCTGTCGATTCCCGATGCGCCGGCCTATGCCAAGGTCATCGAGCAAGTGGGCGTGGTGCCGGAGCCAGTCTACGGCGGCCAGTTCCAGGACATGGCCGTCCCCGGCGTCGCGCCGGAAGGCAAGGTGCGGGTCGATTACACGCCGGTGCCGGTCCGCTTCAAGGACGGCACCGAGGTCGAGCTGCGTAAACCGGTCCTGCAGATCACCCAGCTCGGCTACGGCCCGATGCACCCGGACACACGTTTCTCGGCCCGCGTTGCACCGCCGATGATCGGCCTGGGCCTGCTCGAAGCGATCCCGGAAGAAGCGATCCTCGCCAACGCCGCCGCGCAGGCCAAAGAGAACAACGGCATCAACGGCCGGCCAAACCGGGTCTGGGACGATGAGCAGCAAAAGACCGTCATGGGGCGATTTGGCTGGAAAGCCGGCCAGCCGAACCTCAATCAACAAAATGTTCACGCGTTTTCTGGTGATATGGGCCTCACCACCAGCCTGAGACCGTTTGATGACTGCACCGACGCGCAAACCGCCTGCAAACAGGCACCGAACGGCAATGGCCCGGACGGCGAACCGGAAGTCAGCGACAACATCCTGCGCCTGGTGCTGTTCTACAGCCGCAACCTTGCCGTTCCCGCCCGCCGTGGGGTCAACGATGCGCAAGTGCTGGCCGGCAAGAATCTGTTCTTCCAGGCGGGTTGCCAGTCCTGTCACACACCGAAATACACCACCGCCGCCAACGCGGCCGAACCTGAACTGGCCAATCAAGTGATTCGCCCGTACAGCGATCTGCTGCTGCACAACATGGGCGAAGGCCTGGCGGACAACCGCACCGAATTCCAGGCCTCCGGCCGCGACTGGCGCACCCCGCCGCTGTGGGGTATCGGCCTGACGCAGGCGGTCAGCGGCCACACCCAGTTTCTGCATGACGGCCGCGCCCGCAACCTGCTCGAAGCCGTGCTCTGGCACGGCGGCGAAGCGAAGGCGGCGCAGCAACAGGTTTTGTCTTTCAACGCCGAGCAGCGTGCCGCGCTGCTGGCGTTCTTGAACTCACTTTAAACACTTAAAAGAATCGGGAGCCCGACATGTTCCGTCCCAAGCTGTTGTTCACCAGCCTTGCCGCACTGGCCCTCGGCGCGTGCTCGCCGCAGGATCCGCAAGCCGTCACCTCGGCGGCCATCGCCAAATCGGTGATCCTGCCGACCTACACCCGCTGGGTCGAAGCCGACAAGCAACTGGCCGTCAGCGCCCTCGCTTACTGCCAGGGCAAAGAGTCGCTGGACACCGCCCGTGCCGACTTCCTGCACGCGCAGAAAGCCTGGGCCGAGTTGCAACCGCTGTTGATCGGCCCGCTGGCCGAAGGCAACCGTTCGTGGCAGGTGCAGTTCTGGCCGGACAAGAAAAACCTGGTCGGCCGTCAGGTCGAGCAACTGGTCACCGCGCAGCCGCAGATCGATGCCGCCGCACTGGCCAAGTCCAGCGTCGTGGTTCAAGGCCTGTCCGCTTACGAGTACATCCTGTTCGACGCCAAACCTGACGTCGCCAACGACGCGCAGAAAGCCAAGTACTGCCCACTGCTGGTGGCCATCGGCGAGCGTCAGAAACAACTGGCCGAAGAGATTCTCAGCAGCTGGAACAACACCGACGGCATGCTCGCGCAGATGAGCAAGTTCCCGAACCAGCGCTACGCCGACTCCCACGAAGCGATCGCCGATCTGCTGCGGGTACAGGTCACCGCCCTCGACACCCTGAAGAAAAAACTCGGCACGCCGATGGGCCGTCAGAGCAAGGGCGTACCACAGCCGTTCCAGGCCGATGCATGGCGCAGCCAGTCGTCGATGGAGTCGCTGGAAGCCAGCCTCGCAGCGGCCAAAACCGTCTGGGAAGGCGTCGACAACAAAGGCCTGCGCGGCCTGCTGCCGGCTGAGCAAAAGCCGCTGGCGGACAAGATCGATGCAGCTTACGCGGCGTCGCTCAAACTGTTCGGCAGCACTCAGCGCTCGCTGACCGAAATGCTCAACGATGACGCCGGTCGCCAGCAGCTCAACGACATCTACGACAGCCTCAACGTCGTCCACCGCCTGCACGAAGGCGAGCTGGCCAAGGCGCTGGGCATCCAACTGGGCTTCAACGCCAACGACGGTGACTGATGAGGGCACGTGCCATGCTGCGACGCCAGGCTCTGACTTTAGGTAGTTTGCTGCTGGGAGCAGTGACACTGGGCGGCTGGACGCTGTTCAAACGCAAGGACCAAAGCCCGCTGCTGTTGTCGGCGCGGGACGACACCGATGGCAAGCATTACGCCGTCGGTTATCGGCTGGACGGCACCCAGGTGTTTGCCACCGAAGTCGGCCAGCGCTGCCACGACATCATCAATCACCCGACGCTGCCGATCGCGCTGTTCGTTGCCCGCCGGCCGGGCACCGAGAGCTACCTGATCGACCTGCGCAACGGTGGATTGCTGCAAACCGTGACGTCGCAGCCGAACCGGCATTTCTACGGCCACGCGGTGATCCACCACAGCGGCGATTACCTGTACGCCACCGAAAACGACACCACCGATCCGGGCCGTGGTCTGCTCGGGGTGTACAAGTTCGAAGGCGAACGGCTGGTGCACAGCGGCGAGCTTTCCACCCACGGTCTCGGCCCGCATCAGGTGTCGTGGATGCCCGACGGTGAAACCCTGGTGGTGGCCAATGGCGGGATCCGCACCGAGGCCGAAAGCCGGGTCGACATGAACCTCGACGCCATGGAACCAAGCCTGGTGCTGATGCAGCGCGACGGCACCCTGCTGAGCAAGGAAACCCTCGCCCAGCAGATGAACAGCGTGCGCCACCTGGGGATCGCCAGCGACGGCACCATCGTTGCCGGCCAGCAATTCATGGGGCCTTCCCACGAGCGCTCGGAGCTGCTGGCGATCAAGCGACCGGGCCAGCCTTTCGTGGCGTTCCCGGTGCCGGAGCATCAGTTGCAGTCGATGGGTCATTACACCGCCAGCGTCGCCGTGCACAGCGACCTGCGTCTGGTGGCACTGACCGCACCGCGCGGCAACCGCTTCTTCATCTGGGACCTGGACAGCGGCGAAGTGCGCCTCGACGCACCGTTGCCCGACTGCGCCGGCGTCGGTGCGGTGAAGGACGGGTTTGTCGTGACCTCCGGTCAGGGACGTTGCCGCTACTACGATTGCCGTCAGGACGATCTGCTGGCCAAACCGCTGGATTTGCCCGCAGGGCTCTGGGACAACCATCTTCATCTGATGGCCTGAAATTCGCCGCCGACCGTTCGGTCGGCGGCACCGCTTTTCTCCACCTTCTTCCCTTACACCCGCTAAAAACTGGCAGTTGGAATCCCTGCCGTACTCGGGGTAATGTGCCCGCCTGTCTCGCCTGATTTTCTCCAAGGAACTGGAAATATGCTGCGTCGCCGCATGCTGATCATGTTGGGTGTTGTACTGCTGATCGTTCTGCTTCTCGCCGGTTACAAGGCCTTCTCGATCTATACGATGATCCAGGGCTTTTCCAAACCGAAGCCGCCGATCAGCGTCGCCGTGGCCACCGCCGTCGAGCGCCCGTGGCAGATGCGTCTGCCCACCGTCGGCACGCTGAAAGCGCTGCAAGGCGTCGACCTGAGCCTGGAGAACGCCGGCACCGTCACCGAGCTGAAGTTCGAATCGGGGCAGAAGGTCAAGGCCGGCCAGCCGTTGCTGCAACTGGACAGCGCCGTCGAAGCCGCCTTCCTCGAAACCGCCAAGGCCGATCTCGGCCTCGCGCAGCTGGATTACGGTCGCGGCAGTCAACTCGTCGGCAGCAGCGCCATCTCCAAAGGCGAATTCGACCGGCTCTCGGCGCAGTTGCAAAAGAACAAGGCCACGGTCAATCAGCTCAATGCGGCGCTGGCGAAAAAACGCATCGTCGCGCCCTTCAGCGGCACCATCGGCATCCGCCTCGTCGACATCGGCGACTACCTCGCCAGCGGCACCAAGATCGCCACCCTGCAGGACCTGAGCAGCCTCTACGCCGATTTCTACGTGCCCGAACAATCGGTGCCGAAACTGGCTATCGGTCAACCGGTACAGATCACGGTCGCGGCGTATCCCGGCCAGCATTTCACCGGCGCCATCAGCGCCATCAACCCGATCGTCGAAAGCACCACTCGCAACATTCTGGTGCGCGCCACCCTGGCCAACCCCGATGGCAAGTTGCTGCCGGGCATGTTCACCAGCGTCGAAGTGCTGCTGCCGGATCCGCAGAAACACATCGTGGTCCCGGAAAGTGCGATCACCTACACCCTGTACGGCAACTCGACGTACGTGGTCACCCAGAAGAAAGCCGAAGATGGCACCGTCGAAAAAGACGACAAGGGCCAACCGGTACTGATCGCCGAGCGTCGGTTCGTCGAGACCGGCGAACGCCGCGATGGTCAGGTGATGATCAACAAGGGCGTGCAGAGCGGCGAACAGGTGGTGACGGCCGGCCAGATCAAACTGGACAACGGCGCCCACATTGCCATCAGCGACGACAAGACCCTCGGCGAGCAGAACAGTCCGCCCCGCGCCGACTGATCAAGGAAACCCCATGGCTTTTACCGATCCGTTCATCCGCCGCCCGGTGCTCGCCACCGTGGTCAGCCTGCTGATTGTGCTGCTGGGCTTTCAGGCCTGGAGCAAGCTGCCGCTGCGCCAGTACCCGCAAATGGAAAACGCCCTGATCACGGTGACCACCGCGTACCCCGGGGCCAACGCCGAAACCATCCAGGGCTATATCACCCAGCCGATGCAGCAGAGCCTGGCCAGCGCCGAGGGCATCGACTACATGACCTCGGTCAGTCGCCAGAACTTCTCGGTGATTTCGATCTACGCGCGCATCGGCTCCAACAGCGACCGCCTGTTCACCGAACTGCTGGCCAAGGCCAACGAGGTGAAGAACAAGTTGCCTCAGGACGCCGAAGATCCGGTGCTGAGCAAGGAAGCCGCCGACGCCTCGGCGCTCATGTACATCAGCTTCTTCAGCAAGGAGCTGAACAACCCGCAGATCACCGACTACCTCTCACGGGTGATCCAGCCGAAACTGGCGACCCTGCCGGGCATGGCCGAGGCAGAGATTCTCGGCAACCAGGTGTTCGCCATGCGCCTGTGGATCGACCCGGTGAAACTCGCCGGCTTCGGCCTCAGCGCCAGCGACGTGACCAACGCGGTGCGCCAGTACAACTTTCTCTCCGCCGCTGGCGAAGTGAAAGGCGAGTACGTGGTCACCAGCATCAACGCCAACACCGAACTGAAGTCCGCCGAAGCCTTCGGCAAGATCCCGCTCAAGGTCAGCGGTGACAGCCGGGTGCTGCTCAGCGATGTGGCACGGGTCGAAATGGGCGCGGAAAACTACAACTCGATCAGTTCGTTCGGCGGCACGCCTTCGGTGTATATCGGGATCAAGGCCACACCCGGGGCCAACCCGCTGGAAGTGATCAAGGAAGTGCGCAAGATCATGCCGGAGCTGGAAGCCCAGCTGCCGCCCAACCTCAAGAGCGAGATCGCCTACGACGCCACGCTGTTCATCCAGGCCTCCATCGACGAAGTGGTGAAAACCCTGTTCGAGGCGGTGCTGATCGTGATCGTGGTGGTGTTCCTGTTCCTCGGTGCCCTGCGTTCAGTGGTCATTCCGGTGGTGACCATTCCGCTGTCGATGATCGGCGTGATGTTCTTCATGCAGATGATGGGCTACTCGATCAACCTGCTGACCCTGCTGGCGATGGTGCTCGCCATCGGGTTGGTGGTGGACGACGCGATTGTGGTGGTGGAAAACATCCACCGGCACATCGAGGAAGGCAAGACACCACTGGAGGCCGCGCTCGAAGGCGCACGGGAAATCGCCATGCCGGTGGTGTCGATGACCATCACCCTGGCGGCGGTGTACGCACCGATCGGTTTTCTCACGGGACTGACGGGGGCACTGTTCAAGGAGTTTGCGTTGACCCTGGCCGGGGCGGTGGTGATTTCCGGCGTCGTCGCCCTGACCCTGTCGCCGATGATGTGCGCCATGCTGCTGCGCCATGACGAAAATCCCACGGGCCTGGCCCACCGCCTCGACCGGATTTTCGACAGCCTCAAGCGTCGCTATCAGAGCATGCTGCACGGCACGCTCAATACCCGGCCGGTGGTGCTGGTGTTCGCGGTGATCGTGCTGTGCCTGATTCCGGTGCTGCTCAAGTTCACCAAATCGGAACTGGCACCGGACGAGGATCAGGGCATCATCTTCATGATGGCCAACGCGCCGCAACCGACCAACCTCGATTACCTGAACACCTACACCGACGAGTTCATCAAGATCTTCAAGGAGTTTCCGGAGTACTACTCCTCGTTCCAGATCAACGGCTATAACGGGGTGCAGAGCGGCATCGGCGGTTTCCTGCTCAAACCATGGAACGAGCGCAGCCGCACGCAAATGGAAATCCTCCCCGAGGTACAAGGCAGACTCGAGGGCATTCCGGGCCTGCAGATCTTCGGCTTCAACCTGCCGTCCCTGCCTGGCACCGGTGAAGGCCTGCCGTTCGAGTTTGTGATCAACACCGCCAACGACTACGAGCTGTTGCTGCAAGTGGCTGACCGGATCAAGAAGCGCGCCATGGAATCGGGCAAGTTCGCCTTCGTCGACCTCGACCTGGCTTTCGACAAACCCGAAGTGGTGGTCGACATCGACCGCGCCAAGGCTGCGCAGATGGGCGTGTCGATGCAGGATCTGGGCGGCACCCTCGCGACCTTGCTCGGCGAAGCCGAGATCAACCGGTTCACCATCGAAGGCCGCAGCTACAAGGTCATCGCCCAGGTCGAACGGGCCTACCGCGACAACCCGGACTGGCTGAACAATTACTACGTGAAAAACGCCCAGGGCGAACTGCTGCCGCTGTCGACCCTGATCACCGTGACCGACCGCGCACGACCGCGACAGCTCAACCAGTTCCAGCAACTCAACGCGGCCAAGCTGTCCGGGTTCCCGCTGGTGAGCATGGGCGAAGCCATCGACAGCGTGTTGCAGATTGCCCGGGAAGAGGCCCCGGCCGGGTTTGCCTTCGATTACGGGGGCGCCTCCCGGCAGTTCGTCCAGGAAGGCAGCGCGCTGTGGGTGACCTTCGCGTTGGCGCTGGCGATCATTTTCTTGGTGCTGGCGGCGCAGTTCGAGAGCTTCCGCGATCCACTAGTGATTCTGGTGACCGTGCCGTTGTCGATCTGCGGGGCGCTGATTCCGCTGTTCCTCGGCTGGTCGAGCATGAACATCTACACCCAGGTCGGGCTGGTGACGCTGATCGGGCTGATCAGCAAGCACGGGATCCTGATCGTCGAGTTCGCCAACCAGTTACGCAAGGAGAAGGGCCTGACACCCCGCGAGGCAGTGGAGGAAGCGGCAGCGATTCGCTTGCGCCCGGTGTTGATGACCACGGCGGCGATGGTGTTCGGCATGGTGCCGCTGATCGTGGCCACCGGCGCCGGTGCCGTCAGCCGCTTCGACATCGGGACGGTGATTGCCACCGGGATGTCGATCGGGACGTTGTTCACGCTGTTTGTCCTGCCGTGCGTTTACACCGTGCTGGCGAAACCCGATCCCAAGGCATGACGCAGTAAAAAAGCCATGACGCAATAAAAAAGGCCTCGCATCAGCGAGGCCTTTGGCTCTTGTAGAAAGAGATTTCAATCGATTCAACTCTGCGGCCTCATTCCTTGAGATAGTCCGAACATGAACAGCAACAGATCATGGTCCGGCTGAGTGGCCACGGCGGCTTTCGCCACCCGTGGCATCGGGCAATGCGGATCGCTCGCCGAGGCGCCGATCACCTGCATGCGTGGCTGTTCCCAGGCCGCCACCGCCAATGATGCAACTGCCAAGGCTCCTACCAGAAACAAACCTCGTGCAATTTCTAGTTTCATCGCTATAAACCTTTGATAGCGCTGCCAAACGCCGTCTCATAAAAGTAGACGAGTTTTTTCCAGTCCGTTGCGCTGAACGACGAGTGGCGACGCAATTGCTTCATGTCATGGGCAGCCGCGCGATGAGCGGTCAGACGCTGACGGCATTTTTCCAGATCGATCAGGGCGACTTCGACCTTGGCCGACTCACCTTCGCCCGTCACCCGCACAAACACGTGCTTGATGTAGATGCAGCTGTGCTGCCAGCGGCCCTTGTGCATGCGCGCCAGGTTTTCGGCGAGGTCCTTGAGCACGCGCTCATAGACAGCTTCGCCATATTGCTCGCGACCGCCGCCGGCTTCCCAATGCTCAAGCTCCTGAAAGCCATCGAGGGATTTGGTCACCAACAGCGCTCGCCATTTGAATTGCGAATCGGGCTGGGCACCGCAGAACACGATTTCGGGGACTCGAACGCCGAGCTTGGCAACGCCCGTCAGCGCATCGAGCTCACGCAATACGGTCGGTCGGCCGAACGGGTGCTGCCAGCTGCGATAGATATGTCCGGTCTGGCGTTTGGCATACAGCAGCTGGCCATCGCGCCCCATGACCCGTTGCACACCACTTTCGCCACCACGGCGCACATTGGGTTCTTCCACCCATTCGCCACGCTGGTTCCAGTAGTAGTCGAAGCGATCCTTGGGAGCGACTTCCGCTTCTGCTGCAAATTGCACTGCCATCCTGTTACCTCTTGCGTAATACGTAGACTCGCCACATGGCATAGAGCGGAATAAAGTCCAGTTGTTCCTGGATCCGGAATCCTGCGTCTTTGAATTCCTTTTCAACTGTAGCGGCCGGTAACACAAACCGGTTTTGGTAACTCTGCTGCCCACGCGTGCGCTCGGCGCGCTTGCGTTTCCAGGCCTTGAAATTGCCGTCTACCCAGAGCGAAATGATCACGCTGTCCCGGGTGACACGCTCGAATTCACGCAGAATCGCCCGGCGGTGCTCGGCTTCGCCGATGTGATGCAGCAGTCGCATGCAAAAAATGCTGTCGACGGCGTTATCAGGCAAGGCAATGTCGAACGCAGATGTGTGCAAGGGTTGTACCCGTTTCACCACATCCGCCGGTTGTGCCTGCATGGCGGTCTTGATCATCGACTCGGAATTGTCCGCACCGATGATCACCCGGTTGGGTTTTTCCGCGAGCATCGGCCAGAAACGCCCCGCACCGCACGGCAGGTCGAGTACCAGCCCCGGCTCACCGACCAGGGTCAGCGCCTTGCGGGCCATCTGCTGATCCCGCCAGTTGGACAAACGACGTCCCAGACCGTCCTGGTGCTTGCGCAGGTATTTCTGCGCATGTTTATCGTCGTACTTTTCGGAAAAATCGAGCTTGATCGGGCCGGCCATCACCAGGACTCCTGAATTACTGATGACGCCACCTTAAGCAGCGGCGTGTCAGCGTCAGGTCATCCCTTTGTGAAAAAAACGTCATGTAAACCGGCGAACTATTTCAAGGTTATACAGGAATTAGACAGGTTGGCGGGAGTACCCTCGTCTACCGGCTGATCTTCAGCGCTTGCCCAGATCGACCTCGAAACGGCAGCCATTGGGCTCCATCGTGCTCAACGTGACGCTCCAGCCCTGGTTCTCGCAGATGCGTTGAACCAGTGAAAGACCCAACCCCAGCCCTTCGCCGCGTTTTTCGTTTCCGCGTACAAAAGGCTGGAACATCGCCTCGCGTTTTTCCTCGGGAATGCCTACGCCCGAATCCTCGACCACGAAACCGTTCTCGTTGAGCGTCAGGCGAATGAACCCCTGCTCGGTGTAGTGCAAGGCATTGCGCAGCAAGTTGCCCATCACCGCATTGAGCAGCGTCGCGTTATAACAGGTGTCGGGCGGATTGCCCGGCTCGAAAATCAGCTGCAAGCCCTTGGATTCGATGGGTTCTCGCCACAGGCAAAGCAAACTTTCGGCCACTTGCGAGAGGTTATGCTGGGGCGCCGCGCCTGCGTCTTCACGCTGGGCGCGAGCGAGCATCAGGAAGGTCTGCACCAGCTCACGCATTTCTTCACTGGCCCGCGCAATGCGCTGAACCTGGGCCTTGCCGCGCTGATCGATGCCCGGATTTTCCAGCAGCAGTTCACAGGAGCTGGCCAATACCATCAGCGGTGTACGCAATTCGTGGCTGACGTCGCTGGTGAACAGGCGCTCCCGCGTCAGCGCCTGACGCAGGCGCCCAAGCGTGGCATCGAACGCCACCGCCAGTTCGCCCACCTCGTCTGCCGCGTAATCCGGCGCCAGCGGAGGCGCCAGCCCGAGCAACTGGTCGCGATGGCGCACCTGGCGGGCAAGACGTACCACCGGGGCCATCACCTTGCGCGCCAGCACCCAGCCAAGGAACACCGCCAGCGCCAGACTGAGCACGAAGCCCACCAGCACCACGGCGAACAGCACGCGCTCGCGTTCTTCGAAATCGCTTTGATCCTGCAGCAGCACATAACGACGACCGTCGACCACCTCGACCATCGCGTGGTACGACAGCTGCTCGCGAAAGACTTCATGGAACCCCGAATCCAGGTGTCGCAGGTCCTTGGGCAGCTCGAAGTCGCCCGGCCCGCCGCTGAAGTAGAACAGTTGATCCGGCTCCGGCCGATGGCTCCAGTCCGAGACGTTGTCCATCAGCAGCAGGCGTTGCAGATCCCCGCCCAACCCGGCGGAAATCAGTTTTTCCTCGACCAGGTGCACGGTCGCGACGATGCCCATGGCAAACGCCCCGGCCACCAGCGCACTCATCAGCGCAAAGGCGATGATGATCCGCTGGGCAAGGCTTTGCTTAAACTCCATCGCGGCCCTCGGCCAGGCGGTAACCCACGCCGTGCACGGTGTGCAGCAGTGGCTTGGCGAATGGTTTGTCGATCACCTGGCGCAATTGATGGACATGGCTGCGCAGGCTGTCGCTGTCCGGACAGTCATCGCCCCACAGCGCTTCTTCGAGAATTTCCCGACGCAAAACATGCGGGCTCTTTTGCATCAGCACCGCCAGCAGTTTGAGGCCGACCGGATTGAGCTTGAGCAGTTTGCCTTCGCGGGTCACTTCTAGGGTATCGAGGTCGTAGCTCAGATCGCCGACCTGCAGGGCCCGACGACCGCCGCCCTGAGTGCGACGCATCACCGCTTCGACCCGCGCCGCCAGTTCCGACAGCGCGAACGGCTTGACCAGATAATCGTCGGCTCCGGACTTGAAGCCCTGCAAGCGGTCATCGAGCTGATCGCGAGCGGTGAGCATGATTACCGGCGTATCGCGACGGGCGTCTTCGCGCAGGCGCTTGCACAGGGTGTAGCCGTCGATGCCTGGCAGCATGATGTCGAGCACGATCAGGTCGTAATGCTCGGTGGCGGCCAGATGCAGGCCCGACAGACCGTCCTGGGCGCAATCGACGGTATAGCCTTTGAGCCCCAGGTAATCGGCCAGATTGGCCAGGATATCGCGGTTGTCTTCGACCAATAGAATTCGCATGGGCACCTCCTACGTACACAGTAGCGGCCGTCTTGGCCCGCGCAGCTTACGGCCAAGTGTGGCTCACGGCTAGGCACCGAGTGGGTTGATTTGACTTAATTGCACGGATCGCCGGACTTGACGAGTTTTTCACGAGCGACCGACAAATCGCCGACAGAACCGGGCGCAGACTCACACGCTTGTGCTTCTTTGAAGACCTTACCGATGAAGGAATTGCCATGGTTTCGATCTCTGCCCGCCCTGCTTCAAGGCCTTTGAATGTATGGCTTTGCCTGGGCATTCCCGCCGTCGCGGCGGTCATTCTGGTGTTGCTGGAGCTGACCGACCTGGACATGGATCTGGCCCGGCTGTTTTACGATCCGGTCGCGGGCGACTTCATCGGCCGCCACAGTTACTTTCTCGAAGACATCCTCCACGACCGCGCCAAACAAGTGGTGATCGCCTTTTCGGTGTTCTCCATCCTCGGGTTCATCGGTGCTTTTTTCATCGAACGGCTCAAACCGTTCAAGCGTGAACTGGGTTGCCTGGTGTTGTCGCTGGGTCTGGCCACCTCGTTTGTCACGCCGGTGAAAGCCGTGACGGCGGTGCAATGCCCATGGAGCCTCGAACAGTTCGGTGGCCACGAAACCTACAGCAAACTGCTGGATCATCGCCCGCCGACCGACAAGCCCGGTCGTTGCTGGCCGGGTGGTCATGCGGCCACCGGTTTCACCTTGTTTGCGCTGTTCTTCGTGCTGCGTGACCGCCGCCCGCGGCTGGCCCGTCAGGCATTCATCTTTGCCTTTGCGCTGGGTTCGGTGTTTTCGATCAGCCGGATGATGCAGGGTGCGCACTTCTTCTCCCACAACGTGTGGACGGCGATCTTCTGCTGGCTGATCTGTCTGGGTTCGTATTACTGGATTCTGTATCGTCCGGCAGTAAAGGGTGAAACAGCGACACAGGCCCGTCCGGTCAACGCATGAAACTCTGAAACGCGGGCAATAAAAAACCCCGTCTGCTCTCGCAGACGGGGTTTTTCGTCACAGGGTAAGGCTGGCTTACATCATGCCGCCCATGCCACCCATGCCGCCCATGTCTGGCATACCGCCGCCAGCTGCACCTTCTTTCTTCGGTGCGTCAGCAACAGCAGCTTCGGTGGTCAGGATCAGACCGCCGATGGAGGCTGCAGCTTGCAGAGCCGAACGGGTGACCTTGGTTGGGTCCAGGATGCCCATTTCGATCATGTCGCCGTATTCGCCGGTAGCAGCGTTGTAGCCGAAGCTGCCTTCGCCGTTCTTGACCTTGTCGACAACCACGCTTGGCTCGTCGCCGGAGTTGGCAACGATCTGGCGCAGCGGCGCTTCAACAGCGCGACGCAGTACAGCGATACCGACGTTCTGGTCAGCGTTGTCGCCTTTCAGTTCGGTCAGGGCTTCCAGAGCGCGGATCAGCGCAACGCCACCGCCAGGTACCACGCCTTCTTCAACGGCTGCGCGGGTTGCGTGCAGGGCGTCTTCAACGCGGGCTTTCTTCTCTTTCATTTCAACTTCGGAACCGGCGCCAACCTTGATCACTGCAACGCCGCCGGACAGCTTGGCCAGACGCTCTTGCAGTTTTTCACGGTCGTAGTCCGAGGAAGTCTCGGCAACCTGGGCACGGATCTGAGCGATACGGGCTTCGATGTCGCCTTGAACGCCAGCACCGTCAACGATGATGGTGTTTTCCTTGGACAGGGTCACGCGCTTGGCGCTACCCAGGTGTTCCAGGGTGGTGCTTTCCAGGCTCAGGCCGATCTCTTCGGAGATAACGGTACCGCCGGTCAGAACAGCGATGTCCTGCAGCATGGCCTTGCGACGGTCGCCGAAGCCTGGAGCCTTGACGGCTGCGACTTTAACGATGCCACGCATGTTGTTCACGACCAGAGTCGCCAGGGCTTCGCCTTCAACGTCTTCGGCAACGATCAGCAGTGGACGGCCGGCTTTGGCAACGGCTTCCAGCACTGGCAGCATTTCGCGGATGTTCGAGATCTTCTTGTCGACCAGCAGGATCAGCGCGCCTTCCAGCTCGGCAACCATGGTGTCCGGCTTGTTGACGAAGTACGGGGACAGGTAGCCACGGTCGAACTGCATGCCTTCTACAACCGACAGTTCGTTTTCCAGGCCCGAGCCTTCTTCAACGGTGATCACGCCTTCTTTACCGACTTTTTCCATGGCTTCGGCAATGATGTCGCCGATGGAGTTGTCGGAGTTGGCGGAGATGGTGCCTACCTGAGCGATAGCCTTGGTGTCGGCGCATGGCTTGGACAGGGCTTTCAGTTCTTTGACGATCGCGATGGTCGCTTTGTCGATACCGCGCTTCAGGTCCATCGGGTTCATGCCGGCAGCGACGGCTTTCAGGCCTTCGTTGACGATCGACTGAGCCAGAACGGTAGCGGTGGTAGTACCGTCACCAGCGTCATCGTTGGCACGGGAGGCAACGTCTTTGACCAGCTGCGCGCCCATGTTTTCGAAACGGTCTTCGAGTTCGATTTCCTTGGCGACGGAAACGCCGTCCTTGGTGATGGTCGGAGCGCCGAAGCTCTTCTCGAGAATCACGTTACGGCCTTTCGGGCCCAGGGTCGCTTTTACCGCGTCAGCCAGGACGTTTACGCCAACCAGCATTTTCTTGCGGGCGGAATCGCCGAATTTAACTTCTTTAGCAGCCATGATCGATATTCCTTAAATACTTTGTAGTAGCGGGAAAATGAACGGGGGTAATCAGCCTTCGATAACGGCGAGGATTTCGTTCTCGCTCATTACCAGCAGGTCTTCGCCGTCGACTTTCACAGTGTTGCTGCCGGAGTACGGACCGAACACAACCTTGTCGCCTACCTTCACGGACAGTGCGCGCACTTCACCGCTTTCCAGTGCCTTGCCCGGGCCTACAGCCAGAATCTCACCGTGGTTGGCTTTTTCAGCAGCCGAACCTGGCAGGACGATACCGCCAGCGGTTTTCTTTTCTTCTTCGCTGCGACGGATGACGACGCGGTCATGCAGAGGACGAAGCTTCATTGTCGATCTCTCCTAATTGTGGTTTTCATCGGCCGGTGTAGTCCCGGCGGGTTTAACGAATCCGGCCTGCGCCGGTTGCGGCTCGTCGAGCGAACCGCGGAAGTCTGTCCGGTTCAAATACCGGAAACCTTTCGGTGACCGATACATAAGGGCGCATAAGCTTATTACAAGGGCGGGGGCTAAAAAATTTTCACGCACATTGCATGAATTCGCCCCACAAACGAACACGGCACCCGAAGGTGCCGTGTCGACGTAGAAGTTACTTGGTGTCGCGGTGTTCGAATTCGCCTTCGATCACATCGCCTTCGCGGCCAAGAGGCTGGCGCGGTGCAGGACCGCCGCGAGGTTGCAGGTCATCGGCGAACGCTCGCTGGCGCATGGCCTGTTCTTCGGCACGCTGGCGCATCTTGTTGGCGACCAGTCGACGACTGAACGGCAACAGCAGCACCAGACCGACCACGTCGCTGATAAAGCCCGGCAGGATCAACAGACCACCGGCCAGGGCCAGCATCAGGCCTTCCAGCATGGTTTGCGCAGGCAGTTCGCCGCGGTTCAGGCTTTCACGGGCACGCAGTGCGGTGGCCAGCCCGGCGACGCGCAGCACGAACACGCCGAACATCGAGCCGAGAATGATCAGCAGCAGGGCCGGGAAAAATCCGATCGATCCTGCCACTTTGACGAATACGAACAGCTCCAACACCGGGAACAGCAGAAAGAGCAACAAAAAAGGGCGCATCAAAGTTTCCTCAACGCAAGAAATGCCTTGCAGTAAGCCTTAGATGACGTCGCCCTTTCGTGAATTCAAGCGTCGGCCACCGCATTTTTTGGCCAGACCTCGGCGTGAGCCAGAGAAACCAAGGCCTCGCGCACTTGTATCGGCGTATGACAAGGCGCTTGAAACGGCAGCCAGTACAGCGCCTGGCCGATGCGCAGGTGCATGCCTTCGGTGTCGATCCCGGCCAGTTGCGCCGGTACGGTTTTCGGCAGACCGGCGAGGTCGACGTAATGGGCGATGGCCTTGGCGTGATCGCTGTTCATGTGCTCGACCATGCTGATTTCGGCCTTGCCGGCGAACGGGTTGGCCAGGGTCAGGTGATCGACCCAGTGGATCGCGCCAAAACCGCCGATGTAGCGATGGCGCACCGGATTGAGCACCCAGAAATCGAAATCGTGGGCCTTGTGGTAATTCTGCGAATCGGGGAAATAGCGGTAGTAACGCTCGGCGGCAGCTTCGATGGCGGCAGCGTCTTCGAGTTTTTCCGCCTCGGCCAGATAGGTCAGGCGACCAACGGCTTGCACATCGTCAGCCTCGCGCTCGCCCACCAGCAGCGAACATTTCGGATCTTTCTGCAGATTGTGAGTGTGCTGGGCGATGCGGCTGATCAGGATCAGCGGCCGGCCCTGGTCGTCCAGGCAGTAGGGAACCACAGAGCCGAATGGAAAACCGGGCATTGATCTGGAGTGGGTCGACAGCACGCCACGGTATTCCTTGAGAAGCAATTCTCGGGCATTCTTAGCCGCTTCAACGCTCAATTTATGACTCCTTAAATAGAATCCGTCGACAAAACGGACAGGCGCATGGGTTTTGTCCCACTCGCCATCGGGCAGTTCTCATGTGCAACAGGCTGCTGGCCGGTGCAGATCGAGAGGCTACCTGTAAGGACCACTCTGACCTGCTCTCGGGGGCATGCGAATGCAACTCAACGACAAAGTAATCATTATCACTGGCGGTTGCCAAGGCTTGGGCCGCTCGATGGCCGAGTATTTCGCAGGCAAGGGCGCGAAGCTGGCGCTGGTCGACCTGAACCAGGAAAAACTCGATGACGCCGTCGCGGCCTGCAAGGCCAAGGGTGTCGAAGCACGCAGCTACCTGTGCAACGTCGCCAACGAAGAGCAGGTCACGCACATGGTTGCCCAGGTAGCCGAACATTTCGGCGCGATCCACGGCCTGATCAACAACGCCGGGATCCTGCGCGACGGCCTGCTGCTCAAGGTCAAGGACGGCGAGATGACCAAGATGAGCCTGGCCCAGTGGCAGGCAGTGATCGACGTCAACCTGACCGGCGTGTTCCTCTGCACCCGTGAAGTGGCGGCGAAAATGGTCGAGCTGAAGAACAGCGGCGCGATCATCAACATCTCGTCGATCTCCCGCGCGGGCAACGTCGGCCAGACCAACTACTCCGCCGCCAAGGCCGGCGTGGCGGCAGCGACCGTGACCTGGGCCAAGGAACTGGCGCGCTACGGCATTCGCGTGGCGGGCATCGCACCGGGCTTCATCGAAACCGAGATGACCCTGGGCATGAAACCCGAAGCGCTGGAGAAAATGACCTCGGGCATTCCGCTCAAGCGCATGGGCAAGCCGGAAGAAATCGCCCATTCGGCGGCGTACATCTTCGAGAACGACTACTACACCGGCCGGATTCTGGAGATGGATGGCGGGTTGCGCATCTGACCTCTGTCGCGTAATGAAAAACGCCCCGGTGCACAGGCACCGGGGCGTTTTTGTTTAAACCACAGCCATCAATCGTCGCTGATGGTGATGTTCGGCATCGCCGGCGAAGCCGCTTCCTGCAACACGATCCGCGCGCCGACGTGGCGGGCCAGCTCCTGGTAAACCATGGCGATCTGGCTGTCCGGCTCGGAAATCACCGTTGGCTTGCCGCCATCGGCCTGTTCGCGGATCAGCATCGACAGCGGCAACGAAGCCAGCAGCTCGACGCCGAACTGGGTCGCCAGCTTCTCGCCACCGCCCTCACCGAACAGATGCTCGGCGTGTCCGCAGTTCGAGCAGATGTGCACGGCCATGTTTTCCACCACGCCCAGTACCGGAATGTTGACCTTGCGGAACATCTCCACGCCTTTACGCGCGTCCAGCAGCGCCAGATCCTGCGGTGTCGTGACAATCACAGCACCGGCCACCGGGACTTTCTGCGCCAGGGTCAGCTGGATGTCGCCGGTGCCTGGCGGCATGTCGATCACCAGATAATCCAGGTCGCCCCAAGCGGTTTGCGTGACCAGCTGCAGCAGCGCGCCGGAGACCATCGGCCCGCGCCAGACCATCGGCGTGTTATCGTCGGTCAGGAACGCCATCGACATCACTTCCACGCCATGGGCCTGCAACGGCACGAACCACTTCTGATCCTTGATCTGCGGTCGGGTGCCCTCGGGAATGCCGAACATGATGCCCTGACTCGGGCCGTAGATATCGGCGTCGAGAATCCCGACCTTCGCACCTTCGCGAGCCAGCGCCAGCGCCAGGTTGGCGGCGGTGGTGGATTTGCCCACACCGCCCTTGCCCGATGCCACGGCGACCACGTTCTTGACGTTGGCCAGCCCTGGGATCTGTGCCTGGGCCTTGTGCGCGGCGATCACGCTGTTGACTTCAACCTTGGCCGACACCACGCCGTCGAGGTTTTCGATGGCCAGTTGCAGCAATTGCGCCCAGCCGCTCTTGAACAGACCGGCGGCATAACCGATTTCCAGTTGCACGCTGACGCGATCGCCGGTGATTTCGATGTTGCGCACGCAACCGGCGCTGACCGGATCCTGATTCAGGTAAGGGTCGGTGTATTGGCTGAGGACGGCTTCCACCGCTGCGCGAGTGACGGCACTCATGGGCAACTCCGATAACAAGACTGGGAAAAGATGGCGGGTATCCTACCCCTTCTGTCCTCCGGACGGCATGCCCGGCAACGATTTGCAGAGGTGAAATATCTTTCCCGGCGCTTTATAGTGGCCGACCTCCGTTTCATCAAGTAGCGAAGCCCCACATGTCCGAACCACGCAAGATTCTCGTCACCAGCGCCCTGCCCTACGCCAACGGTTCGATCCACCTTGGCCATATGCTGGAATACATCCAGACCGATATGTGGGTGCGCTTCCAGAAGCATCGCGGCAATCAGTGCATTTATGTCTGCGCCGACGACGCCCACGGTTCGGCGATCATGCTGCGCGCGGAAAAGGAAGGCATCACCCCGGAACAACTGATCGCCAACGTCCAGGCCGAACACAGCGCCGACTTTGCCGAGTTCCTGGTGGACTTCGACAACTTCCACTCCACTCACGCCGAAGAAAACCGTGAGCTGTCGAGCCAGATCTACCTGAAGCTGCGTGACGCCGGGCACATCGCCCAACGTTCGATCACCCAGTATTTCGACCCGGAAAAGAAAATGTTCCTGGCCGACCGCTTCATCAAGGGCACCTGTCCGAAATGCGGCACTGAAGACCAGTACGGCGACAACTGCGAAAAATGCGGTGCGACCTACGCACCGACCGACCTGAAGGATCCGAAGTCGGCAATCTCCGGCGCCACCCCGGTGCTCAAGGATTCCCAGCACTTCTTCTTCAAGCTGCCGGACTTCCAGGAAATGCTGCAGGCCTGGACCCGCAGCGGCACCCTGCAGGATGCCGTGGCCAACAAGATCGCCGAATGGCTGGACGCCGGCCTGCAACAGTGGGACATCTCCCGCGATGCGCCGTACTTCGGCTTCGAGATCCCGGGCGAGCCAGGCAAGTACTTCTACGTGTGGCTGGACGCGCCGATCGGCTACATGGCCAGCTTCAAGAACCTCTGCAACCGCACGCCGGAGCTGGACTTCGACGCGTTCTGGGGCAAGGACTCCACCGCCGAACTGTACCACTTCATCGGCAAGGACATCGTCAACTTCCACGCCCTGTTCTGGCCGGCGATGCTCGAAGGCGCGGGTTTCCGCAAGCCGACCGGGATCAACGTGCACGGTTACCTGACCGTCAACGGTCAGAAGATGTCCAAATCCCGCGGCACCTTCATCAAGGCCCGTACCTACCTGGATCACCTGTCGCCGGAATACCTGCGCTACTACTACGCGGCCAAACTCGGCCGTGGCGTGGACGACCTCGACCTGAACCTCGAAGACTTCGTGCAGAAGGTCAACTCCGACCTGGTCGGCAAAGTGGTCAACATCGCCAGCCGTTGCGCCGGTTTCATCCAGAAGGGCAACGCCGGTCTGCTGGTGGACACCAACGCCGCGCCGGAACTGACCGAAGCGTTCCTGGCTGCTGCGCCGAGCATCGCCGACGCCTATGAAGCCCGCGATTTTGCCCGGGCCATGCGCGAAACCATGGCCCTGGCCGACCGCGCCAACGCCTGGATCGCCGACAAGGCGCCGTGGTCGCTGAACAAGCAGGAAGGCAAGCAGGATGAAGTCCAGGCGGTTTGCGCCACGGCGATCAACCTGTTCCGTCAGTTGGTGATCTTCCTCAAGCCGGTGCTGCCGCTGCTGGCTGCCGATGCCGAGGCGTTCCTCAACGTCGCCCCGCTGACCTGGAACGACCACACCACCCTGCTGGCCAACCACCAGCTGAACGAATTCAAACCGTTGATGACCCGCATCGACCCGGTAAAAGTGCAAGCCATGACCGACGCCTCGAAAGAAGACCTGACCGCCAGCCAGACCGACACCGGCGCCGCCGCGCCTGTCGGCAACGGCGAACTGGCCAAGGATCCGCTGTCGCCGGAAATCGACTTCGACACCTTTGCCGCCGTCGACCTGCGTGTGGCGCTGATCGTCAAGGCCGAACACGTCGAAGGCGCGGACAAGCTGCTGCGTCTGACCCTCGACATCGGTGACGAGCAACGCAACGTGTTCTCGGGGATCAAGAGCGCCTACCCGGATCCGTCCAAGCTCGACGGTCGCCTGACCATGATGATCGCCAACCTCAAGCCACGGAAAATGAAGTTCGGCATCTCCGAAGGCATGGTGATGGCGGCCGGCCCTGGCGGTGAAGAAATCTACCTGCTGAGCCCGGATAGCGGCGCCAAGCCGGGTCAGCGCATCAAGTAAGGTTCTGCCCTGACAGATCCCACAGGCGTGCTCCGTGCGCCTGTGGGATTTTTCATATCTGGCCCGCCCTCCACGGCTGCCGGATAATGCCTAACCTTAAGTGACCCCCCCCGTTGCCACCGGCAGAACCATGACCGAACTCGTGCTTACGCTCTTCAGTGCTGCGCTGATCAACAACTTTGTGTTGCACTGGCCGCTGGGCGTCGATCCGCTGCTGGCCGGCGAACGCCGTCAGGTACATGCGCTGGGGCTGGCAACGTTGTGCCTGATGCTGATTGTCGGCGTGGCGGGTTATGCGATCTGGCATTGGCTACTGGTGCCGTTGCAACTGGAATTCCTGCGGCTGTTTGTATTCCTGCCGCTGAGCGTCCTGCTGATCACGCCGTTGCTGAAGTTGCTGACGCGTTGGCGACCCGATATGCCGTTCGACGGTTTGTGGCCGCTGCTGCTGGGCAATGCCGGTGTGCTGGGGCTGACGCTGATCAACGCGCAAGCGGACAAAGGCCTGTTTCATGCGACAGCGCTGAGCCTTGGCGCCGGTCTGGGTTTCTGGCTGGTGTTGAGCCTGTTCAGCGATTTGCGTGAGCGCACGGCCGACAACGATATTCCCCTGCCCTTTCGTGGCCTGCCGATCCTGTTGATCGGCGCCGGACTGATGGCCGTGGCTTTTCTCGGATTCAGTGGACTGATCAAAACATGAGTCTGATTCAACGCATCGATGCCCTGCTGCCGCAGACCCAATGCGGCAAGTGCGGCCATCCCGGATGCAAACCCTACGCTGAAGGCATTGCCGACGGCGAGCCGATCAACAAGTGCCCGCCGGGTGGCGACGAAACCATCGCGGCGCTGGCCGAACTGTTGAAAATCCCGGTGCTGGAGCTGGACATCAGTCGTGGTTCGGCGCCGCCGCAAGTGGCCTACATCCGCGAAGCCGAATGCATCGGCTGCACCAAGTGCATTCAGGCCTGCCCGATCGACGCCATTGTCGGCGCAGCGAAGCTGATGCACACCGTCATCATCGACGAATGCACCGGTTGCGATCTGTGCGTGGCGCCCTGCCCGGTCGATTGCATCGAGATGCACCCGCTGCCTTTGGGCACACTGCCGGTGGTAGGCGGTCTGGCCGCCAGCCTTGAAGAACAACAGGCCCGCGCGGCCAAACGCGATCACGCCCGACAACGCTTTGAACGGCGCAATGCTCGCCTGCAACGCGAAGAACAGCAGAAGCAGGCCGAGCGCGAGGCCCGGGCACAGCGCGCGGCACAGGTCGAAGTCGCCGCCACCACGCTCGATCCGGTGCAGGCGGCGCTGGAGCGGGTGCGCGCGCAAAAGGCCGCGACCGCCGATGCTGCGCTGAAAAAAGCCAAGATCGACGTGGCCATGAGCCGGGCGCAATTGAACAAGTCGCTCAAGGCGTTCGGTCATCCGCCGACCTTCGATCAGCAATCGCAATTGATCCTCCTGCAACAGCAGTTCGAGGCGGCCGAACAGGCACTGGCGAAGCTGGAAAACAGCGCGGCACCTGCGCCAGTCGTGGCCGCTCCGGCGAAGGACGCCGATCTGAAACGGGCGAAGATCCAGTTGGCGATGCGCCGCGCCGAGCTGAAAAAGGCGCAAACCGCAGAGGCTCCGCCAGCGGAGATCGCCGCGCTGGAGCAAGCGCTGCGTGACGCCGAACAGGCGTTGCACAACGCCGAAGCGGCAAGCGATCAACCGGCGCCCGAGCTTGTGCGTGTCGAGAAACGTCCGATCGACGACCACCTTCGTAAACTGAAAACCGAATTGGCCTACGCTCGCGCCGACCTGAACAAACTGCAACGGCGCGACGGCACGCCCGCCGATATCCTCGAAAAGGCCCGCGCCCGCCTGCAAGAAGCAGAGCAGCAGGTAAAAGCCCATGTCATCCATTGAAACCGGAGACGAGCGCCTGCAACAGGCAATGAAGCTGGTTTTACTGGCGACATTGCCGGGATGGCTGGCGTTGTTCTGGTTTTACGGTTGGGGCGTGCTGATCAACCTGATCCTGTCCGTTGTCACGGCCTTGGGCGTTGAAGCTGCCGTGACTCATCTGCGTCGGCAACATCTGCAGGCCACCTTGACCGATGGCAGCGCAGTGGTCAGCGCCACGCTGCTGGCGATCGCGCTGCCGCCCTATTGCCCGTGGTGGCTGACGGTCACGGCGATCGCCTCGGGCCTGCTGCTGGGCAAGCATCTCTACGGTGGCGTGGGCCGAAACCCGTTCAATCCGGCCATGCTCGGCTTCGCGCTGGCCATGGTGATGTTTCCTCAGCCGATGACCCACTGGCCGGGCCATGGCATGGATCTGGCGGCGGCTTTTGGCCAGGTGTTCAATCTGGGCGCGCAACCGGATGCCTGGGTTCAGGCCACCGCGCTGGACAGTCTGCGCATCAATAAAAGCCTGACCATGGACGAACTGTTTGCCGGCAATCCGGCATTCGGGCGCTTTGGCGGGCACGGCGTTGAATGGGTGAACCTGGCGTTCCTCGCCGGTGGACTGTTTTTGTTGCAGCGTCGAGTGTTTGGCTGGCACGCGCCGGTCGGCATGCTCGCCAGCCTGTTCGTGATCAGCCTGTTGTGCTGGAACGGTTCGGGATCCGACTCCCACGGCTCGCCACTGTTTCACCTGCTGAGCGGCGCGACGATGCTGGGGGCATTTTTCATCGTCACTGAACCGGTGTCGGGAGCAAAAAGTCCGCTCGCCCGCCTGCTGTTCGGTGTCGGCGTGGGCTTGCTGACTTACGTGATTCGCACGTGGGGTGGTTACCCGGATGGCGTGGCGTTCGCGGTGCTGTTGATGAACCTGTGCGTGCCGGCGCTGGAGCGCTTCGCGATGGCCCGTCAGGCGCAGGTGGCGCCATGAACCGGACGAACAGCCTGATCACACTGGCGTTGATTACTGCGTTGGGCATCGGCGTGACGTGGTTGGTGCAACGCAGCAACGCACCTCAGATCGCCGCCGAACAGCGTCTGCTTGAAAGTCGCAAGCTGTTGGACGTGCTGCCGGTCGACGCTTACGACAATCAGCCGCTTGAACAACCTCTGGCGCTGACCGACATCAACCTGAGCCACAGTCTGTTGCTGGGCGGTTATCGGGCGAGCAAAGGCGGCCAACCCGTGGCAGTCCTGTTGCGCAGCCAGGCCCAAGGTTATGCCGGCAATATCGAGTTGCTGATTGCCATCGACGCTAACGGCCGATTGCTCGGTGTAAAAACCCTCGAGCAAAACGAAACACCTTCGCTGGGTGGACATATCGGCGACTGGCCAAATAGCTGGCTTCAGACCTTTAGCGGAAAATCGAGCAACCAACCGACGGACGCCGGATGGGCCTTGAAGAAGGATCAGGGGCAATTCGACCAGATCGCGGGCGCAACCATTACCTCTCGCGCGGCCATCAATGCCATCCACGATGCCCTGCGTTACTTTGATGAACACCGGACGACCCTGCTCGGGAGCACGCCATGAATACGTCAGCGACTCTGGCGAACTCAATGATGCTGGTGTTGTTGATCGGTGCCACCGACTCTGTGGCGGGCGCGCTGGCGACTCTGTTGATATTTGCGGTTGTCGTGGGCATTTACGGTTTGTGCATGGCACCGCTGCGCTCGCGCCTGAGCAACGAGAGCCTGTTGCCGGTCAGCCTGGTACTGGCCGCGACCCTGGCCGGCAGCGCCGATATTGTTCTGCAACGCGGTGCGCTGCAGTGGCATCAACTGATCAGTCTTTATGCCGGGCTGATCGGCTTGCAGTGCGTCGTGCTGGAGCACAATGGATTTTTTCGCCGGTCTGTCCGTAATCGACTGAAACTGTGCGGCCTGTTTGCCGCACTGATGATTGTGCTCGCGGTGTTGCATGAGCTGATCGGTCAGGGCAGCATCGGCCATCATTTGTCGGAACACTGGCAAGGTTTGATTCTGTTCGGCGACGGCCTGCATTTCGCGACGCTGGCGCCCGGCGCCTTCATATTGCTTGGACTGTTACTGGCCGCCCGTCAGGCCTGGGCTCGCCCCTCCGACCTACCCGAGGAAACGCATCACCCATGAATGCCGCAAAACGTCTGGAGATCTTCCGCAGGCTTCACGAGGACAACCCCGAACCCAAGACCGAACTGGCCTACTCGTCGCCTTTCGAACTGTTGATCGCGGTGATTCTGTCCGCGCAATCAACGGACGTCGGGGTAAACAAGGCGACGGCCAAGCTGTTCCCGGTGGCGAACACGCCGGCAGCCATTCACGCCTTGGGCGTCGAAGGGTTGTCCGAGTACATCAAGACTATCGGCCTCTACAACAGCAAGGCCAAAAACGTGATCGAGACCTGCCGCCTGCTGGTCGAGTTGCACAATGGCGAAGTCCCGCAGACGCGCGAAGAACTGGAAGCCTTGCCCGGCGTTGGCCGCAAAACCGCCAACGTGGTGCTAAACACCGCGTTCCGCCAGTTGACCATGGCGGTGGACACCCACATTTTCCGGGTCAGCAACCGCACCGGGATTGCACCGGGTAAAAATGTGGTCGAGGTGGAAAAGAAGCTGATGAAATTTGTGCCAAAGGAATACCTGCTCGACTCGCACCACTGGCTCATTCTTCACGGACGCTACGTGTGTCTGGCGCGCAAACCCCGTTGCGGCAGCTGTCGGATCGAAGATCTGTGCGATTACAAGCACAAAACTTCCGACGATTGAGCGGCTATGGGTTTTATTGATTTATCGATTGAAAAAATCTTTTTTACCATCTGCTGGAATATCGATATAAGGAGCGCCAAAGGCAGTCTTAGCCTGGAGTCGACCTTATGAGCACCAGCAAAGAGCAATTAGAAGCGGATGACGATTTTATCGCCACGGAGGCCGATGATGCCGAACCTGTGGTTGAAGTCGCCAAGACCAACTTGAGCAAACGCCGAACCATCGACAACCTGCTCGAGGAGCGCCGACTGCAGAAGCAATTGGCCGATTACGATTTTGATCTCTGACATTTGAAAGCCTCCTGAAACGGAGGCTTTTCTCTTTATGTCACACGCTGATTCCGATCCGCCCATGATCCGTCAGCCACTGAAACCCTCAGACAAGGCCGTTTCGTTGCGCCAGTTCAATCAGATCCACCAGCGAGCGCGCATTGAGTTTCAATAACAACCGAGTCTTGTAGGTACTCACGGTCTTGTTGCTGAGGAACATTCCGTCGGCAATCTCCTTGTTGGTCTTGCCGCGCGCCAATTGCTGCAACACCATCATCTCGCGCCCGGACAGGCGATCAACCATGTCCGCCTCGCTGGCATTCCCCAGGCTGGTTCGCACGGTGTGCAACGCCTGGTTCGGAAAATAGCTGTATCCAGACAGTACCGCCTTGATTGCACTCAGCAACTCCGTCAGATCCTGTTGCTTGCAAACATATCCCGCCGCCCCCGACTGCATGCATCGCATGGAGAAGTGTCCCGGTGACTGGGACGTCAGCACGAGCACTTTCAACGGCATTGCACTTGTTGTAAGGCGCGCGATGACTTCCAGTCCATCCAGTTTCGGTATGCCGATATCCAGAATGACGATATCCGGCATCTGGTCACGAGCCAGTTGTAACGCATCTACGCCATTATCGGTTTCTGCAATGACTTCGTAGCCATGACGTTCCATCAGCATACGTACCGCAAGACGAATGACGGGGTGATCATCCACGATCAGCACTTTATTCATGGGCAAGTCCAGTTTCGCTGTTCGAATTTTTAGAACCGGCACAATAACGTAGTCATTTCCTACATGGCATAGAGAAGTTCCTCTACACGGGTAGCGAGAGACGCCTCCTACAGCCAATAAAGACTATTCCTACAGAAATGACTCACCCACACAAAAACATAAACTATTTTCAGTACGACGAACGCCTGCCACCCTGCTTAAGAGAGCGCCCGCAAATCCAAAAAGGAAAAAAAACACGAGTTATTATCGAGCACAAAAAAACAGCAGATACAACTTATCGGTATCGCAAACACGAGAATTAATATAAACACAAAAAACACACCTCAGACTGACCCAGTCATTTCACACCCACCCAACCCAAGACAACGAGAAAGACTAAAACCATGAGTAAATAACATGCTAAAACTCAACAAGAAGATACCCAACCCGATCAGCGTTATCGCCATCTTTGCATTTATATCAGAGACTTCCGCTGCCGTTTCCCTGCCATTCCTCAATAACAATGAACGGGAAATCTACGTCTGGTTTCTGATCACCTTTCCTTTCTACCTGCTGCTTCTATTTTTCATCACACTCAACTTTAACTATCGCGCACTATATGCACCTTCGGATTTTGATAATGACAAGAATTTCCTGAAGGCTTTCGAGGAAACAACTACCCACCCACCAGAAGTACCCTGCGAACACGTCAATAGCGGGTCATACCCAATAAAACTACCGAAACCGTTGAGCGAGGTGTACATCATTGATGCTCGACAGAAAAACACGACTCTGAAAATAGAGGAGCTACTGGAAAAAATCCCACACCCAAACAAGCATTCGCCCCGATTATTCCTTTTTTTAACTGACGCAGTGTCGGACATTTTACTCAATGAACATGTCGCCAGATCAGCAAAACAGGCGAAAACGCCACAAGGAACAACGTACTTTAGTATTTACAACACCCAGTCATCTAACATTTCCGTATTGGGAAAGTTTTAAAAAATAGAACGCGGAGCGCGACATCCATGCAATGCAAGATCTACAGCCGATGAAGACGGGAACGCTGACCGATATCAATCAGGTCGAAAAAGAAACACCAAAAAAAACGGCCTTGTCATTAAGACAAGGCCGTTTTTTCACATCAAGTCCCGATGGACTCAGAACAGCTTGCGGCCCTTGTTGGCAGCAATGCGCATGCGTAGCGCGTTGAGCTTGATGAAGCCCGCCGCGTCGGCCTGGTTGTAGGCGCCGCCGTCTTCTTCGAAGGTCGCGATGTTGGCGTCGAACAGCGAATCGTCGGACTTGCGGCCGGTCACGATCACGTTGCCCTTGTACAGCTTCAGGCGCACTACGCCGTTCACGTTGACCTGGGAGGCGTCGATCATCTGTTGCAGCATCAGACGCTCAGGGCTCCACCAGTAACCGGTGTAGATCAGGCTGGCGTACTTCGGCATCAGCTCGTCTTTGAGGTGAGCGACTTCGCGGTCCAGGGTGATCGATTCGATGGCGCGGTGAGCGCGCAGCATGATGGTGCCGCCCGGGGTTTCGTAGCAGCCACGTGACTTCATGCCGACGTAACGGTTCTCGACGATGTCCAGACGGCCGATGCCGTGCTCGCCACCGATCTTGTTCAGCGTCGCCAGCACGGTGGCCGGGGTCATTTCAACGCCGTCCAGCGCAACGATGTCGCCGTTGCGGTAGGTCAGTTCCAGATATTGCGGGGTGTCGGGAGCCTTCTCCGGGGAGACGGTCCAGCGCCACATGTCTTCTTCGTGCTCGGTCCAGGTGTCTTCCAGCACGCCGCCTTCATAGGAGATGTGCAGCAGGTTGGCGTCCATCGAGTACGGGGATTTCTTCTTGCCATGACGCTCGATCGGGATCGCGTGCTTCTCGGCGTAGTCCATCAGCTTCTCGCGGGACAGCAGGTCCCACTCGCGCCAAGGGGCGATCACTTTCACGCCTGGCTTGAGTGCGTAGGCACCCAGTTCGAAACGGACCTGGTCGTTGCCCTTGCCGGTCGCGCCGTGGGAAATGGCGTCGGCGCCGGTTTCGTTGGCGATTTCGATCAGACGCTTGGCGATCAGCGGACGCGCAATGGAAGTACCCAGCAGGTACTCGCCTTCGTAAACGGTGTTGGCACGGAACATCGGGAACACGAAGTCACGCACGAATTCTTCGCGCAGGTCGTCGATGTAGATTTCTTTGACGCCCATGGCCTGCGCCTTGGCGCGAGCCGGCTCGACTTCTTCGCCCTGACCCAGGTCAGCGGTGAAGGTCACGACTTCACAGTTATAAGTATCCTGCAGCCACTTGAGGATCACCGAAGTGTCCAGGCCGCCGGAATACGCCAGAACGACCTTGTTTACGTCCGCCATGCCATCACTCCACGGGGTTCTACGGAAAGCCGAGGAGTCTACCGCTCAAACGCGATAATTTACAGAGGCGCGACAGCTTAAGACGACAAAGCGACAGATTCTGTCGAGAGGGCGACGATGACCGGCAGGTCAGGAAGTCGCCGCCGTGTTGGCAGGCGTGCTGGCCTGAGGTGCCGGAGCAGTCGTCGGTGCCACCCGCGCCAGGTGTACGTTGACCCGACGGTTCTTGGCCCGGTTGGCGGCATTGGTGTTCGGCACCAGAGGATAACGCTCACCATGGAAACGCACGGTGATCTGCGATTCCTGGATGCCATTGGCCTTGAAGAAGTCGACCACCGCCAGCGCGCGGCGACGCGACAGTTCGCGATTGGTCAGGCGATTGCCGCTGTTGTCGGAATGGCCGTCGAGTTCGATGTGATTGACCGTCGGATCGGCCTTCATATACTCGAGCATCACTTGCAGCTTGGCCTTGGCGGCGGCGTCCAGTTCGATGCCTTCGCCGGGGAAGCCGATCTGCGATTGTTTGACCTGATCGAAATTCTGCGGGAGCAGTTTCGCCACGCAGGTCTGATAGTCATTGAACGCCTTGCTGAACTTGACCGGCAACAGGCGCACTTCCGACACCCGACCATCGCCCGATGCCCGGCGTACCACCGGGCTGCGACCGTCCATCAGCCCGCTGATCAGTTGCCCGGCCTGGGACTGAGAACTGTTGAACAGCACGTTGCCGCTGCCCAGTCGAACCGTGCCCAGATTGATGTCGCCACGTCCCGGCTGCCACGGCGCAGCCGCTGCCAGCAGGGTCGCCGAACCGCCGCCGAGCATGGCGTTGAAGGCGTTCAGGCGGAAGGTCGCCTGCTCGCCGGCCTTGCGCACGAATTGCCCCGAGCCGAAGTCGGTGATCGGCTGCGTCAGGCGGCACTCGAACTTGTCGCCCTCGACCGTCCACTCAATGTTCTCCAGACGGGTCTGGTAGGTCAGTGCCATCGCGGGAAGGCTGGCAAACACACTGAGCAAGGCTAAATATCGCTGGCGCACGGGAGGCTCCATTGGCTTCTACAACAAAAAAGACCGAGACATACATCTTTACGGCATACCTATGGGATATCGGACGCTCGTCGCAAAACTTGATAGCGAGTGCCTGCAAGAGTCTTTTCCGGTAGCATTCGCCTCAGTTTGACCCGCCTGGAATCCCCTCATGTCCGACCGCCTGACCCTGCTGCGTCCCGACGACTGGCACATTCATCTTCGCGATGGTGCCGTGTTGACCAATACCGTTGCGGATGTCGCGCGCACCTTTGGTCGCGCCATCATCATGCCCAACCTGGTACCTCCGGTGCGCAACGCCGCTGAAGCCGACGGCTATCGCCAGCGGATTCTCGCTGCCCGCCCGGCCGGCAGTCGTTTCGAGCCGCTGATGGTGCTGTACCTCACCGACCGCACCCAGCCCGAAGAAATCCGTGAGGCCAAGGCCAGCGGTTTCGTGCACGCCGCCAAGCTGTACCCGGCCGGCGCCACCACCAACTCCGATTCCGGGGTCACCAGCATCGACAAGATTTTCCCGGCGCTGGAAGCCATGGCCGAAGTCGGCATGCCGCTGTTGATCCACGGTGAAGTCACCCGTGGCGACGTCGATGTGTTCGACCGCGAAAAAATCTTCATCGACGAGCACATGCGTCGCGTGGTCGAGCGTTTCCCGACGCTGAAAGTGGTGTTCGAACACATCACCACCGGCGACGCCGTGCAGTTCGTCAACGAGGCTTCGGCCAACGTCGGCGCGACCATCACCGCGCATCACCTGCTCTACAACCGCAACCACATGCTGGTGGGCGGGATCCGGCCGCACTTCTACTGCCTGCCGATCCTCAAGCGTAATACCCATCAGGAAGCTTTGCTCGACGCGGCCACCAGTGGCAGCGCGAAGTTCTTCCTCGGTACCGACTCGGCGCCGCACGCCCAGCACGCCAAGGAAGCCGCCTGCGGCTGCGCCGGCTGCTACACCGCGTACGCCGCCATCGAGCTGTATGCCGAAGCCTTCGAACAGCGCAATGCGCTGGACAAGCTCGAAGCCTTCGCCAGCCTCAACGGCCCGCGTTTCTACGGCCTACCGGCGAACACCGATCGCATCACCCTGGTTCGTGACGAATGGACCGCCCCGACCAGCCTGCCTTTCGGCGAGCTGACCGTTATCCCGCTGCGCGCCGGTGAAAAACTGCGCTGGCGCCTGCTGGAGGAACACGCGTGAGTGAAGACCATTTCGACGACGAACTGGACGGTCAAGGTGGCGGCGGTTCGCGCCATCCAATGGCAGCACGTTTTCGCGGCTACCTGCCGGTTGTCGTCGACGTAGAAACCGGTGGTTTCAACTCGGCCACCGACGCTCTGCTGGAGATTGCCGCGACCACCATCGCCATGGATGAAAAGGGTTTCGTCTACCCGGATCACACCTACTTCTTTCGCGTCGAGCCGTTCGAAGGCGCCAACGTTGAAGCGGCGGCGCTGGAGTTCACCGGGATCAAGCTCGATCACCCGTTGCGCATGGCCGTCAGCGAAGAAACGGCCCTGACCGATATCTTCCGTGGCGTACGCAAGGCCTTGAAGGCCAACGGCTGCAAGCGGGCGATTCTGGTTGGCCACAACAGCAGCTTCGACCTGGGCTTCCTCAACGCCGCCGTCGCGCGGCTGGACATGAAGCGCAACCCGTTCCACCCATTCTCCAGCTTCGACACTGCGACCCTCGCCGGTCTGGCTTACGGTCAAACCGTATTGGCCAAGGCCTGTCAGGCAGCCGACATCGACTTCGATGGCCGTGAAGCGCACTCCGCGCGCTACGACACCGAGAAGACGGCCGAGCTGTTCTGCGGCATCGTCAACCGGTGGAAACAGATGGGCGGTTGGGAAGACTTCGACGACTGATACTCGTCGGGTTTCTTCCATTCATGAAAAAACCGGCCACATGGGCCGGTTTTTTTGTACCTCGACGTTGCGCCTTACAGGGCAGCAGCGTTCTCGGTCAGGTAAGCCGCAACGCCTTCTGGCGAAGCGTTCATGCCTTTGTCGCCTTTTTTCCAGTTGGCAGGGCAGACTTCGCCGTGCTCTTCGTGGAATTGCAGAGCGTCGACCAGACGGATCAGCTCTTCCATGTTACGGCCCAGCGGCAGGTCGTTGACGATCTGCGAGCGGACAACGCCTTTGTCGTCGATCAGGAACGCGCCACGGAAAGCCACGCCGCCTTCGGATTCAACGTCGTAGGCCTTGGCGATGTCGTGCTTCATGTCGGCAGCCATGGTGTATTTCACCTGGCCGATGCCGCCATTGTTGACCGGAGTGTTGCGCCAGGCGTTGTGGGTGAAGTGCGAGTCGATCGACACGGCGATCACTTCTACGTTGCGTGCCTTGAAGTCGGCCATGCGGTTGTCCAGAGCGATCAGCTCGGACGGGCAGACGAAGGTGAAGTCCAGCGGGTAGAAGAACACCAGGCCGTATTTGCCTTTGATGGCCGAGGACAGGGTGAAGCTGTCAACGATCTCGCCATTGCCGAGTACGGCCGGGACGGTGAAGTCAGGGGCTTGTTTGCCTACGAGTACGCTCATTGATATCTCCTGGTGTAGAAACTTGAAGTTCAGGGTTCGGGCCAGCCTGCCACCCTCAGGCGACAGCCCTGTGACACGAACCCCCTTCGCAAGGGCCGACCATCATACACTGCGTTTTTCGACTGTCCTCAAAGGTTTTTCGCGAAATCCCGGCTGGCATCCGGCCATGTACCACCGTTCGTCAGTCACAGGCGTTGGCGATGAAAACCACTGGGAAAGCACTTTGACAATCATTCTCGTTAACATTAAGATCCATCGCAATTGAGTCACAACCAGCGACGGTTCTCACTTATGTATGTTTGCCTCTGCACTGGCGTCACCGACGGACAGATCCGCGAAGCGATCTATGAAGGTTGCTGCAGCTATAAAGAAGTCCGCCAGGCCACCGGCGTAGCCAGCCAATGCGGCAAATGTGCGTGCCTGGCGAAGGAAGTGGTTCGCGAAACCCTGACCAAGCTGCAAACCGCCCAGGCTGCGATCCCCTACCCGGCAGAATTTACCGCCGCATAATTACCCCGATTTCGAAGAACCGGACTTAAGTCCGGTTTTTTTATGCCTGAAAATCAACTGCTTAGCGCCCAGACGCGGAACACAAACATTCTTATTCCGATTAATTTTCATTTATTATTCAATAACTTAGGTTTGACACTTATAAATACCAAGCTCAAACTCTGCCTTATATACCGTTACTTAGGGCAGGACTCCCATCATGAAAGGCGACGTAACAGTCATCCAGCATCTCAACAAGATCCTTGCCAATGAGCTGGTCGCGATCAATCAGTACTTCCTGCATGCACGCATGTATGAAGATTGGGGCCTGAACAAGCTCGGCAAACACGAGTACCACGAATCCATCGACGAGATGAAGCACGCGGACAAGCTGATCAAGCGCATCCTGTTCCTCGAAGGCCTGCCGAACGTGCAGGATCTGGGCAAGCTGCACATCGGCGAGCACACCAAGGAAATGCTGGAGTGCGACCTGCGTATCGAGAAGACCGGCCACGCCGATCTGAAGGCCGCCATCGCCCACTGCGAATCCGTCGGTGACTTCGGCAGCCGCGAACTGCTCGAAGACATCCTCGAATCCGAGGAAGAACACATCGACTGGCTGGAAACCCAACTGGGCCTGATCGATAAAGTCGGTCTTGAGAACTATCTGCAATCGCAGATGGGCGAAGACGAGTAATTAGCCAGCGCTAAACTCGAGACACTAAAAAGCCCCGCCCTCTTTCAAGAGGCGGGGCTTTTTATTGCCCGGATTTCAGACTGGCTGAAACCCGGGCAGAAGCCAATCAGGCTTCGGACTTGGCCGCAGCAGCCTTGGCGGATGCTTCCTTGACCAGAGTCTGCAGCTCACCGTTGGCGAACATTTCAGCCATGATGTCGCTGCCGCCGACCAGTTCACCGCCGACCCACAGTTGCGGGAAAGTCGGCCAGTTGGCGTACTTTGGCAGGTTGGCACGGATTTCCGGGTTCTGCAGGATGTCGACGTAGGCGAACTTCTCGCCACAGCCCATCACAGCCTGCGCAGCTTTCGCGGAGAAGCCACACTGCGGGGCATTCGGCGAGCCTTTCATGTAAAGCAGAATGGTGTTGTTGGCAATCTGCTCTTTAATCGTTTCGATGATATCCATGGAGCACCTCGGCTGAACTTTCCGACTCATGGGTCGGCACGGTGGCGCATTGTAACGGAATCCCGAGCGCGCTGCTCGGTCTCCCCGACAGACATGCTCAAGCCGCCGCCACCGTCACCGGCACGCCATTGAGCGCCGCGTTGCCTGACAGCTCGTCGAGCTGGCATTCATCGGTCAGGTCATTGGCACTGGAGCCCGGCTGACCGCTGGCAATCGCCATCTGCACGCCCGGCCGGGCATGGCCCCATCCATGCGGCAGGCTGACCACGCCCTTCATCATGTCCGCACTGCCCAGCACTTCGACCTCGATCTGCCCGACCCGTGAACTCACGCGCACAAGCTGACCATCACTGAGCCCGCGACTGGCGAGATCGTCCGGGTTCATCAACAGCTGATGACGCGGCTTGCCCTTCACCAGACGATGGTAATTGTGCATCCACGAATTGTTGCTGCGCACATGACGGCGGCCGATCATCAACAGCTCATCGGCGGCCGGTGCCTGCAAAGCGGCAAAGCGCGCCAAGTCAGCGAGGATTTCCGGCGGCGCCGCCTGAACTCGTTGATTGGCGCTCTTCAATCGCGGTGTCAGGTTGGGTTTCAGCGCTCCCAGATCAACGCCGTGAGGATGATCGAACAGCGTCGCCAGCGACAATTTGTGCTCGGATGCATCGCCATACAAACCCATGCGCAACCCCATGTCGATCATCTTCGCCGGCGGCATCGTTGGCTTCAGCTCCTTGCCGGTCTTCGCGGCAAAGGCCTTGGCCAGGCCGACGAAAATTTCCCAGTCGTGCAGCGCCCCTTCGGGTTTGGCGAGGATTGCCCGGTTGAACCGGGTGACGTTGCGCACCGCGAACAGGTTGAAGGTGGTGTCGTAGTGATCGTTCTCCAGCGCCGAGGTCGATGGCAGGATCAGGTCGGCATAGCGCGTGGTTTCATTGATATACAGGTCGACGCTGACCATGAACTCCAGCCCGTCCAGCGCCTGCTCCAGCTGCCGGCCGTTGGGCGTGGACAACACCGGATTGCCAGCCACGGTAACCAGCGCGCGAATCTGCCCCTCGCCTTCTGTGAGCATTTCTTCGGCCAGCGCCGAGACCGGCAACTCGCCGCCGTACTCAGGACGCCCGGACACGCGGCTCTGCCATTTATTGAAGTGTCCACCCGAAGTCGACGCCACCAGATCCACCGCCGGCTCGGTGCACAAGGCACCGCCGACGCGGTCGAGGTTGCCGGTGACCAGATTGATCAACTGCACGACCCAATGGCACAGCGTGCCGAAAGCCTGAGTGGAAACGCCCATCCGGCCGTAGCAAACGGCGCTTGGTGCAGCGGCGAAGTCCCGGGCCAGCTGGCGGATCTGTTCGGCGGGAACGGCGCACAACGGGCTCATGGCTTCAGCGGTGAACCCCGCCACCGCAGCGCGAACCTCATCCAGGTCGTCCACCGGCAAATGACTGTCAGACGTCAGCCCTTCGCTGAACAACGTGTTGAGCACACCAAACAACAACGCCGCATCGCCACCGGGGCGCACGAACAAATGCTGATCGGCCATCGCCGCCGTCTCGCTGCGCCGTGGATCGACCACCACCACTTTGCCGCCTCGGGCCTGGATCGCCTTAAGACGCTTCTCGACATCCGGCACGGTCATGATGCTGCCGTTGGACGCCAGCGGATTACCGCCCAGGATCAGCATGAAATCGGTGTGATCGATATCCGGGATCGGCAGCAGCAGGCCGTGGCCGTACATCAAGTAGCTGGTCAGGTGATGAGGCAGTTGATCGACCGACGTCGCCGAATAGCGGTTGCGGGTTTTCAACAGGCCGAGGAAGTAATTGCTGTGGGTCATCAGCCCATAGTTGTGGACACTGGGGTTGCCCTGATACACGGCGACCGCGTTCTGCCCATGACGCTCCTGAATCGCCGAGAGTTTTTCGGCGACCAGTTCGAACGCTTCGTCCCACTCGATCGGCAGCCATTCGCTGCCGACCCGGCGCATCGGCTGGCGAAGGCGATCCGGATCGTTCTGGATATCTTGCAGCGCCACGGCCTTGGGGCAGATGTGTCCACGACTGAACGTGTCCAGCGCATCGCCCTTGATCGAGGTGATCTGCACCTGACCGTCGGTTTCGGTGGTTTCGATGGTCAAGCCGCAAATGGCTTCACACAGGTGGCAGGCACGGTGATGGAGAGTCTTGGTCATGGCCAGTCTCTGTCTTGTTCTGGGCAGGCAATCACGCCTGCGGGAACAAAACTATGGCCCGCGACCCGGTGCAGCGCCAGCGACGTTCGTCTTGTGAATCGGCGGCCATCAGGCCCGCCGATAGACGCGTCAGTTCGCCGGAAGCTGGGGCGGTGCGGCCAGCTGGATTTCCTGGATGGTCTCGATCTGCTCGTGGGCGACGTGGACGCCGGTGAGTTCGCCGATCAGTCGCCAATGCTCGTCGAGCCCGGCGCTGATGGTCGCCATGCGGTCGATCATCTGCCGGCTGGCGGCCTTGACCACGTCGTCATCGCTGCGCAGCAGTTCGAAGGACATCGAGGTCATCGAGGCGGTAAGGTGGGTCAATGAGCGTGCCGTGTGGCCCAGCAGTTCCATTAACAGTTTTTCTTTCGATTCCATGCGGAGGCTTCCTGCGTCGCTCGTGATTTATTTATAACCCAGCACTTTGCTTTAGCAAATGTTTCAACCTGCGCATCCGACCAAGCGAACCAGTGGCTCATCGGTCGCAAACCGACCAGGGCTGTGCCATCCCCGCCGCGCCTGATTGCCAAGCCCGGTGGGGCCAGTGTACAAATGCCTCGCTGCCCTCTCGAAAACTGACCGGAAATCACAGTGTTCGCACTGTTCTCACTCCGGCACATTTCTGCAAAAACCGTAGCCTATTGGAAAAACGCGACATTTAGTGTCAATATCGCGCCTTCCCCTATTTCGTCGCCCCCGTGCGGCTTACGCCGCAGGTCTCGCCCGTTGTTCCGATAAACAAGGCTTTGAGCATCTGCGGTTTGTAGCAAAAAGGTAGTCAATGATGAGCGCAAGGCACTTTCTCTCCCTGATGGATTGCACGCCCGAAGAGCTGGTCAGCGTGATCCGTCGAGGCGTTGAGCTCAAGGACCTGCGTAACCGCGGCGTACTGTTCGAGCCTCTGAAAAACCGCGTCCTGGGGATGATCTTCGAGAAATCCTCGACCCGTACCCGGATCTCCTTCGAGGCCGGCATGATCCAGCTCGGTGGCCAGGCGATCTTCCTGTCGCCGCGCGACACCCAGCTGGGCCGTGGCGAGCCGATCGGCGACTGCGCCATCGTCATGTCGAGCATGCTCGACGCAGTGATGATCCGTACCTTTGCCCACAGCACCCTGACCGAATTCGCCGCCAACTCCCGCGTGCCAGTGATCAACGGCCTGTCCGATGACCTGCACCCGTGTCAGTTGCTGGCCGACATGCAGACCTTCCTCGAACACCGCGGCTCGATCCAGGGCAAGACCGTGGCCTGGATCGGCGACGGCAACAACATGTGCAACAGCTATATAGAAGCGGCGATCCAGTTCGACTTCCAGTTGCGCGTGGCCTGCCCGGAAGGCTATGAGCCAAACCCTGAATTCGTGGCCAAGGCCGGTGATCGCGTAACCATCGTCCGCGACCCGAAAGACGCCGTGCGCGGCGCGCATCTGGTGAGCACCGACGTCTGGACCTCCATGGGTCAGGAAGAGGAAACCGCCAAGCGCCTCAAACTGTTCGCGCCGTTTCAGGTCAACCGCGCCCTGCTCGACCTGGCTGCCGATGACGTGCTATTCATGCACTGCCTGCCCGCTCACCGCGGTGAGGAAATCAGCCTCGACCTGCTCGATGATCCGCGCTCCGTCGCCTGGGATCAGGCAGAAAACCGTCTCCACGCACAGAAGGCCCTGCTCGAGTTCCTCGTCGAACCGGCATATCACCACGCATGAGTCATGAATTACTGCTGAACCTGCGCAACCTCGCTTGCGGCTATCAAGATCAACGTGTGGTGCAGAACCTCAATCTGCACCTCAACGCCGGCGACATCGGTTGCCTGCTAGGCTCCTCGGGCTGCGGCAAGACCACCACCCTGCGTGCGATTGCCGGTTTCGAACCGGTGCACGAAGGGGAAATTTCTCTCGGCGGTGAGGTCATCTCCAGCGCCGGTTTTACCCTCGCCCCGGAAAAACGCCGGATCGGCATGGTGTTCCAGGACTACGCGCTGTTCCCGCACCTGAGTGTCGCGGACAACATCGCCTTCGGTATCCGCAAGCACCCGAACAAGGAGCGCGTCACCGAAGAGCTGCTGGAACTGGTCAACCTGAAGAACCTCGGCAAGCGCTTCCCCCACGAACTGTCCGGCGGCCAGCAGCAACGTGTCGCCCTCGCCCGCGCCCTGGCGCCGGAGCCGCAACTGTTGCTGCTCGACGAGCCGTTCTCCAACCTCGATGGCGAGTTGCGCCGCAAGCTCAGCCATGAAGTGCGCGACATCCTCAAAGCCCGTGGCACCAGCGCGATTCTGGTGACCCACGACCAGGAAGAAGCCTTCGCCGTCAGCGACCACGTCGGCGTGTTCAAGGAAGGCCGGCTGGAGCAGTGGGACACGCCGTACAACCTCTATCACGAGCCGGCGACGCCGTACGTGGCCAGTTTTATCGGTCAGGGTTACTTCATTCGCGGCCAATTGGGCAGCCCGGAATCGGTGCAGACCGAACTCGGCGAACTGCGCGGCAATCGCGCCTACACCTGGCCGATCGGTGGCGCGGTGGATGTGCTGCTGCGTCCGGACGACATCGTTTACGCGCCGGACAGTGCGCTGAAAGCGCGGATCGTCGGCAAGACCTTCCTCGGCGCCTCGACCCTGTATCGCCTGCAACTGCCGACCGGCGCACAGCTGGAATCGATCTTCCCGAGCCATGCCGACCATCAGGTAGGGGCAGATGTCGGGATTCGGGTGGCAGCGGAACATCTGGTGCTGTTCCAGGCCTCCGGCAGCACCGCTGCACAGATTCCGGCGCTGGAAAACGGCGTTCGCCGTTACAGCACCGCGCACTGATCTGCACACAAATAATAAGGGAGCTTGATGGCTCCCTTGTTTTTTGGCTTCAGCCCAGCATCAATGTGCCGCTGGCCACCAGCGTCGCATTCCCGCCGATCTTCACCCGCTCGCCTTCCAGCCGACAGAACAGTTCACCACCCCGCGCCGAACGCTGGCATGCAGTGAGGCTGGATTTGCCCAGACGTTTCGACCAGTACGGAATCAGGCTGCAATGTGTCGAGCCGGTCACCGGGTCTTCATTGATGCCGATGGCCGGGGCGAAATAGCGCGAGACAAAATCATGCTGATTGCCCCGGGCGGTGACGATCGCACCCAGCCAAGGCAGCTTGGCGAGGGCGACCATGTCCGGCTGGCAATCAAGCACCGCCTGCTCGGACTCCAGCACCACGAATAGCTCGTTGGAACTCAGAACATCCACCGCCTGAACATTCAGCGCCCGTTCGATCTCCACGGTGACGCCTTTCTCCACCGCTTCGATGGCCGGGAAATCCAGCCACAACCTGCCACCCTCGCGGCTGACGCTCAACGGCCCGGACTTGCAGGTGAAGTCCAGACGCTCGGCGCTTTCCTTATAGATCTCGAACAGTACATAGGCGCTGGCCAGGGTCGCGTGACCACATAGCGGCACCTCGGTGGTCGGCGTGAACCAGCGGATGTGCCACGCCTGCCCTTCGCGCACCAGAAACGCGGTTTCCGCCAGATTGTGCTCGGCGGCGATCTTCTGCATCAGTTCGTCCGCGAGCCACGCGTCGAGCCGATAGACCATTGCCGGATTGCCACTGAACGGTCGATCACTGAACGCGTCGACCTGATGAAACTCGAGCTGCATAACCTTCTCCCTGTGTCAGTCGAACGAGCATGCAGCGCCGGCCGGATCAGCGCCAGTGACAGTGCCGGCCAATTTTCTTCATACAGACTTCAAGGGCGACCGATGTCGGCAAATTTCGCCTGAGTGTGTTCCGCCAATACCGCCGGCGCCAGTTCCACTTCCAGCCCGCGCCGACCGGCGCTGACATAAATGGTCGCAAAAGGTTGGGCCGAGTTATCGATGAAGGTACGCAGGCGTTTTTTCTGCCCCAGCGGGCTGATGCCGCCCAGCAGGTAACCAGTGGAACGTTGCGCGGCGGCCGGGTCGGCCATCTCGACTTTTTTCACGCCGGCGGCATGGGCAAGCCCCTTGAGGTCGAGACTTCCGACGACCGGCACCACCGCCACCAGCAACTCACCCTTCTCACTCGCCGCGAGCAGCGTCTTGAACACCTGCGCCGGATCGAGCCCCAGTTTCTCCGCGGCCTCCAGGCCATACGACGCGGCCTTCGGGTCATGTTCGTAACTGTGCACGCGATGTTCGGCACGAACTTTTTTCAACAAGTCCAACGCAGGGGTCATGGCAGCTCCGGGCTCGGCAGTGGCAAAAAAACCTGCGGCGGATTTTAGGCCATCGCTGTGCAAAAGGCTCTACCACGCGCCACGTTTCCCGGGGTTTGCAGGCCGATAACAATCGTGCGAGACGGGTGACCCGCAGGATCATTCACGTGACTGATAGTTTATTTGTGACTGACGGTTCACTTTCGACCTTTGACAGGTTTGTTTCTTGTCTATATTTTTTCGAATCTGAATAATGTAAGAATTATCGTCATCGCAGCACCCAGCAGTAAACCGGGAACAGGATGGGGATCCTGCCTCGGCGAAAATCGCGCCTTGCCCTGTCGGCAACGCGCCAGACAACAACAAAAACCGAGGTTTTCAATGACAACTGCGTTACAGCAACCTTCGCTCTCGAGCCAGTGCCTGGCCGAGTTTCTGGGTACTGCACTTCTGATCTTTTTCGGTACGGGTTGTGTCGCCGCGCTCAAGGTCGCGGGCGCCAGCTTCGGTCTGTGGGAAATCAGCATCATCTGGGGCGTCGGCGTCAGCATGGCGATCTACCTCACCGCCGGCGTTTCCGGCGCGCACCTGAACCCTGCCGTCAGTATTGCCCTGAGCATTTTCGCCGACTTCGAAAAGCGAAAACTGCCGTTCTACATTCTGGCCCAGGTCGCCGGCGCCTTTTGCGGCGCTCTGTTGGTTTACACGCTGTACAGCAACCTGTTCTTCGATTTCGAACAAACTCACCATATGGTTCGTGGCACTGAAGCCAGCCTCGAACTGGCGTCGGTGTTCTCCACCTTCCCGAACCCTGCGCTGTCGACTGCCCAGGCGTTCCTGGTCGAGGTGATCATCACCGCGATCCTGATGGGCGTGATCATGTCCCTGACCGACGACAACAACGGCCTGCCGAAAGGCCCGCTGGCGCCGCTGCTGATCGGTCTGCTGATTGCCGTGATCGGCAGTTCGATGGGCCCGCTGACCGGTTTCGCGATGAACCCGGCCCGGGACTTCGGTCCGAAACTGATGACTTTCTTCGCCGGCTGGGGTGAAATTTCCTTCACCGGCGCACGTGAAATCCCGTACTTCCTGATTCCGATTTTTGCACCGATTGTCGGTGCCTGCCTCGGCGCTGCCGGGTATCGCGGGCTGATTGCCCGTCACCTGACCGGCGCCACACCTGCTACAAAGGATGCAGAACCGGCCATTGACGGCAAACCAAGAACTTCTTGAAACAGTCGGCGCGGGCTCCTGCCCTTTAGAGCCCGCGCCACGGCCCACTCTCCCTTATTTCGTCCAAGGCAATCGACATGACCGACATTCAGAATAAGAACTACATCATTGCCCTCGATCAGGGTACGACCAGCTCCCGCGCGATCATTTTCGACCGCGACGCGAACGTGGTCTGCACCGCACAACGCGAATTCGCCCAGCATTACCCGCAAGCCGGTTGGGTCGAACACGATCCGATGGAAATCTTCGCCACCCAGAGCGCGGTGATGGTCGAAGCGCTGGCCCAGGCCGGTCTGCATCACGATCAGGTCGCTGCCATCGGCATCACCAACCAGCGTGAAACCACCGTGGTCTGGGACAAGACCACCGGCCGCCCGGTGTACAACGCGATCGTCTGGCAATGCCGCCGCAGCACCGAGATCTGCCAGCAGCTCAAGCGCGACGGTCATGAAGACTACATCCGCGACACCACAGGTCTGGTCACCGACCCGTACTTCTCCGGCACCAAACTGAAGTGGATCCTCGACAACGTCGAAGGCAGCCGCGAGCGCGCGCGCAACGGCGAACTGCTGTTCGGCACTGTCGATAGCTGGCTGATCTGGAAATTCACCGGTGGCAAGGTCCACGTCACCGACTACACCAACGCCTCGCGCACCATGCTCTTCAACATCCACACGCTGGAGTGGGACGCGAAGATGCTGGAGATCCTCGACATCCCGCGCGAGATGCTGCCGGAAGTCAAAGCCTCCTCGGAAATCTACGGTCGCACCAAAAGCGGCATCGCCATCGGCGGTATCGCCGGCGACCAGCAGGCCGCGCTGTTCGGCCAGATGTGCGTCGAGCCGGGCCAGGCGAAAAACACCTACGGCACCGGTTGCTTCCTGCTGATGAACACCGGCGACAAAGCGGTGAAATCCCAGCACGGCATGCTGACCACCATCGCTTGCGGCCCACGCGGCGAAGTGGCTTACGCACTGGAAGGCGCTGTGTTCAACGGCGGTTCGACCGTGCAGTGGCTGCGCGATGAACTGAAAATCGTCAACGACGCCCACGACACCGAATACTTCGCCAATAAAGTGAAGGACAGCAACGGCGTCTATCTGGTGCCAGCCTTCACCGGCCTCGGCGCTCCCTACTGGGACCCGTATGCCCGTGGCGCCCTGTTCGGCCTGACCCGTGGCGTGCGTGTGGATCACATCATCCGCGCCGCACTGGAATCGATTGCCTACCAGACCCGCGACGTCCTCGACGCCATGCAACAGGACTCCGGCGAACGCCTCAAGGCCCTGCGTGTGGACGGCGGTGCTGTAGCGAACAATTTCCTCATGCAGTTCCAGGCCGACATCCTCGGCACTCAGGTCGAGCGTCCGAAAATGCGCGAAACCACGGCGCTCGGCGCAGCTTATCTGGCAGGCCTGGCGTGCGGTTTCTGGGGCAGCCTGGAAGAACTGCGCGGCAAGGCCGTGATCGAACGCGAGTTCGAACCGAGCCTGGACGAAGCGGCAAAAGAGAAACTGTATAAAGGCTGGAAAAAAGCCGTCAGCCGCACCCGCGACTGGGAACGTGAAGACGCTGAATAAGCCAAGCTGAGTACTCGTAACCTGTTGTAACTGGTAGGGAGCGGATTCCTGCGGCATCATGGGCAAATTTTGCACGGCAGCCCAAAGGAAGCCCCATGAATCTGCCTCCCCGTCAGCAGCAAATCCTCGAGCTGGTCCGCGAACGCGGCTATGTGAGCATCGAGGAAATGGCCACGCTGTTCGTTGTTACCCCGCAAACCATCCGCCGCGATATCAATCAACTGGCGGAAGCCAATCTGCTGCGTCGCTACCACGGCGGCGCCGCCTATGATTCCAGCGTCGAAAACACCGCCTACGCGATGCGCGCCGATCAGATGCGCGATGAAAAGCAACGCATCGGCGAAGCCATCGCCGCGCAGATTCCCGATCACGCCTCGCTGTTCATCAACATCGGCACGACGACCGAATCGATTGCCCGCGCCCTGCTCAATCACAGCCATCTGAAGATCATCACCAACAACCTGCACGTCGCCTCGATGCTCAGCGCCAAGGATGATTTCGATGTGCTGCTGACTGGCGGCAACGTGCGTCGCGACGGCGGTGTGGTGGGTCAGGCAAGCGTGGACTTCATCAACCAGTTCAAGGTCGACTTTGCGCTGGTGGGCATCAGCGGTATCGACGAAGACGGCAGCCTGCTCGACTTCGATTACCAGGAAGTGCGGGTGTCCCAGGCGATCATCGCCAATGCCCGGCAGGTGATCCTGGCGGCGGACTCCAGCAAGTTCGGCCGTAATGCGATGATCCGCCTCGGCCCGATCAGTCTGATCGATTGCCTGGTGACCGATCAGCAGCCGGTGCCAGCCCTGGCGCAACTGCTGAGCCAGCACAAGATTCGTCTGGAAGTCGTTTAACCCCCCTCCCGCATATAACTCCCTCCCGGTGAATTCTCGTTCCCACGCTCTGCGTGGGAATGCCGCCGGGGACGCTCTGCGTCCCATTCAGAAGCCGACGCAGAGCGTCAATGTATGCACTCCCACGCAGAGCGTGGGAACGATCAGTCCGCTCTGCGTGCAACGATCAGTGCTCTAACGCGCATCTTATGTTCGAAAATTTTCTTTTACCCGTCCTTCGATGAGTTTTTTCAATCGAAGTCGACTGGCTGCGCGCGTCTTTATGGGCTACCATTTTCGCAAATGAACATTCATGTTCGATTTCCAAGACAGAAAATCAAAAGAGCCCGAGGCCAGCCGATGTCCACATCTACCTTGCGTACGCCCCCTATCTCCGAGATCTACGACATCGCCGTCATCGGCGGCGGGATCAATGGCGTGGGGATCGCAGCGGATGCCGCCGGTCGCGGTCTTTCGGTGTTCCTTTGCGAAAAGGACGATCTGGCCAGCCACACCTCGTCGGCCAGCAGCAAGCTGATCCACGGTGGCCTGCGCTACCTCGAACATTACGAATTCCGTCTGGTGCGCGAAGCCCTGGCCGAACGCGAAGTGCTGCTGGCCAAGGCCCCGCACATCGTCAAGCCGATGCGTTTCGTGCTGCCGCACCGCCCGCACCTGCGTCCGGCGTGGATGATCCGTGCGGGCCTGTTCCTTTATGACCACCTCGGCAAGCGCGAAAAACTCGCAGGCTCGAAAAGCCTGAAGTTCGGCGCCGACAGCGCACTGAAAAGTGAAATCAGCAAAGGCTTCGAATACTCCGACTGCTGGGTCGACGACGCCCGCCTCGTGGTTCTGAACGCCATGGCCGCCCGCGAGAAAGGCGCGCACATTCACACCCAGACCCGTTGCGTCAGCGCCCGCCGCGCCAAGGGCCTGTGGCACCTGAACCTGGAACGCGCCGACGGCAGCCTGTTTTCGATCACCGCCAAAGCGCTGGTGAACGCCGCCGGCCCGTGGGTCGCCAAGTTCATCCGTGACGACCTGAAGATGGAGTCGCCGTACGGCATCCGTCTGATCCAGGGCAGCCACATCATCGTGCCGAAACTGTACGAAGGCGATCACGCGCACATCCTGCAAAACGAAGATCAGCGCATCGTTTTCACCATTCCGTACCTGAACAACCTGACCCTGATCGGCACCACCGACCGCGAATACACCGGCGATCCGGCCAAAGTGGCGATCACCGACGGCGAAACCGATTACCTGCTGAAAGTGGTCAACGCTCACTTCAAGAAGCAGATCAGCCGTGACGACATCCTGCACACCTACTCGGGCGTACGTCCGCTGTGCAACGACGAGTCCGACAACCCTTCGGCCGTGACCCGCGACTACACTCTGGCGCTGTCCGGCAGCACCGAAGAAGCGCCGCTGCTGTCGGTGTTCGGCGGCAAGCTGACCACCTATCGCAAGCTCGCCGAGTCAGCGATGGCGCAGCTGATGCCGTACTTCACCCAGATGCGCCCGAGCTGGACGGCCACCGCCACCCTGCCCGGCGGCGAGGACATGACCACGCCACAGGCCCTGAGCGCGCTGATCCGCGACAAGTTTGACTTCGTGCCGACCGAAATTGCACGCCGCTGGGCCACCACCTACGGCAGCCGCACCTGGCGCATGCTCGAAGGCGTCGACACCCTGGCCGACATGGGTGAACACATCGGTGGCGGGCTCTACACCCGTGAAGTCGATTACCTGTGCACTGAAGAGTGGGCCACCACGGCGCACGACATCCTGTGGCGTCGCAGCAAACTGGGCCTGTTCACCACGTCGAACGAGCAAGAGCGACTGGCGGCATACCTGAACAAGGTCGAGCAGAACCGCAGCAAGATCGAAGCGGCCTGATCCGTTCGTCGCTGAACAAAAAGCCCCTGAATCGAAAGATTCAGGGGCTTTTTGCATTCAGGCTGAAACAAGGCGCAATGAGGACGTTCGGTTTTCCGAACGCGACCTGACGGTCAATTCGGTTAACCGGATCAGATTGACGGAAAAACACCATCACAAAACTTTAATAACGTTATAAATCAATGAATTAACCTGTACTGACTGGTCTGGCACGACTCATGCTCTACACTCCTTCGACGAATGCCTGTTGCGCCAACACAACAGGAGCCGTCAGGCATTCGAAGTACAAAGGGCCCGCTCAACCGGCTCCATAAAAAAAACAATGTCGAGGAAAATTTGATGCGCATCGTTCCCCATATCCTGGGCGCAGCCATTGCTGCCGCTCTGATCAGCACACCAGTTTTCGCTGCCGAACTCACCGGCACCCTTAAGAAGATCAAAGAGTCCGGCGTCATCACCCTGGGCCACCGTGACGCTTCCATTCCTTTCTCCTACATCGCTGACGCTTCCGGCAAGCCGGTCGGCTACTCCCACGATATCCAGCTGGCCATCGTCGAAGCGATCAAGAAAGACCTGGACCTGCCAAACCTGCAGGTCAAATACAACCTCGTGACTTCGCAAACCCGTATCCCGCTGGTGCAGAACGGCACCGTGGACGTCGAGTGCGGCTCCACCACCAACAACGTCGAGCGTCAGCAACAGGTCGACTTCTCCGTCGGCATCTTCGAAATCGGTACCCGTCTGCTGTCCAAGGCTGACTCCAAGTACAAGGATTTCGACGATCTGAAAGGCAAGAACGTCGTGACCACCGCCGGCACCACTTCCGAGCGCATCCTCAAGGCGATGAACGCCGACAAGCAGATGGGCATGAACGTGATCTCCGCCAAGGACCACGGTGAATCCTTCCAGATGCTGGAATCGGGTCGTGCCGTTGCGTTCATGATGGACGACGCCCTGCTGGCCGGCGAAGCCGCCAAGGCCAAGAAAGCCTCCGACTGGGCTGTAACCGGCACGCCACAGTCGTACGAAATCTATGGCTGCATGATGCGCAAGGGCGATGCGCCGTTCAAAAAGGCTGTCGACGACGCCATCAAGGCGACCTACGCCTCGGGCGAGATCAACAAGATCTACGAAAAATGGTTCATGCAGCCGATTCCGCCAAAAGGCCTGAACCTGAACTTCCCGATGAGCGACGAGCTCAAGGCCCTGATCGCCAATCCGACCGACAAAGCGGCTGACGACAAGAAATCCTGATTTCTGACTAACCTTATCCCCTGAGGAGGCGCCTGCCTTTTCAGGGGATGGTCACTCCCTGCTGGCATTTTCTGGAAACACTCGAACCGGTGGCTGTCGAGCCGATCGCGTGTGCCTGATTTTCACAATCAGGGCGGGAACGGAGCTTCCCCAGGCGGGCACTTGTACATCGATCGAATCGAGGGGAGACCCTAATGAATTACAACTGGGACTGGGGCGTGTTCTTCAAGTCCACCGGCGTGGGCAGCGAGACCTATCTCGACTGGTTCATTTCCGGTCTGGGCTGGACCATCGCCATCGCCATCGTGGCCTGGATCATCGCCCTGATACTCGGCTCGCTGCTGGGCATCATGCGCACCGTGCCGAACCGCATCGTGTCGGGCATCGCGACCTGCTACGTCGAACTGTTCCGTAACGTGCCGCTGCTGGTTCAGCTGTTCATCTGGTACTTCCTGGTGCCCGATCTGCTGCCGCCGGATCTGCAGGAGTGGTACAAGCAGGACCTGAACCCGACCACTTCGGCCTACCTGAGCGTTGTCGTCTGCCTGGGCCTGTTCACCGCCGCCCGTGTCTGCGAACAGGTTCGCACCGGTATCCAGGCGCTGCCACGCGGCCAGGAATCCGCTGCCCGCGCCATGGGTTTCAAGCTGCCGCAGATCTACTGGAACGTGCTGCTGCCCCAGGCCTACCGGATCATCATTCCGCCGCTCACCTCGGAATTCCTGAACGTGTTCAAGAACTCCTCCGTGGCGTCCCTGATCGGTCTGATGGAGCTGCTGGCGCAAACCAAACAGACCGCCGAATTCTCGGCCAACCTGTTTGAAGCGTTCACCCTGGCGACCCTGATCTATTTCACCCTCAACATGAGCCTGATGCTGCTGATGCGCATGGTCGAGAAGAAAGTCGCCGTGCCCGGCCTGATCTCCGTGGGGGGTAAATAATGGAATTCGATTTCAGTGGCATCGTTCCGGCCATTCCCGGCCTGTGGAACGGCATGCTGATGACCCTCAAGCTGATGGCGCTGGGCGTGGTCGGCGGGATCATCCTCGGCACCATCCTCGCGCTGATGCGCCTGTCCCACAGCAAACTGCTGTCGAGCATCGCCGGCGCGTACGTCAACTATTTCCGTTCGATCCCGCTGCTGCTGGTGATCACCTGGTTCTACCTGGCAGTGCCGTTCGTGCTGCGCTGGATCACCGGCGAAGACACCCCGATCGGCGCGTTCACCTCGTGCATCGTGGCGTTCATGATGTTCGAAGCGGCGTACTTCTGCGAAATCGTCCGGGCCGGCGTGCAGTCGATCCCGAAAGGCCAGATGGGCGCGGCGCAGGCACTGGGCATGACCTACGGCCAGATGATGCGCCTGATCATCCTGCCCCAGGCGTTCCGCAAGATGACCCCGCTGCTGCTGCAGCAGAGCATCATCCTGTTCCAGGACACCTCGCTGGTCTACACCGTGGGCCTGGTGGACTTCCTCAACGCCTCGCGCGCCAGTGGCGACATCATTGGCCGCTCGAATGAGTTCCTGATCTTCGCAGGTCTCGTGTACTTCACCATCAGCTTTGCCGCCTCGGTGCTGGTCAAGCGTCTGCAAAAAAGGTTCGCCGTATGATCTCTATCAAGAACATCAACAAGTGGTATGGGGACTTCCAGGTGCTGACCGATTGCAGCACCGAGGTCAAAAAGGGTGAAGTGATCGTGGTCTGCGGTCCGTCCGGTTCGGGCAAGTCGACCCTGATCAAGTGCGTCAACGCACTGGAGCCGTTCCAGAAAGGTGACATCGTGGTCGACGGCACGTCGATTGCCGATCCGAAGACCAACCTGCCGAAACTGCGCTCGCGCGTCGGCATGGTGTTCCAGCATTTCGAACTGTTCCCGCACCTGACCATCACCGAGAACCTGACCATCGCGCAGATCAAGGTGCTGGGCCGCAGCAAGGAAGAGGCGACCAAGAAAGGCCTGCAACTGCTGGAGCGCGTCGGCCTGTCGGCTCACGCCCACAAGCACCCGGGCCAGTTGTCCGGCGGTCAGCAACAGCGTGTGGCGATCGCCCGTGCGCTGGCGATGGACCCGATCGTCATGCTGTTCGACGAACCGACCTCGGCGCTGGACCCGGAAATGGTCAACGAAGTGCTCGACGTGATGGTGCAACTGGCCCACGAAGGCATGACCATGATGTGCGTGACCCACGAAATGGGCTTCGCCCGTAAAGTGGCCGACCGCGTGATCTTCATGGACGCCGGCAAGATCATCGAAGACTGCAAGAAAGAAGAGTTCTTTGGCGACATCAGCCAACGCTCCGAACGCGCGCAGCATTTCCTCGAGAAAATCCTGCAGCATTAAAAACGGCTGCATTCCCCGACATCCACTGTCGGGGAATGCAGGTGGTTGACCCAAGGCATCTGTGATGAAATGCGACCCCACTCTCTATCGCGCCACGCCGCCATCACTTGCCGTGAAACCCCGTCTGATCCGCCACCTGTTCCTGCCGCCGCTGGTCATCGCCCTGATGATCGGACTGGGTTACATCGGCTTCTGGACCAGCGAACATTTCGGCATCCGCAGCCTCGGCGAAAACGGCCAGCGCCAGCTGGAACTGCACGCCCGCGCGGTCGAAAGCGAGATCAGCAAATACACCTACCTGCCCAGCCTGCTGGAACTCGAATCGAGCGTTTCGCAGTTGCTGGACGACCCGACCCCGGAACACCGGCAAACGGTCAACGATTACCTTGAAGGCCTGAACCGACGCAGTCGCAGTCGGGCCATCTATGTCATGGACACCACAGGCCGCGTCATGGCCACCAGCAACTGGCGCGACGTCGACAGTTATCTCGGTGAAGACCTGTCGTTCCGCGCCTACTTCCAGAATGCCATCCGCGGCCAGCCCGGACGTTTCTACGGGATCGGCAGCACCAACGGCGAACCCGGTTATTACCTGGCCCACGGCCTCGAAGAACACGGCAAGATCATCGGCGTCGCGGTGGTCAAGGTGCGCCTGGAAGCCTTGGAAGAACGCTGGCAACGGGCGCGCCTCGAAGCCTTCGTCAGCGATGAAAACGGCATCATCATTCTCTCCAGCGATCCGGCCCGGCGCCTGAAATCGGTCATTCCGCTGAGCGACGAGACCAAGGAAAAACTCGCCCGCAGCCTGCAGTACTACTGGTTTCCGCTGAACGAACTGCAACCGCTGGCCCGGGAAACCCTGTCCGAGGGCGTGGAAAAACTCACTTTCCCGGCCAACAGCGAAGTGCCGAGCCAACAGGATGGCGATGAGGAAAACATCAGCTATCTGGCGCAAACCCGACCGCTGAGCGATACCCCGTGGAATTTCACCCTGCTCACGCCGTTGCAGGATCTGCGGCGCGAGGCGATCAATCAGGGGATTCTGGTGGCCGTGGCATTTGCCTTGGTCGCGTTCCTGCTGATCGCCTGGAACGAACGGCGCAAGGTCATCGCCACCCGCCTCGCCGCCCGTGAAGCCCTGCAGGAAGCCAACAATCAGCTGGAGCGTCGGATTACCGAACGCACCGCCGACCTGCGCGCCAGCAACGACCGGCTCAAGAGCCAGATCCGCGAACGGCGTCAGGCCGAGGAGACTTTGCGCCGTGCCCAGGACGAACTGGTGCAAGCCGGCAAACTCGCGGCGATCGGCCAGATGTCCACCAGCATCGCCCACGAACTGAACCAGCCGCTGGCGGCGATGCGCACACTGTCGGGCAACACCATCCGCTTCCTTGAACGCGGCCAGCTCGATGTCGCCAGCACCAACCTCAAGACCATCAACGACCTGATCGACCGCATGGGCCGGATCACCGCCAGCCTGCGCTCCTTCGCCCGGCGCGGTGACGACAAGGGTCGCGCCAGCCTTGGCAAAGCGGTGGATGCCGCGCTGCAAGTGCTCGGCGCCCGCGTCGAAAGTGCCTCCCTGCAACTGCATCGCCAGTTCGACGACGTGCAGGTGCAGATCGACCAGACGCGCCTGGAACAGATTCTGGTCAACCTGATCGGCAACGCCCTCGACGCCATGCAGGCGCAACCGCTGCCGGAGCTGTGGCTGGAAGGCGAAGAATTCAACGGCAAATATCGCCTGCGGGTGCGCGACAACGGTCACGGCATCGACGCCGAAGCGCGCAAGCACCTGTTCGAACCGTTCTTCACCACCAAGCCCGGCGAACAGGGCCTGGGCCTCGGCCTGACCCTGTCGGCCAGTCTGGCGGCCGCCACCGGCGGGCATCTGGGTGTCGAACACCCGGCCAGCGGTGGTACCACTTTCGTCCTCAGTTTACCGTTGGTAAGCCCTACTCCTGCCGAGCCAATATGAACAACGACCTCAGTGTATTGATCGTCGAAGACGACCCCCATGTCCTGCTCGGCTGCCAGCAGGCGCTGACGCTGGAAGACATTCCCTGCATCGGCGTGGGCAGTGCCGAAGAAGCGCTGGAGCAGGTCGGTGAAAACTTCGCCGGGATCGTCATCAGCGACATTCGCCTGCCGGGCATCGACGGCCTGGAACTGCTGACCCGGCTCAAGCAACGCGACCGCAGCCTGCCGGTGGTGCTGATCACCGGACACGGCGACATCTCCATGGCCGTCGGCGCGATGCAGAAAGGCGCCTACGACTTCATGGAGAAACCGTTCTCCCCAGAACGACTGGTGGACGTGGCCCGCCGAGCCCTCGAACAACGCAGCCTGAATCGCGAAGTCTCGTCCCTGCGCCGGCAACTGGCCGAACGCGATTCCCTTGAAGGTCGGATCATCGGCCGTTCGCCAGCCATGCAGAACCTGCGCGAGCTGATCGCCAACGTCGCCGACACCTCGGCTAATGTGCTGATCGAAGGCGAAACCGGTACCGGCAAGGAACTGGTCGCCCGTTGCCTGCATGATTTCAGCCGCCGTCACAGCAAACAGTTCGTTGCGCTGAACTGCGGCGGGCTGCCGGAAAACCTGTTTGAAAGCGAAATCTTCGGTCACGAGGCCAACGCCTTCACCGGCGCCGGCAAGCGGCGGATCGGCAAGATCGAACACGCCGACGGCGGCACGCTGTTCCTCGATGAAGTGGAAAGCATGCCGCTGCCGTTGCAGATCAAACTGCTGCGGGTGTTGCAGGAGCGCACTCTCGAACGCCTCGGCTCGAACCAGAGCGTGGCGGTGGATTGCCGGGTGATCGCAGCCACCAAGTCCGACCTCGACGAATCGAGCAAGGCCGGGGAATTTCGCAGTGACCTGTACTACCGCCTCAACGTGGTAACGCTGGAACTGCCGCCGCTACGCGAGCGCCGCGAAGACATCCTGCAACTGTTCGAACACTTCACCCAGCAATCGGCCCTGCGTTTCGACCGCGCGCTGCCGGAGCTGGACAACCAGACCCTGTCTAGCCTGATGAGCCACGACTGGCCGGGCAACGTGCGCGAGCTGCGCAACGTCGCCGAGCGTTTTGCCCTCGGTTTGCCGGCGTTCAAGAAAACCGGCGCGGGTAGCGCAGGCCAGGGCCTGGCGTTCGCCGAAGCGGTGGAAGCGTTCGAACGCAACCTGCTCAGCGACGCCCTGCAACGCAGCGGCGGCAACCTGACCCAGGCCAGCCTGGAACTGGGCATGGCCAAGACCACGCTGTTCGACAAAGTGAAAAAATACGGCCTGAGCCATTAAGCGAGAACGACGTGGATCTGATTTTCAAGGCAATGCTCGGTGCGGCCGTGGTGGTGATCCTCGCCATGCTGGCCAAGACCAAAAACTACTACATCGCAGGGCTGGTGCCGCTGTTCCCGACCTTCGCCCTGATCGCCCATTACATCGTCGGCAAGGGCCGTTCGATCGACGACCTGAAGACCACCATCGTTTTCGGCATGTGGTCGATCATTCCGTACTTCGTCTATCTGGCGACCTTGTACGTGATGGTCGACCGCATGCGCCTAGAGGCTTCGCTGGCGGTCGCGGCGGTGGCGTGGCTGATGGCGGCGACGGTGCTGGTGTCGGTGTGGGTGCGGCTTCACGCCTGAATCAGACGTAGGTATCGGTGCACCGCTCGTCTGAAAATCACGATGACCTGTTAGATCTGACAGTAGACGGACCTCATCGGTAGCTGCTCAATCTCCCTATACGCAGGGGACTGCAGCGCTACCTTACTTGAGGCAAAAACATGGTCAGCCTATCGAGCAACACTAACGCTTCGACTCAGCAACTTGTCTTTTCAACGGATCACGACCCCTTGCGCATAATGGCGGATGTCCCGCCGTTCATTCCGGGGGCGAAAGCGCTGGCAAATAACGTCTACGGCGTGAATCGAAACATGGTGAATAGCGATCGACGGGGACTATTGGGTTACTTTTTCCCGTACTCGGACATGGACAGTCTGGACTTCATACAGTTACTCATCGGGACACCTCCCAGACCTGTCGGCGCCCCCATTTCGGTAGGATCAAACGTCGACAAACCGGTACCGTTTTACCTGCCGTCTGATCTTCTGAATCAGTTGTTTTCCTCCCCCATCCCCATGCCTGATGCGTTGCCGTTGGTGTTCAAAGTCACACGTCCGAGCGGAAATACAAATACCTCTCCGCCCCTGTCTCTGCTGTTCAAACCCTTCGGTCCCGGTGAAGAAGATACACGGCCCGACAAGCCCAACAACCAGGGACTGGCACGGCCAATTCCCTCGGAGACGGTAATTGACAAACCCGTGCTGGACAATGGCATGACCGTCACTGTGCCGCAGTACCGGTATCAGGCAATCGGCGACACGGTTTATCTGATGGTTGGCCCGCTTGGCCTGAGCGTAACGGTCACCGCTTTGGGGGAGGTATTTTTTGACTTGCTTCCCGAATTCCTGGCCAGGCTGCCCAACACCGACAAGGTGGCGCTCAGTTATGAACTCGAAGACCGGGTGCACAACGCCAGTGGATGGTCAAGCGCAGTCATGCTGTCCCTGAAGCCTACCGCTGTGCTTCTCCCGCCCCCCCAGGTAGATGAAACGGATGCTGCAAACAATCTCGACTACAGCAGCCTAGCCGGCGCTGCGGCAACAGTTCTTTTGACGGACCAATTCAGCATTGGCGATAACTTACTACTCACCATTGTCCTGTTTACTTCCCGGGGTGACCGGGTCGAACATGTGATCGAAAGGACGATGGAGGCCAACAGCCGGCTTTTGCAAATACCGTTGCCAAACGAGCTCATTCGAAACGTCATCAAAGGTCTGTTTACGCTCAGCTACACGAAAAAACGCGGCACGATCACTCAGAGCTCCAAGTCCGCTACCGTTACCGTCAGCGCAAGCAAATCCGAAAACCCCGCCGCTGCCCCGACCATTACCGAACAGAAAGGAGACGAACTACCTGCGGACACCACGCTGGCGCATGTCGTGATCCCCAAATACTGGCCTTTGGCCAACGATGCAAAGATGACAATGTTCTGGCAGATAACCGGATCAGACGGGGTGGTGAACATGTATATGTTCAGACAATTCATTGTCGATGCAACCCAGGAGGTTGTCTTCACAGTGCCAGCCGACTACATCAAACGGTTCGCAAGCAAGCGATTGATCGTTGCCTACGAAATCGAAAATCCGGGAACGCCCTCAGTGCAGTCCGAGCTGTTGCTGCTTCAGATCGGTGCCTTACAAACGCAGACGCCTACAATTACCGCAACAATCAACACTCAGACAAACCAGCCTGTACTCAATGGGGGTACCACGACGGCAGTCAGTGTGACCGTGAGCGGCAGCTCGTCGGAAGACGAAAACCTGCAGATTCTGAACGGAAGCACACCGCTCGGTAATACGACAGCAAGATCGACCGGCAAATGGGACTTCACCTTTGTAGTCGCTGCACCAAATACTTATCAAATAATGGCCAAAGCGCTGTCCGGGACCAACCCACTCTCGAACACGTGGACGTTCAAAGTTGTCGCGCCTTTGAGCCTGGGCCAGAATCACTCACAGAATGCACAAGGCTGTTACAACTTCCGGGGAGTCAATCCACAATCACCACTGGCGCAAGGCATTTACCATCGATCCGCCACAGGAGGCACCCCACCATTCCGGTACTACTCTTCAAATCCGTCGGTCGCCTGGATAGATATAAACACCGGAAGAGTGCATGCGACGGGCAACGGGACAGCAATAATCTGGGTTTATGACAGTGCAGGTGGCACTGCGTTTTACGCCATCACTTTTTACAATGTTCAACGACTCGAATTCGGTTACACCACCTGGACCCCACCGGACCAACCCAACCTGGCAAACTACGGATTGACGCTAGGGGAGCTGGAAGTCGTCAGGAGAACGTACCGCGGCCCGGCGGGTACCGCGACCCAAAGAATGGGCTTGCCAAACGAACTGTATTGGTCAAAAGAAAATGTTCTTTACAACCCCGATGGTTCCTGGAGTCCGAACGCTTGGGCGATGTGGCTTTCCAGTATGGGTTCTGACTTAGGCATCTCAGCTTACGGAGAACGACGAGCCTGGCTTTATAAGATCGCAGGATGATTGGCAAGACGACAAACGCGCGGATCGGAGAAGCCTTGGCGACTGACACCCCCGAGGCTTCGCCCTACTCTCCCTACAACAAATTCCCTTCCGCCACCGGCTCGATCTGCGCCCAGTGCGACGTGTCTTCGCGGTGCTCGCGCAGATACGGCAACACCGCCGCCAGCAACGGCTCCTTGAACGCTTCCTGAAAACGGTGCGCCAGCCCCGGAATCAGCCGCAGCTGACTACCACGAATGTGTGCCGCCAGATGTACGCCGTGCATCACTGGCAACAAAGGATCCGCCGTGCCATGCACTACCAGCGTCGGGACGCGTAGTTGATTGAGCAACGCCACCCGGCTCGGTTCGGCGAGGATCGCCATGATCTGGCGCTTCACGCCTTCGGGATTGAACGCTCGGTCATAGGACAGCGCCGCTTGATGCAGCAACGCCTCTCGATCATCGCTGACTGAAGGACTGCCCAGCGCCGCCAGCAGATCGGCCTGTTGCTCAAGCGCGATCTGGCGATTGGGCGCGCCACGTCGTGCCAGCAACTGCACCAACGCCGCGCTCGGCGCCGGCAACCCTTCGGCGCCGGAGCTGGTCATGATCAGCGTCAGGCTCTCGACCCGTTGCGGCGCCATGGCCGCCATGTGCTGGGCGATCATCCCGCCCATGCTCGCGCCAAGTACGTGGAATTGCTCGACGTGCAACGCATCCATCAGGCCCAGTGCATCGTCGGCCATGTCGGTCAGGCTGTAAGGCGCCGCCACCGGCAGGCCGAGCTTGTAGCGCAGCACTTCAAAGGTCAGGTTGGCTTCGGCCGGCGTCTGGCGCCAGGTCGACAGACCGACATCGCGGTTGTCATAACGGATCACCCGAAAGCCCTGCTGACACAGCGCGACCACCACTTCGTCCGGCCAGTGGATCAACTGTCCGCCCAGGCCCATCACCAGCAACAGCGCCGGATCCGACGCACGACCGATGCTCTGGTAGGCCAGGCTCACCTGCTCCAGATCGACCCGTTCGGTCGGTACATTGACGTCGCAACGCGACGCCGCATTGGACGCCGGAACGAAAAAAACCGCGGCCAACAACGCCGCGATTGCAAAAAATCCCTTGAACATGAAAAACACCGAAACGCAGAACCCCAGTAGAGCGCGAGTCTGATGAAGTTTGTTCAAGCGCGCTGCCACAGTTCGATGACAGTTTGATGAAGAGTGCCGAGCGGTCGACACTCTTCATCCGGTGCTGCCGTTACGCCAACTGACTGCGCAACTGCCGCGCCGCTGCCACCATGTTCACCAGCGCCGCTTCGGTCTCGGGCCAGGCGCGGGTTTTCAGGCCGCAGTCCGGGTTGACCCACAGACGCTGCGCCGGGATGCGCTTCACGGCTTTGCTCATCAACTTGACCATCTCGGCAGTGTCCGGCACCCGCGGCGAGTGGATGTCGTAAACACCCGGGCCGATGTCGTTCGGGTAGTCGAACGCTTCGAAGGCTTCGAGCAATTCCATGTCCGAGCGCGAGGTTTCGATGGTGATGACGTCGGCGTCCATGTCGGCGATCGCCTTGATCACGTCATTGAATTCGCTGTAGCACATGTGGGTGTGGATCTGGGTTTCATCCTTCACGCCCGACGCTGTCAGACGGAACGCTTCCACCGCCCAGTCGAGGTATTCCTGCCATTGTTCACGGCGCAATGGCAAGCCTTCGCGGAAGGCCGCCTCGTCGATCTGCACGATCTTGATTCCGGCGTTTTCCAGATCCACCACTTCGTCCCGCAGGGCCAGCGCCAGTTGTTGCGCCTGGACTTTGCGCGACACATCTTCACGGGGGAACGACCACATCAGCATGGTCACGGGACCGGTCAGCATGCCTTTCATCACCTTGTCCGTCAGGCTCTGGGCGTAGGTGATCCAGTCAACGGTCATGGCGTTCGGACGGCTGAGGTCGCCGTAGATCACCGCCGGTTTGACGCAACGGGAACCGTAGCTCTGGACCCAGCCGAAGCGGGTGAACAGGTAGCCGTCGAGCTGCTCGGCGAAGTACTCGACCATGTCGTTGCGCTCGGCTTCACCGTGCACCAGTACATCCAGCCCCAGACGTTCCTGCACCTGTACCGCGTGGCGGATTTCGCTGCGCATGGCGTCGTGGTAATCGTTGGCCGACAGCTTGCCCTGCTTGAACGCCTGACGGGCCAGACGAATCGAGCCGGTCTGCGGGAACGAACCGATGGTGGTGGTCGGGAACGTCGGCAATTTCAGACGCGCCTGCTGTGCGGCGATGCGCTTGGCGAACGGCGAATGACGCTGGCTGTCGCTGGCATTGATCGCCTCGATCCGCGCCTGCACGGCGGCCTTGTGAATACGCGGTGAACGGGCGCGACTTTCTTGAATCGCGCGGCTTTCGGCCAGTGCGCTTTGCACTTTCGGCGCTTGCGGGTCGTTCAGCGCATCACGCAAAACCGAGATTTCGCTGCACTTCTGCACGGCGAATGCCAGCCAGCTTTTCAGTTCCGGATCGAGCTTGTCTTCACGCTCGACATCCACCGGGCTGTGCAGCAACGAGCAGGAACTGCTGACCCACAGGTTGTCGCCAAAGCGCTCCTGCGCCGGTTGCAGTTGCGCCAGCGCCTGCTCCAGTTCGCAGCGCCAGACGTTGCGACCGTTGACCAGACCCACCGAAAGAATCTTGTAGGTCGGCAGGCGATCGAGCACCTGACCCAGTTGATCCGGTGCACGCACGGCGTCGATATGCAGGCCTTGCACCGGCAGGCCGACGGCCAGACCGAGGTTGTCTTGCAGACCGCTGAAATAGGTCGCCACCAGTTTCTTCAGCGGCGAGTACTGAAGGATGTGATAGGCGCGTTCGAAGGCGCTTTTCCAGGCTTGCGGCAGGTCGAGGGTGAGGATCGGCTCATCGATCTGCACCCACTCCACGCCCTGTGCGGCGAGGCGACCGAGGATTTCGTTGTACACCGGCAACAGGCGCTCAAGCAGATCAAGCTTGTCGAAGTCGTTGCCTTTCGCCTTGCCCAGCCACAGGTAAGTCAGCGGGCCGATGATCACCGGTTTGACGTTGTGACCGAGGGCTTTGGCTTCTTCGACTTCATCGAACAACTGCTCCCAGCTCAGCTTGAATTGCTGGCCTGCGCTGAATTCCGGGACCAGGTAGTGGTAGTTGGTATCGAACCACTTGGTCAGCTCTTGTGCGTACTGAGTCTTGCCGTGCTCGCCGCCACAGCAGGACGACGTGGCGCCACGGGCCATGGCGAACAGGGTGTCGAGGGTCGGCAGGCCGCGCTCGTCACGCACACCGTCGAAGCGCTCGGGGATCACACCGAAGGTCAGCGAGTGGGTCAGCACCTGGTCGTACCAGGCGAAGTCGCCGACCGGCAGCAGGTCGATGCCGGCATCCTTCTGCAGTTGCCAGTGTCTGGCACGCAGCTCGCGGCCGACCTGATTCAAAGCGGCCTGATCGAGATCGCCTTTCCAACAGGCTTCGAGGGCTTTTTTCAGTTCACGGTCGGCGCCGATGCGCGGGAAACCCAGGGTGTGTGCCACGGCCATGTCGAGTGTTCTCCATTGCGTAAAAGATGGCGCGATTGTCGACAGCCAGGGCAACATGAGACAAACTCAACCTTTTCGTGTTGATCACAAATTTTCCTCATGGAGCCTGCGGTGCTTGAGATCCGTCACCTGAAAACCCTGCATGCCCTGCGCGAAGCCGACAGCCTGGTCGATGCAGCCGACCGCCTGCACCTGACCCAGTCGGCGCTGTCCCACCAGTTCAAGGAACTGGAAGAGCGCATGGGCATGCCATTGTTCGTGCGCAAGACCAAACCGGTGCGCTTCACCAGCGCCGGCCTGCGCCTTCTGCAACTGGCCGACGCGACCCTGCCGCTGCTGCGCGCCGCCGAGCGTGATATCGGGCGTCTGGCCGGGGGCACCGCCGGGCGTCTGCACATGGCGATCGAATGCCACAGCTGCTTCCAGTGGCTGATGCCGACCATCGACCAGTTCCGCGATGCGTGGCCGGAAGTCGAACTCGACCTCGCTTCGGGTTTCTCGTTTGCCCCGCTGCCGGCTCTGGCCCGGGGTGATCTGGATCTGGTGGTGACGTCCGACCCGCTGGAAATCGCCGGCATCACCTACGTGCCGCTGTTCACCTACGAAGCCATGCTCGCGGTCGCCAATCAGCACGCGCTGGCAAGCAAACCGTACATCGTTCCCGAAGACCTGCTGACCGAAACCCTGATCACCTACCCGGTGGAACGGGATCGGCTGGACATCTTCACCCGCTTCCTCGAACCGGCCGACATCGAACCGGCGCAGGTGCGTACCTCAGAGCTGACGGTGATGATGATGCAACTGGTGGCCAGCGGTCGTGGCGTGTGCGGCATGCCGCACTGGGCGCTGCATGAATACAGCTCGCGCGGTTACGTGAAGGGCAAGCGGCTGGGTGAGAAAGGTCTGTTCGCGACGCTGTACGCGGCGATCCGCGCCGACATGCTGGACGCGCCGTACATGCGCGATTTCCTGCTGACGGCCAAGGACACCTCGTTCTCGACCCTGGATGGGGTCAGCGCGGTTCGTTGAGGCTGGCGGTCGGCACAGAAGGCGGGCACCACATGTGGATCTTGTCGAAGTAGTCCTCGCCGACCCGCACCGCCATCGGCTCGAGGCCGAACTGGATGAAGCCGCAGCGCTGGTACAGCTGGAACGCCGCATCATTGCCGGCGGTGACGGTCAATTGAATGACTTTCAGCGCAGGATGCTGCTGTGCTTCACCCAGCACCGCTTCCATCAATTTCAGCCCCAGCCCGCGCTGACGAAAGTCGGCCGACACATACATGCCGAAGACCGTTGCCTTGTGCCGGGCCTTTTCCCGAGGCTCGAACGCCAGGCCGACGATGCCCGCCAGCCGGCCGTCTTCGAACGCGCCGAACACCGCGTCGAGCTTGCTGGTCAGGCGTGATTCCCACCAGCTCAGCGGCATCACTGCGCGCTCGCGCACGCTGGAGGTGAACGCCTGCGGATGCCGGTCATAGGCTTCCAGCATCAATTCGCGATAGGCCAGCGCATGACTGGCGTCCAGCCGTTCGATCCACATGTCAGGCTGCCTTGCGCTGTTCAAGCATCAGCCGCACGGCCAGGCCGCCCAGCACGAAGCCCATGAAATAACGCTGCGCCGCCAGCCAGGTCGGGTTGTTGACGAACCACGACGCGATGCCCGCCGCGAACAGCGCGATCAGCAGGTTGACGCAGAAACTGACGCTGATCTGGGTCAGGCCGAGGATGATGCTCTGGGTGAACACCGAGCCGTGCTCGGGGGTGATGAACTGCGGGAATACCGAGAGGTAGAACACCGCGATTTTCGGGTTCAGCGCGCTGGTGAGAAAGCCCATGGTGATCAGTTTGCGCGACGAATCCGCCGGCAGTTGCTGCGCCTCGAATGGCGAACGGGCGCCGGGTTTCACCGCCTGCCAGGCCAGCCACAGCAGGTACAGCGCACCGGCCCACTTCAACACTTCATAGGCCATCGGCACCGCGAGAAACACCGCAGTCAAACCGGCAGCCGCCGCGAACAGATGCACAAAGAAACCCGCCACCACGCCGAGCAGCGAAGTCACCCCGGCACGGCGTCCCTGACAGATCGAACGCGAGATCAGGTAGATCATGTTCGGCCCCGGCGTCAGTACCATCAGCAGTGCAGCGGCGGCAAAAATCAGCAGGTCTTGAAGCGGGATCATGACGAAGTCCTTTACACGAATGATCAGGCGATCGCGGTCAGCGAGGCTCGATAAAACGGCAGGATCAGGTCACGTGTCAATGGGGCGAGAATTACATTGCCGTCGGTGGCCGGGTCGATCCAGATCACCTCTTCGATCTCGGCAGCCGGCAACACTTGAGCATCGATGGTCAACTGAAAGATCTCGGCCTGCACGACGAATCCCGGCTCGTTGGCGGCGGGCGCCGAGAACTGGCCGAGAAAGCTCGCCTGCGCCGGATCGATCACCAGTCCCAGTTCTTCTTCCAGCTCACGGGCCAATGCATGCACCGGCAGTTCATGAGGTTCGATCTTGCCGCCCGGTTGCATGAACGCCGTAGTGCCGCGCTTGCGCACCAGCAGGGACTGGCCGTCGGGGTTGAGCAGCAATGCGGCAGCAATGCGAATGATGGAATTATTTGTGGTCGACATGAACGGAAAGCCTTTGACTCAAAAAACGGCAAGCATCACACGCCCGCCGTTCATGAGCAAAGACTCGGCCGGAACCTCAGGTCGCTTCCTGGAAATCCATCTCCGGCGGCTGCCGGCGGAAACCACCCGTAAGCACCGCCAGGTAAACCACGCCAATCGCCAGCCAGCTCAGGCCCAGATACACCGCCAGGTGATCGAGGCTGACCATCAGCCACAAGTCCGCCGCCAGGCCGATGAACGGAAAGATCAGGAACAGGATCAACTCGCGCAGGCCTTTTTTCTCGCCGCCGATCCAGTAGTGAAAAATCACTGACAGGTTGACCAGACTGAACGCCAGGAACGCGCCGAAGTTGATGAACGAGGTCGAGGTGGTCACGTCGAGTTTCAGCGCCAGCAAGGCCACCACCGCACACAGCAGGATGCTGTTGACCGGGGTGCCGAAGCGCTCGTGCAAGGTGCCGAAGAATGACTTGGGCAGCACACCGTCACGGCCCATCGCAAACAGCAGCCGCGAACCGCTGGCCTGCGCCGACAGGCCCGAGGCGAACTGACCGACGATCAGGCCGATCAGGAAGATCGACACGAACAGATCTCCGCCGATGTTGCGTGCAATTTCGTAGGCCGCCGAGTCGACGCTGTCGAACTGGAACGAGGGGTGGGCGATCTGCACGAAGTACGAGACGCCGACAAAAATCAGCCCACCGATCAGGGTGATCAACATGATTGCCCGAGGGATGGTGCGACGTGGATCGCGGGTTTCTTCGGTGAGCGTGCTGACCGCATCGAAACCGAGGAACGAGTAGCAGGCGATGGCGGCGCCGCTCATGATCAGCGGCATCTGCATGTCGCCGTTGAAGAACGGTTTGATCGACCACAGCGGCGTGCTGGCATCGCCGCCAACGTAATGCACGCACAGCGCGACGAAGGCGATCAGCACCAGGAACTGCACCAGCATCAGCAAGGCGTTGATGCCGTTGGCCAGTTTCAGACCGATGATGTTGATCGCGCTGGTGATGCCGATGAATGCCAGTACCCAGACCCACTGGGGGATCGACGGGAACGCCGAAGCCAGGTACGCGGCGCCGATCAGCCAGATCGCCATCGGCAGAAACAGATAATCGAGCAGCACCGCCCAACCGGCGATGAAGCCGAGTTTCGGGCTGATGGCCTTGCGCACGTAGCTGTAGGCCGAGCCGGCCACCGGGTACGCGGCGGCCATGCGTCCGTAACTCATGGCGGTGAAGAACATCGCCACCAGCGCCGCCAGATACGCGGCGGGCACCATGCCGGCGGTGGACTGGGCGAGGATGCCGAACGTGCCGAGGACAATGATCGGCGTCATGTAGGCGATGCCGAATAGCACCACCGACCCTAGCGAAAGGGTGCGTTGCAAACGAGCCATGGGCGACTTACTCCGGATTTTATTGGATTTATGGCAGAGGCCGAGTTCGGCGAAGGTTTTGGGTGTTGCTTGTTTTTTTGTTCGAATGGAGATCCTTACCCCCTCACCCCAGCCCTCCCGAAACGTCGGACCGCCCCCAAGGGGGCGAGGGGGAAAGGGAGCCGATCTCCATGCTTTTCAAGACCTGAGTTCACTCGGAATTTCAGGTCGACGTAACTTGAGCGAGCACCTCGGTCAGTCCCCTCTCCCTCCGGGAGAGGGTTAGGGTGAGGGCAGCGGTTCATCGGGCAGGAATCAAAAGCTCCCGAACACCACCATCCCGCTCCACCACCTCCCCCGGCAACCTCAACCGCTGATCATCCAGATACCGATAGTCCTTGCGCGCCAGCTCCAGCTGAGCGAAATCCAGCTCGACACTGAACTGCCCTTCCTCACGCCCGGCCTCGAACAGCACCGTGCCCAGCGGGTCCACCAGCGCACTGCCGCCGGCAAACATCAACCCGTCATCCCCGGCTTCCACCCGGTTGACCATCAGCGCAAACGCCTGGTTTTCCTGGGCCCGGGCCATGATCGCGGTGCGGTGGGTCGGGCCGTACGGGTCCATGTTGCCGTTGGTCACGATCAGCAATTCGGCGCCCAGTTGCGCCAGGGCCCGGGCCGATTCCGGGAACTCGATGTCGTAGCAGATCAGCAGACCGACCCGCACGCCGTTCCACAGGCACGTGGCGTAACGGTCACCGGCCTCGAACACACCGCGATCCGAGGCCCAGAGGTGGGTCTTGCGGTATTTCAGGGCGATGCCTTCGGGGGTAATCAGCAGCGTGGTGTTGTAGAAGCGGCCGTTGTCGTTCTCGGCCATGCCGATCACCACGGCGAGGTCGCGCTCGCGGGCGGCGGCCTGCACCGCGCTGACGGTCGGGCCGTCCAGCGGTTCGGCGATCTGCGCCACGGTGTCGGCGGTCGGGAAGCCCATCAGGTGGGTCTCGGGGAACACGATCAATTGCGTGTCGACGGCGCAGGCCGCAATCGCCGCGAGGGCGCGTTCGAGGTTGTACGCCGTGTCTTTGTCACGGCCCGCCAGCTGGGCGAGTTCGACTTTCATGGGGAGTCCTTGTTATGAGCGCCGGGCGCCGAAAGATTGCCCGGCGGCTGTCTGTGGGCCAGTATGCTTCGCATTCGACCGGCCAGGGAATTACGCGGCCGGGGTAACCCGATAGGGGTAGAGGCATGACTCTTTCGTTTGACGACATCACCTGGCACCGCGCCGTCGGGCAGTTGATCGACGCCCTCGACAAGCCGAATTTCTGGGCACAACTGGTTCGCCTGCTTGACCAGTACGTGCCGTTCGATAGCTGGGTGGCGCTGCTGTTCAGCGCCGACCGCCACCCGCAGGTGTTCGCCGAATGCCCCGGCGCAGACGGTAGTCCCGACCAGCTGTTTCAGGATTACCTGCGCGGTCTGTACCTGCTCGACCCGTTCTACATCGCCTGCCGCGAGCAGTCGCGCACCGGTTTGTATCGCCTGTCGGAGGTCGCGCCGGAGCACTTCGAACTGACCGAGTATTACCAGCGATACTTTCGTCTGAATGTGGTGGCCGACGAAATCCAGTTCAATTGCCAACTCGAAGGCGACCGCACGCTGTGCCTGTCGCTGGGCAGCCGGCAACGCTTCACCGGCGAGCAGATTGCCCTGCTGTCGCTGATCCAGCCGTGGGTGCTCGGCCTGTTGCGCCAGCGCCTGCCTTATGAAATCAACGAAACCGTGGCCCTCGCCCCGGCGCCTGCGCAACCGGACTGGCGGGTGCAGCTCGAAGCGTCGGTGCAGCAACTCAAGGGCGCGCAACTGACCGCCCGGGAACTGGACGTCGGGCGCCTGATGCTCAGCGGTTGCTCCAGTAAAGAAATCGCCCGTAAGCTGGAAATCTCTGTTGAAACCGTGAAAGTCCATAAGAAACACATGTACAGCAAGCTGGGGATCAAGTCCCAGTCGGAGCTGTTTTCGATCTTTCTGCAGGCGCAGAACGCCTGACTGCCGCAAAAAAACCGTCCGAACCAAGGAAACCGTATGAGCCTGTCACTCCTGAGCCGCTACGCCTTCTTTGCCGTCTGCGTGATTTTCACCCTCGCCAGCCTGCCCTTTCTCGAACACGACTGGCTGTGGCCGATCACCGCCGTCACCGGCGTATTGAGCCTGATCGGTCTGTTCGACCTGATGCAGAGCCCGCACGCGGTGCGCCGCAATTATCCGATCCTCGGCAACATCCGTTATCTGGTCGAAGGCATCCGCCCGGAAATCCGCCAGTACCTGCTGGAATCCGACAGCGACGCCCTGCCCTTCTCCCGCGCCCAGCGTTCGCTGGTGTACTCGCGGGCCAAGAATGAAACCGCTGACAAACCGTTTGGCACCTTGATCGACGTCTATCAATCCGGCTTCGAATTCATCGGCCACTCGATGCGCCCGGCACCGTTGAGCGACCCGAGCACTTTCCGCGTCACCGTCGGCGGCCCGCAGTGCACCCAGCCGTACTCGGCGTCGGTGTTCAACATCTCGGCCATGAGTTTTGGCTCCCTCAGCGCCAACGCGATCCGCGCGCTGAACCAGGGTGCCAAACTCGGCAATTTCGCCCACGACACCGGTGAAGGCAGCATCAGCCCCTATCACCGCGAACACGGCGGCGACCTGACCTGGGAACTGGGTAGCGGCTACTTCGGCTGCCGCACCAGCGACGGCCGCTTCGACCCGGAACGCTTCGCCGCCCAGGCGCAGACCCCGCAAGTGCGGATGATCGAAATCAAGATGAGCCAGGGCGCCAAACCCGGCCACGGCGGGATTCTGCCCAAGCACAAGGTCACCCAGGAAATCGCCGACACCCGCGGCATCCTGATGGGCGAAGACTGCATCTCGCCGTCGCGACACAGCGCGTTCTCAACGCCGATCGAGATGATGCATTTCATCCAGCAACTGCGTGAACTGTCCGGCGGCAAACCGGTGGGCTTCAAGTTCTGCCTAGGTCATCCGTGGGAGTTCATGGGCATCGCCAAAGCAATGCTGGAAACCGGCATCCTGCCGGACTTCATCGTGGTCGACGGCAAGGAAGGTGGCACCGGCGCCGCTCCGGTGGAGTTCACTGACCACATCGGCGTGCCGATGCGCGAAGGCCTGTTGTTCGTGCACAACACCCTGGTCGGTCTGAACCTGCGCGACAAGATCAAGCTTGGCGCCAGTGGCAAGATCGTCAGTGCCTTCGACATCGCCAGCGTGCTGGCCATCGGCGCCGACTGGGCCAACTCGGCACGCGGTTTCATGTTCGCCATCGGCTGCATCCAGTCGCAAAGCTGCCACACCAACAAATGCCCGACCGGCGTCGCCACTCAGGACACCCTGCGCCAGCGCGCGCTGGTGGTGCCGGACAAAGCCCAGCGGGTCTACAACTTCCACCGCAATACGCTCAAGGCCCTGGCGGAAATGCTCGCCGCCGCCGGACTCGATCATCCGTCGCAACTGTCGGCCAAGCATCTGGTGCGGCGCATGTCGGCGACCGAAATCAAACTGTTCTCGCAGCTGCATGTGTTCCTGAAGCCAGGGGAATTGCTCACCGGGGAAGTGAACGGCGAGTTCTATTCGCGGATGTGGCAGATGGCGCGGGCGGACAGTTTCGAACCGCAGGAAATCGCGGCGGCCTAGACTCTGAACGGTCACCATTGCAGTAAGCGACCGTGGGGCGGTTCCTTCATCACGATGAAGCCGTAGTCGCCAATCAGGTAGAGGCGGTAATAGAGGCTGTCCACCAAAGGTGGATAGCCCATCAGACCGACGTGGGTCGCGTTGCGCCGTTCGCGCTCGGCGACCACGTTGGTGATGCCGGCCGAGGGCAGGTTTTCGGCGAGCATGAAGTAATCGATGTTCAGCAGATAGTGCAGCACCGGCAACTGTTTGAACGTACCCACCGTTCCCGCCAGCCAGCGATCGGAGTACGTCACCGAGATATATATCCGTTTGGCTTCGCGCAGCTCGCGATGAGATGAAATGTCGTGGCTCAGGCTGTAGAGCGCACTGCTGGCGAAGGTTTTCTCCATCGTCAGCACCCGGCCATAAGCGAAGGACAGCGACAGCGTGGCCAGAAGCGGAATCGCCAACACCAAAGGCAACCGTTGATGCAGCGGCATCAACCCCAGCCAGGCCAGATAGAACAGCAACATCAGCAGCACGCCGAACCCCATCAGGGTGCGCGCGCCTTCGTTGAAGTCGCGAAACAGCAGCGTCATGCCCGGCACCAGCAAAACAACCACTGGCAATGTCAGCAGACAGCTGAGGCTCAGAAGCAAAGCCTGGGCGCGCGACAGGTTGCGCTCGCGAATCTGCCGCCCCAACTGCACGGCGCCGAACACGGCGCACAGCACCAGCACAATAAAAATCGCCGTGTAGCCGCCGTGAAACAGCAGCGCAACCTTCTCCATCACCCGAGCGAGATTGATGCCGATCTGCAGCAACGGATCAGCGCTCGCATTCAGCAACTGCGTGCGCCCGTGGTCCGTGAATGGATAGGCCGTGACGCTGTAGATCGACACCGCCAGCAGCAGCTGCGCCAGCCTCCAGCCTGACTGGCACCAGAGCGATGACCACGGCATTCGCCCGTGAACATTCCTGAGCAATTCAAGGCAACACAGCCCGAGAAACACATTGAGGCTGATCTGATACAACCCGATCGCCAGCGCCAGCAACGCCGACGGCACCAGCCATCGCTGAATGCGCGAAGCGCCGCAAAACGTGATCGCGTAAATCACCGCGACCAGACTCAGGGCCATGCCGGCCCCGTCGTATTGATAGGACAGGTTCTGCAACAGAAACGGGTTGTACCAGAGCGGCAACGGCACCAGACAACAGGCCAGCGTCGGTTCGGGAAAATAGTGGAAGGTCAGCCGGGTCAAAGCGAACGACATCGCTACGGCGGCAAGCAACAGCGGCAGAGGAAAAATATTCGGCGCAGCGTCGGTGAAGGTCAGCGCCTGATACAACCAGTCCATGAACAACCGCCCCTGCCCGGCCCAAGCGTTGCCGGCGGCCAGCGTGCGCCAGTTATCGTCGATGTAGGGGAAGTCGGCAAGAATCAGCGGCAGGATGTACAGCAGCGTGGCGAGCAGGAAGAACAGCACGACCTGACGGCGGCCGAGTTCTCGTACGAGAAAATCGCTCATCCTCATACCTGCGCCTCTGTTCACGGCTGCGCTGGAAACAACGTGGCTAAACCTTCGAACATGACTCTGGATCAGAAGTCGTTTTTTGCGCTGATTTCAGACCAGCGGCATCAACCTCGCACCCACGAAAAAGCCCCGGACTTTCGACCGGGGCTTTCGAGTTTCAGCAACAACGAATTACGAAGCCGAACGCACCGCGCCCTGGGACGCATCGCTTGGTTGCAGCTTGAACACGTAGAACAAAACGGTCAGCAGCACCAGGAACGCCGGGCCTACATAAAGTGCCACGCGAGTGTCCGGGAAGTACGCCATCAGACCGACTACCAGCACCAGGAACGCCAGCGCCAGATACGAGCTGATCGGGAACAGCCACATCTTGTACTTCAGGCCGGCCCGTTCAGTGGCGCTCAGGCCTTTGCGGAATTTCAGCTGGGCCAGCAGGATCATCACCCAGGTCCAGATCGCGCCGAAGGTGGCAATCGAGGTCACCCAGACGAAGACTTTTTCAGGCACCAGATAGTTGAGCAGCACGCCCAGCAGCAGCGCGAAGATCGACAGCAGCAATGCGCGACGCGGTACACCGTTGCTCGAGGTGCGAGCGAAACCGGCCGGCGCCTGGCCGTTCTGCGCCAGGCTGTAGAGCATGCGTCCGGTGCTGAAGATGCCGCCATTGCACGACGACAGCGCTGCGGTAATCACCACGAAGTTGATGATGCCGGCGGCGGTCTTGATGCCCAGACGTTCAAAGGTCATCACGAACGGACTGCCCTGGGTGCCGATTTCATTCCACGGGTAGATCGACAGGATCACGAACAGCGCGCCGACGTAGAACAGCAGGATCCGCCAGAACACCGAGCCGATCGCATTCGGGATGGTCTTCTGCGGGTTCTTCGCTTCACCGGCGGTCAGGCCGATCATTTCCACGCCGAGGTAGGCGAACATCACCATCTGCAGCGACATCAACACGCCCGTCACGCCGTTGGGCATGAAGCCGCCGTGGGCCCACAGGTTGGAAATCCCCAGCGCCACGCCGTCGTTGCCGAAACCGAAAGCAATGATGCCGATGCCGCCAAGCACCATGGCAATGATGGTGACGATCTTGATCAGGGCGAACCAGAACTCGAATTCACCGAAGGCCTTCACCGCGATCAGGTTGATCGAGCCCATGCTGACCAGCGCCGCCAGCGCCCAGATCCAGCGCGGGACATCGGGGAACCAGATGCCCATGTAGACCGCCACCGCGGTGATTTCGGCGACGCAGGTCACCAGCCACAGGAACCAGTAGTTCCAGCCGGTGAGAAAGCCCGCCAGCGGGCCGAGATAATCCTGTGCGTAACGGCTGAAGGAGCCGGCGACCGGGTTGTGTACGGCCATTTCGCCGAGGGCGCGCATGATCACCAGGATCGCCAGACCGCCGATGATGTACGAGAGCATGATCGCCGGGCCGGCCATTTCGATGGCCTTGGCCGAACCGAGAAACAGACCGACACCGATGCAGGCGCCGAGCGCCATCAGGCGAATATGCCGTTCACCGAGTTCGCGTTTGAGCGGACCGCCTTGAGCGGTTTCGCCATGGGGCGGGTGATTGCCGACTGGCATGGGGGACTTCCTCGTCTTGTTATTGGATGTGACCACCGAGTGTTCAAGCGTCGGCCGATAAGCCTGCGCCTGGGTAAATACCGGCCCTGCTTCGTGGGCAGAACCGTCCCGCAGAAGCAACCTGCGGGATCAGCGGGGCGTGCAGTATAAAAAGCTTGCGACAGGTTTTTTCACTCTATAAGGCATCTGATTCAGACGTAAACCTCGCCAATTCACAGGTTTACGAGACAAACCATCCTGCATTTCGAGGATTATTCACCGCGCAAATGGGCGCCGAGTATTGCACAGCAATGGTGCAACGTCATGCCGCAACCGGGTTTGAAGATTTGTTCAGATGAAGCCGGCCACCGTTCTTCACAATTTTTTCACCGACGCCAACCACCGACTAAGCTTCAGACAAGTCCGATCAATCTGCGTGAATGGATCAATCGACTATGGGCGCTTTGTGGCAAACCGATTCGAGTGAAAAAGTGGTTCCGACTGAACGTGTGGATGAAGCGCCTATACCTGAAAAACCCCGTCGTAAACGGCATGGGTGGAAGGCTTTCTGGCTCCTGTTGGTGATCATTGCGATTGTCGTGGGCCTGGCTGCGATGAAGGAAATGCGCACCTCGCGTTTTCAGTCCCGCGAGGTCAGCCAGTACGCCGCCAAACTCAAGTACGAATTGCAACCGGGCCCCAGCGAAGCGATCCGCTATCCGGGCAACGGTCCGTTCGATCTGCGTCTGGGCTACAGCTCGCTGGACGAGTTCCTGCCACGGCTGATCAAGCGCAACTACGTCATCACCGAGCAGACGCGCTTCTCCCCGGCCCTGCTCAACTACACCGACAAGGGCCTGTTCGTGCCCTACTCCGAAAAGATCCAGGCCGGGCTGTCGATCACCGATTGCCGCGCCGCGCCGCTGTATCAGTACAACTATCCGCAGCAGCTGTACGCGAGTTTCGATTCGATCCCGCCGGTGGTGGTCAACAGCCTGCTGTTCATCGAAAACCGTTTTCTGCTCGATCCAAAGCAACCGCTGGCCAACCCGGCGGTGGACTGGCCGCGCTTCGGCATGGCCGCGTGGTCGCAGGTCGCCAAGTTGCTGCACTTGCCGGGGCAGTCGGCCGGCGGCAGTACCCTGGCCACGCAACTTGAGAAATACCGCCACTCGCCCGACGGGCTGACGGTGTCCGGCGCGGAGAAGATCCGCCAGATGATTTCCGCCAGCGTGCGCGCCTATCAGGGTGGCCCGGACACCTTGCCCGCGCGGCAGAACATCATTCGTGACTACCTCAACAGCGTGCCGCTGTCGGCGGTGCCGGGGCATGGCGAAGTGCACGGCATGGCCGAGGGCCTGCGGGTCTGGTATGGCGCCGATTTCAATGAGGCCAACCGCAAACTATCCAGCTCAGCGACCGATCCGCAGTCCATGGCGGACAAAGGTCTGGCCCTGCGCGAAATGCTCTCGCTGATGATCGCCCAGCGCCGTCCTTCGCATTACCTGACCAAGGGCCGTGAAGAACTGGTCGAACTGACCAACAGCCACTTGCGCCTGCTCAAGCAGAACGGCGTGATCGACGCTGCCCTGGCCGATGCCGCGCTGGCCAGCACCATCAGCTATCGCGACTGGCAGACCCAGCCGACGATTCAGCCGATCGAAACCAACAAGGGCATCAGTGTCGCCCGCAGCCGGTTGGCATCGATGCTCAACCGTCCGCTGTACGACCTCGACCGTCTCGACCTGTCGGCCACCAGCACCCTGCAGGGCGAGCTGCAAACCCAGGCCACCGCCTACCTGAAGAAACTCGCCGACCCGGCCTACGCCACCGAAGTCGGCCTGATGGGCGAACGCCTGCTGACGCCCACCAGCACCACCCAGGTGCGCTACAGCTTCACCTTGTTCGAACTGACCCCGGACGGTTCACGTGTGCGGGTGCAGACCGATAGCACCGACCAGCCGTTCGACATCAACGAAGGCAGCAAACTGGAACTGGGCTCCACGGCGAAGATGCGGGTGTTGACCACTTACCTGCAGATCATCGCCGAGCTGCACGACAAATACGCCGCCATGACCGTGCCGGAACTGAAGAAAGTCGAGGTGCCGGATCAGGATCGCCTGAGCCAGTGGGTGATCGATTACCTGATCCAGAACAAGGATCACGACCTGTCGAAAATGCTCGGCGCCGCCCTCGACCGCAAATACTCGGCCAGCCCAGGTGAAGCGTTTTTCACCGGTGGCGGCCTGCACGTGTTCCATAACTTTCGCAAGGAAGACAACGGCCGCCTGCCGACCCTGCGCGATGCCCTGCGTGAATCGATCAACCTGCCGTTCATTCGCCTGATGCGCGATCTGGTGCGCTACACCACCTACTCCGGCCCGAACAACAGTGCGGAGTTGCTCAAGGACGATCGCGACCCGCGCCGTCAGGAATACCTCGCCTCGTTCGCCGACCGCGAAGGTACTTCGTTCCTGCTCAAGTTCTGGAAGAAGTACCGCAACAAGGACACCCAGGCCCGGCTCGACACCTTCCTCGACAGCATGCGCCCGACGCCGATCCGCATGGCCGCCGTGCACCGTTACCTGCTGCCCAACGCCAGCCAGGAAGACTTCAACACCTTTGTGCGCTCGCACCTCAAGGGCGTGAAGATCACCGAAAAACTCACCGACGAACGCCTGGAACGGCTCTATCTGGCCTACGGTCCCGGCACCTACGACCTGCCGGATCAGGGTTTCATCGCCAAGGTTCACCCACTGGACCTGTGGATGATCGGCTACCTCCTCAACCACCCCGACGCGACCTTCAAGGACATCGTCAAGGCCAGCCAGTTCGAGCGTCAGGAAGTCTATAGCTGGCTGTTCAAGAGCAAGCACAAAGGCGCCCGTGACAGCCGGATCCGCACGATGCTGGAGATCGAGGCGTTCCTCGAGATCCATCAGCGCTGGCAGAAAGTCGGCTATCCGTTCGATCACCTTGTGCCGTCGCTGGCCACCGCCATCGGCAGCTCCGGCGACCGCCCTGCCGCACTGGCCGAGCTGATCGGCACCATCCTCAATGACGGCGTGCGCATGCCGACCCTGCGTATCGACAGCCTGCACTTTGCCGCTGGCACGCCTTACGAAACCAAACTGGTCAATGACCCTCACGTCGGCAAACGGGTGATGCCGTCGGAAGTCGCCACGGCAATGCGTGAAGCGCTGTCGCAAGTGGTGGACTCGGGGACCGCCAAACGTGTTTCCGGCAGTTTCAAACTGAACGATGGAACACCGCTGACCATGGGTGGCAAGACCGGCACCGGCGACAACCGGATCGAGGCGATCGGCTCCGGCGGACGGATTCTCAGCTCGAAGTCGATCAACCGCACGGCGACCTTCGTGTTCTACATCGGCGACCACCATTTCGGCACGCTCACCGCGTTCGTGCCGGGGCGCTCGGCGGAGAACTTCAAGTTCACTTCTGCCTTGCCGGTGCAGGTTCTCAAGGGGATGGCACCGATTCTGATGCCGTATCTGCAACCGGGCAGTGATTCGCAGTGTCTGGCGCCGCAAACAGCGACTGTGGCATCGACCACTAACTGAACCTGTGAAGGGTAATAGTTATGTGTTTTATGCATTTCAATATTCAATAAATCAGACATTAACCCGACACTTCGGCAACAGGCTTTTAAACTAATTAATCCGCTCATTGGACGTTAGGCTGAGAATTCTTTACTTATTCAAGGCCTGCACAATGACTGCAACATCCACATATAAAGGGCAACATTACGACTTAATTAAATCGCGTATCGATCCGGTCTTCAGCGATATGCAGTTACACCGTGCCCATGCGCTAGGCAATACGTCCCTCCAGCTTGAATCCTGGATGACCGATGCGTCGGCCGGCGAGCTGGAACGCATGTCGGCCGATAACCGTCGGGCGTGGGGTGCACAGAACCGAATCGACCGCCTGCTCGGGCGTCTTCAGGATGTCTACGCTTTCGCCGAGCCCTTGCTCAAGGCCAGGCTGCTCGAACAGTTCCAGATCGATGTCGACGTCAAGAATACTTATCTGAGGCTATACGCTTCGGCTCAGACGCCTTGGTACGTCCATAACTTCAACAAAGCCTCCAAAGCCAGAACGGTTTCGATGCTCGATGCGGCATTGCATAACTTCGCACACGACGAGCACTATCAAAACTATTCGACTTTCATTACCAAAACCGACGCCGCACGCGACTTGTTCGACTCCTCGCCGATCAACCGCACAATCAGCGTGAGTCAGTTTCAGACGTTGTGCCGGGAACTGGACATTGGCGCGCGCTACAAGCTCCATCTCGAGACAGTGCTGCTGAACAAGGAACCGGTAGCAGAAACGTACCTGCGCACGCGGGTCGAGCAAAGCCAACAAGCGACGCTCAGGGCCGCCGCGCAGATGGCTCGGCTCAAAAAAGACATCGGTCACAGTGCCCATGCGCTGATCCGCGAAGTGCTGCTTGGCCGTCAGAATCTGCTACTGGATGGCCAGGCGATGCGGGTTTGCGACCTGGGCATGATGGATCTGACCTTCACCGGCATCCTGATCATTCGACCGGATCCGGAACAGACGCAACGCTCACAGAAAATGATCGCCTATGTTCCCCACGACCCGGAGCACCCGCTCAAGGAGTACGCCTCGACCCTGGACTTCATGCAAGAGCTGACCCGGCAACTTCGGACCAATGCGACATCACCGTCCTCCGGGCTCAGCTACCGGCAGTTTTTCAGCCAGTTTGTCGATCATGAACAGCGCGGGCATTTTTTTGCCGGGCTCGAACAACGTCTGACCTACGTTAAATGGTATTCGCAAGAAGCGGGCGATTCGCGTCCATCATGGCGGGAAACACCGGTGGAGAAACCGCAACTGCAATTCAGCGCACCGCCGATCCTTTCGCCGCTGTGGAAGTACCTCTTCGAGCAGCGACTCAACAAGATTCTCAACGACGCACGCGCGATTGCGGTGGCGACCGCGGTCGCTGACAGCAAGGCTCGCTGGGCCTGGTGGGAGAATGTCCTGAAGATTGCCGGCGATATTCTAAACGCGTCGTTGTTCGTCTTGATGCCGTTGGTGCCGTATCTGGGCGTTGGGATGCTGGTCTACACGGCTTTCCAGCTGACCAGTGAAGTCATCGAAAGCGCAGTGGATTTTGGCTATAAACACTGGATCGAGGCGGCGCAGCATGTCGTCGGTATCGTCATTGATGTGGTGCAACTGGCGGCATTTGTCGTCGGGGGACTGGCCGCCAAGAAAATCTTGAAACTGTCGCCACTGATCGAAGGCATGAAACCGGTGACGGGAGACGACGGAAAAATCCGCTTGTGGCACAACGACCTTACGCCTTACGCGCAAACAGACAGTGCTCCACCACCCGCATCAAAACCCTCCACATCCGGGTTATATCGTCATTCGGACAAAATCCTGCTGCCCCTCGACGGTCGGTATTACGAGGTGAAATATGACCGCAAAAACGGTCGCCACCGCGTTCAGCATCCGACTCGCCCAAAAGCCTACTCGCCTCAGCTGCGCCACAACGAACAGGGCGCATGGGTGCACGAGGGAGAAACACCACAGGACTGGGAAGACTCGATTTTGATGCGTCGGTTGGGTCACCGCGTGGACGGATACAGCGATACCGAACTGGGATACCTGCGCAGCATCAGCGGCACCTCACCAGAATCACTGCGCCGGATGTACATGGACAACGCGCCGCCACCGGCACTGCTGGCCGATACCCTGACTCGTTTTCGGACCTGGGACGAAACCCGCAACGTCGGCCAGCTGATTCGCTCGGGACAACCACTGGCCCCGACCGCCTATTGGTTCAGCCGAATGGTCCCGGACATGTCAGGCTGGCCTGCCGACAAAGCGTTGAAGGTTTTTGAAAGCGCTGACTCGAACGGAAATTTTCACCTGTACGGCAACCCGCAAGCGACAGCCGGACAGACGCTGAGCATTGGCATGCCTGACCTGTTGGCTGGCAGGCTGCCGGAGCGGCTGACGGATTTTCTCGACGACGCCGAGATGCAGTCGTTGCTCGGCGGCAGCTACCCCAGAGCGCAACGGGCTCAGACACTGCGCAACCAACTGGCGGATGCAGTGGAGACGCGCACCCCGGAAATTTTCAACTATCAATATCAAGCCAATGATCACCTTGGCGATGCCCAGGTTCACTTGCTGCAACAACAGTTTCCACAGCTGCCCTCCCGGGTTGCCGAGGCGCTGCTGAAGGACGCGACACCGGCCGAGCAGACCATCATCCGCGAAGAACGACGTATCCCGCTGCGCCTGAAAGACCAGGCCCGGGAAAGTGCTTTTGAAGTCAGCGCGGCGCGTGCCACTGAAGGATTGTATGAGCCGGCATTACGATTGCCCGATACCGAGCGATTGATTCTTGGCGCCCTGAGGCAACGCACCGATGCCTTCGCTGATCTGCGCATTGAAGTACGTGAGCTTTTTCATGACGGCGCGCTTCGCTGCAGTGTCGGCAACGAAAAGGCCAGTACCGTGCGTGTACTGATCAGGGATCAGCGTGGCCGCTATGAAGTGCGCGATGACCGGGACAAAAGTCTGCATCCGCCTGCAGATCTGTATGAAGCCATTCTGCTGGCCGTGCCCGCCGACAAGCGGGCCGCGTTGGGCTACCGCCTCGGCCAGGGGCAATCGCTCAAACAGTGGGTGCAAGTCATGAGCGAACGTCCTGCCGAACGAAGGACATTGCTCGCACGGCCGCCCATCCGCCCTCGGGTTCCTCTGCAAACCGAGCTGCTGCTGCGCGGGCCGGGGCACTCGAAAACGGCACTGAGCGTAGAGGAGAAAGTCGCAAACCTCTATCCGCATTTCGATCAGGCCGAAGCACTCGCCTTCACCCGTTCCCTGCAAGCGAACGGTGATCCCCACTCACAGATCAAACTGCTGGAACAGCAGCTTCAACGGCTCAGGCAGACACTGGAAACCTGGCGTCAGCGCTATCTGACCGAGTGGGATCCTGAAAGTCCGGACAGCACTATCCCGCGCACTTACTGGGACTATCAACGGAACGGCGGACAGTTTCTCGCCGATCGTCTGCTGGAGTGTTTCGAACGCAAGTCCGAAGTATTCGGCGAGCGCAGTCTCAGCATGCAGGAAGGTTATCGGCTGGACCTGTCCAGCGAATGGCTGCCCAAGGATATCGAGCGTTGGTGGCGACAACTGCCGGAAGAACTCAAATCCTGGTTCGAACAGATCACGACCGTGAATCTGGACGGCTCGACGGTCTCCACCAGACCGAATGGTCTGCTGAAGGACTTGCGGCATATCCGCCAATTAAGTGCCAGAAACTGTGGGCTGAGTTCTCTGCCGGACACCATCGGCCAGATGCAGCAACTGGAGACCCTGCGCCTTAACGACAACCAGATTCAACTGACCCCGAGCACCGCCGAACAACTGCGCAACATGACGCGCATGGAAACCCTCAGGCTCGATCACAATCCACTGGGCATTGCGCCGAATGTCGAGCGCATGCCCCGACTCAAGGTGCTGAGCCTGATCGACACCGGCCTCGAAGGCTGGCCATCGGGCTTGTTCGACAAGCCCCGGCCACGCGGCTTTTTTCTTGATCTGGGCGCCAACTCGCTCAAGCGCATCCCGAATGTACCGCTGGGCTCCGACAGCGCACGGTTGATTGCCCGCAGCCGCGTCTATGCCGACAGACTCTCTGACGCGGTGCGTGTCAGGTACGAGCAATACAGGACATCGGTCGGCATCCCTTCGCGCATGACTTATTCCCGGGCGGCGGAAGACCTGCTGGAACGCTGGCCCGTTTTCGTCGATACCTCGTTGCGCAATGAAACGGCCGGCGTTGGCACCTATCGGCCCGAAGCCTGGCACGAGCTCGCCGAGGAGCCGAATTCCGACGGTTTCTTCACGATCATCGAAGATCTTACCCACTCGGCCGACTACACAGCGGGTGGCAAAGCCAATGATCAACTGACCGACCGCGTGTGGCGGATGATCGGCGCCATGGACATCGACACGCCATTGCGCGAAGAGCTGTTCCTGATGTCGACCGATCCCGAAGGCTGCGCTGACGCCGGCGCACAGCTGTTCAACAACATGGGGGTCAAGACACTGGCCTCTGAAGCCTACTCATACTCGACCAACCGGGCAGAGCTTGAACGCAAACTGGTGACGCTGGCCAAAAGCGCATCGCGACTTGATCAGGTAGGCGAAATCGCCCGCGCCGACATTCGCACTCGCGGAGGCAATCCCGATGAAGTCGAAGTGCACCTGGCCTATGAAACCGGACTGGCGAAAAGTCTCGACTTGCCCTGGCAGTCTGAAGACATGATGTTTCGCCCCACCGCCGGCGTCGATAACCAGACGATCACCACCGCTCGCGATACCGTGCTCGAACGCGAGGCAGGCGACGGACTGGTCAACCAGATGATTGAACAGCCGTTCTGGGAACGCTATCTGCGCGACAACTGGCCGGGCGAAATCGAATCCAACAAGCGCGTGCACCTGGAAAAATTCGACTGGCTGGATGACTTGCGAACAGCCCAGACACAGTGGGTGCAAGCGGCTGACCTGCCGCCGGCACAGCGTGCAGTTCTCAAAAAGAACCTCACGGATCTGGCCGACAAACTGTCGGTGCCACACAAGGAAGTGCTCACCGGGCAAGCCATGAGCGATGCCACCTATGAGCGATTGCTGCGTGACATCGGCTACCAGGAAAAACAGTTGAGCCGACAGCTCACCCGCGAAGCCATGAGCCGGGCCGGGATCTGAGTACGGTGCCCTGAAGGTAAACCTTCAGGGCTTTGCAACGTTCTAGACCTCCGAATCCCAGATCACCGTGACGTTGCCGACGTAGCGTTTGCCTTTCCCGGGCTGGAGCATCTGTTCGACATGGGCACCCGGAATCTCGAAGTGCAACGTGGCCGGCGCGCGTTGCATGAAGCGGGTCGGCTGGAACGCCATGGCATCGGGACTGTTGCTCAATGGACGGCGTTTGACCGGGTGGCCCGCCATGTCGGCAATGCTGTCGGGCAGGCTGACGCTCAGGAAAACCTGCGCATCGGTCGCTCCGCTGACCGTGTCGCGCAATGCGCAGGAGCCGACGGCGGCGTACTCGCATTCGAAGTACATCTTGAAGCGTGAGGACGCCGAAATATTGAAGGTCTGGTCGCGAAACAACCGGGTCGGTTTACTGCCCTGCTGCAGCCAGGCTTGCCAGCCGCCCTGGGGTACCAGCGCAATTCTGTTGCCGCCGGGCGGGATATCGACCTTCAGTACATGTTGCACGTCGAGAAGAATCCGGAAAGTCAGGCTGGAGGTATCAGGCAACAGGTTGTTGCCGGCATCGATGTCCTGACCTGGACCCACACCATAGGTGAGCTCACCGGCGTAAATTCCCGCCGACATGCCCAGCGGGTTCGGTGTGCGAAGTTCATAGGCCACGTCGAGATAATCGTAAGTCATCCACGGGATTTCGAACGCGGACGGTTTGCTGCACACGACGTCGGACGGCGTGAACCAGAAAAACCGGTAAAACTCCGGTCCGTATGAGGCCATTGCCCCGTCTTCACAAGGTCTGGGCGCCCAGCCCCACCCCCTCCCGACCCAAAGCGCGTTATGTGACTCATATTCGCCCGAGACACCGGTCAGGTTACTTGCCGTATCGCTAAGGACATAACGCGAGCCAAATCCGCCGATCCGCACCTCTACCGTCTCGGCTTCACCGGTGACGATATTGCGCACCGTCAGGCCACGCCACTGCGCCGGCATCCTGAACATCGCGCCATCGCGCTCGGCGCTTTCCGGCCGAATGGCCTGCACCGAGGTGAAGCGCAGCGGCAGCGAAACCCCCATCAGGTTATAGCGTCGGCAGTCATTGGGGTATTGGCCGCAGTAGCCGCTCTGCGGCGTCTGGTTGATGAATGCGTTGCTCTGCGGGTTGGCGGGATCGGGAACGTAGGTGGCGCGAATCTCCTGAGTGATTGCCAGCGCTGGCGCGGAAAAAATACTCCCGCAAAAGCAAAACGCACTGATCCTTGAGCACTTGCGTACAGCTGAAACCATTGGCTGTTTCCTTGCCTGTCAGGTCGGTTGTCCTTGTCCGGCGTGCGCTGTTCATCCTGTCGGCGCCGCCACGTTGAACACGATATTGACGGTGCCGTTGTATTCACCCGGCTTGTAGCCGCCCGGTTGCTCGCGGGGGACGATTTCCAGTTGCACGCGACTGCCCGCCATTGCTTCCTCGGCCGACACCACCTGCCGGGGCGTCGGGTCCTGGGTGAGTTCCTTGCCGTTGAAACTGACATGCAACACGATGTTGTCGCGTGAATCGCCACCGGCGGTCAGGTAAGGGAAGCTCTCGAGCCGCGCTTCAATGGCACTGCCGTCGGTTTTCACATCGAAGCTCTTGCGCAACCCGAGCAACGTCGAGCTGTGGATATCCCATGGCAGCGTCTGCTCGCGATGAATCCAGTCGGCTTCGCTGGGGATCACGTAGAAACCCAGGGTCGGGATATCGACCGACACCTCGAAAGTATGTTTTTCCCGGGCGGCGAACACTGCCGGATGAACCGACGCCGGCAGGCCCAGGCACAGCGCGATGGCGACTTGCTTGATCATCTCAGGAACCTCTGCGTGGATGACGGTGCGCGATCAACTTCCCGGTGCCCGGGCGTTGAACAACAACATCACCGTGCCGTCGTACTCCCCCGGTTTGAATCCGCCGAGCGGTTTGATCGGGTCGATTTCCAGCAAAACCCGCTTGCCCGCTGCCGCCTCGGCCTGGGACAGCACTTCACGCGGGCGGGTGTCCTGACTCAACACCACACCGTTGAATTTCACATGCAACAGAATCTCCTCGCCCGTCCGGCCGTTGGACATCGAGCCCGTACGTTCCAGACGCGCTTCGATGGCACTGCTGTCGTGGCGCACGTCGAACGACTTGCGCAAGCCACGCAAGGTCGATGTGTTGTAGTCCCAGAGCAACCGCTGCGGGCGGTGAATCCAGTCGGACTCTGCCGGAATGATGTAAAAGGCGCGACTGGGGATGGTCAGAAACACCTCGAAGTTCAACTCCTCCCGAGCCGCCCAGCCCGGGACACTTGTCAGTGCGGTTAAAGCCATCAGCGCGGCAATGGCGCATTGCTTGTTCATGATCGATACCTGGCGCGTCATTGGTGCAGGCCTTAGCGGCGTGCCACCCTGAGGTCTTTCTTGTTATCGCCTTCAACCAGTTTGAAGCGGTATTCGCGACCGGCTTCCTTGTCGAATGCGAAGCTTTTGCCAGCCATGACGTGATGTTTGGTAGTCGCGCCGCAATCGCTTTCATCGCTCAGCGAACATTTCTTGAACTCGTCGACCACCATCACCGTGTTGCCGTCGTTGCGGATCTCGTAACGCTCCGGGCTGTCGTTGATCACCGTGGCGAAACGCGCATCTTTGGGCCGCACGAAGAACACGATGCCGAAGCCCGTCATGACGTTGACCCCGGCCGACAGCGACTTTTTGTAGTCTTCGCGTTCATCCTGGGACACCACGAACTCATCTTCCTTTTCCGGCACCACCGGCACGAAGCGCACCCGGAAATAGCGCTCGCGATCCCGCTCTCCCATGTACAGCAAGCGCGTGCCCTGAACGCCCTGCGCCGGTACGATCAAACGCGCCGGGCTGGCCATCACGCCATTGCGCGAAGCGCCGTCATCCGCATTGGCGACGGGAATTTCCTGCGGCTTGCCATCGGCGTCATAAACGATTTCCAGCACGTTGATCTTGACGAACGCGGTGCTGTCACCGCTGTTGAAGACCCGTTTGAGATAGGTACTTTTGTCGCCGTCGAGATAGTCGTACACCGTGCCGACATTGATCTGTGGCCCGCCATGGGCCGTCATGCAGAACATCCCGGACAGCAACAGCAAAAACATTCGAGTCATGGAGCTCAACCTCATGAAAATGAAAAATGACCTGCCCCGGAGTTTCATACTTCCGAGTCGAAAATGACGGTGACGTTGCCCCAAAGCGTGCCGTTCATGCCGGGCTTGAGCAGGGATTCGATCCAACGCCGCGGAATCTGAAAGCGCAGGTTGCCGGGTTTGCGATCGACGTAGCGGGTGGGCTCGAACGGACCGAGCCAGGTGTTGTGCATCAACGTTCCGGACCAGCCGTCACTGTTACCCGGACCGACGATGCCTGCGGGTAGCGTGAGCCTGACCTCAAACTTGGAGAAGCCCACTTCATTGTTGCCAATGCCGCATTCAGATCCACCCAGTGAGTTACAGATCATCATCACCTTGAAGCGCGACGAGGCCGATATGTGAAACAGTTGATCGCGATAGATATCGGTGGGCATACGCCCCGTTTCGATCCAGCTGCGCCAGCCGCCGGGCGGCTCCATGGTGACCTTGTCGCCGCCCGGTGGCAGGCTGACTTTGAGTTCGTGCTGCACATCAAGCACAAAATCCAGAGTCAGGTTGGCGTCATCCGCCCGAAAGAAAGGCCCCATGTTGAAATCCGCGCTGCCGGGGCCGACGCTGTAGGGCAGTGAACCGGTGTACACACCGGTCGCCATGCTCAACGGATTGGGAGTACGCAATTCGTAGGCGATATCCAGATACTCGAATTCCATATGCCCGATGTCGAAGAGTGCCACCTTGTTACAGCTGCCCAGCACGGGGGTCTTCCAGAAAAACTGGTAAGTGGTGGCGCCCGGAAAGCCGACTCCGCTGTATTCGCATGGAGGCGCGGCATAAACCCACGAACTGCCCACCCACAATTTACGATGCGCCTCCGCTTCGTTTGGCTCGCCCGTGAGTTCGGTGACAGGCTTGCTCAAGCGATATCGCGAACCGATCCCGCTGATCCGAACCTCCACCGGATGAGTCTGCTGAGTCTGCTGATTGATGACATTCACGACTCGCCAATCCGCGGGCACCTTCACCCACACGCCATTGGTCGAAAACATAGGCGTGAACGTCGAGAAGCGGATCGGTACCCGGAGACTGAACATGCCCTGATGGGCGCACTCGTCCGGGTAATCTGCGCAATAACCGCTGTTCGGCGTTTTGTTGATGAAGACGTTCTTGCTTGGCTGTGTCGGATCCGGCTGAAACAGCGCGCGGATTTCCTGATTTGCCGCTTCGGCCGGCGGCAGGCTCAGCGCGGCGAACAAGCTCAAATATCTGGTCAGCTTTTTCACGCTCAGCCCGCCTTCTGATCGGTAATGGTTGCATCGGCCAGGGTGTCCGGCGTGCAGCGCAGATCCCCGATCATCAACACGTTGTTTTCGCTGCGATGCTGATCGGCGTCGAGGCGGAACTGGCACAGCAGGCGGTTATCCTGGCGCACCTCGAGGGTTGGCGAACCGGCGTTCATTTCCATCGAGAAGAAGCCGTCGACTTCGGTGACCCCACGACTGGCGTGGTTGATCACGTGATGCCCCTTGAGCGGCTGGCCCTGTTCGTTGACCAGCCGTCCGAGCACGGTCAGGGTTTTCATCACGCGGATCTTGCGGTAGTCCACGCCGCCCTTGTTCAGGTGGTAACGGGTGCGCGCCGGTTCGATGGTGGCGGCGGGCACGTTGTTGCCCTCGAAGTCGAAGCTCACCGAGCTGTTCTGATAGGCAGTGATCGGGATGAAGTTGCGCCCCGGTTTCAGCGCGGCGCTGCCACCGCTGAAGTCGTCGGCGCGCAAGGCAATACCTTCGATATCCGACTCGACATCGACGATCATCCCCGCCCCGCGCATTTCGTACTCGCTGGTCATGAGCATCTGCTGGCCGCCGACCACCAGTGTGCTGTCGAGGTTGAGACCGCCGGTGAAATTGCCGTTGTAGGACGAGCGCTGGATGAAGCCGTCGCCGTTGACCGTATCGGTGCGAAAGTTGGCCAGGCCCGAAGCTCCGATACCGTAGGTGTCGGTCAGCGCGGTGACCGAGACGTTCTGCAGCACGTGGCCTTTGAGGTCCTTGCGCCAGCCGATGGAGGCGTTGTTGTCGCGGCCGCCATCGCGGTCGGTGCGCGAACCGATGCTGCCGGTGATCTGCTCGCCGGGGGCGCCCAGTGCCATGTTGAGGCTCAAATCGACCCCACGGTTACGCGCGTCGCCGCTACTGAAACTGCCCGGCCGGTCGAACAACGACAGACGCCAGTTGGCGTCATTGCCGAACAGCTCGCTGCGCCGGGTCCAACCCAGATCCACGCCGACGCCTTCGACGTTGCCTTCGCTGTGGGAGACCCGTGCATTCAGCGAATTGCGACTGTTGAGCCGGTGGTTGAGCGCCAGCGACGAGTTGCTGGTTTCGCCGATGAACACATTGCGCTGGCGCACCCGGGTGCCGTCCGGCAGGGTTTCGTACTGGTCGGTGGTGTCGAGCCAGCTGCGGTTGTGGCTGATCACCAGGCTGCCGGAACCGTAGTTGTACAGGCTCTGCAAATCCAGACCGGTGCCGTGATCCTCGGTCTTGTAGACGTTGGCATACAGGCTGATGTGATTGGCCAGGGTCCAGTCGATGGACGTGCCGTATTGCAGCTTTTCGCGGATCTGCCGTGCCGACAGGCCAAGGATGACTCGCGGGTGCAACAGATAGTTGAGCGAGGCACCGGCGGTAGGACTGCCGCTGGATTGTTGGTCCCAGTTGCTCAGCAGTTTCTTTTCTTCGCCGGCAAACAGGTTGTAGCGCCAGCGCTCGTCGAGGTTGCGCCAGTTGCTGGGCTTGTACACCAACTCCTGGGTGCTGGACGTGATCTGGCCGTCTTCGATCAGCCGTACTTCCACCTCGTAAATACCGCCGGGCAGCGGCCGGGTGTCGAGGCTCTGCAAACCGGCGGGTATCGATTGGGTGTTGATCAGCAGGCCATCGCGCCAGATCTCCACCGAGCCTTGGCGATTGGCGGTGACGTAGATCGGGTAGACGCTGGGCGCGGCGTTGTTGATAGCCAGGCTGTCGGAGCTGCCGTACATCACGCCGACGGCGGTATCAGGGCTGGTGCCAAACGTGCGCGGTTGGCGGGTCAGCCCTTCGGAATTGGGGGTGAAGTAGCCCAGTCGGAAGAAATTGCCTTGCAGTTCGCGCTGGGTGTAGAGCTCGTGGACGGCGTGATAGAGCTTGTCGTCCGGGCCGCCGAGGCGAGCCATTTGCATGTTGAAGGTCTGGCTCCAGTTGCCCAGGCTGCCGCTGGCTTCAAGGCCGAAACGCCCGCCCAGATCCTGATCCTGGCCGCCATTGAGGTTGAGCTGGTTACGCACCATCAGGCCGCTGCTGCCGCCTTCGGGTTGATCGTGAAAACGCTTGGTTTCCAGGTCACGCTCGGCGTTCTCGGTGAGAATCGAGAGCAGCGAGTTTTCCAGGTTGTAATGCACCGCCAGCACCTGATCAGGGCAGGAGCCGGTACACGCGCCCAGCGGCACGCCGGGCTTGAGATAGGCCGCCCACTTTTCGCGTTCGGCGGGGGTGTAGCGGTTTTCGCTGGTGTCGGTGAATTCCAGCAAGGTCACGCGATCATCACGGGACAACACCACCATGGCCTCCCCCAGCGGTTGCTGATCGAGCTCGACCCGCACCGCCAGCGGCACATCGAAAAAGTGCTCTTCGAAATCCGCCGGCAAACCTTTGGCCTGCGCCAACAGACTGCGCGGAGTCGTGCCGGCGGGTTCGGAAGCGGCCGCTGCGCTGGCACAAAACAACAGCGCAAGCGCAGCCGCGATGGGTGTCATCGGGAACATGAACTCGTACTCTGATTTACAAAAGTTGAAGTCCGGCGGGACAGACAAGGCTGTTTATCCCGCCGGGGAACGCGACTCTGGCAAGCTGCGTTGAGTGCGGATCAACCGATTACTTGCCACCACCGATCGGCGGCACGGCGTCGAAGGTCATGGCGACAACACCGGTGTAATCACCCGGCTGGAAGTTGCTGCCCTTGGCACTGATCTTCAGGGGGGCGCGGAAGTTGACGTCGGACTCCGACTCACCCACGACCATTTGCGGGGTCAGGGTCAGTTCCTTGTTGTTGAACAGCACTTGCAGATCGATGGCGGTGTTGCCGGCGATCAGTTTTGGCTGGCTTTCCAGGCTGGCATGAACCGAGCCGTTGTTATTGCGCACGTCAAAGAAACCATTGACTTCACGCATCTTGCCGGTGCTTGGCTGGAAGCTCATGTCCTGATCCTTGTTGACCAGATCGGAGTCGGTCGGCACCACGTAGAAACCGTTGGTCGGTACGTGGGCGATCAGGCTGATGGAGTGACGGGCTTCACCGGCGGCAAAGACCGCGGACGAGCTCAGGGCCAGGGCAGCGAGAGAAGCGGTGATTGCGATTTTCTTGAACATCGGTCAGTACCTGTTTTCTTTTTAAGGGAATCGAAACATTGAAGTTCACGTCATACCGGTCGATAAGTACCGAAAACATGGAAGTTCAATGCCGGGGCATGATCAACCCTTGTCTCAAGAATGTAAGCAGGCAACTTCCCACGAACTTGTAGTTAAACAACCTCGCAACATGAAAGAAAAAACATCAAAAAATCAGAATATACAAAAGTAACTGTAAGGCATTCCCTACCTACAGTTATTTACAAAAACCGTTACAGCAGTTTCGACAATACCAGCCAGCACTTTCTAATCTTTTTAGAATATACGCTCAAGTATTAATAGAGTGATAGCTTTAACTTTCCGGTTATTCCTGTCTCGATCAACCAGGTAGGGCGGTTCCTCCGTCAGCGTGCCTTGCTCACCGCTGACCACTCGTCAGCTCTGCGGCAAAAAGCTCTTGCCCAGCCGTAAAGATATATCTTAAGTTGTATCTAAACACGACGAGAGAAGACTGAAATGAGAGACCATCATTCCCCCCACCGCGACCACGGCGACAGCCGTGACGGCTTCGAAAAACGCCACGGCCGCGAGCGCGGCGGTCGCGGCCCGCGGGTATTCGCCCCGGGCGATCTGAAATTGCTGTTGCTGGCCCTGATCGCCGAACAGCCGTGCCACGGCTATGACCTGATTCGCCAGATCGAAACCATGTTCGACGGCGCCTACAGCCCCAGCCCCGGCGTGATCTACCCGACCCTGACATTTCTCGAAGAAAGCGAAATGATCACCGGCGATGCCGAGGGCGGCAAAAAGCGCTACGCGGTGACCGATGCCGGCCGCCAATCCCTCAGCGAACAGGCGGTGGCGCTGGACGGCGTGCGGATGCGCATCGACGTCAGCAAGCGCTCGCTGCGCGGCCACGACCGGCCGCCGGAAATTCATGAAGCGGTGCACAACCTGCGTCATGCCCTGCAAATGCACCACGGACGCTGGAGCCCGGAAGAAATCCTGCGCGTACGCGACCTGCTCAATGACACCGCCAAAGCCATCGTCGACGGCCCCGCCGTTCAATCTGCCCCGGAGAAAGTCGAATGACCGCAGTCGATACCCAAACCATTCACCGCGTCATGCATGAAATCAAACGTCGCCGCCTGGAAGTGTTGCGAGTGGTCGACCTGACCCCGCGCATGCGCCGCATCACCCTCGGCGGGCCGGAACTGGCCGGCTTCATCAGCCTCGGCACCGACGATCACGTCAAACTGCTGTTTCCGCAGAACGCCGAACAGGCCGCGGCACTGGAAACCCTGGTGCTCGGCGCCGGCAAGAGCGGCGTGCCAATTCCCGAAATGCGTGACTACACCCCGCGGCGTTATGACCTCGACAAGCTAGAGCTGGACATTGATTTCGTCCTGCACGGCGACGGCCCTGCCTCGACCTGGGCCGAGCAGGCCAAACCGGGGCAGTTCCTGCACATCGGCGGCCCGCGTGGCTCGATGATCGTGCCGGACATTTTCGACAGCTACCTGCTGATCGGCGACGAAACCGCCCTGCCCGCCATCGCCCGCCGCCTCGAAGGCCTGGCGGCCAATCGCAAGGCGCTGGTGGTGATCGAAGTGGAAAACGGCAAGGAGCAGCAAACCCTGGAAAGCGCGGCGCAGGTCAATGTGATCTGGGTACTGCGCGAGGGCGGCAAGGACAACCTGCTGACGACCGTCAAACAATTGCAGGTGCCCAAGGGCAATCTGTATGCGTGGGTGGCGACCGAGACCAAGGTTTCGCGGCAGATCCGTCGGGTGCTGCTCGATGAGCACGGACTCGACGAGAAGTTCGTCAAAGCGGTCGGTTACTGGCGCGCCGAAGGCTCCGAAGAAGAGTGAATACGAGCGGCGGCGCTGCTAAAGGCGCCGCCCCTGCCAGCGATCAATCCCGATCACCAGCAACGCAATCAGCACAAACCCCAGCAGAATCCCCCCGGCATTGATGAACACCTGTGGATAACCCAGCAGCGCCACGTCAATGAACGGATAGGCGTAAGCCCCCAGCAAATGCCCGCGCAGCAGCGCATAGGCGAAGTACACCAGCGGATAGATCAGCCACAGCGGCAGGTGCTTCAGACGCAAAGTGCCCTTCGGCACACACAGCCACCAATAAGCCAGAAACAGCAGCGGCATCACGTCGTGGAGCAATTCGTCCGCGATAAATTGCCAGCCCTGCGGGTGCCACAGATGCCGCAGCAAAATACTGTAAGCCAGGCCCACCAACGCAATACTGACGGCAATCCCGCTGCTGACCCAAGGCTGCAGAAACCAGCGCCGTGCAGCGGATTCGCGATCCGTCACCGTGCAGGTCAGCACCACCGCCGCCAGGGTGTTGGTGAGCACGGTGAAGTAACTGAAAAAACTCACCAGCCCGCCCAGCAGACTGGCGCCGACGCTCAGCCGGGCGAAGAAAATCAGGTACAGCTGAATCCCCAGCCCGGCCCAGCCCAGCACCGCGGCCGAAGTAATCAGGCGTCGCCGCCATACGGCGTCCATCTCAGAGCGGTCGCTTGGTGCGCATCAGTTTCACGTACAGCCGCTCGACTTTCTCCCGCGCCCATGGCGTCTTGCGCAAAAAGGTCAGGCTCGACTTGATGGTCGGATCGCTCTTGAAGCAACGGATATCGATGCGCTCGGCCAGGCCCGACCATTCGTAATGGGTCACCAGCGCATTGAGGATCTGTTCGAGGGTCACGCCGTGCAGCGGATCGGGGTTGTGGTCGTTCATGCCGGGCCTTTGGGCGAAGTGAAAATGCAGAAGCCGCGCACCTTAGCCGAGGGCATGGGCGGGTGGAAGGCCTTGGGTTAAATGTAGGCCAACCGGAGAAGATCGCAGCCTGCGCCAACGCCCGCAATGCGCCGTATTGCCGCACTGTTACCGAATCCGAAAGGGTTCATGTCTGCAAAAGCACTTTGTGTTTTTGTAACAGGACATTATCCTGCCGCCCTTCTGCTGAACCGCTTCACTGCCTGCGTCAAATCGTAGCGGCCAGTTTATCCCCCAAAAAAGATCAAGAAAGACCCAATTCATGCCCGATTTTCCGTTCTCCCGAGACAGCGCTATCTCAACCCTGCGCCTGATCGGCGGCTGCACCGCCCTTGGCCTCGCCACCTGCACCCAGGCCGCCCCGGCCTTCGACAGTGAATCACCATGGATGCTTGGTGACTGGAACGGCACCCGCAGCGAACTCTCGGCGAAAGGCATCGACTTCAAGCTCGACTACACCGGCGAAATGGGCAGCAACCTGCACGGCGGCTACGACCACGATCGCACCGCGCGCTACAGCGACCAATGGGGCCTCGGCACTCATCTGGACCTGCAAAAACTGCTGGGCTGGAACGACGCTGAATTCCAGCTGACCGTGACCAAGCGCAGCGGCAACAACATCAGCAACGACCGCATCAACGACCCGCGCGTCGGTGGCTTCACCTCGGCCCAGGAAGTCTGGGGCCGTGGCCAGACCACCCGCCTGACGCAGATGTGGTACCAGCAGAAATTCTTCGACCAGAAGCTCGATATCAAGGTCGGCCGCTTCGGCGAAGGCGAAGACTTCAACACCTTCCCGTGCGACTTCCAGAACCTGGCGTTCTGCGGCTCGCAAGTCGGCAACTGGGTCGGCGGCATCTGGTACAACTGGCCGGTCAGCCAATGGGCAATGCGCGTCAAATATCACCTGACGCCGGAGCTGTACGCACAAGTCGGCGCCTATGAGCAGAACCCGTCGAACCTCGATCGCGGTAACGGCTTCAAGCTCAGCGGCAGCGGCACCCAGGGCGCGATCCTGCCGATCGAACTGGTGTGGAAGCCCAAGCTCAACGGCCTGCCAGGCGAATACCGCGCCGGTTACTACTACAGCAACGCCAAGGCCTCCGACGCCTATAAAGACAGCAACGGCCAGCCGGCTGCCCTGAGCGGCGAAGCCTATCGCAGCGCTTCGAGCAAACACGGCGTGTGGCTCGGCGTGCAGCAGCAGATCACCAGCGTCGCCAGCGACAATTCCCGTGGTCTGAGCGTGTTCGCCAACGGCACGATGCACGACAAGAAAACCAACGCCATCGACAACTACGTCCAGGCCGGCGTGGTCTACAAAGGCCTGTTCGACGCCCGCGCCAAGGACGACATCGGTTTCGCCCTGGCCCGCGTCCACGTCAACCCGGCCTACCGCAAGAACGCCGAAGCGACCAACCAGGCCCGCGCTGTCTACGACTACGACGATCCGTCCTTCCTGCCACCACAGGACACCGAATACAGCGCCGAACTCTATTACGGCGTGCACGTCACCAACTGGCTGACCGTGCGCCCGAACCTGCAATACATCCGCCATCCGGGCGGTGAGGACAAGGTCGACGACGCGCTGATCGGCGGGATCAAGATCCAGTCGTCGTTCTGACCCAATGCAGGCCGCTCAGGCCTGCAGATGAAATTCGATAGCTAGACAAGTTTTTATCTGAACCATGCCCGCGCCCGATCGTCATCTACAGTGACTACAGCGCGGGACTACTTGAAACGTCACGGAGAACCACACTATGAGCACTGAAGGTGCTTCGAGTCGAAGCCGTCTTCTGCCGAACCTGCTCGGCATTCTGCTTCTGCTGATGGGCCTGGCCATGCTGGCCGGGGGAATCAAGCTGAGTACGCTCGGCGGCTCGCTGTATTACCTGCTGGCCGGTATCGGCATCACGCTGACCGGCATTCTGATGCTGATGCGTCGTCGCGCAGCATTGGGCCTGTACGCCATCGTGCTGTTCGCCAGCACCGTCTGGGCGCTGTGGGAAGTCGGTCTGGACTGGTGGCAACTGGTGCCGCGCCTGGCACTGTGGTTTGTCCTCGGTTTCGTGATGCTGCTGCCGTGGTTCCGTCGCCCGCTGCTGCTCGCAGGCCCGGCGCCGATGGGCACCGGCGGCCTGTCCGTGGCCGTGATTCTGGCCGGCGTCACCGCCCTGGCCAGCCTGTTCACCCATCCGGGCGAAATCTTTGGCGAACTGGGTCGCGAGACCGCCGACACCACCAGCACCGCGCCAGCCATGCCTGATGGCGACTGGCAGGCCTATGGCCGCACCGAATTCGGTGACCGCTACTCGCCACTGAAGCAGATCACCCCCGCCAACGTCGGCAAGCTGCAGGAAGCCTGGCGCATCCAGACCGGCGACCTGCCGACCGCCGATGACCCGGTCGAGCTGACCAACGAAAACACCCCGCTCAAAGCCAACGGCATGCTCTACGCCTGCACCGCGCACAGCAAAGTGCTGGCGCTGGACCCGGACACCGGCAAGGAACTGTGGCGCTTCGACCCGCAGATCAAGAGCCCGGTCGGCTTCAAGGGCTTCGCCCACATGACCTGCCGTGGCGTGTCGTACTACGACGAAGCCGCCTACGCCAAGTCTGAAAACGCTGCGTCCGCCGTCGTCTCCGAGGCTGGCAAAGCCGTCGCCCAGGCCTGCCCGCGTCGCCTGTACCTGCCGACCGCCGACGCTCGCCTGATCGCACTGAACGCCGACACCGGCAAGATCTGCGAAGGCTTCGGCACCAACGGTGTGGTTGACCTGACCCAGGGCATCGGCCCGTTCACCGCCGGTGGTTACTACTCGACTTCGCCTGCCGCTATCACCCGTGATCTGGTAATCATGGGCGGTCACGTCACCGACAACGAGTCGACCAACGAACCGTCCGGCGTGATCCGCGCCTACGACGTACGCGACGGTCACCTCGTCTGGAACTGGGACAGCAACAACCCGGACGCCACCGAGCCTTTGGCACCGGGCGAAACCTACAGCCGCAACTCGGCCAACATGTGGTCGCTGGCCAGCGTCGATGAAAAACTCGGCATGGTTTACCTGCCACTGGGCAACCAGACCCCGGACCAGTGGGGCGCCGACCGCACCCCGGGCGCCGAGAAATTCAGCGCCGGCGTCGTGGCTCTGGACCTGGCCACCGGTAAAGTCCGCTGGAACTACCAGTTCACCCACCATGACCTGTGGGACATGGACGTCGGCAGCCAGCCAACCCTGCTGGACATGAAAACCGCCGATGGCATCAAACCTGCGCTGATCGCCCCGACCAAGCAGGGCAGCCTGTACGTCCTCGACCGTCGCGACGGCACGCCGATCATCCCGATCAAGGAGATCCCGGTTCCGCAAGGCGCCGTGAAAGGCGACCACACCGCCCCGACCCAGGCCCGTTCGGACCTGAACCTGCTGGCCCCGGAACTGACCGAAAAAGCCATGTGGGGCGCCAGCCCGTTCGACCAGATGCTGTGCCGCATCCAGTTCAAGGAACTGCGCTACGAAGGCCAATACACGCCTCCGTCGGAACAGGGCAGCCTGATCTACCCGGGTAACGTCGGTGTGTTCAACTGGGGCGGCGTCTCGGTCGACCCGGTTCGCCAGATGCTGTTCACCAGCCCGAACTACATGGCCTTCGTCTCGAAAATGGTGCCACGCGAGAAAGTCGCCGCCGGCAGCAAACGCGAGAGCGAAACCGCCGGCGTGCAACCGAACACCGGCGCGCCATACGCGGTGATCATGCACCCGTTCATGTCGCCACTCGGCGTACCGTGCCAGGCCCCGGCCTGGGGCTACGTCGCCGGTATCGACCTGACCACCGGCAAAGTCGTCTGGAAACGCAAGAACGGCACCAGCCGCGACAGCTCGCCAATCCCGATCGGCTTCACCCTGGGCGTACCAAGCATGGGCGGCTCGATCGTCACCGCTGGCGGCGTCGGCTTCCTCAGCGGCACGCTGGACCAGTACCTGCGCGCCTACGACGTGAACACCGGTAAAGAACTGTGGAAATCGCGTCTGCCCGCGGGTGGTCAAGCGACTCCGATGACCTACACCGGCAAGGACGGCAAGCAATACGTCCTGCTCGTGGTGGGCGGTCACGGTTCGCTGGGCACCAAGATGGGTGACTATGTGATTGCGTACAAACTGCCGGAATAAACTTTAACGGCGGTAAGGAAAAAGGCGATGCCCTGTGAGGGGTGTCGCCTTTTTTGTGGGCTGCGTTTTTTCAACGGGGTGTTTATGTCCTACAGACAGGGCGTTTGCAGGGGATGTTTCTGACATGTCGCGTCGGTTGTGGCTCGGAAATGGGGTGGATAGGCTTTGGGGGTCGCTGAAACATTCAGCGAACGGGCTTCGCAGTCCGCTCAACTCACTTGGTGCATAATCGCCACCCCAAACTGAAGTGCCTCGGTACTTTTCGTTTGCTTATGGTGGCTGTGCGCGGGATACCTTCGGGTATGCCGGAGTTTTCCGAGTGATCCGGTCTGCGAACCCGCGCACAGCTGCCACCCTCCATCGTTTCGCAGCGATTCGTGGTAGCTCAATTTGTCACTTGGAGTTCCACCATGAAAAAACCAACACCCAATCCCCCCGAATCAAACGACACCTCGCCCTACGAATCCGCCGATTCAAAGAAACTCCACGACGCCGCCGAACGCGCGCTCGACCACCATTTCAATCCGATTCCAAAAAAATGCCCCGGCCGCCGACCGAGCCAGATGTTCCAGATCTCGCCAGACATGGACGATGAAAGCCTGTTGGCCCATGCCTGTGAGTCCCTGGCTACAGCAAGCGTCATGGCCAGTGATGTAGCGGCTTTTGTCGATACGCCGCAGCGACATCGGATCCTCGGGATTCAGCAGGTGATCATGCTGGCGGAACTGGCGGTGAATCGGGTGCTGGATAACGTTGAGGTCAGTCGATATCCGGCATAAATGCTGATGAGGTCTCTGCGGGAGTCAGGCTTGTGGTGAGTCAGTCATGACGCTGCCCTCACCCTAGCCCTCTCCCGGAGGGAGAGGGGACTGACCGAGTTGATCAATCGATGTACATCGACCTGAAAGTCCGAGTCGACCTCAAGTTTGCAAAGCCCACAAACCACACCTCTCAAGGATGAGCGTTAGCTCGACAAAGCTCTTGATCTTGATCCACCCGTCCCTTCGGAAGGCTGAGTGGAGGTGTTCATCCGGGGATTGGCGCGCAGCGTCGTTTGGCGAAGCCGAACTCATCGACGAAGTCGATGCCCCCGGAGGGACGCCGGAGCGAAGGAACCCGAGCCTGCGAGGGCCGAACGCCGGGACGAGCCTTTTTGGGTACTTTTTTGGCGTTTGAAAAAAGTGCCTCGCCGTAAGGGCGAAACCGCAAGCGGGCGCACCCGAAGAAACGGATATGTACTCGATAAGTCCCCCGCATGGCCGGCCCAAAGGCCGCCAAGCCCAACCCCAAAACCCTGTCAAAACCCTGAACACACAAGCAGAAACACCCACCCCCATTGAAACCACCCAACCCCTGCCCCATCTAACAGCCATACCCAATTGCGCAGGTGCCCCATGAGCGACCAGCAAGAATTCCCCGAGAACCCCGACGACATCACCGAAACCGACGCCGAACACATCGAACACCACGTCCCCGGCAAAGGCCTCGCCCTGCCCGGCCAGAACCTGCCGGACAAGGTCTACATCATCCCGATCCACAACCGCCCGTTCTTCCCGGCCCAGGTCCTGCCGGTCATCGTCAACGAAGAACCCTGGGCCGAAACCCTCGAACTGGTCAGCAAATCCGAACACCACTCCCTGGCCCTGTTCTTCATGGACACGCCCCAGGAAGACCCGCGCCACTTCGACACCAAGGCATTGCCGCAATACGGCACCCTGGTCAAGGTGCACCACGCCAGCCGCGAAAACGGCAAACTGCAATTCGTCGCCCAGGGCCTGAGTCGCGTGCGCATCAAGACCTGGCTCAAACACCATCGCCCGCCGTACCTGGTGGAAGTCGAATACCCGCACCAGCCCACCGAGCCGACCGACGAGGTCAAGGCCTACGGCATGGCGCTGATCAACGCGATCAAGGAACTGCTGCCGCTCAACCCGCTGTACAGCGAAGAGCTGAAGAACTACCTCAACCGCTTCAGCCCCAATGATCCGTCGCCGCTGACCGACTTCGCCGCAGCCCTCACTTCGGCGACAGGTAATGAGCTGCAGGAAGTGCTCGACTGCGTGCCAATGCTCAAGCGCATGGAAAAAGTCCTGCCGATGCTGCGCAAGGAAGTCGAAGTCGCGCGCCTGCAGAAAGAAATCTCCGCCGAAGTGAACCGCAAGATCGGCGAGCACCAGCGCGAGTTCTTCCTGAAAGAACAGCTCAAGGTCATCCAGCAGGAACTCGGCCTGACCAAGGACGACCGCAGCGCCGACCTCGAACAGTTCGAGCAGCGCTTGGAAGGCAAAGTGCTGCCGACGCAAGTGCAGAAGCGCCTCGAAGAAGAGATGAACAAACTGTCGATCCTCGAAACCGGATCGCCGGAATACGCGGTCACCCGCAACTACCTCGACTGGGCAACCTCGGTGCCGTGGGGCGTGTACGGCGAGGACAAACTCGACCTCAAGCACGCGCGCAAGGTGCTCGACAAACACCACGCCGGCCTCGACGACATCAAGGACCGGATCCTCGAATTCCTCGCGGTCGGTGCCTATAAAGGCGAGATCAGCGGCTCCATCGTGCTGCTGGTCGGCCCGCCGGGCGTGGGTAAAACCAGCGTCGGCAAATCGATCGCCGAATCCCTTGGTCGGCCGTTCTACCGCTTTAGCCTCGGCGGCATGCGCGACGAAGCCGAGATCAAGGGCCACCGCCGCACCTACATCGGCGCGCAGCCGGGCAAACTCGTGCAGGCGTTGAAAGACGTCGAAGTGATGAACCCGGTGATCATGCTCGACGAGATCGACAAGATGGGTCAGAGCTACCAGGGCGACCCGGCCTCGGCGCTGCTGGAAACCCTCGACCCGGAACAGAACGTCGAATTCCTCGACCACTATCTGGACCTGCGGATGGACCTGTCGAAAGTCCTGTTCGTCTGCACCGCCAACACCCTGGATTCGATTCCCGGCCCGTTGCTGGACCGGATGGAAGTGATTCGCCTGTCGGGCTACATCACCGAAGAAAAAGTCGCCATCGCCAAGCGTCACCTGTGGCCGAAACTGCTGGAAAAGGCCGGCGTGTCCAAGGGCAGCCTGAGCATCAGCGACACGGCGCTCAAAGCCTTGATCGACGGCTACGCCCGTGAAGCCGGCGTGCGCCAGCTGGAAAAACAGATGGGCAAACTGGTGCGCAAAGCGGTGATGAAACTGATCGACGATCCGAAAGCGGTGATCAAGATCGGGCCGAAAGACCTTGAAGCGTCCCTTGGTCATCCGGTGTTCCGCAACGAGCAAGTGCTGTCCGGCACCGGCGTGATCACCGGTCTGGCCTGGACCAGCATGGGCGGCGCGACCTTGCCGATCGAGGCCACGCGGATTCACACGTTCAATCGTGGTTTCAAACTGACCGGGCAACTGGGCGATGTGATGAAGGAGTCGGCGGAGATCGCCTACAGCTACGTCAGTTCGCACCTCAAATCTTTTGGTGGCGATCCGAAGTTCTTCGACGAAGCCTTCGTCCACCTGCACGTGCCGGAAGGCGCGACACCGAAAGACGGCCCGAGCGCCGGCGTGACCATGGCCAGCGCCCTGCTCTCGCTCGCCCGTAATCAGGCGCCGAAAAAAGGCGTGGCGATGACCGGTGAATTGACGCTGACCGGGCATGTACTGCCGATTGGCGGAGTGCGCGAGAAGGTGATTGCGGCGCGGCGGCAGAAGATCTTCGAGTTGATTCTGCCGGAGGCGAATCGCGGCAACTTCGAAGAGCTGCCGGATTACTTGAAGGAAGGCATTACCGTGCATTTCGCCAAGAAGTTTGCGGATGTAGCGAAGGTGCTTTTTTGATTTCGTCTTGAGGTATTGAGGGGGGCTGGCATCGCAGCCCCTCACCCCGGCCCTCCCGAAACGTCGGACCGCCCGGAGGGAGAGGGAGCCGAGTGGGGGATATTTAAGAGATACGCCGACCTGAAAGCTCTTCACTGAATCCGTAATCAACTCGATCTTTCAGGTCGATGTATCCCAAAAGACACCTCGGTCGGTCCCCTCTCCCTCTGGGAGAGGGTTAGGGTGAGGGCCGGCGATGCTGAAGAATGACGCCAAGCCTGGCGTTGTCACACTTTGTCTCATCTTCAGTTATGCTCGCCGTTCGTCGCCAACGCCGGAGCCACTGAATCCATGTCCCCCCTTCGCCTGTTTGTCCCCCTGTCCCTCGCCCTGCTGGCCGCCTGTGCCACGCAACCGAAAACCAACGTGACCGTGGAAAAACAGAGCGAATGCCCGGTGCGCCTCACCAACGGGCAAAACCTGATCGTCATGCTCCCGAGCAACCCCACCACCGGCTACCGCTGGGCCATCCAGGATTCCGCCGGCGGCGTATTGCGCGCCCTCAGCCCCGAGGTCTACAGCAATCCGGAAGACGCCGGCGTGGTCGGCGCGGCCGGTCTCTCGACCTGGCGCTTCCAGGCTTTCGCCACCGGCACCGGTCGTCTGCGCCTGACTTCGCAACAGCCTTGGGCGCCGGAAGTGTTGCCGGTGGAAACCTTTGACTGCGCCATTTCGGTGAACTGATCGTGGGCTGGCTGATCCTCGCGCTGATGGGCGCCGTGACCTTTCTCTATGGCGTCAGCACCCACGCGGCGCTGCTTTGCCTGCTGGTCAAACCGCTGCCGGTATTGGCGTTGCTCGGCTGGCTGCACGATGCGCCACCGAGCGACTATCGGCGCTGGATCAGCCTCGGTCTGATTTTCTCGTTGATCGGCGATGTGTTGCTGGCGTGGCCGGGGGATTTGTTCGTCTTCGGTCTCGGCGCGTTTCTGGTCGCGCATCTGGCGTATCTCAAGGCTTACCTTAGTGATTGCCGACGTTTGGCCCTGCTGCCGCTGATCCTGGCCCTCAGCGTGGGTGCAGTGTTGATGGGCATATTGATCAGCAGCGGACTCGGCCCGTTGACCGTGCCAGTGATCGTCTACGGAACGGCCATCAGCGCCATGCTCTGGCGCGCTCTCGCCCGACTCGGCAGCGGCGTACCGCAACGTTCGGCATTACTGGCGGCGGGCGGCGCGGTGGCGTTCGTGTTTTCCGACAGCGTGATCGGTATCAACCGGTTCGTCTCACCGTTCAATGCAGCGCCTTACATCATCATCCTAAGTTACTGGTTGGGACAGTGGGGGATTGCGGCGTCGGCGTTTCACGTAGAAAAAGCCGAAAAAACGCTATAACCGTTTCGAAATCGATTACCAAATCGAATCAACGACTGTCATTTCTGACAGTTAGATTGCAAGCCTGAAAAACATACAGTTGCTCGAAGCGGCAAACCATGGTGGTTTGTCGCACTATCGAGAGACTCAGCATGAGTAACCCAACTCCCAAGTCCGCCGGCACTTTCAGCCTCGCCATTGATAACAACAACCCTGTTGCCTTCCAACTTGTCGTTGCGTTCGAAGAACCGAACCACATCAGAATCACGGGTGAACGAGAAGAGTGGGGAGAACAAGTCAAACGAATGGAGTTCCATCTCGCGAAGACCATCACCGGCGGCCGCTATTACTTGAATTCGCCGGAAGTGAAGCTCGTGAAAGCCGTATCGGACTGGGTCAATACCAAGTACCAGGTGAAAACACTGACTCTCGATATCAATGCGGATCACACGACCCGCCACATTGTTGGTCAGTTTCAATTCACGGCAGATGAAATTGACTCCCAAGGTTCCGGTATCGGTATCACGGGCAAAGGAGATTTCAATATCGAATACTCCTGAGTTCGCCTGCCCACGGTTTATCAGACAACCCGCGCATCTGCGCGCCAGTTTGGCTAAAATGCCGGCCTTTTCATCGACACCGCCGGAACCGCCGTGAGCAAAGAACCCGATCGCATTTTCGCCCAGCCGATGGCCCAGGTGCCTGACTTCGCCTTCAACGAAGACGTGGTGCGGGTGTTCCCGGACATGATCAAGCGTTCGGTGCCGGGTTACCCGACCATCGTCGAGAACCTCGGCGTGCTCGCGGCGCAGTTCGCCCAGCCGAACAGCGTGCTCTACGACCTTGGCGCCTCGCTGGGTGCGGTGACCCAGGCCCTGCGTCGCCACGTACGCACCGACGGTTGCCGTGTGATCGCGGTGGATAACTCGGCGGCGATGGTCGAGCGCTGCCGCGAGTACCTCAACGGTCAGGATTCGATGTTCCAGGAGTTGCTGCCGGTCGAAGTGATCGAAGGCGACATCCTCGCCCTCCACTTCAAACCGGCCTCGGTGGTGGCGTTGAACTTCACCCTGCAATTCATTGCCCCGGATCAGCGTACGGCGTTGCTGTCACGCATCCGCCAATCGTTGCTGCCGGGCGGCGCGCTGATCCTGTCGGAGAAGCTGCGCTTCAACGATGCCGAAGAACACGCGCTGCTGACCGACCTGCACGTCGCGTTCAAGCGCGCCAACGGCTACAGCGAACTGGAAATCGCCCAGAAGCGCAGCGCCATCGAAAATGTCATGAAGCCCGACAGCCTCGAAGAACACCGTGAGCGCCTGCTGGCTGCCGGGTTCTCGAAAGTCGTGCCGTGGTTCCAGTGTCTTAACTTTGCCTCGTTGATTGCCTTGCCATGATTGATCTGTCTCCCCTCGCCCGCCGTCTGGCCGGCACGCCGCTGGCCGAATGGGCCAACACCCTGCAAGTGCAGCTCGACAAGAAAATGGAGAAAGGTCACGGCGATCTGGAGCGCTGGCAAAGTGCGCTGGACGCCTTGCCGAAGATCCAGCCGACCGAAGTCGACCTGCTCGACGGCCTGAAACTGGACACCGATTGCGACGACGAAACCCGCGCACAGATGCGCACCGCGCTGATGGGCCTGTCGCCGTGGCGCAAGGGGCCGTTCGATCTGTTCGGCGTGCACGTCGACACCGAATGGCGCTCGGACTGGAAGTGGTCGCGGGTCGCTCCGCATCTGGATCTGAAGGGCAAACGCATTCTCGATGTCGGTTGCGGCAACGGCTACTACATGTGGCGCATGCTCGGCGCCGGCGCCGACAGCGTGATCGGCGTCGACCCGAACTGGCTGTTCTTCTGCCAGTTCCAGGCGGTGCAGCGTTATCTGTCAGAACCGAATGCCTGGCACCTGCCGTTCCCTTTCGAAGACCTGCCGCCGAATCTGGAAGGTTTCGACACGGTGTTTTCGATGGGTGTGTTCTATCACCGTCGTTCGCCGATCGAGCATTTGCTGGCGCTGAAAGATTGCCTGGTGAAAGGCGGCGAACTGGTCCTGGAGACGCTGGTGGTCGAAGGCGACAAGCATCAGGTGCTGGTGCCGGAAGACCGTTATGCGCAGATGCGTAATGTGTGGTTCCTGCCGTCGGTGCCGGCGCTGGAATTGTGGCTGCGTCGTGCCGGGTTTACTGACGTGAAATGTGTGGATGTGAGCACCACCACTGTTGAAGAGCAGCGCGGGACAGAGTGGATGAAGTATCAGTCGTTGAGTGATTTCCTTGATCCGGAAGATCACAGCAAGACGATTGAAGGGTTGCCGGCGCCGATGCGGGCCGTAATTGTCGCGAAGAAATAACCCGCTCTCCCGAACACCACGGTGAGCCCACCCCTCACCCCAGCCCTCCCGAAACGTCGGACCGCCCCAAGGAGAGGGAGCCGATCTTGGAGCTTTTCAAAACTTAAGTTCGACTCGATAACTCAGGTCGGCGGATCTCGCCCATCCAATCCGGTCAGTCCCCTCTCCCTCCGGGAGAGGGTTAGGGTGAGGGGCTTTTTGCTCTGCGGGCACGGAAAAATTCAGTCAACACCGCCCCACACTCCTCCGCCAACACCCCGCCTTCATACAACACTCGATGGTTGAGAAAGCCCTGAGTGAAGAACTGTCCCTGACTCTGCACAATCCCGGCCTTGGGCTCCAGCGCGCCATACACCACCCGCGCAACCCGCGAATGCACGATCAGCCCGGCGCACATGCTGCACGGTTCCAGCGTCACGTAGAGCGTGCTGCCCGGCAGACGATAGTTGCTCACAGCCTGTGCAGCGGCGCGAATCGCGACCATTTCCGCATGCGCACTCGGGTCGCTGGTACTGATCGGACAGTTGAAACCGCGCCCGATGATTTCGCCATCCTGCACCAGCACCGCGCCCACCGGCACTTCGCCGAGAGCTGCACCCTGGGCCGCCAGCTCCAGCGCCTCGCGCATGAAGTCGCGGTCTCGGCTGCGGTCGATGATCGCCGCGGGGCGAATCTGGCGCATCACTTCACCTCGATGGCGGCCATCAGGCCGGTTTCCATGTGGTCGATCACGTGGCAGTGGAACATCCACACCCCCGGGTTATCCGCCACCAGCGCCACTTGCGCGCGCTCGTTCTTGCCCAGCAGATACGTGTCGGTGAAATACGGCACGATCTTGTGCCGGTTCGACGCAATCACCTTGAAGCTCATGCCGTGCAGGTGGATCGGGTGCTGGTACTGGGTCATGTTCTTCAGTTCGAAAATATAGCTCTGGCCCAGTTTCAGGCTGGCGATCGGCCGGTCGGCGCAGGTCTTGTCGGTGATGTCCCAGGCCTTGCCGTTGATCTGCCACAGGCTCGGCGGCTTGCCGTTGTCAACATTCACCGACACCGAACCGACCCATTCGAAATTGAAGTTGAGTTTCTCGGCATTGGCCAGGTCCGGCTCGGCCACCGGGTTGGCCGGCAGTGCTTTCGGCCAGTCGGTCGGCGAGTCATTGTTGGCCACCGACCGCAGGGTGCCCAGGCGAACCGGGCCGTTGCGCAGCGACAGTTCCTCCCCGGCCGGTGGTGCCTTGATCGCCAGGCAGATGCGCATGCCCGGACCCAGCCAGTATTCCTTGCCCAACGGGCGCGGCTCGACCGGGTTGCCGTCCAGCGCATAGATCTGCGCTTCGACACCAGGAATGTTGATGCGATAGGTCAGGGTGTTGTCGAGGTTGAGCAGGCGTACGCGGGTGATCTGCCCCGCCGGCAACTCGATCACCGGCGTAGGCACGCCGTTGATGGTCGACAGCCGCCCCGCCGTACCGCCACGGGCCGCTTCGCGCGGAATGCTGAACTCGACGAAGTTGCCTTCGTCGTCGATGTGCCAGTTCTTCAGGCTCAGGGTCTTTTCGTACTTGAACCCGGTCGGCTCGCGCTCCTCGACAATCAACGGCCCGACCAGCCCGCGACCGAGTTCCTCACTGCTGCTGACGTGCGGGTGATACCAGTAGCTGCCAGCGTCCGGCACACGGAATTTGTAATCGAAGTATTCGCCCGGCAGCACCGGCAATTGCGAAACGTACGGCACGCCGTCCATCTCCAGCGGCAGGCGGATGCCGTGCCAGTGAATGGTCGTCGCGACCGGCAGATGGTTGATGAAGCGCACCCGCAACCACTCGCCCTGACGCACGCGTAATTCGGTGCCCGGCGCCGATGGGCCAAACGCCCAGGCTTCGGTCTTGTGCCCTGGCACCAGCTCGACGTCCAGTGGCGCGGCGATCAGCTCGTAGTCATGCCCCGCATCGGCATCGGCCATCTTGCCCAGCCAGTAACGCGACGCGCCCCCCGCTCCTACGCCAACGACAACAAGACCGGCCAGGCCACCGAGGATTTGGCGACGGGTAAAGGACATGAACTCAACTACCTCACGTATCTGCGGCGGGCCCGCAGGCCCGAAAGGGCGAATACGATACACCCGCAGATGAGAAACAGTAAGGGCAGCGCGGCGACTGGCCGCAGTTCCTCAGAGCGAAAAGCAGGACTCAACTGCTGCAAATTGCCGGGTTTTCGTACTGGATCCTGATCCTTTTCCCATACGTCATACCTATTGCTCCGACACCCGTTACACACAGCAGCCGACAGACCCTTCCTACGCCCGCCTGAAATGATCCGGTCCCATCCGTACCACCCTCAAGGAAAGACCGTGGACACATCCGAAAACACTGCATTACCCAATGTTGCCGACAAACTGGCCCTGAAAAATCTGGTACCCGCACTGGTTCAGGCCTGCCCCGACATGTACGAAATGGCCAGTGATATCGCCAGGGATATCCTGCGCAAACATGGCGTGGATCATCTGGATCCTGAACAGGTTTACTGGCACCGCTTCAAGTTCTCCAGCAGCAGCTGGAAAGCCTTCACGGGCTTGGAACATCATGGTGCCCGGCCAACCGAGTCCATGACCTTGCCGCAACTGGTGATCCAGCGGTTCCGCGTCGGTGATCAGGACAACTCGGACATGCTCGATGTCGATGGGGGCTTTTACACGACCGGACCGGACGCCGAGGACTTCGACGAGAGCAATGAAGTGCGGTTGCACGGCAACGAGGTGCTGAAGGATTTCTGGGCGATCAACTTTGCCGATCTGTTCAATCAAAAGGTCGCCTCGTTCTGGAAAAAACACACCAGGACATTTCGCAGCCTGGCCAAGTGCACCTTTATTGCCCAGGCCATGGAGGATCGCGAAGGTGGCCGGTTGTCGGACGAAAACTTCCGAACCGTGGTCAAGGCTGTCGCCGGCAATGTGAGCTGGCCCGTCACGTTGCAGATGCTGGAGGAGGATGCGGCGCCCGCCAAGGGAATGCATCTGAGCCTGCTGAAGGTGGGGGGTTATGTAGCGACCGATATTCTGTGCATCACCGACGTCAATGGCCGAAAGATCCTCTACACCCCCGGAGAAATCTGGGGTCTGCATGCCTTCGAGACAGCGAAGGATCTGCATTGGTGGGTGTTGTCGCAAACCCGTAAACCGGCTGACCGCCAACGCTTCCTCGCGCACTTTCAGGTAGCCGATCATGACATCATGGAAGACACCTCATGGCGGGATGCGGCAAAGCCGGGGTGGCTCTCGCTGTTGAGTCCCGGGACGTATCTGCTCACTGAGATCTTCCGCCCACCGCACGTCGAAAACGTCGGGCTCAATCATGTCCTGGATCTGCTGGTCAGCGCCTGGGACTGCGCCGATCACTCCCTGATCGAACACACCAGCGAGACGTTCAAGAGCGATGCCTTCACCTTCCTCGCCAACGCCACTCACGCCAGGATGATCAGCGACGCCACGTTCATGATGCACACCAATGGCGATCTGCGGAAAAAGCTGTGGATCGGCTATCTCAACGCTTTCGGTCGCATGTTCGGTCCGATGGCCGCTGTCGGCTGGCCCGTGGCACTGGCCGTCGTGGGTGCCGGCATCGCCAATGTCGGGTTGCAGATTGATCAGGCGGTCAATGGCAAAACACCCGGTGAACGCAAGTCTGCAGTGACGGGCGCCATCTTCGCGACCATCGATACCCTTTTCAACGCCACCTTCCTCAAGGGCAGTGGCCGTCTCCCGGAAATAGCCGAGGCCAGCACGGTCTTCGCACCGGAAGAAAAACTTGTCGAAGCGGCGATTGCCCGCCCCCCGTTGCCTGCATTGGAGGAAATCGCCCCGACGCGCGTCCTGCCCGCGCAGCCCGAGGACTTCCTTGCTTCATTCAAGACTGAAATCACCGAAGGCACCCGCGTTGAAACCGGTGATTCCAAACTGCAGGAGATCATCCTGGCCGCGTCGGGCAAGCGTTACATTTACATGCGCCGCGCAGGAAGCGACGGCTTTTATCAGGTGCGTTATGTCGAGCAGTTACGCGGCTGGGTCATTATTGATCCGGCCAATCCTTTCTCGTTCTACCGCAACGTCCCGGTTCGCTTGAACGAAGCGCTCAGGTGGGAACCGGTGGCCCGTCCCGGACTCAAGGGTGGCATGAAAATTTTCGGCAAGTGGCCCTTCGGACACACGGCCGACCCACTGCCGGAAGTGGAGATGCAACCACTGACGTACGATGTGCCGCAAGCATCGCGATCGGCGCTGCAACCCGTTGCCGAAGCTCAGGTCGATGATTTCCCGCTGGATCCACAGGACAGCAGCGACCGTTTCTATCAAGACTTCAAAACCCTGCGTCGCGGGCTCTACGACGATGCCATCAACGCCTATGCCGCCACCGAATTTCCCCCGCGTCCGGCCGTCCCACTCTTCAAACCCACGACGCCGTTTGCCGAAATGACCAAGCGCCTGTTCAAGGACGGCACCGGCCTCGTAATCGGTCAGGACAGTTCTGCCATCGGTGCTAGACAGACCCTTGTCAACAATCTCAAAGTGCTGAACAAACAGAAGGTCAGAACCCTTTACCTGGATCACTTGCTCACGGATTTCCATCAAGCGGATCTGGATGTTTTTCACCAGAGCGGCAAGATGCCGCCGGCTCTGGAGCGGTACCTGAAGGCTTTGGATGCGCGGTTCAAGACCGACCCTGCCGGACCGTATTCCTACACCGAGCTGGTAAAAGGCGCACAGAAGAATCACATCCGCGTACAAGCGATCGACAGCATGGCGACCCGGCGCTTTCCACGGATGGAAGGTACTACCGAAGCCAGCAGCCGAAAAATGATGAATTACTACTCGGACACCGTGATTCAGGCCGACCAGGCCGCACGAGGTGCTCATCGCTGGATCGCACTGGTTGATGAGGCCCGCGCCAGCAGCTTCGACAACGTTGCAGGGCTGAGTGAGCTGGAAGGGGCGGTGGCATTGCGCGTTGATGAAAGTGCAGTGGGTCAGGCTCAGGGGCTTACAGCTGACCCGGGCAAAAAAGTCAAAGACATCCTGGGACGTCCCTTCGACGAATTGAAAAGCGATCTTCGCCTGCAACTGAGCGCACCGCCCGCGACGGCAACAGCTCGCTCGCTTGAAGAGGCGCTGCCCAGGCGCGGCATGTTCATGGTGCAGGAGCCCTCCACCCTTGTTCACCGCAGTGGCGATGGCAGTCTGGTGCGTACACCGATTCAGCAGGACAGCGCCGGTTTCTCCATCCTCCGGCCGAAATGGTCAGCCATCAGCGGGCGCCACTTCGACAGCCTGCATGAACTGTTGCAAGCCATAGAACATGAAGGCCTCACGCAGGTACACGTGCGCATTGATCCCACCGCTACGCCCGGTCAACTGCCAGACATTCAGCCGTCCATCCCGGCGATTGAAGCGCCACCCGCCCCGGATTTGACGATCAAGGATCCACCCCGCTTCACCTCGCCGTATGAGATCGCGGTGCAGGCCCGGGCCGAACTGAAAAACGTGGCGCGGGGCAATGACGCCTCACTGTTGAACGACTCCGTCGCTTCATGGGGCGGCAATTCACCCCTCGATACATTCAAGACGCTGCGAAAACAACTGCATGAAGCAGCAGTACGTTTCTATGCCGATCTGCATCTTCCCGTACGCGCATCAATGGATTCGCTAACCACAGGACTGTCGGGACAAGCATTCATCGAGCGGATATTCACAGAGTTTCGCGGTCTGGTCATTGGCGAAAGCCATGCCGAAATCGGCAGCAAGCAATGGCTGATGGACAATATGCAAACCCTGGCCAACAAGGGTGTGAAGACGCTTTACTCCGAGCACCTGCTCACGGACTTCCATCAGGCCGCGCTGGATAATTACGCCAGGACATCGGTCATGCCGCGGGATCTGGAGAACTATCTGATTCAGCTCGACAGTGGTCACGTGACCGATCCGCTGCAACGCTACACCTTTCTCGATCTGGTCAAGGAAGCCAATCGCAACGGGATACGCGTTCAGGCCATCGACTGCCTGGCCAGTTATCGGGTTGAAGGAATGAGAACGGCGGATCCGTCGGCACGCCAGAGAATGATGAACTACTACGCTCACACCGTGATCGAGGCTGACCAGGCGGCTCGCGGGCCGCATAACTGGGTGGCACTGATGGGGAACTCCCACTCGAACACGTTCGAAGGCGTTGCCGGTGTCAGCGAGCTGGAAGGCGTCGTCGGTCTGCGCGCCGAAGATGTCGCTGAAGGTCAATCCGGCGGTATCGAAGCGGATCCCGGTAAAAGTCTTGCCGATCAAATGGGCAAGAACCAGGCATTCGTAAAAGGTGACCTGCGCCTGCAAGTCGAAACACCGTGGTACGCCCGGACGACCTCAGACATCGAACGGCTACTTTCCCGACCGGGTCTGTACACCTTGAAAAGGGAATTGCGGGAAACCTTTCTGGTTCATCGCAGCCGCGCCAATGCGATCGTGCGCACCGATATCCACTTCGAATCCAACCGCGTTTTCATCGAACGCCCCGAATGGCCCAGCGTCCATGAAAAGCGCTTCGCCAGTATCAAGGCGCTGCTCAAGGCGCTTGATGAGCGAGGCATGAAACTGGCGGGCTGGTCCAGACCGTTGTAATCAGCCACTGAAAGCCAGAAACAGAAAAGCCGCGTGAAACATCGTTTCACGCGGCTTTTTGTTGGTCCTGACCTCAAGCCATCAGGGCTTGTGCAGGATCACTCCCACTCAATGGTCGCCGGCGGCTTGCTCGACACGTCGTAAGTGACGCGGGAGATGCCTTCGATTTCATTGATGATGCGGCCGCTGACGGTTTCCAGCAGTTCGTAAGGCAGGTGTGCCCAACGTGCGGTCATGAAGTCGATGGTTTCCACGGCACGCAGGGCCACGACCCAGGCGTAACGGCGCCCATCGCCGACCACGCCAACCGACTTAACCGGCTGGAACACGACGAAGGCCTGGCTGACCTTGTGGTACCAGTCGGCCTTGCGCAGTTCTTCGATGAAGATGTGGTCGGCGCGACGCAGCAGGTCGGCGTATTCCTTCTTCACTTCACCAAGGATGCGCACGCCCAGGCCCGGGCCCGGGAACGGGTGACGGTAGACCATGTCGTACGGCAGGCCCAGTTCCAGACCCAGACGACGGACTTCGTCCTTGAACAGTTCGCGCAGTGGCTCGACCAGTTTCAGGTTCATTTCTTCCGGCAGGCCGCCCACGTTGTGGTGCGACTTGATCACGTGGGCCTTGCCGCTTTTCGCGCCAGCCGATTCGATCACGTCCGGGTAGATGGTGCCCTGAGCCAGGTACTTGATGTTGTCCAGCTTGCAGGATTCGGCATCGAACACGTCGATGAAGGTACGGCCGATGATCTTGCGCTTCTTCTCTGGATCGGCTTCGCCGGCCAGGTTGTTCAGGAACTGGTCTTCCGCGTTGGCGCGGATCACCTTGACGCCCATGTTCTCGGCGAACATGGCCATCACCTGCTCGCCTTCGTGCAGACGCAGCAGGCCGTTGTCGACGAAGACGCAGGTCAGCTGGTCGCCGATGGCCTTGTGCAGCAGTGCCGCAACCACCGAGGAGTCCACACCGCCGGACAGACCCAGCAGCACGTTGTCGGTACCGACCTGTGCGCGGATGTTGGCGATGGCGTCTTCGGCGATCTTCGACGGAGTCCACAGGGCTTCGCAGCCGCAGATGTCGAGAACGAAACGCGACAGGATGCGACCGCCCTGCTTGGTGTGGGTCACTTCCGGGTGGAACTGCACGCCGTAGTAAGCGCGTTCGTCGTTGAACATGCCGGCGATCGGGCAGCTCGGGGTGCTGGCCAGGATGTGGAAATCGCTTGGCATCTTGGTGACCTTGTCACCGTGGCTCATCCACACGTCGAGGCCGAACAGGCCGTCGGCGTCGATGTGGTCTTCGATGCCGTCGAGCAGGCGGCTCTTGCCCACCACGTCAACGCGGGCATAACCGAACTCACGCAGTTCGGAGCCTTCAACCTTGCCGCCCAGTTGCTCGGCCATGGTCTGCATGCCGTAGCAGATACCGAAGACCGGTACGCCCAGGTCGAATACCGCTTGCGGGCAGCGCGGGCTGTTGGCTTCGTGCACGGACTCGGGACCGCCGGCGAGGATCACGCCTTTTGGCGCAAATTCGCGGATCGCATCTTCGTCCATGTCGAACGGGTGCAGTTCGCAGTACACACCGATCTCGCGCACGCGGCGGGCGATCAGTTGGGTGTATTGCGAACCGAAGTCGAGGATCAGGATGCGGTGAGCGTGAATGTCGAGGGCCATGATTCAGTCTCGTCTAAGTAATTCAGAAACAGTCTTTGATTCAGAAACGACTCGGGGCTGAATAAAACAGCCCCGGTCATTTAACGTTTTGCTTGAAGCCTCAACCTACGCGGTAGTTTGGCGCTTCTTTGGTGATCTGCACGTCGTGGACGTGGGATTCGGCCATGCCGGCACCGGTGATCCGCACGAACTCGGGCTTGGTGCGCATTTCTTCGATGTTGGCGCTGCCGGTGTAACCCATCGAGGAACGCAGACCGCCCATCAACTGGTGAATGATCGCGCTCAGGGTGCCCTTGTAAGGAACACGGCCTTCGATACCTTCCGGAACGAGTTTCTCGGCGCCTGCCGAGGAGTCCTGGAAGTAACGGTCGGAGGAACCTTGAGCCTGGGACATGGCGCCCAGCGAACCCATGCCGCGATAAGCCTTGTACGAACGGCCCTGGAACAGTTCGATCTCGCCCGGTGCTTCTTCGGTACCGGCAAACATCGAGCCCATCATCACGCAGGAAGCACCGGCAACGATGGCCTTGGACAGGTCACCGGAGAAACGGATGCCGCCGTCGGCGATCAACGGAACGCCGGTGCCTTCGAGGGCAGCGGCAACGTTGGCGATGGCACTGATTTGCGGAACGCCGACACCGGCGACGATACGGGTGGTGCAGATCGAGCCAGGGCCGATACCGACCTTGACCGCGTCGGCGCCAGCTTCGGCCAGAGCCTTGGCGGCTGCGCCGGTGGCGATGTTGCCGCCGATCACCTGCACTTCAGGGAAATTCTCTTTGACCCAGCGAACGCGGTCGATCACGCCTTTGGAGTGACCATGAGCGGTGTCGACCACCACCACGTCCACGCCGGCATTGACCAGGGCGGCAACGCGGTCACCAGTGTCTTTACCGGTACCGACCGCAGCGCCGACGCGCAGACGACCTTGATCGTCCTTGCTGGCCAGCGGATAGGCCTTGGCTTTCTCGATGTCTTTGACGGTCATCATGCCTTTGAGGGCAAACTTGTCGTCGACGATCAGGACTTTTTCCAGGCGGTGCTTGTGCAGCAGCTCGCGGACTTCGTTCTTGTCGGCGCCTTCGCGAACAGTGACCAGACGCTCTTTGGGCGTCATCACTTCACGAACAGTGGCTTCCAGACGGGTTTCGAAACGCACGTCACGGGAAGTGACGATGCCGACCAGGTCGCCATCGTGCAGAACCGGAACGCCGGAAATGTTGTGCATGCGGGTCAGTTCGAACAGATCACGAACCGTGGCGTCAGCCTCGATGGTGATTGGGTCCTTGACCACACCGGCTTCGAACTTCTTGACCTTGCGAACTTCGGCAGCTTGCTGCTCGATGGTCATGTTCTTGTGGATAATGCCGATGCCACCTTCCTGAGCCATGGCGATTGCCAGACGGGCTTCAGTAACGGTGTCCATGGCGGCAGAAACCAGAGGAATGTTCAGCTCGATGCCACGGGTAAGGCGGGTCTTCAGACTGACTTCGTTAGGAAGCACCTCGGAATAACCGGGCACTAGGAGAATGTCGTCGAAGGTCAGAGCTTCTTGGCTGATACGCAGCATCGCGGGGGCTCCCGAGCGGGAAAATGGAAGCGCGCCATTATACTCAGACACCCTACCGGGCTCAATGTAAAACTTGTCTTATATCAATGTTGCTGATGTACGGGAAAAACGCCCCTTACAACTCGACCTTGACCCAGCTCACCGGCTGATCCAGCCAGTCGGCGAATTCGTCGATGAAACTCTGCTTGAACCCCGCCTCCAGCCAGTTGTTGAAGATGAAACCGAGGTTGGAAAACCCGCATTCCTGCAAATACAGAAAACCGTTGATGTCGTCTTCATGCCCGCATTCAGGGCAGGTGAAGTTGTCGGTGCGGCCCGGCATCCAGTCTTCCAGGCTTTCGAACAACGCTTCGCCGATCTCCTGACGGCATTCGGCGCACCCGGCTTCTCCGAGAAACCCCTTGGCCGGGGTATAGATGCAGCGCTTAGTGATGACCTCGAGACCGTTGATCGGCTCGCCAAACGGCAGCGCCTCGGGGTGCAGCACCACCGCACGGGCACCATCGGCGATGGCGTAGGCCATGCGATTGCCGGTACGTCCGCACGTGCTCAGCTCTTCCTTGACGATGTTCTTGCGCACCAGCCAGCGCAGGATCGCCCGGGCCCGGGGCTCGTGCACCGGCAGGTTGGAGATTTTCGGGACGATGATGCTTTGGGAGTTCATGATGCAAGCCTGCTGCGTCAAAGGATGTTCTGCGACAAACGCGGCCGGCAGCTTAATCCCTGACAAAATCCGGTCAAGTGCTTAAATAGCGGCCGATCAGCGCAATCCCGCTCGCCAGCACCAGCCAGGTCACCAACCGCACGAAGGCCTCGCGGGACAGGCGCATCGTCAAACGCCGCCCGATCCACAAGCCCAGCGCCATGGCTGGCAACAGGCACAGCGCCAGCATCAACAAGGGTAGCTCGGCATACACCCCGGCGATGGCGAACAGGCTCAAACGCACCACCGTGCTGCAACTGATCAGCGCACTTTGCGTGGCCCGGGCTGCGTCCTTGGGCAGTCGGCTGTTGAGGTAGATCGCATAAAGAAAGCCGCCACTGCCGAACAGCGCGCCGAACAGCCCGCCCACGGTGCCCATCGGCAACGCCCATACGGCGGACAACTGCGCCGGTCGCGCCTTGATCCACAAGCTGTAGATCGCGTACACGCTGATGAACAGCCCCATCAGCAGCAACAGCAGATCGGACTTGAGGTTAAGCAAGAAAATCACCCCCAGCGTGCAACCCACCGCCATGCACGGCAGCAGCCGCAGCAATTCCGCTTTCGCCACGTCACGCCGCGACGGCAGCAGATTGCCGAACGCCGCGACGAAATCCAGCAGCACCAGCAACGGCACGATCTTCGACAGCGGCATGAACAGGATCAGGATCGGCCCCGCCACCAGCGCCGTGCCGAAACCGGCAATCCCGAACACGATGTAGGCCAGCGCGATGGCCAGTCCGATCACCACCCAGCCCTGCGCACCCCACGACCATTCGCTCAACAACCCCGCCACGCTCATTCGCTCGCTTCCTTTATAAGCCTGCGATGACTTTAGCCAGCGCCGAGGGTTGCGACTAATATCTTCGAAACCGCCAAGCCATCTCAAAAAGGCATGCCTCGTGCTTTCAACCCGTCAATTGCGCTACTTCGTGGAAATCGCCGAGAGCGGCAGCTTCAGTGCCGCGGCCGAGCGCCTGTTCATTGCCCAGTCAGCGTTGAGCCGACAGATCAAGGACATGGAAACCCGCCTGCAAACGCCGCTGTTCGAACGCACCGCGCGCCAGCCTCGGCTCACCGCCGCTGGCGAAGCGTTCCTGCCCCGGGCGAGAAACCTGCTCAATGAACTGAACAAGGCCAGCACCCTGGCCACGGAAATTGGCCAAGGGCAGCGCGGCACTTTGCGCGTGTGTCACTCCAGCACCGTGCCGATAAGCGGCCGACTGTTGCGCGACATGAGCGCATATCTGCAGCAGCAACCCGGTGTTTCGCTGGACATCGGCACGCTCTCCTCGGAGGCACAACTTGAAGAACTGGCCGAGGGCCGGCTCGATATCGGTCTTCTGCGCCTACCGGTGCTGCGCCAGCGCGAGGGTGTTCAGGTTGTGCCGCTCTATACCGAACGCTTGCTGCTTGCCGTGCCGGCGGATCATCGACTGGCGTTGGCGGAGGCGGTCGATCTGGCGCAATTGAAGGACGAAGCGTTCATCTCCATCCCGCATCCGCAGCGCGGCGGGCTGAGTTATTTGTGCGCCGACCTGTGCATGCGTCACGGCTTCTTCCCCCAGGCTGCGCGGGTGATGTCGCGCAAGACCACGCAATTGCAATTGATCCAGGCCGGATTTGGCATCGCTCTTCTGCCGGAATCAATGCAGGACATCGCGCCCGCTGGTGTGAGATTTCTGCCGCTGAGCGGCGATTGCCAGAGCACTGTCGCCCTCGCATCTCGGCAAAATCCCACACCTCTGGTGCAACACTTCCTCCAGACATTCACCGGCGAATGCCTTTAAACTGCGCCCCATGATTAAAGATCCCTTTGCAAGACTCGGCCTCGACCGCGAAGTCCTGACCGTCAGCCAGCTCAACGGCCGCGCGCGAGTGTTGCTCGAAGACGTGTTCAGCAACATCTGGGTCGAAGGCGAAATCTCCAACCTCGCCCGCCCGGCGTCCGGCCACGTGTATTTCACGCTCAAGGACAGCGGCGCGCAGGTGCGTTGCGCACTGTTCCGCCAGAATGCCGCGCGGGTGCGTCAGGCGCTGAAGGACGGTCTGGCGGTCAAGGTGCGCGGCAAGGTCTCGCTGTTCGAAGGGCGTGGCGACTATCAGCTGATCCTCGACACCGTGGAGCCTGCCGGTGACGGTGCCCTGCGCCTGGCCTTCGATGCCTTGAAGGAAAAGTTAAGCGCCGAAGGCCTGTTCAGTGCCGAGCGCAAGGTGCCGCTGCCGGCACACCCGCAGCGCATCGGCATCATCAGTTCGCCGACCGGCGCCGTGATACGCGACATCATCAGCGTGTTCCGCCGCCGCGCGCCGCAGGTGCAACTGACGTTGATTCCGACCGCCGTTCAGGGCCGAGAAGCCACCGCACAGATCGTCCGCGCCCTGAAACTGGCGGATGCCCGTGGTTTCGACGCGCTGATCCTGGCTCGCGGCGGCGGCTCGCTGGAAGACCTCTGGTGCTTCAATGAAGAAGCCGTGGCCCGGGCGGTCGATGCCTGTGTTACGCCAATCGTGAGTGCGGTCGGCCATGAAACCGATGTGTCGATCAGCGACTTCGTGGCGGATGTGCGCGCACCGACGCCGTCCGCTGCTGCTGAACTACTTGCCCCGGATTCCAGCCACCTGATCCGGCAGGTCGAAAGCCTGCATCGCCGACTGGTGATGCGCATGCGTGATCGCCTGATGCGCGATCGCCTGCGCCTTGAAGGCATGACCCGCCGCCTGCGCCATCCCGGCGAGCGTCTGCGCCAGCAGGCACAACGTCTGGATGATCTGGACATGCGCATGCGCCGAGCGTTCGAGCGCCAGCTCAATACCCGCCGCGAACGCCTGATTCGTCTGGAAACCCGCCTCGCCGGGCAACATCCGGGACGCCAACTGGCCCTGTTGCGCCACCGCCTCGACAGCCTCGCCGAGCGCCTGCCGCGCGCCATGAACGAAGGCCTGAAACGCCGTCGACTTCAGTTGCAAAGCCAGATGCAGACCCTGCATGTGGTCAGCCCGCTGGCGACTCTCGGTCGCGGCTACAGCATTCTGCTGGATGAGCGCGGCAACGCGATCCGCAACGCCGCGCAGACGCACACCGGCCAGCGCCTCAAGGCCAGACTGGGCGAAGGCGAACTGCAAGTGCGCGTCGAGGACAATCACCTGACGCCTGTCACTCTCTCTTTACTGGACTGATCCATGCCGCGTTTTCTCGCTCCGCTGCTGTTGCTGTGCCTGACCTTCAACGCCCACGCCGACAGTTACATCACCCGCCTGCTGAACAAACCGGTGCCGGGCGGCGTGGCGGTCGTCGATCTGGGGACCGCTGCGCAAGCGCCGAAAGCCACGTTTCAGGGCAAACCGGTGCTGGTGGTCAAGGAACAGAACAACTGGCTGGCGATTGTCGGCGTTCCGTTGACCGTCAAACCCGGCGTTCAGCAGATCAGCAGTGGCGGCCGCAACCTCAACTTCAATGTCGGTAACAAGAAATACCCGGAACAGCACATCACCCTGAAGAACACCCAGCAGGTCAATCCGAACCCGGCCAACCTCAAGCGCATCGAGGGCGAACTGGCCGAGCAGATCAAGGCCTACCGCAGTTTCAGTCCGAATACGCCGAGCAATCTGCTGCTGGACAAACCGGTCAACGGGCCGCTGTCGAGCAAGTTCGGCGTGCGCCGTTTCTTCAACGGTGAAGAGCGCAATCCGCACGCAGGTCTGGACTTCGCGGTGCCGGCCGGCACGCCGATCAAGACCCCGGCAGCCGGCAAGGTAATCCTGATCGGCAACTACTTCTTCAATGGCAACACTGTGTTCGTCGACCACGGCCAGGGCTTTATCAGCATGTTCTGTCACATGTCGAAGATTGATGTGCAGAACGGCCAACAACTGGCACGCGGTGCAGTGGTTGGCAAGGTGGGGGCCACAGGTCGGGCGACCGGGCCGCACATGCACTGGAACGTCAGCCTGAACGACGCGCGGGTCGATCCGGCGATTTTCATTGGGGCTTTCCAGCCTTGATTTCAGGCTGAAGCCCTTCCAGCAGGGATTGCGCACGACGAATGGTCCGCGCAATCCCCACCAACAATTAGTGCCATATCAAGAATAAAATCTCGGAAAAAACCGCTTTCCGGGTATTCCTCTCAATTTTTTTCGACTGCTTGCCATCCTCATCCCCCGCGGTTAGGGTTGAAGGCATGAAAACCTCTCACACCCTCATTCAGCTTCGCCAGCACCGCAGCCTGTGCCTTGTCAGCGCACGACTGCCGGGCTGAATCGCTGCGCCTCGTCCCACGCTTTTCCAAGAACGTTCGTTCCACCGGCAGGCCGCCTCTTTTCGGCCCAGACAATAAGGAATTTCCCGATGAGCATGCTCAAAGACCCGTCTTCGAAATACCGCGCGTTTCCTGTGATCAACCTGCCGGATCGCACCTGGCCGTCGAAGACCATCGATGCCGCGCCGATCTGGTGCAGCTCCGACCTGCGTGACGGCAACCAGTCGTTGATCGAGCCAATGGACGCGGTGAAAAAGCTGCGCTTCTGGAAAACCCTGGTGCAGGTGGGCGTGAAGGAAATCGAAGCCTCGTTCCCGGCCGCTTCGCAAACCGACTTCGACTTCGTGCGCACTCTGATCGAAGACGGCCACATCCCGGACGACACCACTATTCAAGTGCTGACCCAGGGCCGTGAAGACCTGATCGAGCGCACCTTTGAATCCCTGCGCGGGGCGAAGAAAGCCATCGTTCACCTGTACAACGCCACCTCCCCTTCTTTCCGTCGCATCGTGTTCAACCAGGACAAGGACGGGATCAAGGCCATCGCCGTGAACGCCGCCAAGCTGTTCGTCAAATACGCAGCCATGCAGCCGGACACCGAGTGGACCTTCGAGTACTCGCCGGAAACCTTCAGCGCCACCGAGCTGGAATTCGCCAAGGAAGTCTGTGACGCGGTGATCGAGGTCTGGAACCCGACGCCTGAGCACAAGATCATCCTCAACCTGCCGGCCACCGTTGAATGCGCGACGCCGAACGTCTACGCCGACCAGATCGAGTGGTTCCACCGCAACATCAACCGTCGTGACAGCGTGATCATCAGCCTGCACACCCACAACGACCGTGGCACCGGCGTGGCCGCCACCGAGTTGGGCCTGATGGCCGGCGCCGACCGCGTCGAAGGTTGCCTGTTCGGCAACGGCGAGCGCACCGGCAACGTCGACCTCGTCACCGTGGCACTGAACATGTACACCCAGGGCCTCGACCCGCAACTGGACTTCTCCGACATCGACGGCGTGCGCAAGGTCGTCGAAGAGTGCAACCAGATCCAGGTTCACCCGCGTCACCCATACGTCGGCGACCTGGTCCACACCGCGTTCTCCGGCTCCCACCAGGACGCGATCCGCAAGGGCTTCGCCCAGCAGAAATCCGACGCACTGTGGGAAGTACCGTACCTGCCGATCGACCCGGCCGACATCGGCCGCAGCTACGAGGCGGTGATCCGCGTCAACAGCCAGTCGGGCAAGGGTGGCATCGCCTACTTGCTGGAACAGGAATACGGCATCAGCCTGCCGCGCCGCATGCAGATCGAATTCAGCCAGGTCGTGCAGCGTGAAACCGATCGCCTGGGCCTGGAGATGACCGCGCAGCAAATCCACGCGCTGCTGCACAGCGAATACCTGCAAGCCAACACCCCTTACGCGCTGGTCAGCCATCGTCTGCAGGAAGAAAACGGCAACAGCGCCGTCGAAGTGGAAGTGGCGAGCAAGGGTCAGGGCGAAACCAACCTGCACTGGCGCGGCAAGGGCAACGGCGCGCTGGAAGCGCTGGTGGCCGGTCTGCCGATTCCGGTGGAGATCATGGATTACAACGAACACGCCATCGGCGCGGGCACCAACGCCAAGGCGGCGGCCTACATCGAGCTGCGTGTGAACGGCGAACGTGCGGTGCACGGCGTGGGCATCGATGAAAACATCACCACCGCCAGCTTCAAGGCCCTGTTCAGCGCGCTGAATCGCTCGCTGAGCCAGCCGGAAGCCAAAGCGGCGTAACTGACCGCTGCAATGCAAAAGGCCCCGGAGTGCGAACTCCGGGGCCTTTTTTTCCTGCCACTTTCTGATCGTTCCCACGCTCTGCGTGGGAATGCAGCTCGTGACGCTCTGCGTCCCTTGAGGCATTCCCACGCGGACGGTTCGACGCCTTGAAGTGGGAACGATCTAGGCGACTTGGGCTATTAAGTGAACTCGAAGGTGTCCGCGTCAAGATTCGCCGGGAACCGCTCGCGGTAAGCCGCCAGTGCAGCCGCTTCCAGAACCACCTTGAACACCCCGTCAGCCTCCCCCGCCGCAAGCAACGTCTCGCCCTGGAAATCCAGCACCTGACTGTCGCCGGTGTACGCGAAACCCTTGCCATCGGTGCCAACGCGGTTGACCGCCGCTACATAGCACAGGTTTTCGATCGCCCGGGCCGGCAGCAACCGGTTCCAGTGCTGACGCCGCGCACCCGGCCAGTTGGCGGTGTACAGCAGCAGGTCGGTGTCCTGAGCGTCGCGACTCCACACCGGGAAGCGCAGGTCGTAGCAGATCAGCGGCCGCACCCGCCAGCCCTTGAGCTCGAACTGCACCTGGCGCTCGCCGGGGGTGTAGTGGTTGTGCTCGCCGGCCATGCGGAACAGGTGACGCTTGTCGTAATGCAGCACTTCGCCGTCCGGCCGCGCCCACAACAAACGGTTGCGGTGGCTGCCGTCGGCGGCCTGGATGATCACGCTGCCCGTGACGACCGCGTTCAGTTTCGCCGCCTGGATCCGCAGCCATTTGCTGGTCGGGCCGTTTTCGGCTTCGGCCAGGGTTTCGGACTCCATGGAGAATCCGGTGGTGAACATCTCCGGCAGGATAATCAGATCCGCACCGCGCGCCTGCTCCAGCAAGGCGTCGAAATGCTCAAGGTTGGCCTGACGGTCATGCCAGGCCAGGCTGGTCTGGATCAGCGCCAGATTGAGATCGGGCAACGCACTCAGATCACGCATAGTTTGGCCGCCGCTTCCCGCAGCGTCTCCTCACGTTTGGCAAAGCACAGGCGCACCAGGCGCTGGCCTTCAGGTGGATTCTGGTAGAACACCGACACCGGAATACTCGCCACACCATGCTCGCGGGTCATCCACATCGCCATCTCGACATCGTTCAGGTCAGGGCGAATCTGCGAGTAATCGACCAGTTGGAAATAAGTGCCGGTGACCCGGGTGAAGCTGAATCGCGACGGTGCCAGCAGATCACAGAACAGATCGCGCTTGGCCTGATAGAAGCCCGGCAGCTCTTCGACGTGTTCCGGATGCTCGGCCATGTAATCGGCCAAAGCAAACTGCAACGGGGTCACGCCGCAGAAACTGACGTACTGGTGCACCTTGCGCAGCTCCGCCGTCAGGGCCGGCGGAGCCACAACGTAACCGGTTTTCCAGCCGGTGACGTGATAGGTCTTGCCGAACGAGCTGACCACGAAGGCGCGCTGATACAATTCTTCATGGGCCAGCACGCTGACGTGCGGCACGCCGTCGAATACCAGGTGTTCGTAGACTTCGTCGCTGATCACGTAGATGTCGCGATCACGGATCAACGCTGCCAGTTGATCCAGCTCGGCGCGGCTGATCAATGCACCGCTCGGGTTATGCGGGGTGTTGAGGATGATCATCCGCGTGCGCGGGCTCAGGGCTGCGCTGAGTCTGTCGAAGTCGATGGAGAAATCCTTCAGGCCCAACTGCACGTGCACGCAGCGCCCGCCGGCCAGCTCTACTGCTGGCTCGTAGCTGTCGTAGGCCGGGTCGAACACGATGACTTCGTCGCCGCTGTGGATAACCGCCTGGATGGCGCAGAAGATTGCTTGGGTCGCGCCGGGGGTCACGGTTACTTCGGTATCGGCATCGACGTTGGTGCCATAACTGCGGGCGATTTTCGCCGCGATCTGCTGACGCAGCGCCGGCAGGCCGGTCATGGGCGAATACTGGTTATGGCCGCTGGCGATGTGTCGACCGACCGCGTCGCGCAGTGCCTGCGGGCCGTCGAAATCGGGAAAACCCTGGGAAAGGTTGATCGCTCCGGTCTGCGCCGCGAGCTGAGACATCTGCGTGAAAATAGTGATGCCGACATTCGGCAGCTTGCTGGTGATCATCGGGAGCCCCTTGCAGGTGAGCTGCAAGTTTCAAGCTGCAAGCGACAAGTTTCAAGCATCAATCCATCGCCCACAAAAAAGGGCTCTGAACAGAGCCCTTCTTTACTTCCACGCTTTAACTTGAAGCTTGCAGCTCGAAACCCGCAGCTGCTCTTTTTTACTTCTTGTCGCGACGCTTCTTGCTGGCCTTCTTGTTGTGCGACATCAAGCGACGCTTCTTGTTGACCTGGCGGTCGGTCAGCGTGTTCTTGTTGCCTTCGTACGGGTTCTCGCCGCCCTTGAACTCGATACGGATCGGCGTACCGACCAGTTTGAGCACACGGCGGTAAGTGTTTTCCAGATAGCGCACGTACGACTTCGGCACTTTCTCGATCTGGTTGCCGTGGATCACGATGATCGGCGGGTTCGCACCACCCAGGTGAGCGTAACGCAGCTTGATCCGGCGGCTGTTGACCATCGGCGGCTGGTGCTCGCTGACCGCGTCTTCGAGAATCTGCGTCAGGCGGCTGGTCGGCCAGCGGGTGACCGCCGACTTGAACGAGTTTTGTACCGAGGCGTAGAGGTTGCCCACGCCAGTACCGTGCAGAGCCGAGATGAAGTGGATATCGGCGAAGTCAACGAAGAACAACCGACGCTGCAGCTCGACCTTCACGAAGTCGCGCTCGCTCGGCGTCATGCCGTCCCACTTGTTGATCGCGATCACCAGCGCACGACCTGCTTCAAGGGCGAAGCCCAGCAGGTTGAGGTCGTGATCGACCACGCCTTCGCGGGCGTCCATCACGAAGATCACCACGTTGGCGTCTTTGATCGCCTGCAGGGTTTTGACCACGGAGAATTTTTCGACTTCTTCGTGGATCTTGCCGCGCTTGCGCACACCGGCGGTGTCGATCAGCGTGTACTTCTCGTCGTTACGCTCGAACGGGATGTAGATACTGTCGCGGGTAGTGCCGGGCTGGTCGTAGACGATAACCCGGTCCTCACCGAGCATGCGGTTGACCAGGGTCGACTTGCCGACGTTCGGACGGCCGATGATGGCGATCTTGATCCCGTCTTTTTCGCTCGGGCCAGGAATGCGCTTGGCTTCCTCGCCTTCGGCGACCACTTCTTCCTCTTCACCTTCGGCCGGCTCGTCATCATCGCGCGGGAAGTCGCTCAGGGCGGCTTCCAGCAATTGCGTGATGCCGCGACCGTGGGCGCCGGCGATCGGGATCGCGTGGCCCATGCCCAGCGGGGCGAATTCGGCGCGGGCCATTTCCGGGTCGATGTTGTCGACCTTGTTGGCGACCACGTGGGAACGCTTGTTACGTTTGCGCAAGTGTTCGGCGATCATCTGGTCGGCGGCGGTGAAACCGGCCTTGGCATCTACCAGGAACAGAACGACATCCGCTTCTTCGATGGCCAGCAGCGACTGCTCGGCCATTTTTTCGTCCATACCATGCTCGTCACCGGAGATACCGCCGGTGTCGATCAGAATGTAGGAACGCCCTTGCCACTTGGCCTCACCGTACTGGCGATCACGGGTCAGACCGGACAAGTCGCCGACGATGGCGTCGCGAGTCCTGGTCAGGCGGTTGAACAAGGTGGACTTGCCGACGTTCGGTCGGCCCACCAGGGCGATTACGGGAACCATGCGGCTCTCCACTTCGTTATTTCAGAAAATACAAAAGCCGCTGCGAGGCAGCGGCTGGTGCTCGGGGCAACACCCGTGGGTGCTGCAAACCCTGCAGAAGCAAGGCCGCCTGGGGAGTTAACCCCAAGCATAGTTGTTACTTGATGGTCAGGGCTTCCAGTTTGCCGCTGTTGCCATACACATAAATCGTGTCGCCCACCACCAGCGGACGGGCACGCAGGCCGTCGCTGTCGATGCGCTCGCGACCGACGAAACGACCGTCCACCTGACTCAGCAGGTGCAGGTAACCTTCCAGGTCACCGACTGCAACGTAGCTGGAGAACACTTCCGGCGCCGACAGTTGACGACGGGCCAGCGAGTCGTTGCTCCACAGTGCTGTGGTGGAACGCTCGTCGACGCCTTCAACGGTACCCGACGACAGGCTTACGTAGACGTTGCCGAAACCCTGGGCAACACCGGCGTAGCTCGACGCGTCGCGCTGCCAGAGCTGACGGCCGCTTTCCAGATCCAGTGCCGCAACGCGACCCTGATAGCTGGCGACGTACAGGGTACCGCCGGACAACAGCAGACCGCCGTCGATGTCGACCACGCGCTCCAGTTCCGAACGACCTTGTGGAATCGCGATCCGCTGTTCCCAGACCGGCACGCCGTTGGAAATGTCGAGAGCGACCACTTTACCGGTCGACAGGCCCGCCACCGCGAGGCGGTTGGTGACGATCGGTGCGCTGGTGCCGCGCAGGGTCAGTACGGCCGGCGTGCTGTCATACACCCAACGCTGATTGCCGGTGGACGCGTCCAGACCGATCAGACGATCGTCCTGGGTCTGTACCACCACCACGTCACCGTTGTTGGCCGGTGGCGCGAGGACTTCGCTGTTGACGCGCGAGCGCCACTTCTCTTCACCGTTGATGGCGTCGAGGGCAACGACTTCACCGCGCAGGGTGCCGACCATGACCAGACCGTAACCCACGCCAACGGCGCCGGACACAGGCAGTTCAAGGTCTTTCTTCCATTTCACGTCGCCGTTGCCGCGATCCAGGCCCATCACGATACCGGTCACGTCGGCTGCGTAGATGGTGTCACCGTCGATCGCCGGTACCAGCATGTTGTACGTTTCGCCCTGACCGTCACCGATCGAGCGGCTCCACTGCTTGTGCAGGACCACTTCTTCTTTGAAGTCGGTCAGCTCGGCCGGTGGCAGTTCTTTTTTGCTGTTGCTGCTGCAACCCGCGGCCAGAATGGCCAGAGCCAGCAATGCTGCATGCTTCCAACGGATCACGTCACGCATCCCCTTTGGCCAGGTCGTCCAGCTTGATTTGAAGGCCACCGACCGCCGCTTCATCCGACAGTGCCGCCTTGGCTTTTTGATACGCCGCGTTCGCTTCGTCGGTACGGCCCAGCTGTACCAGCAGGTCGCCCTTGAGTTCTTCGCGAGTGGCCAGGAACGACTTGTCGGCATCGCCTTCGAGCAGTTTCAGGGCTTCGTCGGCCTTGTTCTGTGCGCCCAGTACCTGTGCCAGACGCTGACGGGCGATTTCGCCCAGCGCCGGGTTGGCCGGTTTGGCAACGATGGCCTTGAGTTCGGTCGCCGCGTCGTCCAGCTTGCCGCTGTCGACCGCTACCTTGGCCACGAACAGGCTGCCGTACTGCGCGTAGGCAGAACCGCCGAATTCGCTGTTGAGCTTGCCGGCCAGATCCGCGACGCGCGCGGCATCAGGCTTGCCGTCCGGGGTCAGCGTGGTTTCCAGCAATTGCTGATAGAGCACCGAGGCGCCTTGCGACTGGTTGCTCTGATACTTGTGATAAGCCTGCCAGCCGAACACGATGACCAGCGCCAACAGGCCGCCGGTGACCAGAGGTTTGCCGTTGCGTGTCCACCAGTCCTTCAAATCCGCCAACTGTTCGTCTTCGGTACTCGACACCCCAATACTCCTTAATCGCTAAATCGGCTGTTTGGACAGCTTCAACCCTGCACGACGCAGGTGGCCAGGTGTGCAGCGAGCGCATCCCAGGCAATGCTTTGTTGTTCGCCCTGGCCACGCAGGGGTTTGAAACCTACCACTTGCTGGGCCATTTCGTCGTCACCGAGGATCAGTGCGTACAGCGCACCGCTCTTGTCGGCTTTCTTGAACTGGCTCTTGAAGCTGCCAGCGCCGGCATTGACTTGCAGGCGCAGGTTGGGCAGTTGGTCGCGTACACGCTCGGCCAGGGCCAGACCGGCCAGCTCTGCTTCTTCGCCGAAGGCGCAGAGATAGACGTCGACCTGACGGGAGATTTCTTCCGGGATCTGCTGCAGGGTTTCCAGCAGCAGCACCAGACGCTCGATACCCATGGCGAAACCGACGCCCGGGGTCGGCTTGCCGCCCATCTGCTCGACCAGACCGTCATAGCGCCCACCCGCGCAGACAGTGCCCTGGGCGCCGAGCTTGTCGGTGACCCATTCGAATACGGTTTTGCTGTAGTAATCCAGACCACGCACCAGCTTCGGGTTGAGCACGTAAGGAATGCCGACGGCATCCAGACGGGCCTTCAGCCCTTCGAAGTGGGCACGGGATTCGTCATCCAGGTAATCCGCCATTTTCGGCGCATCGACCAGCACGGCCTGGGTGTCGGCATTTTTGGTGTCGAGCACGCGCAGCGGGTTGGTTTTCAGGCGACGCTGGCTGTCTTCGTCCAGTTTGTCGTGGTGCGCCGAGAGGTACTCGACCAGCGCTTCACGATAACGGCCGCGGGACTCGCTGGTGCCGAGGCTGTTGAGTTCGAGCTTGACCGCATCGCGAATGCCCAGCTCGCCCCACAGGCGCCAGGTCATGATGATCAGTTCGGCGTCGATGTCCGGACCGTCGAGGTTGAACACCTCCAGACCGATCTGGTGGAACTGGCGATAACGGCCTTTCTGTGGACGCTCGTGACGGAACATCGGGCCGATGTACCAGAGCTTCTGCACCTGGCCACCGCCGGTGATGCCGTGCTCGAGCACCGCACGCACGCACGCAGCCGTGCCTTCCGGACGCAGGGTCAGGGAGTCGCCGTTGCGGTCTTCGAAGGTGTACATCTCTTTTTCGACGATGTCGGTCACTTCACCGATCGAGCGCTTGAACAGCTCGGTGAACTCGACGATCGGCATGCGGATCTGCTTGTAACCGTAGTTATCCAGCAGACGCGAAACGGTGCCTTCGAAATAACGCCATACCGGCGTCTGTTCCGGCAGGATGTCGTTCATGCCACGAATGGCTTGCAGAGACTTGCTCACAGAATTTCCTTAATTCGTTCGATCAGCCGCGCGCGATAACCGCTGCGTCAGCTTCGACCTTCTCGGCCGCTTTCTCGCGGATCAGCTTTTCCAGCTCGTCCACCAGATTGTCATTCGTCAGTTTCTGCGACGGCTTGCCGTCGATGTAAATCAGGTTTGGCGTGCCGCCGGTCAAGCCGATATGGGCTTCCTTGGCTTCGCCGGGGCCGTTGACCACGCAACCGATCACCGCGACATCCAGCGGCACCAGCAGGTCTTCAAGGCGCCCTTCCAGCTCGTTCATGGTCTTGACCACATCGAAGTTCTGCCGCGAGCAACTCGGGCAGGCGATGAAGTTGATGCCACGGGAACGCAGATGCAAAGACTTGAGAATGTCGTAACCGACCTTCACTTCCTCGACCGGGTCGGCCGCCAGCGAGATGCGGATAGTATCGCCAATCCCCTCGGCGAGCAGCATACCTAGGCCCACGGCGGATTTCACTGTACCGGAGCGCAATCCGCCGGCTTCGGTGATGCCCAGGTGCAGCGGCTGGACGATTTCCTTGGCCAGCAGACGGTAGGCTTCAACGGCCATGAACACGTCGGAAGCCTTCACGCTGACCTTGAAGTCCTGGAAATTCAGGCGTTCGAGGTGTTCGACGTGACGCAGGGCGGACTCGACCAGCGCGGCCGGGGTCGGCTCGCCGTATTTCTTTTGCAGGTCTTTTTCCAGGGAACCGGCGTTGACGCCGATGCGGATCGGGATCCCGCGGTCACGGGCGGCATCGACCACCGCACGCACGCGGTCTTCGCGACCGATGTTGCCCGGGTTGATGCGCAGGCAGTCCACACCCAGTTCGGCCACGCGCAAAGCGATCTTGTAGTCGAAATGGATGTCGGCAACCAACGGCACCTTGACCAGTTGCTTGATCTTGCCGAACGCCTCGGCGGCGTCCATGTCCGGTACCGACACGCGGACGATGTCGACGCCGGCGGCTTCCAGACGGTTGATCTGTGCGACGGTGGCAGCGACGTCATTGGTGTCGCTGTTGGTCATGCTCTGCACAGCGATAGGGGCATCGCCGCCCACAGGCACGTTACCGACCCAGATCTTGCGCGATTCGCGACGTTTGATTGGAGATTCGCCGTGCATGACTTATTGACCCAACTTCAGGCGAGCGGTCTCGCCACTGGTGAACGGAGCGACATCGACCGGCTGGCCGTTGTAGCTGACCTGCGCGCCACGGGCAACGCCCAGACGCACGGCAAACGGAGGCTTGCCAACGACAGACAGGCTGTCGCCCTTACGCTTGAGGCCGCTGTACAGCACTTTGCCGCTGCCATCGGTCACTTGAGTCCAGCAATCGGCGATGAACTGCACTTGAACCTGGCCTTGACCTGCGGCCGGAGCAACGGGCGCTGTCGGCGCGGGTGCAGCGACGGCCGGGGCTGCCGGGGCAGTGACGGTCGGTGCAGGCGTGGCCGGAGCGGCTGGCGCCGGATTCGCTGGAGCAGCAACCACAGGCGCCGGCGTATGAGCCGGTGCAGCCGGAGTAGCGGCTGGCGCAGCAGGTGCCGGAGCAACCGGTGCGGTGGCTGGAGCTGCAGCTTCGGTCTCGGCGCCAGTCGATTCAGCCGTGGTTTCCGATTGAGGCAGTGCCAGAGCGGTCGAGCCCTCGGCTTCGCCTTCCGCGACGGCCTGGTCTTCCGGCTCGTCGAGCGGATGAATCTGGGTGGTGCCGTCGGCGCCTTCGACTTCGACGTGCTCCGGGGCCAGGCCAATCAGGTCCTTGGTGCGCTGCGAAGTCTGATCCTGCCACCAGACGAATCCACCGCCGATGACCGCAATCAGCAGCAACAGGCTGACGATACGCAAAATGGTGTGGGAAACCCGTACCGGCTCTTCGATACGGCCCAGAGCGTGGACGTTGCTGCCCTGGGAATCGGTGCCGGTAGACTGATCGAATTGCTGGACCAGAACGGTCTGATCCATGCCGAGCAATTTGGCGTAGGCGCGAATGTAACCGCGAGCGAAGGTATGCCCGGGCAACTTGTCGAATGCGCCGGCTTCAAGATTGCTCAGGGAAGTCACGGTGAGGTTGAGCTTGAGGGCCACTTCGGCCAGCGACCAGCCATTGCTTTCGCGGGCCTGGCGCAGGGTCTCACCGGGGTTAACGCGATTCGCTGCTACAACTTCGGGATGCGCCGCTTTCATCATTGCTCCGACAGGTATTGCTGATATTCCGGCGTACCGGGATAGAGTCGTTTTAATTGCAGGCCCGCACTGGCGGCCTTGTCGCGATCTTCAAATACTTTTGCCAACCGAACGGCGAGCAACAGACTACGTGCATTTTGCTCGGAGAGCTGGCTGAAACGGTCGTAATAGTCACGCGCGGGCACATAGTGCCTGTCTTCGAATGACAACTCAGCCATTTCCAGCAATGCCCGTGGCTGCTGACGGTTCAAACGCAGCGCTTTTTCCAGCTGCTGCTGCGCCAGATCACGCTGCCCAAGCTTCGCCGCCGTCATGCCGAGGTTCTCGAACACCCGCGAACGCTCAGGATACAGGGTATCGGCGGCCGCCTGTTCAAAACGCTCGTAGGCTTCCTTGTATCGCTGTTCTTCGTAGAGAAAACTGCCGTAGTTGTTGAGGATGCGCGCATCGGCGGGACGGGAGGACAAGGCTTTGCGGAAGTGTTCGTCAGCAAGCGCAGGTTCCATTTCAGCCTGGAACACCAGCCCCAGCGCGGCATTGGCGTCGGGATCCGAACCGTCCAGCTCCAGGGCCTTCTTCAATGGAACCTTGGCCCGCTCGGTCATGCCCTGCTGCAAGTATCCCAGCCCCAGCTGCACGTAGGCAGCCCGCGCTTCGTCACGGCCCTTGCTGGTCTTCATCGGGTTGTAATCGCCCGACAGGACACAACCAGCACACAGGCTGGCCAACAGCAACAGCAGCGCAAAGCGCAGGGACATAGAGATCCTCTCTTAGTTAGTGTTCGCGGCGTTCTGCGCCAGATCGCTGTCGGCGCTCAATTCGCGCACGGCGATGTAACGTTCGCTGCGACGGGTGCGATCCAGCACCTGCCCTACCAATTGACCACAAGCCGCGTCGATGTCTTCACCACGGGTGGTGCGCACGGTGACGTTGAAACCGGCCTGGTGAAGCTGATCCTGGAACCGGCGGATGGCGTTGTTGCTCGGCCGCTCGTACCCGGAATGCGGGAACGGGTTGAACGGAATCAGGTTGATCTTGCACGGAATGTTCTTCAGCAGCTCGATCATTTCCACGGCGTGCTCAAGCTTGTCGTTGACGTCCTTGAGCAAGGTGTACTCGATGGTCAGCACGCGCTTCTCGCCCAGTTCAGACATGTAGCGCTGGCACGACTCGAGCAGCATCTTAAGCGGATATTTCTTGTTGATCGGCACCAATTGGTTACGCAATGCGTCATTCGGTGCGTGCAGGGACAACGCCAGGGATACGTCGATGTGCTTGGCCAGCTCATCGATCATCGGCACCACACCCGACGTGGACAGGGTCACGCGGCGCTTGGAGATCCCGTAGCCCAGGTCATCCATCATCAGATGCATGGCGGCCACGACGTTGTCGAAGTTCAGCAGCGGTTCGCCCATGCCCATCATCACCACGTTGGTGATGGCGCGGTCGATGGTAGCCGGAACACTGCCGAAGGATTTGTTGGCAATCCACACCTGACCGATGACTTCGGCGGCGGTGAGGTTGCTGTTGAAGCCTTGCTTGCCGGTGGAGCAGAAACTGCAATCCAGGGCACAGCCTGCCTGGGACGAAACGCACAGAGTGCCGCGTTTGCCCTGGGGAATGTAAACGGTCTCGACGCAGCTGCCGGACGCCACGCGCACCACCCACTTGCGGGTGCCGTCGCTGGAAATGTCCTCGCTGACCACTTCGGGACCACGGACCTCAGCAACAGCCTTGAGCTTTTCGCGCAAGGCCTTGCTGACGTTCGTCATGGCGTCGAAATCATCGACGCCAAAGTGGTGAATCCATTTCATTACCTGACCGGCACGGAAACGCTTCTCCCCGATTGAGTCGAAGAATTTTTCCATTTCCGGCTGGGTCAGACCCAGCAGGTTGGTTTTAACAGTCGATGTCGTCATGGATTCACCTTCACTCTTAAGCCAATGCTTAGCGAGTGGTTACTTCAGTAGCTGCGAAGAAGTAAGCGATTTCGCGAGCAGCAGCGGCTTCGGAGTCCGAACCGTGAACGGCGTTGGCGTCGATCGATTCAGCGAAGTCAGCACGGATGGTGCCTGGAGCAGCTTCTTTAGGGTTGGTAGCGCCCATCAGCTCACGGTTGCGAGCGATGGCGTTTTCGCCTTCCAGAACCTGAACGACAACAGGACCCGAAGTCATGAAGGCAACCAGGTCGCCGAAGAAACCACGAGCGCTGTGCTCAGCGTAGAAGCCTTCGGCTTCGGCTTTGGACAGTTGCTTCAGTTTCGAAGCTACAACGCGCAGGCCAGCGTCTTCGAAGCGAGTGGTGATCTTGCCGATCACGTTTTTAGCAACGGCGTCAGGCTTGATGATGGAGAAAGTACGTTGAACAGCCATGGTGTAACTCCAGAAACGGTAATTTGCGAAAAATTAAACCCGCGAATTATACGCGGGTTCTTGGGTATTGCCTAACCTGCGAGGACGATCAGTCTATTTCATCATTCCAGAGCTGCTGAACCGCTTCCAACACCTTCTCGCCGACACGGCCAGAGTTGTTGTCGAAGTCAGGCAGCTCCATGATCCATCGCTGCAGGTCGACGAAATTGACAGAAAACGGATCTACACCCGGCTTGGCTTCCGCCAGCTCTTCTGCAATACGTTGAACATCATTCCAACCGTAGCTCATGACAGTCTTACCAGTCAGTGCGGCGCTTCGGCCGCATGGTTAAGCGAATATTTCGGAATTTCTACGGTGATGTCTTCTTCACCGACGATCGCCTGACAAGCCAGGCGCGACTGGGCTTCCAGACCCCAGGCACGATCAAGGAAATCTTCCTCCAACTCGTCAGCTTCTTCCAGCGAGTCAAAACCCTCGCGGATGATGCAGTGACAAGTGGTGCAGGCGCAGACGCCGCCGCAGGCGCTTTCCATCTCGATGTGGTGTTCGTGAGCCAGTTCGAGGATCGACGTGCCAGGCGCAGCGTCAACGACCATGCCTTCAGGGCAGAACTTCTCGTGGGGCAGAAAAATGACCTGCGGCATCAGATATCCTCGATTTCATTCAGATTGCGCCCCGACAGAGCGGCTTTCACCGTCTGATCCATACGACGGGCTGCAAAAGCATCGGTCACTTGCGACAGACGCTTGGTCTGCTGCTCGATGGCGTAGCCATCGGTGCCTTTCATCAGTTCGGTCAGTTCCTGCACCTGCAGATCGATGACCATGCGCTCTTCGGCGTCGAGCAAACGCTCGCCATCCGCCTCAAGAGCGCCCTGCACCGCTTCGATCAGGCGCTGGGCATCGACTTGCTGCTCGCGAAGAACGCGGGCGACCTTGTCGTCATTGGCGTGCTGGAACGAATCTTTCAGCATCTTGGCGATTTCGCCATCAGTCAGGCCATAGGACGGCTTGACCTGAATGCTGGCTTCAACGCCCGAACCCAGTTCACGGGCAGAGACGCTGAGCAGGCCGTCGGCATCGACCTGGAAGGTCACACGAATTTTCGCCGCACCGGCCACCATCGCCGGGATGCCGCGCAATTCGAAGCGAGCCAGCGAGCGGCAATCGCTGATCAGCTCACGCTCGCCCTGCAATACGTGGATCGCCATGGCCGACTGGCCATCTTTATAAGTAGTGAAGTCCTGGGCGCGAGCGACGGGGATGGTGGTGTTACGCGGAATCACCTTCTCCATCAGGCCGCCCATGGTTTCCAGCCCCAGGGACAGCGGAATCACGTCGAGCAGCAACAGTTCGCCGCCATCGCGCTTGTTGCCAGCCAGCGTATCGGCCTGGATCGCGGCACCGATGGCCACCACTTGATCCGGGTCGATTTCGGTCAGCGGCTGACGACCGAAGGCTTCGGCGACGGCTTCACGAACACGCGGAACGCGGGTCGAACCACCGACCATGACCACGGCGTGCACGTCTTCCAGCTCGACGCCGGAATCGCGGACGGCGCGGCGGCAGGCTTTCAGGCTGCGGGCGACCATTGGCTCGATCAGCGCATCGAAGGCTTCGCGGGTCAGTTGCGCTTTCCAGTCACCGTAGGCAACTTCAACACTGTCAGAGTCCGTCAGGGCTTCTTTGGCTGCGCAGGCGGTTTGCAGCAGGCTGCGTTGTGCGCCCGGATCGAGGTCGGCGGACAAACCGGCGCTCTCGATGATCCAGCCGGCAATCGCATGATCGAAATCATCGCCACCCAGCGCACTGTCGCCGCCAGTGGCCAGCACTTCGAAGACACCGCCAATCAGGCGCAGAATCGAAATATCGAATGTGCCGCCGCCCAGGTCATAAATCGCGACCAGGCCTTCGGCATGTTGATCCAGACCGTATGCCACCGCCGCAGCGGTCGGCTCGTTGAGCAGACGCAACACGTTCAGACCGGCGAGTTTCGCCGCGTCCTTGGTAGCCTGGCGCTGAGCATCGTCGAAATACGCCGGAACGGTGATCACCGCGCCCACCAGCTCACCGCCAAGGGTGGCTTCAGCGCGCTGACGCAATACTTTCAGGATATCGGCGGAAACTTCGACCGGGCTTTTCGGGCCCTGCACGGTGTCGATGAACGGCATGTGCGATTCGCCACCGAGAAAGCGGTACGGCAGTTGATCGCCCAATTGCTTGACGTCGGACAGACCACGCCCCATCAGGCGCTTGACCGACAGCACGGTGTTCAGGGGATCGGAGGATGCGGCCAGCTTGGCCGACTCGCCGACTTCGACGCGATCGGCGTGATAACGCACGGCGGAAGGCAGGATGACCCGCCCTTCGGCATCGGCCAGCGGTTCGGAAAGACCACTGCGCAACGCAGCGACCAGCGAATTGGTAGTACCCAAGTCGATCCCCACAGCCAGACGACGCTGGTGCGGTTGAGGACTTTGGCCGGGTTCGGCGATCTGCAGTAGGGCCATCGTGATCAGGACTTATCTGTATATCAGGCGTGCGACCGGAGCGGCACTGGGTTAATCGTCGAGGCGCTCTTCTAACTGGCGCACTTCGTAGGTGAGCTTGTCGAGGAACTGCATGCGCCGCATCAGGCGTTCGGCCTGCTCGCGTTGCGCTGCATCATCCCAACAGGCTGCGAAGCTTTCGTTGAGCTCTTCCTGGGCGGTTTTCAGGCGACGCTTGAACGCCGCGACACCGTCCAGATCGGCACTGTCCTGCAGATCTTCGAGCTCTTCGCGCCATTGCATCTGCTGCAGAAGAAACTCGGGATCGTGGACGGTGACTTCCATCGGCACTTCATGCCCGCTGATGGTCAGCAGGTAACGTGCACGCTGGGCCGGACTCTTGAGCGTCTGGTAGGCATCGTTGAGCCGCGCAGACTGCTCGAGCGCCGACCGCTGCTCGCGCTCGGAAGCATCGGCAAAGCGGTCAGGATGAACGCCGCGCGCCAACTCGCGATAGCGCGTGGCCAACTGCTCGAGATCCAGACGAAAGCCCGGTTGCAGCTCGAATAAAGCGAAATGACAAGGAATACCCACGACAAGCCTCAGATGTTGAAGCTTTCGCCGCAGCCACATTCACCGCGTACGTTGGGGTTGTTGAACTTGAAGCCTTCGTTCAACCCTTCCTTGACGAAGTCGAGCTCGGTGCCGTCGAGGTAGGCCAGGCTCTTCGGGTCGATGATCACTTTTTCGCCGTGACTCTCGAACACCTGATCTTCTGCAACCACCTCGTCGACAAACTCCAGCACGTAGGCAAGGCCGGAACAGCCCGTGGTGCGAACACCCAGACGAATCCCTTCACCCTTGCCGCGCCCGTCGAGGGAGCGTCGCACGTGTCGAGCAGCCGCTTCTGTCATGCTGATAGCCATCATTGACTCCTTACTCGTCGCCCAATGCTTAGATCAAGCCTTTCTTCTGCTTGTAATCGCGAACGGCGGCCTTGATGGCGTCTTCAGCGAGAACCGAGCAGTGGATTTTCACTGGCGGCAGGGCCAGTTCTTCGGCCAGCTGAGTGTTCTTGATGGTTTCAGCTTCGTCCAGGGTCTTGCCCTTCATCCACTCGGTAGCGAGGGAGCTGGAGGCGATAGCCGAACCGCAGCCGTAGGTCTTGAACTTGGCGTCTTCGATAACGCCCTGATCGTTGACCTTGATTTGCAGACGCATCACGTCGCCGCACGCCGGAGCGCCGACCATGCCGGTGCCGACATCAGGATCTTCCGCGTTCATCTTGCCGACGTTGCGCGGGTTTTCGTAGTGGTCGATGACCTTTTCGCTGTAAGCCATGATTCTCAATCCTCACTCATCAGGGCCGCTCTTGAGACCCTGCAACTGCGCTGCGTAAACCGCCGCGTCGCTACAGGATCTGTATCCGGCGGCTTCTATATTTAGTGTGCCGCCCACTCGATCTTCGAGATATCGACGCCGTCTTTGTACATGTCCCACAGCGGCGACAGAGCGCGCAGCTTGGTAACGGCCTCGCAGACTTTCTGCGCGGCGTAGTCGATTTCTTCTTCGGTGGTGAAACGGCCGAAGGTGAAACGGATCGAGCTGTGTGCCAGTTCGTCGTTGCGGCCCAGGGCGCGCAGTACGTACGAAGGCTCAAGCGACGCCGAGGTGCAGGCCGAACCGGACGAAACCGCCAGATCCTTGAGCGCCATGATCAGCGACTCGCCTTCAACGTAGTTGAAGCTCAGGTTCAGGTTGTGCGGAACGCGGGCGGTCAGGCTGCCGTTGACGTACAGCTCTTCCAGGTGCTCGACCTGCTTGTAGAAACGGTCGCTCAACGCCTTGATGCGGACGTTTTCGGCAGCCATGTCTTCCTTGGCCACACGGAACGCTTCGCCCATGCCGACGATCTGGTGAGTCGCCAGGGTGCCGGAACGCATGCCGCGCTCGTGACCGCCGCCGTGCATGGTCGCTTCGATGCGCACACGCGGCTTGCGGCTGACGTACAGCGCGCCGATGCCTTTAGGGCCGTAGGTCTTGTGGGCGGAGAACGACATCATGTCGACTTTCAGTTTCTGCAGGTCGATTTCGACCTTGCCGGTGGACTGAGCGGCGTCGACGTGGAACAGGATGCCTTTGGAGCGAAGCAGCTCGCCGATGGCGGCGATATCGTTGACGGTGCCGATTTCGTTGTTCACGTGCATCACCGACACCAGGATGGTGTCTTCGCGCAGCGCGGCTTCGATCATGGCCGGGGTGATCAGGCCATCTTCGGTCGGATCGAGGTAGGTGACTTCGAAACCTTCACGCTCCAGCTGGCGCATGGTGTCGAGGACAGCCTTGTGTTCGATCTTGGAGGTGATCAGGTGCTTGCCCTTGGAGGCGTAGAAATGTGCCGCACCCTTGATTGCCAGGTTGTCGGACTCGGTGGCACCGGAGGTCCAGACGATTTCACGCGGGTCGGCGTTGACCAGATCGGCCACCTGACGACGGGCGTTTTCGACGGACTCTTCGGCTTTCCAGCCGAACACGTGGGAACGGGACGCCGGGTTACCGAAGTTTCCGTCGACCAGCAGGCATTCACTCATTTTTTGCGCAACGCGCGGATCGACCGGGGTGGTCGCAGAGTAATCAAGGTAAATCGGCAATTTCATGGACTATCTCCTAAATCAGGCTGGCTGGCGTGCCGCTAGCTCTCTGGCTGTCATTCGACGGCGGACGCTTCAATCTTGTCCAGGCGCGGCGCCTTGCCATTGCAACGACGCTGATCCTGACGCTGGGCCACTTCCTGCACCTCACGGCGAGTTACGAGGTCGGCCAAGCTGATACCGCTGAGAAATTCGTGAATCTGCAGGCTCAGATCGCACCACAGGTGATGGGTCAGGCAGGTGTCACCGGAGTGGCAGTCGCCCTGGCCCTGGCATTTTGTTGCATCGACCGATTCGTTCACCGCATCGATCACCTGAGCCACCTGGATGCCCTGCATGTCGCGGGACAACTGGTAGCCACCGCCCGGACCGCGAACGCTGGAAACCAGGTTGCTGCGGCGCAGCTTGGCGAAAAGCTGTTCGAGATAGGACAGGGAGATGCCTTGGCGCTCGGAGATATCGGCCAGGGACACCGGCCCGTGTTGCGCGTGCAACGCCAGGTCAAGCATGGCGGTCACGGCGTATCGGCCTTTTGTAGTCAGTCGCATGGACAATTACCACGGAGTTCGGAATGGGCGGGAGTATGCAATTCCCGAGCATTTAAGTCAACTATAAGACCTAGTGCTTTAGTCGGGTTTACCCGCAAAAGAGCGCGCGAATGATAGCAGGGTCTGCGGCCTAATGGCACACCGGTCGGCAGCAGCCCTGCAAGTGCGTCAGTGGAGCTTGGATTCGTCCTTGCCCTTGACGCAGGCGAAGTCTTCTTCACGCAGCTCGGGCAGATCTTTCGCACAATAATTACTGCCCAGATCCTTCAGCGCGCCGCACATTCCCTCCAGACGTCCGTCCACCGCTTGCAGGTGATCGAGCAACTGGCCGATGGCGCGCGCCACCGGATCGGGCATGTCTTCACTGACGCCGTAGGCATCAAAGCCGATCTTCTCGGCCATCGCCTTGCGCTTGGCGTCAGCCTCGTCATCGGACTTGACGATGATCCGGCCCGGAATCCCCACCACGGTGGCACCCGGTGGCACTTCTTTGGTGACCACGGCATTGGACCCGACCTTGGCGCCGGCACCCACAGTGAACGGACCGAGCACCTTCGCGCCCGCCCCCACCACGACGCCATCGCCGAGTGTCGGGTGACGCTTGCCCTTGTTCCAGCTGGTACCACCCAGGGTGACGCCCTGATAGATCGTCACGTCATCGCCGATTTCAGCGGTTTCGCCGATCACGATGCCCATGCCGTGGTCGATGAAGAAGCGTCGACCGACCTTGGCACCCGGATGGATCTCGATCCCGGTCAGCCAGCGACCAAAGTTCGACACCAGCCGCGCCAGCCATTTCAGATCATTGCGCCAGAGCATGCCGGCCAGTCGATGAATCCAGATTGCATGCATGCCGGGGTAGCAGGTCAGGACTTCAAAAGCGTTACGCGCCGCCGGGTCTCGGTGGAATACGCTCTGGATATCTTCACGCAAACGCTCGAACATCATTAATCCTTCCGCTTAAGGAGCTCGCCACGGGCCGCTTTCTGGGTTTCCGTGAGGATGCCACGCAAAATATTCATTTCCGCCCGGCTGACCGAGCTGCGTCCGTACAACCGGCGCAGGCGCGCCATCAAGTGCCGCGGTTTTTCCGGATCGAGGAATTCGATGGCCACCAGGGTCTGTTCCAGGTGTTCATAGAACCGCTCCAGCTCATCCATGGTCGCAAGCTCTGCGCTTTTCACGGAGGCCACTTCTTCCTTCTCGATCTTGGTCGGCTGACCCTGTGCAGCCAGCCACGCCATGCGCACTTCATAACTCAACACCTGCACCGCCGCCCCGAGGTTCAGCGAGCTGAACTCAGGATCGGAGGGGATGTGCACGTGATAGTGACATCGCTGCAGCTCGTCATTGGTCAGGCCGGAATCTTCACGACCGAACACCAGCGCGATTTCCGCGCCCTGCCCTGCCTCCTCGACCACTTTGGTCCCGCACTCGCGCGGGTCCAGCAATGGCCAGGGAATACGCCGGTCACGGGCACTGGTGCCAAGCACCAGATTGCAACCGACCAAGGCGTCTTCCAAGGTGGCGACGACTTGCGCGTTTTCAAGGATGTCACCGGCACCCGAAGCACGAGCATCGGCTTCGTGATGCGGAAAGACGCGCGGATCAACCAGCACCAAGCGCGACAGGCCCATGTTTTTCATGGCGCGCGCAGTCCCGCCGATGTTTCCCGGATGGCTGGTGTTGACCAGGACGACACGAATATTTTGCAGCACGGCGGGCGCTCTCGGACTCGGCAAAGGGGTGCAAATCTTACAGAACAGCCTACCGTTAAGCTATGAAAGCGAACAGCGACCTTCACCTGAAGAAAAGTTCTGATAGAATGCGCGGCTTTCTTTAACAACCTTAGGTGACACATCCATGCAGCCCATGCTGAATATCGCGCTGCGCGCCGCCCGCAGCGCCAGTGAACTGATCTTCCGCTCCATCGAGCGCCTGGATACCATCAAGGTCGACGAAAAAGACGCCAAGGATTACGTATCCGAGGTCGATCGCGCCGCCGAACAGAAAATCATCGACGCCCTGCGCAAGGCTTACCCGAATCACTCGATCATGGGTGAAGAGACCGGCCTGCACGCCGGCACCGGCATCGAAGGCGAAGAATACCTGTGGATCATCGATCCGCTGGACGGCACCACCAACTTCCTGCGCGGCATTCCTCACTTCGCTGTCAGCATTGCCTGTAAATACCGTGGTCGCCTGGAACACGCCGTTGTTCTGGATCCGGTTCGCCAGGAAGAATTCACCGCCAGCCGTGGTCGCGGCGCCCAACTGAACGGTCGCCGCCTGCGTGTCAGCGGTCGCACAAGCCTGGACGGCGCTCTGCTCGGCACCGGCTTCCCGTTCCGTGACGACCAGATGGACAACCTCGACAACTACCTGGGCATGTTCCGCGCCCTGGTTGGCCAGACTGCCGGCATCCGCCGCGCCGGTTCGGCAAGCCTGGATCTGGCTTACGTGGCCGCCGGCCGTTTCGACGCGTTCTGGGAGTCGGGTCTGTCCGAGTGGGACATGGCTGCTGGCGCCCTGCTGATTCAGGAAGCAGGCGGCCTGGTGAGCGACTTCACCGGCGGTCACGACTTCCTTGAAAAAGGCCACGTCGTTGCCGGCAACACCAAATGCTTCAAGGCAGTTCTGACGGCGATCCAGCCGCACCTGCCGGCCTCGCTGAAGCGCTAAGCGCTTCGCGAAACCAAAAAAACACCCTTCGGGGTGTTTTTTTTATGGGCATGAAAAAGCACCCCGAGGGGTGCTTTTCTTATAAGCCATCAACCAGTCACTGGCCCGGCTCGTTCTGCGACAGGATCAGCTTGCCTTCCTTGTCGACCGGAATCTGGTTGCCCGGATCACGATCCATCCGCACCTTGCCTTCCTTGCCGTCCAGCGAATACCGGACGTCATAGCCCACGACCTTGTCGCTGATGTCATTCACCGTGTTACAGCGAGTCTGAGTCGTGGTGTAGGTATCACGCTCCTGCATACCCTCCTGAACCTTGTTACCGGCGTAACCACCACCGACTGCACCGGCCACCGTGGCAATCTTCTTGCCGGTGCCGCCGCCGATCTGGTTACCCAGCAGACCACCCGCCAGCGCACCGACCACGGTGCCGGCGATCTGGTGTTGATCTTTCACCGGCGCCTGCCGGGTCACTGTCACATCCTTGCACACTTCACGTGGAGTCTTGATCTGTGTTTTGACCGGTTCTACGGCCAGCACTTGCGCATACTCAGGGCCGCTTTTAACCAGGCTGTAGGTGGCAACAGCACCCCCGGCAGTCACACCGACAGCACCCAATACCGCACCAACCAGCAACGACTTGTTCACATGAACCTCCTGACCATCACATGCGGGACGCGCCCGCGCTTCTCCCAGCCTTGGAGCAAAAAAAAAGACGCGAGTTCAACTCGCGTCTTTTTTGACTGACAACCGGGAAAACGACGGCCGTTATGGACGGTCGTCGACCTCCTTCTCGGTGTTGACCGGCGGAATCAGGTCTTCCGTCGACAGGTTCAGCCAGATCAGTACAACGTTGGCGATGTAGATCGACGAGTAGGTACCCGCCAGAACACCCACCAGCAGCGCCAGGGAGAAGCCGTACAGGTTGTCACCGCCGAAGAACAGCAGTGCCGCGATCGCCAGCAAGGTCGAAACCGAGGTCGCGATGGTCCGCAGCAGGGTCTGGGTGGTCGAGATGTTGATGTTCTCGATCAACGTAGCCTTGCGCAGTACGCGGAAGTTCTCACGCACCCGGTCGAACACGACAATGGTGTCGTTGAGCGAGTAACCGATGATCGCCAGTACCGCCGCCAGCACCGTCAGGTCGAAGGTGATCTGGAAGAACGACAGGATACCCACGGTCACGATCACGTCGTGAATCAGCGACACGATGGCGCCGACCGCAAACTTCCACTGAAAGCGGAAAGCCAGGTAGATCAGGATGCCACCGAGCGCCAGCAGCATGCCCATGCCGCCCTGGTCACGCAGCTCTTCACCGACCTGCGGGCCGACGAACTCGACGCGCTTGACGGTCGCCGGGTTGTCGCCGCCGACCTTCTGCAGCGCTTCCGCCACCTGATGGCCCAGCTGCGGGTCTTCACCCGGCATGCGCACCAGCAGATCGGTGGTCGCGCCGAAGTTCTGCACGACGGCTTCGTGATAACCGGAAGAAACCAGTTGCTCGCGCACCTTGGTGACATCGGCCGGACGCTCGTAGGTCAGCTCAATGAGCGTACCGCCGGTGAAGTCCAGACCCCAGTTCATGCCCTTGTGGAACACACTGAAGATTGCCAGCAAGGTCAGAAATACAGTGACGCCGAACGCAAAGTTGCGGACGCCCATGAAGTTGATTGTACGTAACATGGCAGCCCCTTAAATCCACAACTTCTTGAAGTCACGACCGCCGAAGATCAGGTTGACCATCGCGCGGGTGACCATGATGGCCGTGAACATCGAAGTCAGAACCCCGAGGGACATGGTTACTGCGAAGCCCTTCACGGGGCCGGTGCCCATGGCGAAGAGGATGCCGCCGACCAGCAAGGTGGTCAGGTTGGCGTCGAGAATCGCAGTGAATGCCCGACCGAAGCCTTCGTTGATTGCACGCTGCACGGTCATGCCGGCGGCGATCTCTTCACGAATCCGCGAGAAGATCAGTACGTTGGCGTCGACCGCCATACCCATGGTCAACACGATACCGGCGATACCCGGCAGAGTCAGCGTGGCACCCAGCAGCGACATCAGCGCCAGCAGCAGCACCATGTTCACCGCCAGAGCAACGGTGGCGATCAGGCCGAAGAAACGGTAGATGGCGATGATGAACAGCGAGACGAACAGCATGCCCCACAGCGATGCATCGATACCCTTGGTGATGTTGTCTGCACCCAGGCTCGGGCCGATGGTGCGTTCTTCAGCGAAGTACATCGGAGCAGCCAGACCACCGGCACGCAGCAGCAGCGCCAGCTCGGACGACTCGCCCTGGCCGTTCAGGCCGGTGATACGGAACTGAGCACCCAGCGGCGATTGAATGGTCGCCAGGCTGATGATCTTCTTCTCTTCCTTGAAGGTCTGCACCGCGACGTCTTTCTCGACGCCGTCGACCACTTGCTTGGTGTAAGTGGTGACCGGACGCTGCTCGATGAAGATCACCGCCATGCTGCGACCGACGTTGCTGCGGGTAGCGCGGCTCATCAGCTCGCCACCGTGGCCATCCAGACGGATGTTCACTTCAGGTGTGCCGTGCTCGCCGAAACCGGCCTTGGCGTCAGTCACCTGGTCACCGGTGATGATCAGGCCACGCTCGATCAGGGCAGGAGGACGATTGCCTTCGCGGAATTCGAAAGTTTCGGAAGTGGCTTTCGAAGCACCCGGCTCTGCAGCCAGACGGAACTCCAGGTTGGCCGTCTTGCCGAGAATACGCTTGGCTTCGGCAGTGTCCTGCACGCCCGGCAGCTCAACCACGATACGGTTGGCGCCCTGACGCTGGACGATCGGTTCGGCAACACCCAGCTCATTGACGCGGTTACGTACCGTGGTCAAGTTCTGCTTGATGGAGTATTCACGGATTTCCGCCAGCTTGGCCGGGGTCATCGCCAGACGCAGCACCGGTTGACCGTTGAGGTCGGCCGGAACAATGTCGAAATCGTTGAAATTCTTGCGGATCAGCGCACGGGCCTGTTCGCGGGAATCAGCATCGCTGAAGCCCAACTGAATGGCGCCATTGAGTTGCGGCAGGCTGCGATAACGCAGTTTCTCTTTGCGCAACAGGCTCTTGACGTCGCCTTCGTAGACTTTCAGGCGAGCGTCGAGGGCTTTGTCCATGTCCACTTCCAGCAGGAAGTGCACACCACCGGACAAGTCCAGACCCAGCTTCATCGGGTGCGCGGCCACGCTGCGCAGCCATTGCGGGGTGGTTTGTGCCAGGTTCAGCGCGACGACGTAGTCATCACCCAATGCCTTGCGGACAACGTCCTTGGCCGGCAGCTGGTCTTCAGCCTTGGTCAGACGGATCAGACCGCCCTTGCCGTTCGCAGCCAGGCTCGATGCCTTGACGTTGATCCCGGACTCCTTGAGCGCGGTGCTCACGCGATCCAGATCGGCCTGATTGACCTGCAGGGCCGTGCTGGCGCCGCTGATCTGAATGGCCGGGTCATCGGGGTATAGATTCGGAGCGGAATAAATCAGACCGATCGCCAGCACCGCCAGGATCAGAATGTATTTCCACAGAGGATATTTGTTCAGCATCACGCCGCCCGTTATGAACGCGGGGCGCCTTGCGCGCCCCGTCGATTGAGTAGAAGTTGGAACCTTAGATCGCTTTCAGCGTGCCTTTTGGCAGCGTGGCGGCGATGGCGCCCTTCTGGAACTTCATTTCCACGGTGTCGGAAACTTCCAGAACCACGAAGTCATCGGCCACTTTGGTGATCTTGCCGGCGATGCCGCCGGTGGTGACCACTTCGTCGCCCTTCTGCAGGCTGCTCAGCAGGTTCTTCTGCTCTTTGGCGCGCTTGGCCTGTGGACGCCAGATCATCAGGTAGAAGATGACCAGGAAGCCGACCAGGAAAATCCACTCGAAGCCGCCGCCCATAGGCGCTGCAGCCGGTGCAGCCGCGTCAGCCATGGCATTAGAGATAAAAAAGCTCATTTAGCACTCCAGTTGCAAATGTTGAATCTTGGGGTCAGAAAACTCAGTCCAAAGGCGGAACGGGAAGCCCGCGTTTGGCGTAGAAGGCATCGACAAAGGCGGCCAATGTACCCTGTTGAATAGCCTCGCGCAAACCAGCCATCAGCACCTGATAATGGCGCAAATTGTGGATGGTATTGAGCATGCTGCCGAGCATTTCGCCGCACTTGTCCAGATGATGCAGATAAGCGCGGGAGAAGTTCTGGCAGGTATAGCAATCGCAGGTCGGATCCAGCGGCGAATCATCATGGCGATGGAACGCGTTACGGATCTTCAGCACGCCTGTATCAATGAACAGATGCCCGTTGCGGGCATTACGGGTTGGCATCACGCAATCGAACATGTCCACACCGCGGCGCACACCCTCAACCAGATCTTCCGGTTTGCCAACGCCCATAAGGTAACGAGGTTTGTCAGCCGGCATCATGCCCGGCAGGTAGTCCAGCACCTTGATCATTTCATGCTTGGGCTCGCCCACCGACAGACCACCGATGGCCAGGCCGTCGAAACCGATCTTGTCCAGGCCTTCCAGCGAGCGCATGCGCAAGTCCTGGTGCATGCCGCCCTGAACGATGCCGAACAGCGCCGCCGTGTTGTCGCCATGGGCATTCTTCGAACGCTGGGCCCAGCGCAGCGACAGCTCCATGGACACACGGGCCACGTCTTCGTCAGCCGGGTAGGGGGTGCATTCGTCGAAGATCATCACGATGTCCGAGCCCAGATCACGCTGGACCTGCATCGACTCTTCCGGCCCCATAAACACTTTCGAGCCGTCGACCGGGGAGGCGAAGGTCACGCCCTCCTCCTTGATCTTGCGCATGGCGCCGAGGCTGAACACCTGGAAACCGCCGGAGTCGGTCAGGATCGGACCTTTCCACTGCATGAAATCGTGCAGGTCGCCGTGTTCCTTGATCACTTCGGTACCCGGGCGCAGCCACAGGTGGAAGGTGTTGCCCAGAATGATCTCCGCGCCCGTGGCGACGATGTCACGCGGCAACATGCCCTTGACCGTGCCGTAGGTGCCCACCGGCATGAAGGCCGGGGTCTCGACGGTGCCACGAGGGAAGGTCAGACGACCACGACGAGCCTTGCCATCGGTGGCAAGCAACTCGAAAGACATACGACAGGTGCGACTCATACGGATTCCTCTGGGCCGCGGGGAGCGGGATTACGGGTGATGAACATCGCATCACCGTAGCTGAAAAAGCGGTATCCGTTATCGACCGCGGCTTTGTAGGCAGCCATGGTTTCCGGATAACCGGCGAATGCCGAAACCAGCATCAACAGCGTGGATTCGGGCAAATGGAAATTGGTGACCAGTGCATCGACCACATGGAACGGCCGGCCCGGGAAGATAAAGATGTCGGTGTCGCCGCTGAACGGCTTGAGCACGCCATCGCGGGCGGCGCTTTCCAGCGAACGCACGCTGGTGGTGCCGACAGCGATGACTCGACCGCCGCGCTCACGGCAAGCGGCGACTGCATCGACCACGTCCTGACCGACTTCCAGCCACTCGGTGTGCATGTGGTGATCTTCGATCTTCTCGACACGTACCGGCTGGAACGTGCCGGCGCCGACGTGCAGCGTGACGAACGCAGTCTCGACACCCTTGGCGGCGATCGCTTCCATCAGCGTCTGATCGAAATGCAGCCCGGCAGTCGGCGCTGCCACCGCGCCGAGCTTCTCGGCATACACGGTCTGATAGCGCTCGCGATCCGAACCTTCATCCGGGCGATCTATATAAGGAGGCAACGGCATGTGCCCGACGCGATCGAGCAGCGGCAGCACTTCTTCGGCAAACCCCAGCTCGAACAGCGCATCGTGACGCGCCAGCATCTCGGCTTCGCCGCCGCCGTCGATCAGGATCTTCGAACCCGGCTTCGGCGACTTGCTGGAACGCACATGGGCCAGCACGCGGTGGGTATCGAGCACGCGTTCGATGAGGATTTCCAGCTTGCCGCCAGACTCCTTCTGCCCGAACAGGCGCGCCGGAATCACCCGGGTATTGTTGAACACCATCAGATCGCCGGGGCGCAAATGCTCCAGCAGATCAGTGAATTGACGGTGTGCCAGGGCGCCGCTGACCCCATCCAGGGTCAACAGGCGACTACCGCGACGCTCGGCCAAAGGATGGCGGGCAATCAGCGAATCAGGAAGCTCGAAGGTAAAGTCAGCAACGCGCATGATGGGGTTCGTCTAGCAGGGCCGGAAAGTCTAGCGGAAATATCGAAAATTGACCATGAAACGTGATTGACCAACGGTAGGCACCTCTCTATACTTCGCCGCCATTGAGCCCTGATGGCGGAATTGGTAGACGCGGCGGATTCAAAATCCGTTTTCGAAAGGAGTGGGAGTTCGAGTCTCCCTCGGGGCACCACATAGCAGTTTCTGAGAGTCTCTACCAGCCTCTCAGACCCAGAGAAACCGGCCACTTGGCCGGTTTTTTTGTGCCTGTCTGTTTATCCCTGTCTCCCCTTATCCGTTGTATCCCTGTATCCCTGCTTGTATCCTGAGAAAAATACCGAACTTTGGGATACAAGGATGAAGCGCGCAGACATCAAGCGCCGCCCTCTCGCTGATACGACACTTGCGGGATTGGAGTCGGAATTAAAGGAATACCGAGAGCTGGACGGAAACGGTCTCTACTTCAGGGTAAAACCTGATGGTGGTAAATCCTGGCAGCTCCGCTACAAACGTCCGGCGGGCAATTGGGCTTGGATGGGGCTGGGGGGTTACCCAGAAGTAAGCGGTGCGTTGGCACGGGATAAAGCTGCTGAACTGCGCAAGGTCGTGAGCAGCGGGGCCGATCCTCTCGAACAAAAACGCTCTGCCAAAGCGGCAATTGATGCTGCCAAGACTCGTACCTTCCGAGCGGCTGCTGAAGCTTGGCTCAAGGCCAAGGAAGAAAAGGGACTCGCTCCTTCTACCCTTAACAAAATCCGCACTTATCTCGACAAAGACATACTCCCGGCGCTGGGAGACAAACCCTTGGATGAAATCACCCGTACTGACTGTGCGGAGCTCCAAGCATCACTTGAAGCCCGAGACGCACACAACGTGGCGGAAAAGTGCCGCACGTGGATCAATCAGATATTCGGACGAGCCATCGGCTTAGGCCTCACGGAAAACGATCCTGGCAGTCGCCTCCGAGATATTGCAGCTCAAGCCCCAAAGACTCAGCAGCATCCTCATTTGCTGGAGCCAGAGTTGGCAGAGTTCCTCCAAGCACTCAAAAACACCCCCAGCAGGCTGACGGCCCGAACTGCTGCATGGCTCTGCATCTGGACCGCATCCAGACCGGGCATGGTCCGATTAGCTGAATGGAAAGAGTTTGACCTAGATAAAGCGATATGGACGACGCCTGCCGCCAAGATGAAGATGCGCCGAGACTTTGTGTGTCCACTCCCTAAGCAAGCGCTTTCCGCTCTCAAAGAACTTCATTGCCTCACAGGTCGTAGTCGCTGGCTGTTCCCTGGGGTGGGCGCAAAGAACCCTACGATTAGCGAAAACACCATCAACAAGGTCTTCGCGACAGTTGGTTACAAGGGGCGATTGGTTGGTCATGGTACTCGTCACACCGCCAGCACTCTGCTCAGGGAACACGGCTGGCCGAAAGAGCACGTCGAAGCGCAGCTTGCTCACAAAGAAGAGGGAATATCGGGGGTCTACAACAAGGCTCAATACCTTGAGCATCGAGTGAAGATGATGCAGTGGTATGCAGATCACCTTGATGCGTTAGCAAGCGAAAAGGTAATCAAGGGACAATTTGGAAAAGTGGTATGAATGCACTTATCCATACCACCTTTAAAATCCGTGTTACAGGTGTAACTCGTGTAACGATGCCGGCCAAACGCCCGGATTCATTGACCTTCAATCCCGATACACTCTTGCACGACCTTCGGTACATGCGATGTAACGCACGCCGTTCGTGTAACACCAGAATAAGCCCATCGCATGCTGCGGGCCAAATTTCTCCAAGCTGGGCCAGAGCGCAAATATCGCTGGAAACGCATCCAACTCGCAGGGCGAGGGATAGAGCGTTACACGTAGAGAACCATGGGCATGATTGAAACTCATCCAATTTTGCACACGGCGCTAACCGCCGGCCTACTTCAATATCTCTCCGGTCAACCGCTCTATGAGCTCTGCAATGAACAGATCACTGATCTATGCGAGCTAATCAATCAATGCTGCGTACGCATCCAGAACGGCGACATCAGCAGCGATATGAGCAGCATGTGCATACAGACAACGATGCATGAAGAGGCCATTTTTCAGTACGCCTCAACCGACAAAAAAATCGCCTTGCACATTGGGTTCGCCAATACAGCAACTGCCCTTCAGCTTCGGAGCGCGATGCATATGCAGCCTACGTCATGGCCTGCGCAGTAAAAGCGCTAAGCGCATTAGCTGACTGGATGCGCTCTACGGAAGACGAGGCATGGTCACATGCTGCTGAACCTCCCACGGACTGTCCGTGGGATATTTATTGTCTCGTCGTAGAGGGACAGGTCGATCCCATTGAACGCATTCAGGCACTAGAACAATACGTGCTGTTTCTGGAGCCCATAACAACCCTACCCTGCTTGATCAGTGACGAACTGACCCCTACTGCTTACAGAGCAATCAAGAACGCTATACGCACTAAGGGCGGCATCATCAGCGGAATGGAGCGTAACGAAGAAATCAGCGCACGGGATACAGCAATCATTAGGCAAGGTCGCCACTACGTGACGAGCGGAATGCCACGAAGAAACGTGACCACGGCGGTACATGCTTGGCTGGAACGGGAGGTTTCCAAACCGCCCAAGCAGCGCGCGGAGTGGCTGACGCTGGAAACCGAAAAAGCGCTGACCCGCAAAAGCGTAGAGGCCATACTCAAGCGCAACTTTGTACTGTGAACAAAGGTTCACCGAAATTTCAATTGGAAGTGAACTGCTTCCCGCAGACGATTTTCTAGACCATTGCTCTCGTTGTCCAAATCAATCGAGAGCAATACCTATGAACACCTCTGTTACAGATTTTCCCCGCAAGACTCCCGTCAACGCCACCTCACTTTTTGATGCCACTTCAACTTTGATCCGCATGCGGGAGGTGGAAGGCATTGTGGGGATGAAGCGTTCGACCATCTACAAACTGATGCAGCGCACCGACTGCGGCTTTCCGCAGCCCGTCAAGCTGAGCAACAGCAACGCACGCGGCGCCCCTGTCGCCTGGGTCCTTTCCGAAGTTCAAGCGTGGGCGCGCAGCCGCATCGAGGCACGCGATCAGGTGGCTGCATGAGCCACAAAACTGCAAACAACGCTTTAATGCATCCCTTTTCCGTGTTGCGTCGGATCGGTTTCTCGACTCGCGTCATGCAGCGCCTTGAACGCTACCGCAGCCAGCAGGACAAGCAAGGTCGCGTTGTCAGCGTGCTCAGCTGGGCCGACGGCACCTGGTGCGCCCTCTCCCTTCACTGCGAAAAGACCGGGGCCGTGGTCGTCGACGAAGGCCAGCAGGTCGACGCCTACGAAGATGCCCGCTGCATGCTCAGCGGCGGATTCCTGCCCCTTCTCTCCCTGCGCTGGGAAGTCCATGCCTGAAACAAAAACGCCTCCGGGGGCGATCCGGAGGCGTTGAGGTCAATCTACATGCCCGAACAATTTATGCCGCACCTGAAAAATCCGCAAGCCATTAGCGCAGTTGCTATTTCGAAACACGGACGTTACTCTCTGGCCGTCGCTGCAAATTCAGCGACCGGGCGTGGAAACCCGTTTGAAAACTTGGCGCACAGGCGCCCCCATTACGATTGCAGGCGTCTTTTTTTACGCCTGCGATTTCGAGTTATGGCGGCTGTGTGTGGGCAGGCTTCGGCCTGGCCGGGTTCCAAGTTTCCCGGTATTTCCACCCCACGCACAGCTGCCACCCAATCCCGTGGAAAGGATCGTGGCAGTTCCATAGTCAAAACTTGGAGCGCCACCTATGCACGCCCTCAATCCGTCCAAAATTCGCGCCGCTGCACACCGTGCAATGGCTCTCGCCGCTTTACACGCCAACTCCAGCCTCGCTACACGCCTCTCCCGCTACAACGCTCACATGGCCAAAGCCCGCGCACTCGAAACCGCAGGCGGTGCCCAATGAACAACGCCCTGAGTTTTGCCCTGCCCGAAGATCTGCTCTGCGTGAATCCAACCGCCGAAGCCGGCGTACCTATCGATGCCATCACCTGCGCCATTGACCGTGCTGACTCGGTGCTGACGCTGCTGGAGGATCACTTCGAAAACGAATCCTCACGCCTTGCCAATCACGTCATTGCCGCCGTCCTCTGGGACGTGCGCGGCACCCTCGGTCTGATCAAAACACTGGCTATGCACGGTGACAACACTTCGGCCCCTGCGGTGCAAAAAGGCGGTGCGCTATGAGCATTTCCACCACACCGGGCCACGCTACCTTTTCTCGCGTTAATGCCACCGACCTGAAGCTGTTTCGAGTGAATGCCGGTGTACCCGTCGAAGACGCGCTGGAGATGGTGTCGTTGCTGCAACATCACGCGAACCAGCTCAACTTCGACGCGGCCATGAGTGACCACGGCGAGCGTTTCAGTTGGCCCGCCCTGTACTTGGGCGAGATGGCGAAAGCGCTGATCGACGACATCAACGATGCGCTGTTTCTGCCGAGGGCTGACACATGAGCCAACGCCCGAACAGCACCGCAAAACGTCCGAGCTTCGCCGACGTGAAAGCCGCCGCGCTGAAAGACATTGATCGTGTCTTGTCGCATTGGCTACCCAACGGCAAGCGCGTGGATGGCGGCAAGGAATACACCGCTCCGAATCCGACCCGCAGCGACAAGCGCGCCGGTTCACTCAAGGTCAATTTGAGCAAGGGCACTTGGGCGGATTTTGCCACCGGCGACAAAGGCGGTGACCTGATCGATCTGGTGCGCTATCTGGACGGCGGCACGGACGTCGAAGCCTGCCACAAACTGGCGGATTGGCTGAACGTCACACCCGGCAGCGCCAAGATCAAGGCCACCCCGAGTAAGCCCAAGGCGCCAACGTGGAACGCCATCCAGCCGATCCCGGCCGAGGCCATGAACAAGTGCCCGGCCAAGCATCGCGATCACGGCGTACCGTCGAAGGTGTGGATCTATCGCGACGCACAGAGTCAGCCACTCATGGCGCTGTATCGCTTCGACATCGGCCCGGCTGAGGACGGCAAGCCGAAGAAGGTCTTTGCACCGCTGACGTGGTGTCAGCGCTCCGATGGTCAAACCAAGCAATGGCGCTGGCAGGGTCTGCCGGATCCGCGTCCGCTGCTGCGCCTTGATGAACTGGCCCAGCGCGCTGACGCACCGGTGGTTCTGTGCGAAGGCGAGAAAGCGGCCGATGCCGCCGCCGAGTTGCTGCCGGACTACGTGGCCACCTGCTGGCCGAACGGCTCCAACTCCTGGCATAAAGCCGACCTGACGCCGCTCAAGGGACGCGACGTTTTGTTGTGGCCGGACAACGACGACAGCGGTAAAGCCTGCATGGTTACCGTTGCCGAAAAGCTGCGCGAAATCGGCGCCGCCTCGGTCCGAGCCATCGCGCTGGAGGTGTTCAAACGCAAGCCGACGCTGAAGAACGACCGCGCCGCGTTCGCCAAATGTGGTCAATGGGATGACGGCGACGATGCCGCCGATGCTCTCGCCAAAGGCTGGACCGACGGCCACTTCACCGCGCTGGAAAGCGGCGGCGAGCTGTTCGGTGTGATCGAGGAAAAGCCGGTAGTTGCCCAGGTCGAACCCAAGCCGGAACCGCAGCCGGAAACGAAACCCAAAGCAGCAGCCAAGCGCCCGGCAAAATCGAAAAACGACCTGATGCCGGGAGGCTTTCGTCTGACGCCCGAGGGTGTGTTTTACGCCGGCGACGATGGTGAAGCACGCCCCGTGTGTTCGCCACTGGCAATCCTTGCGCGAACCCGCGACGAGAAGGGCCACAACTGGGGTTTGCTGGTCGAATTTGACGACCCCGACGGCACCAAGAAACGCTGGAACATCCCAGCGCGCACCATGACCGGCGACTTCGGTAAGGACGTACTCGGCCCGTTGGTGGACATGGGGCTGCGTCTGGCCGGCAGTCGTTCGGGGCGCAACGCTCGCAACGATTTACAGAGTTACCTGGGCGGCTTCGACAGTGCCCAACGTGCACGTCTGGTCACTCGTTTGGGTTGGCATGACAACGCCTTTCTGTTGCCCGAGCAGCAGGTCGGCATGCACGCGGAACACCTGCACTTCTACGAGGCCGGCGCGCAGCTTCCGCCGATCAGCGAAGCGGGCACGCTCGAACAATGGCAACAGCAGATCGGCGCACTGTGCATCGGCAACCATCGTTTGGCGTTTGTCGTCGGCGTGGCCTTCGCCGGCCCCCTGCTGCACATGCTTGGCCACGAATCGGGCGGTTTTCATCTGTACGGCGACAGCTCGGGCGGCAAGACCACGCACCTGCAGGTTGCCGCCTCGATCTACGGCGGGCCGCGTCTGGTCCGCTCGTGGCGCTCGACCGACAACGCGCTGGAGTCGATCGCTGCCGCGCACTCCGACGGGCTTCTGGTGCTCGATGAAATCGGCATGTGTGATGCCCGCATCATCGGCGAAACGGTGTACATGCTTGGTAACGGCACCGGCAAGGCCCGCGCCAATGATCGAGGCCAAGCGGGCCGACAGGTGCAGGAATGGCGCCTGCTATTCCTCTCCACCGGCGAGAAGACCTTGGCGCAGCACATGGCCGAAGCCAACAAGGAGCTTAAAGCGGGCATGGAGGTACGCATGCTCGCCGTTCCGGCGGATGCCAGCAAAGGTCTGGGCATGTTCGACACGCTCAACGGTTTCGAAGATGCCGCCGCCCTGTCCGACGCACTCAAGGCGCGGGTAGCGAACTATTACGGCACACCGCTTACCGCGTTCCTGACGGCGCTGTGCGAACCCGGCAAGCGCCACGGCTGGGCGGCAATCCTGCGCCGCACGCTGGAAGGCTTTATTGCGCAGTCGCTCCCTGCATCCGCCAGCGGACAGGCGCACCGCGCTGCCGCCCGCTTCGGCCTTGCAGCCGCCGCTGGCGAGCTGGCCACCGCGATGGGCATCACCGGTTGGCCGGACGGCACGGCCACCACCGCCGCACGTGTGTGCTTAAACGCATGGCTCCACGAGCGCGGCGGCGCCGGTAACTTCGAGGGCGATGCGATCTTGGCGCGGCTGCGCCAGGTCATCGAACGCTTTGGCGAAAGCCGTTTCACCCGCTGGGAATCTGCAGCGGCGAAGATCGATGAACACGGCCCGCGCACCATCGACCGCCTCGGCTTTCGCAAGACGCTGGAGCACGGCATGGGCGACACCATGCACACCACCAACACTTACTACGTGCTGACCGAGGCGTGGCGCTCCGAGATCTTCCGCGGCATGAACATCAACGCCGTGAACAAGGAACTGTTGCAGCGCGGCGTGCTGGAACCGAGCAGCGACGGCAAGGCGTCGAGTCTGGTCCGCCTGCCCGGCCTCGGTCAGCAACGCTGCTACATCGTGAAAGCGATTCCGGGAACGGATGACAGCGAGGCTCGGGCTGCCTGAGGGCATCTCCCGCTGATCGAGGTAGCGCCGGCTGATTCCCGGCCTCGCCAGCCGCTCATTCAACCCAAACCCATTTTGAAGGAACAAGACAAATGAACGAATTCCAAACCTCCACCGAACAACACGAACTGCTGGCCAATGATTCAGATAGCCAGACGACAGGGCTTTCACTACCCGAAGCAGTTAGCAGCGAAGCGGTAGCCGTATGCGAAAAGAAGCGCGTCTTGCTAGACAAAATCGAAGAGCTGAAGACCCATCGCGATAGCCTCCTGAGTGAGGCAGCACAACATTACGTGCAAATAGCGCCATTGGAAGCGCTCTTGGAAAACGAGGAAGAACTCGACGCAGATCGGTTGTATGAAATTCGAAAAGAGTACAACACTCTCAAAATTCCTTACGACTCCTGCAAGACACGCGCTGACTATGCAGAGGCTCGCATTCAACGACGTGAAAAGCTGGTCAATCACGAAACCCTGATGGCGGGCTACGTCGAATCGATGACGAACTGGAAAGCCGACGAACAAGAGCTCAACGAGAAACGCGACAGCCTCAGCACCCGCTTGGCGCAGATCCAGCAGCAGGCAGAAGAGGACATAGCCAAGGCTCGGCAAGCCGAAACCGATGCAGCGACCGCTTATGCACAAGCCGTGGCCTGGGGCGACACCGAGGGTGAGAAGACCGCCAATGCCGATGCCCAGAAAGCTGCAAAGAATTTGGCGACTGCCAGCGAGCAGCATCGCCGGCAGCTTCTGATCATTGCCGCGCTGGAGCAAGAGCTCGCCATTGTGGATCAACACATCGACGAGGCGCGGAAAGAGTACAAAACCATCGAACGAAGGGCGTTGCTCTTGGCGCAGATTGTTCTCGAGGAACAGTGGAACGAGAAAGCTCAAGAGTTGCTGGAAATGGGAGGCAAGCTCTGGTCTGCCATCAATCTCGTTGGCGGCGACCAAATCAGTCTCAGGAAACTAATCCTTCCTGAAGAAGGCGAAAACTTCCGGAACTGGACCAGTAGCGATTTGTGGGAACGCGCCTCCAAGTACTCGTTGCAAGACGTTCTCGCGTTGTAATGCGCTGAGCCACCGAAACAGCCTACGCAGGTAGGCTGTTTAACCTCGACAGGCTACAAAATGATCATTCAATTTGACCTTAGAAACACCCCCAACTGGAAAGACCTACTGAATGCACGAATAGTCTCCTTAAAGGAAATGCTGGAATTCGTGGACAAACCTCGCATAAAAACGAAAGTCGAGATTCTCACCGTAAAGTTGATCAAGAACGAAATCATTAGCATCCGAGAGTTTCTGAAGCTGTCAGAATAGCGCTGAACTTGTGAGCCGCACGAACATTCAAACTGTCATCAAACAAATGTAGGAATCAAACATGTCCAAACTTGCCGAATACCGCCAGCTCGAAAAGCATCTCGCCGAACAGCTTCAGGCTTTGGAAGCACTGAAGAGCGATGGCGCGTTGAAAAAAGAGATCGAGTTCGAAACCAAGCTGCGCGAGTTGCTCAACCAATACGGCTTCAGCCTCAAGCACATCATCAACCTGCTGGATCCGCAAAGCACGAAGCGCGCTTCAACACAAGCGGCGGCACCTGGCAAGCGTAAGCCTCGCGCTCTGAAGGTCTACAAGAACCCGCACACCGGCGAAGTGGTCGAAACCAAAGGCGGCAATCACAAGACGCTGAAGGAGTGGAAAACCAAGCACGGTGCCGACGAAGTTGAAAGCTGGGTGAAGAAATAACGCAGCTTGAATAAAAGGCCTCTCAGAGGCCTTTTCTTTTGTTGATCACATCCTTCGCGCCTGCGACCTAACCATCTAAGAATCGCTACCATCAGCAAAAGAAGTCAACGTTGTGGACACAATAAGCAGACGTGAAATTGATGGCCTGTTGCCTCGCGCCTTCCACAATGCACCATCACCTGCTCGATAAATGCCACCCGTAGCCCGTCAATCGAAGTGATCGGCCCCGACCAATGACAATTCACGCATGCCAACATTAATCGCTCCAGGCACCATGGCGAAGCAGGAATTAATCGCCTGCTCCGCTAGATCCTCGAAGAGATGATCATCTCTCGCCGGTCTACAAATCTGGACTAACACTAGGTACCTTGCCTAGGCGCTCGACTGCTTCCCTATAGCTCGCTGCAGCCTTCTCGATCATCGCTTTGCGCTCGGGTAGGTGATGAAGCCTTCCGCGAAGTATTGCTCGGTCCGCTCAACCTGATAGAAAAAAGAGCTGCTCCTAGCTGTCCTCCACGATTTTTTCTTAATGACCGCGTCTGCCCACTAGCCGCCGATCACCGACGTCTGCTTCCGGCCAATAGCAGACGTTCGACTACGTCCGCTGACGACCCACAGACGCCCTTCGCTTAGGGCAGCTAACGGCCAAGGCCACAGCATCAGCTCAAAATGTCAGCGATGTCAGAGTCGTATTAGCGCGTATGCTAGGTAAAGATAAACCAGCTAGCAGTTGGAGTTCCTTTTCGAACCGAGTAGGCTCCGAATCATCACCTTTCAATCTATTTAAGGTATCTGAATACTCATGGATGACAGCTACGAGATAGGCCATAGACTCATCGTCGTGGTACCGGATAAAACAGCTGAAGCAATGCGCGAAGCCCAGATGGCACAAGTAGCACCTGAAGATAGTTTCGTAAAAAAAATCGCTACCTCAGTGTTCTCCTTTTATGGGGAGCCATTTGCAATCACTCTCGGCAAACAAGCCGTAGAACTCATAAAGACAATTATGGAAGCTCTAGACAAAGGAGCTGATCTCACCACTCTCAGCTATTCCGAATCTAAAAAAATGAATCTTATTTTTCCGCCAGGTCATCCGCGAGAAAATATCGTATATGCTCAGCACCCAGCAAATCCGCTGATGTACTATACCGCTAGCTCCTTTCATCGCCAGGCGTTCGAACATAAATTTGCAGAGGTGATAACGCTTCTATCCAGTCTCGGCGCGAATGAAATCAAGGTTGAACATGTGAGCGGCTGGAGCCAAGATTTTTCAGCAGGCATCGGCGTTACTACCCCGACTGAAGATTCTGCTTCTGTCGGGGTCGATAAAAATGCAGGAGAGAATTCTGCGATTATTTTTGATGCAAAACTAACAGGGCATGACGCACCGTCAATTCCTGAGAATCTTACTTGGTACCCTTATGAAGCCCTTTGGCAAGCGGTTGCTACCGCTCGCGTAAACAACGGGTTAAAAAATTTCAACCTATCACTTACCTACTCGGATGATTATGGGTTGAATGCTGGTTTTAAAGCCACCATAAAAGGTACTGGACTAGATTTGGGAGGAAAATTCGAAGAGCATCAATCTACTGTTTGGAAAATAACCGGAACATTTGGTCCGGCAGGCTCGCAGTGAATCGTAGATATCTTACTCGCGTTCTAGGGTCCGCAAGCAATTCAACCCCCGCATTTGGCCGACTCTAATAAAAAGCAGCTTTCCGCCTAGCCAAGTACCGATGTATAGGCTAAAAAACAGTCAACAAAGAAGGGAAAGACAAAGTGCACGAAGTCGAATACCACGATCGAATTGATGAAGTTCGTAAACGACTAGCCGTTTATAGGCCGGGTAGTGTCGTAGCGAGGGTCGTTGAACATCTTCATAATAGCCAACATCACAAAATTCCGGCTATGGGGATGCCGTGGATAGTTCTATTCATGCTGAAAATGTCGATGCAAGAAAATGCGAAAGGCACTAGGGAAATGACTGATAGGGATTTCGGTCGTCTAGCCAATTCAATCTATCGACTTCAACATCTCGCATGCCCGTTAGATAGTGGTAAAATTCAACTGATGATGCGGCCGATGGTGCTCCAGCAGGCTTGGTACCAGGGGTCTGTAATGCTTGATGTTAAAGCGTTAACCAGGCAGATGTTGTGGTTTGTTAAACCAGACTCAATTTACTGCTCCAAGTTCCAAGAAGCATACGGATTCACCCTAGAACATTATTATTTACTTAGCTTGTACCTGATTGTTGGAGTGGCATCGGAAGCCAAGGGTGTAGTTGGCTTAAATCTTTTCGATCTCATTGCCAAAGTCGGACCGTCAATTCCGCTTTCGGCAATCGTTGGATATCTAACGCTTTTGACTGTTAAACCGGAAGGCTTGCGAGCATTTTTCGTTGAGCATACTGTGCCCGGCGAACTCTATCAGCAAAGTGAGTATTTTCAAACAACTCCTTTACGAAAGAAGCCACTACTGTTAAATAACGAAGAAATATACATACTTCATCCTAACTTGTTCTCCCGCTCGGTATCCATGTTGGTGCCCGAGTTACTAAAGGCGATTAAAGACTGGGGACCAGAACGAAGCGGTTTCAAGAATTATTTTGGCTTGGAGATGGAGCACTATATTCGTAATCTTCTACTTTCCTCAAATATAGATTTCGTTGATGAAAACCAATTAAACGGACTATGCAGGACGGAATCAGTAGCGGCTGGCAAGATGGCAGATTATCTCATTCCTGGTGAGGTGAACGTACTATTTGAATCGAAGGCAATTGAGCCTGGGGACATAGTTTCTTCGGCATTTGATCCAAAGCTACTTCGCGATCATCTCAAAAGTAGTTTTATCAAGGGGATTGAGCAGTGCCAGGAAAGTGTTCACAGGCTCCGTCAGTTGAAAAGTTTTAAGGATGCCGCGTTCTTTGGAGTGGTAGTAACTCATGAGGATTTTTGGTTTGCCTCGGCGGCGGATATTGTCGAATTTGTGGATCCAGAGTTAGAGGCACGTATGGTAACGAAGTTCGGCGCAGTTCCTGTGCCGTTTCAAAACATATTGTTTATCACCATTGACATGGTAGAAGGGCTGATCGATGCTTTCTCAAGGAAGGAGATAAATTTGCCTGAGGTACTGGCTGAATGTATCGAAGCTATGAAATTGCCCGAAGGGAAGCGATTCACTATGAGTCATTTAGTTTCAGAAAAGATGGGGGATAAGTTTAGAGGGCATCCTCTTTTAATGACTAAAGCCGAAGAATGGTTAGGGTTTTTCCAAGAATCTCTAGATGCAAACGCCAAACTGTGGGGCGGCAGAGTTCAGGAATTATTTGCGCTTCGCCATAAGGCACTGCAATTGCTGCACCTTAATTTAGTTTCTAAGCGACAATAAAAACAGAAATGCCGGAGTCTTCGCTTAAGAAAATGATTGTAGGCTCTTTTTGACGAAGAGGCGCTAAGCCCCCACACTTCGGGATAGTAGTATAAGGGCCTGCCTAACATTATCAGTGTTGAGTGTATCTGTAGGAGGGATTGACAATTAGCGCAATTGCAATTACGCATTTTTTCCTCCAGGCAGAAACGACACTTCAATATGATCGGTTAGTTGAAAATACATAAACCATCTAGGTCAATTCGGCGGAAAGCTTGGCAACTTCAAATGATTTGATATACATATCAGTCTTCCGCATCACGTCAAGCGCAACCGGAGACTCCATACCATTTCCATTCGCAAAATCCATTAGCTCTCTACCAGCCGAACTTAACATTCTGAAGTAGATCCTAGCCAACTGATGAACCGATACATTACCAACTCCAGTATACAAAGTACTAATCGCTGGGTATTTAGTGTTGAGATCCTTCCAAAAGTCTAAATCTTCGTAATACGAACCCCACGCTTTGACAATGACATCCGAATGAACCAAAAACAACAAGTACGTACAAAAGAAAAAATCCCAACCTCCCTCCTTAAAGTACCCGTTAAAAGTATGGAGCCTCTTGAGAATAGCCTCCAGATCTCGTATCTGAAAATTGAACGCCATTACTAGCGCTTTAAAAACAATCTGATGTGAATTTAGTTTGTTACTAAAAATTGATGTCGGGGCTGGTTCGACGAAATCGCCAAATCCGAACTGAGGTCTCCCACCAGCCATTTCAAAAACCTTGTAATTATTAAATGGAGGACAAATCTCACTCTTTATGTTGGTCGCAATCCAATTATCAATAAGCGTATTATCTAGCTTGAACGTCGAATCAAAAAATCTTTTAAGATATCGTTTTGAAGAGAATCCTGCGCCATAAACAGCACAAATGGAGTGTGCCAACTGCTCAGTATCAGTTGCGATGACGAACCGGCACCCCTCGATTGCAAAAAAATGCTTAACGCGCTCGAGCAATTCGATTGCATACGTAGGACGGCAGCGATCTAACTCATCGATAAAAATATAAACTGGCTTACCTTCACTGTTACTGCTCGCAGCTTTAAATAGTTCACCAAGCGAAGACCGAAAATGGTCAACCGCAGTTAACGCCTCTTGGTTTTTATTTAGAATTTTTTCCACGAATTTTTCTGCTGTCTCAGCGGTAACCTCACCATCTAAAACATCGAGAAAATCTTCACCAAGATGTTTTTTTGCCGCAGCCTTAATAACCGAAGGTGCTATTACAACAGCTAACTCCCCTGCCCTCTTCGTGAATTCTTTTACCTTTCCTTTAATCTGACTTGGCTTTCCGCCCTGAGCGGAAAGCTGATCGCGAATTACAGATACGAGTGATAAAAGAGGGTCACCCAAAAAATCATTTTCCCAAGCATTGAAGTAAACCACAGGGCGCAAGCTTTCACTTAAAAGCTGAAGCCTCCAATTTTTTAGGAAGTACGTTTTTCCAGCCCCCCAGGGAGAGTCGAGGTTTAATACACGACAGATGTCTTCATCCAAATAGTTGGATAGAAAATCGGCCCTCACTTTACGCTCGAATAAATCGTCACTCCAAGCCATGTTACTCATAAATTTTCTCCAAGCAGAACTATAATAGTCACTATCATGATTCCCAAAAAATCACCACGCGCATTAATTATAGGAGAGAACGGATTTTTTAGATCGATAAAAATACCATCTCCCCCTTCATAGCGAGGTGATTTGCGTTTTCTGCAACAACTTCTACACACTTCCTAGTGACGTCACTATCAATTGCCGCACTCAGGGTGTGATTGAGCAGGAGCAGTGTCAATGCATCTGCCGCGGCGATATTGGAGTTTTAATTCTTTGGGATAGGTTAGTCCTTGAACGAGGTTTTCGGATAGCGTAGTTCAAGGCGCAGAAGAGGGGGCAGTAACCCAATCGATTAGAACGTCTGCTTCTGGCCGATAGCGGTCGCTCCAGAACGTCCGCATCTGGCCAGTACGGGTCGCTTGCGAACGTCCGCTTTTGGCCGAAAGCGGCCGCTGGGATTGGATGCAGTAGCCGCCTTCCCCCCGCCCCAACTGATTGGCTAAGGTCTCAAATCATCTGCGCGGCGAAGCAATTTTTAAGCATGCCGTATCTAAGCCTCTCTGCTGTGGCCGCATGAGCTAGGCTTTGCGAAACCTTATTTCCAGGATGGATCGCATGCCAAATAACTCAGCTTCTAATATCGCCACCGCTGACGCCCTGACATTGCTCCTGCACAACCAGCATGCACTGGCGGCGGCAATCGAGGAGGTTGCCGTTTGGCTTGCAGCCAGTGGCGCAGCAGTCGTTGCAGATAACGCTGTGATGGCTATGGAGACCTTGGACACAAATGCAAAAGCGATCACAGATGCGATTATGCGGATACGGCAATCCTAATCTCGCCGTTACTGGCAGCAATCGGCCAGAAGCAGTTCTTCGAAGTGTCTAATGAAGAAGGACCGACTCATGGTCCATTTGACTAGAGCGAGTACCAAATCTTTCATTAGTCGAAAAAAAACCGCCCCTGCCGAAGCCAAGGCGGTTCACAGCTCGACCTTAAGGCAGGTCGTCTAAGCGGTCACGCAGCAATTCATAGACGTGATAGACACGCGCACAAACCACCACGACATCCCACGCATGTTTCAAGAACTTGAACATGCTTGGCCCTCCCGTAGTTGGGCCAGCCTCCAGCGCGCTTATCCCGGAACACGCACGCTTTTCGGAACACACCAAGCGTTCCCTATGAGGTGGCTAAGCCATTGAACTCTCGGTTACATCCGGCACGGATTCCTAGGCCCGTGTAGAGAGTCGCAACTCGCGTCAGTCCTGGTTAGCAGCTCCCAGTCGGCTGTGCGCGAATCTGGCCCGATGTTAACCAATTTATTCCAGCTCCGGGGGGGCGCAGTGGCGCACAACTCGACATAACACCAGAGGCTTTTTGGTCCGAAGGTAGGATTTACGGGGCTTCGGCTGGGTTTAGTTTTTTAAATATTTTTTTCACGGGTATAAGTTTTGGACAAAAAACAAACAAAAAGCTGCCAGCCCTTACCCGCCGGGCTCTTCTGCGCGTCGTCATCGCAAAGATGGCGGGCGGCCATCAGGCCGCCAATCGTTAATTATTGCCACCAGTAGTGCCACCTGTGTAAGCTCCTTTCACACCAAGCGTTCCCTGTGAGCGAGCCATGTCGGCCCCTAACCGGAATGGCAGAAAAAACCGCCTACCTAAGGCGGTTTTTTTTTGTCTGCGATTTGCGAATCCCATGTAAAAGCTAACGTTTTTTCCGATCAGTTGTCTTGCAGGTCGAAGATTCCAGCTGAATCGCCCTTAGTTTATAGACGAATGATGACCGCTTGTGGCCATATGTGGTCGCATGGGAATGTCCGTTTCTGGCCGACAGCGGTCGCTTGCGATGTCCGCCTCTGGCCGAAAGCGGCCCGTTACGACTGCTGACTGATCGCTGGCAGAGCGGCCAAACTGATGATTACAGCCCGTTAATTGCGTCTATTGGGCGGACTGGGCGTGGGGAAGGACCTGGTCTCCTGCGCATGGACATGACCTCCTCCGTCCCTCTTTCAAGCATCGGAGCGTTACACCAGATGGCAGAGTTACACGCCTAAATGTTTGTGTACGCAGCCGATGTAAAATCAGAAATATTCAACAAATACAGTAACTTACCAAAAATCGTTACACCAGTTACACCAGTTACACGAGTTACACCGCATTTTTGAGGGGTACATACCCCCACACCCCGTAAGCTTCAATCCCACCAGCGAACATCAGGTGTATCTCCCGCAGTGTGCCGGGGTCCCTGAGGTTTTCTTCGAGACACGGGGTCGGAAACCCGCCGGACCTTGTTAGCGGGAGAACTCCCAGCTTAGTGAACAGGTGAACCCGGTGAACTGCCTGTTCACCTGTGCATCTGCACTACAAAACAATCGATCCAAGGTCATCATTACCAGTACGGTAACGATGTCCTTTTTTCTTCAAGATCCTTTCAATTTCAACGTTGAAATTTCAGTAAGCTCCAGCATCTCCCGCTACTACAGTCCCGCGGGTTTCCGACCCCGTGTCCTTCAGATAGTCCCAGGGTCCCCGGCGGCTTTCTGGCGACTGATTGCTTTCTGCCATGCTGCAGCTAACCTCCATCACTGCTAGCCATCGCGATTTCCGCCAGTACGGCACACATGGTTAGAACTCTTGAGTCATTACCGATCCGACACACGGAAGCGAGGACTAGCAAATGCCATCATTTATCGTGAATAGAAACGTTCAAGCAAATGGCGACTACGAAGTGCACAACACGACGACTGGCTGTCAGTTCATGCCGTTGCCTGCCAATCAGGCATCGCTGGGAAGTCATACATCGTGCGCTGGTGCTGTAAGCGCCGCTCGAGCGGCTAACCCCACCCTAAGGATTAATGGTTGTTACTATTGCTGCAATCCTTGCCACACCAGCTAGATTCTCGACTACCGATAGGGGATTTTTAGCCTATATCTGAGATTGTGCGATCATAGGGCCAAGCAAGCTGTATCCCTACGTGTATCCCGAACCGTGAAATCTGGCTGTAGGCCACGGATTACATGGAGGACTACAGTCTCCCTCGGGCACCAAAATTAAGAAAGGTCTTGCTTAGCAAGGCCTTTTTTTTCGTCTGTCGGAAAGTGCCGCTGGCCCTCCGGCGAGATCTCACACAGGTTCACCCCATGGAAACGTCACTGGAAACCGTCGCCCTGTTCTCCCTCAAACTCGCGTACGAGGAAGAAGGTCTGAGCCCGATTCTGCGGGATGACATGGTCATGGGCGACTATCAGAAAGACGTGTTCGAACTGCTGGTGCGCCGGGGTGATGTCGAGACGATCCAGCTCAAGATGAACGAGTGCCTGGCGCTGGCGATGGATGCGTTGGGTGGCGTCGAGAAACCGTTGGGGCGGGAGCTGCACAAGTTGTCGACCGACTTCAGTCAGGCGCAGTCGCTGGACCAGCTGGATCAGCCGCTCCTCGCGCTCAAGGGTTATTTGAAGGACATTCTTTAAGCTACGCAGATGAAGAAAGTGGCGCGCAGCTTCTATTTTGATATCTTGCCGTCCACTCGCCAGAGGCCTGTCAACCGCCTCTGTTATCGCGCACTCGGGAATGAACCAAAATGGATGCGGTGTTGTGCTTGCTGGTGATGGCTGGAACCTGGCTCTGGGTGGTGAAGCAACGGGGTGAGTGGAACCTGTTGCTGGCCAACCTTGCCGGCGCCGGAAGTGGCGTGGTTACCGGCATTGTGTTCACGCTGATTTACGACGCAGTCATTGGTACGTCGATGGCGACACCCAACCTGCATCGCAGTCTGGTGGTGTTCATCACCAGCGCGGGCGTTCTGGCGGGGGTATGGCTGTGGATTGCCAATCGCCGTCAACCCGAACATCCGGTTGCACGTCAGTTGCTCGGCGCGGTGTGTGGCTTGGTCGCCGGCATGGCGACCCTGCTGTTTCTTGCTGTGAATTACTTCCCCCACACGTGACTGGACGGCGTTACTGTTTTGCGGTCAGCGCCGAGCCTTCAACACCCGAATCTCAGTAGGAAACCCATCCGCCCCCACCAGTTTCTTCCAGCCCACATACTGAAACTCGCCCCGCTCATCGATGTAATCACCCTTCTCAACCGACCTGCCACCGACAATCGCCACGCGCTTTTCCTCACCACATCCGCCATCCGACGGCCGCACGGTGTAGATCACATACGGCTTCACATATTGCGTGGCGCGAAAGTATTGGCCGCAGACTTCATCGACGGTAATCAGCATGGTTTTCAGGCGGGCTGCGCCGTCCATGTCTTAACAAAAAAGTGGACGGATCTACTTCCAGAAATAGATCCGTCCCTATTGAACCCTATTGAATCCAGCCCCCATTGACCCCCTACCACTCAGTGTTAGATGGTTTGAACCCCATCAAGACCGTACTCCCTATTATTTAATAGCTCATTAAGACTTTCATAAAGATCCTTCCGTATTTCACCCACCTCTTTAAGCAAGGAAGCGGGAACACTAAAGTCTGAACCATGCACCAAAGCATTCCTGTACCTAACAATTGTCAATAAACGATCCGCGAGAACCCTCGACAAAACCTCATTCATCATCATTTCTCGAACAATCGCCTGAGTTGATAAAAACCGGCGATATTTTTTTGACTTTGAGATCCCAATCGAAGGAACAATAACCTCTTCCTGTTTATTTAGATACGCATTAGCATAGCGATCAAGAATCTTCTCTATACCGTTAAACTCTGCCATGAAGCTAACAAAAGGGTCGTTCGCTACAGCAGTAGGCACTTCAAGATATTCAGGCTCGGAAACATTGCTTTCGCCACTTGAAACTTCATCTGGAACGTTTATCGAAGAACGCTCGCCTCCATCGCTGGTTTCCACCTCTCTTTTCAAGTCATTACTGGCACGCTCAATTTGATCAGGAATCATTGCTTCACGTACAAAAATACCGACAAAAACTAAAACCCCTACAAACAAAACCCCCGATAGATTCTGTGTAAAGACTCTGACAAAACCACTATCACTTTCTCGAAAAACAATCACAGCCAACGCGAGAAAAATGCTGGAAAGAGACAAAACGGTAATGAAGCTAATTGTCAGATGCTGCCGCCCCTTAATCTTATCCAGCACTTCCTTCAACGTCTCATCTCGATCCTGCAATCTATCATACTGATTAGATCGAAAAATATACCCAGTTATAGTTAAACCATAAACAGCTGCAACCACCTGAGCCTGAGAGGAATATATATACAAAACCTGATTCTCAGAAAGAGAAACAACTGGAATAAACCACCCTCCAAAAACACAAAAATCGGCCACAAGCAAAACAAGTAGCAAACCTGTTAGTGGATCAAACGGCGAAAGCAATCCGCCTTTATTTGAAGTCTCCGGGGCCATACTTAACCCTTTCTTCCCGCCACTTAAATCAAATCCAGATTCAACCATCTGCGCGCGCAACCTTAAAAATCAAAATAGATGCTATTTTGGAGCAATTCTTGAGAGGCCATCATCTATCCAACCTGGCACTCAGACATTTTTTTTGCAGATCAACGCCGAACTTTCACCACCCGAATCTCAGTAGGGAACCCATCCGCGCCCACAAGCTTCTTCCACCCGACATACTGAAAGATCCCGCGCCCATCAATATAGTCGCCCTTCTCCACCGGCCGGCCACCCAGCACCGCCACGCGCTTTTCCTCACCACATCCGCCATCCGACGGCCGCACGGTGTAGATCACATACGGCTTCACATATTGCGTGGCACGAAAGTATTGGCCGCAGACTTCATCGACGGTAATCATCATGGTTTTCAGGCGCGCTTCGCCGTCCATGTCTTCGTGAAGTTTGAGGAAGGAGATTTCGCCGACATCGCTGTAGCCGAGTGAACGGGCGCGTTGGTATTCGGGGGAGTTCTGGTGGGCGATCCGGCCTTGCTCGGCGGCCTGGTTCATTCTGTCGGCGAACTCGGCTTTGCCACGGGCAATCATCGCATCGGCCTCGGCCGCCACGTTTTCGCATTGAGCGAATTCCCCGGAGGCGAGGTATTGGGGAGGCAGGTTTGGGCGGTGCTCATTCATGCTCCCCTGGCTGTTCTCCAGATCGCCCATCACCTCAAAGGCGCCGGGCACGCGACCGCTCTGGACGTCGGCCATTTTTTCCTGCATGCGCTGACAATTGGCGAGGTAATACTTCCAGCTGTTTTCCGGGTGCTCTTTCCAGGCGGCGAATGCCGGGGTCATGGCGCTGGCGAAAGTGATTGCGCACAGCAGGCGTAGAGCAGGGGCGACTTTTGACATGAGTAGTCCATTACAGGAATCAGGAAAGTGGCGCGAAGCTACTATTTTGCTATCTTGCCGTCCAGTGTCGGCCCGGGAGCCATGGGCCTGACGAAACTGATTCAAAAGGAGGGGTGCGATGGATGCAGCGTTTTGTCTTTTAGCCTGGGTGACCATGTGGGTGTGGGTGGTCAAACATCGTGGCACCTGGAACCTGTTCCTCGCCAACCTGCTGGGCGCTGCCAGCGGCATGCTGGTAGGTCTGGTGGTCTCGGAGTTCTACATCGGTCTGTTCGGGTCGAGCCGTCCGCACATAACCGGTCTGACGACCACATTGCTGGAAATGATGACGACCGCCGCGGCGCTGGTCGGCGTATGGATGCTGGTCGCCCGACGCTCGCAAGTCGAGCCCCTGATTGCGCGGCAGCTGCTGGCAGGCCTTTGCGGCACAGTGGCCGGCATTACCGCTCTGGCGTTTTTTGCGCTCAAGTGATCTGTATCGACACGGCGTGTGAAGGTTCTTGTGGCGCCAGAAATCTATTTTGATATCTTGCCGCCCATCTTTCAGTGCTCGTTATCGGAACGGCGCTGATATCCGGCTTCAGCAGGTTTAAGGAAAGGATCGAATGGAGTTTCTGCGTTTTCTGGCATTTGTCGCGGCCTGGGGTTTCATGTGGCGCTGGGTAGTGAAAAACCGCGGCAGCTGGAATCTGTTTTACGCCAACCTGGTCGGTGTCGCGGGCGGTTTCATTGTTTCGATGGTGGTGCTGGCGATCACTTTTTCATTGTTCCCGTCGGCGCATCGCTACGACGCCGCGCAGACTGAAAACGTCGCGGCACAGCGGGAAGCCGAGCCGACCTCGCTGCTGCCGGAAGCCGAGGCGGTTGCAAGCCCTGCTTCACTGAAAGACGCGCCGGTGTTCGCCGCTATCGAGCCGGACAACACGCCCTCTCCAGCGGACTCCGCGTTGCTGCCGAATTACGCCAGTCGCGCGCCGAAGACGATGTCGGTGCAAACCGTGATCGACCAGAGTGACGATGAGGGGCGTAAGGCCCTGACAGTGCTGAGCAAAAAATTGCGCGCCGACGCGCAGGGCGACAAGTCGATGCTCGCGTATGTCATGTGCAGCCCGTTCGTGACCAGCACCTTGCGCTTCCCCGCGTCTGCCCGGTTTGCCGACAGCAAAAGCCTGACGCCGCAACGCTTCAAGGATCAGGTCTACACCTTCAGCAACACCGTCACCGCGCGGAACATGAATGGAGACGACGTGACGTACCGCTTCGACTGCTCCGTACAGGAACAGCCAAGAGTCGACGCGACACCTGCCGAATGGCGCCTGCTGGCGCTGAAGCTGGAAAAAACAGGCTCTTAAGCCTGGTTTAAGGGTTCGAGGCGCCGGCTGCGCTATCATCGCCGGCCTGTGCGCCTTGAGCTTTCCCCCCGATGCCTCCGACACTTGATGACCTGAGCCCGTTGCCTGCTGTTCTGGCCGGGCCACTGCTGCGCCGACTGGAACCGACACGCTTAGTGTTTTGGCTGGTCGGCAGCCGCGAGCTGTCGTTGACCTTGCGCCTGCAAGGCGTAGGAGACATTCCACTGGATGCCGGGAAATGCACGGTCATTCCGGTAGGCAACCGGGCATTTGTTCACCTGATCGATGTCCCCCTCGAGACGGCCCTGCCCTGCGACACCCGCATCGACTACGACCTGTTGATCGATGGCCAGCAGCCCATCGCCGACTGGGCGCCACACCTGCTCTACGACAACGCCACCAGCCCGAACTTCGTCCTGCGTTCGCGCATCGACCAGTTGCTCCACGGTTCCTGCCGCAAGCCCCATCATCCGGCCGCCGACGGTCTGCTCTGCGTTGATCGGTTGCTGGCCGCCGAAACCGATCCGCAGCAACGCCCTGCCCTGTTGATGATGAGCGGCGATCAGGTTTACGCCGACGACGTGGCCGGTCCGATGTTGCGGGCGATTCATGCCCTGATCGATCGCCTCGGTCTGTTCGGTGAGCACCTCGAAGGCGCGGTGGTCAGCGACAGCGCCAAACTCTACGAACACCCGGCCAGCTACTACCACCGCGCGGATTTGCTGCCGGCACTGGAAAGCAACGAGACATTGCGCGAGCGCTTTTTCGGGGGTGCGCGCAAGCCGATTTTCACCAGCAGCAGCGCCGACAATCACCTCGTGACGCTTGCCGAAGTCATGGCGATGTATTTACTGGTGTGGTCGCCAACGCCCTGGACACTGGTCAATCCGCAGCCGCCGGCACTGACGCCGGAACGCCTCAAGCGCTATGCCCTCGAACAGACCCGCATCGACGGGTTCAAGGCCGGCCTCGGCCAGGTGGCCCGGGCACTGGCGCATCTGCCGAGCCTCATGATTTTCGACGACCATGACATCACCGATGACTGGAACCTGTCCGCGCAATGGGAGGAAACGGCCTACGGCCACCCGTTCTCCAAACGCATCATCGGCAACGCGCTGATCGCCTACATGTTGTGTCAGGGCTGGGGCAACAATCCGGATGCATTCAGCGCTGTACTGGAGAAAACCCGAGGCCTGAGCGCCAGCGGTGACGACCGCTATCTCGACGCTCCCGCGCAGGACGAATTGATTGAGGATTTGCTGCGCTTTCAGCAATGGCATTTCGTATTGCCGACCAGCCCCGCGCTGGTGGTGCTCGACACTCGCACCCGACGCTGGCGCAGCGAAATGGCGCTCAAGCAACCGTCGGGCCTGCTGGACTGGGAAGCCTTGAGCGAACTGCAGCAGGAACTGCTCGACCACCCTTCGGCGATCATCGTTTCGCCGGCGCCGATCTTCGGCGTGAAGCTGATCGAAACCGTGCAGCGAGTATTCAGCTGGTGCGGTTATCCACTGCTGGTGGACGCAGAAAACTGGATGGCCCATCGCGGCGCAGCCCAAGTGATCCTGAACATTTTCCGACACTCGCGTACACCGGGCAGCTACGTGGTGCTGTCAGGCGACGTGCATTATTCCTTCGTCTACGAAGTCCTGATCCGACACCGCAAGGCCGGCCCGCGCATCTGGCAGATCACCAGCAGCGGCATCAAGAACGAATTTCCCCCGACCCTGCTGGAATGGTTCGACCGTCTCAACCGCTGGCTCTACTCACCACGCTCGCCGCTCAACTGGCTGACCAAACGCCGCCGCATGCGCATCGTCCCGTACGTGCCGGAACACGCCGAAGCGGGTGAACGGCTGTGGAATTCGGCGGGGATTGGTCAGGTGTTTTTCAATCAACAGGGGCAACCGAAAGACATCATCCAGCACAACGCGAACGGCGCGCCGAAGACCCGGATGCTGGCGCCGGATTTGTCGGACTACCCTGATTAGAAAAATCTCACGTAGAGAGTGAGAGGGATGGCAGGCTCGTCGGAATCAGCTTACAGAAGACCCAGAAACGTCTCGATGAGACTTCGGTGATACTCAGCACACCGCAGGCAGCCCGTCTGTGGCACAACCACGGGTAGGAATCGCCTTGTCGCCCTGTACTCATTTCTGAACGTTCTTTGTATCAAGCGAGGTGTGAGATGGACACTATCAACTACACCACAGCTCGTGCGCACTTGGCTGAAACCATGGAACGCGTGAATGAAGACTGCGCCCCATTGTTGGTAACCCGTCAAAAAGGCGAGCCTGTAGTCATGATGTCTCTGGCCGAATACAACGCGCTGGAAGAAACGGCTTATCTGCTGCGTTCTCCGGCCAATGCCGAGCGCTTGATCAAATCGATTGGCGAAATGCGCGCTGGAAAAGCCAAAGTCAGGCAGCTGTTCGAAGAATAAAAATCCAGTTCACGCCAACGGGCTGGGAAGACTACTTATGGTTTCAACAAAACGATAAGGCCGGTCTCAAACGAATCAATCTTCTGATCAAAGCGATCCAGCGCCAACCCTTTGAAGGCTTGGGTAAACCGGAGCCGCTCAAGCACAACATGAGCGGCTTCTGGTCACGGCGGATAACTGCCGAGCATCGCCTGGTCTATGCAATCGTAGACGGCGAAATCTGCCTCATAACTTGCAGATTTCACTACTGACCGGGGGATGAGACAAGGCTCAGGGAACGGCCAACTCCTCTGACAATCATCCCCACCTCCCGCTCATCAATCGTCAGCGGCGGCAGCAGCCGGATCGTCTTGCCGCGAGTGACGTTGATCAGCAGTCCATGATCCCGCGCGGCAATCAGTGTCAGGTCGCGGATCGGCTGTTTGAGTTCGATGCCGATCATCAGCCCTTGCCCGCGAATCGCCAGCACATTCGGATTGTCCGTCAGCTCTGCACGCAAGCGGGTCAGCAGGCGCTCGCCTTGGACCCTGGCATTTTCCAGCAGGCCTTGTTCCTCAATGATCTCGAGCACGGTGCAACCCACCCGGCACGCCAGTGGATTGCCGCCGAAAGTGCTGCCATGGCTGCCGGGGGTGAACAGATCGGCCGCCCTGCCCCGTGCCAGGCAAGCGCCGATCGGCACGCCGTTGCCCAGGCCCTTGGCGAGGGTCATGACGTCGGGAACGATGCCTTCGTGCTGAAACGCGAACCAGCGGCCGGTACGGCCGATACCGGTCTGGATTTCGTCGAGCATCAGCAGCCAGGCGTGGCGGTTGCACAACTCGCGCAGGGCCTTGAGGTAGCCGGGCGGTGCCAGTTGCACGCCGCTTTCACCCTGGATCGGCTCCACCAGAATCGCCACGATCCGCTGGCCATGCTTGCGCTGCACTTGCTCCAGCGCCTGAAGATCGCCGAACGGCACTTTGACGAAATCCCCGGGCAAGTCATTGAAACCCAGGCGCACCGCCGGGCCATCACTGGCGGACAAGGTGCCGAGGGTACGGCCATGAAACGCGTTGGCCATGACCACCACCAGCGGCTGTTCGATGCCTTTGCGCCAGCCGTACAGGCGCGCCAGTTTCAGCGCGGTTTCGTTGGCCTCGGCACCGGAGTTGTTGAAAAACGCCCGCTCCATCCCCGCCAGCCGCGTCAGCTTCTGCGCCAGCGATTGTTGCCAGTCGATGCTGTAGAGATTGGACGTGTGCAGCAACAATCCCGCCTGCTCGCTGATCGCCGACACGATGCGCGGGTGCGAGTGACCGACATTGGTCACCGCCACGCCTGCCACTGCGTCCAGATATTCCCGGCCCGCCTGATCCCAGAGTCGGGTGCCCAGGCCTTTGATGAAGCTCAAGTCCAGCGGTTGATAGGTGTTCATCAGGGCGGCGGTCATGTCGGCAAACTCCAGCGAGGTGAGAGGTGCTGGCAGTATGGTTATCCACCTGAACTGGATAAACTCGGCAAAACTTCAATCATTTAAAAGCCGGGCTTGATAATGGATTTGTTCCAGTCGATGAGCGTGTACGTCAAGGTGGTGGAGTCCGGCAGCATGACGGCGGCCGCGCTGCAGTGCGAAATGTCCACGACCATGGTGGGCAATCACCTGCGGGCGCTGGAGCAACGGCTCGGCGTGCAACTGTTGCAACGCACCACCCGCCGCCAGCGGCTGACCGAGTTCGGCAGCGTCTACTATCAGCGCTGCCTGGAGGTGTTAGGTCTGGTCGCCGACTCCGAACGCCTCGCCGAGCAGACGCTTGATGAACCGCGCGGCATTCTGCGGGTTACTGCGCCGCTGACCTTTGGCGTTGAACGTCTGGCCCCGGCGCTCAGTGAGTTTTCCCTGCAATGTCCGCAGGTCAAACTCGACGTGATCCTGACCAACCGCCGTCCGGATTTGCTGGAAAGCGGTCTCGACGTGGCCTTCCGACTGGGCCACTTCGACCAGTCCAACCTGATCGCCCGCCCGCTGATCGACTACACCCTGACCGTCTGCGCCTCCCCGGAATACGTGGCCCGACGCGGCATGCCGCTCACGCCCGAAGAACTGCGTCAGCACGACTGCCTGTCCTTCGCCTACCCTGCCGGTGACGACTGGCAATCGGTGGAAAAACAGTGGCGCCTCAGCGGCCCGGAGGGAGAAATCATGGTCGACGTCAAAGGCCCGATGCTGATCAACAGCTCCGCCGGCCTGCATCAGGCCGCGCGCACCGGCATGGGCATCGTGATGCTGCCGGACGCGCTGGTGGAACAGGACCTGCGCGATGGCAAACTGGTCGTGGTGATGCCTGACTACCAGCCGCCGAACCGCCCGATGCACCTGCTCTACGCGCCGGATCGCTATCGGCTGCCGAAACTGCGTCGCTTCGTCGAATTCGCCATGCAGATGTGGGGCAGACCCTGATCGGATTGAAAAGCCTACGATCATTTTGACAGAGGCTATGATTCAGCTCTCCTTTCCAGCATGGATGCTGCGCAATGCTCACGATTCTGCAAAACACTCCGATACGGGTTTACCTGATTTTTCTGCTGGTGGTTTATTTCGGCATCAAGTCGTTTTCTCCCCGACGCGAGAGTCGTGTCTCGATGCTGATAACGCCCCCGGCGTTTTTGGCATGGTCGCTGTACTCACTGAACCTGACGATCAACCCGGGCGTGTTTTTCAGCACCTGGTTCGCCGCGCTGTTGCTGGGCAGCCTGTCGGCTTGGCTGGTGTTCTCCCGCCGGGGCGTGGTGCTCGACGACTCCGCGACAGGCCTGATCATGCCGGGCACGGCAAAAATCCTGATCATGTACCTGATGTTCTTTTCTGCGAACTACTACTTCAATTATCAGCATGACGTGCATCCGGAGCGTTTCGCGTCCCCGGACCTGCTGTTGCTCAAGTCGATTATTTCGGGGTTCTTGTGCGGCCTGATCAGCACCCGCTCGTTGAAGCTCTACTGGACACTGCGTGCTCTGGCGTCCGGGCGGTTGCCGAGGAATGTCGTCGCCAATGAATAAGGCACAGCGCTCGCGGTGCCAGGTCGCTCAACACAAATCATCCGGACAAATAATCGGCACCACCGGCCCCTTGCTCCGTGACAACGCTGCCGCGCTCCCCTAAATTAGTCGGCCTGAAAAAGCCCCCAGCGCTTTCTCGTCTCATCTCAAGTTAAAAAAGTAGTGAAATTTCAATGTCCGATTTCAACACCGCTGAATCCGTAGTCACTCTGTCGTCCAAAGCGGAATACGAAAACTCCATCAATCTTTCACAACACATCCCACAGGCGAAGATCATCAGCGAGATGGTGCTGGACGCGTTCCAGTCGAGCCGCGAAAGCGATCAGATCCGCGAACTGCGCGCCGCGATCCGTCAGGCCCACGACCGCTTCGATGACGACCAGGCCTATGAGCTGATGGGCGAACTCAAGCGCCTGAAGGACGCCGAAGCCGCCGACATCGCCGCCCTCGAAGATCTGAGCAGCAAATTCCCGATCAGCCGCATCCTGTCCAGCTTCAAGGACGATCCGGCGTTCCAGGAAATCGTCTATGGCCTGGCCCTCAAGGTTCTGAACCAGACCCACCAGGCGATCAGCAACCCGAGCGGCGGCAAGAGCAAGGCCGCACGCGCCAAGAAAGACGTTGAAGTGTTCAGCATCAGCAAGGACGGCATCAGCGTGACCCTGCCAATGCGCACCCCGCGTTCGCGCCTGAGCGTGGATCGCGAGGCATTGGAGTTCCTCGGTTTCACCTTCGTCGGCGAAGGCGACGAGGCGGAAATCGAAGGCGAAACCTTCGTCGACAACGCCGGCACCGAGCACGCAATCAACCGCAAGAACATCATCACCGCCCTGCAACAGCAGACCGCGTTCGACGGTTACAGCATCGCCGCCCAGTAACACCGGCGCTGACGAAAAAGCCCCGCTCTGACATTCAGGCGGGGCTTTTTGTTGTCCGGTGATCGGCAGTTATGCCGATGGATGCACGGCGGCAATCATGTCGACTTCGATGGCTGCGTTTTTCGGCAACTGATAGACGCCGACGGTGGTACGGGTGTGTCGCCCGACATCGCCCAACACATAACTGAATACATCCGATGCACCGTTGGCGACTTCGCTGAGGTCAACGAAATCCGGCGTGGACTTCACGTATACCGTGACCCGCAACAACGACCGGACCTTGTCCAGCGAACCGACTGCATCGACGATAAAGGCCAGACACCGCATCGCGCTGATGCTTGCCGCCGCCTGCGCATCCTTGAGCGTCAACTCCTGCCCCACTCGCCCAGGATACTGAATCTTGCCTTCGGTGCGCGGCACCATGCCGCTGATGTAGATCTCATCGCGATGACGGATCAACGGCGCGTAATTGCCACCCACCGTGTTCTCGCCATTGATGTCGTAGTTCAGCTCTTTTGCCAGGGCAATGAATCGCTCGTCGCAGGTCATCCTCTCAGTCATTTCGCCCAGCCTCTAGATCGATGCATGTAGTTGGATCCGAATCTAGGACTTTTGCCTACCGACCGCAACCCGTCGATTTCTAGCTAGTCGTTTCGGGGGAATGGCTGATTACGCCACCCTTTTGGGAGAGAGTCTGTTCGCGACAAAGGACGTCGTTTCTCCATCAACCGAGCAACAAAAAACCCCGCTCATCTCTCGATGAACGGGGTTTCTCGTACAACGTTCGAACCTTACGGCGCGTACGTCAGCAGCAGCTCGGTCGGCACCTTGAAGTCCAGGGACATCATGACGCTCAACGCGGTGATGGTGAAGATCGAGAACACGAACAGCTTGCGTGCCCAGACCGTGTCATCCACCGCCTTGTAGCCGGTCCAGGCCATGTACAGCCAGTACATGCCCATGGCCGCGGCGACGGCGAGGTAGCTCATGCCAGCGTAACCGCTGAAGGTCAGCATCAAGGTCGCCACGAGGAAGGCCAGGATGTAGAACAGGATGTGCTTCTTGGCCACCTGGATCCCGCGCTTCACTGGCAGCACCGGAATCGATGCGGCCAGGTAATCGTTGAAGCGGAAGATCGCGATGGCGTAGGAATGCGGCATCTGCCACAGGCTGAACATCACCAGCAGGGTCAGCGCGGCCATGTCGAAGCTGTTGGTCACGGCCACGTAACCGATCACCGGCGGCATGGCGCCCGACAGACTGCCCACCAGCGTGCCGTGAACCGACTTGCGCTTGAGGTACAGGCTGTAGAAGCCGACGTAGATGATGAAGCCGATCACGGCGAACAGGGCAGCCAACGGGTTGGCCACCTTGTACAGCAACGCAACGCCGGCGACACCCAGGACGGTCGCATAGACCAGGGCCAGTTTCAGGGAGATCAAGCCCTGGACCAGCACCCGGTTCTTGGTGCGTTCCATCTTCAGGTCGATGTCGCGGTCGATGCAGTTGTTGAACACGCAACCGGAGGCCACAACCAGGGAAGTGCCGATCATGGCTGCCAGAAACACGGCCAGATCGACATGCCCTTTCGAGGCCAGGAAGAACCCGCCTGCCACAGAAAGCACGTTACCGAAAATGATCCCCGGTTTGGTGATTTGGATAAAGTGCTTGAGCGACATCGGGTTTACCTCACTTCGCCATCATGTAGGTGTGGATGCTGAACATGATCCACAGCGACAGACCGACCAGCAGCACGATCACGATGGCCGTAAAGACGAACGCAATCACGTTGTTACGTTGAGCGATGGAACGGTCCAGGTGCAGGAAGTAATACAGGTGAACGATCACCTGGATCACGGCGAACAGCAGGACGATTGCCAGCGTCGTCGACTTCGGCAGAGTCGGGAACATCACCAGGCCGAACGGGATGACGGTCAGGATTACCGACAGGATGAAGCCAATGGCGTACGACTTTACGCTGCCGTGGCCAGCATCATGGCTGTCATGGGAGTGTGCATTAGCCATTACAGGGTCCCCATCAGGTAAACAACGGTGAATACGCAGATCCACACCACGTCCAGGAAGTGCCAGAACAGGCTCAGGCAGCTCAGACGGGTCTTGTTGGTCGCCGTCAGGCCGTGCTTGTTGACCTGGTACATCATGATGCCCATCCAGATCAGACCGGCAGACACGTGCAGACCGTGGGTACCGACCAGCGTGAAGAACGCCGACAGGAAGCCCGAACGGCTAGGACCGAAGCCCTCGGAGATCAGCAGGTGGAACTCGTTGATCTCCATGGCGATGAAGCCTGCGCCGAGCAGGAAGGTCATGAACAACCAGCCCAGAACCTGCTGCTTCTTACCTTTGTACAACGCCAGCATGGCGAAGCCGTAGGTGATCGAACTGAACAACAGCAGAGCGGTTTCGCCCAGCACGTATGGCAGTTCGAAGATGTCGTGGCCCGACGGGCCACCGGCGACGTTGTTTACCAGTACCGCGTACACCGCGAAGATCGACGCAAACAGAATGCAGTCGGTCATCAGGTAGAGCCAGAAACCGTATACGGTCATCTCGCCCGAGTCGTGGTGATGGTCATCGTGCCCATGGTCATGACCATGGGCGTGTCCAGCATTGGTCACTAAGTTCGACATTGTTTAAGCCTGTTCCAACTTGGTTTCAACACGGGTTGCGGAAGCAGGGATCTTCCCGGCCGCTACCAGACGCTTGTGCTGCTCGGCTTCGATGCGCTCGATTGTTTCAACCGGCACCATGTAGCCCTGATCGTCACGTGCTGCGTGAATCACGAAGTAGATGACAGTGCCGGCCAGGCTGGCGATCGCCAACCACCAGATGTGCCAGATCATCGCGAAACCGAACACGGTCAGCAGTGCGCCCATCACCACGCCAGTGGCGGTGTTGTTCGGCATGTGGATCGGTTCGTACTTGGCCGGAGCTTTGTACGCAGTACCGTTTTCCTTGGCCTCGGTGAACGGATCGATGCAGTCTGCTTTTGGCAGTACAGCGAAGTTGTAGAACGGAGGTGGCGACGAGGTCGACCATTCCAGGGTATGGGCATTCCACGGGTCACCGTGTTCGCACATGTTTTCCGGCTTGTTGCGGTCACGCACCGACACGTACAGCTGGATCAGCTGGCAGGCGATACCCACAGCAATCATCACCGCACCGAACATGGCAACGTACAGGTACGGTACCCACTCAGGGTTGGTGGTGGCGTTCAGACGACGGGTCATGCCCATGAAGCCCAGAGCGTAGAGCGGCATGAACGCGACGAAGAAGCCCGAGATCCAGAACCAGAACGCTGCTTTACCCCAGCCTTCGTGCAGCTTGAAGCCGAACGCTTTCGGGAAGTAGAAGCCGAAGCCTGCGATGTAGCCGAATACCGCGCCGCCGATGATCACGTTGTGGAAGTGAGCGATCACGAACAGGCTGTTGTGCAGAACGAAGTCAGCACCCGGGATGGCCAGCAGTACGCCGGTCATGCCGCCGATGGCGAAGGTCACCATGAAGCCCAGGGTCCACAGAACCTGGCTGGTGAAGCGCAGACGGCCCTGGTAGATGGTGAACAGCCAGTTGAACAGTTTCACACCCGTCGGGATGGAAATCAGCATCGTCGCCAGACCGAAGAAGGCGTTGACGCTGGCACCCGACCCCATGGTGAAGAAGTGGTGCAGCCAAACCATGAAGCCCAGTACCGAGATCGCGCCCGAGGCGTAGATCATCGAGTGGTGGCCGAACAGTTTCTTGCCGGTGAAGGCCGAGATGACTTCCGAGAAAATGCCGAACGCCGGCAGGATCAGGATGTAAACCTCAGGGTGGCCCCATGCCCAGAACAGGTTGACGTACATCATTGGATTGCCACCAAGTTCATTGGTGAAAATGTGGAAATCCATGTAACGGTCAAGGGTCAGCAGTGCCAGGGTAGCGGTCAGGATCGGGAACGAAGCCACGATCAGAACGTTTGCCCAGGTGCAGGTCCAGGTGAAGATCGGCATGTCCATCAGTTTCATGCCTGGGGTACGCATTTTCAGCACGGTCGCGAGGAAGTTGACCCCCGTTAACGTTGTACCCAGACCCGATAGCTGTAGCGCCCAGATGTAGTAGTCCATCCCCACGCCAGGGCTGTATTGCAGACCCGACAGCGGTGGATAGGCAACCCAGCCGGTCTTGGCGAATTCGCCGACGCCCAGGGACAGGTTGATCAGCACGACGCCGGATACCAGCAGCCAGAAGCTCAGGGAGTTCAGGAACGGGAACGCAACGTCACGCGCGCCGATCTGCAGCGGCACTGCAAGGTTCATCAGGCCGGTGAAGAATGGCATCGCCATGAAGATGATCATGATCACACCGTGAGCGGTGAAGATCTGGTCATAGTGTTCAGGTGGCAGGTAGCCAGGCGAACCCTCGGTGGCCATGGCCAGCTGGGTACGCATCATGATGGCGTCGGCAAAACCGCGCAGCAGCATGACCATGGCGACGATGATGTACATCACGCCGATTTTCTTGTGGTCGACCGACGTCAGCCACTCGGTCCACAGGTAAGTCCACTTCTTGAAGTAGGTGATTGCAGCGAACAACGCCAGACCACCGAGCGCGATCATCGAGATGGTGACCATCACGATCGGCTCGTGGAAAGGGATCGCTTCCCAACTTAATTTACCAAACATCGTTTACTCCTCTGCCCCGGCAGCTGAATGCGAATTCGAGTCCATATCCGTTGCCGCCACTTCTTTCTCTTTCTTCTCGTGCTTCAGCGGCTTGCCCGGTTTCATGCCTTCGTACTTGTCGACGATGGTCTGGAACAGGTTCGGCGTGACCGAGGAGTAGAGCTCGACTGGATTGTTCTGGCTTGGCTTGGCAAGGGCTGCGTATTCAGCGGCTTCAAGCTGTTTAGGTGCCTTTTTGACTTCACTTACCCAGGCGTCGAAATCTTCCTGAGAAGTTGCGATCGCTTTGAATTTCATACCGGTGAAACCAGCGCCGCTGTAGTTGGCGGAGATACCGTCCATTTCAGCGTTGCGGTCAGCGATCAGGTGCAGCTTGGTGGTCATGCCCGCCATCGCGTAGATCTGGCCGCCCAGGCCCGGGATGAAGAACGAGTTCATCACCGCGTCCGAAGTGATCCGGAAGTTAACCGGGGTGTGCGCCGGGAACACGATCTTGTTGACCGTGGCGATGCCTTGTTCCGGGTAGATGAACAGCCACTTCCAGTCCAGCGCGACCACTTCGATGGTCACAGGCTTGACGTCGGATTCGATCGGACGATACGGATCCAGCGAGTGGGTCGACTTGTAGGTGATGTAACCCAGGGCAATGATGATCAGGACCGGGATGGTCCAGACTGCCACTTCGATCTTGGTCGAGTGCGACCATTTCGGGGTGTAGACGGCGTTCTTGTTCGAGGCACGGTACTTCCAGGCGAACAGGAAGGTCATCACGATGACCGGCACAACGACCAACAGCATCAGCAGCGTGGCGGTGATGATCAGGTTGCGCTGTTCCAGGCCGACCTGGCCCGTTGGATTGAGCAAGGTCATGTTGCAGCCTCCCAGCAACAACGTGCCGAGCAGCGGCACTAGGCCTAGTAATCTGGGGTACCTGTTTTTACTCATCTCACGACCTCTAAAGCAGCTTGCGCAATGCAGTTGGGTTTTGATCGCCAACACTTCACCCTGCCAAGGGTTGGCATTTTCTTTGGATTGAATAAGGGCCGCCCGTCGCGCGTCAGACGCTCGACAAAACCTGGGACAGCGGTCAGTTCTTATTCGAATTCGTGGTCAAAGGCCTTGTTACAGACCAATTCCATTTGGTGCGGAAAGTTGGAAGGCACCGACACCTGGGTGTCTCGCAAGCCTCTCGGCTGCTCGACACCCGACTTCCTGCTCGCCTCCTTAATAAAGGCTGAACAGTGCCGGGAATTCAGTGCGGGCGATTGTAGATAGGTAGCGCCCTATACACCATGTCTTATCCCGAAATAATTTTTATCGCTCCGAGCAACAATCCATCACCGTTTTTGCAAAAGTTCCGCATGTTATCGAAATCGATTCTCAACAAAAACACCAAAAAATGTAGGTCTATCGGCCTCAGTTCAGACAGCTCCGAGGGCTTTTTCCCACGGCGCGATCCGCGCAAAGCCCGATATGCCAAGGCTTTTGGCCATCTGCCGGAGTCTGTTAAAACTGCCTGATCCGGCACACGCGTGCAAAAACCGAAAAACGCTGAAACAGACCAATCCTTTTTTGTAACAGCACTCCAATCCGGGCCTGTGAAACGAGCTGCGACACGGCCTGTGTGACAACATGTCGCACACCTGTCGCACCCTTCCTTGCCGTTCGTCACGGTGTTTTCACACAGACCCTGAAATGCAAAACGCCTCGATCTGCGTCACCGCAAATCGAGGCGTTTGGTTTATCGGCGCACGCGCCGAAAAGTTGATTCAGCGCAACGCTTTTCGGTTACGCGAGGTCAGCAGCGGCACCAGGATCACCACCAGCACGAAGGCCACGAGTGCCCATTGCGCCAGCGACAGGCCGAGGATCGGCGGGTACGGCGTCGAGCAGAAACCGTCGACCTGGAAGCCCAGCGGGAAGATCTTTGCCAGCGGCAGGTCATCGACGATCGGTTGCAATACATCGATGCCGCAGCTCACCGCCGGATAGAACTGGGTGTACACGTGATGCCCGGCGACACCGGCGCCGGCGATGGCACAAATCACCACCAGCACCTCGAACACCGTGATGCTGCGTCGGGTGCGCATGGCCGCGCCGATGAACGCGAACAGCGCGATCAGCAGCAACGCATAACGCTGCAGGATGCACAGCGGGCACGGCGCCTCGCCCAGCACGATCTGCATGTACAGCGCGCCGCCGATCAGCGCCAGGCAGATGATGCCCAGCAACACCAGATAGCGCCGCTCACGTCCCAATCGAATCGTTTCCTCGCTCATCGCGTTTCCCTTTCATGTCCATGGTTCAGCTGGCCGGCGGCTGCGCTTGCAGTTGCGCCATCAGGCTGATGTTGTCTTCGATATGCCAATTGGCCGCGATGCGACCGTTGTCGATCTGATAGATATCGGTTGCCCGGAAGTCTACACGCTGGCCCTGCCCTTTGAGAGCCTTGAACGTGCCGGTGAAATGCCCGCGAAAGTGCAGATGCACCACCACGCGATCCCCGGCGACGATCATTTGCTCGATCTCGCAACTCAAGTCCGGCACCGCCGTGCGAAAGAACTTCGACGCCAGCAGCGGCCCGGTCGGCCCCTGCACCCGGCCTTCCGGCGGGGTCTTGTCGACGAACTGCGGCGACAGGGCGGCGATGGCCAACGCCTCTTCACCCGTGTTCCAGAAACTGCCGTAACGCCGCGCCGCCAGTTCCATTGCATCTCGCTGGGCCTTGGGCAGGCTCTGATCGACGATCAGGGTCTGTGGCTGGATCAACGCGGATTCGGCGAACGCGAACGGACTGGAAAACAAGGCAACCGACAGGCCCAAAGTGGCCAGGCTGAAACGACGGGAAGAGGCGAAGTGCGACATGGGGGCGATCCTGATCATGTAAACGAACGAGCGCCTATCATCAGCATCGGGGAATAAACGATAAACCGGTTAAGAAACGATTAACCTTTAAACAGAATTTAAGAATCAGGGCCGTGTAACGGCCAATCGCTGGCAAGCCAGCTCCCACAAGGGCCGTGTCGAACTCAAATCCTGTGGGAGCGGGCTTGCCCGCGATAGAGGCGACTCGGTCCTGGATTATTCCAGAGCAGCAGCCGGCCCGAAGAACTCATACCGGCTCTGCTTCTCAGGCACACCCAGCGCCTTCAGGTGACGCTTGATCGCCCCCATGAAGCCTTTCGGCCCGAGGAAGTAAGCGTCCACATCACGCTCCGCCGGCAGCCACTCGCCCAGTTGCTCCTCGCTCAACAACCCGACCTTGTCCGCCGCCGGGCTCACACCATCATCTTCGGCGTAGCAATAGAAGCGCTTGAGCTGCGGATGACGCGCGGCCAGCCCGTCGATCCAGTCACGGAACGCGTGCACGCTGCCGTTGCGCGCACTGTGGATGAAGTACACCGGACGCTCGGTTTCCAGCGCCGCTTCCAGCATCGCCAAAGTCGGAGTGATGCCGACGCCGCCGCTGATCAGCACCAACGGTTTGTCGCTGGCCGTCAGGGTGAACTCCCCCGATGGCGGGAACAGCTGGATGCTGGCGCCGACATGCAGTTGATCGTGCAGGTAATTGGAGGCACGGCCGCCCGGTTCGCGTTTGACGCTGATGCGGTACTGACCTTTGTTGGCCAGTGCCGACAGCGAGTAATTGCGGCGGATTTCTTCGCCGTCGAGGATCAGCTTCATGCCGATGTACTGGCCTGGCTCGGCTGCGAGAATCGGGCCCTTGTCCGCCGGCTCGAAGTAGAACGAAATGATTTCCGCGCTCTCCTCGACCTTGGCCGCGACGATGAACTCCCGCGCCCCGCGCCAGCCGCCGACGGCTTGCTCTTTCTGGTCATAAATGGCGGTTTCGGCGCCGATCAGGATATCGGCCAACTGACCGTAGGCTGCGCCCCAGGCGTTCATCACTTCCGGCGTGGCGATTTCTTCGCCGAGTACTTCGGAGATGGCGCGCAACAGGCAGGTGCCGACGATCGGGTAGTGTTCCGGCAGGATTTGCAGGGCCACGTGTTTGTTGATGATCTTCGCCACCAGATCGCCCAACTGGTCGAGTTGATCGATGTGACGGGCGTACATCAACACGCCATTGGCCAGGGCGCGAGGCTGGTCACCGCTGGCCTGGTGGGCCTGATTGAACAGCGGGCGGACTTCCGGGTACTCGGAGAGCATCATGCGGTAGAAATGGGTGATCAGCGCTTCGCCGCCGCTTTCCAGCAGAGGCACAGTGGATTTGACGATGGCACGATCCTGGACGCTAAGCATAAGGGTGACTCCTGAGCTTTCTCTAAAAGTGCCTTATCCATTCCAGTATTCGTGCCAACTATTTTTTATATACAAATCAATAGCTTGAAAATTATGTAGTCAGATCGACACAAGTGCCTCTATAGTCGCTTCGACTACAACGTGTCTCTTTGACTACAAGCCTATGTCCGCCAAATCATTGCTCACAGCCCTGCTCCCACTGGTCTCCGACCTGTCCCGCGAACTGCCCGAAGGCGAGCGCTATCGACGCCTGCTCGAAGCCATGCGCGCCCTGCTGCCCTGCGATGCCGCTGCCCTGTTGCGTCTCGACGGTGAATGGCTGGTGCCGCTGGCGGTGGATGGCTTGAGCACCGACACTCTTGGTCGACGCTTCAAGGTCAGCGAACACCCGCGCTTCGAAGTGCTGCTGGCCGGCGAAGGGCCGACCCGTTTCGCCGCCGACAGCGATCTGCCCGATCCGTATGACGGGCTGGTCGACGGCCTCGACGACCACCTCGAAGTTCACGACTGCCTCGGCTGTCCGTTGTTCGTCGATGAAAAACTCTGGGGCCTGATCACCCTCGACGCCCTCGATCCCGAGCGTTTCGAACCGATCGAGCTCGACGCCCTGCAAGCCTTCGCCAGTCTCGCCTCGGCCACTGTGAATGCCGCTGAACGCATCGAGCGTCTGGCGATTCGCGCTGAAGACGAACACCAGCGCGCCGAGGTTTATCGTCAGGCCAGCGGTCAGCAAAACCGTGAAATGATCGGCCAGAGCAAGGCCCACAAACGGCTGGTGGAAGAAATCAATCTGGTCGGCGGCAGCGACCTGACCGTGTTGATCACTGGCGAAACCGGAGTCGGCAAGGAACTGGTGGCCCAGGCGATCCACGCTGCCTCCAAGCGCGCCGACAAACCGATCATCAGCCTCAACTGCGCGGCCCTGCCGGACACGCTGGTGGAAAGCGAACTGTTCGGCCACGTGCGCGGCGCCTTCACCGGCGCCACCAGCGACCGGCGCGGCAAGTTCGAACTGGCCAACGGCGGCACACTGTTTCTGGATGAAGTCGGCGAGTTGTCGCTGACCGTCCAGGCCAAGCTGTTGCGGGTATTGCAGAGCGGCCAGTTGCAACGTCTGGGTTCGGACAAGGAACACCAGGTCGATGTGCGCCTGATCGCCGCGACCAACCGCGACCTGGCTGAAGAAGTGCGCAGCGGCCGCTACCGCGCCGACTTCTACCATCGCCTCAGCGTCTACCCGTTGCGGGTGCCGGCGCTGCGTGACCGGGGCCGCGATGTGTTGTTGCTCAGCGGTTATTTCCTGGAACAGAACCGCTCGCGCATGGGCCTCAACAGCCTGCGCCTGAACAGCGACGCCCAGGAGGCGCTGCTGGCTTACACCTGGCCGGGCAACGTGCGGGAACTGGAACACTTGATCGGACGCAGCGCACTGAAAGCGCTGGGCAACTGCAAGGTGCGGCCGAAGATTCTCAGCTTGAGCGCGATGGACCTCGACCTGCCACGCGAGGTTGTGGATAACTCGTCGGTGCCGTCCGAAGCGACTGCCGCCCTGCCATTGATCAGCGGTGACCTGCGCACCGCCACCGAGCAGTATCAGCGGCAGTTGATCAGCGCGGCGCTTGAGCGCAATCAGGACAACTGGGCCAGTGCCGCGCGTGAACTGGGGCTGGACCGGGCGAATCTGGCGCGGATGGCCAAGCGGTTGGGGATGAAAGGCTAAAAGCACACCCTCACCCTAGCCCTCTCCCTGAGGGAGAGGGGACTGATTGGGGGATATTGCAGAAATCCGCCGACGTGAACGATCTTTACTGAATCCAGATCGACTCGGTCATTCAGGTCGATGTACAACGCCAGACACCTCGGTCGGCCCCCTCTCCCTCCGGGAGAGGGCTGGGGTGAGGGGCTCTGGATCTCAAAGCCACCCGACAACTAACCTAAAGCCCAACCTTTTGACGCCGATAACCCGGCATCAATAGTTTCTGGCGATTTCCACTCTCGCCCATCACCTTTTTCCACAGAAGGTTTTTATGTCTTCCAACAAAGCCCGCGCAGATTCACTTTCGCTTCTGCTGTTTACCTTGCGCAGCGGCAAGCTGATGGCGATCAACCTGCTGAAGGTCAGTGAAATCATCCCCTGCCCGCCGCTGACCAAGCTGCCGGAGTCGCACCCGCACGTCAAAGGCATCGCCACTTTGCGCGGTGCTTCGCTGTCGGTGATCGACCTGAGCCGCGCCATCGGCGAGCGGCCGCTGGAAGATCCGAACGGCGGCTGCCTGATCGTCACCGACGTCAGCCGTTCGAAACAGGGCCTGCACGTGCAGGCGGTGAGCAAGATCGTGCATTGCCTGACCACCGACATCAAACCGCCGCCGTTCGGTTCCGGCGGTTCACGCGCCTACATCACCGGCGTGACTTCGGTGGACGGCACGCTGGTGCAGGTGCTGGACATCGAAAAAGTCATCCACGGCATCGCCCCGGCGCAGATCGAAATGGCCCCGACCGAGCTGAGCATGGAAGACGCCGAAGTGCTGGGCAACGCACGGATTCTGGTGGTCGACGACAGTCAGGTGGCGCTGCAGCAATCGGTGCACACCCTGCGCAACCTCGGCCTGCAATGCCACACCGCCCGCAGCGCCAAGGAGGCCATCGACTGTCTGTTGGATTTGCAAGGTACGGCGCAGCAGATCAACCTGATCGTCTCCGACATCGAAATGTCCGAGATGGACGGCTACGCCTTCACCCGCACCCTGCGCGAAACCCCGGACTTCGCCCACCTCTACGTGTTGCTGCACACCTCGCTGGACAGCGCGATGAACAGCGAAAAGGCCCGCCTCGCCGGCGCCAACGGCGTGCTGACCAAGTTCTCCTCACCGGAGCTGACCCACTGCCTGATCGAAGCGGCCAAGCATGTGGCTGCTCAGGGTCACTGAGTCTTGAGCGCGACGTTCTGTTTTCTGATGCGGCGCGACCTGAGCCAGGACGTGCCGACCATCGAATGGCCGAACGGCATCGAACTCACGACCTACAGCGCCGAACACGCATACACCGTGCATGAACTGATGCAGATCGGCTACCGCGAAGGCGGTGGCCGGGTGCAGGCGCTGGACGTCTGGCAACAGCAGTTTGAAAACGATCCGGAATACGATCCGGCACTGTGTTTCATCGCCAGCGATGCCGACGGCGTCATCGGCGTGGCGCAATGCTGGACCAGTTCCTACATCAAGAACCTGGTGGTGCATCCTCGCGCCCAAGGACGTGGATTGGGTCGGGCTTTGCTGCTTCATGCATTCAAGGCGTTTCAGGATCGACGCGAAGGATTTGTCGACCTGAAGGTGCTGGAAGACAACCGGCGAGCGCAGCGCTTGTACGAAATGTCTGGAATGTATGTGGTTCGCCGGGAAATGGTGCCGGACTGACAAACTAAAATCCTGCGGCATGTTCCAACCTTGGCGATCAAACCTCCAAGGATGCCCGAACCATGAAACGCCTCGCCCTCTCCGTGCTTTGCCTCATTGCCCCGTTGGCCCACGCCTCCAGCCCCGATGCCTGGGCGGCCTACGACAAAGCCGTGCTCGCCAGTTGCACCAAGGCCAGCGGCCTGAAAAACGCCAAACCGGTCGGCAACGCCGCGCAATTCGATGACCGCGTCGGCTACACCGCGCTGTTGCTGCAAGGCCAGTACCCGCAAAAACACATGAAGGGCCAGCAAGGCACCGAGCTGTGCCTGTACAACAAAAAGTCGAAAACCGCGTTCGTCACCGAATGGGACTCGATCCGCCCGACCGCCAAACCCTGAGCGCATGGCGCACAACTTGCTTCACTCCGGGCCTGTACGGCGGCTTTACGTCGCCGATTCACACCCTGATTGAAGATTGCCCGCTCAATGAATACGACCTTTTCCTGCGTAGGCTGCGGCAAATGCTGCACCGATCACCACGTGCCCCTGACCTTGGCCGAAGCTCGCATGTGGGCGGCCGACGGCGGTCAGGTGATCGTGCTGGTGGAGGCGTTTCTTGCCAACGGCCTGGGCCTGCCGGAACAGCAGCGCGAACATGCGCAACGGCGTTCGGCGGTGGTGCGCAGCGGAATGTCCGACGCCCATGTGGCGATCACTTTCGCCGCCTACAACGTCGGCCCCTGCCGGAATCTTGACGAAAACAAACTGTGCCGCATTTACGAGCGCCGGCCGCTGGTGTGCCGCATCTATCCCGCCGAAATCAATCCGCACATTCCGTTGAATCCTGCGGCCAAGGACTGCCCACCGGAGTCGTGGGAGCAAGGGCCGGATCTTATCGTCGGCGGAGAACTGGTGGATCAGGAACTGGTGACGCTGATCCAGCGCTCCCGTCAGGCGGATCGCGACGACATCCGGATCAAGGATGCGATCTGCGGCTTGCTCGGCATCCGCACCACCGCGCTCAAGGGCGACGGCTTTACCGCTTACTTGCCGGACATGGGCGCGTTTGCCTCGGTGATTGATCAGGTCACGGCGCAGCCATTGAGCGAAGTTTCCAGTGAATGGCTGTTCCATGTCTCCGGCGACGACATCGCCGGGCAAGTACGGGCGGCCGGGGCACAAGTGGTGTCCGAGCCGCCACAGACCTACGCGTTCATTTCACTGCGCGCGGCCTAAGCGCCCTGCCGCCGCCCCCAGAACTCCCGCGCCAGCGAACGCAAATCCCCCGCCAGCCCCGCCACATCCTGTGAGTTGAGCTGGCTCTGGCGCCCCTCATCCACCGTCAACTCACACGCCGTGCGAATACTGACGATGTTGCGGTTAATGTCCTCACTCACAGCGCTCTGTTCTTCAACCGCTGCCGCAATCTGCAGACTCATCTCGGTGATCTGCTCGACCCGCCCGCTGATCCCGTCCAGTGCCCGGGCCGCACGCTGCGCCTGTTCGACGCTGTTATCCACATGCTCGCTGCTCTGCTGCATCACCAGCACCGCATCCCGCGCGCCGTTTTGCAGGGTGCTGATCATCCTTTGAATCTCGTTGGTCGACTGCTGAGTGCGCTGAGCCAGACCCCGTACCTCATCGGCCACCACCGCAAACCCGCGCCCCGCATCCCCGGCCCGTGCCGCTTCGATCGCCGCGTTGAGCGCCAGCAGATTGGTTTGTTCGGCGATGCTGCGAATCACCTCCAGCACCCCGGAAATCTCGCTGCTATGACCTTCGAGCTGATGAATCACCTCGGTCGCCCGCCCCAACTCCTCGGCCAGCCGCAACACCGCACTGCGACTCTCGCCCACCAACAGATGACCTTCACGGGTTTCCGTCCCCGCCATATCCGCCGCTACCGACGCCTGCTGCGCATGGCTGGCGACCTCGGCCACACTGGCCGCCATCTGATGAATCGCCGCCGCCACCTGATCGGTTTCCGCCTGCTGCGCCAACGTGCTGGTGTGACTGCTATGCAGATGATCCACCAGTTGCGCCGCATGTCCGGCCAGCCGTTGCGACGCATCACCAATCCGCCCGACCACCGCGCCGACCTGCGCTTCGAGCATCTGCAACGCAAACTCGATCTGCCCGAACTGATCCCGCCGCCCGGTATAAATGCCCTGACTCAACGGGTTGTCGGCAATCAGCCGGGCACGCTCGGTCAAACGCTCCAGCGGCCGCAACAACCAACCCACGCCCAACGCACACGCACCACTGCCGGCCACCAGAGCAGCGGCTTCGATACCCATGAACTCCGGCCGCAACCAGGCTTCAATCCCCAGCACCACCGCCAGTACCGAACTGGTCAACGCCATGATCCGCGCCCGCAAACTCAACACCGGCAGCCACTGCCACCGCGCCACCCGCCCCTCGCGCAACTGCGCATACGCCCGCTCCGCCACCGCAATCTGCCGCGTATCCGGCCGCGTGCGCACCGACTGATACTCCACCGCCGCACCGTTCTGCGTGACCGGCGTGACATAGGCACTGACCCAGTAGTGATCACCGTTCTTGCAACGATTCTTCACCAGCCCCATCCACGACCGCCCGCGCTTGAGCGTCTGCCACATATGGGCAAACGCCTGCGCCGGCATGTCCGGATGACGCAGCAAATTGTGCGGCGCACCCAGCAGCTCGTCGCGGCTGTAACCGCTGATCTTGATGAAGTCGTCGTTGGCGTAGGTGATCGCGCTGGTCAGATCGGTGGTCGAGAGAATGTTCGCATCCGGCGCAACATCGACATTGCGCCCGGTCACCGGGAGATTGATCTTCATGGAAAGCGCGCTCGTTTTATTGGAAAGAGTCGGCAGGGCTGCTGACTCTAAGCGCACTCACTGGTTAAACGTTGATCTGGCTCAGGAACTGAGCAATTAGCCATCACTGTGACCGAAAATCACAGCGACGGCCGAGGCGGGATGGAATCAGCGCTTGCCCATCGAACGGCGAGTGCCCGAAGGCGCCACACCCGGAATCTTGGCGTGACGATCACCGTCTTTGCCCTTGAACTGCGGCTGCTTCGCCGCTTTGGCAGCCGCCAGCTCACCTGGCTTGAACGGAAATTTGAACGCAGGAATGGTCGGCTTGGATTCACCGGCCTCGGCCAGCTCTGCCGGGACATCGCTCACAGCGTTGTCGATTGGGGAAGTCATGAAAGCTCCGCGAAGCAAAAAGTCCGGCCCGGTGGACGAGCCGCGAAAGCGCGCAGTATACCTGCGTGAGCGGAGTTTAAAGAGTCCCAAAAAGGGTACGACCTGTGCCTTTTCGGGACTCTTCGACTAGCGGATCACGTTTGCGGATCAACCCGATCCAGCGCCCGGTTCACCGCCAGCTCCGCCAGCATGATGATCTGCTGGATTCCCAGTGCCGTACTGCGCTGCGGGCCCGAAAGCTCATTGGCGAAATTGCTGGCGATGGTACTGGCCGACGCCAGGGACTCGCAGGCATTGGCCAGCAGGCTTTCGGTGTCGACGTTGGGAGTGACCATATACATCGTGCTCGGGCGCGGTTTGGTGGGGTTGGGGCAGAGGTAGTAGTCGAGGGCGCGTTTGATGGCTTCGCGGTTACGGGCGAGGTCTTCGGCGCGCATGGCCTCTTCGAGTGGGGTGGGTGATTCGAGGGGTGGGTCGGGTATCAGTTTGTCCATGAAAAACTCCTACTTGGCTATGGAGCCATCCCTTGTCGTTTCCACACGACAAGAGGTGGCAGCTGTACGCAGGGTGGAAAACCGATAAGTAGGCAACCGGCCAGACCGAAGTCTGCCTGCGCACAGCCGCCGCGACGCAGTTTGCAGACGAAAGAAGACATCGGCAACGATTACGGGGAGATGCTTTGCAACTACTTGAAATCAGGTTTCCACACCTGTTCGCTGAATTGGCAGCGACAGCCAAAGACTAGAGAGCGCACTTCCGACGGACAACCTGAAAACCTTGTGGGAAGGATCCGGTGTAGTTGTTGAGATTTAAACAACCTCAAAAGCTCCCCTCACCCTAGCCCTCTCCCGGAGGGAGAGGGAACTGACGGTGTTGTTTATACGGAATACACCGACCTGAATCACCGAGCTGAACTCCAGTTTTGAGCAGCACCGCACTACGCTCTTCACCACTCAAAACGATGAGCGTTAGCTCGAGTACCGCTCTTGACGTGCCGGCCCCATCGGAAGGCTGAGTGGAGGGATTTATACGGGGGTGGGAGCGCAGCGACCGTGCGGCGCAGCCGCATGCATCGAGAGGAGGTGCAGCGAAGCAAACCGTAGGCGATGCCCCCGGATGAATCCCGGAACGAAGGAACGCCAAGCCACAGCGAGGCGCCGAACGCAGGGGCCCAGACCTTTGGTTACTTTGGGGCGTTTGCCAAAGTGACCCGCTGTAAGAGCGGAACCGCCAGCCGCAACACCCGCAGAAACGGATATTCACCCCAAACACCCAAAGCATGGCCGGCCCAAAGGCCGCCAAGTCAAAAGCCGAAACTGACAGCGCCGTCAGTTAGCCGTCACCCTCCTGACCCCCAAACAAGTTTATAAAGACAAAACCTGCCCAAACCCCGTCCCCCTGGCGCCCCACAAGCATGCAAACCCAGAAGAAAAAAGCCCTGCTCGCTATCCTGCTGATCGCCCTCGCAGCCGGGGCCCTGTGGTTCACCCTGAAACCCGCCCCGGCCAAACTCGCAGCCCCCACCGCCATCCCGGTGCGGGTCGTCGCCGTCAGTGAAAAAGACGTCCCCCGCTACACCATCGGCATCGGCTCGGTCCTCTCGTTGCACAGCGTCGTGGTGCGCCCACAGATCGACGGCATCCTCACCAAACTCCTGGTCAAGGAAGGTCAGCTGGTAAAACAGGGCGACCTGCTCGCCACCATCGACGACCGCTCGATCCGCGCCAGCCTCGATCAGGCCCGCGCGCAACTGGGCGAAAGCCAGGCGCAACTGCAAGTCGCCCTGGTGAACCTCAAGCGCTACAAACTGCTCAGCGTCGACGACGGCGTCTCCAAGCAGACTTACGACCAGCAACAGGCACTGGTCAACCAGCTAAAGGCCACCGCCCAAGGCAACCAGGCCTCGATTGACGCGGCACAGGTACAACTTTCCTACACCCAGATTCGCTCCCCGGTCACCGGCCGGGTCGGGATTCGCACGGTCGACGAAGGCAACTTCCTGCGCATGACCGACACCCAGGGCCTGTTCACCGTGACCCAGATCGACCCGATCGCCGTCGAGTTTTCCCTGCCCCAGCAAATGCTGCCGACCCTGCAAGGCCTGATCAGCGACCCGCAGCGCGCACAGGTCAAGGCGTACATCGGCGCCGACACCGACGGCGAAACCGGCAACCTGCTCGGCGAAGGTCACCTGACCCTGATCGACAACCAGATCAACGCCAACACCGGCACCATCCGCGCCAAGGCCGAGTTCGACAACCCGAACCAGAAGCTCTGGCCCGGCCTGCTGGTGACGGTAAAGATTCAGACAGCACTGGATAAAGATGCGCTGGTGGTTCCGCCCACCGTCGTACAACGCGGTCTCGATCAGCACTTCGTGTACCGGGTCAACGGCGACAAGGTTGAAGCCGTGCAGGTGCAAATGGTTTATCAGGGCAGCGGCCAGGACATCATCAAGGGCGTGAAACCCGGCGACCTATTGGTCAGTGACGGCCAGTCGCGGCTCAAGCCCGGTTCGACCGTGCAGGTCATGAGCGAACCGCCGCAGGTGGTGCAAGCGGAGCCCAAGCCATGAAGCAGCACAAAGGCGTTTCGACCTGGTGCATCGATCACCCGGTGGCGACGATTCTGCTGACCATCGCGCTGGTACTGGTCGGGTTGATTGCCTTCCCGCGCCTGCCGATTGCCCCGCTGCCGGAAGCGGAATTTCCGACGATCCAGGTCTCCGCCCAACTGCCCGGCGCCAGCCCCGACACCATGGCTTCGTCCGTGGCCACGCCGCTGGAGGTGCAATTCAGCGCCATCCCCGGCATGACCCAGATGACCTCCAGCAGTGCGCTGGGCTCTACGTTGCTGACCCTGCAATTCACCCTCGACAAGAGCATCGACACCGCCGCCCAGGAAGTGCAGGCCGCGATCAACACCGCCGCCGGCAAACTGCCGAAAGACATGCCGACCCTGCCGACCTGGAAGAAGGTCAACCCGGCGGACAGCCCGGTGCTGATCCTCAGCGTCAGCTCCACGCAAATGCCCGGCACCGAGCTCAGCGACCTTGTGGAAACCCTGCTCGCGCGTCAGATCAGTCAGATCGACGGCGTAGGCCAGATCAACATCACCGGTCAGCAACGTCCGGCAATCCGCGTTCAAGCTTCGGCGGACAAACTGGCGGCCATCGGCCTGACCCTCGCCGATATTCGTGTGGCGATCCAGCAGACCAGCCTCAACCTCGCCAAAGGTGCGCTGTACGGCGATTCGAGCATTTCCACGCTGTCGACCAACGACCAGTTGTTCCACCCCGAGGAATACAGCCAACTCATCGTTTCCTACAAGGACGGCGCCCCGGTTCACCTCAAGGATGTCGCGAAAGTCGTCAACGGTTCGGAGGATGCCTACGTGCAAGCCTGGGCCGGCGATCGACCGGGCGTGAACCTGGTGATCTCCCGCCAGCCCGGCGCCAACATCGTCGAAACCGTAGACCGGATTCAGGCCGCCCTCCCTGGCCTTGAAGCCATGTTGCCAGCCTCGGTGCAGGTCAAGACCCTGATCGACCGCACCCAGACCATCCGCGCCTCGCTGCATGAAGTGGAAATCACCCTGCTGATCGCGATCCTGCTGGTGGTGGCGGTGATGGCGCTGTTCCTGCGCCAGCTGTCGGCGACGATGATTGTCTCGGCGGTGCTCGGCGTATCGCTGACCGCCAGTTTCGCCTTGATGTATTTGCTCGGTTTCAGCCTGAACAACCTGACCCTCGTGGCCATCGTGGTGGCCGTGGGATTCGTGGTCGACGATGCCATCGTGGTGGTGGAAAACATCCACCGTCATCTCGAGGCCGGCGACAGCATGCGCGACGCCGCGATCAAGGGCGCCGGCGAGATCGGTTTCACCGTGGTCTCGATCAGTTTCTCGCTGGTGGCGGCGTTCATTCCGCTGCTGTTCATGGGCGGCGTGGTCGGGCGCCTGTTCAAGGAGTTCGCCCTGACGGCCACTTCGACCATCATGATTTCCGTGGTGGTATCCCTGACACTGGCGCCGACGCTGGCGGCGCTGTTCATGCGCAAACCGGTGCATCACGCCCATGACAAACCGGGCTTCAGCGAACGCCTGCTCGGCTGGTACGAAAAAGGCCTGCGCCGCGCCCTGGCCCACCAGAAACTGATGATCGGCGTGTTCGGCATTTCCGTCGCGCTGGCGATTGGCGGCTACGTGTTTATCCCCAAGGGTTTCTTTCCGGTGCAGGACACCGGTTTCGTCCTCGGCACCACCGAAGCCGCCGCCGATATCTCCTACAGCGACATGGTGAAAAAACACCTGGCGATGGCCGAAATCGTCGCCGCCGACCCGGCCGTTCAGGCGTTTTCCCATTCGGTGGGCGTGTCCGGCAGCAACCAGACCATCGCCAACGGCCGCTTCTGGATCGCCCTGAAAAAACGCGGAGACCGCGATGTTTCGGCCAGCCAGTTCATCGACCGCATTCGTCCGCAACTGATGAAAGTCCCCGGCATCGTGCTTTACCTGCGCGCCGGCCAGGACATCAACCTCAGCTCCGGCCCGAGCCGTGCGCAGTATCAATACGTGCTCAAGAGCAACGACGGGCCGACCCTCGCCACATGGACTCAGAAACTCACCGAGAAACTGCGCAGCATCCCGGCGTTCCGTGATATCTCCAACGACCTGCAATTGGGCGGCAGCATCACTCACATCAGCATCGACCGCAGCGCTGCTGCGCGTTTCGGCCTGACGGCGAGTGATGTCGACGAGGCGCTGTACGACGCCTTCGGCCAGCGGCAGATCAACGAGTTCCAGACCCAGGTCAACCAGTACAACGTGATTCTGGAGCTAGACACCAAACAGCGCGGCAAGACCGAAAGTCTGAACTACTTCTACCTGCGCTCACCGCTGAGCGGAGAAATGGTGCCGCTGTCGGCGCTGGCCCGATTCGACGCGCCGACCATCGGCCCGCTGTCCATCGCCCACGACGGCATGTTCCCGGCCGCCAACCTGTCGTTCAACCTAGCGCCCGGTGTGGCACTGGGCGACGCGGTGATTCTGCTCAATCAGGCCAAGGCCGAAATCGGCATGCCGACCGCCATCAGCGGCAACTTCCAGGGCGCGGCCCAGGCGTTCCAGAGTTCGCTGAAAAGTCAGCCGTGGCTGATTCTCGCGGCGCTGGTGGCGGTGTACATCATTCTCGGCGTGCTCTACGAGAGCTTCGTCCATCCGCTGACGATCATCTCGACCTTGCCGGCAGCAGGCCTCGGCGCAGTGATCATGCTGTGGATCTGCGGCCAGGACTTTTCGATCATGGCGCTGATCGGGCTGGTGCTGCTGATTGGTATCGTGAAGAAGAACGGCATCCTGATGATCGATTTCGCCCTCGAAGCGCAGCGTCATCGCGGGCTGTCGCCGCAGGATGCGATTTTCGAGGCGTGTATCACGCGGTTCCGGCCGATCATCATGACCACCCTCGCCGCCCTGCTCGGCGCACTGCCGCTGATGCTCGGCTACGGCACCGGTGCCGAACTGCGCCAACCATTGGGGATAGCGGTTGTGGGCGGCCTGCTGGTCAGCCAGATGCTGACGCTGTTCACCACGCCGGTCATATACTTGTGGCTTGAGCGGCTGTTCCACAAGCCCAAACCTGCGCCCATCGCGGCGCTGGCAACGACAGACTGAGGCGGGTCATGCGCGTTCTGATTATCGAAGACGAAGAGAAAACCGCGGACTACCTGCACCGCGGCCTGACGGAACAGGGTTACACCGTGGATCGGGCCCGCGACGGCGTCGAGGGTCTGCACCTGGCACTGGAAAGCGACTACGCGGTGATCGTCCTCGACGTGATGCTGCCGGGCCTCGATGGCTTCGGCGTACTGCGCGCATTGCGTGCGCGCAAGCAGACGCCGGTGATCATGCTCACCGCCCGCGAGCGGGTCGAAGACCGGATCCGCGGCCTGCGCGACGGCGCCGACGATTACCTCGGCAAACCTTTTTCCTTCCTCGAACTGGTGGCGCGCCTGCAAGCGCTGACCCGGCGCAGTGGCGGTCATGAACCGGTACAAGTGAGCATCGCCGACCTGTGGATTGACCTGATCAGCCGCAAAGCCACCCGCGCCGGCACCCGGCTGGATCTGACCGCGAAGGAATTTTCGCTGCTCAGCGTGCTGGCCCGGCGTCAGGGCGAAATCCTCTCGAAAACCGCGATTGCGGAAATGGTCTGGGACATCAATTTCGACAGCGACGCCAACGTGGTCGAAGTCGCGATCAAACGCCTGCGAGCCAAGCTCGACGGGCCGTTCGACGAGAAACTGCTGCACACGATCCGCGGCATGGGTTATGTGCTGGAGAGCCGTGGTGTCCAGTAATTCCATCGCCCTGCGCCTGAGCGGAATGTTCACGCTGGTGGCGCTGCTGGTGTTCCTGTTGATCGGCGGCGCGCTGTATCAACAAGTGGACAAAGGCCTCGGCCTGTTGCCGGAAGCGGAATTGGATGCGCGTTACAGCGTGCTCGAATCGGCGCTCAACCGCTATGGCACCCCCGAGCATTGGGTGAAGATCAACGCCAAGCTCAAGCTGCTCGGCGAAGAAGACAAGCGCATCCGTTTCTGGGTGGTCAGCGGCAATCCGGGCTACGAGTTCGGCGAGCCGGATGCCTTGATTCGCGCGTTTGCCCAAGGCCCGTTGGGCATGCGCGATCTGCAACTGCCCGACCATCCTTATCCGCTGAAAGTGCTGCTCACCGAACTGCCAGCCAAGGATCAACGCCCGCCGCTGCGCTTCATGATCGGCATCGATACCGAGACCTTTCACCAGACCCAGCATCAGTTGCTGATCGCGCTGGTCAGCCTGGCGGTGATCGGCGTGCTGCTGGCCTCGGCACTGGGTTACTGGGTGGCGCGGATCGGCCTCAAACCACTGATCAAACTGTCCCACGAAGCCCAGCGTCTGGCGCCGCCGTTGCGGGCCGGGCGCCTGCGTCTGTCGCCGTTGCCGCCGGAGCTGGAGCAGTTCGTCGACTCGTTCAACTCGACGCTGGAGCGGGTTGAACAGGCCTATTCGCGGCTCGAATCCTTCAACGCCGACGTCGCCCATGAGCTGCGCTCGCCGCTGACCAACCTGATCGGCCAGACCCAGGTCGCCCTCACTCGCGGGCGCTCCGCCGAGCATTATTTCGAAGTGCTGCAATCCAACCTCGAAGAGCTGGAACGCCTGCGCTCGATCATCAACGACATGCTGTTCCTGGCCAGCGCCGACCAGGGCAGCAAGGCCACCAAACTGACGTCCACCTCGCTGGCCGATGAAGTGGCAACCACCCTCGAATACCTCGACTTCATCCTCGAAGACGCGCAAGTCCAGGTTCGGGTAAGCGGTGATGCGCAAGTGCAGATCGAGATCGCTCATCTGCGCCGGGCCTTGATCAATCTGCTGAGCAACGCGGTACAACACACCGCGCCCGGTCAGGTGATCGAAGTGCAGATCGCGGTCGAGGAACATCAGGTCAGCATCGGCGTGGCCAACCCCGGTTCGCCGATTGCCAGCGAACATTTGCCACGCTTGTTCGAGCGTTTCTACCGGGTCGATGCGTCGCGCAGCAACAGCGGCAACAACCACGGACTGGGGCTGGCGATCGTCAAGGCGATTGCGCTGATGCATGGCGGCGATGTGTTCGTGCGCAGTGATCGCGGGATGAATACTTTCGGAATCCACCTCCCGGTCTGAAAAGCCCCCTCACCCTAACCCTCTCCCAGAGGGAGAGGGGACTGACCGAGTTGTTCTTTCGAGTTACGCCGACCTGAAAAATCCAGTCGAACTCAGGCTTTGAAAAGCATGAAGATCGGCTCCCTTTCCCCCTCGCCCCCTTGGGGGAGAGGGCTGGGCGGGCGGCGTTCCGATGAGGGGGTGACTTTTGCTTTTGCTGTAACAGTCATTTATGAAAATCACGCTGTTTCCCAACGCCCGGCAACCTTATCTTTGCCCGCACCAAACAGCACTTGCCAAGCAAGAAGGTTTTCAAGATGTCCAACAGTATGGGTATTGCCAGCGCTTTCGTTTTGTCCTCATTGATCCTGTCGCCGATGGCGATGGCTGAAGAATCGCAGTCGTTCGTAGCGCAAAACGCCGCTCGCGCTCACGCATTCGAACAGCATCAGGCAGAAGTGATGGCCAAGGCTCAAGACGCCACGCAAGCCCCTCAGGCCGCAACTTCCCAGACTCAGGCTTCAGAGAAAGAGAGCTGAGTCGCGCACCGCTCCGTTTCCCTCGACGCGGTTGTTTGGCTCTTCCCGTTCAACCGTCGTCCTTGCAGGCCGCTGATTTTCAGCGGCCTTTTTTCGTTGTGGTCTGTAAGCTGTCCGGTTCGTCTTTAACAATTAGAAACATCCCGCACCTCAAGACATTGAAGTGTCAGTTGACCCCAAGGAGCTTTACCGCACGTGCGTTACCCAGTTCGCTTCACCCCGCTGTTCATTGCAATTGCCGCAACGATTGCCCCCGCCGCCCACGCTGCCGAATCCGAGAAACAGGGTTTCGTTGAAGGCGCGAGTCTCAACCTCAACGCCCGCAACTACTACATGAACCGCAACCGCCTGCAGCAGACGGATGACAACATCGAGTGGGGCCAAGGTTTCCTCGGCAAATTCGAGTCGGGCTACACCGAAGGCACGGTTGGTTTCGGCATCGATGCCCACGCCATGCTCGGTCTCAAACTTGATGGCGGTGGCGGCACCGACAACTCCAGCATCCTGCCGGTCAGTGACGGCAGCGGCAAAGCGCCGGGCTCGTTCTCCACGGCGGGCGGCACTCTGAAAATGCGTGCGTTCGATACCGAGCTGAAGGCCGGCGATCTGTTCCTCGCCAACCCGGTGATCGCCGGTGGCGAGACGCGCATGCTGCCGCAGACCTTTCGCGGCCTCAGCCTGACCAACCACAGCTTCGATGGCTGGATGATCGAAGGCGGCCAGGCCAGCTTCACCAAGCCCTACAACCAGAGCGGCCACAAACGCATCGGCACCTCTTACGGCACCCTCGCCGACGGCGACAAGAGCCAGCACCTGAACTGGGCCGGCGTGGCCTGGAGCGGCGTCGAAGGCCTGACCAGCAGCCTGTACGCGTCCGAGCTGAAGGACATCTGGAACCAGTACTACTACGACCTCGACTACACCTGGGCGCTGAATGATCGGGTGACCCTCAACCCGGGCCTGCACTTCTATCACACCCAAGACACCGGCGACGCGCTGCTGGGCAATATCGACAACAACACCTACAGCCTGCATTTCACCGTCGGTATCGGCAACCACAGCGTTACCGCTGCATACCAGCGGGTCAACGGCAACACGCCGTTCGATTACATCAGCCAGGGTGACAGCGTTTACCTCGACAACTCGCAGCAATACTCGGACTTCAACGGCCCGAACGAGCGCTCATGGAAACTCAAGTACGCCTACGATTTCGCCGGCGTCGGCCTGCCGGGCCTGACCTCGGCGCTGTCCTACTCGCGCGGCACGCTGGACCTGACCAAGGTCGATCCGGGCAACAAAGGTTACGCCTTGTGGTACAGCGCCGAAGGCCGCAACGCCAAGCATTGGGAGCGCGACATCGATCTTAAATACGTGGTGCAGAACGGCCAGGCCAAAGACCTCGCGGTGCATCTGCAATGGGCGACCAACCGTGGCGGCAACGGTTACGGCGCGCTGGATACGGACACAGATGAATACCGTGTGATCATCGACTACCCGATCAACGTCTTCTAAGATCGGCGCTACAGTAAAAGGCCAGCCTGATGCGCTGGCCTTTTTCTTGCCTGTGGCAGCGAAGCGGGTACAACTACGCTTACAAGAATCCCTTACCGAAACCGAACCATGATCGCGAGCCGCACCCCTACCGTTCCCGGCACGACCGGACGCTCCGAGCTGCTGCTGATCCTCGGCAGCCTGCTGAGCGTGATCGCGATTGTGTGCATCGTCACGTTCCTGCTGATCCGCGAACACGCCAACGCTCAGGAATCGGCCACCCGCGGCGCCACCACCATCGCCCAGTTGATCGACGCCGACGTGCTGCGCACCGTCGAGCTGTATGACCTGACGCTGCAAGGGCTGATCGCTGCCGCCCAGCGTGACGACCTGAAAGATGTGTCACCGCAGATTCGCCATCTGGCGTTGTTCGATCGCTCTACTACCGCGCGCTTCAAGGGCGACATCCTGTTGCTCGACAAGCATGGCGAGGTGATCGCCGATTCCTCGCGGGTCGATCCGCTGCCAGGCAATTTCGCCGACCGCGACTACTTCCTCGCCCACGCCTTCAACCGCGACACCGGCATGTTCATCAGCCGTCCCTTCAAACCCCGCTGCGACTGCGATGACGCGAACCAGTGGCGGATCAGTTTCAGCCGGCGCATCTCTTCGGACACCGGCGAGTTTCTGGGCGTGGCCGTGGCGTCGATGAAACTCGATTACTTCGATCAGCTGTTCAACAGTCTCGACATCGGCATCGACAGCACCCTCAACATCATCAACAACGACGGCATCCTGCTGGCGCAGAAGCCTTATCTGCAGAGCGATTCGATCGGCAAGAGCTTTGCTGCCCGGCCCAATGTGGTGCGGATTCTGCGCGACAGCAACGGCAATGGCAGTTTCAACAGCATTTCGAGCATGGATTATCAGCAACGGCTGTACACCTATTCGCGGGTCGGTAATCTGCCGCTGACGGTGATCGTTGCCCTGTCCAGCGAGGAAGTGTTCGGCGCGTGGCGACGCACGGCGATCCTGATCAGCGGCGCCACCGGTGTGCTGTGTGCCGGCCTGCTGTGGCTGACCTGGCTGCTGGCCCGGGAGCTGCGCCTGCGCCAGCGGGCCGAACGCGAACTGGCGCAACTGGCGGCGACCGATGCCCTGACCGGGGTCGCCAACCGGCGGATGCTCGATCAGTCGCTGCGCCACGAATGGTTCCGCGCCCAGCGCTCGGGCCAACCCCTGTCATTGCTGATGATCGATGCGGACCACTTCAAGGCATTCAATGACCGCCACGGGCATCAGGCCGGGGATCAGGCGTTGCGTGAACTGGCGAGAGTGATCACCGCCAATGTGCGGCGTCCGGCGGATCTGGTGGCGCGGTATGGCGGTGAGGAGTTTTCGGTGATCCTCGCGGAAACCGACAGCGTCGGGGCGCAGCAGATCGCCGAGCACATTCGCGCAGCGGTGGAACAACTGCCAAGCGTGAATGAAGACCAGTCACCGATGACCGTGAGCGTCGGTATCAGTACCTGGACGGCGACGAGCGAAATCAGCCTGGAGCAGTTGTTGTTCGCGGCGGACAGGGCGTTGTATCAGGCCAAGGAAGGTGGGCGAAACCGGGTCGTCGTGGCCTGAAAACAGGCATAAAAAAAGGCCACCCAAAGGTGGCCTTCAAAAAACTAGAGAGGTTTTTTACTCACACCGCCGCAACCGGGCGCATGTAAGAGATTGGTGCAGTGCTGGCGTCTTCGAACGTCACGACTTCCCAGGCATCTTTCTGCTCAATCAACTTGCGCAGCAGCTGGTTGTTCAGTGCGTGGCCGGACTTGAAGCCCTTGAACTCACCAATCAGGCTGTTGCCCAGCAGGTACAGGTCGCCAATCGCATCGAGGATCTTGTGCTTCACGAATTCGTCTTCATAGCGAAGGCCGTCTTCGTTCAGTACGCCATCGGCATCGACCACGATCGCGTTTTCCACGCTGCCGCCGAGTGCGAGGTTGTGCTTGCGCAGGTACTCAATGTCACTCATGAAACCGAAAGTACGGGCGCGGCTGACTTCTTTTACGAACGAAGTGCTGGAAAAATCCACGCTTGCACTTTGGGTGCGGTCCCGGAAAACCGGGTGATCGAAATCGATCTCGAAGCTCACCTTGAACCCTTCGAAAGGGACGAAAGTGGCGCGCTTGTCGCCGTCTTCCACTGTCACTTCACGCAGGATGCGGATGAATTTCTTGGCGGCGTCCTGTTCTTCCAGGCCAGCCGATTGAATCAGGAATACGAAAGGTCCTGCGCTGCCATCCATGATCGGGACTTCAGACGCGGAGAGCTCGACGTAGGCGTTATCGATGCCCAGGCCAGCCATGGCCGAGAGCAAGTGCTCCACCGTGTCTACCTTCACGTCACCGTTGACCAGCGTCGTCGACATGGTTGTCTCGCCGACGTTGGCCGCACGAGCCGGTATCTCGACAACCGGATCGAGATCGGCACGACGAAAGACGATCCCGGTGTCGACAGGTGCAGGCTTGAGGGTCAGGTAAACCTTCTCCCCGGAGTGCAGACCTACACCGGTGGCACGGATAATATTTTTCAGTGTGCGTTGTTTAATCATGGCATGGGCCGCTTCAGCGCAAATTGCGAACTGGTATCAACAAAGGCTGGCGATGATAGCAGACCGAGCCTTTGCTGAACACCAATCACCTGAATACCCCTGATACATTTCATCAATCGGCCTGACGACGCAGGAAAGCCGGGATGTCCAGGTAGTCCAGGTCATCTTGCGGATTCATCTTCGCGGCAGTCGCAGCACCGGCCTGAGCCTGGTTGCGCATGACGGTCGGACGGTCCAGGTCACGGTAGTTCACCGCAGGCTGTTCCTGACGAGCGGGTGCCGGTTGCTGCACTTGAGCAGCCGCCATCGAGGTGTGAACGGTGTTGTCGATGACCTTCACAGGCTTCTCGATTTTCGCGCCCAGACCAGTGGCGACCACGGTCACGTGCAGTTCGTCGCGCATGTCCGGATCGATAACGGTACCGACCTTGACCATCGCGTGCTCGGAAGCGAAGGCTTCGATGATCGAACCCACGTCGGAGTACTCACCCAGGGACAGGTCAGGACCGGCAGTGATGTTCACCAGGATGCCGCGTGCGCCTTGCAGGTTCACGTCTTCCAGCAGCGGGTTGCGGATGGCCGCTTCGGTCGCTTCACGTGCACGGTTCGGACCGCTGGCGCAGCCAGTGCCCATCATCGCCATGCCCATTTCGCTCATCACGGTGCGTACGTCGGCGAAGTCGACGTTGATCATGCCCGGACGCTTGATGATGTCGGAGATACCGCGAACGGCACCGGCCAGTACGTCGTCAGCCTTGGCGAAAGCCGACAAGAGGCTTGCGTCCTTGCCGAGGATGGTCAGCAGTTTTTCGTTCGGAATGGTGATCAGCGAGTCGACGCTTTCCGAGAGCATGCGGATGCCTTCATCGGCGATCTGCATACGCTTGCGGCCTTCGAACGGGAACGGACGGGTCACGACCGCAACGGTCAGGATGCCCATTTCCTTGGCCACTTCGGCGATGATCGGCGCAGCACCGGTACCGGTACCGCCGCCCATGCCGGTGGTGATGAACACCATGTTGGTGCCGGCCAGCACTTCAGCGATGCGCTCGCGATCTTCCAGCGCAGCCTGACGGCCAACTTCCGGGTTGGCGCCGGCGCCCAGGCCTTTGGTCACGCCGGTACCCAATTGCAGAATGGTGCGCGCGCCGATGTTTTTCAGCGCTTGAGCATCGGTGTTGGCGCAGATGAATTCCACGCCTTCGATGTTGCTCTTGACCATGTGATTGACAGCGTTGCCGCCGCCACCGCCAACACCGATAACTTTGATTACCGGGCTTGCGGGGATGTTGTCTACGAGTTCGAACATTTTCCCTCTCCTTACATTCTCTAGTTTTTTCGCCTACTGCTGTTTGTTGCGGTGCTGCGGTAAAGCGTTAGAAGTTGCCTTGAATCCACTTCTTAAAACGGTCCAGCAACGGCGCCTGCGGCTCATCGTTGCTGTAGCTGTCGCGGCTGCCGATGCCCGAGAACGAGATCCCGTCGGACTGCTTTTGCAGGCCGTACATCAACAAGCCAACGCCAGTGGAATAAATCGGGTTGCGTACCACGTCATCCAGACCTTTCACGCCATGAGGCACGCCCAGGCGGACCGGCATGTGGAAGATTTCTTCGGCCAGTTCGGTGGCGCCTTCCATCTTCGACGTACCACCGGTCAGCACGATGCCGGCCGGGATCAGGTCTTCGTAGCCGCTGCGACGCAGCTCGGCCTGGATCAGGGTGAAGAGTTCGTCGTAACGCGGCTCGACCACTTCGGCCAGAGCCTGACGGGACAGTTCGCGCGGCGGACGGTCGCCGACGCTCGGCACCTTGATGGTCTCGCCGGCACCGGCCAGTTTGGCCAGGGCGCAGGCGTAGCGGATCTTGATCTCTTCGGCGTACTGGGTCGGGGTGCGCAACGCCATGGCGATGTCGTTGGTCACCTGGTCGCCCGCAATCGGGATCACCGCCGTGTGGCGGATCGCGCCTTCGGTGAAGATCGCGATGTCGGTGGTGCCGCCGCCGATATCGACCAGGCACACGCCCAGCTCTTTTTCGTCGTCGGTCAGGACCGAGTAGGCCGAGGCCAGTTGCTCGAGAATGATGTCGTCGATTTCCAGACCGCAGCGACGCACGCATTTTTCAATGTTCTGTGCGGCGTTGACGGCGCAGGTGACCACGTGAACCTTGGCTTCCAGACGCACGCCGGACATGCCCAGCGGCTCGCGCACGCCTTCCTGGTTATCGATCACGTAATCCTGCGGCAGGGTGTGCAGCACACGCTGGTCGGCCGGGATTGCCACGGCCTGGGCGGCGTCGAGTACGCGCTCCAGATCCGCCGAGCTGACTTCGCGATCACGAATCGCGACGATGCCGTGGGAGTTCAGGCTGCGAATGTGATTGCCCGCCACGCCGACGAACGCCGAGTGAATGCGGCAGCCCGCCATCAGTTGGGCTTCTTCGATCGCGCGCTGGATCGACTGCACGGTGGACTCGATGTTGACCACCACGCCTTTCTTCAGGCCGCGGGACGGATGAGTGCCGATCCCGACGATTTCCAGCGAGCCGTCGTCCGCAACCTCGCCGACCAGCGCCACCACCTTGGAGGTGCCGATATCGAGACCGACGATCATTTTGCCGCTTTGCACGTTTGCCATGGGTCCTGCCTCTTCTTAATTCTTTGCGACAGCGGGTTGGGCTGTCGTCGGCGCTACTGGTTCCCGCCAGCCAACAGCGAGGCCGTTGGCATAGCGCAGATCGATGCGCGCAATGTTCGTAATCTGTTCTTTGAGCGTTTTGTCATAGATGGCAATGAAGCGGCGCATCTTTTCCACCAGGTTGCCGCGTCCCAGCAGCAGCTCGATCCCGGGGCCGGAACTGCCGGCACCGGTGGTCAGGAACCAGCTGCCACGTTCACGCAGCTCGAGCCGCGCAATCGAGAAGCCCAATGGCCGGAGCATCTGGCTCAGCACCTGGTATTGCTGCATCACTTGCTGCTGGGCCCGCTGCGGACCGAACAGCTGCGGCAGGTGTTCGTAATTCGCCAGTTCCTTGGGCGTGAACGCCTGGCCCTGGTTGTTGAGCAACGACTCGTCACCCCAACGCGCCACCGGCAGTTGTTCTTCGAGGCGGATCACCACTTGGTCCGGCCACACCCGACGTACTTCGGCGTGGGCGATCCACGGCATCTGCTCAAGCTCGGTGCGCATGCTCGCCAGATCGATGGTGAAGAAGCTCGACGCCACGTAAGGGGCGATCCGCTGCTGCACCGCTTGCTGGCTGATGTAACTCAGGTCGCCCTGCACCGCGATCTTGGTGATCGGCCGGTCGGCGTACGGCAGCAGACGCTGTGCGCCTTCGTAAGTGCCGAACCCCAGGGCCACCAGCAGCACCGGCCAGAACAGACCTTTCAAAAAGCCGAAGTTGGCTTTTGGCAGGCGCGCGGACATCGGCTCTTTGGCCACCATTCGGCTGGCACCCCGCGGCACCGGCTTGCGGCCGGGTGCGGGTGGCTGATGTCTGAGCTGTGCGCCTTGCATGGTCTTAACCTCGCGCCTCTTTCTTGCCATCGGCATCGACACTGGCGGCCAGAATGGCCAGGACCAGCTGCTGGAAATCCAGACCGGCCGCTTTCGCCGCCATCGGTACCAGGCTGTGATCGGTCATGCCGGGAGCGGTGTTGACTTCCAGGAACCAGAATTTGCCGTCGGCGTCCTGCATCACGTCCGCCCGGCCCCAACCGGCAATACCCAGCGCCTCGCAGGCTTGCGCCGTGAGGTCCATGAGTTCTTTTTCCTTGGCGGCATCGAGCCCGCACGGAATCCGATACTGGGTATCGTTGGCGATGTACTTGGCGTCGTAGTCGTAGAACGTGTGTGGCGTACCCAGGGCGATGGGAGGCAACACCTGGTCACGCAGGGTGGCGATGGTGAACTCCGGACCGTGGATCCATTGCTCGACCAACACTTGCGAATCGTAGGTACTGGCCGCTTTCCATGCGTCGATCAACTCGGACGCAGAACTCACTTTGGCCATCCCGATACTTGAACCTTCATGCGCCGGTTTGACGATCAAAGGGAAGCCCAGTTCCGTCGCTGCCGAAATACAATCGGCCTCGCTGCGCAGCACGGCGTGACGCGGCGTCGGAATCCCGAGCGTGTGCCAGACCTGCTTGGTGCGCAGCTTGTCCATCGCCAGTGCCGAAGCCAGGATGCCGCTGCCGGTGTACGGAATGCCGGCCACTTCGAGCAGGCCCTGCATGCTGCCGTCTTCACCGCCGCGACCGTGGAGGATGATGAACGCGCGGTCGATCTTTTCGCTCAGCAGGCGCTGCAGAATATCGGCGCCGACGTCGATGCCGAACGCGTCCACACCCGCGCTTTGCAGCGCAGTGAGCACAGCGTTGCCGGACTTCAACGAAACTTCACGCTCGGCACTCAGGCCACCGAACAGCACGGCCACACGGCCGAAATCCTTCGGGGCAATGGTGGAGAACAGGTTGGCGTAGGCAGCAGTCATTTCAACTTCCCCTCGACCGATGCCGCCACGGCACCGGCGAACAACTCGCTTTTCAACAGTTTCGGTGCGAGGCCGCCGATATCGCCGGCGCCCTGGCACAGCAGAATATCGCCGGCACGCAGCAGCGGCTTGACCACCGGCGCCAGGTCGACGCCGCGCTCGATGTAGATCGGGTCGAGCTGACCGCGCTGACGGATGCTGTTGCACAGCTTGCGGCTGTCGGCACCCGGGATCGGCTCTTCGCCGGCCGGATAAACTTCCATCAGCAACAGCACGTTGGCATCGGCCAGTACATTGACGAAATCGTCGTACAGGTCGCGGGTGCGGCTGTAGCGGTGCGGCTGGTAGACCATCACCAGGCGGCGCTCAGGCCAGCCACCGCGCACGGCTTTGATCACGGCTGCGACTTCGGTCGGGTGGTGACCGTAATCGTCGACCAGCATCACGCTGCCGCCGTCCACCGGCAGTTCGCCGTAGACCTGGAAGCGTCGGCCGACACCCTGGAACCCGGACAGGCCCTGAACGATGGCCTCGTCGCTGACGCCTTCGTCGGTGGCGATGCAGATGGTCGCCAGGGAATTGAGCACGTTGTGATTGCCCGGCATGTTCACGGACACATCAAGAGGCTCGCGATCAGGGCGCAGCACGGTAAAGAAGGTCTGCATGCCCTGCTGACGAACATTGATCGCGCGCACGTCGGCGTCTTCGCTGAAGCCATAGGTCACGGTCGGACGCTTGACCAGCGGCAGGATTTCACGCACCACCGGATCGTCCAGGCACATCACCGCCAGACCGTAGAACGGCAGGTTGTGCAGGAACTCGACGAAGGTTTTCTTCAGCTTGTTGAAGTCACCGTCGTAAGTCGCCATGTGGTCGGCGTCGATGTTGGTGACCACGGCCACCAGCGGTTGCAGGTGCAGGAAGCTTGCGTCGCTTTCATCGGCTTCGGCGATCAGGTAACGGCTGGTGCCGAGCTGGGCATTGGTGCCCGCGGCATTCAGACGGCCACCGATGACGAAAGTCGGATCCAGGCCACCGGCCGCGAACACCGAAGCGATCAGGCTGGTAGTGGTGGTCTTGCCATGAGTACCGGCGACGGCGATGCCGTGACGGTAGCGCATCAGTTCGGCGAGCATTTCGGCACGCGGCACCACCGGGATGCGGCGTTCCAGCGCAGTCGCCACTTCCGGGTTGGAAGTATTGACGGCGCTCGACACCACCAGCACATCGGCGGCTGCGGCGTTCTCGGCACGGTGGCCAATGAAGATCTGCGCACCGAAGGATTCCAGGCGCTCGGTCACCGGCGAAGCTTTCAGGTCGGAACCGGACACTTCATAGCCCAGGTTCAGCAGCACTTCGGCGATGCCGCACATGCCCACGCCGCCGATCCCGACGAAGTGGATGCGACGGATGCGGCGCATTTCCGGTTGCGGCATGGCTTTCTGATTCTCAACCATGGGCCACCTCCAGACAGGTATCGACCACGCTACGGGTGGCTTCGGGTTTCGCCAGACGGCGGGCCGCTTGGGCCATTTGTTCGAGTCGTTGCGGTTGCATCAAGACCTCTGTCAGGCGCGCGGCAAGGTCCGCGGCACCAGTCGTTCTTTGCGGCATCAGGAAGGCAGCGCCTTCGCGGGCCAAATAATCGGCGTTGCGGGTCTGGTGATCGTCGATCGCGTGGGGCAAGGGCACCAGCATCGAGGGCAGACCGGCGGCGGCCAGTTCACTGATGGTCAATGCGCCGGCGCGGCACACCACCAGGTCAGCCCAGCCATAGGCCTGGGCCATGTCTTTGATGAACGGCTGCACCTGCGCATCCACGCCGGCGGCGCGGTAGCGCTCTGCAGTCACTTCATCGTGGTTTCTGCCAGCCTGATGGAACACTTCCGGACGCAAGTCGGCAGCGACTTGTGCCAGGGCTTCAGGCAGCAACTTGTTCAACGGCTCTGCGCCCAGGCTTCCGCCCAGGATCAGCAAACGCGCCTTGCGTCCGGCCAGGGCCGGGCGCGGTGTTTCGAGGAACAGCTCGCTGCGCACCGGGTTACCGGTGGTACGGCGGCTGTCCGACAGGGTAAAGGTGTCGGGGAAGGCTTCACACACCCGGGCGGCGAACGGCACCAGCAACCGATTGGCGGTGCCGGCCACGGCGTTCTGCTCATGAACGATCACCGGCACGCCGGCCAGTTTGGCGGCAAGACCACCGGGACCGGTCACATAGCCGCCGAATCCGACCACGCACACCGGACGCAAGCGGCGAATGATCGCCCGCGCCTGCCACACCGATTTCAGCAGCATGAACGGCGCCTTGAGCAGCGACAGCTTGCCCTTGCCGCGCAGGCCAGTGGCGTTGATACGGTGCAGTTCAAGACCCGCCGCCGGCACCAGATCGTTTTCGATCCCGCGCGGCGTGCCGAGCCAGTGCACGGTATAGCCGCGCGCCTGGAATTCGCGGGCACAGGCCAGCGCCGGGAACACGTGGCCACCGGTGCCGCCGGCCATGATCAATACGTTAGCGCCCATGGTTCGGCTCCTCGGCGAAGTCGCTCTCATGGAATTCCATCTCTTCACTGCCCAGGTGGGTCCGGCTCTCCCACTCGATCCTCAGCAACAGGCCAAGGCAGGCGCAGCAGATCACCAGGGAACTGCCGCCATAACTGAGGAACGGCAAGGTCAGGCCCTTGGTCGGCAACAGGCCGACATTCACACCGATGTTGATCAGGAACTGGCCGATCCACAGGAACGACAGGCCGTAGGCAACATAAGCGGCAAAAAACTGTTTGGCTTTCTCGGCCCACAGACCGATGTACATGCCGCGAATACACACGAACACGAACAGCGCCACGGTGCACAGCGAACCCACGGCGCCAAGCTCTTCGGCCAGAACCGAGAACACGAAGTCGGTGTGCGCTTCCGGCAGGTAGAACTGCTTCTGCACGCTGTTGCCCAGGCCGACGCCCAGCCATTCACCGCGACCGAATGCGATCAAGGCTTGCGACAATTGATAACCGGCGCCGAACTGGTCGGCCCACGGGTCGGCGAAGTTGGTCAGACGCGCCATCCGGTAGGGCTGCATCTGAATCAGCAATACCACCGCACCGACGGCCAGCACCACCATCAGCGAGAACCGGAACAGCCCGACCCCGCCGAGGAACAGCATCGCCGCCGCAGCGCCCATCATCACGACGGTGGCACCGAAGTCCGGCTCCATCAGCAGCAGGCCCGCCATCGGCAGCAGCACGATGAACGGCTTGAAGAAGCCCATCCAGCTCTCGCGCACTTCTTTCTGACGACGCACCAGATAACCGGCGAGGTAGATCACCACGAACACCTTGGCGATCTCGGACGGCTGAACGTTGAAGAAGCTGAAACCGATCCAGCGCATCGAACCGTTCACCTCACGGCCGATCCCCGGGATGATCACCATCACCAGCAGGCCGAACGCTCCGATCAGCATCAGCCACCCCAGCCGCTGCCAGGTGGCGATCGGAATCATCATGGTGACGACGCACGCGCCCAGGCCCAGCACCACGTAGATCAGGTGACGGGTCATGTAATAAAGAGCACTGCCCGACTGCGCCGCGCCGACTTCTGTCGATGCCGAAGCGATCATGATCAGGCCCAGACCGAGCAACGCCAGGCAACCGGCGAGCATCGGGAAGTCGAGGTCGATCCCGCGTCCGGTGATCAGCGGCGACGGGTATGGCTTGATGATGTTTCTCAAGCTCATGCCAGATCCTCCACGGCGCGGACGAACTGGTGACCACGGTCTTCGTAGTTCTTGAACATGTCGAAACTGGCGCAGGCCGGCGACAGCAGCACGACGTCACCCGGTTGGGCGGCGGCGCGGCATTGGGCCACCGCATCGACCAGCGTGGTCGCGCGAATCAGCGGCACGGCATCGCCGATCGCTTCGCCGATCTTGTCGGAATCGCGGCCCATCAGGATCACGGCGCGGCAATGGGCCGCCACCGGATCGCGCAGGTCCTTGAAGTCGGCGCCCTTGCCGTCGCCACCGGCGATCAGCACGACCTTGCCGTCGATGTCCGCACCCAGGCCTTCGATGGCAGCCAGAGCGGCGCCGACGTTGGTGGCTTTGGAATCGTTGTAGTAACCGACGCCGTCCAGATCACGCACCCACTGGCAACGGTGTTCGAGACCGGCGAAGGTGCGCAGCGCTGCCAGCATGGCGTCGAACGGCAGCCCGACCGCGTGGCCGAGCGCCAGCGCCGCCAGGGCGTTGGACTGGTTGTGGGCGCCGCGAATCTTCAATTCGCGCACCGGCATCAGGTTCTGGAATTCAAAGGCCAGGTATTTCTCGCCATTCTCTTCACGCAGGCCGAATGCCTTGAAATCGGGTTTGGTCAGGCCGAAGGTCCAGCACGGCTGGCCCTCGCCCATCAGCGGACGGGTCAAGGCGTCCTGACGGTTGACCACGAACTGCTTGGCGCCACGGAAGATCCGGTGCTTGGCCAGGTGGTAGGCCGGCAGACCGCTGTAGCGATCCATGTGGTCTTCGCTGATGTTGAGCACGGTCGCCACTTCGGCGTTGAGCTGGTCGGTGGTTTCCAGCTGGAAGCTCGACAGCTCCATCACGTACAGCTCGACGTCGTCGCTGAGCAGATCCAGCGCCGGCGTACCAAGGTTGCCGCCCACCGCCACGCGCTTGCCGGCCGCAGCCGCCATCTCGCCGACCAGGGTGGTGACGGTGCTTTTCGCGTTGGAACCGCTGATGGCCACGATCGGCGCCTTTGCGTTACGCGCGAATAGCTCGATATCGCCGGACAGCTTCACGCCACGGGCCGCGGCGGCTTGCAGGGCCGGGGTCGCCAGCGCTAGGCCGGGGCTCACGTAGAGCTCGTCGGCACGGCACAGGAACTCGACGTCCAGCTCGCCACAACGCACTTCCACGTGCGGATAGTCACGCTGGAGCGTGGCCAGTTCCGGTGGATTTTCCCGCGTATCGGCCACGGCAAACGCCACGCCCCGGTTCGCCAGGAAGCGAACCAGGGACATGCCGCTCTTGCCGAGGCCGACAACGATGCGGAAGTGGTCAGAAGCGATCAGAGACACTCGTTCTACCTCAGCTTCAGGGTGGCAAGGCCGATCAGCACGAGAATCACGGTGATGATCCAGAAACGGACGATCACGCGCGGCTCGGGCCAGCCCTTGAGTTCAAAGTGGTGGTGAATCGGCGCCATGCGGAACACACGGCGACCGGTCAGCTTAAAGGACGCAACCTGAATGACGACTGACAGGGTTTCCATCACGAACACGCCGCCCATGATGAACAGGACGATTTCCTGACGGACGATCACCGCGATGGTGCCCAGGGCCGCGCCCAGCGCCAGTGCGCCGACGTCGCCCATGAAGACTTGCGCCGGGTAGGTGTTGAACCACAGGAAGCCCAGGCCGGCACCGATCAGTGCGCCGCAGAACACGATCAGTTCGCCTGCGCCCGGTACGTAAGGGATCAGCAGGTATTCAGCGAATTTCACGTTACCCGAGAGGTAGCAGAAAATGCCCAGGCCACCGCCGACCATCACGGTCGGCATGATTGCCAGACCGTCGAGGCCGTCAGTGAGGTTGACCGCGTTGCTCGAGCCAACGATCACGAAGTAAGTCAGCACGATGAAGCCGGCGCCCAGCGGAATGCTGTAGTCCTTGAGCATCGGCAGGATCAGGGTGGTTTCCACCGGAGTGCTGGCAGTCATATAAAGGAAGATCGCCGCACCGAGGCCGAACACCGACTGCCAGAAATATTTCCAGCGACTCGGCAGACCACGGGAGTTCTTCTCGATCACTTTGCGGTAGTCGTCGACCCAGCCGATGGCGCCGAACAGCAAGGTCACCAGCAACACGACCCACACATAACGGTTGCTCAGGTCAGCCCACAGCAGGGTGCTGACACCGATCGAAGACAGGATCAGCGCGCCGCCCATGGTCGGCGTACCGGATTTGGACAGGTGCGATTGCGGGCCGTCGTTACGAACCGATTGGCCGATCTGACGGTTCTGCAGGGTGCGGATCATCCACGGGCCGTAGCACAGCGACAAGACCAGCGCGGTCAGCACACCGAGGATCCCGCGCAGGGTCAGGTACTGGAAGACCGCGAAGCCTTTGTAGAACTGTTGCAGATACTCCGCTAGCAGCAGCAGCATTAATGTTTCTCCAGACTGGACCCGCACAGGGCCGCAACGATGTTTTCCATCGCTGCGCTGCGCGAACCCTTGATCAAAATGGTGGTGTTTTTGTCCTGCTCGGCGTCGAGGGCCTGGATCAGTTCGGCTTGGGTGCCGAAGTGATGCGCCTCGTTACCGAATGCGTTCACGGCGTGGACCATGTTCGGCCCGACGGCGTATAGCGCGGAAACCTTGCCTCGGGCGTATTCGCCCACGTCGCGGTGCCCCTGCTCCGCCCAGTCGCCCAACTCGCCGATATCCCCGAGCACCAGGACGGTGCGGCCGGAAAAGCCGGCGAGTATATCAACGGCCGCGCACATCGAGGTGGGGTTCGCGTTGTAAGTGTCATCGATCACGCGCATGCCGTTTTTAGCCAGCTGCGCGACGGTGCGACCCTTGACCGGTTGTACCGCGCCAAGCCCGGTGGCGATGCCGAACAGCGACACGCCCAGTGCGTGAGCGGCAGCGGCGGCAGCCATGGCGTTGGCGACGTTGTGGGTGCCGAGCAGGTTCAGTTGAACCCGCTCCACACCTTCAGGACTGTGCAGGTTGAACGCCGGGCAGCCGCGGGCATCGGTAGCCAGGTCGCTGGCGTAAAAATCCGCCTGAGTGTTGCTCAGGGCAAACGTCAGCACCTTGCGGGCGCCGGCGCGGGTCTTCCAGATACCAAACGCCTTGTCATCGAGGTTCAGCACGGCGACGCCGTCGGCCGCCAGCCCTTCGATGATTTCGCCTTTGGCTTCAACGATTTTCTCCGGCCCGCCGAACTCACCGACATGGGCGGTCCCGGCGTTGTTGAGGATCGCCACGTGCGGCTTGGTCAGCCCTACGGTGTAAGCGATTTCACCCAGGCGCGAGGCGCCCAGTTCGATCACTGCCGCGCTGTGTTCCGGGGCGAGTTCGAGCAGGGTCAGCGGTACACCGAGGTCGTTGTTCAGGTTGCCACGGGTCGCGTGCACCGAGCCGCGCGTGCGCAGGATGCTCGCGAGCATTTCCTTGACCGTGGTCTTGCCGCTGGAACCGGTAACGGCCGCGACCGGTTTGGTGAACGCGGCACGGTTCAGCGCACCCAACTGGCCGAGGGCCTGGCGGGTGTCCTTGACCAGCAATTGCGGCAGCGTGCTGTCGGCGACTTCGCGCTCGACCAATGCCGCAACGGCGCCTTTGGCGGCGACTTCATTCAGATAGTCATGACCGTCGAAACGCGGGCCGGTCAGGGCGATAAACAGTTGGCCAGCCTTGATCCCGCGGCTGTCGATGCTCACACCGTCAAAAGTGGCGTCGGCGCTGACCAGACGGGCGTCAAGCGCGTTGGTCAGTTCACTGAGTTTCAGGGCCTTAAGCATGGGCCACCTCCCACGCGGTCAGGGCGTGATCAGCCTCGACCAGATCGGAAAACGCATGGCGCTCGCCGTTGATTTCCTGATAGTCCTCGTGACCTTTGCCGGCCAGGACAATCACGTCGTCGGCCGAAGCGCCGGCAATCAGTTGCGCGATGGCCTGGCCACGGCCAGCCACGAACGTCACGTTATCCACAGCCGTGAAGCCGGCGCGGATGTCATCGAAAATCACCGCCGGGTCTTCGGTGCGCGGATTGTCGTCGGTCACCAGCACGCGGTCGGCCAGACGCTCGACCACTTCGGCCATCAGCGGACGTTTGCCGCGATCGCGATCACCGCCGCAGCCGAACAGGCACAGCAATTGGCCTTTGACGTGCGGGCGCAACGCGGTCAGCACTTTTTCCAGCGCGTCCGGGGTGTGGGCGTAATCGACCACCACCAGCGGCTGGGTGCCACCGCCGAGACGCTGCATGCGTCCGGCCGGGCCTTCGAGCTTCGGCAACACCTTGAGAATTTCGTCGAGGGCGTAGTCGAGACCGAGCAAGGCGCCGACGGCGGCCAGTACGTTGCTCAGGTTGAAACGACCGAGCAGCGTACTGCGCAGATGGTGCTCGCCCTGCGGCGTCACCAGCGTGGCGCGCACGCCATGGTCGTCGAACTGCGCTTCACGCACATAGAGGTAGGCGCTGCTGTCGAGGAGGCTGTAAGTGATCAGCCGCGACTCGCGCTTTTCAACGGCCAGTTGCCGGCCGAAATCGTCGTCGAGGTTGACCACGCGGCACTTCAGGTCATTCCAGGCGAACAGCCGGGCCTTGGCCTCGGCGTACGCTTCCATGGTGCCGTGGTAATCCAGGTGATCGCGGGACAGGTTGGTCATCACCGCCACGTCGAACGCCAGCGCGGTGACCCGGCCCTGATCCAGACCGTGGGACGAGACTTCCATGGCCACGGCTTTGGCACCGGCCTTTTTCAGGTCGCCCAGGGTCGCTTGCATGGCGATCGGATTCGGCGTGGTGTGCAGGCCGCTTTGCAGCGCGCCATGGAAACCGGAGCCCAAGGTGCCGACGATGCCGCAATGCTGGCCGAGCAGGTCCAGCGCCTGCGCCACCAGTTGGGTTACGCTGGTCTTGCCGTTAGTCCCGGTCACGCCGATCAGGTTCAGGTGATGACTCGGCTCACCGTAAAAACGCCCGGCGATGTCCGACAGCTGCGCTGCCAGGCCCTTGACCGGAATCAGCGGCACTTCGGTGATCGGCAGCACGGTGGCGCCTTCCACTTCATAAGCCACGGCAGCAGCACCGCGCTGCAAGGCGTCGGCGATGTGCGCACGCCCGTCGAACTTGCCGCCCGGCACGGCGAGGAACAGGTCACCCGCGCGAACGTTACGGCTGTCGAGCGCCAGTTCACGGATCAACAGATCGTGGCCGGCGTGGGGGAAAATCTTGTTCAGACTCAGAGACATCAGCCGCGCCCTCCATTGGCTTTCAGCGGAACGGCCGGGGTGGCGTTGGCCTGTTGTGTGGTCGGCAGGTTGTCCGGGGTGACGTTCATCAGGCGCAGGGTGCCCGACATCACACGGCTGAACACCGGCGCCGAAACCAGACCACCGAAGTAACCGGCCTTGGTCGGCTCATCGATCACCACGACGATTGCATAACGTGGATCGCTCATCGGGCCGAAACCGGCGAACAGCGAGCGGTAAGAGTTTTCGGCGTAGCCCTTGGTGCCGACCGACGTTTTACGCGCGGTACCGGACTTGCCACCCACGTGATACGCCGGCACCTGCGCACGGAACACGCCGCGCGGAGCTTCGATCACTTGTTGCAGCATGCCTTGCATGGTTTTCGCGACGGCTTCCGGCAGCACCTGGGTGGTCTGCGGTGCCTTGTCGGTTTTGATCAGGGTCAGCGGTGCGAGACGACCGTTGTTGGCCAGCGCCGAGAATGCATGCACCAGCTGAATTGCCGTCACCGAAATACCGTAGCCGTACGACAGCGTTGCGGTCTCGGCCTTGCGCCACTCGCGGTAGTTCGGCAGGTTGCCGACACGTTCGCCCGGGAAGCCGAGGCCGGTGTCCTGGCCGAGGCCGACTTTCTGTGCGAGGCGGAAAATGGTTTCGCCGCCGATATCGAACGCGACCTTGCTCATGCCGACGTTACTGGAATTGATCAGAATGCCGGTCAGGTCGAGCACCGGACCTTCGGTCTTCGATACGTCCTTGATGGTGTACTTGCCGATCTGCAGGGAGCCCGGATACACCTCGACGGTGTCGCTCGGTTTCCAGCGGCCGGTTTCGATCGCGGCGCTCATCGAGATCGCTTTCATGGTCGAACCGGGTTCGAACACGTCGATCATCGCGCGGTTACGCATCATCGCCGGTTGCAGGTTGCGACGGTTGTTCGGGTTGTAGGTCGGCTGGTTGACCATGGCGAGAATCTCGCCGGTCTTCACGTCCATGATCACCAGACTGCCGGCCTTGGCGCCGTTCTCGATGATCGCGTTGCGCAGTTCGCGGTTGGCCAGATATTGCAGGCGCAGGTCAATCGACAACGCCAAGGGCTTGCCGGCCTTGGCGTTTTTGGTGACCTGGACATCCTTGATCAGCCGTCCGCGCCGATCCTTGATGACTTGCCGCTTGCCGGGCACGCCGGCCAGCCATTCATCGTAGGCCAGTTCGACGCCTTCACGACCGTGGTCATCGATGTCGGTGAACCCGACCATGTGCGCCGTCACTTCACCGGCCGGATAGAACCGGCGGAATTCTTCGATGCCGTAGACGCCCGGCACTTTCAGGTCGAGCACGGCCTGGCCCTGCTCGGGGGTCAACCCGCGCACCAGATAAATGAATTCTTTGTTGGCCTGGGCTTCGAGACGTTCGGCGAGGGCTTTCGGATCCTGCCCCAGCGCGGCAGCGAGCGCAGGCCACTTCTCTTTGGCGGTCTGCATTTCCTTGGCGTTCGCCCACAGCGTGGTCACCGGGGTACTCACCGCCAGAGGCTCGCCGTTACGGTCGGTGATCAGACCACGGTGAGCCGGAATCGGAATGTGCCGAAGACTGCGCGCATCGCCCTGACCTTTGAGGAAGTCACGGTCAACCACTTGCAGGTCGATGATGCGCCAGCAGATCGCCGCGACCATCACGCCGAGAAGTGCCACCATCAGACGGAAACGCCACGGGAAGAGAGCCCCCTCGAGTTTCATCATGGCGCCACCATCTTCACGTCAGCTGCGCCTGGGATGTGCATCTTCAGTTGTTCAGTGGCCAGCACTTCGATCCGGCTGTGGGCGGTCCAGGTGCTTTGCTCCAGGATCAGGCGCCCCCACTCGGCCTGCGCCTTGTCGCGCACGCTCAGTTCGTTGTACAGGGTGTTGAGCAACTGCCGGTTCCAGTGGGCGCTGTAAGACACGCCGATGGCCGACACGAGCACGCCGATGAACAGCAGCAGCATGAAAAAGCTGCCGCCGGGCAGTGGCTTGGCGAAAAGCTTGCTCACCGCAGCTTCTCCGCGACGCGCATGACGGCGCTACGGGAACGTGGGTTGGCTTTGAGTTCGGCGTCGGAGGCCGTCTGCGCTTTGCCATGGACTTTGATTTTCGGTTCGAACGCAACGTGGCGAACCGGCAGGTTGCGCGGCAGGTTGTCGGCTTCGCCTTTCACCAGCTTGCGCATGAACAGTTTGACGATACGGTCTTCCAGCGAGTGGAAGCTGATCACGACCAGACGGCCGCCCACTTCCAGGCATTCGAGCGCGGCTTCAAGACCCGCTTCCAGATCGCCCAGTTCGTTGTTGACGTGAATGCGCAGGCCCTGGAAAGCGCGGGTTGCCGGGTTCTTGCCCTTTTCCCACGCAGGGTTGGCGACTTTCAGGACTTCGGCCAGATCGGCGGTGCGCTCGAACGGCGTGATGTCACGGCGTTCGGCCACGGCACGGGCCATGCGGCCGGAGAAACGTTCTTCGCCGTATTCCTTGAAAACACGGGCGATTTCTTCCACTGGCGCGGTATTGACGAACTCGGCTGCGCTGATGCCACGGGACGGATCCATGCGCATGTCCAGCGGGCCATCGTTGAGGAAGCTGAAGCCACGCTCGGCATCATCGAGCTGCGGCGAAGAGACGCCCAGATCCAGCAGAATGCCGCTGACCTTGCCGGCCAGCCCCTGTTCGGCAACCACCGAACCGAGCTCGGCAAAGCTGCGCTGCACAACGACAAAGCGGCCGTCTTCGGCCGCCAGCGTTTGCCCGGTGGCAATCGCTTGAGGATCCTTGTCGAATCCGATGAGCCGACCATCCGGCCCGAGCTTGCTCAGGATCAACCGGCTGTGCCCGCCGCGCCCGAACGTGCCGTCCAGATAGCAGCCATCAGGACGTACGGCGAGAGCCTCGACGGCTTCGTCAAGCAGTACGGTGATGTGGTTAAAGCCGCTATCAATAGTCACAGGATCAGATCACGCAGTTCGTCAGGCATGGCGCCCGGTTGTTGTATGGCAGCCAGGTCAGCGGCAGAAACCGCATTCCAGGCATCTTCGTCCCACAGTTGGAACTTGTTCAGTTGGCCCACCAGCATGGCGCGCTTGTCGAGCTTCGCGTATTCGCGCAGGCGCGGCGGCACCAGGAAACGACCACTGCCGTCGAGCTCGAGGTCAACGGCATTACCAATCAATAAACGTTGCAGACGACGGTTCTCTTCGCGAAGCGAAGGGAGCGCGCGCAACTTGGTTTCAATAATTTCCCACTCATCGAGCGGGTAGACACACAAACATGGATCAACGGCATCAATAGTCACGATCAACTGGCCGGAACTGCGCGAATCGAGCTCGTCACGGTACCGGCTCGGCATGGCGAGACGGCCCTTTGCGTCGAGACTGATAGCGTTAGCTCCGCGAAACACGTCTGCGTTTCTCCAATTTTTATCGTTTTGAGCTCAAAAAACCCACTTCATGCCACTTTCCGCCACTTGCGCACACTATAGGAATGCGCCCACCACACCGTCAAGGCGCGGATTAAAGGAAAACCCTTACAGAACGGAGATTTAGGAGCATAAAAGGAGGAGCAACGAGAATCTGGCGGATGCTTTTATCCAATAACTTGAAGCAGCACTGAAAGCTGCGCTCGAAAGTTAAAGTAATTTGTTAAGAGTAAGATTTTTTCGGTATTACAAAAGCGCTTCTGCTGTTGATTGAAGCACGGTGGGAAATGGCTATTACTGCGTTTGCCGCTGCCGGTTTCAGCGCAGGCCTGCTGATAATAAACAGCCCTGTCGCCTTTAATTCAAGCAGGGAAAAGAAAAAGGTGGAGAGTCGATCTGTAAGCCGGGTTCTGTCTTGAACAGTCATTCGTCTACGATGGCCATCACTGGACATCTTTAGCAACCTACCCGGTCCCAGCGCGGGCCACGCCTTGGGACCCTATTTGGTCTTGCTCCAAGTGGGGTTTACCTAGCCACGAACTGTTGCCAGACGTGCGGTGCGCTCTTACCGCACCTTTTCACCCTTACCGGCGCCGAAGCGCTTAGGCGGTTATTTTCTGTGGCACTTTCCGTAGGCTCACGCCTCCCAGGCATTACCTGGCACTTCGCCCTATGGAGCCCGGACTTTCCTCCCCCCCCTAATTTTCATAGAGGGCAGCGACTGTCCGATCGACTCTCCGCCGCGCAGGTTAACGGCAGAGCGGCCGAAGAACAAGCGCTAATAGCCCGCAAACCGGTCTGCGCGACGGGTTACGCGTCTTTTTGCCGGTCCAGCGCCACCTGATACAGCACGTTTTTGCGCTCACCGGTGATTTGCGCCGCCAGAGCCGCCGCACGCTTGAGCGGCATCTCTTCCAGCAACAGGTTGAGGATGCGCATCGCCTCGCTGCTGACGGCATCTTCAGACTCCGGCGCGGTCCAGCCCGCCACCACCACGACGCATTCGCCACGCTGCTGATTGCTGTCGGCCTCGACGAATGCCCGCAACTCGCTCAGCGGCAAGCCCTTGAGCGTTTCAAAGGTCTTGGTGATCTCACGAGCGAGCAATGCCGGACGATCAGCGCCGAACACCGCCTCCATATCCCGCAGACATTCCAGAATGCGATGCGGCGCCTCGTAGAAAATCAGCGTGCGCGGCTCTTCTTTAATGGCTTCCAGGCGTGCTTTGCGCCCCACAGCCTTGGCCGGCAGAAAACCTTCGAAGATAAAGCGGTCGGATGGCAGACCGGCAGCCGACAACGCCGCGATCAACGCGCACGCACCTGGCACCGGCACCACATTGATCCCGGCCGCACGCGCCTGACGCACCAGGTGATAACCGGGATCGGAGATCAGCGGCGTACCGGCATCAGAAATCAATGCGACGTTGTCGCCCGCCAACAGACGGGTAATGAAGCGACTGCCCTCATCCCGCTCGTTGTGTTCATGACAGGCTGCCAGCGGCGTGGAGATGCCAAAGTGCTGCATCAGGCGCTGGGAATGGCGCGTATCTTCGGCGGCGATCAGCGCCACCTCGCGCAGGATCTTCAACGCCCGGGCGCTGATGTCATCCAGGTTGCCGATGGGCGTCGCCACCACATAAAGCGAGCCCGCAGCGGAATTCAAAGGACCTGGAGCAGTCAAAGCGCACACCTCATGATCGGTAAAAGCCGCCATTGTAGCGCGTCGTGCGCCGGTCGACGCGTCCGGGTCGGACACGGTTTGTCGCACCATTGTGAGGCTGCGCACTCTTTGTATCAGCTAAATTGACGGTTTCACGCCAGTAACATCGCGCCCCGGCCAGTGCTTGGGTACAATTCGACGCTAATTTGATCGAGTATCAGGAACACTTACATGATCGCTTGCCTGCGGCTGTTCACTGCCCTCTGCCTCGCTGCCTTGCTGGCGGCTTGCGCCAGCTCCCCTTCCTCCAGCCTTGGCGAACTTCCACGGACCCCGGATGCCACCATCGAGCAACTGCTCGAACAGGCTGCCCAGGCCAAATCGCCGGACAAGGCCGCTCTGCTGCGCCTGAGTGCGGCAGACATGGCATACCGCCAGGGCAATGCCGGACAGTCCGCGCAAATCCTGCAGCAAGTGCCGATGGAGCAACTCCAGCCGGGCCAGCAGGCATTTGCCAGCACGCTGTCTGCTGAGCTGGCCATGACTCGCAACCAGCCGAAAGCCGCGCTGACTGCCTTGAGCCATCCAAGCCTGCAACGCCTGAGCGAAATGTCGGTACCGCTGCAAGTTCGCGCCGGCACCGTTCACGCCCGCGCCCTTGAAGCCGACGGTCAGACCCTGGCCGCCGCCCGCGAGCGCATCTTCATCGCGCCGATGCTGGAAGGTGAAGCCGCCAGCAAGAACCACGAAGCGATCTGGACCCTGATTGCATCGCTGCCGGCCGATCAACTGCAAGCGAACACCACCGATGACCTCGGCGGCTGGATGAGCCTGGCTCTGGCCGTGAAAACCGCCGGCACTCTGGAACAGCAGCAAGCCGCCATCGACAACTGGCGCAATCAGCATCCAAAGCACCCAGCCGCGATCAACCTGCCGCTGCCCCTGACCAAACTCAAGGAACTGGCCAGCCAGCCCCTGAGCAAGATCGCCCTGCTCCTGCCACAGGACGGCCAACTGGCCTCGGTCGGCAAGGCCCTGCGTGACGGCTTCATGGCCGCGCACTATCAGGCTCAGCAAGCCGGCCAGAAACCACCGGCCATCGAGTTCTACGACAGCTCGAAACTGACCAACCTCGACGAGTTCTACCGCAAGGCCCAGGCCGATGGCGTGCAACTGGTCGTCGGCCCGTTGGAGAAACCGCTGGTCAAACAGTTGAGCACTCGTCCGCAACTGCCGATCACCACCCTCGCCCTGAACTACAGCGAAGGCGATCAAGGCCCGGCGCAGCTGTTTCAGTTCGGTCTGGCGGCTGAAGACGAAGCCCGCGAAGTCTCCCGCCGCGCCCGTGCCGACGGTCTGCATCGCGCCGCCATCATGGTGCCGAAAGGCGAATGGGGCGACCGCGTCCTGCGCGCCTTCAGCCAGGACTGGCAAGCAAACGGCGGCAGCATCGTTGCCACCGAACGCGTCGACCAGCCAGTGCAACTGGCCCAGCAGATCGCCGACATGTTCCAGCTGCGTCAGAGCGAAGCCCGCGCCAAGAGCCTGCAGAATGCTGCCGGCACCAACGTAGCCGCCCAGCCTTCGCGTCGCCAGGACATCGAATTCATCTTCCTTGCCGCCACCCCGCAGCAGGCGCAACAGATCAAGCCGACCCTGAACTTCCAGTACGCCGGTGATGTACCGGTTTACGCGACCTCCCACGTGTTCAGCGCCAGCGGCGACGTGAACCAGTACAACGACATGAACGGCGTGCGCTTCTGCGAAACCCCGTGGCTGCTGGAAACCAGCGATCCGCTGCGCCAGCAGGTCACCGCGCAATGGCCACAAGCCGCCGGCAGCCTCGGCCGTCTGTATGCGATGGGCGTCGATGCCTACCGCCTGGCGCCACGCCTGGATCAGCTCAAGACGTTGCCGGACAGCCGTATCGAAGGCCAGTCGGGCAGCCTGGGCATGACCCAGTCCCAACGCGTCGTCCGTCAGTTGCCATGGGCACAGTTCGTCAGCGGTCAGATCCAGCGCCTGCCGGACACTCCACGCTGATGCCCGACAGGTCACACCTGCAAAGCGGCAAGGATGCCGAGCGCCAGGCGCTCGAGCATCTGCAAGACCAGGGTCTGCGCCTGCTGGCGCAGAACTGGTTATGTAAACGCGGTGAGCTTGATCTGGTCATGCTTGATGGCGATACAGTAGTATTCGTCGAAGTCCGTTACCGAAAGAACACTCAATGGGGTGGCGCACTCGACAGCATCGATGGGCGCAAACGGCAGAAACTGATTTTCGCCGCACAGTATTTTCTTCAGCGCGAGTCGCGTTGGGCCAATTCCCCCTGCCGCTTCGACGTGGTGGCCATCGACAGCCACCAGGGTCAGCTGAACTGGTTGCAGAATGCGTTCGACAGTTGACCGCCTGCTCCGACCCGGACACTTTCACTCAACACTTTTGCTCTTTGCTTTGCGGGCTGCACATTCACGTGCCGGACAGCCGCGCTAATTAAGGTCACACAGATGGACATGCAATCCCGAATTCGCCAGCTTTTCCAGGCCAGCATCGACACCAAGCAACAGGCGATGGACGTACTTGCACCGCACATCGAGCAAGCCAGCCAGGTGATGGTCAACGCCCTGCTCAACGAGGGCAAAATGCTCTCGTGCGGCAACGGCGGCTCGGCCGGCGATGCCCAGCACTTCTCCTCGGAACTGCTCAACCGTTTCGAGCGTGAGCGCCCTAGCCTGCCGGCGATCGCGCTGACTACTGACAGCTCGACCATCACCTCGATCGCCAACGACTACAGCTACAACGAAGTGTTCTCCAAGCAGATCCGCGCACTCGGCCAGCCGGGTGACGTATTGCTGGCGATTTCGACCAGCGGCAACTCGGCGAACATTATTCAGGCGATCCAGGCCGCACATGATCGCGAAATGATTGTCGTAGCATTGACCGGACGCGATGGCGGCGGCATGGCTTCGCTGCTGCTGCCCGAAGACGTCGAGATTCGCGTACCGGCCAACGTCACCGCACGTATTCAGGAAGTCCACTTGCTGGCGATCCATTGCCTTTGCGATCTGATCGACAGCCAACTGTTCGGGAGTGAAGAATGACCCCTAATCGCCTTGGCCTTCTGGCCTTGACCCTGTGCCTCGGCATCAGCGGCTGCACCTCGGTGGTGAATGCCAGCCGTGAAGCGCCGATCGAAGACGACCGCGGCACCCGCACTTTCGGCAGCAAGATCGATGACTCGCTGATCGAAACCAAAGTCGGCGTCAACGTGGCCAAGGCCGATCCGGCCCTGGACAACGACTCGCACATCGTCGTCACCAGCTTCAACGGCGTCGTTTTGCTGGCTGGCCAGACCCCGCGCGCAGACCTCAAGGAAAAGGCCGAACAGGCCGCCGCCAACGTTCAGCGCGTGAAAAAGGTCCATAACGAACTGCAAGTGTTGCAGCCCTCCTCCCTGCTGGCCCGCCAGAACGATGCCTGGCTGACCACCAAGATCAAGACCCAGATGCTCACCGACGCCAGCATTCCCGGCTCGCGGATCAAGGTCGTGACCGAGAACGGCATCGTCTATCTGCTGGGCCTGCTGACCAAACAGGAAGCCGCCCAGGCGACCAATCTGGTGCAGGGCGTTTCCGGTGTGCAGAAGATTGTGAAGCTGTTCGAATACATCGACTGACCGCAAAACGCAGGCCCAAAAAAGGCGATCCAACCGGATCGCCTTTTTTTATTACTTCACCACTTTAAGGCTTGGCCGGCCGCTTGGGCGCGGTGGCTCGCTGTCCGGTGGCGGAACATCGTCATCCTGATCGATCTCGTCTTCGTCATCCATCGGCGACTCCAGATCGAACACCATGCCTTGACCGTTCTCCCGGGCATAGATCCCCAGGATTGCAGCAATCGGCACGTACAGACTGTGCGGGACGCCACCGAAGCGACCTTCGAAGGTCACAACGTCGTTGTCCATGTGCAAGTGCCGCACGGCACTCGGCGAAATGTTCAGGACAATCTGCCCGTCACTGGCAAAGCCCTGTGGCACCTGCACCGCCGGGTACTCGGAATTGACCAGCATGTGCGGGGTGCAATCGTTATCCACAATCCACTCGTAGAGCGCGCGGACCAGATAAGGTCGACTGGAGTTCATAGCGGCTCCTTAAGCCTTAGCGCATGTCGCGTTCGACACCAGACAGACTCGCCTGGAAAGCCTCACGCGCAAACTGGCGCTCCATATAATCAAGCAGCGGCTTGGCCGGCCGCGGCAGTTCTATACCCAGAATCGGCAAACGCCAGAGTATTGGCAATAGGCAGCAATCCACCAGACTTTGTTCCTCACTGAGGAAAAACGGCTTGTCGGCAAACAGCGGCGACACGCCCGTCAGGCTTTCGCGCAATTCCTTGCGCGCCACGGCACGGGCCGCTTCCTTGGTGCGCGAATCCAGAATCAGATCCACCAGACCACACCAGTCACGCTGAATGCGGTGAATCAGCAGACGGCTGTTGGCACGCGCCACCGGGTACACGGGCATCAATGGCGGATGCGGGTAACGCTCATCCAGGTATTCCATCACCACGGTCGACTCCCACAACGCCAGGTCACGATCGACCAGCGTGGGCAGACTGCCGTAAGGGTTCACTTCAATCAGTTTAGGCGGCTGACGACCAGCCTCCACAAAAATGATTTCGGCGCTGACACCCTTCTCTGCAAGCACGATGCGCACTCGGTGGGAATAGTGGTCGGCGGGGTCGGAGTAACAGGCCAACCGATTGGTCACGCCCATGGCGATCCTCCTCGCTTGTTGAAATAGTCGGAGCCGGAAAAACGCGCGCGCCCAGAGGGCGCCTCCCGCAACGGCTGGCGAACCAGGCGTTGCGTTTTCAGAGGCGCCCTTGGGCGCGCGCGATTAACAGCAATTGCTTGAAGCGTATCAGTGCACGTCTTTCCAGTATTCACGCTTGAGCAGATAGGCGAACACAAAGAAGAACGCCAGGTACAACAAGACGTAAGTACCGATGCGCTGATGTTGCAGCTTAACCGGGTTAGCCGAGTAAGCCAGGAAGGTTACCAGATTCTTGACCTTCTCATCGAACTGCTCTTCGTTGAGGGTTCCGGTTTTCGGCACGATGGTCAACTGATCGCACGCTTCATGAGTCAGAGGCGTACCGGTCAGCGGGTCATATTGCTTCTTGCCGTCTTCGACAATCTGCACCTGTTTGCAACCTACGACCTGACGACCTTGCAGGCCGACCAGCACGTTAGGCATGCCGACGTTCGGGAAGACCTTGTTGTTCACGCCCCATGGACGTGCAGGATCTTCGTAGAACGACTTGAGGTAACCGTAGAGCCAGTCAGTGCCGCGAACACGAGCCACCAGCGTCAGGTCCGGCGGCGCTGCGCCGAACCAGGTCTTGGCGTCGGCCGGCTGCATGCCGATGTTCATGTGATCGCCGATCTTGGCGCCGGTGAACACCAGTTTTTCCAGCATCAGTTCGTGCGGAACGCCGAGATCATCGGCCACACGCTCGTAACGCTGGAACTTGGCACTGTGGCAACCCATGCAATAGTTGGCGAAGGTACGCGCACCATCCTGCAGGGCAGCCTTGTCGGAAACGTCGATGTCGACCTTTTCCAGTTCCGGACCACCGTGTTCGGCCGCGAAAGACAGCACTGGCAGAGCAGCAAAAATCAGAGCAAAAAATAACTTTTTCATCAGCCAGTCACCCTTTCCGGAACCGGTTTGGTCTTCTCGAGCCTGGTGTAGAACGGCATCAGAATGAAGTAGGCGAAGTACAGGAAGGTGCAGACCTGCGACAGCAGCGTACGGCCTGGCGTCGGGGCCAGAACGCCCAGAATGCCGAGGATCACGAACGAAATGCAGAACACCACCAGCCAGATCTTGCTCATCCAGCCTTTGTAGCGCATCGACTTGACCGGGCTGCGGTCGAGCCACGGCAGGACGAACAGCACCGCAATCGCCGCCCCCATGGCGATAACACCCATGAGCTTGTCAGGGACCGCACGCAAGATTGCGTAGAACGGTGTGAAGTACCAGACCGGTGCAATGTGCTCAGGGGTCTTGAACGGGTTGGCTTGCTCGAAGTTAGGCTTTTCGAGGAAGTAACCGCCCATTTCCGGGAAGAAGAACACAATGAAGCAGAAGATGAACAGGAACACCACGACGCCGACGATATCTTTTACGGTGTAGTACGGGTGGAAGGCGATACCGTCCAGCGGGATACCGTTTTCGTCTTTGTGCTTCTTGATGTCCACGCCGTCCGGGTTGTTCGAACCGACTTCGTGCAGCGCCAGTATGTGCAGCACCACCAGACCGAGAATCACGATCGGCAGGGCAACCACGTGCAGGGCGAAGAAGCGGTTCAGGGTGATCCCGGAAATCAGGTAGTCACCGCGGATCCACTGGGTCAGGTCGTTGCCGATGACCGGGATCGCGCCGAACAGCGAAATGATCACCTGGGCCCCCCAGTAGGACATCTGGCCCCACGGCAGCAGGTAACCCATGAAGGCTTCGGCCATCAGCGCCAGGTAGATCAGCATCCCGAAGACCCACACCAGCTCGCGCGGTTTCTGGTACGAACCGTAGAGCAGGCCACGGAACATGTGCAGATAGACCACGATGAAGAACGCCGAAGCGCCGGTGGAGTGCAGCAGGCGCAGGATCGAACCGTACTCGACGTCGCGCATGATGTATTCGACGGAGGCGAACGCCTCTTCCGCCGACGGGGTGTAGCTCATCGTCAGCCAGACACCGGTGACGATCTGGTTGACCAGAACGAGCAGCGCCAGCGAGCCGAAGAAGTAGAAGAAGTTGAAGTTTTTTGGAGCGTAATACTTGCTGAGGTGGTCTTCCCACATCTTGGTGGCGGGGAAGCGCGCATCAACCCAATCCATGAACTTGCTCATCACGCTTTCTCCGTATCGACGCCAATGACAATCAGGTCATCGGTCTCATAGGAATGCGGGGGTACTGGCAGGTTCAAAGGCGCAGGTTGCGACTTGTAGACGCGGCCAGCCAGATCGTAGTGGGAACCGTGGCAAGGGCAGAAATAGCCGCCTACCCAGTCTTTGCCCAGATCTGCGGGTGCCACTTCGGGACGGAAGGTCGGTGAGCAACCCAGGTGAGTGCAAATCCCGATCAGCAGGAGGATTTCCGGCTTGATCGAACGCACTTCAGGGTCGACATAAGTGGGTTGCGTGGAGTTTTTGGAGGTCGGATCGGAGAGCTGGCCCTCGATCTTCTTGAGATTCCCCAGGATTTCCTCGGTACGGCGGACAATGAACACCGGCTGGCCGCGCCATTCAGCAATCATCTGCTGTCCTGGCTCGATTTTGCTGACATTCACTTTCACCGGTGCTCCGGCAGCCTTCGCCTTGGCACTGGGAAACCATGACCCCACGAACGGGACCGCAGCCCCCACCGCTCCTGCAGCACCCACCACGGATGTGGCTGCTACCAAGAAGCGACGCCGGCCTGCATTCACGCCGTCATTGCTCATTCAGTCCTCTCCCATCAGCTTTGTGGCCTGTTAAATCAGGCGTCTACTAAATTGAAACTATGTACTTATAAAAATTTTGCCGAATGGTAATGAAAACCCCCAATTCTGACAAGGTAATTACCCGGAGGGCTGGCCCTCAAGCCTTGTAGTATAGGGGGTCTACGAATGTGGCAAGTTGTCACAGCGCAATTATTCAAGAAATCGCACGCATAAAAAAACGCCCGGTTCCGTGAGGAATCGGGCGTTCTTTTTGAACGTGGAAGCGAAATTAACGCTTCGAGTACTGCGGACGCTTACGCGCTTTACGCAGACCAACTTTCTTACGTTCAACTTCACGGGCGTCGCGGGTAACGAAGCCAGCTTTGCGCAGAGCGCTACGCAGGGTTTCGTCGTAGTCCATCAGAGCGCGAGTGATGCCGTGGCGGATTGCGCCAGCTTGACCACTTACACCACCACCGATGACGGTGACGTAGATGTCGAACTTCTCGACAGTCTCAGTCAGTTCCAGCGGCTGACGAACTACCATGCGGGCAGTTTCGCGACCGAAGAACGTGTCCAGGGAGCGGTTGTTGATGGAGATGTTACCAGTACCCGGACGCAGGAAAACGCGTGCGGTTGCGGTCTTGCGACGGCCAGTGCCGTAATTTTGAGTCGCCGACATAATGAACTATTCCGTTAAATCTTCAGTTCTTGGGGCTGCTGAGCAGTATGAGGGTGTGCAGCGCCCGCATAGACTTTCAGCTTACGGTACATGTCGCGACCCAGTGGGTTTTTAGGCAGCATGCCTTTAACCGCGGTCTCGATCACGCGCTCAGGGGCCTTGGCGATCAGCTTTTCAAAGTTGATCGACTTGATGCCGCCCGGGAAACCGGAGTGGGAGTAGTACATTTTGTCAGTGGTTTTAGCACCGGTAACACGGATCTGCTCGGCGTTGATTACGACGATGTAGTCGCCGGTGTCAACGTGAGGAGTGTACTCAGGCTTGTGCTTGCCACGCAGACGGCTCGCGATTTCGGTGGCCAGACGACCCAGGGTCTGACCAGCAGCGTCGACGACAAACCAGTCGCGCTTTACTGTTTCCGGTTTAGCAGTAAAAGTTTTCATTCTTTATAGCCTCAGGGGCCGCCTGTAAATAAGACGGCGGATCTTACTGAATAGTGCGTACTTTGACAAGTCAAAGGCAGCCGGATACAGACGCTTTCGGGGGCTCGGGTCGGCGCGTCCGTTCAACGGCAAGATTCTTCGGCGGCGGCGCATCACTTCCACTGCAGAAAGAGGTCGGCAATTATGCAGATTGCGAAAAAAATTTCAACCTGCTTTTATGCTTGTTTTGCCCAAGGAGCACCCGATGGACTATCGCCAGCTAGGCCGTACCGACCTGAACGTGAGTGCAATCTGCCTCGGCACCATGACCTGGGGCGAGCAAAACACTGAAGCTGAAGCCTTCGCCCAGATCGAACGGGCAAAAGAGGCCGGGATCAATTTCCTCGACACCGCCGAGATGTACCCGGTGCCGCCGAAAGCCGAAACCTACGCCACCACCGAGCGCTACATCGGCAATTACTTCAAGAGCCGTGGCGACCGCGCCGACTGGATTCTCGCCAGCAAGATCGCCGGCCCCGGCAACACCATCGACTACATCCGCGACAAGAACCTGCGCCACAACCGCCAGCACATCACCGAAGCCGTGGACGCCAGCCTCAAGCGCCTGCAGACCGACTACATCGATCTGTATCAATTGCACTGGCCGGAGCGCAGCACCAACTTTTTCGGACAGCTGGGCTACAAGCACCAGACCGAAGCCAACCTGACGCCGCTCGAAGACACCCTTGAAGCACTCGATGAGCAAGTGAAGGCCGGCAAGATCCGCCACATCGGTCTGTCCAACGAGACCCCGTGGGGCACCATGCGCTTTCTCGCCCTGGCCGAAGCCCGTGGCTGGCCGCGCGCCGTGTCGATTCAGAACCCGTACAACCTGCTCAACCGCAGTTTCGAGATCGGCCTGGCGGAAATCGCCATCCGTGAACAGTGCGGCCTGCTCGCCTATTCGCCGCTGGCGTTCGGTTTCCTGTCGGGCAAGTACGAAGGTGGGGCGCGTCCGCCGAAAGGCCGCCTGAGCCTCTACAGCCGCTTCAGCCGCTATTTCAACCCGCAATCGGAGGCGGCCTGCAGCCGTTACGTGGCGCTTGCCCGTGAACACGGCCTGGATCCGGCACAAATGGCCCTGGCCTTTGTGAATCAGCAACCGTTCGTCACCAGCAACATCATCGGAGCGACAACGCTGGAGCAACTGGACAGCAACATCGCCAGCTACGAGCTGAAACTGTCGAAGGAAGTGCTGGAAGGGATCGAAGCGATTCACAAGGATCATCCGAACCCGGCGCCGTGATCCAGGACGATGATCGTTCCCACGCTCAGCGTGGGAACGCATACCGCGATGCTCCGCGTCACTCCCAAAGCGGACGCAGAGCGTCCATGGCGGCATTCCCACGCAGAGCGTGGGAACGATCACACGTTCGGATCAAAGCGACCGCGCAATGATCTCCTTCATGATTTCATTGGTGCCGGCATAGATCCGCTGCACTCGCGCATCCGCCCAGGCCCGGGCCACCGGGTATTCCCACATGAAACCGTAACCGCCATGCAGTTGCACGCACTCGTCGAGCACCTTGCATTGCAGGTCGGTGCCCCAGTACTTGGCCATCGCCGCCGTCGGCACGTCGAGCTTGCCTTGCAGATGCAGCTCCAGGCAGCGGTCGACGAACACCCGGCCGATCTGAATCTCGGTGGCCATTTCCGCCAGTTTGAAGCGGGTGTTCTGGAAGTCGGCAATCGACTTGCCGAACGCCTTGCGCTCGCGGGTGTAATCCAGCGTCCATTGCAGCGCCGCCTCGGCTGAAGCCAGACCGCCAATCGCCACGGTCAGACGCTCCTGCGGCAGTTCCTGCATCAGATAGGCAAACCCTGCCCCGGCCTGACCCAGCAGGTTTTCTTTCGGCACTCGCACGTCCTGGAAGAACAATTCCGACGTGTCCTGCGCCTTCATTCCGACCTTCTCCAGGCGCTTGCCCTTGTCGAAGCCCGACGTGTTCGCCTCCACCAGAAACAGGCTGGTGCCCTTGGCGCCGGCCTTGGGATCGGTCTTGGCGACAACGATCACCAGATCCGCCAGGAAGCCATTGGTGATAAAGGTTTTCGAGCCGTTGATCACATATTCGTCGCCATCCAGCACCGCCGTGGTCTTGACCCCTTGCAGGTCGGAACCGGCACCCGGCTCGGTCATGGCGATCGCGGTGACCATCTCGCCGGACACCAGTTTCGGCAGGTACTTCTGCTTCAGCGCCTCGCTGCCGTAATGCAGGATGTACGGCGCAACAATGTCCGAATGCAGCGAGAAACCGATGCCGGTCAGACCCAGCCGCCCCACTTCCTCGATGACAACCGCGCTGTAAAGAAAATCTGCGCCCAACCCGCCGTATTCCTCCGGCAGGTGCGAACAGAGCATCCCCGCCTCCCCCGCCTTGTTCCACAGTTTGCGGTCGATGTAGCCTTGTTTTTCCCATTGCCCATGGAACGGCACGGCCTCTTTTTCGAGGAATGTTCGTACGCTGTCGCGGAACAATTCGTGCTCGGAGCTGAACAAGGTTCTGGGAATCATGCGGCACCTTTTCTTTATTGTTGGAGGGATCAGACCTTCAGAGACTAAGCCTCGCTTCCGATACAGGACACTGGACACATCCGACAAAAAATAAGACGATCCAGCCGTCTGGTGACCACTTTCCCTTATAAAAACAAAAGTTGAATTATGCCCAAGCAAGTCTCCACGCCCTTGCGGCGCGTCAGCATCCTGGCGATCGACCGGGTTTTCGCTTCCACCCTCATGCAAGCCAAGGATTTCTTCCATCTGGCCAGCCTGCGTTACGGCAAACAACTGGGCCACGGCCTGACTCCGGCGTTCGAAACCCGCCTGGTCAGTCCCGACGGCAAACCGGTGAACAGCTTCAGTGACGTGGTCATGCCGGTGGACGGTGGCCTTGAAAACGCCGACGTCATCATCCTCCCGGCGTTCTGGGACGATTTCGATACGCTGTGCCAACGTTATCCACAAATCTTGCCGTGGCTGCGCGAACAGCACGCCCGAGGCGCCGTGCTCTGCGGCGAGGCCACCGGGGTGTTCTGGCTGGCCGAGGCCGGGCTGCTCAACGGCAAGGAAGCGACCACCTACTGGCGCTTCTTCAATGCCTTCGCCGAGCGCTTCCCGCAGGTCTATCTCAATCAGGACAAGCACCTGACCGACGCCGACAACCTGTATTGCGCCGGCGGCACCACCTCAGCCTGCGATCTCTACATTTATCTGATCGAGCGCTTCTGCGGCGCCAATGTGGCCCAGGCTGTGGCCCGCGACATTCTCTATGAAGTGCAGCGCAGCTACGCCCCGGGACGCATTGGTTTCGGCGGTCAGAAGTTGCACCAGGACGTGATCATCCTGCAGATCCAGCACTGGCTCGAAGAGCATTTCGCCGACAAATTCCGCTTCGAAGACGTGGCCCGCGAGCACGGCATGAGCATTCGCAATTTCATGCGCCGCTTCCAGACTGCCACCGGCGACAAGCCTCTGCACTATCTGCAACGGCTGCGCATCGAGACCGCCAAGGGCTTGCTCTCCGGCAGTCGCAAGAGCATCAAGACCATCAGCTACGAAGTCGGCTACGACGATGCGAGCTTCTTCGCACGGCTGTTCCGCCAGCACACCGAACTGTCGCCGAACCAGTACCGGCAGCAGTTCCAGCAAGCTGCCTGACGATTCGACCAGACACAAAAAAGGGCCTGCATCTGCAGGCCCTTTTTGTTTGCCGAATCCGCTTAAGGCTTGTGTGCCCGGGACAGGAATTCGTGGGATTGCATCTCCAGCAGACGGCTGAGGGTACGCTGGAACTCGAACGTCAGGCGTCCGCCGGTGTACAGGTCTTTCAACTCGACTTCGGCAGAAATGATCAGTTTGACGTTACGGTCGTAGAACTCGTCGACCATGTTGATAAAGCGACGGGCGATGTCGTCGGTGGTGACGCTCATCTGCTCCACGCCACTGAGCAGCACGGCGTGGAAGATCTTGCCCAGTTCGATGTAGTCGTTCTGGCTGCGTGGGCCGTCGCACAGCTCGCGGAAGTCGAACCAGGCCACGTCATCGCAAGTACGCAGGGCACGGATTTCGCGGTTCTCGATGATCAGCACATCGTTTTCCACCGCCGCCGTGCATTCCGGCGTCAGCGCGCGGAAGCTCTTGCGCAGGCTTTCATGGGCGGCTTCGTCGAGCGGGAAATGGAACAGCTCCGCTTGTTCGAGGTGGCGCAGACGGTAGTCGACGCCGCTGTCGACGTTGACGATCTCGGTGTTCTGCTTGATCAGCGCGATGGCCGGCAGGAAGCGCGCGCGTTGCAGGCCGTCCTTGTACAGGCCGTCCGGCACGATGTTCGACGTGGCGACCAGGGTCACGCCGTTCTTGAACAGTTCTTCCATCAGCGTGCCGAGGATCATGGCGTCGGTGATGTCGGAAACGAAAAATTCATCGAAGCAGATGACCCGCGACTCAGTCGCGAAGCGCTTGGCGATGATGGTCAGCGGGTTTTTCTCGCCGCCGAGGGTCTTCATCTCTTCGTGCACGCGCTTCATGAAGCGGTGGAAGTGAGTGCGGGTCTTTTCCTTGAATGGCAGCGCTTCGAAGAAGGTGTCCACCAGGTAGGTTTTGCCGCGACCCACGCCGCCCCAGAAGTACAGGCCCTTGACCGGCGTCTGATCCTTTTTGCCAAACAGCTTGCCCAGCAAACCCGGCTTGTTCTGCTCGGCCGCGATCAGATCGTCGTACAGGCGTTGCAGATGACGCACGGCAGTTTCCTGCGCCGCATCATGGAAGAAGTCCGGGCGTTTCAGATCAGCTTGATATCGTTCTAGGGGCGTCATAATTCGTTAGCAAGGCAACAAAAACGGGCCGTCACTGTAGCGATGGCCCGTGGGAATGGCAATCGGCCCTTGGTCGGGCCGGCCCGTTGATTATTCCTGAACCGGTGTCAGAGCGACCCGCAAGGCCTCGACGGCCGCATCCCGCGCAGCCACGTCGGCGAACGCCGGGCTGTCGCCAACGCACTCGCCTTCCAGCCAGACGCTGAAGCTAAGCTCTTCGCTGCGCACATCCAGCGCCTGACCCGATTGCAGCTGCTTGGTCACCTGACCGGCGGTTTTACCGTCGGCGAAGTTGCGCGACAGCAGCAATTGCTCGCCGTCGGCCGCCAGCAGACGGAAACGGAAGCTGCCGTCGTCTTCACGGAAGCTGACGAAACGTGCGGCTTTCGCGGCTTTCTTCTTGGTGGTCGCGGCCACCTGAACCTGATTGACGAAGGAGCGCAGGCCGACCGCTTCACGCAGCTCGTTGAGGAACGGCGTCGCCACCGCACGGGCCTTTTTGGCGCCGTGTTGCAGGATGTCTTCCAGATCTGCCGGACGCTCGATCAACTGGTGATAACGCTCGCGGGACTCGCCCAACTCGTTGTCCAGCAGCTGGAACAGACGGTTCTTCGCCTCGCCCCAACCCAGACCGCCCAGCAGTTCGCTGCGGAATTCGTCGGCCTGCGCCGGCGTGGAGAAGGCCTGGAACAGAGTGAACAGGTGCGAGTTGTCCGGATCTTTCGCTTCGCCCGGCGCGCGGGAGTCGGTAACGATGCGCGAGATCGCGTCCTTCATTTCCTTGGCGCTGGAGAACAGCGGAATGGTGTTGTCGTAGCTCTTGGACATCTTGCGACCGTCCAGGCCCGGCAACGTGGCCACGCTTTCCTCGATCAGCGCTTCGGGCATGGTGAAGAACTCCTTGCCCTGGCCGAACAGGTGGTTGAAGCGCTGGCCGATGTCACGGGCCATTTCCACGTGCTGGATCTGGTCGCGGCCGACCGGCACCTTGTGCGCGTTGAACATCAGAATGTCCGCCGCCATCAGCACCGGATAGCTGTACAAGCCCATGGTGATACCGGCATCCGGGTCTTCGCCGGTCTCGACGTTCTTGTCCACCGAAGCCTTGTAGGCGTGGGCGCGGTTGAGCAGGCCTTTGGCGGCAACGCAGGTCAGCAGCCAGGTCAGCTCGGGGATTTCCGGAATGTCGGACTGACGGTAGAAGGTCACGCGATCCACATCCAGGCCACCGGCCAGCCAGGTCGCGGCGATTTCCAGACGCGAGCGCTGGATGCGCAGCGGGTCATCGCACTTGATCAGGGCGTGATAGTCGGCCAGGAAGTAGAACGAGTCGGCATTGCTGTCGCGGCTGGCGAGGATCGCCGGGCGGATGGCGCCGGCGTAGTTGCCCAGGTGCGGGGTGCCGGTGGTGGTGATGCCGGTGAGGATGCGGGTACGGTTCGTCATGGGTAATCGCTTGTCAGACTGCAATCAATTCGAGAGACGCGGCAGGATCAGATCCTTGAGATCGGTCAGCTTGCCATGAAAAAAGTGTCCGCATTCTGCCACTTTCAGCAGCTCATGGGGGCGCGGGAGTTTGTCAGACCAGTCGTAGACCAGCTGCGGATCGATCACTTCGTCGGTTTCCGGCTGGATCACCGTCAACTCGCCCTGCTGCGGCAGTTGATCCTGATCGCCCAGGCGCATCACCGCCGGCGCGACCATGAACAGGTGCTTGGGCGTGACGCCTTGGGCTTCGAGACGGCCGCCGAGACTTGCGGCAACAAATCCGCCGAAGGAGAAACCGAACAGGGTCAGCGGCAGATCCGGGTGTTTTTCCAGCAGCCATGCGGCAGCGGCCTGGGCGTCATCGACTTCACCGGTGCCCATGTCATGGGAGCCTTCGCTGGCACCGACGCCGCGATAGTTGAAGCGCAAGGTGATCAGGCCGGCGTCGCGTGCGGTGCGCTGCAGGGTCGAGACGACCTTGTTGAGCATGGTGCCGCCCTGCACCGGGTTCGGGTGGCAGATCAGCGCGATGCCGCGTGGCTGCTCATTGTCCAGATACAAAGACTCAAGTTGCCCCACCGGGCCATCAATCACTACAGGGGTTTCACGCATCAGCAAGGAAGGAACTCCGTGACCTCGAATCGGGTCGACTCGTCTAGCAAATTGTCTGTGCCAGTCTATTGCGAGTGAATCGCGGTATACAGCGCAGGTTCGAGCCGTTAACGTAAAGCAAAGCCGTTTATAGAGGAAGGACTCGTGGAACACTCGCTCTTAGTTTGGTTGTTACCGACTCTTGCCCTGGTTGTGGGTGTCGCCATTGGTTTCCTGATCGCTCGCGTTGCGCCGAACGCCGCGCCCAGCCGCACGCAGCGTCAACTGGATGATATTCAGGAACGTTTCGACAGTTATCAGAACGAAGTGGTGACCCACTTCAACAGCACCGCCAATCTGGTCAAGAAGCTGACCCAGAGCTATCAGGAAGTGCAGGATCACCTCGCCGAGGGTGCCAACCGCCTGGCCCTGGACGAGCAGACCCGTCAACGCTTGCTGGCCTCGCTGCACGCCGACGCGGCACAGGCCCCACGGGAACGCCTGACGCCACCACGGGATCAGGAACCGCCGCGTGATTACGCGCCGAAGACCCCGAACTCGCCGGGCATGCTCGACGAGCATTACGGCCTGAAGAAGTAATCAGCCTTCGCGCCAACAAAAAGCCCCCGGACAATCACTTGTCCGGGGGCTTTTTTGTACCTGACGGTTACGGGTACTGCTGAACCGTGCCCGGCTGCTGCTGACCACCGTACTGCTGGCCCGGAATCGCCTTGAGGTTAACCTCGACGCGACGGTTCTGCGCCCGGCCATTGACGTCACCGTTGCTGGCGATCGGATTATCCGGACCGGCACCGCGGGCGCTCAGGTTGGCACCGCTGACGCCTTGCGAAGTCAGGTAGGTGGCCACGCTCTGCGCACGACGCTGGGACAGGTCCATGTTGTGCTGACGGCTGCCGGTGCTGTCGGTGTAGCCGACGATTTCGATCTGGTTCTGGTTGAACTCTTTGAGCGAGTTGGCCAGGTTGTTCAGCGGCTGATAGAAACTGGAAGCTATGTTCGCCGAATCGGTGGCGAAGGTGATGTTGCCCGGCATGATCAGCTTGATCTGATCGCCCTGACGCTGCACTTCAACCCCGGTGTTGGCCATGCTGGCGCGCAGTTTTTTCTCCTGCTGGTCGGCGTAGTAGCCGTAACCGGCGGCCGAGGCACCGACGACGGCTGCGCCGATCAGCGCACCCTTGCCGCGGTTGTTGTGGTCGATGGCGGCACCGGCCAGCGCGCCGGCCAGCGCACCGAGGCCACCGTACTTGGCGGTTTTGCTCATGCCCTGGGAGCCACCGTCGGCCTGACCCTGATTGTCATACGGGTTGGGCGAGGCGCAGCCGGACAAGACGGCCACGGCAGTAGCGACAATAATCAAACGACGCGTGGTGAACATGGAGTGCTCCTACATTTTGCATTCTGTGGTGCAGCGGCCATTGGCAACTGGCCCGTGCGGGCGTTGGATCATGACAATGCACAAAAATTCCGCCGGGCACCCGTGACAAAATGTTTAGGCACGCACAAACGGGTTCTCGCGCATCTCATCCCCCAGACGCGTATCCGGACCATGCCCGGCTACAACGGTCGCGTCTTCATCCAGGGTGTATAGCCGTTGCTTGATCGATCGCACGATGGTCGCCTGATCGCCGCCCCACAAATCCGTGCGCCCTACTCCGCGACGAAACAGCGTGTCGCCGGCAATCAACAGCTTAGCCTCGGAAAACCAGAAGCTCATGGAACCTGGCGTATGCCCCGGCGTGTGCAGCGCCACGCCACAGCCGCAGGCCAGCTCTTCATCATCGCTCAACCAGCGATCGGGAGACGGCACCGGGGTGTAAGGCACGCCGAACATCTGGCACTGCATCTCGAGGTTGTCCCACAGGAACTGATCCTCTTTGTGCAGATGCAAGGTGGCGCCGGTCTTCTCTTTCATCTGTCCGGAAGCCAGAAAGTGGTCGAGGTGCGCGTGAGTGTGAATGATGCTGACCACTTTCAGACCGAGGGCATCGAGCCGGGCCATGATCAGGTCAGGGTTGCCGCCCGGATCGACGACAATGGCTTTTTTGGTGATCGGATCGCCGATGATCGTGCAGTTGCACTGGAGCGGGCCGACGGGGAAAGTTTCGCGAATGAGCGCGGGATTTGCAGCGGTCATGGGAGATCCTGAACAGACATTGAAGACAGTGCGCAGAGGCTGATTTCCGCCATTTTACGTTGTTGGCTCGCAGGATGCCGACACAGCGCAAAACAGCAGATTCAGTTCAACACCCCCAACTCTTTCGCCCGCGCCACCGCTTGCGTGCGCCGTTCCACACCCAGCTTGCTGTTGATGTGACTGGCGTGCGTTTTCACGGTGTGCAGCGAGATGAACAGCTGATCACTGATTTCCTGATTCGAGCAGCCCTGAGCGATCAACCTCAGGACGGCGAGCTCACGACTGCTGAGCGATTCGGTCGTCGTGGATTCCGCTGCAGGACGAGCCGGCGCCTGGGGGAAATGTTCCAGCAATTGCTGACCGGCAGCTGTCGGTGCAGTCAGTGACAGTTGCCCGCGCAACCAGTCAGCATGCTCTTTGACCAGCACATCGAAAGGTTGCAGGACGCCGCCGGACGCCGCTTCCAGTGCCTGACTCAATGCCTTGCGCGCTTCAGGCTCACGATTGTTTGCCAACAGCAACACCACTTTTTGCGTCAGCGCCATCACGCTGAGCAGTTGCCGTCCGGTTTGCTGGCCGTTCTCCAGCAGCACGTTCAATCGCCCTTCGGCGAGCATCGGTTGCCCCTGTATGACGTCCAGCAACGCCTGTTGCAGCTCGACGTGCAAGGGCAGTTGCGGATGAAATTCCGGCGGTGCCGCCGCGTATTCACCGGTGTAGGTCTGGCCCAGTCGCGCCAGCCAGGCTTCGGCCAGATCGATACGCCCCTGAGCCAGCCACAGCTCACATTTGACCAGGGTGATCATCGCCAGGTAGTAGATCGGCGGGACATCCCATATGTGCATCAGCCTTTCGGCTTCGGCCAGTTCGGCGAAGGCCTTGGCGAAATCGCCGCTGCTGCCGTCGAGCCGGGCGATCACGCAGTGGCCAATCAGCACGCTGATGTCACGACAGGCCCTTGCTTCAGTCAGGCCCGCCTGCAATCGCGCCCTTGCCGCCTGAGGCTGCAATCGCATGGCCAGCAGAAAACCCTCATACAGCGTCAGTCGCGCACGCACGGCGTACAAACGCTGCGCGGACAATCCGCGCAAGCGCTCCAACCCTTGGCGCACTTCATCGAGCGCACGCAGGATTTCGCCGCGGGCCTGCAGGACGCGGGCACGATCATAATGCGCCAGCGCCTCGAACAAGGGATTGCCGACCCGCTGCGCCAGCTCAAGCGACTCGCGGTTCAGGCCCCGTGCACGCCACAGATCGCCGTCGGCAATCGCCAGGTTGGACAGGGTCGAGAGGCACATCAGGCGTTGGCCGTAACGCTTGGCCGGCAGGCTTTCCAGTGCTTCGCTGCAATACTCGATGGTCTGCTCGCGATGGCCCCGCCCGCGGGCGATGATGCCCTTGAGCGCCAGCCATTGAGCCAGCATGGATTTCTGGGCGGTGGCCGAAGGTGCCGGCAGAAAACGACTCAGATGACTGGCGAGTTCTTCGGCCGCATCAAGCTGACAGGCCAGCCCCAGCGCCCAGCTGTACAACACGATCAGGCGCGGGGTGCTGATCAGCAGGCTGTCGGGCAGGTCCATTTTCCAGCGCAGCAGCATGCCGACGTTTTGCTCGGCCAGCAGTTGTTCCTCGGACAGGTTTTGTACCAGATTGGCCGCGACGTCCAGATGCCCTGCGCGCAGCGCCTGCTCGACAGCTTCATCCAGAAGGCCCTGGGCATTGAACCAGCGGCAGGCGCGCAGATGCAGCGTCGCGGCCGGCACCAGTGCCCGGGCGATAGGCCGGCTGCGCAACAGGTCGGAAAACAGGTGGTGATAACGATACCAGTGCCCATGCTCGTCCAGCGGCACGAGGAACACCTGATGCGCCAGCAGGAAACGCAGGATTTCCGCACTGTCGTGGGCTTCGCGCACCGCGTCGCACAGCTCGCTGCAAAAGCGTTCCTGCGGCGCGGTGTCATAAAGAAACGCCTGGACCTCGGCGGGCAGGCAATCGATGACTTCTTCCAGCAGATATTCGCGGATCAGCCCTTCCCCGCCGTTCAACGCTTGTGGCAAGGCTGATTCGGTGCCGACTTCAGCGATCGCCAGCAGCCAGAAACGCAGCCCGGCCACCCAGCCTTCGCTGCGCTGGATCAGGTTTTCCAGCGCTTCACCGCGCAGGGAACTGCTGTGACGATCAAGCAGTGCCAAGGCTTCGTCGTGGGTCAGGCGCAGGTCCTGTTCGTGCAGTTCCAGCAACTGGCGCGACAGGCGCAGACGTGCCAGGTGCCAGTCCGGGCGCTGCCGACTGGTGACCATGACCACCAGGCCGTCCGGTAAATGATTGAGGAAAAATTGCAGGCAACGGTCGAGCACCGGCCCTTGAGCGAGGTGGTAGTCATCCAGTACCAACAGCAGCGGAGCCGTCGGTTGCAGATGCAGCGCCAGTTCATCCAGCAGGCCGTCGAGCCATTCTTCGAACGCAAACGGCTGATGACGTTGACGCATTTTCAGCAGTCCCAGTGCCCGGCTGCCCAATTGCGGAAAATAGTCCTGCAGACCTTCGAGCAGTCGCTCGAGAAACCGCCCCGGATCGTTGTCCCGCGGACTCAGACCCAGCCACAGGCTTTGCCAGTGCGCCGGCAGACTCTGACAGAACTCCACCGCCAGCGAGCTCTTGCCGAACCCGGCCGGGGCGCTGACCAGCAACAAACGCCCTCCGAGCCCGGCGCTCAGGCGCTCGCACAAACGGGGTCGCAGCACGTAGCCGTCGGGTAGCGGCGGACGGAAAAAACGTCCGTCCAGTGCCGCGACGGCAACGCTTGCAGGGCCCGGAAGTGGGGACAGATCAGTCATGGCCGGCTCTTGTTTGTAGGGCTGTTGGCGGCGTAGCAGATGCCCGCAGACTAGCCTTAAACGGAGCGGTTATGAAGGTCGTTGCTACAAATGGCTACAAAAAGGCTACGGAAAAAGCGACAGGCAAAAAAACGCCCCGAACCGGTCGGGGCGTTTTAACGAGGATGCGGCCTCGGTTTACAGGAGCTTAGCGAATACCGTCCTGGCGCAGGGCTTGGGGCGTGAAGTCTGCGGTGGTTGCAGTGAAACCGAAGTCATACGCCGATTTCTCTTCGTTCTTCATGCCCAGAGCCAGGTAGCGGCCGGACTGCAGGTCGTAGAGGGTTTCCAGGGTGTACCAAGGCACCTGCACGTTGTAGTAGTCCTGGGAGTGAGCTTCCGCCACGCGCCACAGTTGGTTGCGACCGTCATAGTGATCGATCACGGCCGCTTGCCAGGTGTCTTCGTCGATGAAGAAGTCACGCTTGGCGTAGATGTGACGCTGACCTTCCTTCAGGGTCGCGGTCACGTGCCAGACGCGACGCAGTTCATAGCGCGCCAGATCCTGGTTGATGTGCCCGGCCTTGATGATGTCGGCATACTTGAGCTTTGGATCGTCGAGCTTGTAGCTGTCGGAGGCGATGTACATCTCTTGCTTGCCGACCAGTTTCCAGTCGTAGCGATCCGGTGCGCCGTTGAACATGTCCAGGTTGTCGGAAGTACGCAGACCATCCGCCGCGGTACCCGGGCCGTCATAGGACACTTGCGGTGCGCGGCGCACACGACGCTGACCGGCGTTGTAGACCCACGCCGAACGCGGTTCCTTCACCTGATCGAGGGTTTCGTGCACCAGCAGTACACCACCGGCCAGACGTGCCGGCGCGGTCACTTTCTGCTTGAAGTAGAACAGGATGTTGCCCGGGTTCGCCGGATCGTAATCTTTCATCTTGTCGCGGAACACGAACTGGTCCTGGAAATACACCAGGCTGAACGAGCCGTTCGGTTGCGGCGTGGCCTGGGTCACCAGACGGGTCACGCTGCCGCCGCGATAGCGGGTGATGTGGTTCCAGATGACTTCCACACCGGTTTTCGGAATCGGGAACGGCACGGCGGTATCGAAGTTTTCCAGGCCGTTGCCGCCCGACACCAGCGTCGTGGTGGTGGCGTTCTTCTTGATGGCGGCGAATACCGCATCCGGCACGGTGGCACCGCGATGGGATGGGTAGACCGGCATCTTGAAGGTATCAGGGTAACGCTGGAACATCGCGTACTGACCCGGCGCGAGCTTGGCCTTGTACTGATCGACGTTCTGTTTGGTAATGGTGAACAGCGGTTTTTCACTGGCGTACGGGTCGGACAGGAAGCCTTTGCTGTCGACAGTACCGGCGTTCTTCGGCATCGGTTTCCAGGCCGGGATCGAGCCGTCGGCGTTACCGGCCATTTCGGCGCCCATCGGGGTCAGGCTCTTGCCCAGTTTGTCCGCTTCGGCGGCAGGCACTGCCGCCATGACGCCGGTCGCCAGCAGCGACAGGCCCAGAACACCGGCGTGGAACAGACTCTTTGTTATTTTCATAAATTCGTTCGTCCTGAATGCAGTGCTTAGAAGTTCACGCCGAGGCTGAGCGCCACGAAGTCGCGGTCATCCACGGTGGTGTACTTGCCGTCGAAGAAGTTGGTGTAAGCCAGGCTCGCGGTATAGGTGTTCTGGTACTCGGCATCGACGCCCAGGCTCACCGCCTTGCGACCTTCTTCAAAGTTGCCGCCAGGGCCTGGCGAGTAGCCGCTGACGTCATGGGACCAGGCCACGTTCGGCTTGAGGTTCACGCCGGCGAACACGTCGTTGTATTCCCAGATGGCGCGACCGCGATAACCCCAGGAAACCGACGTGGTGAAACCGTCATTGTTGCAATTGCGGCTACGGTTGTTCTGTGGGGAACCTGGCCCGGCGCCATTGATGGTGCCGTTGTTGAGGATGTTGACGCAGGTGTTGGTGCCGCCGGTGGCTGGCAATTCGCCCGGGCCGAAGACCGGGTCGCGGCCATAGCGCTTGTCGGATCGGCTCTCCAGACCGCCCACGTAAGTCGCGCCCACTTCACCCACCAGCGTCAGACGGCTCGCGCCCATGACCTGATCGAAGAAGTGCGTGAAGGTGGTCTGCAGTTGAGTGATTTCCTTGCGCTCGTAACCGTGCAGATCCTGACCCGGCACGCCGTCGAGCAGCGATGCGTTCGCAAACGTGCCGCCCAAGGGACGCACACCGGCGAACAGGATGTCGGTAGAGTTCAGTTGTACCGGCGCATTCGGACGGTAGCTGATTTCACCGCTCCAGGCGGTGCCGGTAGGCAGGGTGGTGGAGAAGCTCAGACCGTACAGGCGGATGTCTTCTGGATACTCGACGAAGTAGTTCGAGTTGCCTGCAACCACCAGCGGCCCCAGGGCCCGGAATGCTGCCGGCAATGCCGCCACGCCGTTGTAGACCGATTGCGGTGCACCCGTGGCGCTGAAGATCGGCGCACGGCTGTGATAGTTCATGAAGTAGGCACCGAACTCGGTGTCCAGTGGCTCGAACATGTATTTGAGGGACGCGCCCCACTGACCGCTGTCTCGGGCATCCCGATCAGGACCGCGACGTACCAGCACGCCCTCCTCGTTGACGTCGACGCCGTTGGCAGCCAATGGCCCCAGGGCAATGGCCGGGATCTGCGAACGCTTGTTCAGCACGCGCAGGTTGTCGGTGCAGCCGTCGGCAATGATGTCCGGCTGGGAGAAGAAGGTGCCGCAGTTGTCGACGACAGTCTGGTCCCACTCGAGCTGATAGAAGGCTTCGGCGGACAGGTTTTCGGTCAGGCTCTGGGACACGTAGAACATGTTGACCGGGATCAGGCCTTCCTTGATCTCGGCGCCCGGACGGCGGAACGCGGACACGTCGATCGGGTTGATCGAGTTGATGCCGCCGCCGATGAAGGTACTTTCACCCCAGCTCACCACCTGTTTGCCCAGGCGCACGGAGCCCGGCTGATCGGCGATCGAATAGTTGTGGTAGACGAAGGCATCGAGGATCTGACCGCCGGCGGACTTGGCGCCTTCCTTGCGATTGCTGTCGCTGATGTCCTTGAACTCGCGGCTCTCGTCCTTCAGTTCGAAGTCGTACCAGTACTTGCCACGGACAAACACGCCGGTGTCGCCGTATTTCAGTTCGAGGTCATGGATGCCCTTGAAGATCTTCGAGAACGTTTCGCCGCTCTTGAAGTTGGCATGGCCGTCGTCGGAAGTCTGGGACAGACCGTGACCGCCGTTGTTGACGCCGATGAGGTTCTTGTTCGGGCTCTGGGTGGACCAGCTGGCACCGATCGACAGGGAGGAGTCGAACTGGCCTTCGATTTCACCGACGTTGAAGCTGACGCCGAATGCGGGCCCGGCGAGCGAAGAAGCAAGACTGACGGCCAGAGGCAGCTTTGCCCGGCGCCAGAACTGGTTTACTGAGGTCATCGACGCTACTCCATGTGCATTATTGTTATGGCAGTGAGTACTTTTAAAAACGCCTGAAGGACCGGGCGCCAGAGGCTTCCCGAGATCGCTTCAATGTTGCATCGCCCCGTTTGTGCGTGTGCCCCGTTCTTAAAAATCCTTGAGCGGACTATAGCCAGCAGGTGGTACTGCTTGATCCCTCTAAAGTGTGATTTGCAGCTGCCGGCCACTCTGGAACAGTCCTTTCGCCAGTCCGACACATGTCGGCACGGCAAGGATGGCTGAAAATTCGAATTTCACAAGCCAAGCGCTTGCTTGGTGGGTCTGGCGCGCCGTTTTCGGCGCGCCAGAGGAGGCTCAGAGCGTCGAGAGGAAGGTGCTGTTGTTGGCCTGCCATTCGGTGATGTCGAGGCGGATGCGCTTCTTGTCGAGCTTGCCGACACTGGTCTTGGGAATTTCAGTAACAAGCGCGATCTGGCTCGGAATCGCCCACTTGCTCAAGTGCCCCAGTTCAACGAATGGCTTGAGGTGTTCCTTGAGCTCGCGCGCCCCGATAGCGTGCCCTTCACGCACCACCAGCAAGGCAAACGGACGCTCGCCCCACTGCGGATCGGCGATGCCCACCACTGCTACTTCACGTACCGCGACGTGACGGCTGATCAGGTCTTCGAGGTCCAGCGAGGAGATCCACTCGCCGCCGGTCTTGATCACGTCCTTGATCCGGTCGCGAATGTCGATCACGCCCATGCTGTCGAGCGTGGCGACGTCCCCGGTGTGCAGCCAGCCGCCGGCCCACAGCTCGGCGCCCTTCTGCGGTTCGTTGAAATAACCCTCGGTCAGCCACGGTGCACGCAACACCAGTTCGCCCTGGGTCTCGCCGTCCGCCGGGAGGAAATTGCCCTCGGTGTCGACAATCGCCGCTTCGACCAATGGCCCCGGCACGCCGGCCTTGATGCGGTAGGTGGTGCGCTCGTCTTCGGTGCCTGCCATCAATTCATCGTTGAGGTGCGCGCACGAGACCAGCGGCCCGGTTTCCGACATGCCATAGGCGGCCGTCAGTTGAATGCCCTTGCTCTTGGCCGTTTCGTACAGCGTACGATTGAGCGCACTGCCGCCGATGACGATTTTCCAGCCGCCAAAATCGGTGCCTTGCGCGCCCTTGGCGTTGAGCACCATCTGCAGGATGGTCGGCACACAATGGGAGAATGTGACCTTTTCCTTGCGCCACAACTCGACCAGAAACTCCGGGTCGTAACGCCCCGGATAAACCTGCTTGAGCCCGAGCATTGTCGCCACATACGGCAGACCCCACGCATGCACGTGGAACATCGGGGTGATCGGCATGTACACGTCGTTGGTGCCCAGCAGCCGCACGCTGTCGATGGCGCCCATGATGGTCGACACGCCCATGGTGTGCAGCACCAGTTGCCGATGGGTGAAGTACACGCCCTTCGGATTGCCGGTGGTGCCCGTGGTGTAAAACGTAGTGGCGACCGAGTTTTCGTCGAAATCCTGGAAGTCGTACTGCGGACTCGCGGCCGCCAGCAGTTGCTCGTACTCCCCCACCAGATTCGGCAAATCCGCGGTTTTTTCCGGCAGATCAGTCAGCAGCAGGGTTTTCTCCACCGTGGTCAGGTGTGGCGCGATGGCCTGGTACAGCCCGACAAACTCGCTGTTGACCAGCACGAAGCGGTCCTCGGCGTGGTTCATGGTGTAGAGGATCTGTTCCGGCGACAGGCGCACGTTGATGGTGTGGATCACCGCGCCGATCATCGGAATCGCAAACATGCACTCGAGGTAGCGATGGCTGTCCCAGTCCATCACCGCCACGGTGTCACCGGCCTTCACGCCGGCCGCCGTCAGTACGTTGGCCAGCCGCGCGACCCGCTCGATCAGGGTCGGGTAGCTGTAGCGCAGCTGGTCACGGTAGATGATCTCGCGGGTTTTCTCGTAACGGGCGCCCGACATCAGCAGCCGTTTGATCAGCAGTGGATACTGGTACGCCCCTTCGGCGGGCGGAATAACGCGAGTCTGCAACATAAGAATCCCTTTTCTGACTGCACGGTGTTGGCTTTGGAGTTTCGTACTCTAGAACCGTTATACGTCAGCCAAATCAGCCAAAGGAATGATTTGCAGAGCCGTACAAATGCTAGCTTTGCGCCAGCATTTGCCGAAACAGATGACAGCCCAGAAGGATCAATGCATCTCGGTGAACGCGAGTTTCACGCCGATGGCGATCAGCACCGCGCCCATGGTGCGGTCGAACCAGTGGCCCATGCGGGCGAAACCGGCGCGCACGCGCTGCTGGCTGAACAGCATGGCCACCAGGCAGAACCAGGTGGCGGTCGCGACGGCGAGATAAATGCCGTAACCGGCCTGGACTGTCAGCGGGGTGTGCGGGTTGATCACCACGGTGAACAGCGACAGGAAGAACAGCGTGGCTTTCGGGTTCAGACCGTTGGTCACGAAGCCTGAGGTGAAGGCGCCCCGAGCGGTGCGCTCGCCAGCTTCTTTGTGCAGGTCGTCGGTCACGGTTTTCGCCGGTTGCGCACGCAAAGCCTTGAAGCCGATGTAAAGCAGGTACGCGGCGGCCGCCCATTTCAAGGCGTTAAACAATACGATCGATTGGGAAACGATCAGCCCGATTCCCAGCAGCGAATAACCCACGTGCAGGAAAATCGCCGTGCCCACGCCCAACGCGGTCCAGGTCCCCGCGCGTCGCCCGTGGGTCACGCTTTCGCGCACCACCACGGCGAAATCAGGACCGGGGCTGGCGACGGCCAACAGGTGGATCAGGGCAACGGTCAAGAATTCGGTCCAGTACATGGGGGCTCCTTTCGGCCAAGCGTAACGAGTTGTTTCATCTGGTAGGCTCGGTAGATTACGCCTTCCCTTCAAAGCACAACAGGTACAGTTGATGACGAACGCCCACCGCGCCGTATTCCTCGATCACCCGTCGCTGGATCTTGGCGATCTCGATCTGAGCCCTTTGCGTGACTGCTTCAGCGACCTGCAACTGTTCGCCCAGACGCTGCCTGCGCAAGTGAGCGAACGCCTGCAAGGTGCGACCGTGGCAATCAGCAACAAGATCCTCATCGACGCCGCCGCCATGGCCGCCAACCCACAGTTGAAGCTGATCCTGATCACCGCCACCGGCACCAACAACGTCGATCTGGCCGCCGCCCGCGCCCACGGCATCACGGTGTGCAACTGCCAGGGTTACGGCACGCCGTCGGTGGCGCAACACACGATCATGCTGTTGCTCAACCTCGCCACACGCCTGGCCGATTATCAAAAAGCCGTCGGCGAAGGCCGCTGGCAGCAGGCGAAACAGTTCTGCCTGCTGGATTACCCGATCGTCGAGCTGGAAGGCAAAACCCTCGGCCTGCTTGGACACGGCGAACTCGGCGGCGCGGTCGCGCGTCTGGCCGAAGCCTTCGGCATGCGCGTGTTGCTGGGGCAGATTCCGGGGCGACCGGCCCGTCCGGATCGTCTGCCGCTGGAAGAATTGCTGCCGCAGATCGACGCCCTCACCCTGCACTGCCCGCTCAACGAACACACTCGGCACTTCATCGGCGCCCGCGAGCTCGCCTCGATGAAACCCGGCGCGTTCGTGGTCAACACCGCCCGGGGCGGGCTGATCGACGAACAGGCCCTGGCCGACGCCTTGCGCAGCGGTCATCTGGGCGGCGCGGCCACCGATGTGCTGAGCGTCGAGCCGCCGACCAACGGCAATCCGTTGCTGGCTGCCGACATCCCGCGCCTGATCGTCACCCCGCACAACGCCTGGGGCAGCCGCGAAGCGCGCCAGCGTATCGTCGGCCAACTGGTGGAAAACACCCAGGCGTTCTACAGCGGTAAGGCGCTGCGGGTCGTCAGTTGATAAACTGCGGCACTTTTTTTCACAGGAGCAGTTATGGATCCGCGCAGTGAAGTACTGCTTCGTCAGGCCGAGTTATTCCAGGGTTCGGTGTTGCTGGCCGGTTTGCCTGCCGATGATCTGCTGGGGCGCCTGCCCGATGCGTTTGGCTGGTGCTGGCACGCCGGCGATCAGGCCGCACTCGAAGCCCGCTTCGCAGGCCGCAGCCATTTTGGCGTGAACGTGCCGGAGCGCGAATTCACCAACGCCGTGGTGTTTTTGCCCAAGGCCAAGGACCTGACCGATTACATCCTCAATGCCGTGGCTTCGCGCCTGGCCGGGCGTGAGGTGTATCTGGTCGGGGAAAAGCGCAGCGGTATCGAAGGCGCCTCCAAACAGCTCAACCCGTTCGGCAAGCCGCGCAAGCTCGACAGCGCGCGCCATTGCCAGCTGTGGCAAGTGACCGTGGCTAACGCTCCCGAAGCCAAACCGCTGGAAAGCCTGGCGCAAACCTACGAACTGCCGCTGGCCGAAGGCCCGTTGAAAGTCATCAGTCTGCCGGGCGTGTTCAGCCATGGCCGACTGGATCGCGGCAGCGCCCTGCTGCTGGAGCACCTGGACAAACTGCCAAGCGGTCATCTGCTGGACTTCGGTTGCGGCGCCGGCGTACTCGGTGCGGCGGTCAAGCGTCGTTACCCGCACAATCAGGTCACGTTGCTCGACGTTGATGCCTTCGCCGCCGCCAGCAGCCGGCTGACCCTGACGGCCAACGGTCTGGAAGCCGAGGTACTGACCGGTGACGGCATCGACGCCGCGCCGATGGGTTTGAACGCGATTCTGAGCAACCCGCCGTTCCACGTCGGCGTGCACACTGATTATTTCGCCACCGAAAACTTGCTGCGAAAAGCGGCCAAGCATCTGAAAAACGGCGGCGAACTTCGCCTGGTTGCTAACAGTTTCCTGAAGTATCAACCACTGATCGAAGAGCATCTCGGGGTCTGCGCGATCAAGGCCGAAGGCAATGGTTTCCGGATTTACCGGGCCAAGCGCGGCTGAAAATTAGCACTTGCCGAATGGATTCTGCCTAGGCAGAATCCGCTCCGTCCTAGGGGAGTAGTCTCCCACGAGCGCCAAGCTCGTCCGGCATACGTCAACATACTTGATCCTCAGATCATGGCGTATGCGACCCAAGCGTCCGCACCAGACGGATCGCAGGGTTTGACAAGACCTATGACACGCACACCTTACCCGGGGCGGGAAGGTTGTACGTGTCATAGCCGTGTCGACCCGCCCCTTAGGAAATCCTGATGCTGGACTCGTTACTCGTTCCCACCGCAATCGTTGCCTTGGCCGAAATCGGCGACAAGACGCAACTGCTCGCGCTGATTCTCGCCGCTCGCTTCCGCAAACCCTGGCCGATCATCGCCGGTATCGTCGCTGCGACCCTGGCCAACCACGCAGCAGCCGGTGCGGTCGGCGCCTGGTTCGGCAGTTTCTTCTCCGATTCGGTCCTGCACTGGATTCTCGCCGCGAGCTTCGCCGCCACCGCCCTGTGGACGCTGGTGCCGGACAAGATGGATGACGATGAAGCCAGCACCGCCCGCAAGTTCGGGCCATTCCTGACCACGCTGATCGCGTTCTTCCTCGCGGAAATCGGTGACAAGACCCAGATCGCCACGGTGATGCTGGCAGCGCAATACCCGGAGCTGTGGCTGGTGATCATCGGCACCACAGCGGGCATGCTGATCGCCAACGTGCCGGTGGTACTGGCGGGTAATTTTGCGGCGGAGAAACTGCCGCTGACCCTGATCCGTCGACTGGCCGCCTCGGCGTTCCTGATCCTGGCGATCGTCGCGGTGTACAAGGCGATGCAAAGCAGCGGCTGGGTTTGATCCGGCAGATCGCTCCCGCACCGAGTGCGGGAGCGATCATGGTTTCAGGACTTGGGCGCTTTCTCGTAAAGCGGCATGACCTTCGGAATCGCCGCTTCCAGCGAAGCGATCCGGCTGGACGACGCCGGGTGAGTGCTCATGAACTCCGGAGGGGCCCCTTCGGATGCCTTGCTCATCTTGTTCCACAACGTGATGGCGGCGTTCGGGTTGTAGCCGGCACGAGCTGCCAGTTCCAGACCGATCAGGTCAGCCTCGTTTTCGTTGGCGCGGCTGTTGGGCAGCGTCATGCCGTAGTTGGCCACAGTGTCGGCCAGCGCCAGGCTGTCCTGACCCAGGCCGAGCAACGCACCGGCACCCTGCTTGGCCATTTCGATGCCATAGGCCTTGGACATGGCTTCACGACCATGCTCGCGCAGGGCGTGGGCGATTTCATGGCCCATGACCGCGGCGATTTCATCGTCGGTGAGCTTCAGACTGTCGATCAGCCCGGTGTAGAAAATGATCTTGCCGCCAGGACCGCAGTTGGCGTTGAGCTCGTCACTCTTGATCAGATTCACTTCCCATTTCCACTGCGCCGAATCCGGACGGAAATTCGGTGCTTGGGCGATCAGCCGGTTGGCGATGGCCTGAATGCGTTTGGCATCGTTGCTGGTCTTGTCCAGCACGCCTTTGGTGGACGCCTCGCCCACGGTCTTCTGGTAGGACTGGGCATACATCTGGTCGACCTCTTGCGAGGACAGCATGCTGAACATGTACTGCTTGCGCTCCACGCCCACGGCACCGCCGCTGGTGGTGTTGACCGACTGACAACCGGCCAGCAACAGCGCTGCGCTCAGTGCACTTACAACCAATGTCTTGTTCATTCAAAAGCTCCCTGAAAACCTGCCGCGTATCCTAGGCGGGTAATTGTATCGACGCCAGATACAACGGACGTGTTGCATCTACTTTCAGAAAACTCCCGCCAGACCTGTAGGAAAAAATTCACATCCGCCACCAGGCCCGCTGCAACTGCGTCGCGCACTGATCCATTTGCGACATTGCGCTGCAATTACTCCCTCTTTGCCTCATGGCGCAATAGTGGCTGCCGATACAGCAGCGCAGACGTCCTCTCGCGTGCGGAGCTCCCATGAAGTTCAAGTCGATCCAGTTTTCCGTAGCCGCCCTGGCCGGCGCCATCGTACTCAGCGTAGTCGCCGCGCTGGTGCTGTACGCGCTGTTCTCCGGTGCCCGCACCCAGGAAATGGTCCAGCAACGGACCCAGGCCCAGTTCGAGCAAGTCATCGAACAGCGCCTGACGTCGCTGGCGCAGACCCAGGTCAGCCAGATCCAGCGCGAACTGGAAGCGCCGCTGCTGATTGCCGGCGGACTGGTGCGCGTTAACGCCCTGCTCGGCACGCCGGGCGCCGACGGCCAACCGCGACTGACCGTCAGCCGCGAGCAACTGATCAGCCTGATCAAGGAAAACGTCGAGAAGAACCCGAAGATTCTCGGCACCTACATCGGTTGGGAAAAGAACGCACTGGACCACAACGATTCGGCCTACGTCGGCACCAGTGTGGTCGGCATCGACGCCGCCAACGGGCGCTTCCTGCCGTGGTGGTTCCGCAATGACGACGGCACCCTGGGCCTGGACAAACTGGTGGACGTCGACGACCAGAAAGTCCTGTCCACCGGCGTGCGCGCCAGCGAGTACTACCTGTGCTCGAAGGAAACCAAAAAATCCTGCGTGATCGATCCGGCCCCGTACAAGGTTGGCGACAAGATCGTCATGCTCGCCTCCTTTATTGAACCGATCATGCTCAACGGCGCGTTCCAGGGCATCGTCGGCGCCGACCTGTCGGTGAACTTCATCCAGGAAATGCTCCTGGGCGCCAACCAGAAACTGTACAGCGGCGCCGGACAGATGGCCCTGATCGGCGGCAACGGCCGGATCGTCGCCTACACCAAGGACCCGAGCAAATTCGGCGAGAAGGTCAGCGACATCCTCGACGCCCAGCAGATTGCCAACATGGCCAATCTCAAGCGCGGCGAAGTGACGTACACCGTCAATAAAGAGCAAGGCCGGATCGAGTTGTACCTGCCGTTCGGCATCGGCCAGACCGACGCGCGCTGGACGCTGATGCTGCAACTGCCGCTCGACGCGGTGATGGCCGACCTGCAAAAGCTGCAAGGTGACCTCGACGCCCAGCGCAAATCCGACACCTTCGGCATGGCCATGGTCGGTCTGATCATTGCCGGTCTCGGCTTGCTGGTGATCTGGCTGGTGGGCCACGGCATCGCCCGTCCGCTGAAGCAAATGGTGACCATGCTCGATGACATCGCCCAGGGCGAAGGTGATCTGACCCGTCGTTTGACCAGTGATCGCAATGACGAACTCGGTTCAATCGCCAAAGGCTTCAATACCTTCCTCGCCAAATTGCAGGGGATGATCACGCAGGTAGTGTCGTCGGTACAGAGCGTCAGCGATTCCTCGGAGCACACGGCCGACATCGCGATCCGGACCAATATCGGCATACAGAAACAGATGGCCGAGATCGATCAGGTCGCCACCGCCGTGCAGGAAATGACCGCCACCGCGCAGGACGTGGCGCGCAACGCGACCCAAGCGGCACAAGCCGCCAGCCACGCCGATCAGGCCGCCAGTCAGGGCATGCAGATCGTGCGCGACACGTCGAATTCGATCGGCGTGCTGGCCGTAGAAATCGGCAAGGCCGTGGACGTGGTGCAGACCCTGGCCAAGGACAGCGAAAACATCAACGCGATCCTGATCGCCATTCGCGGAATCGCCGAGCAGACCAACCTGCTGGCCCTCAACGCGGCGATCGAAGCGGCCCGCGCCGGTGAACAAGGACGCGGTTTTGCGGTGGTGGCCGATGAAGTGCGCAACCTGGCGCAGAAAACCCAGAAGGCCACCGAAGAAATCCAGAGCATGATCCAGCAACTGCAACAGGGCACCCGCGATGTGGTGCGGGTCATGGAAGACAGCCAGAATCGTACCGACGAAAGCGTGCAGCACGCGGCCAAGGCAGCCGAGGCGCTGGAGACCATTACTCAGGCGGTATCGGTGATCAACGACATGAACACCCAGATCGCCAGCGCCGCCGAAGAACAGAGCGCGGTGGCCGACGATATCAACCGCAACGTGATCAATATCGGTCAGGTGGCGAATGAGGTGGCGGGTGGTGCGGATGAGTCGAGTTCGGCGAGTGCCGATCTGACCAAACTGGCGGAGCAGCAGCGGCGGTTGATCAACCAGTTCAAGGTTTAAGAGCCACCCCCTCACCCCAGACCTCTCCCCAGCCCTCTCCCGGAGGGAGAGGGAGCCGACCGAGCTGTCTTCCGTCATACATCGACCTGGTAATTAGTGTCGATTATGGATTCAGCAAAGAACTTTCAAGTCGGTGTATTACTGCAATATCTCTCGGTCAGTCCCCTCTCCCTCCGGGAGAGGGTTAGGGTGAGGGGGGCTCTTGATCTGCTGCTAGGCCGGAGTCAGGCACTCCGGCCCGTTGAGCTTCGGATCATTGACAAGGTTCGCCAGCACCCGCTCGCGCAAGGCGGCGGGTTCGCTGGCGAGCAAACCCTGCAGAACATGCAACGGCGTTTCAGGATCAAGCCACGCCGCCTGCCCCGCCTCATCAAGAATCAACGGCCGGCGCTGACTGGCCGCTGACTGAGTGATCACCGCCGTGCTCAGCCACACCTGTTCCTGCACCGGATACGCTTCCCAGATCGCCGCAAAAAACAACGAAGCACCTTCCCCCGGTGTCAGCCAGTACGGCCGCTTGCGCACGTTGCCGCGCCACTCGTAGAAACCGTTGGCCGGCAGCAGGCAACGGCGCAGGCGCAGGGCTTCGCGAAACATCGGCTGTTCGGCGACGGTTTCAGCCCGGGCGTGGGCCGGCGTGCGCGACATGTCGGTCAGCCATGGCGGTGTCAGCCCCCAACGGGCACGAGCCAGCGTGCGCTGGCCGTCGGGTTCGGCGCGCAGCATCAACACCGAATCGTTGGGGGAAATGTTCCACTGCGCCTGCTGATCGGCAGGAAAACCGGGCAGGTTCGCGAAATCGCGGTTCCAGCGAAACAGGGCATAACGTCCACACATGGGGCAGCACGACTCACAAATAAAACGAACGCCAGCCTAACAGACCAGCGTCCCGGGATAGCTGTCCGGTTCATCGCCGGGCAGCGGCAGCGCGGCATTGTACGCACTGATCAGCTCGCGGGCGTATTCGGCCTGGTCGTTATCCACCGACAGGCCCAGCAGACCGAAGATCGGCAACTCGCCCGTGCCGCCCAGCAGATCGCGCCCGACCAGATGCGCCTCGATGCCTTCGCTGGCGAGCATGCCCTTGAGCATTTCGCCTTCCATCAGGTTTTCCGGCTCGTAGATTCGCTGCATGGGCGCGCCTCACTCGTTTTCGCTAAAGACTTCCAGAAACCAGTCCTCTCCATGGACCTGCAATACAAAGGTGATCGGCCGACAGCACACCTGACAGTCTTCAATATAGGTCTGGTCGCCAGCGGAGAGATCCACGGTCGTCTCGACCTCTTCACCACAATACGGACATTCATATACTGCGCTTTCCAGCATCGCGGTCTCCCGGGTGACTTGTGCGTATAATCGCCGGTCTATTTGCAGGGCTATTTTTGTCTGGCTACTTTTTCAGACCGTGCCCCGTTGGTTTTCGATCAAAACCTTTACTTACCCTAGCCGTTTCCAACAAGAGAGCATGATGGGCGAATTCGATGCCATCCGACCTTACGACGACAGCGAAGTACCTGCGGTACTGGCGCGACTGCTCGGCGACAAGGCGTTTCTAGATATCCTCACCCACTTCCGCTTCCCGCGTTTTGCCGGTGCCTTCGGCTGGATGCTCAAACCACTTATAGCCCATCGGCTGCGTCGTGAGTTCGCCGACGTGACCTCCGTGGCCACTTTGCAGGACAAGGTCGAGTTCTACGTCGACCACACCATCGAGCGCGCCACCGACGGCGTGACCTACACCGGTGTCGAGCAATTCAAGTCCGGCAGCGCTTATCTGTTCATCGCCAACCACCGCGACATCGTGATGGACCCGGCCTTCGTCAACTACGCCGTGTACCACGCCGGCCTGCCGACGCCGCGCATCGCGATTGGCGACAACCTGCTGCAAAAGCCGTTCGTCAGCGACCTGATGCGCTTGAACAAGAGCTTCATCGTGCATCGCTCGATCACCGGGCGCCGCGAGAAAATGGCCGCTTACCAACTGCTGTCGGCCTACATCAACCACTCGATCCGCAATGACTGCGCCTCGATCTGGATCGCCCAGGCCGAAGGCCGCGCGAAGGACGGCGACGACCGTACCGAGTCGGCGATCCTCAAGATGTTCCACATGAGCCGCAAGGACGAGCCGTTCGGCGAAGTCATTCAGTCGCTGAACCTGACCCCGGTGTCGATCAGCTACGAATACGACCCATGCGACCAGGCCAAGGCCCGCGAGCTGTACATCCGCGCCACCACCGGCACCTACAGCAAGGCGCCGGGCGAGGATGACGTGAGCATTGCCAAGGGCATCACCGGCTACAAGGGCCGGGTGCACGTGAACTTCGCCGCGCCGATCACCGAGCTGTTCGAGGACACCAAGCAATTGGCGGTCGAGATGGACAAGCAGATTCTCGGTGGCTACCGGTTGTTCCCGGTGCATTACCTGGCGTACGCGCAGTGGGCCGATGCCGATCCTCAACTGAATGTGCCGAAGGCTGACGAAGTGTTTGGCGCCGAGGAACTGGCCAAGGCCCAGGAAGAATGGCAGAACCGTCTGGACGCCTGCCCCGAGGAACATCGTCCGTATCTGGTGCTGCAATATGCGACGCCGGTGCGCAATCAGTACCGGGTCAAGGCTGGACTGCCGCTGTAAGCGGTGCCGGCTGGTTACAAGAACGGCGCCTTCGGGCGCCGTTTTTCGTTCAGAAGCGGGTACTGATCCAGGACACCAGCAACGCCAGGCCCAGGCAGGCAAAACCGAAGCGGTAGAAGAAGCGGTTCATGCGCAGGGTCGCCCAATCGAGCACCGGCTCCTGGTCCGGCTGGTGCTGACGCTGGGCCGCGATACTGGCCATCGCCCGTTGTTCACGGCGACGGGTCGCGTGCAGCAACCAACTGCCGGGGAAGGCCAACAGCAGGGCCAGCAGGTTGATCAGTTTGGCGGGATGGGCGGTAAACAGCGTCATCAAGTGCAGCGACATCACAGACCTCAATCTAGACCGGTATGGCGAACGCCAGACCGACGACCGCGGCGCGGATTCTACCGAAACCCTCCCCCACTGCCCTAGCCTTTGCGACAAATAACCCGTCAATCGACCGATGGCTGTCCTGTGTCACGGCATCGTCATTTGTTTCAGTCACCCTGCGCGCCTCGAAACCGACACGGAACGCGACATGCTTCACGCTGAAAACCAGGATCGCCTGTACCTCATCTCCCCGTCCGACGAACAGCAGACCCTCGTCGGCAGCCTGGCCTTCAATGTTCAGGACCGTCACTGGCTGGTGTACTGCGCCCTCGGCGGGCACCAGCATGCGGATTTGCCCGAGACTGATTTGCTGACCGGCGTCAGCGTCCTCGACTTCTATTCGCAAGCTGCCTGAACGAAAAAAGCCCGGAGCCATCACTGGCCCCGGGCTTTTTCACAGCAACCGAATACTTACTCGGCGAGGACCTGACCCACGGTCGGATCCTTGAACAGACGGGTCAGCGCATCGCTCAGCACATCGCTGACCAGCTTGGTGTTGGTTTCCTGGTTCGGCGCCATGCCGAAACGCTGGTCCAGCGAGGCACCGTAACGGCCGCTGTAGCGACGGTTGCCGCTCTGTACGTCGGAACGGAAGGTCGCGCCGATGGTGGCCTCGGTCACGTACATGCCTTCTTTCGGCGACTGGTATTTCAGTTCAGTCAGGGTCACGGTCAGTTGTGGAGCATTCATCGCGCCATTGGACGGGGTGAAACCCAGCAGACGCACGGCCGCTTCGGCCTGGGCCTGCAACTTCGGCAGGATCTGCTCGCGCTGCACGGTGATGGCGCTGGTTTCCGGGTACAGGCCGCCACGGGTGCCGAGGGTTGGCGACGGACGACCGTCGACCACGCGGACGACGACAGGCTGACCATGGCCGACCGGTGCCAGCTGAGTGGTCAGCTTCGGTTCCGGGCTCAGTTGTTGCGGGCTGTGGGCGCAGCCGACCAGGGTCAAACTGGTCACAGTGATCAAACCGAACAACAGGCGTTGCAACATGCTCTTCTCTCCAGAATCAGGCACAGACAGGTCCGCAGTATAGCGGTGGGCCACTGTGGGTCACCAGCACTGAAATCTCAGACAAAACCCGCTGCCGGCGGTTCCTGTCACAGATTCTTCACCCCCCATACACGTGCGCGTCACGGCCCTTTGCCAATCTTCCTCACAGATCCCCAAAAGGAGCACTGCCATGCGCTATCTGATCTCGTTGTTCGCCCCACGCCCGCTGCACCGCAGCTTCGCCCTGCTCGACCGCAACGGCCATTGCCAGGCCTTCAAGCAATGCAGCCTGCAACCGATGGGTGGCGGCTGGGTGGAAATCGAGGAAATCCGCCTCAACTGGCTGCACCAGCCACTGCCCGCCAGCGCCCGGGTCGAACAGCAGCGCCCACGCGCACGTGCTCAGGCGATGTTGAGCATCTGACCGGATGCCTAATAAAAGTCATTAAACTCGACCAACTCCCCGCATTTCTTCGATACAATCTCCCCCCGATTATAAGGACGTCTCCTGATCGGGCCCCGCAACAGCGTCAATGCGCTTGCATTGGCATCCAAATCGCCCACAGAGAGCCGCCCACACAGATCGAGTGAAGCTGGCGTGCTTGCTGTTTCCCCGGCAAATCCCGCTTTTCGCGAATCTGCAGAGCTGTCATGACGCTCGGCCACTGAGTTGTTTGCCCCCTCGGGCACGGTGCCAGCCCCGGACAGCCCTTTTTGAGGTTCACGTCTTCAAAAGAGCGTGAAAAAAACGGGTTTTCACAACTTCACAAGAGTGTGGCGAGCAAATGAATAGTTTTGCGTCTGAACATGCACCATTAGCGTCTGAAACAGCCCAACGACACAGGAACGGGAACGCCTCGAATACCGGAGCCTGAAGCCTGTCCGCTACGGATTTGGTTGCACAAACGGATGTCTCGACCATAAGTCGAATTGCCAGCCCCGTGCCGAAATGAGTTCATAGGACTCTTGAAGCCAGGCCGCACGCATCCGTCGAAGTTGCGAAAAATTGCGAAGATTCGGACATGGCACACCTGACCAAGGATACCCGGGGCTCAACTGACCTGCCCTGGACGCCTGGCAGCCATGCCGACAATTTGGTGCTGCAGATTTTGGAGACGCGTTAAATGGCGCATAACGAAGCAGTCGACGTAGTTCTGGTTGGGGCCGGCATCATGAGTGCCACCCTCGCAGTACTGCTCAAGGAACTCGACCCGGCGATCAAGCTGGAAGTCGTCGAGCTGATGGATTCCGGTGCCGCGGAGAGTTCCAACCCCTGGAACAACGCCGGTACCGGCCACGCCGGCCTGTGCGAGCTGAACTACACGCCACAGGCTGCCGACGGCACCGTCGACATCAAGAAAGCCGTGCACATCAACACCCAGTTCGAGGTGTCGAAGCAGTTCTGGTCGTACCTGACCAAGAAAGGCACGTTCGGCTCGTGCAAATCCTTCATCAGCCCGGTTCCGCACCTGAGTTACGTCGAGGGTGAGAAAGGCGTGTCGTTCCTCAAGGAACGTTTCAATACGCTGCGCAAGCACCACGCCTTCGCCGACATGGAATACACCGAAGACAAGGCGAAGATGGCCGAGTGGATGCCGCTGATGATGCCGGGTCGTCCAAAAGACCAGGTGCTCGCCGCCACCCGCGTGATCAACGGCACCGACGTCAACTTCGGCGCCCTGACCAATCAGCTGCTCAAGCACCTGACCAGCGCACCCGATGCCCAGGTCAAGTACTGCAAGCGCGTGACCGGTCTCAAGCGCAACGCTAACGGCTGGACCGTCAGCATCAAGGACGTCAACAGCGGCAGCAGCCGTGAAGTCGACGCCAAATTCGTATTCCTCGGCGCCGGTGGCGCGGCCCTGCCGCTGCTGCAAGCTTCGGGCATCGAAGAAAGCAAAGGCTTCGGCGGCTTCCCGATCAGCGGCCAGTGGCTGCGTTGCGACAACCCGGAAGTGGTCAAGCATCACCAGGCCAAGGTTTACAGCCAGGCCGCCGTCGGTTCTCCACCGATGTCCGTGCCGCACCTGGACACCCGCGTGGTCGACGGCAAGAAATCCCTGCTGTTCGGGCCATACGCCGGCTTCACCACCAAGTTCCTCAAGCATGGCTCCTTCATGGACCTGCCGCTGTCGGTTCGCGCCGGCAACATCGGGCCGATGCTGGCCGTGGCGAAAAACAACATGGACCTGACCAAGTACCTGGTCAGCGAAGTGATGCAGTCGATGGAACAGCGCCTGGAATCCCTGCGCCGTTTCTACCCCGAGGCGAAAGCCGAAGACTGGCGCCTCGAAGTGGCCGGCCAACGGGTGCAGATCATCAAGAAAGACCCGAAAAAAGGCGGCATCCTGCAGTTCGGTACCGAACTGGTGGCTGCGAAGGACGGCTCCCTCGCCGCCCTGCTCGGCGCTTCGCCGGGTGCTTCGGTGACCGTTTCGATCATGCTGGAACTGATCGAGAAGTGCTTCCCGGCCAAGGCCAAGGGTGAGTGGGCTGCCAAACTGGCGGAAATCTTCCCGGCCCGTGAAAAGGTCCTGGAAACCGACGCTGCGCTGTATCGCAAGATCAACACGCAGAACAACGTCGCGCTGGAACTGGTTGAAGCCAGCAACGAGACCGAAAGCTACGCCTGATTCGTCTCCATGAAAAACGCCCCGCACTCGGTGAGTGCGGGGCGTATTTTTATGCCTGTGGAAAACTTCGGGCGATCAGCCGCGTGCTTTCTCGATCAGCTCGATGTATTCCGGGGCGTTGCGCTGATCGCGGATCTGGTCGACGAAGGTCTTGCCGTGCTCGTCCTTGCCGTCCACGTCATAACCGGCTGCAACGAAGAACGTCAGAAAACGCTCGAAATCGTCGATGCGCAGGCCACGGTAAGCCTTGACCAGTTTGTGCAGCGACGGCGAGGTGGCGTCGACCGGCTCAAAATCGAGGAACAGCTTGATCTGCTCATCGCCGATCTCGTCACCAATCACTTGCTTCTTATCTTTACGCATTGCCGACTCCAGCTCGCAGACATTTCACGGGGCGGGCAGTTTACCTCTGCGCAGGCACAAGGCTCAACGCGAGCGCGTGCTGCCGGTGTGCAAATCGGCCCAGATGTGGCCATTGGCATAGGTCAGGAACTGGCAATACACGGTGTCGTTGCGCAACAGATCGATCACCACCCGGTACTGGGCCAGCGGGTAGAAGAGCGTCAGGGTCTTGCTCTTGTCGTCATAAATCGGTTTTTTCAGGCTTTTGCTTTCGCCATCGAAGTTGACCAGCACCTGATTGATCGTCGCGCCCTTGTTCAGGGATTTGCCCTTGAGGCGGATCATCAATGGCGAGGTCACGGGAATCGGCTGTTGGTTGGACTGGCGCTGGGCCCCCACGACCACGGAATAATCGGTGACCTGCAACAGTTGCTGCTGCTCGGGTTCGGCATCGCGCAGGGTCAGGTCGTCCGGCGGCAGGAATTGACTGTGCATCGGGGCGGCGGCCAGGGGCAGGCTGAGGGTCAGCAACAGGGCGGCGCAGCTGCGGATCAAGAGGCTCATGACAGGCTCCGGGGGGCGGGGCCGAGCACTCTAGCACGGGTTTTACAGGGTTCTGTAAAGCAAAAGGCGCAAGCTTCACCTACGGACGCTTGCGCCTTTTCATTGCGGATTCGCTCAGTCGAATTGCGCGCGCATCCAGGCCTGATACTCCGCAACCCCGGCCTCGCCTTCGCGTGGGGCCCAGTGCGCAAGCTCGCCCTCTCCAACCGGACGATAGGGCCCAGCCTTGCACTCGAACATCAGACTGTCGGCTTCCAGAACGACCAGACCGTGGAATACCCCGACTGGCAGATCCACCCCAAGGCACTCGCCACCGGCCTGCAATACCTGCTTTTTCACCACCGCACCGGTTTCGTCAAAGATCAGCAAACCGAGCTTTCCTTTGAGTACCAGCAAGGTTTCCGCCTTGTTGTCACCCAAATGACGGTGTGGCGGAATGTAGGTGCAAGGTTGCAGCCCTACCGCCATGCGGTGGCAGGCCTCCTCCATCTGATGGAAGTTGTGGTGCTGACGCCCGCGAGGACTGGCCGCGGCTTTCTCGGCCAACTCGGCAAACAGCGTTTGATCAAGAAAGCCCGGCGTGTTCATTGATTACATTCCCTTGACGGCAAAAATTCCGTTGGCGTTGCGCCAGTAACCTTTGTAGTCCATGCCGTAGCCGAAGATGTAACGGTCGATGCACGGCAGACCGACGAAGTCGGCTTTGAGGTCAGGACGAGCCTTGCGGTCGTGGTCCTTGTCGATCAGCACAGCGGTGTGCACTTTACGTGCGCCGGCGTGACGGCAGAAGTCGATGATCGCGCCCAGGGTGTGACCTTCGTCGAGGATGTCGTCGATGATCAGCACGTCGCGGTCGATGAACGAGACTTCCGGCTTGGCTTTCCAGAACAGGTCGCCGCCGCTGGTTTCGTTGCGATAGCGGGTGGCGTGCAGGTAGGACGCTTCCAGCGGGAACTGCAGATGGGTCAGCAGTTTGCCGGAGAAGATCAGGCCGCCGTTCATCACGCAGAACACCACCGGGTTGCTGTCGGCCAGTTGTTCGTTGATTTGTGCACCGACGCGGGCAATGGCAGCCTCGACTTCAGCTTCGGTGTACAGGCAGTCAGCCTCTCGCATGATTTGACGGATATGCTCGAGATCAGCGGACATGGCGCTCTCCAGGGGGGACGGATTTCGGAAAAGCGGGCAAAGGTACGCATCAACCGGGGCCGAATCAAGCATTTGTGGACTAACGTACTGTATGTCCTATAGGACATCACCCTCGGATAGATTAATCTAGGCCGGTTTTTTTGCCCGCCGCCGGAGCCTTTCCCCATGTCCATCCAAGAGATCCGCCATCCGCTGATCCGTCACAAACTTGGCCTTATGCGCCGTGCAGACATCAGCACCAAGAATTTCCGCGAACTCGCGCAGGAAGTCGGTGCCCTGTTGACCTATGAAGCTACAAAAGACCTGCCACTGGAAACCTACGACATCGAAGGTTGGTGCGGCACCGTGTCGGTCGAGAAAATCGCCGGCAAGAAGATTACCGTCGTGCCGATCCTGCGTGCCGGCATCGGCATGCTCGAAGGCGTGCTGAGCCTGATCCCGGGTGCCAAGGTCAGCGCTGTCGGCGTTGCCCGTAACGAAGAAACCCTGCAGGCCCACACCTATCTGGAAAAACTGGTTCCGGAAATCGATGAACGCCTGGCCATGATCATCGACCCGATGCTCGCCACCGGCAGCTCCATGGTTGCGACCATCGACCTGCTGAAGAAGGCCGGTTGCAAGGACATCCGCGCGATGGTGCTGGTTGCCGCGCCGGAAGGCATTGCCGCTGTCGAGAAAGCTCACCCGGACGTGATCATCTACACCGCGTCCATCGATCAGAAACTCAACGAGCACGGTTACATCATTCCTGGGCTTGGCGATGCCGGTGACAAGATCTTCGGCACCAAGCAGAAGGACGCGTAAGCATGCAGCAAGAGTTCAACGATCCGCTCTGGCGCACGGTACTGTCCGGCGCACAGATGCTGTTCGTGGCTTTCGGCGCCCTGGTGCTGATGCCACTGATCACGGGCCTGGACCCGAACGTGGCACTGTTTACCGCAGGTCTTGGGACAATTCTGTTCCAGATCGTCACCGGGCGTCAGGTGCCGGTGTTCCTGGCGTCGAGCTTCGCCTTCATCACCCCGATCATTCTCGCCAAGGGCCAGTTCGGCCTCGCCGCGACCATGGGCGGCGTGATGGCGGCCGGTTTCGTCTACACCTTCCTCGGCCTGGCCGTGAAGATCAAAGGCACCGGGTTCATTGACCGTCTGCTGCCGCCAGTCGTAATTGGCCCGGTGATCATCTCCATTGGCCTGGCCATGGCGCCGATTGCCGCAAACATGGCGATGGGCAAGGCCGGTGACGGTTCCGAGCTGATCCATTACCAGACCGCGATGATGATTTCGATGCCGGCACTGCTGACCACGTTGATCGTGGCGGTGTTCGGCAAAGGCATCTTCCGTCTGGTGCCGATCATTTCCGGCGTGCTCGTGGGTTTCGCCATGTCCTTCTATTTCGGTGTCGTCGACACCGCGAAGATTGCGGCGGCCCCATGGTTTGCACTTCCTCATTTCACCGCGCCGGAGTTCAACTGGCAGGCGATTCTGTTCATCGTCCCGGTGGCGCTGGCCCCGGCCATCGAGCACATCGGCGGCGTGATTGCAGTCGGTAGCGTGACCGGTCGTGACTACCTGAAAAAGCCTGGCCTGCATCGCACCCTGCTCGGTGATGGCATCGCCACCACCGCAGCCGGCCTGTTCGGCGGCCCGCCCAACACCACCTACGCGGAAGTGACTGGCGCGGTGATGCTGACCAAGAACTACAACCCGAAAATCATGACCTGGGCGGCGATCTTCGCCATCACTCTGGCGTTCATCGGCAAGTTCGGCGCCCTGCTGCAAAGCATTCCGGTGCCGGTGATGGGCGGGATTCTGTGCCTGTTGTTCGGTTCGATCGCGGCGGTGGGGATGAACACCCTGATCCGTCACAAGATCGACCTGGGCGAGGCGCGCAATCTGGTGATCGTGTCGGTGACCCTGGTGTTCGGGATTGGCGGTGTGCTGATCGGCACCGGCACCGGCCCGGACGACTTCGGCCTCAAAGGCATCGCGCTGTGCGCGGTGGTGGCGATTGCGCTGAACCTGATCCTGCCGGGCAATGACAGCTGGAAACACAAGAAGGCGGATGAGCCGCTGATCTAAGCCTTGGCTTCAAGATCGTTCCCACGCGGATCACCCCACACTGATCGTTCCCACGCTCTGCGTGGGAATGCCTCTGGGGACGCTCCGCGTCCAGTGACGCGTAGCGTCACGGGCTGCATTCCCACGCGGAGCGTGGGAACGATCAATCATCGACGATCATCAAAGGGCCAGTGGCGCCCGCTCACACAGCGTTGCCAACGCCTTCGCCCATTGCGGGTCGTCATTCAGGCACGGCACCAGCACCAACTCCTCTCCCCCCGCTTCGCAGAACTGTTCCTTGCCGCGATCGCCGATCTCTTCCAGGGTCTCGATGCAATCGGCAACAAACGCCGGGCACATCACCAGAATCTTCTTCACGCCGCTTTTGGCCAGTTCATCCAGCCGCGCTTCGGTGTAGGGCTCGATCCATTTCGCCCGGCCCAGCCGCGACTGAAACGACACCGACCACTTGCCGTCCGGTAGCCCCATGCGCTCAGCGAACAGCGCCGCTGTGCGCAGGCATTGGGCGCGATAACAGGTGGCCAATACGGCCGCCGAGGCGTTCTTGCAGCAATCTTCATTTTTGAAGCAATGATTGCCGGTCGGGTCGAGCTTGGTCAGATGCCGCTCCGGTAAACCATGGAAGCTCAGCAACAGGTGATCGTAATCCTGCTGCAAGTGCGGTCGGGCACTCGCCACCAGCGCGTCGAGGTATTCCGGCTGATCGTAGAACGGTTGCAACACCGACAGCTGCACATCGAGCTTTTTCTCACGCACCACACGTTTGGCTTCTTCAATCACCGTGGTGGTGGTGCTGTCGGCGAACTGTGGATAAAGCGGCGCGAGGGTGATGCGTTTATGCCCCGCCGCAACCAGTTTCAGCAGGCTTGTCTCGATCGACGGCTCGCCGTAACGCATGGCCAGCTCAACCGGACCGTGAGTCCACTGCGCCTTCATCTGCTGTTGCAGGCGACGACTGAGCACCACCAGTGGCGAACCTTCGTCCCACCAGATCGAGGCGTAGGCGTGGGCCGACTGCTCCGGGCGCTTGATCAGGATCAGCGACACCAGCAGACGGCGCACCGGCCACGGCAGGTCGATCACGTACGGGTCCATCAGGAATTGATTGAGATAGCTGCGCACGTCGGCCACCGAAGTGGAGGCCGGCGAACCCAGGTTGACCAGAAGCAAGGCGTGATCGGTCATGCAACGTCCTATTTCAGAGGCGGCCGGAAAGATCGTCCAGGGCCGCGCGTAAATCCGTGAACCGGAAAGTGAATCCCGCTTCCAGCAAGCGTTTCGGCGTGGCCCGTTGGCCACCCAGCAACAGCAATGACATCTCGCCGAGCCCGACCTTCAACGCGAGGGCCGGCATCGGCATGAACGCCGGGCGGTGCAGCACGCTGCCCAGCGTCTTGGCGAATTCGCGATTGCGCACAGGTTTCGGCGCGCACGCATTATAAGGACCGCTCGCCTGATTGCGGTGCAGAAGAAAATCAATCAGGGCGATTTGGTCATCGATATGAATCCACGGCATCCACTGCCGACCGTTGCCCAAAGGCCCGCCCAGCCCGAGCTTGAACGGCAGCAGCAGGCGCGACAAAAAGCCGCCCTCGGCCGACAGCACCAGCCCGGTACGCACCAGCACCACACGAATATCCATCGCTTCGGCGCGTTGCGCGGTTTCCTCCCAGGCGATGCACAACTGGCTGGCGAAATCGTCGATCACCGGCGGCGAGTCTTCGGTCAACTCGCGCTCGCCGCCGTCACCGTACCAACCCACGGCCGAGCCCGAGATCAGCAGTGACGGTTTCTGCCCGCGTTTTTCCAGCCACGCCAGCAATGACTCGGTCAGCGTGATCCGGCTGCTCCACAACAATGCCTTTCGCCGATGGGTCCACGGCCGGTCGGCAATCGGCGCGCCGGCGAGGTTGACGATCACGTCGACCGGCTCGTCGCCAAGTTCTTCCAGACGCGCAATACCACGCACCTGGTCGCCACAGATTTTCGCGACTTTTTCCGGACGACGACTCCAGACCGTCAGGCGATGACCCTGCCCGGACCAGTGCCGGCAAAGCTGACGTCCGATCAATCCAGTACCGCCGGTCAGCAATATGTGCATGACTTCTACCTCGCGTGGCGTTTTACCCCGATCACTAGTCTATTTTTATAAACAGGGATCTTTTCTATCGGGCAGGCTCTATTGTTTAACCATAGGCCAAGCTGTCAGAACCAGAACGCTGGAAGTTATACCAAAAAACAGAATTGTACAGGTTTCATCCACGGCGTAGTCTGTACAGAAAGGTAAACGAGGCCCCTATGACTGTACCTATCGCAATCATTGGCACCGGCATCGCCGGACTCTCCGCCGCCCAGGCCCTGACGGATGCCGGGCATACCGTTCAGTTGTTCGATAAAAGCCGCGGCAGCGGCGGGCGCATGTCGAGCAAGCGCAGCGACGCCGGCTCGCTGGACATGGGCGCGCAATACTTCACCGCCCGTGACCGACGCTTCGTGACCGAAGTCCAGCGCTGGCAAAGCAAAGGCTGGGTCGCCGAATGGGCACCGCAGCTCTACACCTTTCATGGCGGGCAATTGAACCTGTCGCCGGACGAACAGACCCGCTGGGTCGGCACGCCGCGCATGAGCGCCATCACCCGAGGCCTGCTCGACGGACTGGAAGTGCAGTTCGCCTGCCGGATCACCGAGGTCTATCGCGGTGAAGAACACTGGCACCTGCAGGACGCCGAAGGCTTCACCCACGGGCCGTTCAGCCACGTCGTGATCGCCACACCGGCGCCTCAGGCCACCGCCCTGCTGGCCGCCGCGCCGAAACTCGCCGGTGCCGCCGCCGGGGTAAAAATGGATCCGACCTGGGCGGTCGCCCTCGCCTTCGACACGCCGCTGGATACGCCGATCGAAGGCTGCTTCGTCCAGGACAGCGCCCTCGACTGGCTGGCCCGCAACCGCAGCAAACCGGGACGCGACACCACGTGCGACACCTGGGTCCTGCACGCCACCAGTGCCTGGAGCCGGCAGCACATCGACTTGCCCAAGGAAGCGGTGATCGAACAATTGCACGGCGCCTTCGCCGAATTGCTGCACAGCGCCATGCCGGCCCCGACCTTCAGCCTCGCCCACCGCTGGCTCTATGCCCGGCCGGCCAGCAGTCATGAATGGGGCACCCTGGCCGATGCCGATCTGGGCCTGTACGCCTGTGGCGACTGGTGCCTGTCGGGTCGGGTCGAAGGGGCGTGGCTCAGTGGTCAGGAGGCTGCAAGACGCTTGCACGAACACCTGCAGTGAACCGTATCAATCCGCGCAAATTGCTGCTGTCGAAATGGACAGCAGCCCACCCGCAAAACCGTGAAAAGCATTTTCTGGTGACCGAACTGTTCCGCGACGAAGAAGGTACGGTGCTGGCGATCGAATTGCAGGCGGTGCTGACCCGGCGTACCGAGCAATGCGACTGGCAGGTCCTGCAGGATGACTCACGCTGGAAAATGGGCTGGCGCTAAAAACCTCAAAAAACTTATACAAACAATTTGACTTGTACACCCATGAATCTATGCTGAAGGCATGTTGTACAGATCAGTTTGTCTGTACAGGTTTAGATTCGAGGTTGCTGCATGTCCGACTCATCGACGTCCCTACCGAAAATCGCCATCAGCGCCTGCCTGATGGGCGCCGAGGTCCGCTACAACGGCGGACACAAGGAATCGCGGCTGTGCAGCCGCACCCTGGCCGAGCATTTTGAATTCGTTCCCGTCTGTCCTGAAGTAGCGATCGGTCTGGGAATTCCCCGCGAGCCGATTCGACTTGTGGGCGACCCGGCCAAGCCTGAAGCGGTCGGCACCGTCAATCCGTCGATTAACGTCACCCAGCCACTGGCCGCTTACGGCGAGAAAATGGCGGGGGAACTCAGTGACATCTGCGGCTACATCTTCATGCAGCAATCGCCCTCCTGCGGTCTGGAGCGCGTGAAGGTCTACCACGCCAACGGTGCACCGGTGAATGGTGGCGGGCGTGGCATTTACGCCGAGGCGTTCTGTGCTCAGCATCCGGATCTGCCGGTGGAGGAAGCCGGGCGCCTGAACGATCCGGTGCTGCGGGAAAACTTCATCACCCGCGTGCTCGCCTACCGCGAATGGCAGCAGGTGCTCGAGCAGGGCTTGAGCCGCCGTGCACTGACCGAATTTCACTCGCGCTACAAATACCTGCTGATGGCCCACAACCCGGTGCAATACAAGACGCTGGGCAATCTGCTGGGCAACATGGGCCAGACAGCGCCGGACGAACTCGGCCCGCGCTATTTCAGTGAACTGATGGCGGCGCTGAAAAAATGCGCCACCCGCCGCACCCACAGTAATGTCCTGCAGCACATCAGTGGCTACCTGAAACAGGTCATCACCCCCGAAGACAAACAGGAAGTGCAACACATCATCGGCCAGTACCGGCACGGCATCGTGCCGCTGGTGGTGCCGCTGACGCTGCTCAAGCATCACTTTCGCCTCCACCCGGATCCCTACATCGCGCAGCAGGTGTACCTGCAACCGCATCCGGAAAACCTCAGCCTGCGAAACGCCATTTGATGAACGACTCACCCGACACCAGCGCCCGTGAAGACCTCGGCGCCGACTTCAAGAAAGCCCTCGACGAAGGCTGGCTGCCGATCCGCGAAGTCGCGCGCCAGACCGGCGTGAATGCCGTGACCCTGCGCGCCTGGGAAAGACGCTACGGGCTGATCGTTCCGCAGCGCACACCCAAGGGTCATCGTCTGTACAGCGCCGACCATGTGCAGCGCATCCAGAACATCCTCACTTGGCTCAACCGCGGCGTGGCGGTCAGCCAGGTCAAACCGCTGCTCGACACGGCACAGGCGTTAAACGAACCGGTGGAAGACGAATGGCATCCGCTGCGCCAGGCTGCTTTGCTGGCGGTCACTCACCTGAACGAGCGCAGCCTCGACGACAGCATCAACCAGGCGATGGCGTTGTATCCGCCGCGCACACTTTGCGAGCAATTGTTGCTGCCGCTGCTGAGCGATCTCGAACAGCGCTGGCAGGGCCAGTTCGGCGCGCAGATGGAGCGCGTGTTCTTTTTTGCCTGGTTACGCAGCAAATTCGGCGCACGCATCTACCATAACAACCGTCAGTTGCGCACCGCGCCGCTGCTGCTGATCAATCAGTCGGATTTACCGCTGGAGCCGCACCTGTGGCTCTGCGCCTGGCTGATCAGCAGCGCCGATTGCCCGGTGCAGGTGTTCGACTGGCCGCTGCCGGCCGGAGAGCTGGCACTGGCAACCGATACCCTGCAAGCCCGTGGCGTACTGCTGTATTCCAGCAAAGCCCTGAACCTTGCGCAGCTACCGAAACTGTTGAATGGCGTCAGCTGCCCGAAACTGATTGCCGGACCCACGGTGTGCATTCACCACGCCGAGTTGTCCGCAAAGACTTCCGACTTCGCTGATCTGCTCCTGGCCGAAGATCCTCTTTCGGCGCATCGGGTACTCATTCAGCGTGGGTTGATTTAATGATTCAGACAGAGACCGACATGCAATTGATCTGGCTGCGCAGCGACCTGCGCCAACACGACAACACCGCCCTCGCGGCCGCCGCCGAGCGTGGCCCGACCGTGGCTGTGTACCTGTTGAGCCCGCTGCAATGGCAGGAACATGACGACGCGCCGTGCAAGATCGATTTCTGGCTGCGCAATTTGCGCGATTTGAGCAAAAGCCTGGGTGCCCTGAACATCCCGCTCCTGATCCGCACCGCGCCTCACTGGGATCAGGCACCCGCCGTGCTGCTGGAACTGTGCCAACAACTGAAGATCGAGGCCGTGCACGTCAACGAGGAATACGGCATCAACGAATGCCGTCGCGACGAGGCCGTTGCCGAGGCGTTGCAAGCCGAAGGCATAACCTTCCACAGCTACCTCGACCAATTGCTGTTCAAACCCGGCAGCGTACTGACCAAAACCGGCACTTACTTTCAGGTGTTCAGCCAGTTCCGCAAGGTCTGCTACGAGCGCCTGCACCGCTCGATGCCGTCGCTGAAACAGGCGCCGGGCAAACAGCAAGCGCTGAACATCGCCAGCGACCCCGTTCCAGAAGCCGTCGAAGGGTTCCCGACACCGGGCGAATCCCTGCGCGCCCTGTGGCCCGCCGGTGAGACCGAGGCCCGGCGCCGACTCGACACGTTCGCCGATGCGCAGATCGACTACTACAAGAGCGAACGCGACTTCCCCGCCAAACCCGGCACCAGTCAGCTCTCGGCCTATCTGGCCGCCGGCGTGATATCGCCGCGCCAATGCCTGCACGCCGCCCTGCAAAGCAATCAGGGCGAATTCGAAAGCGGCAAGGTCGGGGCTGTCACCTGGATCAACGAGTTGCTGTGGCGCGAGTTCTACAAACACATCCTCGTCGGTTACCCACGGGTTTCACGCCATCGCGCATTCCGCCCGGAAACCGAGGCCCTGGCCTGGCGCGATGCGCCTGCGGATCTGGCCGCCTGGCAGGAAGCCCGCACCGGTTTGCCGATCATCGACGCGGCCATGCGCCAATTGCTGGAAACCGGCTGGATGCACAACCGCCTGCGGATGGTGGTGGCGATGTTTCTGACCAAGAACCTGCTGATCGACTGGCGCGAAGGCGAGCGTTTCTTCATGCGCCACCTGATCGACGGCGACCTGGCCGCCAACAACGGCGGCTGGCAGTGGAGCGCCTCGACCGGCACCGATTCGGCGCCGTACTTCCGGATCTTCAACCCGGTCAGTCAGTCGGAAAAATTCGACAGCGAAGGCTTGTTCATCAAGCACTGGCTTCCGGAACTGGCCGGCCTGAACAAGAAAGAAGTCCACAACCCGGCCAGTGCCGGCGGACTGTTCGGCGTGGCGGACTATCCGGCGCCGATCGTCAATCTGAGCGCATCACGGGAACGGGCGCTGACAGCGTTCAAGAACCTGCCGTCACGCGCATCTCAAGGAGTGAGCGATGAGTGAATTTCTGCGCAGTTTCGCCCAGCGGTTCGCACAGTTGAACAAAGACAATTTGCGCACCCTGGACGAACTGTACAGCGAGGACATTCATTTCACCGACCCGCTACACGAAGTGCAGGGGCTGACGAACCTGCGCGCTTACTTCAGTGAGTTGTACGCCAACGTCAACGAACTGCGCTTCGATTTCCACGGCTTCGACCAGATCAGCGACGGCGAAGGCTATCTGCGTTGGGTCATGAGCTACCGCCACCCGCGTCTGAGCGGTGGGCAACTGATACGCGTCGCGGGCTGCTCGCACCTGCTCTGGAGCGACAAGGTTTACCGCCACCGGGATTACTTCGATGCCGGAGCGCTGCTTTATGAACATTTACCCGTATTGGGCCGGGTGATCGCCTGGCTGAAAAGGAGATTGGGATGAGTCGTACAGCTCCACGGCGATATTGGCTGACCGGTGCCAGCAGTGGCATCGGTGCAGCATTGGCAGAAGAAATCCTCAAGACCGGTGCACATCTGGCGGTGAGTTCCCGTCAGGTCGCACCGCTCAAAGTGCTGTCGCAACGTTATCCGGGACAGGTACTGGTGGTGCCCGGCGATCTGACCAACAGTCAGACCGTGCGTGAAATCGGCGAACAGATCGCAGCGGACTGGGGCTCGCTGGACTCGGTGATCCTCAACGCCGGCACCTGCGAATACGTCGACGCCCGTCAATTCGACGCGTCGATCATCGAACACGTAGTACGCACCAACCTGCTCGCCAGCAGCTATTGCATCGAAGCCGCCCTGCCGTTGCTGCGCAACGGTACGGCACCGCATCTGGTGGGGATGGCCAGCTCGGTGACCTATGTGCCGTTGCCCCGCGCCGAAGCCTATGGCGCGTCGAAGGCCGGGCTGCGCTATCTGTTCGAATCCCTGCGCATTGACCTGGCGGCCGAAGGCATTGAAGTCACGGTAATCAGTCCAGGCTTCGTCGACACGCCCCTGACCGCCAGAAATGACTTCCCGATGCCGCTCAGTTGGCCTGTGGATAAAGCCGCGCGGCATATCTTCGCCAAGCTGAAGGACCGGCCGCTTGAGATCGCTTTCCCGGCGCTGTTCATCGCGGCCCTGTGGCCACTGTCGAAAATGCCCGCGCGGGTACAACTGGCGATCGGCAAGCGCATGGTGCGCAGCAACCCGCCGCTCAAGGATGCAACATGAAAATCGCCATTATCGGCAGTGGCATCGCAGGATTGACCTGCGCATACCTGCTTGCTCGCCGACATGACATCACCGTGTTCGAAGCCGACGCCCGGGTCGGCGGTCATACGCACACGGTGCCGGTCACCGTGGACGGGCGCGAGTATGCGGTGGACACCGGCTTCATTGTGTTCAACGACTGGACGTATCCGAACTTCATTCGTTTGCTCGGCCAGTTGGGCGTGGCCTTCAAGCCCACCGAGATGAGTTTTTCGGTCAACGATCCGGACACAGGCCTGGAATACAACGGCAACAACCTCAACAGCCTGTTCGCCCAACGCAGCAATCTGCTGTCCCCCGGATTCTGGGGCATGTTGCGCGACATTCTGAGATTCAATAAAGAAGCCCGGCGCGACCTTGCCGAACAGCGGATCACCGCGGACACCACACTCGACGATTACCTCAAGGCCGGCGCTTACGGCGAGCGCTTCATCCTGCATTACATCGTGCCGATGGGCGCAGCGATCTGGTCGATGCCGATGGCCGAGATGCTCAATTTTCCATTGCAGTTCTTCGTGCGGTTTTTTGAGAATCACGGGTTGCTGTCGGTCAGCAACCGTCCGCAATGGCAGGTCATCGAGGGCGGCTCCAGTGCCTACATCGCGCCGCTGACCGCATCGTTCAATGAGCGTATCCGCCTGAACTGCCCGGTAGGCCGGATCGATCGCGATGCGCACGGCGTGGTTATCCACAGCCCGGCCGGCATCGAACGTTTCGACAAAGTGGTGCTGGCCTGCCACAGCGACCAGGCCCTGCGACTGCTGGGAAATCCTGACGATAAAGAACGGGAAATCCTCGGCGCCCTACCCTATGCCGACAACGAAGTGGTGCTGCACACCGACACCCGCCTGCTGCCCACACGCAAACGGGCCTGGGCCAGCTGGAACTATCGCCTCGGCGGAGCCGGTCATACCCGGGCGGCCGTGACCTACGACATGAACATTCTGCAAGGCATCCAGAGCGACAACACGTTCTGCGTCAGCCTAAACCAGAGCGCTGGCATCACGCCGTCCAAAGTGCTGGCGCGCTTCACTTATGCCCACCCGCAATTCAGCCTCTCGGCCGTGGCGGCACAGCAGCGCTGGGCTGAAATCGACGGCGCGCAACACACGCATTACTGCGGCGCCTATTGGGCCAACGGTTTTCATGAGGACGGCGTGGTCAGCGCCCTGCGCGTGGCCGCAGCCTTTGGAGAAAGTCTGTGAACAGCGCGCTCTACAGTGGCTGGATTGCCCATCGGCGATTCGCACCGCGCCGTCATCAATTCCGTTACCGGATCGGCATGCTGTATCTGGATCTGGCTGAACAGGAAGCGGTGCTGGGCCTGTCCCGACTGGCAGGCGCCAGCCGCTTTGCACCGTTTTCATTTCGCGAAACCGATTACCTGAAAACCTTCACCGGCCGGGGCGTGCGCCTGAGCGATGCGGTGCGCCAGCTTGTCGGCGAAGCCCTGGGCCATGCGCCGCAAGGTTCGATCTGCCTGCTGACCCAGCCACGCAGCTGGGGCCTGTCGTTCAACCCGGTGAGTTTTTTCTATTGCCACGAGGCCGACGGCCAACTGGCGGCGATTCTCTGCGAAGTCAGCAATACCCCGTGGCGCGAGCGTTTTCACTACGTGTTGCCGGCCAGAGCGCCCAGCAATCTGCAGGACTTTCACCAGCACTTTGCCGTGGCCAAGGCCTTTCATGTGTCGCCGTTCCTGCCGCCGGATCTGGAATACCGCATGAGCTTCAGCCCCGCCGCGCAGGTCCTGGGTGTGCACATGGCCGACTGGCAAGGCGAGCAAAAACTGTTCGACGCCACCCTCGACCTGCGACGTGAACCCCTTGATCGACACCACTTGCACCGGCACCTGTGGCGCTTTCCCTGGATGACCGCCAAGACCGCGCTGGCGATCTATTGGCAGGCACTGCGCCTGTTGCTCAAGCGCACCCCGGTGTATGACCACCAACGCGCCGACGACCGTTTTCGAACCGCCACTGTACCGACCGAGGAACGCCAACATGAAATCCACTAGCGTCTCGGCCAAAGCGAGCCTGCTCAGCCCCCATGGCCTGAGCGGTTCGCTGCTGCGCCGGGGAGTACTGCGCCAGCTGGAGCAGCTCAAACAGGGCCAACTGATCGTCATCGAAGACGGCGAACGCCACGTCTTCGGTACGCCGGGCAGCGCGCTGGTGGGCGAGATTCAAGTTCTGGATCCGGCCGTCTGGGGCCTGGTCGCCGGCAATGGTTCGATCGGTGCGGGTGAAGCTTTCATCCATGGCTACTGGCGCTCGCCGGACCTGACGGCCGTGGTGCGGGTCTTCGTCAGCAACCTTGAAGTGCTCGACGGGATGGAAGGTGGCCTGGCCCGGCTCGGTCGCCCGCTGGTGCGCGGGCTGCACTGGCTCAACCGCAATACGCGCAAGGGCTCGCAGAAAAACATCGCCGCTCATTACGATCTGGGCAATGACCTGTTCGAGCAGTTTCTCGACCCGACCATGATGTATTCGGCCGCGCAGTTCCTCAGCCCTGACGACAGCCTGGAGCAGGCGCAACTGAACAAGCTGGAGCGGATCTGCCAGAAACTCGCGCTCAAGCCCGGCGACCATCTGCTGGAAATCGGCACCGGTTGGGGCAGCATGGCGCTTTACGCAGCGCAGCACTACGGCTGCAAAGTCACCACCACGACGCTGTCGAAGGAGCAGTTCGCCTTCACCGCGGCCCGCATCGAACGCCTCGGCTTGCAGGATCAGGTGACGCTGCTGCTCAAGGATTACCGTGATCTCACCGGCCAGTACGACAAACTGGTGTCGATCGAAATGATCGAGGCGGTCGGCCACCGCTTCCTGCCGACCTATTTCAAGCAATGCGCGCAGCTGCTCAAGAGCAACGGCCTGATGCTGCTACAAGCGATCACCATCCGCGAACAGCGTTACGAACAGGCCCGCCGTGGCGTGGACTTCATCCAGCGCTACATTTTCCCCGGCGGTGCCCTGCCCTGCGTACAGAAAATGCTCGAAATCGTCGGCCGCGACACCGACATGAACCTGCTGCACATGGAAGACTTCGGCCTGCATTACGCCCGCACCCTGCGTCTGTGGCACGAGAACTTTCGCCATGCTCACGGCCGTCTGACCGAACTGGGCTATGACGATTACTTCCTGAGGCTGTGGGAGTTCTACCTGTGTTACTGCGAGGGCGGATTTCTCGAACGCACCATTGGCACTGCACAGCTGGTGCTGGCGAAACCGGCGGCAATGACCGCGCCTTTGCTGGGCCGTTTCGATGCTTGAACGGTTGGCCAACGCGGTGCTATTCCAGATCGGCTGGCTGGCCTGCGTGCTCGGTGGTAACAGTTTGTGGTTGCTGCTGGCGCTGACGGTGCTGGTGATTCATCTGTGCTGGATCAGCAGTTGGGCGCAGGAAGGCCGATTGATCCTCAGCGTGGTGATCATCGGCACGGCGGTGGACAGCGTGTTGCGCGGTTTCGGGGTTTTCGAGTTCAAGGACCTGTCACCGCTGATTCCGCTGTGGCTGATGTTGTTGTGGGCGTTATTTGCCACGACATTGCGTCATTGCCTGCAATGGAGCGCGAGTCCGTGGTGGCTGGCCAGCCTGCTGGGGGCGGCAGGTGGCGCGCTGTCCTATGGCGCCGGCGGACGACTCGCCGGCGTGCAGTTTCCTTTCGGTGAGTTACCGACTCTGATCGGCATCGCGCTGCTGTGGGCGTTGCTGTTTCCGCTGCTGCACCAATTGTCCCGACGGCTGGCGCGCTAAACGCCTGTCAGGCCTTTCACACGCTCACCGGCCACTGCCGTACACTGGCGCCATGAAAACCATTCCCCATCGGCAAATCGCCGAGCCCGTGGTCACCTGCTCGACCTGCGCAGCCTGTTGTTGCCAGCTCGAAGTGATGCTGATCACCGACACCGGCGTACCCGAGCGTTTTATCGATACCGACGATTGGGGTGGTGAGGTGATGCTGCGTCTGGACGACGGCTGGTGCGCGGCGCTGGATCGCGACACGATGATGTGCACGATTTACGAGAAGCGTCCGCTGATCTGCCGCGAGTTCGAAATGGGCGCACCGGAATGCATCGACGAACGCCAGGGAATTGCCACGGCGTATCGCTGAATAAAAAAAGGAGCGCCAGGCGCTCCTTTTTTATGGGGCTTACTTTCTGGGGGCTTATAGCGGCATCGTGTAATGCAATGCGTAGCTTTCGACCCCATCGTTGTCGCTGCTCAGACCGGCGTTGGAATAGTGCGTCGCACGGATCCCCACCTCATGCCCGCCATTGAAGCGCAGGCCGAAACCGATACGGTCTTCGAACTGGAAAGAACCGCCGAGCTTGTTGTCTTCGTACTCGGTGTTGGAGAACAGCGCCACGCCGATCCCCGCCTCGACATACGGTTTGACCGACTGACCGGCAAACTCGTAAACAAACACCGGCGAGAACGACAGGCTGTTGTTGCTGGAGGTCTTGTCACCTTCCCAATAGGTATAGGCGCCGCTCCAGTAACCGGTCAGACGACCGACGTCACTTTGCAGCCAGCTCTTGTCCCAGTCGAAATTCATGCCCAGGCGATAAGTCATCGTCGAATCGCTGGTGGCACCCACTGCAAACTCGACGCCAGCAGCCTGTGCGGTAAAACTTTGCCCCATCAGTGCAGCCGCAATCGCGGCCAAGCAGAATAGTCGCTTCACGTTGAAACTTCCTTTTCCGGAACGATCGTTTGGTTTTTCTAGGTCACTCTGCGCTATAGAAATCTGCGCTTGGTCAGAAGTTCAGCTGACTTTTTAGATATTTCACATTTTTTTTACAAGGTGAATTTTTCGACGTCGCCGGCGACTTGGCCCAACAGGGCCAGCGTGTTGCGCAAAGACTCGGGATCGGCGCTGGTCCAGAATCTGACCGGTCGGTTCGGCCCTTCGGCGAGCAGATCCCGCTCGGCCAGCAGCCGCTGCAATTGGCGGGCTACTGCCGCGCCGGTGTCGATCAGGCTGATGCTCTCGGGGATCATCGACTTGAGCATCGGCTTGAGAAACGGATAGTGGGTGCAGCCCAGAATGATCGTGTCGCAACCGTTCGCCAGTAGCGGATCGACGTAGTGCTTGAGCAATGCACGCAACTCGGGGCTGTGAAGATCGCCGCTTTCAATCCGCTCGACAAGTCCGGGGCACGGCTGCGTGATGACCCGCACATCCGTGGCAAAACGATCGAGCAGCGCTGCAAACTTCGCACTCTGCAAAGTGCCGGTAGTGGCTAGCACGCCCACCACGCCGCTGCGGGTGGCGGCGGCGGCCGGTTTGACCGCCGGCTCCATGCCGACAATCGGCCACTCGGGAAAGTCCCGGCGCAAATCAGCGACGCCGGCCACGGTCGCGGTGTTGCACGCGATCACCAGCGCCTTGGCGCCCTGCTCGCGGAAAAAACCGGCCATCACGCTGCAACGCTGGCGGATGAATTCCGGAGTTTTCTCGCCATAAGGAATATGGCCGCAATCGCCGAGGTACAGCAGCGATTCATTCGGTAGCAGTTGCTGGATTTCCGCCAGCACCGACAGACCGCCGACGCCGGAATCGAAGACGGCAATCGGCGCTTCACGCATGCTGCGAACCACAGACGCTGCAACCCGGATCGCGCTTGACCCGCAGCTCACGGAATCGCGAGCCCAGCGCATCGATCAACAGCAGACGACCCACCAGTGGCTCGCCAAAATCTGCCAGCAACTTCAAGGCTTCCAGCGCTTGCAGGCTGCCGACCAGACCGACCAGCGGCCCGACCACGCCGGCTTCGCTGCAAGTCAGTTCGGCTTCGCTGCCGTGGCCGTACAGGCAGTGGTAGCACGGGCTCTCGGCGCGGCGCGGGTCGAACACCGAAAGTTGTCCTTCGAGGCGAATCGCCGCGCCGCTGACCAATGGCTTGCGCGCGGCCACGCACGCGGCGTTGACCGCTTCGCGGGTGGAGAAATTGTCCGAGCAGTCGAGCACCAGATCCACCGACGCCACGGCTGCGGCGAGAGAATCTTCGTCCAGCGCCTGACGATGGGGCACCAGTTTGATTTCAGGATTGATCGCGCTCAGGCGCTTGAGCGCCGAGTCGACCTTGGTCATGCCGACGCTGTCGGTGTCGTGAATGATCTGGCGTTGCAGGTTGGTCAGGTCGACCGTGTCGAAATCCGCCAGGTGCAATTCACCAACACCCGCCGCCGCCAGGTACAGCGCCACCGGCGCGCCGAGACCGCCGAGGCCGACGATCAATACCCGGCTGTCCTTGAGCTTCAACTGGCCATCGATGTCGATGTGTTGCAGCAGGATCTGCCGACTGTAGCGCAACAATTCCTGATCATTCAGCACGGCAGGCGCCCCAGGCTGATCCGTTGATGGCCGCCCAGATCGGTGCGGCTGTGGACTTCGTCGAAACCGTGCGTCAGCAACAGATCGCGCACGGCTTCGGCTTGATCATAGCCGTGTTCGAGCATCAGCCAGCCGCCGGCTTCCAGATGGGCCGGCGCCTGGGCGATGATCAAGCGCAGATCGTCGAGCCCGTCGATGCCGGCCACCAAGGCGCTTTCCGGCTCGAAGCGCACATCGCCTTCCACCAGATGCGGATCGGCCGCGCGAATGTACGGCGGGTTACTGATGATCAACTCGAAACGCTTGCCTTCGAGGGCGCTGAACCAGTGGCTGCTCAGCACCGTGGCGTTGTTCAAGTGCAGGCGCTGGCGATTGCGTTCGGCCAGGGCCACCGCTTCCAGCACGCGATCCACGGCGGTGACTTTCCACGCCGGGCGCTCGCTGGCCAGAGCCAGGGCAATCGCCCCGCTGCCGGTGCCCAGATCGAGAACTTTGGCCGGGGTCGCCGGCAGCAATTCCAGTGCGGCTTCCACCAGCAGTTCGGTGTCCGGGCGCGGGATCAGCGTGTGCGGCGCGACTTCCAGATCCAGCTTCCAGAAACCCTGCTGACCCAGAATGTAGGCGACCGGCTCGCCGCTGCGACGACGTTGCAGGTACTCGGCAAAAACCAGTGCGGCTTCGCTGGGCACGATGCGCTCGGGCCAGGTGTGGAGAAAACTGCGCGACTTGCCCAGCGCGGCGGCCAGAAGCAATTCGGCGTCCAGACGCGCGGTGGGCGAGTCCGGCAGTTCGGCGGCGCGCAACAGGCTGGCGATGATGGTCATTTACTCACCTATCGCTGCGAGCTGGTCGGCCTGGTATTCGGCCAACAACGGCTCGATCACCGCTTCGACGCCACCGGCGAGGATTTCGTCGAGGGAATACAGGGTCAGGTTGACGCGGTGGTCGGTGACCCGGCCCTGGGCAAAGTTGTAGGTACGGATGCGCTCGGAGCGGTCACCGGAACCCACCAGCAATTTACGTTCGCTGGCGATGGCGTTGGCCGCCGCCGCCGTCTGCTGGTCGTTGAGTTTGGCCGCCAGCCAGGCCATCGCCCGGGCACGGTTCTTGTGCTGGGAACGTTCTTCCTGGCACTCGACAACGGTGCCGGTCGGGATGTGGGTGATGCGGATCGCCGAGTCGGTGGTGTTGACGTGCTGACCACCGGCCCCGGAGGAGCGGTAAGTGTCGACGCGCAAATCCGCCGGGTTGATCTCGATGGCTTCGCGCTCGTCCGGCTCAGGCAATACCGCCACGGTGCAGGCCGAGGTGTGGATTCGGCCCTGGGATTCGGTGGCGGGTACACGCTGTACGCGGTGCGCGCCGGATTCGAATTTCAGCTTGCCGTAAACATTGTCGCCTTCGATGCGGGCGATGACTTCTTTATAGCCGCCGTGTTCGCCTTCGTTTTCCGAGAGTATCTCCACGCGCCAGCCACGCCGTTCGGCGTAACGCGAGTACATGCGGAACAGGTCGCCGGAGAAGATCGCCGCCTCGTCGCCACCGGTGCCGGCGCGGATTTCGAGAAACACGTTGCGCCCGTCGTTGGGATCCTTGGGCAGCAACATGCGTTGCAGGTCAGATTCCAGCGTGATCAGCAACTCCTTGGCTTCGCGGACTTCTTCCACGGCCATTTCACGCATGTCCGGGTCGCTGTCCTTGAGCAGCGCCTGCGCGCCTTCAAGATCGCTTTGTACGCCGAGCAGCTTTTTATAGCCTTGTACCACCGGCTCAAGTTCGGCGTATTCCTTGGAATAGGCGCGGAATTTGGTCTGGTCGGAAATGACTTCGCCGTCGCCGAGCAGCGCGGTCAGTTCCTCGAAACGGTCCTGGAGAATGTCCAGCTTATTGAGCAGTGACGCTTTCATTGCGGTTTTTTATCCGAAAAGCTATCCGGTGAGCCCTCGAGGGCAAAGAGTTCCTGAGCCATGGCCAGCGCATCGAGGCGGCCTTCGGCAGAAAGCTTTTTCAACTGCACGCTCGGGGCGTGCAGGAGTTTGTTGGTCAGGCCACGGGCCAGTTGCCCGAGCACGTCTTCGGCGTTGCCGCCATTGGCCAGCAGGCGCAGGGCCTTTTGCAGTTCTTCGTCGCGCAGGCGTTCGCTCTGTTGACGATAGGCCTTGAGCACGTCGACCGCCGCCAGCTCGCGCAGGCGCACCATGAAATCGTCGGCGCCGACCGAAACCATCTCTTCAGCCGCCTGCGCTGCACCCTGACGGCTCTTGAGGTTTTCGGCGACCACTTCGTGCAGATCGTCGACGCTATAGAGGTAAACGTCGTCGAGTTCGCCGACTTCTGGCTCGATGTCACGGGGAACGGCGATGTCGACCATGAAGATCGGCTTGTGCTTGCGCAACTTCAGCGCGCTTTCCACCGCGCCCTTGCCGAGGATCGGCAACTGACTGGCGGTAGAACTGATGACGATGTCGCTGCGCACCAGTTCGGCCGGGATGTCCGAGAGCAACACCGCGTGGGCACCGAACTGTTCGGCCAGCAGGCTGGCGCGCTCGAGCGTCCGGTTGGCGACCACGATGCGCTTGACCCCCAGTTCATGCAGGTGACGGGCGACCAGGGTGATGGTCTCGCCGGCGCCGATCAGCAGGGCCTGGCTGCGTTGCAAGTCGCTGAAAATCTGTTTGGCCAGGCTAACGGCGGCAAACGCCACGGACACCGGGTTCTCACCGATCGCGGTGTCGGTACGCACTTGCTTGGCGGCGTTGAAGGTCGCCTGAAACAGTCGCCCGAGCAGCGGCCCGATGGTGCCGGCCTCGCGGGCAACGGCGTAGGCCGATTTCATCTGGCCGAGAATCTGTGGTTCGCCCAGCACCAGCGAGTCGAGCCCGGAGGCGACGCGCATCATGTGACGAACTGCCGCATCATCCTCATGCACATAAGCACTCGCGCGCAGCTCATCGAGGCTTAAATGATGATAGTCGGCCAGCCAGCGCAGCACGATATCGGCCGAAAGCTGATCCTGTTCTATATACAGCTCACTGCGATTGCAGGTGGAGAGGATCGCAGCTTCGCGGCTGTCGGTGAGTCGGCAGAGCTGCTGCAAGGCCTCCACCAGCTGCTCAGGGGTAAAGGCCACGCGCTCGCGGACGTCTACTGAAGCAGTCTTGTGGTTGATACCGAGTGCAAGGAAGGCCATTCAAGGTCGCTGATGGTGACGTGAAGCCGGCAATTGTCCTACTTCGTCAGATTCAGAACAACTACCGCTGACTATTGTCCCAATTGTCGGCCCCTATAATGGCCACAATCGAGACTCGGTTATGTTTGGCCGAAGGCTTGTGTCATGATGATCCGACCGCAGGTTAGTCGTCCTCTTCCTATATGAATAGATCTTCCGCGTTGCTCCTCGCTTTTGTCTTCCTCAGCGGCTGCCAGGCCTTGGCCCCCGTTTCGCAGGACGGTGCCTCACCGGTCGAAGACACCACGCCGGCCCCTGAAAAGCCCAAGGTTTACAGCTCGTTCAGCCAGGAAACGGTGTTCAGCCTGCTGAGCGCCGAGCTCGCTGGCCAGCGCAATCGTTTCGACATTGCCTTGGACAACTACGTGACCCAGGCCATCAACACCCAGGACCCGGGCGTTTCCGAGCGTGCGTTCCGCATCGCCGAGTATCTGGGTGCCGATCAGCCGGCTCTCGATACCGCGCTGATCTGGGCGAAAAACGCCCCGGACGACCTCGAAGCGCAACGCGCCGCCGCCGTGCAACTGGCTCGCGCCGGGCGTTATGACGACTCGATGGTCTATATGGAGAAAGTCCTGCAGGGCAAAGGCGACACCCATTTCGACTTCCTCGCGCTGTCGGCCGCCGATACCGATCAGGAAACCCGCAACGGCCTGATGAAAAGCTTCGACCGCCTGTTGCAGCGTCACCCGAACAACAATCAGCTGATTTTCGGCAAGGCCCTGCTGATGCAGCAGGATGGCGACACCAAGGGTGCGCTGACCCTGCTCGAAGACAATCCGCCGGAAGACGGCGAGATCGCCCCGATCCTGCTGCGCGCACGCCTGCTGCAAGGGCTGAATCGTGGCGACGAAGCCTTGCCGCTGTTGCAGAAAAGCATCAAGAAATACCCGGACGACAAGCGACTGCGCCTGACCTACGCGCGGATGCTGGTGGAACAGGACCGGATGGACGACGCCAAGGTCGAGTTCTCCACCCTGGTTCAGCAATACCCGGAAGACGACGAACTGCGTTATTCCCTGGCGCTGGTCTGCCTGGAAGCCAAGGCCTGGGACGAGGCCAAGGGCTATCTGGAAGACCTGATCGCCCGGGAAAGCCATGTCGATTCGGCGCACCTGAACCTGGGCCGCATTGCCGAAGAACGCAACGACCCGCAAGGCGCGCTCATCGAGTACGCCCAGGTCGGCCCGGGCAACGACTATCTGCCGGCGCAGCTGCGTCAGGCCGATATTCTGATGAACAACGGCAAGACCGCCGAAGCCCAGAGCAAACTGGCCGCCGAGCGTGACGAGCAGCCGGATTACGCGATCCAGTTGTACCTGATCGAAGCCGAAACCCTGTCCGCCAACAATCAGGGCGACAAGGCCTGGAAAGTCCTGCAACAAGCGTTGCAGCAATACCCGGACGATCTGAATCTGCTTTACACCCGTGCAATGCAGGCGGAAAAACGCAATGACCTGGCGCAGATGGAAAAAGACCTGCGCCTGATCATCAAGCGCGATCCGGACAACGCCATGGCCCTCAACGCCCTCGGCTACACCCTGTCCGACCGCACCACCCGCTACGCTGAAGCCAAGGCGCTGATCGAGCAGGCGCACCAGATCAACCCGGAAGACCCGGCGGTTCTCGACAGCCTCGGCTGGGTGAACTTCCGCATGGGCAATCTGGAAGACGCCGAGAAATACCTGCGTCAGGCCCTTGAGCGCTTCCCCGATCACGAAGTCGCCGCGCACCTGGGCGAAGTGCTGTGGGCCAAGGGCAAGCAGCGCGAAGCGAAACAAATCTGGGGCAAGTTCCTCAAGGACCAGCCTGACAGCACCATCCTGCGCAGCACCATCAAGCGCCTGACCGGATCCGAGACTCTTTAACTCATGTTTTTGCGCCACGTCATAGTTTTCAGCTTCATCGCCCTGCTCGCCGGTTGCGCGGGTTTCGGCGCTCGTGAATCGGTCGAAGGCCACGGCAATCCGGCACAGTGGGCCGCGAACAAACAACACCTGACCGGCCTCGACGGCTGGCAGATCGACGGCAAGATCGGCATCCGCGCCCCGAAAGACTCGGGCAGCGGCACGCTGTTCTGGCTGCAACGTCAGGACTACTACGACATTCGTCTGTCCGGCCCGCTGGGTCGTGGCGCCGCTCGACTGACCGGCCGTCCGGGCGCGGTGTCGCTGGAAGTGGCGAATCAGGGCCGTTATCAAGCGCCGACTCCGGAAGCACTGGTCGAAGAACAACTGGGCTGGAAACTGCCGGTCTCGCATCTGGCCTGGTGGGTTCGCGGCCTCCCGGCACCGGACAGCAAAAGCCGTCTGACCCTGGACGGCAACAGCCGTCTGGCCAATCTGGATCAGGATGGCTGGCAGGTCGAATACCTCAGCTATGCCGAACAGAACGGTTACTGGCTGCCCGAGCGGATCAAGCTGCACGGCACCGACCTGGACGTGACGCTGGTCATCAAGACCTGGCAACCGCGCAAATTGGGGCAATAACGCATGACCGCTCCACGCCTCACTCTGCCCTCGCCGGCCAAGCTCAACCTGATGCTGCACATTCTCGGTCGTCGTGAAGACGGTTATCACGAGTTGCAGACGCTTTTTCAGTTCCTCGACTACGGCGACGAAATCACCTTCGCCGTACGTGACGATGGCGTGATTCGCCTGCACACCGAATTCGACGGCGTGCCCCATGACAGCAACCTGATCGTACGCGCGGCGAAGAAACTGCAGGAACAATCCGGCTGCTCGCTCGGCATCGACATCTGGATCGACAAGATCCTGCCGATGGGCGGCGGCATCGGTGGCGGCAGCTCGAACGCGGCCACCACCCTGCTCGGCCTCAATCACTTGTGGCAACTGGGTTGGGATGAAGATCGCCTGGCTGCACTGGGGCTGACACTGGGCGCCGACGTGCCGGTGTTCGTGCGTGGCCATGCAGCTTTCGCCGAAGGTGTCGGCGAGAAACTGACCCCGGTCGAGCCCGCCGAACCGTGGTACGTCGTGCTCGTTCCGCAAGTCTCTGTTAGTACGGCAGAAATTTTTTCAGATCCATTGTTGACACGTAACACGCCGCCCATTAAAGTGCGCCCCGTTCCCGAGGGAAACAGTCGAAATGACTGCTTGCCGGTGGTCTCGAGGCGTTATCCAGAAGTACGTAACGCATTGAATTTGTTAGGTAATTTTACCGAAGCAAAACTCACCGGAACTGGAAGTTGTGTGTTTGGGGGCTTCCCAAGCAAAGCTGAAGCTGATAAAGTCTCGGCCCTTCTGACAGAGACCCTTACAGGGTTTGTAGCGAAAGGAAGCAACGTTTCGATGTTGCATCGCAAGCTGCAAAGTCTGCTCTAAAGGAACCAAGTGCCCGGCACTTGCAAGCAACAGATACAGGGGCGTCGCCAAGCGGTAAGGCAGCAGGTTTTGATCCTGCCATGCGTTGGTTCGAATCCAGCCGCCCCTGCCATTTTCCTATACTCATCCAGGTATACCCTCAGCCTTCAGGTACTGCGCGTGTCCAAGATGATGGTCTTTACGGGGAACGCTAACCCCGATCTGGCTCGGCGTGTCGTACGTCAGCTGCATATCCCTCTCGGTGACATCTCTGTCGGTAAATTTTCCGACGGCGAAATTACAGCCGAGATCAATGAAAACGTTCGTGGTAAAGACGTCTTCATTATTCAGCCGACTTGCGCTCCGACCAACGATAACCTGATGGAACTGGTAGTGATGGCTGATGCCTTCCGCCGCTCCTCGGCTACTCGTATCACTGCTGTTATTCCTTATTTTGGTTATGCCCGTCAGGATCGCCGTCCGCGTTCCGCACGTGTGGCCATCAGCGCGAAAGTCGTTGCTGACATGCTCACCGTAGTCGGCATCGACCGTGTTCTCACGGTTGATCTGCATGCTGACCAGATTCAGGGTTTCTTCGATATTCCGGTAGATAACATCTACGGCTCCCCGGTTCTGGTGGATGACATCGAAGATCAGCGCTTCGAGAACCTGATGATCGTGTCCCCGGACATTGGTGGCGTCGTGCGTGCACGTGCCGTTGCCAAATCCCTGGGCGTGGATCTCGGGATCATCGACAAACGCCGTGAGAAAGCCAATCACTCTGAAGTGATGCATATCATCGGTGATGTCGAAGGGCGTACCTGCATTCTGGTCGATGACATGGTCGATACCGCCGGCACTCTGTGCCACGCGGCCAAGGCCCTGAAAGAGCATGGCGCAGCCAAGGTCTTTGCCTACTGCACACACCCTGTGCTGTCGGGTCGGGCCATCGAGAATATCGAAAATTCCGTGCTGGACGAGCTGGTGGTCACTAACACCATCCCGCTGTCCGCTGCAGCACAAGCCTGTGCACGTATCCGTCAACTGGATATCGCACCGGTTGTTGCCGAAGCGGTTCGCCGCATCAGCAACGAAGAATCGATCAGCGCGATGTTCCGTTAAGGGCCCTGCCCTTCTCGAAATGTCTCGTTGACGAAAAGCGCCCCGCCCCGGCATTCCTGCCGGGGCGGGGCTTTTTTGCCCATACCGTGTTCGGCGCTGGTCGCAAACGCCACTCGGTCATGGCTATTTTGGAGATACAAAATGAACGATTTTACTCTGAATGCTGAAGCGCGTTCCGACCTGGGGAAAGGTGCGAGCCGCCGCCTGCGTCGTCTCGCCGCCCTGGTTCCAGCTGTTGTTTACGGTGGCGACAAAGCCCCTGAATCCATCAGCATGCTGGCCAAAGAAGTTGCCAAACTGCTCGAAAACGAAGCTGCCTACAGCCACGTTATCGAACTGAACGTTGGTGGCACCAAGCAAAACGTGATCATCAAGGCTCTGCAGCGTCACCCGGCCAAAGGCCACGTGATGCACGCTGACTTCGTACGCGTTGTAGCTGGCCAGAAACTGACCGCTATCGTTCCTGTGCACTTCATCAACGAAGCTGCTCCAGTGAAGAAAGGCGGCGAAATCTCGCACGTTGTTGCCGAGATCGAAGTTTCCTGCCTGCCAAAAGACCTGCCTGAGTTCATCGAAGTCGACCTGGCTAACGCTGAAATCGGCACCATCGTTCACCTGTCCGACCTCAAAGCTCCTAAAGGCGTTGAGTTCGTTGCTCTGGCACACGGCGATGACAAGGCTGTTGCCAACGTCCACGCTCCACGTGTTGCTCCAGAAGCTACCGAAGAAGGCGCAGCAGAGTAATCCACTCTGTCATGCCTGAGTGAGCAGGTAACATCGCGGACTGGAACGTAGCGAGAAAGCGGGCGGGAACGCGGAGTTTACATCCATGGTAAATGAGCATTTTTCGTCCACTTTCGCCGCCTTCCCTGATCGCGGCGATGTTATCCACCACTCAAAGGAAGGGCCCCTATCGTGACTGCCATCAAACTGATCGTTGGCCTGGGAAATCCAGGCGCTGAATACGAGCAGACCCGGCATAACGCAGGGGCCCTTTTTGTTGAGCGCATCGCCCACGCACAGAACGTGAATCTCGTGGCCGATCGCAAGTATTTCGGCCTGACCGGGCGCTTCTCGCATCAGGGTCAGGATGTTCGTCTGCTGATTCCCACCACCTACATGAACCGCAGCGGCCAGGCCGTGGCGGCACTCGCCGGTTTCTTCCGCATCAAGCCTGAAGAAATCCTGGTGGCGCACGACGAACTCGATCTGCCTCCGGGCGTCGCCAAACTCAAAGTCGGCGGCGGCCATGGCGGTCACAACGGGTTGCGCGACATCATTGCGCAATTGGGCAATCAGAATACGTTCCACCGCCTGCGGCTTGGCATCGGCCACCCGGGCGTCGCCAGTATGGTTTCAAATTTCGTCCTGGGTCGTGCGCCACGCGCCGAACAGGAAAAACTCGATGCCAGCATCGACTTTGCCCTCGGCGTGCTGCCGGATATCCTCGCCGGTGAATGGAACCGCGCGATGAAAAACCTGCACAGCCAGAAGGCCTGACTCTAATCCGAGGGGAAACACCATGGGATTCAATTGCGGCATCGTCGGCCTGCCTAACGTCGGCAAGTCCACCCTGTTCAACGCCCTGACCAAATCCGGGATCGCGGCCGAGAACTTCCCCTTCTGCACCATCGAGCCGAACAGCGGCATCGTGCCGATGCCGGATCCGCGTCTGGACGCTCTGGCGGCCATCGTCAATCCAAAGCGCATCCTGCCGACCACCATGGAATTCGTCGACATCGCAGGCCTGGTTGCCGGCGCGTCGAAAGGTGAGGGCCTGGGCAACAAGTTCCTGGCCAACATCCGCGAAACCGACGCGATCGCTCACGTCGTGCGCTGCTTCGAAGACGAAAACGTGATCCACGTTTCCAATAGCGTCGACCCGAAGCGCGACATCGAAATCATCGACCTGGAACTGATCTTCGCCGACCTCGACAGCTGCGAGAAGCAACTGCAGAAGGTTTCGCGCAACGCCAAGGGCGGTGACAAGGACGCGGTGGCCCAGAAGGCCCTGCTTGAGCAGTTGATCCCGCACTTCACCGAAGGCAAGCCTGCGCGCAGCCTGATGAAGAACATGAGCGCCGACGAAAAAGCGATCATCAAGGGCTTCCACCTGCTGACCACCAAGCCGGTCATGTACATCGCCAACGTCGCTGAAGACGGTTTCGAGAACAACCCGCACCTGGACGTGGTCAAGGCCATCGCCGAAGAAGAAGGCGCCATGGTCGTTCCGGTCTGCAACAAGATCGAAGCGGAAATCGCCGAGCTGGACGACGGTGAAGAGAAAGACATGTTCCTCGAGGCCCTGGGCCTGGAAGAGCCTGGCCTGAACCGCGTGATCCGCGCCGGCTACGAAATGCTGCACCTGCAGACCTACTTCACCGCCGGTGTCGAAGAAGTCCGCGCCTGGACCGTCCGCGTCGGTGCCACCGCACCGCAAGCCGCTGGCGTGATCCACACCGACTTCGAGAAAGGCTTCATCCGCGCCGAAGTGATCGCCTACAACGACTTCATCCAGTACAAGGGCGAAGCGGGCACCAAGGAAGCCGGTAAATGGCGTCTGGAAGGCAAGGACTACATCGTCAAAGACGGCGACGTGATGCACTTCCGCTTCAACGTGTAAAAGCTGCACCCATGAAAAAGCCGCGTTTGATACGCGGCTTTTTTGTGCCTGAAATTCGGCCCGTCAGGCCTTTTTGGTTCTCGGCAGGAAGATCGCCAGCACCCCGAACAGCGGCAGGAACGAGCACAGGAAGTACACGTATTCGATGCCGTGAATGTCCGCGAGATGACCGAGCAACGCCGCGCCAATCCCGCCGAAGCCGAACATCAGACCGAAGAACACCCCGGCAATCATCCCGACATTGCCCGGCACCAGCTCCTGCGCGTACACCACGATCGCCGAGAACGCCGAAGCGAGGATGAAGCCGATCACCACGCTCAGGACAGTGGTCCAAAACAGATCGACATGCGGCATCAGCAGCGTGAACGGTGCCACGCCGAGGATCGAGAACCAGATCACCGCCTTACGCCCGATCTTGTCGCCAATCGGCCCGCCGAAGAACGTGCCCGCCGCCACTGCGCCGAGGAACAGGAACAGATGCAGCTGGGAACTGGCCACCGACAGGTCGAACTTCTCGATCAGGTAGAAGGTGAAGTAACTGGTCAGGCTGGCCATGTAGAAATACTTGGAGAACACCAGCAACCCGAGCACCACCAACGCGCTGATCACTCTGCCCTTCGACAGTCCATGAGTGGCGTCCTGGCCAGCCTTGAGCTTGAACAGGTTCAGGTGATGGGCGTACCAGCGGCTGATGCGATAGAGCACGAACAGCGCAAACACCGCGAACAGCCCGAACCAGGCCACGTTGCCCTGGCCGAAAGGAATGATGATCGCCGCTGCCAGCAACGGGCCGAACGCCGAACCCGCATTACCACCGACCTGGAACGTCGATTGCGCCAGACCGAAACGTCCACCCGATGCCAGCCGCGCGATACGAGAAGCTTCCGGGTGAAAGGTCGAGGAGCCGATACCAATCAGCGCCGCTGCCAGCAGAATCAACGGGAAACTGCCAACCATCGACATCATCACAATGCCGATCAGCGTGCACACGGAACCTGCCGGCAACAGCCACGGCTTCGGATGCCGGTCGGTGTGATAACCGACCCACGGCTGCAGCAGCGAAGCGGTCAATTGGAATGTCAGGGTAATCAGGCCGACCTGGGTGAAACTCAGGCCATAGTTGGCCTTAAGCATCGGATAGATCGACGGCAGCACTGACTGGATCAGGTCGTTGATCAAATGCGCCAGCGCCACCGCGCCGATGATGCGCATCACCAAAGGGCTGCTTTGTGAAGGAGCGGACGCCGAGGCAGCGGCGGTCTGAACGTTGCTGATAGCCATGGGAGTTTCCGGACTGCAGATGGATGCACGCGGGCAGGTGCGTCAATGTGCCATTTTTCGGTGCGCCAGCGCCATCCCCTTAGCCAGCTAACGAACTATTCAGTCGTCGCGCTACAAGTGATAGCGCAACGCCATGGTCTGAATCTTGCCTTGCTTATCCGCTTGAACGCGGCGCCCTTACAAAGGGCATCGAGAATGGGAAGTTTCGCTACAGAGCCTGCCTACAGAGCGGGCAAGGGTGAACTTTCGAGGCCTTTTAGCAGGGCACCAATCCCGGTCGCAACGACCGCGATGCACGCCGATGGTGCGTGGTGTCCAGAGGAGTCATGGGGCATGCAGGCTTTTTTATCACCGGGGATCAGGTTGCTGGGGCGGTTTGGCTTCGCGCGTAAATTCCAGTTGTTGTTTCTGCTGTTTATCCTGCCATTGGCCGGCAGCCTGTTGATGATCGGCCAGGACTATCGCGACAAACTCAACCTGATCGCCGGCGAACGTGCCGGTGTGCGGCAGTTGCTCGCCCTCGATGCTCTCGACAACCTGCTCGCCGCCCAACGCGACCGCGCCGCCCGCTGGCGCGCCACGGAAACCAACCGCCAGCCGACGCCAGCGACCCTTGCCGCGATGGCTGCGTTCGATGGCGTACAACCTGCTGTTGCCCAGGCGACGCTGGACTTGGGCAATGCCTTGCAAGCCGAAGGCGCGGAAGGTGAAACCCAGACCCGCTATCAGGCCCTGCAAGCCGCGCTGAATGGCCTGGACTCGAAAAGCCTTTCCGGTGTCGGTTGGTGGCCGGACGGTTACGACCGTTTCACCAACGCCCTCAGCGCCCTGCAAGCCTTGCGCGAACAGATCGCGATGGACAATCGCCTGATCCTCGCGCCGTGGCTGGAGACCTATCTGCTGACGCAGATTTCCACCCAACATGCACCGGACCTAATCGAACGGGTCGGCCGACTGGCAGCCGTCGGCCAGGCGTCCGTGGTTTCCGGTCAGTTCACCCTGCAAAGCCGTCTGCAACTGCGCGACCTGCGCAGCCGCATCGGCGATGCCCGCGAGCAGCTGGTGAAAACCGCGAGCCTGCTCGAAGCGCGTCTGCCGCCAGCCCTGCAAGGCTGGGCCGGGCAATATCACGACAGCCTTAAACAGCTGGACTCCGGTTTGAAAGTGCTGGATGACGGCGTGTTCGGCGGCAGCATCAATCTCAAGCCTGAAGAATTCGAGCGCACTCTCGATGCCCTGCTCGGCAACCTCGCCACGCTGCGCCAGCAATCGCTGATGTCGCTGGATCAGCGGCTGGATGACTACCACGGATCGGCGATTCGTCAGTTCATCGTTGTCGCGGCTGTGTTCGGTTTCCTGTTGCTGGCGGCGCTGTATTTGTTCGTCTGCCTGCAAGCCTCGATCCGTCGTAGCGCCAGCGGCATCACCGTGCTCGCCGAAGCGCTGCGCGACGGCAATCTGAGCCTGCAGGTGCCGGTCGTGGGTCGCGATGAACTCGCCTCGATCAGCACCGCACTCAACGTGGCCGTAGTGCAACTGCGCACCAGCCTGCTGGGTGTCGATCACGAGACGTCGCAACTGAGCAACGCGGTGCGCAGCCTCAACGATCACTCCAGCGGCGCTCTCAGCGAAGTCGAAGCGCAGCAATTGCAGATCAGCCAGATCGCCGCAGCCGCCACGCAACTGGCGGCGACGTCTCAAGGCGTGGCGCAGAGTTGTGAACAGGCTTCCGGCAGCGCTCAGCACACCCGGCGCATTGCCGCCGACAGTAGCCGTGACAGTCAACGGACCACGGCGAGCATCCAGCAGCTCAATCAGCGCCTGAACGAAACTGCCGCAGCGCTCGGCCGGGTCAGCGAGCAAGGGCAGCAGATTCAACTGGTGGTCGATACCATTCGCGGCGTCGCCGAGCAGACCAACCTGCTGGCGCTCAACGCGGCTATTGAAGCAGCTCGCGCCGGCGAACAAGGTCGTGGTTTTGCCGTGGTAGCCGACGAGGTACGCAGCCTGTCGCAACGTACGCAATCGTCCACAGCGCAGATCGCCGGTACGGTCGACAGCCTGCGCAACACGGTCAATGAAGCCGTGAGCCTGATGGAGGCTGCCTGCGGCCAGGCGCAATCGGACGCGGAAGCGGTCACGGGACTTGGCGAACGCCTGGGGGAGATCGCCAGCGCCGTGCAGAGTGTCACCGACACCCTCGCGCAAATCGCCACGGCGGTCGAGGAACAGGCGAGCACCGCCGATGAGGTCAGCGGCAATATCCAGCAGGTGGATCAGGCGGCGGTTCGTCTGCTCGAAGGCGCGCGGGCCGTGAATCTCGCGGCGGACACCTTGAGCCAGGGCAGCCATGCCTTGAGTGCCAACACCGGAAGATTTCAGCTGCGTTGAAAGCCCCTCCCGCCCCGATTTTCGGCGCGGGAGGATAAGCGGTTGAAAATAAGAAGAAATATTTTGAATTTACGCTTGACGCTTTTCCATTTCAGGGGAATAATGCGCGCCACTTGGCTACATAGCTCAGTTGGTTAGAGCATAGCATTCATAATGCTGGGGTCCGGGGTTCAAGTCCCTGTGTAGCCACCAAGTACTAAAAACGGCTTACCGAAAGGTAGGCCGTTTTTTTATGCCTAGAGAAAAGTGCCCTTCCTCAGTGAATCGGCTGGCTCCGTAGGAACCGGGTGCGAAAAGCGTACGAAGAGGATTTTTCGTTCGATCAGGCCCCTGCATCCCTACCAGTCGATTTGATCGCCATCCCCACTGACCCACAAGCTCCCCTGTCTCGATCCAACGACAGACAGGGAGTTGTCATGGACCTGGACCAAGACCTTTTCGATGATATCTGGCGCCGAAAGCTTCCAAACGGCGGCGCCTCATGGGCAGCATGGAATCCGCCCCGAGAGCCAGAGCCCGTCTACGTTCCAACAGATGAATGGCCAACCCCAAAGCCCCGCGACGATCTGGTATTTGCCAAGTCCTGCACACCGGACAACTGGTGTCGAACGGATGCCGGCACAACACCTGAGCCCGCCTCCAGTTTCGGTAAGATCATGGTGGCGGGCGCCATACGCTTTCCCGCAGCCAGTAAGGTCGTAGCGAAAGCAATCGGCGCCGATCTGGCCTTGGGGCGCATGGCGGGCGGTGGAATTCTGCAGCAACGTCTCAACTGGGCAATCCGTGGTGCGACAGGCCCGGCCAGTGTTTTCATCCTAGGGATGCTGCCGGCCAGAATGGGCGACGGCACCCTTTATACCGACGAACAACTGCGCACCCTACCCCGCGCCACCACTCGCGTGCGCTTCCAGTTCCGACGTGATGCCGGAGGGGTCATGCAGGTCTACGGCATCCACACCGGCGTCTCGGGCGACGACTCGGTGCGTACCGTAAAAGTCGAGTGGAACAGTGACAAGAGCGCCATGGAGGCGAAGCTCAACGGCATCACGATTTTGTGGACGCCGCAACGCGGGCCGCTGGGATCGATGCCGCCGCTGGTTCACCCGGAGCACGGCGAAGCACTGAGTACGATCCTCGTCCACCCGATCGCCGCGAACACCGACAGCCAGATTGAAATCCTGCCCGGCGAAGACATCACCGCCGAGGATTGTATTCTGGTGTTTCCGGCTGAGACCGGGCTGAAGTCGCTGTATGTGGTGTTTTCGAAACCGGCGAGATTGATGCCGGGGACGGTGACGGGGGTTGGGGAGGATGTTTCCGGTGTATGGCTTGACCATGCCCGGGGGGATCTGGTGCGCCAATCCCAACCAGCATTGCCGATTCGCTAAGAGGGCGTGAATATTCCAGCTTTGATTCATTCAGGCGCGCCTTCTGGGCCGAAGCATCAAAAGATACCAGGCTAGCCGGGCAACTCAGCGAAGATAGCTTGGAGCGTATGCGCAACGGAAAGGCGCCTCGCGCCCGATTAGCTGATGCGGCTGGTAAAAGAATCTCTCACGAAATTCATCATGTGGAACTGATATCTCAAGGCGGCGAGGTCTATAACGTTGACAACCTGAGGGTCCAAACTCCTAAAAATCACGTCGAAATACACCAGGATTGAGGCAACTGCATGAGCGACCCCTTCATCAAAAGCAATTTCTCTGATTACACCGAACAAGACTTCGTTGAGTTCATTGACGAGATCAGAAAGGAAGACAAGGCACCTACAGATGAACGGGCAGATATTCTATTGCTGCACTTCAACGAGATCGTTGGGCATCCGAGCAAGATGGACCTTATCTACTACCCTGAGCCAGGTGCTGACACGTCGTCCTCTGGCATAGCCCGTACAATCGCGAAATGGCATGAAGCAAACGGACTGCCTGGCTTCAAGAAGTGAAGATTCATGGTCAATCACTGAAAAGACTTCACACCACTAAGTATTAAAACGGCTTACCAAAAGTTAGGCCGTTTTTTATGCCTCAAGAAAAGTGCCCCACTTCAGTGGGCCGGCATGATTCCGTAGGAACAGAGCGCGAAAGGCGTACGAAGAGGATTATTCGTTCGATCAGGCCTCTGCATCCCGGCAAGTCGATTTGATCGCCATCCCGACTGACCGACAAGCTCCCCTGTCTTGATCCAAAGACAGACAGGGAGTTGTCATGGCCCCGGACAAAGACCCTTTCGACGATATCTGGCGCCGAAAACTTCCGAACGGCGGCGCCTCGTGGGCTGCCTGGAATCCGCGCCCGGAGCCAGAGCCTGTCTACGTCCCGACAGACGAATGGCCATCGCCAAAGCCTCGCGACGATCTGGTTTTTGCCAAGTCCTGCACGCCGGGCAACTGGTGCCGGACGGATGCCGGCACAACACCTGAGCCCGCCTCTCACTTCGGCAAAGTCATGGTGGCAGGCGCCCTGCGCATTCCCGCTGCCAGTCACGCCGTAGCGAAGGCCATCGGCGCCGATCTGGCGTTGGGGCGCATGGCCGGTGGTGGAATCCTGCAGCAGCGCCTTAATTGGGCAATCCGCGGTGCGGGAGGCCCGGCCAGTGTGTTCATCCTCGGGATGCTGCCGAACCGAATGGGCGACGGCACGCTCTACACCGACGATCAGCTACGCACCTTGTCTCGCGCAACCACTCGCGTGCGGTTCCAGTTCCGACGCGATGCCGAAGGGGTCATGCAGGTCTACGGCATCCACACCGGAGCCTCGGGCGACGACTCGGTGCGTACCGTAAAAGTCGAGTGGAACAACGATAAGACCGCCATGGAGGCGAAGCTCAACGGCATCACGATTTTGTGGACGCCGCAACGCGGGCCGCTGGGATCGATGCCGCCGCTGGTGTATCCGGAACACGGCGAACCACTCAGCACGATTCTCGTCCACCCGATCGCCGCGAACACCGACAGCCAGATTGAAATCCTGCCCGGCGAAGACATCACCGCCGAGGATTGTATTCTGGTGTTTCCGGCTGAGACCGGGCTGAAGTCGTTGTATGTGGTGTTTTCGAAACCGGCGAGATTGATGCCGGGGACGGTGACGGGGATTGGGGAGGATGTTTCCGGTGTATGGCTGGCAGGAGCTGGAACAGGGATTGGAGTGCCGATTCCGACGCGGATTGCGGACAGACTCAGAGGGAGGGAGTTTTCAAACTTCGACGCGTTCAGAAAAGCATTCTGGCAAGCCGTGCGGGATGATCCAGAACTTTTCGATCAGTTCAATTCGGATGCCCAAGATCGTTTAATGTCGGGCAACGCACCCGCGGTTCGAGACAGGGAGTCTGTAGGCACAAGAGGGGTATTTGAAATACATCACGTCGAGCGGATCACTGATGGCGGCGCTGTCTACGACATAGACAACCTCCGAATCAACACCCCTAAAAACCACATCTTTCAACACAAAAAACAGTGAACGCACATGGAAAAAATATCTGAATACACTGAAACCGAATTTATCCGTTTCATCGAAAAAATACGTGCCACCAATAAAAGTGGATCGGACACGGAGCTTGGCGAGCTGCTGGCACAATTCAGAAAGCTTACCGGTCACCCGGACGGCACCGACTTGATTTTTTATCCCGAACCAGGAGAGGACAACTCTGCCATGGGCATTACGAAGACCGTAAGAGAATGGCGCGCCGCCAACGGACTGCCAGGATTCAAGCAGTAACCCTCCGGCATCCATAGTCAAAACCGCTGCGCATCACCAGGCAGTCAAAACGGCTTACCGAAAGGCAAGCCGTTTGTTTATACCTCTTCCCCCAAGGCCAAGAGCCCTTTCGCCCAAATCTGCCGCGTCCGTAAACCGACCATCGCCCGCCAGTCCGGATCCGCCGGATAAAACTGCTCCAGCAGATTCAACTTGATCGCCCGCCCCGTCGCATCCAGCGGATCGCCATGCAGATGCAGCCAGTGATCGTCGCGCAGATAACGATGCACGTCCGGCCCCGGATAAGTCCCGCACTCGATCACGAACGGCATCAGTTGCACATTCGGCAACGCGTTGAGCAACGCCTGCGAGGTGTAACCGGTAGCGGTTGCCGCGACACCGGTTTCGCTCAGGGTTTCGGCGCCGGTGTGCAGCGTGTAGAGCCACGGGCCGTAAATCGATTGCGCTTGGGCCAGTGCTGGATACGGCGCTTGGGTAATCGTCAGCAGCATCGGATGCCCGTACTCCCCGGCGCCGGTGTGCAGGTCGAAACACATCACGGTTTCAGCACCGGCCAGATGATTCTCGATGATGGAATGCAGCGTGCGATTCGACCAGCTCGGCGCGAGTCCGCCAAAGAACAATCCGTCGGGATGACTGTGCTGACCGCCCTCGACAATCGACATGACAGCCGGCCAGCCATGCTCGGCAATTTGCACATCGAGCAAGGCATCAGCCTTTTGCCGCTCGGGACCATTCAAGTCGGTGCAGGCGTAGATTTCATGCAGCGCGACGTAAGCGCGGTTGTCCGGAAGTGGTCGGTTGAAATCCAGGTGATTGCGGTTGAGGTCGATGTTGTCTTCATTGACCCGCCGCAGCCACGCCGTGCCCCACGGGTTGATCAGGTGAACCATTACCACCGCGACATCCTTCGGCAGCGAATCCGGCGTGAAATGCTTCAGCCAATCTATCTGGCACTCCGAGCCGTAATAACCCTCAACTCCATGGGTGCCGCTGAGCGCCACCAGGCGCCGCTTGGTCGACGGATCCCCCAGCACCGCCACATCGGTACTCAAAGACTCGCCAAACGGCCCATTGAGCGGATGCGCGTACGAAGAGAGCGTTGCACCCGCCACCTTCGCGGCGGCTAAAAAGCGCTCGCGCTGTTCGCGATAGCTGGGCTGGGTCGGAAACTCGTTGTGCATGGCGGCCTCTTGTTGATTGTTCTGGCTTCACGTTTGCCCATGACCCTACAGAAATTCCGCCAAGGCATGAAGGACAAAGGTGCCTGCGGTTTGCGTCGTACACGGTCGGCCGATACAGTCCGTCAGACCTTTATCCCACGGACGGAGAGCCCCGCGTGTTTCCAGCCCTGCCCCTGAACCGGTTTCGCCTGCCCGCCCTGACGCTGATCGTCAGCGCCATCGCCCTCACGGCCTGCAACGCCCCGCCTTCCTCGACCTTGCCGCTGGCACCGGAAGCCGCCTCCGGTTACCGCACCGGCCTACAAGCCAGCCACGCCGAAAAACACATGGCCGCCGCTGCCAATCCGCTGGCCGCCGAGGCCGGTCGCGAAATGTTGCGTCAGGGTGGTTCCGCCATCGATGCCGCCATCGCGATGCAAGCCGTGTTGACCCTGGTCGAACCGCAATCCTCCGGGATCGGCGGCGGCGCGATGATCGTGCTGTGGGATGGCAAACAGGTGCGCACCTACGACGGTCGTGAAACGGCACCGGCGGGTGCGACCGAGAAACTGTTTCTGCAGGCCGACGGTAAACCGATGCCGTTCCCGCAGGCGCAGATCGGTGGACGCTCTGTCGGCACACCGGGGGTGATGCGTGCATTGGAGCTGGCGCACAAAAAGCACGGCCGCTTGCCGTGGGCAACATTGTTCGAGCCGGCGATCAAACTGGCCGAGCAGGGTTTTGCGATCTCTCCGCGCCTGCATTCACTGCTGGAATCCGACCCGGTGATTCGCCGTTCGCCGGACATGGCCAGGTACTTTCTGAACAGCGATGGCAGCGTCAAAGCCGTCGGCACGCGACTGCAAAACCCGGCGCTGGCCGCCGTGCTCAAACGCATCGCCAACGAAGGTGCGGACGCGCTGTACAAAGGCCCGATCGCCGAAGAAATCGTGGCCAAGGTTCAGGGCCACGCCAACCCCGGCAGCCTGTCGCTGAACGACCTTCAGCACTATCAGGCCAAGGAGCGCGCGCCACTGTGCACCGACTACAAGCGCTGGCAGGTTTGCGGGATGCCGCCGCCATCATCGGGCGGGATTGCGGTGGCGCAGACTCTCGGCACCTTGCAGGCGCTGGAAACCCGCGATCCGCGTCTGGCTCTGACGCCGCTCAAGCCAGTGAAAACCGATAAACCCGCCGGCATCGAACCTGCGCCGCAAGCCGTGCACCTGATCGCCGAAGCCGAGCGCCTGGCCTACGCCGACCGCGCGCAATACGTAGCCGATACCGACTTCGTGCCGGTGCCGGTCAAAGGTTTGGTCGACCCGGGTTACCTGGCCAGCCGCGCCAGCCTGATCGGCGAACGCAGCATGGGCACAGCCAAACCCGGCACACCGCCGGGCGTGCAGGTTGCCTACGCGCCGGATCGCTCGCCGCTGCGCATTTCCACCTCGCAAGTGGTGGCCGTGGATGACTTCGGTGGCGCCGTGTCTATGACCACCACCATCGAAGCAGCGTTCGGCTCGCACCTGATGGTTCAGGGTTTCCTGCTCAACAACCAGATGACCGACTTCTCGTTCATCCCGGAAGAGAACGGACAGAAAGTCGCCAACCGCGTGGAGCCCGGCAAACGCCCGCGCTCGTCGATGGCGCCGACCCTGATCTTCGACCGCAAAAGCGGCGAGTTCGTCGCCACCGTCGGCTCTCCCGGCGGCTCGCAGATCATCGAGTACGTGGCCAAAACCACCGTCGGCCTGCTCGACTGGAACCTCGACCCGCAAAGCGCCATCAGCCTGCCCAACTTCGGCAGCCGCAACGGCCCCACTGAACTGGAACAGGGCCAGTTCAGCCCGACGCTGATCCAGGCACTCAAGGACAAGGGCCACACCGTCAACGAAATCGACATGACCAGCGGCACCCAGGCCATCGTGCGGGTCAAGGATGCTCAAGGGAAGGCAACGCTGGCAGGTGGGGCAGATCCTCGGCGTGAAGGGGTAGCGTTGGGGGATTGAATCAGCACTGCCAACTGAAAAAGGCTTACCGAGAGGTAAGCCTTTTTTGTATGTCCATGAATTCATTTCCAGCGCCAACTGAAACCCTCAGGCTTCACCCTCCTCCCCCGCCACCCGAACCAGCAGATCCCCGGGCTGACAGTTGAGGTACTCGCAGATGGCATCCAGGGTCGCCAGTCGCAACCCTTTGACCTTGCCCTGTTTGAGCAGCGACAGGTTGGCCTCGGTGATGCCGATGGCGGCTGCAAGGTCTTTGGATTTGACCTTGCGCAGCGCGAGCATCACATCCAGTTGAATCACGATAGGCATGAGGACCTCAAATAAACGTACGGTTTTCCCGATCCACTTCGCTGGCCTGCGCCAGAATCCGCGCGATGATCGAAATGCACGCGGCCAGAAACAACGCGACGAATGAGGCCGCCGTGATGCTCAGGGTAAACAACCGCTCACCGACCGGCGCGTTCTGGGTGACCCACAGGCTGAGCATCGGCTCACAGAGGAAATCCAGCAGCACCCAGATCGCCACGGCTCGCCCGACCTTGCCCAGATGCTCCGCTGTTTCCCGGGCGAAATACTCACCCCGCGCATAACTCTGAAACAGCCGGCGCAAATGGTTCAGGCCCGACGCCAGCGCCAGCAGGGGAATGCTCGACAGCACGATCCCGCCCAGCTTCTGCCACCATGGAAACAGCGTGGCGGTGTCGGCCATGTGTGACAGCTGGCGCTCGGTCAGCGCAAACCCCAGCCCCCAGCCTTCCTTTTCCGCCAACGGTGGGTAAACCCAAATGACAGCATTGAGCAGCAGCATCACGACGATCAGGATCAACGTCACCGTCGCCATGCGCCGACTGAATTGCACGAGCCCGTGGGTGGTCATGGGAAAGCCTCACAAGAATGAATGTGAGCACCACCCTAACGATTAAAATTATCGAATAACAATAATTAATTGCTGCAAAACATTAATAACCGTCAGACATCAAGATTTTTACCGACCACCGGATCACCGATCTTCAGAAAGTTGCCACCGGCCACGTGATGCAGCGTGCGCAGCTCATCGTGCCCTTCAAAATGCCAGCGTCCATCGCTGAACACCCGCGAATCAGCCTGCGCCGCGATCACCTCGGCGAGGAACAGATCGTATTGCTCGTGATTGTGCGGCTCCGGCAGCAACCGGCATTCGAGCCAGGCCACGCAACCGTCCAGCATTGGTGCCTCGACCTGCTCGCCAGCAAAGCTCTGCAAGCCGTACGCCTGAAACTTGTCCTGACCTTGATCGCGATTGATTTCCAGGCCCGATGTCGAGCCGACGGTCTGCACGATGTCGGCCTGATTCACACAAGGAACGTTGAGAACAAAGGTGCCCGAAGCCTCGAGCAATTGTCGGGTCCAGGTGGATTTGTCGAGCACTACCGCGACTTTCGGCGGTTCGAAATCCAGCGGCATGGCCCACGCAGCCGCCATGATGTTGCGCTGCCCGTCATGAGCGGCGCTGACCAGCACGGTCGGCCCGTGATTGAGCAGACGGTAGGCTTTGTTCAGGGAAACCGGGCGACGGAAGGACTCGCTCATGGGATCTGCTCCGGGAAAAAGAGCCGATTGTAGCGGGATAAAAACAACGAAGGGATGGCCGTGTACCATCCCATCGCCTGGCAGGCATCAGTTGGATAACTGGTTGGCGAACTGGCCGACTGCATCCACCACTTTCTGCGCGCCGTCCTGAATCTCGACGATCACCGTACCGGCCTCCGCCGCCAGCGCCAGCCCTTGTTCGGCCTGTTGCTTGCCGTCGGTCATCAGGGCCACGGCGTTGCGCGCCATGTCCTGGTTCTGGCGCACCACACCGACGATTTCTTCGGTCGCCTGGCTGGTGCGCGAAGCCAGTTGCCGCACTTCGTCGGCCACCACCGCAAAGCCTCGGCCTTGCTCACCGGCGCGAGCAGCTTCGATGGCCGCGTTAAGCGCCAACAGGTTGGTCTGTTCGGCAATGCCGCTGATGGTCTTGACGATGGTGCCGATTACCTGGGATTGCTCGTTCAACGCCTCGATGCCTTCGCCGGCGGTCTGCATGTGCTTCGACAGATCGCGCATCACGTTGACCGCTTCAGTCACCACACGAGTGCCGCGCTGGGCGGTGCTGTCGGTCTGCAGGGACGTGCTGTAGGCGATGTTGGCGGCGTCGGCGACGGCCTGTTCCTGATTGACCTGATCGGTGATCACCGTGGCGAACTTCACCACTTTGTAGAGCTTTTCGTTGGCGTCGAGCACCGGGTTGTAGGACGCCTCCAGCCAGACCGTCCGGCCATGGCTGTCGACCCGCTTGAAACGGCCGGCAACGAATTCGCCGTTGTTCAGGCGACGCCAGAAGTTCTGGTATTCGGCGCTGTTGTACTCCTCCGGCTCGCAGAACTGGCGGTGATGTTTGCCCTTGATCTGCGCCAGGCTGTAACCCATGCCTTGGAGGAACCGTTCGTTGGCGCTCAGCACGTTTCCGCTGAGGTCGAACTCGATCACGGCGGTCGAACGCACCAGCGCGCCGATCAGGTTTTCGTGTTCGCGGGAGGCCTCGATAGTGCGGGTCAGGTCGCTGGAGAAAATCGAGAAATGTTTGATCCGGCCATCCGATGAACGAATCGGCTGCACGATCGAACGCAACCACGCCTCTTCGCCATTACCGCGGGAAAGACGCACAGCGCCGGCGAAATGCTCGCCACGGGTCAGGGCGGCCTTGAAGCGGTGATGAAACTCGTCCGACTTCACATGGGCCGGCACGATGTCTTCGATGGCGCGGCCGATCAGATCGTGACTCTTGTAGAGCATTTCGTTGAGGAAGTTCTGGTTGACCGACTGAATCCGTCCGTCGGGCTCAAGGGTGAGCACCAGCATCTCGCTTTCCAGGCTCTCCTTCACTTGCAGAAGGCTGGAGAGTTCTTCACGAAGAGCCGCCAGCTCTTGCTTCAGGCGTTTGTTGAACATGGGAAAGCACCGATGGACTGGATGGAGAGCGGGTATGCAGCCTAACCATCGGCCTTGGAAATCTTTTCTGAAGAGCGCTTGAGGCGTGTCCTACAAAAATAGTTACGCCTCGACAATTCAGGCGGTGCCGGCCACCGGGCACTGTTCTGCGCGCGGCATGCGCGAGCCGAAATACGCCGCGCTGACGACGCCCACCACGCCCATCACCGCGCAGAACATCACGCAGATCCACGGACTCCACGGCATCAGACCGATCAGCAGCAACGGCGTGACACTGGCCCAGGCGGCGTAGGCAATGTTGTAGGTGAAGGAGATCCCGGAAACGCGGATCCGCGCCGGGAACAGGCTGACCATCACCGACGGCACCGCACCGACCACGCCACAGCACAAGCCGGCGATGGCGTAGGCCAGACCGACCCAATCCCCGCCGCTGATCAGGCAGCTATAAAGCAGACCGATGCCCAGCGGCAGCAGCAGACTGTAAAGCATGACCGTGCGCCAGGCGCCGATGCGATCGACCAGCCGGCCGGCGATCACGCAGCCGATGTTCAGGAAAACAATGCCCAGCGCGCTCAGCGCGAAGGTGTGGCCGGCGGTCATGCCGAAGGTTTTTTGCATCATGGTCGGGGTGATGACCACGAACACCACCACTGCCGAGGTCAGCACGCAGGTCAGGAGCATCGCCGGCAACATGGCCAGCCGATGATCGCGCAGCACGGTGCGCAACGGCAGTTCGACCCGCGCCTCGCGCTGCGCTTCCATGGCCATGAACACCGGGGTTTCGCTCAGCCAGCGGCGCAGCCAGACACCGATCACGCCGAACACACCACCAAGCAGGAACGGATAACGCCACGCGTAATCCAGCACTTCGGCCGGGGTGAACACTTGCGCCAGAAAAGTCGCGGTCAATGCGCCGATCAGATAACCGAAGGTCAGCCCGGCCTGCAGAAAGCCCAGGGCATAACCGCGATGCCCGGCCGGAGCATGCTCGGCCACGAATACCCAGGCGCTCGGCACTTCACCGCCCACCGCCGCGCCTTGCAGGATGCGCAGCGCCAGCAGCAGCAACGGTGCGAAATAACCGATCTGTGCATAAGTCGGCATGATCCCGATCAGCAGGCACGGCAGCGCCATCATCAGGATGCTCAGGCTGAAAACCTTCTTGCGCCCCAGCCGGTCGGCGAAATGCGCCATCAGGATCCCGCCCAGCGGGCGCGCCAGATAGCCGGTGACGAAGATCCCGAAGCTTTGCAGCAGGCGCAGCCACTCGGGCATTTCCGGCGGGAAGAACAGCTGGCTGAGGGTCAGGGCGAAGAACACGAAAATGATGAAATCGTAGATCTCCAGCGCCCCGCCCAGGGCCGCGAGGCCGAGGGTCTTGTAGTCGGAACGGCTGAACGGCGCCGGTCGGGCAGTGGAATGGGCAGTCATTGCAAAGAACTCTGGCAGGCAAAAAACCAAGGCGCCCATGGTCTACGCAAACGGGCCGCCGGACAACCCGTTAGACCATAGTCTGATTCGGCAAAACACGGTCACAAAAATCCGCCGGTTGATTTACTGTTGGCACCTGTCCAGACGGGCCGGCCAAGCCCCGAAGACCACAATAAACATAAAAATCCGAGGTACTCCCGTGGCCGTTGATATCGAAGATAGCCGCTCTGCGCGCTTTGCCTTGCGCTGTTCAAGTTTCGCCGAACGCTGGTTTCCCGACTCCTGGGTATTCGCCGCGCTGGCGGTGATCATCGTCGCGCTGGCGACCCTGGCCATTGGCGCCAAACCCACCGACGCGGCCATGGCCTTCGGTGACGGGTTCTGGAGCCTGATCCCGTTCACCATGCAGATGGCCTTCGTGGTGATCGGTGGTTATGTCGTGGCCAGTTCGCCGCCCGCCGTAAAGCTGATCGATCGCCTGGCGCGGATCCCGAAGAACGGTCGCTCGGCCGTGGCCTGGGTCGCGCTGATTTCGATGGTCGCGTCCTTGTTGAACTGGGGCCTGTCGCTGGTGTTCGGCGGTCTGCTGGTGCGCGCCCTCGCCCGCCGCACCGATCTGAAAATGGACTACCGCGCCGCCGGTGCCGCCGCCTATCTTGGCCTCGGCGCCGTGTGGGCGCTGGGCCTGTCGTCGTCCGCCGCGCAGTTGCAGGCCAACCCGGCCAGTCTGCCGCCGTCGATCCTGTCGATCACCGGGGTGATTCCGTTCACCCAAACGATTTTCCTCTGGCAGTCGGGAGTCATGCTGCTGGCGCTGATCGTGATTTCGATCATCATCGCCTACGCCACCGCGCCCGGCCCGAACTCGGCGCGTGACGCCAAGGCCTGCGGCATCGACCCGGCCTTCAACCTGCCGCCGCTGCAACCGCGCACCCGTCCAGGCGAATGGCTGGAACACAGCCCCCTGCTGATCATTCTGCTGGTGCTGCTGGCGGCCGGATGGCTGTTCCACGAGTTCTCGACCAAACCTGCGATCACCGCGATTTCCGGGCTCAATACCTACAACTTCCTGTTCATCATGCTCGGCGCGTTGCTGCACTGGCGTCCGCGCAGTTTCCTCGATGCGGTGTCGCGTGCCGTGCCGACCACCACCGGGGTGCTGATCCAGTTCCCGCTGTACGGTTCGATTGCCGCGCTGATGACCACGGTCAAGGGCACTGACGCCCAGACCATGGCCCATCACATCTCGACGTTCTTCGTCAGCATCGCTTCCCACGACACCTATGCGCTGCTGATGGGCGTGTACTCGGCGATTCTCGGTTTCTTCATTCCGTCCGGCGGCGGCAAGTGGATCATCGAGGCGCCGTACGTGATGCAGGTGGCCAACGATCTGAACTATCACCTCGGTTGGGCGGTGCAGATCTACAACGCCGCCGAAGCCTTGCCGAACCTGATCAACCCGTTCTACATGCTGCCGTTGCTGGGCGTGCTGGGGCTGAAGGCGCGGGATCTGATCGGTTTCTCGTTCGTGCAATTACTGGTGCACACGCCGTTGGTATTGGTGCTGCTGTGGGCGCTGGGCACGACGCTTTCGTACTTGCCGCCGGTCATGCCTTAAACGATGACCACAGGGCGCCGGCTCCGGCGCCCTGTCTTTCCCTTCGACCCCTTCGACAAAAAGCGACCCGAACGATCCCTCCTGCGGTTGCCTGTCGCAAATAATGGCTCAGAGCCATCATCTTTCTTTACCGCGCCACTGCCTCGGTAATATTCTTGCGCGCCCAATATCTGTTTCATTTTTTGTCTGAGCGCAAAGGGAGTTCGTTGCAATGATCGTCGGGATTGACCTGGGAACCACCAACAGCCTTGTTGCCGTATGGCGTGGCGATGCCACTGAGTTGGTGCCTAACGCCCTGGGGCAGTTCCTGACACCCAGCGTGGTGGGTCTGGACGATCAGGGCCGGATTCTGGTCGGTCAAGCTGCGCGTGAGCGTCTGCACACCCATCCGCGCCTGACCGCGTCGCTGTTCAAGCGCCATATGGGCAGTGCGACGGAGGTCTACCTCGGGGATAAAAAATTCCGTCCGGAAGAGCTGTCGGCGCTGGTGCTCAAGAGTCTGAAAGAAGACGTCGAGCGCACCTACGGGCAGACCGTCACGGAAGCCGTGATCAGTGTTCCGGCCTATTTCAGCGACGCCCAGCGCAAGGCCACGCGCATTGCCGGTGAACTGGCGGGCCTGAAAGTCGAAAAGCTGATCAACGAACCCACCGCGGCTGCACTCGCCTACGGCCTGCATCAACGGGACAAGGAAACGTCGTTCCTGGTGTTCGATCTGGGCGGCGGTACGTTCGACGTGTCGATTCTCGAACTCTTCGAGGGGGTCATGGAGGTGCGCGCCAGCGCCGGTGACAACTTCCTCGGCGGCGAGGATTTCGACAACGTGCTGCTTGAGCACTTTATCGATCAGCATCGCAACGTGTCGGACTTCCCCGAGCGCTCGACCATCCTCCAGCCGCTGCGCCGCGAGGCAGAACGTGTGCGCCGTGCACTGGGTCAGGACGCCAGCACCGAATTCAGATTGCAGGTTGGCGAAAAGCAATGGACCCAGACCATCACTCAGGCGCAAATGGCGACGCTGTACATGCCGCTGCTCGAACGTCTGCGCGCGCCGATCGAACGGGCCCTGCGTGACGCACGCATCCGCGTCAGCGACCTCGATGAAATCCTGCTGGTCGGCGGCACCACCCGCATGCCGCTGGTGCGCAAACTGGCTGCCGGGCTGTTCGGCCGCTTCCCGTCGATCAGCCTCGATCCGGATCAAGTGGTCGCTCAGGGCGCGGCGATTCAGGCAGCGCTCAAGGCCCGTTCGGCCGCGCTGGAAGAAGTGGTGCTCACTGATGTCTGCTCCTACACCCTGGGGATCGAGACTTCCACGCAGGTCGGTCGTCAGTATGAAAGCGGTCATTACCTGCCGATCATCGAGCGCAACAGCATCGTCCCGGTCAGCCGGGTCAAAACCGTGCAGACCCTTCACGACAATCAGGAACAGGTGGTCGTGAAAATCTTTCAGGGCGAAAGCCGCCTGGTCAAAGACAACGTGGCGCTCGGCCAACTGGACATCAAGGTGCCCAAGCGCAAGGCCGGCGAAGTCGAACTGGATGTGCGTTTCACCTACGACAACAACGGTTTGCTCGAAGCCCAGGTCAGCATTCCCCTGACCGGTCAGCAACATTCGCTGGTCATCGAAAACAACCCCGGCGTGCTGACGCCGGAGGAAATCCAGCAGCGTCTGCAAGCCTTGGCGCAATTGAAGATCCACCCGCGCGAGCAACAGGTGAACACCCTGCTCAGCGCACGGCTGGAACGTCTGTATCAGGAAAGCCTGGGCGACCTGCGCGATCAGATCGGCTACTGGGCCAAGCAATTCCAGCAGGCGCTGGATTCCCAGGACGAGCGGCAGATCCGTGAAACCCGTACCGAACTGAGCAAGCAGTTGAGCGCCCTCGACCGTAACCCCTGGCAGTAAGGAAGCACGACATGGAATGCTGGTCTGTCCTGCAACTGCCCGAAGACGCCGGGCTGCGTGATATCAAACGCAGTTATGCGCGGCTGCTGAAAGTCTTTCGGCCCGATGAAGATGCCGCAGGCTTCCAGCGCCTGCGCGAGGCCTATGAGCGCGCACTGTCGATTGCCCAATGGCGCCTGGAAAACGAAGAGACCGAGGAGCACGGCGACGTCGTGCTGGCTCCTGGGATCGCCGCGCTGGCGGTGCAAGAGCAATCCATGGTTCAGCCGCTGCAGAAGACCGGGACCGATGCGTGGGAGTACCCTGCGGCGCTATTCGAACCGGTGCCCCCGGCCGCGCCCGAAGCACCGCTCGAGTCGCAGACCTTGCGGGTACAGCCCCTGAATCCGGAGCCTCTTAACCTGGAGCCCGAGCAGCCGACTGCCGACCCGGCCATTGAAGCCGCATCGCTATTGCTGAACGGCCTCTCGGACAACAATCTGGATGAGCGCTGGGAGCAAGCGCGCCAGCAGAATTGTGCGCAAGCGTTCCAGACACTGTTGCTGACGTTGTGCTTCGATCGACCCGCCCTGCGCCTTCCGATTGCCCGTTGGGCGGTGCAGCACCTCGGTTGGCTGGGCCCTTGGCAGGAAATCGTCATCGGCGACGGGCAGCGCAGCATTATCGCCAACGAGTTGCTGACGGATTACCGGCAATCGCTGGAAACGCTGCTCGCCTCGCAAAACGAGCGTGAATGTCTCGCGCAGCTCAAGACTTACACGGTCCAACCCTGGCTCCAGGTGTTCGACCGTCGGGAACATTGGCAGCAGATCATCCTGCAACTGCTGCAGGACACAGAGTGGAGCGTTCCGCTGTTCGACCGTATCTCCCAATTATTTGGCTGGGACGACACCAAGGGTATTCATCCGCAACCGGACTGGCTCTGGCAGGCGCTGATCGAGCGCTGCAACCAGGAAAGCCTCTACGACACCCTGTGCGCCCGGGCCGAAGATCAGCGCAACGGGTCGCCCGACGCTCTGGCCGCGCGGATGCTGATCAGCCCGATGAAGCCGCGGCAACAGAAAGACATGACCGACCGGTTCATTCCGGCGGACTGGCAGGCCTGCCAGCAGTTGTCGGAAACCCTCAAGTGGCGCTTTCCCGACCTGCTCGCCCGCCTGCCCTACGCCGACGTTTTCTACTGGCGACGCTTTCTGCCGCGTTACATTGCCGCCGAAACCTGGTTGCGCTCGTGGGCCGCGATTGCGCTGGCGCTGTGGCTGTTTTATCTCCCCACCGAGCACAAGACCACGGCAATGAGCATCGTCATTCCCCTGGCCTTCGCCTGCGTTCCTGTATGGTTTTTTCGGATCGGCTTGAGTTACTGGTTTCTGATCAGCGCCCATTTGATCGTTCAGGATCTGTGGTTGACCGAAAGGATCATTCCGCGCCGATGGAACCCTGATACCCGCTGGCTCGTGCTGCGCCATGGCGTACCGCAAGCCGTCATGATCCTGCTGTTCTCGGTCATGCTCGGTGGGCTGGGAGCCTTCACCTATATCGGGGTGATCCTGATCGGGCTCTGGCACAAGCGGCGCATCGGTACGCTCGACCCGGAGTTCAGCGACAAGCACCCGTGGCTGACCGCGCTGCACTGGGCGCATTTCAGCCCGTTGCAACTGCTGTTTCTGGTGGTCATGACCGGCGTGATTCTCGCCAGTCAGCTTGGTTATTCGCTGAAACACCTGTTCCCCGGCTAGGCTGGACGCGGGCCGGATTGCCCTCCACCAAGGTTTTACCCTCGCTGAAAAGGATCTGAGCATGTTGAAACTCGCAGGCCTCACCCTCGCGGCGCTCACGTTGAGCGCCGCCGCCCACGCCGATGTCGACCTGAAACTGGGCAGCACCGAACGCGTCACCCGCCTCTTCGCCTACCCCAACAATTGCAGCGTGATCTGCTTTCGCAACTGGACGCTGGAGCAGACCGTCGCCCATTACCTGAGCCAGAGCGTGCAGCGCGACGGCTACACCAACGCCAAAGTGCTGGTGAAAAACGACAACGATCAGCTCTACGCCGAAATCAGCGGCGTACCGAAGGGCTACGACAAGCCGCTGACCGCGCTGCTGGACGCCGGCGATCTGGCCTACAAAGGCGCCAGCAAACTCAATGCCGACGGCAAATGGGCATACAGCTGGTACCTGTTCCTGCCGCTGGGCATGGCCCTGGAAAACCGCAAAAGTGTCGAGCTGTTGCACTTCCCGCCGGATTACTCACTGACCCAGGCCCAGGATTACCTGCGCTCGAACACCACCGACCGCTGGGCCGCGCTGCTGACCGACAATGGCATCCCCGCCGACCAGACGCCGGCCTACCAGACCATCATCGACATCGCCCCGATCGCCGCGCCCGCCAGCGCCGGCAAGGATCTGGAAGGCGTGTACGACTACTTCAAGGATTACCAGACCACCATGGTCAGGCAGGTCAGTCAGAACGCCGGCGGCGCTGTGCTGCCGATGGTTGCCTTTGGTGCGCCGGTGCGTAACTGGATCAAGCAGCAATACGGCGCGACCGTGAATGTACTGGGTCTGGCAACCATCAGCCCGAGCACGGGGGTGAACGTGCCGGTGCTGGGTTCGAACCACCCGAGCTACATCTGGTACGCCGCCGACCCGAACAACTACACCGGCGACGACGCCCAGGCCAAGGCCGATGCGGCCGGTCTGAAGGTAATGGGGCAAGACCTGAGCGCCGCCTGCTGGCAGGCCGGGATGGGCAGCAAACCGGGCACCGATCCGAAGACACTGCTCAACAGCTGCACCCAGACCTGGCAAGTGACGCAGAAAGCCAAGACCTGCGAGCTGTTCTACACCACGATCCGCAACGAGACCGTGGCACAGGCGGACAAGACCTGCTCGACCGCACCAGTCAAATCCCAGTTGCAACAGCTCAAAAGCCCATTGCCGGACATGGCCGCGCCCGCCGCCCATCTCTGAAAGGACATGCGATGTTCCCGTGTCAGCCTTGGCTGACCCGGGAAAGCGTCTATTTCGCCTGTCAGATCTGACAGTAGACCGCTAATGTGATTTACGGGATCTTGGATCCAATGATCGTGTTGCAGGACTGACAGGACGTCAGCTCGGGAAAGTCGCGACACCTGGCCAACAGGGAACGTTATGAACACTCACGCATTACCGGGTAAACCGGCACGCGATACCGAGGGCATTTATCCTTTTGCCGGACTCCCCGTGCGCATGGGATTTCCGTCAAAACAGGATTTCGAGATTGTTCACGATCCCGAGGGCGTAGCCACCGCTGTCGTAGCGTGCCGGGAGTTCCTGCGCATCACCCGAATGTGCCGGGTTTCAGGCCAGTTGCTGCCCTATCGCTGCCGGCAGACCCGGCAACTGATGCCAGGGATTCATATCTACGATCCACGATTTTGCGGACTTTTCGAACACTCATGCGATCCAAACACCTTCTTTGACGCAGTAGAATTATGGTTCTGGGCTCTGCGCGACATTGCCGAAGGTGAACGATTGACCATGGACTACACCGCCACCGAAGACAAACTGCTGCGGCAGTTCGCCTGCGGTTGCGGATCCTCGCGCTGCCGTGGGTGGATCACCGGTTACGACGAATCACCCAATCTTGAAGGCCAGCGCTACTTGTTGAGCTGGCGCCGCCGGCAAGGTTTACGCTGAACGACCGGTCAAGGCGCGCCGACCGGACGCAAACGGTATTGCGGCGGCAATTGCTCGAAACCGCTGATCGTGGTGTTCAGGCTCTTCCAGCGACCATCCTTGATGCCGTAGATGCAGCCGTGGATCGACAGGCTCTGCCCGCGATGCCAGGCGTTCTGGATGATGCTGGTGTGGGCGACGTTGGCCACTTGCTGGATCACGTTGAGCTCGCACAGACGGTCGACCTGTTCTTCTTCGGTCGGCAGCTTGGCCAGTTCTTCGCGCTTTTCGTAGTAGAGGTCGCGGATCGAACGCAGCCAGCCGTCGATCAGACCGAACTGACGATCCTGCATCGACGCCCGCACACCGCCGCAGCCGTAGTGCCCGGTCACCAGAATATGTTTGACCTTGAGCACGTCCACCGCGTACTGGATCACCGACAGGCAGTTGAGGTCAGTGTGCAGCACCACGTTGGCAACGTTGCGGTGAACGAACAGATCGCCCGGCAGCATGCCGACGATTTCGTTGGCCGGCACCCGTGCGTCGGAGCAGCCGATCCACAGATATTCAGGCGTCTGCTGACGGGCCAGCTTGGCGAAGAAATCCGGGTCTTCCTTGGTGATCGCGTCAGCCCAACGCTCGTTGTTATCAATCAGGTCTTGTAAGTCATGCATGCTGTAAGGCCTCAAGAAAGATGCGCTGGTATGACAGTCGACCGCCCGTCGGGGTCACGCGGGGGTCGTGGGTGATTTGCTTTGAATTTCTCGTGCACCCGGTGAGTCCATCCCAGTAAGGCCCACAGTATGAGGAATTGCCATGACTGATTCACGACGCCCCTTCGATGCGGTGCAACCGGAGCCCATCGATGATAACGAAGACCGCATGGGTTCGGTGCACGAGCTGGACTTCGACGACGAACAGCCCAGTGCGAAGATCGGCGATGAACTGCCCGAACGCGAGCGCGAACAGCTGATGCCCCGTGACCGCGTGCGCGAAGCCGGTTTCACCGGGGCATCGACCGCCGATCACGAACCCACCGACGATGACCTGAGCCCGGAGACCCTGATTCATGAAGATGGCGCCCGGGATGCTCATGAGGTCGGCGAAGGCAATCAGGCCGATTGGGATCTGAGCGTGGTCGACGAGGACGATATCGGCGGCGGCAACGGGCTGGATGAAGCGGAACTGGCGCGTCGCGATCCGCTGGATCGCAAGCGCTGAGGACACCTGCCGCGATCAGTCGACGAGCGTGCAGGCCATGACTACGGCATCTTCACGCCCGCCGACCGCCGGGTAGTAATCCCGGCGCCGGCCGATCTCGTTGAAGCCATAGCGCTCGTAAAGGCGAAAGGCCGACGTGTTGCTGTCGCGCACTTCCAGGAAACATTCCCGGGCATCGGCGGCGTAGGCGCGGGACATCAGGTATTCGAGCAGTGTCAGCCCGAGCCCGCGACCCTGGTTTTCCGGTTTGACCGTGATGTTGAGCAGATGCGCTTCATCGAGAATGATCTGCACCACCCCGTGGCCCACCTGCTGCTCACCTTCGAACATCAGCCAGATCTGGTACTTGCCCAGGCCGTCGAGAAAAATCCCGCGGGTCCACGGATGACTGTACGCGGCATATTCAATCTTCAGCACAGCGTCCAGGTCCGCCTCGGTCATCGGGCGAAACGATACAGCGTCACTCATTCGATTCTTTCCAGCGCGCCATCAGCCGACGCATGGCTTGCCACACGGCGGCCTTGCGCTGTGGCTCTTCCATCAACAATTCCAGCCCGGGCACGGCCCACGCCAGGCCAAGCCCCTCGATTTGCAATTCACGGTTGAACGCCTCGGCCTCCGCTTCGCCGGCAAAACGCACCGCCGGCAGGCCGATCAGCCACAGACAGGCGCACGGCGACGCCTCCATCTGCACCGACAGGAAACCCTGGACGAAATCCCGGGCCGCCTCCGGGCCCTGATCCATCGTGCCGCGGTTCAGCCATGGCCAGCGTACCGGCTCACCGACAATCTGTGGCGCGTCCGGCAGACCGGCGGCACGCAGCATGTCCTTGAGCAGCAGATAAGCCGGATCGCGGGACTGGAAGGCTTCGCCTGTGGGTAACTCCACCAGCAGCAGGCAACGGCCGGCGCGCAGCAACTGCAGGGCAAAACGCGGTGGCGGCACCGGCGCCGGCCTGGCCACCACAGGTGTTTCGTCGACTTCTTCGACCGGTTTGGCGCCCGTGCGGGTGCTGGCCAGCGAAGGTCGCGGAACCTCGATCTTCGGCCGTTCGACCGGACGTGCAGCCGGCTGCACCGGCGCTTCGGCCGGGGTTGCCGGCATTACCGGCGCGGCAATCTCGGGCTCGGGCATGTCCAGCAGCTCGGGCCGCGACGGCGCGGCAAAGGGCAATTCGGTGCGCGGCAGCCAGTTGACCACCTGCATGGCGTTCAAATAGGCGCGGCGGCGGGACTCGATTAGCAAGGGTCGGCCACTTGTGGATAACTGAAGTGCGCTGATTCTACCGCCCTTCGCTCAAGATCGCGCGCTGTTGATCGATAGTCTTGACCGATACCTTGACGCAAAGAAAAGCGACAGCCCGTCCCGAGAGTGAATCGCATCCTTCGTGATGCAGTACAATCGCGGCTTTTAATCGCCAACCAGCCGGCCATTCCGATGATCGAACCCAAGCGCGTCTTGCGCGCCCTCGCTGAACACTGGGCACTTCTGGAGCCACTGTGCGAGCACTTCGACCAGGGCACCCTGAGCCTCAACGAACTGCGCACGCAACTGGCCGCCCAGCAACTGGACAGCACGCCGCAGGACATCACCAGCCTGCTCGACGTGTGGATCCGCCTCGACATTCTGGTTCCCGTGGCGAAAAGCCCGAACCGTTTCGAGCTGAACGCGCAGATTCACGACTTCCTCGCCTATCTGCGTCGGGAACACCGTCTGGGCCTGTGCCTGGAAATCGAAGCCTATCTGCGTCACCTTGAGCGTCTGGCCGGTTATATCCAGGATGCGTTCGACGTCCGTGACGGCAATGACCTGGCGCGTCAGTTGCGCCTGCTCGACATGCGCGTGCGCGACGTTCTGAAGAAACTCGACAACGACGAACAGGCGCTGGTGGCCGTGGCCGAACGGGCCAAGACCAGCGACCGGCAGATTCCGCTGCGTCAGCGTTACGCCGAAGTGCTGGCGACCTGGGACGAATACGTCGAGCCGATGATCGATCTGGTGAACGCCGACGGCGCCTTCGAGCAAGGCGTGCGCAAGGTCGAAACCGTGCTGCTGAAGATGCTCAGCGAACAGCAGCGCCTCGGCCATCTGGTCGATGACGACATGCTGCTGCGCACCCACGCGCGCATCCTCGAAATGCAGACCAGCGCCCAGTTGACCCTGCGTCACGCTCGGGAATTGCTGCTGCCGCTGCGTGAAGAAGCGCGCCGGCACAACGCCGTGACACGTGGTGCCGCACTTGCGCTGGCCGCGATCCGCCGCAAAGGCATCGACGCCGTGCCGCAAGCCGCGATGCCGCTGTTCACCCGGCCGCAAAGCACCTTCCTCGGTAGCGCCAGTCAGGTTGAAGCCTACGTCTACGCCCTGGCCCGTTTCGAGCCGAAACCGGCGCGTTTCCCAAAGGCGCACAAGTCGCAGAAGACTGGCGATGCCCCGCGCGCACCGCGCACCGTGCGCGAAATGGTCGACCGTTGCGAAGAATCCCTGCCGATGCCGGACCTGATGACCTGGTTGCTGGAGCAGGAACCGGACGGCGCCACCGACGAATTGCTTTACTGGTTCTCGCGCCTGTCGCGGGAAAAACGCTTCAAGCGCGAGCGTCTGGAACGCCGCGAATACCACACTCACGAGCACCAGGTCAGCCTGCGCTCCTTCGCCCTGCTCTCGGCCGGCGACACCGCCGCCGAGGATTCTGCGAGCATTCCCAATGCATCTTGATCTTTCCGAACTGTCTCAGCTGGCGCCGATCTTCCGCGAGCTGTTCAAGGGCTACCACGTCAGCCGCCGCGACCCGGAGCTGTACGCACAACTGTCGAACTTCCAGGACCAGTACCGCACGCTGTTCAAGGCACTGGGTTTCGAACTGGTCTGCGACACCCGTGGTTTCTATTACTTCGTGCCGGACATGGCAGCAGCGGCGGTGAACAAGACTGCTCAGCGTCTGGCGCTGTTCACCTTCATCCTCGTCGAGCATCTGGCCGATCAGGGTCGCGATCCGATCGCCGTGCTCGACGGCGGCAGCCTCGGCCGCGAAGAACTGCCGTCGCTGCTGGAAAAGTACCGCGACCTGTTTATCCAGGCCGAAGTGCAGACCGTTGAAGAGCTGGAAGAAAAAATCATGCGCCGCATGACCCAGCTCGGCTTCGCCAGCGAGGAAAACGGCGTGTACCGTTTCCTGCCGCCGATGCATCGCTTCCTCGACGTCTGCCTGTCGGTCCAGCAAGACCGCGATCTGGCGGCCAGCGTGCACAGCGTTCTGCCGCTGCCGGCACCGGTACTGATTGACGAAGCCGCCGAGGCGAAATTTCTCGCCACCGACGACCCGCTCGATCTATCCGAATTTGAAGAAGAGAGCGAAGAAGACGCACTGGCCAGAGCCATTGCCGAAGAACAGGAGTCCGACGCATGAGCCAGGAACGCTACGGCATCCGCCGCTTTGCCCTTTTGAACACCGCCGGTTACAGCCTCGGCCTGTTCCCGCTGGAAGAACCGCTGTCGGTCTACGGCGCGAACAACCTCGGCAAATCCGCCTCGATCAACGCCTTGCAGTTTCCGATTTTGGCGCGCATGTCGGACATGAGTTTCGGCAAGTACAGCCTGGAACAGTCCCGGCGTTTCTACTTTGCCTCCGACACCAGCTACATCCTCGTCGAAGTGAACCTGCCCCACGGCCCGCACGTGATCGGGGTGGTCGGTCGCGGCCCGGGTGGCGGTTTCGGTCACCAGTTCTTTGCCTACGCCGGCAAGCTCGATCTGGCGCATTACCAGAAGAACGACACCTGCCTGCGGCAGAAAGAGCTGTTCAGCAACCTTGAGAAAGAAGGCCTGAAAGCCTACGAACTCAAGCCGGATGAGCTGCGCCGATTGCTGGTGGGCGGTCATACGTCGATCCCGCTCGATTTGACGCTGATTCCGCTACGCTCCACCAGCGAGCAGAGCCTGAAGACCTTCCGCGCGCTGTTCATCAACCTGCTGCACATGCGCGAAATCACCGCAGCCAAGCTCAAGCAGCTGTTCCTCGATGCGTTCGAACACAGCCTGCGGTCCGGCAGCGTCGATTACATCGCGGCGTGCGAAGAAGCCTTCCGCGACGTGCGTCGCATGGAACAGGACTACAACTCGCTGGTAGCTGCCGGCCCGCTGGTCGAAGCCTTGGCCAACGGTGTGAAACAGCGCGACGTGCTGCGCGGCAAACTGCATCGCCTGTCGCCGCTGCTCGACTCGTTGCTCGGCACCTGGTCGGACTACGCCACGGCGCGCAAGGAAGAGCTGACCATTCAGGCCGAGCACTACCGTCGCGAGCAGGACGACCTGCAAAACGATCAGCGCGGCGGCACTCAGGAACTGATGCGTCTGGAGCGGGAAATCTCCGGCATCCAGCGCTGGCTCGGCGAGTTGTCCGTTCTGAAGAACCGCTTCGCATTGGTCGATGACGTCAAAGTCCTGGAGCAGCAACTGCTGGCGGCCAAGGACGCTCACGACGAACTGGCCGGTGCGCTGGCGCAGTCCCGTCAGTTCAGCGCCGAGGATCTCGAAGAACGTCTTCGCGATCTGGAAAAACGCCTGAAGTCGGTGAAGCAGCAACTCGATCACGCCGACAACAACAGCTACGCCCGCCTGCGCGAAGAGTTCTCGCAACAGGATGTCGAGCGCCTGATGCGTCTGTTCAACAGCGCGCTGTTCAGCCTGCCGCTGGGCGAACACGGCATCACCCTCGACGAGAACGGCGAGTGGGTAAAATCGGTCGAGCTGATCCTCGACGGCTTCAAGGGCGAGCGTTTCGAAGTGCCGGGCCTGTCGATCGACATCTCGCACATCGAGCCACCGGCCCTGCAAGCGCTGGCCGACCGTGCCGCGCTGCGCGATCAGAAAGAACGTCTGGAAAAAGAACTCAAGCAACTCAAGACCCAGCAAGCCGTGGCCGCCGACCGCGCCGCGAGCAAGACCCAGACCGAAGCGCTGTACCAGCAGGTGCTGGATGCGCAGAAAGCTTTGGAAGACTTCCGCCGCACCCAGACTCTGAGCGCCGAAGAAGGTGACAAGCTGGAGCAACTGGCGCAGATGGAAGCCGCGCAGGACGAACTCAAGCGTTCCAGCGATGCGTTCACCGAGCGCGTCCAGCAACTGTCGGCCAAGCTGCAACTGGTCGGCCGGCAGATTGCCGACATGGAAGCCAAGCAACGCACCCTCGACGATGCCCTGCGTCGCCGTCAGTTGCTACCGGCGGATCTGCCATTCGGCACGCCGTTCATGGATCCGGTCGACGATTCCATGGACAACCTGCTGCCGCTGCTCAATGACTATCAGGACAGCTGGCAAGGCTTGCTGCGTGCCGATGGCCAGATCGAAGCGCTGTACGCGCAAGTGCGCCTCAAAGGCGTGGCCAAGTTCGACAGCGAAGACGACATGGAGCGCCGTCTGTCGTTGCTGATCAACGCTTACGCGCACCGTACCGACGAAGCCCTGACCCTCGGCAAGGCGCGTCGCGCAGCCGTGACCGATATCGCGCGGACGCTGCGCAATATCCGCAGCGACTACGACAGCCTCGAGCACCAACTGGCGCTGTTCAACCGCGAGATCAACAAGCGTCAGGTGTCCAACCTGCAGAGCTTCCGCATCGTGCTCGCGCCGAACAAGGAAGCGCTCAAGCACATCGACCAGATCATCCACAGCGCCGGTCAGTACGAAGAAGGCGAAACCCTGTCGGTGTTCGACCTGAGCCAAAGCGCCGAGCAGGACAACAAGAACGAAGAGGCCAAGGAATACCTGGCGCGGCTGGTGGCGGCAAACCACAACCAGCTCGGCCTCAAGGACTTGTTCGAACTGGCGTTCGAGATCACAAAGGTCAACGGCCAGCCGGTGATCCACACCGACATCGATGGCGCGGCGTCCAACGGCACCACGATGACCATCAAGGCGCTGACCAACATGTACTTGTTGCTGCACTTGATGGATCGCGACCTGGCCGGTCGCGTGCGCCTGCCGTACTACCTCGATGAGGCAGCAGACATCGACGAGAAGAACCAGGCAGCGCTGCTGGAAACCAGCCTGCAACTGGGCTTCGTGCCGATTCTGGCGAGCGTGAAGCCGCAGGTCTGCGCCAGTGTCGCCATCGACCTGGAAGGCGGCAGCGGCCCGGCCGGAATCTATATCGACGAGGCGGACTGGAAGTACATCCGCCGCCACGATGTGGTGAAAGCCACCGTCAATGTCGAAGCGGACGAGCCGGAACTGGATGCGGTTTGATGCATAACTGACGGGCACAAAAAAGGGCCGCGATCCATTGGATCGCGGCCCTTTTTCATGGGCTCTCGATTATTTACCGAGGGGGATTTTCGGTGCCCAGTTCAGCCACTCGTCTTCGAACTTGTCGAACAGCGGGAAGGTTTGTTCGGCGCGGGCCGGATTGCCCATCTTCTCGCCGTCCGGTGTGGCGAAGGCGATACCTCCCTGAATAACGGTCTCGAGCGACTCAGTGCGCACCGTTACACCCTTGAACAGGCCAATGTCGAAACCGACGCCGCTAGTGTTCCAGAAGCGACTTCCGCTGCGCACCAGTGGCGCGTATTTCGGTTCGATCAGGATGTGCACCAGTACGCGATCCGCTGTCTGGCCCAGTTCGTAACCGGTGACTTTGCCTACGGTGATCTCTCGGTAGGTCACCGGAACACCCGGTTTCAGCGAGCCGCGACGGGCAGCGCTCAACACAAGGCTCAAGCCTGCCTCCTGCTTGGTGACTTCCGGCGGATTGGCCAGGGCCACGAAGTTCTTCTGCGGGCCGAGGTTCTTGGCCGCAGGTTGCACTTCGATGTACTGGCCGGTGACCAAGGTCTCCAGGTTCGAGGTCTTGATCAGACCCAACTCCGGTTTGACCACCCAGAACTGACTGCCGACTCGAGCAATCTTCTCCGGCACTTCAGTGATGCGCGCGGTGAGGATTACCGATTGCAGATCATCGGTCAGGTCGACACTTTCGATCTTGCCGACGTCCAGGCCTTTGAAGCGAACCGGGGTGCCACTGCGCAAACCGTCCGCGCGATCGACCTTGATGGTGACGACGGCACCTTTCTGATTCGCTTCATCATGGTTGGCGAACAGACGGAAGCGCGGGATGCGCTTTTGCAGCGGAGCTTTGGCTTGTGGCGTTTCGAAGGCAATGCCGCCGGCCATCAGGGTCTGCAGCGATTCACTCTTGACCTGAATCCCGCCGGTCAACCCGCCGGTCAGCGTGACACCGCTGACGTTCCAGAACCGGGTCGATGCGTTGACCAGGTTTTCGTATTCCTTCTCGATGTGGACGCCAATCACCAGTTGTTTGCGGGTCTTGGAGAACTGATAGCTCTGCACCGAACCGACCTTGACCTGCTTGTAGAGGATCGGGCTGCCGACGTCGATCGAGCCTAAGGTATCGGTGAACAGCACCAGGTGCAGGCCGGGTGCACGCAGATCGAGCGGCGGTGCTTTGGGTCGGGCTTCGAATTCACGCTGTGGCGCACCGCCCTTGTCGCCCGGGCGAACGGCAATGTAGTTACCTTTTACCAACGCTTCCAGACCGGTGATGCCGGCCAGGGAGATCGATGGTTTGACTACCCAGAACTGCGTGCCGGTGACCAGATAGTCTTCGGCCAGCGGATCAAGGGTCAGTTCGGCGGTTGCGCTGGACAGGTCCGGGTCAATCTTCAGCGCTTTCAGGTTACCGACCTGAATGCCCTTGTACATCACCGGGGTGCGCCCGGCTTGCAGGCCCTCGAAATCGCTGAGTTTGACCTTCACGCGGATACCGGCGGCGGCTGCATCGAAGTCTTCGTAGAGACGGAACGGCAAGCTTGGATCGGTGGGCGGGCTGTCCTTGCGGTTCTCCGGGGTGGCGAAGGCGATACCGCCGGCGACGATGCTGGCCAGGGATTCGCTGCGCACTTTCACACCGGACAGGTTGGCGTCGATGCTGATGCCGCTGGCGTTCCAGAAACGGGTGTGTTTGCGCACCAGTTTGGCGTAGGTCGGTTCGATGAACACCTTGAGCTCGACCGTACTCTGGTCTTCCGACAGCACGTAACTTTTGATCTGACCGACTTTGATCTGCTTGTAGAACACCGGGCTGCCGCGATTCAACGAACCCAAACGGTCGGCCTTGATCGTCAAGTGCAGACCGGGCTTCGAATCCGATAGCGGCGGCTCTTCGGCCAGTGCCTTGAACTTGCGGGTCGGCTCGCCTTCGCCGGGACTGATGGCGACGTAGTTACCCGATACCAGGGTTTCCAGGCCGGTGATACCGGCCAGGGTCACGCTCGGTTTGACCAGCCAGAAACGGGTGCTGGTCTTCAGATACTGATCGACATCCTTGTTCATCTCGATGGTCGCGATGACACCTTTGGAGTTGCCTTCATCATCGAGCTTGAGGGTTTTCACCTTGCCGACCGGCATGCCTTTGTAGACCACTTCGGTCTTGTTGGCCTGAATGCCTTCACCGCTTTCAAACCGCACCTGAATCTCGATACCGGTTTCGGTGTAGGCACGCCAGCCGAGCCAGCCGCCGATAATCAGGGCGATCAGGGGCAGCACCCAGATGGCAGACCAGTTCGAAGCCGGTCGGGTTTTCGCTACAGGCAAATCAGTCATGGTCGGCGTCCGACTCCGTGTTATCCCAAATCAGTCGGGGATCGAAAGTGACAGCGGCGAGCATCGTCAGAATCACCACACTGGCGAAGGCGATGGCGCCAAGATTGGCTTCGACACTGGCAAGCCGGCCGAAGTTGACGACCGCCACCAGAATGGCGATCACGAAAATATCGAGCATCGACCAGCGGCCGATGAACTCGATGAAGCGGTACATCCAGATCCGTTGACGGGCGGACAACGGCTGGCGGCGCTGTACGGAAAACAGCAGCAGCGCGATGCCCACCAGTTTGAAGGTCGGCACCAGGATGCTGGCGATGAACACCACGGCAGCGATCGGAATCATGCCGTGCTGCACCAGCTGGATGACGCCGGACATGATCGTACTCGGGTCACCCTGGCCCAGAGAGCTGACGGTCATGATCGGCAGAACATTGGCAGGGATGTAGATAATCGCGGCCGTGATCAGCAGCGCCCAGGTTCGCGCGAGACTATTGGGCCGCCGGGCGTGAACCAGCGCACCGCATCGGGTGCAGGTCTGCACATCGCTGTCGATATCCTGCCTGTTCAGTTCGTGGCATTCGGTACAGATCAGAATGCCTGCATCAATCGCCCGCATGGGCATCTTCTCCTGATAACGCCTGCCAGATCTGGTGCGGCGACATCACCACTTCGAGCCAGACCTGAACCAGTAACAAGCCGATGAAACACGCCAGACCGAGGCCCACGGTGATAGCCGCCATGTCCGCCAGTTTGACGATCGCGACCAGGACGCCCATGAGATACACCTCGAGCATGCCCCAGTCTTTGAGGTGGTGATAAATGCGGTAGAGCAGCAGGCCATAACTGCGTCCAATGTTGAAACGGATCGTCAGCAACACGATCAGCTGACACAGCAGTTTCAACAGTGGAATCGCCATGCTGCAAAGGAATACGACAACCGAAACACCGCGCATATCGGTGTTGAACAGACCGATAACACCGCTCCAGACGGTGTCCTGCGACGATTGCCCGAGAACATTGAGCTGCATGATGGGTAAAAAGTTCGCCGGCACGTAGAGCAACAGCGCGGCAATGACCAGGGCGAGGCTGCGCTGCACCACGTTATGACGGTGAGCGTACAGTTCGTAACCGCAGCGTGGGCAGAGGGCTTTTTCGCCGTGAGCAAGCTTGGGCTTGCGCATCAGCAGATCGCACTCATGGCAGGCCACCAAGTCATCCAGCGGTAAATCTGACAGCCCGGGGGCGTCAACCGAATCCGACATAAGGGCTCTGGCTCCGAGAAAGTTGGGATCTATTCTAGTGTTCTGATTCGAAAATAACTGTGCAAATTTGTTCGCTGACGCGAGCAAAAAACTTTCCTGCGGGCAAAACAAAACCCCAACTGCTTTCGCAATTGGGGTTTCGGAATTTAATCTTGACGATGACCTACTCTCACATGGGGAAACCCCACACTACCATCGGCGATGCATCGTTTCACTTCTGAGTTCGGGATG